>BNJS01003999.1_pt1 | contig 1417331 bp, 1429 predicted proteins | sample 8540461 | NCBI WGS metagenome assembly BNJS01 (sample SAMD00202454, study PRJDB9452) | human saliva metagenome | isolation source: human saliva | place: Japan
CTGAACTAGGTGATGTAAATATATCATCTATTGAAGAGTATAAGTCGGTGAGCAAGAGATATGAGTTTATGACAGCTCAGGAGAACGATATTTCTACGGCTATGAAGGAACTCAGATCGATTATTACAAACATGGAGCGCAATATAAGAGATAAATTCAAAGAGAATTTCGATAAGGTTGTAATTAACTTTGAACACAGCTTCAGAGAATTGTTCGGTGGCGGTCAGCTGAACTTAGAACTCGAAGATGAATCGGATCCCGTTATCATCAGGCATTGAGATTATTGCACAGCCTCCCAGGTAAGAAGCTCAAGAATCTCAATCTGATGTCAGGTGGTGAGAAGACACTTACGGCTATTGCACTGATGTTTGCGGTAATCAAGGCTAAACCAACGCCATTCTGTATTCTCGATGAGGTAGAGGCGGCGCTTGATGAGGCTAATATTGAGAGGTTTTCGAATTACCTCAAACGTTTTGAAGATGTACAGTTCGCACTGATAACTCACCATAAGGCAACTATGGAACATGCTGACGTACTCTATGGAGTAACAATGCCAGAGCAGGGTATCTCAGAGTGCTTTCGCTTAAGTTCGAAGATGGATTTGACCCCAGTGAGTATTCAAGCGAATAGACTAACTGCTACAGCTTTAACTGGAAAAGGATAAAGATGGGACTTTTAAGGATAAAAGCACATTCAGAAAATTTACAGAAAAGGTTACTAATGTAATTGTAGGTAATCCGAATATTGATGAGGAATTTTATGAGGAACTCGAGGAGTCCCTTGTAATATCGGATATTGGTATCGAAACGACGGATAAGATAATGAATATGCTAAGGAAGCGTATTAACGCAAAAGTATCTAACCAAGTCGGAAGACATCAAGAAAGCACTTGCAGATGTAATAGCGGAGATTGTTGATAAAGGCGAGAGAAACAAACTGTCGACTGATTATCCGCTCGTAATCCTGATGATCGGTATTAATGGTGGAGGTAAGACTACCTCGATTGGTAAAGCTTGCTAATCTTTTTAAAGAGCGCGGTCAAACCGTTCTGCTAGCAGCTGCGGACACATTTCGTGCAGCAGCCGCTGACCAGCTTAGTAGAGTGGGAAGTCGCTCAGGTGTTCGAGTTATTCGCCATGAGGAAGGTACTGATCCGCTGCGGTTATATATGATGCCGTTCAGTCTGCAAAAGGCAAATGATATAGACGTTCTAATTTGTGATACTGCAGGCAGGCTTCAGAATAAGACCAACCTTATGAAAAGAACTTGAGAAGATGGATAAAATCATCAGCCGTGAGTATCCTGAGGGCATCGAGAGAGACACTTATAGTGCTTGACTCGACGACTGGTAAAAATGCAATCAGTCAGGCTAAAGAATTTTTCAGAGATTGCTGATATTACGGGTATAGTTCTTACAAAGCTTGATGGTACGGCAGAGGAGAATTTCAATTACTGTAACTGATGAATACAATCTTCCGATCGAGTTAATCGGTGTGGGTGAAGGCATACATGACCTGAAGGAATTTAACCCACAGGAATTTGCAGGAGGTATTTTCGATGAGTAAACCTATACTCAGCAGTTGTGAGTAGGCCTAACGTAGGAAATCTACATTCTTTAACAGAATAATTGGAGAGAGAAAAGCCATCGTTCAGGATACGCCTGGAGTTACACGCGATAGAATCTATGCGGAAACTGAATGGAACGGCAGAGAGTTTGCCATTAGTAGATACTGGTGGTATCGAGGCCAATACAAGTGACGTTATACTTTCTCAGATGAGAGAGCAGGCCGTAACAGCTATGGAACTTGCAGATGTTATTGTATTCATGGTGGATGGTAAAGAAGAGCTGACTTCTGCAGACCACGACGTTGCCAATATCTTAAGGAGGAACAGGAAAGGAAATCATATTAGTAGTAAAACAAGGTCGATAACCCAACCAAGTACGGCGATAATATCTATGATTTCTATGAGCTGGGGTTAGGTGAACCTATTGCAATCAGCTCTGTTAACATGCTTAATATAGGTGATCTGCTAGATGCAATAGTTGCAGGTTTTCCAGATGAGATTTACGGTTACGAAGAGTCTACTAAGATTGCTATTATAGGAAAGCCAAACGTAGGAAAATCTTCCCTTGTAAATGCACTTACTAACGAGAAGCGCGTAATCGTATCGCCGATTGCCGGAACAACTCGCGATTCTATCGATACGCCTTTTACGTATAAGGATCGTGAATATACACTTATAGATACCGCTGGTCTTAGACGTAAGAGCAAAGTAAATGATTCGATTGAACACTTCAGTGTTATTAGGGCAGTTACGTCTGTTGAAAGATGCGATATCTGTATCATGATGATTGATGCAGCAGAAGGACTTACTGAACAGGATAAGAAAATTCTTGGTATCGCTCATGAAGCTGGTAAAGGACTGATGATAGTAGTCAATAAGTGGGATCTTGTTGCTAAAGAGACTAATACAATGAGGGATTACGAGCGCACACTGAGGGCAGATTTGCAGTTCGTGTCGTACGCTCCTATTATTTTCGCGTCTGTTCTTGAGAAGAAGCGAATTTTCGATATTATCGACAAGGCTGCTAAGATTGAAGATATTAGATCAAGAAGAATAACCACAGGAAAACTTAATAGCGTAATTGAAGATGCTGTGATGATGAGACAGCCACCGTCAGATAAAGGTAAACGTCTCAAGATTTACTATGCTAGTCAAATTGGCTCAAGACCACCGCTATTTTCATTCAATATAAACTCACGTGAGCTTATGCATTTTTCGTATTCAAGATACCTAGAGAATAAGTTACGTGAAGCATATGAATTTGAAGGAACACCTATCAAATTCTTATTCAATGAGAAAAAGGGAGAACAATAATGAAGTATTTACCACTTATCATCATGGTAATTGTTGCATATTTCATAGGAAATATATCTCCAGCTACTCTAATTGCGCGCTTCTATGGAATTGATATCAAGAAGGCGGGGAGTGGAAACGCTGGAACAACCAACGTTCTAAGAGTTCTTGGAACTAAGGCTGCAATATGCACTTTGCTGATAGATGTATTTAAGGGATTTATTGCAGTTTCGATCGCTCAGGGCAATTTTAATAACCTTGGAGCAATGCTAGCATTTGCGGCTGTGGTTATAGGACATATTTATCCGGTTGTCTTTAAGTTTAAGAGATTGGAAAAGGTGTGGCAACATTTCTCCGAGCTGCAATGGCCATCAATTGGCCGAGTATGTTCGCAGCTGCTTTGATTGCAATTGTAGTTGCGGCTATATCTAAGAAGATGTCGCTTGGATCGATACTCGCTGCAATGATGTATCCACTTTTGATGCTTTATTACTATCCGAAAGCCATACCGATTGCCGTGTTCATGACTTTCGTAATTATATTTACTCACCGTGGTAACATTAAGAGGCTTATGAAGGGTGAGGAGAAAGAGCTGAGCATCAGATCTAAAATAAAAAAGCTTAGAGATCAGCTAGATGATGCAGAGAATTCAGAAAAAATAGAGACTGATTGTTCTGCGGTTTCTGAAAATAATAATGTAGTAGAAAAAGCAGCTGAAAGATGCTGAAACTAGTCCAGAAGAAACTAAGCCTGAAGAATCTTCAGATGAAGTTATTGATGCTACAACCGAAGACGATATTATGGCTGCTGGTTTTAAGAATGAGCTTGTTAACGAAGCAACTGCAATTGAACATAATAAGATTGAGGTAGCAGATGAACCTGTTGACTATTACAATGATGTTAAAATGCCTAAACTCAAAACTGATGAAAAGAGAGTTGTGTCTGTAATTGGTAATGGTAGCTTTGGTACTGCTATTGCAAATGTTATAGCATATAATGGACACCGTGTAACGATATACGGACGTAATAAAGACGATATCAACAAGATTCGCGAGAGCAGAGTTAACGAGAAATATTTACCTGGTGCTATCCTGCATGACAAGCTTAGATTCACATCTAATGTTAGAACTGCAGTTGGAAAGAGGGATATCATCATTTTTGCTATTCCTGCACAGCAGTTTGGAAGCTTCCTTGAGAAGAATGCGAAGTATATTGATAAAAATGCTATCATTGTTAATTTAGCAAAGGGAATCGAGAATAAGTCTCTCAAGACCATGTCTCAGATTGCAAAGAAATTTCTGAAGAATAAGTATGTTGCTGTTTCGGGACCTTCACATGCTGAAGAGATTGTTCGCAACTATCCAACTACTGTTGTTGCAGCATCATCTGATGAAAAAGCAGCAATAGAAATTCAGAATATAATGATGAGCAATACGTTTAGAGTGTACACAAGTAGTGATATTATCGGTGTAGAACTCGGTGGGGCTCTTAAAAACGTAATAGCTCTTGGTACCGGTATTACTGACGGTATGAACTTTGGTGATAACTCTAAGGCAGCTCTCATGACCAGGGGAATTCACGAAATCTCAAGGCTCGGAGAAGCCATGGGGGCAAAAAGCGAGACTTTTGCAGGCCTTTCAGGAATCGGAGATCTTATGGTTACATGCTCATCTGATTTATCGCGAAATAGACGATGCGGTCTTCTAATCGGTGGTGGCATGACGCCAGAAGAAGCAGTTGCTGAGATTAAGACGACAGTTGAAGGATTTTACACGGTTGAAGCAGCGAGCAAGCTTGCTAAAAAACTCAAGGTTGACATGCCGATTACTAATGCTATCAAATCTGTAATCGATGGCAAACTAAACCCACGAGATGCTGTTGAAATGCTGATGAATAGAGATAGGAAGCAAGAGAATAAATAGTAGATGAAGAAATATCACATTATAACTTTTGGTTGCCAGATGAATGAGCATGACTCCGAGAATGTTGCGGGGATGCTTGAAGGCATGGGATATGAATTAACAGAAAATCCGTATAAGGCTGATGTAGTTGTTCTTAACACGTGTAGCGTTCGTGAGCATGCTGATAAGAGATTTTATGGGATGCTTGGACAGTTTAAAAAAAGGCGCGATGAGAACAAAGATACGAGAATAGTATGTGTTTGTGGTTGTATGCCACAGCAGCCACGTGTTCAAGAGGAGATTAAGAAGAGCTTTGCTTGGGTAGATGTAGTGTTCGGGACCCAGACTATTGGCGATTTTCCAAAGCTACTTAACGACAGAATAACCACAGGTAAGAAGCAATTTTCAATCACTGCAAATAGCACTGTTGTACCAGATGAGAAGGACTCTAAGAGACTACATAAGCACAAGGCTCTCGTAAATATCACGTATGGATGTAATAACTTTTGCACATACTGTATAGTTCCGTACACACGAGGAAGGGAGAAGAGCCGATCAGCTGATGACGTAGTTAAGGAAGTAAAGGAAGCTGGCATCAGATGGTGTAATCGAGGTTATGTTGCTCGGTCAAAATGTCAATTCGTTTATAGATGATGAAGGAAATACATTCCCTGCTCTAGTAAAGGAAATCAACAAAAATTGAAGGACTTGAGCAGAATCAGGTTTATGACTTCAAATCCTAAAAGATGCTTTCTGATGAGTTAATTGATTGCTACAGAACTTGTGAAAAAGCTATGCAAGCACATACACTTGCCTGTGCAGTCTGGTAGTAGCACGGTTTTTAAAGCGTATGAACCGAAGATATGATAGAGAGAGGTATATCGATATCATTGACAAGCTTAAAGATGCCTGTCCAGAGATTGCTATCACTACTGATATAATCGTTGGCTTTCCAGGCGAGACAGAGGAAGAGTTTAAAGAAACACTTTCACTTGTCGAGTATGTGGGATATGATTCGGCATTTACATTTATCTATTCGCCTAGAGAGGGAACTCCTGCGGCTGGATTTAATGATCAGATTCCTTATGACATTAAACACGAGAGGTTTGAACGACTAAATGAAGTTGTAAATAAGTATTCTTTGGAAAAAGAATTTTGCAACTTGCAGATAGCACTGTACAGGTTCTTGTAGATGGTGCTAGCCGCAAGAATGATAAGTCATATTCAGGTAGAACAGATGGGTTTAAACTAGTAAATATATCGTCAGGCAGGGATATCATTGGTCAGCTTGTCGATGTTAAAATTACCGATTGCAAGACATTCAGTATTGATGGAATACTTGCATAATTAGGGATGTAGTATGAAAGATAATCTAAAAAAATATACTTCGCTCAGGACCAGGAATTAGTTTTAATTTTACTCCTAGTGACTAACTTTCTGGATGGCGGACTAAGTGATCCAAAGACATATTTCTTTGATATGTTGCTGACACTGCCAGGTATTATTGTAGGACTCTCTTTCCATGAGTTTGCACATGCTTTTGGCATCAGATACATTTGGAGATCCAGCACCCAAAATACAAAGGGAGACTTACGGTTAATCCAGTAAAACATATTGATCCATTTGGCTTTGCGGCATTGATATTCTGTGGATTTGGCTGGGGAATACCTGTTCAGATTGACAATAGATATTATAAGCACCCAAGATTTAACGAGTTTATAGTTTCAGTCGCTGGTGTAATGATGAACTTTATAATTGCAATTGTGTTTTCTATCATAACACGATTTGCAATTAGTACATGGGGGAGAGAAGCGGTTCTGAGTGATTCTATTCAGGGCTTAATTATCAAGACATTTTTATATGTCGTAATGGTCAATATTACGCTTATGGTATTTAACTTGATTCCCGTTCCACCACTAGATGGATTTGGACTAATTACTGAGCTATTTAACCTTAAAAAGACGAGCTGGTATTCAGCAGTTTACCAGTACGGAGGGGTTATTTTGCTACTCATGCTTCTTTTTGGATTCGTTAACAAGATACTACATCCACTGACTAGCAGTATCTATACGGCTCTTCTAAATGGTATTATTTTAGCTTAGCTAATTTATTAAGTTGCGTATATCAGGATATTATGGTGAGGACCATTTTAAAAATAAGAATCTTCACACAATCATCACATTAATTATTAGCACTCGTCACAGACGAGTGCTAAATTTAATTATATAGTAAATGCTGAGCTTATAATAAATTGATTAATTAAGGAGGAAGGCAATGAATATTGAAAGATATACACAGAAAATGCAAAGGTGCCATTCTCGAATCGCAAAGTATAGCTAATTCATATGGACACCAGCAGCTTGAGATTATTCATGTCCATTATGCAATAATAAGTGATAACGAGGGGCTTATTCCCAAACTTTTAGAAGCGATGAATGTGGACGTGAGAGCTCTTAAAGCTGATTTAGAGTCTTCTCTAGAAAAATTACCTAAAGTTTCTGGAGCAGCTTCTCAAATTTACATGAGTCCAGAGTTAAATAATGTATTAACTAAGGCAGAGCAAATTACATCTGATTTTAAAGATGAGTATGTAAGTGTTGAACATCTGTATTTAGCAATTCTTGATTCTAGCAATCAAGATGTTCATAGAATTATGACTAAGTACGGCATTAATAGAGATGAATTTATGAAAGCACTTACTATGGTTAGAGAGTAATCAGAGAGTTACGAGTCAGAACCCAGAGGATACGTATGATGCTTTAAATAAATACGGCACAGATCCGGTTGAAGCAGCTAGAAAAGGAAAAGCTTGATCCAGGGTTATAGGTAGAGATCTCGAAATCAGAAGAGCCATTGAAATTCTTTCCAGAAGAACTAAGAATAATCCAGTACTGATTGGTCAGCCAGGAGTAGGTAAAACTGCAGTTGTAGAAGGACTTGCACAGCGAATCGTAAATGGAGACGTTCCAGATGGTCTTAAGGGTAAAACAATCTTTTTCACTCGATATGGGATCTCTTATTGCAGGTGCAAAGTATAGAGGTGAGTTTGAGGAGCGTCTAAAGGCAGTACTTAATGAGATAGATAAGTCGGATGGTAGAATCATTCTTTTTTTATCGATGAGATTCACACTATAGTTGGTGCTGGCAGGACAGAAGGGTCTATGGATGCAGGTAATCTACTAAAAGCCTAAAGCTTGCAAGAGGAGAGCTACATTGCATTGGTGCGACAACACTTGACGAGTACAGAAAATACATCGAGACTGATGCTGCTTTGGAGAGACGATTCCAGAAGGTTATGGTCGATGAACCTTCTGTTGAGGATACTATCTCTATACTAAGAGGTCTCAAGGAGAAGTTCGAGATTCATCATGGTGTTAGAATCACTGATAATGCTTTAATTGCTTGTGCAACGCTTTCAAATAGATATATTAGCGATCGTTATTTACCTGATAAAGCTATAGATCTTATGGATGAGGCAGCGGCTAGAATCAGAACCGAGATTGATAGCATGCCTTCAGACCTTGATCGATTTCGCGTAAGATAATGCAGTTAGAGATTGAGAAGCAAGCATTATCAAAAGAAGATGATAAGGCAAGTAAGAGTAGACTCGATGCCATTAGCGAAGAGCTTGCTAACCTCAAGACTGAAAACGATGAATTAACAGCTAAGTGGTCTAATGAAAAGAATATGATTCAGGAGCTCAAGAATAAGAAGCTAGAGCTAGATGAACTTCGTCATAAGATAGAAACTGCTGAACGTGAATACAATCTAGAAAAGCTGGCTAAACTCAAATATGGTGATTTGCCAAACCTTGAGAAGGAGATTGAAGAGCTCAAAAATAAAACTGAACAGGCAAATGAAAGCAGAATGCTTAGAGAAGAAGTTGGTGAAGAAGAAATCCAGGCTGTAATCTCTGAGTGGACTGGAATTCCAGTAAGTAAGCTAGCAGAATCAGAGCGCGAAAAATTACTTCAACTCAGGGGATATTCTTCATAAGAGGGTAATAGGTCAGGACGAGGGTGTTACTGCGGTCTCAGAGGCAATTTTAAGGGCTAGAGCCGGTCTTAAAAATGAGAGTCGTCCAGTTGGTTCATTTATTTTCTTAGGACCAACAGGTGTAGGAAAGACTGAGCTTGCAAAGGCGCTTACTGAAACACTCTTCGACACTGAGAAAAATTTAATAAGAATCGACATGTCTGAGTACATGGAGAAGCATACAGTGTCAAGGTTAGTTGGTTCGCCTCCTGGTTATGTAGGTTACGATGAGGGCGGGCAACTCACGGAAGCTGTAAGAAGAAAACCGTATAGTGTTATTCTATTCGATGAAATCGAGAAGGCACATCCAGATGTATTTAATATACTGTTACAGCTTCTTGATGATGGACGATTGACAGACAACCAAGGACGTACTGTTGACTTCAAGAATACGATTATCATCATGACTTCAAACCTACCTGAATCTCAGCTAAAGTCATTCTTTAGACCTGAATTTCTTAACAGAATTGACGATATAGTTGTATTCAAATCACTTTCTCTTGATGAAATCGAGAAAATTGTAGATTTAACTATAAAGTCGCTTGTTAAGAGGCTAGAAGAACGTGGGATTGGTCTAAAACTGACTGAAGAAGCACGAAGATATATAGCAAAAGAGTCATATGATGAGGAATTCGGTGCTAGACCCGTAAAGAGGTTTGTACAGAAGAGCCTTGAAAACCAGATTGCAGAGATGATTATCTCAAGCAAGGTTAATGATGGTCAAACTATCGAAATAACAACATCAGATGACGGTCTTCGTTTCCAAGTTCGCTAAAAATATAAGCGAAGGTATCAAAAAAGTTAATAAGGGCATATGCATAGAGATAGGTGTTTCATTTGCACCTATCTCTTATGTTATACTTGAATATATAGGTGTTAATTTCAATTTGATATTTTGCTAATTATCAAATAGTAGATAAAAAGTATTTCCGAAATATTATGGGCACAGTGTAGTAAGGGGGACAAATGGGAGAATACAGGGACATATATAGAAGAGCGGCGAATAAAGAGGGGCAAGTTGTTTCTTTCAAATACACGTGTGCTCATCCGCGTGCAGTAGTACAGATAGTGCACGACATAAGTGAACATAGTCTTCGCTATAAAGAGTTAGCAACGGCTCTTCATGATGCTGGATTTTACGTTTGTGGCAATGACCTTATAGGGCATGGTATGAGCAAACAAGGGCATCGGGGATGTTTTGGTTTACGCAAAAACTCTTATAAAGATCTACTAGCAGATATCAAATCACTATTTGAATATGTCTCATCTGAAGTCGGAGAAGATGTGCCTAAAATCTTGATTGGAGCTGGCTTTGGGGCAATGCTTTGTGAACTTTATACAATCGAGTATGGTGACGTTTCGATGCTAATTTCAATGGAAAATCTAGAGATTCCTGCAGCACTTAGTCTCATCAAAATAAATGCAAATAATCATATAAAGAGAAAAGGTTTTAACTCCATATCTGAAAGTGTTCATAACACGATGTATCAGACTGGAAAACTAGCAGGATCTTCACCTTATAATGATTTTTACTGGCTAAGTAGTGATGAAGAGGAAGTGAAATGCTACGTAGATGATGAAAACTGCGGTTTTATGCTCACAGCGTCGGCATATAGGGAGATAATTAGGGTTATAGAACAGCTTAAAGGAAAGAATGGTATTGAAAGATTGCCAGATATTCCAATATACATACTGGCAGGAGCTGAAGATCAGAGAGGTAATTGTGGTAGTTCTGTGATGAGAATTGCTAATATGCTAAACTCAAAGGGACATAACGAGGTTTCGTATAAATTATACAAGGATTGCTATCATGACATTTTGCATGATAGCTGCAAGCAACAAGTTATAAAGGATATAATTGGCTGGATAGAGCATAAGCTAAATAAACAGGATTAATTTAAAAATAAAAATGCGGTAGTATCATTAGACATCACTGTTAAAGATACTATCGCATTGATATATTGTTTAAAAAGGTGTGACATTCTGCGCAGCTTACTCTGCTTCATGTGATACTCCATGGCGTTCTTGCCAGCAGCAATATTCTTAGTTTCAAAGGCTTCAAAAATAGCTTTGTGCTCTTCGAGGATGGTTTTGAGATAATCATCTGAGAATGTCTTAGCAGGGGCAGAATGTTTTAGGTAAGTCTGGTAAGTTGAGAGTGTCAGGTAGAGCATCCTGTTTTTAGTTCCCTTATATATTATATTATGGAATGAAGAGTTGAACTGAAGAACTTTATCAACGTCATTTTTAAGAGTATAGAACTCCATAAACTCGATATTCTCTTTCAGTGTCTCAACTTCATCATCGGTCATACGCTCAATTGCCCACTCAACAGCCTGAACTTCAAATGTTCTTCTTAGGTCAAAAAGGTCTGAGATATCGCGGCTAGATAATCCGATAACATATGCCCCGCGATTTGGTATGTTTTCGATTAAACCATCTGATTCTAGCTGCCTAAATGCTTCGCGTACTGGTGTTCTGCTAACATTATATTTCTTGCAAATTGCCTGTTCCGTAAGCTTGGAGTTAGCCGGGATTTTGCCACTCAGAATATCTTTCTGAATCTGTACAAATAGACTGTTTGATAGTGGCTGGTTACTCTCAAGTTTTGCGTTCATTACCATGATTACCTCCAATGATTACACATTTATAATAGAGTATACAATTTTAATAGCTGTACTCTGCGTATACAATTATAATTAAAGTATGCATAAAGTCAATGAATAAAAGTGTCTGAAAATAAAGGAAAACAAAAGGAAACAATATGAAAAAACGTATGGCAAAGAATTATTTTAAGAGTAAAGATGAAGTTAAGACTGTATTAGATAAGCTTGAATCAGCTTATCCTGATGCTGATTGCGCGCTGCATCATGATTCAATATTCCACCTGCTTCTTGCGGTAGTACTATCTGCTCAGACAACGGATGCAAGTGTAAATAAAGTAACACCTAAATTGTTCAGCACTTATGTAGAGCCAAGTCAGCTAGCTGAAGCAGATATTAAAGATGTAGAGGAGATGATTAAGACTCTGGGATTATATAAGAACAAAGCCAAAAGTCTAGTAGGAATTGGTAAAATGCTATGCGAATTCTATGGGGGCGAAGTACCTCAAGATTTTGTAGAGCTTCAAAAGTTACCAGGCGTTGGGCGCAAGACTGCAAATGTCATTATGTCTGTAGGATTCGGTGAACCGCATATAGCAGTAGATACGCACGTATTTAGAGTTTCTAATAGAATCGGTCTAGTTACAGAAGACAACGTTTTGAAAACCGAAAAGGCTCTCATGAAGATAATCCCTGAGAATAGATGGTCGCATATGCATCACGTATTGATTTTTCATGGTAGACAGTGCTGTACAGCAAGAAATCCCAAGTGTGATAGCTGCTGTATAGGAGATCTATGTAGATATAATCAAAAATAATTTTAGAATTGCATTATTGAAAATACAACATCTAACTGATATTATATTTTTTTGTTGAAAGTTTTTAGTTTTTAAGGAGATAACTTTGTCTTTACATGTAGTCCTAGTTGAACCAGAAATACCGCAGAATACTGGTAATATTGCTAGAACCTGCGCGACTACTAACACCAAGCTTCATCTAATTAAACCATTAGGGGTTTAATATCGATGAAAAAGGCGGTTCGTAGAGCTGGACTCGATTACTGGAAGTACGTAGATTTAGTTGTGCATGATAGTCTAGAAGCATTTCTATCGCTATATGACGATGCGAGACTCTTTCTGGCAACTACTCATGGTGAAAACAAATATACAGATTTCGAGTATCATGACGGAGACATGTTCTTATTTGGAAGGGAGACGAAAGGTCTTCCAAAAGATTTGATAAGTCGTCATCATGATACAGCGATCGAGGATTCCAATGAGTGAGGATACTAGATTAAGATCTCTAAACCTATCTAATTCAGTCAACATAGTATTGTTTGAAGCTCTCCGTCAGAACGGATTCCCTGAGCTTCTGTAGCATTATTTAAGGTAATGGCTATCTTTTTTTCGAGATGTTAAGGAGGAAAAAAATGATTAAAGTCGGTATTAGCGGATTCGGAAGAATTTCAAGAGTCGTGATGAGAGCAGCTCTTGATATGGAAGATATCGAAATTGTAGGTATTAACTGGCGTAACTCCGATCTAGATTATATCGTCTATATGCTCAAATACGATTCTACTTTCGGCAGATTCCCAGGAACTGTTGAGAAGTATGAAAATGGAATCGTTGTAAATGGCAAAAAGATTAGAGTATATATGGAAGATGACGCTAAGAACATTCCTTGGGGAGAGTGTGGAGCTGAGTACATCGTAGAAAGGTACTGGTGCTTACAACACAACTGAGAAAGCTCAGGCGCACATCGAAGCTGGTGCTAAGAAAGTAATTATTTCTGCTCCTGCAAAGATAAAGGCAACACCTACATTCGTTTACGGTGTTAACCATGATGAGTATGATAGCAATGTTAATGTAGTTTCAAATGCATCTTGTACTACAAATTGTCTAGCACCTCTCTGTAAGGTTATCAATGATAACTGGGGCATTGATCGAGGGCCTTATGTCCACAATCCATGCTGCGACAGCTAAGCAGAAGGTTGTAGATGCAAGATCCATGAAGGACTGGAGAACAGGGAGATCTGTTTTCAATAACATAATCCCTACAACAACAGGTGCAGCTAAGGCTGTATCACTTGTAATTCCGGAACTTGAAGGAAAGCTAACTGGTAAGGCATACCGTGTACCAACAGCTAACGTGTCTGTAATTGACCTTAATCTGATTCTTAAAAACTCTGCTTCTTATGAAGAGATATGCGCAAAGGTGAAGGAAGCTTCTGAGAACGAGTTCAAAGGAATCATCGAATACGTTGATGATGAAGTTGTATCGTGCGACTTTATCGGCGATCCGTGCACTTGCATCTACGATGCAAGAGAGGGTATCGAGCTAAACGATAAGTTCTTCAAATTTATCATGTTCTATGACAATGAATATGGATACAGCGTTCAGCTTCTTAGACTCATTCAGCACATGGGTAAGGTTGATAATAAATAATTAATATAACTATATGATGCCGTGCTTTTTGCGCGGCATATCATTTATTTTGTACAAGTGAGGTGCACGATATGAAGAAGACAATTAGGGACATTGAGTGGGCTGGGAAAACAGCAATAGTAAGGTGTGATTTTAATGTCCCGTTTTCAGATGGGAAAATCAGCGATGATACGAGAATCGTAGCAGCGCTCCCTACTATAAACTATCTTCGTGATCAGGGAGCAAAAGTTATTATCCTATCGCATCTTGGAAGACCTAAGGGGGAGCCTAATCCTGAATTTTCGTTAGCTCCGGTTGCAGATAGACTCGGCGAAAAGCTTGGCTTAGGAGTTAAATTCTTTAAATCAGATGTAGTTGTTGACGATTCTGTTTCCGAATCTGTCAAGAGCCTAGAACCGTCAGATGTTGCTCTACTTGAGAACGTTAGATACAGAAATGAAGAGACAAAGAACGAACCTGAATTTGCAAAGGCTCTAGCATCTCTAGGCGATGTTTTTGTACAAGAAGCTTTTGGTACTGCACATAGAGCACATGCCTCAACTACGGGTATTGCTGACTATATCCCTGCGGTGTCTGGTTTCTTGATTGAAAAGGAACTTAAGTTCCTTGGAGCCGCTATCGAATCACCTGAAAGACCATTGGCTGCAATAATGGGTGGTGCCAAGGTAAAGGACAAAATTCCAGTAATAATAAATCTACTTGATAAGGTGGATTATCTATTCATAGGCGGTGGAATGGTTTACACATTCCTTAAAGCTGAAGGATATAGTATTGGAAAATCTATCTTCGATGAGGAAGGTTATGAACTTATTGGTAAGATAAAGGCAGAAGCTGATGCAAAGGGTGTTAAGCTTATACTTCCTGTAGATGTTGTGGCTGCAAAAGAGTTTTCAAATGACTCATACCATGGCGTTTACAGTGTTTCAGAAATTCCTGATGATATGATGGGTATGGATATAGGCCCAGCGTCCGAACAGTTATATTGCAGTGAACTTGAGAAGTGCAAGACCATTGTCTGGAATGGACCGATGGGTGTATTTGAAATGCCTACATTCGCATCTGGTACTAAGGCCGTTGCGGAATGCCTTGCTTCAAGCAGTGCTACAACTATTATCGGTGGCGGTGATTCTGCAGCTGCTGTATCATCGTTTGCTCTAGTTGATAGAATGACACATATATCTACTGGTGGTGGAGCAAGTCTAGAATTTCTAGAGGGAAAAGAACTCCCAGGAATCGCTTGCCTAAGTGATAAATAATTTAAGGATAGGATATTAAGATGAAAAAATTTTTAATCGCTGGCAATTGGAAGATGAATAAATCAATTGCTGAAGCGAAAGTCTTTGCTGAAAAGTTAAAAGGTGAGCAGATTGAACATCCAGAGCAGCTTGCTATTATAGCGCCTTTCACACAACTTCAATCATTAAAAAGTGAGTTTGAAGGTACAGGAATAAAAGTAGGTGCACAGAACGTGCATTTCGAAAAGAGCGGTGCTTATACGGGAGAAATTTCTGTTCCGATGCTACAAGAATTAGGTGTAGATATCTGTGTTGTAGGACATTCGGAAAGACGAGAATATTTTGCTGAGACAGACGGAACGGTTAATCGTAAGCTACAAGCACTTCTTGCGGCAGGTATTACTCCGATTCTATGTGTTGGAGAAAGTTTAGAGGTTAGAGAAGCTGGGACTGCAATGTTATTCGTTAGCGGACAGATAACCGAAGATTTAAATGGACTTACACCTGAGGAGGTTTCGCAAATTGTAATTGCCTATGAGCCAATCTGGGCGATTGGTACTGGCAAGACAGCATCTCCCGAGCAGGCAGAAGAAATGTGTGGATTTATTCGCGGCATGGTAGAAGGATTGTTTGGTACTGATGTTGCTGAAACTATGATAATTCAGTATGGCGGCAGTATGAAGCCATCTAATGCACATGAACTGCTTGCAAAGCCAGATATTAACGGTGGGCTGATAGGAGGAGCAAGCCTTGAAGTTGGAACGTTTATGGAGATTGCAAAAGCTGCATTTGAGCTTCAGAAATAACTAATAATTGTTATGAGTATAATGTATAATTTATTTTAATAAACGGAGGGTATGGTATGTCAACATTAATCACAAAGGTAATTGGCAGAGAGATTCTTGATTCGAGAGGTAATCCTACAGTTGAAGCAGAAGTATGGCTTGAAGATGGAACTGTAGCAGTAGGTGATACACCAAGTGGAGCATCTACAGGTATATATGAAGCTCTAGAGCTTAGAGATGGTGATAAGTCAAGATATGGAGGAAAGGGTGTCTCTAAAAGCAGTAGAACACGTTAATAATGAAATCAGTACACTGCTTGTTGGGAAAGATGTTCAGGATATTCATGCTATTGAGAAACTTATGATTGACGCAGATGGAACTAAAGGAAAGAGCAATTTTGGAGCCAATGCAATTCTTGCAGTTTCTCTCGCTTGTTCAAAGGCTGCGGCACAGTCACTAGGGATTCCGTTATTTAAATTCTTTGGTGGAATTAATGCGAATACACTTCCTGTACCTATGATGAATATTCTAAATGGCGGGGAGCATGCTTCTAACACTGTAGATGTTCAGGAGTTTATGATTATGCCAGTTGGAGCACCTTCCTTTAAGGAGTGCCTAAGATGGTGTGCAGAGGTTTATCATCAGCTAGGAAAGGACCTCAAGAAAGCGGGATACTCTGTTGGAATTGGTGATGAAGGTGGATTTGCACCAGATCTCAAGGATGAATTCGAAGTTCTCGATTATATCATGGCTGCTATTAATAATGCTGGCTATACACCAGGAGACGATTTCGTTATTGCTATAGATGCAGCAGCGAGCGGATGGAAAACTGAGAAGACGGGTTTTTATAAGATGCCAAAGTCAGGTAGAGAGTTCAGTGCTGCAGAACTAGTTCAGAACTGGGCTGAATTCTGTGACAAATACCCAATTGCTTCCATCGAGGATGGAATGGATGAAGATGATTGGGATGGCTGGAAGCTTATGACAGAGAAGCTTGGAGATAAGATCCAGATCGTGGGTGATGACTTATTTGTTACAAACCCAGAGAAGTTAGCTAAAGGAATTGAACTCGGCTGCGCAAATGCAATCCTGATTAAGCTTAACCAGATTGGAAGCATTTCGGAAACACTTGAGGCAATTGCACTTGCTAAGAAGAACGGGTACAATGCAATTGTTTCACACAGATCTGGTGAAACTGAAGATACGACAATTGCTGATTTAGTAGTTGGTATTAATGCTATGCAGATTAAAGATAGTGCACCTGCTCGTACAGACAGAGTAGCTAAATACAATCAACTTCTAAGAATCGAAGATAAGCTCGGTGCAGGTGCTAAGTTCCCTGGAGCTAAGTGCTTCTAAGGAACAGATTAGGGGGATAATTGGAGATAATAAGGGCTGATCGTTTCTGGATTTTTGCTTTGGTGTTGAAAAAGCCATTGACAAAAACATTTGAACGAATTGATAAAGCAAAGCATGATTGCCGCACAACCTATACGTGTGGCAATCTCATCCACAACAAGTCTGTCACCGACAAAGTTGCTTCAATGGGAGTCGAGATGATTACTTCACTAGATGAAGCAGAAGAAGGTGATGTTGTTATCGTGCGTTCTCATGGAGAACCAAAAGAGTTTTACGATGAGGCAGAATCAAAAGGCGTAGAGTTAATAGATACCACATGTGTATTTGTAACTAAAATCCATAAGCTGGTACTAGAAGCATATGAAGAAGGGCGTCCGGTAATAATCGTAGGAAACGCTAATCACCAAGAAGTAAAAGCTACGAATGGGTGGTGTCATTACTCCGGTACCATTCTTGAAAATGAAGATGAGGCTGAGAATTTTGTAAAGAGTTTTGATTCATATAAGATTCCTCTCATTGTATGTCAGACTACGATTAGGAGAGAATTATTAGATTCGATTCTTCGTATATTTGACAAAGCCTCACTCAGATATGAGATAAAAAATACGATTTGTAATGCAACCAGAGATAGGCAAGAAAGCTGTGCAGAATTGGCTGCTAAAGTAGACCTTATGGTTGTTATCGGAGACCCCAATAGTTCGAATTCAAAAAAACTATACGAAATTGCGAAAAAAAACTGTAAAAATGCAATATTTATACAGGATATTTCAGATTTAGAGTTGAAAGAGTTAGGCAAGTATAATAAAATAGGTGTAACTGCGGGTGCTTCAACACCCGAATGGATTATTAAGGAGGTTATTGCTAGTATGAGCGAAAATGTCACAGCTAATGTGGATCACAATCCAATGTTGGATTTTATGGATGACATTGAGAATTCTTTACGTCTACCAAGACCTGGAGAAATTGTTGATGGAACTGTGCATCAGGTAATGGAGAACGAGGTAATCGTTAACATTGGATGCAAAAAGGACGGAATCCTTACGAAGAATGAGGTATCTCTAGAGCCAGGACAGACTCTAGCTGATTTATTCAAAGAGGGGAGATGAAATCCAGGCTAAGGTAATGAAGTCAGATGATGGTGAAGGTGGAATCCTTCTCTCCAAGAAGAGACTCGAGATGAACGAGAACTTCAAGGAGCTTGCTGCAGCACAGGCTAACAAGGAGATTATCTCTGTTAAGCTAATTAAGTCCGTTAATAGCGGAGTAATTGCTGCATATAAGGAGATTTCAGGATTTATTCCTCTATCACAGCTTTCTGATAGATATGTTGAAAATGCCGATGAATTCCTAGGACAGACAGTAGATGTTGAGGTTATCAAGGTTGACAACAAACGTAACAGAGCAGTTTTCTCAAGAAAGGCTGTACTAGTTGACGAAAAGCGTAAGCAGGTAGCAGAGATTTGGGCAAACCTAAATGTTGGCGATGTTGTTGAAGGTAAGGTAATGAGATTCACTGACTACGGTGCATTCGTAGATATCGGTGGAGTTGATGGTCTACTTCACATCTCTGAGATTTCATGGGGTAAGCTAAAGCACCCTAAGGAAGTTCTCAACATTGGAGATATCATCAATGTTAAGATTCTTGCATTGAATGAGGATAAGGGAAAGATTTCCCTTGGTCTAAAGCAGACTCAGCCTGAGCCATGGTCACTAGTTGGTTCAAAGTACGAGATTGGTCAGATTATCGAGGGTAAGGTAGTTCAGCTTAAGGACTACGGTGCTTTCGTTGAGCTAGAGGCTGGTCTTGACGGATTAGTACACATCTCTGAGATTGCTAACAGAAGAGTTGAAAATGTTTCTGAAGAGCTTGAGCTTGGTAACTCTATTACTGCTAAGATTATGGAAATTGATGCAGATAGAAAGAGAATCAGCCTAAGCATCAAGGCGCTACTCGGTGATGAGGAAGAAGCTGAAGCTGAGGTTGAAGCTACAGAAGAATAATAATAATCGATAGATTATTAAGGCCGACTTTTTGTCGGCCTATTTTTATATTTAGAAGTAGGATAATATGTCTAGGAAAAGAAAAAAATAAAAGAAATCTAAGAGAAATCTTAGGGAAATCAATGATTATCGAAGGTAAACTCACAAAGAATAAGCGTGGTTTTTGGTTTCGTGTGTCCTGAGAATGGTGATGATGTTTTTGTATCTGGAAGAGATATGAATGGCGCTATGAATGGAGATATTGTGCGAGTGAAGGCTCATGAAAATTACAGACGTCATGGAGCATTTGAAGGTTATAATAAAAAAATCATCGAACGCAGCTGCCAATATATTGTAGGACATTTAATTAGGGAGCGCGGTTTATACCTAGTCAATCCGATTAATAATAATAACGACTATATAATGGTTTCTAAAAAGAATATCGGCGCATCTAAACCTGGTGATGTGGTTAAAGCAAAGATTCTACGATACCCTAAGGCGATTATATTGCTGAAGGAAAGGTTAAAACCATAGTTGCTAGATCTGGAGATAGCGATGAATATATTTTGAGTCATATAGCCGATTATGGCGTTAAACAACATTTTTCTAATCGTGTAATAAATGAAGCAGAGGCAGTAGCTAATAGAGTTAAGATTGCCCCTTTGAATGGACGTAAAGACTACAGAAAAATTATGACTGTAACTATTGATGGTGCTGACTCAAAGGATTTTGATGATGCTATAAGTGTTAGCAAGTTAGACAATGGGAACTACGAGTTGCTCGTACACATCGCTGATGTTGCGGAATATGTACGTGAAGGAAGTGCTCTCGATAAGGAAGCTATAAGTAGAGGAAATAGTGTATATTTACCAGATAGAGTGATGCCAATGCTTCCTGAGCGTCTATCTAATGGTGAGTGCAGTTTGAATCCAGAAGTAGAGAGATTCACACTTACCTGTGCAATGGAAATAGATGGCGATGGTCATGTTGTGAATTATGATATTAACGAATCGATAATTAAGTCTAATTACAGGCTTATATACGATGATGTATCGGATATATTAGAGAATCATGATGAGAATTTGATTGAAAAGTATAATGATGTATTTCCGATGCTTACCGATGCATGTGAGTTATACAAGGTCCTGTCAAGAAGGCGTAAACGTGACGGGAGCCTTGATTTTGATTTACCAGAATCAAAGATAATTTTAAATGATGACGGTGACCCAATAGATGTTGTACTGGCTGCACGTCGAGTTTCTAATCGTATGATAGAGGAATTTATGCTCGCTGCGAACAAGACTGTTGCTGAACATTATTTCTGGGCGAAATTACCACTTGCTTATAGAGTTCATGAGAAACCCGATATGCTTAAAATGATGGAGCTTAAGCAGTTTTTGTTAAATCTTGGCTTTACACTCAATGGAAAATCAGATTCGATAAAGACGAAGGAACTAAGTAATATTCTATGTATGATTGACGGTAAGCCAGAAGAAGCACTAGTAAGCCGAGTGATGATTCGAACAATGCAGAAGGCGTATTATTCAACAGAATGCCTAGGTCACTACGGACTTGCATTTAAGTACTACTGTCATTTTACATCACCAATCAGAAGATACTCTGATTTACTCGTTCATAGAACGATTAAAAATCAAATTCATGCAGGTGACTATATTTCAAGTGAGAAAGGATATAAAACATTTTTAGAAGATACCTGCAAGCATATATCAGAGACTGAACGAAATGCGATGGAGTTAGAGCGAAAGATCACAAAGCATTACCAAGTTATTTATATGCGTAATCATATCGGCAGTGAATTCGATGGAGTTGTAAGTGGAGTAAAATCTCACGGTATATACGTTGAGCTTGAAAATACGATAGAAGGATTTATCGGACTAGAGTTACTTGGTAATAGATATATCATAGATGAGAAGTCGTATTCTGCCATTGATGAAGTTAGTGGCAATACAATTACACTCGGACAGCCTATTAGAATCAGAGTTGTTGATGCTAGTCCAGAAGACGGATATATAGATTTTGAGATTGCTTAACGGTAGTAACTTTATGGGTATATAGTAATCAGTCTATTTTTCGACTAATTTCAGGACGACAGATTCCTTGCTGGCATTATGTCCTACAACGATATCTATTTCCCAGTGACCACACATTGCTTATATTGAAGGTAAGTTGTCATTTGAAAAGGAAGCCTAGCTATATTGTCTTTCAACTTTGGATGGCTATTATTATGCATATTTTTAAAAGATCGTTGATGGTGAGGTACAAATGAAAGAATATAATATTAAAAGGTACAGCATATAAAATTCGATATAATGATTTTTTTATGGTGACTCAATACCAATTGTATTTATACATGGTTTTAGGATGTGCGGGATCTTTTGACTACGTTGAAGTAGCGTCTGCTCTTGGAAGTGAACATAGAATAATTTTTAGTTGATTTATTGGGTGCGGGTTATAGTGATAAACCATTACTATTTAAATATACAGTTGCTTCACATGTTAAATACTTAAAAAGAATTTATTGAAGATCTTAATTTAGAAAAAAAATTATTTTATTTGGGCACAGTTTAGGAGGTGCAATAGCTATAGAATTGTCTGCTTTGTTAAAGAGTCGTGTAAAGGCTCTTATACTTAGTGAATCAAACTTAGAACCTAGCACTCCTGGATCGAGCAAGTTTTTGAATTTGCAAATTTTTAATGAGATGGATTTAGATAAGTCTTTTTGAAAAAGAAACTTATAGAGTATGAAAAAAATCAGGAAATACAATGTGGACCGCCACCTTGAGAAACTGGCTACCAAAAGCCGCATTTGAATTATCTGTTAATGCTGTTAGTGGCGGTAAAGTATCATGGAGAGAACTTTTATATAGACTTGAATTTCCAAAATATTTTATTTTTGGAGAAAAATCATTACCTGATGCAGATTTTGATAAATTAACAGAGCATGGTATTCTTGTTGAAGTTGTTCCGAATGCTGGGCACTCAATGGCATGGGAAAATCCTGATGACTTTGCACAAGCAATAAAAAGGTGCTTGAATTCAAAGTCTCTAGGATAAAAATTGAATGTAAAACTATGGTAGATTGATAAATTCCATCTCTTTTCAAATACCAAATCTGACCCCCTAAAACCAGACTCTAAAATTCACCCCTAAAATATCTAGATCCTAAAAAACTTTGATTACCCGCCTTTTATTTAGAAGAAATCGTTATCATTCTTCCAGAAACTCTTGAAGAATAAGAGTATAACAGGGTAGATTTCAAGTCTGCCTGCGAGCATTAAAAACATCATCGCTATTTTTGATATAGCTGAATAATCATCAATTACTCCCGGAGTAGCTGTTTGATTAATGTATGAGCCTGTATTCGTTAGCATTGCAATCGATGTATTTAGAGCAGTGCCAAGATCAAGGTTGATAGTCAGTACAAGTGCACCGAATAGATACGTTACAACAAACATTACTATGTAAAGGTTACACCTGAGGAGTGTGTTCAGGTTTAGTGGTGTACCGGCGTATTTGATTGGTTTGATAATGTTTCTATGAATATGACGATATAAAGTTCGTGAGGATGTGTTAAAAGCTATAATTGTTCGTGCTGCCTTAATACCTCCGCCAGACGATATAGCGCATGCTCCTATAAACATCTGTATTAGTATTACTGCACAAGCAGCTGCTGGCCAATTTCCAGTGTCAGTAATTTCGTATCCCGCAGTTGTGAAATACGAGATTACCTGCATAAGAACTTTTCCAAATTCCTTGAGCGATGATAGCTCTCTGTTATATGAAACGAACAGTATACCGGTAATCACTACACTGGTAGCTAAGATTCTTCCTGAATGGAATTTTAATTCCGGACCCTTAGTTATATCTCTAAATTGTCTAAGCGATGTTAATAGAAGTACAGAGAAGTTGAGGGAACTTAGAAACGCGAAAATTGTAATTATAACCTTTATCGCTAAGCCATACCCGATAATATTTCCGTTATTAAGATTTACGAGTCCAGCAGTACTGATATTACTTAGAGAGGTTATAAGAGAATCACTCTTGTTCAAGCCAGCTAATCTAAGTAAAACATACTGAAGGGCAGTTAAGGAAATATAAATAGCTAACGCTCTACGGTATGTCTTTCTGAAAGTGGTACTAATTTTCAGAAAACCGGGGCCAGCTATTTCAGTAATTACGAGAGATCTGCCTACAAATTGCCAAGTTGGCAAGAAGTTTAGTGCAATAACAATAATTCCAAGAGCACCCATCCAGTTGCATGAAGCACGTAACATCTGAAGACCAATAGGCATAACATCAGAATTTACCACCGATGTACCTGTTGTGGTCCATGAAGCTACGGCCTCGTAAAGTGAATCAATAAATGATAAGTTAAGGCTACTTAGATAGAATGGGATTGCTGTTATAAAAATCATAGTGATCCATGTAAAAATGGTCGTCATGAAGCAGATTCTCGAATTCATGCGATTTACATCGTAGTAAAAAACTTTTTGACCTATAAAGCCTATAGTTAACGTTGTAAAGGAAAGAATTCCAATATGAATCAACTCGTTATAATCCTGATATCTTATACACAGCAAAACGGATGGAACTGTAAATGCTCCAAATATCATCATCGATGCGAATATCATATGAAGGACGAATCTTTTTTCTTTACTAATCATCAGATATCCTCATTAAACTATATGTCTATTCCAGTAGTAGCGTGAGAACATAATCAGAACTGTACTAAGTTCAAGTCTTCCAATTATCATTATTAATGCGAGCACAAATGTTGAGAAATCCGAATAGAAATGAAAGTTTTCTATTGGACCAACCTGTGCGAGTCCAGGCCCCACGTTACTTATACAGGACAAAACAGCAGTAAAATCTGTTATTAAGTCAGCGTCAGATCTTAGTGATACAATAATAGTTCCAATTCCGAGAGTTAGTAAGAAGGTGATGACAAATGAAAGCATATACATCATTACTTCTCCAGATATCTTAGTTCCATTATACTTAACATCATCTATGATATTATCATGCAATCTAACTCGCACTTCGCGCTTAAACATCTTAAATATTGACAGAACTCGTATAATTTTAATTCCTCCAGCAGTAGATGAGCTCATCGCTCCAGTGAACATTATGAGGATTAATATCATCTTACAAAATGCTGGCCATAGGTTGAAGTCCGTGGTCGCATATCCAGTAGTTGATATAAGTGTTGCTACCTGAAAGGCGGCATCTGTAACAGCCTTAAATAAGTTATTATATCTTCCTTGAAGTAGGAGCGACAGCGTTATAAGTGATGTAGAAACCACTAGAATTAGGCCATAAAGTCTCAGCTCTTCATCAGCGAGAGCAGTCTTTACCTTGTCAAACATCATGGTGAAAAATAGATTGAAATTAGTTCCTGCAATTACCATGAATAATGTTATAACCCAAGTTATGTAATAGCTATGAAAATGTGCAACACTATCGTTATAGATACCAAAACCACCGGTTGCCATAGTGGAGAATGCATGTGCTACAGCATCAAACAAGTTCATTCCACCAATAAGTAAAAGAATTATGAGTATAATTGTAAGTATTACGTATGCAATATATAGGCTTCTCGCAGTATCTGAGAATCTTGAGGTGAGCTTTGTTACAGTTGGTCCAGGTGTTTCTGCACTCGCAACATTTTGAGCCTTTACTCCAAGATTAGGAACTAGGGCAACCATTAGAACTATGATTCCCATACCGCCAAGCCACTGAGTTTCAGAACGCCAGAATAACATTGATTTTGGAAGGGCTTCAACATCAGTCAGGATTGTCGCACCTGTAGTTGAAAAGCCAGAACACATCTCAAAGAAGGCGTCGATTACATTAGGAATAGATCCCTGTATCACAAACGGAATTGCTGCAAGAACAGATGACATAATCCAAGTGAAAGCAACGATAAAGTAACTATCTGTGTAACGGAGCGCTTCGGTGGAAGCGTTTTTTCCAAGAATATTAGTCGTTAAAATACCTAGTCCGAAAGTTAGTGCACATGTAATAGTGAATGCAACTACAGAGTCATATTCCTTGTAAATAATCGCTACAAATAGAGGTAGCATCATGCTACCTCCGATAATAAATTGCAGTTTTCCAATTATGTTGATAACTCGTTTATACATATCGTTTACTTTAGAATGTTAAGTCTAATATTAGGTTTAAATAGCTTCTCTACAAATCCGATATTGGAAATCATGCATACTATCGTAACTCGGTCTCCTGGCTTTATTTTCGTATTTCCGTCAGGAATGATAGTTTCCATACCGCGGTGTATTGCTGCAATGATTATGTAATCAGGGAGATTCATATTTTTGAGCGGAATATTAATCATACTCATACCTTCCTGAGCATAAACCTCCATGAGTTCGGCCTGACCTTGCAGGAGGACAGAGGAGATAACCTTCTTAGCGCCTCTGATGAGTCTCAGAACAGTGGAACAGCTGATATCAAGCGGATTGAGTACTACATCTATACCGAGCTTTGATATTAGATCAGTATAGCTATCGTGACTTACCTTGGAAATTACATCCTCAATACCATGGTTCTTAGCCATTAGTGCGAGAAGGAGGTTTTCTTCATCGTAACCAGTTGCAGTTACAAATGCATCCATTTCGTCCATATCTTCCTCATTAAGGAGTCCGACATTTGAACCATCTCCGTTAAGAACCATTACATTTTCAAGCTTATTTGCTAAATAATGGCAACGTGCTTTATCTTTCTCGATAATTTTAACGAATACACCGTACTCGGAAAGTCTTGAAGCTAGATAATATCCAGTTTTACCACCACCGATGATCATTACTTTCTGTACAGAGGAATGCTTCATCTTAGTGTGAACACGACTAGCTAAAGCAAATACATTTTCTTTCTCACCGATTAGGTAGAGTAGATCGTGAGGTTTAATAACTGAATTACCATGTGGGATAATCATCTTTCCCTTGCGTGAAATACCAACCATCAGCATATCTGGCATGATGGTTCGAAATTCAACAAGCGACTTACCTATGAGCTGAGGTTTCTTGTCCGCCTCAAACTCAATAAGTGCAATACTTCTAGATGTAAATATTCCGTTACTTAAAGTGTACTTCTCTACCAAATATCTATAAATTTCTGATGTAATAAGAAGATCAGGGTTGATGAGCATATCGATATTATAGTGCTCTCTTAAAAAGTCGAGTTGGTTCATGTGCTCTGGCTCTCTAACCCTTGCAATTACACGTTTACATCCTAGAATTTTTGCAAACGAAGCTGTGAGGATATTAGTGTCGTCTGATGTTGTAGTCGCTATAAGAAAATCGAATGATTTAACATCGATTTTATTAAGTGTCTCGATAGTTTTCGCATCACCGAGAACCGTAAAAACGTCGAACTGCTGAGCGAGCATATCGAGTTTTTTCTCATTATTATCTACAACCGTAATATCGTAATCTCCATCGAGTAGGGCATCAGTAATTCTGATCCCTAACTTTCCGGCACCAATAATCGCAATCTTCATTTCGCCATCCTGTTCAAAAATTTAAAATATAGATTAAAGAGCCGATTCAATATATAATGTATTTTGATATCAGCTCAATAGAGAATTATAATTCAAACACATATTATTTGCAATTGAGTTATCATTTTTAAGCTCAAATTTCAAGTAAAAATACTTAAAGAGGTATAAATGGCTATTAAGATTATCGGATTAGATTTGGACGGAACAACCCTCGGAAGTAACGGTAGACTTCCAGAGCTTAATAAGATTGCTATAGAACGTGCTATTGATTCTGGCATTAATGTTGTAGTTGCAACAGGACGTGTTATTTCAGCCGTTCCAGAAGATATAATGAATATAGAAGGGCTTAGATACATAATCTCATCTAATGGCGCACATGTCCGCGACTTGAAACTCGGTCATGATGTTTATTCAAGTTTCATAAATCCAGTAGTAATTGAAAGAATAGTAAATCTTGCAAAAGAAGAAAAGCTATATCTTGAGGCTTTTCACGATGGAAAGGCTTATATAGATGCAGAGCTTTACCACGATATTGATGTTAATGGAAGTGTGTATAGAAGGCGTGAATATGTGCTTAGGACAAGAAATCCTCTAGATGATATATTTGAATTTATGCTTGAAAAATCAACAGAAATTGAAAATGTTAACATCTTTTTTGATGATATGGATAAACTCGAAGAAATCCGCAAGATTGTCAGTGTTTACGACGATGCAAATGTGACATCATCTGTACCAAATAATATAGAAATTGGTGGTCTTGGATCAAGTAAGAGCATGGCGCTGGCAGAACTTATGAAGATATTATCTATAGATAAATCTGAGCTAATGTGCTGTGGTGACGCTGCAAATGATATTCCAATGCTGCAATTGGCTGGCGTTGGAGTGGCTATGGAGAACGCATGGGATATAGTTAAAGAACATGCTGATTATGTTACTGATTCAAATATAAACGGAGGTGTCGGAAAAGCGATACTAAAGTTCTGCTTTGATAAAGAGGTATAATATATCATAAATTTAAAATCAATGCATACAGACTGAAAATGCACTAATTTCAGCACTGTATGCACTTTTTGTGCAACAATACTGAAGCTCAAACATTTCCGTGGTACAAATGGTTTAAAGCAATGGATAAATCGTATGTAAGTTAATGACATGGAGGGAATATGAAATATAACAAGGTAGTTGGGAATCTTGGAGAAAATATGGCTGCAGATATTCTTGAACAGCAGGGATATGAAGTAATTGCAAGAAATTATACATGTAAATTAGGAGAAATCGATATCATTGCAATGGACATTAGAGATAAGGTGCTTAGTTTTATAGAGGTAAAAACAAGAACTAGTAATAAGTATGGATATCCAGCACAGGCAATATCGCATGATAAGATTCGTCATATAAAAAACGTCGCAAATCATTTCTTACGTGAGCACAGAGATTTTAGTAGTTATAATGCCCGATTTGACGTTGTAGAAATCGAGTGTCGAGTTAACAAAGATTGTTTTTAGAGGTGACAATGCTTTCGAAAATTACAAGTGGGATAATAAGAGGAATTAATGGTCAAAAAGTAACCATTGAGACGTGTGTTAGTAATGGTCTTCCTAATTTTAATATAGTTGGTCTTGCTTCAAAAGCAGTAATCGAATCACGTGAGAGAATTCGTTCAGCAATAATACATTCAGGATATCAATTTCCTCATGGTCATATCACAGTGAATCTGTCGCCAGCGAGCCTAAGCAAAAGTGGAAGTCATCTTGATCTGTCTATTGCAATCGGAATTCTTTCAAGCACATTAGTAGTGAATAATCAAAAAGCAAAATCTTATGCGGTGATAGGAGAGCTATCCTTATCTGGTCAGGTTATGCCAGTAGACGGTGTGCTGCCTATTGTAATATCGCTGCGAGCATTAGGAATCACTAAAGTTATTATTCCAGTTAAGAATGTAAAAGAAGCTTCGTTGGTTGACGGTATTTCAATAATTGGTGTAAATAAGCTAGAAGATGTAATTATGGCAATTAACAATGAACTTAGTGAAGGTTGTAATTATGTATGTGATACTAATGAAACTGTCGAAATAACCCAAGATGATTACTCTGAGATAAGGGGACAAGAATATGCCAAGAAAGCGCTCGTAATTGCTGCTGCAGGTAAGCACCCACTGCTTATGATTGGTCCTCCAGGGTGTGGTAAAACAATGCTTGCGAAACGATTACCAGGTATAATGTCTAAGCTTTCAAAAGACGAACTTCTTGAAACTACAATGATTCATTCTGTAGTGGGACAACTAAATAAAGGTACGAATATTATTAACTGTAGGCCATTTAGATCACCTCATCATACAGTAACTCGTGCAGCTCTAATCGGAGGTGGACTATACCCCGTACCAGGTGAGCTTTCCTTAGCTCATAATGGAGTTTTATTCTTAGATGAATTATGTGAATTTGACACGGCACAGATAGAAGCACTACGTCAACCGCTAGAGGATCATAAGGTTGTAATTACTAGACAAGGTGCTGCATATGAATTTCCGTGTAAAGCTTTAGTTGTTATGGCTGCAAATCCTTGTCCATGTGGTTTTTTTGGTAGTGAATTAAAGGAGTGCACCTGCACTGCTCAAGAGATTGCTCGATATAGAAGGCGTATGAGTGGCCCTATTTTAGATCGCATTGATTTACAGTTAACCATGCAAGAGGTTAGATATGATGATATTGAGATTAGTAAAAAAGATGCAGATGAAATATTAGATAGTAAGATAATGAAATTGATGGTGGATAATGCAGTTAAATTTTCTGAGGTTGAGGGAAGAGGGACTTGCTGTGGTAACATTAGTGATAAAAAAATTAGAGAAGCGTGTCTATTAGGTACTGAAGAGAAAGAATTTCTTGAAAGCGCATACCACTCCTTAAATCTATCTCCAAGAAGCTATATAAGGACACTTAGGGTAGCGAGAACTATTGCAGATATCGAGCAATCAAAAAATGTCAATGTTACCCATTTAGCAGAGGCATTAAGTTATAGATGTAGCGAACATAATAAGGAGCAAGTTTAAAATGAAATATTCTTGTAATGAAGATATTAGAATACTTACCATAGATTCACCAAACTATCCGAACACATTAAAAGTAATAAATAATCCGCCCCAAAAACTGTACTGTATAGGAGACATCAGTTTACTTAAAAAGAAATCAGTTGCAGTTGTAGGGTCAAGAAAATACACTCTTTATGGCAAAATTGTTGCACAAATGATTGGTAAAGAGTTAGCTCATGCAGGAATTCCCGTTGTTTCTGGACTTGCATATGGAATAGATAGTTATGCTCATGAAGGGACCGTTAATTCAAGTGGTAAGGCTATTGCCGTTTTAGGAACAGGTATAGACATAATTTATCCGGCTAGGAATACTTGGTTATATAATAAAATTGCTCAAAGTGGATTGATAATTTCTGAATACCCACCTGGAACACCTGGTGCTAAGTACACTTTTCCACAGAGAAATAGAATTATCAGTGCAATATCTGAAGCGGTAGTAGTTGTCGAAGCAGGACTAAATAGTGGATCACTTATAACAGCTGACTTTGCTTGCGAACAAGGAAAAAGTATATATGCTGTTCCAGGCAATATTAATAGTCAGTTTAGCGTTGGAACTAATAAGCTTATTAAAGATGGGGCAATTCCTATGATTAGCATTAATGATGTTGCATCTGATATTAAAGGGTTTGAGTACATTCCAGATGATATTGAAAAATCTCTTGGACATGATGAACTAGAAATCTATATGGAAATTCAAAAGTCTACTTGTTGTACGATTGACAGTATTGCACACAATCTCAACAAAAATGCAGGAAAAGTCAGTGCTATACTTACAGTGCTCGAAATTAAGGGTATCATTACGACCTATGGAGGCAAAGTATTTCTTGCAAAATAAAATCTCAAGGTTTATGATGAACTCTAATATTGTAGAAAAGTTATATTCTAAAGTTATGATTAAGGGGTTAATCGATGCCGAGTACAGCAAGCACAACGTCAACTAAGAAGAAAAGCACAACAAAAGGCAAGAAGACAACTAGAAAACGTACACTTCTAATTGTAGAGTCTCCTTCAAAAGCAAAGGTTATAGGTAAATACCTCGGGCCTTCTTATAGTGTACTCGCGTCAGTCGGGCATGTAAGAGATTTGCCAAAGAGTAGGCTTGGAATAGATATAGAAAACCACTTCGAACCTGGCTATATAAATATCCGTGGTAAGGGAGATAAGATTAAAGAACTTAAGAAGGCTGCAGCAGCAGCTTCAAAAATTCTTTTGGCTACTGACCCTGACCGTGAGGGAGAAGCTATATCATGGCATCTTGCACACATACTTGATATCGATCCAAGTAGTGAATGCAGGATTGTTTTTAATGAAATTAATAAGGAAGCGGTAAAAGAAGCTATTAAGCATCCTCGATCTATTGATATGGGACTAGTTGATGCACAGCAAGCGAGAAGAGTTTTAGATAGGCTTGTTGGATATCAGATAAGTCCTCTACTTTGGCAGAAGGTAAGACGTGGCCTTTCTGCTGGTAGAGTTCAGTCTGCAGCCCTTAAGATGATTTGTGATAGGGAGAATGAAATAACTTCGTTTATTCCTGAAGAATATTGGACTATAACTGCTGATTACGGTGATAATTTCACAGCATTACTCAGCAAGTATAAGGGTAAAGATATTCGTATAAAATTCGTTTGACGCTGAAAATATAGAAAAAGAGATTAAATCAGGAAAATTCACCGTAGAGAGTGTAAAGACTGGTAAGAGGAAGCCAAAGCCATATGCACCATTTACAACGAGTAGTATGCAGCAGGATGCTTCAATAAAATTAAATTTCCAGACTAAGAAAACGATGCAGATAGCACAGCAGCTATATGAAGGTATTGATGTAAAGGGAATAGGAACACGAGGTCTCATAACATACTTGCGTACAGACTCTGTAAGAATAGCTACAGTTGCTAAGGAAGCAGCCGCTAGTTATATCACTGATAAGTTTGGCAAAGAGTACAGTTCTGATAACTCTTTCTCTAACAAAAATAAAGATATTCAAGATGCGCACGAAGCAATTAGACCGACGGACGTTACTTTAGAGCCAGAGGCGATTCGTGAATCGCTTACTGCTGATCAGTTTAAGTTGTACAATCTTGTTTGGACCCGTTTTGTTGCATCGCAGATGTCGGCTGCTGAGTTTGATACAGTTTCAGTTACTATAGATAATAATGACTATAAATTCAGAGCGTCTGGATCGAGAATGGTATTCGATGGATGGAGAAAAGTTTATCCTATTTCAAATGAGAAGGATTCTTTTGTTCCAGAGCTAAATGAGGGTGATGAACTAAAGTGTAAAGATATCATTAAAGAACAGAAATTTACACAGCCACCAGCTAGATACACTGAAGCTGGCATCGTTAAAGAAATGGAAGAAAAGAATATAGGAAGACCAAGCACATATTCCGCGATAATTACAACTCTGACAGGTAGGCGCTATGTGACTAGAGAAAAGAAGAATCTAGTTCCAACACAACTTGGGTTTGATGTAACAGGAATTCTTTCAGAATATTTCGGTGATATTGTCGATGTAGAATTTACTGGAGAGCTAGAGAATCATCTTGATCAAGTTGAGCTAAAAGTAGAAGCTTGGAAGCACGTAATTGAAGATTTTTACGGTCCATTTAGCAAAGAACTTGAGGTTGCTCAAAAAGAAGTAGAGAAAATTGAGCAAGAAGTAGTTTTAAGTGAAGAGGTGTGTGATGTATGCGGTAAGCCGATGGCTATAAAAGAAAGCCGATTTGGAAAATTTCTTGCATGCACAGGATATCCAGACTGTAAGAATACAAAGCCTATAATAAAGGAAATTGGAGTTTCTTGCCCTAGCTGTGGTAAGCCAATAATTGAAAAGAGGACTAGACGTGGAGGTAAGATTTTCTACGGCTGTAGCGGATATCCTGAATGTGAAGTCTCGTACTGGGATAAGCCTACCGGTGCTCTTTGTCCAAAATGCGGGTCAATGCTTCTTGAAGGAAAGGGTAAGAAAGCCAGGATCAAGTGCTCAAACGATAAGTGCAATTACAGCACAGATAAATAATATAAATTTAATGGAGGTGAATCTATGGTTCAATTTCATGCAACAACTATTTGTGCAGTAAAGAGACCTAATGGAGATATATGTATCGGTGGGGATGGCCAGGTAACAATGGGCGAAACCACTATAATGAAGAATGGCGCAAAGAAGGTCAAGAAAATATTTAAGGGAAAAGTGCTTACAGGATTTGCGGGTTCTGTTGCGGATGCGTTTTCTCTAACAGATAAGTTCGAGAACAAGCTTCAAGAGCACGATGGTAATCTAAAGCGTGCAGCGGTTGACTTGGCACAATTTTGGAGAGGTGACCAGGCAACAAGAAGTTTAGAAGCGTTAATGATAGTTGTTGACCAAGATGATTTATTAGTAATTTCTGGTAATGGAGAAGTTATTGAACCGGATAAGGACGTGGTTGCTATTGGTTCAGGAGGAAATTATGCGTATGCTGCGGCAACCGCACTGTTTGACAACTCTGATTTAGATGCTGAAAGCATTGTACGCAAATCTCTTGAGATTGCTTCTAACATCTGCGTATATACAAATAACAACATTTCAGTTGAAAAACTATAGGAGGGATCTATGAAACAGAATATTAAGACAATGACTCCTAAACAGATAGTCGCTGAGCTAGACAAATATATTATTGGGCAGGCTGATGCAAAGAAGTCGGTCGCCATTGCTTTGAGAAATAGATATAGACGCAGTCAACTTAGAGAGGAGATGCGTGAAGAAATTACGCCTAAAAACATTCTAATGATGGGACCAACCGGTGTTGGAAAAACTGAGATTGCACGAAGACTTGCTAAGATTATGGAAGCTCCGTTTGTCAAAGTTGAGGCTACAAAATTTACTGAAGTTGGATATGTGGGTCGTGATGTCGACTCCATGGTAAGAGACTTGGTAGAGGCTTCAGTGAGAATTACTAAGCAGCAGCGAATTAATGAAAAATATGGAATTGCTGATGAAATTGTAGAAGAAAAGATTATCGACGCACTTGTGCCAGGATCTTCTTCAGATAGCGTGAAGAATGTAAATGGACCTAACCCATTTGACTTTTTTCTAAACAATTCCAATTACCCGAGTCAAAAGAAGCAATATGAAGAACAGCAAAACCAGGAAAAGCAAAATATTCCTGAAGATGTTGCTATGGCTAAAGAACAGGTTAGAGTCCAGCTTCGAGACGGTAAGCTAGAAGAGCAGCTCATCGATATTGAAGTTGAAGATTCTATGAATACTAACCAGCTTGATATGCAGAATGAGGGCATTGGAATTGCAATTGGTAACATTTTTGGAGATATGATGCCAAAAAAAACCAAGCATAAGAAAGTCACGGTGCGTGAAGCAAGAAAGATTCTTCGAGAACAAGAAGCTCAAAACTTGATCGATATGGATCAAGTTATTGATGATGCTATTGAAAACGCCGAGCAGAATGGAATTATTTTCATTGATGAAATTGATAAAATTGCTTCAGGCAATTCTATGAGTTCAGGTGCAGATGTTTCCCGAGAGGGTGTGCAGAGAGATATTCTTCCAATCGTTGAAGGAAGTGTTGTAAATACGAAACATGGTCCCGTAAAGACGGACCACATGCTATTTATTGGTGCAGGAGCTTTTCATGTATCAAAACCTTCGGACTTGATTCCGGAGCTTCAGGGAAGATTTCCAATTAATGTTGAACTAAAAAATCTAGATAAGGAAGATTTTAAACAAATTCTCACAGATACAGAAAATGCTGTAACAAAGCAGCAAAAGGCGCTCCTTGAAACAGAAGGAGTAGAGGTTGAGTTTACAGATGATTCAACAGATGAAATTGCTGAAATGGCATATTTAATGAATGAACAGACTGAAAACATTGGTGCTAGAAGACTTTATACAATTCTTGAGAAGCTGTTAGAGGACGTTTCCTTTATGCTACCAGATGAATCAGTCGATAAAGTTTTAATCGATAGAGAATTCGTAAAAAATAAATTTAAGGAGACTGTCAAAGAAGTAGACGTTGACAAGTATATTCTGTAAATGAAGTTATACGACACCATATATGAAGAAGCTACGGCTGAATATATAATCCAGAAATCTCGCTTTATAGCGCATATAGCGCCTGTAGATACTTATGATGAAGCAAAGACTTTTATTGCGTCTATAAAGGCCAAATATAAGGATGCTACACATAATGTGCCGGTGCTTGTAGTAGGAGAGAAGCAGGAAATGCAATGGTCAAGTGAAGATGGTGAGCCGCAGGGAACTGCTGGCGCTCCAGTACTTCGCATGCTTGTTGATAGTGGACTTACTAATCTTGCGATAGTTGTAACACGTTATTTTGGTGGAATAAAACTGGGTACTGGAGGCCTTATGCGTGCATATACAGCAGCTGCAAGGTTGGCGATTGATAAGGCTAGACTATGCGAGGTCAAAGAAGCGGTTATATTGAAATATGAAATTTCGTATTCGGATATGACAAAAATTGAAAACATTTCAAAAACAGGGGTTTTCAATATTGCAAAAATAGAGTACACTGATAAAATCACACTAGAAATTAATGGTGATATTGATCGCAAAGACGAAATAATGGATACTATAACTGACATTACGGCTGGTAGATGCAGACTTTTAAAAAAGGAATCGAGAAAAAATAAATTTGTGATTGACAGTGCCACGATGCTGTGTTAGTATGAATAACGCAGTTGAGTGAAGACTGTAGCACGAAATTGACGATTCAGATTTTATAATCTAGTGCGACAAATATCTTTGGACGCTTAGCTCAGCTGGGAGAGCATCTGCCTTACAAGCAGGGGGTCATAGGTTCGAGCCCTATAGCGTCCACCATATTTTGGCCGGGTAGTTCAGTTGGTTAGAATGCCAGCCTGTCACGCTGGAGGTCGACGGTTCGAGCCCGTTCCGGTCGCCAATTTTTATAACTTATATGCTGATGTGGCTCAACGGTAGAGCAGCTGATTTGTAATCAGCAGGTTGGGGGTTCGATTCCCTCCATCAGCTCCAACATTTCGAGGGATTCCCGAGTGGCCAAAGGGGGCGGACTGTAAATCCGTTAGCTGTGCTTTCGATGGTTCGAATCCATCTCCCTCGACCAATATATATGCGGAAGTGGCTCAGGGGTAGAGCATCGCCTTGCCAAGGCGAGGGTCGCGAGTTCGAATCTCGTCTTCCGCTCCATTTTGCGGATGTAGTTCAATGGTAGAACTTCAGCCTTCCAAGCTGATAGCGTGAGTTCGATTCTCATCATCCGCTCCATTTTTTTTAAGGGTCCATAGCTCAGTTGGATAGAGCAACGGCCTTCTAAGCCGTGTGTCCGGGGTTCGAATCCCTGTGGGCTCACCATTTTTCGATATTAAATTGGTTAAGTAGACGAACTAGAAGTCATGTTATTGGGGTATAGCCAAGCGGTTAAGGCAACGGACTTTGACTCCGTGATTTCGCAGGTTCGAGTCCCGCTACCCCAGCCATTGTGACCCATTAGCTCAGGTGGTAGAGCACTTGACTTTTAATCAAGGTGTCCGGAGTTCGAATCTCCGATGGGTCACCAATTTTTTCAACATCCGGAGAGGTGTCCGAGTGGTTTAAGGAGCTGGTCTTGAAAACCAGTGATTCTGAAAGGGACCGTGGGTTCGAATCCCACCCTCTCCGCCAAGAATCATTTAGTTATAGCTTTTGGAGAAGTACTCAAGAGGCTGAAGAGGACGGTTTGCTAAACCGTTAGGGTTCGTATTAGGGCCGCATGGGTTCGAATCCCATCTTCTCCGCCATATAATATATACCATAGGGGTATAGCTCAGTTGGTAGAGCAGTGGTCTCCAAAACCACGTGCCGAGGGTTCGAGTCCTTCTGCCCCTGCCAATATTTTACGGGGTGTAGCGCAGCTTGGTAGCGCAACTGGTTTGGGACCAGTGGGCCGCGGGTTCAAATCCTGCCACCCCGACCATAATTAAACTGAATACTTTAATGTTTACAAATAACTCATTGAGTGTTAATATCAAAGAGCGCCGGGGTGTAGCGCAGCTTGGTAGCGCAACTGGTTTGGGACCAGTGGGCCGCGGGTTCAAATCCTGCCACCCCGACCACTTTTTGGGCCATTAGCTCAGTTGGTCAGAGCGTCCGGCTCATAACCGGCAGGTCCTGGGTTCAAGTCCCCGATGGCCCACCATTATTTATTTAGTTTATATGCCCAGATAGCTCAGTTGGTAGAGCAAGGGACTGAAAATCCCTGTGTCCTTGGTTCGATTCCGAGTCTGGGCACCACTAAAGAAGCAGAAATGCTTCTTTTTTTATTTCTATATATTGAACTCGTTTTATCTTATATATTTATATGTTGTGTTATTCTAGCTTTTTTTGCCTTTTGAACAATTGAATCTTTAATAATGACTGAAATTTCAACGGTTTTTATCCTTGATTTTTCTTCATATTAGAACCTAAATTTGTTAAAATTAAGAAAAAAATTTACATTTAAACAATTTTATATTAACTTATAAATAAATTATTTATTAAGAGAGAGGGAATAATGAATAATCGATTGAAGATCAAAGTAACTACTTTTCTATCAGTATTGATATTCTTGTTGCTGTTAATTGCATTTTCTGTACTAGATGCTAGTGCACAATCTGTTCAAAATGCAACAGGTTATATCAATTCCAAGGGTGGTGTTAATGTCAGACTAGGTACTTCAGTATTTACTAAAAAAGTAATGGTAATACCTAATAATAAGAAAGTAACTATTACTGAAGTTGTATTTTCATCTAATTCTAATGGTACAGCTAAAGATAAGTGGTATCACATAAATTTTGGCGGTAAGTCAGGTTATGTTAGATCGGATCTTATTGATAGGGTTGAATATTCTGCAGTTTCAGGTAGAACATCTGCTTCTGTTAATAGTAGACTTGGAGCAGGAACGGGTTTCAGGAGCGTTTCAATATTTGGAAAAAATGTAAATCTTACGGTTCTTTTAAAGGCAAGAGCTAACAAGTCAAATGCTACATGGTATATGATCAAGTATAATGGAGGTTATAATTATGTAGCTGCTTCGTGGGTTGATATTACTGGAAGTATCTTTTCTAGTAATAATAGTGGTACTGCTAATAATGCTGGAAATACTAATTCTACTCCTGCTACGAAACCTACACAGGATAATAATCAATCAAATAATAAACTAACACCTGGAACTGGTAGCAGTACTGCAAGTAATAATAGTGATACAAGTGCTAATATTAACTCTAATAGTAATAGCAGCAATAGTTCGAGTACATCAAGCCAGACTTCGAGAGATTTGAAAGAACAATTGCATCTTTTCCAGAGGATTATAGGGGTAAGTTAAGACAGCTTCATGCTGCACATCCAAATTGGAAGTTTGTTGCCAAAAATACAGGCATTGACTGGAATACTGCACTATCAAAGGAAAGTAGTGATGGCGTGTCTCTAATCAATGGTTCTTATCCACTTTCATATAGAGATGTAAGCTCATATAGTTTTAAAGCAAAGGACCAGACTCGACCTTTATACAATGGCGCTAGTAAATCATCAGGCTTGGCTGGTACAGCAAGTGCAAATACTTATATTACATTACTTGATGAAGTGTTTTCTGCTAATAATGGTAGTGAGGATTCAAAGTTTGTACACGTTAAGACTGCATCTGGTCAGACCGGTTATATACAGGGAAGCGTTACGAACGAGAACTACTCGGTAGAGGTTAATGGTACCGTAAAAGGTGGTTACACTAATATACGTAAAGGTGCAGGAACTGGATACGGCAAGATTGGTGGAGCAAACACTGGAAATAAGGTGTCTATTGTCCTAACTGCAAAGGCATCAGATGGAGTTGTGTGGTATAAGATTAAGAGTGGCAGCGGGTTTGCTTATATTTGTAGCAAGTTTGTTACGATTGAAGAGACGAAAAATGATAAAGTTGTTTCAAACAAGGCTGCTGCACCTAAAACCTCAAGTTCAAATAATAGCTCCGTCGTATATGGAACTATTAAGCAGGATACTGCGTATAGAATGGGACCATCTGACATATTTAAGGAAGCAGGAAACTTAACTGTTGGTCAGAATGTGACAATTATAAACTCTGTAAAGAACGTTGATAATAGCAATTGGTACAAGGTTGCTGTAAAAGGAAAAGTTTACTATGTTCCTTCTGAAACTATCGCGGCTTCAGGAGAAGTAAATTCGGGCGACGCGAGTGTAAGTGGTAAGGTTCATGATTATCTAAACTATAGAGCATCATATGACCTAACAAGCAAGCCTGCTGGAACATTTTCTAAGAATACGGAGGTAGTAATTACTGGTGCAATTAATTCAGGTAACTACAACTGGTATAGAGTTCAGTATAAAGGCACTACTTATTATGCGGCTGCAAACTGGATTACGGTTTATGACCAGAAATATGACGGACAGGAAGCAACTGCTCCTGTAGAAGAGAATAAAGATAGTGAGGAGCATGCGGTAGCAGGGATTGAATCTCTTAAGGGTGTTGGTAGATTTACGGCATCTGGAACTTATATCCCTAAGGATGGATCAACCTGGTTCAATGCAAATACAGATGTTGTTGGATATTACATGGATCCACGTAACTTCCTTAATGAAAACAATATTTATATGTTCGAAGACCTATCATATCAGTCGTATCAATCTCAGGCTGCAGTTTCTAAGATTATTTCAGGCACTGCTCTTGAACGCAATGGATTTATGGCTAGTTGGTTTGTAACGGCTGGACAACAAAATGGTATAAGTCCAATTGCACTTGCTGCGAGAGCTAGACAGGAGACTGGTGGCGGAAGTATTGCGATATCAGGATATGTTTTTCCTGATGGTAATTCTGCATACAATCCTTATAATATTGGAGCTTATTCCAATGCAAACCCTGTAATGAGAGGTTTAGAATATGCAAAGAAGCAGGGATGGGATACTAAGCAGAAGGCTGTATTAGGAGGAGCTAAGTTCATAGCTAGCGGCTATATAAAGCAGGGACAGAATTCTGTATACTTCCAGAGATTTAACGTTGCGAATGGTGCAAGTAAGGTTGGAACACATCAGTATATGACAAATATATCGGCTTGCTATACTGAATCTATCTCGACAAAGAATAGCTATAGTGCATATGGAATCACTAATGAATCACTTGTATTCATTATTCCTATATACAGTAATATGCCATCGTCTACATCTTTACCACATTAGAGGCATGCGATAGCGAGAAATCAAATACTTAGAATTATCAAAAAGTCGGATATCAAATTTGATGATGATATCCGACTTTTTATAAGTTTTAATATATGAATTAAAAATATAGTTTAAGGAGCTACAATTTGGCTCCTTGATATGTATCACGATTATTGAGTTCACGGTTAATTGAGTTTAAAATAGTTCTCTTTTTATAGCTCCATTCAGGGCTAACTAGGAGATTTCTCGGAACATCACCAGTTAAACGATGGATTGTTATATTTGGTGGTATTTCTTCGATCATTCTGACGACGAGATCAACGTAACTTTCAAGGCTTCCAAATGATACGTAATCTGGCATTTCCTTATATAGAGGAGATGAGCTCACGATATTCATAAGATGTATTTTAATTCCGAATACTCCGCTATTTGTTACATAATGAAGGGATTTGAACATATCTTCTTCAGTTTCGCCCGGTAAACCTAGAATCAAGTGCACAACTGCTTTGATATTTCGATTCGAAAGCTCTGCCATTGCATGATGAAAATTGATTAGGTGATATCCAATGTTCATATTATCTAGTGTTTTATCATGAATAGTTTGAAGACCAAGTTCAATCCACATAAAATGATTTTCGTTAATTTCAGAAAGAAGATTAAGTACTTCTTCATCAAGACAATCTGGTCTCGTTGATATCACGATTCCTTCAATATCTGGATGAGATAATGCAGCGTTATATTTTTCTCGTAACATATCGACTGAGGCGTAGGTATTCGTATGACTTTGAAAGTAAGCTAAATGACCTGCATTCGGCCATTTATCTCTAAGTAGCTCAATCTGATCTGAAATATTAGAAGCAAGTTCTCCAGAACCGCCTGAAGAACAGAATTTACAGCCACCATATCCTACTTTTCCATCTCTATTAGGACATGTAAAGCCAGCTTCGATTGAAAGCTTTACCATCTTTCTGCCGAAATATTCTTTTAGATAGCTATTTATAGAATAGAACCTTTGATCTTTAGTAAATTTCAAATTAAAACCTCGACTTAAATTATTATATATAGGTGCTCACAAAACATAAGAATATGTCAGTTTCTATGGAAAAATACCACATTTTTTTGTATAATTAGAAGATAATTTTTAAATTTAGAGGTATCCCAAATGAAAGAAAAATGCGATGCCTATATGGGTTTTCGTGCAGATGAATTTCATAAAAATGTGTCATCCGCTTACATGAGTGTCAAGTTGGCCGACAGGAAGCCGAGAATTCTCTTACATGCGTGCTGTGGACCTTGTTCTACATCGTGTGTAGAGCGATTGGCTTTTGACTACGAAGTCACCGTTTTTTATTATAATCCAAATATAACAGATCAGGAAGAATATCTTTTACGAAGGGACAGTCTCATTAAATTCATAGATGCTTTTAATGAAGAGTTCAAGGATAGGACACATGTTCATTATCTAGAAGGAGATTATAAAGTTGAGGATTTTATCAAAGTTACGCAGTCACTTTGTAATGAGCCTGAAGGTGGAAAGAGATGTGATGTGTGTTTTGAGTTAAGACTAGAAGAGGCTGGACGCAAGGCGAAGGAACTTGGGATGGACTATTTTGCTACTGCAATGGCTGTAAGTCCTCATAAGGATTATGTGTCGATACTAAGAATCGGACAAACAATCGGAGAAGCGAATAACGTCAAATTCTTAGACGTGGATTTTAAAAAGAAAAATGGTTTTGGCAGAAGCGTAGAGCTATCAAAGAAATATGGTCTTTATAGACAAAAATTCTGTGGGTGTGAGTATGCGCGCGCTATGATGAAAAACAAGTAGAATATTCTGCTTAATTTTGAAAAAATTAATTTTATATAGAAAGGCTTTTAGGAAATGAGTAAATTAGTACTTCCAAAAGATTACAGACCAATTATTAATCACGTTGAGACACAGAGAGCAATCAAGAAGATTAAGGATTACTTCCAGCAAGAACTCGCTTACGGACTTCAGCTTCGTCGTGTATCAGCACCTCTATTTGTATTCCCAGAGACCGGTCTCAATGACAATTTGAATGGATACGAACGTAGAGTTAATTTTACTATCAAGGATATTGATGAGAAACAGGTAGAAGTTGTTCAGTCTCTGGCTAAATGGAAAAGAATGGCACTTGCAAAGTATGAAGTAGAGCCAGGTCACGGAATATATACTGACATGAACGCTATTCGTAGAGATGAGGAGCTAGACAATATTCATTCAATATATGTGGATCAGTGGGATTGGGAGAAGGTTATTAGATCTGATCAGCGCACAGATCAGTATCTTGAGGAAACTGTTGTTACTATCTACAATGCGATGAAAAATCTCGGAGATTATGTGAATCGTCTATATAGAGATATTCAGATTGAGCTTCCAAATGAGATAACTTTCATAACCACTCAGGAACTAGAGGATAGATATCCTGACAATACTCCTAAGCAACGTGAGGCTATGGCTGCTAAGGAATATGGAGCTGTATTTATCAAGAAGATAGGTGGTGTTCTCGCTTCAGGTGATAAACATGACGGAAGAGCTCCTGACTACGACGACTGGGAGTTAAATGGTGATATTATCGTATGGAACGATGTGCTTGATGATGCTCTTGAACTTTCCTCCATGGGAATTCGAGTTGATAAGGAAACAATGGAGCGTCAGTGCAAGATTGATGGCAAAGAAGAAAGACTTAGTCAGTCATTTCATCAGAGTGTTCTAAATGGTGAAGTTCCACTATCAATCGGCGGAGGAATTGGGCAGAGTAGAATCTGCATGTTCTTCCTTCAGAAAGCACATATAGGTGAGGTTCAGGCTTCAGTTTGGCCAGATGACATGATTCAGGCTTGTGCAAAAGATAATATCTTCTTGCTATAAACTGCACCAAAGATACTACTATTCACGGTTAAAATAAAAAGAAAGGATTCATGTTCATGAAATATGTCGATGTTGTAATTGATAATAAAAGTGAATATATGGATTCTTTTTTTACGTATTTGGCGCCAGATGACATTAAAGTTGGTGATAAAGTAACTGTCCCACTCGCGAGAAGACCAAAAGGTGCCGAAGGATATGTGGTATCTACAGATACCGTTCCGAACGTCGACACTTGCAAAATTAAAGAAATAATCAGTATTTACAAACATCGTTCCATGACATCAGAGATAATTGATACAGCTATCTGGATGAGGTCACGGTATGGAATTAAATATATCGATGCTATCAAGATGTTTGATGTTGGAGGTAAGCGTATTCCTGTAAAAGCTCAAGTAAAAGTGAGTAATGAACTTGAAAGCGAACCGATTCTTTCTAACGAACAACAAGATGCGGTTAGTAAGATACATGATTCGATTGATAAGGGGATAGGAAAAACATTTTTAATCCACGGTGTCACCAATTCAGGTAAGACTGAGGTCTACATGAGAGCCGTTCAGAAGGTTATTTCAAGAGGAGAAACAGCAATTGTTTTAGTTCCAGAAATTGCACTTTCATCACAGGTTGCAGAGCGGTTTGCAAGTCGTTTTGGTAGAGAGCAAATTGCCATAATGCACAGTAAGCTTAAAACTAGCGAACGTCTTTCTGAGTGGTTAAGGATTAGATCTGGAAAGGCAAAAATAGTAATTGGTGCTAGAACTGCCGTGTTCGCACCAGCTCAAGATATTGGTGTTATCATCATTGATGAAGAGCATGAATCTACATATAAGTCTGATCATAATCCTAAATTTGAGACAATAGATGTAGCTTTTAGAAGAGCAAAGTGTCATAATGCCACTTTAATTTTGGGTAGTGCTACCCCAAGCATAATTTCATATAACCGCGCAATGGAAGGTATTTATAATCTAATCGAGATGACTGAGAGGATTGGCGAAAGCGTAATGCCTGAAGTTAATATTGTTGATATGAGAGAGGAACTACGAGCTGGCAATACAAGTATTATTAGCAGAAAGCTCTTGTCATCTATTGAGGATACTATTAATAAAGGTGAACAGGTAATTCTGTTCTTAAATAGAAGAGGCTTTTCAACGCAAGTGATGTGTCAAGATTGTGGATATGTCATGAAATGTCCTGATTGTGATATTACACTTACATTTCATAAAAAAGAGAATGCTGTAAAATGCCATTACTGTAACCGCAAGTTTAAAGTTCCTAAAGCGTGTCCCGAGTGTGGTAACATGCAACTATCTTATGTAGGAACAGGAACGGAAAGGCTTGAGGAGACGATAGGTGGTCTAATTCCAGTAGCTAAAACTGAGAGATTTGATCTTGATACTGCCAAGAATAGCAGAGAGATAAAAAATACACTGAAGCGTTTTAATTCCGGAAAAACAAATATTCTCGTTGGAACACAAATTTTGGCAAAAGGATTAGATTTTAGAAATGTGGGACTAGTAGGTATAGTTTTAGCAGATTCTTCGCTTAATATTCCAGATTATCGTTCACCTGAACGTACATTTCAATTGATAACACAGGTTTCTGGTCGTGCGGGCCGAGAAGGAGGAAGGAGCAAGGTTATCCTCCAGACATATCAACCAGAAGATGATACGATAAAGAGAGCTGCGGCGAGAGATTATATTGGATTCTATAAGCAGGAGCTATCTCACAGAAAGAACATGAACTATCCTCCTTTTTCTGATATTATCTCTGTGACATTCGTTGATAAAAAGGCTGCAAAGATTGATTGTAGTTCAACAATAGATCATGCTAACGACTTTAGAAAATATCTTTTATCGATGAATAATTTACCTGTTAATACTACAATTTACGAGCCTAAATTTGATTTGCAGAGAGGTGGAGCTGACAGGAATAGAGTATATTTCCTAATAAAGGCACCAAAAGGTAGTAGGGGTGGCTTTGTTAGCGCCTATATGAAGTATCGGGAGCTCATGATGAGACACAAGAGTACCTGTCATATTGAAATAGATATAAATCCATATGGAATATTATAGATGATTGCTATATTGAAGGGAGTATTATGGCATTAAGAAAGATAGTAATAAGAGGGGATGAAATTCTCACAAAACAGTGCAAACATGTAACAAAAATTACTGATAGGATAAAACTTCTATGCGAAGATATGCTTGAAACGATGAGAGAGGCTGATGGTGTTGGACTTGCAGCGCCACAGGTTGGCGTTATGAAAAGGGTGTTTGTATGCCGACCAGAACTAGATAATTTCGACAAGGAATACGTGATGATTAATCCTGAAATAATCGAAACTGAGGGTGAGCAGGAGTCAGCAGAAGGGTGCCTGAGTGTACCTGGTTACATTGGCATGCTGAAGAGACCTGAACGTGTTAAGTTAAAAGCTATGGATTTAGATGGTGAAATTAAGGAGTATGAGTTTTCTGGTTTTGCTGCAACTTGTATAATGCACGAAAACGATCACTTAAACGGAGTTGTTTATCCAGATATCGCAGAAGAGGTGTATACTACTGAGCAATATAACGATATGATGGCAGAATTAACTTCAGAAAACGAAGAGGGCAAGAACTAAATGCGTATAGTATATATGGGAACACCTGATTTTGCGGTTCCTGCATTAAATAGCATAATAAAAGCTGGACATGATGTATTGTTGGTTGTTACACAGCCTGATAGACGTGGTAATAGGGGGAAGATGGTATTTTCACCTGTTAAGGCTTGCGCACTTGAATATAATATTAAAGTTTCCCAGCCAAATAGCATAAAAAATGAACCTAAATTTATTGATGAGCTTAGATTGTTACAGCCAGATATCATAGTAGTAGCTGCTTTTGGACAGATTCTTCCCCAAGAGGTTCTCGATATACCGGTCCATGGCTGCATTAATATCCATGGCTCGATTTTACCTGAATATAGAGGAGCAGCACCTATTCAATATGCAATTCTAGAAGGTAAGGCTGAAACTGGTGTTACTATTATGCAAATGGAGAAAGGGCTTGATACTGGAGATATCATTAGTCTTGCAAAAGTAAATATTGGCAGAAAAGATATCATTGCTCTTTCTAAGGAACTTGCAGAATGTGGTGCTAAGCTAGTTGTAGATACCATGGAGTCAATAGAAAAAGGTCAAGCAACCTACACAAAACAAGATGATTCAGCTTCATCATATGCTCACATGATTAGCAAAGAAGATGGATATACTAATTTCGGTACTTCTGCTATTGAAATAGACAATAAGGTTAGAGCTTTTAAGGCTTGGCCAGGCACATTCACTAATATTGGTGAAAAAACCTTGAAACTATTTGAGGTATTACCGATAGAAGACGTTGATAACAATGCACAATACGGTACTATAACAAGTGTTGACAAAGATAAATTTACTGTAAAATGTAATCGTGGAACGCTTGAAATCAGTGAGGTTCAACTTCAAGGAAAAAAGAGGATGACTGTTTCTGACTTTTTGAGGGGAAATAAGCTAGAAGTTGGAATGCGTTTAAAATAAAAAAAGATTTATGGAGGTAAAAGATATGTTTGGAGGATATTATTCATCTATGATCGTTTTGATTCCAGCTATGATTTTTACGATGATTGTTCAGGCGCGCATTAAACGTGCTTTCTCGACCTATATTGATATTGAAAACAGCAAAAAAATTACAGGTTTTGAAGCAGCTCGCAGGATGTTAGACGCTAATGGACTTCAACAAGTACCAATTAATGCGCTTAATGGCGATGCTCTTACTAACTATTACGATCCTAGAAACAACACTGTAAATCTCAGTTACGATATATACAATCAGGATTCGGTTGCATCTGTATGTATTGCTTGTCATGAGGTAGGGCATGCTATTCAGCATGCGACAGGATATGCTCCTGTCAAGATGAGAAATGCACTAGTACCGGTTACAAATTTTGCACAAAATGCTTCATGGCCGTTAATACTGCTCGGAATAGTCTTATCTTCGACAACTCAGTATGGAACTATGTTCTTTAACATTGGAATCCTTTGTTTTGTTGCTGTTGTATTGTTCCATCTTGTAACTCTTCCTGTTGAGTTAAATGCTAGTAGTAGAGCTCTTCAACAGATGAAATCACTTGACTTAGTTGATGCTGCAGATTATTCAGGAAGCAAAAAAAGTTCTTAGTGCAGCTGCGATGACATATGTAGCAGCGCTTGCAACTGCAGCAGCAGCACTTATCAGGATTCTTCTAATCAGAGGAAATAGAGACTAATGAATAAAGATTGGCACGCTGTATACGATGCACTACACAGTGTTTATTGCGATAATTCATATTCAAACCTTGCAATTAATGAAGCTCTTAGGGAACACGACGTATCCTCTCAGGGCTTCGTTCGTGTTATGTCTAAAGGTGTTATTCGAGATACAATTCTCTTGGATTACAATATTGGAAGACTCGCGAAAAATGGAATTAAAAGAATCAAGAATAAAAACTTAATCATACTTCGTATGGGCATGTATGCAATTGCTAAGATGGGTTCGGTTCCTGCGTACGCTGCGGTAAATGAAGCTGTTTCGTTGGCTGGAAAAGTTTCTCCTGGCGCAAAAGGCTTTATAAATGGACTGCTCAGAGCGTTCGAAAGAGACGGTTCAGAACTTATAACACCAGATACCAGCGATGTTTTGGAAGAAATATCATACAAATACTCTTTTCCGTATCATCTCGTAAGATTTCTTAGCAAACAGTATGGAGAGAATGAAATCGAAGAGATTTTAAAAGGCTTGTACGAAATACCTGAACTAAATATTAGAGTTAATTCTAATATGTGTGAACGTAAGGAACTTTTGCATCGGCTAATTGATAAAGGGTTTATAGTTCATGAGAATCCATTGATTGAAAATGGAATAATCGTTGAGGATGGGGCAATTTTAGGAATCCCAGAGTACAAGTGCGGCATGTTTAGTGTCCAAAGTACTTCTTCACTTAGAAGTGTTGAGTTACTTAATCCTCAATCTGGTGATAAAATACTTGATATTTGCGCTGCACCAGGCGGTAAAACTTCGGCGATGGCAGAAATCATGAGGGACTGCGGTGAAATTTTAGCCTGTGACATACATGAACATAGAGTAGAGCTCATCAATGAAATTGCGAGTCGCCTGGGTCTTTCTTGTATAAAGGCGACTACAATGGATGCAACTTATTATGATGAAGAGTTATATGAGCAGTTTGATAAAGTTCTTGCTGATGTGCCGTGTTCGGGACTAGGAGTTATAGCAAGCAAGCCTGAACTTAAACTTCGTGTTAATCTAAACGATTTTCCGAATTTATATGAAATTCAATATAGTATTTTGAGAAATGCTTTTATGTATTTAAAACCAGGGGGAGAGCTAGTTTATTCCACTTGTACCATTAACAGGTGGGAAAATGACCAAATAGTCTCTAGACTATGTAATTCCTTTGAGAATGCGAGTATTGTTGAATACAATTCAATTTTACCGTATAATAAACAAGTAGGATTTTACTATTGTAAAATCAGTAAGTGTAACAATTTATAATTTTAATTTACTCAGGTGGTAAGACTTTAATGAGAGTAGGATATTTAACAGATAAGGGTATGAAGCGCCCTAAGAACGAAGATGCTGTAAAAGTATTAAAGGATAGCAGATTTTTTATGCTGGCAGATGGTGTTGGTGGAAATAAGTCTGGTGAAATCGCAAGCACTGCAGCAGTAGATTTTCTTGCTGATTATGTGTACAACAACCCAATCGAGTTAGTTGAGGGAAGTGAAGCCATATTTACGTATTTCGAGAACGCGGTTAACTTTGTAAATGAAAGCATTTTACAGCTTTCTAACACTAGACCAGAATACATAGGCATGGCGACAACACTCGTTTTTGCGTACGTTGACCACAAAATTCTTTACGTCGGTAATGTGGGAGATAGCAGAGTTTATTTTATTCACAAGGATGAAGTTCACCAAATTACCGACGATCACACTTATGTTAACGACTTAGTTAAGATGGGGGCTATTACACGTAATGAAGCTGACCATCACTATAAGAAGAATGTAATCACCAGAGCAATTGGTGGTAACGCATACAACAACCCTGACTGCTTCAACATATATATGGAGCCAAGTGATAGGGTACTTATCTGTAGTGACGGACTCTACGAAGAAGTATCAGATAGCGAAATTCTTGATATTTTCAACGAGAGTTCTGACATGCAGGAATGTGCTGAACATATGGTTGAAAGAGCGAACCTAAATGGTGGAAACGATAATATTTCAGTAATCTGTATTGATATGTTGGAGGAATCAAATGAGCAGTAGACTTCTATCTGGCCGTTACGAGCTCCTTGAGAAATCGGTGATGGCGGTATGGCAGTCGTTTACAAGGGTAAGGACAGACTGTTAAATAGATTCATCGCTATCAAGATACTCAGACCAGAGTTCACAAAGGACGCTTCATTTGTTGAGAATTTCAAAAGAGAGTCACAAGCAGCTGCGGGGCTTTCTCACCCTAATATCGTAAGTGTTTACGATGTAGGGAAGGAAGGAAATATCAACTACATAGTAATGGAGCTTGTTGAAGGCCGTAATTTAAGTAATATAATTGCAGAAGATGCACCTTTAGACTACCGCACGGTAATCGACCTAACTAAGCAGGTTGCATCTGCCCTTAGAATTGCGCATAAAAACAAAATTATACATAGAGATGTCAAGCCTCATAACATCATGGTTACATCTGATGGTGTTGCAAAGCTTGCCGACTTTGGTATCGCTAAGGCTGTTAACGATGCGACACTTTCTACTAACAGCAAGGTAATCGGGTCAGTGCACTATTTCTCGCCAGAGCAGGCTAGAGGAAACTACGTAGATGAGAGATCCGATATATATTCACTCGGCATTGTAATGTATGAGATGCTCACAGGAAAAGTTCCGTTTGATGGAGACAACCCTGTATCAATAGCTCTCAAGCATATAAACGAGGAGATTGTACCACCACATGAATATGTGGATGGAATTCCACCTGCACTTGAAAGAGCTGTTCTCAAGGCGACTAATAAGTTCCAGACAAATAGATTTAATAGTGCTGACGAGCTTATTGAAGAGCTTGATAACATCGAATTTGTTACGAAAGTTGTTGGAAATTCTATCTTCGCTGAAGCCTCTAACGAAGTTGCTCGTAAACGATCTGACGTCGACGAAGATGATAATGAAGAGCTAGTATCCGATAAGTCTAAGGGTAAGAAGAAAAAGAAGAAAGCTGGTCCTGATAGCCGCAAGAAGAAGCTTATCAAGATTGGAATCGCCGCAGCGATAATTCTTGTTCTCGGGCTAGGTGTTGCATTTGCAACAGGTGCATTCTCGAGCAAAGCTAAAGTTCCAGATATGTCAGATATGACATACAAGGAGGCGAAGAAGACTGCTGAGAAAAGTGGCTTTAAGGTAGAAAAGGGTAAGAGTGTATATTCTTCCGAAATCGCTGAAGGTCACGTTGTAGAGCAGGATCCTGCTGGTGGAGAAGAAGCGAAGAAAGGGTCAACTATCAAGCTAAACCTTAGTAAGGGTTCTAAAGAAGGAACAGTTCCAAATATCGTAGGACAGGATTACAAGAAGGTTGAGAAGAAACTAAAGAAGGCTGGATACAAGCTTGGAATAGTTAAATCTGAAACCTCAAACAAGCCAGAAGGAACAATACTAACTCAGGACCCAGAAGCAGGAACTAATGCTGATAAGGGAACGAAAATTAATATCACTATTAGTGATGGAAAAGGTAAGGAGAAAGGAACGGTACCTTCTGTAACCGGAAAGTCACTTGAAGAAGCGAAGGCAGCAATTACTAATGCAGGCTTCAAAGTAGGAAATATTTCTTACGATGAAAGTAATGTATACGGTAATGGATATGTAATGTGGCAGCAGTATGCTGCTAATACATCGCTCGAAAAGGGTGAAACTATTGATATTGAGGTAAGTAAGGGTGCACCTTCCTCAGGAAGCTCATCTGATAACTCTAATAACAGTGGAACAAGGTTGTAATATGCTAGGAAGAGTCGTTAAAGGAATTGGCGGTTTCTACTATGTAGATGATGGAGAGCGTGTTTACATGGGTAATGCTCGTAAAAACCTCAAAAGAGGTAAATCTATCATTTATGTTGGTGACATCGTTGAGTTTGAACTCAGACAAGAAGATGGCGACTGTATAATAACAAAGGTGCGCGAAAGAAAGAATTTTCTTTCGCGCCCACCTGTTTCTAACCTTGATAAACTAGTGGTTGTATTTGCGGCGGCATCACCGGATCCTAATAGACTTATTATCGACAAGTTTACTGCTGCTACACTATATAACAATATCGAAGTTATTATATGTATTACAAAGCCTGATCTTGTAGATGAAAGTCATTTAATAGAGCTAGTTACTACTTATCAGAAAGCTTTTCCGGTAGTTACTGTCAATGGTAGAAATGGCAATGGTATCGATGAATTATATAATCTGATAAAGGGGTCTAATGTTGCTCTTGCAGGTCCATCTGGTGTTGGTAAATCAACAATCATGAATTCTCTCACTGGTAGAACCGATATAGAAACAGGTGATATCAGCAGCAAGACTTCTAGAGGTCGACACACAACAAGGCATGTAGAGATTTTTAGCATAAATAATGACACTCATTTTTATGATACTCCTGGCTTCACTTCGCTAGATATGCCTAAGCTAGATAGATATCATGTGAGGGAATACTTTCCTGAAATAGCTAGATACAAGGGATATTGCAAGTATCTCGATTGTATCCATGTCGATGAGCCTGATTGTGCGGTAAAAGATGCTCTGGCTGTAGGAAAGATTTGTAAAAGTAGATATGAATCGTACCTTTCGATTCTGGAAGAGGTAAAAAAATGGCAAAGATAGCACCTTCTATTTTAGCAGCAGATTTTGCAAAGTTAGGTTCTGAAATCGCTGATATTTGTAAAGGAGGATGTGATTATATTCACATTGATATTATGGACGGGGCATTTGTTCCCAATATCAGCTTCGGAAGTGCAGTTATGAAGAGTCTCAATAACTATGCGAGTGTTCCGTACGATGTTCACCTTATGATTCTTAATCCAGATCAGTATCTCGAAGAATTTGTGACAGATAATACTGAGTATATTACTGTTCATTATGAGGCATGTCCTCACATCTGTAGGACAATATCACACATTAAAGAACAAGGGGTGAAAGCAGGAGTATCAATAAATCCTGGAACGCCAGTATCTTGTCTCGAAGCTGTTTTGCCATTTGTTGATATGGTACTTGTTATGTCAGTAAACCCGGGATTTGGCGGACAGAAATTTATACCTGAAACCGCTGAAAAAGTTGCAGAGCTAAATAAGCTGAGAAAAAGCAAAGGGTATAGTTTTGAAATTGAGGTTGATGGTGGTATTTCTGATAAAAATGCTGGACTCCTTACCTCAAATGGGGCGGATATTCTGGTAGCTGGTTCTGCAGTTTTTAATCATAATAACAGAGCTGAAGCAATAATGAAAATCAAGCAGGTTGATGCATAAAGCCTGGCTAACTTCAAAAATTATGGGTTATAGGACAAAACGTGTTGGTAAAAACCGCTGCGGTCGTTGAAATTTCAACGGCTACAGCGGTTATATCTTTTTTGAAAGAAGATACAGGGTGGACAAAACGTGTTGGTAAAATCGTCTAAAACACTTGAAATTTCAAGGCGTATTAGGGTTATATCTTCCTTAGAAATAGTATTCTAGGAGGATTGTAAAATGAAGCGTGTTATTTGCCCTGTTTGTGGTAGGTGTTGCTCGAAATATGGTAAGACAAATGCAGGAACACAGAGGTGGTTTTGTTGTAATTGTAAGATGGCGTTTTCCCCTAAAATAGACAATCTAACCAAGCAGCTTAATATATTTCTTAAGTGGCTTTTTAGCAAAGATATTCAAAAGTATATGCCTGGAGGTGGTCGTACATTTAGGCGAAAAACATCCAAATTTTGGGATATATGGACATTACCACCAGTTGTAGAAGAAAAGCATTCAGTAGTATTCGTAGATGGAATTTACCTGTGCCGTAATGCTTGTGTTTTAATTTGCTGTGACAGAAACCATGTGCTAGGTTGGTACTTATGCCGCTATGAGCATGCAAATGCATGGATCTCATTAATGTCTAGGATTACTGAACCTGCACTTGTAGTTTCGGATGGAGGAAAAGGATTTAATAAAGCTTTGAGAAAGGTATGGCCTCATGCAAAGCACCAGAGATGCCTTTTTCATGTGTTTTCTCAAGTAAGAAGATATACTACAACAAGACCTAAAACCCTTGCAGGGGCTGAATTATATGCTCTTGCTAAAAGACTACTACACCTAGAAACTAGATCTGAAGCAGATAAATGGGTAGATGAATTCTTAGATTGGATGAGAAAACACAACAAGTTTCTGAGCCAAAGGTCACTAGATGAAAACGGCAATTGGAGAGCAACGCATGAAAGACTTTTAAAGGCACAGAGATCTCTTTCTAGGTTGGTAAAAGAAGGCACTCTATTCACTTATTTGGATGAAGATTTAATAGCTAAGATAGGCAAGGCTCCATCTACAAATAACCAGATAGAAGGCGGTATAAATGCAAGGCTAAGAGCCTTGCTAAGGAATCACCGTGGACTATCTGTTGAAAGAAGAATAAAAGCGGTCTTCTGGTGGTGCTATGTGCACTCACCAAGACCGCTTTCTGTTTCTGAGCTATTAAAAGTAATGCCAACGGACAAAAGTATTGCAGCGATATACCAGAAGATTTCAGAGTTAGATAAACGCACTTCATCTATCCCTACATGGGGAGATGCGGTGGTCTGGGGAGAGCTGCATAAGTCATCTGAATTTCAGAATTATTGGGACTAGCGACCAACACGTTTTGTCCTATAACCCAAAATTATAAATTACAAAAAGTTAATGCCTAACATTCTACTTACGTAGAATGGATAGGCATTTTTTCATATCATCTGGTAATGGTGCTTGAATCTCAAGTTGCTTTCCAGTCATAGGATGTCTTAAAATCATTTTTGCAGCATGCAAAGCCTGTCTGCTCATAAGTTCGGGAGAATCACCTCCATATAAATGATCGCCGGTAATAGGATGCCCTATATGAGTAAGATGGACTCTTATCTGATGTGTTCTGCCGGTATGCAATGTAATTTCGACGAGGGTGTTGTTATCAAATCTCTCGAGCACTTTTACGTCTGTAATTGCATCTTTTCCACCTTCGGATAGTACAGTCCTATGGATTGATTCCTCACTAGACCTTCCGATAGGTTTATTTATTGTAAATTCATCATGTTCAATTACGCCATTAACTATTGCTATGTATTGCTTAAAAACAGTATTTGCTCGCATCTGATGCGATATATCATGCTGTGTATTAGCATTCTTTGCAACTATAATTAATCCAGAAGTATCCATATCTATTCTATTAGCAAAACGAATCTTATAGCTTTGGTTGTTATCCTGCATATATTTCATAAGACCATTTGCAATGGTATGAAGTGGGTGTCCCTTGGTTGGATGAACGATCACTCCTGGTTGCTTGTTAACAAAAATAAGGTCATCATCCTCGTAAATTACGTTAATAGGGATATCCTCTGCAGGAAAATCGCTAGTTTCTTCTGGCAATCTAATGGATATTACGTCGCCAATATTAGGTTTTATAAAGCCTGGAGTAGGCTTACCATTAAGATCTACAAGCTTTTGAAATTTCATCTTTGTTTTAAACCGAGAAGAAAATTTGAAATTTGCTTTAATAATCTGATTGATGCTCAAACCGATATCAGATTCAGTAACTGTATGATTATATTTTCCCATTTATTTCCTCAAATTTAGTCTATAAAAGTTTGTTAGTAAGCTTGTTCCAGTAATCATAACCAGGCAGTCTTAGAAGGTGTATCTCGTCGTCTGCCTGCATTACATCAATTTTAAATACATTGCTAAACTCTCTTGTTAGTCCATCATATGCTAATAATAGTTTGTCTCCAACGGTATTCTTACGCGGTACTAGTCTAACTTTTTTTGACGCAGGGTAGAGAATACTCGACCTAAAGCATCTATAGGCGCTAGTGTTCATCGGTGCCATCGGCGTTAGTTGTAGAGCGTCTAGCTCAGGAGCAACAAGAGATCCGCCAAGTGAGTAGTTATAGGCAGTAGATCCGACAGGTGTAGATACCAGAATGCCGTCGCCGATAAACTCCTGAATTGGAGTATCATCCATGATAATCGAAAGGTGCGCCAGCTTTGTATACATGCCCATTACGAGTATTTCGTTGATTCCAGTTATCTCGTGAATACCGTCGCGATCTGTGATGAGGGCGCGTATTGGGTGAATTTTTTCGATAGTGTAATTCCCGTCATTATAATGATTAACGAACATTTCTAGTTCGGAAGGAATTAGCTCTTGAAAAAATCCTAGATGCCCAGTGTTTATTCCAATTATTGGTGTCTTGGGAAGCCTGCATTCGTGAACACAGTTCAAAAATGTTCCATCTCCTCCGATGCATGCTATTAAATCAACGGTTTCATCGTATGTACCAGCAACCTCGAAGCCTCTTGCGTTCAAAACGCTAACTAGTTCACTTGCTGTGGCTTTTGATAGCCCGGTATCATTACTATAGATGAATACATTTGTAGGTTTCATAGTATTTCCTCTTGTATATATCTGCTATATCATCTCATCTAGTTCATCGACTAAGCTTGCGAAAGTGGATAGAGCAGAGAGAATCGGTTCTTCAGTACTCATGTCTACCCCAGCAATTTTAAGTAGTTCGATTGGATAGTTAGATTCTCCAGTAGATAGAAATTTCAAATAATCATTTCTCTCTGTTTCTCCACCTTTTAAAATTCGGTTAGCGATTGCATTTGCAGCGGAGTATCCCGTAGCATATTGATATACGTAGTAAGCACGGTAGAAGTGGGGAATTCTAGACCATTCATATTGGATGAGATCATCATGTTCTATTGCTGAACCATAATAAAGTGCATTTAGCTTATCATACTCCTCGTTCATAAGCTGTGCTGTGAGTGATCCACCATTTTCAACAGTTTTATGCATAATTTTTTCAAATTCTGCAAACATAGTTTGTCTAAATAATGTAGATTTAAACTCATCGATATAAAGGTTGATTAGATACTTCTTCATATCACTTGTTTCAGCATGCTTGAGAAGATAATGAATCAAAAGAGTCTCATTAACGGTGCTAGCAACTTCTGCCGTAAATATAGAGTGACCTCCATATACAAATGGCTGTGTGCGTCTAGTATAGTATGAGTGCATTGAATGACCGGCTTCATGGACGAGTGTAAATACGTCACGTAGCTCACCGCTGAAATTCATTAAAATATAAGGGTTACTATCGTAAGAACCGAAGCTATATGCTCCAGAAGTTTTACCTTTATTTTCGTATATGTCTACCCATCTATCTTCAGTTAGTCCTTTTCGTAAAGTTTGAATATACTCATCACCAAGAGGTTTTAATGCCTTGCAGGCTATATCAACAGCCTCTTCATAGCTGCATTCTAATCCTTCTGGTTTTACAATAGGACGGTAAACATCATACATATTAAGTTTATCAAGTCCTAGAGCGCGTTTTCTAATTTCCATATACTTATGCATTGATGGTAGGTTCTTATGTACAGCATCAATAAGATTATCGTACACAGAAAGTGGAATACATTCGCCAGATAGCTCTCTATCGAGTGTAGATTTGTATCTTCGCAGTTTGGAAATTATAGTGTCATGCTTTACATTGTAATTATACATAACAGAAATAGAGTTATTAAACTCCTTATATCGTTTGTACATTGCTTCAAAAGCATTTTTTCTTATCTCGCGGTTCTCAGACTCCATGAACTGGATGTAATTGCCGTGAGTGAGCTCAATATCTATTCCATCCTCATTAGTAACATTGCCGAAAGAAAGATCCGCATCGTTAAACATAGTGAAAATTTCATCAGGAGCGCTGGCAGACTCGTTAAGCTGAGCGATGATACGTTCCTCTTCAGCAGAGAGGACGTGAGGCTTACTAAGCATTATTGAATCAAGCATGAAGGAAAATTCCTTTAAAGCTGGTACCTCATGGATATATCCATTTATTACAGCGTCATCAGCTTCCAGTAGCTCTGGTGTAAAGAATGAGATATTAGCTGAAATTTGAGCGAGTGTAGAGAGTGACTTGTTGTTCATCTCTGTATATTTAGTATTTGCATTATCTTCATCATGACGCATTCTCGAATACACAAAAGCATTCTCAGCTTTACGCATAATATCAGCGTATAAGCGTAGTGCGTTGAGTAAACTTTCAGCGGAATCTGTTAGATGACCTTTAAGCGAAGTAAACTCTTCACTATCCTTAAGAGCAGTGGATAAATCTTCTTCCCACTTGGTTTCATCAGGATACATCGCTTCTAAATTCCATTTATCCTTGTCCGCTACCTCAGAACGGTTTTTTAATTCGTATTTATTCATTTAACTAGCTCCTTATGCTATAATTGATGATGTATTATTATAGCATAAATCGATTTAAAGGTGAATTAATGAACAAAGATGAACTCTATCAAATCCTTGATATTGTTGCGCCAGAGGAGTTTCAGTATTACGAAAACCTGGCGTCACTTCTAGAAGCTGATGAGGTAATAGATGCACAGCTTATCCTAAAATTAATAAGAGAACTAGACCTGGACCTACTAGCAGAAATGTTTGAATCATACTTTGAAGAGTGGAATAAATCAATCCCTGATGAAATGACAGAGCTTTATGTTACTGTCGATACTGCAAAGCGCAGTATTATGGGAAATTTTAATGAATGTATGACGGATGAAGATTATTCATCTCTTGCTGACGCTATATATGATTTTAGACGTTGGTATATTATTACTCCGCATGTAATCGATAATGATACAGGGGAAGAAATTAATGTGAGAGATGCCAGATATAATCTTAGTGCATCTAGATATACTGGAGAAATCTGTAATTATAATTTTAATGACGCTTATGAGTACGAAGGAGACTCGTATTCTGTGAAGCTGTCAGATATTATAGAAGTAGAATATAGTTAAGGGGGACATATGCTAGAGGTAATAGCGCTTGATTCAGGCGTAAGACTAATTCTTAATTCTATGGATTCCGTTAGATCTGTTTCCATAGGTATATGGTGCAATAATGGTTCAGTAAATGAAAATGATGATGAACAGGGCATTTCGCATTTTATTGAGCATATGCTCTTTAAAGGAACTAAAACTAGAGACCATTTTCAAATAGTTAATGAAATTGATAAACTCGGCGGACAGATGAATGCATTTACCAGTAAAGAGTGTACATGCTTCTACGTAAAATGTCTTGACGAACATTTTCGTGCGACTGCTGAAGTTCTTACGGATATGATATGTAATCCTACTTTCCCTGCGGATGAGCTTGAGAAAGAAAAAGGAGTAATCATTGAAGAGATTAATATGAATGCCGATGATCCGGATGATGTTGCATTCGATATTCTTGAAGATAACGTGTACTGTGGCATGGGCATGTCTCATCCTGTTCTTGGAACAAAGGAAACGGTTTCATCATTTACACATGATAAGTTAGATGAATACTACTTTGATCACTATACGAGAGATGAAATTATAGTTTCACTTGCTGGTTCGTTTGATAGAAATGAGGTAATCGAGTACTTTGAAGATAAGTTTTATAATCTTAAAGAACATAGGGAGTTCATTACTGATAAAAATATCTCGCCGTCTTCTAATGGTAGATACATTGAAGTAACTAAGGATATTGAACAAGCGCACATTGCGATGGGAATTAGACTTTTTCCAGCAGGAGATCCAAGAAGGTATCCTATGATGTTACTTTGCAACCTCCTTGGAGGAGGTATGTCTTCAAGGTTGATGCAAAATGTTCGTGTCAAGAAGGGGCTTGCTTATTCAGTATACTCTATGACTGGCTTCTATAGTCATACTGGACTGTTCGTTATTTGTGCAGGAGTTGCCAAGAATAAGGTAGACGAGGCATTAGAGGCAATAAAAGAAGAGCTGGATAGACTTAAGGGGGATGACATCAGTGCAGAGGAATTCCAAAGCTCAAAGGAGCAGCTAAAATCTAGCTTCATATTTGGACAAGAGAGTGTACAAAATCTTATGATATATAATGGCAGAAATCTTCTAACTTACGGAAGATGCATAACACCTTCTGAAGTTCTAAATATATTAGATGATATAACCTTAGAAGATATAAACGATGTAAAAAAAGAAATTTGCAACTATGATGAGTTCAATATCATAAATGTTACAGGTAATATTTAAAGGGATACTAACAATCTGACCAGTTTATTGCATCATTTTGTAAGCAGAATAAACATACTAACTATCAAGGTGATACCTTTGACATAATGAAAGGATATATAGGAATGGAGTTAAAAGTCATTTCAAAAAGCGGTATTTTACCATCATATGCTACTGATGGAGCTTCGGGACTAGATTTACGTGCTTTTACTGATGAACCTATCACGTTAGCACCGATGGAGAGAAGACTTATCCCTACTGGACTTTTTGTTCAGATTCCTGAAGGATATGAGGGGCAGGTAAGAGCTAGGTCTGGACTTGCAATTAAGCATGGAATCGGTCTAGTTAATAGTATTGGTACAATTGACTCAGATTATCGTGGTGAGCTTAAGATTCCACTAATTAATTTTGGAAATGAAGACTTTATCATTAATAATGGTGACCGCGTTGCGCAACTTGTAATTGCAGCTTATAAGCGAGTTGAACCTACAATTGTTTCCGAATTAGACGATACTGATCGTGGCGATGGTGGATTTGGACATACAGGAGTTAAGGGCTAAATGATATTAAGAGAGGATCTTGAACAGCGAGAATATGATTTTCTTGATAAGAGGGCTTCTAAAGTTAGAGATTCTTTGGGTCGTGATAAGTACGAGGAAAAGTGCGGGTTTCGTACAGACTATCAACGTGATAGGGATAGAATAATCCATTCAAAAGCTTTTCGCCGACTAATGCACAAAACGCAGGTTTTCTTAGCTCCTGAAGGTGATCATTATAGAACTAGACTTACTCATACTCTTGAGGTCGCTCAAGTTGCTCGTACTATCGCAAGGACGTTAAATTACAACGAAGATTTAACTGAGGCGATTGCTCTCGGTCACGACTTAGGCCACACGCCTTTTGGACATAACGGAGAAGATGTTCTTAACAGGATACATGATGGGGGGTTTAGACATAACGAGCAGAGTCTACGAACTGTAGAGCGTATTGAATGTACATCAAAGAGGATTGGTCTAAATCTTACCAAGGAAGTTAAGGATGGAATTCTAAATCATAGAGGAGCAGGTGTTCCGATAACTCTAGAAGGGCAGATTGTTAAGATAAGTGACCGAATTGCTTACATTAATCATGATATTGATGATGCGATAAGGAGCAATGTTATAACAATTGATGAACTTCCCTCAGATGATTTGAATGTACTCGGCCATTCTCATAGTGAGAGAATTAATAATTTGATTGCCGACCTTGTTACATACAGTGACTGCAATGATAAAGTTAGTTTAAGTCCAAAATATAATCGTGCATTGCTCCATCTTCGTAAGTATATGTTTGAACACGTATATTGTAGCGAGCTTGTTAAGCGTGAAGAAGATATGAATAAAGTAGAAGTAGTCATAACTGCTCTCTACAACTATTTTATAAAACATCCCGAAAAGATGCCTGAACTATATAGAGGAGTGGCACGTGAAGACGGTAGTGCAACTGCTGTAAAGGACTATGTTTCAGGCATGACGGATAGGTATGCAATCTCGCTTTACTCGGACTTGTTCGTTCCTCGTGGATGGACGGAATTTAAATAATATTTTCAGAAGGAGGAAAACATGGCATTTGGCAACAATTTCATTGATGAAATAAAGTCAAAAGTTAATATAGTGGATGTCATTGGCCGTGAAGTTCCTCTTAAACAAAGTGGAAGCAATTTCAAAGGACTTTGTCCTTTTCATAACGAGAAAACACCGTCTTTCATGGTTAATGAGCAAAAACAGATATTTAATTGCTTTGGATGCGGCGAGAAAGGCGATGTTATTCGTTTTATACAGCGATTCAACAACATGGAATTTATGGAAGCTTGTGAGAAGTTAGCCGAGGAGTACAATGTAGAGATTCCACAGCACGGGTCTCGCAAGAAAGTGGATTTATCCCACTTTTATGAGATTAATGCTATTGCTGCAAGATTCTTTTTTGACAACCTTACAAAGCGTGCAAATCCAGGGTATACATATATTTGTAAAAGAGGTATAAATGATGAGACTATAAAGCATTTTGGTCTCGGTTATTCTCTAGATTCTTGGAACAGTCTGCATAAACATTTACAGAGTAAGGGAATTTCAGATGAGGATATGCTCAAGCTGGGACTAGTAACTCAAGGGAAAAAAGGCGTATACGATAAGTTCCGCGGGAGACTTATGTTCCCTATTTTTAATCCACAAGGAAAAGTAATTGGATTTGGCGGGAGAGCTCTCGGTGATGAGATGCCAAAGTATCTTAATTCCTCTGAAAGTGACATATTTCTTAAGAAAAATAACCTCTACGCTCTTAATTTTATAAAAAAAAATATAAGCAATGAAAATCAAGTGTTGATGGTAGAAGGTTACATGGATGTAATATCACTATATCAGAGTGGGATATGCAATGTCGTGGCTTCTCTAGGAACCGCTTTGACAGAAAACCAGTGTCAGCTTATCACTAGATACACTAAGAATGTTGTGTTATCATACGATTCTGATGCCGCGGGTATAAAGGCAGCTCTTCGTGGAGTCGACGTCATGCGTACTTCTCATGCAAACGTTAGAATTCTACAGGTAACGGGTGGCAAAGACCCAGATGAGTTCATCAAAAAACATGGCAAAGAAGAGTTTTTAAAGCTTATAAATCGTGCAGTTCCCGCAACAGAATTCTCACTGGAGGTAATGAAGAAAAAATATAATCTCCATGACAATCTTGAGATAATAGAGTATATAAGAGCATGCGTTCCTATCCTAAGAAAACTTGGAGCTGTCGAACAAGATTTGTATGTAAAAAAAATTGCTCAGGAATTTGACATTTCGGAACATGCTATACTTACTGAGATAGCTACAGATAATAATTCAAGCAGTTATTCCTACCATAAAAGCTCATATGAAGGTAGACGTTCCAACAAGGTATATATGGCAATGATGAGCGCGTAGAAATATCTTTACTTTATATCTTAACAAGAGATACACGTTATCTCGACACGTTTAAAGAGGATGATATTGAGTTTAGAACATCTCTTGCACGTGAGTTTTACAATATTGCAAGCAAGCTAATTTTACAGAACAAATTGTCTGAAATAGATATTGATGGTATATATAAGGAGCTTGACCCTGAAGATGAGAAAGCGCTTAGAAGCATATTATCCAATATAAGAATCGGTGCGGATGAAAGTTCGTACTACAGAGAATGTTACGTTAAGTATGTGCAGATGCATTACGGAGAAAAAATAATAGAGCTACAAAATGCGATTGCAGTCGCTGAGAAGCTGGGTAATGAAGAAGAAATTTCACGTCTTGCTATGCAGTTACAAGGTATTGAAGAGAAGAGAAGAAAGGTTAGGTAAATTATGCCAAAGAAAGAAGCAACCGAAACAACTGCGAACGAGCGTGTTGAACAGGCTGTGGAAGAGATTCTGAGAATCTCTGAAAACACTGGTAACGAGATTACGCTAGCTGAGATTGGAGAACATCTTTCTAGAATCAAATTAAACAAAGATCAGATAGATGAAGTCTACGACTTAGTTGAAAAGAACGGAATCAGCATAGTTGACACCAGAGAGCCTAACGGAAGTGAGCTCGATGATGTAGAAGATGATGATATTGATGTTGATGACGGAGTAGTTCTTAAAACAAATGGTGAAATTGACGTTGATGCCACTGTTCCGAAGTCGCTACCGACTGATGATGCAGTAAGAATGTATCTAAAGGAAATTGGTAAGGTTCCTCTTCTTACTGGCGCAGAGGAACGTGAACTAGCTATTCGTATGGAACAAGGTGACGAGGAAGCAAAGAAAAAGCTGTGTGAATCAAACCTGAGGCTAGTTGTAAGTATCGCTAAGAGATATCTTAATAGAGGGCTTAGCTTCCTAGATTTAATCCAGGAGGGAAATCTGGGTCTGATTAAGGCTGTTGATAAGTTTGACTATACTAAGGGATATAAATTCTCGACGTATGCTACTTGGTGGATTAGGCAAGCTATTACTCGCTCTATTGCAGATCAGGCTAGAACTATTAGAATTCCAGTTCATATGGTTGAAACGATCAACAAGCTTATAAGAATTTCTAGACAGCTACTGCAGGAACTTGGGCGTGAACCGACTTCTGAAGAAATCGCAAAAGAGATGGGGATTACAGTCGAGAAGGTGAGAGAGATAAAGAAAATTTCTCAGGATCCAGTTTCACTAGAGACACCTATTGGTGAAGAGGAAGATAGCCACCTAGGAGACTTCATACCTGATGATGATGTACCTGCACCAGTCGAAGCAGCTGCGTACTCCATGCTAAAAGAACAGCTAATGGAAGTTCTAGATACATTATCAGAAAGAGAAAAGAAAGTTCTAATGCTTAGGTTTGGTCTTGAAGACGGAAGACCTCGTACACTTGAAGAAGTTGGTAAAGAGTTTAACGTTACAAGAGAGCGTATTAGACAGATTGAGGCGAAAGCACTTAGAAAACTGCGTCATCCAAGTAGAAGCAAGAAATTGAGAGATTATCTGGAGTAAAAATGAAAATAAGTAACAGAATTAAAGTTATATGTGATGCTGTTACACCTGGGGAAACTATTGCGGACATAGGCACTGATCATGCCTATGTCCCATTAATTCTATATCAAAATCATATTTCTCCAGATGTAATTATGTGCGATATAAGTGCAGACTCTCTATCAAAAGCAAGAAAAAGTTTTAGCGATGCCAAAATTGATATGCCTGACTCATCATTTAGAGTGGGGGATGGGATTAATGTGATTCAAAAGGGGGAAGTCGATACCCTTATCATCGCCGGACTTGGAGGTGTAACTATTGTAGATATTCTTTCGAATGATGTCGATAAATTACAGAGTTTTAAAAAGTTAATTTTACAGCCTCGTAACAATAGCGGCCCTTTAAGAAGTTTCTTATATAGATCTGGATTTGATATCACTGATGACAAATTAGTCAAAGAGGGCAAATTCTCATGTGAAGTTATTGTAGCTGTTAGAAATACTGATAATAGTAATGAAAATGGTTTATTCGATATTAAGGAATTGCCTTATGAAGATACTGATATAAGGTGGCGTTATCCAGAAACTATTATTCATAATGATGCATCAGTCGTTCGTAAAAGACTTAAACATGCGGTAAATAATCACATCGAGGAGATTGAAAACCTTGGACGTGCTAAGGAAGACAGAAGCGACAGAATAAAGATACTTGAATCGGAATTAGATTATCTAAAGGAGTTGATTGACAAGGTTAATAATTACGATTGCTAATCGTAATTAATTTAGTAAACAAATTTTAAATAAATTAAGAGATATTAATAATGGATTAAAATACGTTCAATATGTATTTTGCACAATGTATTTGTGGTATTATTATTGAAATGGGTAAACTGGATGATCGCGTGATTTAACAGTCATGAGGAAAGTCCGGGCTCCGTAGGGCAAGGATGCCAGATAACGTCTGGCGTAGGTAACTATAGGGAAAGTGCAACAGAAACATTCCGCCGAAACGGGTAGTGCCGTGGTAAGGTTGAAATGGTGAGGTAAGAGCTCACCGGCATCATGGAGACATGGTGGCCGTGTAAACCCCATCCGGAGCAAGACTAAGATAGGCATGAAATGCGGCGGCCCGTCGCAGCCGGTAGGTAAGTCGCTTGAAGCAGCTAGCGATAGCTGTTCTAGATGGATGATCATCAAATACAGAACCCGGCTTATAGTTTGCCCATTTTAATTTAGGGATATGAGTGAAAGGACCTCGATATCTCTATCGAGGTTTAGGTGACCATATGAGATTAGGTATTGATGTTGGATCAACGACGGTAAAGCTAATCGTCTTAGATGATTCAAATAGTATTGTGTATTCTAGATATGAACGTCATATGTCGAATGTTTTCGACAAAGTAGCTGAGCTTCTTACAGATATGACGAAGGAGCTTGGAGATATTGAAGTTAATGCAGTTATCACTGGTTCAGGTGGCATGGCATTGGCTCAAATTCTTGGTATTAAATTCGAGCAGGAGGTAATTGCCTGCAGTAAAGCCATCGAAACGATAATTCCGATGACAGATGTAGCTATTGAGCTTGGCGGAGAAGACGCTAAAATCACATTTTTTGAGTCGACTATCGAGCAGAGAATGAATGGAGCTTGTGCTGGTGGAACTGGAGCATTTATCGACCAGATGGCTGTTCTTCTTCATACTGATGCGCAGGGCCTTAATGAAGCAGCTAAAGAACATACGATGATTTATCCTATTGCATCTAGATGTGGAGTGTTTGCAAAAACAGATATTCAGCCACTTATAAACGATGGTGCTAAGACGGCAGATATTGCTGCGTCTATTTTCCAGGCTGTTGTCAACCAAATGATAAGCGGTCTCGCGTGTGGACATCCAATTAGGGGGCATGTGGCATTTCTGGGCGGACCTCTACAGTATTTATCTGAACTACGAAAAAGGTTTGTTGAGACACTTGAACTAAGTGAAGATGAAGTTATTTTTCCTGAAAATGCAAAATACTTTGTTGCAATAGGTGCGGCAATACTTGCTGAAAAAGAGGATGAACAGGTTTCTGTAAGTAAGCTAATTGAGTTGGTTCACAAAGCAGATCCTGCTTCAGCTGGTGGAACTGTATATCTAGATCCTCTATTCAAAGATATAGAAGAGCTTGAGAAATTTAGAGCTCGCCATGCGAAAGCTAAAGTTAAAAGAGCAGATATTTCTGAACAGTCTGGTCCTCTATTTCTTGGAATAGATGCTGGATCAACTACCACTAAAGCAGCGCTTATCAATCGTGATAAGGAGCTTGTTTTCGAGTACTATCAGAGCAATGAGGGAGATCCTCTTAATGTTGTTCGTAACATCATGACGGAAATTTACGATAGACTGCCTGAAAAATCATTTATAGGTAGATCTGTAGTTACTGGGTATGGAGAAGGATTGATCAAAGCTGCATATAGACTAGATGGTGGCGAGATTGAGACAATGGCTCACTATAAGGCTGCAGAAGAATTTCTTCCAGGTGTAACATTTATCCTAGACATTGGTGGACAGGATATGAAATGCATGAAGATCAAGGATGGTGCAATCAACAATATCATGCTTAACGAGGCCTGTTCAGCTGGTTGTGGCTCCTTTATTGAGACTTTTGCAAAATCCGTAAATACGAGTGTTGAAGAATTTGCAGAAGATGCACTTGGATCTAGCATGCCGGTTGACCTTGGTACTAGATGTACTGTGTTTATGAACTCCAAGGTTAAGCAGGCTCAAAAAGAAGGTGCTTCCGTTGCTGATATTTCAGCTGGTCTATCGTATTCTGTTATCAAGAATGCTTATATAAGGTTATGAAGCTCAGAAACCCTAGTGAGACTGGAGATAAAGTTGTTGTACAGGGTGGTACATTCTTGAATGAAGCCGTTCTAAGAAGTATTGAGCTGGTACTTGGTAAAGAAGTTGTAAGACCAGATGCTTCGGGGCTTATGGGAGCGTATGGTGCTGCTATCATTGGTGTAAACGAGTATGTCGAGGGTGCAAAATCAAAAGTTTTGACTAAGGATGAACTTGACGGATTTGCAGTTGCGACTAGTAACGATAGATGTCAGAAATGTGGAAACCACTGTCTGCTTACTATTTCTACATTCTCAGATGGAAATAAGTATGTTTCAGGAAATAGATGTGAAAAAGGCGCAGGCGAGACTATAGAGCCAAGAAATAACCCAGATTTATATAAAGAGAAGATGAAGCTTCTTTTTGGTAGAAAAAATTTAAAGACAGAAGAAGCAAAACGTGGAGTAATTGGAATTCCTCGTGTACTTAATATGTATGAGGATTATCCATTTTGGCATAGCTTCTTTACGACTCTCGGGTTCAGCATCGTATTAAGTCCGCAGAGCTCGAAAAAGCTATATGAGTCAGGTATGGATAGCATTGCCTCGGACACAGCTTGCTATCCTGCAAAGATTACTCATGGTCATATTAAATGGCTCGTTAATAAAGGGGTAAAGAAGATTTTTTACCCATGCGTTAACTATGAAGTAATAGAGGATAAGACTGCTGCAAATCACTATAATTGTCCAATTGTTGCAACTTATCCAGAGCTTATAGATAAGAATATGGCTGACTTATTCTACGAAAACAATGTAGAATTTTACCACCCATTCCTTCCTTATGATAATGACGATAGAATGGTTGAAGAGCTGTATAAATTCTTCTCTGGTAAGAGAAAAATTGACATTGATAGAGCCAAGAATACTGACTCGATAAATAGATTTGAGAATGATACTCGAACATATGATCTCTTTGATTTAAAGCTTTCTAGAACTGAATTAAGAGAGGCTATTAGATCTGGTCGAAAAGCTTATCATGATTTTAAAGATGAGCTTAACAAACTAGGAGATAAAGCTCTGAGATTTATGCAGGAAAATAACAAGAAAGGAATCATTCTTTCTGGAAGGCCATATCATCTTGATCCCGAAATTAATCATGGTATCAACGATGTAATTAATCAGCAGGATATGGTTGTGCTGACTGAAGATTCAATATCAAATAAAATTGATCTTGCACGTGACGTTCGAGTTCTCGACCAGTGGACATATCACTCAAGGCTATATAAAGCTGCTGTATTTGCTGGTCAGAGGGATGATCTTGAACTTGTTCAGCTCAACTCTTTTGGCTGCGGATTAGATGCGGTTACAACGGATGAGGTTGATGAATTACTCGGACAGAACAACAAACTACATACAGTGCTTAAGATTGATGAAGGATCAAATCTCGGTGCTGCTAAGATCAGAATAAGGTCATTAAAAGCTGCGCTTGACGAGAGAGACAAAGCTGGAACGCACTCTGAGGGCTTAAACGAACCTTATGAAAGAGTAGTATTTACACAAGAAATGAGGGAAGAGTATACACTTCTTGTGCCTCAGATGTCACCGCTTCACTTTCAGTATTTCACTCCGATACTTAGAGCTGCTGGTTACAAAGCTGAACTTCTTCCTGAGGCTACAAAAAACTCAGAAGAAGAAGGTCTAAGATATATTAATAATGATGCTTGCTATCCGACAATAGTGACTCTTGGCCAGATTATAGCTGCGCTTAAGTCTGGAAAATACGACCTCAATAAAGTAGGTGTATTCATGTCTCAGACTGGTGGAGGATGCCGAGCAAGTAACTACGTTGCACTACTTCGAAAGGCTTTAAAGGACCTCGGAATGGAGCAAGTTCCAGTAATATCATTTAATACTGCCGGATTAGAGAAGAATCCAGGATTCAAGATTACTCCTAAGATGGGGCTTAGCCTTGTATTTGCCGTAAATTACGGAGATTTGATTATGAAGTGTCTCTATCGCACTAGACCTTACGAAAAGGTTAAGGGAAGCGCTGAGAAGATTATGCATCAGTGGTATGACAGAATTGTTGAGAATGTACTGGATTGCAAAGCAAGCACTTTCAAAAGAAATGTCAAGAAAATTGTAGAGGAGTATGATAATCTTCCGATTTATGAAGATGTAAAAAAGCCTAGAGTAGGTGTTGTAGGAGAAATTCTTGTAAAATATCATCCTAATGCAAACAACAACCTTGTAGATATTATCGAATCCGAAGGTGGGGAGGCTGTTGTTCCAAGCTTCATAGACTTTTTTGAATACGGGATGCTTAATAAACAATTCAACTTCAAGAATCTATCTGGTTCTCGTAAAGAGATGATTTTCAATAGTGCTGCTCTTAAGGCGATTGAGCACTATAGGGAGTATGTAAGAAAAGCTTGCAGATCCAGCAAGAGGTTTGAACCTGACCATTATATCGAAGAAACTGCACTTAACGCTGAAAATATACTATCTGTAGGAAATCAGTGCGGAGAAGGTTGGCTGCTAACAGGAGAAATGGTTGATTTAATTAACGCAGGTGTAAAGAATATTCTCTGCTTGCAGCCTTTTGCTTGCTTGCCAAATCACGTTACTGGTAAGGGCATGATAAAGGTTCTTCGTAGCTATGATGAAGATGCAAATATCGTAGCAATAGATTATGACCCTGGAGCTAGCCACGTAAATCAGTTAAACCGAATTAAGATGATGATGTCCACAGCCTTTAAGAATCTTGAAAAGAACTAGGCTAATGTGCTACTATATTATGGCAAATTATTAGAAAATGAATAGAAGGAGGTCCACCTGTGGGTAGACATGGCACAATTGCAGGTAGAAAATCTGCACAGGATGCAAGAAGAGCAGCGATGTTCACAAAGTACACAAGACAGATTATTGTTGCAGCGAAGGATGGTGGTGATCCTGAATTTAACTCATCGCTTAGAGTTGCAATTGATAAAGCTAAGGCTATAGGTATGCCTAATGATAATATCAACAGGGCTATCAAGAAGGGGACTGGAGAGCTAGCAGGTGAATCGTACGATGAACTACTATTTGAAGGTTACGGACCATCTGGTGTTGCTGTAATTGTAGAAGCTTTAACTGATAATAAAAATAGAACTGCTGCATTTGTAAGATCTACATTTGATAAGAATGGTGGAAATCTTGGTACACCAGGTTGTGTATCCTATATGTTTTCTAGAAAAGGTGTGATTTTTATTGAAAAAAATAATAACCTAGATGAAGATACTGTAATGATGGAAGCACTTGAAGCAGGTGCAGAGGATATGATCGTTAATCAGGATAACTTCGAAGTTAGAACTGAAGCTACTGATTATCACACAGTACTAGATGCTCTTAAATCCGCAGGTTATGAAATTGCTGAATCAGAAGTTGAGTTTATACCATCAATGGAATCTAAGGTTGATGATGAAGCTACAATAAAATCGCTTCATAAATTAATTGATACTCTAGATGACAACGATGATGTTCAGAGAGTTTCTTATAACTGTGATTTACCTGAAATCGAGTAAAATACTTAAACGAATAGTGCATGAATCACTATTCGTTTTTTATTTCAAGTATTGAAATGTAATTTTATGAGAATATAATTTATACATAAGTTCTGGGGTATTTGTTATGTATCATTAATTGAACCTACACTACTTGCACGGGATTCCGAGTTCGCTGCTAGGCGATACGCTAAGCTGGTATACCAGACAATTAGAAATTACTGAATAGCGACAGGAAGTACCCACCTTATCATCCGATAGGGCGTCAATTAAGAGCATGACGGTATTTCGGATCTTTTCTTTAAAAGTAAGCCTCGTCTTCGGATGAGGCTTTAATTTTGTTTAAATGAACTTTATTACATGCTATAATATGTTGAATTGATATAATTTAGATATTCGTGTCAATTTATCGTGTATACAAGTAAGAAATAAAGCGAAAGGTATCAGAGAATGGGCTTTAAGAGAATTGACGTAAAGGAAATAAACGGCTTAAACTTGGTAATGCCGAAAATCAAAGTGCCGGTACGGGCTGTACTGTTATCATTTCTGAAGAAGGTGCTGTTGCTGGTGTAGACGTAAGGGGCGGTGGTCCGGCGACAAGAGAGACAGATTTGCTCAAATCAGAAAATACTGTTAAGGCAATTAATGCGGTAGTTCTTAGTGGCGGAAGTGCTTTTGGACTAGAAGCTGGTTCTGGTGTTATGAAGTACCTTGAGGAAAAAGGCATTGGTTTTAAAATCGGAGAACGTAGTATTCCGATTGTTGCACAGGCTTCGTTATATGACTTAGAAGTAGGTTCTGGTGATTTAAGACCTGATTGTGAAATGGGGATTCAAGCTTGTATCAACGCATATGATGGAATTTTTGATCATGGTAATCATGGAGCAGGCACAGGTGCATCAGTTGGTAAGTTCTATGGTATGGAAAGGGCGATGAAATCATCTCTCGGAACCTTTGCATGCTCTGATGGAATTCTAGAGGTTGGTGCAATTACAGCTGTTAATGCCTTTGGTGATGTTTATAATGGTAACAACAATATAATTGCGGGACTTCTGAGCAAGGAAAAGGATTATATAAAAGGCTCTATTTCTGTGATGAAATCATGTGCATGGAGATGGTGGCCCTGAAACACCTGATATTAGAGATCCGTTTAAGAATGATGAAGTTAACACAACTGTCAAGCTAGACGATACCGAAGTTGTTGATCTTGCAGATGATAATCATAATTACAATGATAATGCAGAGGAGCGTGATCTTTTATCAAGTACACAGGAAACCAATGCTAAGACTTTGGATTTTTCCGATACTGATGATTTTTGTGCATCGGAAATTGATAAGATTGAATCAAAAATTGAAGAATTGCGTGCTGAATTAGAAAACAATTTAGATACTCACAAAGAAGTTAATGGTGTTGATTCTATAGAAGATGAGCATGAATATGAACCTATACCTGTAGAAGAAATGGGGTACGATGTACCGTTTAACACTACTCTATCATGCTTAATCACTAACGCAAAACTTACTAAGACGCAGGCAAATAAGCTTGCATCAATATTACATGATGGATTTGCAAGAGCAATAAAACCTGTTCATGGAACTCTTGATGGAGATGCTATTTTTGTCATGACTACAAACCAGGTGGAGGTAAACATCGATGCTTTTGCCGCGCTTGCTACTGATATAATGCAGTATAGTGTTATCGATGGTGCACTTGCTGCAACTGATGCTTATGGACTAAAGGCATCTCGCTCTATAATTAGCAAATAGATTATATTTGTAAGAGGAAACGAACAATGAGGCTAGTGATAATAGATGGCAATAGTCTGCTTTCAGGGCTTACTTTGCTATGAGACCAATGATGACTAAAGAAGGGGTGTACACACATGGTGTGTACGCCTTTATCAATATGCTTAATAAAATTTTAGCAGACTATACACCTGACTATGTTGCAGTTTGCTTTGACATGAAATCTAAGACATTTAGACATAGGCAGTATGAAGAGTACAAAGCGGGAAGACAGCAGACGCCTATTGAACTTTTATCTCAGATCCCTCTCATGCACGATGTTCTTGCAGCTATGAATATATCTGTTTTTGAGAAAGAAACATACGAGGCAGATGATTTGATAGGTACTATTACTGCTGAAGCCTCAAGGCGAGGAATAGAGTCTATTGTCATAACAGGTGATAAGGATGAATTACAGCTTGTAGATGAGCATACTAAAGTCGTTATCAATAAAAAAGGTATGACAGAATTCGACATATATGATGAAGCTGCGATGATGGATAGATATTCTCTAACTCCTTTGCAATTTATTGACCTAAAGGGGCTTATGGGTGATAAGTCTGATAATATACCTGGTGTTCCTGGTGTTGGTGAAAAGAAGGGCATTACTCTACTTAAGGAATTTGGAACAATTGAGGGTGTTATTGAGAATGCTGATAGCATCAAAGGAAAGCTTGGCGAAAATCTTCGAGATAATATTGAAATGGCTAAGCTTTCTAAATCACTTGCTACTATAATGCGTGATGTGCCGCTAGACTATAATTTCGAAGATTTAAAGCTAATACCGCCTGATTATGATGCACTTCTAAAGGTTTATAGATCTCTTGAATTCAATAGCTTGATTAAGAAGCTCAATGTTGGAAGTGAAGAAGCTTCAACTGAGATTCAAAACTCAGATGCAAGCATTTCAGATGAAATTGCAAAATATAAGAAAGTCGATCTAGCTAATTTCTACGCTAATGTTAGTATAGGAAGTGAAGTAGTTGTATATTTTGAAGGCGATAATAATCATACTAGTCTTCCTGAATTAAACAGCTTATCACTTTTGTCCGCTGACAGAAAAGTATTCACTAACCTGGAGCTGTCTCCACTCAATACACCTTCGGTATTATCGTTGTTAATAGAACAAAAGTATGATTATGTGGGATTTGATCTTAAGCCTCTTATCTATGCTCTTCTTCGATATGACATTAGGGATATACACATTAAGCATGATACATTCGTTGCTGAATATCTGATTGATCCTAATAGAAGTAAGTACGCAATAGACAAGATGTTGGTCAAGTATACTGATTTTACGTTTGAAGAATCTTCTGATGAACTTATGAATCTTATGTATATTCTTAAAGTATATGAAGGTCAAAGAAAGTAATCGATGATAATGAGCTAACAAGGGTGTTTGAAGACTGTGAATTACCACTTATAGAAACCATGGCAGAAATGGAGTCTTCAGGCATGATGGTTGATAAAACTGTGCTTAATTCAGTTGGTGCCGAACTTGATTTGCGAATTTCTGAACTTGAGAAATCAATCTATGAGAAAGCAGGTCAGATATTCAACATTAAATCACCTAAACAGCTAGGAGTTGTGTTATTTGAAGATATGGGTATACCTTATCCTTCCCGTAGCAAGAAAAAAACTGGATACTCCACTTCAGTTGATGTGCTTGAAAAACTCCGAGATGAACAACCTATTGTTGGTGAAATTCTTGAATATAGAAAAGCCACAAAACTTAAGAGTACATACATAGATGGATTAATTTCCCTTATTGCGGATGACGGAAAAATACATCCACACTTCAATCAGACAGTTGCAGCTACTGGTCGTATTAGCTGCACTGAGCCAAATCTTCAGAATATTCCAATTCGTGATGAATATGGTCGCAATATTAGGAAAGCCTTCGTAACTAGTGATGAAAATCATACTTTTATCGGTGCTGATTACTCTCAAATTGAATTAAGAATATTAGCTGCCCTAAGTGGTGACGAAGCTCTTATAAATGCTTTTAATAACAACGAAGATATTCATTGTATAACAGCATCCAGAGTATTCAATGTACCGCTAGAAGAAGTAACGCCACTAGACCGATCCAAGGCAAAGGCTGTTAATTTTGGTGTTATATACGGAATGAGCGGATTTGGTTTAAGTGAAGAACTCATGATCTCAAGAGCTGAGGCTCAGCGGTATATCGACGATTACTTTTCTAAGCATGAGGCGGTAAAAGCTTATTTGGATGAACAGATAAAAATTGGTGAGCGAGACTATGCGGTAAAGACTTTACTAGGCCGTGTTAGACAAATTCCTGAGTTCGCTTCTCGTAAGTTTATGGACAGACAATTCGCCAATAGATTGGCTATGAATACACCGATTCAGGGCAGTGCCGCCGATATTATTAAACTTGCCATGAATAAGGTTTATAGAGAAATCAAAGACAGAAATTTAAAATCTAAGCTTGTTCTTCAGATACATGATGAACTCATTATTGAAGCTGATAACGATGAGATAGATATCATCAAAGAGTTGCTTAGACGTAATATGGAAAGTGCCTTAGAGCTTAAGGTGAAGCTGGTGTGTGATATGCATACTGGCAAAACTTGGTATGATTTAAAGTAAAGGCTGGCAGCATATGATCAGAATTGCAGTTACTGGCGGAATAGGGTCAGGGAAAACAGTCATAACAAATTATCTTGAGCATCTTGGTTTCACGATTATAGATGCAGATGTTATATCTCGTGAGATGACCGGTCCAGGCGGATGTGCTATAGAACGCATTATCGAGGTTTTTGGAGCAGATGCAGCATCTATTGAAAAAGGTTTGTATCGTGATTACATTCGAAGACTTATTTTCAGCAATAATGAGTATAAGCGCAAATTTGAAGATATAGTTACAAAATCTGTTATAAAAGCTATTAATCGTATATTAAGGGGCTATGAGCTCTCAGGTAAAAATGTTGTATTTGTTGCGGCTCCGCTGTTATTTGAATATGATATGCAGGATGATTATGATGCAATTTGGCTTGTTGTAGCGGATGAAAGTACAAGAGTAAAAAGGGTTTCTCATCGAGATGGGATTGATGACGAGACTATCCTCAGAATAATCGATTCACAGTTAAGTGATGAAGAAAGTGCGCTCTGGCAACTGATATAATTGATAATAACTCAACAGTGAACGATTTAAAGCTTGCAGTTGACGAGCTTTTAGATAAATATCAACTGGGGACTTGATTGAGAGAAAACAACATTTGTGATAAAATTATATGTCTTATTTATGCGAGGTAGAGTTATGGGTGCAAATTTACGATATAAACTAAGAGTGCTTTCTGGAGCGCGTTTTTCAAAACTCAATGAAGTAGTTACTGAGATTAATAGAAGATGCGGCAAGAGCAAGGCTAATATAATAAAAGATATCTATCACTGTTACCGCCATTTTGGTAGTGGTTATTATGATTACATCACATATCATTTTTATGAGCTCGATGATAAAACACGTGATACATACATTACGCGTATGCGCAGCAAGAAACTAGTTACATTTCTAAACGATTCTGAAAAAGCTAAAATTTTCGATAATAAAAATAAGTTTGATGAGGTGTTTAGTGAATTTATTGCTAGAGATTTTCTCGATGCCTTAAATTGCAGTCTAGAGGAAGCAACACGTTTTTATAACGATAACGAAGTTGGTTTTGCAAAGATGCTTGATCTCGCATGTGGTAAAGGTGCAGAAGTTATTAATATGTCGGATTTTGCCGATGCTAAAGCATTTTATGACTATATCAAGGAAAAAGGCTTCGGTGTAGTTGAGGAGTATCTGATTAATCATGATGCAATTCGCGAAGTCTATAAGCCTGCACTCAACACGATGAGAATGTTCACTATAATTGGTGACGATAATAAACCGCATCTATTCTTTGCCGCACAAAAGTTCGGTGTAAATGGTCGTTTTATTGATGTTCATGGAATCCATGCACCTATAGATTTGGAAACTGGTATCATTCATTTTCCATTCCATAGTGGTAACACAGACACAGACCTAATATATACAAAACATCCTGATACGGGATATGATTTGACTGAATATAAAGTACCTATGTTTAAAGAAGCTGCTGAAATGATTCTTAAGGCTGCTATGGTTGTTCCAGAGATGAGATACGTTGGATGGGATGTTGCAATAACCAACAAAGGACCTAAGATTGTAGAAGGTAATAATTATACTGCTTATGACTATATGCAGCTTCCGGATCAGAATCCAAGTAGAATTGGAGTGATTCCTGATCTACTAAAAATCGTTCCAAGCTTTAAGGATGAGTTATATAAATAAATTTATAATTATTCTATTGCATACTATTAACTAAGAAAGGTCGGCAGTATTAAATGGGTAAATTGCGCTTTTTCTGCGCTCTTTTAATAGCAAAGCTATCAATAATTGCACTAAAGATAACTAGGCATAATGGCACTAATTTCCCTGGAATTGTAGCTATTAAAATATGTCCTGATTTTCTTAAGTATATTGAACTACCTGATAAAATAATTGGTGTAACTGGAACTAATGGTAAGACTACATGTTCCAATCTTCTTAATGATTCTCTTACAGTTCTTGGTGAAAGGGTTTTAAATAATTCCGCAGGTTCCAATACGATTACAGGAATAACGACATCTCTCATTAAAAGTGTTAACTTGATAGGAAAGCAGAAGTTTGGGACGGCCATATTTGAAATCGATGAACTTTCGTCCAGAAGAATATTTCCTTTCGTACATGTAGATTATCTTGTTGTCACCAATTTATCGCGGGATTCTATTATGAGGAATGCACATCCAGACTACATTAAGTCTGTACTTGAAGCACATATAGATAAATCAACGCGTTTGATTTTAAATGCAGATGACCTTATCTCATCGCAGATGTGCCGTGGCAATGAAAGGGTGTTTTTTGGTATTGATGCTCTTCGCAGTGATAAATGTAATTGTACTAATCTTATCGATGATTGCCCAATTTGTCCGGTGTGTAATTCTAAATTAAAATACAGCAGAAATAGATACAGTAACATTGGTCGTGCGTATTGTCCTAATTGTGATTTTAAATCTCCCGAAGCAGACTATCTTGCGACAAATGTAAATATTAAAGATATGACTATGAATATAGTTTTAGAAGGACAGAACTGCAAATTCAAGCTTTTTAATAATGGCACCTTCAACATTTATAATGAATTAACGCTAATTACAGTACTCAGCGAACTTAGATATTCGCTAGATGAGATTAAAGCTGCAGTTAGTCGTGTAGGTATCACAAAAGAGAGGCTTAATGAATTTGAGGCTGGTGGTATCAAATTAAGCTCAGTTCTCTGTAAGGACAGAAATGCATATGCTAGTTCACGAGTTTTTGAGTATATCGAAGCACAACCTGGTGATAAAGAACTCCTTTTATTTAATAATAATTTTCAAGATGATGCTACATGGTCTGAGAATATGTGCTGGCTTTATGATGCTGATTTTGAACTGCTTGCTGATGATAGGATAAAGACTATTGTCACAACAGGATCTAGAGGATTAGATTTTAAACTAAGGCTTCTAACCGCAGGAATTCCTGAAGAGAAGATTAAGTATGTAAGTGATGCTATAGATTGTATTAACGAGTTAAAGTTTATAGAAGGTGAGACAATTTATCTTTTATACGGTACGGATCCACTTTCACCTGCACGCAAGGTTAGAAAAAAACTAGAAGAACATTTAGAAAATATTGAGAAGGTAAAATAAATGATTATTGAAATGCTCTACCCAGAGCTTAGCAATTTATATGGAGATTCTGCCAATATTAAATATTTGAAAGAATCGTGTTCAGAGATTGAAATCATAGAAACTCATCTTGGTGAGCGACCTCAATTTTTGACTGAATGTAAAGTAGATCTCGTATATAGGGGAACTATGACCGAACGCGGGCAACAACTGTTTATTGAAAATGCAAGTTCGTATGCTGATGAATTCAAACTTTCAATAGAACGTGGGCAGCATTTTCTAATAACGGGTAATGCTGTTGAGGTCTTTGGTAAATACATAATTGATAAGACGGGTGAAAAGGTGGATTGTCTTGATTTCTTTGAGTATCATACTGAAAGAAATATACTTGCTAAGCGATTTAATTCTCTTTATGTTGGTCTTTATAATGACATCAAAATTGTCGGCTTTAAGAGTCAGTTTGGTCACAGTTTTTATGATGGGCGAATTGAACCATTATTTGAAACAGTTAGAGGACCAGGATTCAATAAGAATGAACAAAGGGAGGGAATTCATTATAGAAACTTTATGGGTACATATCTACTCGGTCCTTTATTAGTTCTTAACCCGGAATTTGCTATTGCATTTATTAAAGAGCTAGGAAATGATAATTTTAAACCAGCTTATTATGAAACTGCTAAAGCTGCATACGAATTAAGGCTCAAGCAGTATACAGATGAACAGACTGGTTTTTATTATTAATATCTACTTAATGCAATGATAGATATGTAGGATATGACCTATTTAAGTATTTTAAATAATTAAGTTTATTAATGTGTGATTATATTATTCTTTTTAAGTTTTTTAATATTTTACTTGCATTTTAGGCTATTGTTTTGTATATTTAAATAGTCGTGTGGCTGTGGCGGAATGGCAGACGCGCATGCTTGAGGGGCATGTGGGAGACCGTGCTGGTTCGAGTCCAGTCAGCCACACCATTTTTTTTACAAAAAAATAAGATTTTTGCCGGCGTGGTGGAATTGGCAGACGCGCGGGATTCAAAATCCCGTGGTAGTAATACCGTATGGGTTCGACCCCCATCGCCGGCACCAATCATATTTTCAATCATTACTTTAACGAAAATATTGGAGGTTCTGAGATGAAGACAGGTTTATACAACATTGTGTTAATTCTGGTATTTATACCGCTAATCTACTTTATGCTGATTAGACCACAGAGAAAGCGTGACAAGGAAGTTACAAGCATGAGAGCTGCTCTCAAGCCTGGTGATAATATTGTTACTATTGGTGGTATCGTTGGTAAGATTGTAAGAATCAAGGATGACCGTATTCTAATCGAAACAGGTTCTAGCAAGACTAAGATGGAAATTATAAAATCTGCAGTAGGTAGTGTCGTTGGTAAGCAGGAAGCTGAAAAGAAAGACGAAAAAGATTCTGATGTTAAGGCTGAAGTAGCTGAAGAAACTCGTACAAATAGGTCCAAGAAGGTTACTCCTAAGAAGCTTGGGGCTAATAAAGCTGAAAACAAGGAAGAAACTGAAAAGGATGCTGAGTAATAATGAGGTGTGCTAGTGCACGCCTTTTTTTATTTTTTGAGTTATTTTGCATTAAATATTTGGAATTTTTATAAGAAAATAAGTTATATCTAACTTTATTTTAGAAAATGCCCTAAATAGCTATATATCAAGGGATTTATCACTTGAAGAAATCGCCTATATAATGTAAAATATTTTGAAGTATTATTTAATAATTGGGGACGTATGTCCTTGATACAAAACGAACGAAGGAAGGGCAATTCATTATTATGAAAACTGGAACAAAAAAGTTTTTAGCGACGTTAGTGACAGTTATTATCATTATTGGATGGGCAGTAGCTATCAAAGGTGCTGGTCCAATTAAGAGCATTAATAAGCAGCTCAAGTACGGTCTTGATATTAACGGCGGTGTGTATGTATTACTTCAGGCAGACACCAAAGCAAAAGGATCTGATCTTAGCAAACTGATGGATCAGACTAAGTCAGTACTAGAAAATCGTGTTAATGCGATGGGTATTTCTGAAGCCACAGTTTCTGTCGAGGGAACAAACAAGATTCGTGTTGAGATGCCAGGTGTAGATGACGCTGACACTGCTATTAAGCAGATTGGTAAGACAGCACAGCTTAGATTTTTGTTAGCTGATGGCACCCAGATTATGAATGGTAATGATATCAAAGATGCGTCATTTAGCACTGATTCAAATCATGGCGGATATAAAATAACCATTGACTTTACATCAGTAGGTTCACAGAAATTTGCGAAAGCTACCGAGAAAACCTCTCAGGGAGCTGTGACGGCGACCTTAAAGAATTCTGACGGAAGCTCATTTGACGCACAGTCAATTATTATCATGCTAGATGACAAAGTTATCTCAGCTCCTAGAGCGCAGAGCGTAATTAACGGTAGAAGCTGTGAAATTACATCACCTAATGGTTTCTCAAAAGAAGAAGCTTCACAGACATCCTCTCTTATCAGAGGAGGAGCTCTACCAACATCACTCACAGAAGTTAACTCATCTGTTGAGACAGCTACGATTGGAGCCAATGCTTTAATTAAATCTGTAAAAGCAGGCATCATAGGTCTTGCTATTGTATTCCTGTTAATGCTTGTTACTTATGGATTGCTAGGATTTATTGCAGACCTTGCACTATCACTATACGTTCTAATCGTTCTTGTGATAATGGCTGCTCTCGGTGCGGTTCTTACACTGCCAGGTATCGCGGGTATTATTCTATCCATCGGTATGGCGGTAGACTCTAACGTAATTATATTTACTAGAATTAGAGAAGAGATTGCAAAAGGTAAATCTATTAGAGCATCTGTTGATACAGGATTCAAATCTGCACTATCAACAGTAGTTGACTCGCAGACAACCACACTGATTGCTTCAATCGTTCTGTATTTAATCGGTACAACTGCAGTTAAGGGTTTTGCCCTTACGCTTATGCTAGGTACAATCTGCAGTATTTACAGCTGTAATCGTTACTCAGCTGTACGTTACACTGCTTGCTGATAGCAAGAAGTTTAGTCAGAATAAGTATTTCGGTGTAAACGAAGATGGTTCACCTAAGTTCAAGCTTAAACGTCAATTCGACTTTATTGGAAACCGCAAAAAAATTCTACGCACTTTCACTCTGTGTAATAATCATAGGACTTGCTTGTGCAGGATTCAAAGGATTTAATTACGGAATTGACTTTACTGGTGGTACAACAATTCAGCTCGACATGGGTAAGAAGGTCAATATCGAACAAGTCAAGGATACCATTGCTAAGCACAAGCTAAATCCACAGATCGTGTATGCTGGCGAAAATAATGAACAGATTGTAATTAGAACGATTAAGGCGCTAAAGGCTGATCAGAGACAGGAAGTCATTAACACAATCGATTCTAAATACAATTTAAAGAAGGATGCAGTTTTGTCTTCTGAAGAATTTGGACCTACAGTTGGTAAAGAGCTCAGAAGAAATGCTGTCAAGTCGATTCTCATAGCGACTTTCTGTATGCTTATCTATATTAGGTTCAGATTTAAGAACTGGAACTACGGTCTTGCAGCTGTTGGTGGGCTCGGACACGACGTACTAGTTACACTTGCGATTTATGCAATTTTTGGATTTACAATCAACAATCCATTTATCGCTGGTATCCTGACAGTAGTAGGTTACTCAATCAATGATACGATTGTAGTATTTGATAGAATCCGTGAGAACACAAAATTCTATAAGCGCAAAGAGGTCGTTAGTCTAATAAACGATAGTATAAATCAGACACTTTCAAGATCAATTATGACATCTCTCACAACTATTGTTGTAATGATTCCGCTGTTTATACTCGTTTCATCAGAGATTAGACAGTTCCTAATTCCTCTTATTATTGGTGTATCAGTAGGAACATACTCATCAATATTCCTGTGCAGCCCACTGCTTTATGAGTCAATGCGTAGACAGAGTATGTCAAAGTATGCTAAGCAGATTGAGCAGAATGAGAAGCAGCGAAAGAGAATTGAGCGTGCTAAACGCGAGAATGACGGTATTATAAAATAGCCGAGAACAAATTCATTTTATTGGAGGCATCAATTTGCAGTCAGAAGCTATAGTTATGACAACTGAAGAATTTGTAGCTAAGCTTGAAAGTCTTAACCACAAGTACAATTCGCCACTTGTGGTTAAGGCATTTGAAATTGCTAACACTTTGCATGAAGGTCAGCGAAGGAAGAGTGGAGAACCATATATTATCCATCCTATTGCTGTTACATTTATATTGGCAAATTTTGGTATGGATACCGAGACTATCGTTGCTGGCTTAATGCACGATGTAGTTGAAGATACGCCGTACACTCGTGAAGAATTAGTTGATGATTTCGGCGAGGAAATTGCACTTCTCGTAGATGGAGTTACTAAACTTGGTAACATCAAATATGATTCTAAGGAGGAACTTCAGGCTGAGAATTTCCGAAAGATGTTCCTTGCTATGTCTAAGGACATAAGAGTACTAATTATTAAGCTTGCTGATAGACTTCATAACATGAGAACGCTCGAGTATATGCCGACCAAGAAGCGTGAAGAAAAGGCTCTTGAGACACTTGAGATTTATGCACCGCTTGCAGGTAGGCTCGGTATTTACAGCATCAAATTCGAACTAGAAGATTTGGCTCTTATGTACCTTCATCCAAATGAATACAAGGAGCTATCTAGCAAGGTAAGCCAAAGACGAGAAAGTAGAGAGAGTGTTATACAGCACCTGATTTCTGAAATTAAAGAAGGCCTTGCCAATGCAAATATAGAATGTGATGTTATGGGTCGCTCAAAGCATCTATACAGCATTTATAAGAAAATGATAATCCAAAAGAAACAACTGGATGAAATTTTTGATTTAACGGCCATCAGAGTTATCGTCGACAGTGTTAAGGACTGCTATGCAGCGCTTGGTTTAGTTCATACAAAATGGACGCCTATTCCTGGTAGATTTAAAGATTATATAGCGATGCCTAAACCAAATATGTATCAGTCGATTCATACTACTGTTTTGGATAAAAACGGTAATCCGTTTGAAATCCAGATTCGTACCAAGGAAATGCATCGCATTGCCGAATACGGTATTGCTGCTCATTGGAAATACAAAGAAGGCAAGGTTATTGGAACACAGGATGAAGATGAACAGAAGCTTGCGTGGCTAAGACAGGCCCTTGAATGGCAAAAAGAAACTGATGATTCTCTTGAGTTCCTCGAAACTTTAAAAGTTGATCTATTTGATCATCAAGTGTTTGTATTTACACCACACGGTGACGTTGTTGAACTTCCAGCTGAATCTACACCGATTGATTTTGCATTTAAAATTCATACCGATGTTGGAGTTAGGTGTGTTGGTGCTAAGGTCAACGGTAAGATGGTTACTCTTGACCATAAATTAAATACAGGTGATATTGTTGAAATTATCACATCGGCTAACTCTGCCGGGCCAAGCATGGATTGGCTTAATATTGCTAAGAGTTCTCAGGCTAAGAACAAGATAAGAAATTGGCTACGTAAAGCAGATAGAACCAATGTAGTTGAAAAAGGAAAAAATAATATTACTAACTACTTAAAGAAAAAAGGTTATGATCCTACTCTTGTGGCTAAGAACTCATATCTTCTAAAGGCTGTCAAAGACCTTGGTATGAGCAATATTAACGAGTTGTATGCTTCAATTTCTGGAGGTGGAGCCGCTCAAGTTAAACTGGGGCAAAGACTTATCGATTACTATATCGAAGACACTCATAAGGAAGAGAAAAAAGCAGAAGAGATAATTAAGAAGAAGCCGATCAAAAGAGAATCTAATTCCGGTACACCTGGCATTATTGTCAAAGGTTCAGACAATCTTCTAATCAAGGTTGCAAGATGTTGCAATCCTGTACCAGGCGATGACATCATCGGCTTTATCACTAAAGGGCGTGGTATCACAGTTCATAGAAAGGACTGTACCAATATCTTGAGTTTGCCAAACGCGGAAAAGGGTAGACTAATACAGGTTGAATGGGAAACACCGAAACTAGGTCAGACATACTATGCCGATGTTCTTGTATCAGGACAGGATAGGAAAGGTCTATTTAGCGATATTTCAAAGTCTGCGAGGATTTAGATATAAAACTTTCCGGTGTGAACATGAGGCCTATAGAGAATAATAACGTTACATGTACACTAACAGTTTCAATCTCGGATACACATCAGATGCAGCGATTATTAATCGCACTTAGAAATGTACCGGGAATCTCAGAAGTATATAGGGCTAGGTCATAATGAGTATTAAACTTAAGAGAATAGAATGTGCTCCAATAGGAGAGAATACGTATGTCATAAAGGATGAAAATACTGGATTTTGTGCCGTAATTGATCCTGGATGTTATAACGACTCAGTAGAAGAGTTTATAGGTGAAAAAAGCAACCTTGTTTATATAATTCTCACTCATGCTCATTGGGATCATATCGCTGCTCTTAATGAGTACAAGAATGTTTTTCCTGATGTCAAATTAGTTGCAAATTTTGATGAGCATGAGATGATAACTAACTCGTCTATTAATGGTTCTTATCAGTATACGGGGGATGAAGTTGCCATTGAAGCTGATATTTATGTTGCAGATGATGAAGTGCTTAAATTAGGTGAAACGCCTCTTAAATTTATCACAACACCAGGTCACACAAAAGGTGGTATGTGCATCTTTACTGATGGGAAACTCTTTAGCGGAGATACGTTATTTTTGAGAAGCGTTGGTAGAACAGACCTTTATGGTGGAAATTGGGGACAACTTAAGGATTCAATTCAAAATAAGTTATTCTACCTTGACGGAAGCACTATCGTTTATCCAGGACACGGACCTTCAACAACTATTGAATCAGAGATGAGGGAAAATCCTTTTGTATAGACTTTATGTTAATGGAATAGAAAACGAACATCACTATTCGGAACTCGCTAGAGAATTTTTTGCAGATGGAGAATATGAAGTTGTTCCTATCAATATATCCAATGCATCAAACCTTGCACTTGGAGATCACAGCCTAGTTTTCAATGCAGATCTAACTCAGGATAGAGATATTATAAAACGAGAGATGTTTAAGGCATTATCTGATATTACTGGCAAGTTACCTGACTGGGGAACATTAACTGGTGTTAAACCACTAAAGCCAGCGATGAATCTCTATCTTAAAGGATATGACTTAGAAGGTGTAGACAGAGCCCTTGCTGACATCTATCTTGTATCTGAGAGCAAAATAAAACTGATTGACGAGATTCTTAGTTATCAGGCTTTAAACGTTCCGATTACAGATGTTAAAAGTTGGGCAATATATACGAGCATTCCGTTTTGCCCTAGCATTTGCTCGTACTGTTCTTTCGGCTCTGAGTTAGCTCGAAAAAAATCTATCGAAAGGTATCTTCCTGAGCTTCATAAAGAAATTAGTGAGTGCGGTAAACTATTTACAAACAGTGATAAGAATATTGAGAGTGTTTACTTTGGCGGGGGTACTCCAACCTCATTAAATGGTAATGAACTTAAAATGCTTTTGAGTCATCTTGAATATTCATTTAATATCAGGCTTAAAGAAATCGAGACTACCGTTGAGGCAGGTAGACCTGACACTATTGATGAAGAAAAATTAGATGCTATTAAATCAGCAGGTGTAAATCGAATTAGCATCAATCCTCAATCTATGAATGATGAAACACTCAAAAAAATTGGAAGATCTCACTCAAGCAAAGATATAAGAGCAGCTTTCAGAATAGCGCTTGAGCATGATTTTGAGATTATAAACTCTGATGTTATCGTCGGACTTCCCGGTGAAACAACCAGAGATATTGAAAATACAATACATGAATTAATTAATTTAGGTGCAAATAATATTACCGTACATACTTTATCGGTAAAGAGAGGTTCTAAACTAAAAACCCAAGATCCTGAATACTATTTAAAGGGTATTCAGGAAGTTGAAAAGATGCTTAACACTGCATCTAACATGCTTCATGAGGCTGGCTTTATACCTTACTACGTTTATAGACAAAAGCACCAGATGGGATCATTTGAAAATACTGGGTGGTGCAAACCTGGGCTACATTCACTATATAACATCAGGATTATGGAAGAGATGCAAACTATTATAGGACTGGGTGCAGGAGCAATAGGCAAGATATATTATCCGGCAGAAAACCGATTAGAGCGAGTACCAAACATAAACGATTACAGAATGTACGTAGATAGAATCGATACTATACTTGCTAGAAAGCACAAGTATTTCGATGAAATTTACATTTAGGAGGAGATTATGGCTATTAAAGCACCAAAAGGAACGAAGGATTCGATGCCTAAGGATTCGTATAAATTTCAATATATCGAAAGAGAGTTTTACGAATTATGCCGTCGTTACGGGTTTAGAGAAGTAAGGACTCCAATGTTCGAAAGTACAGAACTTTTTAACAGAGGTGTTGGTGAGACTACTGATATTGTTCAAAAGGAAATGTATACTTTTGAGGATCTTGGACATCGCAGCATAACCCTTAAGCCAGAAGGTACATCTCCTGCAGTAAGGGCATTCATAGAAAGCCATGATTACGCTGAAATGCAGCCTACTAAGTATTATTACGATACTCCTTGCTTCAGATATGAAAGACCGCAAGCTGGTAGACTTCGTGAATTTCACCAATTTGGCGTCGAGAATTTTGGAACTCCTGATATGATGGCTGATGCTGAAGTTATCGCACTAGCTTCTGATTTCATAAGAAAAGTTGGAATTGAGGATGTTGAACTTCGCATCAACAGTGTAGGTTGCCGTGAATGTAGGACGGTTTATAGAAAAGCGCTTCAAGATTACCTAAGACCATATTATGAGGAGCTATCTGAGACAAGCAAAGATCGTTTCGAAACTAACCCAATGCGAATTATAGATAGTAAAGACCCTCATGATCAAGAGGTTGCTGCAGCTGCCCCTTATATGCTCGACTATCTATGCGATGACTGTAAGGCAGCTTTTGAATCGCTCAAAGCTAATCTCGATGCTATGGGTATTAGTTATACAGTTGATCCAAGAATAGTACGTGGACTTGACTATTACACTAAGACAGCATTTGAATTTGTGACAACTAAGATAGGTGCTCAAGGAACTATCTGTGGTGGTGGTAGATATGACCATTTGGTAGAAGAAATTGGCGGACCATCTATTCCTGGAGTAGGATTTGGACTAGGAAAAGAGAGAGATTGCTCCTCCTCATGGGACAGAACGATATTATTCTCGATGATCCGAATGTTCCAGACATAGCTATCTCATTTATTGGTGATAAAGCCAGACTATATGCTCTTGGACTAGCTCATAATCTTAGAGTAAATGGTATCGCCGTAGCAATCGATACATTAAACAGAAATCTTAAAGGACAGATGAAATACGCTAATAAACTTGCTGCTAGATATTCTGTGGTTATTGGAGATGATGAGATAGAGAGGGGAGTTGTCACTCTTAAGGATATGAAGAGTGGAGAGCAAAAAGAAATTAATGCCAGTGATTTAACTAAGGAGATTGAAAAATAAGATGTCTACATTACTGAAAAGAACACACATGTGTGGAGAGCTAAGACTAGAAGACGTGGATAAAAATGTTATCCTAAACGGCTGGGTTGCTAAGGCAAGAAGCCTTGGTGGTCTTGTATTTGTCGACATCAGAGATAAATCAGGAATTACACAAATTACTTTTAACGAGGATATTCCTGCAGAGCTTCTTGAGAAGGCAAAGTCCCTTAGGTCTGAATATGTAATAGGGGTTACAGGTGTTGTAAAAGAAAGATCATCAAAGAACGATAATATTTCAACTGGAGCGGTCGAGGTATTTGCAAACGATTTAGTTATATATTCAGAAGCAGATACTCCTCCTATTTATATTAAGGATGATGACAACGTTGACGAAAATCTTCGTCTTAAGTATCGATACCTAGATCTTCGTAAGAACAAGATGCAGAATAATATAACTTTCCGTCACAAGCTTACGAAGCTTGTACGCGATTATTTCGATGAAAATGAGTTTACTGAGGTAGAAACTCCTATGCTCATCAAGCCAACCCCAGAGGGCGCTAGAGACTATCTTGTTCCGAGCAGAGTAAATCAGGGATCTTTCTATGCGCTTCCTCAGTCACCTCAGATGTTTAAGCAGCTACTTATGCTTTCTGGTACTGATAGATATTTCAGATTGTAAAATGCTTCAGAGATGAGGATCTTCGTGCTGACAGGCAGCCAGAGTTCACTCAAATAGACCTTGAAATGTCGTTTTCTGATTCTGACGATGTTATAAACATGCAAGAAGGTCTTCTAAAGCGTGTTATGAAAGAGCTTAAGGGTATTGATATAGAAACTCCTTTCCCAAGACTTACTTACAAAGAAGCTATGGAGAGATACGGTTCCGATAAACCTGATACAAGATTTGATATTGAGCTCAACAAACTAAATGATATTTTTGCAGGAAGCGAATTCAAAGTATTCCAGGATGCACTGTCGGAAGGTGGTGATATTAGAGGCATCTCAGTTCCTGGTGGTGCTTCTGAGTTTTCTCGTAAGAAGATTGATAAGCTTACAGAAGAAGCTAAGCATTACGGTGCTAAGGGATTACTATGGATTAAAGTTGAAGAAAACGGATTTGCTTCTTCAGCTAGCAAATTCCTAACCGATGATGAACTAACTAAGGTTGCTGAACGATGCAGTTCCCAGGTAGGCGATATTATCTTTATAGTTTCTGCACAGCCAAAGGTTGTATTTGACACACTTGGATGGCTCAGGAGAAAGATCGCCAGTATCCTCGGTTTTCTTGATGAGAATAAGTTCAATTTCCTATGGGTTGTTGATTTCCCAATGTTTGAGCAGGATGACGAGGGTAATCTCAAGGCGATGCATCATCCATTTACACAGCCTAAACTAGATGAGCTATATAAACTCAATGGAGATATTCTATCACTAAATGCAGATGCTTATGATATAGTTCTTAATGGCGTTGAGCTTGGTGGAGGATCTATAAGAATACACGATAGAGAGCTTCAGGATAGAATGTTCCAGGTTCTTGGCCTTGGTGAGGAAGAAAGAATGGAGAAGTTTGGATTCTTTATTGAAGCATTTAAATATGGTGCGCCACCTCACGCTGGACTTGCCTATGGACTAGACAGAATGGTAATGCTATTACTCGGAGAAAGCAGTATAAGGGAGGTTATTGCATTCCCTAAGAATGCTAATGCCGAGTGCCCAGTATCGGAAGCGCCAGGTAGAGCTGATAAAGCTCAGCTTAAAGAGTTAGGCTTAGCAATTACTGCTGAGCTCGAATAAGTTTAATATATTAGTATTAGCATGTGGCTATTTCACATGCTAATATCCTTAATATTTATAGGAACTACTATATGAAAAAGATAGCGATTTTTGGTGGTACGTTTGACCCAATTCATCTCGCACATATTAAATTAGCGGAAACCGCACTTGAAGAACTAGGGCTTGATAAACTCGTATTTATGCCAAATACAGTTTCGCCATTTAAGCTAGATGCTAAGATATCTTCAGCCAAACACCGATGTAAGATGATTGAACTATCTATACAGCACAACCTAAGGCTTGATATGACTAGATATGAAATTGATAAGCAGGGAATATCATATACGTATGATGCACTAAAAGATCTTTCAGCTCAATATGATGCACATCTTTATTTCGTGCTGGGCTATGATTCTCTTGTTGCAATTGACACTTGGTATAAGGGAACTGAAATATTGAAGGAGTTCTCGCTTATAACGGCTGTAAGACCTGGAATTGACAATCAGTTAGGGGAGCAGAAAATCTGCGAGTACCGCACAGTCTATGGAGCTGATATTCACTTGCTCAATATGCCACCATTTGACTGTTCATCATCTCGTATAAGAGAACTTTGCAATAAAGGAAAATCATTATCTGGTCTAGTCGCGGATACTGTAGAGGAATATATTATTAGTAATGGATTATACAAGACTAGAGAACTTGATGCATATCTAAAACGCGTATTAAATCCGCGTAGATACATACACTCACTTGGTGTTGTTGAAATGGCAGATGAGTTAGCAACAATACATGGTGCCAACGTTCAAAAAGCAAGATTTGCGGGACTTGTACACGACATTGCTAAATGTTATTCGTGTGAGACCATGAACCGCTTAATAAGAATATATGGCGTTGATCTAAAGTTTTTTAATACACCTGAACTCGCTCATTCAAAAGTCGGTGCCGCTATACTGCAGAAGGATTTTGGAATTGAAGATGCAGAAATTCTTATGGCTGTTTCATCTCATACCGCAGGAAGATATGGTATGAGTCTATTAGAAGAGATAATATATGTAGCAGATGCGATTGAAATAAATAGAACCTACGCCGAAGCACCTGAGCTAAGAGAACTAGCTAAACAAGACTTAGACAAGGCATGCCTTGAGATTATTAAATATAGCATAGAGCTACTCGGCAAAAGTGGTGTTCCAGTTGACAACGATACATACGAAGCTAAGCGCTTCTTTTTTGATAAAATAACCGAAAGGAAGAGTAAATTATGACAATGCAGAACAACGCAATTGAAATAGCTAAAGTTCTATCAGAGAAGAAAGCTCGAGATATTACAGTTATTAATATTTCAGAAAAGTCTTCTTTTGCAGACTTTTTCATCAATGCTACTGCTGGTTCAGAGAGACAGCTAAGCGCACTTCTTGACTTCGCATCAGGAAAAGCTGCAGAGCTAGGACTTGAACAGAAGAATGTTGAAGGAATTCAGGGATCAGGCTGGATTCTTGCAGACTACGGAGATATCATTATCAATCTGTTTACAGCAGAAACTAGAGACAAATATACCCTAGATAAAATCTGGAGTGATTGCGAAATAGTATTCATTGAAGAGTAAAGGAACGGGTGAATAATATGAACGAAAAATACAATTTTGGAGAAATTGAATCCAAGTGGCAAAAGGTTTGGGCAGATGAATATGCCTTTAGAACGCTCGATGATGAGACTAAAAAAAAGTACTACACACTAGAGATGTTCCCTTATCCGTCTGGGAAATTGCATATGGGTCACGTGCGCAACTATTCCATTGGTGATGCCATTGCAAGATTCAAGAAGATGAAGGGCTTTAACGTTCTTCATCCTATGGGCTGGGATTCATTTGGACTTCCAGCTGAAAACGCTGCCATAAAGAACGGCATACATCCTGCTATTTGGACAGATAGTAATATCGCCGAGATGCGCAAGCAGCTCTCAGCTCTAGGCTTCAGCTATGATTGGGATAGAGAAGTGGCTACTTGTAAGGAGGATTACTATCGCTGGATGCAATGGCTATTTATTCAGTTCCAGAAGAAGGGCCTCGCTTACAAAAAGGAAAATCCTGTTAATTGGTGTCCCTCTTGCCAGACTGTACTCGCTAATGAGCAGGTAGTAGAAGGGGCTTGTGAGCGTTGCCATACTCCAGTAACTAAGAAGCATCTATCACAGTGGTATCTAAAGATTACAGACTATGCAGATACACTTCTAGAAGATCTTGATACACTCGATGGTTGGCCAAATAAAGTTAAGCTGATGCAGAAGAACTGGATTGGTAAATCAACTGGTGCAGAAATCAGATTTGATATCGATGGAACTGACAAGTCGCTAGAAGTATATACGACAAGATGCGATACTGTTTACGGTGTTACATTTATGGTTATGGCTCCAGAGCATCCATATGTAGCAGAACTAACTAAAGGAACTGAGTATGAAGAAGCAACTAATAATTATGTTGCCGAATGTGCTCATAAGAGTGAGATTGAGAGAGTTTCGCTAACTAAGGAAAAGACAGGTGTATTCATTGGTCACTACTGTGTGAATCCATTTAATGGTAAGAAAATCCCAATCTATATTTCCGATTATGTAATGATGGATTATGGAACTGGTGCTGTAATGGCTGTTCCTGCTCATGATCAGAGAGACTTCGAGTTTGCAAAGAAATTTGGCCTAGATATTATTCCTGTAGTAGATATTGAAGATCCTGAAATAGATTTAAATAATCTTAAAGAAGCCGCTCCAGCAGAAGGTAAGCTCATTAATTCTGGAGATTTTAGCGGCCTAGATAATCTTAAGTCAATTCCTAAGGTTATTGAGTATGTCGAAGAAAAAGGGATAGGAAAGAAATCAGTAAACTATAAACTTAGGGATTGGCTAATTTCGAGACAGAGATATTGGGGCTGCCCAATTCCTATGGTTTACTGCGATGAGTGTGGCTGGGTCCCTGAAAAAGAGGAGAATCTTCCAGTTAAGCTCCCAACGGATATCGAATTCACAGGAAAAGGAGAATCTCCGATTGCAACAAGTGATACATTTGTAGAGACAACTTGTCCTTGCTGCGGAAAACCTGCAAGAAGAGAAATCGATACGATGGATACTTTCGTTGACTCTTCATGGTACTTCCTCAGATACTGTGATCCACACAACGAAGATATGCCTTTTGATAAGAAGAAGGTTGATTACTGGATGAATGTTGATCAGTATATCGGTGGAGTTGAACATGCAATTCTTCATCTTCTCTATTCAAGATTCTTCCAGAAGGTACTAGCTGATTTAGGATATGTATCGGCTAGAGAGCCATTTCAAAACCTCCTAACACAAGGTATGGTTATTAAGGATGGCGCTAAGATGAGTAAGTCTATTGGAAATGTTGTAAGCCCTGAAGAGATTCAGAAAAAATATGGCGCAGACACGGCTAGACTATTCATCCTGTTTGCAGCACCACCTGAAAAAGAACTTGATTGGTCAGATGCAGGTGTAGAAGGAAGCTATAGGTTTCTTAACAGAGTATATAGACTAGTTTACGACTATGTAACTGGCATTAGAGATGTTGAAGCTGCAAAGGGAGACTTAGTTGCTTTGAACTCGGATGATAAGGCTCTTAATTATCAGCTAAACAAGACCATCAAGAAGGTTTCTGATGATGTAGGTGGCAGATTTAGCTTTAATACTGCTATCAGTTCAGTTATGGAACTTGTAAATGAAATATACAAGTATAAGCAGATTAAGAATATTAACATGCCACTTCTCGATAGAGCTATCAAGAGCACAGTTTTGATTTTAAGTCCATTTACACCGCACATTTGCGAAGAACTTTGGTCAAATTTAGGTGAGGAATCCCGCGTTTATAACGCGCTATGGCCAGAATATGATGATTCTGCTCTAGTACTCGATGAAGTTGAGATTATAGTGCAGGTAAATGGTAAGCTCAAAGACAAGCTCACTATGTCAAAAGACATATCAAAGGATGAACTTGAAGAAGCAGCAAGAAGTAGCGAAAAGGTTCAGGAGGCAGTAGGAGATCAAAATATCTTAAAAGCTATTGTAATTCCTGGCAAGCTTGTTAACTTCGTTGTTAAGTAAGCTCTGGGGATAGATATGAGAATGGAAAACAGAAACAATAAGAAGTTCCAGAGGTCAGACAATTCAAATTTATCCGGAACACGAAAAAAAGTTGTTAATAATCGTGGCGGTGAAAAATCGCCACGTAACAACAATTTTAAAGTAAGTGATAATTCTCGTTCCAAAGCAAAAGAGGTAAATTCTCGCATGAGTCGAGACGCAAAGAATTATTCTACTAACGGGACTGAGAACAACAATAAGAATAAGAACAATACTAAGAATAGCAATATCAAGAATTCTAATAGTAAGAATCCTTACAATAGAAATTTAAATAAGAATACGGCTAAGCAAAGTACTAACCATAACCAGAAACAAAATCTTAAAATGAGCACTAAGAATGTTTCTAAAAATAATAAGGCTAGTGCTAATCACAAGAATAACAATCATCAGAAAAGGACTAAGGCTCCGCTTGAAACAATGCGCGTTATGCCACTAGGTGGTCTAAAGGAAATCGGCAAGAATATCACTCTCATTGAGTATAAAGATGATATCTTGATTATCGACTGCGGATTTTCTTTCCCTGAGGATGAGATGTTCGGTATAGATGTAGTAATCCCCGATTTTACCTATCTAAAAGAAAATATGGAGAAGATTAAGGGACTTATTATCACACATGGACACGAAGACCACATTGGAGGCGTGCCATTCCTACTAAAGGAGATTAATACTCCAGTATATGCTCCACCACTAGCCATGGGACTTATACGAAACAAGTTAAAGAACATGGATTGTCAATGGATGAGCATGTTATAGAAGCAGGCGAAACTTTCAATGTAGGTGCATTTAAGATAGAGGCGATTCATACAAACCACAGCATTGCAGATGCCATGGCTTACTCCATTAAATGTCCTGGTGGTCATCTTGTTCATACTGGTGATTTTAAAGTGGACTTCTCACCTTTAGATGGCAAGAGAATTGATCTTGCAAAGTTTGCACAGCTAGGACAAGAGGGAGTAGATGTTCTTTTATGTGATAGTACAAATGTTCTGCGACCAGGATACACTCCATCTGAAAAAGTAGTTGTCGATTCGATGAATGAGATTTTTGCAAAAACGGAGAAACGTTTAATCATAGCAACCTTCTCATCTAACATATATAGAATCAAGTACTTCATGGAGGCTTCGATTAAGTACGGACGAAAGATTGCGATCTCTGGTCGTTCTATGGAAAATGTTCTAACACTAGCTAGAGAACTTGGATATGTTAATCTTCCAGAATCCGCTTTTGTTGATATAAGAAAAATTGGAAATATTCCAGATGCGAATATCACCATTATTACCACCGGAAGTCAGGGCGAACCAATGTCTGCACTGACACGAATGGCCAATGATTCGCATAGAGCGGTTAAGCTTAAGTCCGGAGATACTGTTGTCTTCTCGTCATCGCCAATACCTGGTAATGCGAAGGCTGTAACGAACATAGTCAATAAACTGTATGAGAAAAAAGTTAATGTATTCTTATCAGATTTTGTAGATATCCATGTATCAGGACATGCATGTAAAGAAGAACTGAAGTTGATTCATTCACTCGTTAGACCGAGGTTCTTTATTCCTGCTCACGGTGAATATCGTCACCTCAGAGAACATGCTGAACTAGCTGAATCAATGGGTATGGATAGGGGCAACATTTTCGTAATGAATAATGGCGATGCTCTTCGTATTACTGGTAAACAGGCTAAGGTCGAACCAGAGCAGGCTTCTGCAGAAGACGTACTTGTTGATGGCTATGGCATTGGAGATGTTGGTAACGTTGTACTTCGTGATAGAAAACAGCTCTCTGAATCAGGATTAATTGTTATAGCCGTTTCGATTGATAGTAATTCAGGATTACTAGCTGCTAGACCAGAACTTATAACGCGTGGCTTTATCTATGTAAAAGAGAACATGCCGCTTATAAATGAAGCTACTGAAGTTGTATACGAGTCAATCGATAAATGGAATAACCTTGGTTCAGATGATGTTAACGCTTTAAAGAACATAATCAAGGATGATATGAGAGGCTTTATATACAAGAAAACACGCAGAAGTCCAGTTATTCTTCCGGTGATAATGGATATTTAATAAGGTCTTTGGTTTCAGGAGGTGTTTAATATGAATGTATATTCAAGTGCCCATGAACTCGCATCTGCAATTAAGGCAAGTAATGAGTTTATGGATTACGATAAACTCCGCAAGGAGATAGAGCAAGATCCGACTCTTAATAAGATGATTAGCGATATGCAGAAGCGTCAAATTGAGATTCAGGCTAAACAATTAAGCGGCGAAGAGATTGGGCAGGAAGCAATGACACAGATGCAATCAATATATGCTATGATGTCATCAAATCCTAAAGCTGCAGAGTATATGCAAGCAGAGGCTAGATTTGCTATAATGATGAAGGACGTATACGAAATCCTATCAGATGTCGTAAAGATTAATATTTAATGTAAATGTTTGATATAATGTAAAGTATACGTAGCAAAAAGATAATAATTTTAATTTTTATATCACAGAAAGAGAGATTAAGTATGATTAGTGCAGGAGATTTCAGAAAAGGCGTAACTTTCGAGATGAACGGAGAGCCACATGTAGTACTCGACTTTCAGCATGTAAAACCTGGAAAGGGTGCTGCTTTTGTTAGAACTAAGTATAGAAATATTCTAACTGGTGCTACAAGAGAAGAGGCGTTCAATCCAAACGATAAGTTCCCTAAGGCACATATCGAAACAAAAACTATGCAGTACCTCTATAACGACGGAGAGCTCTACTACTTCATGGATCAGGAAACTTTCGATCAGGTTCCTCTAAGTGCAGACCTTGTAGAAGATGCAGTTAAGTTCATTAGAGAAAACGATACAGCAACTATCAAGTTCTATCAGGGAAATGCTTTTGCTGTTGAAGCTCCAAACTTCGTTGATCTCAAAGTTATAGAGACAGAGCCTGGAGTTAAGGGTGATACAGCTACTAACGTAACTAAGGCAGCTACTGTCGAGACAGGCGCTGTGATTCAGGTTCCTATCTTTATCGAAGAGGGTGAGATGATTCAGATTGATACTAGAGAAGGTGGAGAGTACCTCGGAAGATCTAAGTAGTCTGAAATTTTTCTAGTATTGATTATTTAATAAACTGTGTTTAAGGATTGTTAGCTGATATTAATCTTTGATTGATATTGGCTAACAATATTCCTAGTTGTGGGAGGTAATATGAAGAAGTCAGTAAAGAAGGTTCTAGCCATTCTTATCGCTATACTGCTAATCCTGATTGCGTTGAGCGCCTCGCTTCTTATAATTAATAAGCCAAAGGACAGAACTGATAACACCTTTGTTGTTGTTAAGATTAAAGAAGGTTCATCTACCGATGATATCGCAAAAGAGCTTCACAAGAAGGGTGTAATCAGCAGTGTATCAAAGTATAAGCTCGTATCTAAAATTTGGAGATATGATGGCAAATACAAGGCAGGTAGTTTTTCTGTATCTCCTAGCATGAGATCTAGTGATATAGCTCAGACTATTGTAAAAGGTGTTTCGAGTACAAAAAACTTTACTATTCCTGAAGGTTATACGCTCGAACAGACTGCTGAGAAATTAGATAAAGAGGGCATAGTTAACAAAGACAAGTTCCTTGACGTTGCAAGACATGGCGACTTTAGTAAGTTTTCTTTCCTTAAGGAAGCTCAGCCTGGAGACAATCATCTTGAAGGATATCTTTTCCCAGATACTTATGCTGTTGATCTAGATGCAGATGAAACTCAGATTATTACTACTATGCTAAATCAGTACGATAAGGTATTTACAAAAAAGTACCGAAAACGCGCTAAAGAACTTAACTTAACTGAGAATGAGATCATTATCATAGCATCACTTATCGAGAGAGAGTCTCAGTACGACGGAGATAGAGCTAAGATTGCAAGTGTTATTTACAACAGGATTAAGGCAAATATGCCTCTTCAGATTGACGCTACAATCCAGTATGCGCTCGGAAAGCCAAAAGAAAATCTTTCTATTGCGGATACAAAGATCGATTCACCATATAATACATACACTAATCAAGGCCTACCTCCAGGACCAATATGTTCACCTGGAAAGGCATCCATCAAGGCTGCTCTTTATCCAGAGCATACTGATTACCTGTACTATGTTGTAAGTGAGAAGCTAGATGGCACTCACAATTTTAGCAACGACTACAGCAAATTCTTAAAAGATAAAGAAGCTTATTCTAAGGCTTTAGCGGAGAAGAACAAATAATGAGTATAACTGATGAAAAAATCGTTAAACTTTTAGATTCGTTTTATTCTCCTGCTTCAGATAGCTTAGGTAAATTAAGAGAGTTTTGCGAGAAAGACAGCGTGCCAATAATTCTTCGTGAAACAGAGAGCTATCTGAATACATTTTTAAAGATAACTAATCCGAATAGAATCCTTGAGATTGGAACGGCTTATGGTTATTCTGCATGCTATTTTGCAACTATTTGTGAGGGAGCTCATATCACCACGATAGAGAGAGCTCCTCACATGTATGACCATGCAGTTCCAAATATAAAGTCGATGGGCTTTGAAGACCGTATTGATATTAAATTTGGAGACGCAAATGATATACTCGATCGTTTAATAAATGATGATTCGCCAGAATCTCGTTTTGACCTTATTTTTATTGATGCCGCAAAGAGTCACTATCGCGAGTTTTTTGATAGGGCGGAAATTCTTGCAAGACCAGGTGCATCAATAATATGTGATAATATGCTTATTCATGGATATCTAACTGGCTCAACAGTTGATCCCGGGCGCAGACATCGGACAAGCGTCAAGAGAATGAAAGAGTTTTTAGAGTATTTAAAGGGTAGAAAGGACTTGACCATTTCGCTTCTTAGCTGCGGTGATGGTCTTGCTATTATAAAACTAAATGACTAAAAAGAAAATTGAGTTACTTGCTCCCGCAGGAGATATGGAAAAGCTGAAAACAGCCATTATTTACGGTGCTGATGCAGTTTACTTCGGAGGTGAACTTTTCAGTCTTCGTGCAGGGGCAGGAAATTTATCAATAGAAGAAATTAGAGAGGCCATGGACTTCATCCATGAGCATAATGCAAAAGGATATATGACTATCAATATATACCCGCATAACGATGATATTCCGCCTCTTAAAGCTTACCTTGAGAAAATTAAGGACATTCCCATTGATGCATTCCTCGTGTCTGACCCAGGTGTTATGACCATAGTAAAAAGCATCATTCCAGATGCTGAAATACATATTAGTACACAGGCAAACACAACCAACTACATGACAGCGGCATTCTGGGTTCAACAGATGGGTGCTACCAGAATTGTTGCTGCGAGAGAGATGAGTCTTGAGGAGCTAAAGGAGATGAAGAAGGTTCTTCCTCCTGATACGGAAATCGAAGCTTTTGTTCACGGAGCTATGTGTATGTCCTATTCCGGAAGATGCCTACTAAGTAACTTCATGGTTGGAAGAGATGCCAATAGAGGTTCTTGCACTCATCCATGCCGATGGAAGTACTCTCTAGTCGAAGAAAAGAGACCTGGGGAGTATTACCCGATTGAAGAAGACGAACGTGGAAGTTATATAATGAACTCACGTGATCTCTGTATGCTAGATAAGCTGCCAGACTTAATCGATGCTGGAATATACTCACTCAAGATCGAGGGCCGTATGAAAAGTCCTTTCTATGTAGCAACTGTCGTTTCTGCATATCGGGCTGCTCTTGACTCATATCTTGATAATCCTGATAACTACGAGTTTCAAGAAAAGTGGTTTACTGAGCTATGCAAAGCTAGTCACAGAGAGTTCTATCATGGGTTCTACTATTCTAAACCTGATAGCAGTGGACAGAATTACTCAAGCAGTGACTACACTAGAGAGTATTCTTTTATCGGTGTTGTAAGAGGCTTTGAACATGATACTGGGCTCACTATCGTTGAGCAGCGTAATAAGTTTAGTGTTGGAGAAGATATCGAGGTATTCGGACCACGCACAGAGTATACTGATGAGATTGTTAGGGAGATGTATGACGAGGACAATAATCCAATTGAATCGGCACCTCATCCACAGCAGATTATAAAAATTAAACTTAGCAAAGCATACCCTGAGAATTTTATTCTAAGAAAGAAAAAGTAGATTTATTTTAAGAAAAGTAATTTTATAAAATTGTTAATTAATGAAATCAATTAGAAGGAGAAAATCATGTCATCTGACCCCGTGAGTTGGACCATATACGTACTGTTATTGCTAGTCGTGCTTATCTCTAACGGATTAGTTTCAGCATCATTAAATGCACTTGACTATGTAGACAGAAACAAGTTAAACGATCTTAGAGAATACGAACCTAATAACAGAAAAGCCGAACTTATACACGACTTCATTAAGAAGCCTTCGAGGTATCATTACCCTGATAGAATTTTTATGCATTCAATGGCAATTATTGCCATAGTAGGTTTTAATTTTGGGTTTTACGCTAAGCTGGATTCTTATCGCTTTCTGCCGCTAATTGCTAATATATTATTTGCTATTTTTTACTTTGCTTTAGCTGATATTTTTCCAAAAAAACTAGCTGTTCAGTCCGCAGATTCTTATGCCATTAAACTCGTACGACTTCAACGCTTTGTTTGTATTGTACTTATTCCGATTACAACACTTTGCCTTGGAGTTGCAAACCTTTTTCTTCTTATCATGAGAAAAGATATAGATGTTGATGATACGCAGTTTTCCGAAGATCACGTAAGGTCAATGCTCGACAAGGGGCAGGAGAGCGGTGATCTCAAAGAAGAAGGTCGTCGTATGATCGATAGTATATTTGAATTTGATGATCTTCTCGCGTACGAGATTATGACCCCGCGTACAGATGTTTTCATGATTGATCTTCAGGACGACAAAGAGGAGTATTTTGAGGAATTAATGGAGCTTCGTCACTCTCGAATTCCAGTATGTGATGGTGATACAGACAATATAATCGGGCTTCTCCTTGTTAAGGATTATCTGCTTAAAGGCGCATCTATGGGATTTGATGCCATAGATATCAAAGAGATAATCAGAGAACCTTACCTTGTTCCCGAGACTAAGAACATTGATTCTCTTTTTGTTGAACTTCAGAAGACAAAACAACACATCGCCATATTAATAGATGAGTATGGTGGCTTTAGTGGAATAGTGTCAATTGAAGATATAATTGAACAGATTGTTGGCGATATAGATGATGAATTCGATGATGAAGACAGAATTATCGAGAAAATATCGGACTCTGAGTTCATAGTAGACGGAAATGTATATCTTGACGATTTAGATGAAGCAACTGGTATCGAGCTTGAATCTGAGAACAGCGAAACTGTAGGTGGGTTTATCATTGACTATATTGGTGAAATTCCAAAGGAAAATTCGACCTATAACCCAATACAGTACGAAAATATTGCTTTCCAGATATTGGATGTAAAGGATAGACGTATAGAAAAAGTTCGTATCTCTGTAGTTGAAGATACAAAAGCGGTCGAAAGGGAATATCGTACTGATGAGTAATTTTGATACAACTAAAGGTAATATAAATATTGACGATCAAGTTATCGTGGGATACATTACTGAAGAAATACATAAAATTAAAGGTGTAAGCCGTATGATTTCTAGTATTTCAGATAGTTTTTCCAAGAATATCTTTGGTCGTGATAGTGGCATGAATGGCGTTCGTATTAGTCGAGACGATAATAATATAACTATTAATATTCACATTATCGTGTATTACGGATACAATATTCCACAGGTTTCATACGAGATACAGAGTGCTATAAAGAATTCACTTGAAAATTTTACGGGACTTACTGTAGATGCTGTAAATATAAGTATCGAGGGAATCGATCAGGAGAATAGCTAATGGATAGAAGAATAATTAGAGAAAACATAATGCAGTTTGTCTATCAGATGGATGTATCTGATAATTTTGATTACGAAAAACAGGCATGTGTTGAAGAAGCAGAGAAAGCACTTAAACAGCATCAAGCAGTTGAGACGCTAAGCGCAATTAGGGATCATATCGATGATATCGATAAACTGATTTCTAATAACATTGATAAATGGGATATCGATAGACTTCCTAAGCTGATTTAGCAATCCTTAGAACGGCACTTGCAGAAATTTTATACGTCGATTCAATTCCGACCAATGTTTCTATCAACGAAGCGGTTGAGCTCGGTAAAACCTATGGTGACGAACGTTCATATGCATTTATAAACTCCGTACTAGGCAAGATTAACAGGGAATTAAATGAGCAGTAGATATTGCCTCGGCATTGATACGTCCAATTACAAAACATCGGTAGCGATGACCGACGAGCATAACAATATAATATTTGAAAAATCTGAATTCTTGGAGGTTGAACACGGTGCGCTTGGACTAAGGCAGTCTATCGCTTTCTTTAAGCACGTTAATGTTCTACCTTCATTTATTGAGGAGGCTCTTTCTAAGGTTGATATAAGTGACATTAGATGCATTTCCGTTTCAGATGCTCCTAGACGAGTTGAAGGCTCATACATGCCCGTGTTTATGGCAGGATATAATGCAGCTAAACTTTTGAGTAGCAGTTTATCTGTACCACTTTATACATTTTCTCACCAGGAAGGTCATGTTGCTGCAGTTTTAAAGTCTTTTGATACAGGGCTATCAGACAAAAAGTCAATATTCTTTCATCTTAGTGGTGGTACAACAGAAGCTCTTCTTACAGCTAATGATGGCGTTCACTATGAGCTCAAAATAGTGGGTGGAACAAAGGACATAAGTGTAGGTAAATTACTAGATAGAGCTGGCGTTGCGCTTGGCTATGATTTTCCAGCAGGTAAATACGTTGATAAACTTGCTTTAAAATCTGGATATAACGGGTCAAAATATTTATCTAAGATTAAAGCAAATGATGGATGGTTCAACTTGTCGGGTACTGAATATCAAGTTCTAGGTGCCATAGAAACATCCAGAACAGAAGTTGCTGCTGAACTTATGGAAAGGATATCGATACTTCTCTTCGATGTTTCAAAATACCTGGCTAATAAGTTTGATACAAAAAAAATATATATGGCAGGGGGAGTGGCATCAAGTAAGTATTTAAGAGCGAAGATAAGAGAACTTACACATGAGAATAATTATTTTACAATAAATTTTAGTAGCCCTGAGCTATCTGGTGATAATGCTGTAGGTATAGCTCTACTCGGAGGAAAGGCATTAAATGAATCCATTTTCAATAACACAATTTAATGAATATGTTTCGAAAAAGCTCAATGGCGATCCTAACCTCAAGAATTTGCCTTTAATAGGAGAAGTCTCTGGTGTTTCTATGAGTGGCGGTCATATGTATTTCTCCTTGAAAGACGAAAACAGCGTACTTCGTGCGGTAATATGGAGAAGTAATATTTCTAAAATCGACACATCCTTAATCCAGAATGGTAGTAAAATAGTGGTGATCGGTGACATAAGTGCATATGCACGTGGAGGAAACTATTCATTTTCTGTAAGAATGATTGAAAGCTTTGGAGAAGGCGACCTTGCAAAGGAGTATAACCGTGTCAAGAAGCTGCTCGAGTCAGAAGGTCTGTTCTCTAGGGAACACAAGAAACCGATTCCAAAGTTCGCTAGAAGAATAGGAGTTGTAACATCAGATACTGGTGCAGCTATTGAAGATATTAAGAAGATAATCACAACCAAGAATGATTATGCTGATATAATAATTTTTCCAACCCTCGTTCAAGGTATAGGTTCACCGGCAAGTATAATCAAAAGCATTGAAAATGCGAATATAGTTAGCAATTTAGGAAAGCATATAGATGTGCTAATTGTCGGACGTGGCGGTGGATCAGCGGAAGATTTAGCAGCATTTAACGACGAGGGTGTTGCAAGAGCGATATATGCATCAGATATTCCAATTATAAGTGCAGTTGGTCATGAATCAGATATATCAATATCGGATTGGGTGGCTGATGTTAGAGCTGAGACCCCAACCGCTGCTGCTGATATGGCTGCTATTAATACATTTGAACTTAGAGAACAGATTGCAAGAAATGAACAAGAGCTAAAAAAATCTATTGCTTATAAAATTAAGATGGAGCGTAATAATATTAAAATTCAAAGAGATCATGTTATTCACGTTATGAGTAGCAAGATTCGCGAAATGAGACTTAATATCGACAAAGCTGTTATAACGCTTAGAGAGAATAATCCGACCAATGTTCTTAGTAAGGGTTATGCACTAGTTACCAAAGAAAATCATGTAGTCTCAGAGGTAGCAAATATCGATTTAGACGAAACTTATAGAGTAGTTATGGCTGATGGATCATTTGAAGCTAAAACCGCTTCTAAAACGCAAAATAAAGAGGTGTGATATGACTAATAGTATTGATAAAACATTTATGGAGGCATACCAAGGACTGGTTGATGCTGCAACTAATATTACAAAGCAGACAACTTCTATCGATGAATCGATGAAACTATTTGATGATGGAATGAAGGATGCGGAGCTATGCAACAAGATGCTCGATGAAGCTGCACAAAAAATCGAAGTATACACTAAAGAAGATAAGTAGAGGCTAACATGTATAGTTACGACGAATACAAAACGATTATTGAAAAGCATTTACTTGATTATATTCCTAAGATTGATATAAAAGCGAGAACGCTTTTTGAATCTATGAAATACAGTGTTATGAGCGGTGGAAAGAGACTTCGATCAGTAATGCTATTGGCCGCATGTGATTTTGTAGGAGGGGACATATATGAAGCCTTACCATTTGCATGCGCAATTGAATATATTCATACTTATTCACTCATTCACGATGATCTACCTGCGATGGATGATGATGATTTACGTCGTGGGAACCCAACTAACCATAAAGTATTTGGTGAAGATATCGCGATTCTAGGTGGCGATGCTCTTCTAAATACAGCCATGGAACTAATGTTCAGAGACTTCACTTATCACTTCGATAATCCTGAAAAGCTTAAAAGACACTGCTGTGCAGGTCTAGCAATTGCAAAAGCATCCGGTGTCAATGGAATGATTGCGGGTCAGGTTGTTGATGTTGAAAATAACATTAAATACTGCTCGCATGAGCTCGTTGATTTTATAGAAGAAAATAAGACAGGTGCTCTTATCAGTGCACCAATAATAGCTGGACTAGGTATCGGCGGTGCTGACAAGGAAGTCGTTGATGCATTTACTATTTATGCTAGGTGTATCGGAAAAGCTTTTCAGATATCAGATGATATTCTAGACATGATAGGTTCAGCGGAAGAACTCGGCAAGACACCTGGAAAGGATTCTCAGCAAGCCAAAGCAAATTTTGCCATAGTTAACGGTATGGAACAGGCTCGTCAAGAGCTTCATAGGCTTACAATCACTGCTATCGAATCAATTGAGAAATTTGAGTCACCAGATAAAAAATTCTTTACAGATCTAGCACTTAAGCTAGAACAAAGGAGAGCATAATGAAGTATGATCTTGAACGTGAAGATCTAATATCTATTATAAAAACAACAGACGAAAGTGAACTCACTGAATTATGTAAGGATATTCGAGAGTTTCTAATTCAAAAAGTTTCTAAAACAGGAGGCCACCTGGCTTCCAATCTCGGTGTAGTTGAATTAACTGTTGCAATGCATAAAGTTTACGATAGTCCTCGTGATAAATTAATTTATGACGTAGGACACCAAACTTATGTACATAAGATACTTACTGGTAGAGCCAATCAATTTGATACACTCCGTAAGTTCAAGGGGCTAAGTGGTTTTCCTAAGGCTTATGAAAGCGTTCACGATGCTTATGACACAGGACATAGTAGCACGTCACTTGGCGCTGCTGCAGGATACGCTGTCGCACGAAATCTCAAGGTCGAGGATAATGAAGTAGTAGCACTTATTGGCGATGGAGCTATGACTGGAGGTTTAGTATATGAAGCGTTGAATAATATCGGTTCAAATAGACTAAAAGTTCGAATCATCCTTAATGACAACGGAATGTCAATAGCGCATAATGTCGGTGCAATGTCGAAGCATTTGCAAGGACTTCGCAGTTCTTCTAATTACATAAATGCAAAGAAATCAGTTAGAACCTCTCTAAACAAAGTTCCACTGATTGGAAGACCTATCTCCAACGGAATTAGCCGAACTAAGTCTCGCATCAAGTTATCAGTTCTTGACCAACAAGGGATCCTATTCGAAGAGCTAGGTATAAAGTATATCGGACCAATTGATGGCTACAATATACTAAGCTAATTGAAGCTTTTAATGCTGCAAATGCAGTTGATGGACCGACATTGGTACACGTAATAACGACAAAAGGAAAGGGTTATTCTTGGTCTGAAAAATATCCTAAGAAATTCCATGGAGTTGGACCATTTAGTATTGATGACGGTAATGTATTATCGTCTAATCTACTTTCGCCAGAACTATCCTTTTCTGAAGTTTTCGGTAAAAAATTGCTACAACTAGCTAAGGCTGATGAAAGAATCGTTGCAATTACAGCAGCTATGGGTTCTGCTACTGGACTCGGTCCATTTTACGAGGAATTTCCAAATAGATTTTTCGATGTAGGTATTGCAGAACAACATGCAGCTTTATTTGCTGCTGGTCTTGCTAAAGCTGGCATGGTTCCAGTGGCTCCGATTTACTCGTCATTCCTACAAAGGGCATATGATCAGATTATCGAGGATATCTGCATCCAAAATCAGCATGTTGTCTTTGGTGTTGACAGAGCAGGACTTGTGGGTGCAGATGGTGAAACTCACCATGGTGTATTTGATCTCAGTTACCTATCAAGTATTCCTAATATGACCGTATTTGCACCAGCAGATGGAACCCAACTTGAAGAAATGCTTGAATATGCAGTTAAAGATATAAATTCACCTGTTGCTATAAGATATCCGCGTGGTTCAGCAGAGTTTGAACATCTTAAGCTTAAACCTTTCTCAGGGATTAATATAAGACTTTCAGCGGGTACTGATATTACTATTCTCGCGGTTGGTAGCATGCTTGATACTGCTCTTGAAGCTGCTCGTGCACTTATGTCGAAAGGATATAACGTAGGTGTTACAAACATCTGTGTCGTTAGTCCGTTCGAAGATAGATTGACCGATTTAGATACCAAACTTGTAATCACTATCGAAGATAATGTCCTTCGCGGTGGATTTGGTGAAGCCTTTGCTTCTAGAGCTCTAAAAAACGGATATAGCTATGGATTGATCACACTTGGTGTTCCCGATGCATTCATAGAGCAAGGATCTGTAGAGCAACTTCGAATCGAATGTGGAATGACTGCTAGCGACATTGTGAAAGGAGCAACTGAATACTTTGAAAGAAAGGCTTGATGTCATACTTGTAAATATGGGACTTGCTACTTCAAGAGATAATGCTAAGCGCACTATTATGGCTGGATTAGTTACAGTTGACGGAGTCGTTGAGACCAAGTCCGGTCAGAAATTTGATGTCGACAGTGAGATTGTAGTTAAGGATAAACTTCTCAAGTATGTTAGCCGTGGTGGACTTAAACTTGAGAAAGCTATTGAATCGTTTGATATTAATCTCAAAGGTTATTACACAGTTGATATGGGGGCTTCGACAGGAGGATTTACAGATTGTATGCTCATGAACGGAGCTGCCAAGGTTTATGCACTGGATGTAGGCTATGGCCAACTAGATTATAAGCTACGTGTGGATCCTCGTGTGGTAAACATGGAGAAAACGAACATCCGTTACCTCGATACTGCTCTTATAGAAGAGCCGATAGACTTTATTTCAATCGATGTCTCTTTTATTTCTCTAAAGCATATGTTCCCGGTAGCCTCTGAGATTCTCAAAGACTCTGGATCAGTTATGTGCCTTATAAAGCCACAGTTTGAGGCTGGGCGTGAACAGGTTGGTAAAAAAGGTATAGTAAGAGATAGCAAGGTGCACGTAGAAGTTATTAAGAATGTAATTGGTTATGCGGCTCTTGATGGACTTTATCCACACGGTCTTGACTATTCTCCGGTAAAGGGAACAAAGGGGAATATCGAGTACTTGCTCTATCTCAAGAAGACTGAATCAATTGATAGTATTTCGCCAGAAGAAGTGGTGGATATAGCTCACAGTGAGCTTGATTATTAAGGTAGCAAGGGGGTAATCATGGGTCTTTCACCGATGATGCAGCAATATTACGATATTAAAGAGCAATATAAAGATTGCCTACTCATGTATAGATTAGGTGACTTTTACGAGCTGTTTTTTGAAGATGCTCTCACCACATCACGCGAATTGGAATTAACTCTAACAGGAAGAAATTGCGGCCTAGAAGAGAGAGCTCCTATGTGCGGTGTTCCTTTTCACGCTGCAAATTCATACATCGCAAAGCTTGTTGCTAAAGGTTATAAAGTTGCAATATGCGAACAGGTTGAAGATCCTAAAGAAGCAAAGGGAATAGTAAAACGTGAAGTTGTACGTATTATTACCCCTGGAACAATTGATATTGATGAAGCTACCAGTGCTAATGATAATCTATATCTCGCTTCTGTTTACATAACTAGCAAAAGCAGTTCAATTGCGTATGCAGATATTACTACAGGTGAATTTACAGCTCTAGAAATACATGACAATAACGATAATGAGCAGTTGGTTTCAGAGCTTTTACGTATAGCGCCGAAGGAAATCATCTACTTTGATGAAGCCTCTTCAGACTTTATCGATAGATATTCTAAGGCAGCACCTGAAACATATATCAACAATATCGATGAATCTTATTTTAAATATTCATCTTGTGAAGATATACTTATGTCACAATTTGATGTTACTTCACTTATTCCACTTGATATACAGGATAAAAGGGAAGTTACCATCGCATCCGGCGCACTACTACTATACCTAATGGAAACTGAGAAGCATGCATCACCTCAAATTAAATATTTATCCTTAAAAGAATCCGGCCTAGGTATGATTCTTGATCGTGCTACCATACGTAACCTAGAACTTATTGAGACGCAGTATAATCAAGGTCAAAAAGGCTCGCTTCTCGATATCATAGATAGAACACATACAGCAATGGGTGGCAGACTTATCAAAAGATTTATCAAGGAACCGCTCAAAGACAGCGTCGCTATAAACAAAGACTAGACGCAGTGGAGGCGCTCATTGATTTGCCACTAAACAGAGCTAATATAGTGTCTTCATTAAAGCACGTATATGACTTCGAACGTCTTACAGCTAGAATTGCAAGCCTGAGAGCTAATGGCAAAGATCTCATCGCACTTAAAACAACAATTAGGGAGTTGCCTTCTATAAAAGATGAGCTTCATAATATAGACACACCACTTATAAATGACATATATTCGTCACTCGATGATTTTTCCGAGCTAGAGGCTCTCATCGAGAACTCGATTGTAGAAGAACCTCCATTTACAATTACAGACGGTGAGTTGATTAAACCTGGCTATTCTAAGGAACTTGATGACCTAAAGCTATCAATAAAAGATGCTAAGGAGTGGATTACAAGCCTTGAAGCTAGAGAGAAAGAACGTACAGGTATTAAAAATTTAAAGGTGGGATTCAACAAGGTTTTTGGTTATTACATAGATATTAGCAAATCTAACCTTCCACTCGTACCTGATGACTATATCAGAAAACAAACGCTCGTTAACAATGAACGCTACATAACACCAGAACTTAAGGAAAAGGAAAGTCTTGTACTATCAGCTGAAGCAAAAATTAACAATATAGAGTATGAGATTTTCAAAGAGATACGATCATCAATTGAGCCATATTTTGCAAGACTGCAGAAAGCTTCTGCATCAGTTGCACTACTTGACGTTCTAGCGTCTCTTGCGGATGTAGCTTCCAGATACGGCTACATAAAACCAATTGTTGATGATTCTAATGTAATTGATATCAAGGCGGGCCGCCATCCTGCTGTCGAGCAGATGATAGGTGAAGGTCTATTCGTATCAAACAGCACTTCACTAGATACTTTTTCACGCAGCATGCTAATTATCACAGGGCCAAATATGTCTGGTAAGTCGACGTATATGCGCCAAACTGCAATAATTGTATTAATGGCACAGCTAGGCTCCTTCGTACCTTGTGAAAGCGCTCATATTGGTGCGGTTGATAGGATATTTACGAGAATTGGTGCATCTGATAACTTGTCACACGGTCAATCTACTTTCTATATTGAGATGAGTGAATTGGCAAATATTCTTAGAAATGCTACAGAGCGCAGCCTTATCATACTCGACGAAATAGGAAGAGGTACGAGCACATTTGATGGTCTATCTATTGCCTGGGCAACTATAGAATATTTATCGAAACCTACAAATTGTATTAGGACTATGTTCGCTACTCATTACCACGAATTAACGGTCCTAGAAAGTAAGTACGCAAACGTTAAATCTCTCTGTTGCCGTTAGTGAACAGGGAAGTGATATAATATTTTTGCATAAGATAACAGAACAACCGGCTAGCAAGAGTTACGGCATTCATGTTGCCAAGATTGCCGGAGTACCAAGTGAAATTCGGAAAAAGGCTAGTGCGAAACTTCGCGAGCTAGAGTCAGGCTCTAATGCTTCACCTATAACGAGTAACAAAATTTCTTTCTTCGGTCATAATATAGTTGCTGAAGAAGAAAGCGGATATGACGAAGTTATTGATGAAATTAAAGATATCAATCTAAATAACATTACGCCTATGGAAGCAATGTTAAAACTTAAGGAAATTCAGGACAAAGTTAAATAGAAGGAGATACCATGATACAAATTCTCGATGAGTTTATAGCAGATAAAATAGCAGCAGGAGAGGTTATCGAACGCCCGCTTTCTATTGTCAAAGAGCTTGTTGAGAACTCCATTGATGCGGGAGCTTCACAGATTGTAATTGAGATTAAAAATGGTGGTAAATCATATATTAGGGTAACTGACAATGGTTCTGGTATTGCTAGTGATGAAGTAGAACTTGCGTTTGAACGACATGCTACTGGCAAAATATCTACGCTGAGTGACCTTGATCACATAAGCACACTTGGATTCAGAGGTGAGGCTCTTGCCAGTATTACGGCTATCTCAAGGCTTACTATATATACTAAGACAGAAGATTCTGAACTAGGTACCAAACTTAAAATGCAAGGTGGTGCTACTGTCAACCTAGAAAAGACTGGCATGAATACCGGAACAACTATGGTTGTTGAAGATATTTTCTATAACACACCTGCAAGACGTAAATTTATGAAGAGCGATGCTGCTGAAGCGACTGTCATTATAGATATGATTCAGAAGATGGCAATCTATTATTCACATATTGCTTTTAGACTCATCAATAACAAACAGACTGTAATTTCAACACCTGGCACAGGAGATATAATCACTACTATTAAGACTATATATCCATCTTACCGTGAACTAATAGAAATAAATGGCGACTATGTTCATGGATTTATATCGGATCCTGGTAGTACAAAGAGCAACAAGAGAGGTCAGATTTTCTTTGTTAACGGCAGATATGTCAGTAGTTCTGCAATTGAAAAGGGAATTGCAAAGGGATACGGAGATAGAATATTTTCCGGTTATCCTATATGTATATTATTTCTAGAAGTTAACCCAGAAACTATAGATGTAAACATACATCCTAACAAGAAAAGGATCAAGTTTCTACAGGAAGATGATATTGTTAAAGACATTGAAAACGCTATTAAGAATGTAATTAATTCAGAGAATACGATTCCCTCAGCAATGGGGCTTAGGTCTGAAGGACGTTCTAGTGTAAGACTCTCTTCAGCGGTAAATATTAACACTTCAACTCCTGAAGAAACCTTTTCAGATTCTGATCAAGATAATTCAATAGAATCTGAAAGTCTCGCTAATAACTATACATTGGAAAAGAGCACTCAGGTCGATATAAAGTCATTTTTAGCATCTAAAACACGAGTTTCAGATGTTACTAATACCTATGCACATGTCGAATCGGTAGAATCTGAACAAAATATCACTAATACAGATTCTACAAAAGTCCATTTTGAAGAAGCAAATCATAACAATAACATATTAAATGCCCAGAATAATATTATTAAAAGCAATGATATTGATAAAGATGATGTTATAATTAAAAAACAGATTGCGCTAAAGGCACCTGCAATCAAAGAGTTTGATTTCGAATCACTTGCATACAAAGGATATCTATTTGATACATATATAATCATGCAGTCCGCTGACGTTGCTTACCTACTAGATCAGCACGCAGCACATGAGCGTATCATGTACGAGCGTTTTATTACCATGTATAATGACTCGGAACACGTATCTCAGCCAATACTTATCCCTTTTTCTGTTGAGACCTCAAGCGACGTATATGCTGCTGAGAGATTATGGATGGATGATCTCGCTAAGTTAGGTTTCGATATCGATGATTTTGGAAACAATACCTTCATCGTTAGAGGTATTCCGACTTACATGGATAAAGGTGAAGCAGAGTTATTTCTTCAAACGTACATAGAGGACCCAGAATCACGTTCTGAGCGCGGTAATACTACTGTAATTGATAAACTTATCATGCGTTCGTGTAAAGCTGCTGTAAAAGGAAATAACAAGCTTAGCACTATGGAGATTGAGGAACTTCTTGATCAACTCTCAAATTGCATTAATCCGTTCAGCTGTCCTCACGGAAGACCTACCTTTATCAGGTTCACATTATCAGAAATATCGCGTGCATTTAAGCGTTAATTATATAGAAGGGGAAATTTTTATGACCACAGGAAATAGAAAAGTATATGTAATTGGAGGCCCGACTGCGGCGGGAAAGAGTATAGTTGCTCTTTATCTCGCCAAGCGAATTCAGGGTGAGATTGTAAACTGCGATTCTGTACAGCTTTATAAATATATGGATATAGGGAGTGCTAAGCCTTCTCAAAAGGATATGAATACTGTTCCTCATCACCTGTACGGATTCGTTGATCCTGCTGATGACATAACTGTTGCTCAGTATCAGCAGCTAGCTTTTGATAAAATCGACGGAATACTATCTCGCGGCAAGACCCCGATTGTTGTCGGCGGCACCGGACTGTATCTAAACTCACTGATTTACAAGATGTCGTTCGCAGCAAAACCTATAAACCTCAAGAGAAGAGATGAACTTGAACATCTAGCAGAGGTGCGAGGGAAGGATTATCTCTTCGAGCTCCTGTCCGCAGTTGATCCTGAAGCTGCTGCAAGAATTCACCCTAATAATATCAGAAAGATTATTCGTGCTATTGAAGCTTACGAGCTTGGTTCAAAGCTTGAATCTATGGATAAACTTGAACCAAATACCAAGTATGACTTCAAAATTAACATTGTAAATATGGACCGCGAATGGCTTTACAACCGTATCAATAGACGAGTTGATAAGCTTATGGAAGAAGGGCTTCTCAAAGAAGTTAAGCATCTTTTAGCTATGGGATATAATCACGATACTCCTGCGATGAAAGGGATAGGATATAAGGAGCTATTATCATACCTCGATGGTAAATCTACTCTTGAAGAAGCAGTTATCGATATAAAGACCAACACACGTCACTATGCGAAACGTCAGCTTACTTGGTTTAAGCGTTACGAAAATGCTCACTGGGTTGAAATAAAAAAAGGCGAGATGGTTGGCCATATAGTAGATGATATTTTAGAGGCTAGCAAATAAAATAGGGGAATATGGCTATAAAAAGAAAAATCGGAGCCGCTACCATCGATGCTAAGCGGCTCAAAATTCACAATAAATCTGATAAGCCAGATAATGTTATTGAGAAGGAAAACGAAATATATATGCAATGCGAAGCAATTGAACGCGAACTACCAAGTTTTCTGCGTTCATATTTTGTATACCTAAAAGGAAATGTTCTTCCTATGTCAAGACTCGCATATCTGCAAGATGTACGATTTTTCTTCGATTACCTTATTAGTAATACTTCACTCACAGATGCTGATGTTCCTAAAGATATAAAGCTTGAAGAAATTCGTGAAATAACATCTATGGATGTAAATCTTTTTATAGATTTCTGCCGCAAGTACACGGTTGATGATGGTGATAAGCTAATCATTTATGAGAATAATAACAAGACTCTCGCACGGAAAAAATCTTCTGTATCCGTTATGTTTAAGCAACTCTACCGCGATGGATTCGTCGATAACAATATCACTGACGGTTTTGATCCGATTAAGGTCCCAAAACCTGGTGAACGTGAGATTAAAGCGCTTCAAGATGATGAAGTTATGGTTATGTTAGATGCTGTAACTACTGGTTCAAACATGACTCCACATGAGCGCAAATACTGGGAAAAAACAAAGCTTCGCGACAAAGCTATTCTCATGCTATTCCTGACTTATGGACTAAGACTTTCAGAGCTTCAGCAACTCAATATTTCATCATTTAATTTCTCTCGCGGTGAATTTACAATCTACCGTAAGCGAGGAAAAGAATCAAGTATGCCGATTAACCAGTCAGTTCAGATGACTATTCAAGACTATATTAATAATGAGAGATCATCAATTAATGAAGAAACAGAAGTTGATGAAGATGCACTTTTTCTTTCTTTACAGGGAAGACGCATGACATCACGCTCTATAAGGGAACTTGTAAAAAAATATACAGCTATCGCCCTTAATACGACCAAACACAACGGTTATAGTCCGCATAAGCTACGTGCAACAGCAGCAACTAGCCTTATAGGTCGAGGGAACTCCATCTACGATGTACAAGCTCTACTTGATCACGAGCAGGTAACGACGACTCAGCTTTATGCTTCGCATAAGATGAATGTGAAACGAGATCTGGTAAAAGATATGGAGTGGGAGATAGAGAGAAAGGACAACGATTAATGACTAGCTATAATGAGCATCTTATAAAGAATTTCGGTATAAAGCCTGACGTTTTAGACTTAGTAGATAGAGCAGAGGAGAAGCTCAAAGAGCAGTTTTCTGAACTAGAAAATATATGTGCTATTAACCAGCTTAAGGTTCTCGGTGCATTTCAAGATAATAGAATAAGCGATTCACACTTCGCATGGAACACTGGATATGGCTATGATGATGCGGGTCGTGAAGCTGTTGAAAAGGTTTATGCTAGTATATTCAATACTGAGGCAGCTCTTGTACGACCTAATATAGTAAATGGTACACATGCGCTCTCTACAACTCTTTTCGGTCTTCTTAAACCTGGTGAAGAGCTGATATACGTAACTGGCAGACCTTATGACACACTCCAGACTGTTATCGGAATCAATGATCATGAGTACATGGGTACTTTGACAGATTATGGCATCAAATATAGTGAAGTTGAGTTAAATGATAATTGGGACGTTAATTTAGCTGCAATACAGAGATCCATTCACGATAATACACGTGTCGTTGCAATGCAGCGTTCAACTGGATATGACTGGAGACCAGCGATAACCTTAGACAGCATTCGTAAAGTCACTGATCTTATACACGAAATTCGCCCGGATATCATAGTTATGGTAGATAATTGCTATGGTGAGTTCGTAAGTGCAGAGGAGCCTACTGACTTTGGCGTGGATGTAATTGCAGGTTCACTCATTAAAAATCCTGGCGGTGGACTAGCACTTTCTGGTGGATATATCTGCGGTAGACAGGACCTAATCGAGCGAATCTCATATCGTCTTACTTGCCCAGGCATTGGTTCAGAATGCGGATTAACTTTTGGTCAAAATCGTTCTGTTCTTCAAGGAATTTTCCTTGCTCCTAAGGTTGTAAATGCAGCGCTAAAGGGAGCTATGTTATGCGGTACTGTTTACGATATGCTTGGCTATGAGGTGTGTCCTCCAGTTTCTAGAGAGAGAAGCGACATAGTTGAAGCAATTAAATTCAATGATCCTGACCTGGCAATAGCCTTTATTCAAGCAATTCAGTCTGCTGCACCAATCGATGCATACGTTACTCCAATTCCATGGGATATGCCCGGTTATGATGACCAAGTGATTATGGCAGCGGGTGCATTTGTACAGGGCTCTTCTATAGAATTAAGTGCCGATGCCCCACTTAGAGATCCATATATCGCTTACTATCAGGGCGGCCTTACTTATGAACACGCTAGATTCGGTATTATTAAAAGCTTACAGGAGCTAGTGAATAGGGGCTTAATAGATGTCAACAAATCGTAAGGGGACAACAGAATACAATAATAAATGTGAAGCGTATGATGATATACCTGATTTAGAGCGAAATTTATGTGCAAATACACGTAATATATCTATTTCCAAAAAAATAATTGCCTTTATTAAGTTATTTTTGCTTTTTGCTATATTAATTGTTGTTCCACTAGTTCTATATTTCTTATATAGCGATACGTTATTTAATAAGGGTTATTTGTCAAGTAAGTCGAATGGGTTTGATGAATTTAAAGGTTTCGCTTTTATACCGCTAATTTGCTTACAAGTTCTCCAAATTGTTATCTGCATCATTCCAGGTCAACCGATACAGTTTGCATCAAGTTACTTATATGGTATAGTAGGTGGTTTCTTGATTTCATTAACTGGATCTATAATCGGAACTTTTATCACTTACTACCTTGCGAAATTTCTTGGTAGCGATGCTCTTTATATTATATTTGGAGAAGAGAAAGTTAAATCCCATGTGCGAAAGCTTAATAGTAGACGTGCTTATATGATTATTTTTCTTGTTTACTTGATTCCTGGTATCCCTAAAGACGTTACCAGCTATATTGCAGGTATTTCAAACGTTAAGCTTAAGCCTTTTTTATTACTTTCTACGATTGGAAGATCGCCAGGAGTAATTGAAAGTTTATTATTTGGATCGTTTTTAGCTCACAGAAATTATATTGGGATTGCTGTTCTTGTTATTGTCAGTTTCATCATCCTGCTATTATGTTATATGAAACGCGATATTTTACTTCGATTTATAGACTCATATGAGGATTCTGAAGATTAAAGATGAGGTTTAAATTATGTCTAAGAAAGATAAGATTGAAAAAACTAATGCTATGAGACAACTTGATAGCGCAGGTATAGGACATGGTATAAGTGAATACGACTATGATGAATCTGATCTCTCTGGAGAACATGTTGCTGCTGCACTCGGAATCTCTGAGGAAGAAATTTTTAAGACTTTAGTAACCCATTCTAATACAGGAGAATATTATGTATTTGTAATTCCTGTTGCATCTGAGTTAGACCTTAAAAAAGCTGCATCTGCAGCTGGTGTTAAGAAGATAGAAATGATTCACGTCAAGGAACTATTTCCGTTAACAGGCTATGTTAGAGGTGGGTGCTCTCCAATTGGAATGAAAAAACATTTTCCGACCTTCATCGATGAAACTGCAATACTATATGATCATATATATATATCGGCAGGAAAGAGGGGAGCCCAGATCATAATTAATGGAGAAAACCTAGCTGAGTTTATTAATGCGTCTTTTGCTGATATAACTACATGACACTCTAATAATAACTAAGCTAGTATACTATACTTGACTTATAAGCAATGCAAATAAACAAAACTTAATACTGTATATGTGAATTAATCACTCTGAAGATGTTGTAAAGACTGGCTTACAGCATCTTTTTTATTTTATCAAACATTTGTTCTTTTTCTATTGACTTTGAATATAGTAGGAGCTATACTATGTATATCCAGACAGAACATTTGTTCTTTTCTAATTTTAAAGATAATTAGCACATCAGTTATAAAACTGTCAGTGTAATATACATGTGGAGGTTAATATTATGAAGAAGAAGTACAAGATTGTTTCACCGGTTAGATTTTTTATATTTATCTTGGTATCAGTACTAAGCATGACCATGCTCATATACAGCTTACTTGGTTTTGCCACAACTGAAGCCGATACTTCTTATACATATAGACAGGTTGAAGTTCAAGAGAACGATACACTTTGGTCTATAGCTAATAAATATAATGGCAAGGATGTCGATCCTCGCACTACTGTTAATAAGATTTGCGAGATTAACAGTATATCTGCATCTGATGTACAGCCTGGAGATACTATTCTAGTTCCAGTAGAGTCATAAATAATAGAAGCCGAAATTTCGCTTTAGAGACGGTTTTTAAAGATAAGGGTATAATATAACACCTCCATAGTTGATAAGATATTCTTAAGGAGAGTGTGTAAGCCTTAATATAACAAAGGTATTGGTACAGTGTTATATCACTTGTTGTCAAATACATAAAGCTCCATTTACATGGCTGCCATTAAGGCAGCCCTATTCTTTATTATATAACTATTCCCAAAATTATGATTTTAGGAATAGTTATATCTCGTTAGATTCATTTCCCCATCGATACTTATTTTCTTAAGTATGAAATTACCTTTATCTTCTTTATATATCTTTTAATTATTTTCTTAATAAAAAACTACCTTAACTAAATTGTTCAGGTAGTTTTTTTATCATTGCAACATATCAATTACAGAAACATTTATTATATTACGAAGATCTCATAGTCATTATTGACTAAAATTCTCACTTATTATCTCTATCTATTATTTACCATCTTATGTATCTTATCTATCAAAGCCCCAACGTAATAGACACCCACAACCATCGCTACTCCGATTTCAATTGTCATTCTTACTAATGGAGTTGTTGAATCTAGATTCATCGATAACATCGCTATCGCCCATCCTGCTAGGAAACTTGGCAGATATACGAAACTGGGGAACTTTGCAGATATTATGACTGCAATAAATCCCAGAATAAATAAAGTAGACCAAAGTGTAATATTCGCGTTAATTGGTGATTTTTGCATTACGATTGTAGCAATTAATGACCATATATCTCCAGCGATATATCCGGCAGCTATTTTAAAGGAGTCTTCGGACTTATTGCCATTTGCACCATATATGTCAGCAGCTATAAGTGCTATAGGTCCAACGTGAACTCCTATATATGGGCTTATTACTGCCCATGTTGGAGGAAGAATTCCAACTAAGAGAGCAAGGGTAAGCACCTCTTTATACTTACCCTTGCCGCCGTCGCGCTTAAGGTTTTCCCTTTTACTCATATTATTTCCATTCTTACCTCATTGTAATATAACCATGATAACCAGTCATATTATCTGATCTTGCTATATCTGATAAGAAAATTCCCGAGAATCCATATGATTTTTTGAGATATGGGAAATCCGTAGTATCTCCCCAAGATGGCTTTTTTACTATTTTAGCAGCCTTTTCTGTCGCTGCTACCCACGCAGACTGACATGGGAACCACATTTCAACAACACGATCAAAATCACAGCCATTTATTTCCTTTATTATCTTGCTAGATAAACATCTAATTACTTCTTCCTGTTCTGTATAGGCTGGTAAGAATTCTTCCTTAAGCCACTTATCTCCTTCTTCAAGAGTAACCCCTTCAGGGTAATGAACCATAAACTGCCATCTATAGTTTGGTCCATCTTCAACAGTTCTGCCTTCGCCCTTGAAGTCTTCTTCCCACCATACCGGGATAAATGCAAATATAAATGGAACTGTACCTAATTCTTCGCTCCCTTTTGTAGCTCTCGCATCATCACCTTCAAAATTAACCTCTTCGGATTTATTAATCTTATGAGAGTTTCCCTCATCAGGCATATTATTTTGCCATATTAGTACATCCTTAGGAAAATACTCTGTCAGTGCCTTATGATGTACGAAATTTCTAATATCATTTGGATTTGCTAGCCAGTAGTGCTCTGTCATCTGCATTCTTACAGTACCAAATCTTTCACCACCTGGAGGTGTTGGAAGAGCCTGATAAAATGCATACTTTGACACATACGGTCCAAATTGCGAAATGCTATCTGGAATATGGTACCTGTATAACCAATTCTCAAGCTTTATCCTATAATCCTCATGGGCAAGATCAACGTATATTAGACTCCTGACTGGATAGAATTCTGGTCTATTCATACTAACACCTCCTATTTATTCATGACAAATTGCTCTTGAAGCCTTGTCTGCTACGGGATACCATATCATCGCTATAATTAGTGTTGGAATATAACATGGTATAAGCCAGCAATAACAGCAAACAAATAGTCATTCATCGTTCCATTACCAGCTATGAACACACCAAAAGCTGTCATCACTAAATCCAAGATAACTACAAAGAAAAAAGCTATAACAACATTTGCAAGAAGTCCAAACTTAAATGTATTATCTTCTGCGTACTTACTTGCGAATTTAAAACCTATCATACCAACAGGCATAAAATTAATAAAAAATGTAAGTACATAAGCTAAACAAAAGCTCGGAATAAATCTTTCCATTGTCAGATTACCACCTAGCGCAAGTGCTACCATAGTAACAACGATGCTGAGTGGTAAATCCATAATGAGTGCATATACTGCAGTTAGTTTCTTACTCTTTGGCATTGTAAAACCCTCCATCCATAATAAAAACAATCCATAGCTCAAAATCGTTAAAATCAAAACGACCTTGTTTGTCTATATTTTAAACAAACAAGGTCCCTTTGTATAATTGAATATTAGGTATGCTCTACATAACCGCGTTGTTATGAATCAGCTGAACAAGATATAATCAGATCATATAATTCCCTAACCTCATCATTAGTGCTGTTCTTGATCATTCCAGCACAGATAAATTCTTTTTCTTGTAAATCAATTGATTCTAAATTTTTATCATTGAGATATCCCGTAAATTCATCGCAAATTGCAACACCAAGGTTATATCTTACACAATTAATCATCGATTCGAAATTATTTACGAACTGAATCTTTGGCCCGATGCCATATGGCTGCATATACATGTTAATATTCTTTGTAACTGTATCATCCATGATGCTCCAAGGCGCAAAAAATTTTTCATTAGCAAAATCTGCTGGACTGAGATTTTCTTTCATAGCTAACATATTTTGCTTGTTATATACGAGTTTCTTTCTGGTTTCGAGTATATTCCGAGATTCTATCTCTGCGAATGTGTCAAAAGTATTTTTTAGCGAAATTGCAATGTCAATCTCATCCGTAAGGAGCAGCGTTGATACTTCCTTGGCACCGACATAATTAATCAATATATCTACATAACCATGTGAATCTCTATACTTTTTTATAGCGTTAGTAAGCCATGATGCAAAATCCCAACCTTCAAGTATTCCGATGGTTATAGTTTGAGCAGTAATGCCATCTAATTCGGATACTTCGTGTTTAATATTGCCCATTTCAGTCTTGTATCGGCTAAAAAAATCAAAATATCTCTTACCAGCCTCTGTAAGTTCTGTTCTCCTGTTATTTCTAATGAATAGCTTAACCCCAAGCTCTCTTTCTAGAAGTGCAATTTGCTTGGAAATTGCAGGCTGTGATACAAAAAGTTCTTGCGATGTCTTGGTAAAGCTCGAATTGGTAGCTACGGCCATAAAATAATCTATTTGAAGGTCATTCATAATACACCTCATTATGCTAAATATATATATTCAACAACTAAATCGCAAAGCTCTCCGTTTTCGTCATAACCAAAATAGACAGGATATCTTCCGTCTCCAAATCCTGATTGTATCATTGGAATTGAGAGTTCTGAATTTGGTATTTTAAAGTTTATCCAGTCTCCACCCTCTCTTTGATAATCTGGATTATCCTCAGCATTCTTTGCAAAAACCTCAGCAAAAAAATCGTCATATATATTCTTGTTAGGATTTTCTGCATACCATTTATCTTTAAAATCACAGTATGCGTTTCTTGTCTCTACATCAACTATAGTTGCAAGACCAGCATCTACATTAAAACCAAATATGCTATCACCATCTACATTATCTAAATTTTCATCACCCTTAAGTGCCTCGTAATAAATATTAGGGACGCTTTCTGTAAATCTCACTCTGCTTAGTGCGTACCTGTAGTGATCTTCTTCTAATTTTACAACTAACGTTTCAATTCTATATTTTCCCCTCGGAACAGATGTTAAATATGCTTTTTCATCTCTATTTAGCCATACTAATGGATCCCTTACGAGTATGTCTCCTGTAGGAAATTCAATTTCACCCATATCAATAATGAATATCTCCTTGCCCTGAATTTCCTTCATGTCAAAGCACTTCGCATAGTTTACCGGCGATGTAAGCAGATTCTTTACCTCTTCATACTTTTTCTTCCATTCAATTGATGGTTGCAGCTTTTCCATATTACTCCTTTGTTTCATGCAAAATTATCCGTTCATTCCCCCAGGCATTCATTACTCCAAGGTAAGCACCGCAATAAACTCTACCTTCTTCTAATATGAATTTATTACCTTCACATGCCTTTTCTTATAATCAAAGCCGCCAGCTCTATGTGAGGTATAACTGCTATGCTCAGGAATTTTGATGTTTTCAAACTTGTTTTATATAAAATATAAATTTCAATACTTACTATAGATCCGTGCACACAGCATAGGCGGTGTTTCCCTTTGCCGCAATAGCATAAAGCTTATCATTATCTATTATCATTTGCTGATATACTGTTATTTCGAATTTATCAAATTCGAGCTTCTTATATAGGGTCCCGTCATTTCTATTTATCAAAACAGGTTTGTTTTTCTCATTCGACAGAAGTACATAATCTTTGTAATATAGAAAATTAGATGTTCCCTTGGTGTTATAGCTATACTTTATACATCCATCAGACAAGTTCACAGCAAAGAACTTCCCGCCCATTCCATCCGTTCCGAAATACAATATACCATCTTTCTCATCAACATCTGTATAAAGATACGCGCCCAGTTTAGTCTTCCAAATAACTTTGCCTGAATCAACCTCACGACATGCCATTATAAAGGCTGAATGCATATAAACCTCTATGTTTCCGAAGCGATATACCTTGCCGTCACTATAGATATTATCTAAAGGGGCAGGCGCATTCCCTATCACTTTTAGTTCTTCATCAGTGACTTCTATCAACTTTTCTAAAGACTTGCGATATCCCTTATATTTCTTTGTATTAATTATGAATCTCCCATCTTTCTCGTCAAGCTCGCAATCGAGAGCCGATATATCGTCTAGATCCATAAGACAAATCTGTCCATGATTCGTAAAATCAGTAGAAAAATTTGTAAGTATAAATCCCTGCATATAGTCTTTTGAATCATCTACATGAGCAGTATAAGATACACAGCTAAGCACTGCGATTTTATTCTTTATCTTATATATTCCAACAGTATTATTTGCTCTTAGTTCAATATCATCCCAAGTCAAAGGATATGCTATCAAATGATTCATATTTCTTCCTCGTTAAGTTCTCTAAAGCTATCTATATGATATCCAAAATAGCTTTTTCCAGACCTTCCGATAAATATTCCATGCTCCGGCATATTAGAGATTTCACCTAAGAAAATCATGGGTAAATCATCTGAAAACGGATATTCTACCTCTATATCATTCTTTAGCGTAACAAGTGCTTTTTCTTTAATCATCCAAATCACCAAATTTAGTATTAAAAACGATTAAAATTTAGTGATGGAACAGTCTGAATCCTGTAAACGCCATAGCTATTCCATACTTGTTACAAGAATCAATAACTAGATCATCGCGGGTAGAGCCTCCAGGCTGGGCAATATACGATACACCACTTTCATGAGCCCTGTCGATATTATCGCTAAATGGAAAGAATGCATCTGATGCTACTGATACGCCTGTAATCGCATCAAGAATCTGTCTTTTTTCTTCAACTGTAAAGACTTCAGGCTTATCCGAAAATAATTCCTCCCAGTCAAAATCCCCTCTAGCTTCAGGAGTATCCTCCATAGCTATATATCTATCTATAAAGTTATCCTTGCTAGGTCTCTTTGTCCCTTCCTTAAAAGGTAGATTCAGTACCTTTTCAGACTGTCTGAGATGCCAATTATCAGCCTTTGAGCCAGCAAGACGAGTGCAGTGAACTCTCGACTGCTGACCAGCTCCTACTCCAATTGTCTGACCATCTGCTGCATATGCAACAGAGTTTGACTGTGTATACTTAAGTGTTATTAGAGCAATTACCAAATCATCCTTAGCATCCTCTGGAATATCCTTGATTTCAGTCACTACTTCATTAAGGCAAGTCTTGTCTATTTTTATATCATTATGTTTCTGTTCAAAAGTAACTCCAAATACCTGCTTTGTCTCAACTTCAGGTGCTCTGAACTTCTCATTCACTTTGAGAATAAGATAATTTCCATTTTTCTTCTGCTTCAATACCTCTAGTGCTGCGTCAGTAAAATCTGGAGCAATTACACCATCAGAAACTTCTCTCTTAATTAGCTTTGCACATGTTTCGTCACAAGTATCACTCAAAGAAATGAAATCGCCAAATGATGACATACGGTCAGTCCCACGAGCCCTCGCATATGCTGTTGCAATCGGAGATTCATCTAGACCAGCGATATCATCTACAAAGCAAGCTTTTTTAAGCTTATCGCTCATAACTCTCCCAACAGCAGCAGACGAAGGACTTACATGCTTAAAAGAAGCAGCTGCAGCTTTACCAGTCGCTTCCTTTATTTCACTTACCAACTGCCATCCATTTAAAGCATCTAGAAGGTTAATATATCCAGGTTTGCCATTTAAAACCTCAAAAGGCAATTCTGACCCGTCTTCCATATAAACAGAAGCTGGCTTTTGATTTGGGTTACATCCGTATTTTAATTCGATTTTCTTCATTTTATTCACCACTCATAACGATACGAAATTTCTTACTCTTATAATCGAGATAAGAGGCTATCAAAACAGCCTCTCACCTTATAAATTTTATTAATCAACTAATACTAAACTTGAAAAATTCTATAGATTAATTTCAGTTTCGATATTTTTCTGAGGATGACGTTCAATAATTGGATCAATAACCTCAGTAATTAGCTCTTCAACCTGAGATGGGCTTCTTCCCACATATAGAATTGGATCCATTGCCGATAGAATCTCTTCTTTAGATAGTCCAAATGTCTTATCTGCAGCAATTCTATCAACGAGATCATTATTAAGTCCATCTCTCTTGACTCTTAAAGTAGCCTCATGAGAATGAACTCTTATCTGCTCGTGTAAATCCTGTCTATTTCCACCCTTCTTAACCGCTTCCATCATTATATTTTCTGTTGCAATGAACGGGAGCTTCTCCATAGTACGGGCGTTAATAACCTTTGGATATACCACCATATCACTTGTTATATTAATATACAGGTTAAGAATACCATCTAGTGCTAAAAATGCTTCAGGAACTGAAATTCTCTTATTTGCAGAGTCATCCAGTGTTCTCTCAAACCACTGTGTTGCAGCAGTAATTGCTGGATTGAGTGAATCAACAATTACATATCTAGCAAGAGATGTAATACGTTCGGATCTCATTGGATTTCTTTTATATGGCATTGCAGAAGAACCAATCTGATTCTTTTCAAAAGGCTCCTCCATCTCTCCAAATGACTGAAGTATTCTCATATCATTTGAGAACTTCGAAGCACTCTGTGCAACACCGGAAAGTGACGATAATATATTTGCGTCTACTTTACGCGAATATGTCTGTCCAGAAACCGGAACACATCCAGATACGCCAAATTCTTTTGCAATGATGTCATCTAGCTTCTTAACTTTAGATTCATCGTTATTGAAGAGATCCATAAAGCTTGCCTGAGTACCTGTTGTGCCCTTTGAACCAAGCATTTAAGATCATCTAACCTTCTCTCAAGCTCGATTACATCGAGTGCTAGCTCATACATCCATAGAGATGCTCTTTTACCAACAGTAGTTAGCTGTGCTGGCTGTAGATGAGTATACCCAAGACAAGGCATATCCTTATATTCTCTTGAGAATTTCTTGAGATTAGTTAATACCTGAACTGTCTTTTCAATGGTGAGTTCAAGAGCTTCCTTCATAAGAATCACATCTGTATTATCACCAACATAGCACGATGTAGCTCCGAGGTGAATTATCGCCTCTGCTTTAGGGCAACGCTTTCCAAATGCATAGACATGACTCATTACATCGTGACGAACTTCTTTTTCCCTAGCTTCTGCTACCTCAAAATCAACCATATCCTTGTTATCAATCATTTCCTGAATCTGTTCATCAGTGATATCAAGGCCAAGTTCTTTCTCTGCCTTTGCTAAAGCAATCCATAGCTCATGCCAAGTAGTAAATTTCTTTTTTTCGGAGAAAATATACTTCATCTCCTTGCTCGCGTATCGAGAAGATAGTGGCGACATATACTGCAATCTATTGGTTTCCATTAATCCCCCATTCTCTTGTTATAAATCTTAACTTCTCTTTCTAGAGTATCCGGATTGATCATCATAGTGCATAGAGAAATTTTATTATCTTCGTTGAGGCTGTTCCATATTGTTTCACTAAATTCATCAAGTGAATCTGGAATACTCACAACCTTAGGCTCTCCCTCAAATGTTGGAAGAGGTGAATCATTACCTTCGTATGTATGAATAAAGTGAGCGTAGTTTGGACGCGAAGGATATTCATAGAAATATCTATGACAATCTGACCCCTGTCCATCAGAATCTTTAAGAATGCTCATCTTATACGAACCATCAACCAGGCTCAAAAGTCCACTAATTCTAGGAGTAAAATGAGGTGCATCCAGGTTCAAAACATCTAGTTTTCAAGGCTTCTTCAAATGTAAGACCTTTGCCAAGAAACGTCTCAATTGTATCCGTTTGATCTCCGTTTGTTACAATCAAATTTTTGCCATGTGTTTTAATTGGATAGTAGATAATTAAAGTTGGATCAATTTCTGCATCCTTATCATATGGTGCAATTGCAACTTTATCATTTTCCTTATAAAAGATTCTATTACGACTATTTTCGCTTCTTCCCATTATAAAATAGGCAACGGCAATCTTATTTGATGTTCTTCCAATAAGGATGCCCCTGCCCCAATAGTCATTAGAAGCGAGAAAACTAAGTTCATTAATTTGTGTCTTATTCATTGCTCACCCTGTCTAAATAACTTTGTAATATTAAAATTGCTGCCTGCTTGTCAATAACCTTCTTGCGATCACTTCTTTTTACATCACCTGCAATAAGGATATTTTCTGCTAACTTCGTCGTAAATCTCTCATCCTGCCACTCGATATTTACATGAGCAAGACCAGAGCTTCTTAATTTATTTTCAAGCATAGTACGGAAATCACGTACCTTTTGAGTCTGTACGCTATCGGTTCCATCAAGGCTTAGAGGAAGCCCGACTACAACTGTATCACACTCATATTCGCGCACTAAATCAAGCACCTTGGTAGTATCCTTTCTAATACCAACACGTTCAATTGTAGTGACTCCCTGTGCTGTAATATCTAGTAAATCGCTTACCGCAACACCTATAGTTTTTTCACCGACATCAAGTCCTATTTTTCTCATCTAATACAAAACCTACTTATCAAGCTCTAGATAAGACTTTAAAATCTCCTCGAGTAGCTCATCTCTATCAATCTTAAGAATGAGGTTTCTCGCATCATTATGGCTTGTTATATAAGATGGGTCTCCAGATGTTAAGTATCCAACCATCTGATCGATAGCATTGTATCCCCTCTCCTGAAGAGATGAATAAATCTGATGCATCGCTTCTTTGTTGGAAATCTGTTTGATCTTTGCACTTTCGAACAAAATTGTATCCTTGCTCATATCTTCCTCCTATTTTATAGAATTTAGCGAGATATATTTAGTTATAATAGGTGAATTATAAGCCACTCACCTATTATCTACCTAACTTATTTATTTGCAACTAGAGTCTTTGCTAATTCGAATGCTTCTTCTAACTTGCTTTCATCCTTTGCTCCAGCCTGCGCCATTCCAGCCTTTCCGCCTCCATTACCGCCGGCAACCTGCGCGATTTCCTTAACTAGCTTTCCAGCATGGAAGCCTTCGCTAACAAGCTCATCGCTTACAGAAACAAGAATTGCAATCTTACCATAATTTACAGATGCAGCAACGAAAATAGACTTAGTCTCTCTAGACTTTATAGCATCTGCCATCTCTCTAAGCTGAGCAACATCTGTGTTATCGAACCTCTTCGCTATTAGCTTGATACCATTTATATCAGAACTAGATGCGATGATTTCATCAAGTGAACCTGCGATTTCATCTGCCTTTAAAGATTTAATTGTCTTCTCAAGTTCCTTATTGTCGGAAACGAGCTGAGCTGCTTTCTTTTCAATATCACTAGCATTAGACTTAAGTGTTGCACATACATTTGAAATTACTGACTCTTTGTCTTCAGTATAACCGATAACCTGAGTTCCAGTAATTGCTTCAATTCTTCTGATACCAGATGCAATACCAGCTTCAGAAATAATCTTGAATGCACCGATTTTACCAGTATTGTCGATATGAGTACCACCACAGAATTCTACGCTATAATCACCCATGCTTACAACGCGGACGATATCCCCATACTTTCACCAAAGATAGCAGTAGCGCCCATCTTCTGAGCTTCCTCGATTGGCATTTCCTGCATAAGAATCGGAAGGAATGAGTCAATCTTATCGTTAACGATATCTTCTACCTCTTTAATCTGATCATGAGTCATAGCCTCGAAGTGATTAAAATCAAATCTAAGATAGTGATTATCAACATAAGAACCTGCCTGTGATACGTGTTCTCCAAGTACATCCTTTAGAGCTTGCTGAAGAATATGTGTTGCACTATGCCCTCTAGCTGTTCTATTTCTATTTGCTACATCAACCTTTAACTCAGCAGTATCTCCGACATTTACATTATCAACTGATTCATCAACAAAGTGTAAAAAGATATCATTTTCTTTAGTTACATCATTTACATGATATTCCTTATCAGCTATGATAATCACTCCTATATCATGAAGCTGGCCACCACTTGTAGCATAGAAGGGGAGTCTTATCAAAAATAAGCAGATTCTTGCCCTTGCTACTGTTAACGTATAAAACTTCAGCGTCGGCATTAAATTCCGTATAGCCGAGGAATTTACTCTTTGGCAATTTATCGTAATCAGCTGCATCTTTCCATGCTACATCTTCTGTGGATTTCTGACCCTGACGAGCAAGTTCTTTCTGGTGATCCATATTCTCCTTGAAGCCGTCCATGTCAACAGTAATTCCCTTTTCAGCAAGAATTTCTTCTGTCATCTCTACAGGGAAACCATAAGTATCATATAGCTTGAATGCATCTGCACCATCTAGTACAGTATTTCCAGTATTATCAAGTTTTGCAATGTATTCTTCCAAAATTCCCATGCCGTTATCCATGGTCTTTGCAAACTGCTCTTCCTCGATAGTAATGAGTTTCTTGATATATTCGTGCTTTTCAACAAGTTCTGGATAAGCTCCACCAGAAACCTCAACTACAGAATCCATAAGATCTGCAAGGAAAATCTTTTCTTTGATACCCAGAAGTCTTCCGTGTCTAGCAGCTCTTCTAATCAATCGTCTTAAAACATATCCTCGTCCTTCATTGCTTGGCATAATACCGTCTGCAATCATAAATACCATGGAACGAAGATGATCAGTAATGATTCTTAAGCTTACATCATGCTGCTCATTACCAGCCTGATAATCGACACCTGCCATTTGAGCAACTGAGTCAAGAATCTTCCTAATAGTATCGATATCAAAAATTGAATCAACATCCTGCATTATGCATGCAAGTCTTTCTAGACCCATTCCTGTATCAATATTAGGATGTGCTAGGTTCGAATATGAACCGTCCTCTTCCTTTGAGAACTGTGAAAACACGTGGTTCCAGAACTCAATATATCTGTCACATTCGCATCCAGGCTTACAATCAGGATTATCACATCCAAAAGCTTCTCCGCGATCGTAATAAATCTCTGAACACGGTCCACACGGGCCCAATCCGATTTCCCAGAAATTGTCATCCTTGCCAAGTCGAACAATCTTTTCTTTAGGCATACCGAGCTTAAGCCAAATATCATATGCTTCATCATCATCCTGATATACAGTCGCCCAGAGTCTATCTGTAGGCATATTAAGATGCTTAGTTATAAATTCCCATCCCCAAGTTAGTGACTCTTCCTTGAAATAATCGCCAAAACTAAAATTACCTAGCATCTCAAAGAATGTACCATGGCGAGATGTTTTTCCAACATTGTCAATATCTCCAGTTCTGATACATTTTTGGCATGTTGTCATTCTCTTTGACGGAGGTGTTTCTACTCCGGCAAAATATGCCTTTAATGGTGCCATACCAGAGTTAATAATAAGCAAACTTTTATCATTTTTAGGAATCAGCGATGCACTTCCCGCTGCATAGTGACCCTTACTAACAAAGAAATCACGGAATAAATCTCTTATTTCATTAAGACCAAGTTTTTCCATTTAAAAAAAATCTCCCTTTATATACAATGCTTATATTTTATACTGAAACCTCGACTTTCACAAGTAATAAGCGCACTAAGAATATCAATTAATCAACAATTTCTATACATTCAAGTTGACTTTTTACATCTTTTTTAATATCAGCCAGAAATTCCTTGCGGAGTTCTGCCTGTTCAACCGCCTCTTCCGGTGTTAGACCTTCATTTTTACTCTTATGCGCTAGCTCATTAATTCTATCAATTTTTTCTTTTTTCATCATGCACCTTTTCTTTTTTTCTAATTAGGTAAACATGCCATACCCGCATAGCAAGTATGACATGTAATTTGTTTAAACTATTTATTTAAATCCCTTTCTTCGTTTCACAAGATCTTCGTATCTCGCTTCAGCTTGTTTAGCCGCCTCGTCAAATAGCTTCTTTGCTCTTTCTGGATTCGATTGCTCTAACGCCCTGTATCGAACTTCTCCATCTAAAAACTCTTTATACTCAAGAGTTGGTTTTTTACTATCAAGAGTGAACGGATTACAATCACCCTCAATAGCCTTTCTTGGATCAAATCTGAAGAGGTTCCAATAACCAGACTGAACCGCTTTCTTCATCTCGTTCATAGAGCAGTTCATTCCAGCTCTAATTCCGTGATTTATACAAGGTGAATAAGCAATTACAATTGAAGGCCCATCATATGCTTCTGCTTCTTTTAGAGCCGTCAAAGTCTGTGTAGGATTAGCACCCATTGCAACTTGTGCCACATACACATAACCATAAGCCATTGCAATTTCCGCAAGGTTCTTTTTGCCTACAGCCTTACCAGCTGCAGCAAACTGTGCTATAGCACCAGCTGGAGTAGACTTAGAAGCTTGTCCTCCAGTATTCGAGTATACTTCAGTGTCAAATACCAGAATATTTACATTTTCACCGGAAGCGATTACGTGATCAAGACCACCATATCCAATATCATAAGCCCATCCGTCGCCACCGAATATCCAAATTGATGGCTTTGGAAGCAGGTCTGTGTTATTCAGTACGAATTTAGCATCTGGGTCATCACTGCTTTTACAAGCTTCAATCAGCTTCTTTGCAGCTATTTCTGCACCACGGCTATCCTCCATTGAGTCAAGCCATTCAAAGCAGCCTCGTGGTATGCTTTTTTATCTGCAAGTCTCTTAACGGTAGATTTCATCTTCTGACGACGAGTATTCATTGATATCGCCATTCCAAGTCCAAACTCAGCATTATCTTCAAATAAGGAGTTAGACCAAGCTGGTCCCCTTCCTTCACGATTTATAGTATAAGGAGTGCTTGGTGCACTTCCACCCCAAATCGAAGAACAGCCTGTGGCATTTGCAATGAACATTCTATCACCGAACAACTGGGTAACCAGTCTCGCATATGGAGTCTCACCACAACCTGGGCACGCACCCGAAAACTCTAGTAATGGCTTAATAAAGCTTACATTGCGAGGAGTATCAACATTTCTATCTAGTACATCCTCATTTGCATGATCATTAGCATAGTCAAACACCCTCTGCTGCTCATTAGATCTTTCATCTTCATAAGGTATCATTTTGAGCGCCTTCTCCTTAGCTGGGCAGACCTGGACACATGATCCACATCCTGTACAGTTAACTGTAGAGACAGATATCATAAACTTATAATCTGGGTCAGCCTTAGACTGGAGTGTAGGTGCGTTTATATCCTTAGCATCCGCACCAATTAATGCAAACGCTCTGATAACAGCATGTGGACATGAATATGCACAAAGGTTGCACTGAATACAATTATCAGCAATCCATAATGGCACGTCTATTGCTATTCCACGCTTTTCGTATGCTGCTGTTCCTGCAGGAATCATGCCATCTGCCACATCAAGGAACTTTGATGTAGGAATTTCATCACCCTTCATAGCTGCATCAGTAGTTAGTATATCATTTAGATACGTCTTAAGATCAGCCCTATCTGAATGAAGTTGCTTTCTAGTATCAGTAACAGTTATATCTTTCCAGCTTTCAGGGACTTCAACCTTATGAACATGCATAACACCAGCGTCTACTGCATTACAGTTCATATTAACGATATCTTCACCCTTGCTCATGTAGCTCTTCTTGATTGCAGACTTCATGTAATCAACTGCTAAATCAATAGGCATTATGTTCGCAATCTTAAAGAACGCAGCTTGTAGAACTGTATTAGTTCTTCTAGAGCCGAGTCCCACCTGATTAGCGAGTTTTACAGCATCACAGGAATAGAACTCAATGTTGTTTTCAGCAATATACTTCTTTGCAGCATCTGGGAGATGTGTTTCTAACTCTTCATCTGTCCAACTACAGTTCAGCAGGAATTTTCCACCTGGATTTACATCCTGAACAATATCGTACTTGTACATGTACGACGCGCTGTGACAAGCGATAAAATCAGCCGAATTTACATAGTACGTTGAACGGATAGGTTCATCCCCAAACCTAAGATGAGAAATTGTTATCCCACCAGACTTCTTCGAGTCATATTGGAAATATGCCTGAACATATTTATCTGTATGGTCTCCAATAATCTTGACGCTATTTTTGTTAGCTCCAACAGTACCATCTGCGCCCAAACCCCAAAATTTACATGCAACTGTTCCTTTTGCAGAAACGATTGGATTTGTTTTTCTTTCAAGAGAAAGTTTAGTAACATCATCTGTGATAGAAATTGTGAATTCCTTTTTGGGTTTATTAGCCACCATGTTGTCATATACTGCAATGATATCACCAGGCTGTGTATCTTTAGAGCCAAGACCATAGCGACCTCTTGTAAATCTAACATTAATATCGTCGGAATCAGCGAGAGCAGATACAACGTCAAGATAAAGTGGTTCCCCATTTGAACCAGGTTCTTTCGTTCTATCAAGGACTGCAATATTCTTTACGCTTTTTGGTATTTCATGTAGTAAATGCTTGCTAGAGAAAGGTCTAAAAAGTCTTACCTTAATTAGTCCAACTTTTCTACCATTGTTATTTAGGTAATCAACAACTTCAGCAGCTGTTTCACAAACCGAGCCCATTGCTATAATAACATCTGTTGCATCTTCCGCACCATAATAATTAAAAGGCTTATAATCAGTACCGATCTTCTCATTGACCTGTTCCATCACACCTTTAATTATATCTACAGACTCATCATAGAAAACATTTCTAGCTTCGTTATGCTGGAAAAAGTCTCTGGTTGCTCTGCAGATCCCATAAGATGAGGATGACATGGGTTGTTAGCATGCTTCTTAAATCTATCAACAGCATCATAATCTAACATCTCATCAAGTGTATCATAATCCCACACTTCAATCTTTTGTTGTTCGTGACTAGTTCTAAATCCATCAAAGAAGTGAACAATAGGCATACTAGACTTGATTGACGCAAGATGTGATACAGCAGCTAAATCCATAACCTCTTGTGGACTGTTTGCAGCAATCATACCCACACCCGTTGCTCTTGCTGCCATTACATCAGAATGATCTCCGAAAATAGATAGTGCATGTGTAGAAACGGCTCTTGCTGCTACATGAAAAACACCTGGTAGACGTTCTCCTGCAATCTTATACATATTAGGAATCATCAGAAGAAGTCCCTGTGAAGCTGTGTAAGTGCTCGTCAGAGCCCCAGCGTTAAGCGCGCCGTGCACTGCTCCAGCAGCCCCACCCTCAGACTGCATCTCCACGACACGAACCTTCTCTCCAAATACATTCTTTCTACCATCGGAAGCCCATTTATCTATTACTTCTGCCATCACTGACGATGGTGTGATTGGATAAATAGCCGAAACTTCAGAAAAAGCGTAAGCAACATGAGCCGCAGCCGTGTTGCCATCCATAGTCTTCTTAATCCTTTTTACGTTACTCATTATTAAATGCCCTTACTTTCGTTTACCTATAGCATATTGAACAGTTAATACAACGGTTATAGTTTATCACGATTCAATAGTGCATTCAATGAAATTGAAGCTTATGAAACTTGTATTTTATGTAGTTATAGACTCTATAATTTTTTGAATTTCAAGCATTTTTACTGCCATATATACAATAGTTTCTTTATTGGTAGGCGGTGAAGTAAAGCTAGGAAAAATAAAGTTATATACAGTCAGCTTATCAACACCATTAACTTTATCACGACACATTGTCCACTGTGATTTTATAAAACATCGAGTTGCCTTTTCAACTGCTTCAGGAGATACATTAAACTTATCTGCTAACTCTCTATATATCTCACCTGCTACGATAACGTCCTGGTTAACAAAAAGTTTTTTGCAAATTATAACAGCTTCAATGAGATATTTAGCTCCCATACCTTCCGTCATAAAAACTGAGCTATTATAAACACCTCGAAGAATACGTTCATCTAGTAGTTTACTAAAATTAGCCATGTCTCCATAGTTGCATTTGATTACATTATTTATTTCAGCATATAAAACCCTAAGTTTTGTATCGCTAATGCAATTAAGGAACGTGCTATCTGAGCTTGAACACGAAGCGATAAGTGCAGCTATCTCATCATTTACATTTATAGCTAAAGAATCATCATTGTTATTAGAATAAAATTTTTTTCTAGAATTAGTCTGTCATTCATTTAAATTAACCTTCCTTCATAGTTAACGCCCACACATACGCGTTAAACTGTAATCATATCTTTTAACTTTTCAAATGTAGCCTCTCCAATCCCCTTTACTTGTTTTAAATCCTCAATTTTAGAAAATCTATGGTCTTTTCGATAATCAATTATCCTCTGGGCAATCGCGTCACCCACCCCTGGAAGTTCCATTAGCTTTGACTTATCTGCTAAATTGATATTGATAATCCCGTCATTACTAGTTTTATAGTCAGTGCCTTTACCTATACCACCACCTCCATTGCTCGGTATGACTACCTTCTGACCATCTTGAACGAACTCAGCTTGATTGATAGCATCCAGATTTGCATCGTCTTTTAGTCCCCCAGCTTTTTCAATCAGCTCGAACACCCTTGTCTTGTTCTTGACCTTGTAAACTCCAGGAGAATTGACTGCTCCACTTATATCGATATAAAACTCATCTACAGCTTCAGAATAATCTTTGGCCTTTACTTTTTCAGTTTTATTAAGCTTAATAGTATCGGCATTACTGGATCTCATGTGTATCCCAGCAGCCCCAATTAGGATAACTAGCACCAACGCAACCTTATACTTTAGCTTTCTATCATTTACAAATTGGAATTTAATACAATCAATAATATGATTTATCAGGTCATTATTTAATATTTTCATATATTACCCCTTCAGGGGGCAGATTCAACTATATAAATAATACAATTTAGAAAATTATTTAGCAAGAGTATATTTTAAAATCAAGAAACTAAAACTACGAATAGAATATTATAATAATATAATATTCAACACTTGATATATCAACAAGAATCGATATTTATGTATTGATTTATAAATATTTTATAGAGAATTTAAGATTAAAAAAAGTGAATACAAATTGCAAATAATGCAATTATGTATCCACCAATTATTGTTAACAGCATCATAGACACACCATATAGTGTCCCAGTGTCATATTGGCCATATAGCTAATATAATAATCAAGATAAAACACACTCATCAAATACTAGTCATCATAGTATTCAAATTCGTAATCTTCAATTCTAACTGTATCACCTTCTTTAAGACCTATCTTTCTAAGCATCTTAATTCCGCCCCTATCAACTATAAATTTATAGAGGTAGCGCATAGAACCAGTATCTGTAAAGTTAGTAGATCTAAAGATCTTTGAAAGCTGTTTACCTTCAAGGACGAACGCTCCATCAAATGCTCTGTAAGCTTTGAGTTTCTTGAAGTCTTCATCTAGCTCATCCTTATCAAAATCAAAGTATTCAACATCTTCCTCTTCTGGCTCTACATAGTTATCTAGTTCATCTAGCGTAGCGTTTAGAAGATCTTGTATCCCCTGTCTAGCTGCAGCAGATATCTTGAATACTCTTTTGCTTTCGCCTTCAACAAATTCAACAAACTCCGCAAGTTTTTCTTCATCTTCAACGGCATCTATCTTATTTGCAGCTACAATCATAGGCTTTTTAAGTAGCTTTTCGTCATACTTTCTAAGTTCATCAATTATCTTTTTATAATCTTCAATTGGGTCTCTGCCTTCACTACCAGAAACATCAACCACATGAATTAGAACTTTTGTACGTTCAATATGTTTGAGAAATTTTATTCCGAGGCCCATTCCTTCATGTGCACCTTCAATAATTCCTGCAATATCAGCCATTACGAAGCTTTTATCATATAAATCAACTACACCTAGATTAGGATCGATTGTAGTAAAATGATAATTAGCAACCTTAGGTTTAGCACATGTAGAAACAGAAAGTAGCGTTGATTTCCCAACATTAGGAAACCCAACTAGTCCAACGTCTGCAATAAGTTTAAGTTCCAGAATCACTGTTCTAACTTTAGGGAGTTCACCAGCTTCAGCAAAATTAGGTGCCTGTCTAATGGAGTTTTTAAAGTGGACATTACCCTTGCCTCCTTTACCACCTTTTGCTGCAACAAGTGTATCACCACTATGCGCCATATCCTTCATCAAGAGTCCTGATTCTTTATCAATAATCATCGTTCCTACAGGAACCCTTATTTCTAAATCCTGTCCACGCTTTCCGTATTTCTTACGGCGCATACCATTTTGACCATTTCGGCTTCATACTTACGCTTATATTTAAAATCCATTAGTGTACGAAGATTATTATCGGCAACAAATATAATATTGCCACCATCACCACCGTCACCACCATCTGGCCCACCTTCCGGAACATATGGTTCTCGCCTAAAGGTTACGGCACCATCTCCGCCCTTGCCAGATGTAATGATTATTTCCGCTCTATCTACGAACATGTATCTCTCCAAAATATTAAAAATGACCCCTAAAAATAAGGGGTCATTAAGTTTAAGCTTCTTCGCTATATACGCTGATCTGCTTTCTCTTCTTGTCAAATCTCTCAAACTTAACGTTTCCATCGATCTTTGCAAATAGAGTATCATCTCCCCCGATACCAACGTTGTTACCAGGGTGGAATTTTGTTCCTCTCTGTCTAACGAGAATGCTTCCAGCACTTACATACTGTCCCGCACCTATCTTAAGTCCCAAGCGTTTGGACTCGGAATCACGACCGTTTTTGGAACTACCTACTCCTTTTTTACTTGACATGACTAGTCACCTCCTATATTGAAATTCTTAATTACTTAGATTCAATTGCTGAAAGAATATCAGCCTTAGTAGCCTTTGAAGGAATCTCAACTCCAAGATTCTTAGCGATCTCTAGAAGCTCTTCCTTCTTCATGGATAGCGAAGCCTTTACCTCAGACTTCTCTGCCTTCTCTGTAGCCTTAGCCTTAGCTGGAGCTGCCTTCTTAGCTGCTGCACCAATGCCTGTAACCTTGACTAGAGTGTATGGCTGTCTGTGACCATTCTTTCTTCTGTAGTCCTTCTTAGCCTTGTACTTAAAGATAATAACCTTTTCGTTCTTACCCTGCTCAAGTACCTCAGCCTGAACTGCACAACCCTCTACAAATGGTGTGCCTACCTGAAGCTTGTCTCCTCCAACAGCTACAACCTCATCAAAGGTAACTGTCTCTCCTACTGCAGCGTTAAGCTTTTCAACCTTTAGTACATCATTTTCTTGTACTCTGTACTGCTTACCGCCTGTCTTAATAATTGCGTACATATTAATTTCCTCCTCAAACCAGACTCGCCAGGACAACGGGTGCTACGCTTTTAAACCCATCCTGTGCGGCTAACCGTCTAAATATAACATGTTCTAGGACTTATGTCAAATCCTAGAACAGTAAATATCCTAACTATTCGATTACCACTCCATCTTCATCGACTTTGATTTCTTCTTCGTCGTTTCCGTGAATTACATCCATAATTTTAGTCTTGAGAGTCTCAAGTATTTCAGGATGCGAAATGAGAAATTCCTTTACATTCTCACGCCCCTGTCCAATTCTCTCGCCATCATAGCTATACCAGGAACCAGCCTTATCGATAAACTTCATCTCAGTTGCAGTATCGAGTACATCTCCAGCAATGGATATTCCCTCTCCATACATGATATCAAATTCAGCTAACTTAAACGGAGGTGCCACTTTATTCTTAACAATCTTAACTTTCGTTCTATTACCGATAGTTTCATCTCCACGCTTAATAGAATCAGCACGTCTAACATCAAATCGCATACTTGCATAGAACTTGAGCGCTCTACCACCAGTTGTTGTCTCTGGATTGCCAAACATAATTCCGATCTTCTCACGAAGCTGATTGATGAAGATTACACACGTTTTAGTTTTATTGACAGTTCCTGCAATCTTTCTGAGAGCTTGTGACATAAGTCTAGCCTGAAGTCCAACATGAGAGTCTCCCATATCCCCCTGAATTTCAGCCTTTGGAACCAGCGCCGCTACAGAGTCTATAACAATAAGATCAATAGCTCCACTTCTTGCAAGCATATCGCAAATCTCTAAAGCCTGTTCTCCAGTGTCAGGCTGTGAAACTAAAAGATCATCTACATCTACACCTAGGTTCTTAGCATACAAAGGATCAAGCGCATGCTCGGCATCAATAAATGCAGCCTTGCCACCAGCCTTCTGCGCCTCTGCGATACAGTGCAGTGTAAGCGTGGTCTTTCCTGATGATTCTGGTCCATAAATCTCAACAATACGTCCACGCGGAACACCACCGATTCCTGTAGCAACGTCTAACGATATCGATCCAGTAGAAATTCCTTCAATATTGTTATGAAAACCCTCATCTCCAAGCTTCATAACAGCACCCTTACCAAACGCTTTTTGAATCTCATCTAACGCATGTTCTAGAGCCTTTTCTTTATCACTAACGTTACCAATTACGCTCTTATCTTTACTTGACTTAACTGCCATAGTAGTCCCTCCTGTATATCGCCGAACATCTGTTCGTATTGTATATAATGATCTATCATTTGTCAAGATTATATATTCTGATAGCAAGAGTGGTCAAATTAAATATAACCACTAAAAAACGATATATTCACTTTTTAAGATTTTCCGTCATCTTTTTCTTCTTCGTCTTCGTATATTTTTAAATATTACGATAACAAAATATCGTCTAGTTACTTCTTTTTATTTACATATTAAATTTTTCCGTTGAGAATGTCATATACGACAAGTAGCATTCTCAACTTAAAGTAATTTCTGTTCCACTTTCTGTCGTTTCTCTTGGTATTGAGTTCTATGAATCCACTCTTGCCATTCAGCTTATCACTACACGAGTATCCTATATAAGCATTACCATTATCCCTACCTTCATCTGCTTCTGGACCTGCATATCCTGTAATGGAGACAGCTATATCACCATTTGAAGCTCTCTGAACGCCTCTTGCCATCATCATTGCTACTTCTGAACTCACTACAGAGTGTTCATGTATAGCAGCTTTATCTACGTTTAATACTTTCTCTTTTGCTTCTGCGCTATATGTTACAAAACCATAGGAGAACACTTTTGATGCACCTGGTATATCAGTGATACATGAAGCAAATACACCTCCAGTGCATGATTCTGCCGAGGATAAATATAATCCTTTTTCTCTAAGCTGCCTAATCACGACTTCAGCTAGTTCTTCATTATCATAGCTATAAATATATTCTCCAATCAGCTTATCAATCTCGTTAACCATACAATCAACGGCTGTACGTGCCGCTGTCTTTGATTCACGCTGAGAGGCAACACGGAGCGTACATTCACCTTCTTTTGCATATGTTGCAATTGTAGGATCAGACTGATTATTTATAAGCGGCATGAGCTTCGTTTCAAGATCAGATTCTCCTATTCCAATAGTTCTTATTACCCTATAATACATCTCTTTGCTCGAGAATCGCTTTAAGTAAGTTGTTACGCAGTTTTCAAATAACCATTTCATTTCACGAGGTGGGCCTGGTAAGCAAATCGCACATTTGCCGTCCTTTTCAAGACCAAACGCAGGCGCGGTGCCAGCTTCATTGTGAAACACTTCCGCTCCTACAGGTATAAATGCCTGCTTCCGGTTGTTTTCAGACATGGTACGTCCTCTATCGTCAAAATAGGACTTAATTTCTCTATAACATCTCTCATCAAAATACAGTTCTACGCTCATCGCCTCTGCGACAATTTCCTTAGTCAAGTCATCCTGTGTTGGCCCCAGACCACCAGTGCAAATAATCATGTCATTCTCAGCAAAAGTTGATTTTATTAATTCCTTTAATCTCCCTGGATTATCACCAACTACATGATGATACATGACATTAAATCCCATCAAATTGAGTTGATTCGAGATATAGGTTGCATTCGTATTAACTGTCTGTCCAAAAAGTAATTCTGTTCCAACCGCTATTATCGATACATTCATATCTATTACCCCTCTACGCAATTACTCGGCGTACATTTAAGCACCCCGAGTAATAATATTAATTATATTTATAATTTATAAATTGCATTTCTGATATAAGTAATATCGCGACTATTACTTACATCGAGAAAACGTCTTTATTTTTTATGATATACTCACATCCTGAGTATATTGTTGCTGCTAGCGAAGCCCAGAATAGAGCCATTCCAGCTGTCATCAAGGCATACACGGAATCAAGTGTTAACGCAAGAATAAGAGTTGGTACGGCAATCATCTGAAGAACAGTCTTAATTTTTCCACTCATACCTGCTGCAACCACTCGTCCCTCTGAAGCCGCAACAGTTCTCATACCGCTTACTGCAAATTCTCTAGCAAGTATAACGATAAGAGACCACGCTGGAATAGTTCCTTCTCCAATGAGAAGACACAGGGCCGAATATACCAAGATCTTGTCGGCTAGTGGATCCATAATCTTTCCAAAGTTCGTAACAAGACCTCTAGCCCTAGCAATCTTTCCATCTAATAAATCAGTAAATGACGCAGCGATAAATATAATAAACGCAACCATGTAATACTGCATTATGAAGGCCGCAACGAAGAATGGAACGGCAATCATTCTACCAACTGTCAATTTATTAGGTAAATTCATCTAAACCTCCTCGCCTACTAGATCATACTCGTAAGCTTCTGTTATCTCAACATTTATAATATCTCCAGGCTTAAGAACACGTTTGCTTACGAAGCTAACCTCGTTATCTATCTCCTGTGCATCATATCGAGTTCTGCCTATATATTCACCATCAGCTTGCACTTCGTCAACCATAACTTCGAAAATCCTACCAATTTTCTTGCGGTTAAGTTCCTCACTAATGCCCACCTGTAACTCCATTATGCTGTCTCTACGCACTTCTTTGATATCTTCAGGTAGTTTTCCATCAAGTCTATGCGAAAGAGTTCCTTCCTCATCGGAAAATGCAAATACGCCCAGCCTGTCGATTTTGGCTTCTCTGACAAAATCAAGCAATTCCTCAAAATCCTCTTCACTCTCTCCCGGGAATCCGACAAGCATCGTCGTTCTGATGTGTATGTCAGGTATATTCTCACGGAGTTTTTTGAATGTCTCTCTTATAGAATCTCCAGTAGAGTTCCTCCTCATTCTGCTTAGAACGTTGTCTGAGATATGCTGAATAGGAATATCGAGATAGTTACAAATCTTATCATTTGAAGCAATTGTCTCTATAAGTTCATCTGTAATACCATCATCATATACGTACATAAGTCTAATCCATTCGATGCCATCTACCTTACACAGCTCTTCGAGGAGCTTTGGAAGCATTGCGGATCCATATAAATCTTTACCGTAGTAAGAAGTATCTTGAGCAATTATAGTAAGCTCCTTAATACCTCTTTCAGCCATAACCTTCGCTTCCCTAACTACATCCTCAATCTTCTTACTACGGAAAGGTCCGCGTATCTTCGGAATAGCACAAAAAGCACACGTGTTATTACACCCTTCGGCAATTTTCAGCACACCAGAGTAAGAATTATTTGGAAGAATTCTCTCTTTGTACGGTAGAACTTTACCAACCTTTCCCTTCACACTGTCTGCCATAACCTTATTATCTGACAGAAGAAGATCTGGAAGTTCATCATAGTCATTCACACCTGTAAATATATCAACTTCGTGAATCTCCTTGACAAGGTCTTCGTGATAACGCTCAGAGAGACATCCCGTCACAACCAGCTTCTTCGTCTCTCCCTTAAGTGCTGCCATGTTAAAGATGTGTTCAATCGACTCAACCTTGGCCGATTCAATAAATCCACAAGTATTTACAATCAGTATATCCGCCGATTCCGGTGAATCAGACAGAGTGCATCCCCGCTCCATAAGCTCGGCTGCTAACACCTGCGAATCATAGTCGTTCTTCGCACAACCTAATGTGTCGATATAGAACGTCTTATTCGTATTAGTCATTAAAAATCTCCATTACTATTTGCAGATTCCTCATCCACATTATTTGAATCGTAATTTTCCGAACCGCTTTCAAAAGTAGTCTGATTTGCTGGTCCGTAATATTCTTCTTCTGTTGTCAAAACCTGTCTTGGCCTAGATCCATCAGAAGCACCTATTATACCCATCTCTTCTATCTCATCTATAATGCGAGCTGCACGATTATATCCGATTCTAAACCTTCTCTGAAGCATCGAAACTGATGCCTGCTTCTGCTTAAGAATAAATTCTATTGCATCCTCAGTAAGTTCATCTACAGCAGAATCCTGTGGTGTAGGTTTATCTGAAACTTCAATACTCTGAATCACATCTTCTCTATATTCAGTTTCACTCTGCGACTTCACAAAATCGATAACAGCAGCGCTCTCCGTCTCAGAGATATATGGACCTTGAATTCTGATAGGCTTATTAGCTTCCACCGGTGAGAAGAGCATATCTCCTTTTCCAAGAAGCTTCTCTGCTCCTGCAGTATCTATAATTGTACGCGAGTCAAATTGAGAAGATACACTAAATGCAATTCTTGAAGGAATATTTGCCTTTATAAGACCCGTTACGACGTCAACAGATGGTCTCTGAGTAGCTACAATTAAATGCATACCTGCAGCTCTCGCCTTCTGAGCCAATCTGCATATGGCTTCTTCAACCTGAGACGATGCAGCCATCATAAGATCCGCTAGCTCATCTATAACGATAACTATCTGCGGCATAACTTTGTCGTCTTCACCAGCACTCGATACCAAATGGTTATATGAAGCTAAATCCTTTGCTCCAAGTTCAGCAAATTTGTTATACCTCTGCTGCATCTCGTTAACAGCCCAGTTAAGTGCTGCTGCAGCTTTCTTAGGATCAGTTACGACTGGTATGAGCATATGCGGAATACCATTATAACTTCCAAGCTCAACAACCTTAGGGTCAATCAAGACAAGTTTAACCTCATCAGGCGAAGCTTTGTAAAGAAGACTTGTTATTATGGTGTTAATACACACACTCTTACCGGATCCTGTAGCACCAGCTATTAACATATGCGGCATGCTGTGTAAATCCGCAATTATATTACGTCCTGAAACATCTTTACCAACAACGAAGCTAATCTTTGACTTAGCAAGTTTAAACTCGTTTGATTCAATAAGCTCCCTTATAAGGACTGGAGCAGCTTTTTCGTTCTCCACTTCGATTCCAACCGCCGCTTTGCCCGGTATTGGAGCCTCAATTCGGATACTCTTCGCCCTCATATTAAGTGCTATATCATCAGCTAGTCCTGTTATCTTGCTGACCTTAACTCCAGTAGCTGGTTGCACTTCATATCTGGTTACAGAGGCACCTTGAGTAACGTTAAGAACTTTAGCCTCAACGTTAAAGTCATTTAGTGTCTGTTCTAGGAGACTAGCGCGCTCCTCAAGTTGGTTGCCGCTCATCATGTTATTGTTAGGCTTAGGTCTGTTTAATAGATCTACCGAAGGGAAAATGTAATTATCCTCTTTCTTAGATTGTCCTACCAAAGCTTGCTTGGCAATTTCATCATGATCCGCTTTCGTAGGTTTATTATCTTCTTTTTGTTCATAAACGGCATCATCTTTAGAGTCTCTTTTCGTAGTTGAGATACCGCAAGCCGCAGTCTCCACTGCACCTATACCTATACCATGTGGCACGCTAATATCAGCAGTTGCAGCCGCCTCGCGAGCTTTCATCTCATCAAACTCAGGTGTTCCTGGTCCACGATAAGTAGCAGTTTTAGGTCTTGCTTTTGAAGTCGGTAATTCACCATCTAGGCCTAATCCACTTCCAGAATAGTTGACGCAATTATCATTAGTTCCATCGTATCCACACAGTCCTGTAGAACCATTAGGCGAGCTAACTACACCATCTAAGCCATAACCAGTCTGAGTATTGCAGGAGAAACCTTCAGTATCTGAATCACTAAGGCCTAAACCTTCCTCTTTCCCTGTCTTGACCCTATATCCGTCATATACAGACACATCAGCGTCACCAAAACCCGCTCCACTATCGAGCATATTAGCAAGTTCTCTTCTCGCGTTTTCATCAGGGAATCCTGCTGCTGATTTTTTTTCATTGGTTTTCTGTCCGGATGCTGAATATAAATCGGAATTTGACTTATTATACTGAGGACCTAAAGCTGCTCCCGTCTCATCTGTCTGTGCTCGCTGCTTTCTGGAATTAAGATGTTTTGCAAGCATTCTACCAAATAGTCCAGATGTTGGCTCTTCCTCTAATGGAGCATTTGAATATCCAATAAAACCGTCTTCTGATACATCATGAATAACATCACTAGAAGATGAAGTAAATACTGGTGGGGTGCTTTCTTGCGCTTGTCTATTAAATTCAACTTGTTCACTTGTATCTGGCTTAACTGAAACAGATAGACTTTCGCTAGCCTTCTTCTCTCCAAGGTTCGAGGTTACACTTACATTATCGCTTGAACGCTCAAATTCTCTTATTAAGCGCTTTTCTTCTCTAGCCTCTCTAAATGCATGAATTTGCTTAGAAATTGGAGTATTAACTACTAGAAGAATCGATATTATTATTATAGCTAGTCCTAGAATTATTAGTCCTGGTTTACCTATGAACTTTACTAATATATTCGCAAGTTCCATACCGACAGCGCCAGCATTACGCCCCTTCACACCATCTCTATAGAAGAGCAAAATATCTCCAAAACCAAATCTAACTTTATCTGCATTAACGAACCTATATCCGTTAAGCGCACACATCATGAGATATATGAGTGCCGTTAAAGAAGCTGTTCTAGCGTTAAGTGCTGCAACTTCTGTAGGAACAAGCTTACAGATACAACGATTAAAAAGTACGGCAGTACATAAGACATTCCACCAAAAAGTCCACGAAGAACATTATGTATGCCATGCCCAAAACTACCAGTACTGTTGCTCTTCATCGTGAATATCAAAAAAACACCTATTGCAAATATGGCGATGCCCCATATCTCATCAATAAGCTTTCTATTTGAATTTCGCTTCTCCTGCATCTCACGAATCTGCTTCTGCTCAGCAGTTTCCGCAGTGCTACTACTCCTCTTATTGGATGAAGAAACTTTTTTCTTATTAGATTTATTTTTGCTACCAGGAGGTCTACCTGGACCGCGCTTTTTCTTGTCCTCTGCCATAATTCCCTAATTTCTCTGTGTTGTTCTAAATAGATTAACTCATTTAATTATACTATTTGTAGCATATATTTGCAAAAAAAGAAAAAGACCCGAGACATCTCGGATCATGGGCTTGTCTAAACTATTCAGCGTTATTTACGACGTCTTTTCCATCATAAAATCCGCATGTTGGGCAAACTCTGTGTGGAAGCTTTGGCTCATGACACTGAGGACAAGTTGAAAGTCCTGGAGCGCCCATCTTCATGTTAGCAGCCTTTCTGCTAGCAGTCTTTGCTTTCGATGTTTTCCTCTTTGGTACTGCCATTGTCGACACCTCCTTACAAATGTGATTATCTTAAATATCCGAATTACGTTTCACGCATTACAAGTTAATAGTATATATGAAGCGCCTCTACATGTCAATGAAATTTAAAGCAATGTCGGACTTTTTACACGATCCGACTCCTTATACATATCATTCATTGCTAGAATATTGTATGTATCCGCAGCCTTAATGTCAAGAAGTAATTGTTTCTTTGCAAATATTGGTAGTTTATGGGCTTCCCTATTGATATTCGTCAAAATAGGCAACTTATTTAACTCTTCTTTCTTTGCCTTTCTGATAAGTTTCCTGCCTGTTTCATTAGCTGCAAGCAATCTAAGGTATCCTGGATTTATTTCGCCAAAATCCGTACGTTTAATCCCCAATAAAATCTGCATCAATAGCCTAGAAATCCGAGTATACGTATACCTCTTGCTCTTTGCTACCATAATCAAGTCATTTATAGAGTTACTTGTTCTAATCGCTTCCAAAGCTTAGCCCCTATACCTTCTCCACCTTGCGGAAACTCGTCGATTTCATCAGGCGAAAGATTTAAAAGAGCATACCTCACTAAATTAAACAGATTATCATCGATTTTATCTCTAATAACAGCAGAATTACTTATCATGTAACGGAAAGAATCTTCCGGCATAAAATCAGATACATCAACCTTATCCCGGATAGCTTGTCTGATTCCAGAAGCACTTTGAAATCTCTTGCGATTATCAAAAGCTGCTGAATATCCCGACGACTCACGCTTTACTGTATGAAGAGCTAGATTTGAATTTTTAAGGGATAACTGTGTCTTAATATACTCAATAGCAAGTGTGTCATTTGGTCTCTTTAAAGCTTCGTGAGAATTACATCCAAAGAGCTCTTCATATGCAATTTCACGTGCTCGCGGATAACTGCAGCCTTCCTTTGATAGTTCGCTTATCCGTTCGCTTATCCTCACATCATTCAGATTGTAGACAATGTCTGTTAATTCTTTCAGATTTCCAGACTCGCTACCAAACGATATGACATCTATAACGCCAGTTGCAGCGAGAAGTTTAATGGCCGTAGACGCATAAACAGACGCATTGCCGAGACATGCATAAACAGGTATCTCAAACACTGCGTCTATTCCATTCTTAATAGCTGACTTTGCTCTAATCCACTTGTTAGCCACAGCAAGCTCACCGCGTTGCACATAATTTCCGCTTAAAACTACTATCACTGCATCAGCACCAGTTTCTTGCTTTGCTTTATTGATGTGGTACAGATGTCCATTATGAAGAGGATTGTATTCTGCAACAATTCCCAGAACTTTCATCGGGTAATTATTACTCCTCGTCTTCTTCAACGACTGGAGCAGCCTGCTGTCCTTCGCTATATGAAGCTCCGCCCTGAATGCGCTCAGCAAGAGCCTTCATCTCCTGACGGTTTCCATTTACTCTACCATTCATCTCGCCAAGCATATCTGTAAAGTAATCATTCATTGGCTGAATGTACTCCGTCGCAACCTTAGCGATATCATTCTGCATATCAAATAAAAGCTTATCTACATATTCATAAGAACGCAGCTTAATATATCTACTGTGATTTTCAGCTTCAGAGATAAGAGCATCGGCTCTCTTCTCAGCTTCCTTCTTGATAATATCATTCTCAACAAGATACTCAGCCTGCTTCTTAGCTGCGATGATTACTTTATCATACTCACCTCTAGCTTCGTTAAGGATTCTGTCCTGTTCATCCTTAACCCACTTTGCCTGCTGAATGTCCTTAGGCATGCTGAGCCTAATGTCGTCAACAATGCTTCTAATCTCATCGCTATCTACAATTGCCTTCTCAGAGAAAGGAACCTTAGATGCATTAGCCAGAATTTCCTCGAGATCGTCAAGTAGTGTCATAACTCTAATTGATGCGTCGCTCATAACGATTTCCTCCTAGTTTATTGATTATCAACTTTAGTTTTAATCATTTCGTTTGCATAGTCTGGTAGCAACCCATTTACATTGCCACCATAAGAAACTACTTCTTTGATGAGAGATGAACTAATGAACGAATATCGAGGGTCTGTCATCAAGAAAACAGTCTCTGTCCCACCAGTGTATAAGCGAGCATTCATCTGCGCCATCTGAATTTCATATTCAAAATCAGTAGTAGCTCTAAGACCTCTCACAACTGCTTCGAAATTATGATTATTAACGTACTCTGCAAGCAGCCCATCAAATATATCAATTTCGACATTAGGAATATGTTCAGTCACCTTTGATACGATATGTTTTCGCTCATCCAAGGTGAATAGAGGTGTCTTAGAACTGTTAATGGCTATGCAGACAGTTAAACTGTCAAACATATTAGCTGCGCGTTCAATGATATCCAAGTGACCATTGGTAATTGGATCAAATGAACCGGCATAAATTGCAGTTCTCTTCATATTAATCACCATCTCTCCAAGGTATTTTAACAAACAGATATTGTATTTGCAAGGCTTTAAGCTCTTTCGAAGAAGTCAATGGCTATCGTACCATACCTTTTACCCTTAGTTTTAACAAAGCCACCCACTTTGTCAGATAACTGATTATCGTTTAAATGTTCAACAACAACAACACCATCATCTGCCAAAAGCCCATATTCCTCAATGAGTTCAAACACTTCACCATAATACCCTTCCCGGTAAGGTGGGTCTACAAATATGATGTCAAACTCCCTATTTGCAAGCACTAAAGCTTTTCTAAAATCATTATTATATATTGAAGAAATATCTTCTGCTTTACAGTTTTCAACGTTATTTTTCAGGATTTTGTAGTTTTTTCTATCACCTTCGTTAAAAACACAGCGCTCTGCTCCCCTTGATAATGCCTCTAGTCCTAGTGATCCAGAACCAGCAAATAAATCCAGCACAGTTGCGCCTTCCACTCGTCCGATAAGCATGCTGAATACCGCTTCTCTAACTTTTTCTGTAGTCGGTCTAGTTGTCTCAGGAACCTCAATTTTTCTGTATTTAAATTTTCCAGAATTAATCTTCATCGGAATCTCCTTTACGTTTGTCTGCTATATTATATTGCTATTATCTTGAACCATGATATTGTTAGTTCGCAATTGAAGCTGATCCATATCTACGAACGCTCCACGATCACTTATATTTTTAGACAGTATTAGTTGTGCATCATCAGTTGCAAGCTTCAATATTTTATCATAGCCAAATAGATCGTAAAAGCTATTACCTGCATATCCGTGTTGCATAGTCCCCATCAAGTCTCCGGCACCACGAAGTCTATAATCTTCTTCACTTATCTCAAATCCGTCGCTCATTGTTACCATGGCATTCATTCGGCTTATTGCATTCTCAGATTCACTATAGCATATTAGATAGCAATATGACTGCAAGTCACTTCTTCCTACTCTCCCCCCTTAACTGATGCAACTGTGCCAAACCAAAACGTTCAGCGTTTTCAATCACTATTACGGTCGCTTTAGGTATATCTATACCAACTTCAATTACTACTGTTGATACTAGTATTTCAATAGTACCAGCTGCAAATTCATTCATTATCCGTTCTTTTTGAGGCTTATCAAGCTTACCGTGAATAAGACCCACTTTCACCCCTTTGAACTTTGCTTTTATTTCATCAAAAAGAGCTTCCGCAGAGGTTAGGTCGCTATCTTCATTGTCCTCAATTGACGGAGCTACGATATATGCTCTATTGCCGTTCTTTACTTCATTGTAAACATTGACATATGCACGTTCCCGTGATTTTTCTGTTGCGTACCTAGTGATGATTTCCTTCCGGTTTGATGGCTTGTTTTTTATGACAGAAAAGTCCATATCGCCAAACACTGTTGCTGCAAGCGTTCTAGGAATCGGTGTTGCCGACATTACTAGAACATTAAGCGCTTCTGCCTTCTCTGCCAAAACTTTACGCTGGTTAACACCAAACCGATGCTGTTCATCGGTTATAACTAAACCGAGTTTTGTAAATTCCACATCAGACTGAATCAGAGCATGTGTCCCAACAACTACATCAATATCTCCGCTTTTAATATCCTCAAGAATTTCCCTTCTCTCGGCAGCTTTGATGCCACTGACAAGAAGCGCCGTCCTCATTCCGAACTTTCCTAACTCATTGCTGAGTTTATAAAAGTGCTGCCTAGCTAAAATTTCAGTTGGTGCCATAAATGCTGCCTGCCAGCCCGCACTTATCACATGAAATATCGCTGCTTCTGCAACGACAGTTTTTCCACATCCAACGTCTCCCTGAACAAGTCTATTCATTGCTCTTTCACTCAGCAAATCACGCTCTATATCATTAATTGCATTCAGCTGTCCCGCTGTAAGCTTAAAAGGAAGCGAATCTGTAAATGTGTCTATATCCACCGGATCAATGCTTGCATTCCCGCATTCCTCATCAAGAAATCGGCGGTTATGCAAAACGGAATATTGAAATGCGAGTAGTTTATCGTAGATTATCCTAAACTTTGCCCTATTGTAGGCAGATACACTCTCTGGAAAATGAATATTCTTGTAAGCATAGTCCTCGGGCGCAAGATTGTTTTTCTCTATTAGTTCTTCACTTAGCCACTCACATGATTCATCTAATTTCTCCGAGACAGTGCGAATCAATTTTGATAGCTCATTTGAAGTTATTCCAGCCGTTCTCCTATATACAGGAATTATTCCACGTATATCTCGCGTACTACCTGCAGGAGAAATTTCAGGATTAACTATTGTCTTCGCTCCATTACGCCACTTCATCTTACCGAACAATGTGTAATCTGCACCAAGCCTCAAATTCTTTTCAAGAAATGGCATATTAAAAAAAATTGCATGAAATATACCGCTCTCATCACGGAGCGCACATTCAAGCATTGTTCTACCTCTACCTATAGAGCGCAGCCTTTTATTAATCAAAACACCACCAATCAAGACATCTTTATTTTCAGGGACATCCATAAATGGAGTTCGAGTTAATCTATTCTGATATCGAAATGGTTTATGCTCAAGCAAATCGTAAATTGTGCTGATTCCCATGGACTCAAGTAATGTTTGCTTCTTGGCACCGACGCCTTTGATTGTCGTTACACTGTCACTTAATCTCATAATCTATTCGTTTGTCCTAATTACTTCAACATCTCTCTTCATGATGTGTTCAGCTTGCACGCCCTTAATGCACGCCTTTATCTCCACAGGTTTGGGAAGAGAAAACATTGCGAAATTACGCTCAATACTATCAAATATAGTATTACTAATCTCATTAATACTTTCACCAAACTTAACTATTATATTGAAGACAATATAAATGCCATGATCCGATTCTTGAACTTCAATAGAAGAAAGAAGTTCATTTATACCAGAAAAAAAGCCTCTTTTTAAAGTCCTTCCGCTCTGACTACATGGAGAGACCACATCTTCATATTTAAGCAGTTCATCAAGCACAAGCTTATCCATCACCTGTTTACTGATCCTAACTGCCCCATATTCGGAACTGCTGAGTAGCTTCATATTATCCTCCAATTTATTTTATATCTTATAAAGATTATATATGATTATTCAGATAATAGCGATTATACCTTAGCTTTTATTACCATAAAATAAAAAAAGCCTTAAACGGCTAACCGTTTAAGACAAGATTTCGGGTATATAGACTAAATGGCACGGTCTACTTTGCCAGATCTCAGGCAACTCGTGCAAACGTTTGCCTTTCTGACCGTACCGTTCTCGCTAATTCTTACAGACTGAATATTAGCATTCCACTTTCTCTTAGAATGTCTGTTAGAATGAGAAACAGCGTTTCCCGAAGCCTGACCCTTACCGCAAACTTCACATTTTCTGGACATTTGCCGCACCTCCTTGTAGTTAATATAGTTGCATTCAATAGTAACGCGATGAAAATTATAACACAATAATTACACTGGGTGCAAGGGTTTTATTATCATTTTTACAGTATCTTTATTATATAATATATTTTATGCAATCAACATCAATATGAGTTTTATCTACATAATAATGACAAAATTTGAAAAGATACTATAATTAGTGACTTTTCTTGTTCTAATCTTCACACTTAATCTGTATAATAGGCTCTATATAAAAATGCAATAATTATGAAGGGGTTTCCATGCGTAATTCTAATAAAAAAACTACTGTAATTGTTCTCGTAATTGTCCTAACTTTCGTAGGTATAATTGCGTACTACAAAATGGCTAAGACTCGTCTCGTTGATAAGGATAACTACATTGCTTTCCGCGAGCAATTAGTATCAAAATCAAAAGATTTTAAATCCAATGCTGATCTCCAAAAGTTCATTGAGAGCGAAACTACCAAAGACAAGGTATTATTCATCACTGATGAACACGGCAATATAATTATTACGAAGACAGCATCCGATGTCACTGCTCCCGCTACTGTAGTTGTAGCTGATTATAATTATAAAACTGCTAATACTGATGCCGACACGCTTGCTACCCTACACGAGGTTTCAACATCAAAAACAACTGGTGGCAGCGTAATTGCAATTTTCCTCAATAACGATAACAACGAGCATTCTGGGGCTAAGAATATTAATAATTCATATATACCAGCAAACTCAAACGTTATATATGTGAGCAGCGGAAAAAAGCTCTATATCTCAAATACCTCATTTGCAAGCGGTATGAGTGACATTTCAATACCTTATGCTACTGAATCTAGGACTCAAAACACTGGCATCAAGGTTAAGATTACTGGTATAAAAACTGATAGTCCTAGCTCTTATATTTCACAACAACCTGATGTATTCGACGTCTTTAGCACAATCGTTTCCAAGTACAAGAATAAATCTGTATCATACCAGGTTGCAGATATCAAAGTTGGCAACAACGGAAATATGTACCCTAACTCACTTGAATTCACTATTCTTTTAGATTCGTATAACCTCGAGGATACGAAGGAATATTTTGATGGACAGGTTGAGAAGTTTATGAAGGCAAATAAAAAATATTTCCCTGAAGCTAAAATGAGCTACTCTGTTATCACAGATGAATCTAAGCTTCCAGATACTGTAATATCACAGAAGACCATCGATTATTTAATTACTTATCTATATATAGATAAGAACAGCAACTATAGATTTGGTGACGAAGATAAAATCCCTGCAAAGTACTCTAAAGGTGATGTATATGCAACTAATACAATGGAAGAGTTATATGTTGACGGTGACACAATGCATCTTAAGATGAATACCACAGGTGTTACAGATGCATATCGTGATCAGATAATGAAAGATAACGAGTCGGCAGCATCCCTTGCGGGTATAGAAATCAATACTTATGATATGTTTAGTGCGTATAGTAATAAAAGTCATAAGCTCTCAAGTGACCTTAGTACAATCTATTCAAATGCGAACGACAAGGCTTTGCAGACAATAGCCGTTCCACTTGACAAAGATCAGAAATTCACAACTATGTCTATACTCAAAGGAATACAAAAAAAAGCAAATATAACACATTTCAATCTTAATGACGACGACCAAGATGCTGGTATAAAAGTTGCAAACACTATACTTAACTACATAAATTCTTATATAGAGTCTGGGCTACTTAAATTTTAAAGATTATCAAAACGTATAATTAAATTATAAAATCGGCGTGAACTAGTCTATAAGGCCATTAAAACAAAAACGCTTCTACTCTATCTGACGAAGTTCAATAGCTATGAAGCGTTTTTTCTATAATAACAATTATTTAATTTATGCTTCTATTAATATTCTTCACATGAATATATGTGATATAATATTGAAGACTATATTATGAATTAGTCTGCTTTATGAAAAATATTCCTGATTGGAGGGTTTCTAATGAAGTCTGAAAACGACAAGATTTCTAATAATGAACGTGAGATAGACGAGTTTCTATCCAAGTTCGAGGCGCTTGACGGAGATGAGGCAGCACAAGCACCTACTGGTGATGGTTCATCTGATAAAAGCAAAAAGAGAAACAAGAAAAATAAATCTAATAATAAGTCAAAATCTTCAAAAAAGAGCACTGGCTCTTTTCTTGCTAGATTATTTAAGGGAAATGGAGAACCACTTAAAGATCGCCTATTCCTAAAAGACAACCCTCACTACAACAAAAGCCTTGGTGCAACAGTTGTAGTCAACGGTAAAAAGATTAAAAATGCGCCTAAAGTACTAAGCAAAGGTAAGATCTTAAAGGATCTTATCCTCCTATTTGCTATAATTTTCGTAATAACCGTCCTATATACATTTATAGTCATCAGTACAGCTCCTAAGATTGATCCTGAAAACATCTATGAGTCAGTTGCTCAGAGCTCTGTAATCTATGATGATCAAGGCAACAAAGTCACAACCGTCTTCTACAATCAAGACAGGCAGCTTATCTCATATAAGGATATGCCTAAGAATATGATTAATGCCTTTGTTGCTCTCGAAGATAAGACTTTCTGGAAGCATCACGGATTTAATTGGACAAGAATGGCTGGTGCCGTTGTACAATCATTTACCGGCTCTGGACATATTAGTGGAACCAGTACTATTACGCAGCAGCTAGCTCGAAACGTGTACCTACCTAACATTAAGAGCCAGAGAAGTATAAAACGTAAGATTCTGGAGATGTACTATGCTAGTCAGATTGAAAGATCACTTTCTAAGAAGCAGATTATTGAAGCTTACTTAAATACAATATATCTTGGATTTGGAAGCTACGGAGTAAACTCGGCTTCTCACGCGTACTTCTCTAAGGATCCTAAGGATTTAACGCTCGATGAGTGTGCCGCCCTTGCGGCCCTACCGCAGGCGCCTGATACATATGCACTAGTAAAACTTGTAGGAAAAGACTCTGTTGCTGAAGGAAGTACTAATATCATCCTTCGTGATCCAGATACGTATATCGCAAACGATACATCGAAAAATCGTCGTGACACTGCTCTTAAGTTGATGCACGAGCAAGGATATATTACCGATAAGGAATTTAAAACAGCTTACAATAAAAACTTAATAGACTTCATCAACCCTTCTATAAAGAGTAACAAGAGCGTGAACTCATACTTTAACGAGTACGTAATTGACGAGGTTTCTCGAGATTTACAGAAGAAATATAAAATTTCACCTCAGGAAGCAGAGCGGATGATCTACACTGGAGGACTTAAAATTAACTCTACTATGGACTCAACTGCTCAGAGCGTTATTTCAAAAGAGTTTGAAACGGGATCTAACTTCCCTTCCCTAGTTAGCATAAGGAAGGATTCATCAGGTAACGTAATAGGCGCAAATGGAACTATCCTTCTCTACGATTACAACGATAGTTTTAATGCTGATGGTGACTTCACTCTGACAAGCGATGAAGTTACTTTAAATAAAGATGGTTCGGTTACAATTAAACGCGATAAGCGGCTTCACATCTACACAACTAAAGCTGGCGGAAAAGTAAATTATAGCCTTGAGTTTAAGAAGCAGTACGTTCAAGAAAACGGTACACTCTATATATATTCAGGTGGTTTTATCAACATCCCTAGCAAGTACAAAAAACTTGATAGCGACAACAATCTAGTAATCGATAAGAGCTACTTTAAGGATTTCCCTAAGGCTATGGTTAAATCTGGAAGTTCTTTGGTAATAAAGCCAGATGCGTACTCTCTCAACGAGAAGACTATTCAGCCACAGGCAGCAATGGTTGTCGTTGAAGTTGGAACTGGTAAAATTAAAGCAATGGTTGGCGGACGCGGCTCCACTGGCAGCAGACTATACAACCGTGCTCTTAACCCTAGACAGCCTGGTTCTTCTATAAAGCCACTTGCTGTATATGGGGCTGCATTACAGAAGAGCTATGACTACGCTGAGAAAGGTGAAACTTGGCCTCTCGTTGATTACAAGCACGATAAGCAAGGTATCAAAGGCTATGGAGATTACCTGACAGCATCATCAACTATTGTCGATGAACAGATGACATTTAATGGCAGAGTTTGGCCAAAGAATGCAAGTAACAGCTTCTCTGGACCTGTATCAATGCGCCGCGGACTACAGCAGTCAATAAATACAGTTGCTGTAAAGATTCAGTTACAGGTTGGTAACGAATACTCAGCTGAAATGCTCAAGAAGTTCGGACTTACAACTATTGTACCAAGGGATCTACGAGTGATATGAACTCGGCGGCGCTCGCACTGGGAGGTTTAACAAACGGTGCAATTCCTTTGGAAATGGCGCAGGCTTATGCAAGTTTCCCTAACGGCGGTGTTCGCCAGTCATCTGTTGCCTACACTACTGTTACAGATCGACACGGTAAGGTGCTACTTAAGAGCAAGTCCAAGAAGACTAAGGTTATGGATGAAGGCGTTGCCTTCATTATGACTGATATGCTCCGAACTGTAGTATCTAATGGTATTGCTGGAGCAGCTTCTGTAAGCGGTGTCCAGGCCGGTGGTAAGACTGGTACTACTAACAGCAACTACGATATCTGGTTCGATGGATTTACTCCAAATTACGCAGCATCACTATGGATTGGTACTGATGTTAATATCAAACTGTCATCCATGTCAGGTATGGCTGCAAGGCTATGGGGACGAATCATGAATCAGGTTCCTAATGCTAAGACCGGCAAGTATAAATCAATGCCAAGCAACGTTATAAGGGTTGGAAGTGAGTACTATACTAAGGGTACAGAAAAAGGACGTGCTACATACACACCACCTAAGACTGTAACCGATGATCAAGATTATGAAGAAAACAATGATGATGCATCAGAGGAAGATAATACCCAGTCTTCTACAGGTGCCTCCTCTGGCCCTACAATACCAGGTGCATAAATCTTTGTTGCCCTGATTATTAAAATTTTCTAAATCAATATTAATTGTTCTACACAATAAAGCTCCGCTATCACAGCGGAGCTTTGCTATTTAAACAATAAAATGAATTTACCATAGCCTTATATTCACTCAAAAGCTTATATTTCTTAACTTTTTTCTAAAAAATTTATTGACGTGACAAAAAAAATTAATAATTTAAATTATATCAAACTTCGTGAATGCACTCCAATTAAAGGGTTTGAGCGGGTGGCGTCAAAAAGTGACGAATTTGTGATGGCTAAGTCATATTGACAACACAAAACTCCAATTCTATAATCAAGTTGTACTTGTAAAAGGACTTTGATTATTCTATGTATGGAGGTTATTTAACATGGAACAGGAAAACAACAAAGGCCAATTTAATTCCAATTTTGGATTTCTAATGGCTGCACTTGGTTCCGCTGTAGGTCTCGGTAACCTATGGTCCTTCCCTTATAAGCTAGGACTTGGCGGCGGATTCGCATTCCTAATTATTTACACAATTCTTGCTATCGTAGTAGGCTATCCTTTGATGCTATCCGAGATTGCTCTTGGACGTAAGACTCAGAAGGCTGCTATCGAAGCATACAAAGAAGCTGACCACAGATTCAAGTTTAACGGTGTTCTTCAGACTATCGTTCCTTGGTTCCTAATCTGCTTCTACTGCACATTTGGTGGATACATCACTAAGTACTTATTCGAATCAGTTCAGGCTCTATTCGTGAAGAATTCAGCTCTCAACACTGGAGATCCTGGCGCTCTATTCGGCGGCATGATCAATAACGTTGGAAACTCTGTTGCATGGATGACTGCATTCCTAGTACTAACAATGGTAATCGTATTCGGTGGAGTATCAGGCGGAATCGAAAAGTTCTGTAAAATCGCTATGCCTGCACTATTCTTCCTACTACTCGCAGTAGTAATCAGATCTTGCACACTTCCTGGAGCTGGTCCTGGACTAAAGTTCCTCTTCTACCCTGATCTAACAATGTGGAAGACTAACTTCTTTGATGTAGTAAAGCTTGCTGGTGGACAGATGTTCTTCTCTCTATCACTAGCTTCTGGTTGTATCATCGCTTACGGTTCATACCTAGGTAAGAAGGAAAACCTCGAGGCTAACGCTGCTATCATCACTGTTGGTGACTCTCTAGTAGCTGTACTCGCAGGAATGGCTATCATGCCAGCTGTATTCGCATTTGGCCTAAAGCCAGGTGGCGGTCCTGGACTTCTATTCGTTTCGATGACTACTGTATTCCAGTCAATGGGAACTGCTGGTAAGCTCTTCCAGCTAGCATTCTGGCTACTAGTATTCTTCGCAGCTCTATCTTCCTCAATCGGAATGATGGAAGCTGGTATCTCTGCTATCCTCGACTCTAGAGTTAAGGCTGGTAAGCCTGCAAGCAGAGTTAAGGTTTCAATCATCATGGCACTTGCAGCATTCGTAGGAAACTTCCTAACAACTGCTGACTGCCTCGGCGGAAACCCTAAGATGAACTGGTTCCACCTATTTGGACAGGCTGACGTTCTCAGCGTATGGGATTGTCTAGCTGAAGGTATCTTGATGCCACTAACAGGATTCATCATGGCTATCCTTCTTGGTTGGTTCGTACCTCACTTCCTCGATGATGAAATCGAGAATGGCGGTACACGTGCATTCAAGACAAGAGGATTCTACAATTTCTGCATCAAGTGGATTGGACCTATCTTCATGCTCATGATAGTTTACGGACAGTTCACAGATTTCTTTGGTAAGAAATAAGATTATAATCTCGTAAAGAGATAATAAACTATATGATCAAAGTCTCAAAGACCCTCCCACTAGGGAGGGTCTTTACTTGATTCAATTTAAGATAAAATTAAAAGCCACACATTGTGTGTGACTCAAACTAATTAATGATTATTGATATAAAAATATAATGTAATTATTATATGATATTATTAATGAATGATATGAATGATTTCTCATATTCATCTGGCTGAATAACGTATGAACACACGTGCCCTGCTCCTTCAACAAGAAGCAATTTCTTAATATTTGAGTTACACGCTTCATATAGTCTAACTGAATTATCTGGCAAAACATATCTATCATCTTTTCCGTGTATAAACATAACTGGAACATTTATATTTTTCATAATGGCTAAAGGAGATGCATCTCTAACCTTGACTTTCGCTCTAAGGCGCATATTTGCCTTAAATAGACCTATTAAAATGCTTTTGATAATACTATGCCTATTACCTAGTAAATACTCTGCTTGGCTCAATATATCCGTATATGGGCTATCTGCTATACAGCAAACTATGTTAGGTTTACTGTTCCCCTCTAAACGATTCTCATATATACCTGAAGTTATTAAAACTGTAGCAGCTCCCATAGATACTCCATGTAAAATTATAGGAATTTCTGGTGTATATATTTTACACACTATATTGACCCAATCTAAGACATCCTGTGACTCTTTTACACCGAAAGTCAGATATTCACCTTCTGAATCAAAATGACTTCTCTGAGAGATGATTAGATAATCAAATCCATTCCTTAAATACATATCAGCAAATCTTCCCATATCTCTAAGTCCTGTGCTATGAAAACCGTGTACAGCTACTACTACAGCTTTTGGTTTACTTGTTTGTTTCTTATAAAGCCTTCCCTTAAGCACTAACCCATCTCTGGATTTAATATGTACAATTATTGGATCGTTTAATGCATCACTTTTAATAGCTTCTTCGTATTGTAGCAAATATGCCTTATCTCTTGGCTTACAGTTATCTGAAGTTATCTGCAAAGCTTTTTCGCTACGTTTCATAAATTCAAAAATATCAGTACCTCCTATTTAAATGGGAGCTCTAGTAAATCCCTAAATTTCTTTTTACATTAATAGCAACCAAATTTGTTACTTTGCATATTTTAACTTAATTTAAATTATTTGCAATAATATATTGTACAGTAGTCGGCTTATTATCATTATTTGCCGCGTTAACAGAGACTCCTGCTCCTATAATCAGAACACAAGCAAACAGCATAGCCATTACCTTTTGAAGTCTTCAGATCTCATACTTTATCTCCTTCTGTTTTATTCTTCTTCAGCCAAAATATACACACTGAATTTTCTTATCAGTTATACTAAAATTCCAACTATAAGTCTACTTTTATAGTCTAATATTTTAAATCAACATTATAAAATTTAATTGCGGTACAAGTGCAATTCTGGTCAATTGCAACTATACAAATATTGTCACACTTTGAGCAAAACACCCTTTTTTTTGGTATAATAAAATGGTTATTATGAAAAGGAGTTAAAAATGACTGTAATTTTACAAGCAATTTTCTTAGGTATAGTTGAAGGTATTACAGAATGGTTACCTGTTTCTAGCACAGGACATATGATTCTCGTCAATGAGATTTGGCCTATGCATGTTAGCAAAGACTTTATGAGTATGTTCCTAGTAGTAATTCAGCTTGGTGCTATTCTAGCTGTAGTTATTACCTTCTGGAATGATATATGGCCTTTCACTGCTAATAAATCAAAAAAATACATTCGAAAAGATGTATGGTCAATGTGGTTTAAAGTTATCGTAGCGTGTATCCCTGCAGTAATCGTCGGACTAAAATGGGATGATGCAATCGAAAAACATTTTTACAACTACAAGGTAGTTGCTATAATGCTGATACTTATAGGTATTCTCTTTATAGTAGCTGAAAACCGTAACAAACATCTAAAACCTATTACTAATAGTCTCGATGAACTTACATTTAAACAAGCTTTTATCATCGGATTATTCCAGCTTATAGCAGCAGTATTTCCAGGAACATCTCGCTCAGGCTCCACCATACTCGGCGCCCTGATTATTGGTGTAAATCGTAAGACAGCTGCCCAGTTCACATTCTTCATGGCGATTCCTGTAATGTTTGGGGCAAGTCTACTGAAACTTCTCAAGTATGGATTTAACTTTGGAGGGAATGAATTAGTCATACTACTAGTTGGAATGATTGTTGCGTTTATCGTTTCCATGTTTATAATCAAGTTGCTGATGAGTTATATTAAGAAGCACGATTTCAAGGTGTTTGGTTATTACAGAATTGTGCTCGGTGCAGTTGTTCTACTGTACTTCTTCTTTAACTAAGCGTACCATCCATATGAAATTCGGAAAAGATAAAATCCACACGATCATCGTGTGGATTTCCTTTTTTAGTATAGTTATATGCGTTTGAGGGTTATAGGACAAAACGTGTTGGTCGCTAGTCCCAATAATTCTGAAATTCAGATGACTTATGCAGCTCTCCCCAGACCACCGCATCTCCCCATGTAGGGATAGATGAAGTGCGTTTATCTAACTCTGAAATCTTCTGGTATATCGCTGCAATACTTGTCCGTTGGCATTACTTTTAATAGCTCAGAAACAGAAAGCGGTCTTGGTGAGTGCACATAGCACCACCAGAAGACCGCTTTTATTCTTCTTTCAACAGATAGTCCACGGTGATTCCTTAGCAAGGCTCTTAGCCTTGCATTTATACCGCCTTCTATCTGGTTATTTGTAGATGGAGCCTTGCCTATCTTAGCTATTAAATCTTCATCCAAATAAGCGAATAGAGTGCCTTCTTTTACCAACCTAGAAAGAGATCTCTGTGCCTTTAAAAGTCTTTCATGCGTTGCTCTCCAATTGCCGTTTTCATCTAGTGACCTTTGGCTCAGAAACTTGTTGTGTTTTCTCATCCAATCTAAGAATTCATCTACCCATTTATCTGCTTCAGATCTAGTTTCTAGGTGTAGTAGTCTTTTAGCAAGAGCATATAATTCAGCCCCTGCAAGGGTTTTAGGTCTTGTTGTAGTATATCTTCTTACTTGAGAAAACACATGAAAAAGGCATCTCTGGTGCTTTGCATGAGGCCATACCTTTCTCAAAGCTTTATTAAATCCTTTTCCTCCATCCGAAACTACAAGTGCAGGTTCAGTAATCCTAGACATTAATGAGATCCATGCATTTGCATGCTCATAGCGGCATAAGTACCAACCTAGCACATGGTTTCTGTCACAGCAAATTAAAACACAAGCATTACGGCACAGGTAAATTCCATCTACGAATACTACTGAATGCTTTTCTTCTACAACTGGTGGTAATGTCCATATATCCCAAAATTTGGATGTTTTTCGCCTAAATGTACGACCACCTCCAGGCATATACTTTTGAATATCTTTGCTAAAAAGCCACTTAAGAAATATATTAAGCTGCTTGGTTAGATTGTCTATTTTAGGGGAAAACGCCATCTTACAATTACAACAAAACCACCTCTGTGTTCCTGCATTTGTCTTACCATATTTCGAGCAACACCTACCACAAACAGGGCAAATAACACGCTTCATTTTACAATCCTCCTAGAATACTATTTCTAAGGAAGATATAACCCTAATACGCCTTGAAATTTCAAGTGTTTTAGACGATTTTACCAACACGTTTTGTCCACCCTGTATCTTCTTTCAAAAAAGATATAACCGCTGTAGCCGTTGAAATTTCAACGACCGCAGCGGTTTTTACCAACACGTTTTGTCCTATAACCCGCGTTTGATTTATATAATTTAATAAGAATACGATAAATCACTTTAATGAACTAGTTATCTAAAAATGAGCTAACTGTCTTATAAAAGTTGGGATAAGTCTCCTTGAGATACTTCGCATTTACTACCCAGTTGATGAGCAAAAGCTCTAGGACCTGGGCAAAATCATCATTAAACTGGGTTAAATCGTCTGGTGTCATCTTTACATAGTCACCGCGAAGTCTGAACTCATCCATAAGATGCAGCAATTCCCACAGAAGGTCTGAGAAGTATTCATGATCGTACAGCATAGGATTGGATGACAGTATAAGTATATCAGTCTTCGAAGCGATTATTACATCACTTATAATGTTATATATACCCATGTCAGCGTTAATCGTGAATGTACTGCTTTTAATCGCGTTGATTTTCTCAGATTCAGATAGATTATCGTTGTTAATTTTACGTAATACTTCTTCATCGATATTAGAAACTAGTGCAAGCATACTCATAAGCTCGAATCCGATATCACTAAAGAATGTGCTCGTCAGCATTCGTGTCTTATGACGACTATCTCGTTTAGTGTTAATATCGAGTAGTTCTCCGACTACAATCGTAGTAATTGCAATACTTATCGGGATAAATGCCATGTCTTGGAAAATGTAGAATTCTGTATTCCTAACATCTTTAAATATTAGTATCTGTAGCCCATATATACACGCAGATATTGTGATAAGGACTGATATGATGATGGCATTCTTTTTTTGTAAACATAGTGTTTCTCCGCTTATCATTTCTAGTTGCAGCTACATACGAGATAAATGATATACCCTCCATATTAATTTATCATATAATTGACCTATTTCTCGCTTTCTATTGTATCTTTTAATAAAAACTCACTTAAAACACTGTTAAATTTCTCGTAGTTCCATCGAGCAACCGTATGCTTACCGGGAATAAACTCCAATTTCGATTTTGGTATGTGTTCAGCAATGAACTTCGTATGGCTACCATACATCAGATCAAATGTCCCGGCAATTACAAGCGTTTCAGACTTAATATCATCAAGCTCGTCGGCGCTGATTACTGGTTCATTTTTCATTAGACGAAGACGCTCTGCCCTAAGCTTGCGCTTCTCAAGACTCACACTAAACGTTGCGTTTAGCAGCTCAAGTATCTCAATGCCAACACGTACAGTGAACCTAAGAGCTCTGTATTTAATATTTGCTCCGTTAAGAACGAGTTTATCCACACGTTCTGGGTAATCAATCGCAAACCTTATTGCGACATTGGCCCCATCTGAGAACCCCAGGATATGAGCTCTCTTAATGTCGTGCATGTCCATAAATTGCCTTAGATCTTCAGAGAACTGCAAAATAGTAAGAGGTTTATCACCACGCGGCGTTCTACCGTGACCTCTCGAATCCACTGCTATAACCCTATATTTAGATGAAAAGTAGTTAATCTGGTGATAAAAGTAACTGCTGTCTAAACCATTTCCATGAAGCATAATCAGCACATCACCTTCACCTTTTTCAATATAGTTATGCTTTATCATAGTGATTACATTGTATCAAACTAAATTTGTTTTGGAATATCGTTTTGGTGAATTTTTTTGACAAAATAATAATATTTTTCACATTAGTTCCAATGAAACGACACGTGCACCCTATCAGTTAAATTAATGCTGCGGTATAATAAAAATATGAAAAATAAGTATTTGCTAAGAACGGCTATCTCATTACTTGGAGCCATTATCTTATTCGTGCTGGTCGTTAATAATTCTTGGATGTATAAATCCCCTGTCGCTAAAGTGGTTGAAGTCCACAACCATGGTAATACGCAGGCTATTGAGGTGCGTCTAGAAAATGGACGCGACAAAGGAAAGCTCCTTCATATTATTAATAAATACGACAAGTCAAAAGCATATGACGAGCAATACTATAAACATGACTATGTATTTTTAAACGATGAATACTCCGGTATTACTGGCGTGAAACGTGATTATTGGGTAGCTGCTGTTTTTCTTGTTTTACTCGCTTCACTTATAGTTATCGGCGGAAAGAAAGGTACTTACACCTCGCTCTGTGTACTTGGAAATATAGCTCTATTTGGACTTATTATTTATATGAATATACGTGGATTCGACATCTTGCACATGACGGTTGCTGGTGTTGTAGTGTTCACATTTTTTGTCCTGCTAGTTGCTGACGGAATTTCCCATAGGATGATGATATCTTTTGCCGCTACGTTGCTAACAACTTTACTTCTGTCAGCTCTCATCATGCTCTTAATCTGGAATACGGACATAGACTATGATTTTCTTCATTTCCTGCCAGAGCCATTCACTAAAACTGATGCAAATCACTTCTTCCTTGCACAGATAATTATAGGCTGCCTCGGAGCTATTATCGATGTTTCCGTTACTATTACAGCCGCTAGTATGGAACTAGTCGAGAGAACACCTGACATCGGACTTAAGGCACTCCTCAGTTCTGTACGGAAAGTTGCAGATGATATAAACGGCACGATGATAAGTGTAGTACTTCTTACAAATATCGCTTATACATTGCCGATATTTCTAATCTCAATGTCAAACGAAATCAGCTTCAGAACGGTAATAAGTCATGATGTATATTTCTATATAGTTCGCTCTTTATCAGGAATGCTCTCGATTATAGTAGCAATTCTTGTTTCACTTTTCGTCACCTCACTAGTTGCTAGGAAGGAGCTCAAGCATGATTAAAATACTCCTAATCTTATTTGTACTCCTTTCATTACTTGCCGGTGGAGATCGAACGGCTAAATCACTTATGACTACAGCTATCAACATTTCGATTTTTGCCCTGCTTATAGAACTAATCTATATGGGATTTAGCATAACCATTACCACAGCAATTTCGATACTGTTAATAACCGCCGTAACTATATTCTATCAGAATGAAACTAATATTAAGACAGTATGTGCATTTATTTCAGTAGTACTAGTATTAGTAATTTCTGCTCTACTCATATCATTTGTAGTTACTCACGCTCACCTCCAGGGCTTTGGAACAATCGGGGATGTCAAGATTCAGCCATCAAATGGATATGAAGAAAATATTGGTATTAATATGCTGCTTGTACAAATAGCAGTATTTATCGTCATCCTTGTCGGAGGATTAATAGATACAGCTATGGCAGTATGCTCGGGCACTTATGAAGTCATTCGGCACAATTCTGAATTAAGTCGTAATGAGGTTGTAGAATCTGGCACGAATATCGGTAGCAAAATTCTAAGCTCCAATATAAACACATTACTTTTTATATTCGCAGGTGAGTTTATGATTATGTGTATAAATTTTCTTAAATTTTATTCGTGGAGCACGCTTATTAACTCTAAGGATTTTGCGCAAGAATTCATAGCCATCATGATAAGTGCAATAGGAACAGTAATTATCATACCAATTTCCTCTTTAATTTCTTCAAGACTCATGACACGAGACCGTACAAATATTTAACTATAGGTATATTTACAATTTCCATTACTAATGTAGAATAGTTGTATGGAGACTAAGATTAAAAAAGAAAAAATTCAATTATCCGACCATTTTACGTACTACAAATTGATTCGATTTGTCCTCCCTTCTATCGGGATGATGGTATTCACTTCAATATACGTTATCGTTGATGGTCTTTTTGTTTCTAATGTTGTTGGTAAGACCGCTTTTGCCTCTATAAATCTCATAATGCCAGTAGTTATGCTCGTTGGTGCAATTGGATTTATGGTAGGTACTGGAGGTGCAGCACTAGTTGCTAAGACACTTGGCGAGCAACGCAGGGATCGTGCTAATCAGTGCTTTACAATGCTAATTGGTGCTACAACCATCGCTGGAACTATCGTATGCATACTGGCATATATATTCATGGATAAAATTTGCCTTGCACTCGGGGCTGATTCAAACATGTTGCATGGCTGCGTTACTTACGGACGTATAAGTATGTATTTTAATGTATTTTTCATGCTGCAAAACTGCTTCCAAGACTTCTTTATTGTTGCTGAAAAACCTCACCTTGGCCTGGTGACCACTATTATAGCAGGACTTTCAAATATTATCCTCGATGCCCTATTCATTTATGTATTTAACTGGGGTGTTGCAGGTGCTGCTGTTGCTACAGGTTTTAGTGAGATTGTTGGAGCGGCAATACCAATAATATACTTTATAAAACCAAATAACAGTTTATTGAGGCTAGTTCCATGTAAGTTGGAATTTAAACCAATAATCAAGGTATGTGGTAACGGAATCTCGGAGATGGTAACGAGTATTACATCCTCATTTGTAAGCATGCTCTACAACGCACAGCTCATTAAATACGTTGGTTCTGATGGAGTTGCAGCATATGGTGTGCTAATGTACGTTCTATTTATATTTGCAGCAATATATATTGGATATTCAATGGGTTGCGGTCCTATTATCGGTTATCATTATGGTGCTCGGAATCCTAGCGAGCTACGAAATATACTTAATAAGAGCTTTAAGCTTTTAACTGGAACTGGAATAGCAATGCTGTTATTTGGAGAAATATTTGCGAGACCACTATCTGGGCTTTTCTTCGCATATGATAAGGCACTGCTAGATATGACAGTTCATGCGATGAGAATTACTACAGTATGCTTCGTTATTCTTGGTATAAATGTCTTTTCATCATCATTTTTCACTGCACTTAGCAACGGATGGCTTTCGGCTTTAATCTCATTCCTAAGAACTTTCGTGTTTAAACTTTCGTTCGTAATTTTTCTACCTATGATTATGGGGCTCGAAGGAATCTGGTGGTCTAACCCACTATCTGAAATCTTAGCATTCGCACTTTCGTTAATATGTATAGGACTTATGAGGAAGAAATACGAGTATTAGAACCTAATTTTCTAAATAAGAGAATATAAATAAGAGCTTGGTCATACAGTAAAATGCTGTTGACTAAGCTCTTATCAATTCTAGCTGATAATAGCTAGTTATTTATCTTTATGTGGATTACTAAATTTACATAAATCATATTACTTTTCGCTGCTTTTTCTTCTAGCATAAACTGTAACAGCAGCGAACATTGCAGCAACAAGCATGCTTAATGAGTATAGGATTACTGAGCTTGAGTCACCAGTCTTAACTACTCTGCCAGTTGACTTTCCGTGCTTTGTAGCCTTTGCAACATGACCTTGATTTGACCTGTGAGCAGAAGCATTATTAATTGCTGACGAGCTTGCTGGCTTCTTATTCGCAAAGAAGAAGTTCGAGAAATGATCAGCTTCAAACTCAATCTTCTTTCCATCGATAATCTTGAAGTCCTTAATTTCCTCAAGCTGCTTATTTCCCTTATCATGGAGAATAACAAGCTTTTCAGGATCTACCTTCTTAAGCTCAAGCTGAACCTTAACCTTCTTACCAGCCTCTGGCTGAACCTTGTTATCTGAACCATCTCTTAGAGAAATATCATATGCCTCGTAATCATAATCACTTAGATTATATCCAGCAACATTGTAACCGAGGAAGATTTTCTTAATAGCATGCTCAGAATCAATCTTTTTAACCTCAATATCCTTGGTTCCAGGAGCAACGATCATTTCCTTTACACTAGGATGTCTATCTGATTTAAGTTCGATAGTATAGATACCAGCTGCACCTTTATTGAAGATTGGAGTCTCAGAACCGTCTTTGCCCTTTAGCTTACCATCGAAATTAACTGTGCCATCTGCATTAAAGATAGCCTTCATTAAATCGCGGCCTCTAACTCTCTTTCCATCAATAAGAACTGTACTGATTGATGATGCATAGTCTTCCTGTGAAAGTCCTTCTGGAAGAGTTAGTTTATTATCTACTAGCTTAACTTCACCATCATGGTACTTAGATCTCAAATTGAAAGATGTTTCGATATCTGCAAAGTTATCATCTTCGTAAACAACTATATATGTACCCATTCCAGTTTTGTCTGTTTCCTTGATGGATATCTTGTTACCGGATACTGTATAGTCCTTGCCCTGCTCAAGAGTATTCCTACCCTTATAAATAGCTGCTAGCTTGTAGTTGCTTCCAGCAGGAGTCTTAACATCAGATGTTACAGTAACACCATCCTTGAACTCAGCATCATTGATAGTAGCTCCATACTTTTCGTCTAGAAGTGTCTTGCAAAGTACATTAGTGTTGATAACAAGATCAGCTTTATCTCTTACAAGATAGCGAATCTGAGTTATTCTCTTGCCCTGCAGATCCTCGTGACGCTTATAATCAACTGTATTACCGTGTGGCTCAACGAAACCCTTCTTTACGGCAAACGAGAACTCGTTTGGACGAAGCCAGATATTTTCAAGATGCTCCATACCATACTGCTTACCATCACTAGTCTTAACGATAATTCCTTCGATTTCCTCAATCTTAGGCATCTTTTTGGAATCAACATTAACTAAGTAATGACCCCAGTGACTACCAGTTTCTACTCTAACCTTTGCATCAGGATCTAGAACTTCTTGAGTGGTTGTAGCGGATAGTGTTCCATCACCATTAAGAACCTTGTACTCATAGGAAGCAGCTGCAGGATCTTCATTTGCCTTGAAATTCTTGACAAGGTTTAGTAGAGGGTTGTTAGAAGACTTGCCTTCTTTGATTGCCTTCATCGCCTCAACATATAGACTCTTTCTGATTGCAACATTAGCATCCTTTATGCCAAGGATTTCAACACCGTTTTCCTTTTCCTCAAAGTAAGTAGTTGGGAATCTCTTTGACTTTACCTTTGTAGCACTTGTCACTGCATCGTACTGCCCTTCACCCCTCATGCTTGCAGCCTTATCTACAGCATTCAGATCCATACTCTGAATTCCATTCCTTAGATTGTTAAGCTCACCATAGTAAAAATCAGCATATGCTAGGTTGATCTTGCCGTATATATAATCATTATCGGCTATCGCATCTATGCCTGTCTTTGGATCTGTGTTATTTCCAGGATTTGGATTAGGCTTTGGATTCTCATTGTTACCAGGATTTACAGGTGTGGTTCCGCTCTCCTTAGCTTCGGCATCCTGCATCATCTTAACTGCAATTCTCTTTGCACCTTTTAGAGAATATGTCGCCCCAGTATTAGAATCAACTAACCCATTGACAGAACTTAGCGTTGCTGGTTTACCTACGAGTGTGCCAAGCTGCATTCTCGTTAAATCAACATATCCGCTATTCATACGGTCCATATTTGCTGCTGGTGTGCATTCTATGGACTTAATAACTCCGTCTTTTACTTCCATCTTTAAACTGATGTCGTAACCGCGCCAAACGGAATTTGGATCCTCTGCTACTCTACCGGAGCCCGTATATACTTTGTCCTTAGCAACCTGGTCACCTGTAACCGCAAAAGAGTTAGCGGCACCCATGCTGAACAACATACTGGACGTTAAGGCTGCGGTAAGAAGCTTCTTCGACCAATTTTTTTTCATCTACTTATTCCTCCTTAATGAATAAATACATGCAATGCAAAAGCGTGTTAAATAATACTTAAAGGTTAGTAATTTAGTTAGTTAACTTAAACTAACCCATGAAAATTTTACCACTATGTTTATTAAAAATCTACACGTAATGTCCATTTATTTATTACAAATTTTGCATAATTTAATAAATTATTATAAATATTACTATTATTACACTTTATTTTCTCGACTGGTTAATATTTAAAACCTAAAAACCTGAACTAGCAGACTGAATTTGTTCCCTTACTGTTCAGGCTTTATCTTATTATTCATTAAATAATATTTCTTCTATTGGGTTCTTATATTACCAAAGCCCCATCACGTACTGAAGCAGCAAGCTCACTATCGTAATTCCTATCCAGCATGTTGCTCCTAATACAAGTGGCTTCCCACCAGTCTTAATTAGTTTCACTATATTGCTATTTAAACCAATTGCACTCATTGCCATAACTATGAGAAATTTACTTAATGTCTTGAGCGGCTCGAATACTTTTGCGTCTAGTCCAACAGATACTCCGACTGTAGTTACTATCGATGCAAGTATAAAGAACATGATAAATGTCGGAAAAGCACGCTTTAGACTAAATGAATTTTCATTACTTGCGACATTTTCGGAACTACTTTTTTTCTTTGCAGTATAGATTGCAAGAATTAATGTAATTGGTATTATTGCAAGTGTTCTGGTCAGCTTAACCGTTACCGCCTTATCAAGTGACTGCGTTCCTAGATGCCACATGCTATCCCAGGTAGAAGCAGCAGCCGTTACCGACGATGTATCATTAACTGCAGTTCCTGCAAAGATGCCAAATGCTTCACCGCTCGTCGTACTCATTCCGATTGCATGACCGAATATTGGGAAAACAAGAGCAGCAATCACATTAAAGAAAAATATAACCGATATAGCTTGTGCAACTTCATCATCAGAAGCGTCAATTACCGGTGCTGTCGCTGCTATCGCTGATCCTCCACAAATTGATGAGCCTACACCAACAAGCGTAGCAGAATTTGCATCTACTTTCATAATTTTGTGCATAGCATACGCTAATATCAGCGATGTAGAAATCGTACATAATATAATTGGTAACGATTGAACTCCAGTCTCAAGTATTACCCCTAGGTTAAGTCCGAACCCTAGTAGAACTACAGCTGTCTGCAAGATATATTTAGATGTGAACTTAATCCCTTTACCAAATACGCCCTTTTCTGTCCAAAATAGTGTTAATACCATACCGAACAGAATTGAAAAAACCGGTCCACCAATAACCGGAATAAGCTTACCAATTAACCAGGCTGGTACTGCAATTGCAAAGCATGCGATTATACCCGGAATTTTGGCTATAAATGAATTCATTTAAATCTCCTTGAAAGCTATTTTGAAGCTATAATTTAATAATAATATACCATAAATGCATTTAGTAAGCATAATCTGTCCTCATTTATCTAATATTGGATTTTAAATAAATAAAAAAGTGCAAGGAAATCCCCCTGCACCGATAAAGCATAGTATATATTCCTACAAGGTTAGCGTAGGCGCTGCATAAGTTCTTCCAAGAAGCTCCTGATTGAGCGCATATAACCCCTTAGGATCTCTGCCATATAGTTCAAACTTCTTAAGCAGATCATCTGCAGACTTCTCTTCTTCTCCCTGTTCTTTTACAAACCAGTCGAAGCACTGCATCGTACGATAATCATCTACTTCACTAGCAGCCTTATAAATCTTATTGATCAAGCTAGTAACATACTGTTCGTGCTTAAGACTATACCTAAGAGCATCTTCGATTTCCTTGCACTCCATATCAGGCTTGGCAATCTCTGTAAAAGTAACCTTCTCTCCGTTGTTGAAGAGGTACGTTCTCATGAGCATAGCATGATCTCTCTCCTCTTGCGCCTGGATATCGAAGTAGTGTGCAAATCCGTCAAGTCCAACTTCATTGTAGTAGTTTGCAAAATCAAGATATAAATATCCTGAGTAAAACTCATGGTTCACCTGCTTATTAATTAGATCAGAAACTTTCTTATCTAGCATAATAACCCCTCCTAGTAATATTATCTCTCAATAAGTCTGTTCATTATACTCCATTTAACATATTATTACAATTCAATTGTGCATAGTGTATTTTGCACCTCTCTTAAAATACTTTTGTCGTCCACTCAGTACAATCCCACACCTCTGTAGCTACATCTTCATAGAAGAACGGATCGTGACAAACCATTAAGATGCTTCCCTTGTATTCGTTAAGTGCTCTCTTTAACTCATCTTTTGCATCTACATCTAAATGGTTCGTCGGTTCGTCGAGCACTAGCAAGTTAGAAGGTCTATTTAGAATTTTACAGAGTCTAACCTTTGCCTGTTCTCCTCCTGAAAGCACTTTAACCTTGCTCTCAATGTGCTTCGTCATAAGACCGCATTTTGCAAGAGCCGCACGCACTTCCGCTTGTGTATAAGACGGAAATTCTTTCCATACAGCCTCAATGCAGGTACTGTCATCATCAGTTCCATCTTCCTGTGCGAAATAGCCGATTTCAAGTCCAAATCCCTTTTCTGAAGTTCCAGAAAGCGGACTTATAAGCCCGAGTAGGCTCTTAAGGAGTGTCGTCTTACCAATTCCATTAGCACCTGTAAGAACCACCCTGCTGCCCCTCTCGAGAGATATATTAAGAGGAGAAGATAAAGGTTCATCATATCCGATAACTAAATCCTTAGTCGTGAAAATAAACTTTCCAGGCGCCTTGGAGTACTCGAAGTGAAACTCTGGCTTAGGCTTCTCGACAATTTTCTCAATAAGCTCCATGTTGTCGAGCTTTTTCTTACGTGACATAGCCATATTTCTAGTGGCAACCCTGGCTTTATTTCTATTTACGAAATCCTGAAGCTCTGCAATCTCCTGTTGCTGTCTGTTATATGCAGCCTCCCTCTGAGCCTTCTGCATCTCAAAGACCTCAAGGAAACGATCGTAGTCGCCTACGTATCTGTTAAGCTGTTTTTCATACATGTGATAAATTGTATTGATTACGCTATTTAGAAATGGGATCTCATGAGAGATTAGGATAAATGCATTTTCGTAATCCTGTAGGTATCTAGTCAGCCAGGCGATATGTTCCTCGTCGAGGTAGTTGGTCGGCTCGTCAAGAAGTAAAATCTCAGGCTTCTCTAGTAAAAGCTTACCAAGAAGAACCTTCGTACGCTGACCGCCTGAAAGCTCTGATACATCACGGTCTAACCCGAGCTCCGTTAGACCTAGTGCACGTGCGACCTCACTCACCTTGGCATCAATCATATAGAAATCATGCGCAGTTAGGAGTTCCTGAAGTGTGCCAGCTTCCTCCATATACGAATTCATAGTTTCTTCATCCACATCAGCCATCGACATATACAGCTCGGTGATACGCGATTCCATATCATATAGATAGTCAAAAGCGCTAGCTAGAACGTTTTCAATCGTCATTCCCTTCTTGAGTGCGGAATGCTGATCAAGATAACCGACACGTACATTCTTGGACCACTCAATCTTTCCTTCATCTGGTTGTAAACTGCCAGTTATTATATTCATAAAAGTAGACTTTCCTTCGCCATTGGCACCGATTAAACCGACATGCTCTCCTGGAAGAAGTCTAAACGAAACATCCTCAAGAATTGCTCTATCACCGAATCCATGTGAAACGTTTGAAACAGTTAAAATACTCATTAATCTCTTTTACTCCTGTATATGCAGATATATATATATTATCAAAATTCACGTCTCTAAATTATACACTATCACTACTATATTGTAATGCTTAAGCTGATATTAAGATTTATAAGTTTATGCAAAATAATAAGGGTACCCCTTGGCACCCTTACCTAATAATGCGTTGATTGTACTGCGTAGTATATCACCTTTATCAGCGATTACTTTGAAGGCGATGGAGTTGGCTCACAAACTGCTGTATAGTGTGCCTTCCTCGCTTTGAAAGTCTCATCCTTAAACAGGTTCATGAGTCTACCTTCGTTCTCAAAGATATCCTGACCATGTAATGCTTTTCCAGATAGAATATCGTGAGCATGATGAAGAGTAGCTGGATCGAACTTGAGTCGTAATGCTCCGTCCATCATAACGAGCTCACCCTTAAGTCCGCAAAGCTCGCACTCAGCTTCGTTGGTATCTGGGTGGATATAGAAGTTGTTACCATGACAGTGAGGACATGCACCCTTGTGTCCCTTGAAATAGTCAAGCTTATCGTTTTCTGGATCCATAATCATGAGATTTCTCTCTCTGATATCCTTCGCAGCTTCAACTAGATTCCTCCCGATTTCCTTAACGCGAGCAACCTTATCATCCTGCATGAGAACATCCTTTGACCAAGAGAAGTAATCATTATCAACAACCTTCCAGCCAGGGCTCATAGCGAGCATTGCGTGATCAGTCTCAGTACGCACAGCCCAGTCAGATCCGCCAATTCCGAGGAATGAAATCGCTCTCTGCTTGAAATACTTCATTGGTAGTGGCTCTTTGCCCTGTTCCATCATCTTTGCCTGACATCCGAGCATTAAACCAGTATCATGACCAGGCCCCATTCTATCCATTAGGTTATGGAACATACCTGTACCACCTGACTCAAATATTGGGTCTACAACTAGTATTCCGTCTGAATCGGTCATCTTCTCATATAGCGCTGCAAAGTCGTCCTTCTGCGAACAGACCATCCCCTTTCCCATTACGAGAGCTCTTGAACAAGCGACACATCCAGTACATGGCTTGATGTTCCAGTCAAATAGATGAATAAACTCTATATCGCACCCCATCTCCTTTGCCTTTTCAAGTGCAACGCGACACATAGTGTCATTATTACCGTTCTTTGTTCCTAGAGAAATTCCTAAAATTTTCATACTCAATCCCCCAACATTTACCATAAATCATCCATTTATAAGCACTTGTTAAAAACAAAACACTGCTTACAACTAGATATTACAATAGGAGGATTCATTTGTATAATTGATATATACACATAAGTATCATAACTGTTATGTTATGAACTACTAGCCTATAAACCCATTACTTTTAGTCCATATCAGCTTCGATTTACGTTTAACTACATTAAACTCCCTTTTATATCTTTCAAGATTAAATTCATCTTGTGGTATGTTGTAAATAAGAACCTCTCTTTCCTTATACCTCTCCCATGCATCTGATGACATATAATAAACTTCCTCTATATTAGCTAACTTTTCTTCACCATTCTTATCTTCATACGAATATTCCCGATTTGGTCCTTTCCAAATCACTTGATCGGAATAAATGCTATCGTTATTAGTTCTATGTGTACGATTCAAAACTAGAATTAGTGCTTTTCCGTCAGTTGAGATTACCCGATTAACGTCTCGATACTTCTCACTAGTTTGCATACTATCTTTTACCCACTTTATTTTCGCCTCTTTGTATGGCATATAAATCCTGTGATTATCGTAGTAATCCCAAGCACCTACAGCTACGATCGCTGTAAATATGACCGATATCAAAATTGTTAGTTGTATCTTTAAACTAATTCTCTTACGTATTCTATTAAGGGATTCATATATACTTTTATTTTCATTATTATTGACCGTATTAATATATGTTTCATCTACAGATAATTTTTTAAGCTCTTCACTACAGTTTTCACATTCTTCTATATGTTCATCAACTAGAGTTTTACTATCGTTAGACAAGACCTCATCGACATACAAAGGCAGTAAGTCTCTAATCACGTCACAGCTTATCTTCATTTTAAAACCTCCAAACTATCCTTTATCTTTAAACGACTTCTGTGGTAAGTAACGCGTGCCCAACCGTCAGATTTACCGAACAACGACCCTATGTCACTAAACGATAAGTCGGCATAAACCCTGAGCATAAAAACTTCTTTATATGGCTCATCTAAAGCATGGATTGCTGCTCTTAATTCAGCTGACTGTTCTCTGTCTAGAATAACGCTCTCGACACTGTCACCAACAAGGTTATCTGGCTCATCGCATTTTAACTCACACAGACGGTTATTCTTATTTACATAAGTAAAATAAATATTCTTAGCAATTTGGCAAAGCCACACCCTGGCACTCGATTCTCCGCGGAACGAATCAAGGTTTTTAAGCGCTCTAAAGAAAGTCTCCTGTGTAATTTCTTCGGCGAGCAAAGAGTCTTTACACATAGAGAAAATGTATCTATAGACCGAGGTGAAATATTCACGATATAGCTGGTCTAAATCCATCATATCCTCCTTTAGTATTTGCGTTTCTATATATATGACTCTGCTTAATCTAAAACGTTACAAGATACTATCTTGTATTTTAAATATATTGAAATAAAAAAAGAAAGTCCATGAGTATAACACTGACTTTCTTATAATATGTGAAAAATATTTAATTAGCTTAGCTTTTATCCTTTAAGCTCTTCAAGTAGCTGCATGACTGTCTTGCTTAGTGAAGGATGGCGGAGATGAGGTGCAATCTGAGCTAATGGAACTAGCACAAATCTCTCTTATGCATCTCGATATGAGGAATAGTAAGGTTCTCTTCCTCCACTATATATTCATCATACATGATGATATCGAGATCCAGTGTCCTTGGTCCCCAGTGCACCTTCCTCTCGCGATGTGCCTCAAGTTCAATTCGCTGTAGCTCGCTAAGTAGCTCTTTAGGAGATAGTAGCGTATCAACTTGCAGCGCTCCATTTAAAAAATCATCCTGCTCAACACCACCATAAGGCTCTGTTTTAATATATTCAGATACTTTATTAACTCTGCACCCTTCGATTTCTCCTATACTCTTAACTCCGAAGTCAAGGTATGCCTTTTTGTCACCCATATTTGATCCGATAGCGATGTAAGCATTGTGCCAGAAGCGCTCAATCTTGATAGAAGCCTCTCTAAGAGGAAGTCCAATCGGAGCCCATGGCTTCTTAATCTCAACAGAGACACCCTTCACCATATCATATCGGAGCAGCATTGCCTCAGCTAACTCTTCAGCAGCAGTTTCAAGAAGCTTCACGGTATGAGTTTTAGTGTATTCGGTGACAAATGATGCCACATCACCATAGTTAATAGAGTCCTCTAGATCGTCTGTCTTGCCCGCTAGTCTAGTATCCGTATATAACTTTATTGTAAATACAAACTTCTGTCCTAAGGTATTCTCTTCAGGGAAAACCCCATGATTTGCAAAGACTTCAAGATCTGTTATTTTAATCTCATCGTACATTTTCCGTCTCCTCGTGTACGTTCAAGCTGTGAAAATTATTGATAATATGTTCCATTTACAAACTTATCTTAGATACGCTCCCTTAGAATTGCCTGTATGGTCTTCATCGCACGATAGTTCTCTTTTACATCATGTACTCTTATTATTGATGCCCCCTGAGCTACTCCGTAAGCTGTTGTTGCTATAGTTGCCTCGAGTCTCTGATCCACTGGTAGGTCTAGAATCAGTCCAAGTGTGGACTTTCTAGAAGTGCCCAGCAGAATCGGTAACTCTAGCTCCTTCATTTTATCTAAGTGATGCATAGCCATAAGATTATGCTCGGGTTTCTTTCCAAAGCCAAAGCCGGGATCCATTACAATCTTATCCACGCTTACGCCGTGAGCCTTAGCGATATCGATGCAACCACGCATATCATCTAGCCATTCTTTAACAAAATCAGTGTAGTCAGCATTGCTTCTATTATGCATGAGACAAACTGGGACGTCATACTTCGCAGTTGCTTCAGCTACCATCTCATCGTACTTAAATCCCCATATATCATTGACCATATCAGCTCCGCATTCAAGAGCAGCCAGAACGACTGATCCCTTGTAACTATCGATAGATACCGGAACATCAAAACGCTCTTTTACAGCTCTGATTACAGGCACGATTCTCTCAATCTCTTCCTCTTCCGTAATCTGAATATGTCCGGGTCTAGTCGACTCACCGCCGATATCAATAATTGCAGCGCCTTCATGAATCATCTCTTCAACGTGACGCAGCGCACTATCCATGTCGTTCCACTTACCTCCGTCAGAAAATGAATCGGGAGTGAAGTTAAGGATCCCCATTATGTAACAATCATTTTTTAAATCAAAGTTTTTATTTCCAATTTTCATTTTATTCCTTATCCTTTCCACATAACTATTGTGGACTTAGCAATAATGAACCACATTAGTACTTGATGTTCAGATTCTTCTTATCATCCGGCCACTTACAAGTATCACGTGCATCACAGCTTAAGCATAGACGCGATTCCTCATCCGCACGCTTAATGACATAGGCTAACCTTCCCATAAGACCGCCAGTCTCTTCAGATTCAGAATGACCTCGGTGGCCATGAACCGCAGAAATTATTGCTTCTCTCTCTTCATCGCTATATGATGACCTCTTCAAAATTTCCTTTGCAATCCTAGCACCTGCTTCATCATGAGGAATGCCATCAGTATACTCCTCACTTCGTCCTATATCGTGAAGTAGTGCTGCAGCATAGATGACATCCCTCGGTATGTTTAAAGCCTCTTCAAGCGAAAATATATATGCTATGCGAGCTACATCCATCATATGGATAAAGTCATGTTTACAGTAGATCCTAGTAGCTTCAGCACATTCAATTTCTTTCATACACCTTAGCCAATATTCATCACGGTAGATGGACTCAAGCCTCTTCATAGACTCATTGTTATTAGAAGTAATGTCGCTACCAGTATTCAAATTTATTATAGAATAAGCCATTTAATCCACTACCTATGCTCTAACATTCTAAAGAATGTATTTTGTAGGCATTCATCGTTCTCGAAGTTTCCGCGCGCCATAACCGTAACTGTCTTGGTTCCAGGCTTCTTGATACCACGCATAGTCATGCACATATGTTCAGCCTCAATCATAACCATAACACCCTTTGGATTTAGCTCCTCCATGAATGCATCAGCAATCTGCGAAGTCATTCTCTCCTGAAGCTGAAGTCTCTTGGCAAATACCTCGACAGTTCTAGCCATCTTGCTAAGTCCAATTACCTCGCCGTCAGGTATATATGCGATGGCAACTCGTCCATAGAATGGGAGCATGTGATGTTCGCATAGTGAGTAGAATTCAATATCCTTCTCGAGAACTATGTCATTGTTCTCAACATCAAAGCGCTTCGCTAAGTGTGTGCTAGCAGAATCAGTGTATCCACCTGCTAACTCTTCATACATTTTGGCAACACGTTCAGGAGTTTCGAGCAATCCCTCTCTTGTGACATCCTCACCAATTCCATCGAGTATGAGCCTTACACCCTCCATGATTTTTTCTCTATCCATTGTTCGTCCCCCTTGTTTCTATAATCCTTTTTACATCCCCCAGAAACGATAGTGACCCGCACACTAGTATCACATCATCCCTACTAGCGTATTCATACGCTTTATCAATTCCCTGATAAATACTATCCGATGCCTCAACATGCTTAGAATAAGCACGGGCCTTTTCAGCGAGTTCTCGTGCTGGCATAGCCCTATCGTTATTCGGCGTCTCAACCGTTATAACCTGCTTTGATAACGGCACTAAGTGTGAGAGCAGCTTAACGTACTCCTTATCTTTAAATACACCTATAACGAGTATCACCTTCTTATCCCCAAAATACTGGCGAATTGACGATTCAAGTGCCATAGCTGCGCCCTCGTTATGTGCACCGTCGATGATTACAGTTGGGTCCTTTACTAGTTCCGTAAATCGTCCAACCCACCTTGCAGCTCTTAATCCATCGTATATCGCTTTGTCTGGTATAATGACGTCCTTATCTCTTAATGCCTCTACCGCAAGTAGAGCGAGCGAGGCATTGCTGAATTGGTGCGTTCCAGCAAGCGATATGGTCACGTTATCCCACATGCGATAATTAAAGCGTTGTTCTCCAATTCCATATGAAATCGGTTCAATAGCAGCTTCATCAACTACTCTGAGTTCAGATCCAAGTTCAGCGCACTTAGCAGCTAGCACATCTTCAGCATCAGCATGCTGCTTAGCGCTTACCGCTATGGTATCAGGCTTTATTATGCCAGCTTTCTCACCGGCGATTTCCCTAATAGTCTCTCCAAGAAATGCCATGTGGTCCTTAGAAATTGGTGTTATCACTTCAACGAGGGTTGTACCTACGACATTCGTCGCATCCTCTCTGCCGCCTAGTCCAGTCTCTAATACTACAAAGTCGCACCTTCTACTCTTGAAATATAACATAGCAAGAGCTGTTTCAGCTTCGAATAGTGTCGGTGAATTAAGTCCATCCGCCTCCATGCTGCTAATCGCTTCGGCTACCTCTGTCGTATGACGTGCAAGTTCATCGTCTGCGATATGAACACCATTTACCTGAAACTGTTCTCCGTATTCAAAAAGCCACGGAGAGAAATAGCACCCCGTGGTATATCCTGCTTGAATTAAGATACTGGATAGATACGAGAGAATCGACCCTTTGCCATTGGTGCCAGCGACATGAATAAACTTTAGCTCATCTTGTGGATCACCCAGTCTGTGGAGTAGCTCGCGCATACTGTCCAGGCCAAGTACACTTCCGTACCTAGATAGTTCATCCAGATATACTCTTGACTCCTTGTAATTCATTTATTGCTCCTAACTTGTTTTAACTCCATATATTTTAATGCAGTTATTGAATACTATCAAGTGATATTCGAAACACAAAAAACCTCCCTGTTCAAAACAGAGAGGTTCTGCATCAGTATTAAGCTGTCAAAATTATTTTACTATCTTGTAGTAGGTTCGTGATGTCATCTTAAATATCACAAAATATATCACGAAGAATACACCGATTACCAAGCCGAAGTATGTTCCATACTGCGAGAATTGATTTACCCCGAACATCTTTAATAGTTGATAAACAATCTTAGATGCCACTATGCAGTGTGCGATTGCTACCACAAATGGTGCATAAAACATCCATACAATCTGAGAAGCTCCAGTTCTTTTTATCAGATCATCATTAAGTCCTATTTTCTTCATAATCTGATACTTATCTCTGTCTTCATACCCTTCGCTTATTTGCTTGTAGTAGATTACGAGGATGGTTCCCGTTAAAAAGATTATGCCTATAAGTACTCCAAGAAATAGGAATCCACCATTTAGTTCATATAGTCCTTTTAGTGCCTCTACTCTACTTTCAAGAGTGTAACCATTATCATTCTTTAGCTTGCTTAGGCTGCTATCATACGAGTTCTTATTTATACCAGAGACATTCCATTCTATGCTGCACTTTATCGAAGAATTTTCCATATTTTTATTTTGGATATTATACGTCTTCAGTACAGAAGCTATATACTGCATAGTAGATAGATCTTTTACAACAAGTGCATAACTATCTACATTTGCACTAGAGAGGATTTTATTATCAATTTCTCTAACTTTAAAGGTGCGGTCACCGATTTTGAGGTTGCTCAAATTGAGAGCACCTTTTCTATTCGAAGTCATTATCACTTCGTCATCTTTAAGAGAAATATTTTTGTTGAGCTTTTTATTATAACTATCAAGGTCATATGTGAACATGAAATACGGTGATGTTTTCGCATCTCTCATATATGTCTCAAATGAATTCCCGTTTTTTGCTACAGCAGGATTCATGCTGAGCTCTATAAAAGAGTCCTTTATCTTCGCTTTACCTGTAACAGTCTGACCCACTCTATTTTCAAGATTTTTCTGAATATCTTTAAAGTTATTCTCATCTACAGCTGTATCACTTGTTAGAATGTAATCTCTTGAAAATGCGATAAAGCTATCTCCATTTTTCTGAATATTAGAATAGATGGTTGCTGTAGCTGATAGTGTGATGATAATACCAACACTCATAACGGCTATACTTGCAAGAGATACTGCATTGCTCTTCATCCTATAAATCAGCCCACTGACACCGAGAAACTTTTCTGGCTTAAAGTAGCTTTTTCTTCTTCTCTGCATCTTCAATATAATAATTGAAAATGAGATGAATAGTAGATATGTAGCCGCTATAACCAGTAGTGATGCGATGAAGAAATTAACCAGAGAGGATAACGTTCCTTCTGTTGTTAGGGCAATTCCATATCCGCCGCATAGAGCTACTAATCCTATAATCATTAAAACAAATCTTGATTTCGGTTCACCTTCGCCACTATGTTGTTTTCCTAGTAGCTGCACGGGGGTCGTCATATATATTCTATAACTGCTTCTTGCGATAGTTATGAAATATAGTCCTAGCATTGTAATAGAGCATACAATCATCGCAGTTATACTGAATGGATAGTCCATAATTCTGCCTGCCACATCATGCATTAACCTATTAAGTCCCAAAAACGAAATTTGTCCAAAAATATATCCACCAACCATTCCGAGTATCGCTATGATTGAGAATAATACGAAGAACTCAATACTTATGATTTTACGAATGTGCTTCTTCTCAAGGCCAAGAATTGCATATAATGCAAACTCTTTATTGCGCTTTTTTAGTAAAAAATTAGTCGTGTACATTACGAAGATAATCGTAAAAATTCCAACTACCACAGCTCCCATAGTGATAAGTTCGGGAAGAGTTTTATGTCTCGTCTGAACATACTTATTGTTGATAAGTGAGATCATGATGTTGAAAAGCATCAGCATAATTCCAGATGATAATACAAATGGTATCTCCAATATTCTGTTTGCCTTTAAATTTTGAAAGGCAAACTTTCTTGCCATCGAAAACGTCATTAGTTATCACCTCGATTCAGCATGAATTGAGCCTGATTTATACGCTCCATGAACGCCTCTTGTCTTTCGTTGTCACCTCGATAGATTTCGTGATAAACAATGCCGTCCTTTATAAAAAGCACCCTTTTTGCATAAGATGATGCCCTCAGCGAATGAGTAACCATGATGATGGTCTGTCCAGCTTCATTTATCTTGCAAAACATCTTAAGGAGGCTTTCCGACGACTGCGAGTCTAGTGCGCCAGTAGGCTCATCAGCAAGAAGAAGTGCGGGGTTTGTTATTACTCCCCTAGCGACTGCGATTCTTTGCTTCTGACCTCCTGAGACTTCATAAGGGTATTTCGAGAAGCTCACCGATTCCAAGAGCGGATTTGAGTTTACTGAGCCTGTCCTTCATAACAGCCTCTTTTTCATTAGATAGAACAAGCGGAAGGAATATGTTATCCCTATTATTGAACTGATCTAGCAAGTTAAAGTCTTGGAATACGAAGCCTAATTCTCTTCTACGGAAATCAGATATCTCGCTGTCCTTAAGGAGACTTGTATCTTGTCCATTTAAAATTACTGATCCTGAGGTTGCTCTATCGAGAGTGGCAATTATATTAAGCAGCGTAGTTTTTCCTGCTCCCGACTCACCCATTATGGAAATGAATTCGCCACTATCAACCGAGAAATTTACGCCCTTTAGGGCATCTGTTGTCACTTTTCTAGTTTTATACGTTTTCTTTACGTCTTTTAATTCTAAGATTGCCATATCTTTAGTCACTCCTTTTTCTTTATGCTCTAATTTTACATATCGTAATCGATCGCTGCATTTATCTAATATGACAATCGATAATAACAACCTTACAATTCTGAAAGATTAGTTCGAAGGAAATCTAATCGAGAACACACTCCCGACATTCAATGTCGACTGAACATTTACTTTGACGTTAATTACATTCGCAATAGTTTTGACTAGATATAAGCCGAGACCGCTGGATTTTTCATTAATTCTTCCGTTAAATCCAGAATAACCTCTGTCAAATATTTTACTTAGATCCTCTGAGCGTATTCCAATTCCAGTATCACGGATTTTAAGTGTGTTTGAATCCTCTTCAAAAGATATCTGTATAGTTCCTGATTCGGTGTATTTAATCGCATTTGCTAAAATCTGTTCTATCAATATCGATAGCCATTTTGTATCTGAAATAACATTAGCCGAAATATGGTTGTAATCTAAGGATATGTGTTTCTCAATGAACAGCATCGAATACTTCTTAAGCAGACTTCTAATTAGAGAATCTAGGCTAATAGATGTAATATCCATATCTGCATCCCTATCCATCAGCTTCAGATAGTTTATGGCCATATTAGTATATTCTTCGATATAAAACATCTGTTCTTTAAGTTTATTCTTATCTTCAAATTCACTCTTTTGTAATATTAAATTTGAAACAGTTATGGGTGTCTTTATCTGATGAACCCATAATAAGAAATATTCTTCAAGTTCTCGCCTATCAATGGTAGCTTGATTTAATAGCCTTCTGTTTTCTATTTCAAAATCTTGCGAAAGCTTCTTGTAATTTTCTTGCCTTGAATAGTTTATCCAGTCGATAAACAGGAATATCGCACTGATAAAAGCAGCACCTTTTACTCCAAGCCAAAAGTATTCGCGCTTGAAGTTTGCAAATTCAAAGACAACTCCGAAAACACTTGTTGTGTAGATTAATGTTGAAATTATCTTATATTCATTTTTTAAAAATTCAATCACTTTGTTCATGTTTCTTTTACCTTAAAAAGTACCCTAGACCCTTTTTTGTTTGAATTAAATCTTCAAAGCCAATCCCGTTTAACTTTTTTCTAAGCCTAGTCATATTTACCGCAAGTGTATTGTCATCTATAAAATCATCCCCTTGCCAGCAGTTATTAATTATATCTTCTCTCTTGGCTATCTGTCCTTTCATATTAAACAAACTTTCAAGTATCAGTAGCTCTGTTCTAGTTAGCTCAACAGAGTGCTCCTTTGATTCAAGCAGTGCGGCTGACAGATTTAAAGTCAGTTCTCCATAAGTTATCTTTTCGGAATCCACCGTGTAATCATAAGCTCTTCTCAGTACAGCCTGTATCTTAGCCCTGGTAACTGCAATATCAATAGGCTTTGTAATATAATCATCCGCCCCAAACTGAATCGCTTGAATCATATCCATCGATTCTGAATGAGATGAAATGAAAATTATAGGAACATTAGATTCTTGTCTTATCCTTTGCGTCCAATAAAACCCGTTATACTGAGGAAGCGTAATATCCATTAGAACTAAATCTGGCTCAAACTCTTTATAATCATCGTAGACATCATTAAAGTTATCAATTCCACGAGTCTCGTATCCCCACTGGGAAAGTTCTTCGCTTATGATTGAACTGATGTTTTTATCATCCTCCACAATTAATATTCTAAACATGCTTTATACTCCTATTATCATGAGATATCTATTCTTGAGATATATTTGCACTATATTCATGCTTTCATAATAAAAAATAGCCCTGTAGTCGTATAATTTCAAGGGCTATATCATTAAGTTCTTTTTTAAATTCTTACTTATTTAAGCGCATTAACAGGGCACACCTTAACGCACTCCATACAGAGTATGCACTCTGTACCATTTGCCCTTTCCTGGAATTGTCCGTCATCTCGACATCCATCGGGCAAACCTTCTTACATTTGCCACATGATATGCACTTATCAGTATCACACTTGATTCGAACTAGTGAGTAGTAGCTCATCGGTTTCATGAACACCGTTATCGGACAGACGTACTTACAAAATGCTCGGTTATCCTTAAATGCAAATGCCATACCTATTCCAACTACGTAATATAACGCATTTCCGATTATAAATGCAAAGAACATTATTCGTTCGATGTTACCTACTTTAGCTAGAAATAACGCCGCGACGAAGAAAAACGCTGCTACAAAGGTAAAGTATCTAATCCATCCTACCCTTTTCCTTCGTGGTCTAGACGGCACTTTATACGGCAAGAAGTCTAACACCATTGCGGTCCAGCACGCATAACCACACCAACCTCTACCGAATATAAGAGGTCCGAAGATCTTCGCCACAGCATAGTGAATCGTAGCTGCCTCGAACACGCCGGTGAACAAGTAGTACCAGAAGCCTTCTATTTGCATGTTCTCGTTATTTATGAGTCCAAGATAGATGAGCATATAGAGTCCGATTAGTAGCTGTACAATACGCCTTGCATGTTTATACCTGCATATAAATAACATCTGCCCTATGAATATAGAAATACCGATATAGCTGAAATTGAGAAGATAAAACAAATTGTCTTTAGCGAGCCACAGCGTCACTGCTATCGTCTCAAATGTTACTAGCATCAGCACTGGTAGCCAGTATTTTTTCATCTCTTACACCTTTGTACATTCATATAATTCAAATTGACGTTACTCATGTATGATAACATTAGTAACGTCAATATCTCAACGAGTGCATAACCTTTTATTCAAAATGATTATTTATACAATTTACTACTTCTTACCGAACAGCTTTGATAGAAGTCCCTTCTTCTTCTCTGGCTTAGGAGCATTCTCTTCTGGTATCTCGTGTTCTGTCTTCTTATACACGACATTCTCAGCTATTTCATCATCGCCCATACCAGTAGCTTCCCTAACCTGTGCTAAAGCTACTTCACGGTATATAAGAGCACCACGAGGATCGCAGAATCGTATATCCGAATAGCAAGTCGATTTATTTAAGTCAAATGGTTGAACCTCCATTACCTCTGTTGCCTCGATTAGACCACTATCTGTATTTGCAGCATCTTGTAAAGCAAACTGAAATACCCCGAGGTTGTCCGGTCCAAACGATTCTGTAAGAATGCTGCGGACTCCATCATCACTTTCTATATCTCTTAGTAGTTCCTTTACGTGATCAGGACCAATGAATATGCCTGCAGAGTAATTCTCCTCAATCAAGTCGTTACTAGGAACAGGAAGCCACGAAGGGAGCACTTCAGACCAAGGGGTGCGGTATCTATCCATCTCGGGATATCTTTCTATTACAAACGAAAAAGCTGCACCGCGTACATACTGATAGTCACGGAAGAACCCACCGATTATAGGTAATCCGTATAGAAGTCCCTTTTCCGATGGCTCTCCTTCACCTATCGATGTGAAGTATTTCATATGATCAACAAACTTTTCGTGAAAGAATTCTTCTCCTTGTGCTTCCATTAAAGCATTTAGAACACTCTCATCTCCATCTCTAAGAGCCTTGAGCGGTGCAAAATACCATTCCTCCATCTGCGATTTGCTCATTGGATGATAACTAATATCAAAACCCATATATATCCTCCTTAATAATATTACTTATAAATTAAAACTGTACAGATACCACCATGCAAATCGGTGGTTTAGACGCATGCTGGTTTTCAGGATAATCTGAGTAATTAACTACAGGATACTGATCCAAATATGTCCTTAGCGCCTTACGAGTCACCTGCGCATTTTCAATAACACCTGTCTCATCACCCCATTTGAAGTAACGCCTGAGAAGAACTCCATAGTATCTTTCTCCGTAAAGCATCTCTTCTCCTTGTACTTCTAGATAGCTTGAAGAATCATATTCACTCGCTGGAAACTTAGATGCCAAATTATATATCATATCTATGTAAAGTGTGTCTGTCAGCTGACCTCTCTTACCCGGCTTCGTACTGGTTGCAAGGTAGAAAGGCATATCCGGATAAGCATTCAGTTTTACCTCTACTTCACCTTCATGCGAAACTTCATCTGATGGAACTTTTCTGAATGTGTAAGTTCCACTACCATACTTAGAGTCTAAATACGAAATAATTTTAGACTTGCTAATTTTATCTCGCATCGCTGGTTTTTTATATTTTAAATCATTTGGAATAAATCTCCGTGGCTCCTTAAAATAAGCAATAACATATGCATCCTTAACGACAGGACCATAGTTTTCATTCATGTATTCGCACATTGCCTGTAGCTTAGAACACAGAGTTTCAACATCCTGATCATTTTTTACATTACATTTATACTTAATTATCGAATCTGAAAATTCTATATTTTCTATCTCTTTTCTGCTGAAAAACTTAGGCAGGACAATTTTACCTAATATTTCCATTCTATTATCATCATCCGTATATGCAGGGACTGGAATTACACCTCCATGACCAATTTTCTGCTTAATGGTGTACTTGATATCAGGATAATCAGTAGGTGAAATTTCCCAAGTCTTCTTGTCAAGCCGTTTGACTTTAACCTTACCTGCACCGTAACGCTCTTCGACCTTTTCTGTTACACTCTTGGTCGTTAATGGCTCCCCGTCAGGCAGAATACAGCCAGAGCACAATATCATAATTAATACGATTATCAAGCCTAATGCGTATATTTTCCTCATATAGCAATATACCTCTTTCATATAACATTGTTAATACAACTTTAATCTAAGATAGAAGTTCTATAATCTTCTCGCGTGTTTGAGAACTTAATTTATTGTTAGTCCTTAGATGAATAGCAGCATCGATATCCTCTTGATTATGTAATATATATGCACTCTGTACCGGACTATTACCTTCCACTAGAAATGCATACCCTTCTATCCATATATTTATACCATTTGCCTTTAGGTAATTAGCTAGTAAGTAGACTTGACGCCTTACTTGGTTTATAGGATTCTTAACTACACTCGTATACTCATTGCCAGAAGCTGTAGTCTTCGTCTTACTCCACTCATAGTCATTAAGCTCGCCTGTGATTATCCCGACGTAGTTCTTAACCTCGATTATGTAAATGCCTCGTTTATTTAGAATCACATTGTCTATCTCAGTTTTTTTTTCCTTCAAAGGAAATCCTTACGTTACAGAGTAGAATATCCTCATTACGCATAGTTTCTCGTATCAGCTTAATTGTGAACTTCTCGCCTCTTATACCGGCTCTTTTCTGGCCGGATTGTGTAAGATCACCTAAATGCCAGATAACTATTATCGGTATAATTGCAAGCAATATGATTTCAAAAATATAATTCATGATAGGTGCATCCCTATGTAAAACATTATATAGTGTCTTTTATATTATAAATTAAAATCAGATGACCCCCAATAGGTTCTTTTAACTTAATATATAAAAAGCATTTAAAAACAAAATGAGGAGCTGGATAATCCAGCTCCTTGCAGTTTTTATCTTTCATACTTAGATTAATTTAGTCATAGTTGCAACTGCACACGGAATCCTTCCATCTGCCAGCTCTATTTTTACATCTTCATAACCTGCTGATTTGAAAAAATCAATGTAACTAACAACATTAAAATATTGTTTAAAATCAGCTCCTGCTTTTCCGACCGAATCAGTCAGTGCACTCTTTTTATCATGTTTATCACGATTCATATACGTTGGAATTATTAAAAGTCCTCCAGGTTTGCAGACACGATTTAACTCGGCAAGTGCCTTTAGTGGTTCATCTAGAAGATGTATCACGTTACCAGCAATAACCTTATCAAAGCTATCATCAGGGTATTTTAGCGACATGATGTTCGCATATTCAAAATTGATATTAGTATAAGACGAGCAGTTCTTCTCAGCACGTTTAATCATCTTCGGCGCAAAATCAGTTGCGACAAGCGTATTACACCTTTCAGCTATAACAATACTAAGCATACCGGTTCCTGCTGCACACTCGAGTACATTGTCATTTGGCTCTATGTATTTGCCAACTATCATCTTTAGCTCGTTATGCGTCCTTCTGTTTATAACATTAACGAATATGTCATAAACGCCTGCTATATTATCCCAGAACATTTTTAACTCCTTTATCAATTCCGAGTGTTACTCGATCTTTCTCAGCTTAGTTAAGCTTCATTTTTATTCATATCAAAATTAAATTATGACAATCTGCCGTTATCCATCTCATATATTCTATCGGCAAGCGAAAGTGTCGATTTCCTGTGAGATACGAGTACTATTGTCTTTCCTATCTTTTCATTTTCAAGAGACTTCAGGATAATTCCCTCATTCAGAATATCAAGATTGCTGGTCGGTTCGTCAAGTAGCAAGAGCTCTGAGTCATGAAGAAATGCTCTTGCAAGCCCTACTCTCTGCTTCTCACCATCAGACAGAGTGCTACCGAGTTCTCCTACGTTTGTCTCATAACCATGCGGAAGTCTAATAATAAAATCGTGAATGCTAGCCTTCTTAGCTGCCTCCTCAACTTTAACGAGCTTTGCGTCTGGATTAGCAATCCTAATATTATTTGCTATGGTATCACGAAACAGTATCGTATCCTGTGTTACATATGACGACATTGAGCGAAGGTCATCTGTGTTGATATCCTTGATATCCTTTTCAGATATCAGCATCCGGCCCTCTTTCACATCCCAAAATCTCATTACGAGCTTTAAGAGCGTTGATTTTCCAGAACCGCTAGCACCATGTATTCCGAGCACCTTACCCTTTTCAATATCTACCGTTACATTTTTTAATATAATCTCGTCTTCATATGAGAAAGTTATATCGTCTGCCTTAGCCCCTTCAAAATAAGTATGCTCCTTGCCACCTACTTCCTCAACTGGAGGTGCTTCCTCGAGTAGCGCCAGGACTCTCTCCCCGCAGGCAAGTGTCTGATTTAAGCTATTAGAAAGCGATGCAAGTGCAACGACTGGTCCGAAGGAGCTCATCATAGCAAGTGTTGAAATAAACACCTCGGAAAAGGTAGCAGCGCTTTCCATATAAAGGTAAATCATCGTAAATAACATGCCCAAGAGAATAGCTGGATGACAATATTAGTAACTGCCCTCTGAGAGCCTTCGAATTTGCTCAGATTCGCCTGATCCTCGGCAAGCGATTGTGACTTTTCATTCATCTTACTGAGCTGCTGATCACCTTGACCATACTGCAGAATCTCATCCACACCGTACATGCTATCTAGTACGAAGCCATTTAGTTCACCGACGCCGTTACGAAACTTCATTCCAGCACTAGCACTTCTCTTACCGTTCCATATCGGTAGTACAACTCCAACTACAGTGTATCCCATACATGCTATGACCCCAGCCACCATGCTTTGAGATCCTATGAATACCACCATTATTAGCGAAGTTAAAAATGCAATTACAATCGGAGATATGGTATGTGCGAAGAACACCTCAAGAAGTTCGATATCACTAGTGATAATAGAGATAAGGTCGCCCTTGTTCTTTCCTTCAAGCTTCGCCGGACAGAGCTTTCTAAGGCATTCAAAAACCTTATGACGTATAATCGCAAGAATTCTAAAAGCTATATAGTGATTACAATACTGCTCGCCATAGTGAAGAATACCTCTCGCTAATGCAAGCCCAATAAGCAGCACAAATATCTGATTCCAAGAAATCACTTCATCTAGTGCAGTGCTGCCGAACATGACGTCTCCACCAAATACGGATAGACCTTTTATAACTCCTATCCCACCTACAATGGTTAGGAATATAGCACAGAGGAATCCGGCTACACCAAGTATGATGCCTGTTATCATTACGCCTGTAAGAGGCTTTACTAGTACGATTAGTCTCCGCATTATCGCTATATCAGACCTACGCTTATCTTTGTCCATATTTAAGCCTCCTCTCTTCCTCTTGAATAGTTTTCAAGCTCTGATTGTTCAGAGAAAAGATTTGCATATGTTCCCTTGATACCCATGAGTTCATGATGCGTTCCTTTTTCGATGATCTCGCCATCTTTAAGCATATATATTGCATCGCTATCTGTGACATTAGCAAGTCTATGAGATATTAAGATTACGGTCTTCTCTTTAGCAATCTGCTTAACAGCTGTCATTATAGCTTCCTCACTGTCAGCATCGATGTTAGATGTTGCTTCATCAAATATGTATACTGGTGTGTCGTGAAGGAGAGCTCTAGCTAGGGCAAGTCTCTGCTTCTGACCGCCTGACAGGTTTGAAGCATTAGATTCTACCCTAGTATCTAGTCCGTTTTGGGCTTCAAGGAATGACTTTAGATTTACCATGTCTAAAGCCTCTATCATTTCAGTTTCAGTCGCTCTAGGATTTCCCATAAGAAGGTTCTCACGCACTGTCCCCTTAAAAATCCAGCTGTTATGGCCAATCATGGTGAAATTCTCCATAAGCGACTTGCTGGATATTTCTCTATGCTCAGTACCGTTAACTTTTATACTGCCACTATAATTATGATTCTTTCCGAGCAAAATACCTGCAATTGTAGATTTTCCGGATCCTGAAACTCCAACGATGGATACAAGAGAGCCTGAATCTATATTCATACTTATATCATGTAAAACCTCTCTGCTCTCATCATAAGAAAATGAGACATTATCGAGCGATATATCTATCTTGTTCCCAGCAATTTCCTCTTCTCCACGTTTCTGCTCCGGCAGATCAAGAAATGCAAATATTCTATCGCTTGCTTTCATACCGTTCATTCCGATATGGAAGAAGCTACCAAGGAGGCGCATGGGAAGAAAAAACTCTGCAGCAAGGAATATGCACATTAACACTCCCGAAACATTAATGTTTCGATTAGAAAATTCAATTAGCGCACTGATGATTCCCGCAGCTGCCCCACCATAAGCGATAATGTCCATAATCGAGGTGCTGTTAAGCTGCATCATCAGAACCTTCATCGTTATCTTGCGGAACTGCTCTGATTCACTATCTATCTGCTCTACTGCCCTCCGGTCAGCTCTATAAATCTTCAGAGTTGTCATTCCCTGCAGCTTCTCGAGAAAGCTGTCTCCAAGGCCATAATATATATCGAAGTAATTTCCGAGAATCTTTCTAGCAATAAACATTACTAACATGATTATAAACGGAATAAGTGGAACTGCAGCGAGTAACACGACAGCTGTTCTTAAGCTAATTCTTGAAATTATAATAAATAGAGAAAACGGTGCTAAAAGCGCGTATAAAAACTGGCTTAGATACCTGCCAAAATAAGTCTCAAGCTGTTCTACGCCTTCACCAGTCATCTGCACAATTTCAGATGTTCTGATTTGCTCGCGGTATGACGGTCCTAGCCATAGAACCTTTCTATATATTTGCTCTCTAAGCACACGCTTAACATCGACACTAGCCAAATAGCACGCACGTGAATATAAACGGTCGCAAACAAACCTAACGATAAGTCCAGCCGTTACAATTCCAATAGTCGTAAGAACATCGGAGCTTGTAATGCTCTTTTGCCACGCTCCATCGATTAACTGAGTTACCTGCCATACTATCGCAATCTGAGCGAGCAGTGAAAGCCACTGCCATGCAATCTGATAGATTATGTACTTTCCAGAGCCCTTCAATAGCTTAATAAGCCTCATCTTAATCACACCTAGCTCTCCTCTTTTCCTTCGCTCCTGTTATAGCATGTCTTAGACACATAAGCGGATGATATATGATAATTCGCGGTCCGCTATAACGCATGACCTTCTGAATTTTATCTTTCATCTCTGGCGAGTAGCAGTGTACCTTACAGTTACTGCAAAATGACTTGCTCTTCATAAAACGGCATTTCTCGCTACGTTCACGTGCATACTCGATCAACTCTTGGCATTCATCGCAAAGTTCTTTTCCATTCCGATTAGTATGATTTTTATGACAATAAAGCTTGATCATCTGTGAAACTAGCTTGATTTCTCGCTGCCTTTTCCTTTGAATTTTCTTAGACTTCAAACGATATCACACCCTCTCAGCACATTGCAATCTCATAAAGATGAGTAAATTCAAACACTCCTTGTATCTATATTATCACCATTAGAATACTCTAACAAATGTTATATTTCTGCAATTTTTATTAGTTTATACAATATTTTTATTTCACATAAATCTGTAACTACACCAAAAAGCACCTGAAACACAGGTGCTTTTTATACTTGCTAATTATAAATATGTTTTGACATGTTGCTTTATATCACGAAAAGAAAGACAAATAATATGGTGTACAGTGCCACGAAAGCCCATTTAATCTTTACACAGGCTGCTATAAATTCTCTTATAAAAGCATATGGAATATAATAACCTGCAGTTCTACATTCGAGACCATCCCCATCCATTTTAATCTTTCTAGCATATGCACTAGTGCGATATACGTGATAATTATTACTTACAAATAAGAACTTAGGATTATCTACAAACTCTTCCCCTAAAGCCTTTGAAAATAGTAGATTTTCATAGGTTGTAGTCGACTTAACCTCTAGAAGCACGCTATCTATTGGAACAGTTGTACTACTCTCTATATAATTTGCCATTGCCGTAGATAAGTGAATATAGCAGGAATGCTATAAAGGCTGTGCCAAATATCATGTACGAATATACTGCAGCAAAGCTGGGTTTAGAAAGCCTCTGCTATCTCTCCAATATGAATATATGAATGATGCTATTAGTAATATCGTTATTAAATACATTCAATCCTCTAATTATAATCAGTCTAATTATAGGTTGTTAAGTGAAGCTCGCGATCTTCATATTCACCGAGAAATACTTCTCTATGTGATTTTATACCGCGTTTATTTAATTCCTTATTCAGCCACTGCTCATCCTTGCCAATAACCTTTAAGATATCAGTTTGTACATGCCCATCCGTTATCAATGGGAACTTTGGATTTTCCTCTCCCTCATTGACAATTATAAGAGCTCCATCTTGTTCTATAACTGCTCTTTTCACCTTATTTGTGGAATAAACCTTGTTGGTTCTAAGCTTAAATGAAACATCGTGCGCACTTAGTCCAACTCTTCTGCAATTGTCAATATTAACTTTTCCATCTTCGATTATGATAAGTGCTTTTCCATCGAGGATCTGTTTAGCCTTGACATTATGTTTTTTAATCCATCTTAATAATAAAACCATAGTACACCATATACACAGAATTCCTAAGAACTGTGGAATTTTGACATTTTCATTATACATGGCACCTCCGATTATTCCACCGAGCACATAGTTTTGAACTTGGTCACTCGCAGATGAAGGCGCAAGATTCCCTTTTCCTGTGATATTAATAATTAAAATAAGCACTATAAAGCCTATAAACAGCTTAAGCCCTATCAATATAAATACATGCATAAATATCTTCCTTTCACATTTGTAAGCTTTTCATTTTGTTTTTTGATTATATAATGTTTAACTTGTTTTTTCTATTATCACTTTTAAGTTTATGTTATTATATGAATCAAATGAATTGGAGGAAAATGAATTGGATACAAAAAAATCACCTTTAAAAAGACTACTATTTTTATTTCTACCATTTATATTTTTATTTGTATATGACATATTGGCTTCTTTAGTGGCTGTCGTTATTGAGAGAGCTCTTACCTTTTTTTCAGTAAGTGACAAATTCTTAAATTCAAGTGCAAGCTTTATGGATGCATCAATAGCTTTCGTATTATCTATTACATGCTATATATTCTATCGCATAGTTTTTACCAAAAGAGAGCCCGAAGTTCGTATATCTAAACCAACTGGAATAATATATGCAATAATCCTCGGCTTCGGTGCGGGTGGAATCTCTAGTATTTGGCTAAATATAATTTACTATCTTGCGGACCATTCTGCGTTCCTAGCTAAGCAAGTAAAAGGATTCGATACGCTATATGATGATATGGAAAAAGGACCTTACATATGGCTCTTTCTCGCGATAGTAGTCGTTGGCCCAATTATCGAAGAGATACTCTTTAGAGGAATTATTTTCAGCAGCTTTGAAAATGTAACTGAAATCTCCTGGCTACCTGTCCTCGTCACAGGGGTTATGTTCGGAGTCTGGCACGGCAGCTTTATTCAAGGCGTATACACTGCAGTAGTAGGAATAATTTTGACATACTACATGAAGAAGTGCCGATCACTTGTTTTAGTTGCATTTGCACACGGCGTTAACAACCTAAGTGGTACATTACCACCTTCACTCGACACTGATTTTACTAACACGCTTCTAAATGTTATAGCGTACATATGCATTCTACCAACACTTGCGATTTTATATCATCTGCACCGCAAGAGCAAAAATATGTCAAATTAGTCTAATAACTACAGATAACCGAGAGTAAGAAAGCATGATGTAAAACGACTTCACAACCACTTCGATATAAGATAAAAGCGTTTGCCACGGACTTTGGCAAACGCTTTTTTACTATTCAATATTAGACATCAGTATCTAAACTATAGTTTTACATATATCTTCTCTTTACTCCATATACGAAGCCGAGTGATGCAAGTGCACCGACTCCAAGAATAGTAAAGAATCCTATATGGTTTGCGTCACCAGTTCTAGGTGTACGCTTAACTTTCTTAGGTGGCTTCTTAGGATCTGGAGTTGGTTTCTTAGGGTCTGGCTTTGGCTTTTCAGTATTAGTAACAACAATCTTTCCATTCTGGTCGATTTCACTATAAGCAACCTTATATCTTATACCCTCTAGAGTTATCTCCCCATTGGATTCACCAACTTCAACAATCTTGTATTCATTGTTATTCGTTGCACCAGCATCCTTTACAAGAAGATTTTCAAATCTTGTTGTCCAGTTATTAGCAGCGTTGATAGTAACTACTGTGCTTAGTGGTGCTCCATTCTTATAGAGCTGAACCTTTACTTCGCTAGCCTTTTTTCCTATCCAATCTTTTGTCACCTCAACGGTCATCTCTTCTGGAGCAATATTGTTAGAGATAGTATGGTTAGAATTACCAGCAGCATCTGTTACAGCTTCATATGAAGCCTTTATAATCTGTGTTCCAAAATTAGCCTTGAGTCATTGTGAACCCAATTTCCATCACTGTCCATCTCACGAACAAAGTAAGTGTAAGGATTGTCGGTATCCTGAGCATCATTTACCATATTGAACTTCATAAGGTCAACAAAGCTATGTGTCCAGTTGTTTGATTCTTTTAGTACAACCTGATCAATCTGCTGATAATCAGTTGAACCGTTATCCATCAGCTGCTTGATCTTTGCTTCGAGAATCTTCGCATCAGTCCAACCTGTTGTATCAACAGCTGCACCGTTCTCATCAGTTACAGTAACAGCATCAAGGACGCTCTTGGTAACTCTAAAAATTCCAACTGCCACAGATGTTACATGATTTGTATTATCCGCTTCCCAATTCTTAGTAACATCAAGCTTTACCTTATCATATTCAACTGGAGCAGTTCCAAAATCAACCTCGCCGTTAGAACCAATTCCACCACCACGAGGTGCTGAATTGCCTGTAACTATAACCTTAGCAGATGTTCTAGCTGCTGCCTTACCTTGATCTGAAATAACTGCCTTCAAGGAAATATTATCAGTTATTCCGTTAAGTGTGCCCCTATCAACTGGAGGAGTTACTGTATTAGGATATCTATCGCTTCCGTTAGATGCACCTAGATATGAATTATCAATCTTTCCATCCTCATACCAGTGAACAAGCCAATTATCTAGTCCATTATTAGATAGTATTAGAGTCTGTGTAGCTGGGTCATTCTTTGAAATGGATGCAACATCATCTCCAGCTGCAGTCTTATCATTATTATCTGCACCAGTACCGGCTTATTGTCAAAGAACGAAGCTCCATTGGTAATAGCAGTCTTTGCCGAACCTGTTGGGCATAGCCACATTCCACCACCAAGCTTAGTAGCAGTGTTGTCCGTTACCATAGTTCTGCCCATCTGAAGCTTATATGGTACAGCCGCAACGTATACTCCACCGCCCTGCTTACCAGCCGTATTGTTAGTGATTGTAGCACTGTTAATGACTACTTCCTGAGAAGCAACGTAGATTCCACCACCTACACCAATCTCAGCATATGGGACATTATTTGCCTTTTTACCAGTTAGGGTTGCCTGATTGCCAGTAATAGTTCCGTTATTGATTGTGAGCTTAGCAGGGAAAAACCTTCTCCATGTGCTCTCTGGGTTTGAACCACGGTCGTTAGACAGAAGATAGTCATTTATTCCTATTCCACCACCAAATGGAGCCTTATTTCCAGAAATAGTTCCGCCTTCCATTGTAAGCTGCCCTGCACCATTAACAGCAATACCTCCACCTAGTAAGTCTGCGGTATTATTGGAAATTGTTCCACCATTCATGGTCATCTTGCCGATTGAAAAGCGGTGTGCTGCATTTCCCAAAGTTCTGCTGCATTGTATTGTTAGTACTGAAGCTTCCAACGAGTACTCCACCATAGTCAGCGCTATTTCCAGTGATTGTACCACCATTCATAATCATCGTTGAGCTTCCCTTGATTGCCTCAACTGTTATGGCAGCATTATTTCCAGAACTTCCATCAGGAACAAGAGTATTATTAGAAATGTCGCCACCATTCATAGTAAAAGAGGCACCCTCTGTAATCTTTACAACAGCAACAAACTGGTTGGACATCTTATTATCATGAATCGAGCCACCATTCATAGTGAACGAAGCATTTGCCCCTCTCGCTTTAACTACACCAACAAAGCCTGAATCAGATTTTACATTCTTAATTTCTCCGCTATTCATGGTGAATTTACCAGCGTTATCAATGATAGCAGAGCTGTAGTTTGTTCCAAGCTGATTTCCATCGAGCTTAACATCCTGCCATGTCAAAGAACCACCTTCAGCAATCTTGACAGCTAAACCGGTGTTCTTTTTAGTGATTGTTACAGCACCCTTCAAAGTGATGTCCTTACCTGCTGGCACATTAATCGGTGTGCTGAGATCCATATCTCCAGTAAGAACAATTTCAGAGCCCCTGAAGCATTGTTAATGGCCTGCTGAATCTCTGCAACACTGCTTGCATTAACAGTCGCCGCATTAGACTCAAAGGTAAACATTATGAATGCTGAAATAATGGTTACTAAAGTCACCAAGATAGGTGCAAGAGTTTTTCTAATACACATTTCTATCCCTTTGCTTTCAATGAATTAATATAACGAATAATCATTATGTTAAAAATAACATACTTGTTCACATATTATACACGAAACTATCTAACTTTTGGGAAATATTAGCTAATTGTTCAGAAAAAACAACGTTTAATCTGTGTTCACGTTCAGCACTAAAATCTATATTAAGTTTATTCTTATAAAATTCATCTAATCTCTTTTTCTTCCGTGTATTTTTTTCTGTATAGAACTTCTCTTTACTAGACTCAAAATTTACACTAGTTAGCTCAAAACCAAGATTATCTGCAACTTATACTGCCTTGTTTCATTTGTCCTTTCTTATTTTTAGATGTAAGCGTATTTCTAAAAATATATTGTTTACTTGGATAAAACTTTGAGATTTTTCTTATTTAAATTATATTTGGCCATATTTTTTTAAATTATTTCACATACTCCATACCATAAGTTTCAGAAAAGCTTTCCTTCTGGTCTAAGCAATACTTTATACCAGAACTAAAAATAGGGCTTCTTCTTTTATGTTAAGCGAATGATATTACTACCACGAAACCCATCTATTTGCTACTTTGATTTAATATGAAAAGGACCCAGACATGTTGTCTAGGTCCTCTTCGGATAATTTCTTAAATTTAGGAATTATATGGTATAAATTCTATATGCCATATGCAATCACTAGTTCTTAAAACTACTTTTCCCTTCTCCTGCGAATAATCAGTATCAGTGCTACTGCTATTCCGGCAAATACAGTAAGTCCTACGTATACAAATACCTCTGAGTTATCTCCTGTCTTAGGACCTAAAACTGATCTTAGCGGAGTCTTTCCTGCATGATTACGTGCACTATGTCCTCCTGACCTTCCTGAGTTTGCACTAGATGTTGGTCTAGAATTCGCATCCTTAGGATTAGTTCCATTTGAAGCTTCAACAGCATCTGAATATCCATCGCCATCATCATCCGTATCTGTGATGTCAGGATCACCATCGCCATCTGTATCCCTTAGTACAGTAATCTCAACAGTCTTAGTCACCTTTGATCCATCTGGGTTCGTAATGACTACTGGAATCTCAAACTTACGCTTTTCTTCTGTACTACCCCAATCAGTTACGTTTGGTGTACCACTGATAGTCTTAGTACCTGCATCGTAGGTAACACCATTTGGTAGCTTACTTGTATCTACACTTACTGTAGAACCTGTTGCTCCTGGATTAATAACAATATTCGTAATCGCAGTCTTGTCATTTACTGACTGTGTTCCATTAGTAACCGTTGGCTGTGCGATTGGTGTAATTATAGCAGCTGGTCGAGAGTTCGCATTCTTAGGGTTTGAACCCTTTGCTGTCTCTACCGTATCTGGTACACCATCGCCATCATCATCCGTATCTGTGATATCTGGATCACCGTCCCCATCTGTATCTCTTAGCACAGTAATCTCAACAGTCTTAGTCACCTTTGATCCATCTGGGTTCGTAATGACTACTGGAATCTCAAACTTACGCTTTTCTTCTGTACTACCCCAATCAGTTACGTTTGGTGTACCACTGATAGTCTTAGTACCTGTATCGTAGGTAACACCATTTGGTAGCTTACTTATATCTACACTTACTGTAGAACCTGTTGCTCCTGGATTAATAACAATATTCGTAATCGCAGTCTTGTCATTTACTGACTGTGTTCCATTAGTAACCGTTGGCTGTGCGATTGGTGTAATTGTTGCTGCAGGAATCGAGTTTGCATTCTTAGGGTCTGAACCCTTTGCCTTCTCATCCACATCTGATACTCCATCGCCATCATCATCCGTATCTGTGATATCTGGATCACCGTCCCCATCTGTATCTCTTAGCACAGTAATCTCAACAGTCTTAGTCACCTTTGATCCATCTGGGTTCGTAATGACTACTGGAATCTCAAACTTACGCTTTTCTTCTTTACTACCCCAATCAGTTACGTTTGGTGTACCACTGATAGTCTTAGTCCCGGCATCGTAGGTAACACCGTTTGGTAGCTTACTATTGTCTACAGACACAGTTGCATTATTATTTCCAGGTGTTACTACAATATTCGTAATTGCAGTTTTATCATTTACAGACTGTGTACCATTCGTGATAGTAGTTGGTGTCACGGGAGTTACAACAGCAGGTCTAGAGTTCGCATCCTTAGGGTCTGAACCCTTTGCCGTCTCTACCGTATCTGGTACGCCATCTCCATCGTCATCTGGATCAGTGATATCTGGATCGCCATCACCGTCAGTGTCCCGTAATACTGTAATCTCAACAGTCTTGGTAATCTTAGAACCATCTGGATTCGTAATGACTACCGGAATCTCGAACTTGCGTTTCTCCTCTGTACTACCCCAATCAGTTACGTTTGGTGTGCCACTGATAGTCTTAGTTCCTGGATCGTAGGTAACACCATTTGGTAGCTTGCTTGTATCTACACTTACTGTAGAACCTGTAGCTCCAGGTGTAATTGTGATGTTACTAATCGCAGTCTTATCATTAATGCTCTGCGTTCCATTAGTAATCGTTGGCTGCGGAATAGGTGTAATCGTAGCAGCTGGTCTAGAGTTTGCATTCTTAGGGTCTGAACCCTTTGCCGTCTCTACCGTATCTGGTACACCATCGCCATCATCATCCGTATCTGTGATGTCAGGATCACCATCGCCATCTGTATCCCTTAGTACTGTGATTTCAACAGTCTTGGTAATCTTAGAACCATCTGGATTCGTAATGACTACCGGAATCTCGAACTTGCGTTTCTCCTCTGTGCTTCCCCAATCAGTTACGTTTGGTGTACCACTGATAGTCTTAGTTGCTGGGTTGTAAGTTACACCGTTTGGTAGCTTGCTATTGTCTACAGACACAGTTGCATTATTATTTCCAGGTGTTACTACGATATTGCTAATCGCAGTCTTATCATTAATGCTCTGCGTTCCATTAGTGATTGTCGTAGGTGATACTGGAACTATAACTGCAGCTGGAACAGAGTTCGCATTCTTAGGGTCTGAACCCTTTGCCGTCTCTACCGTATCTGGTACACCATCGCCATCATCATCCGTATCTGTGATGTCAGGATCACCATCGCCATCTGTATCCCTTAGTACTGTGATTTCAACAGTCTTAGTCACCTTTGATCCATCTGGGTTCGTAATGACTACCGGAATCTCGAACTTGCGTTTTTCTTCTGTACTACCCCAATCAGTTACGTTTGGCGTGCCACTGATAGTCTTAGTTGCTGGGTTGTAAGTTACGCCGTTTGGTAGCTTAGTATTGTCTACAGACACAGTTGCATTATTATTTCCAGGTGTTACTACAATATTCGTAATTGCAGTTTTATCATTTACAGACTGTGTACCATTCGTGATAGTAGTTGGTGTCACGGGAGTTACAACAGCAGGTCTAGAATTCGCATTCTTAGGGTCTGAACCCTTTGCGGTCTCTACTGTGTCTGGTACGCCATCTCCGTCATCGTCTGTATCTGTAATATCTGGGTCACCGTCACCATCTGTATCCCTTAGTACTGTAATCTCTACAGTTTTGGTGATTTTAGTTCCATCTGGATTCGTAACTACTACAGGAATCTCAAACTTACGCTTTTCCTCTGTACTACCCCAATCTGTTACATTTGGCGTACCACTAATGGTTTTAGTTCCTGGATCGTAAGTCACACCATTTGGTAGCTTACTATTATCTACTGTAACTACAGAACCTGCATTTCCAGGTGTAACAACAATATTTGTAATTGCAGTCTTATCATTAACTGTCTGAGTTCCATTCGTAATTGTCGTTGGTGCTACAGGTGTCACAACAGCAGCTGGAATAGAACTTGCACTCTTAGGATCAGAACCTTGTGTCTTTTCTGCGAGATCGGTATATCCATCACCGTCATCATCCGGATCTGTTATATCTGGATCACCATCTCCATCTGTATCTCTTAGCACAGTAATCTCAACAGTCTTAGTCACCTTTGATCCATCTGGGTTCGTAATGACTACCGGAATCTCGAACTTGCGTTTTTCCTCTGTGTTTCCCCAATCAGTTACGTTTGGTGTGCCACTGATAGTCTTAGTTGCTGGGTTGTAAGTTACGCCGTTTGGTAGCTTAGTATTGTCTACAGACACAGTTGCATTATTATTTCCAGGTGTTACTACAATATTCGTAATTGCGGTTTTATCATTTACAGACTGTGTACCATTCGTGATAGTAGTTGGTGTCACGGGAGTTACAACAGCAGCAGGTCTAGAATTCGCATTCTTAGGGTCTGAACCCTTTGCGGTCTCTACTGTGTCTGGTACGCCATCTCCGTCGTCATCTGTATCTGTGATATCTGGATCACCATCTCCATCTGTATCTCTTAGTACTGTGATTTCTACAGTCTTTGTAATCTTAGAGCCGTCTGGATTCTTAACTACAACAGGAATTTCAAACTTACGCTTTTCTTCTGTACTACCCCAATTTGTTACATTTGGTGTACCACTTATTGTCTTTGTACCTGCATCATAAGTTACTCCGTTTGGCAGCTTGCTATTATCAACTGTTACAGTTGCGCCTGATGCCCCCGGTGTTACCACTATATTAGTAATTGCAGTCTTATCGTTAACTGTCTGAATTGGATTAGTAACAGTTGTCTGAGCGATTGGAGTGATCATACCTGCAGGTACTGACTTTGAATTCTTTGGATCGGATCCCTTAGCTGTTTCTTCAGAATCTAGGTATCCATCTCCATCATCATCAAGATCAGTAATATCTGGTATACCATCCTTATCGGTATCCCTCTGAACTGTGATTTTGAATGTCTTTGTAGAAGTATTATCTGCGGAATCCTTAGCCTCTACCGTAACTGTAATTTCACGAGTTTCTTCATTACCATGCCAGTCAGTAACTTTAGGATTGCCACTTATTTTTCCATTCGAATACTGAACTCCAGTCGGTAAATCCTTTACCGTAACAGTAGCCGCTGGATCATCAGTTGTAACAGTAATCTCTGTGATTGGCTGCCCTTCGATAACTGTCTGGTCTCCAATGTTATCAATTACTGGCGCCTTGTTATCTTTCCATACAGCAAAGACTTCTTTGGCTTCAGTAATATTCTTTAGAATATCCGAATCCGCCTCAGTAGCACCAGAAGTTGCAGCCCAACCCATAAACTTATAACCATCTCGTGTAGGCTCTTCTGGCTGAGTTGCTTTTCCGTTTACTGCTGATACAACCTTGTCTGCATTCGTACCATCTGCCCATTTTCCGCCATTAGTATCAAATGTGACTTTGATAGCACCAACATTTACCTTAGTACTCGAAACCATAGGATTCTTTCCATCTGGTGAGTAAGCTACAAGTATGACTTTATCACCGTCTGCAAAAGTTCCTGCTGGAACGTTTATGTTAAATTTTCCATCTTTCAAATCAGAAAAAGGTATTGTAGTCTCTGCCTTCGCCGTCTCGTGAGTGTAATCTGTATCATCAGCGACGTATTTATAGGCTTTTACAATAACGTTACCCGCATCAGTGTTAGTAGCGGTTAGCTTCTTAGTTTCATCTGCAGGGTTATTATAAATTGTCTTTGGAACAGTTCCCTTGATTGTCTCTGCTCTATTTGCTTCGATGTTCGTCGTTGTAACATTAGGCTTAACTACCAGATACGAATTAGCCTTTGTCGGATCAGTCTTATCTGTTAGGTATTCCTGACCATCGGGAACTCCATCGCCGTCAGTATCAACGTTATACTTATCAGAATCTATTTCGTCTTCTACAAAGTCGAATAGACCGTCCTTATCAGTGTCAAGAACCTCTAGGAATGCGTTAGTATACGAGTGCTGAATTCTCTTATTAGGCTTCCCACCGTCAGGCTTTCTTATATTAGGGAAAGCATTTGTTGAATCAACAAAATCAGCTGTGAGCCATGACTCAAAGTTAAGCTGTTGGTTATTAGCAGTGATATAATCGTTTAGAGCCTTTGCGAAATCCTGATTTGTAACGTTTGACTTCAGCTTATACTCAATTGTATATGACCTTCTTGTCCAAGTAATCCTTTAAAGACCTCTGAATCAAGTGTATTTCTAACCTGTGTAACCTTACTCCAGTCACCGCCAACTATGCTGAGTGCCGGGGTATCTTTTGTCGAAATTACGCCATCCCCATTAGGATCCACAGTTAGCTTTATCGGGTTAGATGCAGTGATTGTTCCAGTTGAGGTGGAAACGCCCAGTCTAACCTCATTTGTATCGATATACTTGAGCAGTTCCTTCGGAATTACTTCATTGATATATAGAACCCATCCGCTGTTCGCTTCACGGAAGTTCTGGTCAGGCTTGAAAGAAACTGTCGACTTTATAACCTTGTTCTTGGCATCATAACTTACAAGCTTACCAGTATTACCACTTGAGAAGTTTCCATCCTTCGATATAGTACCATCACTTGTAAAACCATTCGTCCCAGTTCCTAGGTAGTCATCATTACCAGCACCGGAATTGCTTGGAAGCGCAGGAACATTAGGGTTGTTCTTAAGGATAAATCCATTATCATTTCCACCCCTGTCTGCTTTTCCATCAGCTCTTACCCAAGTAGTTGTAAAATCAATTTTCTTAGAATCAAGCCCTAGGCTCGTAAGTGTAGCACCATTCTTGAGCTTGATAATAACGTCTCTGTTAGTAACGACGCCGACTAAGCCAGATTGTAAGGTTTGATTATTGATAGGCACCTTCCAAAGTGCACCATCCGCCTCTTTTTCAAACTCAACTCCGTTAACCTTAATTGACTGGATCTGCTTGTAGAAATCATCGTCAAAGAAGTTAATTAGGAATCTACCGTTATACGGACCTTTATCTGTATCGCCCCAGCTACCTGGTAATTTTGCCCACTTAGTAACTGTCAGGTAAATACCCGAAGCATCCTCCTTGGTGAAATCAGTTCTAGCGTAGTCCAAAACTCCATCTGTTTCTCCAACTAGTGTGTAGTTCACCGAATTGTTCAGCGACCTCGGCTGACCGCCTTCAGCCCTAACCGTAACTGGCGATAGAAGCATGGTAAAACCAAGCATACAAGACAGCGCCATAGACGATGCTCTTCTAGCCCTTTCCCCATACTTTTTGTTCTTTGATTTCTGTTTTGTTTCTACATTATCTCTGTCAAAAATGCCAAAACAATTCATACTGTTCCTCCGAAATTTATCTCTAGTTAACATACTGTTTATATATTACCATAGATATGCTATTAAATGTTGCTTTTTTTAGACAAAATAGGTCTTGTATTTTAAGCAATTCAATTGCTCCAATTTAAAACGAGACATATTTTGTCTAAATGTTTACTTTTTAGGGATTAATACCCCTATTGTCATTCCTATTATCTCTCCGATAGATATTCCCATAACCATTCCAAATCCAGATCTTTCAAACATAATACCTGCTAATAAACCTGCGGAAATACCGATAATCATTCCGCTCGCCATATGGTCGCCTTTATATTTTTTCGTCATAACCCTTCTAACAATGGTAAATATCATAATAGAGATACATAGCACCGTTAAAATTATAGTATATTTACCAATTACCAAATAATTACCATCACTCACAAGGTTCCCCCTTCACCGTTATTCATTCTCTTTATTAAAAGCTAAAATATTTCTTATTCCCCATAAATAAAACACTACTGCCGAACTACCAGTCAGATATGGGCTCATAGTTGATCCACTACCATTTAGATAGTGAATCAGTTCAATTAATCCAGCAGTTGCTAAAGATATCTGCAATACTATCATAAATACTTTAAAAAATTTTTTCATTTTACATGCCACCCATTTGAGAATCCTATAATTTCTAAACTTTTAAATGATAATTAACAATTTTATACGCAATTAGACCTATTTTATCTAAATTATAACCCGAAAATAGTTTCTTCAAAACCATTTATCCATTTATTATCTTCTTTAGCTTCATATTGTTATATCTATTTCCAATATAACAAATAAAAAGGAGCCTCTTTGCCTCGGAAAACCAACTGGTAAGAAACTCCTTTTAGATAATTCTATTTATTTAATTTATAAAGCGATATTTAAGCAATTACTGCTCAAGAGCCTGATCAACGTCGGCGATTATATCATCGATATCCTCGATACCTACTGACATTCTCACTAAATCCTGAGAGATTCCAGCCGCTGCTAGCTCTTCATCATTCATCTGTCTATGAGTAGTCGATGCAGGATGAAGCACACAAGTTCTTGAATCAGCTACGTGTGTAACTATTGCTGCGAGCTTTAGCGAATCCATGAACTTAATAGCTGCCTCTCTACCGCCTTTTACTCCAAATGCAATAACTCCACAAGATCCGTTAGGAAGATACTTCTCCGCGAGCTCGTGCTGGCTGTCATTTTCGAGGCCAGAGAAAGATACCCAAGCTACCTTAGGATGATTTTCGAGGTGCTTAGCGAGAGTGAGTGCGTTCTCGAAATGTCTTTCCATTCTTAAGTGGAGTGTCTCCAAACCAATTCCTAGATAGAAGGCATTCTGAGGTGATGGGATGGATCCGAGGTCACGCATCAGATTAGTAGTCATCTTAACGATATATGCTGCCTTACCAAAGCTCTCTGTATAAACAGTGCCGTGATATGTCTCGTCAGGAGTTGTAAGTCCCGGGAATTTGTCGCTGTGCTTAGTCCAGTCGAAGTTACCTGAATCTACAACTGCTCCGCCGACTGAATTAGCGGTACCATTCATGTACTTTGTAGTTGAATGTGTAACGATATCAACTCCCCACTCAAAAGGCTTGCAGAAAATTGGTGTAGGGAATGTATTATCTACAATTAGCGGTACACCATGGCTGTGCGCTGCATCAGCAAATTTCTCAATATCTAGTACGCTTAGTGAAGGATTAGATAGAGTCTCACCGAATACTAGCTTAGTGTTAGGCTGGAACTTTGTTGCTAACTCCTCTGCTGAAATTTCAGGATCAACAAATGTTGTCTCGATACCCATCTGCTTCATAGTGTGAGCAATTAGGTTGTATGTTCCTCCATAGATAGCAGAAGTTGAGATGATGTGATCCCCTGCATTTGCAATATTTAGAATAGCGTAGAAATTAGCTGCCTGACCAGATGATGTTAGAATAGCTGCTACACCACCTTCAAGCTGGCAAATTTTGTTTGCTACTGCGTCATTTGTAGGGTTTGAAAGTCTAGTATAGAAATATCCTGATTCCTTTAAATCAAATAGATTTCCCATCTGTTCCGACGATTCGTACTTAAAAGTCGTCGACTGTACGATTGGAACAATTCTCGATTCCCCGTTCTTTGGCTCGTAACCACCCTGCACACAAACTGTACTAGTTTTGTAATTTGTCATATAAAAGTCCCTCCTTTTTGTATCTAATTAACTATATAGTGTTTATTCGTGAATTGCAAGATACTTGGCGAGTAGTTAATTAAATGACATTAATTACTTAATCGAGCCAAACAAGTCATTAAGTGCCTCCGCCATTGTCGGATGTGTAAATATCTGGTTAGCGAGCACTGTGTATGGTTGCTTTGCAATCATCGCTGTAACTACAATATTGATAACTTCGTGAGACTCCTCTCCAAAAAGTACTGCTCCAAGTATCTGATTAGTATCGTCATCAACGACAGCCTTGTAGATCCCCGTCTGATTTCCAAGTATCTTGGCCTTTGGAATAGCCGTTACGGGCAATTTCGAGACTCTTACGTTATAACCTTTTTCCCTTGCATCTTTTTCACCGAGACCAACTTTAGAGAATGTAGGATGTAGAAATGCTGAGAAAGCTATTCCCTGGCGCTCTTTTCTCGAGTAGCTTCCATCCCCGTCTAAATAGCTTTTCACAATGCGGTAATCATCGAGGGAAACGTAAGTGAACTGAGGCCCGCCATTGATGTCCCCCATTGCGAAGATATGCGGCTTATTAGTCTGGAGGTGATCATTTACATTTATAAATCCTCTTTCAGAAACTTCAACTCCAGCATTCTCAAGATGTAGCTCCAGGGCATTAGCTCTTCTGCCAGTCGCTACTAGCAGTGCATCTACCTTGAGTTCTTTGATGTCACCATTTTCAGTATATGAAATCAATACTTTTTCATCACTCTGCTCAACATGATTAATTTCTGAATTGAATAGAATATCAACACCAAGTGACTTATATGATTCATATACTACTTCTGCTACATCATCATCTTCTCTTGGAAGTAGTCTGTCCCCCTTATCAATAATCGTTACTTTAGTTCCAAACTTTGCATATGTTGCTGCAAACTCTAGGCCTATAAATCCGCTGCCTAGAACAGCTAGCGTTTCAGGAAATTCCTCGAGGTTCATCAACGTTTCGCTAGTATGAATGCGGTTTCCTACTTCAAGTCCTTTTACGTTAGGAATAAATGGTCTAGTTCCAGTATTGATAAAGATTTTTTCAGCAAATATCTCATATGAATCCGAGCCGTTATCAACTACAATAGTGTGGTCGTCTTTAAACGAGGCTGTTCCATCTAGAACTTCTACGTTTTCATTGCTTTCAACCTTGTCGTAATTTGCTTTATTCAGCTTCGCTATAAGGTTTTTCTTACCTACTACAGAATCTTTATAGTATGTTTTATTATCAGCATTGCTATAAGCCTTCCTATCTGCACAAGTTGCGAGGAACTTAGATGGGATGCACCCCACGTTTATGCAGGTTCCACCATACATATTTGATGATTTCTCAACAAGAACAGTCTTCTCTCCTTTATTCCCAAGGTAATTAGCCAGCGTCTTTCCAGCTTTTCCGAACCCAATTATTATGTTATCTACTTTTCTATTCATTTTTATTATACTCCTTATCGTAATTTTTAAATTGCGTGCTATTTATTCAAACAATATCATATTGCACATAGCATAATATGTTGAATTGTAGAAGTTTTTTTATTTATTGAAATATATAATTTATTTCTTAAAAAAATATCCTTCTTTTTTTAAACCATTCTTCTTAGCCTTTTGGAATCCAGTACATTCTATTAGCTGATGCTTCCATATGATAACTCCTTTCTCAACGCTTCCTCTTCATTTTCGCAGAAATTAATCTTCAACCTATTTGCATCAAAGTTAATTGCATTAGCCTCTACTAGCTTTGTAGCGATTTCTTTTTCTTCATTTGAGATATCACTTCCATAAAAAAACATACAATAAGATTGAATCTATTATGGTAGCGCTGTTTATGATGTGTTTCATTTTGTTTTTATTTTTGAAAAAAAAGGAAGTAAATAAAGGAATGCTTCGATCCATTACATTTTTTTACAAATGGACTATATCCTCCGTAGAAGCAGCGACTGATGACAATGACATTTTCTGCCTCCCCAAATAACACCCCCATATTTTGATAGTCATCATTTATCACACATATGCTAGGTGTCTTTATCCAGCATCCGAAGCAGCCCATACAATTTCTGATTGAGTTATTATTTGAAATGACCTTTATATCGTCATTCTCTCCTATTAATTTTTTTCAACTTCAATTCTATTTAAATCATGAATTAGTAGATTCATCTTGTATCTCCTATATTTCTCTGATGATACGTAATATTATACTCCCTCATAATCCGCTCTTTATTATGTGCACTTATTCTTTTGAAAAACTATTACCTATATCAAGATATGAATTGTTATAATACCAATATATGCTTTTTATTATATTTTAGAGGGGAAAGAGACTTCATATGGGTTTTTTAATTGTATTTCTTGGCTTTTTTATTATTCTGATTCTATCTTTTATTGCCACTATTTATATATACATTAGATTCGCCTTTGCTGTTAAATCTGATACAGAAGTTCCTGCTTGGATTTATAAGGTCGGTCAATCTTTCAAATCTAGAAGCTACATTACTTTTGATAATGTTACTGACTCCACGGCATTCAAAGAAGCGACACTATTTATTGTTAGGCTCATTTTGATAAATCTTCTTTTTATAGCCGTAGCTTATCACAATACTCACAGCCTAACATTCGCCACATACAAATGCATAAAGGCACAGTTTGCCCTTGTGCTAGTAACTACTTTTATTCAAAAAATTATTAAATTAATCTCTATAACGAGAGCTAAATCAGATAAGCCTATTTACTCATATGCTTCGACGAACGCTGTAATTGCTTCGATATTTTTTACTTCTTTTATCTTAATGCTCTGCACGTCTATGGCAGGCATTCCTGTAAAGCCGCTTAACATACAGCTTGATAATACCAATGTGATTATCGGCGAGACGACAGCAGCCGACCTCATTTCCTCGGGATTCACTTTCACCGATGCTTCCCCAAATGATATAGTTGTAAATCAACGTAACGATCACTTTTATTATGGCAAGCTCGTTGAGATTACTAAAGATGATAAGTCTTACGGGAACATGTTTCTCACTCCGGAAAGCGGTGATAAAGACAAGCTCAGGAACTGCATAGTTACATTTTACAGAGTAGAAGCTACGAACAAGCAGATATCAAAAGTGAAAATAAACAATACAAGACTAGAAAATCTTAGATACAATGACTTTAAGAGTAAGAAAATGATTAATATCTTCTCGTTGAACCCACTTGATTACAAAGAAGATACATATGACAACTCTTTTAGCTTGAAGGTCGGCACCGATGAATACCTAATATGGAAAGCGTACTGGATTACTGCTGATTTTAACGCTGATAAATCACCTTACAGATATAGTATAGGAGCACACCACATAAAATGGGAGTAAGCACTGCGTTTACTCCCATTTACATATTTTCTAACAAACTTATTTCCTTTTGTAAAATATTTTTTTCTTTCAAAATAGCTATGAGTTCTTCTCGCTGCTGTTCAGACATATATTTTTTTACTTTATTGTTTTGCGAAGAACTATAGCACTGCCTGATAGCAATCTTAATGTGGGACAACGTAAGTTTATCTCTTTTCTTCTCTAATACTTTTATGAAAACATCCCATACAAATGCTTCTTCATATATCCAAAAGAACGATGCTACAGCCTGCAGTACCTTGGGGTGTTTTTGTGTCTCAAGCAAATATCTAACGTATTTTTTACTTTCTTCTTCAAAATGATTAATTTTGTCTTCTGTAATTATATCTGAGTCAGCCTTATATAAATGACTTAAATGAATATATCGTGCACAAAAGCATTGGAGAGTATATACATTGTTCCATATAGTATCAGTATCGGTCTCTTTTTTAATTGCTGAGATATATCTATCTGTATTGATAATAAACCAAACCTTTACCTGTTTTGTATCTTTAGTACCAAGCTCTTTGCATGCAGCTCTCATAAAATAACTTGAGGCTTTTTTACGTTCTTTCTCACCATTGCTTTCCAAGTTGCATAGTTCATTATCCATTGTCTCAATCGTATATTTCATATCAATTCCTCGTGATATTTAAAATTTATGTCTTACACAGTCCACCATATAACAAGAATATTCTGGATATAATTTAAGCTCCATTTCCGGTCTCAGCTGCTTGTACTTTATGCGGGATATCATTTCTTCAAAATCTCGCTTATCTTCCTCCCAGCTTTCTAAAGTCTCCTGCTTTTCCTTCTCACTATCATATTCTGTATCAACTATGGCATCAGCGATTGCACCCTCAAGATATTTTCGATTCTTTTCTTCAAGTCGTGTAAACCTATCTCTTTTACCACTTATCCACAGCACATAATACAAGTGTTCCCAATCAACTGTATAGTATTCGTTATCCACTTCTTCAGTGCAGTAGCTCAGGAATCTATCATATTCTTCTAGCGCATAATATGCATCAAATACCTGATATTCCATAATATCATCGGTATTCAAATCATAATTATCGTCAGATCCTATTTTTATATTTTCTAGATATGAAATTGCAGCGTTTTTGTTACCGAGAGCCACATCACAGTATGCTATACAAAGCTTTAGCCACATTCTATCTGGATACACCGTAATTAATTTTTCAAATATATCTTTCGCCTCTTGATATTCTCCAAGTGCATAAAGTGATGCCCCATAGTTAATATTAGATTCATAACTATTCTCTAGCTCTCGTGCATACTTAAAAAACTCATTACTACGCACGATATTCTTTTTCTCTTTAGAGAAATCATAATCAGGAAAATAATAAAGTCCGAGGGCTTTATATGTCTCTACATATGGTGATTTCAAATCCTTCGCTTTTATCAAATAATCTAACGCTCTTCTTGAGTAATCTTCAACGAAAGCAATGTTGGTATAAATCCTCGCAACTTGCTTATCATCAATCTCATTTTGAAATCTATCTAGAAAATCCTCAAGCAATTTAATATATTTGGTGTCACCTTCCCTGAGTTCTAATTTGACAGAAGCCAATGTGCATATTGCATCTACATCAGAGTGATGCTCCTTTAACTTAGAGAGTAGATATTCTTTCATCTGTTCGAGATAGTTTTTTGATTTTTCAAAATCTTTTAAAAAAGATTCTTTATATCGATTTTCATATTCTGCTTTTAACTGTATCCAGTGCGCTCTTATATCCTTCATCATATGTATCAATCCTAAAGGTCTCTACTGCAAAAAAACACGTCTATTTATAGATATAAGTTAATTCTATCAAAAAAAGCTGGGTGCGATATACCCAGCTTCTATTTAAATTATTATCCTATTTATGTGAAATAGGTTAATCTTTATCTCTACTTCACATTCTTTCTGCGATTATATCCAATAGCGCTTAGAGCTAGTCCCGAAGACAGAAGTAATAGTGCATACTGTGCAAAGTTTCCTTCATCCCCTGTTTTTGGAGATTTAGACTTTACCACAACACTTGGCTTCTTTGCCCCTGGCTTTGGTGTTGTACCTGGAGTTGTCGGTGTTGGAGTCGGTGTAGTCTGCGCATTGTCTGTTACAGTGATTTTTCCATTTGCTGCAACTACAGTCTCACCCTGAGCAATTGCTCCGAGTGTTACGGTTCCATCTGCATTTACTGTAAATGTAAAGTCTGTAACTGCAAGGAATCCCGCTGGTGCAGCCTCCTCATGGAATCTATATGTTCCAGGCTCTAGCTGGATCTTGTGGCTTATTACTCCGCTTTTCCACTCGCTAACCTTCTGTGTGCCTTTATAGATCTCAATCTCGGCTCCTGCAAGCTCAGTTCCGCCAAGCTTCACCTTACTAAACTCAACTTCCTTAGTTGTCGGCGTTGGAGTAGGAGTATTATTCTGAAAATGACCACTTAACAAATTCTGATAAGCATTATCTTTTGACCTATAAATGTCGAGTTTCGTTCCCGCAGGAATTGCAGTAGTACTATTAACTAAATCGTTAAATGCATTTTTCTCATTTTCAGTAAAACTGTTACCACTTGTATCTCTTGCTGGCATATTGAAAGTGTCAGTATAATACCAAATTGCATACTGTGTTATCTGTCTAAACTGACCATCTGTTAATCCATATCGTTCTTTTATTCTCGATTTGTTGTTAGGATAACCATCGTAAATTACCCTTACTAATCCATTATAAAGATTTTCACCGTTCACTCTTTCAGTATCAGCAAGTTCTTCAAACTTTGCAGCTGTTCCAAGTTCCTTTGTATATAAAGTCTTTCTCGGTGAAAAAGAGCTTTCAGGAAATGATTTATGATCATTGAAGCAATATGCTACATCGCCCTTATCGTTTGAGCCGTTTGGTCTAACGTAGATTGGGTTTTTAAGGTGATCACTAGCCGGATACTCTCCCGATTTTGTATACGCTTGATATACATCTTCAGCGTAAACTTCTGTAAACGGACTAGAAATAAATGGAATCAATACAATAGATACCATCAGCACTGTTACTATTATAGGATTCCTCAACTTATTGATTATTCTATTCATCACAGTCCTCCTCTTGGTCTTGTTATTCAGGCGGATTATATAATGAAATCTATAGAATTTCAACAATTTTTTTAATTTTAGAATGGTTGTCTAATAACAATGCTACAGATTATTCTTTTTTTCGATTCTAAGTCTTTCTACTGGTTTTGGAATTTTACTAAATGCTGTTTTGCTACTAACCTTAACAAGGCTACTTAAAGCAGTCATGAGTTCTGTTTTTTTTCTCTTTGGCAGCTTAACCAGACCTTTTATAATAATGCCTGTATTCTTGAAAAGGCTATCGCTAAACTCATAAAACGTCTCAGCTTCTGTCTCCTCAATCATTGAAAATACAGTAGATACAATCGATAGCCTGGTTTCATCGTCAATCTTTTCTAGCCACGAACCAAGCGCTACATCAACAAAGATTCCGAATTCATCCAGCTCTGCCTCGATAAAACTATCCTTTTTTACTTTCCATGTCATAGCGTCATGCTGATATAGACCGAATGCATCGCTCTCGATAACTTTCTGCTCACTTTCATTCGCAAGCAGTTGTCCAATCATCGATGTTTGAGGAACAATTGTACAAATCTTATGTACGATAGCTTGATATTCACTTGACTTAATTACTTCATCTCTAAATCCCGGACCATCGTTGTTATATACACGGCTGATACGATCTTGGATCACCTTGTCACAAAACGCAGAAGCAAACATAGCAAAATTTCCCCCTTTCGAGTGACCGCCTACTATCAGCTCACCTTCTAGGAGTTTCGATACTTCATTTAAGTATTTAACAGCTTCCTTTGCACCTTCAGTATCTGCCATAAAAGTCATTAGGAAATCTTCTTTCCAACCTATAATGGTACTGTCAGTACCTCTAAAAGAGATGTAATTCGTTCCATCGGGAAGTATGAATGTAACCGCTGCAAATTGCTTTACCTTTTCCTTATCGAGATCTTCCGCATAGTGCACAACTTTTGTCCCTTTGAATCGGTCAGCTTGCACCATCTCTTCTAACAGCAGTGCTACACGCTCAGTGAACTGCTTGCTCTCCCTAATCTTGTCTAGCGAGTGGTTTTTGCAAAAAAGCTCAAATATTTCCTCAAGTGTATAAGACTCATCAGAATTAGCAAAAAACTCACCGAAATCTATATACGCAAGACACGACAAGATGACGTTATCTATATCGTTAAATGGCGAAATTTTGAGGCTTACATCATTTCGCCATTTTAAGTAATCTAGTAAAACCATTAGAACTCCTTTACTTCATCGAATACATTTATAAGTGCATTTTTATCAATAGATAATTCATCAGGTATCAGGTTTAAAATCTCCTCTAGTGCCTGGAATATTTCATCCCTTTCGGTAGTATAGATAAAATTTTTTCTTTTATCCATCTTGTTAAAGCCCACGGTATATTCTCTCACTAAAGTCTCTGTTTCCTTTACTAAGTCAGTATCTGGATCTGCGATTAGTTTAACCATGGCTGACCTAGTCTTTCTATATATCGTGACCGCTTTCTTTGCAACACCTTGTGGTATATTTTCGTCCCCATCCCATGAGCGAAAAGGATTATCAAGATTCTGTGCGAGCCATTCTTCTTTTCTTGGCTTGGTTATCCATAGGTCGAGTCCGGCATCTTTATGTTTTTTGTAAAGCTTTTTTACTTCCTTAGCAGCATCTTCTGGAAGACTATCCATCCATAATCTGTATAGTTTTTTTAAATCATCTGGTCTTGGCACCTCACGGGCTGTAAATCCGAAGACATCCATAGTTGTTAGGACTTCTAATTCACTAAATTTCGACAGTTCTCCAAAATTTATTATCTTGCCAGGTTTACCCCACAGCCTTAGCTCCTTAAGCTTCGGATATTTTCTATAAATATCTTCAATATCAATCTTTGTTACTGCTGTCACATGGAGCGAATTTAGTTCCTCTAAGCCGTCAAGTTTAGGAACTGTTTCATCGCATTTTAAAATCAAATATTTACCGGCATCGCGAGCCCTTATCTTGCAAAGCTCTTTTACTTGTCCGGTTAAAGAAATCATGTTCAAATCTTCATTTAGCACTAGCACATCAAGTCCTGTCATATCAACCGTGAGCCTATGTATAGAAGTTTTTGAGAAGTCGAGCTTCGATTTGCCATGATTCTCAATTATAAATTCTCTAATAAAGGGATTCGAATTTAGATAATCAAATAAGTTCTTATGCCATCGTGTAACCGTCAGAGATGAAAGACAAGGAAATACCTTAAGTTTTAATGCATCATCAAAATCATGCCAATTATCATTTTCGTTATGGGTTCGTATCCTTCGTCTTTTACCCTCAAATTCTACAAACTCATCACTTGCATTTGCTTTCTTAAAAGTATCTCGTTTATCTTTAGGAATTTTTTCCCATATAAACTGATTATATACTTCATGCCCCTTACTCCAGCTACCATAAATATCTGTGTCATCATTATTAATCGGTGTGAGATTACCAATGTAAACATAATTAGGCGGAACACTTACATCAACCTTTTTCATATATAAAGCTCTATTCCAGTACATGTAATCGATATAAAGTGGTGTCACCGCAGCAAAATCATCCAGTTCAGGTAGTTTGTCACCGAACCAGTCAAGTGACAATATAATAGCCTGCGGATTTTTACCGCTATCATCTACCTTTGTTACTTGGCAAGCAGTGTATTTCTTAAAAAGTTCATTGTAAACGCAGTAAATATCTCCAGCCTTTGCTATCATGTATATCTCCTTAGGTTAATTCACATAATTATATAATTTGTCCAGCAGCTTTTTTTAATGATTTGCACTCTTTACGCGGAACAGCATCGCTGGTCTATGTCCATATCCCTCAATTATCTCTCCAGTTTCTTCAACGTATTCTGCAACCTTCCTTCTGAAGTTTGCAGACAGGAACTTCTTATCCGTCACTTTTTCAATAGTACTCTGTAGCTGTGCTAAGGTAAATGACTCTGGCAATAAATCAAACGCAATTCTAAGGTCGTACTCCATCATATCTCTGAGCTCGAGAAGTGATTGGACTATGATTTTGGCATGATCGAATCCCAGCTCACCGCTGTCTACTATCTGATAGCTCGATACGTGGTTGTGGCCTTTTCTTGTTGATTTCTCTGACACAATTGCTTTAATCTCAATATTCTCATCACCTTTTATATTGCTATCGGAAGAAGCACTGTCAAAAGATAAGGTGAGAGTGTGTTTTATCATTTTAGTTGTGCTTGTAGAATCATCAGACGAAGTATTATCACTCTGAAGCTTTACGCAGAACCACGCTGCATCCCACGCATCAGTATCCGCCCTTAGTGAGCAATTTTCCGCATTAATTAGAGATATGAAGCTATTTGATATAATCCAACCTCTAGGGTCTCTTCCGGCTTCTGAGTATACCCCTGCTAGGTGTAAAAATGGATTCTCTACGCCTGTTTCCTCAAGGAGTTCACGCTTTGCAGTCTCCTCGATGGTTTCACCTGGTCGTAAAAACCCCCCGGGAAGTGCCCAAGCACCTTTGTACGGAAATTGAGATCTCTTGATAAGCAAAAGTTTAAGCTCTCTATTTTCCAGCTTCCTAATATTACTTTGCTCCCCATCCTGCATTACAGCAAACGCAACTATATCAGTGGCAACTGATGGACGTTCAAATTGCTCAATATTGTAATTCTCGAGGTATTCCCTCTCTTCAGAACTATTTATGTCGTATGTCATATAGGTCATCTCCCGCTAACCAATTATTCTTTCCGTTACTATAATTTCAGTTCTTAAGTAAGTAATTATTAATTATATAGTATCAATTTTAGGATCAAACATAGGCATGAGTTTCAATTTAAATAAATTCTGTACATGCTTTCTATCTATAATTTCTTTCTTTTCCAAGTCGGTAATCTCGCCTGTCCTAATATATAGATCCAGCATTTCATAAGTGAACCCAAGGTTATCTTCATCGGTTTTTCCACACAAACCATCGATAGGCACTTTGTCAATTAGCACATCTGGCAAATCTAGCAGACGACCAATTCGCTTAACCTCCGTTACAGTCAAATTAGACATAGGACTGAAATCGCCGACAGAATCGCCGTACCTAGTTGAATAGCCAACCCAATCTTCTGAAAGATTGCATGTATTAACAACCCTACCATTCATGCTTTGACTTATCGCATATACCGTTGACATTCTAATCCTAGGTGGTAGATTTTCTTTTGTCTGCTTTGAGATCTCTAAGTTCAATCCATTCTTCTTACCTGATTCAATCCCATTCAACACCCCATTCACGGCTGACTTTATATTAATCTCGATGCTCCGTATTCCTAAATGATTAATTAATAGCCTCGCCATTTCGATATCAGCTTGCTCGCCATTTGGCATAAGCACGCCTATTACGCGGTTCCTACCAAGTGCCTCTACGCATAGGGCTGCCGCGATGGAACTGTCCTTTCCACCTGATATTCCAAGTACCGCATTACAGCCTGGTCCATTCTCATCGAAGAACTGACGAATCCACACAACCACTTCATCCTTTATCTTCTCTGCATCGAATCTATATTCCATCATAACCATATCCTTTTAAAACAACACATAATTATTATTATAATTTACCGTTAAAATTCACCTTTATGTAGCACCGCTCTTATTTCCGCTAGAGTCTGGCTTACTGTAAGTTTACCATCTTTGAAAACAGAAATTAATTCGTTCTTAGGATTTCTGCATACTTCTTCCCAAGTATATTCATCCTTGTAACTAAGCTCGCCATTATCATCCTTAAACACAGTGCAGCAACCCTTCTGTGACCTTTTGAATCCACCGTCCTTAGGATTCTTGAAAATAGGATATGGTTTTCCCTCAATCTCGCAGTAAGTAGCTTTAATGCACGAGCTGAAAGTATCTCTTGTAAACGGTTTCAGCACACCACCTTCTTCAATGCACTGCATTGAAAACGATCCAACACCTAGTGCGACATTAGAACAAGCAAATCCATTTTCCTCAAGAATTCTATAGACCTCTTCGCATCTTTGAACGGTTATCGAGTCACCGTAAATTGCTTTCACATGAGGGTCAAGAACCTTGTATCCCTTGCTGTTTATAGTTCCACCAAACTGATTCCACAGCTTGAAGACAGTTTTAGTTACGACTTCGACGCAGTCCCCCGAATCGCCTCTCATGAGCATGCACCCGTTATGTGCCATGATTTCATGCTTTAATTCAGGAAGCACATTATCGATGATATTCCAGTAGTCGTATGAATCTAATACAGCACTGAAGCTTGTATTTGGATATATCTCAGTAAGCAGTCTTCTGAGCAAGGTAATTTCATCCCCATCTATCGCATAATTGCTACACATAACCGAATGCTCGGTACTTGGGCTACCAAACGCTACAGGCTCCTTCGTGCAGTCACAATTGTAGTTAGCCTCGAGGTACGGGATAGTCGGAACAGTAGCGGTGTTTAGAAACGACAAGCACCAGCCAGCGCCAGCCTTCACAGCAGATTCAACAGATTCTTCTCCTCTGAAGTCAAATGCCCCTAGAGCTCTCGCACGAGGAATATTATCATCACATGTTTTGTCGTAATATTCATTTACAATCTGTCTATACGTATATCCGACAGTTGCAGCGATCATAGGATGCCAGCTTTCGGCAGATATTAAGCTTTCAAGCGACTGAGGAAGCCATGCAAAGTCTGGGTGTGTATTAGTAATTCCGAACATAGGCACATGCATTGGAACTAATGTGCCTTCTGGTAGGGCAACAATCTCAATTGGCAGATACCCAAGATGATGTAGCTCTTCCACTTTTTCTATTTTATAAGCTTCACTACCAAGTGCGTTATCCATAATCCTTTTATAATCTTCGATTACTTCATCAAAAGGTCTTCCAAAGAACTCCTCATTAAAGTAATCAATTAAATAGTTCTTAATAAAGCCTTGAAGTCCGAACATTACAACCTTGTCCCATCTCTTTACGCGGCTCATCCTCGGTGTAAAATATGAAACGGACTTTGTTATTCCTTTAGGTAGCATTTCGGCATGTACAGCCTTGTAAAAATCTATAAGCAGCATAGGATTTATCTTATTCGCACTCATGATGAACTCCTCTCTAATACTCCTTTACAACCTTAACTGGTCCCTTATCTTGGAAGCGATATATGCTATTAGTTGTATAAATATTTCTAACGAGCCCACTCCTAATCATATCGCCTTCCCAAACTGAATTTTCGAGGTGGGACACATATAGGTCAATATCGGCAGCACCCATAGCTTTAAAGCTTTAGCACTATGTAAAAACGTTCCGCCCCTCGAGCATATATCATCGATAATAAGGATATTTTTGCCTGGAACTACATCGGTTTCTCCAAGCACTTCAAGCCCCAATATCGCCCCTGATCTCCAGTCACGATTCTTCATTCCGAACACATAAGGAATATCACACTTTGATGCTATGTGAGAATACCTTTTCATTGCTCCCTCATCTGGAAAAAACAGAATGGTATTTCCGTCACTATTCACGGTTTCAAGTAGATTTAAGATAATATCCGTCGGTTCAATGATAGAGATGTTATCGATTAACGCGGTACTAACATTTGAATGTGGGTCAAGTACCTCCACGGTGTCGAATTTAAGATTATTGATAAACTCAGCAAAATACTTAAGCGTGAATACTTCGTCGGAGTTCTTTACCCTATCCATTCTGGCATTTGGAATATAGGGCATTAGTAGTTCAATTATCTTGACCCCATGAGCTCTCAGGTGCTTCACCAGGAAATACATCACCATGCACTCTTCATCATTATCATAAAGCCAAGTGATTTTGGTATTTTCACCATCAGATAAGTGTTTTATGAGCATAGTACCATCCGGAAAATGCTTCAGATCAATTTCTTTATTATCTATACGGATCATATAAATTCTCCCATTACTAATTACCTTATGGAAAAATGAATGTGGTTTTTCTATTCGCCGATTACGTTTACCTGACAGCATCTCATGGTAGTCAATGCAGACGCATGTGTCTCTGGTGTTACTCCTGCACAGCAGCACGCGTCTACAGTTACATCAATTTCTGGAAATGCTGCCTTGATTATAAGTGCGTTCGAGACTACACATATGTCTGTACAAAGTCCAATAATTTCAACATCTTTAAAATCAAATTTGTCCCAGTCAGTGTATCCGAAGCTCGGTTTATTTAAATAAGTAGCACCTTCGACATAAGCTCTTGCGGGATTTCCCAGCCTTCAGTCCCCTCGATGCAGTGCTCTACTGGGAGATGTCTACCCTCATTCGTCTCAAGGTAGTTTAGCTTATGAGTGTCTCTCGTAAAAATTATTTCATCACCTCTAGACTTATATTCAGCGATCTTATTCTTAACATTTTGAACTATGTCCACTGCTTCTTTCGTACCTAATGCTCCATCAATAAAATCCTTCTGCATGTCTACAACAATCAATGTTTTTTTCATGGTATTCACCTCATCTCAACTTATTATCATTTTAATAATATCTTTATGGTCATAACTTAACATCATTTGGATAATAAGTCAATATTATATAGTGATTTAACGAAATAATTATATGCATAAACATAATTTATTATAGATTATGTTGACCCTCACAGATTTCGATGTTAATATTGTAAAAAATTACAAACCGTTGAGGGAGAATAGTAAGCTTAGATGCAGCAGAAGAGAGATTTGCAGATGGTGTGATTGCAGACTGTATGTGCTTTGCTGAATGGCCTCCTGAGGGCAAACTGAACGAGTTTAATATCTAGACTCCATTAGGGGCGACGGAGAAGATACTTCGTAAACAATATCTGCATATGTTAGTATGCGAAGGAGTGGGCGTTTTTACGTCAATGCCGGGTGGCACCGCAGGAGATTCAACTCTTGTCCCAGCAATTTGGGGACGAGAGTTTTTTTATTGCTTTCTTTCACACTTCGCAAGATTAGATGAGATGACAAAGGAGAGTAAAATGTCAAACAACACAAACAATAGTGCAATACCTTATAAGATTTATTTGCAAGAAAATGAGATGCCAACACACTATTACAATGTGAGAGCTGATATGAAAGGTAAGCCTGCTCCACTTGTAAATCCAGGTACTGGAAAGCCGGTAACCTTCGATGATCTGAAACCTGTCTTTTGCGATGAGCTTATAGAACAAGAGTTAAATGATACCGATAGATATATCGAGATTCCGGAGGAGATAAGAGACTTTTATAAGATGTACAGACCTTCCCCTCTCGTACGCGCTTACTGCCTTGAGGAGAAACTCCAGACCCCTGCCAAGATTTATTATAAGTTCGAGGGAAACAACACTAGCGGCAGTCATAAGCTCAACTCGGCAATAGCACAGGCTTACTACGCTAAGAAGGAAGGGCTCAAAGGCGTCACAACCGAGACTGGTGCTGGTCAGTGGGGAACTGCCCTATCCATGGCTTGCTCTTACCTCGGTCTAGACTGCAAGGTGTACATGGTTAAGGTTTCATATGAACAGAAACCATTCCGCCGTGAGGTTATGAGGACTTATGGTGCATCGGTTACACCGTCTCCTTCTGAAACTACAGAGGTAGGTAGAAAGATACTGAGCGAGCACCCTGAAACTACAGGAAGCCTTGGCTGTGCGATTTCCGAGGCAGTAGAGGCGGCTACGACAAGCGATGGATATAAGTACGTACTAGGAAGCGTGTTAAATCAGGTACTTCTACACCAGAGTGTAATTGGTGAAGAAGCTATGACCGCAATGAAGAAGTACGGCATCAAGCCAGATGTAATCATCGGATGTGCTGGTGGCGGTAGCAACTTAGGCGGTCTCATGTCACCATTCATGGGCGAAAAGCTTAGAGGCGAGGCAGACTACCGCTTCATCGCTGCTGAGCCTGCATCATGCCCTAGCCTTACAAGAGGTCGTTATGCTTACGATTTCTGCGATACTGGACATGTGTGCCCAATGGCAAAGATGTACACGATTGGCAGTGGCTATATCCCTGCACCTAATCACGCAGGCGGACTGCGCTACCACGGTATGAGCCCAATCGTTTCTGAGCTATATCACCAAGGCGAAATCGAGGCTGTAAGCTATACACAGACGGAAGTCTTTGAAGCTGCTCGTGACTTTGCAAGAGTTGAAGGCATACTCCCTGCTCCAGAAAGCAGTCATGCTATTAAGGCAGCTATAGATGAAGCTCTGAAGTGCAAAGAGACTGGCGAAGAAAAGACCATTCTGTTTGGACTTACTGGAACTGGTTACTTTGATCTCTATGCCTACGAACAGTTTAACGATGGCAATATGACTGACTACGTACCAAGCGACGAGGAAATTGAAGCGAGCCTAGCTACACTTCCAAACATCGAGGGTTAAGGCGGTTATCTCGTTAATATTTCTCAGATATGTACAAAAACGCCTCCTAAGATTAGCAATAATCTTGGAAGGCATTTATATATATTCTGTATTCTAGATTGAAAACTACCTATTATAATTTTGAGCTTCCAGATCTATCTCACCAACAGTCATGCTTGTACGAACATCCGGATTTTCGTTAAACCTTTTGGTGAGCTCTTCTTGTGCAGTTATTTTAAATTCGTCACTCGTCTTTTGCTTATAATAATCAAAAGCATCATAGCCTCCGCTGCAGCAATCTCCCCAATCGGATAAATATCCGATAACTTCAAAGAAGCTGTCGTTATATTTTTCAAATCGCTTCGTCGCAGTAGTCTTTAAATATCCCGAAATGCAGTACACAAATGAGTAATAAAACTTCGGATCGCGAAATAAATTATATTCCTCACTATGAAAGCTCGGGTCGATAATCCTCGCCTTTCGCACATCGTCAATACTTGGTTTTCTTGACATTTTAATATCTGTCTGTATATAAGAATAGTATGTTTCCTTGTCGTAAAATTTGCTATCTACAGAGATTAATGCACCGTACGTTTCATCTTCAAATTGAAACACCATTACCGCACCATTTCTGTATTTACTTTCCACAGGAATAGGTGGAGCAACCCTCTTTTTCGGCTTTTCTTTTTTGACACTGATTTTATTAAGGAATTTTTCTAAGTTCGAAGTTCTCTGTTTGATAAATGACTTGTCAGCACCAAGTTCTTCAAGAACAGCCAAATCCTCTTTGTTCTCTATGACTTTCTCTATATCAGATAAAAACGATTCATCTAATTGCCCTACTTCCCACATACATTGCGCAAGAGCAAACATCACGTTAAATCTATCTTCATCATCTATATCTAAAAGCAGGTCTTTCTTTATATCCTCAGGCTCTTCTCCCTGATTATACCTTTCAAAAAATTCATCTTTGGTGTCAAGAGATGTATCGTTACCAAAAATGCTTGCGCTCCATGTACCCATAGCTTTCCCCCGTATCTTTTTATTCTAAGCCAATGAATCACTTAAATCTTACAACAAGAAAAACAGTAATTGGCAATATTTCACATCAATGATTTTACTTAACACATCTCACTCGATATCAAATTCAACCTCAAATTTAGGATTCTTCAAATTCGGAAACCCGTATTTTTCTACACTGTTTAACGTTCTTTTAACCTGCTTGGTAATATTTCCCCTGTTAACCGGCAAATTACTTATGATATATATAATTCCATCACGTTTTGCAGGGCAGATAATCCCGCGGCTATCTTCCTTATTTATAATGCGAAGAAGATAGACATCGTATTTGGTTTCAACATAAAAATCAAGCTCCTGATTATCATAAATCTCATCTAAAATCATATGAACCGGGGCAACTCTACAGTCTTTCATTCTGATACTGTCGCTTCCAAAATGCACTTTACAATTACATTTTCGCTTTTTTCTTTCTATCCATTCAGTAAACATTTTTTCCCTAAAAACACAGTTTTACAAAGTCTTTTCCATTCATTTCCTTACCTAATTTCGCTCTATGTATAATATTATATTGGTTTGTTATACTTTTCTACAAAATAGATTTGATCCAGCCCTCTACTTGCTTGGAAAATTTGGATTCATCAACTTCTTCGGCTAGCACAAGTGTTATCCTATTTAGCTTTGATGAATATTGCTTATTAATTATTAGTAAAAACGGACCTTCTCCAGAAAGTTCATCTGCATAAAAGCCTTTTTCCTCCATTAGCTGAAACATCTCCTCATCTCGGGAAATATAAACATCTATTGTTTCATCTTCATTATCAATAACAAAGTATGGATTCCCCCAAAACGGAATAGTTTCTTTTATTTTTTCTATAAGAGCATCCTGACTTTTATCAGTATATAAGATGTAATCAACACCTGTAATCATAATTTTACCTGTCTCCTAAGATTCAGTTACACTTAAACAGTATTTCAAGCCATTTCTTTGCATTTTCGCAGCTACCATCTATTGGTGTTGCACGATTGTTTGTAAAAGCTTCCCACTGCCAATCTTCACCACCTACACACCCTATTTGGGTGTATTCGTCTAAAAACTCTTGGAATGAATTTGCCATTACATAGCCATGCATATCGCTTCCATCATGGCTTAAATATACGATTTTTCCATAGCCTTCTTCTTACAAATCAATAGCAAATAAATCGCCATTACTTACTTTTTGGAAAGCTAATTTATTATGAAAGATTTTGTCATATGGATTATTGTAATCAGGATAACAAATATCAATCCAGCCCTACACAAACAAACTATAAAACATATATAAATTTCATAGTATACCGTACAAATATTATATTCAATACTTATATTTTTTTGTGTAAATGTTAATTATAAGTTAGATAGTTTAATTTAAAACATGTATATAATACTTTTTGGAGGCGCTTATGAAAAAAATGAGTAATTTATAAAAAAATATAATATATATCTATGAAGCTGTTTTTCTTTTATTGCTTATGCAATATATACCATGTTTGATGTATCCCAATTACATTCTGTTATTAAAACTGGATCGTCAATATCCATTATATTAGTCTTAATATATACATATAAAATGCTCGAGAAAGAAAAGAAAGATGCTAACATGACGGTTATGTTTCTATCGTTAAATTTTATGATTACTGTAGGTTTAGGTATTCATTAAAGTTGCATATCCTATCGTTATAGAAGTACTATTATATATAAATAAAGCTTTGCTATATTGTTAATAACCAAGAAATGATATTAAGCGTCATGTATACACGCAAAGAAAAACCAGGAGTGCCAGCTCCTGGTTTTTCAATGTGCTAATTGTCATTATGATTACTATCTAGCCACTTGCAGATGTAGTGACCAGCTACTTCTGCTCCGACAGCAATAAGAATAGTAAAAAACGATGCACCCAGATTCACATTTTTGAGCCTTGAATATTCCACCACGTCATATTTTGTGGATTTGCTAAAAACGCTTTGATTGCTTCATTAATCTGTTTCATAAAAACCTCAAAACACCTTACCTCTGAGCAACGAATTTATTATATTGAGCTATCAGTTTTTTGGGGAGCGCCTGTATGTTTGAGCTACATAGTTTATACAGCTCAACTCCCTTTTCTGTGAAGCCAAACTTTTCTATATAAGCAAGAACAAATTCGCCTTGAATGCTTTGATGTTCCCCGTCACAGAGGGCTAAATAATCGCATATAAGCCTATGATATTTTTCATCGTATAGTCCTAATGCAAACACCGCAAATGTTCCAGGCATCGCGGAGTACTCGCCATCAAGGTTCAGGTACCACTCAAACTCCTTCATCGCTAGATTAGCATATCTCTCAATTTTGTCATGGAGCTTAGGGTAAATAATAGCATTAGCGAAGAGCTGGTTTACACCTTTCTTAGGTAGCTTTTTGATAGGAAGATATATCTTATTTTGCCCTTTGAATTCTATAGCATAACTATGCGAAAATCCAAACTCCAGCAAATTGCAAAGGTAATCTAGGATTTTACTATAGCTTTCCTCAGACTCATTTTTTACCGATATTTTTATAGTGGCAAAGGCGTCATTTGCAATACAGGAAAAATCTTCTGTCTTGCATTCTGCGATTTCTTTTGGCATTGATCCGCTGCCGTTTTTCTTTATCTGTGCCGGAAGTTTACTTCCAAGTGCAGTGACTAAATCAAAGATTTCTTTCGTAAAACCCTTATCAAAGCTATGACCGTATTTGGTAAAGCAAACTGCGATATAGCAAGCGAACTTAAGTTGCTCATCAGTTAGCGTATATCCTGGGTTCTCTGGATTTAATACCCATTTGTGCTCATATTCACTGTCACTTGCATCGCAGAAGAACGGACTTATTAAGACCCTCTCTATCCACTTTCTGAGCACTCTGTCAACGTCCCATTTCCAGCCACATATTGCTCTCATCTTATCCGTGAAGGCTTCTGCACTTTCACTTATAAAACCATTGCAATGAAGGTCATATAGGTAGTATTCGAGAACCGAAGATACAAGAAATTCTTTGCCTTCTACTCTAAAGCATGGCCATGAAGGGTAGCCTGCTTTTGCTCTCGTGCGTGCTTTGTGGGCCTTTCCTTCTTGTATTTCCTTGATGCATATGTCAAGGTATCTCCTTAAGCTCTTATCTCTGAGAGCATCATCAAAGACAAAGTATGTTGGTTTATCGCCCATAAGCTATATTCCCCTCCAAATGTACTAAAGCATAATAAAACTATTTGCAGCAGTTGATTCAAACGCCTAATTATGTCTCATTAACTTCGAACCCTCTTATCAGCTCCCATGTATCTTTAAATTTAAGATTCGAAGTCTTTTTGTCTATGGAAATTTCACTATAAATGTCCTCCAACGTGGAAGCAGGCGAGAGAATTCCTAATACACAATCTTCCAATTCCACTCGAGCAATCCTCTCAAATCTGTCTATAATCAATCCTAGCTCTTTATGATTGAACCAACAGTCTGTCTTCAGGCAGTATGATGTATTCTGTTTTCCACATGCAATTTCACTGTTTATAAAATCATCGATATTAGGTTTTTCATTTTGCAGTAATCGTGTACATGCTAAGTGGTATTCTATTTTTCTCGGTCCTTCATCCACCGAGGACACAAAGCAAACACCATACTCATCATCAAATTTTATCGCAAGTACATCCCCGGTTTTAAAGTATGGCTTTCTTATAATCTTTGACTTCGGTACCTTGATAGGCTTTGGATTTTCGTTTTCTAATTGTATTGCTAATTTATCCAGGTTCTTTTGCCTTTGCTTTAAGGCCTTGCCGTCTATTTCAAGCCAGAATTCATCCGCTCCTTTTTTGATGATTCCGATTGTTTTCTCTTTTACATCATCTGGCAGGTGTCCTATTTTCCATAGTGAATAAGCAAGCGCCGTCCAGTAAATTTCAGAATAAAAATCATCGATGCAATAGTCTTTTTCTTCAGCTAGCATGGTTTCGATGATTTTATCTGCACTCATCCCGTCCTTATAGCTCCCGATAACATAATTGTAGATATCATACCCTGTATCGCTATCTATAATTTTCACACCATCTATTGCCATAATGCATAATCCCTCATAATTTTTCTAATTCCTCAGCCGAAATATACGTGCAATCCATTTTCTTCCAATAAATTCTATGCTTCGTCAATAGCTATAACAAGCTCGCTTTTTATCCCATTAAGTTCAATATAATTATCGGATTCATCATTTGAAAATGACTCTACCTTTTTTCCGTACTTTTCATAATAAATAGTATTAGCAATTCCTTTTTTTGCACTTCTAAAACAGAAGTTTTCAGGTATTATAAGTCTTGATGTTGCAGACAATTGATTGATTTCAATTGCACCTTCATGTGAGGTAACATTAATCTGCATATCAAGATTTGAATCTATTTCAATTTCACTTTTGTTGCCTTTTAATGTAACTTCGCTGATTTTTCCATTTATTTCAATATTTTCATTTTCAATATCAGTAACAGTAAGTGTCCCTGCATTAACTGATATTTCCACTCCTCCTATATATTGGGTTGGGATATTAATATTTACAACGAGGCTCTCCTTAGCAATTGCTTCGCTTACTCCGTTTAACCTTGCAAGCTCAATATCAATGTTATGCCTTATATCATCGATTTTAACTTTATAGTCCGACTGAATATTTTTATAAACATTCGAGAATAGTTCAACTACTATTTTTTCTCCATTATACGCTTTTAAATCTACTTTATATGCTCCACCGAGTTTGATATCAAAGTCTTTTTTTCCATCGATATCGTATTCCGTACGACTTTCATAAATATATTCAGATTTTTTACTCTCTGTTTTCTCATTTGACAGTAATTCATCTATAGATATTTGAAAGAGATTAGCTATAGCCATCAAATTTGAAATATCAGGTGTTCCAATTCCATTTTCCCATTTTGTAATCGCCTGACGAGATACACCAATCTTCTCCGCCATCTTTTCCTGTGACAGTCCTGCCTGTTTTCTGTAATGTTTGATTTGATCTTCAAATAAAGTCATTTTTCTACCTCCGATATTTAGCTATGTTTTACTTACCTCAAAGGTTAGTAAATTGACGTTTACCAATCAAGAAACATTAGTTGTCTTTATTATATTTTTTGCTACTTTTCGTAGCAAAGCAGCAAAAATCTTAGTTTAAGTAAAGTTTATTTCTCTACTCTATATACCATATCTCCTCTGTTCCAAATATACATAATTGCTGACACTGGTTGTTTACCATCTTCCCAAAGCCAGCCTGTATATGTTGTCGTATTACCAAAATAACCTTCTTTGATTATTTCAAACTCTGAGCCTGCATATTCATCCATAAATTGCTGTAATTCAATAGCCCTTCCATAAAAACGGCCTTCACCCAAAGTTTTATTAAATATCAGTACATCACACATGTCCAAATCACAATCTCTAAAACATACTTCGCCTGGATATGCCTTTTCTTCACCATCCACAAATTGAAAAATTTTATGTACCTTTAATGTCAAAGTCTTATTATGATATTTTATCTTATTCACCCTGCTGTCATGAAGGCTAAAAAGAATATTGCTGCTTCTATCATGTATAAAATCCATATTATTCCTCGCATATAATAAATATGATCATGTATCCATTACAGATACTAATTAACACATTCAAGTGCTTCGCATAGCAACAATCAAGTATAAGCCAATCATTAGCAAAGCAATTCCAAGTAGTAATTCAATAAGGCCAACTTTTCTAGCATAAGATTCTGTTTTCTTACCAGCTTTGCGATTAGCTTCATAGTCATTGATGAGATTATACTTTTTCTTAAAGTAGATTAAGTATCCAAACGTTGAAAAAGTTGCACCAAGTGCTAATAAAATAATTTTTAATAATGTCATAAATTTAAACCTGCAAATTTCCTTTCTAAAACTATATGGTGCCTAATGATCTCACCTCTATTTTAAATTTAAGGTATCTATCATTTTGTCAAGAATGCATATTTTATACATCCCCCTTTTATCATATATTGTGTGAAGAAAAGCTTTCTACCTGCTCTACTAGATCTAAGATAAGTTCAGAGAAGCTCTCTGAAATTTCCTCAAGGTCCGCATAATCATTGTTATATCCACGTACTTTGCCGCTTTCAAGGTCTATAAACACGATGCTCCCATCACCTAAACCTCCGATAGGAAATGCTGGACCGTGTTCACATTCACACATGTATTCCTCGTATACATCTTCAAAGATGGTATAGTTTTCCGTAAGCTCTTTCAAACTAAAAATCCACGGCTCTACCAAATAGCAGCCGCCTAAGTTAAGTAGTAGCCACCTGTACTCTGATGGTATGGAGGTGTAATTTGCTTCGAACTTTTTTACATCTTCCTCTGACTCTGGCGTAACACCTTCTGTAAAGGCACTTGCTTCATAAGCCGCCTTAATCCTGCCCTGATATTTTTCCAATTCGATATTGCACATGTTGCTCTCCTAGTTATTGGGGTTATCCATCGTTTCTTTAACATATTCTTCAGTGTCTTGTATCTCTAAAATCGTTGGATCTATGTGACAGAGTAGGTTCCAATCTTCGGCATCGTTTTTTCTGTAGATAACCGCCTCGCCATCTTCACTTCCGAAAAAGCTTCTATCGACTTCGTATCCATTACGCTCTAAGACGTCTTTTATCTGCCGATATTTCGTTTCTCTTTCTTCAATATAGTCTTTGACTTCATCGTTGTTAACGACATAGGCATCAATTTTTGAATATCCTTCGATTACTTGGTCGTTTGTTACGGATAGATTCGAAATTTCTTTCCAAATAATCTCAACATTTTCCTCAGAATCAAACATAAATCTAGAGAAAGGAACAATATTGCCATTATATATTAATTCCGTATAATCTGGTATGTCTTTAGGATTAAAATATTCGTATTCAAGCTGATCTTCTTTTTCTAAAGTATACCCATGTATTGTAGATACAAAGGATCTGCCTTCTTCTAACGAACCAAATGCAACTAGGTCTTTTGAGTAATTGCCTTGATGCAATTCTAATATAACCATATATAACTCCTCAGCTCTTAACTTTTCCTTATATAACTCCTCAGCTCTTAACTTTTCCTTTAATTCTAATTATTTCTGCGATAACGTGAATTGCATGAATCATCGGATAACCGCCGAATAGATTATTCCGTCATAAGGACAACTTATCCCAATCCTGCACCGATTCTATTACCGGAATCCAACTGTCTATTTGGAATCTTTCTTCTATCCACGGCTCCGCATAGCCGTCAAGAATAAGCACCCCATTGCATTTTATATGAGCTTTTGCCTCTACTATGTCTAATATTTCTATCTTGTATTCAAGCAAAGGTTCATTTTCATAAATATAAAATGAATCCTCACGCTCTTCACTATCCAAAGCTGTCTTTACTGAAAATGTAGTCCCCACCAATTCCTTTACAGTGCTCTTATCCGTATCTATCGGATTGATACAGAGGGACGGGGAAATCTCATTTCCCTCAAAATCGCCGGGCTTAAACCCAATGTCTACAGCCCATGAAGCGCTTTCCTCCCGGTCCGCTTTAAAGAACATCAGACAACTCCTTCTATTCTCCCAATCCTCTTGAAATGTAAAATCTCTTATCTTTAACATTTTGCTCTCCCTACAAACTGGAATTTATAGTTTTTTAATTGGATGTCTAATGACCGTCTTCCATTTTTCAGGAGCAACTTTTCTTGCATCTGAAAGATAAATCTCATGATGTAATCTATCATTGTTTATATCATTCACATATCCGTTTTGTTCAAGATATGCATCCATAATTTCAACGGTAGCTGGTTCATCATCAAAAGCACCTAAATGCATTATTTGAGCGCACAGTCCTTCCTCAATCATAAGATATTCTGCTGATGAACAATCCAGTTTTTTCTTTTTCGTGGCCACTTCAACAGCCCAGTCAAAATCTTTCTTTGTTACGAAATCCGGGAGTCTTATTACAGAAATCCAATTAAAGGTATCTTTGCTAGAATAATCAACACCATCAACACCATCAACACCATCTTGCCACCAAAAGCCCTCAAGTGGTGGCACTACATATTCAAAAAATCCTTCTATCTTATAATCGGTCTTATAACTCATCTTAAGTGTATAGGCTACGGCATACAAAACGCTTATGGCTTGCTGATATGCTCCACCTTCTTCATTCGGGTTACCTTTACCTCTTACTGCAATAAAATTTGCCTTTGGAACAGTAACTATCTCTGGTTTATTCTTAGGCATATAGAACTCTTTATATTCTTTCTTAAAATCAAATGCCATAGTCCCTCCTCAAATTCAAATTTATCTTCCTAAAAAACCAATAAACAAAGCCTGAATTGCCGATACAGCTGGAATAAATAAGAAAGGAACCTTTAGAAAATGTTCAACAACTGCCAAATGTTTCATCCAGTTATTAAATTCATAATCCTTGTGTCCTTCTGTTCCTGGGATTACAATCTTGTTCTTATACTTTCCCTGAAATAACAGACAGTCTAACAAGAAAAAATCACCTAAGTTTAATATGCTCCACTGAATATATCCCGTCCAAAACAAATTCAAAAAACCGGTAATCCCTTTGTGTAAAACACTTGCTGTCGAATAGGCAAAACAAATTCCAACAATGAAAACGGTTAATATCCCGTTTATCTTCTCCTCCTGCTTTGTCATTTGTTTGGGTGCAGCCTTTTGTATGGCCTTTGGATAAGAATCAAAAAAGAATCTTGGATTAATGAGTACCAAGGCAGCTACCGCCCCGTTAAAAATAGCCGCTATAGCAACACCATCAAGCAACGCTTGTATTACATCCATAAAATTTCTCCTTGTAAAGTTCGAATTTAACCATATCTTGCTAAACTGGGATTTACTTATATGAAACTCAGTCTGCCTTCGATAGACAGGTTATGTGTTCTGTGCGAAGAACACCTTCCAATGCACATGAAACGTTTTCTTTTGTATGATGATAACGGAAACCACATTTTTCCTTAACTCTCTTTGACTTTGTATTGCCGTCAGTACCAGCTTTTAGTTTGCGTCAGTACCGGACTTAACTAAAAGGGTAACTGATATTTAAGCCAAACCAAATAAAGTAATGCCTGTAAATGAGGCCAGCCCCACTTTGACAAGGAAGATTATCCTCAATAGCGTGGTCAAATAAAGAATCAAATGCTACTAAATCTTTTGAATAATTATTTTGATATAATTCCAATATATAAATTTATTATCCTCCAAATAATAATAAATATTTCATCAAATAATAACTTTATCCTTTAATTCTGATAATTTCTTTGATAACAAAATAAGTTTGGCTTACTTTATTCACCGTATGATATATATCTATCCAATGCAGTAAACACTTCTTCAAGGCTGAAATATCCAATTTTTCGTATTGCTTCTTTTCCCTCAACGAAAACAAGTATTGCTGGTGCTCCTAGAATGTTTTCCTGTGCTGCAAGTGAGATATTATTATCTATTGATATATAGCCAGTGACTACTTGCGGATGTGTTCCACTCCAAACTATAATTTTCTCTTTAAGTGCTTTGCACGGAGCACAAGCCTGTGAACCAAACAAAAACAAACTAAACTTTTCTTGTTCTTTCAGTGTTTGATACTCTGTCAATGTTTCGATAATTCTTATTTCTTGCATAAATATCACTCTTTCCCATTTTTTAACAATGGACTTATTTAAATCTATACAATAACTAATCATCTTATTCTCCAGATACAGAAGTAGAACTTACTAATCTAATGTTTCCCTTAATTGAGTTTGGACAATAACGCTACCGTCTCACAATGAAACGAGCGAACACTAAGTATGTATTATTGACATGTTCTCATGTGGGATTTTCTTTTCTCTGTACATCTTTCGATTCTATAAAAACGGCACCATATACACAGGGATATAATTAATGCCATTTTCCCACTTATAATCCTTCGTATGAACGACGTACTTATCTCTTATGCGGCTACTGAATTTTCTACAAAAATTGTCCAGCGATTTATGATTTCTATAGTTTCCTGATTTAACTTCCACCGGACATATTTTATCGCCTGTCGATATTAGAAAGTCGATTTCATGCAAATGATTTGAAGTTTCACTCCCCATTGTATAATAAAAAAGTTTATTTCCTTTAGCAGTTAGCATCTGAGCGACTGCATTCTCATATACATACCCCAGGTTTGCCTCTAGTTTATCAGAAAGCAGTTTATTATAGATTACATTTTCAGTGTACTTCTTATCTCTGAAAGCAAGGGTTACAAACAATCCTACATCAGATGTAAAAAGCTTATAGCGCCCCGCATCTTTCTCAAGCGACATTCCTACACTTGGATTATTAGCATGATATGCAATAAGCACTGTATAGGAACTCAACATATCAGGGACAAGCTCCTTCATTTGTCCTGACTTGATGCCAACTCTAGCATTTGCCAAAACATATCTTGATGCATTACCGCTAAGGCTAGCTGGAATCGCATCGTAGACATCTCCCGCAAGGCCTGTCCCATCTATTTTTGCGAAATCTTCCTCGTATAAATCTACAATCTCTCTTTTAGCTTCATCAACTGCCTGCAGATTATTATCTGCCAAATATGTTTCAACTGCCTGAGGCATACCGCCAACAAGCATATACAGCCTAAAAATACGCATCAGACTCCTATGCATCGTATTGCCGGCCGGCCTTTTGTTTTCCATCAGAATTCGAATTGTATCTGCAGTTACTTCATCTCCGATTGCCCACAGAAATTCTTCAAAATCCATGGGGTACATATCTATTTTATGTTCCTCGCTTGGTATGAGAATATCCTTCGTATTTTTCCTTATAGACAAAAGTGAACCCGTCTCTATATATTTATATCTTCCGTCCTCAACAAGATACTTAATAGCCTGCCTTGCCTTAGGCAGAAGCTGTACCTCATCAAATATGATTACTGATTCCTGCTCATACAGTCTAACACCAGTCAGTTGTTGCAGTTGGAGAAAGAAAAAATCCAGACTATACAGATCCTCGAATAAGCTATTGATGTCTTTACTGGTACGAGCAAAATCAAGCATTATATATGATTTGAATTCTTTACTTGCGAACTCCTCGACAATCGTTGATTTTCCAACACGTCTAGCTCCTCTTATCAAAAGTGCATACTTATCGCTTCGATTGTTTTTCCATTCAAGAATTTCATTATATATTTTCCTTTTAAAGACTGTTGTCCCCATGTAATCACCTCACTATAATGATTTTACCCCAAATCCCCGTTTACGTAAAGCGCAATATACCTTAAATCCCTATTTAAATATTCATGAATTTTCTTCAAATCCCCATTTAATAGTCTTACTTTTGTAACATCTGCCTTTATAAAAATACATTGAAATGATTTGCCCAGGAGGCAGCTCTGCTATTCAACGCCGACGGAACTCTTTGATGATTTCTTGGATCAGGTGTATTCAGTTATCAAAGTACATGTAGCTTAATTTATTACTTCAAGTGTTCAACTTGAAATTGCAATTTGCGTTTTAATTTTGTAACATTTTCAAATATATATCTAATCTTTCATTGATATACTTGGCAAATAAAGACTCCATTGCTTTTAAATTATGTTTCACATGATATTCATCAAAAGCATTATAATAGGAAATCCCATCTGTAAATTTTATATCGATAGGTGGATACCCTGCTTTCATTAACTCAAGATTGACAAGAAGTCTTCCCGTTCTTCCGTTTCCATCAATAAATGGATGGATTCCTTCAAACTCTATATGAAATCTAGCCATCTTTGTAACAATATGTTCCTCACTAGCTAAATAATTCCTTAAAAGTTCTTCCATTTTAGTAACAATCAAATAAGGTTGCGCAGTCTCATGTGCAACACCCATGATGCGAACAGGAACTCTTCGGTAGACACCTCTATCATCTTTCTTATCAGCAAGAACTAAATAATGGATTTGTTTAATCACTCTTTCATTAATTTCACATTTTTCCTTTACAAGTTCAGTTACAAAATCAAATGCCTCCTTATGTCCAACTGCCTCCATATGATCTTTTAACGGCTTTTTATCTATAGTAAGACCTCTTAACACTAAATCGGTTTCTCTTAATGTTAATGTATTTCCCTCAATAGCGTTTGAATTATAAGTATATTCAACAGTAAATTCTTCATTCAGTCTTGCCAACTCTCCTTCTGTGAGAGGTCTCTTTCCTTCAAGTTCCTTTAAAATAAATTAGAGCAAGAACCGTTAAGTTCCGCTCTTTTCCCTGCTATTGACATATCCTGACAGGGACTTCCAAAAGTTATAATTTCCACCGGCTCTATTTCATAGCCTTTAATATCTGATACATCCTCTAGGTGCTTTACTTCCAGCATTCTTTTTGTTGTAACCCTGATGGGATTTGTAACTAAATTATATCCATATTTTTCAAACTAATATCCAGGGCCTTCACCGAATGAGTCAAGGCACCACAAGATATAATATCTATGCCTAGGCCCCTATAGCCACCTATATTTTCTGGACTTATATTTCCAGATACCTCAATAAGGGCCCTGCCAGCTATAAGGTCTACAGCTTCTCTAATCTGGTCTATAGACATGTTGTCCAACATTATTATGTCACAACCTACATTAAGGGCTTCCTTAACCTGGTCCAAGCTTTCCACTTCCAATTCTATCTTTTTTGAGAAGGATATCTTGGCTCTTGTCTTTTCAACTGCCTGCCTGATGCCACCTGCAACACCTATGTGGTTGTCTTTTAACATGACCATATCAGATAGGTTGTACCTGTGGTTTTTTCCACCCCCAACTTCTACGGAATACTTGTCAAATACCCTGAGTCCTGGGGCAGTCTTCCTGGTGTCAGCCAGACTAACGGATTCATCTCCCAGGGCATCCACCATATACCTGGTCATACTAGCTATACCGCTCATCCTCTGAAGGAAGTTTAGCCCAGTCCTCTCAGCCAAGAGCATGGCTTGAGCCTTAGATTCAACTATAGCTATCTTATCGCCCCTGGATACCCTATCTCCATCCTTGTAGGAACAAGTAAATTTTACGCCTTCATCCAAGATTTTAAAGGTCTGGTAAAATACCTCTAGTCCACAAATTATACCGTCTTCCTTGGCTATCAAGTCTGCCCTGGCCATCCTATCCTCATCTATTATGGCATCGGCACTAATATCCTTGTAGTTGATATCCTCCATAAGGCTCTCTTTAATCTTATCAAGCATCTTAATTTTTAAGCCAGTATTCATAAAAATCATGGTTCCTTTCCTTTATTGTATCTACCAAAATCTTATGGTAACCATCAACTATATCCTCTATCTTTCTAGTTTCTGTGTTTTCTTCCATATGGGCCCTAAAGTCTGGTAATAAAGTATTCAGGTTTTCACCACACTTCATACCACAGAAGCAGGCCTCTAAAAGTGAGTTTGATGCCAGCCTATTTCTACCATGTAGGCCTGTGCAAGATGTCTCACCTATAGCATATAGGCCTGTTAGGCTAGTCCTACCATCTATCTTGGCCTTGATGCCACCCATATGGTAGTGCTGGCCCGGGCATACAGGTATCATATCCTTCCTAATATCTATACCCCTGTCCATACAGTCCTGGAAAACTGTTGGAAACCGTTTATCAATACTTTCCCTATCCCTTATATTCTCAAGAGATAGGTAAACATGGTCACTGTGGTCCTCCTCCATCTTTTGTCTTATAGCCTTGCTGACTACATCTCTGGGAAGCAATTCATTGATAAACCTGTCTCCATTAATGCCAAGCAGGATGCCTCCCTCTCCCCTCAAGGCTTCAGTTATTAAGCTATGTCTACCCATGGATTCATCATATAGGACTGTTGGATGTATCTGGATATATTCCAAATTTAATATCTCTAGCCCATGCTTCATAGCTATAGCCAGGGCCTCACCAGATTCCGACTTATAGTTGGTAGATGAATTAAATATACCCCCTATGCCACCTGTTGCCAGGACAACTGCCCGGGCATATATATTCCTATATTGGCCACCAACAAAGACCCTTATGCCTACAGCTTTATTATCTTCAATTATCAGATCGTAAAAAGTCGTATTTCACAAATATCTATATTAGGCCTGCCCTTCACCCTTTCTGCCATAACCTCACACATAGACCTGCCAGTAAAGTCTCCAACATGGTAGATCCTGGCCAGCCTATGTCCACCTTCCTTATGGAGACTATAGGTATCCTGGTCAATCTTGTCAAAGTTAACACCATAACCTATTAATTCTTCTACCACATCCAGGGATTTATCTAAGATATTCCTAACGACATCCACATCATTCTCATAGTGGCCTGCCTTTAAGGTATCCTCTATATAGTCATCTAGATTTTCATGTGCTAGCCTAGCCGATATACCTCCTTGGGCTAGGTATGAATTAGCCTCATCCATACTCTTTTTAGATATTAAACATACCTGGTAAATAGGGTCTAATTTTAAGGCACAAGAAAGACCTGCCGCACCACTACCAACTATTACAATATCATAAAAATCTCTCATTTAACTCATCTCCATCATCTTTTTGAGAGGTCGGCTGGCCTTCTCCATTAAGGACTCGTCAAGTATAATTTCTGGTCCTTCATCTACCAATACTCTGTATAGATTTTCCAAGCTATTCTTTTTCATATCCTCACAAGGCTTCATAGATGAAGGTATAATAAATTCACTATCCGGTGATAGTTTATTCATCTGGTATAAAATGCCCTCTTCTGTACAGACAATATATCCCTTCTTCTTAGTCCTTCCAACATAGTCTAAGAGTGCCTTAGTAGATCCTACGCAGTCTCCAAGCTCAACTACTTGGCTTGTACATTCTGGATGTACAAGGACATCGTAGCCATACCTATTCTTTAAGTCCTCAACCTCCTCATATTCCACAAAGTTATGGTACTTGCAGTAGCCCTCATGGAATATAAAGTTTTTGTCCTTTATCTGGTTTGCTATATATGATCCCAGATTTTTATCTGGCAAGAAATATATATTCTTGTTCGGTAGGGCCGATACTATCTTCATAGCATTTGAAGAAGTAACACAGACATCACTCCTAGACTTTACATCTGCTTTTGTATTTATGTAAGAGACTATAGCTACATCATCATACTTTTCCTTGATACCGTCTAAATCATCTAGGTTTACCATGTCTGCCATAGGACAGCCTGCCCCTATGTCTGGAATCAATATTTTTTTATCGGGATTCAAGAGCTTAGCACTCTCACCCATAAAATTGACACCACAAAAGCAAATAATCTTATTTTTTGCATTCTGGGCATCCTTAGCTAGCTTGAAAGAATCTCCAACCTGGTCAGCTATGTCCTGAACCTCACTATTAGCATAAAAATGAGCTAGGATCAAGACGTCCTTCTCCTCTTTCAAGCGTAAAATTTTCTCTTTTAAAATTTCAATTTCCTTTTCCATATATTCTCCTCAACATATAAGACTTGTTTGGTTTGTAGATATATACGTGTATATATACGTGTATATATACGTGTATATACACTAACATATTATAATACTATACATAACTTAAAATATGAATAGAAAAGATGAAGAATCTTCCGAGTCTCCAAATCACATACGAAAAAGGGGGCTATAGGACAAAAAGTGTGTGTGACTAATCCCAGTAAACTGGATAGTTGCTTGAATAATGTAGCTCGCTCCATACAACTGCATCTCCCTGAGACAATTACAGCCATAGTAATAAAAATCTTTATACTTTGTACCATCTTTCTTTTTCTTGATACACTTGTTTCCAAACATTCCCACTCCACATATCGGACATTTTAAAATTCCTGAAAGCAGATGTGTACGTGTATCTTTCCCTTTATTCACATGCTCATATTTCTTTGCTTGAGATTTTAACTTAACTTGAGCTGCTTGCCATAGTTCATCAGAAATTATAGCTTCATGAATACCTTCAGCTATTAAATATTCATCTTGTTCAACTTGCTTATATTCATTTCTTCTTCCAAAGGCTATTTTCCCGTTATATACAGGGTTTTTTAATATCTTTCTTATAAGACCTGCGTCGAACAATGGATTTTTCCCATTTTGTCTTGGAATTTTTCTTATACCATGATTTTCTAAGTATTTAGAAAGTCCATTGGCTCCAATGGTTGTATTTACATACTGATCAAAAATAGTTCGTATCGCAATTGCTTCTTCCTCATTGATTATCAATTTCCCATCAATAAGTTGATAACCATAAGGAGCAAAACCTCCATTTCTTTTTTGTCTGCGTTTTTAGACAAAAAAGGAGGACTTCTGCACATAGGCATAATAAGTCCTCTGAAATGAAAGAAACTTTCTCTTTCTCTATATTTTAAATTTGATTTTTTATGATAATTACCAGTATCAAAAAGGTCTATTAGTTTTTCCTTTATGAATAACAGACCCTAAATAATACATAGCAATTACCTCCATTATTTAATCCATTTTTCCCTCACAAACAAAGATTGATTAAATCACTCCTGCTTTTTCAAAATGTTTTTTAAGTATCCTTGTTGCAACAAATGCTCCTATGCAAGCAAGAACAAAAGTTATCAAGCCAAATCCTACTGCCCACGAAACTTTGAAATAAGATAATGCTTCATTTATTTGTGCTTCGCTCATTTTCCATTTTGATGCTCTTTCCACAAAAGAAGCTGTCCCGAATAAAATTACAGGAATTACTGTTCCTAAAAAATCTGCTAATGCAAATGTCCCATACCCAATAATCATTCGTCCCTTGCTCTCATAATTTCCTATAATTAAATCACATATAATTCCACCGATTACAGCAAAGACTGCATGAGGTAAATGTCCTCCTGACAACGCAATTAAACCAAGAAGCGTTCCTGATATTGTAAATACACCCTTCTTTTTAACTTTTACAGCCATAAGAATATAAACGGTAGCAGCTATCATAAAGCTAACTCCTGAAGCAATAAATCCTCCAACAACTGTTGTTGCCATAGCAAATGCAACTGCCATGTATATGACAATTCCAATTGCATTAAAGATTCCGATTGTAATAAAATCACGACCATTCAATTTGTTTTGCATAAAAATCCTCCTAATAAATTTTCTGTATTACTATCACAAGAGCAATCATCAAAGCTCCTAATAGTCCAATCATTAAGTCTGTTTTCCTAAACCGCAATTCTGTTAATGTTACCCTCTTCTCATCACTATCAAGTCCTCTAATAAGCGCTGAAGCTGACAGTTCATCTGAAATCTTAATCATTCTCATTAAAAGCGGAACAAGCGTATATTCAATATATTTAATTGGATGTAGCAATGGGAAAAATCTGCTTGTTACAATTCCTCGAATCTTCATATCCTCTTTTAATGCCTTGAGTTCTATTTTTATAGTTGGTACAAACCTAAGCAAAACACTAACAGGTATACCAATGCTTCTTGGTACTTTCATTCTATTTAACGCTTCCAGCATTTCACTTACACTTGTAGTCTTTGTTATATATCCACCAAACATAGCGATTAAGGTCATTCTTGATGCAAAGTAACTAAACATATATATTGCAAATACAATACTTGCTTTACAAAATTTTCCAAGCCCTAACTCTATGCAGTATAAAAGCACAAAAAACAAGATAAAGCGTAACGCTCTTTTCCACATTCCGCTATATAAATATAGAAAAAAGGCAAAAACAATTAATACAAAAAGTAGAATTGTATCGCTTATAAAAAAGCTCGTAAATCCAACAATTGGAAGTAGAGTAAGTTTTATTCTCGGATCTATAGTTTTTCTATCTGACAAGCTCTCTACCTCCTCTCATCTTGTCTAATATGAGAAATTTATTACTTTCACTCATATCTAAAACAGTTTCTATTTTTCCATCTCCCATTACCCATAGCTTGCTCACTGTGTTTGCTAAAAACTCAAAATCATGACTTATTACCAAAACTGTTGTCCCAATTTTCAATTGTTCTTCAATCAGTTTTGCGACGGAAAGCATCGAGTCTTTATCACAACCTGATGTTGGTTCATCATAGATGAAAATCTTTGCCTGTTTCATCATTCCACAAGCTATTGTCAATCTTTGTTTTTCTCCTCTTGATAAAGCAAACGGATGCTTATCAATGTATTTGTCTAAGCCAAGTACACTCAAAATAGACTTTGCCTTTTGAGTATTTTCTTTTTTATCTTTACCCTCCATACCAAGTAGCATTTCATCAAGTACACTTTCCGAAAACAACTGATAGTCTGAATCTTGAAAGACAAAATATGACATATCCATTAAATCTTTATGATTAAGCGACTTATCTTTTCCCGCCCATATTTTTCCCTCTTCTATCTTCTCAAGTCCTGAAAGCACTCTTGCAAAGGTGGTTTTCCCAGTACCATTTAAGCCGATAAGACCACTGGCTTTTCCGTACTCCATGTTGAAATCAAGATGATTTAAAATGTACTGTTTTTGCTTCTTTACATCCTTAGCTACATTCGGATAGCAAAATTTCAAGCCTTTTCCGCTGATACTTTCATCATTTAATTGATATGAATCTTTCTTCTCACTTATCCTGTATTCTTCTAATTCAAGGGGTCTTAGTCCATTCTCATCCCAAAACTCCCCTTCAAGATGGATAACTTCTTCCCGACTCAAGTCCTGTGCAATCTCTCCATCTTTCACAAAAATAAAACGGTCAAATAAAGACTTTACATAGTACAAACGATGTTCAATTAGAACAACTGTTGTTCCTTTTTTCTTTAATTTCTCCAAAATTAAAAACAGGTCAAATGTTGCTTTCATATCCAAATTTGCTGAAGGTTCATCTAAAATTAAAACTTTCGGATTCATCGCATAGATGCTTGCAATAGCTATCTTTTGTTTCTGTCCGCTTGATAATTCAAAAACAGATTTTCCTTTAAGTTCCTCAATATCCAACTCTGCATATACTTCTTCTACTCTCTGTTTGATTTCATCTCTTGATTTGCAGATAGTTTGAAGCCCAAAAGCTATTTCTTCATCTGTCGTTGTCGTGAAAAACTGACTTCTTGGATCTTGAAATACAGTTCCTACAATATGCCCTATTTCATGAAGTAATAATTTGCTTATTTCTTTTCCTGACACAAAGGCTTTTCCTTGCATTTTACCTTTATAATAATGCGGAATAAGACCATTCATTACACTTCCAAGAGTGCTTTTACCACTTCCACTTTTCCCTGAAATTAAAACAAATTCACCTTTTTTAATTTCAAGATTGATATTTTTTAAAACAGTTCGTCCATCTTCCCATTCATAAGAAACATCTTTTAACAAAATCATGACTACACCTCATATTGAGCTTTCCATAATTTTGTGTAGTAACCATCTTTCTCAAGAAGTTCCCCATGCTTTCCTTTTTCAAGTAAATTTCCTTTTTGAAATACGAGAATTTGGTCAGCTTTTTGAATTGTTTTTAAATGATGAGCCACTACAAGTACAGTTCTATTCTTTGCAAGTTCTGTAATAGCATCTTGTATCAAAGATTCATTTACAGGATCAACACTACTTGTCATTTCATCAAGAATTAAAATAGGTGCATCCTTTAGAAAGGCTCTTGCAATAGATATTCTTTGTCTCTGTCCACCTGAAAGAATCCCACCATTTTCTCCAATATCAGTTTTATAACCTTTTGGTAAACTCATAATGAAATCATTTATCCTTGCTTTCTTTGTAGCTTCAATGATTTCCTCTTTTGTAGCTCCTTTTTTACCTACTCTGATATTTTCTTCAATCGTGTTATCAAACAGTTGAACATTCTGCATGACAATGCTGATACGATCTAAAAGCTCATCATAAGGAATATCCCTTATATCAGTTCCTCCAAGTGTAATTTTCCCTTTATGCACATCATAAAATCTTAGAAGCAAGTTGGTTATAGTAGTCTTTCCACTACCTGATTCTCCAACTAAGGCTGTCATTTTTTTTCAGCAATAGAAAAGCTCAATTTTTCCATTTTAAATTCATCTTTTTCATAAGAAAAATCTATGTTTTCAAAAGCTATATCATTATCTTTCGGAACAAATCCATTCACTTTATCCGGGATTACATCTGCATATAAAATTCTTGAGAGTCTTTCGTAACTATCTATCGCCGAAACATAGTACATATAGTGTTGTTCCATAGAAGCGAACGGCTTATAAAACTCTTTTGAAATTACTGCAAAGATAATAAAATGAAGTACATCAAGGCTTCCCTTTGTAACAAGTATTGCTCCTGTAATTAAAAGAACTAAATATCCAATATCCAGTAAAAACCCAAATATAGATAGCTGTTTTGCCTTGAATCTTGAAGCTACTTTGCTTGTTTCTCCAAACTTTTTTGTCTTATTCATAAGCTCATTATCCAAGCTCTTATTGTTTGAAAAACTCTTTAATACAGGTATTCCTCTAACATATTCAACAAATAAGCTAACCATATCTAGAAGTGCTGAGTTGTTCTGATTTTCTATTTTTTCAGATTGCTTAATTGTCAGATATAGAAAGATAAGTGCAGTCGGTACAGATACAGCCATAATAATAGAAAGTTTGAAATCAATACTTGCAAGACCAACAAATACGACTGCACCTATCAAAAAATCGCCAAACATTCTCGACCACATGTGTCCTACAACAAGGGACATATTATCAACATCTTTGTGTAAAATTGTATTGATTTCCCCAAGTCGTTCATTGGTATAAAATCCCAAACTGAATTTCTTTAATTTGATAATCATGCGTTCTCTTATTTGCTGAACAATATCAAAACCTGCACTATGCTTTTTCATATCTGCGACCATATTACAAATACCTTTCAAGACTACAAGTAATCCAATCGCAATAAAATATTTATATAGGCTTGCTAAGCTCGTTCCATCAAAGATTTGGAACAGTATAGAAAATACGATGACAATCATGTCTATGGAGCTTAGTCCATAAAGTGCAAAGAATACACTTGATATAATCAAATCTCTCTTGCCGGTTTTTGTAAGTAGTTTTAACATTTCTCTAAACATTTTCTGTTACCACCTCCGTACACTCGCAATCCACTCCGTTCCTTGCTCGTGAAATACTATTATCTTTCAAATTCCATCTATCAACTTTGTTCTGTGCATCAACCATATCCTTATAGAACTCGCATCTTTTCATCAGCTCTTCATGGCTTCCTGCATCAAGAACAACACCCTTATCCATAACAATAATTTGGTCTGAATCTCTAATCGTATTTAGATGATGAGCAATTGTAATGATGGTTTTATCCATGCTTAAATCGTCGATTGCTTCACTAATGAGTTTTTCATTCTCACTATCAACAGCTGCCATTGCTTCATCTAATATCAAAATCGGTGCATTTTTCAGTATCATTCTTGCAATAGAGATTCTTTGTTTTTCTCCACCGGATAACTTGACTCCCATTTCACCTACTCGTGTTTCATATCCATTTGGTAAAGCAGAAATAAAATCATGGCATCTTGCTTTTTTAGCTGCCTCTATAACTTCTTCTTTTGTTGCATTTAGTTTTCCGATTGAAATATTTTCAAAAATACTTAAATCAAAAAGGATAACTTCTTGCCCGACACTACCAATCAGCATTGATATATTTTCTTGACTATATTCTTTTATGTCTTTTCCATTTATCAGTATTTGTCCTTCGTCTGCATCCCAAAATCCCATAAGCAAATTGGATATGGTGCTTTTCCCACAACCGCTTGCCCCTACAAAGGCATTCAAGCTATTTTTCTTAAAAGTCAAATTGATATTTTTAAGCTCAAAGCCATCTTTTCCGTATGCAAAATTCACATCTTTAAATTCTATATTTCCAAATTCTAAACCTTGTTCTATCTTTTCGTTTGGAAGTGGAACTGTTAAAACCTTTCCAATCGCCTTTAATGCCTCCCTAAACACAATAGAAAAATGTTGCAATGTAGCTGTCTTACTTATAGATGCAGTAAACGCAGATGATAAAATAATTGCAAGGATAAAATTAGGCGTTGTAATATTCCCCTGATAAAGAAAGATACTTCCCAAAATCATGACAATTACCACTCCAATTTCCATAAATATGTCAATGAGTCCCATTGGAATTGTAATTGCTCCCATGCTCTTTTTAACCCAGTAAATATACTCTCTTGCCGTTTTTAATGTTCTTTCGCTAATCTCCTCTTCTTTAGCAAAAGCCTTAATCACAGAGATATTTTTTACATATTCCATTAGCTCTTCTCTCATCTTGTTTTCATGGTTAAAGTAAATAGCAAAGTTTTTATCCATTGTTTTCTGTGAAAGAACTTTTACCAAATACATGAGTGGAACTCCGGCAATCATACCAAGTGCAAGACGCCAATCCACAAAAATCATGGCTACAAAAATGATAGTAGGTAGAAGTGTAACTGACATTATTTCTGGAAGCCCATGGGCAAGGTATACTTCCACTTGCTCTACATCATGTTGAACGATATTGGTAAGCTCTCCGGTATTATGTTCTTTGAAAAATCCTAAACTTAGTTTTTTTAAATGCCCGATAATATCTAACCTAAGTTCTGTCAATTTTTCGTATGCTTTCTCATGGGCAACCTTTGTTGCAAAATAGTAAAACACGCCTTTTAATACAAACGATATAAAGATTCCCAAGAATATATACTTTAAATTACCTTCGTTAATATTGTTTGTGATTAAAGAACTAATCAAATATACAAGTAAGATTTGTGGTATCAAATCAAATACTATTTTTAAAGCAAGAAGTGAATTGGATAAGCCGTTTTTCCCAATCACTTTTTTCCTTAATTCTTTTTCTGGCATGAACAACGCTCCTTTCAAAATTGAATAATATTGAATTTTAATTCAATATTAAGGTTTAAAGTAAGACTTTGCTGATTACGCAAAGTCTATTACTATACATTAATTAATCTCAAAACCATAAATTTTATCAACACATTAGCTTTTAATATTCAACTATTTTTTTAAAAAGCTCTTCACATTTTTTTCTGTATAGTTTCCCCGCGTTTTTTTAATTAACTCTTTTTATTTTTTTCTGAGCAACTTATTTTTTTGAAAATTTATCATTAGAATAATAATCTTCTTGTAAAGTCATTTTAATATAATCTTCAAAAAGAAAAAAATTCATGTCGAAATCATTCCAATTCTGGTTTATATACTTTTATCATCTTGTTCCAATCTTCATTGAAGTCCTTATGAATAAATTCTAAGCTACGTTTACGCTTCATATTATTCATGGGAATTGGAGTAAAATTACCTATAAAATGATAATCATAACCTTGCTCATTTATATCGTAACACAGCTTCCCATTATTCATTACATCAAAAAGAAATCTATACCTTTCTTTATCATTTTTTTAACTATTAGATAATATCTATTTATTAAGTAATTATATTTTTTTCTTTATCCTTATTCATTAAAAAAATCGGATATTATTTCTCCCCAAATCATTTGACATAATGGGGACTGTTCACAGTCTCCTAACGACCATTCATTATTGTCTTTAAAATTATATTTATTAAACTCATTCCAAGAAATTTTGCAAACAATTTCTTCTTTCCAGTCCTTTTGCATTTCTCTCCATAACCTTTTATTCTTTTTACTACAATAAGACATTATTTCCCCCCTTTTTAATTAAATTTATTAAACTGATTTTAGTAAAATTATAAGGATTCTACCCCCTTATAATAACATCTCGCTATCAACTTCAACATTTCTTTTGCCCACTTTTCACTTTGATAGTGCCTTGCTATTTCAAGAAGCCCCTCTGTAAAGTTACTGGCTAAAATATGGGCAAGCATTGGATCATATTCCTGTTTCGATTGTCTTTTTAAACTTACTTCAATATGAACCTGCATTTGAGATATGAGTTTTTGTTTTGCTTCTGTATGCTTTGTACCTGAGCTTTTATCCATTAAAATAATTAACTTCTTACGCTCTTTTAAAAGTTCATGAATATAATTTTCTCCAACTTCATCAAATCTTTCAGAAGCAGAACCTTTTTCCAAAGACTCCTCCTCATCAAAAGCTGACTCGAAATTTATATAAACAGAACTTACTACTGCATCAAACAAAACTTCTTTATTCTTGAAATAGGTATAAATTAGTGCCACAGGAATATCTGCTTCTTTTGCAATCTCTGTTAATTTGGCACCTCTATAATCCTTTTTATAAAATACTTTTTCTGCTGCTTCGAGTATTCTATTTCTAACTTCTTCTTTTAATACTTGTGCCATAGCACACCTCTTTCTATCCCAATACTGAATATATATTTAATAATAAATTGCAATTCAATATTTGTCAAGTTGCCTATAGAAAATATATAGATATAAAAAAATAATAGCCACTTGTTTTTGTTCCATACACTTTTTGAAGTAAATTTATTATATTCACTTGATGATTACCATCTCCCAGCAATAACTATAATTTCATCTCTATTATTATATATTTCAGATCGAATTTTTTTATAATCGCAAATTGCAATTTAAAATAAATGCGTATTTACTACTTTTATTAAAATCTTAGGTGCCTTACATAAGACCTAAACCAGATTGTCTTTAGACTAATTATAGTCTTTTTTAGCCTAAATCAATTTATTTACGAATTCCCCTTCAGCATCAATACTTACAAATATAAAGTCCAAGAAACGTATAGCTATAATAGACAATTGCTCTGCTATTAACAAATTAACGACACAAAAAAGGAGGGGTGGATTCTATCCAAATCCCTCACATAATTGTTAATCGACTTGTTTATCTTCAAGTTCTTTCAAGGTTCTTCCATCTTTAGTTTTCCAGGTTCTAGGTCCACTCACACTATATCCTAGAATAAAATCAGCTGCTGCCGATGAACTTGAAAAAAGAATATCCTCCGTTGTCACCAAGTTATTTACTTTTGAGGAGTCAAACAACTTCTGCCTTTGTTTCTGCATACCAGCACTTAATGACCTCACAGACATTTTCTCATTTAGTGTTGCTCCGGCAAATACCACAAACCCCTCCGCAGTCACTTTGCCAGTCGCATTCACTGATCCCGACGTGATATAAAGCAATTTATCATCTACCTTATCATTTGATGGGTCAACCTGAGCAAAAGGCTCAAGTACCTTGTAGCCAAGTGCATTAATAAGTATCTTTACATTATCTACAAATTCCTCCATTACAGCTTTCTGCGATTCTTTCATAACTGTATTTCGATAGGTGTTCTTTGTAAGCACAAGATATCTTTTACTGGCTCTAGCAATCTCTACAAAACGATTTTCAAGATATCTAATCAAAGCTTTATTGAGATCTCTGCCAATAAAGACAACAGCAGTACTCCAGTAATACTTTTCCTTTTCAGACTGATAATCTCTCAAATGCTGAACAAGTCTATCCTTAATATTTTCTGCTTCTCCAATATATACGGAGTCAGAGCCGTCATCTTCTTTACAAAACAAGAAGTATACACCCGCCTGGGTAATATCATCACGATTACAAGAAGAGACCTCAATACGAGGTATTTTTATTGCCTTTCCATTCCAGTTTGATAACTCTGCAATAATCAAACTATCAGCCGTTCCATTTACAAGAAACAACTCTATCGATTTTCCGTATGCCATTTGAATCACCTACCATTCAATATTTTTGTCTGCCCAACCTATTCTCAATACTCTCATCTACCCAACTATAAAAATTGAATAGATTTACCGGGGTTTTCAATGTTTTTCAGGACTTGTTTTTTTGTAATAAAAATATCGAAAAACCTTATATTTCAAGTATTTTCACACTATCAATTATGTACTTTAGTCAACAGAACCACGCACTCAGCATGCTTCGTCTTCGGAAAATTATCATACGCCTTCATCACCACCGGCTCATACCCCAGCTCCGAGAACTTCTCCAAATTCATCGCCATTGTATTTGGATTGCACGAGATATAGAGAATCTGTTCTATGCCGTAGCTAGACAGCATCTCCACCACCTTGTCGTGCATTCCCATTCGTGGTGGATCCACAACTATCATATCGGGTTTCTCAGTCACCTCATCAAGCTTCGCTTTAACGTCGCCGCAGATAAAATGACAGTTATCTATATTATTCATCTTTGCATTATCAATTGCCGCATCAACTGAATCCTGCACGATCTCAATTCCGTACACCTTCTTGGCTTTAGATGCCATAAGCTGAGAAATAGTCCCAGTTCCGCAGTACAGGTCGTACACGACTTTGAGTCAAGATCCGGAATTAGCGCAAGTGCTTCGCTATACAATCTTTCAACCGCTTCGATATTAGTCTGGAAGAATGAGAAAGCATTTACCTTAAACTTTAGCCCGAGAATTTCCTCATTATAGTAATCACGACCATATAGAATTTTTACTCCTTCGTTGATTACGGCATCTGCTAGGCTATCGTTGAACGTGCGCATAACGCCAATAAGCTTATTATCGAGCTTAAGTTCCAGCAGCATATCGAGATAAGCCTGTTCATCAAATCCAGCTTCACTGCTTGTAACTATGTTAACCAGCAGCTCATTCGTCTTTACTCCGTGACGAACTACGAGATTACGAAGAAGGCCCTGGTGCGATTTCTTATGATAGAACGAATATCCTTTTTCTATGCAGAAATCAAGTGTTGCACGAAGCACCCTGTTGAAGTCCATAGGAACCAGCTGACATTCGTCACATGTCACAATCGACATGAAGTGTCTCTTCTTGTGCATACCGAGAGTAAGTTCACCACCAATTTCAAGGTCGCCGAACGTATACTCCATCTTATTTCTATATCTGTATTCTGAGAGAGCCGGAACTAGATCACTGAATACAGAATCGTCGACCTTGCGCCTCGTCAGCTGCTCTCTGATTATATTTTCCTTCTCCGCGCGCTGCTCCTCATATGGGACACCCTGATACAGACATCCTCCGCAGTGCTCGGAAATCGGACAGATGTTAAAATTCTCCATATTTATTATAGAATTCCCTCTTATACTCTAGGAATCTATCCTCCTCAATTGCTTTTCTGATGTTTTTCATCATGTTTACCAAGAAATGAATATTGTGTTCTGATAGCAGCATAGAGCAAAGTATCTCGTCATTCTTAAACAGATGCCTTAAATATGCACGTGAATAATTTCTGCAGCAATAACAGTCGCAATCTGGATCCAAAGTGCTGAAATCCCTTGCAAATGCAGCATTCTTGATATTAATCTTACCCCTGCTCGTCATCGCCATGCCATGCCTTGCTAGCCTTGTTGGTAGTACACAGTCGAACATGTCTACTCCTCGCTCAACACTTTCGAACAGGTAATCTGGGGTTCCAACCCCCATAAGGTATCTTGGCTTATCTTCAGGTAGTAGGTCGACGCAATCATCAAGTACATCGAGCATGATATCCTTTGGTTCACCGACAGACAATCCGCCGATTGCATATCCAGGAAGATCAATCTCCGTAATCTGCTTTGCACTTAGCTCACGGAGGTCCTTGAACATTCCTCCCTGCATGATTCCAAACAGCGCCTGCTTCATCGTATCCGAGCCAGTTTCCTCTGCGGCTTTAGCCTCTAGTCTCCTGTGGTGATCGTCACAGCGCCTAAGCCATCTTGTGGTGCGTTCTAGCGATCTAGCGACGTACTTCTTTTCAGCAGGATACGCAACGCACTCGTCAAATGCCATCATTATATCTGAGCCGAGAGCTGTCTGTACTTCTATCGAGCTCTCCGGAGTCATCATATGAGATGAGCCATCTATGTATGATTTAAACTTAGCCCCTTCTTCGGTTATCTTACGGAACTTTCCAAGTGAAAATACCTGAAAGCCACCACTATCAGTAAGTATAGGACGATGCCAATTCATGAACTTATGTAACCCACCAGCTTCACGGACGATGTCCTCACCAGGTCTAAGGTATAGATGATAAGTATTTCCAAGTATAATCTCCGCACCTGTCTTTCAACATCTTCAGGCTTCATCGCCTTTACCGTCGCCTGAGTGCCAACCGGCATGAACACAGGCGTCTCAATAGTGCCGTGAGGTGTCGTAATCCTGCCACGCCTTGCTCCAGTACGCTGGTCCTTTTTTATTAGCTCAAAACTAAGTGATTCTTTCATCTCAAACTCCTACTTTATAAACATCGCATCGCCGTAGCTAAAGAACTTATATCTATCACGCACAGCCTCTTCATAAGCCGCAAGAATGTGCTCCCTATCGTATAGCGCTGAGACGAGCATGATTAGAGTCGACTTAGGAAGGTGGAAATTTGTAATAAGTCCATCCACGACCTTATATTTATACCCCGGATAAATGAATATCCCTGTGCTGCTATGTCCGCTCTCAATCTGCCACACCCCGTCAATCTGCTTTGCAGCACTCTCGAGAGTTCTCGTCGATGTCGTACCGACAGATATAACCCTTCTGCCCTCTCTAATTGCTCGGTTTATAGTTTCTGCCGTTTCAGGGTCTATGGTATATTCCTCAAAATGCATCTTGTGGTCCTCGATGTTGTCCACCTTGACCGGTCTAAAGGTTCCGATGCCGACATGAAGTGTTACGTACGCGATTTCGACACCTTTTGCCCTCACCTTCTCAAGTAGTTCGTCTGTAAAATGAAGACCTGCCGTCGGAGCAGCCACAGACCCATCCACTTTGCTATATACGGTCTGATATCTCTCCTTATCGTCATTCCCTGCGTCTCGTTCGATGTATGGTGGAAGCGGCATACTTCCGATTTCTTCGAGTCGCTCCATGAATATCCCTTCGTATTCAAACTCTATTATACGTGTTCCGTTTTCTTTATCTTTAAAACCTAAGATATGCGCCTTAAAAAGCTTGTTCTCATCTAGCACCACTGTATCGCCTTCCTTAAGTCTCTTTCCAGGCTTAACCAGGCTCTCCCACTTATCACCATCTAGGCGTTTTATGAGAAGTAGCTCAATATGCGCACCTGTCCTCTCCTTGATTCCGTATAGTCTTGCAGGAATTACCCTCGAATCATTTACGACAAGACAGTCGCCTTCATGCAGGTACTCTAGAATATCGTAGAAATGTCTATGCTCTATCGTATTCTCAGCTCTATCGAGCACCATCAACCTGCACTCATCTCTCTTTAGCGAAGGTATCTGGGCGATTAGCTCTCTCGGAAGCTCGTAATCAAAATCTTCTAGTCTCATTTATTCTGTATTCTCCAGTTCTAATCAGCGAGGCGCGATCACGGATACATATAGCACATATCCGCCGCGCCCCTTATTAATCTTCTTTGTAATAGGATATCAGTCCTAGGTATTCATATGCGAGCTTAGTAACCATACGTCCCTTCTGCGTACGGTACATGAGGTCTGACTGAATGAGGAACGGTTCATTGACATCCTCGAGTGTCACCCTCTCTTCGCCGATCGCACTAGCAATAGTTTCAATTCCAACCGGTCCACCGCCAAAGCTCTTGATTATCGTCTCGAGGATCTGCCTGTCTAGCTTATCCAGTCCGAGTTCATCCACGCCGAGTGCTTCTAGTGCTTTACGTGTCACTTCGATATTAAGCTGTCCATCGCTTATGACTTCACTAAAATCCCTCGCCCTCTTAAGCAGTCTATTACCGATTCTTGGTGTCCCTCTCGATCTGCTAGCTAATTCATCGAGGGACTCATCGTCTATCTCTATGCCAAGAACCTTTGCAGAGCGAAGTAGAATATTCCTGATTTCCTCGTGAGTATAGAATTCGAATTTTGTGATTATTCCAAATCTATCTCTTAATGGTGCTGAAAGGCTTCCAGCCCTCGTCGTGGCTCCGACTAACGTGAATTTTGCGATATCTATTCGAAGAGATCTAGCCGCAGGTCCTTTTCCGATAATGATATCTAGTGCAAAGTCTTCCATAGCGGAATACAGGACCTCTTCAACTGAACGATTTAGCCTGTGAATCTCATCTATGAAGAGGACGTCATTCTCATTTAAATTCGTAAGAATAGCGGCTAAGTCGCCAGCCCTGCTGATTGCGGGTCCTGACGTAATCTTGATGTCTACTCCAAGTTCATTTGCAATAATATTTGCGAGTGTAGTCTTCCCAAGACCTGGAGGTCCGTAGAAAAGCACGTGGTCTAGTGACTCACCGCGCTTCTTAGCAGCTTCAATATATATAGACAAGTTCTCCTTCGCAACTGACTGACCGCAGTACTCACTTAGGTACTGTGGTCTGAGCGTGAACTCCCCGTTTATCTCATTCGGTATAACCTTAGTCGATGTGATGTTATCTAGCATTTCCCAATCCTTCTTCTATAGCAGATACTTAAGAGCTTTCTTGATGTAAGTCTCCGCATCAAGTCCTTCATCGGTTACATGACCGATTGCCTCTTCAGCCTCAGTTTTCGAATAACCAAGTGTAGTGAGTGCCATAACAGCTTCCTGCCTCGCTTTATCAAGCCCAGGAATAGAAACTGGAGTCGTTCCTCCGATATCTGGCATAGGAACCGCGTCAACCTTATCGCATAGCTCAAGAATTACACGCTCTGCAGTCTTCTTACCTACACCCTGCGCCTTAGCAATTGCGGTAGCATCCTTATTAGCTATACTGTATTTAATCTCATCAGCTGACCCCGTCGACATAATCGCGAGACCCGCCTTTGGGCCAACACCTTTTACGGTGATTAGCTGCTCGAACAGGTTCAAAGAATCAAGCTTAGAGAAACCATAAAGCGACATGCCATCTTCCTTGACCTGCATGTACGTAAATATATTTATGATATCACCCTCTCGATGGAGAAGTAGTGGCGAAGTATCCGCAACGTATATGCGAAAGCCGATTCCTCCACTCGTCTCGATAATCATTGATCCTTTGTCATAATAAAGGTATTCACCTTTGATATTTCTTATCATTATCTCTTATCTCCCAATCACTCTGGAATTTCGCGAATGTGCATGACAGATAGCAGCAGCAACTGCGTCAGCTGTATCGTCAGGCTTAGGGACTTCCTTTAGATTCAGTATAGTTTTAACCATCGTCTGAACCTGCTTCTTCTCCGCCTTTCCGTAGCCTACAAGTGCTTGTTTAATCTGCATTGGTGTGTATTCAGACACCGAAAGTCCACCTTCAACGCATGCGAGCAGAGCGATTCCTCGTGCTTCTCCTACGCCGATAGCCGTCGTAACATTTCTATTAAAAAAAAGCTCCTCTATCGACGCTTCGTCTGGCTTGTACTCCTGAATTATTTCAGTCAGCCCGTCGTAGAGCAACTTTAACCGCTCAGGCATCGGCACTCCCGCCTTTGTCTCAATTGAACCGTAATGGATGGTCTTGAAGCGGTTGCCATTATAATCTAAAATGCCATATCCCATGATGGCATAACCTGGGTCTATTCCTATAATTCTCATCATTAATCACCGCTGATATTTTACCAAAAACAGGATATTTTGTCTATTAATCAAGATTGCCAGTGTTAATGTTTCGTATTTATTCATTCACTTGCAAATTTATGCTATAATTTATAGTGTGTTGTGTACAGAGAACCTTTATCATATGGAGGACAGATGCGTTACTCAAGACAGAATAAGATATTGGAATTAATCCAAGGACACGTAGTAGAGACACAGGATCAGCTTCAGGATTTACTCGAGCAAGAAGGCTACAAAGTAACTCAAGCAACTATCTCTAGAGATATCAAAGAGCTACAGCTCGTTAAGGTATCAATCGACAAAGATCGCTACAAATACACATCCGGAAAGTTCGACATTCAACCGATTTCCGAAAGGTTCATTAAGATTTTTAGAGAAACTATAGTTTCCTATGCATCAGCACAGAATCTTATAGTAGTTAAGACACTTCCTGGTTGCGGAAATGCTGCGGCAGAAGCTATTGACTGTCTAAAGTTAGAGCATGTTGTAGGCTCAGTTGCCGGAGATAATACCTTACTTATTATCGCTGAACATGAAGAATACGTTGCGGCAATTCTAAAGGTGTTTGAAGACATGATTGCCCTAAGGGACTAAAATTAAACATTGAGGTAAGTTGATGCTCGATCGTATTGAAATTACTAATTTTGCGACAATTGAACATATGTCATTTGACCTTGGTCCTTCTCTCAATATTATCACTGGTGAGACGGGCTCTGGTAAATCTGTATTAGTACAGGCTATCAGCACTGCCCTTGGAGACCGTGCTGATATTTCTATGATCAGAAATGGTACAGATAAAGCACTTATTCAAGTTGTCGGCCATATTGGAGACGAAGATGTTATTATCTCACGAGAACTTCTCAAGTCGGGAAAGTGTATCCAAGCTCAATGGTGAGATAGTTTCTCTAGCAAAGCTAAGAGATTTTTGCAGTGAATTCGTCGATATTCATGGACAATATGATAACCAGCAGATACTCGACCCTGAAAACCATATAACCATCACCGATAGCTACAATCACGGAACTATCGAACTGGAGCTCGCTAAGCTTAGTGACCTTTATAAAAGCTATCATGAAGTCAAACGTGAATACGATCAGCTACTCCGAAGCGAGTCAGAATCACGTAGACAACAGGATTTCTATCAGTTCGAGTTTGACTACATAGACAACCTTGATTTACAGCCTGGTGAAGATGACGATTTAAGAGAGCAGCTCAACTTAATGCGCAACAGCGAGCGAATCTACGAAGCTGTTGCCGGTTCATATAGTAAGCTTACTGATGACCCTTCGGTACTCAATATTCTTGGCTCATGTATGAATCAGCTTCAAGGTATCGCATCATACAGCGAAGAGCTCAGCGAACTAACAGAGAGCTTTTCAGAGCTATACTATAACCTTGAGGACATCTCATCTATACTTAGAAACACGAGTGAATCAATCAATTTTTCAGAAGACGAGATAGACCGTGTATCTTCTAGACTTAGTGTAATTGAGGATGCTAAGCGAAAATACAATATGAGCATCGAAGAGATTATCGCCTACAAAGAAGAGCTCGATAGCAAGCTTGGCGTAATCCATAATATTGACGAAGATAAGAAAAGGCTTACCGAGCTTATCGACAAGAGATATAGCGAACTCGAAGCACAGGCTGACATAGTTAGCAATATTAGAAAGACCAATGCTGCTTCACTAGAAAGAGAGATGGTCAAGGAACTTCAGGATCTTGCTTTTGCAAATTCTGAATTCAAGATTGAAATAACAAGGCAGGATGACATATCTGACTTGGGATATGACGGTGTTGAATTCCTCATATCTACTAACCCAGGTGAACCTCTGAGACCGATGGCAAAGATTGCCTCTGGCGGCGAGATTTCTCGAATTATGCTAGCCTTCAAGCATATCATCGGTAGTAGTGACAGTGTTGAGACCATGATTTTCGACGAAATTGATACTGGAATTAGCGGTAAGACCGCACTTGTGGTAGGTAATAAACTTAGCGAGATTGCCAATCATAGACAGATATTATGTATTACTCACCTACCTCAAATTGCCGCTTCTGGGGATGATAACTTCTCGATTGACAAAGAGATTTCAGATGGAAAATCTCACACAGTGATTGAGCACTTGAATGATACAGGAAAACTAGAGATGCTAGCAAGATTAATAAGCGGTACTCCTAACAGTAGCAATGCACTTGAAGCTGCTAAAGAGCTAGTCTCATCAGTTAAACAATAAAGCTTGAGGCATAGCCTCAAGCTTTTTTCTAGTTATCATTATTTATTTAGTATGATTCGTAAGGCATTTACCAATTAAATACGAATAGTTCAAGCGATGTGTTCTTATCCATTTCCCCTGTCTTCAGTAGCCTATCAGTATCATACAGCTCAATCAAAGCTTTCTTAATTTTACACTTACCAACCTTTCTAGCTGCGGCATAAGCCTTCTTCAAACGATACTCATTCACTCCAAGGTTCTTAGCCATAGCCTTGATTGGCATGCCCTCATCATCTAGTTCAAGCGAATCATACATAATCTCAAACTGGCCCATTAATGTAGATGCGAGCGAGAATACATTTCCTTTACCTTTTGAGTTTTCACCAGCAGAAATGGTGTTTATGAGAAGCTGCATAGCCATGCTCTTTTTGCCAGCTAGCAAATAGTCAATGAAGTTAAAAACAAATCTATCCTTATCACCAATCATTATCTCTTCTATGAGCTGCTTTGATATAGCATCTTCGTCAGCAGCGTTGACTAGCTTCGTAAGATCAGATTCCATCCTATATAAATCATATTCACTATCATTATTGAGATATCCAGAAATATCTACAAGATAATCCATATCGCGAGCTCCGATTAACTTGCCTGCTGCACGAATTCTCTTGGATACAAAAGATTTTAGTTCTGCTGAATTTAGCCGTTCGAAGTTATATGTATTACATACTCCAGATACCTTGGTAGCAAAAGCGTTTAGCTTCTCCTTCTTGCCTGGGCTCTCTAGTGGTTCTATATAGAATAGGAGAATTGTTGATGGATTTGGATTGCTTAGATATTCAAGAATAGGAGCGGTTTCAGTTACTGCGCTTTTTTTCACTAGTGGCGAATAATTTTTAACCGTCAGCACTCTTGTACTGGCAAACATGGTCATAGTATTAGCAGTTTCAACGATTTCCTGCGCCGTTACAGTCTCCCCATCAAGGTCTGTAACTACATATTTTCTGTCAGCTTCACTCGAATTATTTTCAACTATAGTCTTCACAGCCCAGTCAGTAAGAAAGCCCTCTTCGCCATAGAGAAAAATATTACTGCCTATGACACCGCTCTTTATATCTTTATTAAACTCTTTAAACGACATCCTTAATCATCCTGTCTATCTTAATATTGTTATGGCTAATGTCTACGCCAATAGCCCCTTCCCTGTCATTTCTATAGATCTTTATGCCACGTTTTTCAAAACGCTTTATCACTTCGGCATTAGGATGACCATATGTATTATGGGCACCTACTTGGATAACTGCAATTCTCGGATTTACAGCATCTATAAACTTTTCATTAGAGCTATATCTGCTTCCATGATGTGCTACTTTAAGAATATCGCACTTTAACACGTCAGTAGATTTGTAGTATTTTATCATATCTAGCTCATCTGCCTCAACTAGGTCCCCAGTCAACATTATTTTAATACCATTATAGTGCAGTATGTATACAGTATTTAATTCATTATCATCAGATTCGCTCGTCGCTATCCTATCGTCCATCGGCCAAATAGCTTCTATCCACACGCCTTTTTCAAGCCTAATTTTATCTTTAAATCTAACTAACTTTAGACTTTTCCCTGTTACCTGGTATCTGTATGGATATGGAACTATATACTGTTTTACAGGATACACTTCGCCTAACTCCATGGCACCTTTACAATGATCCATGTGCATGTGGGTAAATATGCTTATATCTAGATTGCTACAGCCATTCTTTAAAAAGTACTCTTTTAGCACCTTCTCCCCGATATTCCTTTTCTTCTCGCCTCCACCATCTAAGAGCACATCATAGTTGCTGGTTCGTATATGTATGCCATCACCCTGTCCGACATCGATAAAAACGACTTCATAATTTGTAAATGTATTGCTATATATGGTCCCTACTGATATAGACATACAAATAATCAGTATCACTGATTGAGTTATAGCATCATACCTTTTTCGTAGCAACATAACTATGTTGAATTCTGAAAATAAATAGAAAAGTAGCACATAGAGAGCTATTATTGTCGTTATTTTCATAGAACTCATCGAGTATGAATACTTACCATCTAGGTTAAGCACGTGATTGAGCTTAGTTATTATTTCTGTCAAGTGGAATATCTGACTTTTAATTATGACTCCTACGTTACCGATTATTGAGTATAAAAATAGCCCGAAAACGGAAAACGGAACGAGCATTCCTATTAACGCAACAACAGGTATATTTATTAGAAATCCAATTGGGTTTATTGTGTTAAATGTATATATCGTATATGGAATCATCGACAGTTGAATTGCTAGTAAAAAACCTCCGTACTTTCCAACTAATCTGCCGAGCGGATCTGTTAAAAAAGCAATTCCACACACCGCAAGAAACGACATCTGGAAACTTGCTCCGAAAAGCAAGAACGGGTTATATATTAGCAACGTTATAAAAGCAACCGCCAATGAAGATAATAGATCAAACGGCCGCTTTAGATAAAATCCCATAATTGCAGTACAGGTAATAATAACAGCTCTCGTAGTCGATACATTCCATGTAGTGATTTCACCATACCCAAGCATTGCAAACATCGTAAGAAAGCCTACAATACCTCCATGGCGTCCAATAGACATTAGCCTTAGCATTCCATATATTACCCCTACATGCAGTCCACTTACAGCAAGAACATGCGCCGTAGTATTTTCCCGAAATTCCCTAATAGTACCTTCATCTATATCGTCAGTATCTCCAAAGGTTACACCTTTTATAAACCCATATACTTCGCTTCTTCCATCTGATACCTTCCTTGCAAATCCCTCTTTGGTATTATTTAAAGAATGCCTCATTCTCCAAAGTTTGCTCGGTTTTGCACCCTCTACTTCTCTTATATTTGTTATATTCATTATGTATGTAATTTTCTTAATCAGCAGATATCGTCTGTAGTTAAAACAGCCTGGATTACGTGCTCCTACAGGAACTTTTATAACTCCATAAGCTTTGACCTCCTTACCATAAAGTTCTAAGCCGCGTTTTGACTTATCATATGTCCTGATAGATCTGTTCGCATTTTCATTTTTTAGTTCCTTATCTTTTTTTAGATTTTTTCTTTTATTTAAGCTATCAAATCCTTGCCATTTATGACATCGTACTACAGTCACTTTACCTAGTGAGGAAGTTTTAATATCTACTGTGAGCCCTTTTTCATTTTCTTTATAGGCGATAACCCTACCCTCTATGCACTTCACTTTAGATAACTCATCCTGTGGCAACATCTTCATCTGATGAACATGAATTATGTAATTTGCCATCCCAAAACTGAATACGAGCACGCAAATAAGGGCATCTCTACCGATGGATTTGCCATTTACACTACGCTCGATTTTTTTCCTAATGCAAATTATTCTATACATAGCGAAACCAAATACCGTCGTTATTATAATAAATTTAGTATAGTCTCTATTATTAATAAAATCATCTACTGCAATAATTCCAAGCGCTAGAGATAGAGCAAGCGCTACAATTCTTCTTCTAAACATGTCTCACACCACTTTACTTAATCACATCATATATTCAATGTTATCACTCTTAAATTCCCTTCAGTACACATTTATTTCTCACCTCTGAATGTTCGTTTGGGTGCACATATAATCTTCACATTAAAATAGCCCAAACTGTTCATTTTTCAAGCTATTCATGGTAGAATAATATGTCATATTTTATTTAAGAGGCATTTTATGAAAAACAACTCAACAAACATAAAAGAATTAATCAAAAGACTACAGAACGGCGAGCGATTATCCCCTGAGGAAATGCGTACAGTAGCCAATCATGTAGCTCAATTGAAGTTTGAAAAAGAGCAGCGAGCTAAGCGTGCTCAAGCTGTAGCAAATGAGGGAGAAAAAAAAGGACTATCCTTCCATGAACAGGTTGCTAAGGCTGAAGCGGACGCAAAGAAAAACCGACTTAGGAATAATCTTGAGAAAAATTCCTCGAAGCGTATTAACTCGGAAGAAGCAGCTCTTAGCAATAAAGGGCGAATTATAAGCGAGGATGGTAAAGCTGCTTTTCACGAGCAGGTTGCTAAAGCGGAAGCAGAAGCTGCAAAGCGCGATAAATCAATCAGAAAAAGAGCTAAAGAAGAAAAGAAACTCCTTAAGCAAGAACAGAAAGTCAAGACACGTGGTGAAGATAGAGGCTTTAGCCTTAAACACGATCTTAGGCACCCTATTCAATTTATCAAGCGTGTATTTACTAGACCAAACCCATACTATACACCTGGAGCTGGAGAGTACATCATGGTAGCTGGTAAAAAAGTTAAGAATAAAGCCCGTACATTCAGCGTAAAGTATGCTATACGCAACTTTATCGTCATGGGTGTTGCTATGACACTTATGTTCTCAATATACGCTGCAGCGGTTATCGCCTTCGCTCCTAAGATTGACCCTCATAAGATTTACGATCAAATTTCCACTGATACGATAATATACGATGATACTGGTAATCGCGTCGGAAGCGTCAATAGCGGCGAAAGTCGTACAATTATCAAGTACAATGATATACCGAAACATACTGTTGACGCGTTTGTAGCTCTTGAGGATAAGACCTTCTGGAAGCACCATGGTTTCAACTGGACGAGAATGGCGGGAGCCATCGTATCCTCTTTTGGCCGTGGAAATATCCGAGGAACTAGTACGCTAACCCAACAGCTAGCTAGAAACGTATATCTGCCAAATATCAAGAGTCAGAGGTCAGTTCGCCGTAAGATTCTCGAGATGTACTATGCCGCGAAGATTGAAAGAACTCTCTCTCTAAGAAAGAAATATTTGCCGCATACGTAAACAGCATCTATTTTGGATATGGCAATTACGGTATTGAGAATGCATCTAAGACCTATTTTTCTAAGAGTGTAAGCGAGCTTTCTGTAAAAGAAAGTGCAGCCCTCGCAGCTATGCCGCAGTCGCCAGATACGTACTCACTTATACAAAATGCCGATTCCCCACTTGCATCGAGGGAAACGTCAACACCTATCAAGGTGAATGGAAAGACATATATAGCAAACGATATTGCTAAATCACGTAGGCAAATTGCGCTCAAGCTCATGTATGAACAGGGATATATTACAAAGTCGCAGTATGAGGATAACGCATCTGCTGATCTCGTAGACTTTATCAATCCTACTCTAAGTTCAAGCAGCGATGCAGGAACATCATACTTCACAGATTACACTGTAAATCAGGTAATAAGAGCTCTGATGAAGAAGTATAAGCTCGACTATAAGAGCGCCCATGATATGGTATATAATGGAGGCCTTAAAATCTACTCGACTATGGACTCAAAGGCACAAAAAGCCGTTGAGGATGGTTTCAACGAAGGAAGCTACTTCCCTGCACTAACGGGACTCAAGAAAGACAGCTCGGGTAACATTGTCAGCGACAAGGGCTCAATCACACTATATGCATATGACAATATGATCCAGGATGATAAATTTGTACTACAGGACGGAGAGTACAAAAAGAATGGCGATGGATCGATTACAATTTACAAGAACAAGAGACTTAACATTTACAAGACATCTACAGCGAATGGCAGCGACTATAGTCTCGAGCTGAAACCGTCGTATGTCGTAGAAAATAGTAGCTTATACATAATTCCAGGGGGATATATCAACATCCCAAGTAACAGTAAGTCAATGGATAATTCTGGAAATCTTATTATTAATGCAAAGTTCATCAAGAATAACAGTAAGCTAGTTACAAGTGTAGATGGTAATCCAGCGTTCACCGACAAACTGTATATATTGCAGGATAAGGTTATTCAGCCTCAGGGCGCAATGGTAATCACTGAAGTTGGCACAGGTAAGGTAAAAGCTATGGTTGGAGGTCGCGGTGTAACAGGCAAACAGCTCTTTAACCGTGCGATAAACCCTCGTCAGCCTGGTTCCTCAATTAAGCCTCTTGCTGTATATAGCGCAGCGCTCCAGAGGAGCTATGAGTACGCTGAACAAGGTCAGAAATACCCTCTTGTTGATCCTGGCAATGATAAGCAAGGAACAGATAATTACGGAGACTATCTGACGGCCGCATCGGTTATTATCGACGAACCTATTAGGATTAATGGCAGAGTTTGGCCAAAGAACTCTAACAACAGATACTCTGGACTATGACTATGCGTAAGGGTATGCAGAGCTCAACTAACGTTGTTGCTGTAAAGCTCTATGAACAGCTTGGTGCAGATTATTCTGCTAGCATGGTCGAAAAGTACGGTATCAGTACTCTTAACAAGTCAGCAAATGGCGATATGAACCCTGCTGCACTTGCACTCGGAGGTCTCTCAAAGGGTGTATCCCCTTACGAGATGGCGGAAGCATATGCTACCTTTCCTAATGGTGGTGTTCGCGTTGAGAATAGAGTGTTTATAAAGGTTGTCGATAGAGACGGACGTACAATTCTCACTACAGAGAAGAAAAAGCACAAGGTTCTAGATGAAGGTGTTGCATATATCATGGTTACAATGCTGAAGTCTGTAGTTAACGGCGGTACTGGTTCAAATGCTGCAATCTCTGGAGTTGAGGTCGGTGGTAAGACTGGTACTACAAGCAGCAACTACGATATTTGGTTTGATGGAATTACGCCAAAATACGCAGCTTCACTCTGGATTGGTACAGATGTGAACATTCCACTTACATCATCGTCATCTGCTGCTGCAGCTCTCTGGTCACGTATCATGCGCAACGTGCCTAACATCAGAAAGGGTTCCTATAAACCAGCTCCATCAAATGTAGTTCGTAAGAACGGCGAATACTTTACAAAAGGTACCGAAGGAGGACTTGGCACAAACCCAGATGAAGAGTCAGAAGAAACTGAAATTATAGAGGAAGAACAGGAAGCTACTGAACAGTCGCAGAATAATAACAGTAGTAACTCAAGCAATCAGGGCAACCAAGGTAATAATCAGGGAAATCAAGGTAATAGCCAAGGCAATCAAGGTAATAACCAAGGCAATAGTCAAGGTAACCAGGGTAATAACCAAGGTCAGCCAAATAATCCTTAAACTGATTTCTACCACACCATTGTTAAGTACTACAAATAACAGAACATTAAAATAGCGGGGATTTTCACAAGAATCCCCGCTTAATTTATAATTGCAAGTAAAGCTCTGAATTGTACTAGATTAGCTTATATTATCCCCATTTACTCCTTGCTTCTATACTTTGCTCGCGCCCCAGCTCTAAATACAGTTTCACCCTTGTATTTGAAGTTTCTGAAACCATTTGCAACCATTAACTCATAAAATACAGTCTGACCGAAGAACATACTACCCATCGCATGATACATAGGAAGCTTCAATATAAAAGTGATTAAAATTGCTATAAGTTTAGTATATTTCCCCATATCAGGCATTCCCATAAATGAAATGCCACAAGTGGTAAGATACCAAATATGACAAATGGAATATACGTCATATCGAGCTGGAGCAAACGCAACTTATTGCCTGCCATCAGTCTTCTACTTTCAGCAAGACAGCTCATCGCACTCCTCGAATGGTCTTCAGCAAGCACATTAAACGCTTGTCTAAACATGTAAAATGCGATAATTCCCGGTATCACTAAGAACATCGTCAGTACTGATATAACAGTCATCTGAATAATATATATCAGTGTAGCACTGAAGAAAAATCTCACTCCGTCGAGAATTGACGGGTAATCAATCTGCTTATTTCTTAGATATCTAAGTATATAAAGCGATCGACCTAGCATAAGAACTCCACCTAACGCCATGGCATATATGAATGATGAAAAAGCAAGGTCCGGCAGCTGTGCCAATATCTTAGGATCTATATCACCAGCTACGACTTTGAAATATGATCTAGGTACGAAAAACCCCAGAACAGCGGGCACCAAATCCATAAACACATAAAATAACACGATTCCTAATATATACTTCATCATGTCATCCTTCATATGCATTATGGAGAGATACCTAATCTCACCGAGATCTTCTCTAACTATGTAATTATTATTTTTAGGCATTTTTACTCACTTTCTAGTTTAGAATCGACTCTAATTGTAATATACTAAAAGTAGTAATTCAAGAATTTAAGGAATGAGGTGACACTATGTATAGCACAGCTCTGATTATCCTATCTTTTGTTGAAAAAATCGATGTATCACAACTTAATTCTCTCTCGAGCGCCAACGACTATATAATATGTGCTGATGGCGGTGTAGATATAGCAAAAACTTATGGTATAAGGCCTGACTGTGTTGTTGGAGATTTTGATTCTACGAACACAAGCGACCGTTTAGATTGCCTGTACATTACCCTGCCTTCTGAAAAAGACCTCACCGATACCGAGGCTGCAATTAACCACGCCATTGAACTTGGTATTACTGATATTACCATTTATGGGGGGATCGGTGGTAGGTTCGACCACACACTTGGTAACATCGGATTACTCGAAAAGTATCTCGGAACTCTTGAGCACCTCGAATTTATTGACGGAAAGAATTCTATGCAGCTTATAGATAGCGAAACATGTAATTCGGTTACGATTACACCAAATTCTGCATACAAATACTTCTCTCTTCTGCCACTCGACTCTACAGCTAACGGTGTTACAGTTACAGGTGCCAAATATAACCTCGATAATGCGTCAATATGTCGTTCCTCGACTCTTTGTATCTCTAATGAGATTTCTCGCAGTCATGCGCATATTTCGGTGCGTTCAGGAAAGGTTATTCTTGCACGCTCAGGGGAATAAAGTATATACAAAAATATTTACTAATCTATTGGCTGCTTTATCTATACATAAACTAATAAGAAAGCTAAAAAGTCCCTGCATAATTGCAGAGACTTTTTATGACTTTATAGCTTTCTACAATATTAAAGATTACTCTTGAATTGAGTTATTCCTCTCTGAGAGTAGCACCTGTCTTCTTTGCAAGCACATTCAATATATTCTTAGTCTTCTTCTCAATCTGCTTAGCAGTCATTGTACTATCGTCATTTCCAAGCTTGATACGAAGCATTATAGACTTCTTACCTTCAGGAATCTGGGCACCTCTGTACTCCTCGATAAAGCTAACTTCCTTAGCCATGTACTTGATTGCTTCATAAATTTCTTCCCACTTAACATTCTCATCTGCAAGAAGTGATAAATCCTCCTCTACGAGTGGAAACTGTGGTAAACGCTCAAATTCGTTAGTTCTAGAAGTAAATGGAACTAGCTTCTTAACATCTAGCTCAAACACTGCAACACTCGCCTTTTTACTCCCGCATCCGATAGCGTAGCAACAGATACTAAGCCGAGTGAACCAATAACTTCTTTGTTACCATTAATGATATTTAAGTAAACATCCGAATCAGCCCAAGTTGGCTTCTCAACCTGCCTAAACTGATATCCATTCATATGACAATATCTTGGTAGCGACTCAACCACACCTTTTGCTTCGAAGAACAGCGACTTCGCATCCTTTCCAACTAGAGCTCCTGTAAGCATCAATTTGTGAACAGGTAGAGTCTCATCTTCCGAGGATGGGTGGAACTCACCCCTCTCAAATACTTCTGCAACTTCAAAAATTTTGAAGTTATCATAGTATCTAAGATTCTTAACGATTGCCTCAAGTGCTCCTGGCACAAGCGACTGTCTCAGTGTTGCGAGCTCCGGAGCAGGCGGAGTAGCCAGTCTTATACCATTTTCCATATTGACCTTTGCAGCCTTGATATACTTCTCATCTATCCAAGGATATGTAAATATCTCATTGAATCCGCATCTGAATGATAGATGTTCTCTGATGTTTCTATTTAGGTCCATATCAATCTGGTGAACGGCATTCTCAAAGTTAACAGGAAGTGCCTTAGACTCAAAGTTCTCGTATCCGACAAGTCTTGCAATCTCCCCAAGCACATCATCTCTCATTGAGATATCACCTGTTGAACGCCATGTTGGCGCAACTGTATGATATATACCATTATTGAATTCGACTTCAAATCCAAGTCTTCCTAGTGTGTCTGAAATTTCTTTCTCTTCGAGAACCTTTCCAAGTCGTGTATCAAGGAACTCCTTTGTAATATCAACTTCAGCTCTCTTCGTAACCACAGGGTTAACGTCATTAAAAGCAGTAAACTCAGCCTCAGGGAAAATTTCCTTAAATAGCTTCATTCCAAGAGCAAGTCCCTGGTCAACTCGCTGCGTATCTATCCCCTTCTCGTATCTGATCGATGAATCTGTCTTCTCATCAAAACGCTTTCCTGTGTTTCTGATAGCACTTGCTGTGAAGTTCGCAACCTCAAGTACAACATCAACCGTTTCATCAAGGATAGAATCCTTCTTGCCGCCTCTAATTCCTGCAAGTGCCATCGGACCTTCCACATCGCAGATGACTAGGTCTTCAGTTGTTAGCTCTATATTCGCTCCGTCGAGTAGTTCAAGCTTCTCATCAGCCTTTGCATTACGAACAATAATTTTCTCACCAGTAACATGTGTTCTGTCAAATGCATGAGTAGGCTGTCCAACGCTCAGCATAATGTAGTTTGTAATATCTACAATCGCATTAATCGGTCTCATACCACCATTGATAAGAGCTGTCTTCATCCACTGAGGAGACTCCTTGATGGACAAGTTCCTAATCTCAAGGCCTGCATATCTGTAGCACTTTTCAGTGCAGTCTATTTCTAAATCGTATTCTTTAAGCCCTTCTGGCACAATTAGTTCATCTAGAGGCTTAAGTGGCAATTTGTAAATCGCAGCTAGTTCTCTTGCAATACCATAGTGACCCCATAGGTCAGGCCTGTTTGTAAGCGACTTGTTGTCAATTTCAAGAACAGTATCATTCATGCCGATAATATCAGCGATATTCTGTCCTGGAGATGCATCAATATCACCTAGATCTACAATTACTGAAGGATCATTTGTCGGATAGAAGTCTTCCAAATAAACTTCTTCTGCGCCACAAATCATACCGTACGAAGCTACTCCACGCATCTTCGTCTCTTTAATCTTCATGAGCTCACTCTCGCCATGCCAGTACACCTCAGCTCCTGGCTTTGACACAACAACCTTTTCACCCTCGTATAGATTCGAACCGCCACATACTATCTGAACATCTTCAGCTTCACCAATATCTACCATACAAACTCTAAGCTTATCGGCATTCGGATGAGCTTCAACAGATGTAATTTTACCAACTACAATGTCGTGGAATTTCTCAGCAGTATCCACGATATCTTCAACCTCAACTGTTCTCATAGTGAGGTCGTACGCAATCTGCGCATTCGTTAAATCCGCAGGTATATCAATATAATTTTTTACCCAATTTAGTGATACTTTCATAATGCCCTCCTACTTGAACTGCTCTAAGAATCTAAGATCAGCACTATGGAAGAGTCTTACATCATCAACTCCGTAGCGCATCATAACGAGTCTATCAAGACCAATATTAGTGTAGAATCCAGTCCACACATCAGGATCAAGATTGGCAGATTTAAGTACGTTAGGGTGAATTACACCACCAGGCATAACTTCAATCCAACCGTTCTGGTTGCATACTCTGCAGCCCTTTCCACCACAAACTAAGCACTCCATATCAATTTCATAACCTGGCTCAGTGAATGGGAAGAAGCCCTCGCGCATACGTACATTAATCTTTCTTCCGAAAACCTTTTCAAGGATAGTCTCAATCATCACTTTGCCTGACGAGAAAGATAAGTCTTTATCTACGATAAGCGCCTCATACTGAAAAAATGCTCTTTCATGTCTAGCATCTGTGTTCTCATTTCTGTATACGCGACCTGGATATACAAACCTAGCAGGTGCACCAACTTCGAGTAGACGTCTAACAGATGCACCAGTAAGGTGGGGTCTAAGACAAAGTCTTTCAGTACCGCTCTTATCCTCAGTACCCTCAATCCAGTAAGTGTCCATCATCTGTCTAGCTGGATGATCTGCCGGGAAATTTAAGTTATCAAAAGCATACTTCTCGCTACTGATGTCATTCTCGCTAAATATCTCAAAGCCCAAGGAGAGAAAGGCGTCGTTGAGATCGTAGCACATCTGAGTAATTGGATGAAGCGCACCACTCTTGATTGGTGTTCCAGGTAAAGTGAGATCGATTTTTCCATCGATAGCTGACTTAGAAGCAACTATCTGCTCCTCCCTCTCACTGATCTTTTCTGCAAAGAAATTCTTAATCTCATTTGCCTTCATACCAACAGATTTTCTCATATCTGGTTCTAGCTTTCCCAGGTTCTTAAGCACATCAGTCAATGCACCCTTTTTACCTATAAGCTCTCTACGAACATCCTGTAGTTTTTCGACAGTTTCGGCATTTGTAATGCTCAAAATTCCTTTTTCACGGATTTCTTCTAATCTGTTATGCATAACTTAAGCCCTCCTTGTAAGTATGCTATCTTAAAAATATACCCAAATATTTTATCATTTTTTGTTGTTTTATTCAACAATAGCAGTTACTGATTTCGCAATAAATTAAGTATTTTCAATAGAAAAGGACATGTGCTTAAGCACATGTCCTTTTTTCTTATGATTTTTCTCAATATATCTCTTAAAATAGCTTTCCACCAAACTCTACGAATACAGGTGCAAATACAAGTGAAACAATGGTCATCAGCTTGATAAGGATATTTATTGATGGACCTGATGTATCTTTGAATGGATCACCAACTGTATCACCAACAACTGTGGCCTTATGAGTATCGCTTCCCTTTCCGCCGTATGCTCCACTTTCAACATACTTCTTAGCGTTATCCCAAGCACCACCAGCGTTAGACATCATGATAGCAAGGAGAACACCAGATGCAAGTGATCCAGCAAGCATTCCACCAAGAGCCTCAGTACCTAGAAGCAGACCAATAATAAGTGGTGCTACGATAGCAAGTAGACCAGGTGCTATCATCTCGTGAAGAGCAGCACCTGTTGAAATGTGTACACATCTAGCATAGTCAGGCTTTGCAGTTCCTTCCATGATTCCCTTATTCTCACGGAACTGACGTCTTACCTCTTCAATCATCTCGTTTGCAGCTTTTCCTACAGAGTTCATAGTCATAGCTGAGAATAGGAATGGAAGCATAGCTCCAATAAATAGTCCAACGATTACAAGTGGATCAAGCAAGCTAATCTGACTTAGCTTTGCAGAAACAGCAAATGAAGCGAATAACGCAAGTGCTGTAAGTGCAGCAGAACCGATAGCAAATCCCTTACCGATAGCAGCAGTTGTATTACCTACAGAGTCAAGAGTATCTGTAATTTCTCTTACACTTTCTGGTAGCTTTGACATCTCTGCAATACCACCAGCATTATCAGAAACTGGACCGTAAGCATCTACAGCAACTGTCATACCTGTTGTAGATAGCATACCTACAGCAGCAAGAGCGATTCCGTATAGTCCTGCAAACTTGTATGCAACAATGATACCAACTGAAATGAATACGATTGGCCATAGTGTTGAGCTCATTCCAACACCAAATCCGCTAATAATTGTAGTTGCAGAGCCAGTCTGTGACTGCTCAGCAATCTTCTTTACGAATCTGTAAGAATCTGAAGTATATACCTCAGTGATAGCTCCTATAATAACACCGACTAGTAGACCTGCGATAATTGCGTATGCATATGTCAAAGATCCAAGAAGCTTGTTGCTTAGTACGAGAGATCCAATAATTACAATCGCGCTACTCACATATGTACCAACATTAAGCGACTTAGCAGGGTTAACATTTGCGCTCCCTCTAACACACATTACACCAATAACAGATGCAAGGATACCAACTGCAGCAATTAGCAGTGGGAATATCGCAGCAGTTGCCTCAGTGAATGTTCCAGTTACACCAGAAGCATCAACAGCAACAGCAGCAAGAGTAACAGCAGAGATAATAGAACCAACGTATGACTCAAATAGGTCTGAACCCATTCCAGCAACGTCACCTACGTTATCTCCTACGTTATCAGCAATAACAGCTGGGTTTCTAGGGTCATCCTCAGGAATACCTGCCTCAACCTTACCTACAAGGTCAGCACCAACGTCAGCAGCCTTAGTATAAATACCACCGCCTACACGTCCGAATAGAGCCATTGAAGAAGCGCCTAGACCGAAGCTAGTGATACACTGCATGATTGATGCAAGATCTAAAGCAACAACCACAGTTCCTAGACCTAAAAGACCTAGACCAGCAACGCAAAGTCCCATTACCGCACCACTTCTGAATGCAATCTTAAGAGCCTTTGGCATACCAGATTCCATAGCAGCGTTTGCAGTTCTTACGTTACCCTTTGTAGCAACATTCATACCGAAGAACCCTGCAAGTACAGATAGAAGAGCTCCACAAACATAGAGGATTGCTGATGTCCAATTGATTGCAAATCCAATAAGTACAAATAGAGCAACAATTACGATAACCATCGTCTTGTACTCCCTCTTAAGGAACGCAAACGCACCCTCTCTGATGTAGCCGGATATTTCCTTCATTCTGTCAGTACCTTCCGGCGCCTTGCCTACCCAAGAAGCAAGTGCGAAAGCTACAAGCAGACCGATTAGTGCTGCAGCAGGAACCATCCACTTAATCGCCATAATAAACCTCCTTGAAACATGAAAACAACCTTCTCAAATTCCTTTAAATATAAAATAAATATATTAAAGATATACAGAGGCATTTCTTTTTACCTCTGTATATCAACATAAACAATTTAATAATTTACTGTATTTTTGAATAAATACTAGTTGAAAATTGCTACGATGACTAACGCCACAACGATATAAATAGCCGATACAACTGTCGTAATCTTAGCGAGAATTGCATCATAACCGTTGCTCTTCTTCTTTCCAAAAAGCTGCTCTGCGCCTCCAGCGATTGAGCCTGAAAGCCCATCACTCTTACTGGACTGCAAAAGAATGCTTAGGATAAGAATCACACTTGTCACGAGTAAAACAATCATCAATGCGGTGTGCATAATTTCCTCCACATAAGTTATAATTAGTAACTTCTTTTGAAACCATATTAGTTTAACATGCAAAGTATACAAAGTCAACATATTGAAATCTCTCTACCGCTTGAAATTCTGTACAATCGGGACTTTAAGATATGTGATTTGCCAAATGAAAATGAGCCCCTATTTTATAAATAAGGTCTCATTTTCATTAATAGTATAAAGTTGAACTATCTATAATCTATACATACTGCGCAAGTAGTGTCTTAAGGGCTGAAGCGCTGCTCGAGTGAACCCACGCAACCTCAACATTTTTGCGCTTTGCCTCTGCAACAGCTGTGTTCATCATTTTATGCGACACCGTGTTTGTAAACATTACCAGCAAATCTGGACAGCCCATTTTCTTACCTACATTTCCACGTTCTTTAGTGAATACCTTAGCTTTGCATCCATGTTTTTTGCAAATTTCCTTATATTGACACTCCATACACTCGTTTCCACCTACTATGACAATACTCATAATCCGACCTCCTAGTTATGCACAAACGGTTAGTTTTGCGATATCACCATCTTGTTTAAACCTCTTCATGTAAATCTTCTCACAGCGTTTATATTTTGCAAAAAGGTTCTTTGCATACTCGACATCCCCGTATACTTTCCACTGACCGCAAGCCTTGCAATTATTTCCACAATGATTGATAAACCCAGCAACATCATCTACAGGATATCCAAGAAATATCCCTACTTCATGCGGAAAACTACCGCAGAACAAAATTCTATTTCTCAGTCGCTGTAGAGACATTGCCATGTTACAGTTTTGATATCCGAAATCGTGCATCAATTCTCTAACACCATATTCCATCAAGCGTTTTTTTAGCATCTCTGGTCTAAATACATAGAGCAGTGCTCTCCTTCCATTATCCTGTAGAACAACTACATTTACACCTTTTAGATTTAGTGTTCTATTAATGGTGCAAAGTTCTTCTTTGAAGACTTCTTGTGAAATATAGTTATATCCAAACATACTGCCAATCTTGATCCTAGCTAAAGTAGGTGCACAAAACTGAATGATCTTGTCTTCCAACATACCTTACCCCTAAAACGATTATGCTGATTATAAATGCTTTCTTCATTACTATGCTAACGACCCGACGTACTAGTTAAATATCTCTAACCCCTTCGCCGTAAAAAAGACTCTTGAGTTAGAGTCTTTTAACTACTGATAAAAATACCATATTATTTGTACTTAAGTCAAGATAAAATGAATATATTTCTATTAATTTCTACAAAATTAAATCTTAGCGAGTATACAAAGTCTATAACGCGTTTTAGGTTATCTATATTGTGTGCATTTCGAATATCTAAGCTCTTCTATTACATCTCGCATCTTATTATCAAACTGCTCTCTCATTAAGCAATCTATTAAGATGCTTTTCAGCAACACTTCTTGCTCGGTACATTTCATTTTTAGATAATTCCTCTTTAATTAGATCAAAACAGCTCATAGCTTTTTTCTTGTTCTTTGTTCCTATCTTATCTATAAATCTTATTAATTTTATGTTAAAAGGTGTCATTGTCGTATCTGGATAAAATAGTATCCCTATACTACCATAGTCTGTTCTATTCCTCACTGAATAAATAAGCTCAGGCTCAATAAGATATCTTTCTGCTCCAATAAGCATCTGACAATTATTATCATTAATCATGATGAGCGTTAGCACTAGTTGCAGTTTATCGATTTCTGTAAGATCTCGATATACTAAACGCTGTTTATTCTTTTTATTATATGAAAAAATATATGTTTCATTCTCACATATAATTGTCATATCGAGAAATGCTTTTGCATAATGATTACATAGAATCTCACATATGTATCTTGGCATCTTGTAATCAGTAATACTTTGTCTAATTTCTTTTTCCACTTAACTAACCTCCACACTTTGAACACGGTGTATATCCCCGTCTCTCTGCAATTTTCTTTGTAATCTCCACGTAATTTCGCTCCATAACCCTGCAACCTGCCATATGGTAGCATTCACCTTCAATAGGATAGTAATAAACATTTGCACCAATCCTCGCTTTTTTACTCTTACATATTGGACATGGATCATATTCTTTTCTAAGCACTGGGGTTAGCGCAGTTGATTTTGCTTTAGAATGCATAAATGTACACCCTTGATTATGATACTTCTCACCACGTTTGGGAAAAATAAAGACAGGCTTATCACCCTCTCCTGTAAGATCGTCAACAGTCATGTGCGTATCATCTCTAACACGCCCTACATATGCACGTGTTATTGTCTTAAGTCTATATTTTGCTTCTGCCTTAAACCCAATTGGATTTTTAGTATTTAATCTCATGTCTGCATCAATATATATTATTTCATCTATTCCTAGAAGCATCTTTCTATATCCTGATGAATTCACTATAATCCCATCGACTTGAGAATGATTTGAGCTTAGTTCTTTATTAATTTGGTAAGGAACTAGTTTATGAGTATTGACTCTTGAAGCGACAGCTGCCGATCTTCTTAAATAATTAGCTGATATATAGTTTGCGTCTTCAATACAACTATAAGCCGAAATAATAGAACTCATCACCATAATAGCAATCATGAAAATCGGCAGAATCAATGTTGCCTCAACAAGATAACTTCCCCTTTTATTATTGATTTCTTTACTTGTATGAATCATTAACTTCATATGATTTACCATTAATTTTTAAATTGAATCTTACCCCACAGTTATATTCATCGAAGTTAAAATCATCATAATGTCGATACTTCATGTTAATCTGAATTAGATCCATGATTCTCCGCGTTCTAAGATCTTTAGGGGTTATTAATATCATAAACAAGAGATATTCTTCGTAGGTTTGTCCATTCATCTTACCAACAAAGCTTCCAGTCTTGCTCATTTCCTTCAGCTGTTCAGAATTCTCGTTCATTATTTTTCTAGATTCATCATCAATCTTTTCACTGAATTTTTCATTTCCCAGCACACTGTCTAGAGATACCTTCCACTCACCTTTCTTTTTTATAAAAGGAACTCTTTTGTTATCCAGCAATTCTTTCACATCTTCATGCGCTTCAAGAGCTGCCCAACTTTCCATTATTATGCCTTGAACTATTACTGCACCAGGACCAGGCGATATAACTTCTGACACAGCTGCTATTAGCTCCATCTTTTCAGGATCTTTAGATAATGCAGCTAAATTTAGTGCATTCCTAATTAAAAAAATGCTCCTTTTACAACTTTCAAAGTTTTTACTATCGTCTAAATTTCCTTTGATAATATACTCGTACTCATTTGCAAAAAATGTCTCTTTATCGCTACAAGTCTTAAGGTGGCTATTAAAGTTATTGACTATAAATACTATTTCAGAGACTTTTCCAAGTGTTTTTGCACTTAACTTTTCCGACGCATTATCTTTACTTAACATTGAAGATATTCCTTTAATACTGAAATTATTCTTTTCACCTTTCGATGGCAGAGTTTCTATAACGTATTTGTTTCCGATTGCCCTTTTTCCATATACACTCTTGTCTACTAACTCACCACTTGTACTTTCAGGTTCATCTACAGAACTATTTGTCTCATTAGCGTCACTGCGAACAGTTCGTTTATTACCATCAAGAACTGACTTAGCACCCTTATATAAAAGTGATTCACGTAATCCTTTTCGAAAATTTTCCAAGTCAGACATACGATACTGATCTAGGTTTACACTCGGTGTTCCCAGATTAATACGAAGTTTATCTTCAAAAGAGTACTTAGAGTATGAATTTAGCCTCTTGACAACATCTATGTCATTACCATGAAATGCAAGTATCCCATAGTCGGTAAGTAAATACTTATCATATTCTGATAGAACTGCTTTACACCATAGTTTGCCATTGACCTCTGACCAACTTTGAACAGTACGGTTTCTAGCTATACCAATTGCAATTATTATTATTGATATTAAAGTTAAGAATACAAACGACAATATAACAATTGTCGATCCGCTTTTACTCTTGAACAGCTGCCTCAACATTATCACCAACTCTCACAAACTTTTCTTCACTTACCGCAAATCCTTTTACTTCTACAGTTTTTCTAATTAACCCTTCTGCCAGACCTAAGTTAGCATAGTTAATATCTCTAGAATCATTTATTGTCTTAACTACAGGAGAACTCGTACTATCCCATTCTGAAAGCATTCTACGATGCATATTAGTTTGAGTAATTAAGCATTCTAGATAAAAGGTGCATAGCCTGATTAATAACATTATTACCAGTATTATGACAGGCAAAACGATGCTTGCTTCTACCATCTGTTCACCACGCTTATTGAACAAAGTCCACAATAAACTCTTTGTGTAAGTTCTAGAATTTACTCGCATTAAGTGCTTTGAAAGTTTTGTTTACAAAAGATGTAATTTCTGTTTTGAAGATAATTCCAAGAGCTATCGCAATAGCTATCAGAATAGCTACCTGAACAAGCTCCATTCCAGCTTTAGATCTAAATAGTTTTTTAATATTTTTCATATCTTTCCTCCTTTATTGCTGCAGATTCATATCATCACACACTTAAGTTGATATAACTCCGCCTATCCATATTTTTACGTACACACTTACATACTTTTTTTATCCTTACATTTAAATCACCCCCTTACTATTTTCGTGCAATTCATTACATAGCCATCATCGCAGGTGCCATAGTTATAACAATTAACAATATTAGCAAAAGACCTAATGGATAAGTCATTTTAGTATCTATAAGTTTTCCTTGCTCTTTTGCAATTACTTTTCTAACGTCCCACAGAAATGCGCTCTCACGTTCTAGCTTATCCTGAATATTACTTCCTCTCTTCTCATTCTCACGCAACACAGTTGATATTCGCATCAGCTCCTTTACAGAATACTTCTGTGCCAACTCAGAAAAAAGCAGTGGAATGCTTCGATTGCTTGCTTCTGCAGACTCAGTCATCATAATTATATTACGCTCTAATTCACCTTGAGCCCCCTCCTGCATCATTGAATATCCGTAACATATTTTATGAAAAGCATCACTTAAAATAACACCTGAGTTCATCATTAGTAAAAGTTGATTTGTGAATCTTGGCAGAGATTTAAGAATCTGTTTACGTTCATCTACCAAAGCCTTCCGAAGTTTATCGTGCTTATTCATTATCAATGCAAATCCAATTAAAACATATAACATTGGAATTATCATCCAATCCTTATTAGACTTTTTACTTTTGCTCCAGGTAACACTACTTCCATCATCTAGCTTTGATGGTAATACAATCTTTTTACTACGTGATTCTTCGAGCTTGCTTACTGCAATTCCCAGACTTGCACTCATCTCTGCTTCGATATTGTGTGATGAATTAGAACTTTCTTTATCATTATGTACATCTATGCTTTTTCTTAATCTTACATCTTGCGATATTTTTTTGCTGCCTCGCTGCACATTAGCAATTAAATCATACTCTGCAAAGTTATCAGTATCTCCCTGAACTATCCCAACAACTGCTCCTTTATCATCTATGATATACTTACCACTCATACGTGGTTTAATTAGAATAATTATAAAGAAGATTAATGCGATAATTGAAATTTGAACTAGTTGTTTCTTAAGTTCGATATCAAATATTTCTTCAAAATCAATTTTCAATGAAAACTCACCTACCTATATGTCAATATCTGTGATTTTTTGCATAACCGAATATATAAATATATCAGACGCAACAACCAGGGTCATAATTACTCGTCCAGAAAAACTCTCATAAAGTGGTGCAATATATTCAGGAGCAAAAAGATTTAGGAATAGTATTACAGCAAACGGCATCACAAAAAGAATAATACTCTCATTCTTTTTTCTATTTGCCATAGCTCTAATCTCATTCTCTATTGTCATTTTATCTATTATCACACTTGCAGCTTTATTAAGTGCATCTACAAGACTAGCACCAGTCTTCTTACATGTTGAATAAATAATCGTAAAATCAATTATATCCTCCGAGTCAGAACGCTTGGCAAAATCATTTAAAACAGCTACATCTTCTTCATTGCCAATACTCATACGCTTGTACATATTCTTTAATTCCTTACTCAAAATAGCATTGTCACCATATATCCCAACTATTCCAGGTATCGCTTCACCAATTGCGTCACGCATTCCTCTACCTGCACCAATCGATGTAGATAAAATAAACAGAAAATCCTTAAACTGCTCAGCAAGTGCACGTTTCCTCCTACCTAGCATAAATTCAACGTAAATCTCTTTTATTTTGATATAGAATAATAAGAGCACCAAGCTGAATAATATATTGTGGAATAACAGAATAGATAAAATAACGCCAATAACGAATGTTGCAACAAATATTAATTGTTTTTCTCTTTTGTCCATAACATACTCACTATATTTAATATCAAAAGTTGCAGAGTATTCACCTTTAGCACAAGACTCATATTCATTTCTTAAAGTGTGATTCTTAATTATAGTGAGTGTCGCAGCAGTCTTTGAAGACTCTTCCCTAAGCAAATAACCATTTCTCAAATCTATCACTCACCTTCCTCAAATTCATTTTGTACCAGTTTCGCGCGGTTTATCAGTTTATTACCTGTATCAATTAGTTTCCCATCAGAATCAGTAGAATAAATATAATTGAGCATATAATTTTCTCCATCAAAACCTACCATCTCTGCAACTTCAATAAGCCGTCTTTTCCCATCACTATCTCTACGCAAATGAACGAAAATATCTATAGCATTTGCAATTTGGCTTTTAATAGAAAAAATTGGAATTTGTGTATCCATAAGATACATAGTTTCAAGTCGATTTAACATTCCTTTTATAGAGTTACCATGTCCAGTGGACATGCTGCCATCATGTCCAGTGGACATTGCTTGTATCATATCAATAACTTCTCGTCCTCTAACTTCTCCAACAATAATTCTATCTGGGCGCATCCTAAGACTAGTCTTAATAAGCATTTCCATGCTTACTCTTCCTTTACCAACTGAGTTAGCATTTCGACATTCCATATGTACGATATTATCAATTTGACTAACCTTAAGCTCTGCTGAGTCTTCAATAATGATGACTCGCTCGTTTGAGTTAATTGATGATGATAAAGCATTCAAAAATGTTGTTTTCCCTGATGATGTTCCACCGCTAATAAAAAAATTGTATTTAGCAGTAACAAGCCTGGAAAGAAACTCGGAACAATCTCTAGGCATAGTATCGTTGTTAACAAGATCATCAAGAGTAATTTCATCATTAGTAAACTTTCTGATTGTTAATATTGGTCCATTTAGAGCAACATTTTTTAAGACTCCATTTACTCTATATCCATTGTCAAGTCGTGCATCCACTATAGGATTAGCTTCATTAATCTCACGGTGCACATCTGATGCAAACATTCTGATCAATCCTTCTAACTCATCATCTGAGTAAAATGCATTATCTACCTCGACAATTTTTTTATTCTTCTCTATGAAAATATGCTCAGGCCCATTTGCCATAATCTCGTTAATATTCGCATCCTCAAGATAGGTGGATAAAATGCTATATTTACTTGATACTCTGAGAAAAATTGCTGTAATTAGCTCAGGAATATCACAATAATCAATTATAGAAATATACTCATTTTCAAAAACATTATTTTCAACGAGATCAAGAAGTTGCTGATCAGTTAAATCATCATCGGTACGAGAAATTATACCTTTTAAGTTATTAGTAATTGACTCAATAACTTTAGAATGTCTTTTAACTACTTCTTTCATAAAAAATTTAAACCCTTTTTATAAGTGAATTTACAAAACTATATGAATTAGTCAAACAATAAGAAACTGACATAACTTATGATTTTATAACAACGTCAATCAACTCGTTAATAGCTATTTCTAGCTTACTTCCTTCACTGTCTGGATTAATATAAATAGAATTAATAAGATTTAACTCTGATATTAAACCTGAAGATGATGAATAATCTGTATTATTACGGCTAAGTACAATAACGTTATTCATATCATAAAGTAAATTGATATTGCGCTTATTGAGACAGCGACCAATATCAAAGCATATAACATCGAAGAAATGCTCATATATGTATTGAATAAGCAAATTAAAAGATTTATCATCCATAGCTGCAATTGGGTTAAGAGATAATGAGCTTTTAAAGTGATAGACTCCAAGAGAGTCTGTGGAAAAAATTGAATCAATTGGAATCTCCTCTTTTTTATTAATCATATAAATTAACTTTTTAAAAATATAACTATCATTATAACTACTTTGATCTATCCCATAGCTTGAAGATACAAATTGAAGTGGCAAAATTAGTACATTTAAACCATGTTTATAAACAACTTGTTTAGCAAACTGCAAAACAAAATCTGAATAATACACATGACTATCAAATACGAAACCAACTTTATAATTATTTGAAACCTTCAATGTGGTACCACCAAAATGAGAAACCCACATAATTTAATTTTAGATATTAGATCATCAAAATTCTGAAATTTAAATAATCTAAATGGACCTGTAGTCAATCTTTCATAATCATGGGCAGATGAAAGAAAACAAACAGAGTTTGTATTAATAGCAGGATATTGATGAGATAACATATCAATTGGAATATCAGTAATTAAAAGTTCATCATCAAAAAGAGAGCCATCAAAAGATAAGTCAATAAAAAGGTTTTTATCAGTCCTACTAGACATCTCTATAAAAGACGTTAAATACTCTTTTTCACTTAACAAAATACGAAATCTCATCAATCACCTCTAAAATAGTAAAAATTGGAGTGGTTAGGAATTTGTAATATCCCTACAACAAGATGATAGCATGTAAAAAATTCCCCTTCAGCACACCTTTTGGTAGAAGAAAATAGAATGAAATTATAAAAATTAACATCTAAATAATGCAATTACAATTACTTTAAGTGAAAAACTAATAAATAACTAAAAAAGACCTGTAGTAACTACTACAAGTCTTAATTGGTGCGCTTGGAGGGACTCGAACCCCCACGGTCGCCCGCCAGAACCTAAATCTGGTGCGTCTGCCAGTTCCGCCACAAGCGCATATTTAATTGGTGGTGACCCCACCGGGAATCGAACCCGGGTTACCGCCGTGAAAGGGCGATGTCTTAACCGCTTGACCATGGGGCCTTATAAAAAAACCGGCGACGTCCTAATTTCCCAGGCAGCTTCCCACCAAGTATCTTCAGCGCTAAAGAGCTTAACTTCTGTGTTCGGGATGGGAACAGGTGTAACCTCTTTGCTATTGTCACCGGATTTGTAAACCGCTTTCGCAATCTACTCATATATTGTAGTAAGATGTGTTTCCATCATCTTCTACGCTTTTGAGAGTTGTACCCTCAAAATTGAATAACCACCTTGTGCTTTAAAACCATTTGGTCAAGTGTTCGACCTATTAGTATCAGTCAGCTGAATACGTTACCGTACTTACACCTCTGACCTATCAACGTGATAGTCTCTCACGGGTCTTACCTTTCGGAGGAAATCTTATCTTGAGGTGGGCTTCGCACTTAGATGCTTTCAGCGCTTATCCCTTCCATACGTAGCTACCCGGCTATGCCCTTGGCAGAACAACCGGTACACCAGAGGTATGTCCATCCCGGTCCTCTCGTACTAAGGATAGCTCCTCTCAAATTTCCAACGCCCACAGCGGATAGGGACCGAACTGTCTCACGACGTTCTGAACCCAGCTCGCGTACCTCTTTAATGGGCGAACAGCCCAACCCTTGGGACCTACTTCAGCCCCAGGATGAGACGAGCCGACATCGAGGTGCCAAACACCCCCGTCGATGTGAACTCTTGGGGGGTATAAGCCTGTTATCCCCTGGGGTAGCTTTTTATCCGTTGAGCGATGGCCCTTCCACTCGGAACCACCCGGATCACTAAGCCCGACTTTTCGTCCCTGCTCGACCTGTATGTCTCGCAGTCAAGCTCCCTTTTGCCTTTGCACTCTTCGCGCGATTTCCGTCCGCGCTGAGGGAACCTTTGGGCGCCTCCGTTACTCTTTTAGGAGGCGACCGCCCCAGTCAAACTGCCCACCTGACACTGTCCCTGTACCCGGATCACGGTACTAGGTTAGATTTCCAACATTACAAGGGTGGTATCCCAACGGTGACTCCTCCAACACTGGCGTGTCGATCTCTTAGTCTCCCACCCTATCCTGTACATGCAATGCCGAAAATCAATATCAAGCTACAGTGAAGCTCCACGGGGTCTTTCCGTCCTGCTGCGGGTAACCCTAAGCATCTTCTACGGTACTACAATTTCACCGAGCCTATTGTTGAGACAGCGTCCAGATCATTACGCCTTTCGTGCGGGTCGGAACTTACCCGACAAGGAATTTCGCTACCTTAGGACCGTTATAGTTACGGCCGCCGTTTACTGGGGCTTAAGTTCTGTGCTTCGGTTGCCCTAACACTTCCCCTTAACCTTCCAGCACCGGGCAGGCGTCAGCCCCTATACATCAGCTTTCGCTTTAGCAGAGACCTGTGTTTTTGGTAAACAGTTGCCTGGACCTCTTCACTGCGGCCTGCCGAAGCAGGCACCCCTTCTCCCGAAGTTACGGGGTTATTTTGCCGAGTTCCTTAACAATAGTTCGCTCGCTCACCTTAGGATTCTCTCCTCATCTACCTGTGTCGGTTTGCGGTACGGGCACCTTGGATCTCATTAGCGGCTTTTCTTGACAGCGTGAAATCGATTGCTACCGGTCATACGACCACCCCATCACAGCTCAACCTTATAGAAAGCGGATTTGCCTACTTTCAAGCCTCACTGCTTGGACACGCTCAACCAACGGCGTGCTCAATCTATCCTTCTGTGTCCCCACTTCATTCAAACAATCCTTGGTGGTACAGGAATATCAACCTGTTGTCCATCGCCTACAGCGTTTGCTCTCGGCTTAGGTCCCGACTTACCCTGAGAGGACGAACCTTCCTCAGGAAACCTTAGATTTTCGGCGGACGGGATTCTCACCCGCCTTACGCTACTCATGCCAACATTCTCTCTTCTATACTGTCCAGATTTGCTTACGCGCCTCCTTCTGCCTGTATAGAATGCTCCTCTACCAATTAGTTATACTAATTCCAAAGCTTCGGTGGTAAGTTTGAGCCCCGTTTATCTTCGGCGCAGGATCACTCGACTAGTGAGCTATTACGCACTCTTTAAATGTATGGCTGCTTCTAAGCCAACATCCTAGCTGTTTGTGCAATCCCACATCCTTTTCCACTTAACTTACTCTTTGGGACCTTAGCTGTTGATCTGGGCTGTTTCCCTTTCGACCATGGAACTTATCTCTCATAGTCTGACTCCCAAGTATGATAGCACGGTATTCGGAGTTTGATAGTTGTTGGTAACCGGTGAAGGCCCCGCGAACAGTCAGTGCTCTACCCCCGTGTATCTTTACCTTGAGGCTAGCCCTAAAGCTATTTCGAGGAGAACCAGCTATATCCGAGTTCGATTGGAATTTCACCGCTATCCACAAGTCATCCTAACCTTTTTCAACAGATATAGGTTCGGTCCTCCATAACCTTTTACGGTTACTTCAACCTGCTCATGGATAGGTCACCCGGTTTCGGGTCTACAGCATGTAACTCTCGCCCTATTCAGACTCGATTTCTCTACGGCTCCGTTGCTCCAGCAACTTAACCTCGCTACATACCATAACTCGTTGGCCCGTTCTACAAAAAGTACTAGGTCACTTGCGCTCCCTATGCTTGTAAGCATCAGGTTTCAGATTCTATTTCACTCCCCTCCCGGGGTTCTTTTCACCTTTCCCTCACGGTACTATTCGCTATCGGTCACTGGGTAGTATTTAGGCTTGGAGGGTGGTCCCTCCTGCTTCAGGCCGGGTTACACGTGTCCGGTCCTACTCTGGTGCCACCTATGCGCTTTCTGCTTTCGCCTACAGGAGTATTACCTTCTCTGCTTGAACTTTCCAGTTCTATTCGGCTTGCATAACTTCGTCAATGTTGGTGGTCCACAACCCCAAACTGTAAACAGTCTGGTTTGGCCTCTTTCCCTTTCGCTCGCCGCTACTAAGGAAATCGATTTTTCTTTCTCTTCCTAGGGCTACTTAGATGTTTCAGTTCACCCCGTTCCCTTCATTAAGCTATGTATTCACTTAATGATACATACGCATTACCGTATGTGGGTTCCCCCATTCGGAAATCTGCGGGTATATCGGATATGTGCTCCTTACCGCAGCTTATCGCAGCTTATCACGTCCTTCATCGGCTCCCAGTGCCAAGGCATCCACCTGATGCTCTTTGTACTTGACCAATCATTTCTTTCGAAATGTTCTCTTGCCTAGACTAGCGTTGTCTAGGTCTTATTCACTATTGTAATTCTCTCAGTGAATTCTGGTTTCTCTCAACAAATAGTCTGTCTGAAATCGTTACCCAATTTGAATCTCCTTCAAGAAGATTCGGCTTGTTTCTCGATTCGTTGTCTATTTGTCTTCATTTTACACTTGGTGTGTTATTCAATTTTCAAGGTACTACTTTACATATATATAATATATGTAGTGGTGGGCTTGGGAGGACTCGAACCTCCGACCTCACGCTTATCAGGCGTGCGCTCTAACCACCTGAGCTACAAGCCCATAAACTATCATAGTGTAGAGACTAGGTCTCCTTAGAAAGGAGGTGATCCAGCCGCTCGTTCTCGAACGGCTACCTTGTTACGACTTCACCCCAGTCATTGGTTTTGCCTTAGGCGACAGATTAATTAGCCGACTTTGGGCACCCCCAACTTCCATGGTGTGACGGGCGGTGTGTACAAGACCCGGGAACGCATTCACCGCAGCATTCTGATCTGCGATTACTAGCAACTCCAACTTCATGTAGGCGAGTTGCAGCCTACAATCCGAACTGGGATCGGTTTTGGTGATTTGCTCCACTTCGCAGTATTGCCTCTCATTGTACCGACCATTGTAGCACGTGTGTAGCCCAGAACATAAGGGGCATGATGATTTGACGTCATCCCCACCTTCCTCCGAGTTGACCTCGGCAGTCTCGCTAGAGTCCTCAACTGAATGTTAGTAACTAGCGACAAGGGTTGCGCTCGTTGCGGGACTTAACCCAACATCTCACGACACGAGCTGACGACAACCATGCACCACCTGTCTCTGCTGTCCGAAGAAGGGACCGGTTAAGGTCCTGTCAGCAGGATGTCAAGCCCTGGTAAGGTTCTTCGCGTTGCTTCGAATTAAACCACATGCTCCGCTGCTTGTGCGGGTCCCCGTCAATTCCTTTGAGTTTTACTCTTGCGAGCGTACTCCCCAGGCGGAGCACTTATTGCGTTAACTGCGGCACTGAGCCCTAACGGGCCCAACACCTAGTGCTCATCGTTTACGGCGTGGACTACCAGGGTATCTAATCCTGTTTGCTACCCACGCTTTCGTGCCTCAGTGTCAGTTACAGTCCAGAAAGCCGCCTTCGCCGCTGGTGTTCCTCCTAATATCTACGCATTTCACCGCTACACTAGGAATTCCGCTTTCCCCTCCTGCACTCAAGTAGCCCAGTTCGCAAGGCAAGTAGAGGTTGAGCCTCTAAATTAAACCTTGCGCTTAGGTAACCACCTACGCACTCTTTACGCCCAATAATTCCGGATAACGCTTGCCCCCTACGTATTACCGCGGCTGCTGGCACGTAGTTAGCCGGGGCTTGCTCCTAAGGTACCGTCATTTGTTTCTTCCCTTAGAACAGAAGTTTACAACCCGAAGGCCTTCATCCTTCACGCGGCGTTGCTGCATCAGGCTTTCGCCCATTGTGCAAGATTCCCTACTGCTGCCTTCCGTAGAAGTTTGGACCGTGTCTCAGTTCCAATGTGGCCGATCACCCTCTCAGGTCGGCTACTGATCGTCACCTTGGTGAGCCGTTACCTCACCAACTAGTTAATCAGACGCAGGCCCATCCCTGACCGATAAATCTTTGACCGATGAAGCATGTGCTTCTACGGTGTTATGAGGTTTTAATCATCGTTTCCAATGGCTATCCCTCTGTCAGGGGCAGGTTGCCTACGCGTTACTCACCCGTCCGCCGCTGTCCGTTAGCATAATCCCCCGAAGGTTCATGCACTAACATCTCGCTCGACTTGCATGTATTAGGCACGCCGCCAGCGTTCATCCTGAGCCAGGATCAAACTCTTAATAAATGTTATCTGAAGAATCTTTCGATTCATCCAAATCCTGTTAATGGATGACGCTTATCGCGTCTCGACTCGTTATTTCCGAATCATTGTTGTTTTGTGTTGAATTGTACAGGGACATACGACATATTTGTACATCGTTTGTCTCTTATACGATCTTGAGATCTGATCTCCAGTTTGCACTGTGTCGATCTCTTGACCAGTTTCTACACTATGAAGTTGTCATGGTTCTGCTGACTGCGTTTGAGCGTTTTTAAGTTAACAGCTCTCTCGCGACAGCTTAATCATTATAGCGCACCATTTTTGACTCGTCAAGCATTTTTTTATCTTTTTTTGAAAGATTTTCTGCTCGACTTGTATTGGCTCGCTTGCTCGCCGCCAAATCGGCAACAAGTGTTTCCATTATAGAGTCTGCACTATTGCCTGTCAACCCCTGATTGGCAACGTTTAGATATTATTATATTCATTTTTTAGTATAACTTTTTTAATAGTATCTACTTTTATATTTTATTTATAATTTTGTAGGGGTATTTATAATTCATACACCCTATTTTTAATTTTTTTAGTATTTATTGTTTTTCTTTTTATCTTTCTTATTTTACACACATTGTCATTTCTACAATTATATCTTCGTTTATATATGTAGAGTATTTTATAGATACTATTTTATATTAATCAACTTCCTTCTTTTTCACACTCTAGTTGTGCAGCTCTATAACGGATTTTACTCGCTTATAAATTTTTTTCTTTGTATTTTGTTTCCTCTTCCCATAGCGAGTTTATTGTCGCATGCGGCTTGCTCTCCCAATCTACAGTCACATACGGCGGATATCTAAATAGATACTTTTTATATGCCCTTCTAATCTTAGAGTGATTGTTTCTTCCAATGCCTATCTTTCTCCCTGATTCAAATTCGATTTCATATTTATCTATTCTTCTAACTTTATCGAAATTGATGATTAAACCTACTAGTGGTCTAAAGAACGATCTTCCAACTAACGAATACGCGATATCGTTTATTTTTGCAAAAGTCTTGTAGATGTAAGATGAGGTATATATAAGAAGAGCTTTCCCTTCTCTGTCTATAAACTCGATATCATCAATCGCAACTTGTGCACATGTCGATCCAGTGATAATTGATATAGTGTCGGTGTTTTCCTTATACATATTTTGCTCCTTCTTTTGTTATGAAATAACACATTTTTGCAACCAGGGTTGACTGGTGGCTTAATCTTAACCTTGTAAACACCAAAAGTAAATCGACTTTTTTCGACCTTAAAATCGACATATAGACATCTTAAGTTTCACAACCACAACTTCTGCTATTTTTAATTATTACACCTTTTTTTCCATAAAACTATTTCTATATTTTTCTATATTTTTCTTTGCTTAGTATACATAAATCAGATTAGCATACAATCTTCTATCATATTATTTAATGCAATGATGCATTGCGATATATTCGATTAAATAGAATCTATTCTAATAGAACAGAAAAACTGCAGCATACCAACAGCTCTAAGCGTCAAGTCTGTTGATGGCTGCAGTTATTTATAAATCCTAAATGCTATTATATAACTGTATACATTGACTCAGCATCAGCTTTTTTTACAGTATCTAATAGCCTGTCGACTCTTACTTCTAGCTCACTCGTTCCAAAGGTAATTTTTATTACATCACCTTTCTTTAATTCGACTCCAGGCTTAGCAACTTTTCCATTAACTTCCACTCTACCCTGTTCGCACGCATCTTTAGCAACGGTGCGCCTTTTTATTATCCGCGAGTTTTTTAAAAATTTATCTAGCCTCATATTTCCCCTCACTTTATATTCATGACATTACATATGATTACAATTACAACTTAAATTATATTTTTAGTTTATTTTTTCTTTGCAACTCGAATTTGTTTTAAGCTTATTGACCATTGTAATCTAGATTTTGCTCTTATGCTGATTTCATCTTCCTCTTTGCACTTTGCACAATATACTATTTAATCATCATCGTATTCGCGAGCAATCTCAGCGACAATACTAAATTTTGTCATTTTATTATGTGTGTTAAACATTACATATGAGTAATATTCATTCCAAAACAAGTGATCACTTCTTGAACTCCACTGTATACCATAATAGAGACTTGTCTCATCTGTTGGATAGTTAGGCACCGACCACAAATGTTGACCAAAGGTATCTTTAAAATCCTGTTCACTTAAAGTAGAAAGTAGTTCTAGACCATTAAGCTTAACTTTATTACCGCTATTTCTGGCATTTTTTATACAATCCTCATCCATCATAATGGCAATAACTTTACAGTCCTTGACCAGAGTATCCTTTTTCATGTCACCAAAGAAAAAAATGCTACCGACAACAATGTCATTCTTTACTATTAAATATTTCGAATAAAGTATTCCTGCTTCAGCTCTCTTGTAACCAGCAGGGATAACGATATTACTATCGGGTGAATATTTTTTATATCTAGACGACTTTGAAATATTTGTATAGTCATCCTCATTCCATGTGTCATCATTTACTCGTACATATATATCAAACCCATTATCAATTAGTTCTGAAGCTTCTGTCTGTGCCATCTTAATATCCATGTTATCAATGGTTAGAACTGGCGCCCTTTTCGGAATACCAATTACAGCAAACGCAAGCATCAGAAACACGGAGAGCAGCGCTGTAGCTATTAGTACCATCAAAGATCTACCAGTTCTTTTACGAGCATTAAATAATGCAAGTGCTGGCGGTCCAATTATCCATCGTGCCATAATTGAAAATCCAGAGCCTGCCCCATTCACTAGCTTTATGGCCCCACTAACAGCTATCGCTATCATCAGAATATAAACTATTAATTCGTTTAGAGGAATTTTGCTCGTATCTGAAGAGTCATTAACAGCACTATCGAGGACGGATACACCGTTAACTTTCTTATTCTTCATATATCTATACGCACCAACACCTATACCGATATATAGTAGTGCCAAAAGCCCAATTAACCCTAGTAGTGTTAGTCTAGCCATTTTATCCTCTCAATCGTATCAAACTATATATATGCACTGGTAATATATGAATATTACACGAACATTAAATTTGCAAAGAAAAAGATGGGCACATCGTACCCATCCCCTTAAGTATCATTCAATTACTTATTTACTGCATCCTTAAGCGACTTTCCTGCCTTGAAAACAGGAGCCTTTGAAGCTGGGATATCAATAACTGCCTCTGGCTTCTGTGGGTTTCTACCCTTTCTAGCCTTTCTTGATCTTGTCTCAAATGTACCGAAACCGATGAGTCTTACACTGTCTCCAGCAACTAGAGACTCTTCAATTGTTCCTAGTACAGCGTCCAAAGCAGCCTCAGCATCCTTCTTCTTAAAACCAGTCTTATCAGCAACTTTGCTTACTAATTCAGCCTTATTCATAATCTTCCTCCTTATGGTAACTTAACTACACGTATTATACTGTTGAAGTATTGAAAAGTCAACGAATTGATTATGTTTATCTTGTTTTTAGTTTGTAAGAAGCCTGTAAAATGCAAAATAACTGCTTTTATTACTTATTCGTCAAGTGAAGTTTGTCCGTTAGCCTCAAAATTTTCTCTCCCTTAGGCATCATAAGGATTTCCTCCGGTCCTAAGCATTTTATTACAAATACAGCTACCACATAAACGAATACAGCTATCATCATCGCTACAAGTGTCGCTAGAGAGTTGCTTCCTAAAAGTCTAAATACCAAAACATACGAACCATGTGCTGCACCACCCATTATCAATGATGCAATAGCCGGTTTGACAAATGTACCTATTATATCTAGGTTAGTTCCAGTGAGTTTATGCATTGCGCGGTAGTTGAGTATAGCAGTTATTCCATATGCGGCCACGTTTCTGGCAGCGGCACCATTTATATTAAACGACGGAATGCCTACTAATATATATGTGATGATGAATTTGCATATAACACCTATAGAAAGGTTTATAACAGGTATTGCAGGCTTTCCTATTCCCTGTAGCACACTTGAGAACGTACGCAAGATAGATAAGCACACTATTCCTAACGACAGAACCTGTAGTGTTGTTACCGCAAGCGCAGAGTCCTCAGGTTGTCCTGGATATAGCAGGAATAGAATTGGTCTTGCCAATGCAATTAAACCAACCATACAAGGAAAACTGATAATCATGCTCGTCTTGATTCCGGTCTGGATATTCTTATGAAGTCCAACCATGTCATTTCTTACGAATGCAGATGAAATTGCTGGTACTAAACTGACAGCTACCGCAATTGTAAATACCTGCGGGAATCCAATTAGAGGATCACAGAAACCACTGATTAAGCCATATAACTGCTTTGATTGATGGTGGCTCCAACCTGTAGCCTGTAGCCTTCTCATTACTAGCCACAAATCTACAATCATCATGAACGGTAAGATTGCAGAACCAATAGTAATCGGTACAGCTATTTTGAGTAGCTCCTTGAATATCGATTTTGTTGATTCATTCTTGTGTATCGATTTACGAAAGTGAAGCTTACGAGCATTAGTCCCCACAATGTAGACGATTAATAACAGAATCAATGCAGCAATCGATCCCGCAGATGCTCCAAAAGTAGCACCTGCTGCAGCCTTAGTGAGATCAGCACTGGAACAAAGGAACATGTAAGCAAGACCTAATCCCGCAAATACTCTCATCAGCTGCTCGATAACTTCTGATGCCCCCGTAGGCATCATCTGCTGCTGCCCCTGCGAGTATCCTCTAAACGAAGCAACTATAGGCGCAGTTAGTAGTGCTGGTGCAATAGCTCTAAGAGATGCTGCTCCACCAGGATTTTTACTGTGTGCAGCTATAATATCCGCTCCGAAATAGCAAACAATAAATCCGAACACACCTATAGCAAACATGATCCGTAGAGATACTTTATATACTCTGTGTGCATTTATATAATCACCAATAGCAACTCTTTCTGATACCATCTTTGAAATCGCTACCGGCAGACCGGCAGTAGCAATAATCAGAAAGAACGAATAAATCGGATAAGCTACGCCATAGTACGACATGCCTGCCGCACCAATCCAGTTATTAAGCGGAATTCTGAAGAATGCGCCAAATACTTTAGCAATTATTCCTGTAATAGATAGGATTGCAGCTCCTTTACGAATTTGGCTCCATGTTCAGAGTGATGAACCTTACTCATTTATATCTCCTAAAATATATAATTTCTTTAAGCACTAACGCCGATTATACCATAACATGTATATAAGTCTATTATAAAATCATGATACCTATTCCGTCTGAGACAGACCTTGTAATCTTGCTTCTGTCATTGTTGTCATCAAGTCGAGAATTCTAACCGCCGGCTTTTCCTTAGCCTTCTGTAGACTAAGATAAGGATTTATTCCACTGCTGATGACTAGCTGTTCCCCATATTTTTGTTTTGCAACGATTAACGTAAATGCGTCAGCATTATTTTCCTCGCTAAATTCAATAACATACCTGCCACCGCGTTCAGATATTGATTTAACACCGAGCTCTGCCGCTAAGCACTTAATCTCAGCAATCCTAATTAGATCAACTGTTACATCTGGCAAGTCTCCGTATCTATCTATTAGCTCTGCTACAAGCTCTTCAGCCTCTTCATGATTAGCAATTTGTGCAATCTTTTTATAGGCCTGAAGCTTTAGTGTCTCATCCTTAATATACTCAGTCGGTATACGAGCTGGTATATCTACTTCAATCGCTATCTCTTCTCTTCCCTCAGTTATCTTTTCACCCTTAAGTCTTCTGACAGCCTTGTCAATTTCCTTAACGTAAAGCTCATAACCAATGCCAGCAATATTGCCATGTTGAGCTTCTCCTAGTACATTTCCTGCTCCTCGAAGCTCAAGATCTCGCATAGCCAGCTTAAAACCGGCTCCAAACTCGGTAAACTCCCTGATAGCCGCAAGCCTTTTTGTAGCAACCTCTGTTAATACTCGCTCTGGTTTATAGAGTAGGTATGCATAGGCAAGTCGGTTTGACCTTCCTACTCTTCCCTTCAATTGGTAAAGTTGCGAAAGACCTAATTTATCGGCATTTAGTATGATTATTGTATTGGCGTTAGGAATATCGATACCATTCTCGATAATTGTAGTAGCGACGAATACATCTACATCTCCCTCTACAAATCTAACATGACATTTTCAAGGGTTGTTTCATTCATACGTCCATGCCCGACCGCAACGGTCGCATCGGGTACTAGTGAGTTAATTCGTTTTGCAACATCGTTAATACCATTTACACGATTATAAATTACGTATACCTGTCCACCTCTGTCGAGCTCACGTCTAACAACACTTCGTATCAGCTCATCATCTTCAGCAGATACAAAAGTCTGCACCGGATACCGATCCTGCGGAGGTTCCTCAATTGTACTGATATTTTTTATGCCAGTTAATGACATGTTCAGCGTTCGCGGAATAGGCGTTGCAGAGAGCGTAAGAACATCTACGGACTGCCTAACCATCTTGAGTTTTTCTTTGTGTTTAACTCCAAATCGTTGCTCTTCATCAATTACTAGTAGTCCGAGGTCTTTGTACAATATATCATCCGAAAGAAGCCTATGCGTACCTATTACTAAATCTACTGTACCTTTACTAAGGCCATCTATTACTTTTTTCTGATGCGATTCATTAACGAACCTTGACATCATCTCAACATTGAAAGGATAGTTCTCAAAACGTTCTTTTAGAGTATTGAAATGCTGATTCGCGAGAAGTGTAGTTGGTGCGAGAAATACAGCTTGTTTTCCTTCCGAAAGACATTTAAATATAGCTCTAGCTGCCACTTCTGTCTTGCCATACCCGACGTCACCGCAGAGAAGTCTATCCATCGGGAGAGGTTTCTCCATATCCTCTTTTATTTCAGATACCGCTTGCAGTTGGTCTTCTGTTTCTTGATACGAAAAACTATCTTCAAACTCACGCTGCCAAACGGTATCTCTCTGAAATGCATATCCCCCTCTCAGTTCTCTCTCTGCATATAGTTTAACCAAATCTTCCGCAATTTCCTCAATCGCCTTGCGAGCCCTGGCTTTTGTATTGCGCCAATCTCCACCTGAGAGTCTCGATAGCTTCGGTGCCTTTCCTTCACTTCCTATATATCGCTGAACTATATCCATCTGTTCAGTCGGAATATATAGCACGTCAGTTCCCGAGTAGTGGATTTTCAGATAGTCCTTTATCTCTCCGTCAGCTTCTAAAGTCTTAATACCTTCAAATCGGCCTATTCCATGTTCTTCATGAACAACGTAATCACCTGAATGAAGATCAAGAAAATCTTGTTTCTTAGCCTTACGCTTAACCTTGCGCTTTGCACTCTTTCTTATATTAGGAAATATGTCTGAGTCCGTAATATAGCAAAGCTTCTCATTATCGAGTATCATTCCTGAGCCGAGCTGTCCTATATCATATCTAAAATGGCCGAAAATCTTGACGTCTTCTAAATATTCTCGGATCCTCTCATGCCTCTCCCGTTCAGTTGAAACAATATGTACTTCGTAGCCCTCTTTAGAGAGTCTTCTCATCTCTCTTCCAAAGAGTTCCATCTGTCCGTTAAGCTTGCAATCTGTCTACTCGTCACATTTACGACTTTATTAAACTCCTCTATACCCTTGATAGGTTCAGGGAATGGTGTAAATACAACTAAATCTCTATTATAAAGCTTGTCTAGGTCAGATTTTTCTTCATATTCTGGAATTTCGGTCTCTACCCTGTTAGGGTCATAGATCATCAAGCTAACATCATTACTGCATTCAATATAATCCCATATCCTCTCATCCTTTATATTGAAGTACTTTAAATAATTGGCGAATATCTGCACATTGGTGCATTCTGTAAACATTTCCGCGATACGGTCTTTAAGCTCTTCTATTCTATCTATTCTGCCATCGGATAATTTTCCATCTTTATTCTCGGAACTTAGTCGGGCAAGCCTATCATCGTATTCACCAATAATCTTAGTAAGAGCAATTAAACGTTCTTCTTCCGTTGGAACGAATTCTGCTGCTGGGCAAATCCTAACATAATCAGCATTTTCAAGAGATATTTGAGACTCTGCATCGAAGTACCTAATAGAATCTATCTCATCATCAAAGAACTCTAATCGAACTGGATCAATATGGTTAGGTGCAAAGATATCTACTATGCCACCGCGTGCACTAAACTCTCCTTCTGAGGCAGCAACCGAGGCAGCAACATATCCAAGCGCAACAAGCTTGCGCCTCAATTCAGCTGGGTCAATTCTCATGCCCGTCTCAAGATTGATAATTGAATCCGTGAACCTTTGAGCTGGCTGAAGAGGTTTAAAGCAGCTGAAATCGGTGCTATTACAACTGATTTGTCACCTGAAGTGATAGCATCAATCGCTCGAATTCTCTGAATGAGCGAATTACTATCTTTAGCCTCATAAATTATCTGTAGTTCATCTTCTTCAGGCATCACAAAAATCGCGCGATCTTGTACAAAAAAAGAAATATCGTCCCGGAGCCTCGTAGCAACATCTGCTCTGGAAACGATAATTAGCGTCTTCTTATTTTTAGCAATCTCCTTGGCTGCATAGTAGGCAACTCTACTTCCGCTAATGCCAGTGATATTGGTCTTCATATCTAGCCCTTCTTCTTGGTAGTATTGTTGAGATTCATCGCTTTCTCAATTCCAACCTCAATAATATCCTTTGCCGCCTTTGCCGCTTTTACAGCAGTTTCATCAAGAATGGCATTCTCATCCTTTGAAACTTTTCCTATTACATGGTCAACTAACGATCCATCATTACCACCAACACCGGCTCTAATCCTAGGAAACTCAGTTGTTCCAAGTTGGCTGACTATTGAACGCATTCCATTATGAGTGCCTGGACCACCAAACTTACGAATCCTAATTGATCCTAACGGAATATCGATATCATCGTAAATCACAATCACATTTTCTGCCGGAATCTTGTAAAAGTTTGTGACTTCCCTAAGAGCATCACCGCTAAGGTTCATATAAGTCTGTGGCTTTACAAGCAACACTTTCTGAGTTCCTATTCTACATTCTCCAATCAAGGACTTGAATTTAGTTTTTGTAACATCGACGCTTAAATCATCCGCTAGTTTGTCGATTGCTCTAAACCCCATATTGTGCCGCGTCTGTGCGTATTTATCCCCTGGATTCCCTAGTCCTGCAATAATGTACATATTCTTTTTCTCCAATAGATAGATTGGCAACGGAGATAATAACTCCGTTGCCATAAATCATAGTTTTATATCAATATTAGTCAAATAGCGGGCTCACAGATCCACCCTGATAAATTCTAGTGATTACCTCTGAGAAGATTGGGCCTACAGAAATAAACGTCATTTTGTCAATCTTCTTCTCGTCAGCAATTGGCACTGTGTTGAGAAGTACTAGCTCCTTGATAGGGCTCTTCTCAAGACGCTCCATAGCTGGTCCTGATAGAACTCCATGAGTAGCGCAAGCATACACGCTCTTTGCGCCAAGTTCCATTAGCGCACTAGCAGCATTACATATAGTACCTGCAGTATCAATCATATCATCTAATAGAATACAATTCTTACCATTGATGTCTCCGATAATATTCATTATCTCACTCTTGTTAGGCTCTGGACGTCTCTTGTCGACGATTGCAATCGGAGCATCGAGTCTCTGCGCCATGTTTCTAGCTCGTGTTACGCTTCCGTGGTCAGGCGATACAACAACTATATCCTCTAGATTCTTTTCCTTAAAGTACTTTGTGAGTATCGGTAGCCCAAGCAGATGATCAACCGGAATATCAAAGTATCCCTGAATCTGATTAGCATGGAGATCCATGGAGACAAGTCTATCCGCTCCAGCAGCCTGAATAAGATTAGCTACAAGCTTAGCTGTAATCGGATCTCTTGCCTTTGCTTTTCTATCCTGTCTTGCATATCCATAGTAAGGAACTACTACATTGATTCTTCCTGCAGAAGCTCTCTTGAGCGCATCGATCATGATAAGAAGCTCCATCAAATGGTCGTTGACAGGTGCACATGTTGGCTGAACGATGTATACATCGCAGTCTCTAACCGACTCCCATATACTCACCTGAATTTCACCATCACTGAACTTATTAACAGTCGATTTACCAACTTTAATTCCCATTAGTTCAGCAATTTCATTTGCTAGCTCTGGATGCGCGTTGCATGTAAAAAGCTTTAGATCGGAAAAGACCTTGTTCATTGTTTACCTCCAATACGTGAACTTTAAAATATAATCGCTAGTTATTTATTATCTTTTTTCAAAATCTTACGGTTACGTACCCAATTTTCCTTTGTGGTCATCCTCGATCTTCCTATGCAAAGGGCATCTTCCGGAACATTCTCAGTAACTGTTGTAGCTGCTGCTACATACGCACCTTCACCTACTTCAACCGGTGAAACAAGGTTAGAATTGCATCCGATAAATGCATCATCGGCAATCTTGGAACGATACTTCTTAGTACCATCGTAATTTACGAATACTACTCCGCACCCTAGATTTACATTTTTTCCTATATCAGCATCACCTATGTATGTCAGGTGGGAAGATTTACTCCCATCTCCCATAGTAGAATTTTTAACTTCAACGAAGTCGCCTACTTTACATTCGTCACCGATAACACTACCCGGTCTTATATACGCGAATGGTCCAACACTAGTTTTCGCTCCGACCTTGCTCTCATATATGTATGACGCTTCTACAATAGAGTTGCTACCTACCTCTGCATCTCTAAGCACAGAGGACTGACCTATGTAAGCACCAGCTCTAATGATGGATTTACCTGAAATCGTAACGTTCTGAGCAATTGTAGCCCCCGCCTCAATCACTACCTCTTCATCAATATAAGCCGAGTAGATATCTACGAAGTTAACTCCATCCTCTTCTAGCCTTCGTCTGTTAGACTCCAGTCTTGCACTCTCGCAATTCCTATACTCCTCAATAGTCATATAATACCTCCACTACGACTTAAGCATCATCTGTCCTATTTTATAAACATCGCCAGCTCCCATCGTCATCACGATATCGTCCTTTTCTGCATTTGCTGCAAGGTACTTAACGATGTCTTCAAAATCCTGAACATAATAGACTTCTCTATCAGGATATTCTGCCTTGATGGCATTCACTAGCTGATATGAAGAAACGCCATACACGTCTTTTTCTCTAGCCGCGTATATATCGGTTATAATCAGCGAGTCAACGTGGTCGAAAGAATCAACAAATTCCTCAAAAAGTGCCTTTGTCCTAGTATATGTATGTGGTTGGAACACGACCCTCAGCTTGTTATGCTTAACCTTACTTGCAGCCGAAAGTGTCGCCTTGATTTCTGTTGGATGATGAGCGTAATCATCGACAATCTTGACACCATTCTTAGTAACTCCAGTGAAATCAAATCTTCTATGGGTTCCCTTGAAGTGCTTAAGCGTACCTGCGATGACATCATCTCCAACACCGAGATATCTTGCTGTAACGTATGCTGCCATCGAGTTCAACACATTGTGCTCACCCGGAACACCTAGATGTAGGTGACATAGAACCTTACCTTCATGGCAAATGTCATACTCTGGGAAACCTCCATCATCAAACGAAATATTTTCAGCATAGAAGTCGTTACTATCCGTATATCCATAGGTAATTACGTTGTTGAGTCCTCTGAGCGCTTCCTTAACGAAAGGATTCTCACCGAACGCGATGATGATTCCCTTCCTAGGAATATTGGATACAAACGCTTTAAACGACTTAACGATGTGATCCATATCTTTGAAGTAATCTAGGTGGTCTGAATCAATATTTAGCAGCACTCCGATAGTTGGAGTTAGATGCAAAAAGCTATCCATGTACTCGCAAGCTTCCGTAACAAAGTAGTTTGTGTCACCTATCTCTACATTGCCCTTAATCTCATCAACATTACCACCAACAAGAATCGTAGGTTTGTACTTTGCATCACGAAGCATTAAAGATGTCATTGACGTAACTGTAGTCTTACCATGTGTCCCACATACCGCGACGCTATGCTTATAATTGTTCATAAGCATGCCGAGAACTTCCGCACGAGAAAAAATAGGAATCCTTCTCTCCTTAGCACGAACAATTTCAGGATTAGTATCAGATACAGCGTTGGAATACACTATAGCATCAACATCGTCAACATTCTCAGCCTTATGCTCATAAAACACTTTAATACCAACCTTATTAAGGTGGTCAGTAATATCTGATCTATTTATATCAGTGCCGCTAACTACATGGCCATTATCCTGCAGTATCTCCGCAACAGCCGATAGGCCTACACCGCCAATACCCAGACAATGAATTCTCTTGAACTTTGAAATGTCAGCCACTTTATTTACCTCCAAGCAAATTAATACCTCGGATAATTATACGGCATATCCCTTATGATTTCAACGAATAAAAGGCACGAAACACGATTAGAACACTAATTGACTTTGGTCTAATCGCGGTAAAATGAATGATATTGGAGGAAATTAGCATGAAGAAAAATAAGCGTGTTGGAAGTTTAATTACCGAGCTTCTCTCCCACCCTAGCAAGCTCTATTCATATAATGACTTTTGTTCGAAGTTCGATATCGCAAAGTCAAGTCTTAGCGAAGATATTACTACAGCCGGAGAAATTATAGCGGATGAAGGAATAGGTAGACTTGAAACTATTCAAGGTGCGAACGGAGGACTGAGATATGTTCCTGCCTTATCGAATGATAAGCTAGGGAATTTGCAGAAGACACTTGCAAACAAATTATCCGACCCAGCAAGAATTCTTGGGGGAAGTTTTTTTGTACACTTCTGACCTTATGTTCGACAGCCAGTTAACTCGCAGTATGGGCACTTATTTCGCTGGTAAGTTTGCAAACCTTAATGCCAACTATATCGTCACAGTTGAGACCAAAGGCATCTCACTAGCTGCCGATGTTGCCTTCATGATGAACCTCCCTCTCGTAGTAGTTAGAAGAGAAGCAAAATATTCAGAGGGGTCTACTGTTAGCATCAATTACTTTTCTGGGTCTTATGACCGTATACAGAAAATGTCAATTTCCAAAAGGGCCGTTACGCCGAACAAGCGTGCAATAATCATTGATGATTTCATGCGCGGTGGCGGCAGTCTCAAAGGTGTAACAGAAATTCTCTCTGAGTTTGATATTGAAGTCGTAGGTGCAGGTGTTGCAATTGCATCAAGGGAACCAGTTAAAAAGAAAATTTCAAACTACCTACCAGTTATATACCTTGACTCAATCGACGAAGATGCCAATGTAATCAAAACGTCTTTTGAATAGACGCTTTGTGTTGTTTTGGACTGTTTAAGATACTTAGATACACTCCAATTTCTACACAGAGTTGACATACTTGAGTTATATAATCATAGCAATTTACGATTTGAGGGATGGATTATTGCTAAAATTTGATATGCACTGCCATACAAGATATGGCTCAATAGATGCCAAGGTCAGAATCTCTGAATATGTCGAGATGCTCTCCGCAAAGGGATACGATGGAATGCTCGTCACTGACCACGATTCTTACCGAGGCTATAATAGATGGAAGGTTGAAAATCCAGATAGTACATTTAGAGTTATAAGAGGAATCGAGTATGATACCAGAGACGCGGGCCACTTTATTGTTATTATGCCTGATGGGGTTCATCTGAAGGCCCTTACCATGCGCGGAATGAAGGTTGAAAAATTAGTTCACCTTGTCCACCAACTAGGCGGAATTATCGGTCCAGCCCATCCATTTGGCACAAAAAGTTCAAGTGCCATGCTATTTAAAGCGCTTAAACGAAACAAAAACATAGTAAAAGAGTTCGATTTTATTGAAGGTTTCAATGCTTGCGAAACTGAAACTGCAAATGATTTATCACAGCTACTTGCCAAAGATTTTGATAAACCGATGTTTGGAGGCTCAGACTCGCACGACTACAAGTATGTAGGAATGGGATATACACTGTTTTCAGATGATATTACTTGTTGTGATGACTTAATAGCTGCAGTGCACAGAGCTTCTGAATATAATAATACGATAAGCTGCGGTGGAGTTGTGCGCGGTGAAACTTTAAAGTCAAAACACGCACACGCATTTTACTCAGTGTACGCATTTCTCGCATATAACTTAAGTCTCGGAATAATCTATTCTCCGCTAAGAACACATAGAGTCAAGAAAGCCTTGGAGCACAAATAAGCTTTTTGTTGTATTTAACTGCACATATATATTGCAACATGAAGCGAAGCTTGGGTTATAGGACAAAACGTGTTGGTCGCTAGTCCCAATAATTCTGAAATTCAGATGACTTATGCAGCTCTCCCCAGACCACCGCATCTCCCCATGTAGGGATAGATGAAGTGCGTTTATCTAACTCTGAAATCTTCTGGTATATCGCTGCAATACTTTGTCCGTTGGCATTACTTTTAATAGCTCAGAAACAGAAAGCGGTCTTGGTGAGTGCACATAGCACCACCAGAAGACCGCTTTTATTCTTCTTTCAACAGATAGTCCACGGTGATTCCTTAGCAAGGCTCTTAGCCTTGCATTTATACCGCCTTCTATCTGGTTATTTGTAGATGGAGCCTTGCCTATCTTAGCTATTAAATCTTCATCCAAATAAGTGAATAGAGTGCCTTCTTTTACCAACCTAGAAAGAGATCTCTGTGCCTTTAAAAGTCTTTCATGCGTTGCTCTCCAATTGCCGTTTTCATCTAGTGACCTTTGGCTCAGAAACTTGTTGTGTTTTCTCATCCAATCTAAGAATTCATCTACCCATTTATCTGCTTCAGATCTAGTTTCTAGGTGTAGTAGTCTTTTAGCAAGAGCATATAATTCAGCCCCTGCAAGGGTTTTAGGTCTTGTTGTAGTATATCTTCTTACTTGAGAAAACACATGAAAAAGGCATCTCTGGTGCTTTGCATGAGGCCATACCTTTCTCAAAGCTTTATTAAATCCTTTTCCTCCATCCGAAACTACAAGTGCAGGTTCAGTAATCCTAGACATTAATGAGATCCATGCATTTGCATGCTCATAGCGGCATAAGTACCAACCTAGCACATGGTTTCTGTCACAGCAAATTAAAACACAAGCATTACGGCACAGGTAAATTCCATCTACGAATACTACTGAATGCTTTTCTTCTACAACTGGTGGTAATGTCCATATATCCCAAAATTTGGATGTTTTTCGCCTAAATGTACGACCACCTCCAGGCATATACTTTTGAATATCTTTGCTAAAAAGCCACTTAAGAAATATATTAAGCTGCTTGGTTAGATTGTCTATTTTAGGGGAAAACGCCATCTTACAATTACAACAAAACCACCTCTGTGTTCCTGCATTTGTCTTACCATATTTCGAGCAACACCTACCACAAACAGGGCAAATAACACGCTTCATTTTACAATCCTCCTAGAATACTATTTCTAAGGAAGATATAACCCTAATACGCCTTGAAATTTCAAGTGTTTTAGACGATTTTACCAACACGTTTTGTCCACCCTGTATCTTCTTTCAAAAAAGATATAACCGCTGTAGCCGTTGAAATTTCAACGACCGCAGCGGTTTTTACCAACACGTTTTGTCCTATAACCCCGAAGCTTCAATCGAACATGTGGTTAAATAAAATTATGTTTAAAGGCAAAAGCACCAGCAACCAATGCAGAATCATTGATAGCTGGTGCTTAATTTTATTAAGTTGTAAAATCAATCGAATTCACACGTGCATTTATAACTAAAATTAGTTATATACGTATACTATAGTTCCTGTAGGAATGATTCCGAATAGCTGAGCCGCCATTGAAGGTGGCATATTTACACACCCATGTGAGCCGTTCGATATGTATATGCCTCCACCGAACGCACCTCGCCAGTTCGCGTCATGAAGACCATTCCCACCATCAAAAGGCATCCAGTAGTTTACAGGAGATTCATAATCTGAACCGTCATCATTACGTCCTCTCAGAGTAACATTTCGCATCTTGCTGTTAATTCTAAAGATTCCAGTTCTAGTTCTATGTCCAGGACCTCCAGATACAATTGATGATGTAAATACAACATTTCCATTCTTGATGTACTTTACATTCTGACCTGCAAGATTAATTTCTAGATGAGAACCATCCCCACTTGCTGCAGCTTTATCCGTAACAATTGAGCCTGTTTTGCCGTTTTTAGCAGAATCAAGAATAGAATCAGCTGTCTTATCCACATCTATATTGAGCTTGAGTGCACTATTATATAGTGTCTTATCACCAGAAAGTGTCTTAACAGTCAAGGTCTTGCCTGAATACTTTTCAGCAATTTCCTTAGCGACTTCCTTAGCACCCTCTTTGCTATACTTTGGTCCTTCCTTTGAATAAAGGATTACTTTAGCTAAGGAGTTCGGCTCAACCTCGTATGGAGTTCCTGTAATAGTATTTAGATACAATGGCTTAGAGATATACTTCTTAGCAAATTCAAACTCTTCCTTAAGCGATTCAGCAGTTACCTTAGGTTCTGAGATCAGCTTCTTGCGGTCCATCTTATACTTATTAAACTTATAATCAGCAGCCTTTTTGTCAGCAATCTCCTTAGCTACCTTGGTGAAATCAACGCTATCTCCCTGAACCTCAGGAACAAGTTTCATGTTGTTATAGTCGATGTAAGCATCTTCAGTATATTTTACACCCTGCGCATCAGGAACAGCCTCACCAATAGTCTTAGCAGATTCTTCAATTCCACCTTCATGCTTTAGCGAAACACTATAGTCAACTCCCTTTTTCATCAATACTCTAAGATCAATGGCAGAGATTCCAATCTTGGAACGAACAGATGACTTAATGTTGTAAGTAAAGGAAGTTGTTATTTCCTTCGGCTCCTGTCCTTCTTCTTCGATTATGAATGAATTATTTGCATCCGTAATCTTCTTTACAGCATCGTCTGTCTTAAGTCCAGATACATCTACACCATCGATTTTTACTCCCTTAGGGAATGTTGTCGCATTGCTGTACCTGTAGCCTCCAAATGCACCCACACATATAAAAATCAATGCAATAATCGCAATGATTATCTTAGCTCGCTTGCCAGTACCAACTTTCTTATCAGCGAGATTTTGCACTACATTTTTGTTTCTCAAGTCTACAATTCCTTACTTAATTATTAATTTAATTGCATTTTGTAAAATCTATGTCTACTAATTAAATCACAACGAGGTGTGCATGTCAAAATAAAAAAACAGCTAAACAAATCGTTCAGCTGTTTCAGTCATGGAGGCGACACCCAGATTCGAACTGGGGATAAAGGTTTGCAGACCTCTGCCTTACCACTTGGCCATGTCGCCATTAATTGGCTGGGGTAATAGGATTCGAACCTATGAATGACGGAGTCAGAGTCCGTTGCCTTACCGCTTGGCGATACCCCAATATTAATTTGTAAATATTAATGGGGTGGGTAATGGGATTCGAACCCATGCATACAGGAGCCACAACCCTGTGTCTTAACCGCTTGACGATACCCACCATATCAAGTTTAAAAATTGGCGACCGGGAACGGGCTCGAACCGTCGACCTCCAGCGTGACAGGCTGGCATTCTAACCAACTGAACTACCCGGCCAAAATATGGTGGACGCTATAGGGCTCGAACCTATGACCCCCTGCTTGTAAGGCAGATGCTCTCCCAGCTGAGCTAAGCGTCCAAATGGTAGCGGCGGATGGACTCGAACCATCGACCTTCCGGGTATGAACCGGACGCTCTAGCCAACTAAGCTACGCCGCCACAAGCACACATTAATGTGTCGCCAAATTATATTACCAAACGACATTATCCTTGTCAATACTTCATATTCATTTTCTATGATAATCTCGTTAATTTAGCCTACTTATGGTATACTATCCTAGTATGTTTTTCAAGAAATAATTTTTTATTGGAGGTTTCTGTGACATCACCAGGTCCAATTGCAGTTTCAATAGCTGGTTTTGATATAAGATGGTACGGGATTTTGATTGCTTCAGGAACATTAATAGCTCTATTCATAAGCTATAAACGCGCGCCTAGGTGCGGATTAGCCCCTGATGATGTGCTAGACATAGTTCTCGGCATACTTCCAATTGGCATAATCGGAGCTAGAATTTACTATGTATTATTTAACTGGAGCTACTACAGCAAGTACCCTTCTGAGATAATTAACATACGTAACGGAGGGCTCGCAATACACGGCGGCCTTATATTCGGCTTTGTAACCGCATATGTTATTTGTAGGTATAAGAAAATTAGATTTATAGATGTAGCTGATCTCATCTTACCTACAGTCGCTCTCGCACAGGCTATAGGCCGCTGGGGAAATTTCTTTAACAATGAAGCATATGGTACCGAAACTAACCTTCCATGGGCTATAATAATAGATGGAAGGTCAGTACACCCTACTTTTCTTTATGAATCAATATGGTGCCTACTGATTTTTATATCCCTATCTTATGCATATAAACACAGAAAGTTCCCTGGGCAAATTGCATGTCTCTACGGCCTCCTATATGCTCCAGAGAGATTTCTTGTAGAGGCTCTAAGAACGGACAGCCTCATGATAGGAATCTTGAAACAGGCTCAGGTTATAAGCATAGTTATCTTTGTCGCTTCACTCGCACTTTATTTATACCTACGGCGAAGAAGCACACTAAATAATAAATATAATTTATAAGAGGTAAAAAATGAAACTAGGTATAGTCGGTCTACCTAACGTAGGCAAGAGCACACTATTTAATGCTATTACTAAAGCTGGAGCAGAAGCTGCCAACTACCCATTCTGTACAATCGAACCAAATGTAGGGGTTGTAACTGTTCCGGATAAGAGACTTGAAGTCTTGACGGATATCTATAAAGCAAAGAAAACTATTTATACAACGATAGAATTTTGCGATATCGCTGGACTTGTTAAAGGTGCTTCAAAGGGAGAAGGTCTTGGAAATAAATTTCTCGGCCACATTCGTGAAGTTTCTGCGATTGTTCACGTTGTAAGATGCTTTGAAAACGACAACATCGTTCACGTAAACGGACACATAGATCCTCTCGATGATATAGATACCATTAATACCGAGCTTATCTTTGCTGACCTTGAGGTTCTAGAGAGAGCCATCGCTAAACTGAATAAGAATATGAAGGCAGATAAAACTCTCGGCAAACAGATTGCATTGCTCGAGAAGGTTAAGGAGTGGCTAGAGACTGGTAAATGCGCTCGTGCTATGAACCTTGAAGACGATGAGCGAGAAATTATTGCAGCTATGGACCTTCTAACATATAAGCCTGTAATATATGTCGCTAATGTCTCTGAGAATGAAGTTGCTAGTGAGGATAACGAGCATGTAGTAAGAGTGGCAGAGTTTGCAGCTACCGAAGGTGCTGGCTGCGTAAAAATTTGCGCTGAGATTGAAGCTGAGATGGCGGCTCTAGAGGACGAAGAGAGAGAAATGTTCCTAGAGGATTTAGGAATCTCCGAATCAGGTCTCGATAAGCTAATCAAGGCAAGCTACTCCCTACTCAATCTAATTTCTTATCTTACAGCTGGAGAGCCTGAGGTTAGAGCTTGGACAATTACCAAGGGAACTAAAGCTCCTCAGGCTGCAGGAAAGATTCACACTGATTTCGAAAAAGGATTTATCAGAGCTGAGACCATTGCCTACGACAAACTTATAGAATGCGGTGGTAGCCTCGGTAAAGCTCGTGAACAAGGATTAATTAGATCCGAAGGTAAAGAATACGTAGTTCAGGACGGGGACGTAATCCACTTCCTATTCAATGTATAGAAGATAACCTGCAAATACTTGAGCACCGAAAGGACTACTGTGTAAAGTAGTCCTTTTTTATTAAAAACACCTGCTGATTTCCTTTGTCATCATGTAAATTAATCGAATTACTATCCAATTAAAATATTTGTTATGTTACTAGTATAATTATTATCACAATAAGTATTGCAAAATATACAAAGAGCGACTATAATCACTTATAGAGATTGTCTCCCTGGCAATCTCTTAATCTCTAGTCCCAATACCCTTTTTACGAAACAGACTACTCCCCTGTAGTCTGTTTTACTTTTTTGTACAAATGAACTATAGTAATAAATCATATAGATATTACTTAAAATAATGAATTTTATGGTAAATTAATAACAGCAATACACGAGCGGTTCTTGAACAATTTTATGCAGGAACTTATGGTAGAGCTAAATAATGAAGATATGAAAAAATTTACGAGAAATTACAACATACCCATATACTCAGGGAAAGTATTCGATTTATATCACGGCGATCTTAACCCGTGCATATTTGATATTGAAACAACAGGCCTCTCCGCACAGCGAGGAAATAAAATTATCCTTACGGCTTGTCTTACAGCAAATAGTAACGGTGTTACTATAACTCAGTTTCTTGCAGAAAATCCTTATGAAGAGGATCGCGTTATCATGGCCACTATGGATTTTCTGCAGGAAGAGGGTATAGATTATTTGATTACATACAATGGATCATCATTCGATATTCCATTTATGAAACAGCGGCTTGATATGAAGGGCCTACCCTATTCCCTAAATATGTATGATTTCGATTTATATAACTTTATTAGAACTAACACTGATCTTAAATCGAAAATTGGTTCGATAAGTCAAAAGAACGTTGAGCAATATTTCGGAATTAACGGAAACCGCAAAGATGTAATATCTGGCAGAGAAAGCGTCAAACTATTCTCGGAATATGCTGTAAACCAGGATTCTGTAATAGAAAAGATAATCCTCACGCATAACCGTGAGGATGTCCTCCAGCTCTGTCACCTATTCAATATAATCGGACGAAACAATTTTAGCGCTGTGCTTGGTGAAGCTAATCCTGGTTATGATTGCAAGAATTCTACTGAAGTTGGAAATGGTAATACAAAAGCATCGCCTGATATGCGACCTTGGATCGGTGAGAGTGCTGGTTCTAATTTGAAGGCTAGCTTTGGTTCTAGTAATATTCTTGGTACGAGCACAGCATCTGATGTTTCGAACCACCGCTTGGATGTGGCGCTGGCGCAGACGGGAGCTGGGCTCCCGTCTGCTGGCGGCGAGCTAACTGCAAGGCCAAGGCTCGCCGCTGGCTGCCTGACCGTGACGGGCAGGCAGCTCCGTGCGCCACACAAGCTAGCTGATGATACTGATTTCGCAATTAATGCTAATTTCTTCCCAGAAACAGCATCATCTATAAGTGCTGAATTCATCAAAGAAAACTGTTCGTATCAGATTAGAATCCCACTTGAACAGCATGGAAACTCGCAGTTTATAGATATCAGGCAAATAATATTAAAGGCTGAATCCTCCGATGATGACATCCAGATTAAATATGCTAAATTATTAAAAGAATCTGATAACCTTATAAATGATTATCTACTTCTTGTTAATGATGGTGAGGAACTGAATCGAGAAATCAACATTTTCTCAATTCTTATCAGCACGCAGTTTTACAGAACCATTTAAACCGTACAGACACATTATACGAACTTTGTATTTTAATATTTGTATTAAAATTATTTACTAAAAATAAAAAATGCAAGTTGCAGCAAATGCTAAAATTTGCATTTTTTTACTTTATGCAAACAACATTATGATTCAAGATTATATTTTAGGCTGAATTCTATCCTACTATCTTTTTCCAAATTTAGCGAGACGATTGGATTACGGTATTCACATGATTCAATTCTAAAGTCTTTTCTTTTAAAAGTAATTTCTTCAATCTTAAATCCTATAATGCTTTTAAATTTATCTGAAACATCTAAGACAGCTTTATCAGGCAAGTTTCCATCCATCCACATCACAAGATTTGGTTCTATTACAAGAACTCCTTCATCAAGAATCATATAAATTGTGTCTGAAAACTGAAGACTATTTTTCTTCTTATCATAGTAAATATCGCACTTAAAATTATGAAAAAAAGAGTCTTCCACATATACTTTGCATATATGCTGTTCAACGGATTTTCCATACCAATCGATACCTTGGTAATCTCGCCCAATCTTCTGGGCTTCAAACACTTGATATACTGATTCAAAAATATTTGATAAATGCTCATCATTACAGCACACTCTTTGAAAACTACTCTCTGTAGAAAACCAATCTTGAAGTGTATTATAGCCACAATCATCATCATAATGAATATTTTTTGCACCTGCATCGAAAAGAAGCTTTGCCAAATCTATAGTATATGAATCAAAGGTCGCAAATATTAAGGATTTTAAACATGCCGCTCCATATTTACCATCGTTTTTATTAACATCAAATCCTTTTGACAAAAAATATTCAACAATTTGATACAGCTTCTTGCCAACATTCTTTCTATGATTCATCCGATATTCAAGAATGATATTTGATAGGATATTTTCATCATCATTGTCACCGATTGCATTGATATCTGCTCCCAGCGCAATAAGGTTATCTGCTTGCGTAAAATCAGCATTTCCTTGAGCCATTAAATCCAGAAGCTTATCTTCATACTTACCATAGACATTAGATTTATTAATAGTTTTATTGCCCATATCATAATACCTCACTTGTATGCTATAGCTGCAAAGTAGATTATCTTATCAGAAAACACGATAATAAACAATAATTATTTTCACATAAATGAAACGACTTCAGATTACTCTGAAGTCGTTTCATTTTGTTGGTTGCGGGGACAGGACTTGAACCTGCGACCTCCGGGTTATGAGCCCGACGAGCTACCAACTGCTCTACCCCGCGATATTTAATACATGGTGCCGGAAACCGGGGTCGAACCGGTACGAGAATCACTTCTCACGGGATTTTAAGTCCCGGGCGTCTGCCAATTCCGCCATTCCGGCACAAATTCAATGGCTCCGAGGGTGGGGCTCGAACCCACAACCTACCGGTTAACAGCCGGTTGCTCTGCCATTGAGCTACCTCGGAACATCATCCCGCATTTGCGACTTCCTTATTTTACACTAATCATATTATGCTGTCAAGCAGTTTTGTGTAATTATAATGCATTTATAGCGACCTAGGCAGTTATGCTCTCAGGCCGCTATTTCTCTTACTCAATATCTTAAGTGTTAGCTTTTCTAACCCCATTTCACCACTAACTAGCAAAACTGTCATTAGCATGAATATTACATACTTATTAACATCAATCGGAAGTGCTGGAGGTAGTTTCATCAAATAACTGTAGTTGCTACCAAGAATCATATTCACTGCCATAATCACCAAGTTCATTATTATTGTAATTACAACTACGCTTTAGGTCCAGCTTCACTTCATTCTTTGCAATTATCATAAGCGAACTCATCGTTATGAAATAATGTGTACATATAAAAGTAATATTAGTTAGGTGTGGCCACATATAGTCCGAAGGATCTGGCACACCGAACGCAACAACAGTTCCGATGATTCCTAGCCAAGCAAAATATTTTGTCATCTTCGGCTTCTTTGCTAAATCCCCTACCGCCGTCATCAACACCGCAATCCTGCAGTGATATAGCGGAAGTCCCTCTTGAATAAAAAGCTCCTTATATCCAAGATACCAGACAAATAGCGTAATCTGCACTAATACATTGATTGCTAAAAGCGCTTTTAATAATTTCTCATTTTTTCTAAATTTATATGCAATAGCAATCGCAACCATTAGACCTGCATATACAATTTTCATGTTTAGATGCGGGTCTCCATCTAAAGTATATCTAAAAAAATGTTCCATTGCTCTTCCTTAGAAATCCTCTTGTTCTATATTGTTCTTAACGATCTCAATCTTATTCAAATACTTGGCAGCATTAGCCTGATCACCTATCGCAGCATATACAGATGCAAGTTCTTCCATGATATCTGTATTGCTCGGAGTATACACAAGTGCTCGCTTATAATACTCAATCGCTGGCTCGGCATCTCCTAGCGATGCTGCACAAACTGCCATGTAGTACCAAAGTGGCCACCAATCACAGTAGTTCCCGTCCTTGTACCTGGACAGGATTTCTAGACCACCTATATAGTCTCCACTAAGTACGCAGTTTACCCCCTCTTCAATCTTGACTGGCTCTTCTAGAGCTGCCATTCTATCGGAGATTTCACTACGAAGCTCTTCAGTTTCTGGATTACCAGAAGCTGCGGTAAGCTCCATGAAATTTTTCCATGTTAGGTCAGCCTTGGTATAGAGTCCCATATTTGCATATCCATACCCAAGGAAATAGTACCCCATTGCAAACTCTGGATGAATCATGGTAAGAAGTTCAAAAATATCAAGTGATTCAGCTTTGAAGTTTCCAACATATGACTCATCTTCATTATTTAATTCATACGCATCCTTACAAGCTCTGCCGTATAGATACAGTGCGTCTTGGGACTTCGGGTCAAACAGCAAAACCGCTCTGAAGAACATTGTTGCAAGCTCATAGTTTCCACTCTGACCGTACTTAGCACCTTCTGCGATTAAAGCCTTGCTAGCATCATCACCAAATAGATGCTTTATGTATGCTATATATTTATTCTTATACTCAAAATTAGTATCTGCACCTATTACTCTCGCCATTCCATACGCAATCGTTAAAGTCGTTAGCTCATCTCCCACGCCTGCTGAAATGGGGACTGGTACTCCACGAAGTATTTCCAAAACTCCTGCTTCTTTAAATATTTATCCGAAAGCTCATCAAATAAAATACCTCCATTTAGATCCTGGAGGTATTTTGCAATGCGATCTTTTTTAGCTTTTTGCTTTGACATGTATTTCCCAACCTTTGCGTTCTAGTCTTCTAATCACATCTTGCGAAACATTGTTGTTCATATCGGTATGAAGTACTTCTTGAAGCACCTGCAGCTTCAGCGTATCTTCATTCTTATCATATATCTCTGCAGCATATGTATAAAGAACTCTATAAAGATTCTCTTCTTTGCCTAGCTTGCACGTAAGATCATTCTCCATTATGAATGACGTAAGTCCATCGAAAAATTCAAATGGCTTCATACCAGCATCGAACAGTATCTTGCCGATAGAATCTTCAAAGCCTCGCTCGAAACGTTTCACCGTTTCAGCAACTAGCTTGATTCTAACGATATTAGCTGCCGAAATATAATCATTCGTTATAACTTCATTAGGATACTCTCTACTATATTCATATCCAAACTCTTCTGCCCTCTGTCTAAACATTGTACCCTTCTTGATGCGAAGAACCTTAATGTCAAACTCATCAGCACCGAGATTGTAAATCTTATTAAATGCTCTTTCAAATAGCTCTATAGTCTCACCAGGTAGTCCTACACGTTGTACAACTCGCACATTAACTTTGCTATTCTGCAGAAGTTTAGACACGTTATACATAAGCTGGTATATATTCTCTTTGCGACCTGATGCTGAGAGCGCAATCGCATTTGTACTCTCGATATCGATGTCAAAATGGAATAGCCCTGGTCTAGCTTCACTTAGAAGCTCCACTGTTTCCTCATCTAGCAGATCCCCGTTTACATCAAACGAGAACGATGTAACACCATTATCATTATTAATTAGGTACTCCCAGATTCTATAAGCTCTAGAAACATCATAGTTAAACCACTTCTCGACAAAATCGACTTTTCCAACCTTCTTAACAAGGAAGTATCTCAGTTCGTTGCAAATTCTATTTAGTGATAGTGAACGAAGCGATACACCAGGCATGTACTGCGAGTAGTGACATGTGTCTGGAACGCCTCTTGACGATTCGTAGCATACCGTATCGCCTTCCTTAACCTCAAACTTATCGTATGCGAATGGGATATCCTCGTAACGAATCGGCTCACCAATCTTATTTACAAGAATCTCGTCATTTTCCCTATAAGCTAAGCCATCGATGCTCTCAAAGTCAAAATTATAAGTAATAATCGAACGAACGAAGTCGAATAGAACCTTTTCAACCTCACCACGGAACACATAGTCAACTTCTGGGTGAGCTAGCATAAACTCACGAGTCTCGAAGCTAACTTCCTTACCCCCAACCACCGTTATGCAGCTCGGAATCGCCTTTTTAATCATCTCGCATATATGCACTATCTTGAATTCATTGATTTCATCTGAATGGAAATACAGAATACTGTACTTCTCTTCCAGAAGCTCTTCATAAATCCTCTGATCAGGTTCACTCAATTCAAACTCCCTGAGAGTCACCTCTAGCGGTGCATTCCCAACGACATTGTACATATTCTTGAGTGCTAGCTTTGAATCAAAGCAATCTGTTTTGACTGTGCTGAGCAATAGCTTCATCGTTGTCTCCCCTACATTTTATCTGGCGCTTTAATGCCTAGAATTGCTAAGCAGTTAGCAATTGTAACCTTTGTGGCATAGACTAGCGCTAGCTTTGCAACTTTCTCTTCTTCATTATCCACTAATATATGTTCATCGTGATAGAACCTATTGAAGCCCTGCGCGATGTCTATTAGGTGCCTTGTAAGTATTGAGGGCTCACACTTTGCAGTTGCCTCTCTTATAACCTCCGGTACCCTGTAAATCAGCTTTGTCAGCTCGTACGCACTGTCAGACGTTACGTAGCTGAAATCAGCGATATCACACTTCTTTATCTTATCTAGTTCTTCTTGCGATGCATTCCTTAGTACACTAGCTGCTCTAGCATGCGTGTACTGCACATAAGGACCTGTCTCTCCATCAAAATTCAGAACCTTGTCCCACGAGAATACATAATCCTTAATTCTGTTGTTCGATAGCTCCTGGAATATAACTGCTCCGATTCCAACTTCTTTTGAAATCTTATCAATATCAATGCCACTTGTATTCTTCTCAGAGATTATCTCCCTAGTCTTTTCAACTGCTTTATTGAGCACATCTTCCAAGAACACCACTCTGCCCTTACGGGTAGACATAGTTCCTTCCTCAAGGCTTACTAGGCCAAATGGAACGTGAATACAATCTTCCTCCCATGCATACCCATCAGAGCAAGAACTTGCTTCCACTGCTTAAAGTGTAGGTTCTGCTGTGTTGCTACTACATAGATATTCTTGTAGAAATCATAATGCTGTTTTCTATAAATAGCAGCTGCAATATCTCTAGTCGCATATAGACTTGAACCGTCAGACTTTGTTATGACAGCTGGTGGCATATCATAATCTTCAAGATCGACAATCTGCGCACCTCTCGATTCATGCATAAGTTTTTTATCCTTTAGCTCCTGCAGAACTGCTGGCATCTTATCCGAATAAAAACTCTCACCTGCATATGAATCAAACTCGATATCTAGCATCTTGTAAACCCTGCTAAACTCTTCGAGGCTTAGCTCTCTAAATCTTTTCCATAGCTCAACCTCTTCGGGTTCACCGTTCTCTAGCTTGGCAAAAGTCTCTCTAGCCTTATCGTCTAGGCTAGGGTCCTTCTCAGCTTCTTCATGAAACTTCGTATAGTATTTAAGAAGTGATTTTATAGGATTCTTTTCTAATTCTTCCTCGCTTCCCCAAAGCCTATAAGCAACAATCATCTTCCCAAACTGTGTACCATAGTCTCCAAGGTGATTAATTCTAACTACATCGTAGCCAGTAGCATCATAAAGCTTGTAAATAGAGTTTCCAATTACCGTGCTTCTGATATGTCCAATATGAAACGGTTTAGCAATGTTTGGCGAGGAAAACTCTACAATTACTTTCTTACCTTCGCCAACGTCCGACTTACCGTATTCATCTCCAAGTGAAGCCACCTCCGAAACAACATTCTGCACAAAGGCATCCTTGCAGATGAACATATTCACATACGCATTAACCTGCTCAACCTTCTCAAAGATGGATTCTGATTCAATTGCTGTTGCTATATCTCCAGCTATCATCTGAGGTGCTTTCCTCATTGCCTTAGCTAATCTAAAGCAAGGAAATGCAAAATCTCCATTCTGCGAATCAGTTGGCACCTCAATCATTTCAGTAATTTCATCGGCAGTTAATCCAATTTCCTGCTTAGCAATAATATGTGCAATCTGTACCTTGTAGTCGATCATTACTCGGACTTCTCCTCTTATATTTTATCTTTAAAATTCTTCTCACTCATAACTGGAATTCCTCGCTCTTTGAGAATTTTAGCAAAGATACCATCTCCTGAAATCAAGGTTCCTGTAAATGTCCCATCATATATCTGATCACATCCGCACGAGGGGCTGTTAGCTTTGAGAATAGCGCCTTCGATTTCTTCACCCAGTTCATCACTCCGCTTAAGCACCATCTCGAGTGATGCCATCGCTCCTTTAAGAAAATTCTCCGTTAGGTCATCACCCATCTTGTCGATAACACGAATTTCTACGTTGCCACCAGGCATTTTGATTCGATGATGCTCAGCTGGCGGTCTCGGTGAATTTAGGCCACCTGTTGTCTCTGGGCAGACCAAAACAACTGCATGATTACGACAAAATTCAGCGACTTCGTCGCTGTAGTTATTACCGCCATTGTACTTGCAATTATTGCCTAGAAGACAGCTGCTAATGACAAACATTTTTAAAATCTCCAGTATAAATCTCTAATAAATTAATTATATATCAAAATTAGTATTTTAGTAACCTATTAAAGGACTAAAGCTCATTATTTGTCTATAAATGTGACTACAGTTACACCTTCTCCACCCTGATCATACGAGGCACCTGATATAGACTTAATGTTTTTGTTACGCTTAAGCATATTTCTGATGCCGCCACGAAGTACACCTTCACCTCGTCCGTGTACAATTTGAACCTCATTTATACCCGATAAAAAGGCATCATCTATATACTTGCTAACCTCTAGTTCTGCGTCATCAAGGTTTTTGCCTATTACATTAATAGATGGTGATATTGTCCTAGCCTTAGCCGTGTTCATTTTAGCATAGCTCCTACGCTTACGCTCTTTCGTACCAGGCTTATTATCCTCGATAATCATCACATCTTTAATCTTTGCACTCATCTTGAGAGCTCCGATTCTCACTGTCAGATTTCCAGAGGAATCTGGTGAAGTCTCAACTTCACCATTCTGCCCGAGCTTAAGTAGCTTGATTCTAGTTCCAGGCCTTAAGTCATCCGCCTTGGAATATTAGTATTTTTGATGTTTCGCATAACAACAGCATTTTCAATTGATTTCTCTCTAAGCTTGCGCTTGCTGTCAGCCACAACTGCCGAAGAATTGTTTCTACCCTCCTTGACTGCCTTTCTAAGCTCTTTGCTCACTTCTTTGACAGTCCGATTTGCATCGCTGATAATTTCACGAGCTTCTTCCTTGGCAGCTTCAATTATCTTATGCTTACTCTCCTTTGCTTTTGCAAGCTTTTCCTCAGCTTCCTTAAGTTTTTTCTCCGCTTCTGCTGCTTTGATACGAGCTTCTTTAAGCGCTAAGTCAACTTCCTTTTGATCTTCCTCTACTCTCGAAACCGCTCCCTCAAACTCAATATCGCTTTCTTTCATCAGAGATATAGCTCTATCAATAATTCTAGAATCAAGACCGAGTTTTCTCGAAATTTCAAAGGCGTTAGACTTTCCAGGAAGTCCAACTTTTATCTTATATGTCGGTGCAAGTGCATCCATATCAAACTCCATCGATGCATTTTCAACACCTTCCGTAGAAAGTGCGTATTTCTTAAGCTCCGTATAATGTGTTGTCGCTACAGTATGAGCTCCTTTTTCCTTTAGAGCTTCTAGCATTGCAACACCTAGAGCTGCACCCTCAGTCGGGTCAGTCCCAGAGCCAACTTCGTCGAGTAGCACGAGTGATTCATGATCTGCATTTGAAATAATATTTGCAGTGTTGAGCATGTGAGAAGAGAATGTGCTGAGATTATTTTCAATGCTCTGTTCATCACCTATTTCAGCATAAACCTCCCTGAAGAGTGCTATATTACTATCCTCATAGCAAGGAATGTGCAGGCCTGACTCCGTCATTAATATAAACAGTCCGATAGTCTTTAGTGTTACGGTCTTACCTCCTGTATTGGGTCCTGTAATCAAAAGGGTGCTGTACCCATCACCAAGATTTACATCAATCGGAACCACCTTTTCCATATCTATCAGAGGGTGTCTTCCTGCTCGAATGTCCAGATACCCCTCTAGATTAAGTTTAGGTGCCACAGCTTCCATTGCTACCGAAAGTCTACCCTTTGCGTTTATGACATCCAGCTTTACAAGCAACTCTTGGTTATTCTTGAGCTCATTATAGTGCTCACCAACTCTACCAGAGAGCATTTGCAGAATGCGCTCAATTTCTCTCTGTTCAGCTAATTCCAGTTCTCTTAACTCATTGTTTAGACTTACTATCGCCTGTGGCTCAATAAAGAAAGTAGCACCTGTTTGGACTGGTCATGGATTAGACCAGGTACCTTGCTACTATATTCTCGCTTAACAGGAATTACATATCTGCCATTCCTTAAAGTTACTATTGCCTCCTGAAGGTATGATTTATTGTTTCCTACACTAGTATAGCTATCTATTTTACGACGGATGCTATCATTTTTGTTCCTTATTTCTCGCCTAATCTTATTTAGTTCAGGCGATGCATTATCCGCCATCTCATCTTCAGACAGTATACAGCGGCTTATTTCGCTCTCCATCTTAGGATTCGGAGCAATTAACGAATTTATCTCACTGATCATCGGTATTTCTGGAACATCAGAAGAAAGGAAGTCCTTGACTTCCCTCGCACCAGCTAGACTTCTACTAACTGCAAGTAGTTCCCTCATGGAAAGAGCTCTTCCCTTGCGAACGATATCTAACAGGCTTATGATATTCCCAATTTCCCCGACCGGAATACTGCCTTTATACAGAATAACGGAAACTGCTTCCGTAGTTTCCGTTAATGCTTCCTTAACCATCCGCATATTGGACATGGGTGCTAAACTATTGATGCGTTCACGCGCAAGAGCCGACCCCGCATGAGCGGAAAGCAAGTCTATTATTTTGTTGTATTCCAGAAAATTTAGAACCTTCTTATTCATTCTCGCCTCTGAACTTCTGCAGGTTTCTGATTTCGTTCTTAAGGTTAGTATTCTCCATCTGAAGATCAAAGTAAGCGCTTTCAAGTTCTGCACACTTTGTCTCAAGTGCCTTATACTTCTCACTCTCCTGAACATTGATGTCAGATGCAGTTGTCATCTTGTCCTTTAAATCAGATACCTGTAGCTTAGCATCTTCCCACAGCGAGATATAGTGCTTAACATCATTATCAAGCTGGTGATTCTCAGTCTGAAGCCTAAGTAACAAATCACTGTTATCCATGAGCTTCTCAGCTAGGTTGATAGCTGTCAAAACTGCACTTCTGTAATTTGGATTGCTATTAAGCATCTTGCTGGTATGTCTAAGCTCATCGTCAACGTACTTAGCAATTTCTTTAATCTTATCCTCGCTCTTATCTCCGGATAGGACATAGTCATTGCCACAGATTGTAACGTCTGCTTTGCATTTTTCCATAATATACTCCATTCTGCTATAAACGTTGTATTCGTATTATCGCCAGTCAGACCTTATTGCCTCGTACATCAGTAGCGAAGCGCAAATAGCTGCATTAAGCGATTCAACTTCTCCTTGCATAGGTATAGTCACACGAATATCGGAATACTCCATAATCTCATTACTAATACCATTGCCTTCATTTCCTATAACTAGCGCTATACCCTTTGCAAGATCGCACCTGTAATAAGGATCCCCTTCTCTTGGATCTGTCACAACAATCTTCTTGTCTAGCATCGACACCATATTCTTAAATTCATCAGTATCAGCAAGTTCAACAACAGAGATATCGAATATCATCCCTGCTGATGCACGTAAAACCTTAGGCGAATAGATGTCTGCCGTGCCTTTAATCGTCGCGACTATAGAATACCCCGCCGCAACAGCAGTCCTAATCATAGTTCCTATGTTACCCGGATCTTGAAGTCTATCGAGTACGAGAATATTGTCCCCGAAATTAGTATCAATATCATCCAGACTGTCTATCGTATAAGAACTCTTTTTAACGACTGCAATAATTCCAGATCCATTTTCCGCATCACTTATCTTTTCAAAAAGAAACCGCGGAATCATGTATATATTTCGATAATCAACGCCCGCGGATAGCGCATACGCTACCTCACTGAAATCAAAATCATCAGCTATCAGAACAAGCTCTATAAGCTGCTCTTTACATAATGCCGCTCTTACAAGATTTATTCCTTCAACAACGAATTTTCCTTGCTGATCACGGTACTTCTTTTTGCTGAGTTTATTGATGAGACGAATCTTATCATTATCGGGAGAACTAATGAATCGATACGAGTCACTAGTTCTCCCTCTATATTCGTTGTAAGTTTCCACTACTTAAGGAAGTCGGGAACATCAAAGTCAGATGAACCGCTGTTGTCCTTGTGCTCTTCCTTCATAAAGTCACTCATGTCAACAATCTGTCCCTCAAGTCCATCTACGTTAACGCGTGTTCCACGTACGCTTGGCGCTGCAACTTCAGGAACCTCATTGATTGGAGCTGAAAGTCCGCCACTAGTGAAGTCTGTAGCAATGAGAGTGATTGAAACCTTGTCGTTCATATTCTCATTAACTGTAGCTCCGAAAATAATGTTTGCATCTGGATCAGCTTCATCCTGAATCTTGCTAGCAATCTTGCTGATATCCTGCATACCCATATCATATCCACCGCAAACGTATAGAAGAATTGATCTTGCACCATCAATCGATGTCTCAAGAAGAGGACTCTCGATTGCGTTTCTAACAGCATCTTCAATCTTGTTGTCACCAGTTCCAAGACCAACACCCATGTGAGCAACGCCTCTACCCTCCATGATTGTCTTAACGTCTGCAAAATCAACGTTAACGATTCCGTACTCAGAGATGAGATCAGAAATGCCCTGAACACCCTGTCTTAGTACATCGTCAGCCATTGAGAATGCTTCAAGCATTGTAGTATTCTTCTCGCTAGAATCAATAAGTCTATCGTTAGGAATAATAACTAGAGAATCAACAAAGTTTGTCAGATACTGAATACCCTTTGTAGCCCTATTCCAACGCTTCTTACCTTCGAACGAGAATGGCTTAGTAACTACAGCAACTGTTAGTGCACCACAATCCATTGCTGCCTTAGCGATGATTGGAGCAGCACCTGTTCCAGTTCCACCACCCATACCAGCAGTAACGAATACCATATCTGCATCCTGTAGATATCCGGAAATCTCCTCTAGAGTTTCTTCAGCTGCCTTCTGACCAATCTCAGGGTTAGCACCTGCGCCACGACCTCCAGTTAGCTTCTCACCAATCTGAATCTTCACTTCAGCCTTGCACTTCGCAAGAGCCTGCTTATCGGTGTTAACAGCAATAAAGGTTACACCTTGAAGATTCTCGTCAACCATTCTATTGATGGCGTTACAACCACCGCCGCCTACACCTACGACTTTGATAATCGCAGCATTATCAGTGCTGGATACGAAGTCTGAAACAAATTCCATCATAAAGCCCCTCCTATTATCGACTAAATCTAACTAATAATATCATATTGAATAGTACAATGCACTATATATACGGTTCTTTTTTACATTTATACCACAAAATACATGGTTTTTTATTGTTCTTAATTAACTGATAAATAATATTGGCTAAGCTATAATTCTGGTGTAAATGAAGCATATCCATCCGACGAAATTGTTATCGTACCACGCTTGATATTTCTCTTGAACAGCTCATCAAGCACCTTGTGTAAACGCCCCTTATCAATATTCTCTATGAGATCCTTGTACTTACTTCTTACTACTAGTGAATCATACACATTAGCTGTTATAAACATCTCTGTGATATTTATCTTTGTAAAGTACACGTCTCCTTTCTCCATCGATTTAAGGAGTGTTAGAAGCTTCTTAAATAGATCTGGATCACTAACCTCTACATTCTCGCCAAGCTTTACTTGCTTAACCTTAAAACCTGTAACTATCGTCAATTTAGGTTTTGTCTTAGTTATTCTAAGAAGTGTTCCTTTATTATCTATTATAAGAAACTTATCACCGTAGGTCAGGGCAGCAATCTGCATACGTTCTTCTACATTGATGACAATAGTACTCGGAAGCTTTCTATATATTCTCGCCTCATCTATATACGGATTCTTTTCCAGATACCTGAGCATACTGCCCTTGTTTAGCTTGTAAATAATATTTCGCCCAGTGCTCGCATGTGCCATATTCGCAATTTCTTCGTCTGTATAATACTTATTACCCTGCACGTCAATTGTATCTACAGTAAAGAAACTCGATAACGAGAATGCAATCATTGCAATAGTAACACCGACAACGATAAATATTCTAGTGAAAAAGCCTGGCATTTTAAGTTTGCGCTTACGCTTTATTCTTCTCTTCTCAATGTCATCAATAGAAGCATTAGACTTCTTTTCGGAGGATTTTTCTCCATCTTCTACCACTAATGAATCATCAGCTATTTCGTCTCCTTCGGTATCTGACCCGTCTTCAAGTTCATCACCACTTGCTTCTTCAGATTCCGAATCTCCAAGCGTTACATCTTGGCCAAGATCAGTATTATCTGTAGCTTCAGTATTATGCAAATTATCTTCATCCAACACATTATCAGCAGTTAATGAAGTGTCTGTGTGTGCATCAATCTCTAGCTCGCTACCTGCTGATTCTTCCAAATCACTTTCTTCTGAGATTGATTCCTCTTTAGACTCTATATAAGCTTCAAGCTCTTCTTTAGCACCATTAAAAAGCGACTTAAGATATTCTTCTTTATTCAATTCAGACTTTGTATTGTTATCCTTGTCCATTGAAACCTCTATTTTCGCCTTGCTTTTACGTCGCTTATTATCTCTTCGCAAATTATCTTTGCTGCATCTATAGGTGCCGACTTCAAGCTTCCTTCCTCCATATCCTCGAGGAGTGTTGCATCTGTGCTAAGTGCTTTCAGCGCATTAAGGACTCTAAGCTCTACATCTCCATTTTCTGTTATCAGAACAGCACCTCCGTTGTCTGCTACAGCCTTAGCATTATAGTACTGGTGATCACCAGTAACATTAGGTGATGGTACGAAAACAGCTGCTCGTCCAGCCATTGTAACCTCAGCTGTAGAAAGCGCGCCTGATCTACATATGATTACGTTACTTGCCGATAGCATCTTCGCCATCTCAGATATATATGGCATAACTCTGACATTTGTGGGTGCTTCTTTGCCACCTGCATTCAGCCTGGTTTTTACATGTTCAAAATAATCTTTTCCTGTACCAAACAAAATTGTCACATTGTCATCATTGCCATACTTGTTTACAATCTCGAGACCAATATCATTGATGGTCTCTGCACCAAGGCTACCGCCAAATATCAGCACCACGAAATCATTCTGTGGAATACCTAGCTCATCACGTGCACACTCTCTATTTTGCTCACCAAATTCGCTTCTCACCGGATTTCCTGTATATACAACCTTCTCGCTCGGAAAATATTTTCTTGCAGCCTCGAAGCCTAGGAATACCCTTCTCGCATACTTCGAAAGAAGTTTATTTGCCACACCTGGATAAGCATTCTGCTCATGTATGTATACAGGTATTTTGAGAGATTTTGCAGCTAAAACCACTGGCACGCTCACAAAACTACCTGTACTCATAACAAAATCCGGTTTGAATTGTTTCATTACACTTATCGCCTGTCTTTTTCCCCTTTCATTCTTGAAAAGAGTTTTAGCAAGTTTAAATGGACTACTTCTGTCAAACCATCTGGAATCAATGTATTTTAGTTCATACCCGTATCTCGGTACTATGTAGCGCTCCATACCCTCATCTGAACCGAGGTATAGAAACTCTGCATCACTGTCAAATTCCTTGAATTGATCTGCAATCGCTAGCGCCGGATATATGTGTCCGCCAGTGATTCCACCCGTCAAAATTACTCTCATCTCTAATTAGCCCTTCCTTGCTTAGATATATTTAGCATTATTCCCATCGACGCCATAAATACCCACAGAGATGTACCACCATAACTTACGAATGGTAAAGTGATACCAGTTGCCGGCATAGAAGCAGTTACAACAGCTACATTTACGATAACCTGTAGGCCGAGCATAATAGCTATTCCCGCAGCCATAAACAGCCCTAGTTTATCCTTGGCTTTGGAAGAAACCATTATGCATCTCCATATAAGCACAAGATATACCACCATCATTATAAAAATCCCTATAAATCCAAGCTCTTCACCAATGATAGCCAGGATAAAGTCGTTCTGTGGTTCTGGTAGATATAGGTTCTTGGATATACTCTTCCCTAGGCCAAGACCCTTGAATCCACCATTTCCAAGTGCAATTATAGACTGAGATACCTGATACCCTTCGCCCTGAGCGTCCTTGAAAGGATCCATCCAGTTGGTAAGTCTCGAATACCAGTGCGTATTTCTAAAGAAAATCAATATAGAAATCATTCCCGCAACTAAGCTTCCAATAGCTACGATAATATATCTCCAAGCGAGCCCGCCTACAAATAGAATACCTATCATGATTGCTACAATTACGATGGCCGTGGATAAATTCGGCTGCTTAATAATTAGTCCTGCGTGAACTGCCATCAGGCCCAGAATAGTAGACATGCCAACAAGCCCTCGCTTGGCTTGTTAGGGTTTTCTGCAAGATACGTTGCGGTAAATATAATCATAGCGAGCTTTGATATTTCACTCGGCGTGATTCTTATTGGACCTATAAATATCCATCTTCTAGCAAAGTTAACCGTTACACCGAGAGGTGTGAAGAGAAGAAGAAGCATCACAACACTGAATATTGCAATCTGCTTATAATACTTAGAATACGAATGATAATCTATCTTTGAAAAAGCCAGTAAAATCGCAAAACCGGAAACAGCAAAAGCAATCTGTCTCTTCAAGAAATAGTAAGCATCTGTCGATTTTGCAAGTGTTGAATAGTAACCAGCACTAAAAACCATAACCACACCAAACATCGTCAGTACAGCTACAAGGAGAAATATGGCGAAGTCACTATCTGTATATAGGCTGCTCATCGCACTGCTAAAGAACTTGCGGCTTGATGAAATCTTATTAGCTTTAACAGAAGCATCACCCTTTGTATTTTTGTTTTTTTTCGTTTTTTTAATATTACTTGGTTTCTTCAATTTGGCTTTCCTCTATCCCAAACTTCAATGAATATTCTACGCTACCTGAGAAGCTGATTCACACAATTTTTGAAATGTTCTCCGCGCTGCTCGTAACTGTCGTACATATCCCAACTTGCACAAGCCGGCGATAACAATACTTTATCCGCTTCAACAGATATCTCATGTGCCCTTTTAACGCAGTCATTCATATCACTCTCTAGGTATATATTTGTGAAACCTGCAGTACGGGCCGCCTTCTCAATCTCTTTTGCATCTCTTCCGAGTAGTATAAGCGCCTTTGCCCTATCCATAAGGTTTTCACCAAGCTCAGTAAAATCCTGAGACTTTCCATCTCCGCCTGCAATCAGAATGATGTCATGCTCTAACGCTTTGAGGGCTATTACTGAAGCATCTACATTAGTCCCTTTGAGTCGTTATAGAACTTAACACCGTCTACAACCCCACAATATTCTATCCTATGCTCAACACCAGGAAATTTTTTAATTGCCTCTGCTATCACAGCTGTATCAATTCCTGCAAAGAAAGAAATTGCTGCAGCTGCTAGAGCATTTTCAAGATTATGGCTCCCTATAATCTTTAGTTCATCCTTGCTACAAACCTGATGAACAATGCCATTCTCATCTCTGATCACTATGTATCCATCGTCCAGGTAAGCACCAAAATCAAGTAGCTCCAGTCTACTAAAAGGCACAAGTTTCGCCTTTGTTTTGTTAACAAGTGCTAGACATGCCTTATCATCATAGTTTATAACCATATACTCATCAGCAGTCTGGTTAGATCCTATCGCTGCTTTACAAGCACCATAAGCTTCCATGCTTCCATGTCTATTTAAATGGTCAGGTGTAAAGTTAAGTATTGCAGATACTACAGGCTCAAACTGCGATATCGTCTCGAGCTGAAAACTGCTAGCTTCCGCGATCATCCACTCGTCATCAGTTGATTCCTGTACCTTTGAAATAGTAGCAACACCGATATTTCCAACAATAGTATATTTCCTGCCAGACTCTTCAAATATCTTTCCAACTAGGCTCGTAGTTGTCGTCTTTCCATTGGTTCCTGTAATTGCCACATATTTGCCACGAGATAGTCTATATGCCATCTCCAGCTCTCCAATTACCTCTACCCCCTTACTTCTTCCCTCATTAAGAAATTCAAGATTTGGATTTACACCAGGGCTTAAAACAACAACGTCGAAGCATTCCATATGCTCGGGTGTCGAACCAAAGTAGTAATCAATACCTTCTCTCTCTAGAAATGTTATGAACTTCGGATCGATTTTGTCTACAGTGTTGATATCCTGTGCCGTTACAGTCGCACCAAGTGTATTAAGTTCCTTGACTGCCGCAACGCCGGAGCGTCCCATACCAACGACAAGGATTTTTTTAGAGGAGATTTCTCTTCTATATTGATCAACTGTATATCTCATAATTCACTCCTAACTAAATTTAAGCTACTGAGAAATATGCAACTACACTAGCACATAGCGTCACTAACGCAAATAGCTTTACTACGTTGTACTCCTTCATACCACCGAGTTCAAAGTGATGATGAATCGGTGCCATGCGGAAGAATCGTTTTCCACCCGTCTTACGGAAATACATAACCTGTATGATTACTGATAGAGATTCAACAACGTATATAATTCCGGCTATTGGCAGCAGGAATTCTGTCTTGCTCACTATGGCAATTGCTGAAAGAACTCCACCGAGAGCCATCGAGCCTGTATCTCCCATGAATATCTTTGCAGGATACTTGTTGAAAACTAAGAACCCAATGAGTGATCCAGCGATTGCAAGTCCGCTCACCATGAGAATATACACATCATGAGTATATCCAACTGCAGCAAACAGAATGGCTACAACAAGCGTTACCGCTGACGCAAGGCCATCTAATCCATCTGAAAGATTAACACCGTTAGACATTGCAACCTCCGTTAGAATAACGAAAGGCATGAATAGAAGTCCGAAGTTCACGTATACGTTTGCAAACGGAATCAATACATCTGTACCATTACCGCTAAATATCATATAAAGACCAATTCCAAGACTAAGTAGCACCTGCAGCAATATCTTCTGCTTCGCTGTAAGGCCTAAATTATTCTTCTTGGCAATCTTTCAAAGTCATCAAGGAAACCAATTGCCCCAAAAGCTAGCATAGTAAAAATGATTGCAATCGTGTCAGCAATCTCGCCATTTGAAATCATGCCCGCTATTAGTCCAACCATAATTCCAAGAACGATCATCACCCCGCCCATAGTAGGAGTTCCCGCTTTTTTCTTATGGGCCTGTGGTCCCTCTTCACGTATAAACTGACCAAATTGTTTCTGCTTAAGAAACGGGATCAGCATCTTGGTTCCTATCGTCGAAACCAATAGTGAAATTATAAAAATAACTATAAGTGAAATATTCATCTAGTATCTTCCTTGCTACTTAATAGCTGAAATAACGTCTTCTAACTTCATGCCACGCGATGCTTTAACCAAAATTAAATCTTTATCACGTAGAATATCATTTATCTCCTTAATTGCCGATTCTTTATCTTGATAATAGAGAACACGTGTAGCACTACCGTGTTCTAAATCTATAGAGCGATTAGCAGCTTCAGCCGCCTTTGCAATTGCCTCGGAACTCTTACCAATTGCAACGAGCAGTTCTAGACCAGCCTGCACCGCATAGGTTCCTACACTGGCATGTAAAGATTCGGAATCATCCCCAAGCTCGAACATGTCACCAAGGACTGCTACGTGTCGATCTGCCTTAGATGACATTAGCATAGCTATACCTGATTTCATAGATTCAGGGCTAGCGTTATATGCATCGTTTACGACAGTAAGGTTTTTCCTCCTATCTATCTCAAGTCTACCCGAAGAAAATTTTGTATTGGCAAGGGCTTCTATTGCCTCTTTAGGCTTTATACCTAGCCTGGTTCCTGCCGCAATGGCTAGTGCTGCATTTCCTAGGTTGTGTGAACCAACAACAGGAATCTTTAATTCAAATGTACCATTGTAATTTTCATCGTTTACTTGCACATCTAACGAGCAACTTACTCCATCGATGCCCGAATCTTCAATATTGTAAATTTTAAAGTTATCGTCAACTTTGCTTCCTATCGTTATAACAGATGTGCCATAAGGCACTATTTACTGACGTTTTCCCTCTTGAGTAAATCACAGTCGGAATTAACGATAATTGTTTCTTTGTTTGTAAAGAATTTTGCAATGCCCAATTTCTCTTCTGCTAGCTCATCACGTGTTCCAAACACCTCTAGGTGAGCGGTACCTACGTTTGTTACAACCCCTATACTTGGTCTAACGATGTCTGACAGCTCTCTGATATGCACAGACTCACCTGCACCCATTTCGATTACAGCCACCTCAATATTCTCATCAAATCCAAATACCGTTAAAGGTACGCCGTAGTCACTATTAAGGTTACCCGGTGTCTTGCCCGTCTTATACTTTGCACCGAGGACTGCACCTAGAAAATCTTTAGTACTTGTCTTACCCACACTGCCGGTAACTGCCACTTTGATAAGCTCTTTCCAATCTGCTACATACTGCTTAGCAAGCTGCATGAGCGCATCTCTTGTATTATCTACGAGGATTACTGTCATGCCACCTGTCTCTGCAATTCTATTAGCCCAATCAGTGTTTGATACTACTGCCGCTAAGCATCCGTTTTCTTTTACATCTGGAAGGAAATCGTGACCATCATTCCTCTCTCCAACAACGGCGAAGAAAGTGTTCCTTCTGCAACCTGTCTCGAGTCAATAGCGACACTCGTAATGTCTTTTGATCCAGCATCAGATATTAGCTTTGCGCCATGCATAGATTCAAGAATATATTTAATTCCTATTTTCTTCATTAAACTATCCTTTAATTACTCACTATAAATGTATACTGTTCCGCCCTTTGCGAGTTTCTCACTCTTCTTAGGATACTGGTCTATTACAACGAATGAGTCACCCGTTCCTTCAGGCATCTTCTTGGCCTTAAGTCCTGCCGCCGATATCTTACTTATCGCCTCACTGCTGTTAAGCCCTGTTACGTCTGGCACTGAGATTTCTGCCTTGGCTAACGCATTTTTCTCGTTCTTCGAGTACTTACGCTCTATGCCTTTATATACTAGAGTCTTTTCAAGAATCTTCTTGACGATAGGACCAGCATTTGCCGCACCATATCTGCTCTTCTTAGGTCTCGTTACCATTACAAGTATAGATACCTGGGGATCATCCATAGGCGCCATAGCGATAAATGAGGCTATAGTCTGCTCGGAGTATCCTGCATTTTCAGCGATATTCGCCGTACCCGTCTTTCCTCCAATCCTGTATCCAGCTAGATATGCGCTATCTCCACCTCCATCAGATACGTAATATTCCATGATGGCACGCATCTTATCAGCAGTCGATTTGATACGGTCTGTCTGAGACGTCGGTTCTTAATTACTTTCTTAACCTTGCCATCTGAACCGATAACCTGCTTAACTACCTTAGGCTGCATCATGATACCGTCATTGCCAAGAGAATTTATAGCTGTCATCAGCTGAATTGGGGAGATTGCAATACCATGTCCATACCCCATAGTGGCAAGGTCAACATTACCCACCGTGTTCTTATTTTTGATAATTGGCTCTGCTTCGCCTGGAAGATCTACTCTTGTCTTCTGTGTAAATCCAAATATATCTATGTACTTATAAAACTTATACTTGCCCATATCAAGAGCCACTTTCGCAAGTGCAGGGTTACAGGAATTTCCAACCGCTTCCGTTATGTTCTGCGTTCCATGTGGGACTGGGCTCCAGCAATTAAGCTTAGTCCCATCAACATTGATGTATCCAGGGCAACTGTACCTTGATGAATCATTCGTTGTTCCACACTCAATTGCTGATGAAGATGTAATGAGCTTAAAGGTAAGATCCAGGCTCATATAACCCACTTACAGCAGGATTAGTCCACATTCTACTTAGGTAAGCACTCTTCTCCTTGGTGCTGAGAGCTTTGAACTTCTTTGCCTCTTCACCAGAAGGGGTATATGGATTGTTAGGATCATAGCTTGGTGTGCTTGCCATTGCGAGAATATCTCCCGTGCGAGGATTCATTACAATACAGGTGATTGATTCAGCCCCAGTATCCTCCATACCTTCTGCAAGAGCGTCCTCAACATAGTGCTGTATTACCTCGTCGATAGATGTTACTAGGCTATCTCCGTTCTGAGGCGAATAGTACTTACTGCTACCAACGGAAAGAGAGTTTCCATATATATCAGTAGTTCTAACGACTCTACCCTTTATTCCAGCAAGCTTTTCGTTATACTCGTACTCTAGACCATTGAGACCTGTATTCTTGCTATCTACTGAACCGAGAAGAGTTGAAGCAAATGTTCCGTTAGGGTATGACCTTGTAACTTTAGTTTTTACAACGATATCATCGCCCCACTCTTTCTGCGCTTTATTTACTTGACTCTGATCTAAACCTTTTGCTAAAAGCACAAGATTATCCTTACCAGAGAGCTTTTTCTTCATCTCCTTACGGCTTTCACCCGCAAGTTTTGCCAGATTTTGTAAATTTTTTTCTTTTGTGGAGCTTTCTAGGTCTTTTTTCTTATAAAGATTTAACGAGTATCCGTAAAGCTCGTACTTTGTAACAGTTTGAGCTAGTACCTTTTTATTTCGATCGTAAATATTACCTCGAACAGGCTCTAGCTCTGTATCGATTTTCTGCATCTCGGCGGCCTTCGCATTTAAATCATCAGCCTTGATTACCTGCCAAAATGCTAACCTAAAAATGAGAAGCGTAAAGCAAACGACAATCGCAAGAAAGCCTATGCCAAGCCTAAACTTGTTTTCAGCCGTAACAGCGGCACTAACACCCTTGTGCCCTGCCGTACTTGCGGCAGATATAGATTCACGCGAACTATAACTCTTAGTAGTTCTAGTAGTACGCTTCTGAACACTCGGCTCACTGTTCTTTACGGAGCTTTTCGTAGACTTTGAAGACTTTCTATTGCCTGATTTTTTCTTATTCTTTTTATCTAAAGGATTGTGGAACTTTGCCATCAAATTCTCCTAATTAAATCTCTAAATATCCGTAATACTACAATCTATATTATATACCATATCTAGTTATTTTTTATATGTTTGTATATATATATTTGAAAAAGCCACCGATCCAATTCAGGATCAGTGGCATTATAATCAATATGGATTATTTATTCGTAAGCTTCATCCTTGATTGCCGATGCTAAATTCGTCTTGCTAGACGATTTTGAATCTCCGATAGTGATACAGTTCTGTGATTCCGAGTGCACCATTCCGTACTTCTCAGTAGCGGTCTTCTCTATCTTGTTAATATTGCTCGCATCGTTAATCTTAGTATTCAAAGAGTCTACTTCCGCCTGAATATAATCATTTTTCTTCTGAAGCTGATTGTTCTCCTGATTAAGGTTTGCTGCAAATGCTGACATGACTACTATCATCAGACACATAATGCCCGCAATAATAACTCCTGCAAACATTCTTGAGTTCTTCTTTGCCCTTGCACTACGCTTACTAATTCCAGAATTCCTTCTAACAACGCCTACACCGCTGTTCATTGTTCCTGCTACGTTTGTTGCAACTTGCATTTCCTTCTTCTCCCTTACTGAATACCCTATATTTTTTCAATTACTCTCAGCTTTGCGCTTCTAGCTCTAGGATTATCCTTAAGCTCTTGCTCACTAGCAATTATTGGCTTTCTTGTAACTTTTCTTACGTCTGCCACTTTACCGCATACACACACAGGTAGCTCCGGCGGACAAGTGCAAGGATTCACCCGATTATTAAATGTATCCTTTACTATCCTATCCTCTAGTGAATGAAATGTTATCACTGACATCCTTCCGCCAGGTGCAAGCAGTTCTGGTAGCTTCTCCATCGCTAGCTTTAAATGCTCTAGCTCTCCATTCACCTCTATCCTTATTGCCTGGAATGTTCTCTTAGCTGGATGAGGGCCGGTTCTTCTTGCCGAGGCTGGAATTGCAGCCTTGATAACATCTACCAATTGTCCCGTGGTTTCTATTTTCTCTTCAGCTCTTGCTTTTACTATAAATTTCGCTATCCTCGATGCCCAGCGTTCTTCTCCATACTCTTTGATTATTCGAAATAACTCAGATTCTGGATACTCGTTTACAACTGTTGCTGCTGTATACATATCGTCTTCATTCATACGCATGTCCATAGGGGCATCTTGCATATAAGAAACCCTCTTTCCGCTGTGTCTAGCTGATAGGAAGAAACTCCCAAATCTAAAAGTATTCCATCAACGGCACCTACTTCAGCCTTTATCTTGTCGACATCACTGTAGTTAGCATGAATAAATGTTTTATGACAACCGAATTTCTCTAGCCTTGCTCTAGCAGTCTCAAGTGCAACATTGTCTCTGTCAACAGCTACAAGGTGTCCACTCTTACTAAGTTTCTCGCAAATACCAGATGAGTGCCCCGCGCCGCCAACTGTGCCATCCATGTAAGTTCCATCCGCTTTAATATCAAGCGAATCGATAACTTCATTGAATAAAACCGGCACATGCTCGAACGTCATCTTCTCTCCTATAGTCCATACTCGGCTAGTTTAGCTATAAAATCTTCATCATCCATAGGATTATCATCCTCGTTTTCGTTGAAGATCTCCTTGCTCCAAATCTCAATCTTATCCATCGCACCCAGTGTTACTAGATCCTTATCAATTCTCGCATAGCTCTTGAGGTTTGCAGGTACTATAACTCGCCCCTGTGAATCGAGCTTGCACTCGCTCGCCTGCGAGAATAGCTTTCTTTATGAACTCTCGTATCGCTGGATCTGATTGTCTAAGTTCCTTTAATTTCTCCACTAACAGCCCCCAATCTTCCATCGTGTAGATGTAGATGCAGCGATCATATCCTCTGGATAAAACGCATTCGCCGCCGAGCTGATTTCTGTACTTTGCCGGGATGATTAACCGGTTCTTGCTGTCTATTGAATTTTCATAAGTCCCGGTAAACATATCTTCCCTCTTTGCACACAATTTGTATTCTTTATAATTTCTTCTCCATTTTAAACCACTTCTCACCACAATTCAACACTTTATTGGTATTTTTATGTATTTTTCAGTATTTCCACTGATTTTTTCATAAAAAAGAAAGACTGCTAAGAAACAGTCTTTCTTCATAAATTTAATTATTAATCCATTCTCGATTTGACGTTATCCTCGCGTCTAAATCTCTACTTTTTTAAGCCCTACAGCAGCCTCCAGATTGAGCTCTCCAGCAGCTTCTGTATAGAAATAAATAAGCTTCTCCGCTCTTGGATCCATATCTCCTGGATCAACAGACTCACTGCGATACACTTTAAACGCACTATCTAGCGGAGCTTCGTGAACGTATCTTAAATTGATTGACGTAATAAAGTATTTCTCCGCCTCAGGAATATTATCGTATAGCTTTGATGCGTACACAGTGTTATTCATATGCATATTGATGTCAATCATCGATACCGTTACTCTTGAGTTTTCAACTTCTTCAAACTTTATATCTTTAGGTAGTCTAAATCTCCTAGGAACTGTCAGCCCAGGTTCAGCATCCATAGAATACGAGCCCATATCGTAATCTTTGCTTGCAATCAGCTTGCCAGTTATTGTGTCTAAAAGCGCCCAATTACAGATAGCTCTAGCAACCAACTTTCCATCCTTAAACATCTCATATCCACGAGGAAAATTTGCGCCTTTTCCAGGAATAATCCACGTTTGAACTTCCACATCGGAGTACTTATGAACTGGTTCAAATACCTCAATATTCATACGGCTAACAACAAATGCCTTATGCTCCTTTGTGTATAGGTCATCGTACGACACTGCCTCTGCTCTCATCTGCCTATCTCCAGACTCCTGAAGAAGCTGCATAAGTTGCATTGGCTTAAGAGCCCCATATAAATCAACTTCATACGACCTTATATTGTAATTTTCCTTAAATCTCATGTTAGCCCCCTTTGCCTCTATAACCTAATCACTTGTCCCGTTATAACAGATAATTCTCCAGATGAAAGTTGCCTTGCCGCATCAGCAATATGCATCCCTGCATCTTTGTCTTTATCATATATTATTGCATTAACACTGATATTTGCAGTATCCAGAGATTTAGAAAGCGATTTAGTTAATCCTTCGATATATGATTCAAGTATATCGCATGCAAACCCTGAGTTCTTACCTTTTGCAGCTGTTACAACTATACTGCTATTCTTTCTATTAAGAAAAGGCCTTAACGCTCTAATCGTATAGAATAAGCCATCAATCTCTGCAATTACCCCATGACGCCATTTATCACCATCCATATCGTCAAATAAAGTATTATCTGATATGTCAATGTTAAATACCAGGGTATCTAGCTCATCGTCAAAGTATCCCCTTAGCACTTCAAGGGCAGACCATAGAGAATCGATATTGGATATCTTGCATCTGATATTAAGCGCACTTGAATCTTTACTTAGTGCAATAGCCTTATCGTACGAATTGCTGTAAAAAAAAGCTATAGATGCACCGTATGACGCAAAGCTTCTCACAAACATTTCGCCTCCAGCATTTACACCGTCTGTTATCAGAACCCGCTTGCCTTTTCTCATCACGTAGACCTCCACAACTATTGCTTTTGAATAAATTTAATGTTATCACTTAGCTCCCACAACATCAAGAGACCGCATGTGCTCATTTACACATAGCGGTCTCCTAAATCTCCAAACACATTTATTAAAGTTGTTCAAGCTTTTATTACTTCCAGAAATCTGTTTCCTCTTTGATACCGATATCAGCAGCAATGAAGTGCGGATCAAGTCCTCCACCCTTTTGCTTCTTGTAGTCACGCAAACACTTAACCGCAATTCCACCAAGTATTAAAATTACCGGCATATTTGTTATAACCATAAAGCCCTGTGCCATATCAGCCATATTCCATACTAAATCTGCTTTAGATACAGCACCTACATAGATTAAAACTATTGCTATGCATCTAAATATCAGCTCTTCACGCCTCTTAAGATTCCTCTTGAGAACGAACGCTAGGCATCCTTCACAGTAAGAATAGTTACCAATAAGCGTAGTAAATGCAAAGAAGAACATTGATACAGCAATAAATATAGGTCCGAAATTACCTAGTGTTGAATGAATAGCCGCTTGCACGTAACCTGCTGCATTTGCAGCATCTCCATCGATATACTTTTGAGGATTTATATCAGTAATCAGACAAAGGAACGCCGTTGTCGAACAGATGAGGAGTGTGTCTATAAATACAGATAACATCTGCACTAAGCCCTGCTTTACTGGGTGTGATACGTCAGCTGTGGCTGCAGCATTAGGTGCAGATCCCATACCTGCCTCATTGGAATAAAGACCTCTCTTTAATCCGAACATGATGCACGAACCTGTGAATCCTCCAAAAATAGCCTTAAAATCAAAAGCGTTTCTGAAGATCATATGGAACATGTTTGGAACATTCTTGATATTCATGATAATAACAATTATCGCAACACCCACATATACTACACCCATAAATGGCACTAGGACTTTCGTTACATCTGACAGTCTTTTTGCACCACCGATTACAATCGCACCGAATGCAATTGCTAGAATCACACCAATAACCTTTGGTGATTTATCATTGTAGAAGCTAAATGTGCTAAATGTTGACTGCAGATTGTAAGCAGCAAGCATATTGTATCCAACTGCATAGGTAAATATTACGATAATAGAGAAGAAAACACCTAGCCACCTTGCGTTGAGTGCATCGCGCATGTAGTACGCTGGACCACCGTAGCTGGAACCGTCGCTGCCTTTCTTTTTATAAATCTGTGCAAGTGTAGATTCGATGAATGCTGAAGCGCCACCGAATATAGCTGTAATCCACATCCAGAAAATCGAACCTGCACCACCTAATATAATTGCTGTAGCAACACCGATGATATTACCAGTACCTACTCTTGAAGCAGTGGATACCATTAGTGCACCAAAGGAGGATATTCCGTTTCATTCTTCGGCTTCTCTGATACCACTATAATCGATTCCTTGAACATGCTTAGCTGCATAAATTTTGTGCGAATCGTAAAATACAATCCACCCGCTATCAATAGCAAAGGTACAATCAAAGGTTTGTATAGCACACCGCTTATCGCAAGCACTATATCGTTAATAGCTTTTTCCATTTAATTTCTCCCTAATAATAAGTCCGCATAGCAATAACGTATAAAGTAAAAGTAATTTGGTATAAAAAGTTGATGCACAATCTCCCTAATAATCATGCATCAACGTGAAAATTATACCACAACACAAATAATGTGTCTATTATTTGTCTATTATTAAATTAGTTAAATTCCTTACAATTACACGCCTTTAATCAACTTCTCTTTGCCTTCTCGGCTAAGTTTCTTGATATTCCATTCCCTGCTCATTGCTTCGCGCTTATTATCGAACTCTTCATAATACACGAGACTTACCGGAAGCCTGGAACTAGTGTATTTTGCACCATTTCCACTATTATGCGCCTCTATTCGCTTAGCTAGGTTAACTGTCCAGCCAGTATACAGAGTGCCATCGGCACATAGAACCATGTACGCATAAAACCCATTAGATGCAAATGGTTCTAAACTTTTTATTTTATTGCCTGTAACGGACTTATATTTATACCTCAATACTATCACCTGTTAACTATATTCATAACTTTTACAACATCATCCATATGACCATGGTCACCACCATTGTGGTAACAACCGAGTGTGACAACTATATATATTTTACCATTCTTTTCCGCTAATACAGCTATGCTCTTACCAGCTTCTCTTGTATATCCAAACTTACCACCAACGACCTTAAAATCCTTATTTTTGTATTTTTCAAAAGCTGATATTACATCATTAGATAGTTCAATTCCATCTGGATGCTGCTCAGTATTTGTTGAAATATAAGAAGGAGTAGTGAAGATTCTATAATACTCTTCATCCTGAAGTGATTGTCTTAGAAGGCTTGCAACATCCGCAGCAGTCGAGCACTCACCGGCTTTATAGACACCATCTGGTGTCTCGTAATGTGTATTTGTAAGCCCTAGAGATTCTGCTTCTTCATTCATTTCACTAACAAAACTAGCTATATCGCCGCCCATAAGAATCGCAAGAGAGTTAGCAGCGGCTCCGTCAGACTGCATAATCATGGCATAAAACAGATCATCAAAATCAGTACTCTCATCTACCTCATAACCAACCATGTACTCACGTTGCCGCTTGACAATTCGTACGGCCTCTTCGGTAACCTGTCCGTTATCATTTAAAGCAAGACCTTTGCTCCGCATAATAATGAGAGCCTTTCGACAGGTCATCAGCTTAGTCAGCGATGCTATAGGCAGTTTTTTATTGCCATTAACGTCAATCTCTACTTTGCCGTCAGTCAGGTTGTATACATAGACACTTTTGCTATTATAGGTATTTTTGCTTCTAGCCCGGTATTCTCCAGTTCCTCTATCAGAGATAAAAAACCACATGAAAGAAACTATTGCAACCACAATGGTTACAATAGTTATCCAGATGCAAATTCTTTTTCTTTTATTCTTATTCTTATTATCGTATCTAGTTTCCAATATACCTTCTTACTAAAATTCTTACAGAAAGCATGATGCTAATTAAGACCAGCTTCCGAGATGGTTAATACTTTTATAGCATCTCTAGAAAAGCAGTAATTCTAGTATTAAGCTGCCCGACATCTGCTTTAGAATAGTCCGTTTCCACACTCAGGTACGGAATTCCCTTCTCCTCTGTTGCGAATTTTCCTATCGATTTAGATTCAATATTATATGTCAGACAGGCCGTAAGCGACATATCCACAACTCCGTCTACATTATATCGATCGATTAGTTTCCCTAGCAGTTCGTACCTATTCTTATTTGGAGTCATCACTGAACAGCCAATCTTAAGGTATCTATCTGCTATCGCTCCTATTATATCATCAGCCTCTGCATCCACAAGTCTATCAAAATTCTTATACCCAGAACAGTTCTCGTAACATACCACAACGCCACCATTATTTTCTATGGCATTCACGACCTTCATGGTTCCACTCCCCATCGGACATCCTGTTATTAAGGATTTATTAAATTGCACACAACCTACTATGAAGAGTGGTTTTTAAATGCTATATTTACAGATAATAAATGTAATCATTACGAGATTAGGAGAATTAATAATGGACAGTTCAAAACTACACAAACTGAAAGTCTTGTCTGGTGCACAGCTCAAGTATATTGCATTTATCTCGATGCTTATAGATCATACAAACAAAGCCCTTATATACCCGAATCTTACGGGTGGAAAACTGAATGTCTTAAGCGATGTATTTGATATACTAGGTAGAATTGCCTTCCCAATATTTGCCTTTCTACTTGTAGAGGGTTATTTCAAAACACGAAATAAATGGCGTTACCTCGGAACACTCCTATTGTTCGGAGCTATTTCTGAGGTGCCTTTTGACATGTTTACAAGCGCAGAATTCTACGAAAAGAATTGGAGCAACGTGATGTTTACGCTTGCACTCATGCTTATAACAATCTGGATTATAGATATACTTAAGGAAAAGATGAAGTCTTTACATATGGCTTTTTGGTACCTTGCATCTCTTTTCGTCATCATAGCAGGCATCGCTCTCTCCTTGTACTTTAGTGTCGACTATGACTACCACGGAATCCTGATTGCATACTTTTTCTATTTATTCCACGGGAGGGAGTTATTGGCAATTCCATTCTGTTTTGTTTCGATGATCAAGGAACCATGGGCACTACTTGGGTATGGGTTAGTTCTCACTTATGACGGAGAACGCGGAAAGCAGTATAAGCTTTTGAACTATTTATTCTATCCTGTACACCTGCTAATACTGGGGATAATTAGAATGAAATTGGGAATCTAAATTTTTTCTAGCGCTGCATTTTAACAACATAAAAATGCATGGTGCATAGTTATCAAAAACATATCACCTTTAATTCAAGAAAATAAAATGCTAAAGGCCTGATTCTAGGAATCAGACCTTTTTGCATGTGCGAAATATGGAGTTAGGAATATTTCGACCTGTGTTAATATGTGGCCAGCACCCACTACTTTGGGCACATGCCTTGAAAGCGATGACGCAGTACAATAATCTACTTACTATCGCTATTATGTCACCTATCTTATGCAAATTAATTCTATGGTATGGAATTATTCTAGTGTCAAGTGATTTTTTCTTTATTTATAAAATGCTTATGATTTATAGCATTTTTAGATTTGATGTATTATAAAAATATATAGAACTCATTTGAATAATTTTGCATATAAAAACCTTGGATTGATTCCAAGGCTTTTCATACTATAGCAATCTATTTTTTCTAGTCTATTATTTATCTAGTCTATCTTTATCTGAAGTTCCATCACCACGTGAAGTTCTCCTGATTTTTTTAATTTACTCGCAATCATGCCTATTACCGGATTTATTGCAATCTTTTCACCATATCGAGCATAGGCGGTCTTGCGGAACATATCGATTGCCGACATATCAAACTTTTTTACAGAGCCAATATTTACAAGTGAACACAGGTACGTTCCCTCTGACTCATACTCGTATCCATGAGGCAAATCTATGGATAGTTCCTCTGTGTATGATTCTGATATAACCGCATGCCACGACTCCGTATCATCGATTGAAGTAAAACCATAATCCACAAAAGGGTTTACGTAATCTGAGAACAATACATCACTGATTGATGCTTCAAGTTCTATAGCACCAAATTCCCCACTAATACTATCTACAACGTGGTATCTATAGCGACCAGGCACACTCTTTATCCAATAGCTACCGATGTTCTGATTGCTCGTTTCATACCTAGATTTGAGTTCTTCTATGCGCTTTAGAAGCGTCGTGCCAAAACTTATTTCGTTCTTAAGTTCATCATAATATCTATCCAGATAACACGACATATTGTGTTCATAATCACCATGCCGCATCGCCTCGATTTCTCTAATGCTCAGATTAAGATTTTTGTGCTGAATTGTATCAAGCAACTCAAAAACCGCCATATTGTCATAGGTGCGGTAATTGTTGCTTTCATTGCGCTCCGAGACAATCACGCCTCTTTTCTCATAGTAGCGAATCATATCTCTGGATAAGTGCAAGAAATTAGCTACTTCTCCGATTGTGTACTTCATATCCCCACCCTATTAACCTTTGGCATGATTATATAGTATAGATGGTAGTTCGATGTGAATTGTTTTTATTATGTGCAAGGTATCATACTATAATTTTAAAATAATGTTGATTTTTTAAATATATAATTAAATTTATTATTTTCATTAAAAAATAAGCTTATATTTTTTAATGACGTGTTATATATCTGTACTATTTTTAAATTAGAGAGGTGATTTGCTCGACAACCCTAAAGCAAAAGTAAGAGATTTGCTTAAATATCTCAATATATGTTGTAAATAAAAAATAGATGATAATTAAGCGGACCCCTATCGAGGTCCTATTTACATTTTAAGACTTATGGCAATTATTTTTATATTATTTATTATCGAAACTGTATTATCCGGACTATGGAACACAACTAATGTAGCCATTTCAATTGTTAGCATCATTTTAAATCATTATTTTGCCGGTATAATCTCAATCCAATATCCGTCTGGATCTTCGATAAAATATATTCCCATCCCCTCATTAACAAAGACAATGCAATCTAACTCCTCATGAAGTTTAACAGAAGCTTCGATATCATCAGTAGTCATTGCAAGATGATACTCGAGTTCTCCTAGTTCATATGGCTCCTTGCGGTCGTGTAAATACGTGAGTTCCAGCTGAAAATCGGTTTTACCGTCACCAAGATAAACTAAAGTAAAGTTGTCGCCATGGTTTTCTCTAACTGGCTTTAGTCCAAGCGCCTTATCGTAAAACTCAAGGCTACGATCTAAATCTAAAACGTTGAAGTTAAAATGGTTAAAAGTAAACATGTTTTCTCCTTTAAATTGAATAGAATACAAATTCAATTGTATTAGCGATTTCCTAGAGCATCTTTTAAACTAGGAATTCGTTTGATACCATTTGAAGTTGATTTAATTAATTCGATTTCTTTCATACTTAAATAAAATTTTTCTGTATTATATCATACAATAATAGGCATCGATAATTGTCTATAAATAATTCAGCAGTATTAATGTACTAATAGTATAATCTAAGGTATTCTATTGACGTTTTGTTATATTTATTATTTAATTAGGATATTATCTTTCAAAGATGGATATAACCAGGTGCGTGCTTCCCCTACGCGAGGTGGGCATCTGATTTTTATTTGATATTCTGCACTCTACTTGCTTTATAAGCATGTATAACTTGCACAAAAAACTAAAACAATCATTTAAAAGTCAATGATTCTAATCATTTTGGCGGACACGGGAACCCGTGGCTTCTCGCCCCATCATTATTGCATAAAAAAGAGACGAGCCTAGCTCGTCTCTTTTTGGCGGAGGACATGGGACTACTATGGCGGCTGCAGTTCGAATTTCGCTTCGCTTAATCTCACTGACCGCCTCTGTATTTGACCTGCCTTACCTCTCCCTTCGCTTCGCTCGGCAGTCAGCTGGCTAGGTCATAATCGAACCTCACGGGAACCCGTGGCTTCTCGCCCCATCATTATTGCATAAAAAAGAGACGAGCCTAGCTCGTCTCTTTTTGGCGGAGGACATGGGACTACTATGGCGGCTGCAGTTCGAGTTTCGCTTCGCTTAATCTCACTGACCGCCTCTGTATTTGACCTGCCTTGCCTCTCCCTTCGCTTCGCTCGGCAGTCGGCTGGCTAGGTCATAATCGAACCTCACGGGAGCCCGTGGCTTCTCGTCCCATCATTATTGCATAAAAAAAGAGACGAGCTAGGCTCGTCTCTTTTTGGCGGAGGACATGGGACTCGAACCCACGGGGCTGTTACGCCTTACCTGATTTCCAATCAGGCTCCTTAGCCACTCGGTCAATCCTCCACACGCGTCTATCGCACTCTTGTTAAATCGTGCCTAATTAGATTAACATAAACAGAATCTAAACGCAAGTCGTTATTATATTCACGTGTATGGTATTATTTTAATATAAATAGAAAGGAGTCTCATATGCACGAGCTTATAGAACTATTAAAATCTGATATGAAGCCTGCACTAGGTGTAACTGAGCCAGGTGCTATAGCTTTTGCTGTTTCCACGGCTTGTTCGTACCTTAGCGGCGAGGTAGAGAGCATCGAGCTTAGACTTAATAGTGGTATATACAAGAATGCTTTTACCTGCGGCATACCAAGCAGCCCTCACCTAGGCAATCTATATGCCGCCGCACTAGGTGCAATCGCTGCCGACCCTTCTATGGGCCTCGAGTGCCTTTCTTCGGTTACTCCTGCAGATAATGAAGTTGCCGAGAAGATGATTTCTGATGGTCGCATTAAAGTTGTGCTATCGGAAGTGAGTAGCCGCATACACATAGAAGCAGTTGCTCGCTGTGGCGAAGAATCTGTAGAAGTCATCATCTGGGATAGTCACACCAACATTACGTGTATAAAGCACAATGGAGAGATCATACAAGGCAGTGATTCTCCTACTGATGAGCAATCTGAATCAACTGAGCCACCGATAATTCACAAGTATACCCTCCAAGACTTCGTGAAACTTGTAAATGAAGTCCCCTACGAAGATATAGAGTTTATAAAAGATGCTTACAAGGTAAATTTGGATCTTTACAAAATATCTATGGATAGCGACCGCACGACTTTTGCGAAATCACTTTATGCTATTAACGGAAACAAAACTATCAGTGACAATGATGTAAATACCGCGAACTTACTCTGCAACGCAACTATCGAAGCGAGAGTGCTCGGCCTCGACGCTCCTGCGATGAGTATTACGGGATCTGGTGCACATGGAATTATCGCCACACTTCCACTATATGGATACTGTAAAATCCATAACATCAAAGAAGAGAAGCTTATCCGAGCAACCGCTCTTAGCTATCTAGTATGTACGTATATAAAGGAGTACTCTGGCAAACTATCTGCATTTTGCGGATGCGCTATTGCTGCTGGTAGCGGCATGGCTACTGCTCTCGTTTATCTTGACGAAGGTGATACTGATGCAATGTACAGATGTCTTAATAACATGGCTAGTAGCATAACTGGAATGATCTGCGATGGCGGAAATCACGGCTGCGTTATGAAGGGTGTTTCTGCTGTGGATACGGCTTTTCGCTCAAAAGACTTCGCGATGGCTGGCATCTGTATAGAAAGTCTACATGGCATTAATGGATCTACCCCCGAAGAGACGATGCACAACATGGGCTTAATCGCCTCTCCTGGTATGGTCAAGACCGAGGAGACGATTCTAGATATTATGAAGTCAAAGCTATAACGACAAAGCGGACGGTAATACCGTCCGCTTTTATCTTTTTCGATTCAGCTTGAAAATCGATTGAGCTTTTACTATTCGTAAATCTTATATTCCTTTGTCTCAAGAGCTCTGATAGCTCCCTCAGCAAGGGACTTCATCTCTTCCTCACCAGGGAATCTTAGAACTGGAGCAATCTTTCCTACGTAAGAAGTGATATCTTCGCAGAATTTATCACTGTAAGCCATTCCACCAGTGTAAACGATTGCGTCTACATCAGAGCGAAGAACTGCTGACATCGCACCGATATCCTTTGATAGCTGATATGCGATTGCTCTGAATGCACCTAGGCACTCCTGATCACCCTCATCAAACGCCTTGTCTTCTACTGTACGGAAATCCTTTGTTCCTGTGTAAGAGAAAACACCAGCCTCGTGACCGATGATTTTCTTGACTTCAGCCTTAGTCTTTCCAGAGAAGCATAGGTTAACTAGAGCATTTGCAGGAAGAGAACCACCTCTATCCATACCCATTGAACCTTCGTCCTTTACATTGAATACGTCTACAACTCTACCCTTCTTGTGAGCTGCAACAGATACTCCACCACCGAGGTGGGCAACGATTAGGTTTAGCTCCTCATATGGCTTTCCAATTTCCTTTGCTGCCTTTCTAGCAACAGACTTCTGGTTAAGAGCGTGGAAGAAGCTCTGTCTCTCCATACCCTTTAGTCCAGTGTATCTAGCAATGTCATCTAGCTCATCTACGCAAACAGGGTCTACGAAGAAAGCTGGGATTCCAACTTTGTCTGCAAGCTCCTTGGAAATATATGCTCCGAGGTTTGCAGCGTGCTCACCGTAAGGTGGGTTCTTAATATCTCTGATAACTGCATCATTTACGATGTAAGTTCCAGATGGAATGTGCTTAAATAGTCCTCCACGACCGCAAACTGCATCGAAGTCTTCGAGCTTGTAGCCTTTCTCCTCGATAGTCTTCATAATTACATCGCGACGGAATGGCATCTGATCTACAATGTTTGCATACTTATCCATCTCAGCAGCATCGTGGTCAATACCTACGCGCATAAGCTCCTGATCATTTTCGTATACCGCAATCTTTGTGGATGTTGCACCAGGGTTGATTACAAGAATCTTCATGTTACCAATTTCTCCTTTCGTTACCTCAATATTTTAATCATGTCCTTAGTATAAATACTTTCGAACGTGATAACATGACTATTTATTTTTGTTACCCGCTTTGCGTCGCTCAATTTCTTTTAGGAGTTTCTTGCGAAGTCTGATGTCATCAGGAGTTACTTCTACAAGCTCGTCCCCATTAATGAATTCGAGCGCTTCTTCTAGGGTAAATGTTCTTGGCGGTGTCAGCTTGATTGTATCATCACTTCCTGCCGCACGCATGTTAGAAACCCTCTTGGCTTTACTTGGGTTTACAACCATATCTTCGCCTCTAGAGTTCATTCCTACTATCATACCTTCATAAACGTGAGTTCCAGGCTCTACGAACATCTGGACACGCTCCTGAATGTTAAATATCGCATATGGTGTGCAGTTCCCCTCTTCCTGGGATACCGCTACTCCGTTAGTACGCTCTGGAATCTCACCCTTCCAAGGTTCGAACCCCTCAAAACGTCTAACCATAGTTCCTTCACCATGAGTATCGTTGATAAATTCACTTCTATATCCCATGAGTCCACGAGTTGGAACGGAATATTCAATCTTGGAGTATCCGTTTCCTTCACTCATCATCTGCTTCATCATACCCTTACGTATATTAAGCTTTGAGATTACCGAGCCCGAATATTCATCAGGAACGCTCACTACAACCTCTTCAACTGGCTCGAGCACCTCTCCCTTTTCTCCGCGCTTCGTTACTACCTCAGGCTTTGATACAGCTAGTTCATATCCTTCACGGCGCATATTTTCAATTAGAATCGATAGATGAAGTTCACCTCTTCCAGATACCTTGAATGCATCAGTTGAGTCAGTAGGCTCTACTACTAGACCAATATTAACCTCGAGTTCCTTCTCAAGTCTTTCCTTAATATGTCTACTGGTTACGTATTTTCCGACTTTACCGGCAAACGGCGAAGAATTAACCATGAAGTTCATCGATAGAGTTGGCTCTTCGATGCTTATATTACCAAGGGATTCAGGGTGCACAGGATCGCAGATTGTCTCTCCTATCGAGATATCGGAAATACCCGACACAACGACGATATCTCCACATTCAGCTTCGTCCACTGACATTCTCTGAAGGCCTCTATATACGAAGACCTGATTTATTTTGGCATTGTACGACTCTTCCTTATCCTTCATGACTGCTACTTGCTGTGCAGCCTTGAGAGTGCCTCTCGTAATTCTGCCTATTCCCAATCTACCAATATAGTCATCATATGCAAGTGAGGAAATCTGTAGTTGTAGGGGTTGCTCTCTCAAATCCGGGTATGTATCGCAGTGTTCAATAATCTTATCAAGTAGTGGCTCTATATTGAAATCACCATATCCCTTAGGGCTCTTCTTAATCTTAGTTGTTCCATCATCTACCATGATGTCAGCAACCTCACTAGGATCACATACAGCAATTCCCTGTCTGGCGATACCATACATAATCGGGAAGTCGAGCTGCTCGTCATTAGCCTCGAGATCCATAAACAATTCATAAACCTCGTCAACTACCTCATCTATTCTAGCATCCTTCTTGTCTATCTTGTTGATAAACAAGATAGGGTTTAATCCCTGTTCAAGTGACTTATTGAGCACGAACCTGGTCTGCGGCATAGGACCTTCACTTGAATCTACTAGCAGAATCACAGTATCTACAGTCTTCATGATACGCTCAACCTCAGAGCTGAAGTCAGCGTGTCCTGGCGTATCTACTATGTTGATTTTGTAGTCCTTATACATAATCGAGCAGTTCTTGGAATATATAGTAATTCCACGCTCTCTCTCGATTGCGTCACTATCCATTACACACTCTACAACCTCCTCATTGTCTCTAAAAACGTGAGATTGTGCAAGTAGAGCATCAACCAGTGTTGATTTTCCTGCATCAACGTGTGCAATTACGGCGATATTAATTATCTTATTCTTTTCTCCCATCGTTACCCCTTCTAACTGGCTATACAATATTTATCTACCCGAGCTGAGGAAAAATCTCCTTCTGCGGTTAATCACGTAGTAAACGCTTTCAATAGTTCTTTCAAATTGGTGAAGTTCCCTCACCAAGACCTCCACATCACCATTCGAAACGTTAACTGTAGACGTGCGTCCTTCAGTAACTATTTCGAACCATTCTGGAGCTGGAACTTTGAAACCTCTGAATTTCTGCGCCCATATCTCATACTGTGAGAATTGCATAGCATAAGGTAACATTTCGTAGAAATATTCTGAGTTTGACTGCTGCATTATCGCAATATCCATAGGCTGCGCTTCTTCGATGAAGTTACGTATACCCATCATTCTATTTGCAAGACGAGCATTCTCACGAGCTCTAGCTGTCATAAGGCATGACATGATTGCCCCAATAGCACCAGTCACTAGTATCAGCATCGGTATTATTATCGACTTATTGCACTTATATACCAGGTATCCTACGTATATGAGTTCAGCAACATAAAGTGCAGAATACATCGAAATTGAGGCCTTGAAATGCTTCCAATCCATATCATACCTGAGATCAAATCGCCGTGCGATAATATTTAAAATACCCATGGAAAACACGAACAATCCTGCTGGCAGACCATATCTTATCTCTTCTTCGTACACATACATGGATGTTAGTACCGGTATTGCAGAAATCGCTAATGATATAGCGATAGTGCTTACGTATCTAAAAAGCTTAGATACCGTAGTGCTCGCTCTCATCTCACGCGAGCTATAACCACTTGCAACACTGCTTTCTACATCAGTGAGAATTCTCTTGAGCTTTATACCGATGTCTTCCATCTCGATAGCTCTTCCATCATACACATCCTCGAATAGTTCTGTATAAATAGCACGTATATATCTATCTTCATCAATCGATGGCGCTGCAAGTTTTACAAGTTTATACTTCTTAGGCGCATACTCAACGACCTTGAGGCATCCAGCCACTCCGAGCCTAACGATTAGTGGCACGATGTCTCTTATAGAAAGCTGCCCGTTAAACACATAAGCTACGTCAGCTGTGGATATTCCATCGATTGGCTCTGCAAGTACCTTTTTCTTGAACTTAGGATCTCTTCCTCCAGCCAACCATAAAATAAGCGATAGAAGCGCTACTGCCATGAAGAGCACTCCTCCAAAAACTATGGTCCATTCGTTGTTAAGAGGCTTCTTCCAATATCCATTAGGAAGCTCTGCCTTGAATGTAATACCGAAGTCAGATGGAATAAGTGAACCACTCATTGTAATCGTGTTTCCATCTATCGAGTACGACATTTGTTAGATACATCCTGTGAACCGAATTGACCTGCATAGTACTGTAGGTCATCCCATGGAAAGTCTTCAGGAAGCACTAGAGTGAACTTGAAGTTTTGAATAGGCACTTCCCAGTCAGGCGAAAGTGCAGTCAAATAAAATAAGTCATAGTTCGTATTCTTGTCCGCATACTCCTTTACGACGTAAGTGATATAGAATGTGTGACTCCCCTTCTTTAAACTTGTTTTATCTTTAATAATGATGTTGTACTTTGAGCCGTTTTTTACCAAAGAAAAATCAGTACCCTTAACATCTACATCGCTAATCATGTAGTTTCCTGCAGGTACATCAAATTTAAGTTCCGAAAGATTATTAGGAAGATTAACCGTTATCTGCTTAGTAACTTCGTAATTGTGATTTTTCTTAACAACCGCCTTAAAATCATAATTGTTAATCTCATAGCTGTTGTCCTTAGTTGCACCGAAAGAATCAGCCAAAACAAACCCCTGACTAACGCTCATAATTACGATAATTAGCAGCAATCTAATTAAGTATTTGTATGTATTTGACAACGCTCTACTATTGCTCGTCATTATACGTCTCCTTTAGGCAATACTTCTAAATATTATACCGCATAAAAGGGCTTAGCACAATAATTCAAAGGAACATAGAATAGTTGATACACTTTGCACCTTAGTATAAAATACAGAATAGATACTATATTAACGAGGACACTATATGAAGAGACAAGATTATATATCATGGGATGAATATTTCATGGGAGTTTCCCTGCTTGCAGCTAAGCGAAGCAAGGACCCAAACACACAGGTTGGAGCGTGCATTGTCGATAGTAACAATGTAATTTTATCCACAGGATACAACGGATTCCCTGTTGGTTGCTCGGATGATGATCTGCCTTGGGAAAGAACTGGCGAGGACACCAAGTACCCTTACGTTGTTCATGCAGAGCTCAATGCAATTCTAAATTCAGGGGGTAAGTCACTTAGAGGTGCAACGATTTACGTTGGACTTTTCCCATGTAATGAATGTGCTAAGGCAATTATTCAGTCCGGCATCAAGGAGGTCGTATATCTAAACGATAAGTATGCTAACGAGAAATCCACCTTAGCATCTAAGCGAATCCTAGGCATGGCGGGAATCAAACTTCGTAGACTTACACCGAGGGAAAAGAGCCTCGTACTAAGCTTCGAAAATGAGCTTGATAGATAGCACTTAGATTTATCACGATTATTATTAAGGAATTATTTTGTTAATTGGAGGTACTGTTATGAAACTTCTAGTTGTTGGTCCTCGCGGCAAAATGGGTCGCTTAATCACAGAGATTGCTGCAGACCGCGAAGAGATCACTATCGTCGGTGGTGTCGCTCCTGCTGATAGAGATTACATCGGTAAGGACATCGGAGAAGTCGCTATGGTCGGCAGAGTGCTAGATGCCCCTGTTGTTTCGGACATCGAAGAGCTAATTGATGACTGTGATGTGATCATCGATTTCGCCACTGTTGAGCAGGCTATGACTACACTCGAAGCTGCGAAAAAGCACAAGAAAGCACTAATCTGTGGAACTACGGGTTTCAGTCAAGAACAGCGGGAAGCATTTGAAGAAGCAGGCAAAATAATCCCTGTAATGCTTGCGGCTAATACATCTAGACTTGTAAATGTTATGTATAAACTAATCGAAGATGCTACGAAATTAGCTGGTGATGTGGATGTTGAAATTCTCGATATGCACGATGGTACTAAGCTTGACTCACCTAGTGGTACGGCTAAAGAAATCGGAGAGCTCGTAGCTAAAACTAGAGACGAATCTCTCCACGATGTAGATAGATACGGCAGGCAAGGACGATGCCCTCGCGAGCATGGCGAAATTGCTTTTCACTCCATCAGAGGCGGAGATATCTCAAGCAGCCATACGACATATTTTGTTGGTCTCGGTGAGAGACTTGAGATTACTCATCACTCTCAGAGCTTTAAGTGCTTTGCTGCCGGTGCAGTTGACTGTGCAGTTTACCTCAGCAAGCAGCCTGTTGGATCATATACGGTTCAGGATTGCTTTGGGCTGTAGACTATTTATGTCAATCAACCCATAGTGAATATATTGACTTCTGCTCCTTTATTTGTTGTTTATAGACCGTATTTAAAGTGTAGCAGAAGTTTTTCATCTATAATGATATTTGTTTATTACCCTACCTCATATTACTAACTGTATAATTATTTATATTAAGATTTAAAGCTTGATTTGTAGTTTTTTTATTATTCTTTATGATGAAACCAATAAGAATGGAATCCAGAATTAACAACAAATCCTCCCTTAGGTACTTGTCGTATTGTATTAACTATATTGATGTAGTCCCCTACCCCAAAAATAAATGGAAATGCACAGTATGATAATACTTTGGTTCCTATATATCCCATGTTTACAAAAAACACAGCCCAGAAAACATATGGAATAACGGCAAAGATTAGTGTTGGCGCAATGGACATTAGTATAAATCTTTTTTTCTCGAGTGGCTTTGTAGAATGGCATACTAACACTCCATTGTTTAGTGATATGTATATCTTCACATCCGCATTTTTTCCGTAACACACCGCATGGATATATTCATGTAATATCGCCTGTACAATCCAAAGAGCCACTATATCCAAAGTAAAGTAATCTGCACCTATGTATGGTACACCCTGAATATCAGAAATTACCTTACTTACGGTAACAAAAATAATCGTTACGACTATTGCTAAAAGTAACATCTTAAGAACAAACGCCTCAACATCCTTGCTCTCCTTGAACATAACTGCATTATCAGGCAGATTCGCTTCTTCTAGATTATGCAAATCTTTAATTAATTTATGCTTATTTAAAAACTTATACATAAAGATGTCCTAATATATACGATATAATCAATGAGGTAATAATACCTAAAAAAAACAGTACAAACTTATTCATATTTTCTCCAGTAAGCGGTGGTACTTTACTAGTATCACCGCTAAATATAATTTATAACTAATCTATTGCTATTTTCCCCTATTCCCCCAAATGTATTTTTCCGGAGCACACCATCCACATATATAATCTAACATATCTGCAATCCACTGCTTATTTAGACTATCCGCTAAATCGCTCTATCAACTTATCCGCCTGCTTTATGCCGTCGCATGCTGCTGATGTAATACCACCTGCATATCCACAGCCCTCACCTGCAGGATAAATGCCGGAGATTGTTGTGCTTTCGCCCGTCTCCCTATCTCTAATAACTCTTAGAGGTGCCGAGCTTCTAGTTTCAACAGCTTTAATCACTGCATCTGGGCTATCATATCCGTGAATCTTCTTAGCGAAATTCGGAACCGCCTCTCTAATCGCCTCATACGCAAAGTCCGGAAGAGATGCTATGACCTTATCTGCTTTTCCAGAGAGGAACTCACCCATATTACATGTTGGAGGTTTGTAGTTTCCACCACCGTTTTCAAAAGCGAGCCTTTCGTACTTCTGCTGGAATCTGATGCCTGCTAGCACATCATCGGATTCAAAATCGCTCACTCTCACATCGCAGAGAATACCACTGTTAGCAGTCCCGCTATCTCTCCTTCTGTTGCTCATACCGTTAACGCAGACTTCTCCTCTATGTGTCGAGCAAGTTACAACCTCTCCTCCAGGGCACATGCAAAAAGAATATACGCCTCTACCATTGCTCGCTTTGTACGAAACCTTGTATTCCGCTGGCGGAAGCCTATCCTCTGATCCGTACTGTGCTCTATCGATTAGCTTTTGTGGATGCTCCATTCTAACTCCTATAGAAAGTGGTTTCTGCTCCATCTCAAGATTCGCTTCTTTGATAAGTTCATACGTATCTCTCGCACTGTGACCAGTTGCCAAGATCATTGCATTAGTCGCAAGTACTTCCGTTCCTCCGTCTGGAGAAGTGATGGTAACAGACTCGAGTTCGCCATTTGAAATCGATATGTTGCAGAGCTTTGCTCCAAACCTAACTTCACCACCAAGGGCAATTATCTGTTCTCTAAGCCTTACTATCACTGCTCTCAGCACGTCTGTACCTATGTGAGGCTTATGCTTATATATAATTTCTTCTCCTGCACCAGCGTCAGCAAAAGTCTCCATTACGAACTTGATATTAGGATCTTTGATGCCGCTAGTTAGCTTTCCATCTGAAAATGTACCGGCTCCACCTTCTCCGAATAGAATATTGGAATCTTCATTTAGAACGCCCTCGTTTTTAAATGCCTCTACATCCTTAACACGTTCAGCCATACTTTTACCGCGCTCTATGACTATAGGTCTATATCCATTCCTAGCAAGCTCTAGGGCAGCAAATATCCCACACGGTCCAAAGCCTACGACAAGCGGGCGACCTGTAAGCTTCCCGTTTCCAGACTCTGGTTCCACTTTTTCAATTGGATTATGCACATTACACTTGTGCTTTTTTGCAAGTCTAGGTGCCACTTGTACTCTTGTCGTAAAATCAACGGTATACACCATGAAGATATTTGACTTGTCCCTTGCATCTATCGACTCACGAGCGACCTGCCAAGTCATGATGTCTGAAGCTTTTAATGATAGTTGCTTAGATATTTTGTCCGGTAAATCGGTCATTTCACGCCCCACAGGTAGCTTCACTTCGCTTATCCTATATGAATATTTGCCAGGCGTCTCTCCGCCACGCCATACTCTATCTATAATTCTCGCCTCCATACTTTATCCTTCTTTATATAATCCTATTCATATCTAAAGCTAAATACGTCCTGCTGCTGCACCTGCACGCTTTCCTGTTAAGAACGCATGATTGAGGTTATATCCGCCGCAGAAGCCGTCATAATCTAAATTTCGCCAACTATAAATAGGTTACTTACTAGCTTTGACTCAAGCGATAATCGATCAACTTCAGATTCTATAACTCCACCTGCAGTGCACTGCGCTTCCTTCCACCCCTTCTGGCCGGTTGGCTGAAATTTAAGCGCACTAGCACTGGCTACCAGTTTCTCTCTAGCTTCCTCTGTTTTTAATACCGAAGAGTTTTCATCTGCTTTAAAACCTGCCTGCTTAATTATTTCAAGTGCTACACCTTCCTTGTAGACAGTCTTAAACACATCTACAAGCTTCTCACTTACACACGATTCTTTGCGCACACTAGAAGCTCTCTCAGCCGCACATTTTAACACTTCTCCTAAATTAATCTCACTACATAAATCAAGTTCGATTTTGAAATTTGAAAAACCATCACCCCGTTCAAATCTCATCATCTTAGATAGGTTAAATATGCAGATGCCCGAGAGACCAAACTTAGTGAATTGTACTTCACCGTCTTCCCTATGTATCTCTTCACCGTTCTTAAGCAGCTTTGCTTCCGCGCGCACTCTTATACCTGATAACTTTGATAAATCTTCATCCCCACACTCTATCGGTGCAAGTGAAGGCACAAGTCTAGTTACTGTATGACCAAGATTCCTAAGCCATCTATATCCGTCGCCCGTTGAACCGTAGACAGGTGCAGACTTTCCACCAACCGCTACTACAAGAGTTGATGAGTATATAGTGTGTATATGACCATTATGAATTCCACCTTCGTAATTTATTGCTCCTATGGAAACAGTAGTTACGAACCCAGCTCTACAACTATCACTTGATACTTCAGATACGGTTAAACCAGTATATACCTTTACACCGAGCTGTTTTAGCCTTAATTCAAGCATATCTGAGACATCAGCTGCAGACTCAGATACAGGGTAGAGAAATCCATTGTCGTTAGTTTTAGTCACTATGCCTAGAGAACTCAAAAATTTAATTACCTCGCCAAAGCCATTTGCCTTAACGTTAGTTATATTGCATCTTCCATTACCAGTCGCACGAAGTTTACGGCCCATGATTTCATTTTTTTCAATCAAAACCACATCAAGCTCAGCATTGCTTCGCTTGGCGCTTATTGCAGCGGCCATACCTGCTGGTCCACCGCCGATAATTAAAATGTCACATCTTAGTGATTCGGGAAACTGCGGGCTTTGAAAAGAGCTCTTTTGCCCCTTATGTTTTTGAGCCATAAATACACCTTCTTGCATATATAAAATCATATAATTATATCATAATAGGCTAACACAAACATGCTCAGATGATTGTATTAGCCCATAAGTCCTATATTTATTAAATCTATTTATTCGCTATGCTCTATGCGAACTTCTCCGATGCTGCCTTCAGCTGTTCCGCTTTATCTATATCTTCCCATCTAACGCCAAGTGCATCTCTGCCGAAGTGTCCGTATGCGGCTAGTGATCTATAGATAGGCTTTAGAAGATCGAGCTGCTTGATAATAGCAGCAGGTCTCATATCGAAGTTATCTCTCACTAGCTTGGCGATATCTTCATCCTTGAGGTTTGCAGTCCCATAAGTATTTACATATACGGAAACCGGCTCTGCGACACCGATTGCATAAGCTAGTTCAATCTCGCATTTACGAGCAAGTCCAGCAGCGACTATATTTTTTGCAATATATCTAGCCATATATGCACCACTTCTATCAACCTTCGTTGGATCTTTGCCTGAGAATGCACCACCACCATGGCTAGCATACCCACCGTAAGTATCAACGATAATCTTACGTCCAGTAAGACCAGAGTCACCCTTAGGACCACCGATTACGAATCTACCAGTAGGATTTACAAATATCTTTGTCTCATCGTCTATTAACTCAGCAGGGATTATTGGCTTAATTACATGTTCGACCATATCACGTCTAATCTGCTCGAGAGTTGCATCTGGATCGTGCTGTGTAGAGATTACTACAGTATCAACTCTTACAACCTTGTCATCATCATACTCAACTGTTACCTGAGTTTTACCATCTGGTCTTAAGTAGCTAATTGTGCCATCCTTTCTAACTTCAGCAAGTCTTCTTGCTAGTTGGTGAGCGAGTGAAATTGGCATAGGCATGAGCTCATCTGTCTCATCACAAGCAAATCCAAACATCATACCTTGGTCTCCAGCACCTGTCATCGCATCGTCACCAGCTTCAGTGCCTTCCTTTACCTCAAATGATTCATTAACACCCATAGCGATATCTGGGGACTGCTCTTCAATGCTTACGAGCACCGCACAAGTGTTGCCATCAAAGCAAACTTCACTGCAATCATATCCGATACCTTTTACAACATCTCTGACGATGCCTTCGATATCAACTGTACAAGTAGTTGAAATTTCGCCAAATACAAGTACGAACCCTGTCTTAGTTGCAGTCTCGCATGCTACGTGAGCATGTGGATCCTCGGCAATTATTGCGTCAAGAATCGCATCAGAAACTTGATCGCAGACTTTATCTGGATGTCCTTCTGTAACCGACTCTGATGTAAATAGCTTCTTCATTAAAACCTCCTCTGGACAGCCGTTAATCTGCCCTCTATACAAAAAAACTCTTCAGCATGAGCCACATGCACGAAGAGACAATTTCCAACTATATATGTGAATATGTCTCCTCATCTTTCAGGCTTTGCCTGTGGGACTTGGCACAACCGCAATACACGATGCTGCCGCGAGTTCACCGGGCCCATTCCCTCACTCGCTCTTAATAAGGATTTCAAAAGTATTATATATGTATTTTGATGAGTGTCAAGTTGCAGATGTTACACATAATGGTTTTTTGAGAAAAATGCTATCAGGAGCGAGATTATGTCATAGTTTTGGTATAATTAAAATGTTATATATCGATAAGGAGATTTAAGATGCCTGAACTACGAGTTATAGAAGGTAAACTTTCAAATAAATATAATCATTTCATAGATTATCGCTTTGATTCGTGTATAGCTACTAACACACGTCTCATGGGCGTTGTTGCGATGAAGGTGTCATGGACTGCAAAGGATGGAAGCAAGGACAAGCTATTCCAGCTGATTCACCTCGATTTCTCTGAGTACGGTGTAGATGATTACTGCGAAATATTCTCAAACGCTAACAATCCAGAGGGCGGACGCGAAGTCCGATCCGAATGGAAACGAATATCAGGTAGTCTCGGTGGCAGTGAAATTAAGATTCCTTTCTTTACAATGATACAGCTAATCGATGAGGTTGTAGCGACTAATGAAAAGTATTATGAAAACCATGAGATATTTATTCAAGATTTTCGTAAGGAAACACTGATGAGACTAAACCTTATGAAGGAGGCATCTAGTAAGCTGCTCTATGAAGCTGCTAGCTTTGATAAAAAAAGCAAAGAAGGACAGCAGTTAGTCTGCAAATCCCCTCTCACCTCGTTCGAACTCATCAACTACTTCCTTATGAGAATGCTTGATAAAGATTATCACGGTGCTTCATTCCTCGGAGATATAAGCATTAGCGAGATGAAGCGAAGTAGGTTTAAGGAAATTGGTCTCGCTGAGCTAGTCAGAAATAAAATATCAAAAGCGACCACTGCCGCTACTCCTAACGGAGAAGCGACAGTGTACAAGTGTAAATTCACAGCGCTTTCCAATTCATATATCTATGGAGAAGCATTGATAACGCTATCACCGCGCAGCCTCACACGAACACGCCGCATCTTGGAGTTCGAAGTGACGACCCTAATGAATATCTCAAGCTACGAGGCAGCGCTTCAGCTCCAGCAGGCCGAGTATATAACACTGTACGAATTAACAGTGCCTGCAGAAGCATTCGATTTGGATGATTCCGTCTTCGGGGCAGACGCCTCGATGACGCCAGCCCCTAACGGAATCACGTATGTCCTTTATAACAAAGACAACTATCATGTAGATTCATCTAATTATTTTATGAATCATGATTTATATGGGGCATATCTGCTTACACAAAGCAACGAGCTAGTGGTCATGAGTCACGACATCATCAAGATAACAAACATGGAAGCAGATATAAGCAGGAGCATGAACTCTGACAAACTCGAATTAAAAGGCAGATATAAGCTAGAGACACAGGTCTTTAAGAGCTTTTCTGAGATGCCTGGGGCTAAGTTTAGCGAAATGATTTACAACCCCGAAGATAATGACTAAATTTATCAGTCAACTGTTGTTCTTTTTCGGCAAATGAATTTAATGCAAGTTATCCACATCGCTCGAATCCCAATAAAATGCACACATCACGAATTATCCACATAAAAGTCAAAAATCGTATACAATCTTTTCAACATAATAAAGTGGATAAGTTAATAATGCTAATTGTGTAATTTCCAAGGCTTAGCGATTCTAATTTCAGATGTCAAGAGAAGTTATCAACAGTTTTCAAAAATACTTTTACATAATTTTGTTCGATTTATGAAAGAATAGTTCAACATGGAGGAAATATGAAAACAAAAAAAGTTTTCCACAGTGATCAATACTTAAAAACACTTGAGGCGACAATAATCGACATGATTATTGTTAAAGATAGAACCGAAATCATAACAGATAAAACTATTTTTTTCGCTGAAGGTGGTGGGCAACCTGGCGACAGAGGAACTATCCATCTATCAGATGATAGCAGCAAAATAGTAACAATTTTTGATACTCATGATTCGGGTGATGCGGTCGCCCACTACACAAATGATGAAGTACCATTTACAGTCGGCGACAAGGTCACATTAGAACTAGACTGGACATTCCGTTTCACAAATATGCAGAGACACTATGGCGAGCACATCCTTAGTGGAGCGATCTACAAACTGTATAAAGGATCTAATAAAGGCTTCCACATGGGGAAAAATTATATAACCATAGATATTGATCTCGGAGGTGAGCTCATGACCGAAGAAATGCTCTCAGAATCTGAGCTTCTCGCCAATGAAGCGGTGTGGAAAAACCTCCCTATTCAGGCTCATCAGTTTGACTCAGTTGAGGCAGCTAATGATATGCCACTTAGAAAAGCAGTTAATGAGAAGGTAGATGGCAACGTTGTTATCGTTACGGTTGGTAATCCTGATGACCCATTCGACTGCTGCGCATGTTGCGGCACATACCCTTCCTTTAGTGGCGAAGTTGGGATAATAAAAATTTTTAAGGCTGAGCCTAACAAGGGGATGACCAGAATCTACTTTGACTGTGGCCGAAACGCACTGCTTCACTACCGCGAGTCGCATAAGATTCTTACCGAAGTAGCGGAGAAATTCTCATCAAAACCAGAGAATCTAATGCACGCCATTGCTAAGAAGGACAAAGAAGAAACCGAGTTAAAGACAGAGCGCGCAAATCTTGCTGAATATGTTCGCAGTGTTGAAGCAGAAGTGATTGTACATAGTCTCGAAGCCGGCACAAACTTCATATATAAGGAGTATGATAGCATCGCTCCAAATGATCTTCAGAAGCTAGGCTTTAAGGCACTCGAGATGATTGACGGAAAAAAGCCACTCCTCGCCCTTGCAAATACTTCTTCACATACGCTCATGCTAGTCTCCGACGGAACCTACCCTTGCGGCATGCTCGTTAAAGAACATGCTAATAACTTCAGCGGAAAAGGGGGAGGACGCGATGATAATGCCCGAGCGCAATTTGATAGTAAGGATAATCTAGTATCATTTGTAGAAGCGATAAAACAAAATTTATAGGTTGATAAATATTCATAGGGTTGTGATATAATTAGTTTAAGGAGGCGATGTTATGTCAAATAAAGTCATAGTAACAATTGGAAGAGAATTTGGTAGCGGCGGTCACGAAGTTGGCAAGAGACTTGCAACGGAGCTAGGAATCAAATTCTATGATAATGAATTCATCAGCATGGCAGTTCAGAAGACTGGCTTCCACGAGGATTACGTTAAGAACAACGAGGAGAAGGCTCCTGATTTTGCAGCTAGTGCACTCTTTTCAGGAATCGAACTATATCAGCCATCTCCATACGATAAGATTCAAGCAGAAGAATATAAGATTATTAGAGAAATCGCTTCTGAGGGTAGCTGTGTTATCGTAGGACGTGGTGCAGACTACATACTTAGAGATCAGTCACATGTTAGCATCTTTCTATTTGCTCCTCTAGAGGATAGAGTAAAGCGTAAACTTGCTCTCCTTTCTGGACAGGATGCAAAGAGCATGACTCCTGCTCAGATGGAGAAAATAGTCAAGCAGATGGACAAGCAGCGCCGTAGATACTACGAATACTACACTGACACAAAGTGGGGAGACAGGGATTCATATGATCTGCTCATCAACACTAGCCGTGCAGGCATCGATGGTGCAGTAAAGATTATCAAGACATATATAGAGTCGAGCCGTGGTGAGAGTATGATGCCAGATTAGATTTTTGTTCAACTCTAAATATTAACTACAATATTTACTATATGGCAATATAAAACGCGGGTTATAGGACAAAACGTGTTGGTCGCTAGTCCCAATAATTCTGAAATTCAGATGACTTATGCAGCTCTCCCCAGACCACCGCATCTCCCCATGTAGGGATAGATGAAGTGCGTTTATCTAACTCTGAAATCTTCTGGTATATCGCTGCAATACTTTTGTCCGTTGGCATTACTTTTAATAGCTCAGAAACAGAAAGCGGTCTTGGTGAGTGCACATAGCACCACCAGAAGACCGCTTTTATTCTTCTTTCAACAGATAGTCCACGGTGATTCCTTAGCAAGGCTCTTAGCCTTGCATTTATACCGCCTTCTATCTGGTTATTTGTAGATGGAGCCTTGCCTATCTTAGCTATTAAATCTTCATCCAAATAAGTGAATAGAGTGCCTTCTTTTACCAACCTAGAAAGAGATCTCTGTGCCTTTAAAAAGTCTTTCATGCGTTGCTCTCCAATTGCCGTTTTTCATCTAGTGACCTTTGGCTCAGAAACTTGTTGTGTTTTTCTCATCCAATCTAAGAATTCATCTACCCATTTATCTGCTTCAGATCTAGTTTCTAGGTGTAGTAGTCTTTTAGCAAGAGCATATAATTCAGCCCCTGCAAGGGTTTTAGGTCTTGTTGTAGTATATCTTCTTACTTGAGAAAACACATGAAAAAGGCATCTCTGGTGCTTTGCATGAGGCCATACCTTTCTCAAAGCTTTATTAAATCCTTTTCCTCCATCCGAAACTACAAGTGCAGGTTCAGTAATCCCTAGACATTAATGAGATCCATGCATTTGCATGCTCATAGCGGCATAAGTACCAACCTAGCACATGGTTTCTGTCACAGCAAATTAAAAACACAAGCATTACGGCACAGGTAAATTCCATCTACGAATACTACTGAATGCTTTTCTTCTACAACTGGTGGTAATGTCCATATATCCCAAAATTTGGATGTTTTTCGCCTAAATGTACGACCACCTCCAGGCATATACTTTTGAATATCTTTGCTAAAAAGCCACTTAAGAAATATATTAAGCTGCTTGGTTAGATTGTCTATTTTAGGGGAAAACGCCATCTTACAATTACAACAAAACCACCTCTGTGTTCCTGTATTTGTCTTACCATATTTCGAGCAACACCTACCACAAACAGGGCAAATAACACGCTTCATTTTACAATCCTCCTAGAATACTATTTCTAAGGAAGATATAACCCTAATACGCCTTGAAATTTCAAGTGTTTTAGACGATTTTACCAACACGTTTTGTCCACCCTGTATCTTCTTTCAAAAAAGATATAACCGCTGTAGCCGTTGAAATTTCAACGACCGCAGCGGTTTTTACCAACACGTTTTGTCCTATAACCCAAAACGCAGATGTTTATGATTGAATCAGCAAAGATTCATTCTTTAGCATCTGCGTTATACGTTTCTCATTTGATTAAGCCTTACCTATATAGATCTCAAATACTCAACCTCTGATGGACCAAGCTTCCTATAGCCGCCAACTGCAAGCCTCCCGATTACTAGATTACCAATCTTGATTCGCTCTAGCCCCTGAACTGGTGCATCTACAGCCTTAAACATGCGGCGAACCTGATGATTCTTCCCCTCATGAATTGTTATATCAACAACTGTAGAGTTTCTATTGTGCTTTATAACCTCTACCTTGGCAGGCGAAGTTCTAAAACCACCTATGTCGATGCCTTTCAAGTCTTGCAATCTTACCACGTGTAAGTATGCCAGATACTACCGCACGGTAAGTCTTGTCGAGCTCCTTCGACGGATGCATGAGTCGATTTGCAACATCTCCATCATTTGTAAGAATAATAAGTCCGGAAGTGTTATAATCGAGTCTTCCCACCGGAAAAATTCTCCTATCCTCATCCTGAATAAGATCAAGAACTGTCGGTCTATTCTTATCATCAGAGGTGGTTGTCACATAGCCTACGGGTTTATTGAGCAGAATGTAAGTCTTACTAGCCTCAAGCGATATCTTTCTGCCCTCATACTGAACTTCATCACCAGGCTGCACATCGTAGCCAGGTTCCTTCATGACAACTCCATTGACCGCAATCTTACCGTCTAATATGAGCTGGTCTGCCTTCCGCCTGCTTGTGACACCGCAGGAAGCAATATATTTATTTATCCTCACTGTCCGTGTCTCCTTCAAAATTAATAGATAGCTGCTCGTGAGCATTCTCCTCTTCGTATTCCTCGATATCGTCAAACTCTGTTATATCAGGTAGGTCCTTGATTGAAGTAAAGCCGAATTTCTTTAGAAACTCATCTGTTGTCTTATATAGCAGTGGACGGCCAACGCCTTCTGACCTTCCTGCAACATCAACCAAATCCTTACTCATGAGTCCATCAATGACTCTCTCGCTCTTGATACCTCTAATTGAGTCAATTTCTCCCTTAGTAACAGGTTGTCTGTAAGCTATAATAGCTAACACTTCGAGTGCTGCCTGTGAGAGTTTCTTGACTTTAACAGGAGTGCAGAGCTTCTCAATAAATATCTCGTTTTCAGCATGTGTCACAAACTGAAAAGCGCCATCTACCTCTCTAATCCTAATTCCGCGCCCCATCATAGCATACTCACGTTGTAGTTCTAAGAATAACTCTTTAACTTCCTTCTTATCAGCATCTAGAACTTCTGCTGCATCCTTGGTCTTAAGCGGCTCTCCCCAGACAAACATCATCGATTCAAGTGCTGATTTCATTACCTTATCATTGTACATCTGTCTGAACCTCTTTCTTTATAACACTTATATTCCCGTAGTTTTTCTCTTGCTTGGCATCGACTTCCTGCATCTTAATCATCTCTAGAAGCGACATAAACGAAAGCGTGATATCGTATCTATCCGCCGCCTCCGGCACGAGCTCTGTAAAATCAATATACTCACCCACAGAAACTCTGTCTTTAATTATTGCTGTCATGTAGTTTATACGATCCTCTATAGAAGCTCGTTCTCTCTTTATTCTCTGATATCTCTTTTTGACATCTGCCACACGCTTTTTCTTCTGCAAAAATGCATAAAACGCATTAATAAATTGCTCGATATCTGCTTTTAAAAGTTCATCTGGTGAGTCTAGATATTCCGATATATCTTCAGCTGGTTTCTCATGTATGCACTGGTTTACCTCCAGTCTCTCCTGAAGCATCTCAGCGATTTTCTTGGTCTTCACGTATTCAGCAAGCCTGCTCGCTAGCTCCATGCGCGGATCTTCATCAATTATAACTTCACCAGCATCATTGACACGAGGAAGCAGCATATGTGACTTGAGCCTAATAAGTACAGCTGCTAGGACTATGAACTCACTGCTCACTTCTACATTAAGTTCACCCATCTCCTTGAGATACCCAATATACTGTTCCGTGATTTCAGCCACTCGTATATCATATATATCCATCTTGGCATTCTGAATAAGATAAACCAGCAGATCGAATGGCCCTTCAAATTTATCAATTCTTACTTTATACAAGTGCTGCCTCCACGCTTGAATTCATCATCAAAATAAATTTCTTCTAGGTATAGCCCCTCTGGCGGTGCTGTGAATCCCGCTTTACTCCTATCAGTGGATGCTATGATGGCCTTCATCTCGCTAGCTTCTCTCTTACCTGTTCCAATCTCAAGCAAAGTGCCGACTAGGATTCTAACCATATTATACAGGAAACCATCACCAGTGACCCTGATAATAGTCCTGTCACCTTCTTGTATTATGGTAATATCCGTGATCGTCCTGACCGTCGTCTCTCGAGGTATTCCTCCTGCGGTCTGAAATGAAGCAAAATCATGTGTTCCAACCGCAAGTTCAGCCGCTTTACGCATAGCTTCGTGATCTAAAGTAAACCCGAAGTGATACACGTGATTCCTTTCAAAGATATCACCGCTCCTGTCGATAATGTACTTATAAGTCTTTCCATGGCAAGAAAATCGCGCATGAAAGTCTAGCGGCACTTCAGTCGCTGAAATGATTTTAATATCTCCCGGAAGGCCACTCCGCCCGAGCCCACCAGCTCCAAACCGTCTGTTCATAATAGCTGCCAACTTATCTGATGGAAGCGGATTATCCCATGTAAAAGAGCAGCATTGTCCAAGGGCATGAACTCCAGTATCTGTACGGCTTGTACCATTTACAGGCACCTCATATCCTGCAATAAAACGGAGCACATGTTCAACTTCGCCTTGCACAGTTCTAACATCAGGCTGCTTCTGCCAGCCGTGAAAGTTAGTCCCGTCATATTGAATTTTAAGAAGTATATTCTTGCTGTTCTCAGACATATTGCCCTTTCTATATATTTGTAAAGAATACGACTATCTATTATATCCTTTTATTCAGCATATTACGATTATTTGTCTTGCTATATTAAAGTAACACTAGTGGAAGATAATCCCAAAGTACCAACACATAAACTGTGACCGCCGGAAGCGCATATACAAGCATCGGTCTATGTTCATCGGCGTTAAATTTTTTAGTGATGCTCAGATAAATAATATGAATAAGTGCGAAAACAGAAATCAAAATGAATATCGCAATCACTCCATGAATACCTGTAACTAAGCCTATGGATATGTAAAACTTGATGTCCGCCCCACCAATTACTGTCTTGTTATAAATTATTCTCCCTAATCCATAAGTTGCTAGTCCGAGCGCTAACCCGATGAGAGCACCGTAAAGTGGTTCGAGCAGCCTATCATGAAAACTCACAAACCCAACTGCTGATACGGCTAGCAGAACATTGAGCTGATCAGGAACTAACCTGTACTTGGCATCACATATTGCCATCATTGATGCAATGAAAATTAAGAGCATGCCAGCAATCATGTATTGTGCTGATTCCCTAACAGCCAAAAATACGCCACTTGCTCCGAAGAATACTGTGAAAACGAGCTTCCACGGAGTGCTAGGAAGTCTCTGTCTCTCACTTTCAATATCTGCGATAAGTGATGGAGGCAAAATTTCTCCCTCCTCCTGGAACCATCTCACAGGCATGTTATTGAACCAGACAACTGTACCATTGCCTAGCAGTAATGCGACAATTACTGAAATTACCGATTTAATTATCATAAATACGTAATATTGATCCATTCAATAATTATAACACACAATATAATATATAAGGCACCCCAAAGGGCGCCTTAAAATACCTATTATAAGCTATAGAGTCACAAATACTACCTCTTATTGGATTGTCTCCATATATTTATATTTTGAGCTGACTCAATTAGCTCTTCTCTGAATTCAGGATGCGCTAGGCTAATCAGCTTTTCGGCACGTTCCCATACTGAAGCTCCTGCGAGATTTTCTATGCCATACTCAGTTACCATAGTATATGCCTGACTTCGCGGATCAGTAATTATGTCGCCACCAGTAAACGTAGGTTTGATATTCGAATGTAGATTTCCTTTTTTATCTGTATATGTAGAAGGAAGTGCGATAAAACTCTGAGCTCTAGGATTCTTGAAACCTGCAGTGAGGAAATCAAGCTGCCCTCCAGTTCCGCTGATATGACGAGTACCCGCACTTTCAGATGAAATCTGCCCAAATAGATCCACAGCAATACAACTGTTTATGGATACGAAGTTGTCAATTTCTCCTATTACTGAAAGGTCGTTTACATAATTTATTGGAGCACAGCACATACTAGGATTACCTGCTATCCAATCGAATAACTCTTTTGTGCCATGAGCGATACTGAACACCGATTTACCTCTCATGATGTCATGCTTATTTAAATTTGTTATCTTACCTGCCTTGTGCATATCGAGATAGGCATTTACTAGCAGCTCTGTATGAATTCCAAGGTCTTTGAGCTCAGACTCAGCAATCAGTTTTCCTATCGCATCTGGCATACCTCCAACTCCGAGCTGAATACATGCACCATTTGTCATTCTATCAACGATAGATTCTGCTATCTGCTCCTCTACTGGACCAGCTACAATTGAAGGGAATTCAGTAAGTCCCTCATGCTTCCCTTCAATAACCATATCTACTTCCGAGATATGTATGGTATTTTCAAGTCCATGAACAAAAGGTAGCTTCTCATTTACCTCAAGAATGATAATATCCGCTACATCAAAAACTGCACGAGCATGAGAATTGCTCATTGACATGTTAAAGTAGCCGTGCTCATCCATTGGAGTTACGCCCATTACAGCGACATTTACAGTAAGAAAACGCCTGTAGTAATCGGGGAGATTTCTAAATACCATAGGAATGAACTTGCAGAGTCCCCTATCAGATAGCTTTCTCTCATATCCGATCATATGCCACGAATTATATGTGAAGTGTTCCGCATCTGGATCCTGCTCAGCTATCTGTAGTGGTTTAGTTATGAGCAGTGCGCGTACTTTCACATCCTCAAGTTCTTCTTTTCTTGCCGCAAGCGCCTCATCAAATAGGGTCGGGAAACCTTGATAGCACCCGAAATCTACCCAATCGCCACTATTTACAACCTGTGCAGCTTCGCTAGGTGTTTTAAGCTTTGAATTATAAAGTTCTCTACAGTTCATTGATATCCTCTAACCTTTCGTCTAGCCAAGTTCTAATATCGTCGTACACAGAGTCTCTGTCTGTCTCATTAAGTATCTCATGCCTGTCATCATAATACAGTTTGATATCCACTATGCACTTAGTGTTGCTCACATACTGCATATATGCTTTTCTAACGCCCTCTCCAAATTCCCCCACCGGATCTTCTGCGCCAGAAACGAAGAGCAGAGAAGTAGTGGGCGAAATCGTCTTAGTTCTATCCTTGTCAATACACCTCAGAACACCCTTAAACATCTCTTTGTATGCATTTACAGTAAAAATAAAGCTACACCACTCTTCCTCGCAGTACCAATCAACAATCTCAGTATCCTTTGTTAGCCAATCGAACTCCGTCCTTGCCGGCTTAAACTTTTTATTATACGAAGAGAATGCCATAGAGTTAATGAGTTTACTTCTAAATCGAGGCCCTCTCACAGCTTTAAAGATTGATGCCAGTGCACTTCCCACATGCAAAACCAAAGCATTAGGCTGGCCTGTCCCCATCACTATCGCTCCAGCTAGACCTTCAGAGTAGCTAATATCATCATTATCCGTTTCAGTTAGATACTGACGCAAGAGAAAGGATCCCATACTGTGACCGAGTATAAAATAAGGAATATCTGGATATTCCTTCGTTGTTCTATTTCTAAGTTCATGGATATCAGCAATCAAAGTCTCATTGCCATGATCTCCAAAATACCCGTAATCATCAGGCGTGAGTGCCGATTCTCCATGCCCAAGCAAATCATGTCCAACGACAACATATCCGTGATCGGTAAGATACGAAGCAAATGCACTGTACCTGCCAACGAACTCAACCATTCCATGTATTATCTGTAGCACTGCCTTAGGCTTCTCATCGGGTATCCATTTTCTAACATGTATCGGAGTCTTAGCATCTGCCGACATAAATGTTTCATCAATCTTTTTCATCAGTCAATTCCCTTGCCTGTAAATATCTGTGCGATGTACGCCATTTACATAGTTACTTTGAAATTTTCTGTCCGTGGAACTGATAATAGGTAGTCTGAAGTCTTCCGTTATATAGCTTACGTCTTCGATCAGCTTTTCTATCAAATATCTTCTCCACTTCTCGGTCAGTCGTAATCATGAAGAGAGACCACGTATGATCTTTTTCAAGAATCTCTTTTAATCGCGCATAAATTTTATGAATTGCATCCTTATCACCAATCCTCTCGCCATACGGAGGGTTAGTAATGATGATTCCATTCGATTCATCAGCTCTGAATTTGCGCATGTCCATGCGGCTGAATGATATATCTTCTTCAACACCTGCTTCCATAGCATTGGCCATAGCTGCAGCAATCGCTTTTCCATTTATATCAAAGCCTTTGATTATTACTTCGCTATCGTAATCAACAGCGTTATATGCAGCCTGACGTTCTTCATTCCACAGTTCCTCTGGGATGAAGTCCCATGTCATCGCAGCGAACTTGCGGTTAAGACCTGGTGCGATATTTCTAGCCATCATTGCTGCCTCGATTAGAATCGTTCCAGATCCACAGCATGGATCTACAAGAATCCGTGTCACATGGTCAGGATTATCCTTATCTCTACGCATCACGCCTTCCTTCCAGAAGCTAAGCCTTACAAGCGCTGCTGCTAGTGTCTCTTTCATAGGTGCTGCAACATCTACTGCCCTATAACCACGTTTATGAAGTCCTGCTCCCGATGTATCGAGAAGCAACGTGACTTGGTTCTTGAGTATAGAAAATCTGATGCGATAATTTGCACCTGCTTCATCAAAGTGATTCTGTACGTAGAAATCAGAAAGCCTTGAAACTATCGCTTTCTTGATTATGCTTTGGCACGATGGAACGCTGTGAAGCGTGGATTTTACTGATGTTCCTACAACAGGAAATGCAGCATCAACTGTGAGATAATCCTCCCATCCGATTGCCCGAACCTGCTGGAATAATTCTTCAAAGGTTTCAGCCTTGAACTCAGCAACCTTAATATAAACTCTATCGGCCGTCCTAAGCCACATATTGGTGTGAACAATGGCTTTCTCATCACCGATAAAAGTGACTTTTCCATCTTCGACCTTAACCACACTGTACCCAAGATCCTGCAGCTCCATCTTTACTACCGCTTCAAGTCCAAATGTCGCTGTTGCAATTAATTCATACTTCATATACTATACTTTCTCGAAAACTCGTCATAGAGTTCGGTGAATTCAACGCTATCCTTATCTTTAAAATCCTTAACAAACTGATGCATGTGCAGGTTATTACGCTTGAGCTCAATCTCGGCTGCTGCAATATTCGAGCAGTGGTCGGAGACCCTTTCGATGTCCGCCAGTATATCATTTAAGATAAAACCTAGCTCAATAGTGCAAGCGCCATTTTTAAGGCGCGCTATGTGGTTAGCCTTAATCTGTTCGACGATATCATCAATCAACTCTTCTAGCGGTTCTACCTTGAGAGCTGTCTTAGCATCCATCTCCAATATGGCTTTGCCTGCTAGTGTCAGTATCTCGCTGACAGCAGCGCTTAATATATCAAGTTCTCTTCTGGCTTCTCCAGAAAATGATAGTCCCTTATTATGTAGCTCATATATGCTCTCAGCGATATTTAGCGAATGATCACCAATTCTCTCTGCATCGGTAATACTGTGAAGCATCATCGACACATTTGCCGAATCCCTTTCTGAAAGCTCGACTTTAGCAAGGCTTACATTGAATGACCCTAACTGATCTTCAAAGTAATCTAATAGCTTTTCATCGTTCTTGATTTTCTCAAACAATTCGTCGTTATAACCGCTTGATAGAGTTATAGCATCTCTGAAGTTCTGAAAAGCAATCTCTACCATCTCATTAGTCTTAGCTCTAGCCTCTTCAACAGCAATGGACGGCGTAAAAAGGAGTCTATTATCAAGGAAAACTTCCATTTCATCATCTTCTTCGCCGCCTACGAATTTATGGCTGATAGGAACGAGTTTCTCAGCAAACGGGAATATAATAACCGTTGTGAATATATTGAACAATGAGTGAATAATTGCGATATCTACAGGCGTTACAGCTTTATTTATGAATCCGAAGTTTATCAGATAATGGCCAATGCTAAATGCAACCATGAATATAATCGTTCCGATTATATTAAATGCAATGTGAACTACTGCAACACGCTTTGCATTCTTACTTACACCGATACTTGAAATTACTGAAGTTACACAAGTTCCAATATTTTGTCCCATGATAATAGGAATAACCATTCCGTAAGTTAAACCACTAGTCATGGATAAGGCCTGCAAAATTCCTACCGAAGCAGATGAACTCTGGATTACGGCGGTAACTAATATACCTGCGAGTATTCCAAATATCGGATTATTAAAAGCAGTTAGAACCTTTGCAAACTCCGGCATATCCTTGAGAGGTTCCATCGCTGAGCTCATGAAGTTCATGCCGTACATAAGAACTGCAAAGCCCAGCATTACCGAGCCTGCATCCTTACGCTTATCTGACTTACTAGCCATCATCATAAGCACACCGATTAAAGCCATGATTGGCGAGAAAGCCTCTGGTTTAAGGAGCTTCAAAAATATATTGTTGCTGCTAATACCCACCAAACTGAGCAACCAGGCTGTAACAGTAGTACCTATATTGGTACCCATGATTACACCAACTGACTGCTCAAGTGTCATAATGCTAGAGTTAACAAGCCCTACTAGCATAACAGTAACTGCCGAAGAACTTTGAATAACAGCCGTTACACCGAGTCCGAGCAAGAGAGATTTAAACTTATTTGAAGTCATTGACCTCAAAATTCCCTCTAGCTTGCCACCCGCAAGTTTCTCAAGACCCTGGGACATGACTGACATACCATATAGAAACAGTGCAAGTCCTCCAAGCAAGTTGATTATCGAAAAAATATCCATATATTAATCTCCAATTAATACCCATGTTATTACGCACATATTTCTTAACATTTTATCATATTGCTAGTTTGTCCGCTTTGTTTTTGATAGATAATTTCGATACTTTTTGAATTGTTTATGTTTTTCTATCTTGTCTCCTCGTATTATCCTAACTAGTTTCTAGTACGAATCTTGCATTTTAAAAGCACAGCATAAAGCTGCGCCTTAAAGAAGAAAAATTAAAAAGGTGTATATCTATAAATGATATTTTAATGAATGAAACCCTCGGAAAACTGGCACTCCAGTATACGTGAGTACGTCTACCTGATCAGTCATAGCTTGATACGCACCGGATGCGAGAGCCGCAATTTCCCACTCCCCTGGCATAACCCATGTTTCTGAAATCCAGTCTACGTATTTCGCTAAATTCCTTACTATGTATTCGCTTCTTGCGAGCCCACCTGTGATGAGGATTGCATCTACATCGCCTTTGAGTACGCATGCACATTCACCCACAGCCTTGCAAACTGATAAATCATAGCATCGAGGACAAGCTTTGCATATTCATCATTATCCTCTTCTATGCGTTTCATGATTTCCTGAACATCAGCAGTTCCTAGGTGACTACTGAGCCCGCTATTTCTGACAATCAAATCTTCAAGTTCTTCGTGCGTGTAGTCACCACTAAATGCAATGTCAATTATTTTCTTTGCCGGTATTGTACCAGCCCTAAGGGGTGTCATTGGACCATCGCCGATTAGATTGTCGTTGCTATCAATCATCCTGCCTTTACGGTGAGCTGTTATGGATACACCGCCGCCAAGATGGCAGATGATGAAGTTTGACTCATTATAATTAATGCCTTTTTCCAAGCAGTAGCGTCTTGCTACCTCCTTCTGGTTTAGGCAGTGAACGTGACTATCTCTATAAATCCCTTTGATGCCTGTAACTCTCGCCAAATCCTGAAATTCGTCGGTATCTGGAGGATTTACGATATAAGCCTTTGCATCGTATTTATTGGCTAGCTGCCTTGCTATCTGGGAAGCGAGTAGAGCAGGATGGTGTATTCCAGAGGCTGCGGTTTCACAATCGTATATGATTTTATCATTTATACAATATACACCGCTTGTTGAGGGGAGAAGCCCTCCTCCTCTGCCAACGAATGCGTCTACCTCTTGTAGATTTACACCATTACATGCGCACCTGTTTTCCACAAGTAGCTTTCTGTAGCTGAGCTGCTCCTGTATACTGCCAAACTGAGAAAGTTCATCTTTCTTATGATATATATTTTCGATAAATACCTTTTCGCAGTTGTGATAAAACCCGAATTTCGTCGATGTCGATCCAGGATTTATAGCCACTATGTTATATATCTTTTTGTCCATAATGTCCCCCTTTGGCAGTTTTGAAGAACAGGGGAATGCAGTACATGTCCGCACACCCCTGTACTTGCCTAAATTAAGCAGTTTCTTTCGCTGCTTTGATTGAGTCGATTAGCAGTGGAACAACTTTGAATAAGTCACCAGTAATTCCGTAATCTGCAATTTCGAAGATTGGAGCTGTCTCATTCTTGTTAATTGCTATGATGCATTCAGAATCCTGCATTCCAGCCTTGTGCTGAATTGCTCCAGATATTCCTAATGCAACATATATTCTTGGGTGAACAGTCTTGCCTGTCTGTCCTACCTGATGATCAGCACTAATCCATCCGGCATCTACGCAGGCTCTCGATGAACCTACTACGCCGCCGAGCAGTTCCGCCAGTTCAGTTGCAAGAGCAATTCCACCCTCAACATCTTTTGCAATTCCTCTGCCTACTGATACGATTACATCAGCACCTATTAGGTCTACCATTTTCTTGGCAGCCTTAACGATATCTAGAACCTCTGTCTCAATATCAGAAGCGACTAATTCGAACTCTGGATGCATAATCTCTACCTTTGCAGCACCAGCTTCATCGTATGGTCTCTTCTGCATTACACCCGGTCTTACAGTTGCCATTGCTGGTCTAAACCTTGGGCAAACGATGGTAGCCATAAGGTGTCCACCGAATGCAGGACGGGTCATCTTGAGGTTGGTATTTACATCAAAGAGCTTAGTATCAAACTTCATATTGTCAACATCTAGAGATGAGCCTGAACGCAGGAAGTTTATATATCCATCGAGATCTATATCAAGGTGTGTACAGTCTGCACAGAGTCCTGTATGAAGTCTTGCAGCACATCTAGGTGCAAGATCTCTGCCTATGTTAGATGCTCCAAATAGCATTACTTCAGGTCTAAATTCCTGAACCGCCTCACTGATAACCTTAGTGTATCCGTCAGTCGTATAATTTTTGAGCAATGGGCTGTTATATACGTATACACCATCTGCACCGTATCCGCCGAGTTCAGAAGCTAGATCATCTACGTCATCTCCGAGAAGTATTCCGTATAGATTGCATCCTAGCTCATCCGCTAGCTTTCTTCCCTCGGATATAAGCTCAAATGTTGTTGGCATCATCTTGCCTTGGCGCTGTTCGCAGAATACCCATACATTCTTGAAAGCGTCGATTTGTGAACTATCGTAAGCCATGTTGAATTCTCCTTTCTATATGATGTGCTTGCCTGTCAGAATCGATACAAGCTCATCAGTGGTATTCTTGTCTGAACCTTCTAGCATCATGCCGCCACCCTTAACTGGAGGTGTAAACGACTTATAGATATTGGTTGGAGAACCCTTTAGTCCAATGGTAGTCTTATCGATAAGTGGATGATTCTCAAGTGCTGCAAAATCCATTATCTTAAGTGGCATATCCCAGCACTTTCAGTTCCGATTACGCTCATATATCTAGGTGTATTGAGCTCCTTGATGCAAGTAATCATACAAGGCGTTGGAATCTTTACGAGCATATATCCATCTTCGAGCATTCTCTTGATGATAAGAGACTCGCCTTCCTTAGCAACTTCACCGGCATATGTAACCTGTGGTAGGTGAAGCTTTTCAGCGATCTGAGGTCCTACCTGCGCAGTGTCACCATCGATAGCCTGACGACCAGCGATTATTATGTCATCCTTTTCGATTCCATAAGTATCTATTGCCGCTGCAAGAATCTGCGAAGTGGCATATGTATCTGATCCTCCGAATTCACGAGCAGAAACTAGTACTGTCTCATCTACACCCATTGCCATTAGTTCTCTTAGCATTCCTTCAGCTGGCATAGGCCCCATCGTGAAAGCTACTACCTTGTATCCAAACTCTTCCTTTAGAGTGAGAGCTTGCTCTACAGCATTTAGGTCATCTGGATTGATGATAGTCTGCATCGAAGCGCGGTTAAGTGTTCCATCCTCGTTTACTGCAACCTTGCCGGAGGTATCAGGAACCTGTTTTACTGTTACAAAAATTTTCATTTATTCCTTCCTCCTCTACTTAAGCAAATTATTTGCGATTACAACTTCCTGAATCTGGCTGGTTCCTTCAAATATGCTCATAATACGAGCATCTCTATAAAGTCTCTCTACTCTATATTCCTTGATATAGCCATATCCACCATGAATCTGTACAGCTTTGTAAGCGCAGCGGTTTGCAGCTTCTGCAGCGAAGTACTTAGCGATAGAGCAAGCCATTCCTGCCTGAGGAGAATTTTGGTCCTTGAGAGTAGCTGCGTGATATGTGAGCTGTCTTGCAGCTTCAACATCAGCCTGCATCTCAGCGATCATGAAGCTTACGCCCTGGAAATCCGCGATTCTACGGCCAAACTGCTTACGCTCCTTAGCGTACTTTACAGCTTCGTCTAGGCATCCCTGAGCTACGCCTACCGACATTGCCGCTACTCCGAGTCTACCTCCATCAAGTGTCTTCATGGCATACTGGAATCCCTTGTTGATAGGTCCAATAAGATTAGCCTTTGGCACTCTTACATCTTCAAATACAACGTCAGAAGTTGGATATCCATTGATTCCCATCTTCTTCTCAGGTGCTCCAAGCGATACGCCGTCTGCGTGCATATCTACGATGAACATCGAGATTCCGCGAGAACCCTTTTGAGATAGGTCTGTCTTTGCATAGATGATAATCCAGTCAGCCATAGGTGCACCAGATATGAAGCACTTACGACCATTGATGATAAAGTCATCACCATCTGGAATTGCTGTTGTAGTAGTTCCACCTGCATCTGACCCTGCGCCAGGTTCAGTGAGTCCGAACACGAGAATTTTCTCACCGCTTGCAACCTGCGGTAGATATTCCTTTTTCTGAGACTCGCTTCCTGCGAGCAGAAGAGGTCCTCCGCCGAGCGAATTTGATGTATTTGCATATATTGCAAGAACTGCATCCTGACGAGCGAACTCTTCATCCATGAGTACGTATGTCAAGCTGTCTGCTCCAGCTCCACCGTACTCCTCAGGAATCTTCACTCCCATAAATCCATAACGGGCCATTTTCTTGTGCATATCCCAGTTAAATTCACCCGTTTCATCTAATTCATCCTGAAGTTCCTTGGTGAATTCTGTCTCTGCAAACTCGCGGAACAGTTTCTGCTGAAGTGCATGCTTTCGATCTAAAATCATTTATTTACCTCCTTAGCATGGTATTTCATGAGATGACTTACCTTCTGTCAAAACCTCATAGATGCTGTCAACTCCACATGCTGCCATAGATTCAGCTGCCTCTTCAGTGAAGAATGCCATGTGTGGTGTGTGATATACATTTACGAATGAACGCAGATATTTAAGTTTAAAGTAAGGCATTCCTTCAGTTCTGATAATGTCTGTGCTATGTGGAATGTGGATAATGCCAGTCTCTCCTGGAAATGCATCACAGAAGAGTGCACCGATTTTTTCACTTTCAATACCATCGATAATAGCATCTACATCGAGTAGTTCACCTCTTGCGTTGTTGATGATGATTACTCCATCCTTCATCTTTGCCACTGCATCTCTATCAATCATGCCAGTCGTAGCTGGTAGTAGTGGCATATGAATTGTTATTACGTCGCATTCCTTGTATATGGTATCCATATCAACGTAGGTTGCGTATTCCTTAACCTCGTCATCCTGAACTACGTCATATGCTAGGATTTTGCAACCAAATCCACTTAGAATCTTGATTACAGTTTTTCCAATCTTTCCTGCGCCGAGCACTCCCACTGTGAGAGATCTGAGCTCTCTGCCCATCTTGCCTTTTAGTGTAAAGTCGTTGTCATTTGTGTTATACAGCGCTTTCTTCTGGTGACGCATGCACATCAGTATCGCCATTACAGAGTATTCCGCAACTCCATTTGGAGCATATGTACCGTTGCAAAGCTTAAATCCAAGCTCCTTAGCATACTCAACATTCATGTGATTGTATCCTACGCATCGTGATGCTAATACCTTAACACCCATCTTCTTTAGTTCATCAAGCACCTCGTTAGAATATGTGCTCTGCCCTAGAGTAGTGATTCCATCACTTCCTTCAGCAAGGTTAACTGTAGTATCGTCAAGATTTGCTCTTGTAATAACCACGTCTATACCGTACTTCTCACATAGATTTCTGATGACAGGCTCTTCATCAGGTCTAACTTCATATGCAGTAATTTTCATACCATTTCTCCTTTGTAAATCACTTTTCTTGTGTCAAACCTATGCATTTTCCTTGTATATTTTAAATTAGTCCCTAAGTGCTGGATCCATATCGATTGCAGCACCACTCTTTATTAACTCATCTATAGCTTCGGCAGAGTACCCAAGTTCACCGAGAATATCCTTAGTCTGTTCTCCAAGATAAGGTCCTCTCTCATATGGAGGAAGTCCCATCTGGTCGAATAGAATTGGCGGTCTCACGAGTGTACGCTTGTTTCCGTTGCTGTAAGTCATCTCGTAGAAGCAGTCAGATGCCCATGCCTGCTTATCTTCTAGGAGGCTGTCCCACTCCTGTGCAATTGCGTATGGCAAATCATTTGCATCCAGTAGCTTGCACCATTCATCGCAAGTCTTTTTCTTAAACTCTGCAGTTATCCACGCTGAGAACTCTTCACGATTAGGAATTAGATTCTTCTGTGGATAATATCTAGCATCGTCAGCAAGTTCTGGATAGCCCATAGCGTTCATCAGTATTGGATAATGTCTATCGTACTGAGGCATTGCTATTTGTAGCCATTTACCATCAGCTGTCTCATAGCAGAGCACAAGCGGATTACCTAGCTTCCATCTCTCCATAGGATACTGAGTGCTATCTGCTCCGTACTGGCTTGCCTGCAGCATTAGTGAGATATCCCATATTGCGCTGTGGAATAGCGATACCACTACGTGATCGCCCTCACCAGTCATCTTAGCCTTGAATAGTGCTGCGAGAACTCCGGCTGCTAGGTTCATAGCCACCTGATGATCTCCGAAGCCCTGAACTGTTAGCATTGGCAGGCTGTTCTTATCACGAAGAGGCCCTAAGATGCCGCCTCTTGCGTAAAATGCAGTAAAGTCGAATCCTGGGAGGTCTTTATCAGGACCCTTTTCACCGTATCCTGATACATATCCGTACACTAGCTTAGGGTATTTCTCATGAAGAGTCTCCCAATCTAACCCTGCTCTCTTGAGCGGTGACTGACGCCAGTTGCAGATAAATACGTCCGCAGTTGCTAGAAGCTTCTCTAAAGCCTCTCTTCCCTCCTCAGACTTTGTGTTGAGCGAGATACAAGTCTTTCCTGCATTCTCAAGATCATAGGATGTGTTCTCCTTCTGGTCTAAAGGTCTTCCTTCATTAACCGCAGTGTAACGTAGTGGATCTCCCATAGGGGGCTCAACCTTTATAACCTCAGCTCCTAGGTCAGCTAGAAATCTTGCTGTACAAGGCGCTGCGATAAATGTTGCCATCTCAACAACTCTGATTCCCTCAAGTGGTCTATTTCCCATTTTATCCTCCTTGAATTTATCTATATGCTTGATGCATTTTAAAACATTAACATGTCACGGAATGTTTCGAGGTTAGTCTTAACCTGTTCAAACTGCTTCATCTGCCTGTCAACCTCAACTAGGGCAAGTGGTAAATCCGCTTTTTCACAAGCTTCCTTAATACATACGAAGTCGAATTCCTCAGGATTACAAACTTTGTCATTACCACGACAACTCCCTTTGCGCCTCTCTCCTTCGCTATATCTATAATCCACTGAATTCTTGGCTTTTCTACGTTGTAGAGAACTGAGCAATTGTCAGTGTTTGCAAACTTAACAGCGAGAGCTTGTATTGGATCATCACCTTCTGGTACGTCTGTTCTATACTGCCTTGAGTGTGCACAGACATCATCTGCCACGATGTGAATTCCTATCTCATCGAAGGCTTCACTTAGCCCCGGCATGTCAGTAAGTATTCCCGATACGACTACCGGATAATTACCTACACTCTCCTCGGCAGCTTCAAGCTCGGCGATAAGCTTTTTTACAAGAGCGGTATGTTCCTCTACAAGCATGTAGTTAGCGCTTGCAAATATATCGCTTCTCTCCCGCACCGTCACTTCTGCGTGTCTTGCAAGCAGTTCATCCACACGTCTCATCGCTTCGTTGTGCTCGTTGTAAATCTTATTAGACTTAGCTAGCTTTTCCATCGAGAATTTCGCTCCAGTACATTCCTCAAGCTCCTTAATAACCCTCTCGTATCCAGCCCTCGTATAGGCGATTCCATATTCAGGCTTTCTATTCTGCGGATAGGTCATAGGTATGAACTTGATGTCTGGAACCGCGTATTTCCAGTTCTCTCCCATGGTCTTGAGAGTGTCACAGAGAGATGGAATCACGATTGCGCTAGCCCCTTCGAACTTCCCACAAATGCCTAGCTCTAGGATTGTCTGAACGATTGAGCACATGAATGCAGGAAAGTATTCTTTTGATCTATTTAGCTCCATATCAGCGCCCCAAGTTCCCATTGGAACAAGCCCCATAGAATGCACAATTTCATCTGGTGTGTAGTAAGGAACTGTGAGCACAATTTTCTTGCCTTCTGCAAGGTATTTATCCATCTGTTTGCGAGGAGATGATGCTATCTCATGAAACTCTTTAATTGAACTGTATGTCATAGCTACTTGTCTCCTTTCTCAGATTTATTTGACTCCATAATTTCCATAAGACCCTGAACTCTTGTATCATATTGTGCTTCCGAGAAATTTCTAGGATCCGCTTGGTCTCCATCAAAGCTTGTGACTGGTATATTGCATGCCTCACCTATCTGTCTACTCATCTCATACATGAATCCGCTCCACAATTTGCATGAACGGTTAGTGTGTACAAGTAATCCTTCAACGTGGTTATCCTTGCAAAGTTTGATTCTCTTATCTCTCGACTTCTCGAGGTTTATAGCATTTGGTACACTGCAGTAAGCCTTGATCATCTCATCGAATGAATGATAGTCAAATCCAAAAGCATCAGCATATATCGTTGTTACCATGTTGATACCGCGATCCTTAAGTCCATGTGAAGTTGCTCTCAGATATGGCCAGCAAGCGATTCCTTCGAACATGATCCTGTACTTCTCTTCTGCCCTAAATGTACTTGTTCCATTAAGATGATTCTCCTTATACTCTTTGAGCAGTGTCTCCATAGCTTCACCTGCTTCTTCTTTACCTCTTGCTGTAACCATTACAGCCATATGATTAAGAAGATCGAATCCATTAAATGGAGAAGGTACGTATTTTGCCTGAGCTGTTGCATCGAGCCAAGCTCTGCTCGCTCTGCAGCTAAACCCTGTAACCTTCTTGAACTTTTCATCATCCCACTTTATCCCAAAAAGTTTCTCTAGCTGATGAACTGCATCCCAGAACTGAGCGGAAACATATTCAACCTCAGCGTCAGATACTTCGTAATCAGGGTTAAATGGTATGTCTAGGATAATCATCGGAATATTTAAATCCCTTGCTAGATTCTCGTACCACTTAATCATGCAGTTACAGATATTGTTGCAGCATAGAAGCACATCCGGCATCGCTACATCCTGCTCTGGACATTCTTTGAGTTTCGCATAGGCAAGACTCACTCTTGCATAAGCACAGATGTCATTTGAGTATCCATCCGCTTCAGCAATGTTGCACATTCTCTCTCCTGCACCACGAGCAGCAATGCCGGCCGCCTGATTTTCAGGATAAGCAGTAGCAATACCTAATGTCTCTGGTATCTCTACCGGAAAGTTGCTTGAAACCCATGCAACTGGAATGCCTTCCTTCTTAGCTTCAATCGCACTTGCAAATGCATCTCCTGCGATTTTGCCAAGCTTGAATTTAGCTGAATTAGGATCAATAGGCTTCTTAGGCTTTTTGATTTCCTCTGCCATAACCATACCTCCTCAATCATTTTGTTAATCTTTTAATAATTTTTTTGACTTGTTATTACAAGACAGGTTGTTCATCGAAATCTCGTTAATTAAATAACGTATCTTTGTAAATTTTTTACTGCCCACAAGAGCAGCAAAGCTATTATCCATTATTATTTATCTGAGTTTTGTATGCGTATACTGAAGCACCTATCGCTCCAAAATACTGTGCAAGTGAATCATACTCTATCTGAACTTCGAGAGCCTTACTCATCGCATCTCTTACCGCACCGTTTTTTGCAACGCCACCTGACATACATACCTTTTCTTTGACTCCTGCTCTACGCGCAAGTGAACTAACCCTCGAGGCTACGCTGTTACAGATACCTGCAATTACATTTTCTCTGCTCTCACCATTAGCAAGCTGGCTAATCACTTCCGATTCAGCAAATACCGTGCAGGTGCTAGAGATAGTAGCTGGTTTATCTGCTTTTGATGCTAATACCTCTAGTTCAGATATATCTGCTCTTAAAATATTGGCCATCACATCTAAAAATCTACCTGTTCCCGCAGCACATTTATCGTTCATTACGAAGTTTGTCATTCTGCCCGCATTGTTAAGACAAATAACCTTTGCGTCCTGACCGCCTATATCTATTACAGTCCTCACTTCAGGAAAAATAATTTGACTTCCTAGTGCATGACATGTTAGTTCGCTTACTTCTAGATCACAGCCTTCGTACTTATTTCTTCCATAACCAGTAACAACGCTACATGAAATATCAGATTCATTAAGTCCTGAGACCTTCATAATCTCCGCTATAACTTCCTCTGGGCCTGCTGTACCAAGCCCTCCAACTCTTAGAGCCTTTGCGACAATCTTTTTGCCATCTTCGAGTATCACGCTTTTAGAAGTTGTAGATCCTATGTCTAGTCCAAGAGTATACATCTGACATCCCCCTTACATTGTATTCATCTATGTGCAATTTCATTATATCGCTCGTTATATTATAGTCAACAAACTTTGTTAAAAAATTATTATAGTTGTTTTTCAATAGTGTGTTTAATATTTTTTAATGGTCTAATATTGCTATCTCTGGAAACTGATTATTTCAGCATTTATTCGTAAAAAAAGAGAGGCTTTCGCCCCTCTTTTAGCTTGTCTTGCTATAAATTTTTGTAATAACAGCATCCTTCAATCGAGCTATTATTTTGGTTTTCTTTGTAATATGAATCTCAATTACAAAATTAATCTACTTTAATCTTATCCCAAAGCTTAGACATTCTCTCCATGCTCTTTGCATCTGTGCCATTCTTTTTAAGCTGCTTCATATACATCTCCTTTGGCACACCCATCTTCTTGTAAGCACCAAGATACTTCTTGGAATAATTGCTCATATATGCGAAAAATCCGCCCATATAAGCGGCGCCAGCTACAGCAAGAACTGCTGCTGCAACCCAAGTCCAGAAGAATCCACACACGAAAATCAAAGCAACCCAAACGATTCCTAGAATTCGATTTACCTTTGTTATTTTCTCAATATTTATAGACTTTGGAACCTGAATATCCTGCTCCTTCATCTGCTTCTTATATAGATTCTGCTGATAGCCCTTCGACTGTCTTATGTATTGTGGTGGTCTCTGCTTACCTTTACTCATTTCACTATTCCTTTTCTAATTAATCTAGTTAAACATTCTAACACAATTTATTCACTCTTTTCAAGCGATTTGAACATCTCCTGCATTGTCGGATTGTTTTTTGTCAGCTTCTTAATCGTCAGATCTTCCGCTTTGTTGTTCGCAAGCCTTAGATTGTTCTCAGATGAAGTCAGTGCTTTCTTAATTTTCTCAAGGTGATTTATAGATTTATCAATCTCGTCAATCGCCTCTTGAAACTTTCTAGACGCAAGGTCATAGTTTCTTGCAAATGCACTCTTGAAACTCTCCATATCCTCTTCAAAGTGAGTAATATCAATATTCTGCGCTTTAATCGACTCAAGTTCCCTCTTATATTTTAGAGAGTTGTATCCCATATTACGTAGTAGTGAGATTATGGGTATGAAGAATTGCGGTCTTATAACATACATCTTTTCATATCTGTGAGAAACATCTACAATGCCCTGATTATAGTACTCATTATCCGCCTCTAGCATAGACACGAGCACTGCGTATTCGCATTTTTTCTCTTTTCTATCTTTATCTAACTCTTTAAAAAAGTCTTCATTCTTATGCTTTGTTGTTGTCGTATCCATCTCATTCTTCATCTCGAACATAATAGAAACAACCTCTAGCCCAGTTTCGTCTTTCTCCCTGAATATATAATCTCCCTTACTTCCGCTCCTTGCATCATTATCCTTCTCAAAGTAAGCATTCTGAAAAGCCGTTGCTCTGAGCTTATTAAATTCTATCTCACAGTGCTGCTCGAGAGTCTCTCCGACCATCTTGGTAGATTGGCGCGCCTTAAGGTCCTTATAGTAGTCAATCTGCTCATCCTTCATCTTAAGCTTTGTCTCATATTCATCCTTAAGCACCTGTATGTTCAGTTCGGCCTGCTTTTCGCTAACCTTCAAATCGCCAGAAAGTCTTTGGATTTGTTCCTTCTTTAATGAAAGTTCTTCATCCTTAAACGCCTTTTCCTTGCGATACTTTGCCTCCTTTTCATCAACCAGCTTCCTATATTCAGTTTCTTTCTGATATACAGCTTCATTTATTGCTAAGGCTTTCTCCTTATCATAGGCTTCAATATTAGCACGAAGTTTAATTATTTCCTGCTCTTTGTCTGCGATAAGTTCTTGAACCTTCTTTTCAGTCTCAGCCTTAGCAAGGCTTACAGCTACAGCCTTATCATCTCTGTACTGTTCCTCAGCGCGCTTTATCTCATTATTAAATTCCTTATCTCTTACTTGCTTTACAATCGCCGCATAACCAGCTTCATCTATTTGGAATGCTTCACCGCACTTAGGGCACTTAATCTGCTGCATAATTTCCCTCCTATAAAGTGATACTACTATTTTATATAAAAACACTTCGGTGAAAAAGCATAAATCTAATCACCGAAGGTATTTAAATCATTATTCTCGAGTTCATTATCCTATCTGTAATCGGAACTAAATGCGTATCTGCACTAATTATCATCCTGGATTACTTCTACCTCCACATCTACCGCATCCTTGGTAAATTCTTCTTGTAACTCGCTATCAATAGTATTGCGAGCTTGATAAGAACGATTTTCCGAATAATAATACTCCTGATGCTCATCTTTATTACGACCACCCCACTTCTTCGAGATAGCTTGAAACAACACAAGTATGCCGACAACAATCCAGAATACCGGACTTAAAATTATTGCCATCACTGCCGATAAAAGTATCAATACAATAAATATTCCAATCAAACAGCCAAGACCACCATCATCGCGATAGTACATTTCATTTCCCCCTATGTATTTGCTTTCACCATAATGGTAAATTTATTTTTCTTTATATTATATATTATAACATACGGTGTTTGTACTTTGGGTGACGCAATGATAAAGAAGCTATTACGAAAAACGAATCAAAGTATTAAAAAATGGGACCGAAGCCCCATTTCTTATATGAATAGTATCTGCACTTAGTTCGGAATTTAGCCGAAGTATCTCTCTAGAAGACCAGCAAATGCCTTTCCGTGTCTAGCCTCGTCTCTAGCCATCTCGTGAACTGTGTCGTGGATTGCATCAAGGTTAGCAGCCTTTGCTCTCTTAGCAAGGTCAAACTTTCCAGCTGTTGCGCCGTTCTCAGCGTCAACTCTTAGCTGAAGGTTCTTCTGTGTGCTGTTAGTTAGAACCTCTCCTAGAAGCTCAGCAAACTTTGCAGCGTGCTCTGCCTCTTCGTAAGCAGCCTTCTCGTAGTATAGTCCAACTTCAGGATATCCTTCTCTGTGAGCAACTCTAGCCATTGCAAGGTACATACCTACCTCGCTGCACTCTCCCTCAAAGTTAGCTCTTAGATCAGCCATGATGTCCTCGCTAGCGCCCTGAGCAACACCTACAACGTGCTCAGCAGCCCAAGTCATCTCACCTTCCTGCTTCTTAAACTTCTCTGAAGGAACTCCACATACTGGACACTTCTCTGGTGCCTGATCTCCCTCGTGAACGTAACCACATACCTGACATACAAACTTAGCCATTTCATACTCCCTTCTTCAGCATTGCTGAACTACATAAAATAAAGTCATCTTGTTAATCATTTATGCACGACTCTTCGCCATGCAGTCGGGGCAAAGTCCATAGAAGTTAACTTCACACCCCTCTATTGAACCAGAAAATTTCTCCTGTCCAAATTTAACGATTTGTTCCTTATCGGTATCAATATCGATAACCGCACCACATCCATTACAGAAGAAGTGCGCATGAGGCTTTACATCATAATCATACCTTGTTGCCCCATCCGTGATAATAGTTGAAATCTCACCCATACCTTCAAGTTGCTTTAGATTTCTGTACACGGTCGCAATACTAAGATTAGGCATGCTAGTCTTAAGCTCTGAATACAGAGTCTCAGCTGTCGGATGATCTCCTCTATTCGATAATTGGTCTTTAATCGCCTGACGCTGTTTGCTATACTTAATCATTAGTCTCCTCTAATATTGATAATCGTTATTGTTATCGTTGTCAATATAATACCACTTTAAATTAAATTGTCAACAACTAAATCAAGAAAAATTTAAATTTATCACTTCTTTATCTCGTAATATTGCTATTATCGATGTGTTATGCTAATCTAACTATAAATGAAGGAGGGATATTTCATGAAAATTCAGAAGTCTTCGGAAGATTATTTAGAGACAATGCTGATGCTTAGTGAGCAGAGAGGATATATCAAGTCCATCGATATTGCAAGGCATCTTGATGTAACAAAGCCTAGCGTTTCATATGCTACTAAGAGGCTCAGGGAGAACGGCTATATTACAATGGATGATGATGGTCTTATTCATCTCACTGAGATTGGAATGTCAATTGCTACAAAAATTTACGATAGACACAAGATGCTTTCTCGCTTCTTGACTCTACTCGGTATAGATAAGGAAACTGCTGACGAAGATGCGTGCAAAATCGAGCACGATATTAGTCAGGCTACATACGAAGCTATTTGTAATCACGTCAACAACTTTCTAGCAGAGTGCCCCGCTATGAACCATGATGATGAACCATTAGCATAGATTTATATAAGAATTTTATGAGCATATAATCAGCCATCTCTATTAAGAGGTGGTTTTTTTACTGCACTGAATTGTCTTTTTTCTTATGCATAGCTGTTTACTTGTCATGCCTTATATGGCAAAATTAAACTGTGATATGGCATCACTAGTCCATATATTAATAGTGTGTTTTCTTCACTGTTTTGATTCATTATTATAGTGCACTTTTCCTTTTGCACTACGTATAATCAAGACGGGAAGCGTAAGTTATTGCTGTCACGCCTTATAAGGAGGTTACCCATGACAGAACTTGAAAGAAAGCGCAAATTCCCGATAGCCTTTTGGATTTGTGGCTGTACAGAAATCTTTGAGCGTCTATCCTTCTATCTTGGACGTTCTCTGATTCTAGTATTCGTTTCAACTGCTGTTGCTTCTGGTGGACTAGGTCTTACTAGTACAACAGCTGCAAGATGCAGGCAGACCTTACTGCTTACTCTTACCTAGCAGGATTTCTCGGAGCATTTATCACTGACAAGCTAATCGGTGCTAGATACACAACTCCAGCGGGCATGCTCATCATCGCCTTCGGTTACTTCTCCGGATCTATAGCACAGGATGCTAAGCTAGTGTACGTAATGGTATTCTGCGTAGCATTTGGACTTGGACTATTTAAGACTGGGCCACTAATCGGAAGAGTTGTTCAGCCTGAAGATTTAAACTCGGCTTACTCAATCCGTTATTCACTTGTAAATACAGGTGCGTTCTTTGGACCATTAGTTGCTGGTTTCTTATATCAGTACACTTTTAAATCCGGCGACGTTCTCGGATTCCGTCCTTGCTTTAGACTTGCTGCTATCTCAATGCTTCTAGGTTGCATATGGTTTACAGTTGGTATGAAGCTCAAAGGCAATGAATACGGCAAGAAGCCATTTAAGATGTATAAAACTGAGGAAGAACTCAAGAGAGAAGCTGAAGAAAAAGCTGCAACTAAGACTCATCAGAAAATGACTCTTCTCGAGAAGAAGCGTGTATCCGCTATCATTCTCGTATCGGCATTCCCAGATTATATTCTGGCTATTCTGGTATCTAGCTTATCTTCCAATCTACTACCACTGGACAGAGAATATGAACTGGAAGGTTGGCGGATTTACTGTTCCTACAACATGGTTCGACTCACTAAACGCTCTATTCTGCGTTATTTCTGGACCTCTAACTGCTCTTCTATGGCAGAAGCTTGCAGCTCGTCCACAGGGAGATATCAGTATCTTTAAGAAGCTGGGGCTAGGACTAGGATTCCTCGGAATCGGATACATCTATTACGCTGTAATAGATATCGTACGTGGAGATAGCAAGCCTACAGTACTTCTTCTAGTTATCTTCTTCGTATTCCTAACACTTGGAGAGATGTTCTTCTCACCTCTAGGAAATGCATTTATCGGTCAGTACTCACCAAGCCGTCTACTAGCTATCATGTCAGCAGTATGGGGACTCGGACTATTCGCAGCAGCTAAGCTATATGGAAATGTATATGCATTTGCATTCAGCGGAAAATTCGCATTCTCTAAGGCTTGTATAGCAATTGCAGCAGTTGCATTTGTAAGTACAGTCATCCTATTCGCTCTCGATGGAAAGCTTATGTCCCTCGTTAAGGATAAGGACGAAGAATAAAAAACAGAACTTGATGCATTATAGATGTATTTACACGTTTAATATATGGCTTAAAGCTCCGCTATCAGCGGAGCTTTTTAATGTTATATTGCATATCATTGCTTTAGTAACAATATCGCTGTGTGGCTGTATAACCCCTTTCAGCTATATTATTTTTCTACTATGTCAACATAGTGTCCTCGGCACTAGAAATACCTATTTCCATACTTGTATTTTAAATTTGTAAATTTATTGAATATCATAAGGGAGCTTTTTCTTTCAAATATCCGACAATTTTTGATACAGAACACTTGTGATACAGAATGCTTTGACGATATTTCTACAAGCATATGTATATGGTTGGGGCATAGCTCAGCCTCAACAATGTTGATACCTTTAAAGCAGAACCAATAATATCCAAAAGCTCTTAATATTACAGAGCCTTTGGATTATATAACTATAATTATTTTTATGTTTTAATTACTATCTACTCTTGATTTCTTTCACTCTTGGAACTATTAAGTAAAGCGGAATTATGTTCAAGATGAACACTATTAGAAATAACAAAACATCTTTTGAATCAACAGGACGCCCTGACGAAATCGCTGTTACGATATCACTGTAATAGTATCCAGGGAAAATCATCTGAATTTTGCTAACAGCCCCGATGAATCCTCCATCTGCACCTAGAGAAGCAAATGGTATTATTGTCATCGCTGCCAAGATAATAGCAGGAAAGCTAATCGTATCAAGTGTCTTTGCATCAACGCGCACACCGAGCACAAAACCGATAATGCTAAAATATATTCCCATAACCGTGAGGAGTAGAAACTGAACTACCAGACTGGTTGTAACATGGAGGTTAAAAAAAGAAACGGCGAATGCAAGTACAGCCATGAATATTAGCGTATTTAACGCAAGTTGAACGAGCATCTGATCAAGAAGGTAGTCTTTCACAGCATATCTTGTGAATCTCGATTCAAATGAGTAGAACTCAATATTTGTTGCGATTCGTTTGCTAAACGTAGCTAGGCTGTTTCCAATGATTCCGATAAATACTGCTATACCGAATACGATGTTCGGTAAAACACCCTTTTGCACATTGGAAATAAACACATACCATATAACAGGAACGAATATGGTAAAAAGCAGGAATCTTTTATTTCTTAAAACCTGTTTTAATTGTATCATCTTCATAGCTTTAGCCCTCCATTTCGATTTTCTCACGGTAATACTGTTCTATTGTCCTGCCAGAATCATGGATGGACTCCACTGATTCATTTGCAGTTATTATTCCATCCTTCAAGATGAGCATCTTCGTAAAGAAACGATCTATCTGATTGAAGTCGTGAGTGACAATTACCGATGTGTAATTCTTGTTCTCTAGCAGCTTCCAAAAATTATCTACCGATTCAAAATCCATTCCTGTAGTCGGTTCATCTAAAAAAATAAGCTTAGGAGAATTAAGTATCGTCAGTAAAAGCGATAAACGTCTTTTCTGTCCACCAGATAAGCTTCCGACATACTGCTTCTGATGTTCTTGAAGTTCAACCATCATGAGTATTTCCTGAGTACAGGCATCGCTTAATTTATTCATCTTGCACTTTAGACTAACGATTTCAAATACTGTCAAATCATCGATAAGTATATCTGCTTGTGGCATCATGCTTATTTCAGTCTGAAAATCAAGGCTAGTACCTACTTCACCTGAGTTAGCCGCTATCTGTCCAGCAATTATCTTAAGAAGAGTGCTCTTACCAGCACCGTTACCTCCGAGCAATGCGACTCTATCTCCTTCTGAAATCTCAAATGTAACACCCTTTAAAACTTCTTTATTTTTAAACGATTTCTCTATCTCTTTTACTTTAAACATATGAGCCTCCGTTCTTCTATTCTTGCTTTGTGACAACATTATAGGTCATACCCAATTGATAAAACCATGTTTGTCAAGAACGGCAATTAAAATGTCGCTAACGGTTAATCATCCGCTCCTACATTCGTACTTTAATAAGGTGACTAATCGAAGGCGCACAAAAGCCTGGATATTTAGTATCCAGGCTTCATGTATGAAAATATATTTGTTTGTGTGTTATTTTCTAAATGTAATCGTCTGAGAGAACAGATAATCTGCGCTTCGAGTAGATACGGACGAAAAAGGATACTTTGCAAGGATTTCTCTGACATTATGAAGTCCAATTCCTCTTCCCTCGCCTTTACTTGAGTAACCTTCTTCAAATATATGGCTAATATTCACTCTCTCATCAACAGTCGAATTTTCAACCACTAATATCAACGCCTCACCATCGAGAATCAGTGCAACTGTCAGCTTTGGTAATTCTGACTCTAAGCTCGCTTCGATTGCATTATCACAAAGAATTGACATCACTTTGATAAAGTCTAGCAGATCTATCTTGAAGTCATATACAGCATCTTCTATCTCAATTGCGATCTCTACCCCTCTACTATGTGCTTCAATAAGCTTTGCAGAAAGTACACTTTTCACGGCATCGTTTTTTATATTAGAGAGTTTTGCTATATCAAACTTGCTGTTATATAGTTGTTTACCACTGTCCCCGAGAACACCTTCATAGACGCTCTTGATTGCATCGATATCCTTATTATCAATACCTACTTTTATACTGGTAAGTATATTGATGTAGTCATGGCGAAAGCTGCGAATCTCACCGTATAAATTCTCTATGTGATGACTATAGTTCGATAGTTCGCTTAGCTGAATATCCTTTTGTTTAAGAATCTCCTCCTTAAGCTTTTCCTTTGAGGTTGAATTTAGATAAAGTAGCATAACAAAGAATAACAGAATATAGATATCATTGACATGACCACGCAAGTAATCAGCATGCGATATTTTATCACTAAAAATCATAAGGACTGAAATAATAAGCATGTATACAAGCATTGATACATCCACGACAAGTAGCATACGGTTAAAGAAGTTACGTTCAAACCCCTTTTTCAAATCGTTAAAGTCTAATTTTAGAGTTTTAATGATTAGAAGGTAGAAAGGGAATGTGAGAGCATCAATCAATAAATCGTAAATACTAATATTTACCTCGTTATAAACCGCGATTCCCACTAGAGGGAATAAGTGATACGCAAGTAGTCTTCCGAGCAAGCTTAATATAACGATAGGATAAACCCCAATAAATAGGTTAAATAGCTTATTGCCATGAGGATTAGCGAAAAAGCTGTATGCTACAAATATAAAAAAGTAGCCGAAGTATCCAGCTGGTGGGTATAGCATAAAAATCACAACGTAAACCAGTGGAAACACTATATACCAGTGCAGCTTAAACTTTTTCTCACTTACCTGACTGTATAAAAGCATTGTTAAGAGTATCTTAAGCGCAATACTAAAAATTTTTAATAACATATCTCTATAACACCTTAATATCTAATGATTGAGTTTTTCAAGAAGACCTCTGTACTTCATCCTTGATATCAGACAGCTCTCTCCATTTTCGAACAGAGCAACCTTGCTCTCCTTATCTATCTTAATTATATTATCAGGATTAACTACAAATGATCGATGGCAGCGGTAGAGGCGACTATCAGCCTTCTCAACATCAGCGATACTACCATAAAACTCCATACGTTCATCTTTAGTATGCAAAATTACTTTGTGAACCTTGGGAGAAGTCTCAAAATAAAGGATTGTATTAAAAGGTACTTGAACACGTGCCATGGATGTTTCGATGGCGAACGAATCCTCAGATAGGCTCGTCCCAACATTATAAATAGTGTACTCGATAGCTGAGCACACACGGTCTTTAAACGATTCTTCATCAAGTGCTTTATCGATAAAGTCCAGCGCGGCTACTTTATATTTAAACGTAACCGGCATAAATTCTGTATGTGTTGTTACAAATACGATTGTCGCATTAGGGTCTCGACTACGAATTTCCTTAGCAATGTCCAGTCCCTTCTGTTCTTCTCCCTTAATTTCGATATCAAGGAAAAACAGTTGATGGGAACCGAATTCTGAAACATTATCTAGCATCTGCTTCGGACTGCTAAAAATTTCTGGAGTTTTGCACTTCAAAGCTTTCTGATCGATTACTTCCCTGATTATATTGTCGATTCGTGATTGCTGTAGTATCTCATCTTCTAAAATGAATATATTGATCATTTGATTTACTCCTAATACCTCTTCAGCCCTTACTATCCAACTCGTGTACGTATTCAGGTCAAAAATATCTGCCCATATTTTATCATTAAAAGACCCATCCAGTAAACTGGATGGGTCGCTCTTTACTTCATCTATACTAAGATATATTAATTGTGCTTAAACCTCTCTTGTATACTTAGCTAGGTATTCTCTCTCATCCTCTTCTAGGTAAGGAGCAATTACCTCGTATACGTGCTTGTGGTAATCGTTGAGTTGCTTACGCTCTTCAGCTGTCATGTATTCTGGATCAATTGCATCTAGGTCGAATGGAACTAGTGTGATTGCCTCAAACTTGAGGAATCTTCCGTACTCATTAACCTCATCAAGTACGCAGAGAAGCTCGTTCTCAAGACGGATTCCGTGAGAACCTTCGATGTATATTCCTGGCTCATCGGTAATAACCATGCCCTCATCGATTACACACTGGTTGCCCTTTCTATATACCCAGCGGAAGCTAGCAGGTCCCTCGTGAATATTTAGAAGGTATCCTACCCCATGACCAGTTCCATGATTGAAGTTTAGATGGCGATCCCAGAATGGCTTTCTTGCATAAGCATCTAGAATTACACCGTTACAGCCGTAAAGGAACTTGGCATTAGCAAGAGATAGGTTACTGATAGCAACGAGAGTAAAGTCCTTCTTCATCTGGTCTGTAATCTCACCTACTACGTACGTTCTTGTGATATCTGTTGATCCCTCGTAGAATCCAGCTCCAGTATCTGTTAGGTGAAGTCCCTTAGGAAGCACTGGAATGTCTGTCTCAGGAGATGGTGCATAGTGAACTATTGCGGCATGAGCTCCATATGATGAAATTGGCTCGAAGCTTGGACGGATGAAGTTTCCGAGCTCAGCACGGAACTCGTCGAGCTTATTAGCAACGCTAAGTTCGGTCATCTCAATCTTACCAACATTTTCCTTTAGCCACTTCATAAGACGTAGATGTGCAATGCTGTCCTTAATCTGAGCTTTTCTTATGTTCTCTAGCTCAACAGGATTCTTTACATTCTTAAATATCATCTCTGGATTCATCACGTCAATCTTCTTAACAGAATCAGCGATGTTGCAGAATAGTGCATAATTAACCTTGGATGCATCAAGCATAAGCCTAGTATCTGCAGGAATCTTCTTGATATCCTCGTAAATATCGTTGTATGGGTGGATAACTACCCCATCAGCTGCAAAGCGAGCCTTTATATCGTCATCCAGCTTACGCTCGTCAATATATAAATGGTATGACTTCTCATCCATCAGTGCATACGATAGAACTAGTGGGAAGAAGTCGATATCATCTCCACGGATATTCAGAGTCCAGCAGATATCGTCAAGTGTTGTAACAACGTGCATATCTGCCTCAGCTTCTACCATCTTCTCACGGATATCAGCAAGCTTTTCAGCAACTGTCTTTCCAGTATATTTAACATCGAGATCAAATGCTGGCTTCTCGGAGAGTGGCGGTCTATCTGTCCAAATCTCATCGATTAGATCTACACCATACTCGATGCTACCTTCATGCTTCTTAGCAATTTCAGCGTACAGAAGACCTTCGTCCATAGATACAACTCTACCGTCAAATCCAATCTTCTCACCCTTCTTTAGGTTGCTGCTGATAAATGCATCTAGTGTTGGAACTCCTGGCTCACCCATCTTCATTAACTCAACGGATGTACCCTTTAACTGCTCAGCTGCCTGAATGAAATATCTTCCATCAACCCAGAGCCATGCTCCTTCTAGACCTACTACTGCAACACCTGCGGATCCTGAGAATCCTGTGATGAACTTTCTTGCCTTGAAATGCTCACCAACATATTCGCTCTGATGGAAGTCAGCAGTTGGAACTACGTAATAGTTAATACTGTGCTCCTGCATCTTGGAACGGAGTGCAGCGAGTCTCTCCTGAATAACACTCATTTAAAGTCTCCTTTCGAATGAACAATTAAATAATAATATCTAAAAGTATTGTCTTAAATTGATTATAGCACCAGATACATGTGGCAAAAAGCATAACTACATAATCTGGTGCATAATCATATTACATCTTATGATAATCCGATAATAGTTCCGTCGGACAGAATATCCATACCATTTGCAGCAGGTACCTTAGGAAGTCCTGGCATAGTCATGATTGATCCTGTAAGTGCAACGATAAACCCAGCACCAGCCGACACTCTAAGCTCTCTAACCGTGATTCTGAATCCAGTTGGAGCACCGAGTAGAGTAGCATCATCAGAGAATGAATACTGAGTCTTTGCAACGCAGATTGGAAGTTTATCATATCCTAGTTTTGTAAGTTCCTTAATCTGCTTCTCTGCAGCTGATGTGAAATCAACCCCATCTGCACGGTAGATTTCCTTTGCAATCTTCTCCATCTTCTCTTTGATTGAGATATCTAGATCGTAAAGTGGCTTAAAGTCAGCCTTTCCTTCCTCGCAAATTCTTATTACTTCGTTAGCAAGCTCCATACCGCCTTCAGCACCCTTAGCAAATACCTCAGACAGAACTACCTTTACGCCATATTCCTCACAAATCTTATCGAGTAGCTCCAGCTCAGCTTCAGTGTCAGTTGGGAATCTATTGATTGCAACTACTGATGGAACTCCGAACTTAGATACGTTTTCAATATGTCTAATCAGATTAGAAGAACCCGTCTTAAGTGCTTCCAAATTCTCTTCAGCTAGATTATCCTTTGCGACTCCTCCATTCATCTTGAGCGCACGAACTGTCGCTACTATTACTACGCAGTCTGGCTTTAGTCCAGCGTACCTGCACTTGATATCGAAGAACTTTTCAGCTCCTAAATCCGCTCCAAATCCAGCCTCTGTAACAACGTAGTCACCGAGCTTAAGTGCTGTCTTCGTAGCAACTACAGAGTTGCAGCCATGTGCGATATTTGCAAACGGTCCACCGTGAATGAATGCAGGTGTGTTATCTAGTGTCTGAACCAGGTTTGGCTTAATTGCATCCTTGAGTAGGAGGGCCATTGCACCAGTAGCTTCTAGATCGCCAGCAGTCACTGCTTCTCCATCGTAGTTGTATGCAACAACCATCTTAGATAGTCTGTCCTTTAGATCATCAAGATCTGATGATAAGCAAAGTATAGCCATAATCTCGGAAGCAACTGTGATATCAAAGCCATTCTCACGTGTTACACCATCGCCCTTGCCCCCAAGTCCGATAACGATATTACGGAGCGCACGGTCATTCATATCTACTACACGCTTCCAAACAATCTTTTTAGTAACTATTCCTAGTTTGTTGCCCTGATGAATATGGTTATCTAGTAGGGCTGCAAGTAGGTTGTGTGCAGATGTTATAGCGTGGAAATCACCTGTAAAATGCAGGTTGATATCGTCCATAGGAACTACCTGAGAATACCCGCCACCAGCAGCTCCACCCTTAACTCCAAAGCAAGGTCCTAGAGATGGCTCACGAAGAGTCGTAACAGTCTTCTTACCTAGCTTACTGAGAGCCATGGAAAGACCTACATTAGTAGTTGTCTTTCCTTCTCCTGCCGGAGTTGGATTGATTGCAGTAACAAGTACTAGTTTGCCATCTTCTCTATTCATATTTTCCTTGATATATGAATAAGAGAGCTTAGCTTTGTATTTTCCATATTGCTCAAGCTCATCACTCGGGATATCGAGCGCTTTTGCAACTTCTGTAATCGGAAGCATTTTCGCTTCCTGAGCAATTTCAACGTCTTTCTTCATAACATTCCTCCACAAATATAATATGTGTCAAAAGCTTATATCTACATATATAGATATATATTCTCATTATACTTCATGTTTACATTCGCATACAATACACTTGGATATGATTAAATTATTTAATGATTTTATAGTATTTGAATATATATTTTATAGATTCATTTGTGGTCATTTTTCACATAACACTTGAAAATTTGTATTTTAAAAGGCAAGCAGATTCACTCTGCTTGCCCATAACATTCTATTTGCTTTGATGTAATATTTGACTAAATCAATATCTTATCCTGTATCTACACATACTATCTGAGCTTAAGCTCGTTGTAAGGCTCACGACCTTCTTCATCCCTTATCTCACGAAGGTAATTATACAAGGTAGCCTGAGAGATTGAAAGTTGTCCGCAGATAAACGGAACAGCTTCTTTTACTGAGAACAAACCTTGAAATTTAAACTTTGTAAGAAGCTTAATCTTACCTTCCTTTGTATGAACAAAGCTAGGGTCAAACTGCTTTATAGACTTTACGATAGCATCCTTCATTACGTTCTGAATATAATCTTCATCATTGATTGAATATGCCGAATCATCAGCTATTGGCTCCTCAACATCATGGATTTTAATTGAGTCGCTGAGATAGTTAATAATATCCTGAACCTTTGAAGGGTCCTGGTTGATACAAATCATCGCTGCAGGATTATTCTCATCATCCATAAACATGAAGTGGGATGCACGAAGCTTCTTGCCCTGAGCTGACTTACTTGCATAGCCGATTAGATGACCTTCGCCATCTGCTAGATTGTTTATAACATCATATACGCCAGGGTTAATTCTGTAGCTTCTCTCCCTGCCAGTGATATTGTTATTATGCATGAATACGATTTCACGCTTAGTCAAATCGTGTAATACGACTTCTGTATCGCTACCCATTAGTTTAGCGATTCCAGCCGCAACCTGTGCTAGTATATCTAAACGTTCTTCCTGAGTCATTTTCTCTTCACTCCTCTTTTTGCATAAGCTCAATTCCTTGTCGTCTCTCTGTAACTTTAGGAACATACTCTTCATCGCTGAACCATGTTGTAAATCCATTACCGTTTACTTCACTAACATTAGTTATTGTAATAAATGCATGTCCATCTATTTCAAGAGCTGCTTGTTTTACTTTGTTGAGATTTCTGCTGCCTACTACGCAGTATACCAAATCCTGTTCGGACTGTAGATATCCTCCTGTAGCATGCATGATAGTCGTACCGAAGCCTAGTTGCAGCAACCTCTCATTAACTTCTTTGATTTTTTTGGTGAAAATCATAAGCTGTACACCACCCTGACCGAGCAGAAGCATCTTATTCATAAACACGCTGTAAATTAGTGCGTATAGGATTCCGAGGATAACTCCGTTGGTCTTAGTTACAGGAATCTGAATAATGAAAATTGCAACATCAATCGCATACATTATCGGCGCGATTTTAACACCAAACTTTCTGTTTAAAATCAGCGGTGGTACGTCGATTCCACCAGTAGATCCGCCAACCCTAAGGATTAGTCCAAGACCTATTCCGTCGATAACACCGGCACAGATAGCTGCAAGCAGCGGATCATCTACCAGGTGGTGCAGGAACGTTGCTTTCTGAAAAATTCCAAGAAACATAGGAAATAGAACCGTTCCTAGTACAATTGAAGCTGCAAACTTCTTGCCTAGCGCCCATGTACCGATTATAAAAAGAATGATGTTAATTACTAGTACTGTTCCCGATACGCTTAGGCCAAAATAGTGATTAGTCATACGACCAACACCTGCTAGTCCTGAAACAACCATTCCATACGGAAGTGCAAAACAGGCAATAGCAAATGCACTTAACGCATTACCGACAACCATCTGAAGTACTTCTAGTCCCACCTTGGAAGCATTTCTCATAATTCACCTTGCCGAGTCACTATGGTAACTCGTTCACCCTTTCTATAGTTTAAATCATCAATTTAACTTAAAGCAAAACACATGTAAACAGTCGAAAAAAATAACTGCGTACAATAAGATAATATATCACCAGACATCGGAAAATGTCAACATTTCAGGAAATATTCTAGGGTATTTTTGTATTATAATTCTTTTCTTATTGTCAACTTATATACTCCTTTATCCCCCATTCAAGTAGTTAAATAGTTGGAACGAAACGCTGTTTGTGATAGTATGATTTATATAATTGACAATGAAATTCGGTTTCACAAGGAGGACCTTTCATGAAAGCACACGAAAGATTACTAAAATACGTTTCATATCGAACACCAAGTGACGATAGTAGCGAAACTTCGCCTTCAAGCCAGTGTCAGTTCGAGCTAGCACATGCACTTGTAGAAGAGCTCAAGGAACTCGGTGTAGAGGATGCGGCATGTGATGAATATTGTTATGTATACGGACATATTCCTGCTTCTCCTGGCAAAGAAAATGTAACTGCAATCGGCTTCTGTTCACATATGGACACAGTTAGCGACTATTGCGATCACGATGCAAATCCACAGATTATAGAAAATTATGATGGGGATGTTGTGCCTCTAGGCAATAGCGGGCTCGTTCTTGATCCGGAAGTCTTCCCTCATCTTAAGGATCTTAAAGGTCGCACCCTAATAACCACAGATGGTACAACTATTCTCGGAGCAGATGATAAAGCTGGTATCGCAGAGATTATGACTATTGTTGAAAACATCAACGAGTTTGAGCATGGTCCTATCTCAATTGCTTTTACACCCGACGAAGAAATCGGCAGAGGCACTGCGCACTTTGATGTAGCGAGATTTAACGCAAAATACGGATACACACTCGATGGTTCAACTGAGGGCGAAGTTCAGTATGAAACTTTTAACGCAGCAACTGCAAAGGTTTACGTAAAGGGAGAAAACGTTCACCCTGGTTCTGCAAAGGATGTAATGATTAACGCAGCACTAGTTGCTATGGAATTTGATTCTCTACTCCCAGCTGCTGAACGCCCTGAGAGAACAGAGAACCACGAGGGTTTCTATCACCTAATGTCTATGAGCGGCACTGTAAGCGATGCAAATATGACTTATATTGTAAGGGATCACGATGCATCCAAGTTTGCAAATAGACAAGATACCATGAAGATGGCCGAAAAGTTCCTCAATGAAAAATATGGTGAAGGAACTATCAGAGTAGATATTAAAGAACAGTACAGAAACATGGCTGAGGTTCTTGAGCATTGCCCAGATGCAATTGAAAATGCTAAGAAGGCTTGCAAGGTTGCAGGTGTAGAGCCTCTGGTAATTCCAGTTAGAGGTGGAACTGACGGTGCCAACCTTAGCTTTATGGGGCTACCTTGTCCAAATCTTGGAACTGGTGGCCACGCATTCCACGGACCTTATGAACACATCACCATCGAAGGTATGGAAACTGGTGTTACAATAATCAAAGCTCTTATTGAAGAATTCGCAAAGGAAGCTTAAATTAATCGTTTTATACACGGAGATTAAATCGAAAGCGGCTAGGGTCTACCCAGCCGCTTTTTTCATAATCTTACATTAGAACGGAGAAAAGCCTCAAAATCTGTCTAAATATATTTAGAGATTTCTTTCCCTCGATATATTTGTCAGTAACCTCTACACACTTCGCTAGAGTTTCATCGAAATCTTTCTTGATGTCATGTACAGCTTTGCAGTTATACATAACCACCCCATTCTCAAAGTGGTGATAAAAACTTCTATAATCGAGATTGATAGTTCCACAAGTCGAAATTTCATCATCTGCCACACATTGCTTCGCATGGCAGAATCCTGGTGTATACTCATATATTCTAACACCATCTCTAACAAGTCTAGAGTAATACGACCTCGTCACTGCATAAGCCAAGCGTTTATCTGGTATTCCTGGAGTAATTATTCTGACATCGACACCGCGAGAAGCAGCTAGTGTCAGAGCCTTATTCATCTCATCTGTAATGATTAGATATGGTGTCATAAACCACACATAACCATCTGCATTGTTTATTATACTGAGATAAACATTTCTCCAACATGTTCGTGATCGAGCGGCGTATCTCCATATGGCTGTATAAAGCAGCCTTCCTCTATATTATCTAGTGTAACCTCAGGCATGTATTTTGAATAAATCGCATCCTTGATTCCGCGAGTCTTGGTCGCTTTCCAGATTTCGAGAAACATCATCGTTAGATTATGTACCGCGTTACCTTCTATACGAACACCGGAGTCCTTCCAGTCTCCGTATGGCCTAGTGAGCTTGAAGTACTCATTTGCAAGATTATATCCACCAGTGAAGCCTATCTTACCATCTACTACCGTAATCTTACGATGATCGCGGTTATTGAGAAATACATTCGCTATTGGTACAACCGGGTTAAAAACTCTGCATTTGATACCGAGGTCACTTAGGTGTTTTATAAAACTGCTATCGATGAAGCCTACACTGCCAACGTCATCATAGATTATTCTCACCTCAACACCTTCAGCAGCTTTTTCCGCCAAAATCTCCTTGATACCTGCAAATGCCGCCGAATCTTCTATGGCATGGTATTCCATAAATATAAAATGCTTCGCTTCCCGCATGGCTTCCTTCTGTGCGGCTAGAGCCTCTCTTGCCTCACCATAAAACTCAATATTTGAATCGCTATAAGCTGGAAAGAACGCTTTTTGAGAGACATACCTGAATACGTTTGCGATTCCGAGATTTTTCTCTCCTATCTCTTCTAAAACTGCTTTATCACAGTTAAGCAGAGGGAATAGTTCGTTGTCTACATTTTGAAATCTTGCCCTCATTTTTCGAGTAGAACCAGAGAGCCCAACCATAAAATAAATGGTTATTCCAATAATCGGATTGAGCATGATTAGCACTACCCACGGAAGCTTTACAGATGCACTCGTGGATTTCGTCGAAATAGCAATGACGATAATAAGTGCGACAATTCGAAAGCCCGTGGATAAGATAGTGTATTTTTCGTTTAACCGACTTATGAGCGTAGCAATAAGGAGCACTTCAGTCGCAATCGTCAGGATGGCTAACATCAGTCTCCCAACGCTGTTTTTGACTTGCTCCTTCTTTTCATATGTAGCGAATGTCTTTGAAACACCCATACGGCTAGCCCCCTATCACGTCTATTCGTCCCAGAGCACAACCTTTCCTTCTTCTCTAGTCTTATTCATATCTATCAGTCTCTGATTCTCAGAACCTCTGAACCTAAGCTGTATATTCTTAAGCTCCTGCTCAAATCTGCCGTCAATAAGTACATCTAGCATATTAAGCATATCCATAGTAACATCAGTATGACAGTGTGTACCCTCCTTCATAAGATCCTCAAGCACAAAACCAGAGAAAGACCAGATGGTTTATCAGGGTAAGCTTCCTTAACACGCTTTAAGAACGGAACGAGCACTACCTGGTTCTCTGGCTCAAACGGCTCTCCACCAAGAACTGTAAGCCCCGTTATATAATCCGGCTTAAGCATCTCAAGAATCCTGTCTTCGGTCTCTCTTGTAAATTCCTGTCCGTAATTGAAATCCCATGTCTGTGGTTGGAAGCAGCCAGGGCATCTATTTGTACATCCTGATACGAACAAGCTGACTCTTATGCCAATTCCATTGGCAATATCACAATCTTTAATCTCTCCGTAATTCACGTTTATACTCTCACTTCATTTTGTTAATACAATTATATCGCATATATCAGATTAATATAAGCTTTAAATACTATACGTTCCATCGCAATTACCACTTTGTTGGGAGATTGCGAAGACTATGCCTTATCTCTTTGTAACATGGCTCAAAATGGTTCACAATGCTCCAGAACGCCTCCGAATGATTAGCTTCTATGAAATGTGCAAATTCGTGCACTATGACATATCTCAGCTCCTCATATGATGCTGTAACAAGCAGGAGGTTGAGCGTTATCTTGCCGAGATCTGGACGGCACGACCCCCATCTTGATTTCATCTGACTTATGGTTACATGCGGGAACGGCACACGATAAGTCTGTCTAAATTCATCGTACACTTCGTGCACAGCACCCATAAATATCTCACTCGCCTGCTTACTATACCATCGCTTCACTACATCTATACGAACAGCATTATTTGTAGGATCAGGCATTTGGACGAGTAGCAAGTCCCCTTCTATAGCAATGCTAACCCTTGGTTTTTGTATAAGTTTCACTTTAAGCGGTCTACCCATGAAATACGCTTTATCTCCGTCGTCGTACCTCGATTTGTCAGTCTTAGCACCTCTGATACGCGTAAGTGCATTGATAATAAAAGAGCCCTTGCTGATCATGAATTTTTCAATCTCAGCTAAGGGCACTCTATGAGGTGCTGAGACGTATATCGAAGCATCAGGTCTTATCCGCAGGTTGATATTTCTCACATTCTTGCGTTCAAGGGTGTAGACTAGGGTCTCTCCAGCTATGCTTACCACTTGAGCTTCAGTGCATATCTCGCTTCTCAAATATCGTCTCCTCATATTAATTTTCTCTTATAGGTGCAGAACTCTATCCTTGATTTCCTGAGTTCTTCCCTGGTTCCAGAACTGTGTTCCGATATATCCGCAAGTTCTTCTTGCTACCGACATCTTATCCTGGTTGCGATTTCCGCAGTTTGGGCACTCCCATACTAGCTTGCCTTCTGAGTCCTCAACAATCTTGATCTCACCGCTAAATCCACACTCTTCACAGAAGTCGCTCTTTGTGTTGAGTTCAGCATACATGATGTTCTCGTAGATGTACTTCATGACGTCAAGGATAGCAGGGATATTGTTCTGCATATTAGGAACCTCAACGTAGCTGATAGCACCACCTGGCGAAAGCTTCTGGAAGTCTGACTCAAACTTGAGCTTCTGGAATGCGTCAATCTCCTCTTCTACGTGAACGTGGTAACTATTTGTGATGTAGTTCTTATCTGTAACGTGAGGGATTACCCCAAATCTTCTCTGTAGCGCCTTAGCAAACTTGTAAGTTGTTGACTCCATCGGTGTTCCGTATACAGAGTAGCTGATATTTTCAGCAGCTTTCCACTCAGCACACTTGTCGTTGAGTCTCTGCATTACCTTTAGTGCAAAATCTCTTCCCTCGTCAGCAGTGTGACTCTTGCCTACCATGCGGTAGCATATCTCGCAAAGTCCAGCGTATCCTAGTGAAATGGTTGAATATCCATTATAAAGTAGCTTGTCGATTGTCTCACCCTTCTTGAGTCTGGCAATCGCACCATACTGCCAAAGGATAGGTGCAACATCTGAAGGTGTTCCGAGAAGTCTCTCATGACGAAGTCTTAGTGCACGGTGGCAAAGCTCAAGTCTTTCGTCTAGAATTTCCCAGAACTTATCCATGTTTCCGTATGATGAGCAAGCTACATCAACTAGGTTGATTGTTACAACACCCTGATTAAATCTTCCGTAGAACTTATAGCTTCCATCAGCATTCTTCTGTGACTCTTCAACTGTTAGGAATGATCTGCATCCCATGCAGGTGTATACGTTGCCCTTCTTGAGCTCTCTCATAACCTTAGCGGAAATGTAGTCAGGAACGAGTCTCTTTGATGTGCACTCTGCGGCGATTTCTGTTAGATTCCAGTAAGGTGCATCTTCTCTAATGTTGCACTCGTCAAGAACGTAGATTAGCTTAGGGAATGCTGGCGTAATCCATACACCCTTCTCGTTCTTAACGCCCTGCATTCTCTGCTTAAGAACCTCTTCGATGCAGAGAGCTAGGTCATCTCTAGTTCTTCCCTCTGGAGCCTCCTCAAGGTGCATGAACATAGTTACGAATGGAGCCTGTCCGTTACAAGTCATCAGTGTGATGAGCTGGTACTGGATAGTCTGGATACCACTCTTAATCTCGTCTCTTAGTCTATCTTCAACAACCTTATTTAGCGCTTCCTGAGTTGTCTCGATACCTGCGTCCTTGAACTCCTTCTCAACCTTAGTTCTGATTTTCTGTCTGCTCACGTCAACAAAAGGAGCAAGGTGAGCTAGCGAGAAAGACTGTCCGCCATACTGGTTAGAAGCAACCTGAGCGATAATCTGCGTTGTGATGTTACACGCTGTGTAGAAGCTATGTGGCTTCTCAATAAGTGTCTCGCTGATTACTGTTCCGTTCTGTAGCATATCCTCTAGGTCGATAAGGTCACAGTTATGCTCCTTCTGTGCGAAGTAGTCGGAATCGTGGAAATGGATGATTCCAGCATCGTGTGCAGCAGAGATTTCCTCTGGAAGAAGGATTCTTCTAGTGAGGTCCTTACTTACCTCTCCAGCCATGTAGTCTCTCTGAGTGGAGTTGATAATAGGATTCTTATTGGAGTTCTCCTGCTTAGCTTCCTCGTTATTAAGCTCGATAAGCGAAAGAATCTTGTCGTCTGTTGTGTTGGACTGACGAACGAGGGATCTTGTATATCTGTATGTAATATATGCCTTTGCAACCTCATACGCTCCGTGCTGCATGATATGCTCTTCCACCATATCCTGAATTTCTTCTACTGCAGGTGAACGACCAAGGTCTTCACAAGATAGAATTACGCTGTCAGTGATTCTCTTAATCTGAATAGGTGTAAGTCTAACTGCTTCTTCAACGGAATTATTTGCTTTGATGATTGCATTTTCAATCTTGGCTTTGTGAAAAGTTACTTCTGAGCCATTTCTCTTGATAACATTCATTGTTTCTCCTTAACCGAACACCCGAACATATTGATTTATGTGAGTTAATTCTCTTAAAATTAATTAATACACTTTTTAACACCAAACACTATATCTTGTTTGACGCCCTGTCATTATATCCCATATAGTGGGGTTAGTCAATCAGTTTTACGCTATATTATTTTATGCAATTTTAAGCCTGTGAGGTAGAAGTTTCAAGCCTTCTGTGCTAGTATTTACTAAAATACGAAAAATAATTTATGCATATTTTTTGCACTTCATTTACACATACGAGCACAAGATATTGTGCCATATATGGAGGTAATACATATTATGAATAACTTCGATTGGTATGCACCTACGCACATTGTTTTTGGCAGAGGAACTGAATCTGAGGTGAGCTCTCTACTCAAATCATCAAAATGTAAACGTGTTCTCCTTCACTACGGAAGTGGTAGCGTGATTCGCACCGGTCTGCTCGGCAAAATCAAATCTTCGCTAGATAAAGAGGGGATAGATTACGTAGAACTTGGAGGCGTGGTCGCTAATCCGAGGCTGTCTCTCGTTTATGAAGGCATCGAACTTGCGAAATCTAAAGGTGTAGATTTCATACTCGCTGTTGGTGGTGGCAGCGTAATAGACTCTGCGAAGGCAATCGCATACGGCGCAGTATCTGATTTCGATGTCTGGGATTTGTATGATAGAAAGCGAACTCCAGAGTCCGCACTCCCAGTAGGGGTTATACTTACAATCGCTGCTGCAGGTAGCGAGATGAGCAATTCTTCTGTAATCACAAACGAAGACGGGGGCATCAAGCGTGGCTATAGCAACAATATGGTTAGACCTAAATTCGCTATACTAAATCCAGAGCTGACGATGACTCTTCCAGACTTCCAGACAGCATGCGGCTGCACAGATATCATGATGCATACCATGGAGAGATATTTTACGTCAGCAGGAAATATGGAATTGACCGACGGGATTGCCGAAGCACTGCTCCGCACAGTAATAAAAAATACCTTAATACTAGTAGAAGATCCGAAGAACTACGAAGCACGTGCCGAGGTAATGTGGGCTGGAAGTTTATCTCATAATGGTCTTACAGGATGCGGTAATGGTGGTGACGACTTTGCTACCCACCGAATTGAACATGAGATTAGTGGCATGTTCGATGTAGCACATGGTGCAGGTCTGGCCGCAATTTGGGGAAGCTGGGCTAGATACGTTTTAGACGACTGTCTCCCTAGATTTAAGCAGTTTGCGACAAATGTATGGAATGTTGAGGATTCTGGTGATGACCGTGAAGTCGCACTCGAAGGCATATCAAGAACCGAGGTCTTCTTTAAAAGCATCGGTATGCCTATATCTCTGAAGGATTTTGAATTTGAGCTAACAGATGAAGTTATAGATGAGCTTGCTGAGAAATGCGAACGAGCCGTTGGCGGCAAAGTTGGTGCCGCAAAGGTTCTGTACAGAAACGACTTCAAAGAAATCTACAGAATGGCTTACAACAACAAGCAATAACAAATGATAACATAAACACAAAAATGCGCCCCACACGGAGCGCATTTATATTACTTTTTAATTAGAAGGGCTCTATCGTCTGCCCTCTCTCGTTAAATCGTCATACTCATGTCCATGCATGGAGCCTTTTACATGAAATCTCTGATAATAGCAAAAATCAGTAATGCGGAGCAGTAAACACCGAGTAGTATCTTGTTCCATAGCGGCATGCGCTTTTCCGTATAGCTCAAATACACGTTATACACTATCTCGAACATTATGAATGGTATAGTCGTGAAGATGAAAGGGTTTGCATAGAATGCATCGCCAAACCTAAACCTCAGTATGCTTACACACATAGTTGTCGTACCACAGCCAGGGCACTTATACCCAGTAATATACCTGAAAATACACGGTATATATATGTGCGTCATTCTCAGCCAAATATAGTAAACGACTCCCAATATTACAAAAGGAGTCGTTTTTTTAATTAGACAATGCAGAAAACTGCAATTCTGTTCATTATGCAACTGTTGCATGCTGATTCACTTAATCCTGCATGATGCAGTATGCAACAATTGAAAGGCCGAATATCGTGAGCAGAACGAAAAGAAGTCCTGAATTCCCATCCTTACCATTATATCTGTCTAGCTTCTCACCCATGCAGTAAACCCAGTATATGCCATATATTCCACAAGTTAGAAGTGAGAACAGGAACACCATGCCGCCTGATGTAGCAGTTCTGTCGCCAACTACCTCGTTAACATCATCATTTAATACGATCATCCAGTAAATGCCGTAAATCCCGCAAGTAATCAGCGTGAATAAAATACAGAGTCCAATTTCTCTTCTTGAAATAGGTCTTGTATACTGTGCGTAACCACCACCATTCTGGTTGTTGTTCTGATTCTGAAAATTATTTTCCATAAGTTCCTCCTTATAACCTCTATAATCTCTTAGCATTTGCACATTATAGCATACCTTTTCCAAAATTCCCACACATCGGTTATTATTGAAAAAGCAAACGGAGGATACTCCATCACCAGTAGTGTTCCTCCGCTTCAAATCTTAAATAATAAATGTCATATCAGCTATTAAGCTTAGCCCTTCATAGCATATCACTAGTTAATTATCCTCTTAACTTCCAATATGCTCTTGCCACTATATGTGGTCTTTGTACCGGGTCTATAGAGATCAATCTCACAAATGTCGTGAGACGGATCCATAGCGTGTACTATTCGACCATTTCCCGCATACATAGCTACATGTAACCTCTTATTGCCTCTGCCAAAGAAAATTATGTCGCCAGGCTTCATATCATCAACAGATACGGTAGTTCCACCACAGTGATCATATAGCGTATTAACCGAACCTATCTTCCAGTTGTAACCGTACTCTTTGTAAACAAGAGTTATGAACGATGCGCAATCACAACCATTAGTAAGGCTCTTGCCTCCTAGTACATACGGTTTACCGATGTACTGCTTAGCAAAAGAGATAATGCTAGCCCTTTTGTCGTCAGCCACCTTGATATCTCGCTCAGTCTCCGCATCGGAGATTGTTGCTTTCGTACCCGTAACTTCATTTGAATCGCTGTCAGTACTAATGGTCTTGAGTGTAGCAAGCTTAAGTGGTGTGCTTACAACACGACGATCATTGATGGCATCTGCTTTAACGACAATAGTCGATACCATCACTACCATAAGTAGTAATTCAGTAACGACTATCACCTTAATATTCTTAAAAGCTGTTTTGAGCTTTAATACCATGCGTGTTTCCCAATCCTTCTATTTGAAATAATATCTACTCATCATTATATTATCATAAAATTCTTGCAATCGCATGTGTAGTTTTTTATATATTCTTACTGGAATTTCTCCTTGTAATGGTCTCTTATTTCGTCCATTATCTGAACGCACTCAAGAGTTCCTACATAGTTACCCTGTGGGTCACGAACAGCTCTATAGCTAACTAAAACTTCGTTTTCACCCTTGTTCATCCATACCTCAACCTTGTCCTGAGCACCAGATTTGAATGACGATATAATGCTGCGAACCATTGGTTCAATCGTTGGTGGGTGGCAGGTATAAACTTCTCTATCGAGCGAACTAATCGGTCTCTTAAAGAGTTTCTTCTCCCCATTATCGTTGTAGTATCTGTTCATATCTACATGATCAACGAATGTAAGCTCAAGAGGAATTGTATTGAGCATAGCCTCTAGCTGGTAAGGCGTCATGTGTCCTAGTGCAAAGATAACTTCGTCGTTTCCAGCTGCTCCGTTCTTACCTTCCTTTGCCGCCCTATGTGTGTAGTTTTCCTTCGAAGCCTTATCCCATTCAGCAGGTTCTTCCTTGAGGAGGCAGTAGTCATACTCCTTTAGATCACGACCAACTTCTTCCCACTCCTCATCTTTGAAGAACTGTACGCAAATTGGGAATAGGATATTTGCCTCTTTGAAAAGCATCTCATCAGCTCTCTTGACTACAGCCTTGGACTTTTCTAGCCACTCCTCGTCAGATAGGGTACCATCAGTTACACGTCTTAGTTCATCTCTGATCTCGTCATCTACTGTCCACATTACATCTGATGGACCAGTAACATCGTATCTAGTCTTGAGGATTGTGTATATGATGTCACCCTTCTTAGCATAGTGAATTGATACTGCACGAAGCTTGTTAAGCTCTTCTGTTATGACAGTGCGGTCAGCACCATCTTCAAATAGCTTGTTCACTACAGCAATCTGCTCGGCAATACCTTCATTCTCGAGAGTGAGCACATTTAATGGATGACCCGGCTCAGCCACTAACGCCTGTGCCTTAACTTCTGCTTCCTTACGGTCATTTGCGCCGTTCATCCTTCGCTGTGCAGCCGCCTTGGATGCCGCAACAGCTTTCTCAGCATTCATAATCTTTTCCTGCTTAGTTGAACCGTGGAATAGCGCTGAATGCACATCACAAAGCTTTTGAACTTCCTGATATGGAACTCCGCTCTTAATCAGATGCTGCTCAGCATTTGCTATTTCAAGAGCATCAACTTCCTTGAAATTTTCAACGAATTCTGCTCTAACCGTCTCGAGGTCTTCACCGTTAGTAAGTCTCTCGATATAGCTTCGAAGCAAAACTTCTCTCTCGCTGGCATTCTTAGGCTTTTTTGTTTCTTCCTGTGATGGACCTTCTTCAGCCTTCTTTTCACTATCTGCCATGAATGACGGTAGCTTGCTTGGGTCGATTCTTCCATCAGCATCAAGGAAGTTCTTTACAAAATCAGGAACTTTATCTACCTCTACGGTGCCGTCTTCTCTGATGTATGCCTTTGCAAAATCAGGAATATTGAGCTTGCTTACATCAAATGTAGGTTTTGCAGGCTCATCCTTTACTTCAGCAGTCTGCGCTTTTTCCTTTTTCTTAATCTCAGGAACATTGATAACCTCAAAACCCTTATCCTCAAACAGGTTTACGATTGATTCTAAATCTATCCCCTTAATCTGAGAGCCCTTAGGAATCGTCATTACTCTTCCCATAGTGTTTAGAGCAACTGGATTCGAGATATCTTTGAATCCCAGCTCAATCATGATGTCTATTACTTCCGGAAATTCTGTCGCTAGGTCATGTACATTTCTCTTCATGTCTAATACTTTTACAGCCATGTCTGTTTCCTCCTTCGAAAATACTATTATCTTACTCTTAGTCAGCGTGTTACGTTTCTTAATTATACTGTCTTTATTTGCTTTATGTTTGTATATACATTATACATTAAATATCTCTAATCTCCGTAACAGATGTTACATTTTAAAATTATTCATAAAATTTCCATAATAATGCAAAAGTAGATGTACCCCTGTCTACAACTACGTGATACGAAAATCAGTAAATTGTTAAACATAGGTCACATCTACTTTATATTTTATTTATGCTTTGCAACGAAAGCGTTGTATATCGCCCTAATAGCTCTCTGATAATCAGACTCAGATACACCCACCTGTACACTTATACGTTCTGGTGCGTGGTCTATAAATCTAACATTTACATGAGCACTAGAAAGCGCTTCAAATATCTTCATCGCTACAGAGACCTCACCAGAGATATTCCTTCCAACTACTGCAATTGCTGCAATACCTGTAGAAATCGTAATTTCATCCGCATCTGTTGCAGCACGTAGCCTCTCAGTAAGTTCCTCTTCGCAGTTAGCAACACTTGCTGAGCCCACGATGATTGAGAAAGAGTCTAGTCCAAGCTGCTCACTCTCAACCGTGATGTTGAACTCGTCGAGGATATTCTGAATTCGCTCACGATACTTTGCATCGTCATTGAGTTTCTCTCGCTCGATAAGGATTGATGAGTACCCCTTCTTACCAGTGATGCTGGAAATCTCAAGGAAATTTTCGTATGAATCAGCATTCTTTACAATGAGAGTACCTGGCTTCTCTGGCTCAAGCGTACTCTTGATATTAATAGGAATTCCGCACTGGCTTACAGGTCTAACTGCGTCCTCATGCAGCACTTCCGCACCTCTTAGTGCTAGCTCCCTTAGCTCCTTATAGATTATTACAGGAACACTGAGTGGATGCTTAACGATGCGAGGATCAGCCATCAAAATCCCAGGAACATCTGTCCAGTTCTCATACAGGTCAGCCTTTGCAGCGGCAGCAACGATTGAGCCTGTGATATCAGAACCTCCTCTTGAGAAGGCTACTACTTCTCCTGCTTCATTTGCACCATAGAAGCCAGGGAATACAGCATGCTGATGCGCCTTGAGAAGCTTCTCTATGTTAGTCCTCGTCATATCAGAGAGTAGATACCCCTCGTTGTTAAATTTAATCACTTCAGCTGTATCAATAAAATCGTAGCCAAGATATTCAGCCATGAGCTGTGCAGTTATAAATTCTCCTCTACTAATCAAGTAATCTCTGCTACCAGAAGCCTTATAGTCATAAATTATCTTGTTAAATATCTCATCGATATTAATCTTAGAATCTAGCTCAAACGCAAGATCCTTAAATCTCTTTCTCGCCTGCTCAATCTTACTATCAAAGCTATCTGGATTATCATGCGCCGAAAGCAGGAGGTCTGTAATCTTAACTTTCTCATCATTATGAACACCAGGCGCCGAAACCACTACGTAGCGGCGAGCTTTATTATGACGAACCACTTCTGCAGCATTTTTGATACGGTCAACTGTCGCAAGTGATGATCCACCGAACTTCGCAACCGTCAGCTCTGATTTGTTTCTAAGTGCTGGGGCAAGATCCTCATTTTCAATGAGCTTGATATCGTACGGTGTCGACTGATATACGAAATAGTTCAGCCAGTTTGAGAATAGCAAGCTACCTGAAGATCTCCAGCGAACCACTGGAGTCTTTGAATCATCGTTATCTGGAAAGTAATTTACAGGAATCTCTGGATTGATACCCGCATTCTTATCCCTAATATATTCCTTGAGAAGCGTATTCCAGTCGTACTCCGTGTGACCGGTCACGAAAATCTGCCTATCATTATCTGACTTGACACAGAAAACTCCACCCTCTTCAGATGTGGAAAGAACTGTAATCCCAGGAGTTTTCTCAATATCTTCTTCCTCTACAGTTGTGTTTCTTGACTGAGGCACATAGAACTCATCGTCAAAACCTCTAAACAGCATGCTGCGCTTGGTTTAAGAGTGTGCTTAAACACACCGGAGAGTTTCTTAGGAAGCCTTTTCTTATCTATTCCATAGTGGTAATAGAGGCCAGCTTGTGCACCCCAACAGATGTGGAATGTGCTGTGAACATGAGTCTTGGACCACTCCATGATCTCACAGAGCTCTTCCCAGTAATCAACCTCTTCAAAATCAAGAAGTTCAATCGGTGCTCCAGTGATAATCATTCCATCATAATATTCGTTTTTGATATCGTTAAAAGTCTTGTAAAACGCAAGCATATGCTCCTGCGAAGTAACGTGTGGCTTGTGAGTTGCCGTCTGAAGTAGCTCAAGCTCAACCTGAAGCGGAGTGTTACTGAGCATACGCGTAATTTGAGTCTCTGTATCAATCTTTGTCGGCATCAGGTTAAGGAGCAATATGTGAAGCGGACGCATATCCTGCGTCATAGCACGTGTATCCGTCATTACAAATACATTCTCATTAGTAAGCGTCTCTATCGCCGGTAAATTATTTGGTACTTTAATTGGCATTACAGTCTCCTCCCAAATCCCCTTTTATCTAAGCTCAGCTGCGATGGCACACCACTCGCCCTGTTCAGCAATTGCTAACTTTTCAAACCCATTCTCTTCAAGTGCCTCGAGCACTTTGTCCTGCTGAGTAGTTAGTATACCAGACATTATGTATCTTCCGCCACTATTTAGGTGTTTGCGTATATTACCTGTGAGACGAATGACGAGGTTCGTAAGTAAGTTTGCCACAACTAAGTCAGCTTTGAAATCTACGCCAGAAGTCAAATCAGCCTTCTTAATTATTGCATTATATACGTCGTTAGCCTCTAAATTTTGTATCGAAGCTGCCACCGCCTCATCGTCAATATCTATGCCTAGAACTTCGCTAGCCCCAATCTTACTCGCTACTATAGAAAGTATTCCTGTGCCACAGCCTACATCCAGGACCTTATCACCCTCTTGGATATAAGTCTCCAGAAAATCTGCAGATAGCGAAGTCGTTTCATGAAGTCCCGTTCCAAAAGCCATCCCTGGGTTAATGCGAATGACCTCCCTATCCTCGATATCTTGCTCATATTCAGACATATCTACCCAAGGTGGAGCAGCTATGTAGCTGTATCCGAGTCTCGCAGGTTTTAGAAATTCCTTCCAGCGATCTTTCCACTCTTCATCATTGCGGATATTAACTGTTACCTTCAGCGAACCGAGGTCAGCTCCTAGACCGAATACGCCACTTTCTGTATGTTCTCTAACGTTTTGTACTGCTTCCTTTACAGTCTCAACAGTATTATCAGCATCTTCATCATCTGCCGCGTATACGACGATGCTAGGATTTTTTTCTCTTTCTCTCTCGAAGTCCTCTGGTGCGAGGTAATCAGTCTCTCCGTGCTGACCAGTCATAAACAAAGCATCTGATGGATCGTTTACCTCAGCAGTGTCTATCCCGTTACAGATAAGTGCCGCCAGCATCGGCTCAATACCAATCTCCGATACTTCAATTTTTATCTCATAGTATTTCATCTAAGTGTCTCAATCTCTCTTGCGTAACCTTCAAGGTCTTCCTGCGGTGTCTCAAGGATACATGGAAGCCCTACAATATGTGGATTATTAACCACGGCTAACATACCATCAAGCCCTATTTCTCCATCGCCGATCTTCTCATGTCTATCTTTTGCGGCGCCCATCGGATTTTTGCTGTCATTGATATGAAGTGCACGTAGCTTCTCGATCCCGACAATTCTATCAAATTCATCAAGTACTCCCTTGAAGTCATTTTTTACATCATAACCAGCATCACTGATGTGACAGGTATCAAGGCAAACACCTATCTTATCTTTGAACTTCACTCCATCGATAATCTGGCGGAGCTCCTCAAAGCTCTTGCCCACTTCGCTACCCTTGCCCGCCATTGTCTCTAGTAAAACGATAGTCTGCTGGTCTTCCCACATGACTTCATTAAGCGTCTCAATAATCATCTGAATTCCCAGCTCGCTACCCTGTCCGACATGACTACCAGGATGGAAATTATAGTAATTTCCTGGCAAATACTCCATGCGCTTTAGATCTTCTGCCATACATGTTCGTGCAAATTCCCTCACGCTCTCCTTGCCAGAGCAAGGATTCAGAGTATAAGGAGCATGAGCCACGAGTTTTCCGAAGTTGTGCTCCTCCATAATCTTTATCAAAGCTTGAGCATCAGCTTCATCTATTGCTTTCGCCTTACCGCCTCGTGGATTTCTAGTAAAAAAAGCAAATGTATTAGCACCAATCGACAGCGCCGCTTTTCCCATCGCTTCGAATCCATCCGAAGACGACAGATGGCATCCCAAATATTTCTCCATCTATTTACCCCATTTCTCTTTGTGTCTATACTATGCATCTATCTATTTTCATCAAGAAAATCTCTTATCTCTTGTAGAGCTGTTTCGATATCAATCAGAAACTCTCTGGAAGATATCCTTAGTGCACCGTGTCCAAGCGACATCTCCTGCACCAGTGCATCTGATGATACAACTGTTACGCTCTCACGCTTACCGATTACCTTTGTCAGTTCAGATATGTAAGCATCCGCTGTCTCATTTTCTTTAGTGTATACTACCTCAGTATCATTAAGAGTATACGTTCTGCCAAAGCTGTACGGAACCCTGTACGCGTCAAATACGATAGTCATCTTGCAGCCGAGATACCCACGGTAATTTGCTAGTATATTTACGAGATGATCTCTTGCCGCCCCAATATCAGCTCTCGAAAGCGCCTTCATGTGCTCATCAGCATTTATCAAATTGTAACCGTCAACAACGAAATGAGAATCTGGTGATGCTACTCTTTCTAGCCTGTGAAGTGACCGTTTCTGCCTCTCCATCGCATGATATTCAGATTCTTTAGGTTTCACCTTGTGCTTTACTGGCTTATTCTTCGAGATACTTCCATACGTTCTCTCAAATATAGCTAGGAGCTCAGCATCACTAGCTAACTTACGGCCAGCTTCCATCGTCTCATCTCTTGCAGATCTAGATTTAGACTTGGTATCAGCTTCCGACTCTAATAAGTAAGGCAGGTGCATGAAGTCCTGTACCTCATCCCACTTGACAGTCTTACCCGCCCCGTGGTAACAGAATATAGAATCTCCAGTTTCTATTTTATCCTTATCCGCTTCGTAATTGGAATTCTCTATAACCTCAGTTTCATTATGACAGAAATCATATCCGATAAGAATGCAGCTAATTCTTCCCCTTCCTCCGGTATATGATGTTAATTTTCTCTGGTAGTCAAGGAGCACCGATGCTGGCGCCTTTCCGCTTAGGACCGATATATCACCTTCTATTGTAGGCTCACCAAATATCCCAGACCCATTCCTAATATCAGTCATCGCCATTCCGATATTAACACTCGGTAGTTTTATCTCAAAGCTGAACCAAGGTTCTAGTATACGGCACTTGGCCCGAAGGAGTCCATTTCTAACAGCCCTATACGTAGCCTGCCTAAAATCTCCTCCCTCTGTATGATTCTCATGCGCTTTTCCTGCAACTAGCGAGATGCGTACATCACTTATAGGTGCGCCAATAAGCACACCTCGAAAGATTCTCTCATCTAGATGCGATAGAATTAAATTTTGCCAATTTCTACCGAGAACATCTTCTGGAATACTACTATCTGTAACGATTCCACTTCCCCTCTCCCCAGGTCTGATAATAAGGTGTACCTCAGCATAGTGTCTTAGTGGTTCGAAATGCCCCACCCCTTCTACAGGAGCTATCACAGTTTCCTTATAGATTATATTTCCTGACTCAAATTGCACTTCGTATCCAAACCTACTTAGCACCTGAGCCTTGAGAATCTCTTGCTGGACATCTCCCATAAGCCTTATATTTGCACCACGGACACCCTGCTCTATATCTATATGCAGCTTAGGATCCTCTTCCTCAAGCATCCTCATGTCAGATATGAATTTATTTTGATCAACACCCTCTTCAGGAAGTATCCTATAGGTTAAAAACGGCTCAATGATGCCGCTCACACTGCTGCTCTCTGCAAGTGTTCCGATTCCCTGACCAGCTCTGGATGAAGAAACACCTGTAACCGCACAGATATCCCCTGCAGATGCTGAATCTACCATTATGTATTTCTGACCCGAATAGAGTCTAATCTGATTTACCTTTTCATGTACTAGTTCGCCAGCATCGTTTCTTACAGCCACACTATCCTTAACCCTTAGAGTTCCATTCAAAACACGCATAAAAGAAACTCTTTCATCTCTCTGGTCACGTGTAATCTTATATACTAACGCTCCCATTTTATCTTCTAACGATATGCCCTCGTGTAGTTCATCAAATCCGTAGGTGTAGATTGAAATTGTGTCGAGCAGCTTGTCAACGCCATCCTGATGAAGAGCAGATCCGAACAAGCAAGGAAATATCTGGCAATCAGCAATGGCTTTGAGTATTCTCGCAGATGGGATCTCCAGATTTTCAAAAAAAGCTTCTGCCAACTCTGGCGAATAAAATGTTACGCCATCTACAAAAGCTTCGTCTTCCTTATCTACGCTAAAATCAACGAAACCTTCACCAAGTCTGCCTTTGATACGACTAAGCTGCTCTTCCTTATCTGCAATGGCAAGATCCATTTTATTAACAAATATGAAAGTTGGAATCTTTCTCGCCCTAAGCAGCCTCCATATAGTCTCCGTATGGCTCTGCGGTCCATCTACACCGCTCACAACTAGCAACGCATAATCTATTACATCGAGAGCTCTCTCCATCTCTGCTGAGAAATCATCATGTCCTGGTGTGTCAAGTATAGTGATGTGACTATCTTGCCAATTTAACCCTGCTTGTTTTGAAAAAACGGTAATTCCACGGTTTTTTTCAACCTCATAATTATCGAAGAACGAGTCGCCCTTGTCGACTCGTCCTAGTTTTCTTATTGTCCCAGCAGAGTAAAGCATAGCTTCGCTGAGCGTAGTCTTGCCCGCATCTACGTGAGCCAATATTCCCATCGTCAGCTTCTTACTCATGCTCCCTCCTCCTAGAAATTATTATTCCCCTACAATAAAGCAAATTAAATTACGTAGAACCACTCGTCCTGTTTACGTTCCTTCTCCTGTCCAGTTTTATGCGACTGCTTATCGTACACCATCTCAAGAGTCTTGATTGTTACTGTTGTATGAGGATCTACAGACTTTGTTACAAATGCGTTTCCACCTATTACTGCACCTTCACCAATAACAGTATTACCACCGAGTACAGACGCTCCTGAGTACAACGTAACATTATCCTCGATAGTCGGATGCCTCTTAGTTCCATGAAGCTTCTGTCCCGCCTTAGTGGAAAGAGCTCCGATAGTAACTCCCTGATACACCTTAACATGCTCTCCAATTATAGAGGTCGATCCGATTACAACACCAGTTGCGTGGTCCATGCAAAAATACTTTCCTATAGTTGCACCTGGGTGAATATCCACGCCAGTCTTTCTGTGTGCATACTCTGTCATAATTCTAGGAATTAGTGGTACATCGAGTTCATGCAGCTCGTGAGCTAGTCTGTATATAGCAGTTGCATATAGTCCCGGATAAGCGAGAACTATTTCATCCTTGCTGTTAGCTGCCGGATCACCCTCGTATGTAGCAAGAATATCTGTGTTGAGATATTCTCTAATCTTCGGAATCTGCCTGAAGAACGCCTTTACGATTTCTTCGCCTCATCTTGCCTAAGCGCTATACAAGTATCCTCAAACTCCTGCCTATATAGAAGAGCTTTTTCAATCTGCTTTGTCATCATGTACATAACGTCTTCAAGGATTACTGAAATCTTCTTCTCAACGCTATATGTGCGGTAAGACTTCTCACGATAATAGCCAGGAAGCAGAACCATCATCAGTTCACGAATAATCTCCTTTATAGCCTTCTGGTCAGGTATCTCAGACATTCTAATCGTATCGATATCACGATTTAGCTTATAATCAGACAATAACTGTTCTGCAAGTTCGCTCATATCCTTATCAATTTCCTCGAAACTGCTCATGTCACCAGTCTGGCAGGGCTCCATCATCATTACATCCTTATCCAATTCGCTCTCCTCTCAATAAACCTCTTATTCATCAAATGTTTCTATTCGTTTTCAACACATCACTGAATATAATTATAAATCTGAATTTATTACTATCTAAAGTTCAGCTCCGCACTCCATGCAGTAAGGTGTTCCAGGTTGTACCTCTACGCCACACTCTGGGCATACCACAACGGTGGACTTGTCTACGACATCCATGATTGCGAGCTCAACACCATCTTGAAGTTTCTCAGCAATTCTGCTCGCATAACTTGAAATCTTGAAGTTCTGACAGCTAAACCTCACTTTGCTTGCCGTCATTTCAAGTAGGGCAAATACATCATCGTAATCTGCACCGCTTCGAAATACCAGCGAAATGGCGTATGGTATCGGTTTCTTAACTACCAGCGTTATGAAGTGACGCTTTTCATAATAAAGCACTGTATAAAGCTGTTCGTTGGTATTGATTCGAGCACCATCAATTGGCACCCCTTTATCATCAGCTATGACTACATAGTCTCCTACAAAACTGAACGAACTCGCCTTTGACGCCTTCTTATTAACGACAAACATACACTCCTTGGTGCACTCGAGCTTAGTCACTCCCACATTTTCCTCCGTAAATTATAAAATATATACTAGCCTATAATCATCTTGACTAGCTCATCCATATTGGAGCATATATTCTCTGCTCCGATAGTCTCCAAAAATTTTCTATTCCTAAATCCCCAGTCCACACTAATACAATTAAGACCAGCGTTATTTGCAGTTTCAATATCAACTTCGGTATCCCCTATATAAACCGCTTCATTCTGTTCAAGCTCCATGAGTTCAAGGATTCTAAGTGTTGCGTCTGGATTTGGCTTTCTCCTTATAGTTTCATCTACGCCCTGAACGTATTCGAACGTATCAGGAAAATACCTTTCAGCGAGAATAACCGCTGCCTCATGCATCTTATTTGAAACGACTGCTGTTCTAACGCCTTTCTCCCTTAGTATTTTAATTGCTGTATCAATTCCTTCAAATGGCTGAGTTTTCTCATCGCAGTGACTCGGATACCATTCCTCAAAAGAAGTTATCACTGCTGCAAGTTCCCCTTCATCGCCCTGATATGATATGTCTACACCGATTCTATCAACCTCTTCTTCGCTAAAGCCCGCTTCAGTAGCAAGAGCTCTAGACATGGCAACCTTCACTCCGCTACCAAAGAATCGCGAAGCATCTTGCACGTTATAGTCGCACTTATGACCATTTACCTTGAGTGCGTAATTTGTACTGTCCTTAAGATCAGTGATGGTATCCAGAATCGTACCATCCATATCGAAAATTGCAGCCTTATACATTATTCCCTCAAACCTTTCTCAAATGCCGCACGCACTGACTTAATGGATACGCCAAGTTCAGACGCAACCCTTCTTAAGCTCTCATACTCTGGATACGTGTAGTTCTGTCCACTCACTGTAGAAACCATCTTCGCTTCAATAGGCCCTAGTTCAGTGTCTATCACAGCTCTAGTCCTAGTAAGTTCTTCACGCTGCACCGGATAATATCGAACACCGATAGTAGTAGTCTCAGCAAAGATTATCTCACATAGCTTCGCTCTGTTCTCAGCCCTGCAGATAACTTCAAGTCTATACGCCGGTCTGTTCTTTTTCATAAATATTGGAGAATACGAAACATCAAGTGCCCCCGCATCCATAAGCTTCTCCAGAACATATCCTAGTTCTTCTCCAGTCGAATCATCGATATTCGAGTTAATCACTAAGATATCGCCAGTCTGAACTGCATTATCTGATGGCACCTCTTCTCCTAAAACAATTCTAAGTGTATTTGGGCCACCAATATTGCGGATTCCCACTCCAATTCCTATTCTGCTTATATTCATCTCAGGCATCAGTCCGTATGACTCTGCAAAGGTCGAGACAATCGCCGCTCCTGTAGGTGTCACGAGTTCAGTTGGTACTTCAATCTGCTTAAACCTAACCTGTTCATTTTTGTAAATCGCTGATGTCGCAGGTACTGGAACACTAAGTACTCCGTGAGCACATTTAATCGTACCATATCCATCGGAAACGACACTAGAAATAACTCGGTCTGGCTTAATGTAATCCATAAGTATCGCTACACTGACGATATCAACGATCGAATCTAGCGCCCCAACCTCATGAAATGCACTTCATCAATCGGTTTGCCGTGTACTGTAGCTTCTGCAACTGCAACCTTATGGAACATAGCTTTTGCAAGCTCCTTAGCATCATTTGTTATTCCGCTATTATCTATTATCTGCTTTATATCACCATAAGTCCTATGAACATGGTGATGGCTGTGGTGTTCATGACCATGATTGTGGTCATTATGAGTCTGGTCGTGATTATGATGTACATGCGGATGATGTTTTTCATGATGCTCTTGTGTATGAGACTCTTCACTAGCTTCAATAGCGCGATCTACATACTCACCTCTACACTTGCAGTAGCCCTTGAAATTCGGTTTCTCACACTTTCCGCAAAGCTTTTTCTTTTTCTTCTTCTTGAGCCTTTTAGCTAGCTTCTTCTCTTCTTTTGATTTTTTCTTAGTCTTCTCATCTTCACAATCGGAATAAAATGTGTAACCATGTCCACGGTGATACTCCCCTTCGTGATTGTGAAGACCTCCATGTATATAGAGTCCTCTCCTTGGAATTTCTTCAGGTATCACATCAACTGGGATATCTGTCCCAGCTTCTAGAACCTCTACGTAAGTTCCATCGATTCCGTGTGAGTCTCTCTTTACAATGCTAACATCATATCCTGGAACTCCCAGCTTATTGAGCTCACTTCTCAAATACTGTTCACCATCAGACACCTCAAGAAGTGCTCCTATAGCCATATTCCCACTGATGCCTTTCGCGCAGTCAAAATAAAGTGTTTTCATCTATACCTCTTATATTTATTTACTTTTTATATGTTTATAATAGTAGAGCATTGCGCTCTGCGCAATGCTCTTAATCTCGTCAAATCAATACTTTTCAAGTATTATAGCGCTTTTCCTGAGCAGCCGAGAACATTAACAATCTTGTGTCTTACAAGCTCCTTGATATTAGCTCTTGCTGGCTTCAGATACTGTCTTGGATCAAAGTCTGCCGGACACTCAACTAGATGCTTTCTAACAGAACCTGTCATAGCAAGCCTTAAATCTGAATCGATATTAATCTTACAAACTGCTGAACGAGCTGCCTCTCTGAGCTGGTCTTCTGGAACACCTATTGCGTCCTTCATAGCTCCACCATAAGTGTTAATCATTTGAACATATTCCTGCGGAACAGAAGATGCTCCGTGTAATACGATTGGGAAACCTGGTAGTTTCTGCTCGCACTCGCGAAGAACATCAAATCTAAGCTGTGGCTTAGTGCCTGGTTTAAATTTAAATGCACCGTGGCTAGTTCCGATTGCGATAGCAAGAGAATCACAGCCAGTTCTACGCACAAACTCTTCAACCTCTTCAGGACGTGTATAAGATGAGTCTTCTGCAGCAACTACTACGTCATCTTCGATTCCAGCAAGTGTACCGAGCTCAGCTTCAACTACTACACCATACTTGTGAGCATAGTCTACGACCTTTTTTGTAATCTCAACATTCTCTTCAAACGGCTTTGAAGAAGCATCAATCATAACGGAAGTAAATCCGCCATCTATGCAAGACTTGCAAGTCTCAAAATCAGGACCGTGATCGAGGTGGAGCGCAATCGGGATATCTGGGCAATCCATAACTGCTGCCTCAACTAGCTTCATAAGATATGTATGACTCGCATATGAACGAGCACCTTTTGACACCTGAAGAATTACAGGAGCATTTTCCTCCCTGCACGCCTCGGTTATTCCCTGAACGATTTCCATATTATTTACATTAAAAGCTCCGACAGCATAACCTCCATCATAAGCCTTCTTAAACATCTCTGTAGTTGTTACAAGTGCCATTAATAACCTTCCTTTCCCAGTTCGAATTTCAAATGACCATAAACCTTGTAGTTGCTTTATATTATAACACAGAGAATGTAGATTAAAAACTATGTGTGTTAGTCAAGATGTGGTACAATTAACTAGAATTTTTTTGTTAAGAAAGGAATTGTTATGACAGAACAGAGCATTGCAAAAAAAGGTATAATTCTTAATACCGTACTCGTAATTGCTACACTAGTAGCATTCTTGGTAATTAAAATTACCAATCAGTATCTATTATCTTCGTATGGTTACAGCGGTTACTACATGGAGATATACACCGTTCAGAGAGCTACGTTCATTGGACTATTAGTTGTTTCAATTGCGATTATTATTTTCTCAATAATCTTAATGACTAAGAGCAGAAGCAAAAACACTGGTTTTATACTCCTTATTATCGGAGCTGTTGTAGCTGCCATACTAGCTATGCTTGGCCTAGTGCTCGGTATCGTAACATGGATTCTATGCGGTGTATCTATCAACCAGTTCAGGAAGCTGCAGGGCGAAAGCAACTTTGAGAGCAATCTCGACTTTGGCGCAGTTGCTGAACTTAAGAAAACTGTTAGTAACGACACACAAACTCAGGCTTCACCTGTTTCGGAAACGCCTGTTCATAATGTAGAGACTGTTGTTGAAGCAGAGGCTGTACCTGCTGAGGCTGAATCCGCACCTGTAGATGTTGCGTACGAAGTAAAAGCAGATGATGCTACGACACCTTCCGAGAACAACGAAGCATAACAGATTTAGACACGTTATTTGTAAGAACAATATTAAAGGATTATCTGAAGAGAGATATGAGAAATATAGAAACTAAGTTTTATTCACAGGGCTTATATGAGAGGTCGATTAAGCGAATTTTCGTAGTATATATAGCCTTTGCAGTTCTGCGCATTATCCTGTTTTCGACACTTGGAATATCGGTATCAAACAGCATATCGTTTGGTGATACTTTTTTCTTCTATCAAGATTATGCTGCACTGTTCAAGCTGTTTTTCTTGGGATTCGTTTTCTTGCTTTTATTTATTGCGTCCGTAGTACTGTTGGCATCTTGCCTAAATATTGTCGCGGACTTAGACGATAGCCACGATTTAAAGAAGCGTCTATATTTCTACTTGATTCCTATGCTGCTAGATATTTTTGCGGGATTGTCTTTAGCAGGCATTGTCGTTATAAATAAGGCAGCTTCGTTTTTAGGTATCATATTGTCGCTTGTAGAGATTGACCTTCTCATATGGCTTAAGGTCAGCGCGAACAAAGATACTCAGAATACTACAAGATAATTGGTCAAGGAGCTAATCAATATGAGTATAGCAAAAGGTAATGTTAATATTAACGCACAAGCAGAATTGGTACAGATTGCTCTAAAGGGGCTTCTCTCTTACTCGGGTGTTGATACACCCGAGAGCTATTATTTTGATCGCCCAAGCCTAAAAGCTCTGCAGAAAACTCCTGAGGGCAAAAATTTATCTGGATTAATAATTAATGTCAACTATTTAAAGCTTGATCTTGTCTCAACATCTAGTGAGACTTCTTCCCTTTTGTATGAAGCAGAGACAAGGAGCTGGAAGGCGCCGATTCCAATGCTGCTACTTATAGAGAGTGCATTTTTATTTGTGTTAGGACTTATTATGCAGCTAGTCACTGGCTTTATGCCAATTGCTGTTATGAGCTATGGAATTGCAGCAATCGTGCTAATTATTACATTGGTATTTGTCATTCCAACGGGAAATAAGATTGATAAGCTTATTCATAGGTTCTTACTTCCTAGACTTGATCGTTATATAGACATTATTAACGAGCATATAGAGAGATAGCTTTACAATCAAAAATAAGATTAGCAGCCCACATGTGATATCCTGCGGGCTGCTGTTTTTTATGAATTCCACATTGCTACTTCAGATTTCAGCCATGCTTCGAGCTCTTCAAAGCCTTCTCCAGTCTTAGCAGAAACGGGGAATATCTTGATGCTTGGATTTCTCCTTGTTGCATATTCCATTAATTTTTCCATATCAAAATCAAAATACGGCAACACATCAACCTTATTAATAACGAGTGCTTTACACACCTCGTACATGAGAGGGTATTTGAGAGGTTTATCATGGCCTTCTGGAACAGATAAAATCGACATATTGAAAGCGGCACCGGTATCGAACTCCGCAGGACATACTAGATTCCCAACATTTTCAAGCACCAACATGTCAAAGTCTTCATATCCTATTTCATCAAGCCCTTGCTCAGTCATTCCAGCATCAAGATGACACATCCCACCTGTGTGTATCTGTATAGCCTTTGCTCCAGTTTCAGCGATAGCCTCCGCATCTACAGTGGAATCGATATCTGCCTCCATTACCCCAATTGAAATTTCATTACTCAAATCACCAATTAACCTGCGAAGAGTAGTTGTCTTACCAGCACCAGGTGATGACATTAGATTTATTAGGCATGTCTTCTTAGATTTTAGTTTCTCTCGTACCCTATCCGCCTCTCTATCGTTATTTGCAAAAACGCTTTCCCTTACTTCAATTACTTTTACTTTTTCCATTTCTAAACCTCTGGTACTTCTACTTCCTTAATCATAAATTCATTCCCACGTATCAAATAAGTATTTCCACTCCCACAATATGGGCAAGTGCGTCCATGCTTTACGGTTGAATATTCACGAGCACATGCCTCACAGTAAGTAACTGCCGGAATAGTTTCAATCAAGAGCTCAGCATTTGAAACAAATTCATGTTTTGCAGATGCCCATTTCCAGCAATCCTCAAGATATGAAGGTATTACAGAAGATACCTCCCCAAGTTCAAGGACGACTTTAGAAAACCTGGTCACATTGTTGACTTCTGCAACAACTTTCAGTTCATCGATAATATGAAATACCACTCCAAGTTCATGCATGAAATTTAACCTTTCTTTCCTGCAATCTTTACTTTCACTGCCTGTTTGATCGCGTATGGGATTATGTGTTTCATCTTTTCTTCGCTAGGTACCATCTTGGAACATTCTGGATGTTCACGATGTAGCTTAATTGCGTCAAATCCACATTTTGTAGTACATACACCGCACCCGATACACTTGTTCTCGTCTACGATTGAGGCTCCACATGATAAACATCTTGAAGTTTCCTTCTTGACCTGTTCTTCGGTAAAGGAGATTCTCTCATCTTTAAACGTCCTTGCCAGTGCCTCATTATATCCAATTCTCTCTCTTGGCGAATTATCGAATGACTCTTCGTTTACGCTCAGATCTTTTTTATTAAATTCAACAAAGTTTCTGCGATCTCTCCCTATCGTAAGGCTTGATCGTGGCTGTACAAATCTATGAAGAGACACAGCCCCTTCTTTACCTGCTGCAATCGCATCAATAGCGAACTTCTGACCAGTGTAAACATCGCCTCCAACAAAGATATCCGGTTCGTCCGTCTGATATGTAACTGGATCCGCCTTTACAGTCCCATTTGCATTAAGTTTAACATCAGTACCTTCAAGTATCTCTCCCCACTCTACCTTTTGACCTATACAGTAAATTACGGTGGTACATCTAGCAGTCACACGATCATTATCATCAAACCTTGGAGCAAATCTGCCTTCGTCATCTCTCACTCTGAGGCACTTTCTAAACGATATCGCTTCACAATTATCTTCATTTTTTGAAATATAGATTGGTCCCCATCCACCATGAATTGTTATTCCATCACGTTCACACTCACTTCTATCCTCTTCACCGCAAGGCATCTTTTCATATTCTTCAAGGGAATACATATCCACGGCATCTGCACCAAGTCTTATGGCTGTCCTAGCAACATCGCAAGCGATATTACCACCACCGATAACAACAACTCGTCCTTTTAGTTCAGTTTCATCGCCGAGATTAACCCTCCGCATAAAATCGATACCAGATATAATGCCATTTGCATCAGCTCCACTGATATCTAGCTCTCCGCCAGACTGCAGCCCAACAGCTAAGTAGAATCCTTTGAAACCTTGCTCCCTTAGCTCTGGAATCGTGATATCCCTACCTACTTCAACTCCACATCTAAATTGGACACCAAGTTCTTTTAGCACATCGATTTCTGCCTCTACAACATCCTTTTCAAGTCTAAAACTAGGAATTCCATTGGTAAGCATTCCACCCATTCTGCGTTCCTTCTCGAATATTGTTGGACTGTATCCCTTTATAGCTAAATAATATGCGCAACTTAAACCAGCTGGTCCGCCACCAATTATGGCAATCTTTTCCTCAAACTCCCCACACACCTTAGGTATAACCTTATCAGGGACAAATCTTCTGTCGCTGTCAAGATCTTGCTGTGCGATAAACCTCTTCACTTCATCAATTGCTACCGCCTGATCGATAGTCCCTCTCGTACATGCATCTTCACATCTTCTGTTGCAGATTCTACCGCAAACCGCTGGAAATGGGTTCTCTCTCTTTATTAACTCCAGAGCCTCCTTATATTTCCTTGTGCCGCAAGTCTTAAATAACCCTGAACTGCAATATGAGCAGGGCAGGCCGTTTTACAAGGTGCAGTTCCAGTTTCATAGCAATTGATACGGTTATTGTCTCTATAATCTATATCCCATTTCTCAGGGCCCCACTTCTCAAGTGAAGGCATAGAACTCTTTGGATACTTAACTTCCGACCCGTCCGCTTTACATAGCTTCTGACCAAGCTTAACCGCACCTGCTGGACAGTACTCTACACATCTGCCACAAGCAACGCAATTTTCTTTCTCAACTCTTGCAACATATGATGAGCGCGACATATTTGGAGTATTGAAGAGCTGTGACGTTCTTAATGCATAGCACACATTTACATTACAGTTGCAAATTGCGAATATCTTCTGCTCTCCGTCAATATTAGTAATCTGATGAACAAATCCGTTATCCTCTGCTTTTTTAAATATCTCAAGCGCCTCTTCTTTGGAAATGTATCGTCCACCCTTCTTCGTTTCTACAACGTAATCCGCCATATCACCGACAGCTATGCACCAATCATTAAAATCATCAGCGCAGCCTTCTTCGTATGAGCAGTTAGATTTACGGCAAGAGCATGGGCTCGCCGCATACTTGCCTTCATATTTCTCAAGCCAGTGCGAAATATGCTCAACAGAGATAGAAGTATCTTCCATTGAAATTGCTTGCTCTACAGGAATAACATGCATTCCAACACCAGCACCCCCAGGCGGAACAATTTTAGTTACTCTCTCAAGAGGAAGAAACGTCATCCTCTCGAAGAATCGACCAAGCTCCGGATGCTCATTCATATTGGTCTCATGCATAGCTGCAAATTCACCAACTCCAGGTACAAACATAGGAACTATGTATCTCTTTTCATTCTTAGGATTTGTACCATCTAGATTCTCCCAATTATACTCGAGAATGCCCTGTTCGGACATATGATCTACGAGTTTCCTGCAGTGCTCTTCACTCATGCCCGAAAGCTTATGAATTTCTTCAAATGTCTTTGGTTTCCTCACTCCGAGTTTACTAGCTAGCTCAGCCTCCTCGTCAGAAATTAAAGCTGCCAGCCCCCAATACTCCGGGTCATCTTTTGTAATCTTCTTAAGACCTAGATGCTGTGCAGGTCTATCGGTAATCATCTTAGCAAGTTTAACTATCGGTTCGCGAATGGGACCGTCATCCTTAACACATTCTGGTTTTTTATTTCCTTTAATCTTATCGTAATTAATCATACTGCTCTCCTATAATCACTAGAATCTGATTATGCTGCTCTCGCCATAGCCTCCTCAAAGTCACGTGTACCTTTAAATACTTCTTTTTTGTATGGATTAATGCCCTGAGCTTTTGCTCGTTTAACGATGTATGCAAATATTGCAAGGTTAATAAGAATTGAAGCGATTGCAACAACTCCACCAGCTCTAGGATCAGCGGCAGTTGGGTGAATATTGGACTTCATGAAACCATCTGCGTATAAGCTTGGTATTACGGAGAATCTGCTATAATCTTGGAACATTGGGAATACTTGTGCGAACATACACCAAGTAGCGAGTGTATTGGCACGATTCTGAATCCATCCACCTTTATTCCAGAATATCGCTGCAACAGTTGGTGCTAATAGTAGCGCAAATCCGCAGTACCACGAATGTGTTGGAAGATTTAAATACGTATACTCAAAATTCCAAATATCATAAGCTAGTATATAAGCCCATGTCATATCCGGCCATAGCATATCATCTTTCTTTTTAGACTGATAAATCCCCCACCATCCAGTCATGCAGAATATGTTTATAATGCCTGCAACACCATTTGCTACATTCCACCAGCCACCGTAAAGCCATACACCCTCAGATGATAACCACCATCTCGTGCCTGTATTTGCCAGTGCAATAGATCCTCTTATTGCACTCTCGAAATCACTGCATACCGCGATTACTATGTTAATAGCCACGATTACAAACGGAAAGACTTTAAACCATTCAGTTTTTCCAATCCCCTTCTTGTATTTGAGCATCATAAACCCTATGCATCCTGCTGTAGCTGCATAGAGCTTAGCATAGTGGAACCAGCTGGTCATATGAACGTATGTAGGGTTCTTAAGCGCCCAGGAAGCACCATTAGCCGCACCGATATAGATAGCGATAAAATAAGCAGTGAGTGCCGCCGGTAACACGAAAAAGAAAAAACAGCCTCCCGCCTTAGATCTTCTCTGAATCTCATTTGTAATAATAAGTCCTGCAAAAACCATAACCCATCCAATTAGCTGATAAAATGAGTTTTCACCATAAACCTGGAATAACATTTGGTGCCTCCTTCAAAAAATAATTCGCAATATTTTATTCGATATCTGCGTTTGATATCTTTTTATCAATTGTAATCTTGTTTCACGTTGTCCCGCAATTCAAAATATGCTAGTATTTATTCTATATTAGAATATATAGCTTCGTTAAACGAAAGGCACATTATGAATACAGAACATATAAAAGAATTTATTTTATTGGCTAGCAATCTTAATTTTAGCAAGGCTGCCGAGGATTCATTTATATCACAATCATCATTATCTAAACATATAAGAATTCTTGAGAAGGAACTCGGGACACAATTATTTATTCGAACCACGCGATCAATTAGGTTAACTGAAGCAGGAATCATGTTTCTACCTTATGCAAAAAAGATAATTGGACTATGCGACTCGTACTCGAGTGAGTTAGAGTTATTTAGCTCTAGGGATAGCAATAAACTCGTTGTTGGAATTATCTCAAATCCACAGTATTACGATCTTGCAGGATATATGATTGGATTTATGATTGCTGAACCCGATATAAATTTTAATCTTATAGAGGCAGATGAAATAGGCTTGCTAGAGATGTTTAAACAACGAAAATACAATCTATTTACGGCATTTCCTCCTAGCGAGTTAACTGGGAATTATGAGTTTCTGCCAATGGTTGAAACTAAATTTGTAGCATTAGTTAATATATCTCATCCACTCGCTAATAAAACCAGCCTATCGCTTAAGGATTTATCTGGCGAGAAGATACTCATACCTGGGAGGAACTCCACTCTCCAGGCTATTATTAAAGATGCCATGATTGCGCAAGAGCTTGAATTTTGTCCTACGTACGAAGGTAGTTCAATAGGAAGTATTGAGCTACTAAAGGCTGGAATGGGGATTTCACTTCATTCTGTTGAATTTTCGAATAATCTACCAAATAATTCAAATATACAGGCTATACCAATTGAGCCAGCTATAAAATTCGTATACGGTATAGGACATCGTCCTATAGATGAACTTTCTTCAAGTGAAAAAAAATATTTAAACTACCTAAAGCAATTCGAATTAAAAAAAATATAGATATATGTGATATAAACAAAACATCAGCCTGCAGGTGATATCCCGCGGGCTGATATTTTTGATCACTGCATTTAGGTGATATGAATCATCGTTTTTATGTTCAGTGCTATATATGAAAATATGGAAAATTTACCGCCTAACACCTTCTCTATTTCAGTTCAGGTTTCGCATCTTCATGCCTGCTTTCTGTCATGATTACGCATTATCTCGCGGTCGAGTACTAGCTCCTTGATGTTAACATTTACGCACTTTACCTGAAATGAAGTCATCTGCTCAATGCTGCGTTTTACATCCCTTTGGAGGATAATACAGGAGCGCATGCAGTCAACTGTCTTTCTGACCTTTAGGTCTAGCTCTATCACCAAGCTCCCAGTCTTACCGTTGTTATAAAAATTAGTAACTCTTATGTTTCGACGATACTTCCTAGCCACAATTCTAATGATATCCCCAATTACGTTCTCATTAATCGTATAATTTCCATTATAGGCGTATTGTGGCATGACCACAGTTTTTTCATACTTATCTGTCTCATCGTTAGCGAGATTCCAATTTTTGAGAAATCTCTGTGGGTTCATGAAGTATCCTGCAAAATCGCGCTTCAGATCCCCCATCGGTGCCGGTATTACATGTTCACCGTGATTATTACGACGATCTGCAGCGATTTCTCGTTCGCCAGCACTGGTAAAAGCCTCAATGTAAAGTCTCTCTATAGCTCGCGGCAGTTCAAGAGTGTCGGTTATTATGTCCACCATATGGTCAGATGTACCGAGCACGAGTAGTTTCTTAATCTTGAGGGATTTTATTTTTTTCTGCACGTCGATTCGGTGATCCTCATAATTGAAAAGTGCAGTGCGCATTGCTTTAGCTCTTGATTCACATTTTTTGGCTGATCTTCCTGCCACAATTTTATTTTTATAAATCAAAAGACCATCATCAATCAGTGCCGGAATCCCCTTTTCCTTCGCAACTCTTATCGCTTGATAGCTCTTACCCGTGCCACTTTTTCCAGTAAAAGAATAAACTTTCATACTCATAACAATCCTTGAAAACTTTACAAAAAGTTAACTTTATCAAACCCATTATACCATGATACAATGCAGATAAAGAAAGTAAATGAATGTTTATCATAGGAGGATTATTATGGCTTATAAGATTAGCGAAGATTGCATCAGCTGTGGTGCATGCATGGATGGTTGCCCAACAGAGGCTATTACAGAAGGAACACCTTACGTTATCGATGCAGATACTTGCATTGACTGCGGAGCTTGCGCAGATGTTTGCCCAGTAGGCGCACCTGCTCAGGAATAATCCGTTAGGGGTATACCAAAGGTAGAAATGCCCCCTGTGCGTAGCACAGGGGGATTTTTTATGCCTTTTATACAACTGTACAAAGGTAGAAAAAAGACAACTGGGCAGTGCCCAGCTGTCTTTCTTTCGTAATGTCAAAATCATTTACTTCTCAGCATCTTCTAGCTCATTGCTTCTTATGAGGAATGACAGTGTATGCAAACTGTCACTCAGATGAACATTTTCAACAGCGACATCATGCGGTACATCGAGATCCACTGGAGCAAAGTTCCAGATACCCTCAATACCAGCATCGACAAGTACGTCTGCAACCTTCTGCGCATTCTCACGATTAACGCAGATAATAGCAATGTCAATGTCATTTGCTTTTACAAAATCGCTCATCTCAGAAAAATCGCGAACAAGAACATCATTGATGCTTAGGCCTACGAGTCTTGGATTAACATCGAAAAGTCCTACAATATTGAACCCAATCTTGTAGTAATAAGTGTAGTTCGTGATTGCCTGACCAAGATTACCAATACCGATTACGATTGTCTTGTACTCACGGTCAAGACCTAGAATCTTGTTAATCTCTTGGAATAGAGAATCAACCGAGTAACCGTATCCCTGCTGACCGAAGCCACCAAATGTATTGAGATCCTGCCTAATCTGAGATGCAGTATAACCAATAAGCTCACTCAATTCATTAGAAGAGATTTTCTTAACGCCCTGCTTACGAAGTTCGTTCAAATATCTTCTGTATCTTGGTAGTCTGCGTATAATCGCGTTTGATACCTTTGTATTATTGCTTTTCATAAATACTTCCCACCTCAACTCGACAATTTTCGTATTTCTTACTTGTGTGAATCTACGTACTCTACTAAATCCTTTACAGTCTCAAACTTCTCAGCTTCTTCATCTGGAATGTCTAGACCGAAAGCTTCCTCAACGCCGAGAATGATTTCAACGGCATCAAGTGAATCTGCTTCGAGATCTTTCATCAGGCTTGTATCCATCTGAACCATATCAGCATCTACACCAAGCTGCTCAACAACTAGATCTCTGATTGTATCAAAAGTCATAGCTCTAACCTCCTTTTGAAATTCAAAGATAATTATAAATTATACAATCGATTCTTGCAAGTTTTTTATCAATCAAATGCATTATAATTATGATTATTGTAAATAAATCCGCGAAACTGTTTTTGCTTTATAAATCAGGTATAGTGTCTCATATGTAACTCTTCTTTGCTATTGCACAAATACTCCGCCTATCATCACGGAAAGAGGACTGTGGTCATGTCACAGTCCTCCCTCCAGTGGTAATATTTAATACTGCCTCTTTTTTATTCTAATCATCAAACTGCAAGTTGTAATTTCCTAACTTTAAAAATCCACCTCAGTGTCGTAGTAGCAAGCCTTGAGTAGCCTCTCCATCTCCTCCTGGTTGATTTTACGAGGGTTTGCTCCTGTGCAAGCATCTAGAATAGCGTTCTTAGCAATCTCAGGTAGTCTGGATAGGAATACATCCTCTGGAACAAAGCCCTGCTCTGTTGGATAGCTATCAACACTGTAGTTCTTGATACAATCTTAACGAGATTATCTCATACAGTCAATGGATGTAGCAAATTAGCATTACAGATAGAATTAGTGCTTCTTATAAATATTTTTTATGAAAAAATATTTTTCTTTCGACAAATGTAATTATTCGATTAATCGTTTTCCTGAAGACTTAGCCATTCATCATAAATACCCTCAAGTTCTGTCTTATATTCATCAGCCTTATCTCCAGCTTCACGAAGGTAGAAAACGTTAGACGCGTGTTCCGGCTTACACATCTCGGACTCAATCTCATCGATTTTACCCTCGATATCATGAATCATCGCCTCAAGCTCTGCAACTCTGCGAGTCCTACGCCTCTCCTCAGCTTCTCGTTCCTTACGCTGCTTGCGCTCTTCTTCAGCACTTAGCTCAGAATTTGGCGCTTGTTCTTCCGTTGATTCTGCTTCCTGCTGGTCGAACTCAACACTCTTTTCGAGATAGTAGTCAAACTGCCCCTTGTATTCCCTGATGCCTTCCTGCCTTAGCTCAAGGATTCTATCGGGAACTTTGCTAAGTAGATATCTGTCGTGAGATACGATAAGAACTGTTCCTTTAAACTCCATAATTGCAGCTTCAACAATTTCTTTAGACTCTATGTCTAGATGGTTCGTTGGTTCGTCGAAGATTAGGGTGTTAGCACCCGACAGCATTAACTTCAGAAGCGATAATCTCGCTTTCTCGCCACCAGAAAGTGCTGAGACACTCTTGAATACGTCATCACCTCTAAATAAGAACCTGCCGAGAATATTACGCATCTCAGTATCAGCATAGAGATGGTATGCATTCTTCATCTCCCCAAGCACCGTCTCACTCTCGTCTAGCAAGAGCTGGCCTTGATCATAGTATCCAAAATCCACATTATGGCCTATCTTGAGATATCCGTCATCTGCCTCTTCTTCGCCCATTATAATGCGCAGTAGTGTAGTCTTTCCGACGCCATTCTCACCGATAAAACATATCTTCTCACCACTCTTAATATCAAACTTTACATCACTAAAGAGCTTCTTCTCTCCAAAGCTCTTAGCGAGCTCTTCCGTCATTATTACGTCTTTGCCACTCTGAAAATCCGCATCAAACGAAAGCTTAAGCTCCGCTTGCTTAAATGAAGGCTTATCCAGCACTTCGATATGAGCAAGCCTCTTCTCTCTAGACTGCGCCCTCTTGACTAGATGCTCAGTATTATGCTGCTTAAATCTACGGATAATCTCCTCTTGACGAGCAATTTCCTTTTGCTGCTTATCATACTCTCGTCTCATCACCTCTTCACGCTCTCTACGCTTTACGAGGTACTCTGAGTAATTTCCACGATAATCAACAAGATGTGTTCCGCGCATATCAAATATACGATTCACTATCCTATCTAGAAAATATCTATCGTGGGATACGACTATTATCGTACCTTTGTAAGTCTTAAGAAACGACTCCAGCCAAGCAAGCATCTTGAGATCGAGATGATTCGTAGGCTCGTCAAGCATCAGAATATCTGGCTTTCTAAGCATCATACACGCTAGCGCGAGACGCGTTCTCTCACCGCCAGAGAGCATGCTTATCTCTTTATCATGAGTTTCTGCGCCAAAGCCCATGCTCGCCAGCACCCCAACAAGCTCGCTCTTATACGAGTACCCACCACTAGCTTTGTATTCGTCCATCAGGTGAGTATATGCATTAAGATCCTTGTCAAATTTAGGATTGTTTGTATCTGATATAGCTTTCTCTAGCCTTGATATCTCCTCTTCCATCTCGTAGAAGTGGGTGAAGGTTTTTGCAGCCTCAGCAAGCACTGTTCCTTCTGAGAAAAAATGATCTTTCTGCTTAAGATACCCTACGACGAATCCGCTGCGAATAAAAACATCGCCGCTAGTCGGTTCATTCTCGCCTGCAACTATGCTCAGCAGCGTGGTTTTGCCCGCTCCGTTAGGTCCAACAATTCCTACCTTATCACCTTTATTTACAGAAAACGAGATATCCTCGATTATGATGTCAGTTCCATATGACTTGCATATATCTTTTGCCGACATTACAAGCATAGTTAAAACTCCAGTCCAGGACACGCATCTAGTGACATATCCGCGAACTCTCCTTTCTTCATCTTATAGTATGCAGAACAAGCGATCATCGCACCATTATCTGTGCAAAGAATCTGAGCCGGCTTTAGAATCTCGATACCAGCTGCTTCACCCTTACTCGCAAGTAACTCCCTAAGTCTTTGTTAGCAGCAACACCACCAGCTACTACGATTTTATTATTACCATATGAGGTAGCGGCGTTAATCGCTTTATCAGCAATGACTTCCATAATTGATTCTTGAAAAGATGCAGCCAAATCAGGTACATTGATTTCTCTACCTGCCTGCCTTTCACTGTTTATATAGTTCAGAACTTGAGTCTTGAGTCCGCTAAAGCTAAAATCGTAGCTTCCATCCTCGAGGTAAACCCTTTTGAATTCGATAGCATTTTTATCGCCTTCGCGCGCAACTTTATCTATCTTAGGGCCTCCTGGATATCCCAGACCAACCACTCTCGCTACCTTATCCATTGCCTCTCCTGCGGCATCATCTCTAGTCGCTCCAAGTATCTTGCACTCGTTGTAATCATCTACTTTGATGATGTTAGTATGCCCTCCAGAAACCACTAGACCGATAAAAGGTGGCTCAAGCTCCTTGTACTCTAGATAGTTTGACGCGATATGTCCGTGCATGTGATTTACGCCGACTAGCGGAATGCCGCACGCCCAAGACATAGCTTTTGCAGTAGCCACACCTACGAGCAGTGCGCCAACAAGCCCTGGACCATATGTTACTCCGATTAGGTCAACCTCACCTATAGTAATTCCAGCCTCATGTAGCGCTTGCTCTATTACTCCGTTGATATTCTCAAGATGACGCCTCGAAGCAATTTCAGTACAACACCACCAAACTTCGTATGAATATCAATCTGAGATGAAATGACATTTGCCAGTACCTCACGGCCATTCGCAACGATACCGACAGCTGTCTCATCACAGCTCGACTCTATTCCCAGTGTAATATGCTTATTCTGGTGCATAATCACCTGTCTCCCTCTTCATAATCAGTGCATCTTCGCCATTATCGAGATAATATTCTGGACGCACACCGCACTCCTTAAATCCGTATTTTTTGTATAGAGCTATTGCCGGTATATTGCTAACTCTCACTTCTAGATTGATAGTCATCACACCGTTATCCTCTAGCAATTCAAGCATCGCTCGTATAAGCTCTTCACCGATTCCCTTCCTTCTGAGGTCAGTTCTTACAGCAATGCTGTTGAGGTCTGCCTCATCTAGCACTGTCCATATATCGGCATAGCCAGCAAATTCACCTTCGCACTCAGCCACAATAACAAATGCGTTATCGTTTCGAGTATATCGTAGTTAAGAGCTTCTTTACTCCATGGCATTGCAAATGTCGCTACATCCAGCTCATATATATCCTCTAGATCCGAAGCCAACGCGATTCTCACTTTGATCTCAGCCTTCTGATTAAGTTCTTTAATTATCATCTGAGCTTTCCTATCTTGCTGCTCAGAGTGCCAGATTCTAACCTCATCTCAGCTTCACTTTTTCTCATATAGTTTGGGAGAAGGTCATCCCAAGGAACAGTATTGCCATTCTCATACTTATGAAGTGCCACCTTAGCCACCGATTCCGCATCTTGGTATCGCCACTCTTCATCCGCTAATCTATACGCTCCAGCTTCTCGGATTTCTGTCTCATATGCGTCTATTCCATCACCTACAAATACAACTTGAACTGGATCTGCGCATAGTTTAGCGAGCTCTTCCAGAAACTCATCAATTATGTACTGTTTTTCGCTAAGCACCGCTTTGAATTCATCACCATTTCGTTCAAAAATAGCCCCATATAGCTGTCCTCTTCTCGCATTTATAATAGGTGCTATGAATCTTACATCTTTGTTAATACGAGAGTCTCCAAGCATTGCCATGCCTTCGAGAGACGATACGGCAATACAAGGAATATTAAACATCTCTGCAATTCCCCGCGCAGTTGATACACCAATTCTAATTCCTGTAAATGAACCAGGTCCGATGGAGGCTGCAACAGCACCTATCGCCCTCGGCTCTATTCCTTCAGCTTTAAGGCACGTATCAGCAAGAAACATTATATCCTTAAGGTGATTCATTTCCTCATTAGATTTTTTTGATACTAGCTTACCATCACCATCTATGAGTGCAACCGAACCGTATTTTCCTGTAGTCTCAATATTTAGAATATACATCTATAAACGCGCTCCCCATGCCTGTCACCATACTCTATCAATATAACCTTTGCCTTTTCGGGTACGACATCGGCCACTATATCCGCCCATTCGATTATGCATACACCACCCGCGTAGAAGTACTCATCGGCACCGATATCTAGAAGTTCATCACCACTTGATAATCTATATACATCAAAATGGAAGAGCGGTAATCTACCGCTCTTGTGTTCCTTAACAATATTGAAGGTAGGACTATCGATATTTTCAGTAACTCCAAGTCCCTTTGCAATATACTTCGTCAAAGTAGTCTTGCCAGTTCCGAGGTCACCGATTAGAGCCACAATATCACCTGGTTCTAGCTTAGAAGCCAGTTCCATTCCAAACGCTTCAGTATCATGCTCATTATTTATATAAATAATCTGTTCCTGAACACTCATGTCTCGTCTTATGCCTACTTGCAGCAGAGCTTATACACTGTAGAAGCATATATCTTTGCCATCTTACTATATGAATCTAGAGAAATTCTCTCATCGGTCATGTGCATACAATCATCTTCCCACGGGAAGAGTCCGCCAAGGCCAGAACGCCATCAAAATGTTTAGCATACGTTCCTCCACCGATTACTACTGGCTCACTATCTAAGTCTCCTGAGAAATCTCTGTAAGCCTCCATAAGAGTCTTTACGAAATCATCCTCAGGATCTACGTATATCGCTTTTTCATCAGTGCCTTTTACGATGCCCTGATTAGGTCCAAGTACACTCTCTATACCGTTTAGAACTGCTGAATTCTCATATGTCACAGGAACTCTTATGTTGAGTTTCATTGTAGCAATTTCGTCGTTAATCTCAATAGTTCCAACATTTACGATTACCTTACCCGATGGAGCATCCTCAAACTGGCACTCAAGACGCTCTCCGTTAAGGTCAAATCCTATGTAATCGTTATAGAAATCGATAAATTCAGTTACCTCGTCTCCCACTAATTCCAGTTTGCCTAGAAACTGCATGAGTATACTGATAGCATTTAGACCCTTGTGTGGGACTGAACCATGCGCAGCAACACCATGTGCCTCAATAGCGAGAGATGTTCCCGTCTTCTTAGCAGTAACATCGTATCCACTCTCTTCTTTATATAACTTAACGAGCGCGATAATCTCATCATATCTCGCTTTATCATCAGATGCGACAACCGCTTTGGCATGTGCTGGAACTGCATTTGCCGCTAGTCCGCCCTGAACCTTGCTTAGTACAAGCCCTTCTTTAGCAGTATGCTTCTTTAGCTTCTGTGCTATATCAAAGATTAAAATTCCCTTCTCTCCATTAATAACAGGGAAGTCTGCATCTGGAGTAATTCCAAAATCAGGCATCTCTGCCACTTCTCTATAGTGGATAGCGCTTTCCTTACCAGTCTCCTCGTCGAGACCAGCGATCAGTTTAATCGTTTTCTTAGGTGTGATACCTGCATCTTTGATAGCCTTCATGGCAAATAGTGCAGCAATCACTGGTCCTTTATCGTCTGCAGTTCCACGACCATACATGAATCCGTCTTCAATCACTGGATTAAACGGTCCGTGTTTCCAGTCATCAGATACAGGAACTACATCGAGGTGCCCTACAATACCGAATGATTCTTCACCTGGATCACCAGGAAATACAATTTCACCAACATAGTTGTCATAGTTGCGAACCTCAAACCCCATGCTCTCGCCGAGCCTAAGAAGTTCTTCAAGCGATTCCTGAACCCCCTTTCCAAAAGGATACACTTCTCCTTCAGGTGTTCTTATAGGCTCTGACTTCACGCTATCAATTTTTACTTGCTTAGCAAGCTCCTCAATCATCTCGGAATTTGATTTTTCTAAATATTCGATATAATCCATTTCATTACCTCAATCTATAAAGCATGCATTATCGACATTTAAGCCCTTTAAAAAGGTTTTTGGGCTCTACTTAATTTTCTCCATGGTCTCTGCCGTGGTCGCCTCATTGGTTACGTATAGCGAAATAACTTTTCCAGACTTTATAGTCGATAAGTTAACTGACTTAACGGGGTTTCCATCACTATCAAAGGTGAATACTCCAGTCGCACCTCGTACACCAGATAGCTCTGATAAAGCTTTTCTTATATCTTCTGGCTTCTTGGAATTCGCCTTATTGATAGCATTAATCGCTAGTAGATATGAATCGTATCCTAGAGCTGCATTGCTAGTAGGTTCTGAATAATTTCCGTACTTGTTAGCGTACTCGATGAGGAATCTCTGTGTCTCGGCAGTAACTGACTTTGTTGTCGTCTTACCGCCGCTAAATACTGAATCAGATGGAAAAACGACCTTTATCTTGGGATGCTTCTTCATCATATATGCGAACTCTTCCGCATTCCAGTATGAGCTGCCTACGAATGTAATTTTATCCTCAAGGTTTTCCTTCTCTATTACGTTAAATAATTTATCTGACTTCTCAGCGCCAAATGGCAGCATCACAACATCAGCACCTGATTCTTTTATGTCCTTAACAAGCTTTCCGAAGCCTTCAAAGTCTACGTCGACAGATTTATTATATAGTATCGAAGTTGTGCTAGAAGACGAATCACTAGCTGACCCTTGTTCCAACTCGTGTACTTTAGAAGTAAAGCCTCTCAGCATCGCAGTATTTGCACTATCGTTCTTCATGGACACAACAGCAATCTTTCTAGACTTTAGTACGCTATATACGTATTCAGCTAGTCCTACCCCCCTCTGGGATTCTGTAATTGAAGCTCTGAAATAATAATTATTGTTCTCTGTAATGAGAGGATTTACTGCCGATGGCGTAATCGTCGGAATCTTTGCAGCTTCAATATAAGGAGATGCAACCATTGAGTTCGCTTCTCCAGCACTTCCAATTATGACAGTAGGTTTCATCTTGATAAGGTTCTGAATCGCACCCTTAGCTGAGTTTATATCTGACTGATTATCGACTCTCACAAGCTTAATCTTAATTCCATTAACGTTGCCATAGATGGAATTCGCGAGCTCAATACCTCTGATTTCCTCCTCACCCTGATCCTTGAATTCACCAGAGCTAGGCTCGTATATACCGATGATTATAGTGTTCTCTTCACCTACTACCTGTTTATCTATAAAAGTCTTTTTGAAATTGTCAAAGGTTGTACATCCACTGAGCACGCTTGCTAGCATAACCAACATTAGCGTGATAGACACTACCTTAAGTTTATTTTTTTTATTCAATGTTCAAAGCCTCTTTCATCTCTGCTTTTGTTTCAATAGTGTTAATCTTGCCGCGGAGCTTCGCTGCCCCTTTCACCCCTTTAGTATACCATGCGACGAACTTTCTTATCTCCCTTACCGCTGAGTATTCATCCTTCAGTTCAATAAGTTCGTCTAAATGTCTGTTCATCATTGCACTAATCTCACTTACAGACGGACGCTCAGGGATTTCTTCACCACGTAGAGCAGCATTTAGCTCTCTAAATATCCAGGGATTTCCCATAGCGCCTCTCGCTACCATGACGAAGTCACATCCCGTCTCATTCATCATTCGCACCCCGTCTTTCCCTGTAAAGACATCGCCATTTCCTATAACAGGAATAGAGACAGCCTCCTTAACCTGTCTGATGATACCCCAGTCAGCTTCTCCTGAATAATACTGCTGACGAGTTCTGCCGTGTACCGCAACAGCGGCAGCCCCCGCACTAGAAATAGCTTTTGCAACCTCTGGTGCATTGATAGAATTTTCATCGAAGCCTTTTCTTATCTTTACTGTAACCGGTTTATCAGAATTCTTCACAACCGCACACACTATATCGTATACGAGCTCAGGATTCTTCATCAGCGCAGAACCGTCACCATTCTTTACGACCTTAGGTACTGGGCACCCCATGTTAATGTCAAGGATTGCATTCGGACGAGAGTTCAGTGTTGATGCAGCATAAGCCATCACATCTGGTTCGCTACCAAATATCTGAACTGCAGTTAGCCCTGATTCTGGAGGTATGTAAAGAAGCTTAGGAGTCTTCCTGTCTCCGTAATAAAGTCCCTTTGCACTTACCATCTCCGTGCATGTCATGGCTGCTCCCTGCTCTTCGCAAAGGCGCCTTGTCACTGTATCCGTGACGCCTGCAAGCGGTGCTAGCATAAAGGGTTTGGTAGTTCAATATCGCCTATTAAGTATTTGCTATCTGACATTAGTCGTGTTTCTTTCTCTGTGATTTATTTCTCTCATATATGAGAACAAGTCCATCTAACGTAAGTCTCTTTTCTATAACGTCAATACACCTTACCCCATTCTCAACCATCGGAGCTAGTCCTCCAGTTGCTATAACCTTAATTGCATCATAGTCTTTGCCGTAGTTATCTACGAGCTCATGCTTCATACCCTCTACTATATACTCGGTTAGTCCCATGTGGCCATAAACAAGTCCTGACTGCATACTTTCAATAGTGTTTTTGCAAATCATATTGCCAGGAACCTCTAGGTCAACATGCGGTAACTTTGCAGTCTGTTCAAAAAGTGCCTTTGCCGAGATTTTGATTCCAGGTGCAATTGTTCCTCCCAGATATTCTCCATCCTCAGTGATAGCGCAAAAAGTCGTTGCTGTTCCGAAATCAATCACTATGAGTGGCCCCTTATACTTATGATGCGCCGCAACAGCATTTACAATTCTATCTGATCCAATCTGTCTTGGATCATCACATTTAATCTTGAGTCCAGTCTTTACACCAGTCTCTACAACTAGCGGTGAGACGTGCAGGTACTTGTAGCACATGTGCTGCAAGGCAAAAAAGCAGCGAAGGCACGACAGAGGATATAATTACGTCGTCAATGTCAGCTGGGTCAATACCCTCATGCCTAAACATCTGCTCGACTAGAATCCCATACTCGTCTGCACTTCGCCTGCTATCTGTAGCAAGTCGCCAGCTCGTAATGAGCTGGGACTTGCTGAACACGCCTATCACTATATTTGTATTTCCTACATCTACAGCTAGAAGCATTTTAGTGATCCTCCATTCTCCTTAGAGCCAGTGCCATAGTCAGGCCTGGAATAATTCTGTTTCCTGTCAGCTCTGCGCCGAGAATTTCGTTGATTCGCTTTAGTCTGTATTGAACTGTGTTGTTATGAATATTCATAAACTCTGCAGTCTTGTTACTATTCATTCCTGCATCAAGAACAAAGGTCTCTAGTGTCTCTAGGAGTAATCTGCCCTTGTTCAGAGATACCTCTCTCTCAAATGGTTCGAGAAGGTCTAGATAAATCTTTTTGAGCACACTACCCTGCATCTGAATATTGATACAGTTGCAAACCATTGACATCTCGTACTTAGTAAACACTCTCTTGTATGGGAACACGGCCTCGACATTGTTCCACGTCTCATTAATCATCTTGAAACCATCGATTGCGCTATCTAGCTCCTCAATACCTGTAGAGTGGAAAATTCTTACATCCTTACGACCTTCCTTAAGGTCATCGTACATTCTAAGGCAATCGTTCTTAAGCTGAACGCCCTTTTCCTCTCCTGCATCAGCATAAATCATGCCGTAAAATTCATTCCCTTCGATAAGAGGAAGTATTCCAAATCCTTTCTCGGACTTGTACTTCTCGAGAATATCCTGCGAAGCTCTGTTGTTGATTCCGTTTGCATAGAATACGCTTACGAACTGCTTACCCTTTAGGCCAGCCTCATCGATGAGGGTGTAGCAGAATGTGAGATCACCTCTGATAGCCGACTTGATAAACTCGGCTCTCGAATCTCTCTCTGGAGTGTACTTCCACATACCCATCGCAAGTTCGATAATCTCTGCCAGTTTTTTAATTTCAGTTGCAGAGTAGTTATCCTCGTTATCGACAATCATCAAGATGTGCTTTTCATTATTAATGTCGATAGTTCCCCAGTATGTGATTACGTCGTTTATATTTACCTGAGTAAATAGTGTCGAGTGTGATACGTCCATCTTTTTGGCTTGTACTATAGCGTTGTCAATAGTTTCCTCGTGACGAGTTTCAATCGTGAGAATTGGATTGAACTCTGAAGTCATCAAGATAGCTTGGTAATCATTGTTTACAGCCGCCTCCTTAAGTGCACTTTGGAAGTTTCTATGCTTCTCAAAGTTGAGGAGGTGGTATATTGTGTTATTAAGAATGTTATCGCTGTAATTATGACCATAAAGGATTTTATCTAGCACCTGCTCCATAAGCACCGCGTATGTGGTCTCCTTATCGTCTGGAATGACAATTATAAGAAGTCCGTTATCTTCTGCTGTCTTTATTACCTTAGGGTCTACAGCTCTAACACCTTCCTCATGTAGGAAGATTACGAGTGTAGCGATTGCTTTTTTTCCAAACCCAACGACAATGCGGCACTGAGCATCAATGTCATCCTTGCAGTTCCAGAAGTGAGTCAGAACCATCTGCTCTTTAACTCCGTTACGCTCAATCCCCTTCTCATAATCGATTTCATCGAAAACCGAAAGTGTGCGCACTCTTCTGTCCATTTTTCTCTTACAGGAAATTACGGTGCTACCTTTGAACGCATCCAGGTTAAGGCAATCTTCTACAGTTATCCTCATGTTATTGCTCCTTCAATTACTTTGACTACGAGTTTATTGCTCTTCGTCAGCTTCCGCATCATTCTTAATTTCGTCGTCCGCGCTAGGCTCAGCTTTTTCTGGTTGCGCATCTGATTCGACTTCAGGCTTAACATCCTCTGGCAGATCATCTCCAGATACTTCTTCTGGATTGGACTTCGGAGAAGCTTCATCGCCCTCTGCAAAAGTAGAGTCTTCAAACTTAAGCTCTCCGACTAAAACAGACTGCAGCTCCTTGAGTTTCTCTTCCGCTTCTCTTCGTCTTTCTTCCTCAAGTCTTTCGCTTTCCTTTGCCTCAGCCATATTAAGCTCAGCTATTTTTTCCTCGTGAGCCTTTACACTCTCAGCTAGTTCCTCTGGTGTAACCTTACCCTCATAGAGATCGTTGAACTGATCTCCATCAAGAGTCTCGATAAGGAGTAATGCCTGAGCAACTCTTTCGAATGCTTCATCGTTCTCCTTCAATATGTTAGTTGTAGCCTCATAGCAGCTCTCAAGGATGTGCTTAATTTCAGCATCAATCTCTGAAGCAGTCTCCTCGGAGTAGTTCTGTCTGGTCGATAAATCCTTTCCAAGGAACACTTCATCGTTTGAACTGAAACTTACTGGACCTAGTTTAGCGCTAAATCCATATTTTGTAATCATCTGTCTAGCGATAGCAGTTGCTCGCTCTAGATCGTTGCTAGCACCAGTGCTGATATCATCTAACTTGAGCTCCTCAGCCACTCTTCCGCCTAGAAGGTGTTTAATCATATTGATCATATCACCCTTGGTCATAAAGAACTTTTCATTCTCAGGAAGTGACATAGTAAATCCGCCTGCCATTCCTCTAGGAATAATAGTAATCTGATGAACTGGATCGGAGTTAGGAAGAGCCTTCATAACTATCGCGTGTCCAGCTTCATGATATGCTGTCAGCTTTCTCTCTGTCTCAGAGATAACTCTAGACTTCTTAGCTGGGCCCGCCATTACCTTGGTAGTCGCTTCCTCGATCTCATCCATTCTGATCTTAGTACCGTTACGTCTAGCAGTTAGAAGAGCTGCTTCATTGACCAGGTTCTCGATGTCAGCTGGTGAGAACCCAGGCGTTCTCCTTGCGAGAATCTCTATAGTAACGTCATCTGCAAGTGGCTTGTTCTTGGTATGAACCTTAAAGATTTCCTCTCTAGCCTTAACATCTGGCATACCGATAACAATCTGTCTATCAAATCTGCCTGGACGAAGCAGTGCTGGGTCTAACACGTCAGGTCTATTTGTTGCAGCTAGGATAATGATTCCAGAATTCCCATCAAAACCATCCATCTCTACGAGGAGTTGGTTAAGTGTCTGTTCACGCTCATCATTTCCGCCGCCAAGGCCTGCGCCTCTCTTGCGTCCTACAGCGTCAATTTCGTCTATAAATATGATGCAAGGTGCATTCTTCTTAGCCTGGTCAAATAGGTCTCTTACACGCGAAGCACCAACACCCACAAACATCTCTACGAAGTCAGAACCAGAGATTGTAAAGAAAGGAACTCCAGCCTCACCAGCTGTAGCTCTTGAAATGTAAGTCTTACCTGTACCTGGATTTCCTACGAGTAGCACACCCTTAGGTATTCTTGCACCCAAGTTAGAGTACTTGGAAGGATTCTTGAGAAAATCAACAATCTCCTCTAGTTCTTCCTTTTCTTCCTTTAACCCTGCCACATCTTCAAAGCGTATATTCTTGCCATTTTCTTTGTATAGCTTCGCTCTGTTCTTACCAAACTGGAACGCCTTGCTATTGCCACCCTGACTCATCATGAAATAGAACAGGAATCCAAGTGCAACTACCATAATAATAGTTGGTAGAAGCGAGAAGAAGTTCACGCTGCTCTGCGGTGGATCACTAGATAGTTTTAGCTTGCCTTCCTTAACCTGCGGGAACACATAGCTATTCTCTAACCAGCTGATTTCAACAACTGAAGGCGCATAAGCATATTCCTTATTGCCATTCTTAAGAGTTGCCGTCATCTTGCGGTCTGTTATGTTTAATGTCTTATATTTCCCCTTTTCGAGGTGAGTTGCAAATGTAGAGAACTTCACTTCGGTTGTCTTCTTTGCGCCATCTGCTCCCTTATAGAAAAAAGCTACTCCGAGAACGACCACAAATATAACCAAATATATTGCGAAATTCTTAAAAAATCTCTTCAATTATCTTACCCCTCATATTCCTTTAATAGTGTTTATGGTTTAAAATTTGTTATTTTACACAAACTGTCGTGTTATTTTATCATACGAATTAACGTAGTTCAAGAAACAAAACATTCTCCGAGCTGTTATCAATCTGATAATTCTGTGAATATTTCCCCTTATTCTTATAACACTCAGATTTAAACATTTTATCGGGTAAAATCCACAGTATTTCGTTACCTATAGCAGCCAACTTGATAGCGTCTCGCGATGTTCTTGGAATCTTCTCATCCACCATAAAATCCTGGAGTTTTTTTCTGCCATTTCCAGCCGCTATATAGTCCCCCTGCCTTCTATTGCGCAATTTTAGACCAAGCGAGCTAACAGTATCGTTGTCATTACCTACACAACCATTGATTCCTCGGGCTTTAACCAGCTTATCTAGATCAAATGCTGCATGTATAATTCGCTGTTTAGTGCTGCCATCTACGCTCACATTCATATCTCGCAGTTCTCTGTACTCATCGATATTTATAATTTTCGGAATAATATCTGCACCACCGCATTTTTTATTTTCTATATGATCCTCACTTTGATGTTCTTTCTTTAAAAAAACCAATCTCTCGTATCTGCGCACTGCAGTCACACAGCCAGGTAAGTCATAGCTTGCTGATGGGTTCTCTGAAGCAAAAATCTTCACAATTGAGTTAACAAGCTCATACGTAGGATGGACATCTTCAGACTCGAGCATAATGGCTGCAATACGTCTCTTCAGTGCTTCATGTATGCCTGATACTTCGCAAATGTCATATTCATGATTCCCTATAGCTACTTTCTTATAGATTTTTAAGGCCTCTTGTGTCATGTAATCATCGTCACAAGCCGCAGCCTCACTAAGTCTCTCGACTGCCTTTCTAAACGCAGGGTTATACTTTCTCTCAAGCTCTGGTATCAGTTCCAGCCTAAGCTTATTTCTACTGTAGACTGGCTGCTCATTGCTCTCGTCCATATTAGGACGGAGACCAAATTCTTCCACATAGCTTTCGATTTCAGTTCGCCTAATTCCGAGAAGCGGTCTTACTATCTCATATCCTCTCTCATCAAGTCTGCGAAGGGGTATGCCTGCTAAGCCCCTGACTGCAGTACCTCTAATAATATGAAAAAGCACAGTTTCAACCTGATCGTCTGCATTCTGAGCCACGGCAATTTTTATATGACCCCTTACGATTCCATTACACTCTAGTTCATTTGCCATATCTGAGAACGCTTCGTACCGTATCTTACGGCCGGCCTCTTCTTCAGAAAGCTTATAATGCTTTGCGTATTCTTTACAGTCGCACACAACGAGTTTGAACGGAATTTCCATTTTCTCGCATAGCTCTATAGCATGTTCTGCTTCTCTATCACAGTCCACCAACCTAATCTTGTGATTAATATGAACTGCATATAAAGAGAGTTCAAACTCAGCCTTAACAGAATTGAGCGCATGAAGGAGTGTCAGTGAATCGGGCCCTCCCGAAAAACCGACAATTACTGAATCCCCACGTTCAATTGTTCCACTATCAATAATTTCTTAGCAATTTTGTCCATACAGATTTCTAACAAACCCCTACATATTTCATTTTTATACTTTGCGTTATTACATATCAGATTTCTATAACAAAGCAACCAGTATTAAATTATCATTACTTATATGTATATTACTTATCTTCTAAGTTAAAGAAACGTATCGCATTATCAGATGTTATGCGCGCAGCTTCATCATACTCAATACCCTTTAGCAGTGCCATCCTTCTAACAACGTGCTCAACATATGGCGTCTTATTAGGTCTACCACGTTTAGGCTCTGGCGCTAGGAACGGAGCATCTGTCTCACTCATTATAAACTGAAGCGGAATTCCCTCTAGCACTTCTACTGTTTTTCTAGCATTTTTAAAGGTGAGCGGTCCACCGATTGAAAATGTAGCCCCTAGCTTTACGTATTCACGAGCTAGCTCAAGTGACCCGGAGTAACAGTGAAGCTGCACCCTCGCATCGGGCACCATGTTTCCTTGCTCATCCGGTCTCTCAGGAAAATACTCCTTACGAGCATCACTAAATGCCCCTTCCTCGATAAGTATATCCATCGTAAGCGCATCAGCCTCTCTGGTATGAATCATAATCGGCATCATGAGTTCGTTCGCAATCCTAACCTGCTTTCTGAAAAGCTCAATCTGCTCAGACTTGGAATCTTTGCCGTAGTGAAAATCCAGACCAATTTCTCCAATTGCCTTAACTTTGGGCGCACTAGCCAGTTCCTTGATTTTATCTATATCATCAGCTGAGTATGTGAGCGCCTTATCAGGATGTATTCCGACGGCAGCATAGCACCACGGATAATCGGCAGCATCCTGAATTGCCTGCTTTGACGACTCAACAGAATCACCAACATCGATGATAAAGTCCACCACAGACGCCTCTATCTCCCTTGCTCTCTCAAGTCGCTCTTCTTCACTAAACTCTTCGTAATTCAAATGAGTATGTGCATCAAATAGCATTTATTCCCTCCTCTATATTGGTAAAAAAGACCTCAAGTCTAAACTTGAGGCCTCATTCTTTTTATTTCTTGCGGTTATTTTTCTTTATCGCAACCTTTTCCTGCTCTGTGTTAGAGAGAATTTCGATTTCCTTAGCTACATCAAGTCTTGGGAACAGCGCATCACCCTTGTGCACGTTAGCTCCTGCCATCATACGGAACTCTTCGAGGTCTGACCACTTTGGCTCCGCATCTGCAAGTCCGAGTTGGTCTCTCATCCTATCTGAAGTTGTATGCATGTAAGGAATGATTAGCACCGAAATCATTCTGAGTGTCTCTGCTAGGTTGCTCATCACTGTATCGAGCTCAGCCTTCTTGCTCTCATCCTTGGCAAGAACCCAAGGCATCTTCTCGTCAATGTACTTGTTAGCTCTGGATATAACTGTCCAAATCTCTTCAAGTGCGTTGTTGAAGTGGAACTCATCCATATGTGCCTCAACCTTAGCAGCACATCCGAGAGCTGTTGCAATCAAATCACGGTCAAAATCATCCTCTGTAGTCGCTTCTGGAACCACTCCTCCGCAGTACTTCTCAATCATGGAAACAGTTCTCGAAAGAAGATTACCAAGATCATTAGCGAGGTCGTAGTTAATGCGGTTAAGCATGATTTCGTTAGTATATAGTCCGTCCTGTCCGAAAGTGTACTCTCTTAGCAGGAAGTACTTAAGTGCGTCGATTCCGTATCTATCGATTAGAATCTCAGGGTCAACGATATTGCCCTTTGATTTCGACATCTTGCCACCATCGATTAGAATCCAGCCGTGACCGAGAACCTTCTTTGGTACTGGTTCATTCATGGACATGAGCATTGCAGGCCAAATAATGGAGTGGAATCTTACGATTTCCTTACCTACAAGGTTAATTCCTGGCCAGTACTTCTTATACGTCTCATCATCCTCACCTGGGAATCCAAGTGCAGTGATGTAGTTAGATAGCGCATCAAGCCATACATAGATTACGTGTCTTTCATCAACTGGAACCTTTACGCCCCAGTCCAGTGAAGCTCTTGAAATGCACAAGTCCTCTAATCCCTGCTCGATAAAAGAAATCATTTCTTTTGCACGAGATTCAGGCTGAAGGAATGTACCGTTACCAAGAAGTTCAATAAGTTTGTCGGAATACTTGGACAATTTAAGAAATAAGCATCTTCGCTCATCTTCTTAACAGGTCTACCGCAGTCAGGACAATTACCCTCTACGAGTTGGCTCTCAGTCCAGAACGACTCACAAGGTGTACAGTACCATCCCTCGTACTTATCCTTATAGATATCGCCGTTGTTGTACATCTTCATGAAGATGTCCTGAACGCGCTTCTCGTGGCGCTCCTCTGTGGTTCTGATAAAGTCATCGTAGCTGATTTCCATCGTCGCCCACAGTCTCTTGATTGTATCAACAATCGGATCGATATATTCAATCGGTGTTACACCAGCTTCCTGTGCGCACTTCGCAATCTTCTGTCCATGCTCATCGGTACCAGTGAGGAATCTCACATCGTAGCCAGTCAGTCTCTTGAATCTAGCCATCGCATCCGCCATAACCGTACAGTAAGTGTGTCCTATGTGCAGCTTAGCGCTTGGGTAATATATAGGTGTAGTAATATAAAAAGTGCCCTTATTTTCCGTCATCGTATTCCCTTTCAAAATCTATAACTTCTGTCAAATGATTGGTTTAGTATACGCCGTAATCCTCGTCATCCTCACCCCAATCAACGTCTGACCAGTCATCTTCAACAAAGATTTCATCGAAGATCTTCTTGGTAGCAACTACAAGCGTAGCTCCAGCGATTACACTGAGACCAGCGATTCTAAGGCTTGTCTTAAGCATCTTCTGTCTTCTAGCTGCTCTGCCTTCTTCAATTAGAAGTGCCTTCTCTGCATCTGTCATACGTCTTCTTCTAACCATTATATCCTCCTTGCCATCAGGCAGTGTTTACGTGTATTACTTTCATCGATTATATCTAAATACCTTGTTTTTTTCAAGGCGTTAGATGTTGTCTACTACATTTAGCTATTTCTTGTATTACTATTGTATGTTTTATCTGTTTAACAATCAGATAAAACAAAAGGCGGTAAACACCTTCTGAAAACAAGAATCGATTATCGCCATTTATGTTAAGTTAATTCAAAAAGTTTAGTTTGCATTTCTTAGAGTAGCTCCAAGTATATTCTTGAGCTTTCCACCTACAAAGAATGCTATATGTAGCTTGATTAGGTCTCCAAGTACAAACGGAAGTACGGTTAGCTGGAGAACTTTCACGAACGGAATGCTATTTCCAAGATGCACGCTCTGAACTAGGTAAAAATAGCTTGCTCCAATCGTATAGATAAGTATTGTCGCTGCCATAAGGCTTGCGTACCTTCTCATATTTGAACTCGATTCATAGCCTGCACCCACGATGTATGCTGCAAGTATAAACGCCATAATGAAACCGAAGGTCGGAGCAAATATGTACTGAGGACCACCCTTGAGTCCTGCAAATACTGGAAGCCCGATAAGTCCAGCGATTACATATACTGTAACGGCCATAACCCAAGTCTCTTACCCATGGTTATCCCAATTGTTAGCACAACTAACGACTGTAGACTTATAGGTACTGGTCCGATTGGTAAAGCAATCGCAGAACCGATTACTAGCAGTGCTACCGCAAGCCCTACACTCGTGATACTGCGTGCATCCAGGCGTTGATGATTTTTTCTATGGCTTTTGCTGTCATGTCCATCATTACCGTAAAAATTATTTTCTCTATCTTGGTTCTTACTCATATCAACCTTTTCTTTCTCTTCAGTTACATGATTATTTTGCCCGAAAGGAACTCTTTCATGCCTGAATTTGTCAAAAGTAAAAGCGCTCCGTCCGCACCGATTCCAGTCAGCGTGCCTTCATAGCGCTTATTTGATTCAAAAAAATATAGTGGAGCCCTTAGCGTACAGGTGCGTGTTGACCTCTCGTTCCATATATTTCATATTATCCTCATAGCTGTATTTCATATGCTCAAAGAGCTTTATCAGAATATCAGCAAGCAGCTCACATCTATTATATTTGATACCATTGTAACCATAGAGAGATGTCATATTGTACAGAATCATTTCATCTCTAGACTGATTCACGTTGATTCCGAAGCCTATTATCAGTTTTGTTACTCTCCCATGCTCTATAATTGTCTCGCATAGGATTCCAGCTAACTTCTTATCTCCGACGTATAAGTCATTTGGCCACTTCACTTCAGCATCAATTCCGTGCTCTTCGAGTGCTTCTCTAATTACTGCTCCAACCAGAAGCGGATATACCAACGTTTCGGATGGTTCTAGATCTATTGTCAGCACGAGGCTTGCCAGAATCGAACAGTAGGGGGAAGACCACCAGTGCGAAGAGTTTTTACCAACACCTTCATACTGGTCCTCAGCCACAACAACTGCTGCATCTAGTTCATCACTATGTGCTTTCGCATATTTGTTTGTAGAATCGATATTTTCAAAATATAGATATTTAAATCTATCAGGCAGAATATCTGCCTTTATCAACTTACTCTTGATCAGAGAAATTACCGCTTCCTCATGCAATCTGTCGTCGTGCATCTAGTCAACCTTATTATCTGCGATGAACCTATTAACCTCACCCATAAATTCGTCGCTCATAACCTTAAGAATGTGCTCTAGATTATCGATTTCCTCTTCAGTGAATCTTTTTGCCAGCCTGTCTAGCACTATCGGTATATAGCTATTCTTCGCCTTGTAATACTCGTGAAACTTTTCCGTCTCTTTGAGGATGAATTCACGTTTGTCTTCTTTGGACTGAATTTTCTCTATATATCCCTTCTTCATAAGGGAAGAAATCTTGTATGCAACATTAGGCGTAGACATTTCTAAAAACTCCGCCAGCTGACTAACCTTAGGATTCTTCATAGCGTGAATAACCTCAAGTGTAAATGTCTCTGTCGCTGTCAGTTCATTTTCCTTGCTTCCGCCATTTACAAACATATGCTTATACAGGTTCAATTTGAACTTCTCGTATACCTCTGCAAATACCTCTGTAAGCATTTAATAGATCCGCCTTTCTTCACTACGGGGATTACAGCTCTGGCGTTCTACATGATGGCAAATGAAATCTCACAGGACATCGCCTTCTCACCGTCAACGAGAATGTAGCCTTCTCCAAATCCAATATTCCCACTTCTATTATTGATTGCACAGTGGATTTCAAGTTGATCTCCAGGGACGATTTTCTTGTAGAATCTCGCCTTTTTAATTCCTGCCAGAAATGCATTAGCACCTTTTTCCTGATCAATCAGTACTGCAACTGCACCTACTTGGCCCACTGCCTCCACTTGAAGAACTCCTGGCATTACAGCCTCACTAGGAAAGTGCCCCTGAAAAAAAGGCTCATTGCCGCTTACATTTTTTATTCCAACAGCCTTATTACCCTTTTCAAGTTCAACAATTTTGTCCACCATGATAAATGGGTATCTGTGAGGTAAAATATTTCTTACTTCTTCGTGTGTTAATTTCATTCGGTCCACCTCTTTACTACGATTGATGCATTATGGCCTCCAAACCCTAGCGAGTTCTTGAGCGCATAGTTTATTTCCGCTTGCTTATACCTATTCACCACCAGATTTAAATCGCATGAATCATCTGGATATTCATAGTTAATGGTTGGCGGAACTATGCCTGCCTGCATGGAAATGATAGTCATTGCCAGCTCCGTCGATCCGGAAGCTCCGAGCAAGTGTCCGATTTGTGACTTTGAAGAAGAAACAAGAACATCTCTGTATCCCTCACCGAAGGCACGCTTAATTGCAGCCGTTTCATATTTGTCATTGAGAGGAGTCGACGTTCCATGAGCGTTAATATAATCGACATCACTTGTCTTGATTCCAGCATCTGCAATCGCCTGAGTCATCGCAAGCGCAGCATATCTTCCGTCCTCACAAGGAGCTGTGATGTGGTTTGCATCGCAAGTATCACTATACCCTACTATTTCCGTAAGTATAGTAGCTCCTCGCTCAACCGCATGTTCATACTCTTCAAGAACTAGAATCGTCGCACCTTCACCCATTACGAACCCATCTCTCTTCTTGTCAAACGGAATCGATGCTCTGTTCGGATTCTGAGATAGCGATAGCGCTTTCATAGATGTAAATCCACCTACCGAAAGTTCAGTAATAGGCGCCTCGCTGCCACCAGCGAACATGATATCTGCATAGCCATGCTTGATATGGCGATATGCCTCACCGATAGCGTTAGTTGCACTAGAGCAAGCTGTAACCATAGCCTGACATGAGCCGTGTGCGTTAAGGTCGATAGCTATATTACCCGCAGTAAGATTTATAATTGCCATCGGAATATAGTAAGGCGATACCTTGTCAAACCCACGAGACAGCCCCTTAGAGTGTTCCGACTCTATGGTGCTGATTCCGCCGATTCCCGAAGATACGAATACTCCAGCTCTTTCATTTGACAAATATTCTCTTGTAAGATTAGCATTTTCCAAAGCTCTTCTGCCGGCTATTATACCAAATTGAGTGACTCTATCCAATCTTCTCTGTTCTCTTTTATCAAAGTAATCATCTGGATTATAGTCTTTAATCTCTGCAGCTAACTTCACCGCTCTATCGCTCGTATCGAATCTTGTGAGTTCCCCGATTCCGCAGCGTGAATTCTTAATGCCCTCAAGCACTTCAGAAGTGTTGTTTCCTAGCGGCGTAATCATGCCGATACCAGTCACTACTACTCTACTCATTATACGTTCATACCCCCATCTACAGAAATGACCTGACCTGTTATGTAACGCGATTCTTCTCCAGCTAGAAATGCTGTCAGATTCGCAACATCACTTGGCTCACCAATAGTTCCGAGTGGAATTCCTGCCTTGATCTTTTCCTTTACGTCGTCTGTCAAATTATCAGTCATCGGCGTCTCGATGAATCCCGGTGCAATCGCATTTACAAGGATGTTTCTAGAAGCGAACTCTTTTGCAAAAGACTTCGTCATTCCTATCATGCCCGCCTTTGCAGCTGCGTAATTAGCCTGACCAGCGTTACCATGCAAACCTACTACTGAAGACATATTGATAATTCTGCCACTTCTTCTCTTCATCATGTGCCTCGACACATACTTGCTGAGGTAAAAAGCACCATTGAGATTAGTTGCTATAACATCTTCAAAGTCTGCTTCACTCATCTGCATGACGAGTTTATCCCTCGTTATACCGGCATTGTTAACCAGTACGTCGATCTGCCCTTGCTCTTTAATGACCTCTTCTACCATTCTCTTGCAATCCTCTGAATTTGAAATATCTCCGAGCACCACCTGAACGTGACAGTTTTCATCTGATAGCTTCTCTACCAATTCTTCAAGCTGCGGCCTCATTGTTCGAACATTAAGCGCTAGGTTAAACCCTTCGCTCTTCAGCCTCTCAGCAATCGCCGTACCGATTCCACCAGCAGCTCCTGTAATAAGCGCTACTTTATTCGCCATACATTTACTCCTTTATTATTCCTACGAATTTGAACCTTGCGCCTAAGCTTCGATCAGTTCAATCAAATCATCGTCACTTTTTATTGTGTTAACTGCTACCCCTTCAAATTCCCTCTGCAGAATTGTTGAAAGTACACTGCCTGGTCCGATTTCGAGGAAGCTCGTAACCCCGTCTTCTACCATTTTCTTGAAAGTTTTGTACAGTAGTACTGGTGAAACTATCTGCTCTGACAGAACTTCACTCATTGGAGTTCCGTCGTATTTCTCGCCAGTAACATTTGGATAGTATGAAATCTCTGGTGTGCTAAATGAAGTTTCTTCGAGAGTTTTCATAAATGCAGCTCTCGCAGGTTCCATAAATGGAGTGTGGAATGCCCCGCTAACTGCAAGTGGTTTTGCAAGCTTTCCCTTGGATTTTAGAAACCCATTAAGATTATCAATTGCCTCACCTTCGCCTGATACAATAATCTGTCTGCTGCTGTTGATGTTTGCAATATATATCTTCCCTTTGAACTCTTGATTTCCTTCAACGATTTCTCTAACTTCCTCTTCACTCATCTTGAGTATCGCCAACATCTTGCTGTTACCTTTCTCTGAAGCTTTTCCCATCAGTTCTCCTCTAAGAGCTACTAGCCTAAGGGCCTCTTCTTCAGAGATAATTCCTGCAATTGAGAGCGCGCTATACTCTCCTAGACTGAGTCCGCATGTTGCCTCGAGACCCTCTAGCAGCTCAGGTCTATGAGTGCAAATTAGTTTCAGTACAGCGAGTTGAAACGCAATCATAATTGGTTGAAGATTGTTTGTCTTAGATATATCTTCGATATTGCCACTGAATGATATATCTGTTAGTTCTTTCCCCAGAATGTCATATATACCCCTGATCTCAGGATATCTATCGTATAACTTGCTGCCCATGCCTTCGTACTGTGACCCCTGTCCAGCAAATATTACCGCTAATTTATTCATTGTTTCCCCTGTTTCTTAGTTCAATCCAATTTCTACTTAAAGCTTTCCTTTGCGAGCTTGTATTCGTTCATCAACTTATCTAGAAGCACAGGAACTGAATACAGTCTGTCGAACTGAGCCGCTGTATATCCCGCCATAACGGAGCCCTGGTCAATATCTCCTTCATATACCGCTTTTCTTAATCTTCCAAGCGTGAAATCCTCTAGAGCATCTTTACTCGTTTCAGTTCTCTCAAGTTCTTTGAACTCTCTGGTCATGGGATTCTTAACAAGGCGCATCGGTCTACCGTTCAGGTATCCTATAGATGTAATTCTGTGAGATTCAGTGTTCACTAGCAACTCTTTGTAGTTCTGGTGTACAGGCACTTCATCAGTGAACAGAAATGCTGTTCCAATCTGAACACCTGATGCACCAAGCACTTCCGCTGCTAGCATCTGTGCACCAGATCCTATTCCTCCACCAGCAATTACAGGCTTGTCAGTCATACGAGAAACCTGATAAATGAGTGTCATAGTAGTCATCTCTCCTATGTGACCACCTGCTTCCATACCTTCTGCGATGTATGCAAATATATCAAACTTGTCAAGGCGCTTAATCTGTAGAGGTGAAGATACCACCGGCATAACCTTGATACCTGCCTCTAGGAACTTGTCCATGTACGGACCAGGGCTTCCTGCTCCTGTAATTAAGTAAGGAACCTTTGCCTCGCACACTACCTTAACGAGTTCCTCTATGTCTGAGCGGAACATGATTAGATTCACTGCAAAAGGCTTATCTGTAAGCTCTCTACATGTCTCGATTTCCTTGGCGAGTACATCCGCCTTCATGCCTCCGGAACCAATCGTTCCAAGAGCGCCTGCATTTGATACAACGGCAGCGAATTTACCGTCTGTGATATTTGCCATTCCACCCTGAATCACTGGGTATTTAATATTTAGTAATTTATCTATGTTCATCTCTACCACTCCATCAGCACTGAATTTACTATTAGTCCCGCTCCAAATGCCGTGAACAGAACTTTATCACCATCTTCAAACTTATCCCTATGCTCATATAAAAGAGTCGGAACAGATGCCGCAGAGGTATTTCCACGTTCTCTAATATTCTTGAGCACCTTATCATCGTCTATACCCGTTCTCTTGGCAATCTGCTCGAGTATTCTCACATTTGCCTGATGAGCTGCCACATAATCGATGTCAGCTCCAGAAAGACCACCTTTCTCGAGCAGTCGCTCTAGTGACTCAGGAACCTTGCTTATCGCAAACTTAAATACTTCTTGTCCATTCATCTGAATAAAGTCATTATCATCCATAACGATAACTCGGTCATCACCAAATGTATTTGCATCGCTTAGCCAAAGTTTTTCATTCTTCTCAACTACGATTCCCGCGCAGCCATCTCCAAACAGTACAGCAATTCCTCTGTCTTCAAAGTCTATGTATCTACTAACCCGCTCGCTGGCAACAAGAATAGCCTCTTCTCCAGGATTAAGCATGCGTTCCGCTATAATCATCGCCGAAACAAAGCCTGCACAAGCAGCATTGATATCTATAGAGAAGCAGCTATTTGAAAGTTCTAGCTTCTTGTGAAGGATGCCCGCAATCGATGGAATTCTGATATCGCTTGAGAACGACGCAACTATAAGCGCCTTAACCTTATCTCTGTCAAAGACAAGCTGCTCTGCCAGTTCCTTCGCCATCTCTGAAGGTGTCTCCTCAGTAATATATCGATTCTCGATTCCCGTACGAGTTACGATCCATTCATCAGTCGTATCTAGTCTATCTTCATAGTACTTATTGCTACGCTTAACGCCCTTGGTTAAACTCTTAATGTCCTTAACTTTAAGTCCCATTTTATCCTCTAATTTCTAAATTTATCGTATCTGCGCTCTCTTAGCTCCTCGCCCGTAATATCGGACATTGCCTCAAGTTCAGTTGAAATCAATTTTCTAAGCTGTGTAAAGTTGACCATCTCTCCATTTTCATCGATGATCTCATCCACAATTCCGAAGTCATACAAATCCTGTGCTGTAATTTTCATGACATCAGCAGCCTTGTCAGCAAGACCAGCATCCTTCCAAAGTATGGATGCGAAGCCCTCAGGAGAGAGTATCGAATATACTGCATTTCGGAACATAAATATCTTGTTGGCTACTGATAACGCAAGTGCACCACCAGATCCCGCCTTCACCTATAACTACAGCGATTACTGGAACTGTGAGCATCGACATCTTCTCTAGAGAAGACGCTATTGCTTCAAACTGACCACGCTCTTCCGCTCCTACACCTGGATAAGCACCAGGTGTATCGATAAATGTGATTACAGGTCTTCTGAATTTCTCCGCCTGATCCATCAGTCTCATCGCTTTACGATAGCCTTCAGGCATCGGCATTCCGAAGTTGGTCTCCACACCTTCCTCTATACCACGCCCCTTTTGTATTCCTATAAAGGTAACTGGTCTATCATCAAATGATCCGATTCCACCAATTATCGTCTTAGAATCCCCGAAACATCTATCACCCTTGAGATAAACTATGTCTTCGAGAAGTCTCTCAATAACCTCTTTAGCTCTAAGCCTGTTGCTGGATCTCGCTTTCTTAACTATCTCATAAGCATTACTCATATTTCGCTCCAATCTTTACATGGTGCTTGAGCAGCTTAGCAATCTGTCTCCGCTGGCTCTCTCTCTCACAAATCATGTCCACAAACCCACATTCTTCGAGCTTCTCTGCTCTCTGAAAACCTTTTGGTAGCTTCTTTTTGATGGTCTGCTCTATTACCCTTGGTCCTGCAAACCCTATAAGTGCATTTGGCTCGGCTATGATGATATCTCCAAGAGACGCAAAACTTGCTGACACACCCCCTGTTGTAGGATTCGTAAGAACACTTATATATAGAAGTCCCGCATCTTGAAATTTTCCAATAACCGCACTCGTCTTAGCCATTTGCATTAGGGAGAAGATTCCCTCCTGCATTCTGGCACCACCAGAAGCTGAAAATATAATGACTGGAAGTTCATTCCTTATGGCATACTCAAACATCGCTGTTAGCTCTTCACCTACGTATGTTCCAAGGCTTCCCATCATGTACTGAAGCTCTAATACGGCTACGAGTACTGGCTGTCCTTCTATCGTTCCCCTTACGATAGAAATAGCTTCATTAAGCCCAGATTTGCCTCTTCCTTTGCACGCTTTTCTGCATACTTTGGAAATGAAATCGGATCCTTGAGTTCGCTTCCGAAGCAAACTTTCTCATATCCTTCATCCATAAGGTATTCGAAGCGCTCACGTCCATTCATCTTCATGTGGTGACCGCATTCAGGACATATTTTCAGATGCTCGACGAACTCTTTATAGTCGATAACTGACTTACATCCATCACACTTAAGAAAAAGGTCGGGAAGCGCTCTTCGAGACTCACGTCTAATCTGATTCTGCTTACTCCCACCTCTTATGTTCTTGATTGCGGATAATAGATTTTTTCGCTTATTTAAGCTTCCCATTTTCTGCTATTCTCCCGTTACATGCATGCTTTCTAGAAGCTCTGCTTCCTTATGTGCAACATAGTTTGTATCGATATTTCCAAGGATAAAGTCCTTGTCATAAAGTATTGCATAGATAAACCCGAGGTTAGTCGGAACACCGTCGATAATCGTCTCGGAAACTGCGCGTCTGAGTTTTTTTATAGCATCCATTCGCGTGCTACCCTTAACGATAAGCTTTGCCATCATCGAATCGTAAAACGGCAGTATCTTGGCACCCTGATATAGCGCTGTCTCGAATCTCGTGTCTAGTCCACCTGGAGGCAAGAAGAAACTAATCTCCCCGCAACTAGGTCTAAAATCATCGTATGGATTCTGAGCGTTAACTCTAATCTCAATCGCATGACCATTCACCACCACATCCTCCTGCTTTACAGATAGCGGAAGTCCTGAAGCGATTCTAATCTGTTCCTTGATCAGATTGATTCCCGTTACCATCTCTGTTACAGGATATTCAACCTGAATTCTTGTGTTCATCTCCATGAAGTAATAATTGTCGTACTTATCGACGATGAACTCTACTGTTCCCGTGCCTTCATAGCTGCAAGCCTTTGCACACATTACGGCAGACTGATACATCTTTTCTAGCAGTTCACTGTTAGCTCTGCTTGGACTCTCCTCAATAATCTTCTGGTTGTTTCTCTGGATGCTGCAGTCTCGCTCAGGTAGGTAAACCACGTTTCCGTGACTATCTGCAAGAATCTGAATCTCGATGTGCCTAGGATTCTCAATTAGTTTCTCAACATAGATATCATCGTTTGCAAATGATACCTTTGCCTCACGTTTTGTGAGTTCCCAGCCAGCGACGAGGTCTTCGCGCTTATAAATCCTTCGCATACCTTTCCACCGCCACCTGCCGAAGCTTTGAGAAGAACTGGATATCCAATCTCATCTGCGATTCGGTATAGCTGTTCTTCGTCAGAAATTGCATCATTACATCCAGGTACGACTGGAACGCCGCTTTGCTCCATTAGACTTCTCGCTGAAAGCTTGTTGCCCATAAGATTAATAACCTTTGACGATGGTCCGATAAGCTTCAGCCCACAGGCCTCCACTTTCTCAGCAAAGTCTCCATTTTCAGCAAGGAATCCATATCCGGGATGGATGGCTTCACAACCAGATTCGATAGCAGCTGTCAGGATATTAGCAACATTGAGATATGAAGCGGAGCTCTTTCCTGCACCTATGCAGATTGCTTGATTCGCCAAATATATTGCAGGCTGTCCCTTATCTACATCTGAGTAGACAGCAACAGTCTCAACACCCATTTCATTACAATTTCTCTGTATGCTCAGCGCAATCTCACCACGATTGGCTATTAAGACCTTTCTAATCATTCACCCTTCTCCAGCACAAACATGACCTGATCAAACTCAACAAGCTCTTCGTTCTTGCATTTAATCTCCTTGATTACTCCATCATAATCAGATCTAATCTCATTCATCATCTTCATCGATTCTAGGATGCAGAGCACATCACCTTTCTTCACTGAATCTCCGACCTTTACGAAAGGAGGTGAGTTAGGATCTTTTGCTGCATAGAATACTCCTACAATCGGTGATTTTACAACCTCTGTATCAGGAGAGTCTGTAACCACTTCATTAGCAGGAGCTAGCGCTTCCGCTTTATATTCACTTCTTGCTTCTGTTACAGCTGCTGTCTGCACAGCCGGTGCCGAAGCAGTAACTACAGGCTGCAGTGAAACTGCAGGTGTTACTGCTTCGGTCACGGGCACTGATGGCACTGCACATACGGATGACCCCTTCTTAAGAGTTAGGGCATAATCCGAAATCTTAATTTCAAGGTAATCACTGCTGCTCTGGTCAAATACTTGAGCCAGCCTCTCGGTGAGCTGTAAATACTTTTCCATAATTAGTTACCACTGTTTGCAAACTTTAGTACATCAGCAATAGTCTTGCACTCAGGGAACTTCTCCTCTGGAATAGATACACCATGAGCCTCTTCCATCATCATTGAAAGTTCTACCGCATCTAGAGAGTCTAGCTTTAGATCTTCCTGAAGATCTGCAGTCTCAGTCACCTTATCCTCACTAACACCAAAATTCTCGCAAATCAGTTCCTTTAGCTGTTCAAAAGTCATATCGTTTACTCCTTTTTTCAATCTCTTTGTTGGATAAAATATTTTAGTTAAATAATTTTATCTATTATTTTTTTTACTATTCTAGTTCTATTTACCCTCCCCGTCAAGTGAAGGTTTTGTGTGCAACTCTTTGATCATGTTAAAAAACAGCTAAATTTCAACGATAATGGCGCCATTATTTTAATAAAAAAGCGCAAAAGAAAAGATGGCTGATATTCAGCCATCTTTTCTCATACCTTATGGATTATCAATCGACGCCCATTACCTAGCGTCTGCTGATTTACTTTCTAGCTTCAGCACCAATATCAAGACCAGTCTTGAAAGCCTTGTCATTTAGAGGAATTACCTTTGGCTTGTGCTCAAACTTGTGGTGAATTCCATCGTAAATAACCTGCTCCGGTACTGCATTTGAGTATCCGATATAAGCTCCTAGCATGATGATGTTAAGAACCCTTGGATTACCCATCTCGAGAGCCATTTCTGTAACTGGAACAGATACAACAGTGATGTCATCTCTCTCGATTGGATCCTTTACGATTGAGCTGTTAATAAACAGTGTACCACCCTTCTTAAGAGTAGGAAGGAACTTGTGTAGTGAAGGTCCGTTCATTACTACAAGGTCATCTACACTATTAGATACAGGTGCACCGATTTCATCGTCAGAAATTACAACGTAGCAGTTAGCTGTACCACCTCTCATAGCTGCGCCATAAGAAGGGAAGAATGTTACGTTTAGGTCTGTTGACTGACATGTAGCTTCAGAAAGAAGCTTTCCCATGGTCATTACACCCTGTCCACCGAATCCGGCAATCATTAAATTTCTTTCCATTCTAAACCTCCCTATTTAGCTTCTGCGCCCTTGTCTCTAACGAGACCTAGAGGGTACTCATCAAACATATCCTTCTCGAGGAACTTGAGCGAATCAAGTGTGCTCATTCCCCAGTTAGTTGGGCAAGATGTAACAATCTCTACTAGGGAGAATCCCTTGCCTTCTATCTGATACTGGAATGCCTTCTTGATTGCCTTACGAGCCTTGATTACGTTCTGAGGAGTGTTGCAAGAAACTCTTTCTAGATAGTAAGGAGCTGTTAGCTGGTTGAGAATCTCAACGATGTGCATTGGATATCCGTGAACCTCTGGCTCTCTGCCTTCTGGTGCAGTTGTAGAGTTCATGCCAATCAGAGTTGTTGGCGCCATCTGTCCACCAGTCATACCGTAGATTCCGTTGTTAACGAAGATTACTGTAAAGTTCTCTCCTCTGTTAGCAGCTGACATCGTCTCTGCGAGTCCGATGGAAGCAAGGTCTCCATCTCCCTGATAAGTGTAAACTAGCGATTCAGGAGATGATCTCTTGATTCCTGTAGCTACAGCACAAGCTCTTCCATGAGCAGCGATTGTAGCATCATGAGCAACGTAGAACTGACCGAGTCCGCAGCAACCTACACCCTCAACTCTAACGAGCTTATCGAGTTTTCCTAGTTCTTCTGCCGCTTCACCAATTAGCTTATGCACTGTACCGTGCATACATCCCGGACAGAATCCGGATACTGTATCAGGAAGAATTCCCTTAGTTCTTGAATAAACTTTTGACATCTATAGTACCTCCTTAATCAGTTCACGAGCAGCTTCCATTACCTGATCATTAGTCAGAAGCTGACCACCGGATCTTAGGCACTCCTTGATAACTGTTCTGCCCTTAACTGCATGATCCACATCCCATCTCATCTGAGCAGGAATGGACATCTCAACATTGAGAATACCCTTTATTCTGTTGAAATCTAGGTTCTCAAATGCTTCATATGGGAATGGAGAAAGCTTGATAGGTCTGATCATACCAATCTTAACTCCTTCTTTTCTGAGCTCTCTTACGACAACCTTTCCGATACGAGCGGAGATTCCGTATGCTGCGATTAGGATCTCAGCATCCTCTGTCTCTAGCTCCTCGTACTCAACGTCCTTATCCCAAGTTCTGTAGAGCTTATCTGCTTCGATGTTAACAGCTTCCTGTCCTGTTCCAACTGAACCAGGTCTGCAGAATGCGTTCTCACCAACTGGGTGACCTACGATAGCTCTGTAGTTAAATGCCTCTCTCAACTCTGCGATTTCTTCTGGTGTCTTCATTGGAGGTAGAACTACTGGCTCCATGATTGTTCCCATAACTCCATCTGTGAGGATGAGAACTGGGTTCTGGTCTCTTTCAGCATAGTCAAATGCCTTATATACCATGTCTACACACTCCTGCACAGTTGCTGGAGCAAGAACGATCATTCTGAAACCACCGTTTCCGGAAGCCTTAGTTGCCTGTAGGTAGTCCTGCTGAGCAGGCTGAATAGCACCGATTCCAGGGCCACCTCTCTGCACGTTTACATATACTGCTGGTAGTCTAGCAGATGCGCAGAAGGAGATTCCCTCTGAGTACAAGCTGATTCCGCAGCTGGATGAGGAGCTCATCGCTCTGATTCCAGTCGAAACAGCACCGTAAAGCATGTTTACAGAAGCAACCTCAGATTCACCCTGTACAAAGCTACCACCTACTTCTGGCATTCTTCTTGCCATATACTCAGGAATTTCGTTCTGTGGTGTGATTGGATAACCAGCAAAGAAACGACATCCTGCTCTTACAGCTGCCTCTGCAATCGCTTCGCAGCCTTTCATAAATACACGTTCTGCCATATTGGTCCTCCTTACTAATCTCTCCAAACCTCGATACAATCCTCTGGACACATCTGTGCACACATTGCGCAACCGATGCAAGCCTCTGGTGTAGCTGCAACTGAGTAAGGGTAACCCTTAGAGTTAACATTCTCACCGATAACGAGGACTTTCTTTGGACATGAAATCACGCAATACTGGCACGACTTGCAAGCCTCAGCATTGATTTCAACTCTACCTTTAGCCATCAACATTACCTCCTTAAATAAAATGTTTTAGCGATCAACCCACGAATAAGTCAGGAACAACTCGATTGGGAATAGATGTCTATCAGTCATACCCTTGACTTCATCATATATCTCATCCCTCACAACGAGACTGCCGACAGTAACTATTCCGCCGAGCATTTCGTCGAGCTTACCCAGTCCTTCCATGAATTCTTCAGCACTCGTCTGGTAACCTAGGTTAGGGTTACCAAGAATGTAGATGCGATTCAGCCTAGCCGCAGTGATAATATCGCTCATGGTCTCATCAATCGACTTCAGGCTCTTGGTCCAAGGTCTGTATGGATTGATAACATAAACCGGAACAGTATTGTCATCCTTTAGCAAATGTGAGTACACTCCCACAACTCTCGCTGCATTGTGACCGCCACCGATATCAAGAATAGTATATACGTCCTTGTTCATCAGCGACTCAGCAACTCCACCGACAACAGTCGGCGCATCGAGAAATTGCATTTGATAATTTATCTCCACACCCTTCTGGGCGAATGCATCCTTCATATCTCTGGAGCGATACAGTGGCTTGCTCTGGTCCATATCGAATACCTGAACCTTAGCGCCAGTCTTCTCCGCAATTTTGGCAGCTACATTGAGAACAATCTCACTCTTGCCACTACCAGCCTCTCCTATAAAGAGGAAATTCTTCTTCTCTGTAAGAAGATCTCCGAAATTCTTGTCCATCTCGTAGAAAATACTCATCCCACTACCTCATCTACAAAATATTACTTATATCGAGATGCTTTGGTGTAATAATAAAACTCCAAAAGCCCCCTGTGTTAACTACCTAAACAGACTCTCACATTCCGAAGCAGTGTCCTGCAGCCTTGGGATTACGGAGTAGAGACTTCTGACCATCCTCTCCTTATACCCACTGACACTGATTGCACATATCGCTGTGCCATCAGAAGAAAGCACTGGTGCCGCTACACATACGAGTCCTTCTGTAACCTCTTCCATATCGTAGGCTAGCTTCTCTTCCTTGACTTCTTCGATAAGCTCTTTGTACTCAGCCTTGTCGGTGATACTCTTATCCGTCAGACGTACATAATCTATGTCTTCTACAAGCTTGTCAGACTCACCTGAGAAAGCTGTAAGCACCTTCCCTGCAGCCGTTAGATTTAGGCTCATCATCTCTTCAGAGCTAACCACTACGGCGATTCCTGTGTATGGGTTCTTACGAATGGCAATATATGATTTTAGTCCTTCACGCACCGATACAGTCACCGCCAGACCGCATTTCCTACATAGTCTGGCCACCGGTTCATCTAGCATATTGACTATCTGCTTCTGTATATTAGTATTTCGACTCAAGGTGAACACTCTATCTGTAAGATAATAACCACCATCGATTTTATCCTTGTAGATGTACTTCATCTCCTCAAGCGAATTGAGAATTCTGCTTATAGCAGCGTTGGAAAGTCCCGTTTGCTGAGCTATAGACGTCAAGGTCAATCGGCTTTGGGATTGGTATAAATCAAGCACCTTTAACGCTTTTTCAAGTGAACTATTGCGCTCTGCCATGATGTTTTCCTTTCACTGCCTTTTTACAATTCAAAATATACTCTTTAGCATTAAGTTAGTCAACATTAACAGGCGAATTTTTTCCGTATTTCGAGCAGTAAATTCGATATGCGGAAAATATTGGTTGATAGAATTTTAAGTTCTTCAATTGATATTGACACCGCAATTTACTTATAAGACAATATAAACATTATGAAAATATTAAGTATTAGCACTCAAAAGCCGCACTCAACCGGTAGCGGCGTATACTTGACGGAGCTCGTCAAATCTTTTGACAGAGCAGGTCATGAACAGGCTGTAGTTGCTGGGGTATATGAAGAAGACTTATTCGAATTTCCTCCTTCTGTACGCACCTACCCTGTATATTATTCACACGAGGATTCTAGGGGAGAATTACCGTTTGAGGTGCTTGGCATGTCAGATGTTATGCCATACCCTTCCACTCTGTACAATTCGCTAACTGAAGATATGGCAGATATGCTTTATAGCGCTTTTGGAAAAGCTATCGGTAGAGCTATAAGAGAGCTCGACCCAGATGTAATCCTATGCCATCACCTATTCTTGCTCACTTCCATGCTTCCTGATATTGTCAAAGAGTTTGCACCAGATTCATTTCGTGGCAAAATCTATGGTATCTCGCACGGCTCCGACATAAGGCAGTTTCAGAACTGTTCGTTCAGGCGTGATTCTATCATTTCTGGGATAAGAAATCTTGACGGAATCTTTGCTCTTCATGAAGAACAGAAGAATCAGATTATCGAGCTTTACGGCATAGCTGAAGGCAAAATCAAAGTTATCGGCACCGGGTACAACTCGCAGATATTTAAGATGGATAAAGATAGAGAAAAGCTAGCGCCAAATGATTCATATAAGATTATCTATGCCGGCAAACTCAGCACGGCTAAGGGAATTTTTCCTCTTGTAGAAGCTTTGGCTGAGATGGATAAAGATAGAGAAATTCCCGCTTTTGAACTCTTGCTTGCCGGCGGCTGTCAGGAGGAGGGAATCGCGCGTCTCCTCTCGGGGAAGCCAGCGCTCCGCGCTGGCGACGTAGGCGAGCTCGCGGCCCTACCATTCAGAGCCCGCTACCTCGGCATGTTATCCCAGGCCGAGCTCGCTACGGCCTTCAGCACCAGCGACATATTTGTGCTCCCTTCATACTATGAAGGCCTTCCCCTCGTACTGATAGAGGCGATGGCGTCAGGCGCGATTCCTGTCTGCACCAGCCTTCCAGGCATACGGGGTTGGCTGTCCAACACGATTGTATCTGACAATACTGTCTTGGTAGAGCCGCCTAAGATGCAGGCTCCAGGAGAACCATTTGAGTCCGAAATCCCTGCATTTAAGGAGCGGCTCAAAGATGGTCTAATATCAGCTCTAAAGCTTGCACATAGCAAGAGATATGATGTTAATTATATATATCCAGATACGAGCAAAGCGTCGTGGGACGGAGTTACGGAAACCATATTAAAATATGTATAACTTTCCTTACTCTCTCCATATTCACAATCACATTAGATGATATAATTTCACACATAATAGCATGTGTATATTTTATCCATATCTTAAGCTGGACACTCTTGTATGAGGATGGACATGCAACTTGTGTTCACATAGTTATCGGGATACTTATATCGCGGATTTTATTTAGGAAATTTAGGAATAACGAGATAATCAGTGCAGCTCGAGCGAACAAGTTGGCTGCACTACTCTAATACAAATGGTATAGCGAGGTACAAATGAACGAATTACAAGTGAGGGAACTTATTGTTAAGTATGCCTCCGACTTTACAGATAGATACACCAAGGCATACGGCTCAATTATTGCGAGAGTTGATGACGGAACATATCTCATGTCGAGGCCCGGCTTAGTTCTGGACACTATCAAGGATTCAGATCTACAGCTTTATGATATGAGCTCAGGTGATGCGGGCAAGATACTGAGCACAAGACGCGATATCAATGTCATGATTTTTGCGTGCACTGAACCTGCAGCACTATTCTCAAAGGATGCCGACGTACTCAAGCCAGCACTCTACGATCTCGCTGGAATAGTTGGAACTGACATTAAAATCGCGGAAGATACTACAGCAAAATCCTTGCTTGCTGCATTAAAAGACAGAGCTGGCTGCCTGGTTCGCGGCAAAGGTATTTTCGGTGCTAGCGATAACATTAAGGATGCAGTTTCAATCGTCAAGATTATAGAAAAAAGCATCGAAGCGGAGATGTATGGTGATAAAATCGGCGGTATAAAGCATCTTTCCGCTGGGGAGGCACTGTGCACTCGCCAGATGCATAACCACCTCTATTCTAATGTCAATTCTGAGAAACAAGTTGACTTTGTAAACATCTCAACGGATGAGCTCGACATACGAAACAACATGATCGATTACACTAACAAGCTCAAGGATTTAGGTCTTTTCCACGGCTCATGGGGAAATCTTTCAGTAAGGCTAAGTGACCACGAGATGCTGATTACACCTTCGGCGATGGAGTACAACAACATCCGTGCTGAAGACATAGTGAAGGTTGATGTTAACACACTGGCCTTTGATCACATACAGCGCGTGCCTTCAAGCGAATTTGACTTGCACGCTGCCATTTATAGAGAGCACCCTGATTGGAACGCGATAATCCGCACACATTCGCACGGGCTTTCCGTATTTGCTGCAGCTCAGGTTGGTTTCAAAATCACAGACCCTGCTCTTCACCAGCTACTCGGTGATGTCAGCGCAAGCGAGCACGTTGAGCCACATACTCCTGATTTCATCGAAAGTATACTCAAGGAGCTAAGACACAACAATATATGCGTGATTGCGAATCGAGGTCCGATTTCTGTGCTACTAGCCTGGAAAATGCTGCAGTTATGGCAGATGCCATAGAGGATACCGCTTGCAATATGCTCGGTTATAACGAGTCTTTGCTCAAGTCCGAGGATAACTAAGAATTAAATCATGGCATGCATATGATGCATGCCATTTTATCTTTTATGAAATATAATATTTAACAGCAACACTTAATTAATCAAAATGACTTATTCACTTATGGAGGAGCAAAATGAGCTGGATTAAAACTAAGGAAAAGAGGACTCACTATATCCAGGAAGAGGCACTTGGTGGTTCTGGTCACCTGATTACGACGCAGATTATCGATAATGACGAGGAGCTTCTAGGCAAAGGACGACTTTTTAAGGAGAATGTTCTCGAAAAGGATTGCGGCGTAGGTTACCACGTACACGAGGGTGATGCCGAAATTTATGTCATCCAGAGCGGAGAGGCTGAATACAATGATAACGGCACTATAAAGACTGTGCGCGCAGGTGATGTCACATTTACTGGACCTGGCGAGGGGCATAGTCTGACCAACAAGAAGGATGAGCCAGTAAAATTCGTCGCTCTCATCATATATGAATAGGTTTTATGGAAATCCATTGCTGGAATTAGGCGAATGTTAAGCTTAATTCCATTTTTTCTGCGAGAATGCTTGTTGTAAAGTAGCTCACAAGTTGTTATAATCTCTCGGGCAGATTACTGCGCGGATATCATCGTAGCATACCGCACGATAGAGACTCCATAGAGCAGTGCCTGCCTGAAAATCATTTCTTCGGGGTAGCCCGGCTCATCGCTGTATCCTTACGGAACGGCAGAAGGAGGTTAATATGAAGGATAAATTATCCAACCCTAAATTTCTTGCGCAACTAGCGCTTCTCGTCGCAGTTGAACTTGTCATGAAGATTACAGGGCTTGGCAGTGTGCCGATCGGTCCAATCTACATGTCATTTCTCACACTTCCAGTCGCTATCGGGGCGATACTAATGGGACCACTCGCTGGAGCCATACTCGGCGGAGTCTTCGGCATTGCAAGCTTTATAGATGCTATTTCAGGCGCATCTGCAATGGGTGGAGTTTTATTTCAAGTCGCACCATTTAAGACATTTACACTATGCGTCATTACGAGAGTACTCATGGGTGCATGTGCTGGGATTGTTTTCAAGGCGGTTAATAATATTTTTAAAGACCGTACAATTGCATTCTCAATAGGGTCAATTAGTGCTCCCCTACTCAACACATTATTCTTCATGGGATTCCTAGTCATTGCATTCTACGACACAGACTATATCCAGAAACTGGCTCATACGATTGGTGCTACCAATCCGCTTACTTTCGTAATTACACTTGTTGGCCTTCAGGGCTTAATCGAAGCTGTAACTTGCTGTATTCTCGGAACAGTAGTCTCTAAAGCACTAGCAAAGCATCTCGATCGTAAGATGTCTTAAAAATACAGACTTAAGCTCCCCATTAATCTAGTTAATTTATTATACCCTTATGTATGTACCAATAAGTAAATCTAGCCACGCAAGCATATATTGCATTGCGTGGCTTTCTTACATAGCAAGAGCAGATCTCCAAGATTCGCTCCTGAAGATCCGCTCATTCTATTTAAATTGAGTTTTGACTCCCAAGCTATTAATACTAGCTCACTTTTCTTCTTCTAAAGTAACTAACACCAGTAAGTATTGCACAAGACACACCCAAAAGGAGTACATATAACATTATATCTGCATCATCGCCCGTCTTAGGCGTCTTAGTCTTCTTTACAACCTTTACTGTCTTTCCAGGGTTGCTTGGTGTAGTATTCTCGGCAGCTCTATTCACCTTAAAGGTGTATGAAATCAAGTTAGGTTTATCCTGTTGTGCCGCTGCATCTCTTCCTGAAATAGACTGTTTAGCAGCAAAGAAATAGGCAGCTCTTACATCATCTGAACCCGCACCAGTCTTCTTCTTTGCTACCTCCATGGAATCTGTTACAAGTTCATCTTGTACACCAACAACACTTCAGGTGATAGTTATGTTCTCATTTACAGTCGCCTCACTATTAACTGAAAGCCCTTCAACACTTATTTTTACATTACTAATCATTTTTAGGTAAGCATAATAGTCTCTAGCAGGCAAATATCCACTCTCACTTAATGAAGGGTGTACTCTAATTATGAGTTTGTCACCATCTCTTTCTGCTTTCTTAAATTTGAGAGAATTTAAACCATCAACTCTAAACTTTAAATCATTAACATCAGGAACTGTAATACCTCTAGGTATATTGATAATAAATACCAATTCTGAATCAGTAGCTATATAAGCTTCCGTTCCATGAGTTTTCCATGCCGTGCCCTTTGAGTGTCCATTAATATCCCCCCACAACCTGCTATTTTGCCATTTGCTAAGATTACCTAAATTAACCGAAAAATCAAGATTTAATTTATCTCCAATTGCATGTGTTCCTATAGCGGCATTTTCAGTATTATTGTTAACAGATATATCACCATATACATTTAATTGATCTCTGTCTTTAATAAAATCAGAATCAAACTTGAAATTAAATGGATTATGATATTTATTATCTTGATAATTCGGATCACCATTAGGTCCCTCGTTATCCTGTAACTCTGGTTTGGATATATATTCATACATATCCATTCCCGCTACATATGTTAATGTATTAAAATTCTTGTATATACCAGTACTAGGAGAATCCCCACCTCGTGCCAAATCAAAATTTTTAAGAACACTATCTTGCAATTTCATTAGGTATTTAGGATACACCCCACCATCAACATAACTGTTTTTTTCTAACTCTGCCCAATAGTTTTCAGCAATGGCTGTATCTGCGTCAGGAGCTTCTTCATCATCTGCATATACTAACCCGGAAAAGAACACTGTTATACAAATCATAAATGCTATGAATAGTGAAAAGCATTTTTTTATTCTTGAATTTACAACTCCCATTAACTCCACTTTTCCTTTCTTAATAAATAATATTTGTGAATACAACATCATTACTTTATCATATATATATATATATATATTCTGGATTGTACTTTTAAAGTACAAGAAAGGAACGCATCTATTATTTAGTTTCAAACGGTTATATCACCCTTCTTGCGAGCTATTGACCTGCATAGGTACACAAACGGTGTATCGCAGAGACTAGTCACGATATAGATTATATAAGTCGAGAATATAAGCGTTATTACAGTCTTGGTATCATATACTCCTGCAAATGCAAATACCGTATACAGTGCAGAGTTCACTAGCTGCGAGATTAGTGTTGAACCGTTATTTCTCAGCCATAGGAATTTCTCCTTATCACCGAATCTCTTGTTAGTGAATCCCCACCACTTGTGATATAGCCACACATCGAAGTACTGGACAATTACGTATACCGCAAGACTTGCGAACATCAGCCTCGGTGTATTCGAGAATATCTCTCTGATTGCTGGTGATGCAAAGTCATTAGCACTAGGTGAATATACTAGCCAAGATGAACTAATTATAACGAATGCAACGGATGTCGCAACACCAAGGTGTACGGCTTTGTGCGCATCTTTTTTACCATATATTTCGCTGGCGATGTCGGTAACGAGAAAAGTAGTCGCAAAGAGAACATTTCCAAGCGTCATCTCCATACCGAACGCCTTGACGAGAATAAGAACCTCAATATTAGCTGTAATAGTTGCGAGTACTGTCCATAGATATAATCCGTCTCTACCTAGGAACTTGTACATTAGCACCACGGCGCTGTACTCAACTATCAGTGTGATAATTAGCAGTAATTCATTACTCATTGTGTTTTTGCCTGGGTTCTTTTCTCCCAAGCTCTCCTTTCCAAAATTAAAATTTCATAAGACAATCGCAATTTGTCACAGCACCTATCACCATACATTTACCACTGATAAAATTTAGCAAAATAAATAGCCGACGAAAAACAAAACGCCGGCTTACTTTCGTATTCCTAGTACCCGTAGTTTTGATAAAGCAGGATGGTTTCGAACTGCTGTATAAAATTGTCCCTGTATTTAACTTACACGTTTAAGAAAGCAAAAGATTCTTCCTCACTTGCAAAAGTGATTATAGCGAGTAGCACGAGCACCGCTGCCCATACTAAAAGTGCCAATAGCAGAATCCACTTTAAAGGCTTGTTAGCCCTAGCTCTGTAACATACATAACCAAACAGTGCAAAGATAACTAGTATCACCGCCCATACTATGGCATTAGCATGTGGCACAAAATATTGTTCTGCGAATTTCTCAATAGGCGCAGGCAATCTCATCTCAATCTCCTTTCTACCCCTTTTTCTTAACCCTTATATTTTAGACTAATAGCTCACCCTTAGGCAAGACCTTCTTGAGTGTTCTTTTATATGCAATAACCATCATCGCTGCCGTAATTGCCCAGCTCACTGGATAAACGAGCATCAAATTAAACCACGTCGGATCAAATTTAAAGAATGTATACACCCATATGATTCGAACCCCACATACTCCTATTAGAGTTACTATTGCGGGGCTAAGCGAATAACCGTAACCTCTCATACCTCCCGATAGAGTTTCAATCGTGGAGTTAAGGACCTCAGCTGCCATGAGTATGACAAGCCTCTCGTATCCAAACTTTATAACAGTCATATCATCGTTGAATATGCCGAGCACTTCTCTGCCAAATACAACCATTACCACCCCAAATATTATCATTGAGATCCAGTTTAGAATCTGCGTCTGTCTGACGATATCCTTACATCTATGATAGTTCGCAGCACCGTGGTTCTGTCCGACGAATGTAACTGCGGCCTGACCAAAAGCATTTGAAATGAAATATGCCATGATTTCAATATTAAAAGCCGCTGTGGCACCAGCCATAGCATCTGTACCAAGGCTGTTAATTGCCGACTGAATCAGCAGATTGGATACAGAAAACACCATGCCTTGAAGTCCAGACGGAATACCTATTCTCATGATATTCGAAGTTATTCGCTTATCTATTCTAAGCTTATTCACATGGATGCGAACTGTTCCCTCGTGCTTTCTCAGAAAATAAAATAGCATCGCTGAACTAAGTACATCTGCTAACACTGTTGCGATAGCGACACCTTCTATATCCATCCCCACTACTATAACAAAGAATAGATTGAGTGCCACATTAACAACTCCTGATATGGCAAGGCACATCAGAGGAGTTTTCGTATCACCCTGACTTCTAAATATAGCCGACTCAAATTATATAACATTATGAATGGCATTCCACCAAAGTATATCCTCATATATCTTACGGAAAGAGGAGCAATTTCCGGTGGAACCCCAAGTATATCGACGATTGGATTTGCTATTATATTACCAACTACAGCGATAGTTATACCGCTAATCAGAGCGAGTATTACCGCAGTATGTGCCGCTCTACTTACACCTTCCTTATCATGAGCCCCAGTAAATCTCGACATCATCACGTTGGCACCGACGGATATTCCGACAAACATATTAATCATAAGTCCGACAACAGGTGCATTACTACCAACCGCTGCCATAGAGTTTTTGCCTACAAAAGTGCCCAAAACCGCTACGTCAGCGGCACTAAAGAGTTGCTGAAGCACGCTAGTCAAAGCTAATGGTAGTGCAAAAATTAAAACCTTCCTCCATATACTGCCATGGAGGAGGTCACTCATGTCGTTAGATATCATCTTCATCCCTTCTATATTCTTATTACATTTCCTTTGAATTATTTATACACTCTTCGCAAGTACCATAAAAGACGGTTCGAAATGGATCCCACTTTAAATCCATGCTCGTCGATTAGATGCAGCTCTATATCCTTAATCTTATCGCAGTGAACATGAATGAGCTTTCCACAGCCTTCACACTTGCAGTGATATGCACTTACAGCTTCGTGTGGAGCACCGTCACCGACATACTCAAAACAGGCTGCCCCGTTCGTTCCTACTGCATATTTACTCACAATCCCATCATCGAGCATACGCTGTAGATGGCGATATAATGTAGTAACTCCAATTGCTTTATCCTTACCAGCAAAGTGCATGTACAGCTCGTTAACCGTAAAATGCTGCCCTGGTATGGACGAGATGTATTGAACGAGTTCATCGTACTGTTTGTTTTATATCTCTTCTTGGATTCCATTTTGCCCTCAATTAAACTTCAAATTTCAAGAAAATTGGTTTTCAACTCTTAAGAATTGAAAACCAATTTAATTTTATGATATATCAAGCACCAAGTCAAATAATCACACACGAGACACTACTGTTTGAATTTAAGTATGCGCATTGAATTTATAATGCAGATAATGCTCACACCAACATCTCCAAATACAGCCATCCACATCGAAGCTAGTCCAAGAGCAGATAGAATGAGGATAAGAACTTTTACTCCGATTGCAAATGCAATATTTGATTTTACAATTCTCATCGTTCGCTTAGCTATTTTTAATATTAAAGGCAGTTTACTTAGATCATCATCCATCAAAACTATATCTGCAGCTTCAATAGCAGCATCAGATCCGAGTGAGCCCATGGCAAAACCGACATCTGCCCTCATTAAAACTGGAGCATCGTTGATTCCATCACCTACATAGCCAAGTTTTCCATCGCTTTCGTGATTTTCCTTTAGGAGATTCTCAACCTCTGCTATCTTATCAGCGGGTAGCATCTCATACTTTACAGCATCAAGTCCGAGCTCTTTGGCGACAGCTTCTGCAGCATCCCTTCTATCACCAGTGAGCATAACTGTTTTTTTCACTCCCTCATGCTTCATTTTAGCGATGCTCTCCCTCGCATCTTCCTTGATAGCATCTGCGATTACTATGTAACCCTTATAATTTCCATCATAAGATACGAATGTCAGCGTACCCATCTCTGTACTATATTCTTCACCGATACCATTTACGCCATGCTCTACCAGAAGTTTACGGCTACCGACTAATAGCTCCTTGCCGTCGAGCTTAGCCGAAGTTCCACGCCCTGTGACGTTATGTATGTCTTCAAGTCTGCTCTTGTCTAAATCTACATCGTTTGATGCCTCAAGTATCGATTTTCCAATTGGATGCGTTGCAAACACTTCACCGTAAGCCGCAAATTCCATTAGTTTATCTTCACTCACTCCTTCAGCAGGCATCAATTTGGTTACTTTGAATTCACCCCTTGTGAGCGTTCCAGTCTTATCAAAAACTATAGTGTCAAGGCTAGCAGTCGCTTCGAGGAAATTGCTACCTTTTACAAGGACTCCTATCTTAGATGCTGCGCCAATTCCGCCAAAAAACCCTAGCGGAACAGATATTACGAGTGCACATGGGCATGATACAATCAGGAAGTTGCAAGCACGTTCGATTCCGTCAGCCCAGGACAGTTTGAACACCAGAGGCATTACTACTGCAAGAAGTGCAGCTCCTATAGTAACGATTGGCGTATAAACGCGTGCGAACCGTGTAACAAAATTCTCGAGCACAGCCTTACGAGCACTTGCATTTTCAACTAATTCAAGTATCTTTGCAACAGTCGAATCGTCATACTCCTTGGTAACTCTTACTTTGAGCATACCCTCACCATTCACACAGCCCGATATGATATCATCACCCTCAGATACTCTTCTAGGAACGGACTCACCTGTCAGCGCAGAGGTGTCGAGGAAAGATTCACCTTCTATTACAATCCCATCCAGGGGAACCTTGTCACCAGGTCTCACTACTATGATGCTACCTACTTCAACATCCTCAGGGTCAACCTCTTCTGTCTCATCTCCATTTAGCACAAAAGCTGATTCAGGTGCAATCTCCATCATCTCAGCGATTGAGGCTCTTGATTGACCAACCGCATAATCCTGGAACGACTCACCCATCTGATAAAATATCATTACAGCGAGAGCCTCTGAGTACTGTGCATCTCCAAATAACCCGAGCCCAAAGGCTGCAAATGTGGCAATCATCATCAGAAAGTTTTCATCGAATACCTGACCGTTACTTATATTTTTTGCCGCTTTTATGATTACATCATTGCCAACAATAATATACGGTATGAAGTAAACTATAAACAGCCCAAATCCATTAAGACCTTCTAGTGCACCCATATGTTCAAGTATCATGAGTGCGATAAAACACACAAGTGATACGGCTATCCTATTTCGTCTGTGTCTTTGCTTTTTATTCATATCTGTTTTCCCTAATTACCCATTTTATTAGCTCAGAGCTGTTCAGAAACATCTAAACTGTGATTATGCTTCTACTGCAAAATCCGGTTCAATCTTTCTACCCGTCTTAATTGCTATTTCTAGGATTTCATCAAATCTATCATCATCAGCAACTAGAGTGAATTTCTGCATCATAAAGTTAATCTTTGCATCCTCAACTCCATCTAATTTTTTAATTGCATCCTCAACCTTAGCAGCGCAGTTTGCACAATCGATTTCACACTTAAACTTCTTCTTCATCTCGTACTCCTTTAGTTTTATAACTTTATTCTTATTGCAAAACATCGATATCACCATTAAAACCACCGATGAATATTTTTTGCGTCCCAATATCAATAACTATCTCTCTTCGATATGCTCTTTACCGACAGCTATAATTGTTCTCACATGATCATCCGCGAGCTCATATATAACTTGCTTACAAGCCCTAGAGAACTTAGCTAGCTTAGCCTGCTTTAAAATCTTGAGCTGATGAGATATAGCTGACTGTGTCATCCCGAGAGCTTCCGCAAGATCACATACACACATCTTCTCCTCAAAGAGTGCAAATAGTATCTTCATCCTAGTCGAGTCTCCGAACACTTTAAAGAGCTCTGATAAATCAAAAATCTCTTCTTCATCTGGCATAGCTCCAACTACCTTTTCGACAGTGTTTCCATGTACTTCGTTAACCTCGCAGTGAGGTGCTTCATTATTTGCCATAATGTCTCCTACATCATATATTAAAATCACATTCGTTCATATGAGCAATTGTTCATATGTTTGTTTATAATATACACTTGTTATAAAGCTTCGTCAATATGTCCTTGGTAAAATTCATGTATTTAAGCTAATACTACTTATATCAATTAATATGCTATAATCAGTTATTCAATGAGAATTAGGAGACTAGAAATGAGTAAGAAAGTTCTCGTCGCTATGAGCGGCGGTGTAGATAGCAGTGTAGCGGCTCTTCTCGTTATAGAAGCTGGCTATGAGGCAACCGGAGTAACCATGAGGCTGTATGACAACAGCACTATCGGCAGTGACGCAAAGATATGCTGTAGTCTTGAAAATGCAAACGATGCGAAAAGCGTTGCCATGAACCTGGGCATACCATTTGAAGTTTGTGATTTTAGACCAGAATTTGAGCATAAGGTTATAAATAAGTTTATCAATGCTTATGAGAACGGTATTACCCCGAACCCATGTGTAGACTGTAATAGAACGCTTAAGTTCGACGAGCTGTTCAGAGCTGGTCAGGAGCTCGGTCAGGATTACATTGCTACGGGACATTACGCAATAATTGAACATGGAGCCGATGGTAGATATAAGCTTAAAAAAGCGTCTGATTTATCGAAGGATCAGAGCTATGTGCTCTACTCTTTGAGCCAAGATCAGCTATCGCACACTATGTTCCCTCTCGGTTCTTTGCACAAATCGGAAACTCGAAGAATAGCTAAGGAGCACGGCTTTATCAATGCAAATCGCAAGGAATCCCAGGACATATGTTTCATTTCGGACGGCGACTATGCTGCATTTATCGAGAGGTATACTGGTAAAAAAATCCCGTCAGGGAATTTTGTCGATATGAATGGTAATATACTCGGAATTCACAAGGGGATTATTCACTACACAGTAGGACAGCGAAAAGGTCTCGGACTAGCTCTAAAGCGCCCGATGTATGTACAGTATATCGATGTCGAGAACAATGAGATAGTACTTGGATCAAACGAAGACTTATTTACATCTGAACTGACTGCGCAAAATTTCAATTGGGTGTCAATAGCCTGCCCAGAGGCTCCGTTCAGGGCTAAGGCGCGAATTCGCTATAAGCATAAGGAATCACCAGCAACCATCACACCCGTTAGCGAAACAGAGGTTAAAATCGTCTTTGATGAACCGCAGCGAGCTATTACCAAAGGTCAGTCCGTAGTTGTGTATGACGGTGACTATGTCGTTGGTGGCGGAATAATCGGATAGGTAGGCGCCTTAATAATAATTATACTGATAACTGAAAAGCAGGAGTCATAGACTCCTGCTTTCACTTTTTAGGGTTATAGGACAAAACGTGTTGGTCGCTAGTCCCAATAATTCTGAAATTCAGATGACTTATGCAGCTCTCCCCAGACCACCGCATCTCCCCATGTAGGGATAGATGAAGTGCGTTTATCTAACTCTGAAATCTTCTGGTATATCGCTGCAATACTTTTGTCCGTTGGCATTACTTTTAATAGCTCAGAAACAGAAAGCGGTCTTGGTGAGTGCACATAGCACCACCAGAAGACCGCTTTTATTCTTCTTTCAACAGATAGTCCACGGTGATTCCTTAGCAAGGCTCTTAGCCTTGCATTTATACCGCCTTCTATCTGGTTATTTGTAGATGGAGCCTTGCCTATCTTAGCTATTAAATCTTCATCCAAATAAGCGAATAGAGTGCCTTCTTTTACCAACCTAGAAAGAGATCTCTGTGCCTTTAAAAAGTCTTTCATGCGTTGCTCTCCAATTGCCGTTTTCATCTAGTGACCTTTGGCTCAGAAACTTGTTGTGTTTTCTCATCCAATCTAAGAATTCATCTACCCATTTATCTGCTTCAGATCTAGTTTCTAGGTGTAGTAGTCTTTTAGCAAGAGCATATAATTCAGCCCCTGCAAAGGGTTTTTAGAGTCTTGTTGTAGTATATCTTCTTACTTGAGAAAAACACATGAAAAAAAGGCATCTCTGGTGCTTTGCATGAGGCCATACCTTTCTCAAAAGCTTTATTAAATCCTTTTTCCTCCATCCGAAACTACAAGTGCAGGTTCAGTAATCCCTAGACATTAATGAGATCCATGCATTTGCATGCTCATAGCAGCATAAGTACCAACCTAGCACATGGTTTCTGTCACAGCAAATTAAAAACACAAGCATTACGGCACAGGTAAATTCCATCTACGAATACTACTGAATGCTTTTCTTCTACAACTGGTGGTAATGTCCATATATCCCAAAATTTGGATGTTTTTCGCCTAAATGTACGACCACCTCCAGGCATATACTTTTGAATATCTTTGCTAAAAAGCCACTTAAGAAATATATTAAGCTGCTTGGTTAGATTGTCTATTTTAGGGGAAAACGCCATCTTACAATTACAACAAAACCACCTCTGTGTTCCTGCATTTGTCTTACCATATTTCGAGCAACACCTACCACAAACAGGGCAAATAACACGCTTCATTTTACAATCCTCCTAGAATACTATTTCTAAGGAAGATATAACCCTAATACGCCTTGAAATTTCAAGTGTTTTAGACGATTTTACCAACACGTTTTGTCCACCCTGTATCTTCTTTCAAAAAAGATATAACCGCTGTAGCCGTTGAAATTTCAACGACCGCAGCGGTTTTTACCAACACGTTTTGTCCTATAACCCTATTTTTATAGTTTTCTACATAAATCATCTAGTGTAACACCAAGCACTTTTTCAAGCTCATAAATTATCTCCTTCGTATGAGCCTTCGCTTTTAGGATTCGCTCTGTTCTCTCTGGCGTCTTCCCTGGCTTTTCTATCAAGTACTGCATCCTCTCATCAAGTCCCACATAGCAATCCTCCTTAACCAGACGATCTGCAAGACAGAGTATATCTATCTCCTGGAACTTTTCAGCATGATTAAAAGGATGATAAGTCATATGCCGTCTCACTAGGTCAGCCTCCTGCGGTAGATCCATGTTCATCAACACCTCTGCACCAAGTCTATCGTGACCCTTCTCAGTTCTTAACACATCATGAACTAACGCTGCTCCTCGTAGTTCGTCAACGTTTATTTGAAATCCCTTCTCGATAAGACTTTCGGCAATCAACACCGACACTCTAGCCACCTCGTTGCAGTGACGCTGCACATGTTCAGGCGTACTATATTTTGCAAATAATTCTTGCTGCTTTTCCTTATCAATATGCATCTTATTCAATTCCTGTAAATACCTTGATATGTCTCAGTGCATTCTCGTACATACCCTGTGTCATCGCACCATTCAAGCCAAAATAGTCGTGCTTTCCTTCACTTGCAAGATAGTCACCAGCAAACTTGTCCATATCGGTAAATGTATAGATTTTGAGTGCAGGTCTTACGACTACCGCATAGCTTTCTGTGAGCATTAATCCCATACCAAGGTATTTCTTAGCTTTACTTGCCTCTGCCTCGAATAAACCCATATCCGCAATCTTACGAAGCTCCTTATCGCGATCACGACTCTTAGCAGAAGCTGCATATATGAGCACGATACCGGCTACTATAAAAACGTAGGATATATTTGTCTTAATTGACAACCTCATAAGAATTCCGACCACCAACATGGTGCATGCTATGACATACTTCGTCTTTAATTCTGAACTACCTTTATCAAATATGTTAAATTCATTCATTTATCAATTCCCAATAAAAAAGCTCATCTCCATACATACGGAAACAGAACAATCTCTCCGCTCATGTGATGTGCTGCATTACATTAATAGATTGAATTCTCCCCTATATTAATAATCTCTAAAAACCCTATTCAATTATAACAAATATCAATAACAAATTCTATCGAATAACCTGTGTTAGTTTTACTGAATTTGAACAAAATTTTTGTTTTTGAACATAAATAAAATTGAATCATTGCAATTTGTCCTCTGATAAGAAATAATAGAAATATCATGAACATTTGATTTGAATGACCATAGGAGGTATTAAAGCAATGGCAAAGTACAATTGGGACAAGTTTGGTTTCCACATCCCTGAAATAATGGTACCTAAGACTGGGACTGATTACAGCAAGTGGGCTGTAGTAGCATGCGACCAGTACACTTCAGAGCCGGAGTATTGGGAGCAGGTTGAAGAGGTTGTTGGTGATGCACCATCCACACTCCGTCTTATGCTACCTGAAATTTTCCTAGATAAGGAAGGCGAAGCTGAAAGAATCAAGGCTATCCGTGAGACTATGGACAAGTACATGGCTGACGGAACTCTTGAAACTCTTGCTCCAGGATGCATGCTCGTTAAGAGAACTGCTGAGGGACGTACTCGTCTCGGACTTGTAATCGCTACAGACCTTGAAGCATATGATTTCAATAAAGGATCCACATCTCTTACAAGAGCTACAGAGGGAACTGTTGTAGAGAGAATCCCACCAAGACTAAGAATCAGAGAAGGCGCTCCTATCGAGCTACCTCATATCCTGATTCTTATTGATGACCCAGAAAAGAGTGTGATTGAGCCTCTAGTAAACGCTCCTATGACACCAGTTTATGATACAGATTAATGCTCGAGGGCGGTCACATCGCAGGCTGCTTCATCGAGGAAAAGGATCTCGCTGGAGCACAGGAAGCACTCGCCGTACTATTCGACAAGGCTGAAGAAAAGTATGGTGCTGGCAACGTAATTTTCCAGGCTATGGGAGACGGCAACCACTCACTTGCAACCGCTAAGACTAACTGGGAGAACATCAAGAAGACTCTTTCCCCAGAAGAGGCTGCTACTCACCCTGCTAGATACGCTCTCTGCGAAATCGAGAACATCCACGACGAAGGCATCGTATTCGAGCCAATTCATCGTGTAATCTTCGCTAAGAATGGTCAGTCCGGCGAGGAGCTGGTTAAGGAAGCTGTTGAGCTACTTGCTGAGCAGAACGAAAAAGCTTACATCGCTCCAGAGGGAACTGCTGCTCCAGAAGGTGGATTTGCAATCCCTTGCCTAGCTGGCGAACAGAAAGGAACCATCATCGTTGAAGGACCTTCTGCAAAGCTAGAGGTAGGGGTACTTCAGAACGCACTTGACGTGATGGTTAAGGAGAGAAAGTCAGTAGACATCGACTACATCCACGGAACTAAGGCTCTCGAGTCTCTATCCGCTGAGGCAGGCAATGCTGGATTTGCACTTCCAGCAATGGATAAATTCATGCTCTTCCCTGCTGTTGCTGCTGATGGCGCTCTTCCAAGAAAGACATTCTCAATGGGAGAAGCTAACGAGAAGCGTTACTACATCGAGAGCAGATATATCGGCAAATAATAGATATATAAACATATAGATTATAAATGTTTGTACACGGGCTACGGCACTGTTTCGAAAATCGATACACTTCTGTAGCTCGTTTTTTAATTATTTCTTAAACTTCACACAGTTGTTTGACATTAATGTCACTTAGTTTTATCCTATATTAAATAATTAAAATCATTGAGGTATAAGGAGACTATCATGTATATCAACAGATCCGAACTAAAGCAGAGAGGCGGATTCAGATTCCGTGCTAATTACTGGCATGCGGTACTAGTAGCATTCGTCTATACACTACTTAATGGTGGTGCTTTAGCTGGTTCACGCCGCTTTAATACTACCACAACGACGACAAGTAACAGCTACTATTACAGCGCTGATTATTCGCTTGCTGATGACCCATCTATACATTGGATTGCTGGACTTGCTATAGGTGTTATACTGATAGCAATAGTAATTGGTGCTGCTGTCGCAATATTTGTTGTTAACCCAATTAATGTTGGCGTACATGCATTCTTCCTTCGCAACTCATCTGGCGAAACCGAAGGTTTCCACCTCGGCGATGGATTCAAATACAACTACTTGAACGTTGTTAAGACCATGTTCTTTATGAATCTATGGATAGGTCTTTGGTCACTTCTTCTAGTTATACCTGGAATTATAAAAGCCTATTCATATAGACTCGTTCCATATATACTAGCGGAGAACCCTGATATCGACACAAACGAAGCGCTAATGCGTTCTGAGCAGCTAATGCGTGGCAATAAGTGGGAATCCTTTATCTTTGACCTATCATTCCTAGGTTGGTACATTCTAAATATTTTCACTTGTGGAATACTTGTAATCTTCTGGGTTCAGCCATATAAACTTTCGTGTGATGCGGAGCTTTATAGACTTCTTGCAGGAAAGCAGGGCGATGACTATCGCTTTGGAGTTGACGGAACAGGAACAGGCCCATCAACATTTACAGGTGCGCCAGGTCAGAACGAACCACTATACCACGCAACTCCTACTTCTCAGCCACAGCAGAATAATGTTGATACTTCATCTACAAATGTAGCATCAAGCACTCCATCTGATAACAAGCCAACTGATGGTGTTGTATCAGAAGAAGATACTATCGACTTCAAGCCGGGTGAGTAATTCTTAGGACAAATCGCAGATTTAAAATTTATAACTTATTTGACCTCCTTCTCTAGATGAAGGAGGTCATTTTCATATATAGCATCGTTATTATGCAAGTTATATCGTAATGCGATTTTATACGATAAACTGTTAGTGTATCTCTATTTGACATTACAGGGATTTAGTTTTATTCTAAATTGAATCGTCAATAAAAGAAGAAATTGAATTTAAGGAGAGTGTTATGTATATAGATTCGTTAGAAATCAAGTATAGGGTCAAGCTTAGACACAATTCAAATTATTGGGACAAGGTGCTGGTAGGAATAATATATAGAATGTTAGTTGGCGGCAGCTTAATAAGCCTAATTCATCGCTTTGAGATGGTTACTACTGACTTCGGCAGAAATGGTTTCTTAGACAACTCATTTGAACAAGACCCGTTCTATACTAGTCTTCAGTCACTTCCACTTATCGGCATGTTCCTAGTAATACTTTTAATTCCAGTAATAAAAGTTTTTATAATTAATCCGCTCAACATCAGTATCAGATCATTCTTTCTACATAATGCAACAGGTGTTCCCGACGGGTTACACCTTGGAGATGGATTTAAAAGTAACCATGCTAATATTGCAAAGACTATGTTTATACGAAATATTCAGATTCTTTCCTGGTCACTTTTCTTTATTATCCCTGGAATAGTTAAGGCATATAAGTATAGGATGGTTCCATATATTCTTGCCGAAAATCCAGATATGAGTACTACTGAAGTCTTAAGACTCTCAGAGAAGATGATGAATGGCAACAAGGAAAGAATATTTAACTACGACTTATCGTTCATAGGTTGGTATATTGGAAACCTTGTTACATTTGGATTAGTAGGAATATATTATTATACTCCGTATAAACTATCTTGCGACACTGAAGTTTACAGAGTAATTTCTGGGAAACTCGGTAGCGATGTGCTATTCGGCAGAAAACCAGTTGTTTACCCTGTTATGCACCAGATGAACAGAAAAATGCCTTAAACTAAACGCAACAAGAAGAGTCCCAAGCAGATGTAATCTACTTGGGACTTTTTTATAATAATGATTATACTAATTGGCAAACTTAAAAGCGTTATTGCTACCAATATATAGGCTACACGTGAAAGCCAGTTCAGCTCTTTCTATTTTTCTTTAAGCATATTTAGACCCTTTTAGCTAAATCAACCTAAACTGCCTGGTCTTACTGAATTCATATATCTCAGATATCTCAGTTCCATTATCGTCACCGAAAATTTTCTGCATGGATTTAACATATGATTCTACTCTTCCTGCTACTGCAATAGCAGCAGATATTCCATGTCTGCCATCACCTATAATAGTAGTAGTACCGCTATCATATAGAAGCTCATCGCTCACCGCTGTTGCAATTGCAAGTTCTTCAAATGTCGGAGCACCTGCAACTCCATAAGACTGAAGGTATTTGAATCTGGAATCACTTGCAGACTTAAATGTGTTTATAAATCTCTCGATATCATTAGTGATTATATAACTGCTAGCCTCTAACGTCCTGACGATTTCACCCATATAGCAGAACGCTCTAAGAAGCGCCCTATCACCGAGTTCATCCCTTATTTCTTCTGCATAGTCTATGAGAACATCATTATTGACATCTCTAAGCACTCTAGTTCCAATAATACCTGCAACTTGTCTAAGCTCGTGGACGATATCCCCAAGTGCCGCGATATCCGTCCTCTCATTGAGAATTGCCTTCGGATACAGTTTCGTGAGTACCAACCGATAATCTCTCGGTAGAACTTCTCCCAAGACCTTGCTTGAAATAGGACCTCCTGGTTTCTTGAAATCCGCGAAACTAAATCCTCCCATACAAGAAGCGAGCTGCCTTGCAGTCCCACTAGGTACGTCGTAGTGCGAATTCGATGCACATTGCCCTATCTCGGCTAGCTCATATTTATTAAGCTCCCCAGAGTTAAACAGTTCAAATATCGCCCTAGTCATCACAACTTCAAAGGTTGGCACATATATCTCATCGATATCAAAAGGTGCATTCCCTAGAACATAGGCATTAAATCCACCTATCTGATACCCTCTTAGTTTCAACTCAGAGAGTATTCCTCTGACAAGTCCTTTTTCAGTTCTGACCTCATTTTCATTTCTTCTGAGTCCCCAAGGATCTAACTCTAGTATACCTTTTGCCTCAGAGTACACATGAACCATCTTATCCTCAGATTCACATATCACAACTACAAGTTCGCTATTTATGGCCGCACTAAGCACCGCGCCGTTCTGAGCCTCTGTAAAATCTCCGAGCAGAGGAATCGCAAAAGGCGCACTGTAGACAGAAACCTCCATCTGTCCGAAAGTCTTCTCAAAGCTGCCGATAGCATCACCCATACTTTCTCTGAGTCTGGAAATTTCAGCAGTACTTGCTGCATCTTCGAGAAGAGAATCGTACACACCGTCCTTTAATTCAAAAAGCAATTTGTTAGTTGTTTTCATATCCGTTTTGTTACATTACAATATCGAGCTGAAGTTGTTTTTTAATGTCTGCATCATCGTGATCAGTTGAATCAGCTGACATAGAGTCGAGAACTCCCATGTACTTAGCCTTGTATTTTGCAAAGAGCTGATTATAAGTCTCATCATCCGAGTGATGTATATCACGCAAGTACTGATGCTCATTTCCGTAGATATTGTCATCTTCGATACCGAGTATATTAACACCTAAGTCAGAGCACTGATCGGAAATGCGCTCTAGATTCTGTAAGATGTTCTGGAAGCTAAGACCCTTAACTACATCGCAAAGGTTGTGCTTCATTCTCCACATGTGTCTACGTCTTACCTCATCAACAAGCTCGTCTATAACCTCCTCGAGTGGCTCGATTCTCTTAGCCTTTTCGTAGCTACTCTCTTTGTATGCATCAGCAGTAAGATCGAGAATATCGTTGATTGCTGTAAGGAGCAGTCTCATTTCAGCCATAGCTACTCTCGAGAATTCAACATCATCTTCTTTCATACTCTTGATGGCATCCATGATGTTAATCGCCAGGTCACCGATTCTCTCGATGCTCACGAGGCCCTTCATCAGAAAGCTCTGGAATCTATCGTCATAGTCAAGAGTGATATGAGGAGAAATTTCAATTACATACTTGTCAGCCACATCTGTCATCTTGTCAATCATGTCTTCGCGCTGATTCATACGGTCATTTCTCTTTGGATCATACTCGTACATCTGCTGAATACAAGCAGTATAGTTGTGTAGTGCAACCTCAAACATATTGCTAGTCATGGTATGAGTTTCACCAAGAGCGATACGAGGATTGTTGATAAGTCTGAGGTCGAGTTGCTTGATGCTCTCCTTAATCATAGTATCTTCTGGATCTTCTGGCTGATCAGGAACAAGTCGCTCTGCAATCTTTGCAAACACTCCAGCACAAGGCAGCAACATAAGTGCCGGAATTAGCTTAAATAATCCGTGCACGTTAGCGACTCCACCCGCTTTGAGAGTCATATACCAGATATTGTCATCAATAACACCTGTTCCTCTAAGTACACCTACCGCTAAGAACAGAAGTATAGCAGCCGTTACGTTGTATAGAATGTGTACGAGCGCAGTTCTAATCTGCTCCGGCTTTGCACCGATTCGGCACACCAGATAAGTCGTCAAACAATCACCTATATCGATACCGATGATTACTGCAAATACTCCGCAGAACTTGATACCGATAGTACTAGCGATAGACTGTAGTATTCCGACTACAGCGGATGAACTCTGTATAATTCCCGTTACGAATACACCCGAGAAGAATCCGAGCAACGGACTTCCTTCAAAAGAAACAAGCAGCTTACTAAGCATGTCACCCATATGAGAAACAGCTGCACTCATGTTCATAAGTCCAACGAAAAGCGTTCCAAACCCCATCAGGATGGTTCCTGCTGTATTTGCAGCTCTCGAGTTCACGAACATAATCAGAATTATTCCAGCAATCAGGGCCATAGGTGCCAGGTTGTCAGATTTAAAGAAAGATAAAATGCTGGACGATCCAGCCTTAACGTCCATAAGTCTAATAATCTGTGCTGTAATCGTAGTTCCTACGTTTGCACCAAGTACAATTCCGATAGACTGTCTAAATGTCAGGAATCCTGCACCAACGAGACCTACTGTAAGGACGATAGCCGCAGTAGAACTCTGAATCATACAGGTTACAACAAGTCCGAGCAAAAATCCTTTAAATGGCTTGTCGGTAACTCTCGCAAGTGCCGCCTTCATCGCACCTCCGGAAGTAGACTTTAGTCCGTCACCCATGATACGCATTCCGTAAAGGAACATTGCAAGTCCGCCGAGCAGACTTACGATTTAAAGAAAATCTCCAATCTGATATCTCCTTATATTAAATATTTCGTGTAAAGATTAGAATATTCATGCAGTGTAATTTTATTACAGTAGTACGCCTTTTGCAAACACTTCTATGCCAATAAACACAAGAATTACACCCCCTACAATAGTCGCATGAGCAGAGAACATTTTACCCACCCTGGATCCTATTCTCATACCTGTCATACACATAATCCATGTTACTGCCGCGATAATGCTCGAACAGACAAAAGCTGCCTTCGCATCGTATCTAGCTATCGCAAACCCAGTGGATAAAGCGTCTATAGATGTAGCAATCCCTTGCAGAAAAAGAGTCATGCCTGTAAGCTCCGAAGATGGTATGTCAGCGATAAACTTCATCCTTTTACTGCATATGTCTCTCTTGCTACATACCTCTTTCCTGCCGCCTTCGCTGGAACAGACTCTGTCTTCGCAGCTTATGCTACAGACTTCGGCTTCCGCAATTCTAATCCTTGCTCCATCAAGTATCATACGGCCACCAAGGAAGGCAAGCAATATCAAAGCGATCCAAGGAACAAGTTCGTTAAATGACCCAAGAGCCTTTGCCGCCTCATGCACCAGAAACCAGCCAATTAGCGGCATCACAAATTGAAATAATGCATACACCGCTGTAACTTTTATCACATATCCAAGCTCCGCCTCTGGCTTACTGATACCATCCGCAATAGATATTGCAAATGCATCCATAGCTAGCCCAATGCCAAGCAAAATGCAACTAATGAAAAATATCAAGTCCATAACCACCCTATATAATTTGAGAGCCGCATTTACGGCTCTCAATAAAAGTCATATTGATACAACCTAGAAGTCTTCCCCTGTCAAAAGCTTATACGCTTCCTTGTACTTCTCGATTGTCTTTGCGATTACCTCGTCAGGCAGTTTGTAGTCGCTATCCGGATTTGCCTTGAGCCAGTCTCTTACAAACTGTTTATCATATGAAGGCTGCGACTTTCCTACTTCGTAACCTGCTACTGGCCAGAATCTCGAGCTATCAGGTGTGAGAACTTCATCTGCAAGCACGATACTCCCCTCTTCATCTAACCCAAACTCAAGCTTAGTGTCAGCGATTATTATTCCTCTCTCAAGCGCATAATCTGCACACTTCTTGTATACTGCAAGTGTCAGCTCCTTAACCTTACGAGCTAGCTCCTCTCCTCTTCCTGGGTATGCCTTCTCAAGCACTTCGATACTCTTTTCATACGAGATATTCTCATCGTGATCGCCGATTTCAGCCTTTGTGCTAGGTGTATAAATAGCTTCAGGCAGCTTCTCAGACTCTCTTAGTCCCTCTGGAAGCTTGATTCCACAAACCTCACCAGTCTCCTGATAGCTTGCCCAGCCACTACCTGTAATATATCCTCTAACGATGCACTCTAGAGGTAGCATATCTAGCTTGCGGCACATAGTGCTACGACGTGCAAACTTCTCACTTCTGAAGAACTCAGGCATATCATTGTTATCTACTGAAATTAAATGATTTGGCACAATGTCACTCGTCAAATCAAACCAAAATTTGAAATCTGTGTCAGTATCGCACCCTTATCAACGATATCGTTCTTAAGAATGTGATCGAACGCCGAAATTCTATCTGTAGCAACCATGATTAGGTTGTCACCATTATCGTAAATCTCTCGTACCTTACCAGCCTTAAAAGGTTTAAACTCCTGCATCTTGCTTCCTCCTAGTATCTTTAAGCAACTTACAAATCTGTACTTTATAAATTGTATCACCAATTGCCTCCGCCCGCTACTCCCAAAGGAATCTTATCGTCTCAGCAACAGCAATTTTTCTTTCCTCGAGTGTCGGGAACAAGTGCTTTCCATCCTCGATTTCTATCAGCTTTGCGTTCGGAAATATCTTCGCCGCCTTGCGAGCATAGTCAATATCTACCAGCTCATCATCTGTGCCATGTACAATAAGTACAGGATTCTTATACCTCATCATCTCGCGCCATTCGCTAAGGACGATTGCATCTGCAACATAACGCTTTCCTATCCTAAACTTGTCATTAAGCACTTTGAAGCTATCTGGAATCTCTTCACCGTTAAATTCAGCTCCGAGCATCGAACCCTTACGAGCATCGTCTGGTATCGATAGTGCGGGATAATACAGCACTAGTTTCTTAACTTCATCTTTACGTTTCTCCGCAGCGAGCGAAGCCACTAGGCCTCCTTGAGAACATCCCATGAGAAATATCGCATTGGTATTTACAAAAGGCCTATCCTGTACATAATCTAACACGACTAGCAAGTCTATAACCTCTGTGGTGACGCTCATCTCCGTTGGCTTGCGGCCTCTACTAGTCCCGCTCTCGGAGCCACAAAAGTCAAACACAAACACAGCATACCCTTGCTTGCACAGCATCTGAGCATATCTGCTTGTAAATCTCATATTGGTGCCGAACTCATGACAGATTATAATGGTTGGATGCTTCTCCTCACGTCCATCCATATACCATCTTCCATGAATTGCTAGCGAACCCTCTCTAATTGTAACTCCTCTTGTAATCACGGCATCCCCCACTCAAAACTATTCATTTATATTTTAATTCTTGAACTCGTGCAAAACAAGTATATGAATCACATCACGTATGCTACAATACCTATATGAATATTTTGGTTTTAAGTGATACGCACGGGGAACTTGACCGTGCTCTAGAGATGTACGAACGTATATCGACTTCGATTTGCAATATAGACCGCATAATACACTGCGGTGATTTCATCAAGGATGCTCATGATATAGAAGATCAAACTGGCACCCCTGTTAGTTGTGTGCCCGGCAACTGCGATGGATGTAACAAGGAGCGGTTTGAAATTATTAAAACACCTGCCGGCAAAATCATGATTACACATGGTCACATGGAGAATGTAAATTTCTCTCTGATGCACCTAAAATATCTTGCAGTTCAGCATGGCTGCTCTGCGGTATGCTTTGGACACACTCATGTTCCAGTTAACGAAGTTTCATCAGGTATAAGGTTTATTAACCCTGGAAGCCTAACCAATCCCCGTGGGGGAAGCAAGAGTTCTTGTGCGCTTATAATAGCTAGGGAAAACAAGCTAGCATCTACTATAATCGAATACTAACTATAGTGAAGCTATGTATTAAAACCAAACTTCTGCGGCTTATATTTCTACAACATATATATCTTGAATAACAAAAACAGAAAGACAGCTATACCCGTTAAAAATCAACTGATATAGCTGTTTTCTAATGCACTAATGAGGCTAGTTATTTGCAGAAGTTAATTTCGTTACTCCGCTTGCTTTAGAGCGATTGCCATCGGAACTTTCTTAATCTGACGCATCAGCACCTTTGATATCAATAAATACCCAGCTACACCAAGTACCAAAATCTTAATATAAACTGATGGAGCTATGTAATAACCAAGGCAGCCACTGTAATCAAGCATCATGTAATAAAACATTTCTCGTATAATACGCTCTGCAAGGAATACCGATATTACCAGTGATGAAATCGTCACTATACCCGTAGCACAATTGTACAATAGCCCTATCTCCCTATTAGAATACCCGAGTATCTTGACCAGCGAAATCGAATTTACGCTCTTCTCAATCGCGGACTTAGCAAGCAGATACAAGAATAGCATGTATAGAGTGCAAGCAAAGGCCCCGAACATTTCGAATATCTTGCCCATTGATGATTCTAATTGATCTGCTGCAAGCGTCAAATCCTTCTTAGTGATAATAGTTGCAACAAAGTTCTTATCTATCTCATCTAGCTTCTTATCCGAGAAATACCCTGTATAGTTATCCGTAGCTTTCCCGAACACCTCGTTATACTTCTCTATAGGCATGAAGATGGTAAGTGATGATGGATATTTGTAAGTTCCCTTCACAACAAATGTGTATTTCTCATTGCCAAACTTCGCATGTAGCTTTATTTTCGCTCCATCCTTTAATCGATACTTTTCCATATATCCACTAGAAGCGAGAATTTCTATCTCTTTCTTTCCGTCGTCATACTTGGTATTGGAGTCGTTTGACGGAGTAGTGTCACTTTTGCTAACCGCTCGGTCTTTGCTCTTACCATCATCGATTAGTTCCCGTTTAAAATACTTGGAATTCTTTTCGATTCCAAATACCGAAACCTCTTCATCTCGATCGTTCTGCAAGGTTGAAAATGCATACTTCTCAGCTTTCTCATATTTAACATCGTAAGGAGACTTTAACACATACTGATAAGTAGCTATCTGACTTTTCAGAACGTCTGCCTTGAAATGATTAAGCATCGGTCCTAGCATGGTTCCGAACATCATTAGGATGCTCGCCATCAGAATTCCTACAGCTAGAGTTACGTATGCACCCACATTATGTAGGATTATTCTTGCTCTAAACCTAGAGATGAATCTCCATTTAGGTAATTTAAGTGGATTTCTCGACTTGCTCTTACTCTTCACCTCACCACGAAGCAGCTGAAGAGGTTCAGTTCTAAGTGCCATGGCAAGCACCAAGATATCGACTATTAGCACAATAACAATAGGAACTAACGTCGTCTTGATAAATGCATCGCTACTCCAGTAAGTCGTGTAAAGCGGGAGCGAATAGCTGTGATAATACGCCTTTGCAATGTACTTCTTGAGCCAGGAATAACCAAGTACATTACCAGTAACTGCCGCAACAAACGACACTATTATAGGTAACATCATGTAATATGTTAAAAGCTCTTTTCGTGAATACCCTGTTGCACGCAATGTTCCGACAGTTTTTGACTCCTTCTCGATGCTGTTTCTAGCGCTAATCGCAAATATGAACGCTATTACTGCCATGATGATATACAGCATCCACTGCATCATCGCCATATCATGCCCGAAGTCATCTCCAGTAAACATAATCGCATTGTTGTCTGGCCTAGCGATTATATCGTTTAACATCACATGCTTGCCGATCAGCTCATCCTTTATATCTACAGCCTTATCCTTTTGCGCCTTTTCAGACAACTTCTGATCTTTATTTCGCCATGCGTATGAGTAAACGATGCCGTTATCTCCGAGCTCATCCCACGCTCCATCTGTTACAATAGCCACCGTGAACTTCTGCGCATCAAACATCATGTCTGCGTTGTTTTTAAACAGCGCACTATAGTCGGAAAATGCACTGAACCCCGACACCTTAAATTTATGCCCATTTATATTTAAAGCGTCACCGAGTTTTATCTTGTTATTTTCAGCATATAGACGGTCTATAGCTATCTCGTTAGCTTTATTAGGCAGATGACCAGATATCATGGATATCTTGTTTAACGTCTTCCTGTTCTTGTAAATTCGGAAGGTATCTCCCTTATGTTTACCTGATGTCACATCCTGTTCTTTGTAGAACTGCTTCTGCACTTTAATCGACTGGCTCTTTTCAAGATCGTCTATTACTGTATCGAAGTCGGCATTTGGTTCAACTGCAATGCTAAAATGTCCGTTTTCGATGGAGTATTTATCAAAGCCCTCTTTATAAGTACGTAGCATACTGCTATCAGCAACAAGATAGCCACTCGTAAAACCGATAGAGAAAACTAGAAATAGAAACAGCACTAAATACTTGGCTTTTTCATCCCAGAGTTCTCTAAATACTCTTTTATATATTGGATTCTTCATAGCTGCACCTACCATTCAATAAGTTCTGCAGCTATTCTGTTTGAGTTCTTCACATCACTTCTGATTCGACCGTCGTGAAGATTAATAACTTGGTGTGCCATCTGGCTAATCGCAACGTTATGCGTAACGATAACTATCGTGCTACCGTACTTATTGTTGATGTCTTCAATTAGCTTAAGTATCTCCTTCGAAGTATTGTAATCGAGAGCGCCAGTCGGTTCATCACAGAGCAGCAAGTCAGGATTTTTTACTATCGCTCTTCCTATCGAAGTTCGCTGCTGCTGTCCGCCTGATAGCTGATTTGGTCTCTTATCCTTGTGTGCCTCAAGACCAAGCAGTTCGATTAACTCGTCTACTGGAAGTGGTCTATCACTTAGATACGCACCAACCTCAATGTTTTCTCTCACAGTTAGGTTCGGAATTAGATTATATGACTGAAATATGTATCCTAGGTGCTTTCGCCTATACTGAGAGAGTTGTTTGTCATTGAAATTTTCAAGTTTATCATCCCCTATCGTCACAGACCCACTGTCTGCCTTATCGATACCGCCTAATATATTTAGCAGTGTCGACTTTCCAGACCCCGACGGTCCAAGAAGCACACATATCTCTCCCTTGTTTACGCCACAATTTACCCCTTTTAGAACATCGACGCGGCTATCTCCCGTGCCATAGCTTTTTTTAATGCTGTCAATCTTCAGGTACATATTATATCCTCTGCCTTCCATATTAACTTGTAAGCAATATTTAATTATAGTTAGTTGTAGCTAACTCACTTTGATTAAAAAACAGGAATAATAATACAACTATTCCTGTCTTTATTAATATATCACTATTTATTTAACGATTCAATATAACTTTTGAATTCGCTTCTCTCAGCGGCTTACTTACAGTGTGATAGGATCAGCTTGAGGTAATTCCAAGTTCTCTCTGTCGAAGGGATTGAAAGTTCCTCATTCACCGAGTGTACGCCTGTCATGTCTGGACCGATAGAAACAGCATCGACCTTTCCTACCTTTTCAGCCCAGATTCCGCACTCAATTCCAGCGTGCATTGCGCTTACCACTGGCTCTTCACCATACTGCTCCTTATAGGCGTTGATGCACACATCAAGAAGATCTGACTTGTTATTGAATTCCCATGCTCCGTATGAGCTACCATGTTCAACCTCTGCTCCAAGAGCTTCTGCAATGATACCAATCTTTCTTGCGAGCAGCCTGTTACGCGAGTTCACGCTTGAACGAGACATCGACTTAGTAATTAGTCTGCCATCCTCAAGCTTTACAACCCCGATTGAGTGTGATGTCTCAACAAGGCCCTTGAGCTCTACACTGTAGTGCTCCGCTCCTGTAGGACAAGCGACTAGGAACTTAAAGAAATTATCCTGGCATACAGTATCTACAGCCTCTTCCGATGCTTCACCGATAGCTTCAATAGATACTGTGATTCCTGGATCCGAAGTGCGGTATTCAGCCTTAATTTCCTCAGTAGATGTAGCAATGATTTCTTCAAATGCCTTAACATCTGATGCAGCAACTATTACTTCACCCTCTACCTTTCCGAGGATTACGTTAGTAGCTCTTCCGCCATTTATAGACACGATGTTTAGCTCAGCATTTCTCTAGCATCAAGGAATAATCTAGCGACAATCTGCCCAGCATTTGCACGTTCCTGATGAATGTCTAGTCCAGAGTGACCAGCAAGGAGTCCATCAACTACATATTTGTACTTAACGCCATTAACGAGCTTTTTATCCGCAGGGAAACTTGTAAAGATATCCACTGCACCTGCACATCCAACAGTAATTATACCTTCTTCCTCAGAGTCAATGTTAATTACCTTGCGGGATCTAATCTTCGATCCATCCAGCGCGTACGCACCTAACATACCTATTTCTTCATCAACAGTAGCGATAAATTCTAGTGGTGGATGAGGGATGTCTGTCGAGTCGAGAAGAGCAAGTCCCATAGCGATAGCGGCACCGTCATCTGCTCCAAGAGTAGTCTTGTTAGCAGTTAGAGTATCACCATCAACAATTAGCTCTAATGGATCATTCTGGAAATCATGAGTGCTATCCTCGGTCTTCTCCGCAACGATATCCATGTGCCCCTGAATCATAACCATGTCAGAGTTCTCATATCCAGGAGTTCCGTCCTTCCAGATAATCACATTGCCAGATTCGTCCTGGTAATATTCTAGTTCGTGCTCCTTAGCAAAATTAACGAGGTATGCGCTAATCTTCTCGTTGTGTGATGATGAACGTGGAACATCACTGATTTCCTTGAAATATCTAAACACTTCCTGTGGTGCTAGCTTACTTACGTCGCTCATTGATAACCTCCATAATGTCATAATCATAGTTTTATGTACTATATACAAAAACAATTATAAATATTTGTGCGTGCAAGTTCAATATAATTCATCTACAATTGTTTTTTATAGATTTTTGCCCTCAATTCATAAATTATTCATATAAAAAACAGCGTAGCCAACGGCCACGCTGTATCATCGCTCGATATATCACGAATATCGAGATTTTAATTCTATTTGTATAGTGCTTGCTACGAGTATAGGTTAGCCCTGAACTGCTGCAGCAACCTCTGCTGCGAAGTCGTCTTCCTTCTTCTCGATTCCCTCACCAACTTCGAATCTTAGCATGGATACTACCTGCATATCCTTGCCAACTTCCTTAGCGCACTTATCTACGTACTGAGCGATGCTTAGGTCGCTATCCTTTACGAAAGGTTGATCAACTAAGCAAACTTCCTTAAGCTCCTTCTTGATCTTACCAGCAACAATCTTCTCAACCATCTCAGGCTTCTTACCCTCGTTGAGAACTTGCTCAGTTAGAATCTTCTTCTCGTTCTCAATGTATTCAGGATCAACGCCAGCCTCGTCTACAAACTTAGGGTTCATAGAAGCAACCTGCATTGCAACATCCTTACCACAAGCCTCAACCTCTGCAGCTGTAGCATCAGTCTTGATACCAACGATAACACCGATTCTGCCGCCACCGTGGATGTAACCAGTGTAAACAACGCCATCTTCCTCAACTCTAGCGTATCTTCTGATGTTGAGGTTCTCACCAATCTTAGCAACCTTAGCTGTTAGAACGTCCTTAACAGTTGATCCCTGGAATGGCTCTGCCATAAAAGCATCCATATCTAGATCACCCTTTACAAGTGCTTCAGCAGCAATTGCCTCAACGAACTCTACGAACTCTTCGTTCTTAGATACGAAGTCTGTCTCAGAGTTAACCTCAGCGATTGCAGCAACTTTGTTGCCCTCACCGAAAGCAAGTCTTACGAGTCCTTCAGCAGCGATTCTGCCGGACTTCTTCTGAGCCTTCATGATTCCCTTCTCACGAAGCCAATCTACCGCCTTATCGATGTCGCCATCTGTCTCAACTAGTGCCTTCTTGCAATCCATCATACCGGAACCTGTGAGCTCACGAAGCTCCTTGACTAGTGCAGCTGTTACAGCCATTGTGTCCTCCTTACTAAATAACCGCCCGAGCCAGGTTAGTTCTCGGTCCGGACGGCATTCACTTGTTATATTATACGTTTATAAAAGTCTGTGTAATTTATGCTTCTGCTTCAGTCTCAGCTTCCTCAGCTGGAACCTCGCTAGCATCAAAGCTCTCGCCCTGCTTTGCCTCGATTACAGCATCTGCCATTGCAGAAGTGATTAGCTTAACAGCTCTGATAGCATCATCATTAGCAGGGATGATGTAATCAACATCATCTGGATCACAGTTTGTATCTACGATACCTACAACTGGGATTCCAAGTGTTCTTGCTTCCTTAACTGCAATCTTTTCCTTCTTAGGATCTACTACGAACATTGCTCCAGGCATGCCCTTCATGTCCTTGATTCCTCCGAGGAACTTCTCTAGCTTATCAGCTTCCTGTCTAATCTTAAGAGCTTCCTTCTTAGCATACTTATCGATAGTGCCGTCGGCTTCCATCTCACGAATCTCAGCTAGTCTAGCAATTCTCTTGCTGATAGTCTTGTAGTTTGTGAGCATACCACCGAGCCATCTCTCGTTAACGAAGTACATTCCTGAACGTAGTGCCTCGTCCTTAATAGCAGCCTGAGCCTGCTTCTTTGTTCCTACAAACAGGATTGGCTCGCCATCTGCTGCTACTTTCTGATGAAATCATAAGCATCGTCGATTCTCTGAATAGTCTGCTGAAGATCGATAATGTAGATTCCATTTCTCTCTGTGAAGATATATGGAGCCATCTTAGGGTTCCATCTTCTAGTCTGGTGTCCAAAATGAACACCTGCTTCTAAAAGCTGTTTCATTGATACTACTGACATAATTAACCTCCGGTTGTTACTTCCACCGTGAACACTAGCCTTCAACCTTCAATAGGCACCGCGGCAACTTCACGATGTGATTATTACTTACTACATCCATGTATTTGAACACAAAGATGCCTATATATTATAGGTCACGAGCCTTATTAATGCAAGTATATCCGAGTATTTTTCAAGCTTGTATGTATAAAAAAGCGGCAATCATCTAATATGGGGTTGATTGCCGCCTTATTTCACACTTTGCAAGTCTTCGAGCACCTTCTTATATAACAACTATTCAACATTATAAAAGTGCACTGTGCCTTGCTATCGAATTTGCTACTGAACGTTTTTGCGCTTTTTTAGCTGCAACTGCTGCTAAAATCATTGAGGAAGCAATTAGCACAACTGCGTAATGACCAAGTTTGTTTTCATCACCTGTATTTGGCTGCTACTCTTTTTAGGAGTATCTTTCTTCGGAGTCTCCTTAGGTGTATGGGTGTTCTTAATGGTCTTCGTGACAGACTTATCAGGGCCGAAGTCTGCTGGAACTACCTTAACGGTGTCCGTGGATAGCATATATCCTTCTGGAGCTTTTTTCTCCTTAATCGTATACTTATCCTTGACTATGATTTTAGGGTTATAGGACAAAACGTGTTGGTCGCTAGTCCCAATAATTCTGAAATTCAGATGACTTATGCAGCTCTCCCCAGACCACCGCATCTCCCCATGTAGGGATAGATGAAGTGCGTTTATCTAACTCTGAAATCTTCTGGTATATCGCTGCAATACTTTTGTCCGTTGGCATTACTTTTAATAGCTCAGAAACAGAAAGCGGTCTTGGTGAGTGCACATAGCACCACCAGAAGACCGCTTTTATTCTTCTTTCAACAGATAGTCCACGGTGATTCCTTAGCAAGGCTCTTAGCCTTGCATTTATACCGCCTTCTATCTGGTTATTTGTAGATGGAGCCTTGCCTATCTTAGCTATTAAATCTTCATCCAAATAAGTGAATAGAGTGCCTTCTTTTACCAACCTAGAAAGAGATCTCTGTGCCTTTAAAAAGTCTTTCATGCGTTGCTCTCCAATTGCCGTTTTTCATCTAGTGACCTTTGGCTCAGAAACTTGTTGTGTTTTTCTCATCCAATCTAAGAATTCATCTACCCATTTATCTGCTTCAGATCTAGTTTCTAGGTGTAGTAGTCTTTTAGCAAGAGCATATAATTCAGCCCCTGCAAGGGTTTTAGGTCTTGTTGTAGTATATCTTCTTACTTGAGAAAACACATGAAAAAGGCATCTCTGGTGCTTTGCATGAGGCCATACCTTTCTCAAAGCTTTATTAAATCCTTTTCCTCCATCCGAAACTACAAGTGCAGGTTCAGTAATCCTAGACATTAATGAGATCCATGCATTTGCATGCTCATAGCGGCATAAGTACCAACCTAGCACATGGTTTCTGTCACAGCAAATTAAAACACAAGCATTACGGCACAGGGTAAATTCCATCTACGAATACTACTGAATGCTTTTCTTCTACAACTGGTGGTAATGTCCATATATCCCAAAATTTGGATGTTTTTCGCCTAAATGTACGACCACCTCCAGGCATATACTTTTGAATATCTTTGCTAAAAAGCCACTTAAGAAATATATTAAGCTGCTTGGTTAGATTGTCTATTTTAGGGGAAAACGCCATCTTACAATTACAACAAAACCACCTCTGTGTTCCTGTATTTGTCTTACCATATTTCGAGCAACACCTACCACAAACAGGGCAAATAACACGCTTCATTTTACAATCCTCCTAGAATACTATTTCTAAGGAAGATATAACCCTAATACGCCTTGAAATTTCAAGTGTTTTAGACGATTTTACCAACACGTTTTGTCCACCCTGTATCTTCTTTCAAAAAAGATATAACCGCTGTAGCCGTTGAAATTTCAACGACCGCAGCGGTTTTTACCAACACGTTTTGTCCTATAACCCTGATTTTATTATTATTCAATCAATAAATGGTTATATCAAAAAACGCCGATTGCTCGGCGTTTTTGTCATTATTTATTTTAAAGAAGCACTACTTTTCTTCTTTTCTCTTGAATCCAGCTACACCAGCAACACCTGCTACTGCACCGCTCATCATGAGCATGTACAGTAAAATGTTAGAAGCATCACCAGTCTTGACAGTCTTTCCTATCTTCGATGACTTCTGCGGTTTTACTGGAGTTGTCTCTGGTACATACTTTAGAGTAAATGTAATCTTGCTGAGATCTGTAGGTGCAATTGCATCTGCTCCGTCTGCAGTCTGCTTGCCATTCCACTTAAGGTTGAAGTTTACAACTTTACCAGTAGGTGTATGAGTAGCTTTTGCTTTGAATAGGCCACCAACCTCACCTTTCATCGTGTAGTTAGTATTTGCAACAGCATCATTTGTAAATTTAACACCAGCAATCTTGACCTTGAGTTCATCATCAACGGATCTGATATCCCTAGCGAGATCTGCATAGTTCGTATAATTCTTTACCAGCTTAATGGTAACCACTACCTTGTTGCCCGTGCGATTGACATCTGTGATCTTAAAGATGTTGTTAGAACCTTCAAGGGTTGCAGCCGGTGTACCACTGCCAAAAGTCATCTCGCTCGGAAGTTCAAGACTAGCCGTAAAGGTTGTATCTACTGAGTCTAAGCTAATCTGATTAGCAATAGGATTGTTGTAGTGATTCTCAATCTGAGACATCTGATCCTTTACAGGCTTTACTTTAAGCAGACCTGTAACTTCATGTGTATTAGTTCTTCTAGTCTCAAAGACCTGGTTGTGCTCTGTTTCATTTCCTATAAGGATATCGCCCTCGAGATTTCTCTCGTCATTCACAACTGTCGGCTCCTTATACTTAAGTGTAAAAGAAATTTTACTTAAATCTGTAGGATTAGTGGCATCTGCTCCATCAGCACTCTGCTTTCCATTCCACACATAGTTAAAGTTAATAACTTTGTTGCTAAATACATTAGTAGCCTTAGCCGTAAACTTTCCTGAAACAGTACCTACAACAGTGTAGTTGGTGTCAGGTGTGGAGTTTGATGTAAACTGAGCACCCTTAACGACAACCTTCAAGTTATCATCAACACCCGAAACAGCATTCTTTAGTTCTGTATATGTAGTGATATTGTTCGCATCCTTTAGCTTAATAGTAACGTTAACCTTGTTACCAACTAAGGTAGAACTTGTAACTTCGAACTTACCATTAGCACCAAGAAGATTAACCTCTGGATTTGCATCCTTGAACTTCATACCTGCAGGAAGCTCAATCGATGCATTAAATACAGTATCCATGTTTTCTACTCTGATTCCAACTGCTACAGCGCCCTGGAACAAAGTCTCAAGTCTAGTGAGCTCATCCTTAATAGGCTTTACGTTAAGATTACCCGTAAAGTCGATTGTATCATTCTTCTGAGCCTCATATACAGAATTGTGTTCTGTCTCATTTCCTACCAAAATGTCACCCTCAAGGTTTCCAGTAGATGTTTGATCCTGAGGGAAATGCTGTACTAAATTGGTGGTAAATCCAACATTTGCTACATCTGTATTATATGTCTTAAGGCCAAAACCAAGTAATGCACCATATCCAGATGGGTAAAATGAGAAATCGCCCTTGCCCACAATTGTTTCACCTTCCATCCTAGCAGCAGCAGCCTTGTCGCTAACTGTTACGCTATAAGGGATTGTGATATCTACTGTATGAGCATCTGGATTAGCCTTGTCAGCAAGATAAGCGTCGTAAATACCCTGCCAGTTTACATCATTCAGATACAGCTTAAAGTTAACAGTTCTACCGTTAACTGTCTTGATAATCCTATTGCCATCAATATATGATACCGAGTTTGCTACAGAAATATTGCCGATGTTCACATCCTCTGGAAATATAACATTGTACTCGATATAGGCAATCTTGTCTTTTCCCTCTCTTCCGTGTGGGTATAGACCGCTTGCCGCTGCATTATGCATCTCTGACTCATTAGGCTCTAGCACCTTTGACATCGGTATCTTGAGCTTTACTGTACCGTTATACGTCGCACTATTGCCATCTGCTCCCCCAGTTGTGCTACCTGTCTGAGTAACGTACTGCGCAACTGGCAATGTGTTGCTAGCTGCAGATACATGAATCATCGCTGCTAGCTGAGTTATAAGCATAGCCATAATGATTATGAACGCATGAAATTTTTTAGTAAATTTCTTTGTCTCCATATTAGTTATTCTCCCCTTCTTTTCTTATAACAAAAGTAACAACAATCTGTTACTCTAATTAACAAGCAACCAATAGAGTAATTTTATATCTATTCTGTAACAAAGTCTACAAAAATATTCTAATTAAAAAGCCGATGCATGTTTTTATTCACATGCACTGACTTTACGGTTATTTACTTACATTCTTATAATATTTATGCCACTTCCAAGCCGATTCACAAATCTCCTCTAAGCCGTATTTTGCCGACCATCCGAGTTCTTCTTTAGCTTTTTCACAGGAGGCATACATTTCAGCGATATCGCCATCTCTAGCCTCTTCAATCTTGTAAGGGATTTCTTTGCCTGAGGCTTTTTCAAAAGCCTTGATAGTTTCTAGCACACTATATCCGTGTCCTGTCCCAAGATTATACATGTAGATATTTGGCTTACTATAAAGTTTATCTACAGCTTTAACATGACCAATAGCTAAATCAGTTATATGGATATAGTCTCTAATACCGGTACCATCTTGAGTATTATAGATTCCTCCAAGCACTCTAAAGGATGGAATATCTCCTGACGCTGCGAGAGCAAGCGACGGCATAAGGTTGCTTGGTGTATCGCCATATCTCTCACCAATTAGGCCACTTGGATGCGCTCCAGCTGGGTTAAAGTACCTAAGCATAACTACATTCCACCTATTGTCCGCAGTGAACATATCTCTAAGCATTTCTTCCTGCATCCACTTCGTCCTTCCATAAGGATTGGTGCACTTACCAGCCTCGCAGTCCTCGGTAACCGGCAAGATTCTAGACTCTCCATATACATTTGCAGAGGAGCTGAGTATAATCTTTCGTACGTTGCATTTTTGCATAACCTCGAGTAATGCAACAGTTGATGCTATATTATTTCTATAATATTTGAGAGGTGATTTGACAGCTTCACCCACAGCCTTGTATCCAGCTAGGTGAATGACCAAGTCCACTTGCTCTCTTTCAAATAAGTCCGCTAACAATTCTTCATCACAGATATCTATATTGTAAAATGAAAATCCTTTTCCGCTTATTTCTCGAATTCCAGCAAGAGATGCGGCACTAGAGTTACTTAAGTTATCAGCGATAACGATATCATAATCTGATTCAATCAGTTCAACAGCAACATGACTTCCTATATAACCAGCTCCTCCTGTGAGCAAAACTTTCTTTTTATCCATTTTATTATTATTCTCTGACATTTCACTTCCCTCAATGCAGTGCATAATATCTTATGAAAGATTAATTATAAGTTTTATCAATAATAAAGTCTATTGTATAGCTAAAATAAATGCATCTCTTCGCCTACTTAACTGCTATCAAATTTGAACATTTTGACATGCTCTGATGTCAATTGTTCGGAAAAAGCATGTTTTCTAGTATTTTCATCATTATATGCAGACTATTTTATGTGAACATTTCTTGAAGTTAATCTTTTTGGCTCATATAATGATTTTATCATGAACAGACGATTATGTGTGCTGTTCAGATAACTACAAGAAACTTATTTATCACTAGAAGGAGTTATCTTTATGGAAAAGTTTTTTAAACTTAAAGAACACGGTACTACTACAAGTACTGAGATCATTGCTGGAATTACCACGTTCCTATCGATGGTATATATTCTGGCAGTAAACCCTAACATTCTATCTGCTGCAGGTATGGATGGAGCTGCTGTATTTACAGCTACTGCAATTTCTGCGACTGTAGCAACTCTTTTTATGGCGTTCTTCGCTAACTACCCTGTTGCACTTGCTTCTGGGATGGGACTTAATGCATACTTTGCATTCTCTGTCTGCATTCCAATGGCTAAAGCTGGAATAAACGACCCTTGGAAAATTGCACTCGTTGCAGTTCTAGTAGAAGGTATCGTATTCGTTCTTCTTTCGCTGACAAGTTTCCGAGAAAAGCTTGTTAACGAGGTTCCTGCAAACCTAAAATATGGAATTACAGCTGGTATCGGTCTATTTATTGTTCTCGTTGGACTTAAGGGTGCTGGTATTGTAATCGGCAGTGGTGCAACCCTAGTCGAGCTTGGCCAAGTTGGATCACCTCAGTTTGTACTCGCTATGATTGGATTCTTCTGTATCTGCGCTATGGTTCGTAAGGATGTTCCTGGTGCAGTTCTATGGGGTATCCTTATCACATGGATTCTCGGAATCATCGCTGAGAAAACAGGCTGGTATCACGTAGATCTGCTGCTGGTGCATTTTCACTGGTTCCAGCAAAGATTTTCAGTCTTCCAGCCGCACCACACTTTGGAGAGTTTGATTTTGGATGGATTTCTACGAACCTAATCAACTTCCTAGTTATCACATTCTCTTTCCTATTCGTTGACCTATTCGATACAGTAGGAACGCTTATCGGCGTTGCTTCAAAAGGAAACCTCCTTGACGAAAACGGAAATCTTCCTCGCGCTAAAGGTGCTCTTCTAGCCGATGCATTTGGTACAATCTTCGGAGCTTTCGTAGGAACTTCTACAGTAACTTCTTACGTTGAATCGAGTGCCGGTGTTGCTGCTGGTGGTAGAACTGGTCTTACAGCTGTAACATCTGCTGTGATGTTCGCAATCGCACTATTCTTCTCGCCAGTGTTCCTGGCAATTCCAGGATTTGCTACAACGCCAGCTCTTATGTATGTTGGGCTATTGATGGTATCATCAATCAAGAACATTGACTTCAACTCCGACATCGCTGATACTGCGGCTGCATTCTGCGCTATCACATTCATGCCTTTCACGTATTCCATCGCAAATGGAATCATGTTCGGTATGATTTCATGGGTACTACTTAAGGTTATTGGCGGAAAGGCTAAGGAAATCACTCCAGTTATGTGGATTTCTTTCGCACTATTTGCTCTCAGAATTGGCACCCTGATTGCTGGAATCGGCTTCCACTAAGCTTAATTCAGTATTAGTAGTGTATTAAATAGAAATAATTTCAGGCGGGCTCTAAGGAGCTCGCCTTTGTTATCTTCAAAACACCTGTTCGCACGAACACTCAAATCGTCTATAATAGAATTAAGAAACAAACTATGAAAGGCACACAGCATGAACTCAGACAGACGAATACTACATTGTGATATGAACAGCTTCTACGCTTCTGTCGAGCTGCTGTCACGCCCAGACATTATAGATAAACCAGTTGCAGTCGCTGGTGATCCAGATAGTAGACATGGAATAATCTTGGCAAAAAAAATGAACTGGCAAAAATGTTTGGAGTTATAACGGCGGAAACAGTACAATCTGCTAGACGCAAGTGTCCTGAACTTGTAACCATACCGCCTCATCATAACAAGTACCGAGAATATAGCCACATGCTCAACTCAATATACCTGGAGTATACCGACCTTGTTGAACCATTCAGTGTTGATGAATCATGGCTCGATGTGACTGCTAGTGAAATACTAATGGGCGATGCAAAATTTATCGCCGATAGTATCAGAGAACGAGTGCACACTGAACTAGGACTTACCTTATCTGTCGGAGTATCTTTTAATAAAATTTTTGCCAAGATGGGAAGTGACTACAAGAAACCCAATGCAACTACCATCATTTCAAGAGATAATTTTCGAGAACTACTATGGCCAATGCCCGTGTCTGAAATGTTCTTTGTCGGTAAAGCGACAGCAGCCAAGCTTAGCAACTTTGGAATTCACACTATAGGCGATTTAGCAAACGCTGATCAGAGGCTGCTTTCAAGCACCTTTGGAGTTCATGGAGTTAGTCTTTACAAGTATGCAAATGGTCTGGATGATGACCCCGTACGTGCATATGACAGCTGCGAAGATATAAAATCAGTCGGTCATGGGATGACTTTTCGCCGCAACTTAAGAGGTGTCGACGATGTAGGTCTTGCACTAACAGAATTGACAGACAAAGTTAGTACAAGGCTTAGACGCCATGAGAAATGGGCACGCGGCGTCAAGGTTGAACTAACTACACCAGAATTTAAGCGACTGTCGAGGCAGAAACGCCTTCCTAGCCCAATTAATAGTCCAGCAGCATTCAGAAATACCGCTTTTGAATTAATTAAAGAGCTTAATTATATAAACAAGCCAATTAGACTCCTAACGGTAACAGCTATCGACCTTACCGACTCGCCTGATGGAGGTCAGCTCACTATTTTTACCATGGGAGCTTCTACTAATGAGAATAATCAGAACGAGAAGGATGAAAATATAGCCAAGGCTATGGATGAAATTAGGGATAAATTCGGTAAGTCATCGATAAAGTTCGCACATGTAATCGGTAACGATATCGGAATCGACGAGGATTAGAATGAGACAGGTACGAAGGAGTTCGCCGCGGCGAACAAGAAGTAAATCAAAGAAGAAATCAGACGGCCTACGTATCAGAATAAAAAAATGGTGGAAACGCAAATATTCGTTATTAAAGCGCAAGGCTATACGGCGGATAAAGAAGAACAAGTTCAAGGTGGCATTTTCTGTTATTGGAATCTTGGCAATTTTGATTGTGATTATCCTTCACTCTATGCGAAGCACTCCTTTCGAATATGGCAATTTTACACATGACGCAAAGTTTAAAGGATACGTAATCTCAACGGGTATAGACGTTTCATATGCACAAGGTGACAATGTCGATTGGCATAAGGTTAAGAAATCTGGTGTAGACTTCGTATATATTAGAGCAGGCTTTAGAGACGCATCACAAGGCGCTCTCCACAAAGATGCCAAATTTGAACAAAATATCAAAGGAGCATCTGGCGCTGGACTCATAGTAGGAGTATACATTTATTCACAAGCTACTACGACTGAAGAAGCTGAGGCGGAGGCAGATTATCTAGCTAGTTTAGCAGATAAATACCGGATAGACCTACCAATAGTAATGGACTACGAGCTATATAATGGTGGCCGACTCGCTCGAGCGATAAGTTCTGGCTCACTCGGCACTTCGGGTATAAATAGGAATGCTTTAGCATTTGCAAAAAGAGGTTGGGATCGCGGCTATGAAACGATGATATACGGTAATTATGACTTCCTCATGCACTACGCAAGTGGATTTGAACTAGCTAAAAGCACCAATATATGGCTCGCTCAGTACCATACACAGGTGACATACAAGGGTGATTATATGATGTGGCAGAGCACTGACAAGGCGACCGTTCCCGGTATCAATAAAAATGTCGATTTGAACTTCATGTATTTGAATCCTAAAAAAACTTATCATTCGCTACGTTCTAATGCCAATGGTAAGAGATCGATTGAAAAATGCCATGTGCAGCTTAAGAATCACAGCTCTAGATATCTCGGATTCGTAGTAAAGCCTGGAATCGTGGTGTACGATAAAGGCAAGGAACTTAGCGAAGGAAAAGATTATAAAGTTGCATACATTAAGAACACATCTCCTGGTACAGGATATGCTATAGTTACAGGGATAGGAGAATATAAGGATTCTATCATGACCAGCTTCAAGATTAAGAAGATATTATAATGCCGCTACGCCTAGACTTGCGGCATAGAATCTAAAGCGATACAAAACAAATTTAAGCAAAAGGAAATTCAAGAAATGAAATTTATATCATGGAATGTAAATGGTTTTAGAGCAGTGCTCAAGAAGGGTTTTGAAGAGATTTTTAATGAGCTCGAGGCTGACTTCTTCTGCTTACAAGAGACCAAGATGCAGGAAGGCCAAGCAAACTTTCACCCAGAAGGGTATCACGAATATTACAGCTACGCGGAGAAAAAAGGCTACTCGGGAACAGCGATTTTTGCAAAGAAAGAACCTCTAAGCGTAGTATATGGAATCGAAGGCAAGCATAACGACGAGGGTCGTGTAATCACGCTTGAATACGATGATTTTTACCTGATATGTGCTTATGTTCCTAACGCTCAGAACGAGCTGAAGCGAATCGACTACAGAATGGAATACGAGGATGATCTTAGAGCTTATATGTCTAAGCTAGATAAGGTTAAGCCTGTTGTATACTGCGGCGATCTCAACGTAGCACACCAAGAAATCGACCTCAAGAATCCTAAAAGCAATCGTGGTAGTGCGGGCTTTTCAGATGAAGAGCGCGGTAAAATGACGGAGCTACTGGCTGCTGGTTTTACAGATACTTTTAGATTTCTTCAACCTGAAACCACAGGCAAATACTCATGGTGGTCATATCGTTTCAATGCGAGAGCAAACAATGCTGGTTGGCGCATCGACTACTTCTTAGTATCAAATCGCCTCGAGCCAAATCAAAGAAGCTGCAATTCTCACTGATATATACGGCAGTGATCACTGTCCGGTTTCGCTGGTGCTTGAATAATGTAGACATTTATTACTTAACATAAAAGTAGAAAGGAAAAATTTATGAAAAAGATTTTAGCATTTGAATATGCAGGTTGCCCATACTGTGTACAGGGCAAAAAGGCTCTTGCCGACCTCATCGAAGAGAATCCAGAGTACGGCAAGGTTGAAATTGAATGGATTGAGGAGAATGAGCACCCTGAAATCATCGAAAACTACGATTACTATGCTACACCTTCGATGTTCATCGATGGAGAGAAGAAGTATGAGGCTCACCTATTCGAGAGCTACGAGGAGTGCAGGGGGCACATCAAGGATGTGCTAGATGAAGCACTTCAGTAGTACCGATTTAACAGCGATACTCGAAAAGTTAATAAACCCCAAATTGCTTATAACATCAAAAGAGCTACAAGTCACCTACCTTGTAGCTCTTTTTACTTATTTATCAAACTTGAGGTTGTTGAACTCCTTCTTGCGTGGATATGAATCCTCGGAGAACGCCTCAGCCATGCTCTTAATGGCCTTTTTCTCCTTAGCGCTAAGCTTGGTCGGAACCTCGATATTTACCTTTACATATAGGTCGCCATATCTGCCAGTTCTAGGGTTTTTAACACCCTTACCCTTGAGTCTGAAGTTGGACCCTGTCTGAGTTCCTGGAGCTAGTGTATATGAATACGTCTCGTTAAAGCCCGGAACCTTAACCTTATCACCCAAAACTGCCTGATCGTATGAAATAGGCATTGTCAGATACAGGTCATCGCCTCTTCTCTTGTATATCTTGTGAGGCTTTACGTTGATGACGATATATAGGTCTCCGAATGGACCGCCATTTACACCAGGCTCACCTTCACCGCGAATCGGGATGATGCTATCGCTATCAACTCCCGCAGGGATATCGATCTTAAGAGTAACAGTCTTTCTCACAGAGCCCTTACCGTGACAATCAGGACAAGGCTTATCTATAACCTGACCAGTTCCGCCACACGCATCACATGCAGAAACGTTCTGGAAAGTTCCAAAAGGAGTCTGTGACACCTGTGAAACCTGTCCAGTTCCACCGCACTTCTCACAAGTATGTTTGTGAGTTCCAGGAGCAGTTCCCTCACCGTTGCAAGTCTTACACTTAACTTCTTTGGTGAGCTTGATTTCCTTCTTGCAGCCAAATATCGCTTCTGTAAACTCGATTGTAATCGACTTCTGAAGGTCATTTCCCTTACGCGGGCCATTACGCCTTGCGCCTCGTCCTCCGAAGCCACCGAAACCACCACCGAACATATCGAATATATCTTCAAAGCCACCGAAGCCACCAAAGCCAGCTCCGCCGCCACCAAAACCTGCGTTCGGATCTACTCCAGCGTGTCCAAATCTATCATACTTACTCTTCTTATCAGGATCCGACAATACAGCGTATGCTTCATTGGCTTCCTTAAACTTTTCTTCCGCTTCCTTGTCACCTGGATTCTTATCTGGATGGTATTTCATAGCCATCTTGCGATAAGCCTTCTTGATTTCATCCTCGGAAGCACCTTTCTGGATGCCCAGCACCTCATAATAATCTCTTTTTTCTGCCATATTATTTCCTTCCAACGATAAATTTATTAAATCAGTGAACTGCCGGCACTAGGTGCCGGCAGTAATCACCTGCTGTATTTAGACTTATTTATCTTCGTCCACCACTTCATAGTCAGCATCTACAGTGTTGCCGCTTGGACCTGCACTCTGTGCACCATCCTGAGCCTGCTCACCTGCTCCCGTAGCACCTGCCTGAGCCTGAGCTTCCTGATAGATTCTCGATGAAATTGGATAGAACGCCTGTGTTAGGCCTCAATCTTAGCCTTGATATCTTCAACATCGTTAGCTTCTACAGCCTTCTTAAGGTCTTCCATTGCTACGTCAACCTTAGACTTCTCATCAGCTGTAACCTTGTCACCGAGTTCATTCATCTGTTTCTCAGTCTCGAAGAGCATTCCTTCAGCCTGGTTCTTAACCTCGACTTCTTCCTTCTTCTTCTTATCCTCTTCAGCATACTGCTCAGCTTCCTTGATCTTAGCGTTAATCTCATCCTCAGAAAGCTTAGTTGAAGATGTGATTGTAATCTGCTGTTCCTTTCCAGTTCCAAGGTCCTTAGCACTTACGTTTACAATACCGTTTGCGTCGATATCAAATGTAACCTCAATCTGTGGAATTCCACGTGGAGCTGGAGCGATGCCTGTGAGCTGGAATCTGCCTAGTGTGATGTTATCAGCTGCCATTTCTCTCTCACCCTGCATTACGTGAACATCTACTGCTGTCTGATTGTCTGCTGCTGTGGAGAAAATCTGACTCTTCTTAGTCGGAATAGTAGTATTTCTCTCGATTAGCTTAGTTGCTACACCACCTAGTGTCTCAATTGAAAGTGACAGTGGAGTAACGTCGAGCAGAAGCACGTCATTTACCTCTCCTGTAAGTACACCAGCCTGAATTGCAGCACCTACTGCAACGCACTCGTCAGGGTTGATTCCCTTAAATGGTTCTTTACCTGTTACCTTCTGAACTGCTGCCTGAACTGCTGGAATACGAGTTGAACCACCAACGAGGATTACCTTAGAGATATCAGCATTAGTTACTCCAGCATCTGCCATGGCCTTCTTCATAGGCTCAATACTTCTATCTACTAGGTCGCTAGTCAGCTGATCAAATCTAGCTCTTGTAAGATCCATATCCATGTGAAGTGGGCCAGCTTCAGAAACTGTGATGAACGGTAGATTAATCTTAGTTGTCTGAGCACTTGATAGCTCTTTCTTAGCCTTCTCTGCAGCTTCCTTAAGTCTCTGTAGAGCCATGTTGTCTTTTCTAAGATCTATTCCATGCTCTGCCATGAAGGAGTCAGCTAGGAAGTTTAGAACTGCATTATCGAAGTCATCTCCTCCGAGATGTGTATCTCCGTTCGTAGCTAGTACCTCAAATACTCCATCTCCTAGTTCAAGTACAGATACGTCGAATGTACCACCACCTAGATCGTATACGAGAATCTTCTGAGCTCCTTCAGCCTTATCTAGTCCGTAAGCTAGTGATGCAGCTGTTGGCTCGTTGATAATTCTCTTAACCTCGAGTCCTGCAATCTTACCAGCATCCTTTGTAGCCTGCTTCTGAGCATCGGAGAAGTACGCAGGAACTGTAATTACAGCCTCTGTAACCTTCTCGCCTAGGTAAGCTTCAGCGTCTGCCTTGAGCTTTCCTAGAATCATAGCTGATATATCCTGTGGCGTGTAGCTCTTGCCATCAATCTCTACAGTATAGTTCTCACCCATATGTCTCTTGATAGAAGCGATAGTTCTATCTGGGTTAGTGATTGCCTGTCTCTTAGCAGTCTCTCCTACTAGTCTCTCACCATTCTTGGTGAATGCAACTACAGATGGTGTAGTTCTTGCTCCCTCTGCGTTTGCGATTACAACTGGTTCTCCGCCCTCTAGAACGGCTACACAGCTGTTTGTTGTTCCTAAATCAATTCCAATAACTTTGCTCATTTTATTTACTCCCTTTCATATAAGAAATCTTTATTTACTAATTTATATACACGTCTTACCGTGCGTTTTACATTACTTGGATACGGTAACCATCGAAGGTCTTATAACCTTGCCATTTAAGGTATATCCCTTCTGTAGTACACTACAAACTTTGTTGCTGTCGTACTCTTCGCTATCAGCTGTCATAACTGCATTGTGCATGTTAGGATCAAAGTCTTCTCCGAGAGCCTTAACCTCCTCGAGTCCAGATTTGGTTAGAACTCCAAGCAGTTGGTCAAATATTAGCTTCATCCCCTGCGCATATCCCTCCGCTTCTACGGAAGTCTCGCTTGCAAGCGCTCTCTCGAAGTTATCAAGCACCTCGAGTAGCTCGGTTACAATCTTTTCATTTGCATAGGAGTGGATATCTGTCTTCTCCTTAGCTACGCGTTTCTTATAATTCTGAAACTCCGCCATCAGCCTTAAATACTTGGCTTCGCTATCTTCTTCAGGCTGTGCATTCTTATCCAATGCTTCACTAGGCTCATCCTCACTTTTAGCTTTTTTCTCAACATTTTCAGATGCCTTTATATCCTCCTTACCATTTGAGGCTTCGGTCACCTTTTCTGCGGTTTCTGTCTGTACCGCCTCTTGCTCTTCAGTCTGATTGACATTAATCTTCTTCTCTTCAGTCATCCTTGATTTCCTTTCCCTCGCTTAGCAAGAACGATTTACTGAGGTTCTCCGTCAGATACTCCATGATAGAAGTAACCTCGCTATAGTTCATACGTGTCGGTCCAATTACACCAATCTTTCCTATCAATTTACCATCTACATGGTATGTCGCTGTTACAAGCGAACAATCTTTCATCGAAGAATCGTTATTTTCATCTCCTATAGTCACGATTATTCCATCATCACGCTGGAGCATGTCCTTCGCAAATTCATCCTTCTTGCTAACTAGCTCGATAAAAGCCTTTGCCTTATCAATGCTACTGTACTCAGGAATATTAAATATATTAGTCAAGCCTTCCATGTATAGATTGACATTGAGCATATCCTCAAGCGTCTTCATAAAGTTAGGCATAATCTTGCTTGCTAGCGGACTCATAGCCTCAAGGTCTGAATTGAAATCTGCGATAATCGATTTCTTAAGGGCCTCATCTATCGTAGTCCCCTTATAGTTATATGTCATTGACTTGCTCAAAACCTCTAAAGACTCAGGTGTATATGGAACATCCACTTTAAGCGTAGTATTGTTAACATTACCTGTATCTGAAACTATCATTAACACGATTGTGGCTTCATCTACTGGAAGCAGCCTTATGAACTTTAACGTGTCGCAGCTTGCTGATGGTGTCATCGCAAAGGATGCAAGTTTGTAATATCAGATAGAAGCTCTGCGGCCTGCTGAAGTGTCTGATTAAACTCAGCCACACTCACCTGCATTCTCTCGTTAATAATCTCTTTTTCTTCTGGCGAAAGATCGTGCTTACTCATGAGACTATTTACATAGAGTCTGTAAGCCTTGTCAGAAGGTACACGGCCTGCCGAAGTGTGAGGATGGGTCAGGTAACCAAGCTCTTCTAAATCAGCCATTTCATTTCTAATCGTAGCTGGGCTGACGCCTAGTCCATACTTCTTAGCAAGTGACCGCGAGCCGACAGGTTCCGCACTTTTAACATAATCAGTAATAATTGCCTGGAGGATCTGAAGTTTTCTATTACTTATATCCATTGCTCTCCCTCCTGTCCTCAAGATTTTTGTTAGCACTCATCAATACAGAGTGCTAATCACTACACATAGTCTACTATCACAGCCCCCATGTGTCAACATATAAAATGAAATACTATGTGTTTTTTTCGTGAAGTAGCTATCAGAATCCGTTCACACTAAAATAGACCTCTGACGTAGTCCGAGGTCTATCAATATTCATATTAGATCCTTCTTTTAAGAATCTTGTTTTCTTGCATTTTCGCAACAGTTTTGTTTATTGATGCGATTTCGCTATTTGCCTTCATGACCTGCATTTCCAGCAAATATAAACACCATATACTTAACATACACAAATGCTACGAACGCCGTTGCTATTACTGTCTCTGCTAGGACGATATTGCTTAACCATGGAAGCGGGTGCCCCATGAGAGCAGAACACGCCATCGTCTGCTTAGTAGCAATCGCACTGATTACAAAAGGAAAAGTGAATCCCGCAAAGCTCGGATAGAACTTCTTTAGTAATCCAAGAGAGACAACTAGAGAATATACATACAGTACTGTTGCTACTACGAACATCCCCATAAGCAGTGTATAGTTCTTAACTTGAACTGACTGAATGTATGCCGCGATACAAAGACTCATAGGCGCTGCAAATATTCCAGTAAGCGGTTTAACGGGGTCCGGCAGTGGATGCACTGTATACCTCTTGATAACTATCACGAGAAGTGGGATTAGTGTAATTAGGCCGAACCAGAATGTCGCTGCTCCAAATCCAGTCTTTTCATACGCAGGCGCAGTTACTCCTGCAACTGCAATTCCTACATATACGATGAACCAAGTCGTGAAGACCTTTCTGATCGTATTTCAATACGAACTTCACTGTAAAATATACGATAAGTATAATATGTAATACTATAGCGAATATCCAGACAAAGTATGCGCCTTGCCCTATAAATGGTTTAACGTAGGTACTGAGTATCATCAGCGCCATTGGAAAAGTTGCTGCTACTCCAGCCATTACAGGAGTATCTAAATCTTCTTTTATTGTACTCGGATATTTTACGAGCTTTAACAGTATTAAAACCAGTAAAAATGCCGCCAAGATTCCACAGACATTTCGAACCGTCTCCGAATAACTCTGCAGTAGATTTCCGAGGGCAGCTGTTCCAAGCATCACACCACATATGGGAAAAGGTACTTTCTTAATCATAATCACATTCTCCGTTCTCTACAAAAAACAATTTTTAAGCTTCAAGTGGCGTAGTTCTAGTCTTGAGATAGTCGTCATGAGAAAGGACTTTGATTTCCCCAGTTGTCTCGATCCCAAGTTCACGAGCTAGGATTTCAGCAGCCTTTGCTGCGCACATACCTGTGTAGTAGATACACTGTGACTTGTGGCCACCCTGACTCATATCAAATTCTCTTGTGAGAACTCTGCAACATGCAGCCTTCTTTGTATTGTTTTCTCTGAACCAATCATGTAGTTCATTAGTCATACTCATACACTTCACAACTTCTGGATCCTTGGGACCTCTCTGCTCATCTCTACCGAAGAACATGCTGATAGCGAGAACACCACCATTGAGCGCTCCACAGATACATCCAGACTTACCAACACCGATAGCCATTCCAGAAGCCATCTTGATAATCTCGTGAGGAACATCGAGCTCAAAGTTATCCATGATAACTTCCATAACTGCCTCGCAGCAGAAGAAACCCTTACGATACGATTCCTCAGCCTCAGCCTGCACCTTCGCTAAATCAATTGACTTTGCATTAACTTTCATTTTGTAACCTCCTATCAATACCTTCAAAACATATCAGTCATTTGACACGTTTTAAACTATTGTAACAAGTTAAATTGCGTACACCTAATGAAATTTATACATATCAACAATTTCAATATTCAACGGTTTTTATTGGTATAAATATTAATATTGTCAATACTTTTCAAATGTGGACACTTTAGCAGACTAAATAAAATAGCGACCTCCAGGATTAAGGCGGCCGCTACCTAAAATGGCTTGGTTATTAATATTTATACGTTTTAAAACTTAAGGATTTTATCTATACTGTGCAGCGAACGATATAAAGTCCATCTTGATATGTGTCTACATAAATGTATCCTCTATCATCTACTATACAGTCCTCAGCGTGTCCAACGTGTGGTCCAGGGAATAGCGTTCCTTCTTCAATATCAAACCATGTACCTTCTGGGTCAGGTGGCATGAAGTACGCAATTTCCTTTGGTACGAATGGATCCGAGACATCATAGATACGTAGTCCCGCCTGGAAGTGGCAGTTATACACCCTGTCATCTCTACTCTCTAGGCAGTCCTGTCCAAATGCATCGAACATATTATGCGGTCCAAATACCACTCTCTGACCATCTATGATGTTGAAGTTCTCACCGTGACACATCTTGTACTCTTCAGGCACCTCAGGGTATGGAAATACAGATATGAGCGCTGGATTTTCCTTATCAGCAGTCTCAACCATCCCGATGATATTCATTGGCTGACTAGTAATCTTGTGGAACATTCCTTCTTCCCTGTTATTATCGAAGTACCATGTTCTCTCGCCTTCTGTGGTAACAATGGCAAATGGTCTATCCCCAAGGGGCATTGCTGTATGCACTGCAGCCCCCGACTGACCGTTACTGAATGGAGGATTTAGAGAAACGTTACCGAGAAGTCTAGGTCTACTCTTATCCTGTACATCAATCATACAGAATCCTACATTAGGGAAAGCTGCATATACGACATCATCTTTTACAGTAATTGCATGACCGTTGGGAAGTTTCATGAATGGCTCTGTACCAACTTCTGGCATGTCCGATGCCTTCTTGTTACCGAGGTACTGTCCATCTGCCCACCAGCTTCCAACTTCAGTTGGACTAGACGGGTCTGAAATGTCAACAATCCTAAGAATATATCCTCTGAAATTGCGCTTGCTACCCATTATATATGCATAGTCTCCACCGTTGTAGAAACTTCGATGAACACCCGGTCCATCCTCACATTCAAACTGGCCTAGCAGCTTTGGATTTAATGGATCTGTCTCAATGTCGTAAATCTTAAATCCACCCCAGTACGGTTGCTCATGTGTGCCATGAAGGACTCGCATAGTTCCACCATAACAAGCGATTAGCTTTCCGTCAGCGACCTGCAGCTTCGCAAGACTCTGTCCATCGTGAACCTCGCCTACCCAGTCTCCTTCAACCCACTTTGCAACTGGTTTTGCAGGATCTGTAACGTCGACAATGTTAAAACCGTTATCACGGAAACATGCAGTATATAGATAATATCTGCCATCCTTAGTACGGTGCATTCCCATCTGGAAACCTGGCTTCTTGTTTAAATCTGAATATCCTACGAACTCTGTGTTCTTAAATAGCATTTCTTCTCTTCTAGACATCCTACCCTCCTTGTAGCTTGTATATATGAATCTCACATCTTGCCTTTTGATGTCTAAAGATTATCATTTATGTTGCACAATTATAACCTCCCAAAAACGAATAGGTATCCATGCATATTTTGCATGGATACCTATTCTTCTTCTGCATTTTTGATATTCATATAGAATTCCTTAGTTAGCCTTCAAAATGTTTATGCAGCTCATCTTTGAATAATGCAACCTCTCTACTCGGGGCTCCTTCGTGCCATGCGAGAGCAACATTTGCCTTGCTACCGATACTAATCGTGCGAATTTCCTCTCCACCGCTCACGTCTACCCATTCATCCGCTAGGATAACGCCTCTTCCATTTTGAACATTTGCAAACATAGATTCCAGATTAGGAACAACTTCAATTTCAGGAATAAAATTATATGGCCTTAAGTTAAACCCTATGAGTGAGATAATTTCACGAAGCTTTGGATCATCAGCAACGAACATCGTAACATTTTTTAACTCTTTAGGACTAACAACTTGTTTGCCGAGTAGTTTCTCAGAATATATGATTGACCGCTCTACCTCAGTCACAACCTCGTACTCTATCCCTATGTCAGTAGTAGCTTGCATGTAATCATCTAACGAAAGAACCGCATCGAGCTGACCTGCCTGAAGCTTGTTCATGAGTGTTTCAAAGCTGAGGCACTCAATCTTCACTGAGAAATCCCTATACGTCTCTCGGCACTTCTCTATAACTTCGGGAAGAAAGCGAGATGTATTCCACCCTATATTGTAGCCTAGCCTTAGCTCATGTGTACCGTCTCTCAGTGAGTCTCTAGTCTTGGCTAGTCCGCGTCGAACCTTCGGAACAAGCTATAATACTTCTCGCCAGCATAGGATAGTTTAACGCTTCTGGAGTTTTCTCTATCAAAAAGCACCACCCCTAGCTCATCCTCGAGCGCAGCAATCGCACGACTAACCTGTGACTGTGGCACATATAGCTTCTCTGCAGCTTTCGTGAAGTTAAGCAGCCTAGCTGCCTCTACAAAAGCCTTTATTTGTCTATCGTTCATTATCTATCTCCGAGCTTCACACACCTTACTTTGACTTCACTTCTTTCCAGCTATCGCTATAGAGCTTAGTCGTATCAGGATCGAGATTTTTAAGTAGCGTGCAGCGAGCAATCGTCTCTTTGCTCGGGAACACCGCTGGATTTGAAACGTATTTTGAAGGAATAGTCTTAATCGCTGTGCTGTTTGGTGTCGTGTAATATATGTAGTCAAAGTTCTGCTTCGCTACCTTCGCTTTGCACATGTAGTTTATAAACCTCTCAGCATTTCGCTTGTTCTTGGCGCGCTTAGGCACTACCCATGAGTCGATAAAAATTCAGATCCTTCCTTAGGAACCACAAATTCAACATCTTTATTGAGATCATGAGTATAAGTGTACTCTCCATTCCACACAACACCTATCGCTGCCGATTTATCGGCTAGCAGGTCTCTTGCAGAATCGTTAGCATACTTATATACAAGTTTCTTCTGCTCCTTTAGAGCATTCTTAGCCTCTTCTATTTCCTTAGGATTAGTGGTATTCGGCGAATAACCGAGCCTCATCAGAGAAATAGCGAAAGCGTCGCGGACACTGTCCTGCATGACTATATTATTCTTAAAATCAGGATCCCAGAGTGCATCCCAAGAATCAATATTTTTACCCTTTACCATCTTCTTGTTGTAAAGGATACCTGAAACACCAACGATATAAGGGACGGAATACTCGTTTCCTGGATCGTACTCCTCGGCCATCTTCATGTAATCTGCATCCAAGTTCTTGATGTTCTTGATATTCTTCTTATCGAGCTTATATAGCAAGATCCTCATCCTTCATCTTGCTTATCATATAGTCCGAGGTGCACACTACATCGTATTCGGCAGACCCATTCTTAATGATTGGATACATCTCCTCTGCAGTATCATACGTATCCTGAATCACCCGTATTCCCGTCTCAGCCTCGAAGTCAGCAACAACCTCTGGATCATAGTAGTCTCCATAGCTGTATACGTATACCTCTCCATTTTCACCGCTTCTGCACCCCGTCATAATAACCATGATAAGTGCGAGCAGCGAACCTAGTATTAACTTTCTTCATGCTCTCTTTTGCTCCTTATCCCTGTTTATATTGACGATTAACAGTGCGATTAATGCTATCAAAAAAATGATCGTTGATAACGCATATAGTGATGGTCTGATGCCGATTTTCACTTCGCTGTAAATGAGAGTCGATATGGTATTGATGCCTGCTCCCCTTGTAAAGTGAGTAACCACGAAATCATCTACAGACATCGTAAACGAAAGCAGTGCACCGGAGAGTATTCCAGGCATAAGTTCTGGCATCACAACTTTTCTAAAAGCATACGACCGCGAAGCACCAAGGTCCATTGCCGCTTCAAAAAGGGTATCCGTCCTCTTGTTAAGTCTTGGCCGTACCGAAAGTATAACGTACGGGATGCAGAATGTCACGTGCGAGAACAATATCGTCATGTATCCGAGCGAAACTCCAAATATCAAGAATGATAACATCAGCGAGATACCAGTTACGATATCAGCGTTAAGCATCGGAATGTTGTTCACTGCAAGCAGTGTCTGCTGCGCACCAGGTCTTAACGACTCAATTCCGAGTACAGCCAGAGTACCGATTACAGTTGCTATAAGTGAAGCTAGGATAGCTATCGAAAATGTATTTACAATAGCTCCAAGTATAAGTCTGCTATGGAACATCTCCTGATACCACTTCAGAGAAAATCTCGTAAATACCGACATCGAACGACTCTCGTTAAACGACAGCAGTACCAGTGTCATAATCGGAAGATATAGGAAGAGCATTATAATTATCAGGTACATATTCCCAAAGAATTTCTTCATAATAAATGGTCCTCCTCTCCATCACTGAACTTTTGAACTATCAGCATGCTGACGATGATAAATGCCATCATGACTAGCGAAAGTCCAGAGCCTAGGTACCAGTTTGAATTCACAGTGAATTCCTGTTCGATAATATTTCCTATTAGATTAACCTTGCCTCCTCCGAGCATATTAGAGATTACAAATGTAGTGAGTGCTGGTATGAATACCATAGTCACTCCACTTGCAATTCCAGGGATACTGAGCGGAAAAATCACTCTTCTGAACACGTAGAATTTGCCTGCACCAAGATCATATGCAGCCTCAATCAGACGGTTATCAATCTTGGACACGACATTATAGATAGGAAGTACCATAAACGGCAAGAAGTCATACACCATACCTAGCACTACTGCCCCAGGTGTTCCCATCATCTCTTGCCTGTTTAGCCCTATGGATGTGAGCACAGCATTGATTACTCCCTGTCTCTCGAGGAGAACCTGCCATGCCATAGTTCTGAGCAAAAAGTTCATCCACATAGGAAGTATGAAGACAAATATCATAAATCCTTGTTTGCCAAACCTGCTTTCCTTCAGAATTAGGGCCATAGGAAAAGCCAGCACGAGGCATACTACCGTACTCACAACGGAGAGCAGTAGTGACATGCCTAGCGCTTCTAAATGCTGTGAATTAAACATCGCCGTGATATTTTCAAATGTAAAAGCACCATTTCTATTGGTAATGCCATAGTAGGCAATAGTCAAAATCGGGATTACGGTTCCTGCGATAACCCAAATGGCGAAAGGTGCTGTATACCTTTTCTTAGATATCAACTTCCTGTGCCTCCTCATCTTCTGATGTAGGTTTATGCATGATCTGAATGTTTTCAGGTCTTACATACATACCTATCGTCTCACCAACTTCATGAGAATCATAGTTCTGAAGCAGCCACTCCACCTTACCATCCTCACTCTGCACAAGCATCTCGTAGTGCACACCGATGAACAGCTTGCTAATAATCTTGCCGTTCATGATGCCTTCTCCATACTCGCGTATTTCTATATCCTCAGGCCTGATTACCGCATCGACAGGCTGTCCAATACTGAATCCATTATCCCGACCGTCGATACATTTAAATACATGACCGTCTATCTCTACTAGCTTATCATCCACCATCTTTGCATCGACGATGTTGCTGTCTCCAATGAAGTCCGCAACGAAGGCATTCTCTGGTTCATTATAAATCTCTTCAGGAGTGCCCATCTGCTGAATATATCCATTGTTCATAACGATGACCGTATCCGACATAGTAAGAGCTTCTTCCTGGTCGTGAGTAACGAATATGAAGGTAATACCTAACTCTTTCTTGAGTCTAACCAGCTCATACTGCATCTCCTGTCTGAGTTTTAAGTCAAGAGCACCTAGTGGCTCATCGAGTAATAACACCCTAGGCTCATTAACTATCGCACGCGCCATAGCAACTCTCTGCTGCTGACCACCAGACATCTTGTCAACTCTTCTATTTCCATAACCGTCAAGATTAACGAGCTTAAGTCCATATGCAATCTTATCTTTTATATACTGTTCAGACTTACCGCTTACACGTAGCCCAAAAGCGATGTTCTCCTGCACTGTCATATGCGGGAACAACGCGTAGTTCTGAAATACTGTATTTACATGACGCTGATTCGGCGGGACATTGGTTATATCCTTACCGTCAAAAATTACTTTACCTATATCAGGAGTCTCAAATCCTCCGATGATACGTAGAGTAGTGGTCTTGCCACAACCCGATGGTCCTAGCAGCGTTACGAATTCGTTCTCCTTAATTGAGAGCGAGATATCGCTTAACACCTCGTGGTCGCCGTAGCTCTTCCCTATGTTATCAAGTCTGATTAACTCGTTCAAAATCTTCCTCCAATGTAGCTATTTTAAAGCGTTATCCTACTATTTTAGAAACTAGGCGGCGAGCTCACCCATATAATTTCAGCACCTTTTCCAGAGCTTATGAAGTGCTCTTGTTCTGGATATATGTAAAATGACTCACCTTTACTCACATGATACGTGTCGCTCCCGATATGAACGTCGATGCTACCTTTAATAACGTATCCAAATTCTTCACCTTCATGAGGGTTATCAGGTATCGTCGTGCCACCAACACCAATGGTCACTCTGATAGGCTCCATGTTATTCTTCTGAGCGTTAGGAACGATCCATTCTATCGTGCTCTTGTGACGCTCATCTTCCTTAACGAAGTAATCTTCTCCGCTAAACACTACCTGCGGTCTCTCCTTTTCAGAGAAAAATGAAGTGAGGTCTGTTCCTAGCGAGATAACGATATCCTCTAGTGTCGCAATTGACGGCGAGGTAAGGTCTCTCTCCACTTGGGATATAAAGCCCTTTGAAAGCTCTGCCCTATCTGCAAGTTCCTCCTGTGTAAGTCCACGTTCTATTCTAAGCTCTTTAATCTTCTCTCCAATTTCCATCTATCTTCCAATCTAAATGCTCTAGTATTTGCAGTACATTTACACAGATATACCATGTAATATTATTTACTGCCATGCATTATAATAAATAATTAGTTTAGTATTTGTAAACCAACATCACTATTATAATCACATCAGTTCTAGTGTCAATATATTAATCAAAAATCTCGATATATTAAACAAGGTTTCTTGACAAATAAAAAGCCTCAGCCCTCAATTTTGAGGTTTCTGAGGCTATTTCCCTATATGTTGTATGTACCCGAAAGTCCGATACTACTTCTCAATGTCGTGCAGCATCTGCATAATCGACTCATCTAGCGCTGAAGTATCAGCAAACTCTATACGTCCCTGGTCGCTCAATGTAGCAAGGTCAGGATTGATTGGAAGTTTTGCAAGAACATTGAGGCCATTCTCTGATGCAATTTCATCCACATGACTCTTTCCAAAGATTTCGTACTTCTTGCCGTTATCTGGGCACTCGAAGTAGCTCATATTCTCAACAAGACCTAGTATAGGAACATTCATCATCTTTGCCATCTTAACTGCCTTTTCAACAATCATAGATACGAGCTCTTGTGGAGATGTAACTACGATGATTCCATCGATTGGAAGCGACTGGAATACTGTCAGCGGTACGTCTCCTGTACCTGGTGGCATATCGATGAACATCACATCGAGGTCTCCCCATGCTACATCTGTCCAGAACTGTGTAACAGCTCCTGCGATTACAGGGCCTCTCCATACTACAGGGTCGCTTTCATTTTCTGTAAGCAGATTAAGTGACATGACCTTAATCTCAGAAGCGCTCTTGCCAGGAATAATACCTATCTCACTGCCGTAAGCCTTATGATGTATGCCGAACATCTTTGGAATCGAAGGTCCAGTGATATCAGCATCCATAACTCCAACCTTGTATCCGTTTCTATTAGCCGTTACAGCTGACAGCGCAGTAACCATTGACTTACCAACGCCACCCTTTCCGCTCACAACCGCAACAACCTTCTTTACACTGCTGTGCTCATTTAGTTTCTCATGACCACCGTGAGCGCCACCATCTTTAGATGGGCAGCTTGATCCGCAGCTTGAACAATCATGGCTGCAGGATTCTTGTGTCTGCCTATTATCTGCCATTTTATTCCTCCTATATATCAAATTACTTATCTGTTAATTATACTTTTATATTGTACTATAAATTCAGAATTTCCTAAACGTATTCCTGACCATTCATCCTATCAACGTAGTGACAAGCATTCGTTGCAGCAATGGATCCGTCGGATACTGCGGTAGTTAACTGCCTTAATTCCTTTGATCTGCCATCACCAGCAACAAATACGCCAGGAGTGCCTGCTTCACAGGATTCACCGATATCGAAATACCCAGCCTCATTAGTAGCTACAAGATTTGCAAAAGGCTTGCCATTTGGAATCTTACCGATAGCTACGAAGAGAGCACTGACAGCGATATCCCTAGTCTCACCTGTCTCATTGTTTTTAACAGTAATTGACTCTAGCGCCTTATCGCCTTTTACCCCTACTACGTTGCTGCTCATGATAAATTCTATGTTATCATGTGCCTTGAGTTCATCGATAACTGCCTGCTCCGCTCTAAATCTGTCTCTTCTATGAATTATTGTGACCTTCGAACAGATATTAACGAGAAATGCCACATCTTCTACAGCTGTATTTCCCCCGCCGTATACTGCGACTTCCTTGTTTCTGAAGAACGCACCGTCGCATACAGCACAGAAAGAAATTCCGCGACTGATTAGACCATCTTCACCAGAAATTCCCATCTTTCTATTGTCAAGACCAGTAGCAAGTACTATAGCTGTAGCCTCGTACTCATCACTGTTACCCTTAATTTTAAACGATTTCCCTTCAGTCTCTGGAGCAGCAACTTCTACGATTTCATCCATGATAATCTCTGCACCAAACGATTCTGCCTGCGCCTGAATCTTCATTGCATACTCAGCACCATTCATTCCTGGGGCTGCGGGAAAATTATCTATAGAATCTGTAAAAGTAATCTGACCCCCTATAAGCCCACGCTCTATAATAGCAGTAGACTTTCCAGCTCTAGCCGCATAAATTCCAGCAGTTAGTCCAGCTGGACCTCCACCAACGATTACTACGTCATACTTATTACCCATCTCTGGTACCTCCGTATAATTGATTCCTTATGTATGTATTCTTACGATGAACCTATAGCACACCGCTATCATCTTGGTTTCATTATACCTCATGAACTTTATGTATTATGAAAATTCTGTGATTTTTAATTTTGTGCAATCTAATTTTATAGTTTAGAACTATATCATTTTTATGATAAATTCTTGAATTATCTGACGACTAGTAGTATATTATTAGCAGACACTACTTGAGAGTGCTAATGGCGAGATAAATAATCTTATGAAAGAAGGTTTTGATATGAAAAAAATGAAATTTAAAGCAGAGTCGCAGCGGCTCTTAGATATGATGATCAACTCTATCTACACCAACCGCGAGATATTTATGAGAGAGCTTGTCAGCAATGCGAGCGATGCGATTGATAAGCGTTATTATAAGGAAGCCGAAGATGGCTGTACAGGAAAATCTAGAGATGATTACGAAATCAGAATTGCAGTTGATAAAGGCGCGAGAACTCTTGCCATTTCAGATAACGGAATCGGTATGAGCAAAGAGGAACTTGAAAATAACCTCGGAATAATTGCTAACAGCGGTTCACTTAAATTTAAAGCAGATAACGCTGAATCAATGAAGGATGTAGATATCATTGGTCAATTTGGTGTCGGCTTCTATAGCGCGTTTATGGTTGCGAAGAAAATTCAGGTAATTTCCAAGGCCTATGGCTCCGACCAGGCATATATGTGGGAGAGCGAGGGTGCTGAAGGCTTCACAATCGACAAGGCAGAGCGTACAGATGTTGGAACTGACATAATCATATATCTTAGGGATGATACTGAAGACGATAAATACTCCGAGTTCCTAGACGAGTTTAGGATTAAAAGCATCATTAAGCAGTATTCCGACTACATCCGTTACCCGATCGTAATGAACGTTACAAAGCAGCGACAGAAACCAGCCTCCGAGGATGAGATGAATTCTGAGGATTATAATCCTGAGTACGAGACTTATACTGAGGACGAAAAGCTCAACAGCATGGTGCCTCTATGGAAGATGAAAAAAAGCGAAATAACGGATGAACAGTATAGTGACTTCTACAAAAAGACATACATGGCATGGAGCGATCCGCTAAAAGTAATCCACACTAATGTTGAAGGTGTAATATCATATGATGCACTACTATTTGTGCCTAGCGACGTGCCTTTTAATTACTATAACAAAGACTTTAAACCTGGACTTCAGCTCTATTCTAGCGGAGTACTAATCATGGATAGATGCGAAGATCTTCTACCAAGCTACTTTGGATTTATCAGTGGTTTAGTCGATTCTCCCGACTTATCGCTAAATATATCGAGAGAAATGTTGCAGCAGGACAGACAGCTTCGTGCCATCGCACAGAGGTTAGAAAAGAAGCTTCTTCAAACTTTCGGAGATATGCGTGATAAAGAGCGTGATAAGTACGAGCAATTCTTTGAGAACTTTGGAATTCAGCTCAAGTATGGAGTATATGATAACTTCGGCACTGACAAGGATAAGCTTAAGGACTTACTTCTATACTACAGCGAAACTACAGAAGGCATGACTACTCTTAAGGACTATGTATCGAGGATGGCAGACGATCAGAAGTACATATACTATGCAGCAGGAGAGTCCAAGAGTAAGATAGAGATGATGCCACAGATGGATTTATTTGCAGACAAGGGATACGAGATTCTGTACTGTACAGATAACATAGATGAATTCGCATTCATGGCTATGAGAGAATACGATGGCAAAGAGTTCAAGAATATTTCTGACAAGGATCTCGGATTCGAGAAAACTGATGAGGAGTTAAAAGCTCAAGAAGATAAAAACGAAGCGGCAAAGGGTACTCTCAATGCCATCAAAGAAACTCTCGGAGATAAGGTATCATCAGTAATTCTATCTACAAGACTCAAGAATCATCCTGTATGCTTCGCAACAGCAGATGGTGTATCTATTGAAATGGAGAAAATACTTAAAGCACAGGCGGCGATATCTGGTAACAAGGAGCTTTCTGGAGTTGAAGCATATAAAGTTCTCGAGCTCAATGGAGATCTTCCGTTCTTTGAGGCCATAAAAAAAGCAGTAGATGATGGTGATAATGATAAAGTCAGCGACTATGCACATCTTCTCTATGATCAGGCACTTGTGCTAGAAGGAATGCCAGTTGATGATCCACTTGCTTTTGGCGAGAGAATTTGTAAGCTTATGAAATAGTTTGGCTATTTAAGTTTTAGTTCAGAAAGTTTAACCCTGAGACGTTGAGGTTATGCTAAAAAATACATGAACACAAAAATACCGCGGCATTTATGCCGCGGTATTTGTTAGTCGATTAATCTATCTGTTAGCCGATAAATAGGTTTTACTGACCTGTCTGTACAGACTTAATAGCTGTGTACATTCCACCCATCATAGCATCTAGGAAATCCACATTGCTATTGATGTCAGTTACCCACTCACCCTTGTCGTTCTTAGTACAGTTAATTGTAACCGTCTTCTTGTAAGACTTGTCCTTTACACCGTTAAGGTTCTGGAACATTAGGTTGTAAACATAATCCTTAACATCAGTTGAAGCAGTAATCTTGCCGCTCTTAGCGTCAGAAACTACAGCATCATAAGTTGTCTTGTAAGCTGCACCGAAGTCGTATGTCTTAATCTCAACCTTTACAGTTGCCTTCTTGCCATCAACCTTTCATCCTTAACTTCGTAATCGAAGTCCTGAACCTTCTTGATGAACTTTTCATACTCTTTTCCGTACTTCTGTTCTAGAGTGCTATCGTTAAATAGCTTACCAACGTTTGAAGAAGCCTTCTCTGTCTTAATCTGCTTTAGATTGTCTTCTACAACGCTCTTAGGTGACTTGCCGCCACAAGCTGTTAGTGCGAACATAGCTAGAACTAGCATGCTCACAATAAGTAGTGTCTTTTTCTTCATTATAGTTCTCCCTTTCGTGACTATTTTATCGCCTTTCGGTACTCTCCATTAAACACTGTTATACCGTACTTGTCAAGTGCGGATAACAAAACTGCTGCGAATTTCCTTGAAATTTCAAGCTTATCTCGGTATTCAGCCAAGGTGAATCCTTCTGGTTTTTCAGCCCCAAGTTCTCGGCCAGCAGCGACTGCTACTTCCCATGCCTTTGTATCGATATAGTAGCTAGCATCAAGTTTGAAGATTTTTCCCTGTGCAACGAGTTCCGCCTGCAGAGCACTGGAAACATTCTTGTCACCCACTAGCTCGTATATTTCTTCATTCTTGATAGTTTCAACCCCTGCTTCATCATACATCTTGCCAATCTTGTCCATAAGTGCAAGCTGTTCATCGGAGAATTCAACCTTAAAACCCGCAAGTGATATTGTCTTCTCTTTATCCTCGAGCATTCCCGAATCTAAGAATTTAGTAACAATTGCCTGTCCTAGCTTGTCATCCTCGATGTGTCTGTATTCCTTTATCCTGCTCAGCAGCTCTCTCTTAGGAATTCCATCCACCATCGGATTTTGACTATGGTATTCCTCGATAATCTTAGAAACCGTCTTTTCTAGCACTTTTAGTTTACTTTCACTTACTATCGAACCATCCGCAAGTGTTATCACCCGTCCCTGATCAGCGAGGGATTTTACAACAAGGCTAGTTTCATCTGCAGTGAGACCAAGTTCCTGACCGAGCTCTCGCTCTTTGTAGTACCTCCACTTTCCAGCCTTAAGGTGAATAATTTCTTCTATATCCTCCCCAGCAAGCACTTCAAAGTCTGCCACAACATCTTCACGGTTTCTCTTATGCTTCTCTGGATTTGAATCTAAGATTCTCCCTCCACCAATCGTAATTACTGGAGAATAGAATCTGACTATGAACTTGTCACCTCGTCTTATTGCGATAGGCTCTTCGAGTCTAAGCTGCACATATGCTTTATCCCCACTCGCCATAACTTCGCGATCCATGATGATGACTTTTGCTAAAACCTCTTTGCTACCAGTGTACAGATGAACCCTGCTATTGTTGAGAATCTGCCTATCACTGCTCTTAAATACGCTCATCTCCACGTCAAGCATATTGGTTACAGTAACAGCCCCTGTTGCTGCTAGCACCGAGCCTCTAGGTACGCTCTCCTTCTTGATACCAGAGAGATTCACAGCAGTCCGCTGTCCAGCAACCGCTTCATCTGTATCACTACCGTATGTCTGAATTCCTCTAACCTTTACAGCCACATCCTCTGGATATACGTTCATCTCATCATTGAGTCTTAGAACTCCGTCTACAAGAGTTCCTGTCACTACGGTTCCAAATCCCTGCATGGAAAAAACTCTATCTATAGGTAATCTGAACAGTTCCGGCTCCTCGCGCCGCTTCGACTCACGGTCACATTTCTTTAATATTTCTGCTTTCAGAACATCGATATTTTCGCCTGTCTTGGATGAAACAGCTATCATAGGCTTACCGTCTAGGAAAGAGTCCTTGAAGTAGTCCTTAACATCCTCAAGAAGCATCTCGAGCCATTCTTCGTCTACCATATCTTTCTTAGTAACCGCAACGATGCCATCATCTATACCGAGAGCCTGCAGAATCTCAAAGTGTTCCTTGGTCTGCGGCATAATCCCTTCATCTGCGGCCACTACGAATAGTACGAAATCTACTCCACTGATTCCAGCTAGCATGTTCTTGATAAACTTCTCATGACCAGGAACATCGATTACTCCAATGTTGTAACCAGCATCGTTGTCGATATGAGCAAAACCTAGCTCGATTGTGATTCCACGTTTTTCTCTTCAGATAGTCTGTCCGTATCGATTCCAGATAGGGCTTTAATCAGCTGAGTCTTACCGTGGTCAACGTGACCCGCCGTACCAATAATTACATTCTTCATCTATTCCACATCCCCTAATGCAGCTGCAATATCATCGAGATCGCAGTCTAGCACCGTTCTAACCGAGAACAGTAGCTCATCCTCATGAATCCTTGCAATTACAGGAATTTCATGCTTTCTGAGTGCCCTCTCAAGCCCCTTAGTAGTAGTTTTTTCTGATGTCACAGCTATCGCAACCCCTGGTAGGAATACCATTGGCGCAGAACCACCACCAATCTGATCATCTGCATCAACAATTTTTACATTGAGCTTGTTATTTGCCGTACGAATCTTGTCAGCTAGTTTCTCAGCTCTCTCGAGCAGAACTTCACGGGGTGTCGTAATCATACGGAGCACCGGGATATCACGCATAGCGACTTTTGTATCCCTATATTTCTTTAACGTCTCTTCCATCGCTGCAAAAGTCATCTTATCCACTCTAAGTGCACGAGCCAGAGGATGCTTCTTCATCTTCTCGATAAACTTTCGCTTTCCAGCGATAATCCCAGCCTGAGGACCACCAAGTAGCTTATCACCACTGAATAGAATGACATCGATTCCCGTATCTAGAGAGGCAGGAACATTAGGCTCATCAAGTCCATATTCAGCGAGGTTCACCATGAGTCCATTACCCATATCGAAGATAACCGGGATATCGTGCTCCTTGCCAATAGCAACTAAATCATCAAGTTCAGCCTCTTCAGTAAATCCCATGATTTTATAATTGCTGGTGTGGACCTTCATGAGGGCGCCAGTATTTTCATTTATCGCCTTCTCATAATCACTAGGCTTAGTCTTGTTGGTAGTTCCGACCTCATGTAGAGTAGCGCCACTCTGCTCCATGATATCAGGAATTCTAAACGCTCCTCCGATTTCAACTAGCTCACCTCTCGATACCACGACTTCCTGGCCCTCCGCCATAGCAGAAAGCACAAGCATCGTAGCAGATGCGTTGTTGTTGACGATCATGACATCCTCAGCACCGGTAAGTTCAACCATGAGTTCCTGCAGAATATCATGTCTTGAACCACGCTTTCCTAGCTTAACATCATATTCGAGATTCGAATATCCTCGTGAAACCATCTCTACATTGCGCACTGCATCTTCACAGAGTGGTGCTCTGCCAAGATTCGTGTGCAAGATGGTTCCTGTCGCGTTAATTATTCCGTGCAGATGATTCACTTCGTCAGCTTCGAGTCTATCCTTAATCTCATCAGCGATATACGAGATGCTCAGTTTCATTACGTCATAATTCTCTAGTTCATCATCGCTTAGAGCAAGAATTTCAGCACGCACCCCATCTATAACCTTTCTGGCCATAGATGTTACAACATCTCTTCCACTTTTCTCGAAGGCATTAGAAAAGAGGTGCTCTTTAAGCACCTCATCTATCTTCGGAATCTGTCGTAAAACTTCATTTCTTTTCATATTATTACTCCCATGCAAACTTAAATGGCGGGAGTGCGTGGGAATCGAACCCACCCGAGAAGGTATCAGCTCCTCATATCGGTTTTGAAGACCGTAAGGCACACCAGCACCTATCCACCCCCAAGTTACATACTTTGTCATTATATCATCAAAGCTAAAGCCTATCAACAGATAGTTGAATGGATATGCGCCATTTGCGGATACTATAACAGAATTTTTGTATTAGCTCATAACTCATTTATCATCGCCTTTTATAAAGATTCGCATGTATATTAATAAGCACCACATCAACTATGTAACCTCTTTATGATATAATAAGAAACATTCATTTCTAATAATGGAACTATTATTTCGTGGGAGGCTTTTGATGATTTATCTAGATAATGGAGCCACTTCCTTCCCTAAACCACAGGAAGTCGCTGATGCAGTCTATGAATATATGACAAAAGTTGGAAGCAATATCAACCGAGGAGGTTATGAAAAAGCTTATTCGGCTGCCGAAGTAGTCCTCGAGACCAGAGAGATGATCGACTCGATGATGAATGGATATGGCGCGCGCAATGCAATATTTACACCTGGCAACACGTATGCGCTCAACTTTTTAATAAAGGGTTTAGCTCGAACAGGAGATAAATTCCTCACTAGTCACATGGAACATAATGCAGTCTATAGACCGCTGCACCAGCTTCAGGAAGAGGGTGTAATTGAGTATGAATGCATGCCTTGTAACGAACTTGGACAGCTCGATCTTGATAAAGCTCTAGATATGATCACTCCAGATATCAAGGCTGTTGTCATGCTTCACGCTTCTAATGTGAGTGGTACCATACTTCCCATCGAAGATATAGGAAGAAAATGTCACGAGGAAGGTGTGCTCTTCATAGTAGATGCAGCGCAAACAGCAGGAAACACCCCTATTGATATGCAGAAATGCCATATTGACGGACTTACTGTTCCAGGCCACAAATCACTTCTCGGGCCACAGGGTATTGGCGTTATGCTCATCAACCCAGCGATTAAAGATGACATCATCCCTATAATTTCAGGGGGTACCGGTAGTCACTCTGATATGGCTGATATGCCTTCAGAACTTCCGGACAGATTCGAGAGCGGCACTCTCAACTTACCAGGAATCTTCGGGCTTCATGCGGCTCTCAAGTGGGTTCAAGAACATTTTGACGAGGTTCGTGCACATGAAGAGAAGCTTACCGCGAGGATGCTAAGTGGAATCGCTAATATAAACGGCGTACGTCTTGCTGGAATACCTAATACAGACGGCAGAGTAAGCGTTGTCTCCATAGATTTTACAGAGGAAGACAATGGTATATGTGCGTTCAACCTTGAGCATACGTACGGGATTAACACGAGAGTTGGACTACACTGTGCACCGCTTGCACACAAGTCTCTACATACGTTTCCAGAAGGAACGGTTAGATTCTCGATTGGACCATTCAACACCGAAGATGAAATTGACACAGCTCTTAAGGCGATCGAGGAACTTGCGCTGGCGAGCAACGTATAGATATTTTAATACATTGTGATTTTTACCAGAGTATGACTTAACTAGATTCAATAACAGAAAGAGGAAAAGGATAATGGGAGATACCGAAAAGAAATCTTGTTGTGCCATGCCTATGGCCCTGGAAGATGTAAGACTTACTGAGATGACTGCTGCTGGCGGTTGAGGAGCTAAAGTAGGGCCGGGAGTCCTAAGCGATATATTGTCTAAACTACCTAAGATACGAGATGAGAGGGTTCTGGTCGGATTTGATAGCAGCGACGATGCTTGCGTGTACAAAGCAAGTGATGATCTCGCTATCATCAATAGCATCGACTTCTTCCCACCGATTGTCGATGACCCATATATGTTCGGTCAGATTGCCGCAGCTAACTCACTCAGCGATATATATGCGATGGGTGGAACCCCTAAGCTAGCGATGAACCTACTCACCTTCCCCGAAAAGCTTCCAATAGCAGCTGTTGAGGCAATTCTTGAAGGCGGAAACGACAAGGTGAACGAAGCTGGAGCTATGACAACTGGTGGGCATAGCATAAACGATAAAGAACCTAAGTACGGACTCAGCGTAACAGGATTTGCACATCCTAATGATATCCTGAGCAACAGTGCCTCTGAGGGAGATTACCTCGTAATCACTAAGAAAATTGGTTCCGGAGTGCTCACAAGTGCTGATAAAGTAAGCCTACTGAGCGAAGCAGAGAGCAAAGCCCTTAGCGATACTATGGCAGAGCTTAACAGATATGCTTTTGAAGCTACTGCTGGTGTAAAGGTAAATGGATGCACAGATATTACAGGCTTTGGTCTACTTGGACACGGCGCTGAGATGGCAAAATCAGGTGATGTAACATTAGAGATTTTCACTGAGAGAGTGCCTCTCATGGACCGCGTGTTAGAATTTGCATCACAGGGCATTCTTCCTGGCGGAGCACATAACAACATGGCTTTCCTCGAAAAGGATGTAATCGACTACAGTGTCGGATTAAAACAGGCTCAGATTGACATGCTTTACGATCCACAGACTTCTGGAGGCCTGCTCCTTGCTGTAAAGGAGACTGAGCTAGAAAGACTTCAGTACCAACTCGGAGAGAAGGGCTGTGAGAACGCCATAATCGGAAGGTTCAAGAAGCGTACATCACATTACATTGAAATTCTGAACAAGTAGAGCTGATGCTACTTTCCCCTTAGGGCTTAGTATCAGAATAAACAAAAAGCAGGAAGCGAATTGTTTCGTTGTCCTGCTTTTTTTATTTTATTTCTATCCCGACAAGTCCTCAGAACATCCTACTTGTGCTGTTCTGCATTCTCTAGCACAAATTTCCTAAACGCCTCAGCAACTGGAGAAAGGAATACGTTTTTGAGCGTAATCATGTAGAAGCTACGAAGCTTATCAAAACCTTCTATCTTAAGAACCTTGAACTCTTCTGACCTTACAACCTTGTTAACAGTCTTCTCAGAGAGTATCGCTGCTCCAACATTATTTGCAACAAGCCGCATGATTAGATTGAGGTCATTAGTTCTTGAAATGACCCTGAAGTTATTCTTATCAAATCCCTTAGAAGCAACAGTATCCTCGAAAGACTTACGAGTTGCGGAACCGTTTTCTCTCCAGATAAGCGGTAGCTTAGACATCTCTTCAAGAGTAATCGTATCCTTATCAGTCTCATACGTTCCTGGAACTAACAAAACTGGGCGATCATGGAAGATTTCGTGTACTTCAATACCTGGCTCAGCAACATACTCACCCACAAATCCGATTTCACCACGTCTCTCAAGAAGGCTTTCAACTGTTGCCTTGCTGTCATTCATCTCAATATAGAACTGGGTAAAAGGATGAGCATCTGTGAATTTTCGAATTACTTCAGGAAGAAATGCAATTCCTGGTACGGTCGATGTCTGTAGCTCCAAAACGCCATCCAAATTATCGTCGCCATTATCAAGCGCTTCGATTGCCTGCGCTCTAGCATTGACCATCTCAACAGCATACTGGTAGAACTTCTGACCGTGAGGCGTCATCTCAACAGTTCTGCCCTTTCTATCGAGCAGCTTAGTGTTGAGCTCCTTCTCAAGAGAGCTTATGTGTGTACTGATAGTCGGCTGGGTAAAGAATGTCGCATCTGCTGCACGACTAAGCTCTTAAACCTAACAACATTTACAAAAGCTTCAATTTGCTTAAAATCCATCTTTCCTCCACTAACCCTTAAATAAAAAGGAGCGCCTCGCTAATGAAACACTCCTGTTAGCTATTCTAAATAGTATATTATTTGCAATATCGTGTCAAACAAACAGCATTATATACGGGTTTGCTATTGAAAAATTCTATTCTACGCCGATAAGATTAGCTTTTTTTATACCTTCCGTCTCCCTCATATCCAGTATAAGTTGTTCTAGTCCACATGTCGCATCATCCATGTTGAGGGCTATCATAATAGTCGCGATGTTATTTACTGGCGGGCTCTGATTTATCGTCCATATACTGTATGAGTGACTAGCAATCACGCGGGATCAGCTTCTCCAGCACACCTGCCTCATGTCGTAGTTGCATGGAAATGATTGCCCTTTTGCTCGTCTTCTTGGCACTCAGCTCCATCACGTAATCCTTGTACTTATAATACGTACTACGCGAAATGCCCACTGTTCGCACCGCTTCACTGATGTCAGGAACCTCGCACTCGGCAAGCAGTCTGCTAGCTTCAACAACTTTCTCAAAGTATTCGGGCAGAATTTTTTTATCTACTATAAGATACCTACTATCCACCTTCTACTCCTTACCTTCACTAGCGTACTTTTTAACTTCATCCTTCATCCTATCCACATCGATGATATCCCTGTGCTTAACTTCCTTTTCAAATATCGCACGAAGTGGGCTAGGAATCTCTGTGCCAGTAATTTCAGACAATTTCTCCATGTCTGCCTTATCATCTCCTGATGCTTCTTCTCCGAGTGCCGCAAGCACTGAACCCGTAAACTTATATGGAGAAGCCGTTGATAGAACTACATTCTTGGAAGCAGATACTCCATCATCGATGAACTTATCAGAGGCGGCCCATGCGATGGCAGTATGTGTATCCATTACATAGCTCGCGTCCTTAAACAATCTGCCAATAGCAGCTGCCCCCTCTTCATCCGAGCATGCATACCCTACAAAATCTCCCTTTATCTTGGATAGTTCATCTTCACTTATCTGATACTCGCCAGTCTCAGCAAGCAACTTCATATACGCTTTAGTCTTGTCAGCTCCGCACACGAAGTACAGCAGCCTCTCAAGGTTACTCGATACGAGGATGTCCATCGATGGTGATGATGTCTTATAAAATTCTCTCTTCTTGTCATAGTGTCCCGTCTCGAGGAACTCAGTGAGCACGTCGTTCTTGTTAGAAGCGCAGATTAGCTTTCCAATCGGAAGCCCCATATGCTTAGCGAGGTATCCAGCCATGATGTCTCCAAAGTTTCCAGTAGGAACTGTGTAATCAACTGCATCACCTAGCTTAATCTCGCCTGCATCCACAAGGCGCTTATAAGCTGCGAAGTAATAAACCACCTGCGGAACTAGCCTACCTATATTGATGGAGTTAGCGCTCGACAGCGAAACTCCTTCGCAAGGTCTCGGAATCTCCTGGAATAATTTCTTAACCCCTGTCTGAGCATCGTCGAAGTTTCCTCTCACTCCGAACGCCTTGGTATTAGCGCCTGATTGAGTTACCATCTGAAGGCGCTGAGTCTCAGATATACCTTTATCCGGATAGAATACTGCTATTCTAATCCCTGGAACATCTGAAAATCCATGAAGTGCAGCGCTGCCCGTATCTCCGCTAGTAGCTGTCAGTATTAAGATCTCATCCTTAAAATCATTGAGCTTTGCTGCCTCTGACATTAGGTTAGGAAGCGCAGAGAGCGCAACATCCTTAAACGCACAAGTAGGCCCGCAGAAGAGTTCTAGTATATATCTACCATCTACGCTTACTAGAGGAGTAATTTCTTCTGCTGTGAACTTATCCTTGTAGCTTCTCGTGACTATAAAATCTATCAATTCTTCTCCATAATCAGGAAAGAACTTCCCGAACACCTTCTTAGCCATACCACGGTAGTCCTCGGCTATTACCTCTTTATAATCTAGCTTTAGTTCGGCTAAATCTTCTGGAACGTAAAGTCCCCCGTCTTTAGCAAGTCCATCGAGTACTGCCTGTGACGAAGAAACCTTGTGATTCACATCTCTTGTGCTTATATAATTCAACATTTTATCTCTCTTTTCTGTTGCGTATTTTGTGTTTTTATGATACATTATTCCTCGTAGGAATACAAGTGTTTTTCACACAAGGACACGACATACAAAAATGGACATAGAGAGGATTTAAGAGTATATAATATGAAGATTGCAATTCTCGGATACGGAGTAGTCGGAAGCGGCGCATACGAAGTCGCACAGGCTGCTCATAATATAGAAGTAAAACGCGTGCTCTACAAGAGGCCGATAGATGAACTCGGAGATATCGTAACTACTGAGTACGAAGATATTTTGAATGATGAGGAGATTGAGCTAGTTGCAGAGTGCATAGGTGGTCTCCACCCAGCATACGAATATGTATCTGCTGCTCTTAAGAGTGGCAAGCACGTAGTAACACCTAACAAGAACCTAGTTGCAGCATACTGGGATGAACTACACGATCTCGCTAGAGAGCATGGAGCTGAATTCCGCTACACGGCTTCCGCTGGTGGCGGAATCCCATGGCTTTTCAATCTAAGGCGTCAGTCGAGAAGTGACGATATTTTATCTATAAGTGGAATCGTCAACGGCACATGCAACTACATTCTGGATACTATGCATAACGAGCCAGTTGATTTTGCAGAGATCCTAGCAAAGGCGCAGGAGCTCGGATATGCGGAGAAGGATCCGACTGCAGACATCGGAGGTTTCGATACACAGCGCAAGTGCGTGATTTCAGCGAACCTCGCCTTTGGCACAAGTATTTCCGAAGAAGATGTACCTGTGTTCGGAATTCAGAATATCACAGCTGGAGACATCAAGTATTTTAATGAACACGGATACACTTGTAAGCTGCTCATGAATGCAGGTCAGACCGATGCTGGTGCTTACGCATATGTTGAGCCTACCCTTGTTAGCAGAGGCGCACTCGAATCCAGCGTTCCAGCGAATAACAACCTCATCAGCCTGACGGGAAATCACATCGGTACACTCAGTTTCTACGGACAAGGTGCTGGCAAGTACCCTACCGGAACTTCAGTGATTCAGGATGTGCTAGATATTGAAAATGGCTGGAAGTTCTCAGTCAAGAGTGAGAAGAACGATGTATCTGTTGACAACAGACTTGAATCTCATAGATATTACGTAAGGGAAAACGGTTCATGCAAGATTACAGGGCCATTAAGCGTTACCGAGGCACACAGATTAGCCTCCGAGAGCAGCGACGAGCATTTCTTCATGGCAGGAATAAGGGAGTAGATATATACTAATGATTAAAGTTGCAAAGTTTGGCGGTTCATCGCTCAGTGATGGTGCGCAGTTTGCCAAAGTAAAAAATATAATTGAGCAGGACCCTAGTCGCAGAGTGGTAGTGGTTTCGGCACCAGGCCGCCGCACTTCGGACGATAACAAGGTGACAGACCTTCTATACCTAGTGAAAGCACACATCAAATATGATGTATCTTATGACAGTATATTTGAGATGATTGAGCAACGCTACATGGACATCCGCTCTGAATGCGGTCTGTCGCTCGATCTTGACCACGAGTTTGAGATAATTAGGAGCCAACTCAACAAGAGTGTTTCCATGGACTACCTCGCATCTCGTGGAGAATTCCTTAACGCGAAGCTTATGGCTGAGTATCTTGGATACCAATTTGTGGACTCTGCAGATCTCATCAGTTTCAAGTACAACGGCGATGTAGATATGGAGAAGACAGAGCAGAACTTCAAAGAAATCTTTGATGTATATAACAAAATCGTAATTCCGGGATTCTACGGAAGCCTTCCAAATGGCGATATCAAAGTATTTTCCCGAGGAGGCTCCGACGTATCAGGGGCTATCGCAGCGGCTTCACTAGACGCAGATGTGTACGAGAACTGGACCGATGTTAGCGGCATCCTGATGGTAGATCCTCGCATAGTTGAAAATCCAAAGAGTATCGCCCGCGTTACATACGCAGAGCTCAGAGAGCTTTCTTATATGGGAGCTGCGGTTCTCCATGAAGACACAGTCTTTCCTGTACGAGCTAAGGATATTCCGCTCAACATCAGGAATACCAACGAGCCTGATAATCCGGGTACTATAATCCGCGAGAGCTTCGGCGAAGATAGCCCAGAGGAGAGCAACAGATTCATCACGGGAATTACCGGCAAACGCGATTTCTCACTGATTAAAATTGCTAAGGGAAATATCGGAGAAAATCTAAATACACTCCGTAAGGTTCTCAACATATGCGAGCAGCACGATGTACCTATATCGCAGATTCCTAGCGGTGTTGACAGCTTCTCAATCATCACTCCATCATCCAAGCTCGAGCAGTGCAAATATGATGTGCTTTCGGCTATCAAGAAAGAATGTGGCATCGATGCCGAGATTGACCAGGGTATCAGCATGATTGCAATTGTCGGGAGACAGATGGCATACAAGACAGGAATTTCTGGCAAGCTATTCGGAGCGCTAGGTGTTAACAAGATCAACATTCGTATCATCGAGCAGTGTGCGGATGAAATCAATATAATGATTGGTGTGTTTAACGAAGATTTTGAAAAAGCGATTCGCGTGCTATACGAAAGCTTTGCAAAGTAGCAAGAAAGGGGTTTGGGATCGGTCAGATTCCAGTAGATAAGATATGAAAGAATACAGATTAGGAATACTCGGTGCTACTGGTGCCGTTGGACAAGAGATGCTCAAGGTACTTCAAGAGAAAGACTTCCCTCTATCAGAGCTCAGACTACTCGCTAGCAAGAGAAGTGCTGGCAAGGAAGTTCAAACTGAGAAGTACGGAACAGTTGTGATTCAGGAGGCAACTGATGACGCATTTGCAGGACTAGACTTCGTGCTCGGTGCTGCGGAGAACGATATTTCAATTAGATTTACCGATGCAATTAAGGCTTCAGGGGCTACATATATTGATAATTCTAGTGCATATAGGCTCGATGATAACGTACCTCTAGTTGTTCCAGAGGTCAATCCAGAGGACGCCTTTAAGCATAGTGGAATTATTGCGAACCCAAACTGCTCGACTATAATCACACTTGTTGCTATAAACGCAATCAATAAGCTCTCCCCTATCAAGGGGCTCTATGCCTCGACTTACCAGGCAGTGAGCGGAGCTGGTGCAGGTGGACCGATTGAATTATTCGAGCAGACGAAGCAGGTACTAGATGGAGAGAGTAGCTCAATAGAGCCAAAGGTATTCCAGCACCAGATTGCTTTTAATCTAATCCCGCAGATTGGTGGTTTTGGAGACAACCTATACACATCTGAAGAAATGAAGCTCCAGAACGAAGGTCGTAAGATCCTTCACCTTCCTGAGCTAAAGGTATCTTGCACATGCGTAAGAGTTCCTGTTGAACGTTCGCACTCAATCTCTGTAAACGTAATCACAGAAGATAGACTAGAGCTTGATAACGTTAGAAAGGCTATCGCAAGTGCTAAAGGCTGTAAACTCGTAGATGATCCTGAATCACTTAGCTACCCAATGCCAATCGATACTAGCGATCAGGACATCGTATTCATTGGACGCATCAGACGTGATCTTGTATGCGAGAACGGCATCAACCTATGGTGCGCAGGAGATCAGTTCGTAAGGGTGCTGCAACTAACGCAGTGCAGATTGCTGAGCTGCTGATCAATGCCTAGAACAGAGCTTAAAGCTGAGTGATACAAGAATTCAATAAACAAAAGACAAAGCAGGAGGACAGCGCTATGCCGCATGTCCTCCTACTTTATATAGTTATAGAAAAAGGTTCACACCCTCCCCTCGGATTATTTTAATTATAAGCTTCACTTATTTTTGTGCTGTCAATATGAGATTTTTTAAATTCTGTCGTCTTTCTTATTGTTTGTATAATTCGTACTCAATATGACATCTCCCATTGTCCATATGCTTATTATTCCAGAACCATAGACACAACCATTCTTATATATGTATCCTCGAAAAACCGTATCATACCCGCTGTATGTCTCCGTTATAATCTCAAAAATCCCATTTGGGAATTTATCTACAAATTCTCTCATTCTGTATCTTGTTCCGGTGAATGATCCATATCCAAGCTCAGAATCAAAAACTATGATATCGCATTCTTCGTAATCAATGCCCTCAAACAGCATAGTAGCAGGATAGCTTTTCTCATTATCACCATTATACTCATACACTTTGTCAAGCGTCAGAGTAAGACGCTCTGCTTCTACGCTGATTTTGATGATTCTACTATCATGAAGACTGAATGGTATGTTGTTATCAACTCTCCTTTTTTATATTCATAACCACCTCCACATTAGTATTAACATTAACTAGATCAATGCTAATGCTCCTGGGAGCGCCTCGGGAGCAAAAAAAGCTACTCCTACAATAGCAACAAATATCACCGCTGCTATTATTAAATCTTTTGCATTTATAAGATTGAGACCCCTTCTTTTCATTTATGCCTCTTCAGACTTAGCCTCTTCCCTGCGTAGCTTTTCAGCCTTCTCCTCATCGATAATCTTCTGAGTCTCAACGAATCTCTTTACCTTCTGGGTACTTGTCTTCTCCATAGGTTCATCAGTTGTGTATACTCTCTTGATTCTCTTGTATGGAGGAAGTTTGTCATTGATTTTCTCAACATCAGCCTTTACTATCGCATTGATTTCTTCAGGCGTCTTACCCTCAAATCCTTCTGGGTTATACACGAGCTTCAGTGTAACAACGAGGTCACGCTCATCCTCAGCACTCGGAATACCGACGATAATCGCCTCTTCTTTGTATGGAAGTACATTTAGCTCCTGCTCGATTTCCTCAGGGAATACGTTCTTTCCATTCATCAGTACGATTACGTTCTTCTTGCGGCCTGTGATATAAAAGTATCCGTCCTTATCCTTATATCCGAGGTCTCCTGTGTGGAACCAACCATCGTAAATGCACTCGTTCGTAGCTTCTTCATTCTCGTAGTAACCGAGCATGATGTTCTCGCCGCGAGCGATAATCTCTCCGATACCATTCTCATCTGGCTCGTAAATATCCATGCCAACTCCTTCGATTGGAATTCCAACCGAACCAGGTCTTCTGTATGCAGGTCTCTCTGCAGAGAGTACTGGCGAAGTCTCTGTTAGGCCATAACCCTGTAGACATATAACTCCGAAGTCATTCCAGCCCTTAATGCACTCTGGATCAGCAGCCGCGGCTCCGAGGATTACCATTCGTAGTTTGCCACCGAACGCCTCGAGAACACCTTTGAATACAGTTCTTCTGATATCAATACGAGCCTTGCCAAGCGCTCTTACAACCTTACTCATGGTTTTGAGTCTACCAGCAAGACCTTCCTTTTCAGCCTTCTTGAGAACACGGCTATACATAGTCTCGATGAGAAGTGGAACTCCTACAAAGATGGAAACACCGTACTCCTTGAAGTTCTGCTGGATATACTTAAGCCCATCGCAGTACACAGTCGATGCCCCTGCGGCAAACATAATAATCTGGCATGTGAGGCCGAAAGTGTGATGATACGGCAGAAGCGAAATATTTACATCAGTATCATAAATCGGCTCGGATGCGATAGTATTAACTACATTTGAAACAACATTGCGCTGCGAAAGCATTACTATCTTGGACTGTGAAGTCGTTCCCGATGTAAATCATGAAAGACATCGTATCTGGATCGATTGTGACAGCGCTGTACTTATCAGAACCAGCGTCCACAAGCTCCTTACCCTCAACCGTAAGATCGTAGATATCTGTCTGATCAGTGGTCTTGAATAGAGGGAGAATGCGGCCTTGATTCTAGTCTTCCCTGTAGCAATCGCCTTAGCAACAGACTCGGCTTCATTCTCGTCATAGAAGATAACCTCCGCCTCACTACGAACTAGAGAAGTCTCAAACTCATCATACTTTAGCTCCTTATCAAGCGGAACTGTAATATTTCCCGTAACGAGAGTCGTTATATTCGCAAGATACCAATTGTAGCTGTTCTTACCGATAATAACGATTCTAGTATTCGAGAAGCCTCTACATAGAAGTGCCTCTCCGAGACATCTAATCTCCTCATAGTATCTGCTGTAGGAAATATCGCGATACTCTCCATTACCCTGCTTGAGGGTGAATGCCTTGTTAGCTCCGTACTTGCTAACAGAAGCTTCCATTATCTCTCTAATATTCTCCAAAATTACCTCCGTCTATCCGACTATCACTTGCCCCTTGCAAAAATACCGTCCACCAAAACCCGCTAGAGCGTAGTGTTCCGGCATGCCGAAGGAGCACGATTTACGAAAAATTATAAAATAGTTTTGAAAACTATATTATTTAGTATAATAATCTAGGTATATGCTGTATGATACTCCATTTAGCACGATTTATCAATATTTAATTTGATTTTTATACAGGCATACATGTGCAAATGGTTGAAAAATACAAGTTATCAGAAATTTGAAGCTCACGGCGAGCTGTGATACTATCCTATATGGAAGCACAACTGGAAGGAACTTATGGAACAGAGAGAAATGATGCAGGACAGCACAAGGCTTCACCTACCGCGCTGGGATGAGCTGCCAGATATATCGCTATATATGGATCAGGTGCTATCGCTGATAAATCCTCATTTTCAAGACACATACGGTGATAGCTATTTGCTGACTAGCACTATGGTCAATAACTACGTTAAGCTAGGGGTCATCCCATCTCCTGTAAAGCGCAGGTACGACAAGGAAGCCATCTCACGGCTTTTCGTAATTGTCACGCTCAAGTCTATATTTAACGTGCAAGAGATTGCCGAGCTGATTTCAGCTATCGATGATGACAATAGCCTCGGATATGAGATTTCCGAATCTTACGACTATACTGTAGTACACTTGAGGCTGCAATCGCTTCGACTTATGAGGATAGTATTTATCACACTAAGCCCGAGCAGGATTATTTTAGAGTAATTGAAGACGTTGCAACAGCTGCCGCTTATCAGCTAATAGTGAAGCGTAGGCTGAAACTGAGACGAGAAAGAACGGAAGAAAGGAAGAAAGTATGATATATAAGCCAGAAGGTGTCTGTGCCCAGCTCCTGAATCTAGATATCGAGGACGGCATAGTAAAATCAGTTGAATTTATAGGTGGCTGCGCCGGAAACACCCAGGGACTAGCCAGTCTAGTTAAAGGAATGCCGGTCGATGATGTAATCGAAAGACTAGAGGGTATAAAATGCGGATTCAAAGATACATCATGTCCGGACCAGCTTTCTGAAGCGCTAAAGCAGTACAAAAATGAGCAGCAGTAGATGCTGCCGTTTTTTGTACACACCATGTTCCATAGATTGAGCGTATAGAATTTATTTGTTGTAATATTTACTAAATGCCCTATAGATAAAAGGAAGAATCATAATTACAACAATTGAATATAGAATTATTAACATAGGAATTTGCATTATCACTATTCCTCCAAATTGATATATAAGTGGCAATTTAATGCAGTTATAAACATTTATTAACTGATCCGGAGTAATATTAAAAACTTTTCTAAACGGAAGTATTCTTCCAATGAACGGCGATAATATAAATAAAACTATTGGAAAACACATGGACAAAACCTGGGAATGTGTTTTTGCCGACACAAACATTGTTATTGCTACTGAAAGCATAACTCCTACATATCCAGATAGCATTATTACCATGTATCTTTGTGAAAATGTGTATGCATAAATAGAATAACTATCCTCTATTTGAATTGGAGATGATGCTCCACTTACACCCATAACTCCGAAGGATATTATTGACATAATTAGCATAGCGCCCCAATAAATTACGCTTGCCATAAGCAACCCAGTTATTATTTTTGTTGTTGTCCCCCTAGTTCTACCCCTCTTTGTACTGAAGAAAATCGAATCTGCACCAAGTCGGAATTCCTCCGAGAATAATCCCGATGAAAAAAAAGATACTAAAACTAATAATATCATCGAATATGTTGTCACGTACAAACCCATGGTTTTCCATGATTCTGCTGGGGCGTATTCAAAAGGCTTATGTACTTTTTGGAATTGCCTTTTTAAGTACTTTTTCTTCGCCTCTTGATTATCATATTCTTTTAACATGTGATTGATATTCTTTTCTCTTATATAATAAATATCCCTCGCTTCATTAATATCCAAGTCATTAATTACCGAGTCATCAAAATCTTTATCATAACAAAGAGTGCTGACAATCATATCTTTTATATCACCGTATTCCTGTTCATTTGCTGCATATAAAGAATCAGAAATCATACTTCCGTACTTCTTATTTAGATTTTTTTCTTTCTGAATTATTTCGTAAAAAATACCAGGAGTTAATGCCCCTTTATATTTCAACTTCGCTTCATTTAGCTTTCTTGGTGCAGATAACCCATTGTGAGTCTTACCATCTTTGTCTACAAAATTTATACTCCATATTGAAAAAAAGCTAAATACAACTGCGATAACAACTAAAACTAGCACCAGAATTCTGTTAATCCTATTACTAAATAATTTCTCAAATTCACATCTAACCATTACTATCACTACCATTCTCGCCAAAATGATATAAAAAAACGTCTTCAAGAGTTTTATCAACACTTATTGAATTTTCTGCAGGTCGTTCTTTTGCCAAAATACGCGCCTGTATATACTCTCCATCATTCTTAATTGCACCAATAGGATTTGTAAAATTGGAGATAAAGTTTTCCGCTTTTTCTGTCTTTTCGCGATAAATCCATACATTGCAAGGAAGATTGCCACACAATTCATTTATTGTTCCCTGATCTATTATTCGACCTTCCTTCATTAGAAATACCTCTTTGGCAATAGCTTCAATATCTGAAACAATATGTGTAGACAATAATACAATTCTATCTTTTGATAAATGATTGATGAGATTCCTAAATCGTATTCTTTCCATTGGATCAAGTCCTGCTGTAGGCTCATCTAATACAAGTATCTTAGGATCATTCAAAAGTGACTGTGCAATACCTACTCTTCTTTTCATCCCCCCCGATAGTTCTTTCATTTTTTTTAATGAATCTTTTTGCATTCCGGTAAGCTCTAGCAACTCATCAATACGTCTTTTTACGACATCTTGCTTAAGACCTTTTAAGGAAGAGATATACTTTAGATATGCTGTAACAGTAAGCTCTGGATAAAACCCAAATTCCTGTGGTAAATATCCTAAAATATCTCTGTACTTCTCATCCATTTCAAAGATATCTTTATTTTCATAATAAATAGTTCCTTTCGTAGGTTTCATAACTGTACAAATCATTCTCATCAGAGTAGTTTTACCAGCACCATTTGAACCTAAAAGTCCATATATGCCAGGTTGCATTCTAATCGAAATATCGTCAACTACAATCCTATCTTTAAATCTTTTTCTCACTCTATCCAAAATTAAATCCATTCTTACTTCTCTCCTTATATTTACTGTTTTTATTTAAAGCTTTGTACACACTATAAATAATCAATAAAAAAGAAACCGCAAATAAACAAATCCAGATCCAAAAAGTTATCTTACAATAAATTGATTCATTAAGTACTATAGTCACCCAAATTAAATTAGCAACAATACATATAACCACAGTTGTTAGCTCACTAAAAGGATTACTACAAGAGAAAACCATCATACATATTGTTGCTGCAATCATAATAGGGAAAACGAATTGCTTTAATATATCTACAAACAAAACATTTTGAAGTTGTGTTGCAGCAGTGCAAAAAAAGCTTAGAAAAATCGTATCCACAATTCCAAAAGCTATAAGTTTTGCTGCATATACATTTCTTAAATTAAATAATGAAGCATCTTCTATTTCCATTGATTTATATTTCATATTTCCCCATAATTCAGGGATTATTAATATTACAAACAATGTAGCAAAAATACTCATCCCTCTATATATATAATTAGCATCACCAGATATATATAACCACTGACACGCAAATAAAAGTAATGCGCCTTGAAGAATCCACCATCGCTTCCTCATAATCTTCATTTGAAAAATAAGAAATTCAGCAAAGTTAATACGACTTATCTGCTCCTTTTCTATCATAAGTTCTGTTGCTTTGAAAACAGTATTATCTACAGCATCCTTTGGTGGAATTGATTTAATCTTACGTGGCATATTTCTAAGCAAAAGTTCTATTTTTTTATTGGAAAAATTCTTCTTATTCATACTTCTCCTTCCAAAAATTCTTTTATCATCTCTTTACCTTTTCTCAATCTATATTTTACAAGAGGTAATCCAATTCCACATATTTCTGCAATTTCACTTTGTTTTCTGCCAAGAAAAAAATACAACACTATTATCTCTCGTATGTCATCTGGCAATCTTTCAACTGCTATCTTCGTATCAAGATACTCAATCTCAGTACAGTATCCATCACTACTCGAATTAAGCCTACTCACCACACAATCAATTGAAATTTCCGTGTTTCTCCTTCTCTTTTTTTCATCAATACATTTATTTCTTGCAATTGTATAAAGATAATTTAGAAGTTTCCATTATGAATATACTTATGAATACCCTTAATAAAAGTTAAAAACACCTCTTGAGTTAAATCCTCAGCTGTATAAACATCGTTAGAATGATATCTACAAAAGTCAAATATACTCACATAGTATTTGCGGATTATTTTCTCCACAGCTTTAGTATTCCCTCTTTTTGCCTCACGGATTAATATATAATCCGTATTAATGTTCATAAAATATCATCCTCCCAGTTTTGGAAACTCTCCTTTAATAATTATAACGATTAAGTTATTTAAAAAGATAGTAAAGGACACATTATTTTTCTTTATCTTACTGTTATATTTTTTCATTTAATTTGGTAATAATTATAAAATGTAGCTACTTATATATTAATAATGCATCTAATTGTTCTTTTTCTACGCCCCTATTTACAGAAATAATTTTATATGGTAATTATAGGTTACAAGCAATTAGCACCTCTATAATCAAAAGTGTACTTTAAGCACTGGAGGTAGAATTATGAAGAAATCAAAAGCGTTAGCTATAGCGATTGCTATTGTTTTAGCTCTGCCTGTACTTTCAATTTATGGTAACACTAAGCTTGGACATTCAAACGCACATGACGCTAAGCCTGAACAGTACCATGGAGTTTACTACAGAAATACGTTAATAAGAAAATACAAACATTATAGCTCCTATAAACGCTCATCTAGCAATGTAAAGAGCGCTGTAGATGGCACCCCAATTACACCAGATAGGGCTGTGACTTTTCGTGCATACGTAACTGGCGATACGCTTGGTTACCGTGTAAAGAATAACTCATCTATAAATAACGGTTTTACGAACCGAAATGTCGTTGATGCGCTTAATAAGCGTATGACTGAAAGTATTCCTTATACGCCTTTATTTGTTAATGACATTAATAATATAGGAACTGTTACAGTCGTGCTGAATGGTGAAAAAGGCAAGGTACAGTATCTCGGTTTCAGAGCTGTCTATGCCACCGAAGAATACGAAGTGAAGATGTTCGAACAGAGAACTGGGAAGCTAATTGGCTCGAGCCACTACAAACTATATAGACCAGTTTACGGAGAATTCGCCCTGCTTGATGATGAAGAGTAGCACAACCTTATAATTAAAAACTTTGAATGCGATAAGAGGGATGGCATAGCCACCCCTCTTTTTCTCTATTAACGCTATTTTATTTCATCCCATTTTATGAATTCACTTGTCGCCTCATGAATTTACTTGGATTTCTCTTTAGCTGCCACGATATACGGAACTTCTACAAAGAGCACACCACCTATCATATTTCCAACCGACACTAGTCCGAGATTATACAGGTATCCACCAACAGTAACTGCTTCATTCCCGCCATTATTAATAAGTGCAAGAGCAAGAATCGTCATATTAGCAACGCTGTGCTCAAATCCAGTGGCAAAGAACGCAACGATGCACCAGAATACCATGATGAGCTTGCCTGCATCGGTCTTGCATCTATAGCTGCACCACACCGCAAGGCACACGAGGAAGTTGCAAGCGCACCTCTAGTAAGAAGTGCGATAGGTGAAAGGGTCATTTTTACCGCCGCTGCACCGACTACCGCTGCCCTTGTACCATCTATGTATAGACCGGTCAAATTGAACAGTCCAGCGAGAAGTGCCGAACCTATAACGTTGCCCAGCCAGCAGATGACAAATATCTTGAGGACACCGGCTAGCGTCACTCTTTGCTTCATATACCCGACAGCAAGAACCATATTGTTGCCTGTAAAAAGCTCTGCACCGGCGATTATTATAAGGCTGAGAGCGACACTAAAGAATATAGCCATGACGAGCTTAGCATATGGCTCGCCCTGGAGCTGCCCGCCTAGAGTAAACGAAATCAGCACTCCGAAGCCTATGTATATTCCTCCGAGTAGTGACATAATAATATATCCGCAAGGGTTTTCTTTAAGAAGTCTAACCTTAGCTTCTGCTCCATTCGAAATAGCTGCGATCTCTTCTCTATACATGTGCCGTCCTCCGATAACGCTCTTCCTAAGTACTTAATATGATACATTATAAGCGATTGGAATTAAAGTTATTGCAGGAGGAATGTGGCATATAAATACAATTAAAATGCATCAAATTATGGTCAAAAGATTTAAAATATAGTTAGATTTTATCTTTACAGACTGGAGAACTTTTACGTGAGCAATCAAGTTCCTGAATAGGTTCATTACGGTGATGGTATAGGAGCCGTAATAGTTGACTACGCTTTATACATTTGGATGGTCTTTGAAATTAAAAAGGCTCTCGACGCAATGGGATATTATAAACTATGTGGCAGTTAGCGTTGACCTGCCATATGTTTATCTAATATGCTTAGCTAGTTTAGATATCAGTGCTTTTCTTTTTCTTTTGCGCAAACAAACTTGGAATATATTACACTAATCAAGAAAGATGCAATCAGTAATACTAGAAAAACTATTTCAGCCATATCACTGGATATAGTAAAAAACGTAATCATAGATACTATTCCCACAATTATTAGTAGTATGCCTAGAAATTTATTGCTCTTCTTCCACGTGACATCGTTATACTCAGACCAAGCGATTCTAATTCCAAGTATTGGATTTCTGGGTACAAACATGCATGCAGCTCCCGTTAATACACTAACTGTGAATGCTATTAATAAGAAAACGTCAAAGTTAGTCATTGTTATCCCCCCTTGCCTTAACCATACCTTATTGCTATAATCAATGTAGCCAGCGAAGCTATCAAATTGATAGTTGCAGTGATGAGGTTAAGTATTTCAGCCTTGTTGCTGCTTTTTTATATATCATCTAACATTATTATAAGCATAATTTGACAATAAAGGTTAGAAAAGGAAAAACTTCTTAATTTCGATGCGAATTAATATATTTAGTTTTCATAAAAGCCACCTGTCTAATCTTTATTTTTAATCTTCACTATTGTTCCATTACTTTTTCTAATTCTTTCATTTTTAATTCTACTTTCAAATCTTATAAAATACAAAAAGCTAAATATCTTTAATAGATAAATAGCCTTTTGAATTATTTATAAATATTTCGTTACATTTACATTGAAATTATCTTGTTGCATGATTAGGATAGTCTATCATCATGAGTTGCAATAATCATTGTTATCAATGTTTATTTATTTCACGTATACCTCGAACTCCATTTGCTATACCTAATATCATTGCCATTAGCGATATTAGTTTCAATTCCACTTTGCCTCCATATACAATAGTTTTAATAAAAACCATTGCGGCAAGTATTCCAACTAATATTTGTAGTATTGATAGAACATACCTGTACTTACTTCCCATAATTCATACCTACTAATATCTTCTCACCGATTTCTTTGTAATAAATATATTTATTGCGAAATATATATTTATTGTTCCAATTGTTTCAGACAATCTTCTAATAATGTTGGGATAATATTCATGATACGGCAGTATGTATGCCAACACCACACATGCTCCTCCTATTGCAACTGTTACCACAAAGCTCACGATACGATTTTTCTTTGACAACAAATCACCATAGTCATTTTTTTTATATTTCTTTGCCATTAACAATGTTGATAAAAAAACCAAAGGTGAGAAAGGCACAAACAACAATGCCACCATGTTAATAGCCATAATTATGGTTATCGCTACCATAATTCAATGTAACCGCTATTAGGAACAGCATCTACAGAATCAAATTTTCTAGCTAAAAATGTTCCTAAATCAAGATAAGTATCTACTAAGGGTTTATAGCTAAGTGCCATAGTTTACCTCCTTTACAGTAGTTATATATTTCCTATTATAACACAAACCACTGAAAATCATCCATGTCACTTATTAGTTGTGTCTGCATTAGTATTTTTTGAGATAGTCCTTTTTTCAATGCTTTTCGCTTTACCACTTCGGACTGTCCAGCATCCGCAGAACCCCTGGGGATTCAAATCCCTGTCTTTACATAAAAAATAGGTAGCACATAAAGTGCTACCTATTTTTTATGGCGGAGAGAGAGGGATTTGAACCCTCGCACGGGAATTACCCGCCTGCTGGTATTCGAAGCCAGTCCCTTCAGCCTCTTGGGTACCTCTCCACAAATGATATCCTGGAGACTAACGACCAATAAGGGTCAAAAGCCTCAACCAGAAACTAAGCCCAAGACGGGGGCGGAAGTATCTGCAGGATACCGCGAAGGTCATTATAGCATAGGCTTATGGTGTACGCAAGTATTCGCAAGCGACGTAAGAATGCGCATAGTTACTTAGCTCTGCCCTTATCATGCTTCCCAATTGGCACTGCAGCTTTTTTTCTGTGCCTTTTCACTAGGCAAGCAATCACGATTAGAACAACTATAACTGGACCTAATATCATAGCACCTAGATTAGATATATATGCCTCGGATGTAATCCAGCCCTTACTCACATTCTGTTTTACTACGAGCGGTGCGTCAGACACATACTTGCCATCGACATACACCTTTGCAACCGCCACCTGGTCTCCCTTCCTTAGCGGAGCCTTAACAGACCAATCACGCTTTATTTTTACAGTTATCTTTGCACGATCGCCCTTCTCGGTATACGCGTAAGCCGTCTCACTTGCATAGGCATCGACTATGGTGTTCTTGCCACCGCGAACTAGAACCTTTGTGACCTTTTTGCCTTTTGCGACAGGCTTATTCACCTTTAGATATTTGTATGCATATTCAAAAATCGCTTTTGCATCCTTCGGACGATTTTCCTTATCATCACCGAACAGCACGAGTACCATCTTCAGATCTTTCTTATCATAAGCGAGCACGATTGAAGCTTCACCGTTCCAGAAACCAGTTTTGCCAGCGACTACACCCGAGTTCCTGGTGCTGATCAGGTCTGTATGGGATTTCATGACGCGCGCTTCGTTTAGGTTGGTCGCTCCCATCTCGTATTTCTTGGTGCTTGCAAATTTATATACCTGTTTGTTCTTAAGCGCCGCCCTAGCAATCTTCATATAATCGCTAGCTGTAGTATAATGATTTTCTTCCTTCATTCCATTTGGATTCACAAAATTAGTATCCTTACAGCCTAAAGCCTTTGCTTCGTCATTCATCATCTTAACGAATTCATCGACATTACCGTTCGATACGACCTCTGCGAGGCTATATGCGGCATCGTTCCCCGACAATATCATCAGTCCATACAGAAGCTGCCTAACCGTTACAACTTCACCCTCTTTTAGCTCCATTGAAGAACCACCGAGAGCAGCTGCCTCCTTCGATATCGTAACTTTTTGATCAAGATTTTTGATGTGCTTAACGACTAGCAGCGCTGTCATCAGCTTCGTAGTGCTAAATGGAGCTACGCGTTCATCCTTATTCTTCGAGAACACAACAGTATTCGTATTCTCGCTGTATAATACCGCACTCTTTGCATTTATCTCAGGTTCATGAACCTTTTTTTCTTCGTTTGGCTTCTTAGATGCTTCCGATTGCTTAGATGATCTTGCTGAGCCTGTATCATTAGCACCATATGAAAAAACGTAAAGCAAACCGGTGCTGAAGACCATGGTCATGCACAGCACCGTCAAAATCACTATTTTAAAACTCTTCTTGAGATTATCCCAAGCTTTCATCCCTAATCTCCAATCAAGATTTTTTCTTTATCTCATGTCGATATTCACACAATCGAATTCTAAGACCCATCACCTAAACCTGAAGATATGGCACTAGCACGCGCATCGCCCTATCCTTAATCTCAATCGTTAGCTCGTCAGTCTCCGTTATCTCACCATCAACGACAAACTTCATGTGCCCATTTCTAGGAACTATGTTGATCTCTCTTTCCCTGCTTGAACTCAGTGATCTTCTCTATTCCTTTTATCTCATCAAGCTTTCCTTTTGAAAATTTAGGTAGAACCTTTAATACAGTACGCCTTGGAATCCTATGCACGACTAACACGTCTGCTAGTCCATCGTCGAGCTTCGCTTTTGGGTTACTCTCGATTCCACCACCGCAAAATCTACCGTTTCCAATGGTGCACATCATAAGTGGCCCCTTAAAAAGCTGCTCTCCATCTATAGTAACCTGTAGATTCTGTCCCGACTTCTCGATGAGGTTTAGAAAAATCGATAGTCCGTATGATAAAGATCCACCGATAAAAGTCTTTTTATTAAAATAAGTCGCCAATATCGCAACGTTCCCGTCAAACCCGATATTGAACGCATTGAGTCCGATTCTGTTATAGCTCTTTCCATCTCTCTTGTATGAGTACGACATAACATCAATTACTTCTTCCTCAGCCAAGAGCTGTGACATGAGATCCCTATAATCAGTATTTCTCGTTCCACCGAAGTTGCGGATAAGGTCATTTCCACTGCCAATCGGGATAACTCCGAGTGCTGCATTTGCATGGCCGTATACACCATTTGCAACTTCATTTACAGTGCCATCCCCACCGCAAGCATAGATTCGCACTTCTTCGCCGTCTCGCTCTGCAGAAGCCGCAACCTTATCTGCGATGTGCGTCGCAGAACCTGGTCCAGTCGTATAATGTAGCTCAATGTCGAATTCCGAATCTAGCGCCGCTGCACTGATTTCTTTACACAGCTTGTCTGCCTTTGCCGTTTCCAGCAATCGGATTAATGATAAATGCATATTTCACTTATAAATGCCCTCTTTTTTAATTTATCGTTACATTACCTGTTCACTATCATAAATTAGCTTTGGTTTCGCACCGAGGTAGTCTAGTGAAACGAGTTTATAGTCTATACCACCATGCTCGCCCTTGATACCATTGGTCCACGCGACCATGCCGTGAAGATGTCCGTAGACACACTGCGTAACACCGTATTCCTGCATAATTCTGGTAAATTCCGTCTCTTCCACCTTCGCCGGCGGATAGTGCATCGCCGTGATAATTCTCGATGCGCCCTTTTTCTTCGCCTCTACAAGGCTATTTCTAAGTCTGCCTTGCTCACGCAAATACATCTTTTCATCATGCTCTGTATACGTAGCAGCGTCAGGTGTCGGCCAGCCGCGTGAGCCACAAATAGCAAGGTCTAGTGCCTCTACATAGTAGCAGTCATTTTGCAGAAAATGCATATCGTCGTAGAGTGTCCTAAGGTGCTGAATCCTGCACCACCAGAGATCATGGTTTCCGCGCAGCAGCACTTTCTGACCAGGCAGCTCATGAATCCAGGTCAGGTCAGCCATCGCCTCATCCAGCTTCAGACCCCACGATATATCTCCTGCAATTATTACAATGTCATCTTCTGTAACCAGTTCATTCCAAGCAACTTTAACTCGCTCTGCGTGGTCTCCCCATCCAGGTCCAAAGACGTCCATCGGCTTATCTATTCTCTCATCAAAGGAAAGATGAAGATCCGCAATGGCGTATATTTTCATACTTATTCCTCTTCGCCTTCAATATTATTAACTCTCTGTAGCGCCCTCTTCATCTGACGCATGCGCACACCTGCCAGTTCATCGATATCATCACTAGCTTGCTTTAGATGTCCTTGCGACTTGGCTAGAACCACCTCAAATCTTTCAAATTCCTTCTGTACAGCGTGCAGCAACTCCCACACTTCACTACTCTTCTTTTCTATCGCTAAAGTGTTGAAGCCCATCTGAAGACTATTAAGAAGTGCTGCCATCGTGGTCGGTCCGGCAATGGTTACCTTGTACTTCCTCTGCAGTGGTTCGATGAGTCCAGCATTAATCGCTTCAGAATACAGTCCTTCGAACGGAAGGAAGAGTATTGCAAAATCCGTCGTAATCGGTGGATTGATATACTTCGAGTTGATGTCTTTGGCTTCACTCTCGATTCTATTCACGAGCTTCTTTTTCGCCTCGCTAATCGCCTCTTTCTCCCCTAGGTCATACGCTTCAAGCAGTGCATTATAAGCATCTCCAGGGAACTTCGCATCGATAGGGAGGAACACATCGTGCTCATCCGTTCCAGGAAGTCTAATCGCAAACTCAACATTTTCTCTGCTGTTCTCCTTAAGCCTCGCATTCTTAACGTAGTGACTAGGCGGAAGCATCTGCTCGAGAATAGACCCAAGCTGCACCTCACCGAGTATACCGCGAGTCTTTACGTTAGACAGTATCTTTCTGAGGTCACCAACTCCCTGTGCAACTGACTGCATCTCACCGAGCCCCCGGTACACTTGCTCTAGTCTCTCGTTCACTAATCCAAAGGACTTTGTGAGCCTTGTATCCAAAGTCGTCTGCAGTTTCTCATCGACCGTATGGCGTATATTCTCGATCTGCGTGTTATTCTCAGCACGAAGCCTCGCCATGCTGTCATTGAGCTCTTTGAGCCTCAAATCCTGATGTTCGGACATCGTCATCTGGCTCTTAGCAATAGCATCGCCATACGCCTTAAAATACGTATCCATTCGCTCCTCATTGCCTTTCGTACGCATCAGAACGAGGATGCTCATGAGCATCGATCCCAAACACATAATTAATAACAATATCACAATAGTATTCATATATTTATTGCTTTACCTTTATGCTTTGACCTTCCAGCTACGCATCTCGGAGATTATCTTATAGATAACACCGCTGGTATATCCTCTGTTCTCTAGCTTTCTAGCCATAGATGCTATCTTGCGTTCATCCAGATATTCTGCCTCTTCGCTATATGAAGGATCCAGTAGCACGGTTTCTACCGAGTTCTCGTACCCTCTCATCGCTTCGGAACCGTATATGCTCTCTACTGCTATTCGCCTGGCATTTGCAAGCTCATTTACGCCCGCTTCGTACTTATAATCTTCTAAAGCATTTTCTGCAGTTAGAGTATCGATGCCCTTCTGCTCAAGTTCACGCTTCGCTCTCATACCGCCCCTAAGCTTCTCAAAGGAATTCCTGTAGAAAGCGAGTGCGTATTCATAGTCATCTATGTAGTGGTGAGCCTTAAGGTCATCAATTGCGCCCTCTATCTCGGAGTCCTCATATTCCTTTTCCTTGAGGTGCTTACGCATCTCCTGCTCAGTTCTCATGCGGTGCGATAGGTATCTCATAGCCTCGTCACCGACACCACGTTTCTTGCTCATATCCCCATATGCTCCTATCGATTTATTCGTTATGTGCGCTCACTTAACCGCAGCACTAATATTATATAGCTATATTTCAAGCCTAACAGCTCTGATATCACTAGCCCTTGTAAATACAGAATCATCTCTTACCGCAACTGCTACGTGTGGAAGCACATATCTCTTGCACTGCTCATCGCTCGATGTAGTCTCCGCATTACCAGCACTACACATCTCACTGCCTGGCAAAATATCATAGATACGCCACAGAGCGCCTCCATATATAGCACTATCCCACATTGTGCTAGGAGTATCATAAAAAACAGAACTTCAGGTAGCTTTGATAAGTGCCTCTCTCCTAGACCAAATTCGGAAGAATTCATCTATTCCTAGCTGTCTTACGCTCTCTTGCTCATCTTTATGGTAGAACTTTGCTGCGATTTTTTCCAGCTTCGCTTCTCTATTATACTGTATATCGAGTCCGCATGGTGTATCTGAAAAAATGATCGCCCAAGTATTCTCGCTGTGAGATATCGAATAGTCTGGAACACCAGCTATTCTCGGCTTTCCATTCTTATTAATCTCAATATTATCAGCTATATATCCAAGGATATCCTCATCTGTAAGCGTAGCTATTTTAGCCGTAATATCTATGTTACTCCCACTCTCGATAAGCTTTTTAATGCTTCTTGCAAGCAGTTCCCTACTATGTGCAGAATCCCTCTTGTATTCATTTGTATAGAATAAATACATAGCGACCTCCTACTTGCTCTCAAATAATTTCATAGCCTCTTTTATCGCCACTTCACCGGATGCAGCTTCCACATTAGGTGTTACGCCTTTCTCATTTATCTTTTTGCCATTTGGATCGATATACTCAGCAGTAGTCAGTTTCACTACAGATCCGTCCTTAATTTTAAATACCGTCTGGATTACACCTTTTCCATATGTCTTGGTACCGATTATTTTCACACCATTCGCTTTTAGTACCGCCGCAAATATCTCTGCCGCACTAGCCGTATCTTGATCTACAAGGACTGCAAGCTTTACATCGGCCGAACTGTTATCCGAAGTGTATTTCTTCGTCTTTTTCTTGGAAACTATCTTGCCAAGCTTCGCTTTTTTAAGAACTTTGTCTGCTGAGCCAAATGCTTCTTCGACTACCCCTCCGGTATTGCCGCGTATATCAACGATGATCTTGTCGCAATCCTCGGTTTTAAGCATCTCTATAGCGTTTTTGAATGATTTTGAAGTTCCCTTTCTAAATGTACTGATGCGTATATATCCAATGTGTTTTGATGAATCCTTTACCTCATATGCCACTCCATCATCTTCAACTTTGGAGCGTGTCAGCTTATACTTCTTAACTATCCCACCGCGTGAGATGGTAAATTCCACATCATTATCTTTATGATTATCCATGAGTTTAACTGCATCATCGAGGCTCTTAACACTTTTACCGTCAATCTTGAGCAGTACATCTCCTGCTGTTATCCCTGAATGCTCAGCATCGCTACCCGAGAGTACCCTATTCACCACGATTTTATCATTTTCATCGAGTTTTAGGGCAACCCCAACACCAGAATACGAAGTTAAATATCTGCGCTCAAATGCTTCGTACTCTTTCTCCGTCATATATTCTGCGTATTTGTCGTCTACAGTTTTGAGAATACCACTTGCGATGGCTTTGTCTATCCCATCATCATCCTGTTTATAATACGCCTTATTATTGATTATCTTCTGCAAATCGTAGTACTTTCCAAACTCATCATTAAGAGCTTCATACTGGTCGAGTTTATACTGAGAAATCAACCTGCCACCAAGAACACCATACATAATGATGACAGCGCAAATCACCGCAGTTCCAAAGCCTGCAGTAAATGCGATTATCAATGTTCTATGCCTCTTCAACATCGAGGACTCTGATTTGAACATTTTCCCTGTCCTTCCACCTATTTATATCCATAACCCCATATACAGTTATTGGCTTATTGCTAGTTATGCGTTCATATACATCAATCGCCTTATTGAACAGTATGCACTGTACAGCACTTCCGCTCTGCACCACAGAAAATCTCGCATGCTTATTATCCGACAAGAACTTCCAATCTACGACCTGAACTTTTTCAAACTTAAATATAGGTTCTGGATTCCCTGTTCCAAATGGTGCAAATAACTCGAGCGCCTTCGCAAGCTCTATGGTCACCTCCGGAACAAATATATCTAAATCAGCATCGATTCTCCTATCAAATAGTGATTCGTTATCCGCAAGTAGTCCCGCCACATCTTCATTAAGCACAGCCCTGAGCTTATCAAGATTCTCTGATTCCATCGTAAAACCACAAGCTGCCTTGTGTCCACCAAATTTAACAAAGTAATCTGAATGACGATTCAAGAGTGTATAGAGGTCAATACTTTCTATAGAACGACCAGTTCCCTTTAGCTGTCCATCATTCGGAGAAACTATGACAACCGGTCGATTGTAACGCTCCTTGAGGTTACCTGCTACTATTCCAAGTATGCCTTCATGTGCATGTTCAGCCTCAATCATAATGAAGTCACCCTTTTCAAGCTCATCGTCAGCAAGATTTATACAGCTTTCAAATGCCTCTTGCTGTAGTTCTCTGCGCTTCGTATTAGTCTCCATAAGTTTAGTGCACAGACTTTCAATTTCATCTTCATCTTCGGATAGTAGAACTCTTACTCCGAGTGATGCATCTCCGAGCCTTCCTGCAGCATTAATCCTAGGAACTAGTGAAAGCAACGTTAGTAGAGGTGATATTGTTATAATCTACACCTGATAGTTCTGCGAGTCTTCTAAGCCCCTTATTCTTAAAACCAAGCCTCATTAGTCTGAGACCGTATTTTACCAGCGAACGGTTCTCATCCACTAGTGGCATTACATCGCCAATTGTACCGATTGCAACGAGCTCAAGAACTTCCGTGATTAGACTACGAGGAATCTCACAGTTACGACTTAATGCAAGTGCAAGTTTGTATGCTACCCCGACTCCAGCGAGTCCTTTGAATGGATATGTGTCATCAGGAGCCTTTGGATTAATAACGATTCCAGGTGCAACTACGTCTTTGATAGTATGGTGATCTGTAACAATAGTCTCGATACCTAGGCTATTTGCATAAGCCACTTCTTCCACTGATACAGAGCCACAGTCAACCGTGACGATAACCTCACCTTCATCCTGATATATCTGATCTATAGCAGTCTTGTTCAGTCCGTACCCTTCATCAAGTCTAGATGGTATGTAATATGTAACATTATCTGTGAGTGCACCAATAACCTTCATCAGGAGAGCTGTTGAAGTTACACCATCGCAATCATAGTCACCATATATAACAATTTTAGAACCGCTATATATAGCATCTAACAACAAATCCACTCCCGCGTGCATATTTGCTAGCAGGAATGGATCATATGCGAGCTTAGGGCTTGGAGAGAGGAACTCATCGAGCTCCGCATCTCCCTCAATCCCTCTTATTTTTAATAGTTCGTTTAGCACAGGAGTGCTCTTAAAAATTTCTGTATTCATACTTTAGAATAAAATCATCGGGTTAACGTAGGTTCCGTTCTTAATCAAACTAAAGTGCAAGTGTGGACCTGTTGACCAGCCCGTACTTCCGATATATCCAACAACCTGCCCCTTAGTTACATACTGTCCATTAGATACTGCAAATCCACTCATATGTCCATATAGAGTAGTGTATCCGTTTCCAATTGAAATCATAACGCAGTTGCCGTAGCCACCATAGTACGAAGCCTTAGTAACGTATCCATTTGCAATTGCTCTGATAGGTGTTCCAGTTCTTAGTCCAGAAACGTCTACTCCATCGTGGTACTTCTTGGTCTTGAATATTGGGTGAACTCTCCATCCGAAAGGCGAAGTTATAGTTCCACCACTTACTGGCCACTGATATCCACTTGAAGCAGCTGGTGTACTTGGACTGCTAGTCGAACTTGAGCTACTTGAACTCGAACTAGAACTGTTTGAACTGCTTGAACTTGAGCTACTCGAGCTTGAGCTGTTCGAAGATGCCTGGCTTGCTGCCTGGGCCGCCTGCTGTTTTCTTAGCTTCTCTTCCGCTGCCGCCTGAGCTGCTGCTGCCTCTGCAGCAAGCTTATTTCCTTCAGCGTTCAGCTGATCCTGCTGCTTAGCATATTCATCTGCAAGCCCCTTGTATTTCGCGAGTTGCTTCGACTTCTTTTTTATTCTGCTCGAGGATTTTCTCCTGCTTAATCTGCTGCTGCTGAAGCGCTTCGATTTCCTTATAATCCTTCTGAAGCGAGCTGAGAAGCTTCTTATCACTGGAGAGCACTCGCTGAACCATGCTCACATTAGTGATGAGTTCGCTTACGTTACCCGAGCTTAGTATTACGTTGATAAATCCAGCGGTACCTGTCTTATACATAGCTCTAAGTCTTGAGTTAAGAGCTTCAGTCTGCTTGCTTACTGCAGCTTTCTTCGCTTCGAGCTTAGCCTGCGTTGCGTTAATTTCTGCCTGCGCAGCATTGATGTTTGCCTCTAGCTCTTCTACCTTCTTAGTAGCCTCTCCAACCTTAGCGCTGAACTCTGCGGATTTTGCACCAGCAGCAGCTGCTTCCTTCTTCTTCTGAGAGGCACTTGTTGCATATGACGGATCCGCTGCCACGAACGCTGAAACAACCATAGTTAAGGCGAGCAGCAAAACCACTACACACTTTGTTTTATTCACCCTAGTCATACATCTCCTCCTTATCTATCTAGGAACCTTCTTATCGAAATTATACTTCCGCAAGTACCTACTCCAACTCCAAGCGCAATGAATATAAGCATTACGTTAGGAATCAAGTAACTAGTCGGAACTACTGGCACTGACAGCATTCTCATGATATCAGGTCCGACAACTCCAATAAGCTTGGAATATATCACGTACATGAGTGCCGTGGAAATTGTCGCCGACACAAAACCGAGAATAATTCCTTCAAATAGGAATGGTCCTCTTACGAACCAGTCAGTCGCCCCGAGGTACTTCATGATGCTAATCTCCTTGGAACGAGCAAATACAGTGAGCTTAATAGTATTTGCAACGATGATAACCGATACGATTATCAGGAATATCATGGTGATGATGGATGCAGTCTGTATGAAGTTCGTAATTCTCTGTAGCTTCTCAACTGTGTCCTGATAATACTTATATCTTCAACACCTGATATGGATGTTGCACTCTTAGAAATCTTATCCGCTACCGATTTGTCCTTAACATACACAAGATATGAGTTAGGCAACGGATTGTCCGCAAGGCTGTCGAGCAGATAACCATTATCACCCCAACGCTTCTTCATAATCTTAATGGCATCAGCCTTAGATCTGTATTCAACCTTGTCTACACCTTTGGTAGACTTGAGCTTGCTTCCGATATCGTTGTTGATAGTGTCAGTGTTGCCATCATTTAGAAAAACCTCAACGATATTGTAATCCTGCTTGATAACATTAGCGAATAGATCAACATTTACAAAAGACACGAAGAATAGACCGAGAATAAGCATCATCGCTGAAATAGCGAGTACCGCTGTGATATTCATACCTTTATTACGACCGATCTGTGAAATCGACTGCTTGAGTGTATATCTTGTTCTAGAAAACATATTGATCCACCCCCCTCGTCGTAATCGTAATACTCTTCTTCGTTATAGAATCCGTACTGTCCCTGTTCATCACGGACAATATGGCCATCTTCAATCGCAACTACACGCTTATTCAGCTGGTCTACGATATCCTTAGCGTGTGTAACCATGAGGATTGTGGTGCCACGAAGGTTAATTTTATCTAAGATATTCATAATCTCCATAGCTGTAATCGGGTCAAGGTTTCCAGTAGGCTCATCGGCAATAAGCACTCTTGGGTTATTGACAATCGCACGTGCGATTCCTACACGCTGCTGTTCGCCAGCACTGAGTTCATTAGGGTATCTGTCCTTCTTATCGAGAATACCAACGAGATCAAGCACGTATGGGACCTGCCTTCTAATATCTTTGCGCTTTGCATGAACTACTTCCATGGCAAAAGCGACATTCTCATATACAGTCTTCTTCTCGAGAAGTCTGAAGTCTTGGAATACCATTCCAATCTTCTGTCTTAGCTCTGGAATTTCTCTTCTAGACAGCCTAGTTATATCTTTACCTGCAACTACAATAGTACCCTTGTCCGTGCTAATCTCATTGAGTATCAGCCTAACAAAGGTAGTTTTGCCCGCACCACTCGGTCCTACAAGAAACACGAAGTCGCCCTTCTCAATACGAACGGTCGCATTCTCTAGACCTACATTGTTGCCATAATGCTTAGTAACATTCTTAAATTCGATCATATGACCTCCTAAACACACCAACAGATTGTAATATTATACACTAGAAACGCTGAAAAATAAACAAAAGGCACTATAAAAGCACGGCATAGAAGCCCTATACCGTGCCGAAATTAAACTATTTTAATCATAAACCTTCACATAAAAACTAAATAGCGCAAAATATTGTTGTGCAAACAATTAGAACCACTATATATCAGTAATTTCACGCATTATTAGCTCAATACCTTGGACAAGAAATTCTTAGTTCTCTCTTCTGATGGATTTACGAGAACCTCAAGTGGTGTACCCTGTTCGACTATTACACCCTCGTCCATAAAGATAACCTTATCTGCAACTTCCTTGGCAAACCCCATCTCATGAGTAACAACAATCATCGCTAGCCCTTCCTTGGCGAGGTCTTTCATTACATCGAGAACTTCTCCAACCATCTCGGGATCGAGCGCAGATGTCGGTTCGTCAAATAGCATTATCTCAGGATCCATAGCTAAAGCTCTTGCGATCGCAACACGTTGCTGCTGGCCGCCTGACAGCGAACGCGGATATGCGTTTGCTTTGCTGTCAAGTCCGACTCTCGACAAAAGCTCCATAGCTTTTGTTTCTGCTTCTACTTTGCTAACACCTTTTACGTTAATAGGTGCGCAGGTTACATTTTCAAGCACAGTCATGTGCGGAAACAGGTTGAAGTTCTGGAATACCATACCCATCTTGGTTCTAATTTCATTGATATTCTGGTTAGTAACGAGTTCACCGTCAATAAACACCTCTCCAGATGTCGGAACCTCAAGCAAGTTGATGCATCTTAGCATCGTGGATTTGCCAGATCCCGACGGTCCTACAATACAGAGAACCTCTGATTCACTTACGGTCTGATCGATACCCTTGAGCACTTCGTTATTTCCATATGATTTATAAAGCTTCTTAATCTCTATCATTATGCTGCTCCTCCCTCGAGCACTGATTCATTATTTTCCTCAACCACTTCTTTCTTGTTACCCTTGCCACGTTCTTCCAAAACCGAAATTAGCTTGGATAATGGAAGTGTTAGCACCAAGTACGCAAGTGCAACTCCTATGTATGCTGGAAATGCATCAAACGTAGCTGCGCTGAGCAGTGTGCCCTTACGTAAGATTTCGTGAACTCCAACATAACTAAGAACCGATGTCTCCTTGATAAGTGTTACGAACTCATTTCCAACCGCCCGGAAGTATAATTTTAACAGCCTGCGGAATAATTATAAGTCTCATTGCCATAGCCTTACTCATACCAAGGGACCTTGCTGCCTCCATCTGCCCTTTATCTACGGCCTGAATTCCACTACGGATTACTTCAGACATGTATGCTGCGCTGTTAAGTCCACATACGATTATAGCAGGAATAATAAGATTCGCCCATTTAAAGTAAAATACATGTCTCTGTATAAACTCCGGTAGCCCATATGCAAAAATAAGCGCCTGTACTAGCATAGGAGTACCCCTAACTATATCTACGTATATCTTTGAAATCCAGCTAATAAATTTATTTCTAGATGTTCTCATAAGTGCAATCAAAAGTCCGACTGCAGAGCCGATGATAACTGATAATATACTTACAAATACTGTTGCGGGGATTCCATGACATGAAACTAGAAAACCTGTGATATAAGCGTCCATTTAAATTCCTTACTTTCTATATATACTCTCTAACAATACACATATGGTAGCACTAATTTACCTGTAAATCAATAATTTCTGTATTTATTTTAGTTTATTAGTATATTTATACAGATATTAATTGCAACCCCACCTTATTAATCGAGACATAAAAACAGCTCACCCCCTGCAAGGTGAGCTGTTATGTAATTATTACATTAACTATATTACTTAGCTTCGGCATTTTTAGCCTTAAATACTGTCCAAATTACTGCATATACAACTGCCAAAGTTCCAAGTGCTGTAATTCCGTACATGGTTTTCGTTGCAAAGAATCCTGTCGCAACACCCAGAATAAACGCACCATTATTGAGGTATCCGCCAAACCAGTTCTTACCATAGGAGTAGAACATAGGCTTATTAGTTTTTGCCTCCCATATAGTAATCCCAATACCTATTAGCGCTATAAGAGCACCGATACCGAAAGACATATCCATAGGTATATTGTCTCCACCCGTAGCAGCAAGGATCAACATGATCATAAGCCCTACAACAATTAAATATCCAACTTTCTTAATAGTATCCATAGTGATAACCTCCTTAGAAGATTTGTGTTTCACAAACCCACTTTCTGGGATTGTACAAATTAAATTGAAGCGCCTCTATGTATCTATATAATATCACTTTCATATCATACGTCAACTGGTTTCGCTCAATTTATCACTATTTTTTTGTATTTATTCTGTACAATCTCTATTTCCATTCGAACATAGATATAAGTATGTAGAGCGTAACCTCAACCCCAAATGCGCATAGGCCATATATAGCATTACTTGCAAAGAAGAAAATACTCACCCCAATAATTAGAGAGCTGTTAATCACACCGATATTAAATACTGAGCTCCCAGCACCCCAGAATAGAGATAGATCATTCTTTATCTCCCAAAATGCCAGCGTAAAGCCATAAATTAGGAAAAATACTGCTATCACTAACTGATATTTAAATGGAATACTAAAAAACGACGATCTGTTCATCATCATTCTTACTAGTAGCAGCACCACTCCCCAAGCTATCGTGCAAGCGATATTCTTACCTCTTCTAAATTCCATACTACGCCTACTTTCGTATAAATCATGATATGTTAGAACAAGAAAGCGAAGGGCATGCCCTTCGCTTTAATTCTAATATATACGATTTAGACTGTAAATCAGTATTATATAATTATTCCTGTTCAGCCCATGAATCAAGCTTACCGCTGAGGAACCATAGAATTACACCGAACACGATTACGATTCCACCGAGTAGACCGTAAGCAAACCCGAAGTTCTGAGTTAGAGTCCAAGCGTAAATCTTAGGGTAGATGAACTGCGAAATAAATACAGCTACTGGCCATGTTCCTAGAAGAAGTCCTAGAAGCTTAGCTGGAGCTAGCTTGTTGATGAATGAGTTTCCGAGTGGTGAGAATACCATCTCTCCAACTGACATCATTATACAAACAAGACCAACCCATAGTACAGAAACCTGACCGTGGTCTCCAGCAAGTTTGTCGGCGAATACCATTACGAAGTATGCAAGTCCTAGAAGTCCGCATCCTAGACCAGTCTTCTTGTACATGCTGAGGTCTCCCTGAGGTCTCTTAGCTAGCTTTAGCCATACACCAGCAAGAACTGGTCCGAGAATTACGCAAGTTAGAGCGTTTGTTGAGTCAAACCAAGATGTAGGAATCTTGAAGCCTCCGATTACCCAGTTAGCCTTGTTTAGATACTCAGCTCCGTCTCCCCAACCAAATCTGAAGTATGCTGGGAAGTAAGCGAGGTACCATAGCATCCAGAATACCATCGAGAATACGATTACGAGAAGTACAGCTGCAACTCTCTTCTTATCTCCTGCGGATAGAGGAGCTGATTCCTCGTGCTCCTTAGTCTCAGCAGATACGAACTCTCTCTGGTCCTTCTTGAATGGTGACATACCAGCCTCACCGAGTGCCTTGCCTCCAACTACGAAGAACCAAATAGCATCGATGAATAGGAAGATACCTGTAATCAAGAATATTGTTCTGTAAGTTACGTGAACACCGAACATACCTGTTGTTGCAAGCGGAGCAATGAATGTTGTTCCGATGAACGAACCGATGTTAACGAATGTGTACTGAATTGAGAATGCAGAGTCAAGCTGTTCAGCGCTGTTGAATAGCTGACCAGTGATTCCGGATAGGTTACCCTTAAATAGACCTGTACCAACAGCTACAAATACGAACATTACGTATACGAGAGTAAGCGATGTTGCCTTCCAAGCGATAATGTATCCGATTCCCATAAGAATCATACCGATAAGTACGCACCATCTAGGCTTTACCCAACGGTCAGCGATATATCCACCAAACATAGGTGTGATATATGTCCAAGCTACGAATCCTGCAGAAATAGCAGTAGCCTTAACCTGGCCCATTCCAAGACCGCCACTAAGTACGTCTGCAGCAACCCACATTGCCAAGATGTACTTTACTGTGTAGAACGAAAGTCTCTCAAATGTATAGCCCATGGAGCATACATAAAAGCCAAACGGTCTACCCTTCTTTACACCAGTTTCCATAAAAACCTCCTAAAGTAAAAAATTATAATTGCAAGTAACGAATATATATTAGGTATTAATATAATACGTTTCGCCATTTGCTTTTGGACCCATTCTGTTCGAGTCCAAATGTTCTAAAACAATTCATACTATATCACTTATTCATCACATTGTAAATTCAGTTTGTACTAATTTCATATTATTTTGTTAAATTTTTACTAGCTAAAGACAAAATAAATCCTCAATAGCAGTATTTTCAAATGAAAAGCAACTCTTATGTGAAGATTACTTCACGAAAAGAGTTGCTAATTTTTTTCTAATTTCTTTGTTTTTTTATAAATCAATGCTTTATTTAAGTACTTCTTTAACTGCTTTTACGATATCAGCCTTTGTTATACCATACTTTTCTCTAAGCTCCGCTGGTTTTCCAGATTCACCAAATGTATCCTTCTGTCCTACCATTGCCATCTTAACTGGCTGTTTCTGTACCACAACCTCTGCAACAGCGCTTCCGAGACCACCGATTACTGAGTGTTCTTCAGCAGTAACAATTGGACCATTTTCTCTTGCTGCATTTATAATTGCGGTCTCGTCGATAGGCTTGATAGTATGCATATCGATTACACGAGCATAAACTCCTTCGTTTGCAAGCTCTTCAGCCGCCTCTATTGCATCAGCAACCATGATTCCAGTAGCGATAATCGTTACGTCACTACCTTCACGAACTGTATTTGCCGTACCTACCTTGATGTCTGAATTCTCATCGTAAATTACTGGCACGCCAGATCTTCCAAGTCTTACGTATGCAGGTCCCTCTGTATCTACTACCTCGTTTAGAAGCTTCTTAGCACTTACAGCATCCGCAGGGTTTACGACAACCATACCTGGGATTTCTCTCATCAGAGCGATATCTTCGAAAGTCTGGTGACTCGCACCATCCTCACCTACCGTAATGCCGGCGTGAGTCGCGCACACTTTTACATTTGCATTAGTATAGCCGATTGAGTTTCTGATAATCTCATATGCTCTACCTGCTGCAAACATCGCAAATGTACTAGCACACACAACGTGACCTGAAAGAGCGATTCCTGCTGCCTCAGCCATCAAATCCTGCTCAGCAATACCGCAGTTTACAAATCTCTCAGGATAAGTCTTAGCAAATTCCTTAGTCTTGGTCGAACCGGAAAGGTCTGCATCCATAACGACAAGATCCTTGCGCTGTGCACCCTTTTCCACTAGAAATTCGCCGTACGCAGCTCTAGTTGCAATCTTATCTGCCATTAGTTGTCACCTCCAAGTTCTTCTATCGCAGTAGCTAGTTCTTCATCGCTTGGTGCTTTACCATGCCAGCCAGCATTGTCTTCCATAAATGATACACCCTTGCCCTTGTGGGTATGAGCAATGATTGCGGTTGGAACGCCTTCGCACTTCTGTGCTTCCTCAAATGCAGTAATCAGCTCTTCACAATTATGGCCATCTATAACGATTACATTCCAGCCGAAGCTCATGAACTTCTCATCTACCGGGCATACACGCTTTACATCACTTACCTTACCATCAATCTGAAGTCCATTGAGGTCTACGATTGCAACAAGGTTATCGAGCTTTCTGTGAGCAGCCTGCATTGCAGCCTCCCATACTATACCTTCCTGGATCTCTCCGTCTCCGGCAAGTACGTATACTCTACCAGGATTGCTGTCAATCTTACCTGCGATAGCCATTCCTACGGCTGCAGAAAAACCCTGTCCAAGTGAGCCTGTCGACATCTCAACACCCGGCACCTTGTGCATGTTAGGGTGTCCCTGGAATTTGCTTCCTACCTGTCTGAGAGTCATCATTTCACTCACTTCGTAAAACCCTCTCTCGCCGAGTGTTGCATAAAGTGCAGGAACTGCATGACCTTTCGACATTACAAACTTATCTCTATCTGCTTTCTTAGGATCCTTAGGGTCGATATTTAGTACCTCAAAATACAGAGTTGCAAGAATATCTGCCGACGACAGCGAGCCGCCTGGATGACCGGACTTTGCTGCATGGATTGCCTTTAGAGCGTTGATTCTGATTCTGCGCGCCTTTTCAGTGAGCTCAGCATAGTTGATAGTATTCACCATATCCTCCTACAATGAAATTTTGAAAATTAATTTTGCCAATTGTGTTGATATTGAAATAGAAATATCTTTAATCATTATTTCTATATTATTACTGTAGTTGCAACTTCCTTAATATCATTACTTTTTTCGTTTATTATACATGAAATAGCAATGTTAAATCTTGAGTACTATTCTCGCCATCGAGAAGTATGTTCCGAGCGCTACCATGTCGGTGAGCGATGCCATCATCGGTCCAGCGATAAGTGCAGGGTCGATTCCTATCTTCTTGGCTATCATCGGAAGTATCGCACCGATGCATTTGCAATAACTACGATCATCACCATCGAAAAGCATACCGTTAAAGCTACCATAGAGCCGTTATGGTCAAATGCCACTATTCGCATGTAATTTAGCACGCTTACACATATGCCGACGATAATCCCTATACGGAATTCTTTCCATAAAACCCTCGCTATATCCGAGAGTTCGAGGTCACCCATCGCCATACTGGTAATGATTACCGTAGATGACTGTGTTCCTGAGTTACCACCAGTTCCCATCAGCATAGGCATGTATGATACGAGCGCAATTACTGCGGAAAGAGATTTCTCAAAGTTTGCAATCATACCACCTGTAAATACATACGACACCATGAGTACGAGTAACCACGGAAGTCTCGCTTTGACGTGCATTAGAACGGATGTATCGAGATAGTCTTTATCAGTGTTATCGATGACACCTCCCATACGCTCCATATCTTCTGTGTTCTCTTCTTCGATTACATCAAGGATATCGTCGAACGTGATAATTCCAACTAGTCGGTCTTCGTTATCAACCACTGGAATCGCGATAAAGCCGTACTTCTTGAATAGCTCAGATACTTCCTCTTGGTCATCATCAACGTGTGCGAAGATGATATCCTCTTTCATAATGTCAGAAACCTTTGTGTTCTCATCTGCGAGCACCAAGCTCCTGAGAGAAACTACTCCGGCAAGTTTTCGGCCACCGTCGAGAACGTAACAGGAGTAAATCGTCTCTGAATTCATTCCCACATCACGGATATGATCGAGAGCTTCACGTCTCGTCATATTCTTGCGCAGATTTATGTAGTCCGGAGTCATCAGTGAACCAGCACTATACTCCTTGTACATAAGGAACGTGTTTATCTGTCTACGTTCATTTTTAGGTGTCTTGTCTAAAATCTTATCTACGATATTAGCTGGTAGCTCTTCGAGGACGTCAATCATATCGTCGAAATCCAGCTCTTCGATTATATATTTAATCTCGGGATCAGTGATGATATTGATAATTTCAACCTGATCATCAACGTCGAAGTGTGCAAATACTTCAACAGATATATCTTTGGGAAGCGTGCGAAACAGTATGACCGCACTCTGCATGTCATACTTCCTCATAACCTCTTCAAGGAGCTCCATTATATCAACTGCGTTGAACTTCAGAAGTTCATCTCTGCAGCGGAAATATTTTTTTTCCTCGAGGAGTTCGAATATTTTTTCTCTGCTTTCTTCGAAAGCTTGTTCCTGGTCAATTAGATTTGTGCTTTCCATTGGCCCTCCTCCGCTTTCTAAAATTTAGTATTGCAACTATTTATTATATATCTAAATAGCGTTTACGATAACCCCTAATATCCTAGCATCGTACGAATTTCATCTTCTGTTATGATTTTTACACCGAGTTCTGCAGCTGCCTTATTCTTTGAAGAGCCTGATTCAGGGTTGTTTGTCACCAGATAGCTGGTATTTTTACTCACACTTCCAGCCACTTTCCCGCCTTTAGCTTCGATTTCCTTCTTGAGCTCAGTTCGGTTCTTGTAGTGCTCTAGACTGCCTGTGATAACGAAGATATCACCCGATAGCTCCGTTCCAACTGCCTCGTAGCTCTCATCTATGTCGAGTTCACCCACGAGATCTGTAACCACATCTCTGTTGTGCTCATCTGCAAAAAAATCCTCGTAGTCTCTAGCCATGACCTCGCCGATGCCGTCGATTGTTATCAGCTCATCGTAAGTGAGCGATGATATCTTATCCCACTTATTTTCATACGACTTAGCAATCTGTGTAGCAGTAGTTACCCCCACTCCTGGAATTCCGATAGCCGCAAGGATTCTCGCCGGCACTGTGTGACGCGCCTTTTCGATTGATGCTGCGAGCTTGTCGTAAGACTTTTCACCAAGTCCTTCTAGTTCCACTATAGCTTCTCTATGTGCCTTCAGACGGAATATGTCGCCGAAAGACTTGATGTATCCGAGTCCTATAAACTTCAGCAGAGTCTGCTCAGACAGTCCCTCTATATTGAGAGCATCCCTCGACACGAATAGCGAGAATCTCTTTACCTGCTTTGCGAGGCAGTTAGTATTAGTGCACGTCAAGACCTTAGTGCCAGTCATCAGCTTAACCTCTGTGTCGCCATCACAAACTGGACAGTGACTTGGAATCTCTATGTTCCCACTACAAGTCAGATTATCGCCAATTTGCGGGATTATCATATTGGCCTTGTACACAGTGATTGTATCTCCAATACCAAGCTTAAGAGTTTCCATAATATTGAGATTATGAACAGATGCTCTCTTGACTGTCGTACCCTCAAGTTCAACTGGATCAAATATCGCTATCGGATTGAGAAGCCCAGTTCTTGACGGGCTCCACTCAATTTCACGAAGAACTGTCTCAGCCTGCTGATCTGCCCATTTGAAAGCCAATGAGTCACGCGGGAACTTCGCAGTCGTTCCAAGTGTCGCCGCATACTCTAGGTCCTCGAGAGTCAGAACTAGTCCGTCCGACGGAACCTCAAAGCTGTGAACTCTCTCAGCGTATTTATCTATCGCTGCAAATATGCTCTTGTTATCGACTTTTATATACTCAACCACGTCAAAGCCCTGCTCCGCCATCCACTTCATCTGATTGGAGCGAAGACCACCATCATCTATGCCATCCGACTCACTAAGAGTAAACGCATAGAAACGTACATTTCTCTCAGCTGTAATCTTACTGTTAAGCTGACGTACACTACCACTACAGAGGTTTCGAGGATTCTTGTACTTAGCATCAGCATCGTCAATCGCAGCATTAATTCTCTCAAATTCCTCGTACGTAATCACGGCCTCTCCGCGAATTACAACGTGTCCTTTGTAAGGGATGCGTCTAGGCACGTTAGCAAATACGAGTGCATTAGGCGTAATAACTTCACCGATGTCTCCATTTCCACGTGTTACAGCCTTTACGAGGCTTCCCCCTTCATATGTCAGTACAACCGTCAATCCGTCTAGTTTCCACGATAGTAGCCCCTCATGGTTTCCTAGCCAAGCTGCCAGTTCTTCACGGCTCTTGGTCTTGTCGAGACTTAGCATACGGCTTCTGTGCTTTTCCTTCGGTAGCTCTGACTGAACTGTGTATCCGACATTCTTGGTCGGGCTGTCATCAGGCGAATAACCTGTCTCCTTTTCTAGAGCCTCTAGTTCGTCATACAGCGCATCATATTCGTAATTGCTCATTATCTCGCTCGCCTCGTCGTAGTATGCAGCCGATGCTTCGTTGAGCACTTCGATGAGCTCGTCTATTCGTTTCTTCTTATCATCAAGATTCATAATGTCCCCTATTGTAAATTCTCTTAAGGTTAATGAGATTATAATTATAAATGCCCTTTACAACTGCAGTCATTACTCGACCTTAGTCAGTTTGACGAATCCCTTGCCGAGCTTCTTGATACCGACGGAATCGAATGCTATGGTCAGAGTCTTGGCGTCTTGATCGATGAGCAGGCCTTCGCCGAACTTCGGATGGCGAATCCTGTCTCCGGCTTCAAATCCCTCATTGTCGATTCCTTTAGATGCCTGCTTCTTGGCGAATTTCAGAGCATCAAAAGGTTTCGAGAAGCTGGCATCGTAGCCATCCGCATTGCCATCGTACCTGCCTTTGAATTCTCTGGCTCCTAGTATTCCGCCATCTCCATGTAGTCCACCTGCAATAGCAGCTCTCTCGGCTACAGTCTGGTCACCATCGAGTAAATCCGTATTCATCTCACGCATGAATTCTGACTCAATCGTGAAATCCGTCCTGCCGTAGAGCATCCTTGTCTGTGCACCTGTAAGATACAGCTTTCGCATCGCTCTTGTAATACCTACGTAGCAGAGCCTACGCTCTTCCTCCATCTTACTAGGATCATCCATCGATGCCGAACCAGGAAATAATCCATTCTCCATACCAGGCATGAATACAACTGGAAATTCCAGTCCCTTTGAGCTATGTAGCGTCATCATCACAACTGCATCTTCACTCTCGTCTCTATTATCTATATCAGATAGTAGAGCTATCCTCTCGAGGAAAGACTGAAGCAATGTAGGTTCTTGCACATCAAACCCCTCGGCTCTGAGTATCTCCCTTTCCTCTTTAAATTCATCTTCCTCATCTGCTAGAATCGCACCTGCCGCCTTATTCTCGAATTCCACGATTACCGATCGCAGTTCGAGGATGTTCTCTATTCTAGCGTCCGCCTCGACAGTGTTTTCCTCTTCAAGCGCCGTCAGGTACTCTGAACGCCTGATAAGGTTATCGTAAATATCCGAAAGCTCCATGTTATCCTGCTCAGCACCCAGTTCATCGAGCATAGAAACTAGGGTTAGCAACTGCAGCTCTTGACTTCTTAGATAGCGAGCCGACAACTTCAGCTTCCTTGAGCGCCTCAAATATACTTATCTTATATGCCTTAGCATAAGAAACTATTCTGCCGAGACTCTTTGGCCCCAATGCCTCTCTTCGGCTCATTGATAATTCTCGTCATAGCGACATCATCGCGCGGGTTCTCCACTAGATGCATGTAGGCCATCACATCCTTGATTTCCTTGCGATCGTAGAACCTGGTCCCTCCTAGAACCCTATACGGGATACCTCTAAATGAAAAATTTTTTTCTTCGAAAGGTCTCGACTGCGCATTCTTACGACAAAGGATGGCCATATCACTATACGGAATCCCCTCGTCATCATGCAAACTCTGGATTTCTCCACCCACGTACCATGCCTCACGCTGTTCATCCTCGAGTCTGCGGTAAGTTATCTTGCTACCTTCCTTCCGGTCAGTCCAAAGCGCTTTAGGCTTACGGTTTCTGTTCTTGGCAATTACAGAGTTGGCTAGGTCCAAGATATTAGCATCAGATCTGTAATTCTGCTCCAGTTTGATGACCTTGGTCTCAGGAAAATCTTTCTCAAAATCGAGTATATTCCTGATGTCAGCACCTCGCCACTGATATATGCACTGGTCATCATCGCCTACCACACACAGATTATGACTCTTACCAGCTAATGAATGCACAAGCTTATACTGCAGGTAGTTCGTATCCTGATACTCATCTACCATTATGTACTGGAATCTCCTCTGATAATACGATAGCACTTCTTCACTCGCCTCAAAAACCTTCATGGCATTCCAGAGCAAGTCGTCAAAATCCATAGCATTGTTCTGCTGTAAATTTTCCATATATCTCGCATACACTTTCGCAACAGTCTCCGCCTTGAAATTCATTGAATTATTTTCAATATAATCCTCGGGACCTTCCTCTGCTTCCTTGCACGAACTGATTACACTCACAAGGTATGACACAGGATATATCTTTTCATCAATTTCGAGGTCTTTGATAATTCGCTTCAGAAGCGCCTTCTTGTCCGACTCGTCGTATATTGAAAATCCATTTTTAAATCCGAGTACATCTCCGTGATTTCTGAGTATGCGAACACACATGGCATGAAAAGTCATAACCCACATACCTCGTGTTCCTCCCGGTCAATGCCTCGATTCTATCTTTCATCTCACCAGCAGCTTTATTTGTAAATGTAACAGCTAAGATGCTGTAAGGGCTCACTCCCTGTTCCAGCATATACGCTATACGGTGTGTCATCATAGTAGTCTTACCACTACCAGCACCTGCCAATATCAGCAACGGTCCTTCAGTATGCTTTACCGCCTCTTGCTGTTCTTTGTTAAGTCTGCTCAGATCCATTTTTCTCAACTTTCTTCCATAAAGTGTTAGCATTTAATTTTATCATAGAGCCCAGTATTTATCTAACATTAAAAAACTGTCAATATGTTTAATATCTGCCATATCTTCTATGCTGAATAACTACTTTATGCATTTTGTATACACGTTGACAGCGTATTATCGGAGTGCTAAAATTCAAATATGTGGTGCAATAGCGCCCGAATTTATACATTTTTATATTGTATTTTTTGTAAGGAGTTTAAAATGGCTAATATTTCACAAAAGTACATCGACATCGCTAAGCAGAACTATCCAAACGAGCCTGAGTTTCTTCAGACCGTAGAAGAAGTTCTACTATCAATCGAGCCAGTTCTCGAAGCTCATCCTGAGTACGAGAAGGCAGGTCTTGTAAAGAGACTTATCGAGCCTGAAAGAATGATTTCGTTCAGAGTTCCTTGGGTTGATGACAACGGCGAGGTTCAGGTTAACAGAGGATACAGAGTGCAGTTCAACAGCGCTCTCGGACCATACAAGGGCGGTCTAAGATTCCAGGCTAACGTTTACCCAGGAATCCTTAAGTTCCTCGGTTTCGAGCAGATCTTCAAGAATTCCCTAACAGGTCTTCCAATTGGAGGCGGTAAGGGTGGTTCTGACTTCGATCCAGCTGGAAAGTCAGATGCAGAAGTTATGAGATTCTGCCAGAGCTTCATCACAGAGCTCTACAGACACATCGGACCTAACACTGACGTTCCTGCAGGAGACATGGGTGTAGGCGGCAGAGAAATCGGTTACATGATGGGTCAGTACAAGAGAATTACTAACGAGTACGATGGAACATGGACTGGTAAGGGAACTACAAACGGCGGACTAAACGGAAGAACTGAAGCTACTGGTTTCGGTATCGTATTCTTCGCTAGAGAGGTCCTCAAGCACTTCGGTGATTCCCTAGAAGGAAAGACTGCAGTTGTTTCCGGATTCGGTAACGTATCTTGGGGAACAATCGTAAAGCTAGTTGAGCTAGGTGCTAAGCCAATCACCATTTCTGGACCAGACGGATACATCCTCGACGAGGAAGGAATCACAACACCAGAGAAGATCAACACGCTTCTTGAGCTACGTAACTCCGGCAAGAACGTTTGCGCACCTTACGTAGAGAAGTTCCCTAACGCTAAGTTCATCCCAGGAAAGAGACCTTGGGAAGTTAAGGCTGATCTATACCTACCTTGCGCTATGCAGAACGACATCACTATGGATTGGGCTAAGGAAATGGTTGCTAACGGAGCTAGATACCTCATCGAGGGAGCTAACATGCCTACAACAAACGAGGCTGTTCAGTACCTCATGGACAATGGCTGCGTAGTTGCTCCTTCCAAGGCTGCTAATGCTGGTGGAGTTGCTTGCTCTTGCCTCGAGATGGCTCAGAACGCTGAGCACCTCATCTGGAACAAGGAGAGAGTATATGCTGAGCTAGAGCACATCATGATCCACATCTTCAAGATTACAGAGGAAGCTTGTGCTAAGTACAACCTTGGTGAGAACCTCGTAGCTGGTGCTAACATCGCTGGATTCGAGAGAGTTGCAGAAGCAATGATGATGCAGGGTATTGTATAAGCCCTCACTCAGGAGATATAACACCAAACAACTAAAGACGGGGGATGCGAATCGCATCCCCCGTTTTTTACACCTTCTATATGTGGTGGTTTATAACGCCCCTACTAGGTCTATTCCTGGTTTTAGTGTTGCAGCACCTGGTGCCCATCTTGCTGGGCAAACCTGATCTCCATGTTCAGCTACGAACTGACTAGCCTGAAGCCTTCTGAAGAGCTCTTCAGCATTTCTACCAACATTTCCTGCGTTAACTTCATATACTACAATCTTACCTTCAGGATTTACGATGAAGCTTCCTCTCTCTGCAATGCCCTGATCTTCAATTAAAACTTCAAAGTCCTTCGCAAGTGCCTGTGTAGGGTCAGCTAGCATTGGGTATGTAATCTTACTGATACTCTCTGAGCTATCGTGCCAAGCCTTGTGCACAAAATGCGTATCGCAAGATACTGAGTACACTTCACAGCCAGCCTTCTGGAAGTCTGCGTACTTTAGCTGTAGGTCTTCTAGTTCAGTTGGGCAAACGAAAGTAAAGTCTGCTGGGTAGAAGAAGAATACGCTCCACTTACCCAAAATATCTGATTTAGTAACAGTCTTGAACTCATCGTTTACATAGGCCTGTACGGAAATCTGCTACTTCTTTATTAATCAATGACATACCAATATCCTCCTTAATGTTAGTGTTATCTAACCTAAGCATTTATCAAAAGGCAGGTTTACGATATCTCACCTGCCCTGTAAATGCAGAAAACAATATTGCGAGAGTTAGACCTCTCTTACCTGTAATATAAACTTAGCTAACACTAATGTCAATCCCCTTTTTCGATTATACAATTATATATCGTGCTATCAATATTCATAATTCATTTTTTAAGTCTAAACCTTTCCGTGTAATAATATATCTCATCAATTATTGTATTTAATAATAGAACTTACATATGATATTGATAAATAATTATCAGTATAAGTATTTTGATTTATTTTATAATCGATGTACCCACTTGTATATAAGGCTTCTCGCTATATATCGTTCTTTTTAACCGTTAAAATTCCAATGTTTTTATAGTTTATTTACAATAAAATCTTGTTGCTTTCTTTTTGAAATTATGTCAATATATTAACGAAAGCAAGTGTTCTCACTGTCTGTAAGAGACTTATCCATAACGCTCTTAATGGCAGTAAATAAATTTAAGAAAAACGGAGGTAACACAATGAAAGGCTTTGCAATGCTAGAGATTGGCAAAACTGGTTGGATTGAAAAGGAACGTCCAAAGTGTGGACCACTTGATGCTATTATCAAACCGCTAGCTTTATCCCCTTGCACTTCTGACATTCACACCGTATGGGAAGGTGCGCTAGGCGACAGACACAACATGATTCTAGGTCACGAAGGTTGCGGAGTTGTTGAAGAAGTTGGAGAACTCGTTAAAGACTTTAAGGTTGGTGACCGTGTAATGGTTGCTGCTATCACTCCAGATTGGTCTTCACTAGAGGCTCAGGGTGGATACCCTATGCACTCCGGCGGAATGCTATCTGGATGGAAGTTCTCAAACTTCAAAGATGGTGTATTCGGTGAATATTTCCACGTAAATGATGCAGATGGAAATCTTGCACACATGCCAGAGGCTGTTTCCCCAGAAGAAGCTTGTATGCTATCTGACATGGTTCCTACTGGATTCCACGGCGTTGAGCTCGCAGACATTCAGTTCGGTGATACTGTGCTAGTTAATGGAATTGGCCCTGTGGGTCTGATGAGCGTTGCTGGAGCAAACCTAAAGGGTGCTTCAAGAATCATCTGCGTAGGTACAAGACCTGCTTGCAGAGAGGCTGCTAAGAAGTATGGTGCAACTGATTTTATCAGCTACAAGGAAGGCTCTATCGATGAGCAGGTTCTTGAACTAACTGGTGGCAAGGGAGTAGACAAGGCTATCGTTGCTGGTGGCGGAGTTGAATCCTTCGATCCTATCATCAAAGCTCTTAAGCCAGGTGGAAAGATTGGTAACGTAAACTACCTGGGTTCTGGCACCTACGTAACAATTCCTCGTGTTGAGTGGGGATGCGGAATGGGTCACAAGATGATCACAGGTGGACTCATGCCAGGTGGTAGACTAAGACTCGAGAAGCTAGCTAGCCTAATCGAAGTTGGTAAGCTAGATGTTAGACACCTCATCACACACAGATTTGATGGCTTTGAACACGTTGAAGATGCACTTATGCTCATGAAGGATAAGCCTGCTGACCTAATCAAGCCAGTTGTTAATATCGGCAAATAGAGCTGAATCCCCCGGCCTTGATGGATGTCTCTAAAGCATTTCCCGTGCGGTCGGGGGTTTATTTTATACAAAACGAATCTATTTGCGAAAAGGATTTATTTTATGAAGGTACTGATTATTTCTGGTTTTCTAGGAGCTGGAAAAACTACGTTTATCAAAGCGATGTCTAATACATTAAATCGAGATTTCGTAATCCTCGAAAATGAGTATGCTTCGCTTAATGTTGACGAAGATATTCTGAAGGAAGAATCGGGACTCAGCGTGTGGGAACTCACCGAAAAGTGCATTTGCTGCAGTGGCAAGACCGATTTTGCCTTAAACATCCTTACAATTGCAAATTCCATTGCCCCAGAATATCTAATCGTTGAACCCACTGGCGTCGGTTACCTTTCTAATGTTATAAATAATATTTCGCAAATTGAATATGAGCAGATTGAAATGCTGGCACCGATTACTATCATTGACCCAAACAGGTTTTTCCAGCACATCGACGAATATCACGAACTACTTACCGACCAGATAAAATGTGCAGATACTATTATCTTATCAAAATGTGATAAGTCAATCGATGTTGATATAGAGGCAGTTGTCTCTGCAATAAAGACTATTAACGGTGATGCAAATATTATCAGCAAGCATTATAGCAATTTGCCACAGTCTACATGGGAGGAGTTTCTGCTTCGAAAGAGAGATGGCAGCATTGAGATTCCTAAGGTTCAGGAGGAGACTGAGTTCGAGAGTATCAGTGTTCCTAATGCAGAGCTTCCTTCTATCGGTGAGATTGTATTCTTCCTAGAGGATTTGATTAGAAAGAGATATGGAAATATCATTCGTGCCAAAGGCACTATGGGTGTTTCGGACACCTTGATTAGATTCGATATCTCTGACGGTAACTATGCTATTTCTCAGGCGGACCCAGACTCAAAGCGAGGTTGCGTATTCATCGGTGATGACATCAAAACTGGTGATTTGAGAATTAAATTACTGCCGATTAGCTTTGAAAGACCTAGCTTTGGTAAACTGAGAAAAGCAGCCACCAGATAAAAAGAAGTGAGCAATAAGCTCACTTCTTTTTATATTTATGACTATTTAGGATGTAATTTATATAAAGCTTGGTTTTTATAGAATGTCTATTACCTCGCCTGAAAGCGCTTTATTCATACTTCTAACCGCACAGAATTTTCCACACATACTGCAAGTATCGGAGTGATCTTCCTCTGGCATTCTTGACTCTCTTATTGCTTTTGCCGTCTCTGGATCAAGCGCCTCTAGCCACTGTGCATCCCAATCTAGTTCTCTTCTAGCCTTCGCCATTCTATCGTCCTGGTCACGGGCTCCTGGAATACCCTTAGCAATATCCGCAGCATGAGCAGCTATTTTACTAGCGATGATACCGTCATGAACGTCATCTACATTTGGCAGTGCAAGGTGTTCTGCCGGTGTAACGTAACATAGGAACGCAGCGCCTGACCAGGCAGCAATAGCACCTCCTATAGCAGCTGTAATATGATCATATCCTGGAGCAATATCTGTAACGAGAGGTCCGAGCACATAGAACGGTGCACCCTTACACAGGGTCTCCTGAATCTTCATGTTCGCCTCAATCTGATCCATTGGAACGTGTCCAGGACCCTCTATCATAACCTGAACATCCCTAGCCCACGCTCTATCTGTCAGCTCACCGAGTCTAATTAGCTCTTCAATCTGGCAGTTATCTGTCGCATCCGCTAGGCAGCCGGGTCTGCATGCATCACCTAGGCTTATCGTTACATCGTGCTCTCGACAGATTTCAACAATTTCATCAAAGTATTCGTAGAATGGATTTCTTCGCCTGTCATGGTCATCCACGCAAATACAAGGCTTCCACCTCTACTAACGATATTCATTTTACGAGTACCGTTTTTAATCTGCTCAATCGTCTTGCGCGTTATTCCACAGTGAAGAGTTACGAAGTCTACACCATCTTCAGCATGCATCCTGATAACATCCAGAAAATCCTGTGCCGTTAGGGTATTTAAATCTCTTTGATAATGGATTACAGAATCGTATACCGGAACTGTTCCGATCATCGCTGGGCATTCGGTGCAGAGTTTCCTTCTAAATGGCTGCGTGTCACCATGACTTGATAAATCCATGATTGATTCCGCACCGAGCTGAACCGCTCTCATAACCTTCTTCATCTCAATATTGTAGTCCTTGCAGTCTCTGCTTATGCCGAGATTCACATTCACCTTCGTCCTCAGCATTCCTCCAACACCATTTGGGTCTATCGATGTGTGGTGGATATTTGCAGGGATAACCATCTTACCCTCCGCAAGTAACGGTAGTAGCTCATCTACTGAGCGATTTTCTTTTGCAGCAACGAGCTTAAGCTCTGGTGTAACTATTCCCATTCTTGCTGCTTCTATTTGTGTCGAATAAGTTCTTGCCATTTCTTCCTCTTTTCCGCCTTTTTCAGGCCATTAATTATTTACCTAATTCCCTTTAAATTTCTTTCATTATCTCGCGAATGCTCCGTGATCTATCGAGCCATTTCCCGTCCCTATACGCATGTCACTCTTAAGAGCTGCCGTCACGTACTTCTTGCCTCTATCTATAGCCTCTTCAAGCGCATATCCTTTCGCAATATTGGCTGCTATTGAGCTAGATAGTGCACATCCCGTTCCATGCGAGCCTAGTGCCTCTATCCTCTCACCTTTAAATTCAGCAAAGCGATCAACTTTATCGCCTCCGCCATCAATCCACAAGTGATCCGTAGCGCCACGGCCTTCAGAGTGACCGCCTTTAACGAGCACGTTACAACCGCAACTCTTACCTATGAAGCATGCAAGCTCAGGTGCCGATGGATTTACCGTTTTCCCTTGAATCTCTACTAGAGATTTCGACCGAATTATAGTTAGACACCTATCTTCTCCATGCGAGTTATAACCTTCTATAATTTCGTGTATTCTCTCTGCCTCTGGTAGATTCGGTGTTACTAGCATCGATAATGGGAATAGCTTCTCAATCATGCATTTCATAACTTCTAAGCTTGCAAATTCCACTCCGCACGTCGGAGCGACTACGGGATCAAGAATTACATTTTCAAGACCGTACTGCTTAATTAACTCCACTATTGCATCAATCTGCCCGCTCGAAACAATCATGCCAATCTTTATGGCATCCGGCCTTATATCGCTCAGAACCTTATCAATCTGCCTGTATAGAAAATCATCTGGAACAGGCATAATATCTGATACACCCATAGTGTTCTGCACAGTAAGCCCAGAGATTGCACCCATCCCGTAGCAGCCCTCTGCAAATATAGTCTTGATATCTCCCTGAATTCCCGCACCGCCACTTGGATCGCTACCTGCAATTGATAGCACAGTAGGAATCTTCATATTTCTGTCCTCTCAGCTCTATTGCATAGTTCTTGAGAGGCATCTCTCAGTTTTCTTGCACTCCCCTCGATATCTTCTGATCCAAATAATGCTGAGATAACCGCCACTCCTACTAGTCCTCTGCCTGCTAGCACACCAATATTATCGCTATTGATGCCACCAATTGCGATAACAGGGATTTTTACAGAACTTGTTATCTGGTCGTACACCTCGAGATTCGGTAGTTTTACGGCATTTGCCTTTGAATTAGAGCCAAAAGCTGCTCCTACACCTATGTAATCAGCACCTTGAACTTCTGCAGCGAGCGCTTCTTCGAGATTGTGTGCAGTAGCACCAATAATTTTCTCATCACCTAATAGTTTCCTAGCTTCAGATATCGATCCATCGCTTAGCCCTAGATGAACTCCATTTGTATCTGATGCTTTACATATTTCTGCATCATCGTTGATTATCAGTAGAACTCCTGCTTCATCGCAGATGGGCTTAATCTCCGAAATAGTCTCAAGCAATTGCTGTTTACTCAAATGCTTTTCTCTAATTTGAACGCACGTCATGCCACCCTTAATAGCCTGAGCAACTGCTTCCGTATTGGTGCCATTTTTTAGGTTCTCACTACCGAATATGCCATATAGCTTCAACGATTCTGATAAATTCATACGATTGAAGGATTTTGACTCTCTTTCTTCCATTATTCTTAGCTCCTTATGGATGGGAATTGCTACGAGCAATAAAAAATGTGTAACACCCGAGTTTGGGTATTACACATGTAATTCAGCACTCTCCCTCCGTTGGCATTATCCAAATCAGGTTCAGAGTCGTAATGTATTTCAACACTACCTCTCAGCGATATCGCTCCCCTTGCTCGTTATATTCATTTGTTTACTAAATAATTATATATCAACCTTATATGTGTTTCAATACAAAACCATCTATATAATTATTTTTCTTTCTGATGTAATCCACACATTTCAGATTTTATAGTGCCTTCTTGATAATCGCTGGCAGCTTCCTGCACTTAGCTTCGGAAATCGAAGCAATCGACACTCTCACACCCTTATCCATCGGTACGCAGTATACGTCACTCTCTTCAAGCTTAGAGCTTACAGCTTCTGGGTTTTCGCACGGAATGGACACGAAGAATCCCGCTCTAAATGGTACGATTTTGAGCCCAACCGCTTTAGATTCCTCTTCAAAAGCTTTTCCGCGCGCCAGCAGCATATCACGGAATTCTTTACGTTCTTCATCTACCTTTGCCAGCAGTTCTTGATCACTGTAAATCTTTACGATTACTTCCTGTGGTCCACGAGGTGAGTTAGACCAGCTAGATCTGCTGGAATATGAGCATACCTTTACGAATTCCTCTGCAACCTCTTCACTATCTGCTAAGCAGATCAAAGCTGCACATCTGAACCCGTAAAATGTAAATGTCTTCGATGCACTGTAAGCTAGAAGTGGTAGTACATTTCTCCTTAGTTTCTCGAGCTCTGGAAGGAATTCTCTTACCTGCTTCTCATCACCAGCAAAGTCGATATATGCAATATCCACCAGTAATGCAACAATCTTATCATCGGGCACTCTGTTGAGGATATCAACAACATTCTTCCACTCATCAAGGGAGAGAGAATATCCCGTAGGGTTGTTTGCAGGAGTGTTGAGAATCAGCACGAGTCTATCCTGGATGCGAAGTAGCTTGCTTACCTTGTACTCAAGATCTGCAAGGTTGAAATTGCCATCCTCGTCGAACATCTCAAAAGTCTCGAAGCCACGACCCTGCTCTGCTGCTATGTGCTTGTAGTTAGGCCAGCACCAATCGTGAGTTAGAATCTTATCTCCTGGACACGAGTAGTTTGCAATGGTATTTCTGAGCGAACCTGTTCCACCAGGAGTAGCAACCATACCTATGTGTCTAGAGGTTTCAAAATCTCCAAGTGCTGCCTTTGTAACCGCTTCTTTAAAACCTGGAATTCCAGCAATCGGAGCATACTCCGCATATTGAACAGGCTCAAGGCTCTTCACAGCCTCATCTACAGAAGATAGAACAATCAAATTACCATCGTCATCGAGGAGTGCACCAATAGTCGCATTTGCAACGTTATCATGGCCCTTCGCCTTAATTGCCGCCTTGGCTCTTCCGCTAATTCCAAATACCTTATCCTGTGCAGGAATCTCTCTGCTGTTAAGTGCTGCTAAACCCATCTTCTCACCTTTCTTTCGTATGCGACCAATCTCCATCATCTTGATATTGAAGCCCTTATCGCTAAACTTCTCCTCGTACTCCGTTCTGATATTATTTCATTGTATGGAGAAGCGTGTAAATCCCTAGTAAACTCACGAATTTTAAGATCCGACGCAATAACTTCATTGACAGAGTAGTTGAACAGATCCGTGTTGTCAGTCTTGAACCTTACAACTCCATCTTCCTTGAGCACGTCGAAATACTGATTGAGCTTGCCACGGTAAGTGAGCCTTTTCTTAGCGGAGTAATTCTTTGGCAGCGGATCACTGAAATTAAGGTATATTCCATCTAGTTCACTATCTATAAACCACTCGTGAAGATTCTCTATAAACTCTGGAATGAACACAACATTAGTCAGTCCAAGCTCATGCACTTTTTCCATAGCGCGGAGTAGCACGCTTTTATGACCTTCTACAGCAATGAAGAAATTATCTGGTTCACGAGAAGCAAGCTGGGAGATAAATCTGCCTTTGCCACATCCCACTTCCATGTAAATTCCATTGCTATTTCCTGCACGCTCTGCCCATTTACCGCGTATATTCTCTGGGTTGTACACCAATATATCTTCAAATCTGGCGTATTTTTCTTCCAGATTTTTTACTTTTCTCTGTCTCATATAATCTCCTAGTTTCTATAGATTAGAACTATATAAATCTGCTCGCTACAAGCATTACAAGGAATATTATTAGCAGCAGTGCTGCCACTACATCACGCTTCTCGAATCTAGTTTCGTTAAGCTTCGTCCTTCCTTCTCCGCCGCGGTAACAACGAGCCTCCATAGCAAGGGCAAGGTCTCCTGCAATTCTGAATGAGCTTACGAACAGTGGCACGATTATCGGGATTAGGCTTTTGGCCCGCTGAAATATATTTCCCGACTCGAAATCAGCTCCCCTAGATTGCTGTGCCTTTATTATTTTATCTGCTTCATCCATCAGTACAGGTATGAACCTAAGCGCAATGGTCATCATCAGTGCAATCTCATGTGAAGGTAGACCAAGTCTAGAAAAAGGACTGAGAAGTTTCTCAAGCCCATCGGTTAGTTCGGTCGGTTTCGTGCAGTAGGTGAGTAGCGAAGTACCTATAATTAGCAGTACTAGCCTTATGCCCATAAATGCAGCCCTATATAGTCCCTCATAGGTAATCCTCAGGAATTTCCACTGCCACAGAATAGTTCCATCCATCATAAATATGTTTAGCACCATCGTAAATACAATAATCAGCACTATCGCCTTAAGCCCCCGCACCATGTACGAGAACGGAACCCGCGACAGCTTAATTACTATTCCAACTGCAACCGCTGCAATTGCAAATCCCCAAAGCTTATTTACCAGAAAGAGTCCGACGAGATACGCAAATACACCAAGTACCTTAGTGCGCGCCTCCAGCCTATGAATCGGAGATTCTACCGGATAATACTGACCAAGTGTTATGTCTTTAATCATACTATCTTTACCTCTCCTTTAACTGCTTCGCGATATATTTCGCAGCTTCTCTCTCTTCAAATAGGTTCGAACTCAAAATCCAGCTCCCTCGACACTTCGTAGAGAATCTCTGTTACAGGCGGTACGCTTAGCCCCATATCTTTAAGTTCGCCAGCCCTTGCAAATACCTCCTTTGGAGTTCCACTTATCACCAGTCTTCCTCCGTTCATGACGATGATACGGTCAGAAAGTTCAGCTATATCCTTCATGTTATGAGACACGAATACAACTATTAGGTTTCTATCCTGTCTTAGCTTCTTTATCACTTCCAACATATCCTGCTTAGATGCTGGATCGAGTCCTGCAGTCGGCTCATCAAGTATGAGAACCTTTGGCTTCATCGCGAGTACGCCAGCGATGGCAACTCTTCTCTTCTGCCCACCAGATAGCTCAAATGGTGATTTCTCAGCCACAGCATCGTAGTCGAGCCCAAGTAATTCAATCGACTCTCTGACAATATCAGGAATCTCGACTTCAGGCACTCCCAGGTTCCTCGGACCGAAAGCCACGTCTTTCGCTACAGTTTCTTCGAATAGTTGGTATTCAGGGTACTGGAACACAAGCCCTACATTTTTACTTATATCAACCTTCTTGACTGAACCGTCCCCGATATTCATGTCAGAAACGATTATTTCACCAGAATGAGGCTTCAGTAGTCCGTTCATGTGCTGAAGCAGGGTCGACTTTCCAGAGCCTGTATGCCCTATAACGCCAATGCATTCGCCATCCTCAATCTCGAACGAAACATCATCAAGTGCAACGGTCTCTCCTGGTAGTCCCTTTGAATATATATGTGTTAGATGTCTTGCAGTTATCGACATAATGTGTCCACCAAATCATCCTTATTAATAATCTCTCGAGATACATCTATTCCGTTCTCGATAAGTTCATTTCTCAGTAAAACCGCTGCTGGAATCTCAAGTCCTGCAGACTTAACCAGCGAAGTGTCTCTAAATAGCTCCTCCGGTGTTCTATCAGCAAGTAACCTTCCAGACTTCATGACTAGCACTCGGTCCGCTTCAGCTACCTCTTCCATAAAGTGAGTTATCAGTACAATGGTGATGCCCTGACTATTAAGGTCTCTAATCACCTTCATAACCTGACTGCGTCCCTTGGGATCAAGCATTGCCGTCGGTTCATCGAATACAATACAATCAGGCCTCATAGCAACAGCACCTGCGATTGCAACTCTCTGCTTCTGACCACCCGACAGTTTGTGTGCTTCACGATGGCGATATTCATACATCCCAACTGCTTTAAGTGCATTTTCCACTCTGTTTCTTAGTTCAGGATTCTCTATCCCGAGATTCTCAGGTCCAAAGGCAACTTCGTCCTCAACCATTGATGATACAATCTGATTATCAGGATTCTGAAATACCATGCCGATTTTCTTTCTGATATCCCAAATTAAATCATCGTCCTTCGTATCCATCCCATCAACAAGTATCTCGCCTTCAGTAGGTAGTAGAAGCCCGTTGAGGCATCTTGCAAATGTTGATTTGCCCGACCCATTTGACCCGGCAATCGCAATGTATTCACCGCGGGTTACATCAATCGAAACATGATCAATAGCAAGGCTCTGATTATCGGCCCCCTTCTCTCTAGCATATTCATAAACTAAGTCTTTTACTGTAATAAAATTTGCCATAATGCCTCCAATTTTTAATTATATATTAGCTCCAAAAGTATGGCAATGATATGAAGGAAATGTAAGCAAATAAATAAGCCGAAGGCTATGCCTTCGGCTCTTGTTCGCAATGGCTACAACGAACGTTTTCAGATGTATCAGAAATTCCCCTATTTCCGACACTATAAAATCTGTATTTCAACCCTTTTCACTTATTGACAACCAAATTATAGTTGACCAGATTTCAATTGTCAACAACTAATTTGTATGTTTTCACAAACTTTTTGTGTACCGCCGCATAGTTATTGTAATATTTTCTATTTTACTTAGAATCTAGCCCCACTGCAGGCCAACTTTGCTGTCTTTTGCCTTATCATATATTAGCTTCGCAATTACGAGGTCAAGAATTCCAAGACCTACATTCTTGAAAATGATAATCTCATCGTCAGACTCTCTGCCAGCAATCTTTCCAAGCATATATTCACCGATATCTCCAGTGAGATCTGCCTCTGTTACAATTCCTTCTCTGAGTGGAATCTGAATATCTGCCGACTCAGCTATACAAGCATCCTTCGAGTCAAAGTAAATCTTGTCTGCCATCTTGAATAGCTCTGGGTCTATTTCGTTCATCTCAGCTGTGTATGAGCCAACACCACTTACAACCGCCCCTTTCTTAACACGTTTGGCATCAAATACAGGCTTAGTAGCAACCGTTACAACTACGATTATATCGGCGCCATCTACAGCTTCATTTGCATCGCTGTATGAAACTAGCTTAACCCCGCTATCCTTGAATCGTTCAGACATCTTGCCACAAATTTCTCAGTCTTGGCAAGATCTCTAGCCACAATTTTAACCTCACTTAGATTGCATGCAGCAAGCATAGCCTCAAGCTGGCACTCCGCCTGACCACCAGTTCCAATAAGACAACCGATCTTCGCATCCTTTCTCGCAAACAATCTAAATGCAGCACCAGATGCCGCACCCGTACGGAATTTAGTGATAAAGCTTCCATCCATAAGTGCTATCACTTCGCCATTCTTATCATCCATGAGGAGAACCTGACCGATAGTCGTAGCCTCACCGCGCTCTCTATTTCCTGGAAAAATATTTACTATCTTAATACCCGCTGCTCCAAGATCCGAACTATATGCAGGCATAAATGCAAAGTTGCCCCTACCTTCATCGGCAGCGAGAACCTGCCTTAGAGGAACTACTGCATTTCCACTTGAAAAAATCTTATACGCCTCGATATTTGAATCTATCGCATCATTCATATCGAATACTGTTCTGATGTCTTGTTCATTAAGTAGTAACATTGAAGCCTCCTTTATTTTAACTTTATCTCGGCAACGACAGGATTGTGATCACTGTTTGAAGCCAAGCTCTAACGTCTTGCAATAATTCATCTCTATATTAGATGAATAAATAATTCCGTCAATCACATAATACTGGAACTTTGATTTATTCGATCCTTTAAGCGGTTTGTCGAGAGACCTGCATGTAGGATTAGTGCTATCCATCACGAAGTTAAGTGAGGAATCATACTCGCTTATATCGATAATACCCGGTTTCCATAGCCCCTTGGATATAGGATAATCGTCAGTGCTAACATTGTTGAAACTCTGGTTAAAGTCTCCACCAGCTATTACATAATTCCCTTTTGCAGCCTCTTGTTTAAGTATTTTATTGAGCGCCTTAGTTTGTGCCTTTTTCCCTTCACCCTTATCGTATGCTTCCAGATGTAAGTTGATGTACACGAGTTCTTTGTTAGTCCCATGAACTTTAGTCCGCGTCACGAGCAAGCATCGTTTAAGATTTATGGTTCTTATCGGCCACTTAAATGATACTGGAAGGCTCACTCTTTTCGATGAATTCATCTCTAAAGTAGATAAAGTCATTAGTCCGCTATCCATCTTACCGAGTGGTGGAATTGGATATGGTACAAATGCAGCCTTGTAGTTTCTCGCGTAAGAATATTCGCAATTATTAAATACTTTACCGAGCTTCGCAACTTGATCAATGTGATATGTGCGACTTGAGTCCTTATCAATTTCCTGAATCAAGGTTATATCAGGCGACTCCTCCTCAATCTCTTTAGAAATAGCATTCATATTAGTCTTGACTCGCTTCTTGCTCGAAGTTATAACAGAGTCTCCACCATCCATAAAGAAGTCCGTATTGTCACCTAGTGCACCAAACCCGATGTTCCACGTCATAACCTTGAGGGTCTCACCCTTCTTTACCTCTTTAGTCCCATTTCCTTTAATATTTAATTTCTCAATTGAAGCAGGTTTATACTCTTTCACAGATATAAATGCTATAAGTCCCGCAAACGACAACATTAAAATAAACACGATTGCCACGAACACTTTATTATTTGCTTAATCGGTGATGCTGTCTCTGGCTTACTACGCATATGCAAACTCTCCTATACACAGTTGATTACTATTAATCATTTCTATAATAGAATACCATATATCGCATATATTGAACATAAAAACAGGGGCGTATGCGCCCCTGCTTCTTAATATTCTGGTGGTAGTCCCTCGTATTGTATCGATTACTCTACAATCTCTGTAACTACTCCCGGATCCTACTGTTCTTCCACCTTCTCTGATAGCGAAACGTAGTCCCTCTTCGATAGCTACTGGTGTAATTAGCTCAATCTCCATTACTACGTTATCTCCAGGCATGCACATCTCTGTTCCTGCTGGGAGCTGTAGGTCTCCTGTTACGTCTGTTGTTCTTAGGTAGAACTGTGGTCTGTATCCATTGAAGAATGGTGTGTGTCTTCCACCCTCTTCCTTCTTTAGTACGTATACCTGTCCCTTGAACTTTGTGTGTGGGTGAATTGATCCTGGCTTCGAGAGTACCTGTCCTCTTTCGATTTCATCTCTCTGTACTCCTCTGAGAAGTGCTCCGATGTTGTCTCCTGTTTCAGCTGCATCAAGAGTCTTCTTGAACATCTCTACTCCAGTTACGATTACCTTTCTCTTCTCTTCGCTTAGACCTACGAGCTCTACCTCGTCTCCTGTCTTGAGTGTTCCTCTCTCAACTCTTCCTGTTGCTACTGTTCCACGACCTGTGATTGAGAATACGTCCTCGATTGGCATTAGGAATGGCTGATCGTTTGCTCTCTCTGGCTCTGGAATGTATGTGTCTACTGCTTCCATTAGCTCGCAAATCTTATCTCCCCACTCACCGCTTGGATCTTCTAGTGCCTTTAGCGCGGAGCCTCTTACGATTGGTGTGTCATCTCCTGGGAACTCATACTCATCTAGTAGCTCTCTTACTTCCATCTCTACGAGGTCTAGTAGCTCCTCATCGTCTACCATATCGCACTTGTTCAGGAATACGATGATGTATGGTACGCCTACCTGTCTAGATAGCAGGATGTGCTCTCTTGTCTGAGGCATTGGTCCATCTGTTGCTGCTACTACGAGGATTGCTCCGTCCATCTGAGCTGCTCCTGTAATCATGTTCTTTACATAGTCAGCGTGTCCTGGGCAGTCTACGTGTGCGTAGTGTCTGTTTGGTGTCTCATACTCTACGTGTGCTGAGGAAATCGTGATTCCTCTTGCCTTCTCTTCTGGTGCCTTGTCGATCTGGTCGAATGCTACGTCTGCTCCGAGTCCATATCTGTTGTGAAGAGTCTTTGTGATTGCTGCTGTTAGAGTTGTCTTGCCGTGGTCAACGTGGCCGATTGTACCGATGTTGATATGTGGCTTGGTTCTCTCATACTTCTGCTTTGCCATAATAATTTCTCCTATTTAGAATTATTTGAAATAATTTTTTGTAAAATTTATATTCTCTCCGATAAATTCAGTGAGCTTATAGATTATTTTGCAACCTTCTCTTTCAAGCTCTCTGGTAGCTTGTCGAAGTGGTCAAACTGCATTACGTATACACCACGACCCTGTGTCTTAGAACGTAGGTCTGTAGCATATCCGAACATCTCGGATAGCGGAACGAATCCTCTTACGACAGCAGCACCATTGTTGATATCAGATCCTTCGATAGATCCTCTTCTTGAGCTGATGTCACCGATGATGTCTCCCATGTTGTTCTCAGGTACAGTAACCTCTACCTTGAAGATTGGCTCTAGTAGGACTGGCTTTGCCTTCTTGCAAGCTTCCTTGAATCCCATAGTAGCTGCAATCTTGAATGCCATCTCAGATGAGTCTACTTCGTGGTATGAACCGTCGTATAGATCTACACCAACGTCTACTAGCTGGTAGCCAGCAACAGGTCCGTTCTGCATTGCTGCCTCCATTCCCTCCTGAATCTTAGGGATGTATTCCTTAGGAATAGCTCCTCCTGTGATGGAGTTCTTGAACTCGAATCCAGCGCCTGCTTCTCTTGGATATAGTCTAAACTTAACGTGTCCGTACTGACCAGAACCACCGGACTGTTTCTTGTGCTTGTAATCTTCATCAACCTCAACAGTAATAGTCTCTTTGTAGGATACCATTGGCTTACCTACGTTAGCCTCTACCTTGAACTCTCTGAGAAGTCTGTCAACGATGATTTCTAGGTGAAGCTCACCCATTCCAGCGATGATAGTCTGTCCAGTCTCTGGGTTAGTGTATGTTCTGAATGTTGGATCCTCTTCAGCCAGCTTAGCAAGAGCGATACCCATCTTCTCCTGACCAGCCTTGGTCTTAGGTTCGATAGCGATCTCGATTACTGGATCTGGGAATTCCATAGACTCGAGAATGATTGGCTTCTTCTCGTCACAGAGCGTGTCTCCAGTTGTAGTCTGCTTTAGACCTACAGCTGCAGCGATATCTCCTGAGTAAACCTTTTCAATCTCTTCTCTGTGGTTCGCGTGCATCTGAAGGATTCTTCCGATTCTCTCACGCTTACCCTTAGTTGCATTGTATACGTATGAACCAGTCTCAAGTGTTCCAGAGTAAACTCTGAAGAACGCGAGCTTTCCTACGTATGGGTCTGCTACAATCTTGAACGCAAGTGCAGAGAATGGCTCCTTGTCGCTTGCGTGTCTTACATCCTCTTCTTCTGTATCAGGATTTATACCACCGATTGAAGGAATGTCTGTAGGTGCTGGCATGTAGTCAACTACACCGTCTAGCATCATCTGAACACCTTTGTTCTTGTATGCAGATCCGCAGAATACAGGGAAAATATTTCCTGCGATAGTCTCTCTTCTGATAACTGTCTTGAGTTCCTCAATTGAGATTTCTTCTCCCTCAAGGTACTTCATAGTCAGTTCTTCATCGAGCTCAGCAACAGCCTCGATCATCTTGTCATGCCAAGCCTGTGCTTCTCCCTTCATGTTCTCAGGGATGTCTACGATTGTGAACTCCTTACCTGTAGCGTCGTTCTTATCATATACCTCAGCCTTCATCTCGATAAGGTCGATAATTCCCTCGAACATGTTCTCAGAACCGATCGGAATTTGAACAGGTACAGCGTTAGCTCTTAGTCTATCGTGAATAGTATCGATTACGTGGAAGAAGTTAGCTCCTAGGATGTCCATCTTGTTAACGAAGATCATTCTTGGAACGTTGTACTTCTCAGCCTGTCTCCATACTGTCTCTGACTGAGGCTCAACACCTTCCTTAGCACTTAGTACCATTACCGCACCATCGAGTACACGTAGAGATCTCTCTACCTCAACAGTAAAGTCAACGTGTCCAGGTGTGTCGATAATGTTAATTCTTGTGCCGTTCCACTGAGCGGTTGTAGCAGCAGAGGTAATTGTAATACCACGCTCCTGCTCCTGAGCCATGAAGTCCATGGTAGCAGCACCGTCATGAGTCTCACCGATCTTATGAGTCTTTCCTGTATAATAAAGGATTCTCTCGGTAGTTGTTGTCTTACCGGCGTCGATATGAGCCATGATTCCAATATTTCTGGTATTTTCTAGAGTAAATTGTCTAGCCATAAATCCTCCTTCCTGCTTTTATCTAATCTTTGTCAGGTGTATCATCTCAGATTACCACCTGTAGTGTGCAAACGCCTTGTTAGCCTCAGCCATCTTATGAGTATCTTCTTTTCTCTTCACAGATGCACCTGTGTTGTTAGAAGCGTCCATAAGCTCATGAGCTAGTCTCTCAGCCATAGTTCTCTCACCTCTAAGTCTTGTAAACTTTGTGAGCCAACGTAGAGCGAGAGTCTGTCTTCTCTCTGGTCTAACTTCGATAGGAACCTGATAGTTTGCACCACCGACTCTTCTTGCTTTAACTTCTAGTACAGGCATGATGTTGCTCATTGCCTTCTCAAATACTTCCAGCGGTTCTTCACCAGTGGATTCTTTGATCTGGTCAAATGCATCATAAACGATTGCCTGGGCTACGCCCTTCTTACCGTCTAGCATGATGCTGTTGATCAGCTTCGAAACCACTACGCTACCGTATACTGGATCTGGAAGTACTTCTCTCTTTGGTACGTTACCTTTTCTTGGCACTTCTCTTCCCTCCTTAGGTTCACGGGGTACTCGGCCTGTTTCTGTCGCTGGCCGTGTGCGCCTTAATATCATATATTAAGGACAATATCCCGAAATCAATTACTTCTTAGGTCTCTTTGCTCCATACTTGGAACGTCCCTGACCACGACCCGATACGCCAGCAGCGTCAAGTGTTCCTCTAACGATGTGATATCTCACACCAGGGAGGTCCTTAACTCTTCCGCCTCTGATTAGTACAACACTGTGCTCCTGTAGGTTATGACCGATTCCAGGAATGTATGCTGTTACTTCGATACCGTTAGTCAAGCGAACTCTGGCAACTTTTCTTAGCGCAGAGTTAGGCTTCTTAGGAGTTACAGTCTTAACTGCAACGCATACTCCCCTCTTCTGAGGCGAATTTACATCAGTAAGAGTCTTCTTAAGGTTGTTCATGTTCTTTCCAAGAGCTGGTGAACCTGACTTCTTAACTGCACTCTTTCTGCCCTGACGAACTAATTGGTTAATAGTAGGCATTATTGTCTCCTTTCTTATAAAATTTAACTCATTCAAACCAGCAGTGACCATATAGGCAGTCTCCGCTTAGTATATTGAACCTACATATTATAACAGCCGATGCATTGAATTGTCAATGCATCGGCTGTTTATTATACACGATTAATTTGTATGAATTGCGGACCAATTCCGCCTCTCATTACTCCTCCACACCGTCGTAAATCGATGATGACTGAGGCTGAACATTAGCTGATGGCATTTTGAGAACCATATTCTCATCATCGTAGTTAGAGTTCATAAGAGGCTCATTTTCGCCGTAATCAACATCAACTGCCCCGTAACGCTTCATGCCTGTTCCTGCAGGGATTAACTTACCAATCATTACGTTCTCCTTGAGTCCGTCAAGGTGGTCAGTCTTACCCTTAACCGCAGCATCTGTTAGGACACGAGTTGTCTCTTGGAACGACGCAGCAGATAGGAATGAGCTTGTAGCAAGAGCTGCCTTAGTGATACCAAGTAGCTGACGCTCGTATGTAGCTAGCTCACCCTCTTCTGGATCAATTTCAGCATTTGCGATGTTTATCTCATTGATGCTGTACATGCTTCCAGGAAGAAGATTTGTATCTCCCGCCTTTTCAATCTTGTACTTGGATAGCATCTGAGATGCGATAACTTCAACGTGCTTATCGTTGATGTCTACACCCTGCTGTCTGTATACTCTCTGAACCTCGCGTAGCAAGTACTCGTACACGCCCTGAACGCCGAGAATTCTCATTACATCGTGTGGATCAAGAGGGCCCTTTGTAATTTGGTCACCTGCATGTACAATGTCGCCAACCTTTACATTTAGTCTTGAACCATAAGAAATGATATACTCACGGTTGCCATCCTCCTCCTTAACGACAACGCTAGTTCTGTTGTCATCAGTCGGCTCGATGGATACAACCTCTCCGTCTCCTTCGCAAATTTCAGCTAGCCCCTTAGGCTTTCTAGCCTCAAACAGCTCCTCAACTCTTGGTAGACCCTGCGTGATATCGCTTCCAGCTACACCACCAGTGTGGAACGTTCTCATAGTCAACTGTGTACCCGGCTCACCGATAGACTGAGCAGCAATGATACCAACAGTCTCACCAGGGAGAACTGCAGTTCCAGTAGCAAGATTTCTGCCGTAGCACTTAGCACAAACTCCATGCTCAGCCTGACAAGTCATGACAGATCTGATCTTAACCACTTCTACACCAGCTGCCTCAATCGCTTCAGCAATATCATCCTCGATGAAATCACCTTCAGCAGCGAGAACTTCGCCAGTCTCTGGATGCACGACAGCCTCAGTTACGAATCTGCCTGCGATTCTCTGCGATAGTGGCTCGATTACTTCCTTGCCATCTGTAAATGCCTTAATCTCAACGCCTTCTTCTGCGCCACAGTCATCTTCAGTTACGATTACACTATGTGAAATATCAACAAGTCTTCTTGTTAGATATCCAGAGTCAGCCGTACGAAGCGCAGTATCCGCGAGACCCTTACGAGCACCGTTCGATGAAATGAAGTATTCCAGGATAGATAGCCCCTCACGGAAGTTAGCCTTGATAGGAATTTCTACCGTGTGTCCTGTCGCATTCGCCATAAGTCCTCTCATACCGCCAACCTGGCTAATCTGAGATTTGTTACCTCTGGCTCCAGAGCTCGCCATGATGAACAGGTTGTTGAGAGGTCCTAGAGAATCCATCAGAGCATCAGCAACCTGATCAGTTGCGTCCTTCCAAGTCTTGATAATTCTCTCATAACGCTCTCTGTCTGTCATCAGACCACGTCTGTATGCAGCCTCGAACTTATCTACCTGCTTATCAGCTTCTGCAACGATTTCGGCCTTCTCTTCAGGCACTTCCATGTCGGATACACTTATTGTAACAGCCGCCTTAGTTGAATAGTGGTAACCGATGCTCTTTACATAGTCGAGCATGAGAACCGTTCTAGTATTCCCATGTTTCTTAAAGCACTTGTCGATAATAACGCCAAGCTTCTTCTTATCGCAGAGGAAGTCTACCTCGAGTGAATACGGATCTTCGTCTCTATTTACAAAACCCATGTCCTGAGGGAGCCCTTGATTGAAGATAAATCTACCTACTGTAGACTCTACCAGCTTTCCTGGATCCCCAGGGAACGCCTGTCTTCTAACCTTAACCTTTGCGTGAATTCCTACAGCATGATTTCTGTATGCCATGAGCATCTCATCTATATCTGCAAAGCACTTACCGTCACCTTTCTCGTTCTCAAGGTTACGAGCCTCTGTACCCTCATGAGTGAGATAGTAACTTCCGAGAATCATATCCTGAGTTGGAATTGTGATAGGCGAGCCATCCTTAGGAGCAAGGATATTGTTAACTGATAGCATGAGAAATCTAGCCTCTGCCTGTGCCTCTACGGATAGAGGTACGTGAACAGCCATCTGATCTCCGTCAAAGTCAGCATTGAACGCTGTACAAACTAGCGGATGAAGCTTAATAGCCTTACCCTCTACCAGAACCGGCTCGAAAGCCTGAATTCCAAGTCTGTGCAGTGTCGGAGCACGGTTAAGAAGTACCGGATGATCCTTGATTACGTAGTCGAGAACATCCCATACCTCTGACTTCATCTTCTCAACCATCGTCTTTGCACTCTTAATATTGTGTGCAAGTTCCTGCTCTACAAGCTCCTTCATGATGAATGGCTTGAACAGCTCTAGCGCCATCGTCTTAGGAAGTCCGCACTGATAGAATTTCAGTTCAGGTCCTACTACGATTACGGAGCGTCCAGAGTAGTCAACACGCTTGCCGAGCAGGTTCTGACGGAAGCGTCCCTGCTTACCCTTTAGCATGTCAGATAGTGACTTAAGCTGTCTACCAGCAGCACCAGTAACCGCTCTGCCTCTTCTGCCGTTATCGATTAGAGAATCAACTGACTCCTGAAGCATTCTCTTCTCGTTTCTAACGATGATGTCAGGTGCTCCGAGCTCGAGCAGCTTCTTAAGTCTGTTGTTTCTGTTGATAACTCGTCTGTATAGGTCGTTAAGGTCAGATGTAGCAAATCTGCCACCCTCTAACTGAACCATAGGTCTAAGATCAGGTGGAATTACAGGAACTACATCGAGAATCATCCACTCAGGTCTGTTATCAGACTGCTTAGAGCCTCTATAACTTCTAGCCTCTTAACTAGACGAATTCTCTTCTGTCCAGTTGCCTTCTTAAGCTGTTCTCTAAGAAGTTCAGTTTCCTCATCGACATCGATATTTTCTAGCAGCTTCTTGATAGCCTCTGCACCCATCGCTGCCTCGAAGTTCTTTCCATAAATCTCGCGAGCTTCGTTATACTGATTCTCTTCGATAATCTGCTTGTACTCGAATGGAGTCTCTCCTGGATCAGTTACGACATATGCTGCAAAATACAGCACTCTCTCTAGCTGCTTAGGAGTGATATCGAGCACGAGACCGATTCTTGAAGGGATTCCCTTGAAGTACCAAATATGAGATACCGGGCTAACAAGCTGAATGTGTCCCATTCTCTCTCTTCTAACTTTGGACTTCGTTACTTCAACTCCGCAGTAAGGGCAAACGATGCCCTTAAAGCGAATTTTGTTGTATTTTCCACAGGAGCACACCCAATCCTTAGTAGGTCCGAAAATCTTCTCACAGAAGAGTCCGTCTCTTTCAGGCTTGAGAGTTCTGTAGTTGATAGTCTCAGGCTTTGTTACCTCACCGTGAGACCACTCAAGCATCTTTTCTGTTGAAGCCAACTTGATCTGTAGGGATTCAAAATTTCTAAGATCTTGATTGTTATCGTTTTTAGTCATGTTTCCCCCCTTAATTATTCATCAATAGCTTCGTCGCTTGTGCCAATTATTTCGTCAAGGCTTACCAACTCTGGTTCCTCGTCGTCATCTATAATCGCTGGTACATCTTCATCAACACCTAGCGCTGCTGAAAGTGTATTCAGAATATCTAGATCTGGCTCTTCATCGAAGTCTGTCGTTTCAACGAACTCATCATCCTCATTCTGCTTTAGACGAAGTTCCTCTTCGTGCTCACGTTCACGCTCATGCATAGCCTCTGTACGTCTATCAGCTTCCTTGAGCATGCGATCTACTGAAGCAGGTTCATCGAACTCGGATGTATCCTTGAGCTTGATTTCCTTGTTGTCGCCAGACATTACTCGAACATCGAGCGATAGCGCCTGTAGTTCCTTGATGAGAACCTTGAATGACTCTGGGATACCAGGCTTTGGAATGTTGTTGCCCTTTACGATAGCTTCGTAAGTCTTAACACGTCCGATGATATCGTCAGACTTAACTGTCAGTATCTCCTGAAGTGTATAAGCAGCTCCATAAGCCTCGAGTGCCCATACTTCCATCTCTCCAAATCTCTGTCCACCGAACTGAGCTTTACCACCAAGTGGCTGCTGAGTTACTAGCGAGTAAGGACCCGTACTTCTAGCATGAATCTTATCGTCTACAAGGTGGTGCAGCTTGAGCATGTACATGTAGCCGACAGTTACTGGATTATCGAAGTACTCCCCAGATCTACCGTCTCTGAGTCTAAGCTTGCCAGTCTTAGGGTGGCCGCAATCGTCAAGCATGTTGATTACGTCAATCTCACTAGCTCCGTCAAATACTGGTGTTGAAATATACCAGCCCTTTGTCTTGGCTGCTAGTCCTAAGTGAACCTCGAGTACCTGTCCTACGTTCATTCGGGAAGGTACACCCAGTGGGTTGAGCATTACCTGTAATGTCTCACCATCTTCTTTGAATGGCATATCCTCTTCCCGGAAGAATTCTGGAGATTACACCCTTGTTACCGTGACGACCAGCCATCTTATCTCCAACGTTGATCTTTCTCTTGGTAACTACGTAAACTCTTACAATCTTATTTACTCCTGGTGGGAGTTCAGAGCTATTCTCTCTTGTAAATTCTCTTACATCGATGACAATACCCGTCTCACCGTGAGGAACTTTGAGAGAAGTATCTCTTACTTCCTTGGACTTCTCACCAAAGATCGCACGAAGCATTCTAACCTCTGCAGTTAAATCGGTCTCGCTCTTAGGTGTCAGTTTTCCTACAAGAATATCAGAAGACTTAACTTCTGCACCTATTCTGATGATTCCATTCTCATCGAGCTCCTTTAGAGCTTCTTCGCTAAGGTTAGGAATATCTCTTGTAATCTCTTCTGGTCCAAGCTTTGTATCACGAGCTTCACACTCGTACTTAACTATGTGTAGCGATGTTAAAACATCATCCATGAGAAGTCTCTCGTTAAGGATAATAGCATCCTCGTAGTTGTATCCTTCCCATGTCATGAATCCAATAAGCAGGTTCTTACCTAGCGAAATCTCACCGAGATTAGTCGATGGTCCGTCTGCTAGAACCTCTCCTGCATCAACATGTTCGCCACACGCAACGATAGGTCTCTGGTTGATACAAGTTCCCTGGTTGGATCTCTTGAACTTGAGTAGCTTATACTCGTCAAGTTCGCCATTGTCATCTCTACGAACCTTTACGTACTGAGCATCAACAAATTCTATAGTTCCAGCGGCCTTTGCAAGGAGAACCGCACCAGAGTCGCAAGCAGCCTTGTACTCGATCCCAGTTCCAACGTAAGGAGCCTCAGTAACGAGTAGTGGTACAGCCTGTCTCTGCATGTTAGATCCCATCAGCGCACGGTTAGCGTCGTCGTTCTCAAGGAACGGAATCATCGCAGTAGCAACAGAAACTACCTGCTTAGGAGAAACGTCCATGTAGTCAACGCTTTCTTTCTTAGCAAGCGTGATCTCACCCTTAACGCCTCGTACTGCAACCTTGTTGTTAACGAAATGACCTTCAGCATCGAGAGGCTCGTTAGCCTGCGCTACAATCATCAGTTCTTCATCGTCCGCAGATAGATAATCTACCTGTTCAGTTACAACGCCAGTTTCCTTATCAACCTTACGGTATGGGGTTTCGATAAATCCATACTCGTTTATGATGCCATAAGTAGTTAGTGATCCGATAAGTCCGATGTTAGGACCTTCCGGTGTCTCTACTGGGCACATTCTACCGTAGTGTGTATAGTGAACGTCACGCACCTCAAATCCAGCTCTTTCTCTCGAAAGACCTCCTGGTCCAAGTGCGGAAAGTCTTCTCTTGTGTGTTAGCTCTGCAAGAGGGTTGTTCTGGTCCATAAACTGTGACAGCTGGGAGCTTCCAAAGAACTCCTTAACTGCTGCCGTTACAGGTCTAATATTGATGAGCTGCTGAGGAGTTGCATTCTCAGTAGTCATTCTCTCTCTAACAGATCTTTCCATTCTTGCAAATCCAATACGGAACTGGTTCTGCAGAAGCTCTCCAACTGATCTCAGTCTACGATTACCGAGATGGTCGATATCATCTGTCTCTCCGATTCCATAGGATAGATTTAGGAAGTAGCTCACAGATGCGATTATATCATCGTGGATGATGTGCTTTGGTGAAAGCTCGTTCTTGCGATTGGCAATAGCAGCCTTCAGCGCATCCTCATCTCCGTTTGCTTCTTCAATAATCTCCATCAGAACTGGGTAGTAAACCTTTTCTGACAGCTTATATGGAGCAAGGTCTAGGTCGATATACTTAGTTGGGTCAACGAAGTTATTACCGATAACCTTAACTACCTCATCGTCCTCAGTCTTGCTGTTTACATATGCATAAGCAACACCCGCATCCTCGATTTCCATAGCTCTCTTACGTGAGATGAACTCACCCTTTTCAACGAGAACTTCGCCAGTCGAAGGATCGACAATCTGCTCAGCCGCAATTGTCTCAACTAGTCTATTGTGGATACCAAGTTTCTTGTTGTACTTGTATCTACCAACCTTAGCTAGGTCGTATCTACGCGCATCAAATAGCAGCGAGTTAACCATAGACCTAGCATTCTCGACTGTTGGAGGATCTCCAGGTCTTAGTCTCTTGTATATTTCCTTAACGCCATCATCTGCATTCTTGGTGCTATCCTTTTCGAAAGTTCTTAGGAGAGCAGGAATTTCACCAAAGGTATCGATGATTTCTTCGTTTGATCCGAGTCCCATCGCTCTTAGGAACGATGTGAGAGGCAGCTTTCTGGTTCTATCAACTCTTACGTATAGAACGCCAGCTGAGTCAGTCTCATACTCGAGCCATGCTCCTCTGTTAGGAATAATAGTCGAAGAATAAAGCTTGTTATTCGACTTGTCGGTATCAAACTCAAAATACGGTCCTGGAGATCTTACGAGCTGTGTTACGATAGCTCTCTCCGCACCGTTATATATGAATGTGCCTTTTTCTGTCATCAATGGGAAATCTCCCATGAAAACATCTTGTTCCTTGATCTCAAGAGTCTCCCTGTTTATCAATCTTACCTTGACCGTCAGAGATGTAGCGTAAGTGGCGTCACGCTCCTTGCATTCCTCCTGATCGTATTTAGGTGTATCTGAGAAGGAGTAGTCAGCGAACTCTAGGCTCAAAGTATTGGTGGTATCCCTAATTGGAGATACATCTTCCAGAACTTCGGCTAGTCCCTCTTCGACAAACCACTTGTATGACTCAGTCTGGATATCAATGAGGTTTGGCATCTCGCAAACTTCATTGATTTTCGCAAAAGTCATACGTTCTTTCCTTCCAACTTTTACAGGTTTTGGCATGTTATCACTCCTTGTTATTTAAGAAAAAACGTCTCCATAGCAACTTACTATTATAGAGTAAGGTTGTAAATATTTCAAGCCCAGAGATGAGCATATTATGCATTTTTTGCAACTTTTCGCACTCTGGCAATCGAAAAACTACAAAAAACACATAATCTTGCCCGTCATCACAAAAGCAATACCCGATGTTGATAAATTGGATTTTGCAGCGAAAATGAGCCTCTTGTAAATAGCAAGAATTGGGCTCCCGAAATCAGGAGCCCAATCCAAAATTGTTGTGCTATTTAATTACTTAAGCTCTACTGTAGCTCCAACTGCCTCGAGAGCTTCCTTAAGTGCGTTAGCTTCGCCAGCTTCGATGTTCTCCTTAACGTTAGCAGGTGCTCCATCAACAAGCTCCTTAGCTTCCTTAAGTCCAAGACCTGTAGCTTCTCTAACTGCCTTGATAACCTTGATCTTCTGGTCTCCAGCGCTAGCAAGAACTACTGTGAACTCTGTCTGCTCCTCAGCAGCCTCTCCGCCGCCTGCAGCAGGTGCTGCAACTACAGCTGCAGCTGCAGATACTCCGAACTCCTCTTCACAAGCCTGAACGAGGTCGTTAATCTCAAGAATGGTCATACCCTTTAGGGCTTCAATGATCTGATTCTTATCCATTTTATTTCTCCTTTTGTCTAAATTTGCTGAAATATCAGCTTCTCGATACACCGATTAATCGGTAAAATTCTTAAAAATTGTTAGCTACTAATAGCTTATGCTTCAGCAGTCTCTCCTGCTGGAACTGCACCCTCATCAGCGATTGCCTTGAATGTTCTAACAAGCTGTGATAATGGTGACTGGATGCTTCCCATGAAACGAGCGATAAGCTCTTCTCTTGATGGGATATCTGCAAGCGCTTCAACCTGCTTAGCATCATAAACTGAGCCATCAACGTATCCGCCCTTGAATGACATCTTGTTGTACTGCTTCATAGCCTTCTTGAGAAGTCTAGCTGAAGATGTTGCATCCTCTTCGCAGAATGCGAATGCGCTAGATCCCTTCAGGGCTTCGCCAAGTCCTTCGTACTCAGTTCCGGCGATAGCACGCTTTACAAGTGTGTTCTTATATACAGTTAGGTTCACGCCGTTCTCTCTAAGAGTCTTTCTTAGTTCGTCAGCCTGAGCTACTGTAATTCCAAGATAGTCTACAACTACAACCGAGATTGATTTGTCAAATTTTGCCTTAATCTCATCGATAATTAGCTGTTTTGCGTTCTTTGCTTCTACAGACATTTGGTCTCCTTTCTTGAACACTGTTGTGCCCATAATTGTGGTTTAACCTATTCGGTCTTGTGTGCTAATACCAAGTACGGTACAAATAACCCCGCTGCGAGACAGCGGGGAACAAATTTATGTTTGTACCTCGGTGGGATATTAAGCTTTCGCTCCCACTGTCTACGGTTGATATTCGATTATTAACACCGGCCGACTATTAGCTTAGGGATGCTGTGCTGATCTTAACTCCAGGTCCCATTGTCGATGTAACAGTAACACTCTTGAAGTACTGACCCTTAGCAGCTGCTGGCTTAGCCTTAGCAACAACCTGGATTAGAGCGTTAGCGTTTTCAACTAGCTGCTCCTCAGTGAACGAGCACTTACCGATAATTACATGGATAATGTTAGCCTTGTCAAGACGGTACTCTACCTTACCTGCTTTGATCTCCTCAAGTGCCTTCTGTACGTCCATTGTTACAGTGCCTGACTTAGGGTTTGGCATGAGTCCCTTAGGACCGAGAACCTTACCTAGACGTCCTACAACGCCCATCATGTCCGGTGTAGCAACTACTGAATCAAAGTCGAACCAGTTTTCCTTCTGGATCTTTTCTGCAAGATCCTCTGCGCCTACATAATCTGCACCAGCTGCCTGGGCCTCTTCAGCCTTAGCACCCTTAGCAAAAACAAGAACCTTCTTGCTCTTACCTGTTCCGTGCGGAAGTACAGTTGCGCCTCTAACCTGCTGGTCTGCGTGTCTTCCGTCTACACCTAGGCGAATGTGCATCTCAACAGTCTCATCGAACTTCGCATTAGCAAAGCTCTTTACGTTCTTTACAGCTTCTGCAACATCATAAGTCTGTGTCTTGTCGAACGACTCCATGATTGCGCTGTATCTTTTGCTTTTCTTAGCCATAATTCCTCCTTGTGGTTCTATCGACATCTCTTAAAAATGTCTCCCACTGATTACTCTGTTACAGTAACTCCCATGCTGCGAGCAGTACCCTTGATCATATCAGTAGCTGCCTCAAGTGTAGCCGCATTGAGATCCTGCATCTTAGTCTTCGCAATTTCCTCTGCCTGAGCATATGTAATCGATGCAACCTTTGTCTTGTTAGGTTCGCCCGATGCCTTATCAATGCCTGCTGCCTTCTTGATAAGTACTGCTGCTGGTGGAGTCTTGCACACGAATGTGAATGATCTGTCTGTGTAAACTGTGATTACAACTGGAATGATCATTCCCTGCTGATCCTGAGTCTTAGCATTGAACTGCTTACAGAAGTCCATGATGTTAACACTCTTCTGACCTAGGGCAGGTCCAACTGGTGGTGCTGGTGTTGCTCCTCCTGCAGGGATCTGAAGCTTAATATAGCCGTCGATCTTCTTTGCCATCTTATTCTCCTTTCTCTGAGACTATAGCTCCCAGTTAGTTAAGTTTTCCCACCTGCGAGAACTCGAGCTCTACAGGTGTATCTCTACCGAACATCGATACCTTCGCCTTAACAATCTGCTTATCAGGACTGATATCCTCAACGATACCCATCTGACCTTCGAAAGGTCCACCGATAATGCGGATTGTGTCGCCAGTCTCAACATCCAGGTCGATGCGCATTTTCTCAACGCCCATCCTAACCACTTCTTCTTTAGTTAGTGGAATAGGATCCGAGCCGTGACCCACGAACCCTGTAACGCCCTCTGTGTTGCGCACTAGATACCAGGTCTCGTTGTTGACAATCATCTTGATGACTACATAACCAGGATAAAGCTTTCTAGTCTTGACCTTTCTCTGGCCATTCTTAATCTCGACTCTATCCTCAGTAGGAATCGTAACCTCAAGGATGAGATCCTGCATTCCTCTGTACTCTACCATCTTCTCGATGTTAGTCTTAACCTTGTTCTCATAACCAGAATACGTATGGATTACGTACCACTTAGCGGTACCATCGCCACGTAGACCTTCGCCCTCAAGTGGTGACAGCGTTGTGCCGCCCGTATTCAAGTTTTCGGTCTTCTCTGTCATGTATATCTCCTTCTAGCCTATTTCGATAGCGTAATTCCGAGAAGCTTCTTGAGCACTGCTAAGAAGCCTGTATCCATCCCCCAGAACAACAGGGAGAAGAAGATGCACACACCAAAAACAACTACAGTATCCTTGGTCAGTTCCGCTCTCGTCGGCCATACTACTTTGGCCATCTCCTGTTTAACACCAGTGAAATATCCAATGATGCCCTTACGCTCTTTGCGCTGTTCCGGTTTGCTGGTCTTATTCTCTATTTTAGTATCCTTGCCATCTCTGGATATGGTTTCATTGTTGTTTGCCATGATGTTCCCTCGACTACTTAGTCTCCTTGTGGAGTGTTTCCTTACCGCAGAACTTGCAGAACTTTCTAAGCTCAATTCTATCAGGATTGTTCTTCTTGTTCTTAGTTGTGTTGTAGTTTCTCTGCTTGCACTCTGTGCATGCTAGTGTAATCTTGTTTCTCAAGGTGATGACCTCCTTTGCAAATATATATGTAAGCTAATTGCTTCTCTCAACTCAAAAGTCAGAGCCCGCCTCGCAAGCTCTGTCGTGAATTCATAAAGTAGCCTTATAATAATACGCTGTGCAGATGTCAATGTCAAGCGTTTTCCTTGATATTTAATACTGTACAACTCGTAAATATAACTTGCTAACAGTCTCTGCTTCGTCTAACCGCATACATCATAATAGCTGCTGCATTAGATGCATTTAGAGAGTTGATGCTTCCCTTCATCGGAATTGATATCGTGAGGTCGCACTTCTCCTTAACGAGCCTGCTGATACCCTTGCCTTCATTTCCTATAACTAGGGCAATTGAACCTTTCATCACGCCCTCTGTCTCATAATATGATTTTCCATCCATATCCACTGCGGCTACCCACACGCCCTGTGCTTGTAGCTCTTCGATGGTGCGAGATATATTGGTTACTCTCGCAACCGGCATGCGTTCTAGTGCTCCTGCTGAAGTCTTAGCCACGGTACTTGTAAGTCCACAAGCATTGCGCTTAGGAATTATAACTCCATGAGCATTAGCACACTCTGCCGTCCTTATGATCGCACCAAGGTTGTGTGGATCTGAAATCTCGTCTAGCACCATGATGAATGGTGGTTCATCGCTATCAGCTGCACGATTCATTATCTCCTCGACTGTCGAATACGAATACGCAGATATCTCCGCTGCCACTCCCTGATGCTTCTCCCCTGGAGCCATTCTATCAAGCACTATTCTAGGAACTGTATCCACCACTATGCCAGCATCCTTAGCCATAGCTCTGATTTTTACGACGGAGCCCTCAGCTCCTGCCGCCATGTAGATTTTTTCTATCTCGCGGCCGCTTTTGATTGCTTCGATTACCGGATTGCGGCCGGCTATCAGATTCGCGGCTGGAGCATTCTGCGCCTCAGCAAAGCTGCCGCTGCGGCTGTCCCATTCACTGCAGCGGTATGTATTTTTGTAGTTATCTCGCGGGCGGCTGCTTGAGTTTCTGTCGCGCTGAGAATTGCTATAACTCCCTGAGTTGACATTACGCTGCGAACTAATATATCCGCCAGCGTTACCGCTAGTACGTTTAGTTCTTCCTGTGTTCCGCCCATTATTGCTACGGAACTCTTCCGCAGGCTCTCCATCATAAGGTCTGAACGCTGCTTTTCCTCTCTCCGCGCGTCTCTGATACACTCCGTGTGCATCACGTCTATTCTTGCCACGAGTGCCTGTTTTCTTTTTATCTGATTTTGCCATTACTTCTCTACTTTCTCATACAAAGTGAATTCATAGTCTATACCATTCTCGCTATGCATCTCACTCTTCCACGTCTCTTTAAAATCGTCATCCTTATCGAGGTTAACCATGAATTTGTCAGCATGTAAATCCGCGTGCATCTTAGTTACGAAGCACTTGTCACAGTATTTGTAAAACTTCTTATATATGCTCTCTCCGCCGATGATAAATACATGCTCTGGATCATACTGCTCGAGCTCCTTGAACAGTTCTTCCTCGCTATGCACGGCTATGCATCTTTCAGCCTCGAAGTCTTCGTTTGAAGTTAACACATAGTTTACGCGCTTTGGAAGCCCCCTCTGCTTAGGCAGGCTCTCGAGAGTTCTGCGCCCCATCACTACAACTCCGTCAGTCGTCTTTCCTTGAAATACTGCATGTCTCCAGGAATCGAAGCGAGCAAATCATTGTCGCACCCGATACCCCATTTCTCATCAACAGCTACTATTAGATTCATAATTCACCTCAGTTTGTTATATTCGTGCATTATGCACTCACATGCTGACATTATCATTTTAATAATATTTAAGACGGCACCTCAGTAAACTAAAGGCACCGTCTATATAATCTCGAATTAAATCGCTACTGGAATGTTTTTCACCTGCGTGTTCTTCTGGTAGTCCTCGACGATTAGATCATCAACCGTGAAGTCGTAGAAATTCTTTACCTCAGGATTTAGCGTCACCTTAGGCGCAGGATACTGCGGACGCTCGATGAGCTCCTTAACTATATCCACATGCCTATCATAGATGTGCGCATCAGAAATCACATGTATTAGCTCCCCCGCCTTGAGACCGCTAACTTGAGCAAACATCATAAGAAGCAGTGCATACTGTACAACATTCCAGTTGTTCGCCGTCAAGATATCCTGGGATCTTTGGTTTAAAATCGCATTAAGCGTATCGCCCTTTACGTTGAAGGTCATGCTGTAAGCGCAAGGTTCTAAGTTCATCTCACTTAGATCGGCAAAGTTATACATGTTAGCCATGATTCTTCTGGAGTATTTGTCATGCTCAAGCAACCACAGGATGTTGTCAACCTGGTCCATCTCGCCCTGCTTGAACTTATACTTAACCCCGAGCTGGTATCCGTATGCCTTACCGATAGTTCCATCCTCGCCTGCCCACTCATCCCAGATGTGACTTCCGAGGTCAGAAACTCTGTTAGACTTCTTCTGCCAAATCCACAGCAGCTCGTCAAACGCGAGCTTGATAGCCGTTGGTCTTACGGTAAGAGCAGGAAACTCCTCCTGTAAATCATATCTATTTACCACGCCAAAATTCTTAATCGTGTGCGCAGGTGTTCCGTCTGGCCAGTGAGGTCTTACCTTCTGCCCTTCAGTGCTGAATCCATTAGCAATTATGTCTTCGCACATGCTCACAAACAGTTTATCCGCCTTGCTCACTCTAATCCTCCTCAATAATTCGGACAGCCTCCGCCAAAACCTCTTCAAGTCTAGCGTCATCCTTATCCATATGAAGTGCCCCTATCAGCGCCTCAAACCCCGTAGCAAGCTTGTACTTGCGCGGATCGGCATTCTTAGGTCTCGATGTCGCACGCTTATTCCTTGCGCGCTTAACGAGCTTCTGCTCCTCTTCCGTTAGAAAATCATTCATCATGGACTTTATCGCCTTGGACTGCCCATCAGAAGACACGTATGATACCGCTCTCTTATGCACCTTGCCGACATCGCCTTTGCTTCGCCCAATCAGAAGCTCCCTTATATGTAGTTCGTAGACGGCATCACCTATATAGGCTAGTGCCGTCGTATTCATGCTCTTGATATCGTTATGCATCTGCTTAATTATCTGAACCCCCTGCGGAGTATCCTTGAGAGTATACCCCATAGCGACAAGCTGATCTCTGATTTCGTCAGCTCTAGCCCAGTTCTTCTCCTTACGAGCCTGCTGCCTCTCGTCTACGAGGGCCTGGATATCCTCGCCTACCGCATTTTCCCTACTTCTCTGAAGCACACCAAGGACGTCAGCGAGTTCATGGATAATCTCGAGCGCCTTTCCCGCAAATTCCTTTGATGCTCCACCTTCAATCTCCACGTTAATAGCCGAAACTAGCTCGAAGAGGGCACCTATAGCACCTGCAGTATTAAGGTCATCACTCATGCACTCTATGAATTTTTCCTTATAGTCTCTAAACGACTTAACCGTCTCCTCTTCCTTCTCTGTTACCTTATCAGAGCCATTCTGAACTAGGAACTCCAAAGTCTCGGTAGCGTTTATAAGCCTATCATATCCCTGCTTAACCTGCTTCATACCTTCATCGCTAAAGTTGATAGGTCCTCTGTACTGAACGCTTAGTAGGAAGAACCTGATAAAGTCACCGTCGTACTCCTTGCGAATATCTCTAACTGTAAAGAAGTTATTTAGCGACTTCGACATCTTCTCGCCATCAACCATGATGTATCCGTTGTGCATCCAGTAGTTCGCAAAAGGCGCGCAGTTACACGCTTCGGACTGAGCGATTTCATTTTCATGGTGAGGGAACTTGAGATCCTGTCCGCCTCCGTGAATATCTATAGTTGTGCCGAGATGCTTCTTAGACATAGTAGAACACTCGATGTGCCAGCCTGGTCTACCCTTGCCCCAAGGCGAATCCCATGCGATCTCATCGTCTGTCTTCTGAGCCTTCCATAGTGCGAAGTCGAGTGGATCCTTCTTAACCTCACCAATAGCAATTCTAGCACCCGATTCTAGGTCATCTATGTTCTGACCAGACAGCTTGCCGTACTCTGGGAACTTGCGCGTGATGTAATAAACGTCACCATCAGCCTCATACGCATAACCTTTCTCAATTAGCGTACTGATGAACTCGATGATATCCTCGATATGCTCGGAAACCTTAGGGTGCACGTCAGCCTTTATTACGTTGAGAGCTTCCGCATCTTTGAAATACTCTTTGATGTACTTCTCCGATACCTCAAGTGCCGGTAAATTCTCTTCCTTTGCCTTGTTGATAATTTTGTCATCAACGTCTGTAAAGTTCTGCACGAACTTAACGTCATATCCGATATATTTAAAAAACCTACGCAGAGTGTCGAATACTACGAATGGTCTGGCATTACCTATATGAAAATAGTTGTAAACCGTAGGACCACAAACGTAGATATTGACTTTTCCTTCATGGATAGGCACAAACTCTTCCTTGCGTCTAGTCATAGAGTTGTAAATCTTCATTTCTTTCCTCCACTAAATCATGTGTCGACTTATTTCGCCATTTCCCATTTGGGTATAGTTATCTTGATTATACACCAACGACAGCGCCTACGCACGCAATAATGACTAGTACGAGCATCGGATTTATCTTAAATTTTTGAATTAGCAATATAGTCATTCCACAAAGAACTATCGATATCACATCTATGTGCATGCCCCCTACGGAAATCGTCATGTCTCGAAGTACCGAGAAGTTGCCTCCAAGGGAGTGTTCTGGCATTACAGCCGCCTCACCGATAGTGATTATCGCTGCTGCTATAAGTCCTACAGTTGCTGGTCTAATGCCTTCAAGTGCACCTTTGACAGCAGCGCTCTCCTTGTAGCGTTCCACTGCATTTGCAACCATTGCGATGATTATAAACGCTGGAGTTGCGACACCTAACGTTGCCAGCGCTGAGCCGAGATATCCCCCTACTTCATATCCCACATAGGTTGCCGAATTTACTGCAACTGGTCCCGGAGTAACTTGGGCAATCGCAACGATATTCGCAAACTGTTCAGGGGATATATTGGCAAACTCTTTGATGCTGTCGTAGATGAGCTGGATAATCGCAAGTCCGCCGCCAAATCCAAATAGACCTATCTTAAAGAAGGCAAGAAACAACTTTGCTAGCAACATTAATTATCGCCTCCTTCTTTATTTTTTTCATCTACTTCAATTACATCTGCTCGTTCATCTCTCTGCTTTAGAGATGATTGATAGTCTCTTCCGTCTGCATCAGATACAGATTTTCCGCAATCTCTAGTATCGATAGATGTCTTTGTTAGTAAAGCACGTCCGATGCCGAGAGCTAGGAATAGCACGATAATGTAAACCACATTTATCTTGAGAGCTGCAATAAGTATAAAACTGAGTGCAGCACCGATAGCACTGAAAGCATCCTTAATAACAACCTTGGCAACCTGATATACAGCAATAATAATAAGACCAAGCGCCGCAGCCCTAAGACCTCCTAGTGCTCCTTGGACATATGGATTGCCGTCTATAAAATTCATACCTTTTGCTATAATAACGATTATCACAAACGAGGGAAGTATAACGCCAAATGTTGCAACAAAGGATCCAATCAAACCACGCTTCTTGAACCCCACATAAGTTGCCATATTGATGGCAATGACGCCTGGTAGCCCCTGACAGATAGCGATGATATCTATCATCTCATCTTCAGTGAACCATTTCTTGTCTTTGACCATAACATTAGAGAGGATGGGAATCATAGCGACCCCACCCCCGATTGTGAACAAGCCCAGTTTGAAAAATGTGACGAATACTTCCAGCATTTTCCCTCCTAATTCTCAGGACTGTAAATCACCTTGTGATTAATTTTTTCCTTCGTAATTATCGGATTATAGTCCGAAAATCTCCTTATCAACGAGTTCTACCGCTGCCTTGATTGCATCCTCTGCCGAAAGAACCTCGTTACTCTCTTCGCGTCTTAGCTTGTACTCAACGTTGCCGTCCTTAGCAAGCTTACCAACTGTGATTCTAATAGGAATACCGATTAGGTCCGCATCGTTGAACTTAACACCAGCTCTCTCATCCCTATCATCTACGATAACTTCAACGCGCTTAGCTTCTAGTTCTGACTCAATCTTATTAGCAAGATCCATCTGAACCTCATCCTTAGGGTTAATAACAGTTACAATTACATGATATGGTGCGACTGACATTGGCCAGATGATACCCTTGTCATCGTGACTCTGTTCAACGACAGCCTGCATAGTTCTTGTAACGCCGACTCCGTAGCAACCCATCCAGTAGATCTGGTCATCACCATTCTCATCCTTATATGTTGCATTCATTGACTCCGAGTACTTAGTTCCTAGCTTGAAGATCTGACCAACCTCGATACCTCTTGTGTGCTTGATTGGAGCTCCACAGTGTGGGCATGGATCGCCTTCCTTGAGCGTCTTGATATCTGTCACGATATCTCCAACGTAGTCTCTGCCATAGCAAACACCCTTCATATGGTGATCTTCCTTATTAGCTCCAGCAACCATGTTCTTGGTTCCAACTAGCTCGCTATCAACTACAATCTTGCAGTTGTGAATTCCAACTGGTCCAGTAAAGCCACCAACGATTCCTGTAACAGGTCCCATTTCATCCTCATCTGCAAACTCGATGTAGTGTTCAGGGATTCCAAGGGCATTTACAAGCTTAATCATGTTAACATCTCTATCTCCTCTGATAAATACACAAACGTAGTCAGCAGGGTTTAGATCCTGATCAAATGTAGTAAACATGAGCGCCTTTACAGTCTTCTTCTCGTCTACACCTAGGAAGTCACATACATCCTTGATAGTCTTAGTTCCTGGTGTATAAACTGCCTCTAGTTCCTGTTCTGGCTCATCTACTGGCTTATCATTGATGCACTCAGCTCTCTCGATAGTAGCAGCCATGTCACACTTCTCACAGTATGCGATTTCACTCTCCCCAACGTTAGAAAGAGCAGAGAATTCATGCGAGTTGCTTCCACCGATTGGTCCGTTGTCAGCTTCTACGATTCTGAAGTCTAGGCCGCATCTTGTAAATGTTCGTACGTATGCTTCGTACTGAAGTCTATAAGCCTCTTCTAGGTCCTCAGGAGTTCTATCAAATGAATAAGCGTCCTTCATTATGAACTCACGAGATCTCATCAGTCCGTATCTTGGACGAGCTTCGTCACGATACTTGAACTGAATGTGGTATAGCTGAAGAGGAAGCTCTCTGTATGAGGAAACCTCTTGCTTTACAATGTTAGTACATAGCTCCTCACATGTAGGAACGAGGCAGAAATCTCTACCATTTCTATCTTTGATTCTCCATAGCTCTGGTCCGTAAGCATACCATCTGCCGGACTCCTTCCATAGCTCGGATGGATTTACGTGAGGCATGTGAAGCTCCTGGCAGCCAATTCTATCCTGCTCCTGTCTTACTATCTCCTCGATTTCTAATTGATCTCCATCCAAATGGCATGAATGTATATATACCAGCAGCTTCCTTCTTAATTAAGTTAGCTCTGATCATCAGCTTGTGGCTGATTAGTTCTGCTTCGTTTGGTGCTTCTCTCAATGTCTTGAGGTGGAGCCTCGATAATTTCATAGTTAAAATCTCCCTTCTATTGTGCAAACAGCCTGAGCTGCAATGCCCTCTTCTCTTCCGGTAAAACCAAGCTTCTCTGTCGTAGTCGCTTTGACGTTCACCGCGCCAATAGGCATCTCAAGTGCCTCGGCTATGTTCTCTCTCATCTTATCTATATGCGGTGCCAGCTTAGGACTCTCAGCTATTATCGTAATGTCGACATTACCGATACTTACGTCGCCAATTATTTTCTTGACCTCACGTAGGAGCTCTATGCTATCTGCACCCTTATATATCTCATCTGTATCAGGAAAATGCTTTCCTATGTCGCCTAAGCATGCTGCTCCAAGCAGCGCGTCCATCAGCGCATGTGTTGCCACATCAGCATCCGAATGTCCGACTAGCCCCTTGTCGCTGGGGAGTGGGACCCCGCACAGTATAAGTCTGTGCCCTTCGGCGAGTCTATGAACATCATATCCTGTACCTACTCGTATTCCCATAGGGATGTCCTTTCCGGTAGTTATCTTGGTATTGACATAATCTCCTTCAACGAGCGCTATATCTATCCCAAAATATTCCGCAATAGAGGCATCATCCGTACCGACATATCCATCATTTCTCGCCTTGTCGTAAGCAGCCATCAAACTGTCTAATTTAAAGCACTGCGGAGTCTGCACAGAGACCACTCTATCTCTATCAATAGATTTACTATTAATTATAAGATAATCATTATGTGATGACAAGTCGTCAAAAAATTCACTTGCTGATTTTTCTGTCATCCTGAGCGAATCAATCATCGGAACCACAGTGCATGTCGCCTCATTCTCTCTCATAGCTGCGATATTTCTATCGATAATCTCTTCAGTTATCTCTGCCCTAGCTGCATCATGAATCAAAATTACCACTTCGCCAGCGCCTGATACACAATCATTATGAGCCTCCCCATTCTCATCAAGATAGCTTGAAATCGCCTGCAAACCGTTATAAACCGACTCTCCTCGGGAATTTCCGCCATACGAACAGCGGACAGGCTTGTTGTGCAAGTGTCCTAGCCTATCCGCTATTTGGAAGAATGTCTCATCGTATTCTCTATCTTGTGGTATAAGGAGAAATATCGCATCTATCTCCTCGTGTGCTGCGAAGACTGAGGCCGTTCGCTCAATAACCGTCATCCCTTTGTAGCTCATAAGCTGCTTGGGAATCTCCGCACCCATGCGCGTACCCTTGCCAGCCGCAGCTATAAGTGCAATGCGAATGCTCTCGCTGTTCATCTTCTCTATGTATCTGTTAATATTATTACTAATGGCTATATCCATCCCTCGTTTAATCTGCAAAGAAAGTGTCTCTTTTGCGTGCCGTCTCTATCTCTAGGGACGGTTAATCCAAATGCTATTGGCAATTGCTTACATTATCGCATTACGGATTGATACGTGCAAATATCATTTTGCCTGCCGCCGTCTGAATCACGCTCGTAACCGTTGCTGCTACGTTTTCAGCGATATGATCTGCACCATCTTCAACGACTATCATCGTGCCGTCATCTAGGTAACCGATGCCCTGCTCGCGGTCTTTTCCACGCTTAACGATATCGACAAGCATCTTCTCACCCGGAATGACTACTGGCTTGATTGCATTCGCCAGCTCATTGATATTGAGAACCTTGATATCATTTATTGTCGCAACCTTGTTCAGGTTGAAGTCTGTAGTAATCAGATTCGCATTCAGTTCGCGTGCAAGCTTAATCAGCTTAACATCTACCTCTGGAATATCATCAAGATACCTGAGTTTCGCAGTGTTGTTATAAACCTCTACGTTGAACTCACTTCTAATCTGATTAAGTATATCGAGCCCACGTCTACCGCGCACGCGCTTGATATTGTCACTAGAATCAGCTATATGGCGAAGTTCATCTAACACAAAAGTTGGAATTATAATCTTGCCGTCTACGAATCCTGCCCTCATGATATCGAGGATCCTGCCGTCGATGATGACACTCGTATCAATTACCTTAGTGTGCCAGCATGAACCCTCTCTTGTCCGCGGATTGCAAGGCTATCAAATATTCTTCTGTTGCCTTTAATCTTAGCTGAAGCGATAGAAAACCCAAGAAACCCGAGCACGAAGTAAAGTCCAATTGTCACTACTGCATACCAGAGTGGTGGAAGCAGCGACCTATAGCTCATGGAAATTATTAGCGCAATGACAAGTCCAATTACCACGCCTATTGCATCCACAAGAATAGCGTCTATCGATAAATCTTTGAGGTCATGCTCTATATATGATGCTGCTTTCTTCTGCTTCTTAATAAGTGCCGGTGCAAAAATTCTAAAAATAAGTCCGAAAATCATGACAAAGAGAACCAGTGTGCTGAAATCAACGACACTCGTAACAGCAACTTCATTGAAGCTGATATTTTCAAGCTGCATCTGTAGTACACAGAACAAAAGTCCTCCGATTATACCGCCCATGACGAACAGCAATACGGAATATAACTTTTTGATCAATCTAGTCCCTCCTTTCTGCCAAAAATTAAACAATCATTTTTATAATAAAGGGCACTTGTGGTCTAGGCTTGACTCTACAAGCACCCTAATGGCTAAATGTTAGATTCTACAAGGTTATCAGCTTCGTCAAGCGAAAGTCCTCCCGCGAGTACTAATTCGCTCTCGAGAATCTGCTTAGCATTGCCGAGCAGTTTCTTCTCTCCTGTCGACAGCTTCTTCACCCTGTCACTACGAACGAGATTCCTCACTACACCAGCAACCTCGTATATATTTCCAGTACGAAGCTTTTCTGTATTCTCTCTAAACCTTCTATTCCAATTGTTCGACATTTCATCGGACTCGCCTCCGAGCACCTTGAGAACACCTTGGATGTCCTCCTTGCAAATGATAGCTCTAACCCCCACCTTGTCCGAATTGTCGACAGGAACCATCACATGCATCTTGCTATATGGGAGGCTAACATGATAATAGCGGCAAATTTCACCGAGCACTTCTTTTTCTTCGATTTCAGTAACAACTCCCGCTCCGTGCATTGGATATGCAATGCTATCTCCGATATTGAACACGACTGCCTCCTCTCAATACAACTTGTACTTAATAAAATTATAGTATAATTGTATTTTAAAAGCAACAATCGAAACTTTACAAATTAGCACAAGATATTAATAATGTCAATAATTATTTTACAATTATTGTCAAACCTTTTTCATTTGTTTTACATACGAAAAAACAGAAAGGTGATCAAATCACCTTTCTGTTCCATACTCTTATTGATTTTTCACTTCAATCCTTTGAATTCAGGATTATTTACTGAACTTTTTGCGATTGACTACTACGAGTGCCAGCGCAGCAACAGATGCTCCAAAGAGCACGAATGGCATAAACGGCAGGTTATCTCCTGTCTGAACCACGCCTCTTCTGCTTAATCTGCCTGCTTTTAAAGCATATCTGCCCTTACCAGCCTTCGTGCTAGTGAACTTGCTTCCAGAAGCCGCACTTCTCGAATCGTAGATTGTGAACACAGCAGTCGCAGTGCCTGAAGTTTCATTAACCTCTAGTTTATATCTGCCTGGCTTTAGTGTCTTTAGGTATGCAGCCTTAAGCTTAACTCTTGTACTACCCGAACTCTTCTCAAAATCGACACCTTCTACTAGAACCTTTCTGTAGCTTGTACCAGTTACAACAGCAGATTCAAACTCTGATACTGGGGACGAGGCTCTGAAGTTTAGGTCTCCGCCAAGAGCGAGGTCATAGCTGATTCCATTTCCTTCAATCATCTTATTAGGTTCAGCCTTACTGTATGTGAATGTAATCTTATTGCTAGGTAGCGAAGCTACGAATCCGTTATCTAGAAGCTCCTGGTCTACATCGCTCGACTGAACTGCATATCCCTTAATCTTCTTAGCTTTGATGCCTAAAGAGTAAATTTCCGACACTCCGTATGCCTTGTAGTTATCTGAATCAGCAATCTTGTTGCCGCTCTCATCTACGTAGTTAACTTCGATATTAATGAGATTCTGTAGTTGGGCAGGTGTGAACAGCTTATCTCCCATGTAACCGTTGTTATGGATAACCATCTTGTACTCAGGATGCGCTAGATAAGTTTTGCCTCCGTCTAGCGATACTGTAATGGTGTATGTCTTGTCAGCACCAATATTAGTTGGCGCCATAAGATCAAACTTCATCTTGTTGCCAGCTGGATCCACATAGTTAGGAACAGCCTGGAATCTATACATGGAGTTGCAGAGTGGCACTGGAGTTGTAGGCCAGTCTACACCATTCTCATCAACTGCCTTAACCTTGACATTATCTGTATTTAGATTACTTCCGTTTAGTTCAAGAGTTGCTGTCGGTGTTGCGTACCCTTCAACGGTACCTTCAAATACACCATCGGATGGATCCTGATCATCCGCACCTGACAGGGAGTATAATGTAAGTGCACCAGGTGTTACCTCTTCCTCCTTTGCAGTTATAACTGTAACCTTCTTGGTTCCATTGAATGCACCTGCAATATCAATCTCTTTGCCATCAGCAGTAAGCACTGCCTTGTACTTCACATTATCTTCGCTACCGTTCTCAGGAAGATTGAATTTAAACTCAGCACTCTTCGCTGTAACGAACGAAGTCTCTCCATTCAAACATTGCCGGCATCATCTACAAGAGTCAATTTGAGGTTTGATGCTGCTTTAAATCTGCTTCCCGCTAGGTTTACGGTAAGTGCACCACCATCGCTATCGAACTTCGTCTTAGAGAATACGATACTATATACAGTAACGTCACGAACGATTGCCTCAGAGATATTCTCTCCAAGAATCTTATTCTTGCTGTCTTTGATAGCTCCCTTGTTTATCTTTACATATAGAGGCTTCTTAATGTCTACAGTATTTTTAAGTGAAATGTTCAGCGTTTCAAACTGTGCATCTACATTGTCATTGCTTCCAAGCTTGTGGAGTAGAGTTCCCCCATTATCTGGGTCTCCATCATAAATTTCAATCTTGGACTTACCGTTATCAGCAATTGTCACATTTCTATCTAGGGTAACCTCTAAAGTGTTTCCGTTATCGATAACTCTAGCTCTATTGATATGTGCAGCAAACTCATCTGGATCTAGGTCACTAAGTACCTTCACGTTCACCTTCATCGTAGGTGCTCCAGTGTTACCAGTTGCATAGTCATATGCGAAAGTTCTATCACCGGAAGTTCCAAATGTCACAACTCCAGTTCCTGCGTTATAAGTTGCGTTGGCACCTGTAACGTTACTCACCTTTGATACATCCTGAACTAGGTCATGCATATCAACCTGAAGAGCTCCGTTCTTTTCCTTGCCATTTACAGTTACGTTCTGTGGTGATACTTCAATACCCTGATAAGCAGAGAAGCCTATTAAGTCGAGTTGTTTTAGCTTATTGCCATCAGTATTCCATAGACTGATATTATTAGATACTGGTTTTGTGATTTCTTCTACACCTGCATTCTTGCATGAAAGCTCCTCAAGTGCTGGAAGCTTTGCAGCGTCCACCTTCTCCATTCCCTTGATTGATGTATTGTCAAAATGCAGCTTTCTAAGTGCTGTATTATTAGTGATATTAAGACTCTTCACCTTAGTATCGCTAACATTTAGAACGTTTAGATTTGTATTCTTGCTTACATCGAGCTTCTTAATCTGTGTACCAGATACATTGAGTCCCACGAGGTTACGAGCACTGCTCACATCAAGATGCTTTACCGGTGTATTTTCAATCTCAATAGTCTTAAGGAATGTCTTGTCTGCAACATCGAGAGCTTTTAGCTTAGAGTCTCCTGCTGCAAGCTCACTGAAGTACTTGTTGTTGGAGAGGTCGAGAGTTTCAATCTCGGTGTTGCGCATCCAAAACAGTGTTAGTGCTTTGCAGTGGGACATATCAATTGACTTAGCTTTGTGTTGTTTGCCTGCACCTGTGTGAGGTTCCAGTTCTTCGAGAAGTCAACGCTAGAAATATCAGTATCATTGAAATAAAACTCATAAAGATCTCTATTATTCGAAGTATCGATGCGGCTTACAGTTGTACCCTCGATGTTGAGCGCCTGAAGCCTCTTATTATGCGTTACATCTAGCTCTTTTACCTGAGTTCCAGGCACCTCACATCTCTTTAGGTAAGGATTATTTCTTAAATCAACGCTGCGTAAAGAAGTAAGCGGAACGGTAAAAATTCTGAGCTCTGTATTCTTAGTCAAATCCACGCTTGATAGCGATGAATTTGCCACATTAAATACGCGCAGCTTAGCATTCTTACTTGTATCAATTGATGTAATTGCACCATCCCCAGATAGCGAAAGTATCTGCAGTTCAGGGTTTTTAGTGATATTAACTTCTGTCAAAGTATCTGAATATACGTTAAGCTTCTTGAGGTTTGTGAGATACTCGATACCCTTGAGGGAATCAATCTCGTAGTCGCCTTCACTTTCCACAACTTTCGCTTCACGAATTTCATTACTGCTAAGTGTTCCGTCACCGTCAGTATCGAAATTCTCACTTACTAGATTTCTAAAGCCTTCACTTGGAAAATGAGTTTCGTCGATTGTCACACTCTCATATGTCTTCGATGCTTCATTTGCAAGGTCTGCCTTGGTCTCGATAAGTCCTGTATCTTCGGATAGATCGGGGCTAAAAGTCTTGTAGTTCTTCTCCGAAACATTGTCCGCATTGATGCTCGCTCTATCTCTGATAGCACCGTCATATATACCAGCATAACTGGTTGTTACTACCTGAGATACAAGAAGCATAAAACACGTAATCAATGCTGCGATTCTACTCTTCATAAATGTTCTCCTTAAATTATCTGTCCTAACACTCCATACTAATTCCGTATAATTTATACAGTATATAGAATAAGTCTTCGTCATACTACTGTCAATGTAGATTAAGAATGGAATCTATTGATTTAACACATATTAACACTTCAATAACTCGTATTCTTCAATGGATTTCCACAATGTGAAGATGGGTTGTGATATAATTGTACAAAATTTAGGAACTGTATATTTGAATTAGTGTTTTGTATTATTCACATGATATGAAAGGAAGAAGATATGAAAAAGCTACTTGTTGTAGATGACGAAGCGAAAATCAGAGAGGTCATCAAAGAATATTCAGAATTTAGCGGCTACGAAGTTACCGAGGCTGCAGACGGAATGAGCGCAATTGGACTATGCAAACTTAACGATTACGACCTGATTATCATGGATGTAATGATGCCTAAGCTGGATGGGTTTAGCTCAGTAAAGGAAATCAAGAAGTTCAAGGATATTCCTGTCATCATGCTTTCTGCAAGAGGAGAAGAATACGATAAGCTATTTGGCTTCGAGCTAGGCGTTGACGATTACGTAGTAAAGCCATTTAGTCCTAAGGAGCTCATGGCCCGTGTAAATGCAGTTATTACTAGACGCGAAGGTGCCGATCACGGAACGAGCAACGTCATGAAATTTGCCGGTCTCGAGGTTAACTTTGCAGCTCGAACAATCTATATAGATGGAGAGAGAGTAAACCTTACACCTAAGGAGTACGACCTTCTCTTCTACCTAATCCAAAACAGAAATATCGCTTTATCTAGAGATAAGCTTCTCTCGGATATCTGGGGCTATGATTTCTTCGGCGACGATAGAACTATTGATACTCACATCAAGAACCTGAGAAATAACCTCGGCCCATACCGAGATTTCATCGTTACGCTAAGAGGAGTAGGTTACAAGTTTGAATACGAAGACAAATAGAAGCAAGTGGGATCCGAACAGTATACGTGCAATCTCACTGATGTACTTCATGGTGTTTGCTGCGGTTATACTGCTCATGGTTTGGTTCATGCAGAGCTTCTTCATGAACACATACTACGAGCGAATGATGGCTCACGAGGCACAGTCAACGGCGAATAAACTAGGTAATTATTATTCTACAAATAGAGATAATTTCGATGCATACGCACGCAAAGCTGCTGACCGAAACGGCCTATACATAAGGCTTGAGACGGCAGATGCTACTACAGAATATGGTAACAGTGGTTTTTCACAAGGAGATCTTCCTCACTATCAATTTGAGATTTCAGATGCGAAGGATAAGCTCACAAAGAGTTCCCTCGGCACCGTTTCTCTAACCGTAGCCGAGAAAGGAAATAAAGCTTCTCGCCTCGTATATGCGACTTATCTAGGTAATCGCGACGACGGAACTGTCCTTTATATGATTGCACCGCTTTACCCGGTTGAATCGACTATTTCGATCCTGCGTTCTCAGCTGCTCTACATCACATTTATTACGCTTATGATAGCCAGCATGCTAGCCATTATCATGTCAACATGGCTATCTTTACCGATTGCAAGCATCACAAAATCTGCAGTTCAGCTCAGTAATGGTAATTATAACGTTAAGTTCAGAGGCGGACTTTTTACAGAAACTAATGAGCTTGCCAGAACGCTAAACAAGGCTTCATATGAGATGCAGAAGACTGACTCATACCAGCGCGACCTGATCGCCAATGTATCGCACGATCTTAAGACGCCGCTAACGATGATTAAGTCATATGCTGAGATGATTAACGATATCTCAGGTGATAATCCAGAAAAGCGAGCTGAACACCTTGCGGTTATTATCGCAGAGGCGGACAGACTCAATAAACTCGTTTCCGATATGCTCTCAGCATCGAGACTACAGTCTAATTCAGCAGAGCTCAACATGACGAAGTTCGATATCGTTAAGGCCGCTACTGAGGTTGAGGAGACGTTCGAAGTTCTGAATCAGCAAGAGGGATACAATATCTCATTTAACAAGTGTAAGTCAGCATACGTATACGGTGATTACGATAAACTCAAGCAAGTTATGGCAAATCTCATATCCAATGCAATAAAGTATTGCGGTGAAGATAAGTACGTGCGCATTGAGCTCAAGAAAGTCGGTCGCAATGTTAGATTTGATGTAATTGACCACGGCGACGGAATAGCCGCTGAAGAGATATCCCACGTATGGGAACGCTATTACAGAACTAGCGCTAACCGAAATCGCAACATAGAAGGAACTGGCCTTGGCCTATCCATCGTAAAAGGCATCTTAAGCCTCCATAATGCCAATTATGGGGTTGAGAGCGAAGAGGGCAAAGGAAGTGATTTTTGGTTCGAGCTGGCGACCGTTAGAAGTAGTTTATCAGAGGAATATAGCGTTCACTGAGGTAGATGCCTAGTAGTGCTTCGGGACAAGACACGATACAATGATAAGAAAACAGGAAGGCGAATAACCGCCTTCCTGTTTTTGGGTTTTTGTCCTGTAACACGTTTTTAATAACGTATTCCTATACTATACGTGAGCGATGTTAGTGTGCTCAGATATTTCTCTACTCGTAGTAACTAGGTCTTCAACGTTTAAGTCGTGAAGTCTGCTATGACCTGTAACTCTCGCAAAGGTTTTTTTAGCTCCTCAAGAGATACATTTAGGAAGTTCCGACACGTTTTGCAGCCGCCTCTTCCATCTATGGTGATAAAATCTATGTTCTACTGTGAGAATTATCATAATTTCGCATGTCTTAAAGTAGCAGCTTTATTTCTTATCTATATATGCCTTAATGGCATCGCCCAGACTACCTGCTCCCACAACATGAATATCCGTACTGCGGTTTTCAATCTTGATGTTACCCTTCGGGATTATTATTGTCTCATATCCTAGTCTGGCTGCTTCGCTTACTATACGGTCGGCATTCCTCACTGCTCGCAGATTGCCGGTAAGCCCGACCTCGCCGAGCGCCACGACGCGGCGAGGCGAGGTGCGCTCGCGGAACGAGCTGTAGATCGCGAGCGCGACGGCCAGGTCTGCACCTGGCCCGTCGGGCTTCAGTCCGCCGACCACATTGACATAGACGTCATGATTCAGCAGCGAGATTCCGACTTTCTTCTCCAGCACAGCCAGAATCATATTGAGTCTATTATTGTCGATGCCGATTGCGCTTCGGCGCGCGAAGCCGACATTGGCAGGCGTCACTAGCGCCTGAATTTCAAAGAACACAGGACGACTGCCCTCATAGAGCGCCGAAGCGACCGAGCCCTCTTCCTTGATATCCGAGTTCTCTAGCAGAGTGCCCGACAAGTCTCTCACCTCGTCCATACCTCTTTGACCCATGCTGAATGCCCCGATTTCCTCGGTGGTTCCAAATCTGTTTTTTACAGAACGAAGAATCCTGAGATCCCTATCTCGCTCACCAACAAAGTTCAGCACACAGTCTACCATGTGCTCTATAGTCTTTGGTCCAGCGAGGTCACCTGACTTATTGACATGCGCAACTATAAAAATCGGCACATTATTTGTCTTAGCATACTTCATAAGCAGATTCGAACACGCACGAATCTGCGTGATGCTGCCAGCAGTGTTGTCCAGTTCCTCCGAATACATTGTCTGAATTGAGTCTATCACAAGGAATTTCGGTTTCGTCTGCTCACAGACCGCAAGCACACTCTCTATATTGGTCTCTGGAAAAATGAGTAGATTATCAGACAGACTTTCGCACACGCGGTCAGCCCTTAGCTTCACCTGTTCCTCTGACTCCTCACCGCTAACATAGAGAACCGTTCCATTATTAAGCGCAATCGAATTAGCAGACTGAATTATCAGCGTTGACTTTCCTATTCCAGGTTCACCAGATATCAGAATCATCGAGCCGAGCACGATCCCTCCGCCGAGAACCCTATCGAGCTCACTAATCCCAGATGTAATCCTCGTGTAATTTCCAGTCCCCACGCTCTTTAGTTTTGACGGAGTAGCCTTGCTGGTCGTCCTCCTGCGTGCGTCGCTATCAGCCTCCGGTTTAACCTTCTGCTCTACAATCGAATTCCACGCACCGCAGTAAGAGCACTGCCCTTGCCAGCTCGGAAACTCGTTTCCACACTCCGCACACATATATACTGATTTTGCTTTCTTAGCCATCTAATTCAAATACTCCTTCTACATCGGGTTATCATAAAACCTCTAGAGCGTCGTTATTTCTAACGAGATACTTTTACTGTGTTACTTCGCTTACCGAGTACCTTTATTCCATTACTTAATATTTTGCAGTTCTGCAAGAAGTCCCCTGCATCCATCCATGACATCATTATACGTCACATCAAAATTCCCTGTATACCAAGGATCTGCAATATCTCCATTTCTGCCAGCATGCTCGAGAAGAAGCGACACCTTATCCTCTTCATCATTGCTCACAAACCTCTTCATGTTGCGCAGATTATTCTCATCCATAGCTATCAAATAGTCGAAATAATCATAGTCTGCCGCAGACATCTGCCTTGATCTATGCGGCACAACTGGTATGCCAACTTCTCCGAGCTTCGCTACCGTTCCGTAATGCGGCGGATTTCCGATTTCCTCTCTGCTTGTCGCAGCCGAATCTATTTCAAATTCATCGCTTAACCCCGCCTCTTTCACGAGATGAGTCATAACCGATTCTGCCATAGTGGAACGACAGATGTTGCCGTGGCAAACGAATAATATTTTAGTCATGTATCACAATTCTCCTATTTGCTGATTATTAAATATTATTAATAATTACCGACTAATATTAATTAGAAGGCAAAATTTACATCTAATTAATTCAAATCCGATTAAACGCTATCAAATAATCCCCTTTCTTCATGAAGAGTTTTTAATAAATCAAAAAATCATTTTTCAATGTATTCTAAAATCATCTAATAGCACAGCGGCTGATTCTAAATTTGTTTCAATCAAGCTTTTTAATACATTTTCATAAGCATCAGTCAATTGATAGTTGGACTTAATTTCATCATTATAATCAAGATACGCCTTTGTAATTATTTCATTTAGTATAACTTCTGATTTATATACTTTTTTTCATAAAAAAATCTTGTTTGTCATCTTTTATATTTTCTAAGCAAGAACTTAGTGAAATTAGTATTTCTGGTAATAATTCAGAAATATGGAACTGATATAAAATCACCATGTAGTCTTCAAAGTTTAAATTAGCGTACTTCCCCATATCTCATTTAGGAAAAATTTTATCTGCAAAAAGAATATTTCGTATTACATTTATTTAAATTAACCATAGACAGACCTTCTGTAGTTAACATAAGCATCGATGTTAATTCTTTTTTTAGCTCTCTCTAACTTAATAAGTGATATTTTTTTGTTCAATATATTTTTATGATATCCTCATATCTTTTTCTTAGTTCTATATCACTAAATGCATCGAAATATGCTATCATCACATTGCTAGCAATTTTTGTTGTAAAATTTGCAACTTTCTTGATTTAATTTTTTTCAAAATTTATATCATCAAATAATATATCTACTGCATCCTTATAAAAAAATTACCATTAGTTAAACAAGTTCCAAAGAAATCTTCTACTTCAGATATTGCATATATATCTAAAAACTTATAGTATTCTCTTACTTCAAAAATTACATTAACCATTTCTAGCAATGTTTTCGTCAAGTAGGATTTGAAATCAGCATCAGATAAAGAAAGTCCACAATTAGCTATGTAACATAATGTATTTAGATTGTAGTCACTAATATTAAAATTAGAATATTCCATATTGCAACCATGCACTAAATAATGTTCAATTATTTCATCTCTTTTGCTTTTATAAATCTTATAGTCAAATTCAGCATTATCAGTAGTAACAGAAACTCTTGGGTGACGATTTGGTATGTATGTGAAGTTCTCTTCTTTAGCTTTTATTACTGCTGCATTATGCATGTTTTCAGTCATTTCATCTTTAGCTATAGCAACAATAGTATTAAAAACTTTTTTTGCCAAGCTCTTATTTGTTGAAAGATATTTTTTTAGATGTCTTGTTATATCTCTTATCACCCCTTGTGGGCCTTGATAAAGTAAGCAATTAATTATTGTAATGGCGAATCTTCTACGTACATCTTCTTTTAATTCATTTTCTAATTGTGAAAAAAAGATTTTGCTAAGAATAGCATCGCAAACAAAAATACCATTATTGAAGATTCGATCAATCCCATCAAGCCATATATTACATAATTGAGACCTTCGCTCTAAAGAAATATCTTTTTTTGTTAGCACACATGCCATCAACATATATGTATAATTTTCAATTAAGTAAGGTGATTCTGCCTCTCCGCTTAGATTTAGTAACGAATCAATAACAGAAAGACTTTTCTCTATAGAAAATTCTTTGTCTTTCATTGATTCTTCAACAGAATCAAGAATTTTTTTGAACTTAGTTTGGCTTTCAAAATATTTACTTTTTTGATATTCACTTACTATTTTTTGTGCTTCACCGTTTATCTCTGGTTCAATTTCGTAAATATCATCTTTAATATTTCTTATACTAACTCGCCTAAAATCCATTTTCTGAATCTGAAGATTGCAATTTGCAGTTTCTCCAGAATTTGGATACTTTGAATAAAGATAGTCCAAAATTTCATGTATTCTTTCATTCAATGCGTCATCATGAATCATTTGCATACTGCACATATATTCTTGCAAGGTCCATACTTTTTGCAAATCTATTTTATATCTGTGCTCTAATTCTGGAATGCCCATTGTAAGCATAACCTGATTCTCTAAAAGTTTTCTTTCAACATCTGGTCGTAAAATTGCTGCTTTTTGAAAGTCTAAATAGATTAATTCGATGCTACTAGCTAAGCAAACTGCATATCCTGGAATAATCTTATTTAATTCACACCCTAACCGATTAATTATAGTAAGTGGCATAATATTATTGGACTTTGTTAATATTATTTGCTTTATTGTTAATAAGAAATCTACTTTTTCATCTTCAGTTAATATCTTCAAAAAAGAAAGTATAGTATCTCCCAAAATGTAAATAGCATCACTAATAAAATCATGCACCCTATTTTCTTGTACTCCAACAAGCCAAAATTCTGGATTACAAAGAAACTTTTTTTTATGTCTAACGCCCTCAGTCAAAATTTCCACTTCAGTAATAGCTTTTTTACCATTTTTCTGAAGTTCTAAAGCAATATAATTTGTTTTATCGATTATCCAGTCTAAAGCAATCCAGAAACTGAAATTACATATCATATTAAGAAAGCCATTATCCATAATATGCCTAAATTCATAATGATATGAACTACCTTTTTTTGAAAACCCTAAAGCCTTATTTTGTTCATCATCGATATTATGATAAAATGATAAGTTGTCATCAATTTTTCTTTCTGTAAACCAATATACATTTGCAAGCCTGCATAATTCATATGGGATATACAACGCTAATGTTGATGTTGTGTTTTTTAATGTAAACTTGATAAGTTTTTCTGCAATATGTCCAACATTTCTATCTCCATTCAAATAATCATTTGAAATATTCTTCCATAAACTTTGAATCCATTCTTTTGCGTACTTAGTCATCAAATATATTGATGAAAGATATCTTGTTAGTTTATCCTCGTTTCTAAAATATGCCGTTTGTATATCTTTTATTTCTTCTTCAAAATAATATTCCAAAATTTTACATGTATATTCTCCCGCCTCATCATTGAAGTGTTCAGAACTAGAATAATCTACGCATAATTTCTCTATATATGGCTTTAAGTTCTCGTTCTTATAACTATCTTTCTTATAAACCATATTTATAAGATTTTCTCTCCCTTTTCCAATTGGTTTTTGTTTTAAATAGACATTATTATATTGCATCTGAACTATATTTGCCTGAAATGCATAGAGATTTGTAAGCTTAATAAATTCTTTATGCAGTTCTAATGAAAATCTAGAACCATTTTCCGCGAAAAATTCCGAACAAAATTCAGACTTTACAATTCCAATAATAGTTTGATTTTTCCAAATTGATGGAATTGAATCTTTATTTAATATCGAATAAAGAAAATCGTCCCTATTTCTTTTAGTAAAAAGCTTGTTTTCAACCCAAATTTGATATCTCCTAAAAGAACACTTGCCAAGCGAACTCAGCTTTGAGTAAAAATGAATATAATCTCCTTTGCATTCCACATAATTTTTGTCAAAAATATTCTCAAAACAAATATCTTCAAAAATATCATATTTTAAGCGTATTCTATGTTCATCACAGAATGTTATTATTCCATGCGAAAATAACAATTTGCGAATCTCTGTTCCGATTTCATCAATATAAATTCCAGATAGAAATTCTACTGCTCGCTTGGTGACTATCATTATCACTGCTTTTTTTATGTCATTATTATTAATTCCACTTGGCAAATCGACACCATCCAAACATATCACCTTATGCCATATCAAGTTCCTAAGATCATTAATATCTGAAAGTTCATCAGGATTCTTAACTTTGCTTACAATCAAATTCAAATAAAAAGGTGTTCTCAATAATTGTGAATATTCATTTTGCTTTGCTAGCTTCTTAACAACCCCATATTTTTCACAGACAAGTGCTAGGCTATGGTCATCTAACAAATCTACTGTAAAAGATTCAACATTAAACATGTTTTCTATTTTGAGGAACGCCGCTTTGTCACTTGTTCTACATGTTGATAGAATTATTACATTACTAAAGTTTGATGCTAAAATATATAGTTCTTGTAGAATATCAAGTTTTGTTTTAGGTAAGTCCGCTATAAATTCTAAAGCATCAACATAAATAACAAGCTTTTTATCACCAAGCAATTTTAAAATATACGTTATATTAATCCCCCATAATTCATCAGTGGATTTAGCATCTGCAATTTTTTCAGCTCTCAAATACAGTATATTTTCTTCATATTGCAATAATTTTTTACATAAAGCAGATTTGCCTGCACCAGCGGCTCCATTAATTGTAATATATTTTGATTTACTACTTTTTATTCTAGCGATTAGATCGGTTCGATCTATTTCATATTCATTATTAATTAGATTTTTCGATATTAAGATTTATTAATTGTTTACTTGTTTTAATTACTTCAAGATATTTATCGGCATTCGCTATAATATTCTCGCTATCTTTTTTTAATAGTTTAAATAACTTTATTTGAAAATCTAAATCATTTTTGCTCTTCTTAACACAGAATCAGTTGTTATAAGATTTTCTGATACGTTAAATTCAATATTTCCAATTTTATTTTTTCCTGAAAATTCTTTTACATTTTTTGCTGATGAATTCCCAAGCATAAAGAAAAAAACCTTTGTAATTTTTTTAGAATCTTGCTTCTTGCTGTCTCGAATTTTTTCCAATGTCGTTCTAATCTTTGTTGGTATATTATTTCCAGTACTTACTTGTATAAAAATTTTTCCATCTTCAGAAATCAAATCTACATAAGGATAGTTTGATTTCTCTAGGTTCAAATTTTTGAACGTTTTCCCAAACCATAACGAGCAAACGTTTTCTGCAAACAATTCAAATAAGGTGGCATTATCAAAAAGCCCTTGTCTATTCAAGAGTTGTATCTTTTTTTTATACGATGCAGTATAATCTGCAATGTAATCCATTCGATCAGCAGAATTTATCAAAACTATTTCCCTCCCTACAAATTTTCATCACCCTAGTATTAAGTTAAGTGTATTTATTTATATCTTATTTTCATCACTATTTAACTCAATCTTACTTTCAACTTTACGCTTAATATCACAAACTTACCTAAAAAGATTAGGTACTAAAATATTATTTTTCCGTAGTACAAATCGACTAAATCTTTTTAATTAAAGATTTCATCCTCAAAATACTGATATATTTTTTTCGGGATTAAGGGTAAATATGGGGTAAAATCACAGTTCTATTTCTATAACCATTTAAATTTCAACGTTATGCATATGTTACCATGGCAGATGAATAGAATTTTTATCATAGATACCCCCATTTTTAGTCAATATCCGAAATTCTATACCTTGAACCAACGTATCCTGTGATTTGAATTAACGGAATATTCCATTCCCCTGGTGTGTTAATTATACATTCAACTTGATCTAATTCATTCTTCGCAGAAAACACGTATCTACCCATTTCTTCATTCCCTGTGAGTCTTTCTACGTTAGTTAAGTTACTATCGTTAAAATGTTTCTTAAACATGCGCCATATCTCTATTGCAGCATCATTTGTCAGCGCAATCTTTGATATATAACATATTCCGACCTTACAGCGCTTCTTCTTGCCGTTTTCATCAGCCTTACAAACCTTCGTTGTACCTTTATCAGATGACCATTCAGCATCTTGAAGTTCTACGCATTTTGATACTATTTCTTCTTTGAAAATACCAATTTCTTCAGTCATATTCTTGCATGCTGTTTCAAAATCATTTTGTTTCTGCATTTCATCCACCATCTAATGTTTCACCACATATATTTAACATTGTTTTGCTGTTTTATTTCTCCATAACGCAGCATCGCAGTTATTAATAGATTCAGCTATTTCTTCGCATCCCTGCTCTCATAATCCTCATCTATTCTCATCTTCCAACTTGCAGACAGAGGTTCTTCACACATCCTCACACTTGTCACTACATCGCTGATGACCTCATAGTTTAAAGCAGTTCCAACTTCATCACAGCGATAGTTAGCAGCCATGGATTCATCTATCCCAAATCTTCTCGCTTCTTCTGCTGCGTCGATATTAGCACCAAGGAATATAAATTCCCATCCATAACGGTCTTTCTGACGCTCTATCATGCTTCTAACTTTATCATAAGTATAATATCGGCTGGCATTCTCAAGTCCATCAGTAGTGATGATAAATAGGGTCTTCTCCGGTACATCGTCACGGCGAGCATACTTGTGAATATTGCCAATATGATGAATTGCTCCACCAACAGCATCTAGAAGTGCTGTGCATCCACGCACAAAATACTCTTCTTCTGTTAGCTCTGGTACCTCTTTAATCCCTATGCGATCATGGACAACCTCGATTTCATTGTCAAAAAGAACTGTGGAGACCACCGCTTCTCCCGGCTCTTTGCGCTGTTTCTCGAGCATAGAGTTAAAGCCTCCGATAGTGTCCTTCTCAAGTCCAGACATAGAACCACTGCGGTCTAAAATAAATACTAATTCAGTCATTTCTTTATCCTCCTGTTTGTTGTTATGTCCCTATTATTGGCTAAACAGGAGTAGAAATGGTCGCATCGCATGCGACATTTATGCACCGATTAACGGTTGGTCAAACGCAAACAGTACCTCGTTAAGTTCGTAGATATTGTAGTTTCCATTTATAAGAAAGAACTCCACAATAACATCAAACTTGCTACTAGGCGAGAGTGCAAATCCTGCCCTTCCGATAAAGTCTTGAGTCTCTTCTATATCGAGCTCAAGAGCAAATGCAAATGCCAGCGCAGTAGATTTGGATGGCTTATAATCCAGGTTATTCCTTATTTTCGAGAACAGCTTTCTATCGACATTTGCTTTCTTGTATATCTCAGAGTCTTTCTTCCCAGTGCGATCAATGAGCTTAAGCAGAGTTTCGGAAAACCCCGCATCGAGGTTATCTAGCATCACACTCAGGTCATCTGTTTTAGGCGTTGGTGCGGCACAGACGTTAGGCTCAAGGCACGCTTCTATCTGAAGTTTGTGGTACTCTTTATTTTGCGCACCACTTGTGGTCCTATCGCTATCCCATCTAGTTTTAAGACTTGAATCATGCAAGCTATCACTACCATATTCTTTTAGCACCGTACTTCGAATATAGTTTTCATCAATGTATCTGCTTACGGATTTGAAAAGTTTCTCAGAAAGCTCGAAAGAATCTTTGTCAAACACGACTAGATAAATCTGCATTTCGTTTTCTATGAGAAAGCTACTGATTTCTCGAACGGCTATTTGCAGAGCGAGTGATTTCGGAAACTTGTAGTTACCAGTGGCAATCAAAGGAAATGCGACGGATTCGCACTGGTGATTTTTAGCTATAGCTAGCGAACTCCTGTAACACGATGCCAGAATTTGCTCCTCATCATAGCTGCCACCACTCCAAATTGGTCCTACCGTATGGATAACGTACTTGGCAGTTAGCTCATATCCTGAAGTTATGGCTGCAGCTCCAAAATCGATGTAACCGATTTTCTTCCTCGCAGCAAGTAGCTCAGCACCAGCTTTCGCATGGACCTCACTATCTACACCAGAACCAATCACAGGATTGGGATTTGCAGTATTTACCACCGCATCCACTTCCATATTTACAAGATTATTTCTTACTATTTCAAAAGGCATAATTGACTTCCCATTAGGTCATTTAAATCAGTATATTACTTTTTCTTCAAAATAATTATCCACAATCCCTGCCATGTTTTTCATCCTTTAGGTGTCCGATTCTAACAACCAATCTCTCGCATTCATTATTTTAATCCCCTCAATGTCTCTTGTCGGGTCATCATCTAAAGTAAGGATTACTTTTGGATAATCATCATGAATCATTTGAAGAGGTCTTATTTCTCTCGTCAATACATCTTCATCTCTTACAGTCAACGCAACTTGATAATAATGATTTCCATCCGGGTTCTGTGCAACAAAATCGACTTCGAATGCATCAACTTTCCCAACATAAACATCATAATTTCTTCTGAGCAATTCAAGATAAACTACGTTTTCAAGTATATGCCCTGCATCCATACTTCGCTTGCCGAGGAGCATATATCGAAGTCCAATATCAACCACATAGTATTTTTCTAAAGTCTTTAGATATTGCTTGCCTTTTACATCATACCTTTTTGATTGATAAATTATATATGATTCTTTAAGTGCAGTAAGATATTTTTCTATTGTTTTAGAATCAATTTTTCTGCCATCAGATGTAATTGTATCAGCTATTTTCTTAGTAGATAGAGGATTACCAATATTATCAAATATGAATCTTAAGACACTTTGTAACATCATCGAGTCTGATACCTGTTTTCGATTCATTATATCTTTAATTACAATAGTGTTGTAGATACTCTCCAAATAATCTCTAACTATATTGGGGTTAGCATCTAGTTCTAGTACATATGGAAATGAGCTTGACGATAAGTAATCGAGATACTTTGAAGCTGTGTTTTCTACGCCACCTTTAGCAGTGCAATACTCTTTAAATGATAAAGGCAACATTTCAATCTGAATGTATCTACCAGATATGACTGTAGCTATCTCGCTCGAAAGCATATACGCATTTGAGCCTGTCACATACAAATCTACGTCTGAATGTAATTGAAGACTGTCAAGAACTTTAGGAAATTCATCTACATTTTGAATCTCATCTAAGAATACATATGTCTTAACACCTTTGTGCAAACGTTCTTTAATATACGCATAAAGCTTCCTATAATCTGTTAAATCCTCATATTCCAAATCTTCAAAATTAACAAAAATTATTTGGGATTCTGTAACCCCTTGATCTATGAGCCAATCCTTAAACTGAAACAACAATGTTGATTTTCCACATCTTCTAATTCCAGTTACAATCTTAATAATATTCTTATCCTTTAGCTCTTTAAGTTTGCTTAGATATTCCTCTCTTATTATCACAACGTCACCTCCCTTCATAAATAATAACACTACACATATATCTTTGTAAAGTTTTTGGATTTAATTCCGAAAATATACATTTTTAGCGTGTTTGGCGGATATTATTCCAAAAATTATAAAGCGAGTTGTCACTACAACGCATGACCACTCACTTATTTTATCGAAATTTATTTAATTAAATATTTTAAAACTAATTAGTGGTCTCAAGCAGGATAATAAATGGCATAAACCATGTTACTCTTCCAAGCCTTCTCCATCCACGCTCTCAGCTGCAGCGACAGTATCTTCCCACGCTCTAGACTTCGCCCTCCTCTCAACGAGGCGTTCAAACCATATCTTGAGCAGAGCAGCAAACGGCACGGCAACAATCATACCTGCAAATCCGCCCACCTTCTCTCCTGCGATGATAGCCACCAAAACTAGCAGCGGGTGTATTTCAATGCTATGCGATAATAGCTTTGGATTGATAATCGCACCGTCCAGAACCTGTACCACCGAGATGATCACGATAGATATAATCATCGTCTTAATCTCACCAGAAATCACGCCCGACACGATAGTAAGTCCGTATCCTACTATCGGTCCCATGTAAGGAATCAGATTAGCAATACCTGCCATCACACCGATAAGCACCCCGTAAGGCATGCCAACTACAGTCAGTCCAATGCTGATCAGGAGCGCCACTGTAAATCCATCCATCGCTGCACCGCGGAAGTATCCACTGAACACCTTGTTAACATCGCTGTACACATATGTCAGCTTGTCATTTGCACCCTGCGACCAAATGGTCCTGAGTATTCTGCCCCAGTACTTTCTTAGGTTCTCTGCATCAAACAAGAAGTATACCGCGAACATAACCGAGAACAGCAGTGTGCTCACACCTGCTGTTATATTCGAAAGTAGCGTCGGTAGACCGCTTGCGCTATTTAGTTTATGTGAAATCCAGTTAATTAGGTTCTTTCAAAGTTAAGATCATAGTTCTTGCTGAAGTTGTACTTTGAAAGCCACTCTTTAAAGCTGTGTTCAAATGATTTCGCCTGATCCACAATGCTATTCACGAGCGCATTGATGCTGTCAGCATTTATAGTCTGCACCTGCCTTGTCACTGCATATATGACCGCTGTGAGCGAGGCCAGTACAATCGCTACGATGAATATAAGCGTTATTAAAACTGCCAATGTGTGTCTACGCCTCTTCTGAATAGGGTTTTGACTTAGCGCTTTTGCATTGCGAGTTATCATCCTCTCAGTTAGTCCAACGAGCGGATTTAAGATATACGCCAAAATCGCACCGATTACCGCCGGCTTAAGAATCGCTGCAACCCAGTTTATCCCGCCCATCAGGCTCTTACCGATGCTCTGATACTGTCCCATCAACAAAATTAAAGCGTATGATATTCCTACTGCAAGAACCACATATGCCACAATCTTGAGGTATTTCCTGTCTAATTTGTCTCTAAATTTCATGAGTTCCCCTCTCTAATTCAATATGCTTATATTATCAGAAAAATTGCTATCTTGCAGTAAAAGTTAATGTACTATTATTCTGGGAAAGATAAAGACCAGCCCTCTGGCTGGTCTTTATACGTATATCGCTATAAGCGTTATTTGCCTTCTGTCTCCTGCTTGTGAGTCTCGATAATCTTCTGAGCTAGGTTAGCAGGTACTTCTTCGTACTTTGAGAACTCAACTTCAAAGCTTCCTCTAGCCTGAGTCATAGCTCTTAGCACGATTGCATAATCGAAGAGTTCAGACTCTGGTGCCTCAGCGTGTAGGCAAGTTGTGCCTTCATCTGCTGGATCCATACCGAGGATACGTCCCCTTCTCTTGTTCATATCACCCATTACGTCACCTGTATACTTCTCAGGAACTACGATATCGAGCTTCATGATTGGTTCTAGTAGGCAAGGCTTAGCCTCAACGATGCCCTTCTTGAAAGCTAGTGATGCAGCAATCTTGAACGCCATCTCGTTAGAGTCTACATCATGATATGAACCATCATATAGAACCGCCTTGATGTTAACTACCTTGCAACCAGCAAGAGGGCCTTTCTCCATCGACTCGAGGAGTCCCTTCTCAACTGCAGGAACATAGCTCTTAGGGATTGCTCCACCAAATAGTTCTTCGGAGAACTCGAAGTTTTCCTTAGCTGGAGAGAATCTAATGTGCACGTCTCCGTATTGTCCAGCACCACCAGACTGTTTCTTGTGCTTGCCCTGAACGTCTGAAGTGCCCTTGATTGTCTCTCTGTAAGCAATCTTCTGCGGAACAGTCACTACGTCGATTCCGTAGTTCTTCTTGAGTTTCTCCTTAATTATTCCTATCTGTAGGTCGCCCTGTCCACCGATAAGTGACTGATGTGTCTCAACATTTCTCACGAGTGCAAACGAAGGGTCTTCTTCCATAAGTTTAAATAAGCCCTGTGCCATCTTCTCTTCATCGTTCTTGTCCTTAGCCTGAACTGCAATGAAGTAGTTAGGCTTAGGGAAGTCGATTGGCTCGAACTTGATTCCTTCGCTCTTGAGAGATAGTGTATCTCCAGTCTTTGTTCCTGCTAGCTTGGCAAGTGCAAAGATATCTCCAGCCACAACCTCAGTTGCAGGAATCTGGTGCTTACCTCTTACGAAGAACATAGATCCAAGCTTCTCCATCTTCTGTGTGCGCGAGTTATATAGTTCCTGACCAACCTTGACAGTTCCTGTAATAACCTTTGCGTAGGAAATTCTGCCTAGGAATGGATCTGCGATTGTCTTGAATACCCAGAGAACTGGTTTCTCTGCAGGATCTGTAGTGATTTCAACATCTTCGTCCTTGATGTTCTTTACTGGGTATGCAGGGTGCATATTAGGTGTAGGAACATACTTGCTGATGCAGCGGAGAACTTCATCAATTCCCTCGCCTGTCTTTGAAGACATCTTGATGATAGGTACTACGTCACCTGTTGCGATTCCCGTCATAAGTCCATTATAGAACTCTTCCTCTGTAAATGGCTCTTCGTTGAAGAACTTCTCCATTAGAGCCTCATCTGTACCAGCAACTGCCTCGTTCAGAGCATCCTTGTCATCGTCAGTAACTACGGAGTTTCCGAACTTCTCACGAAGCTGTGCTACAACCTTATCTACATCAACATTGTCTTTATCTATCTTGGTGAGGACTATAAATTTTGGATTCTTATGTTTGCTGCATTCCTCCCATGCCTTCTCAGTTCCAACCTGCACTCCAGCAGACGCGTCCACCATAATAATCGATGATGCCGCTGTACTGAGCGCTGAACGAATCTCTCCCTTGAAGTCGAATAATCCTGGGGTATCAAGGAAATTATATTTATATCCCTGGTACTCTACCGGAACTAGAGTGGTATTGATAGAATGCTTCTTCTCAATTTCCATCTTGTCGTAATCCGATGTGGTGTTGCCATCCTCTACTTTACCCATTCTGGTGATTGCACCAGTGGCAAGTAGAGCAGCTTCAAGAAAAGTCGTTTTACCGCAGCCGCCATGTCCTAAAAGTATGACGTTTCTGATTTTATCTGTAGAATAACCTTTCATCCTTAGATCCTCCCATTGATTTTATTTTATTGTTAAGCCCATAAAATTATTTAAGCTCTTGTCACAAGTATAACATAGGTTGTTCTTTGTTCAATACAATATTTAAATTGACAATAAAAAGCGGCAACCACCTTTTACTCGGGAGGAGCCTAGTGATAGCCGCTAAATTGTTTTTATTTGTATATTACAACCTAGACGCTTTAGAATTCAGCGTTCTTAGGTGTTCTTGGGAATGGAACAACGTCACGGATGTTGCTCATTCCTGTTAGATACATAATCATTCTCTCGAACCCTAATCCGTAGCCGGCATGCTTTACGCCACCGTATCTACGAAGATCCACGTACCAGTCGTAGAGCTCTCTATTCATGCCGATTTCATCCATTCTAGCTTCGAGGATGTCGAGCCTCTCTTCTCTCTGACTTCCGCCGATAATTTCACCAACTCCAGGCACGAGAAGGTCGCAAGCCGCAACAGTCTTGCCGTCGTCGTTGAGTCTCATATAGAATGCCTTGATTTCCTTCGGATAATCGATTACGAAGATAGGCTTCTTGAATACTTCCTCAGTGAGATATCTCTCATGCTCAGTCTGTAGGTCAATTCCCCATTCAACTGGGAACTGGAAGTCCTTATCAGCTTTCTTAAGAATCTCAACAGCTTCTGTATATGTAACTCTCTCGAAATCTGAGTTAACGATGTGGTGAAGTCTATCGAGTAATCCCTTGTCCACGAACTTATTGAAGAATTCCATCTCCTCAGGCGCGTGCTCAAGCGTGTAGCTGATGATGTATTTGACCATATCCTCTGCAACATCCATGTCATCAGCGAGGTCTGCAAATGCAATCTCTGGCTCAATCATCCAGAACTCAGATGCGTGTCTAGCTGTGTTGGAGTTCTCAGCACGGAACGTAGGTCCAAACGTATAGATGTTTCTAAACGCAAGCGCCATCGCCTCACCCTCGAGCTGTCCCGAAACGGTTAGGTTTGTCTCTTTGCCGAAGAAATCCTGTGAGTAGTCGATAGAGCCATCTTCGTTAGTAGGCGGATTACTTAGGTCCAGTGTCGTAACTCTGAACATCTCGCCAGCACCCTCAGCGTCACTTCCTGTGATGATTGGAGCATGCACATATACGTAATCACGTTCTTGGAAGAACTTATGAATCGCATAAGCAACGATGCTGCGCACTCTAAATACCGCAGAGAAAGTGTTGCTTCTAGGACGAAGATGTGCGATTTCTCTAAGGTACTCCATGGTGTGACGCTTCTTCTGCAGTGGATAATCCGATAGCGAATCAGCCTCAACAGTAACCTCTGTCGCCTTTAGTTCAAATGGCTGCTGTGCCCCAGGTGTAAGCTCAAGTACACCCTTAACCTTTACACCTGCTGCGAGGCGCACTTTTGAAATCTCTTCGTAGTTATCAATCTTCGAAGCCTCGTACACGACCTGAAGCGGAGTGAAGAAGGTACCATCATTGAGTGAGATGAAACCAAACTGATTGGATGCACGATTACCTCTCACCCAGCCTCTGACAACAATCTCTTTACCTGCATACTCTTCTCTGTTTCGGAAGAGTTCTCTGATCTCAATATCTTTCATTAGTATATCCTTCCTAATTTCCATTTTTCTCTCGCAAATGCACGAATGCATCAATTATATCACGTTTACATGTAGTTTATCGAGAGTCTATGCCATTTTCTCGATTCCGCACTTATATGGAGCAACTGCATCAGCAAGTCTCGTCAGAACTTCTCCCTGGCTGAATGCCTCTGGATACCCCACCTTAAGGCTTACGCTCATCGAGCGTTCCCCTCTATCTACGCTTACTATCTCGACACTAGTTCTCGCATCTTCTGTGACGAGATTTATCTCAGAGTTGATTCCGTAAGGCTCTTTGTCGAAGAGCTTTAAAAACATGTCGTCAAATCTATTTGCTGTAACTGTGTATCCACCGAATCTCTCGGGGAGTACTGGCATCTTAACTTTTACTTTCATTTCTCTATTTCCCATTATGTCCACCCTTTTCCTTCGATTTATTTTGATTTACCATGGTTAAATCCATTAATCTGCACCCAGTATAATACCCCTTTTTATCTTCCGGATTCAAGGGTTTTAACTAGGTATTGATTTTAATCCCTTATATTAACAGTAATCAGGTATTTTATCTCCGCAAAGTATCTTTACGTATGTTCCGTAGGCTTCTGCAATTGGTCTCCCGAGGTATATTTCGAGCTCTGGATTTACATTTTTCCCCAGAATGCTACACAGGTATAGCCTCTCATTCAAGCCCGGGTACATCTCGACTGACATTGTTTCTACATTTTCCACCATCGGCCAATCTGTTTCTTTTAAATCAGGCTTAACCACCGTATGATAGAGTCCGCACGGCGCATTGTTCTTACTGTTATCCACCATATCTCTTTCAACTAACGCAAGACGTGTACCGAGAATCACTACACTTCGCTTTACTCCATCGACGATAATTTCTCGAGTTCTGTGACCAAGCCCTTCGGTATGAATCCATCTGGTTGGAAGCTCGTAATTCGAAAGTGGCTCTACACCTTTAATGCGCTCGATGGGACTGTGCGCTTTCCACTGGCGCATAACCGCATGACAGAACAGCACCTTATCAGTTGACAAAGTCACACCTTCCCACGAATTATCCTCGCTAAAGAGGTTAAAGAAAACCATGTATGGCGATTTTACCATCTGCGCCAAGATGTATATCCCATCTCGAAGGCGCACCGATATGACTTTCCCTTCTTTCCATGGAACAGACTTCTTCTTAGCTTCCAATATAGACACCTCTTTCCCCTCACTTATTTTATTTCACGAACCTTAACCTTATGCTTCTTCAGCTGCTTCTTAAGCTGGGTAAGCCTCTCGTCATTACCCTTGCTTTTTCCGATGAAAATCGACTTGCTTCTGCCTTTTTCCCTTACGAGTTGAATAAAGTACCTGTCACCATTCAGATGCCTACCACGCACAAAATATATCTCAACCTCAGCGAGTTCTTTCAAGGGAATCTCACGGCTGCCTGGAACAAATCCGCTGTGAATATATAAATTTCCATTTGAGATATGCATAGGCTCTGAAAACTTTCCGCCACTCCTACTGACAATCATCAGCTTCCGCACCATCGTGACAAGAACGATAGTTCCAACGATAAAAGCCACCGTCTTAAAGAGATTATCATTCCACGTCGACTTTAGTCCAATCAAGAAATATTGATATATCTTCATTAATTACTTCCCTCCAAATCACCTTTCGCTCTCCTGAGAAGGTGTTTTCATTTCACCCTTGCAAATTAGCTCGCATCGACATAGATGTGGTATTTTCCGCAGTGAAGACAGTGGAAGAGATACCCACAAAGATCCCCATCCTTATACAGGTACTCCCTTATATCGGTGTATTCATGCCTCATCTCATACTCTTCAAGGACCTCGTCTGCGATGCCCATCTCCTCTAGCTCCTGCGTGCCGACTGTCCCTAGATATGCGCAGTAGTCATTACAGCAGGATAGCCAGTGCTCGCCTTGCCAGCTCAGGTAGCCAGGCGTTCTTTCAAATAGTTCCTTCGACTTCGCTTCATCCACTTCGCCTTCCCATTCGGCATCTTGCACGAACTCAGCGTCGAATTTCTTTGCAGCCTCTCCACTAGCTATACAATCTGGGCACAAATGCTCGACGTCTTCAACGCTGTAAGGGAACGAACTATAGTAGATAGTACTTTCCTTGCCGCAGCACGGGCATACCTCTGGCGGACCTTCTTCAAAGCTTTCAGTAGCCAGTGGATCTGGATGGTAACGGAATTTTGGAAGCTTCTTAGCTTTTTCTCTCTGTAGAGACTCCTCAGCAGCTGTCTTTGGCCTCTTCACTGCCCACCTGTCTCCATCATCTTCTGCTAGCGATTTGAGATAAGCGAGCTTCTTTATCTGCTTCTTATCGCTCCTATCTGCAATCTCTGACATCAAGTCATATGCACTCTGCATGAGCGAAAGGATTTTGTATACATCGACAAGAACTGTCTTAGAATCCTTGTCCCCAGCCTCTTTGAGCCTATCCGAAAACTCGTATAACGCAAGAACAGTCTCTCGCTTACCATTCTTCGCTTCGTAGTCCTTTACTAGTTCAGCATATTCTTTTATGTATGGATTCATTATTTCTCCTACCATTTCAGTAAAACTTCTCGTTTTTGTCCACAAATTATATCAATTCTTATCTATAAATTATAACAAATTGAGGTGGTAAAATCATTGACAATTATCACATGCGGTGGTAACATATTTCATTATTAAAACGATGACGAGGACAGTAGGTTCGCTTTAAGGCTTTGAGAGAGGAATGGGCGGTGAGATCATTCTAGCACGGGCGCTCTGAACACCACCTCTGAGTGGCACTAATCCTGCCCGCCTAGCCGCGTTAAAAGCTTCAAAGAGTGCTGGAGTATCTAGCTCCGGAAGATGGGTGGAACCACGAATACGAATGTATGCGTCCCTTCTGACAATTTGAATGTCGGAAGGGACTTTTTAATTTCCTTCCGCTAATGAAAGGAGTTCTTAAAATGATTATTACACTTAAAGACGGTAGCAAAAAAGAATATGCTTCACCGATGTCCATCATCGACATCGCCAAAGACCTAAGCGATGGTCTCGCAAGAGCAGCTTGCGTTGGCGAAGTTGATGGAGAGGTCTGTGACCTCAGAACTGTTGTGGATAAGGATGCTGAAGTTAACATTCTCACATTTGATTCCGACGCCGGAAAGCATGCGTACAGACACACATGTTCTCACGTGCTCGCAGAGGCTGTTAAGAATTTATATCCTGATTCTAAGATGACAATTGGTCCGTCAATCGAAAACGGTTTCTACTATGACTTCGACATGCCAGCGCTAACCAGAGAGGATTTAGATAAGATAGAAGCTGAGATGAAGAAAATCATCAAAAGAGGAGATGCGATAACTCGTTTCACACTCCCTAGAGATGAAGCCATCAAGCTATTTCAGGAGAGAAATGAGCCATACAAAGTCGAGCTCATCGAGGACCTACCAGAGGACGAAATCATTTCCTTCTATCAGCAGGGAGATTTTATCGAGCTCTGCGCAGGGCCACATCTGATGAACACCAAGCAGATCAAGGCATTCAAGCTAACTTCTAGCTCTGGTGCTTACTGGAGAGGCGACGAACACAACAAGATGCTTACTAGAATCTACGGTACTGCATTCAATAAGAAGGCTGATCTTGAAGAGTACCTTGAGTACCTAGCTGATATCAAGAACAGAGACCACAACAGGCTCGGTCGTGAAATGGAGCTTTTTACAACAGTAGATATCATCGGTCAGGGTCTTCCTCTATTTATGCCTAAGGGTACTAAGATGATTCAGAAGCTGCAGCGCTGGATTGAAGACCTCGAGGATTACGAATGGGGTTACGTGAGAACGAGAACACCGCTGATGGCGAAATCAACTCTTTACAAGATTTCAGACCACTGGTACCACTACAAGGATGGAATGTTCGTATTCGGATATGACAACATTGATGAACTGAACAATGCCGAGGATGCTACTCGCGAGATTAGAGGACTTGAGGACCTAAGTCTCATCGAGAATGATGCTGATGCAAATGCATTTGCGCTTCGCCCTATGACATGCCCATTCCAGTATTATGTATACAAGGCTAAGCAGCACAGCTATAGGGATTTACCTTATAGAATGGGCGAGACTTCCACTCTATTCCGCAACGAAGATTCCGGCGAAATGCACGGACTCACTAGAGTTCGTCAGTTCACGATTTCTGAAGGTCACCTCGTATGCACACCTGAGCAGATTGACGAAGAGTTTAAGAACTGCGTAAAACTCGCTAAGTATTGTCTAACAACTCTTGGTCTCGACGGTGATGTTACATACAGAATGTCAAAGTGGGATCCAGAAAACCCAGGTAAGTATCTCGGAACTGCTGAGGAATGGGATAAGGTTGAATCGGCAATGCGCGATATCCTCGATGAGATTGGCCTAGACTACACAGAGGCTTCTGGCGAGGCGGCATTCTACGGACCTAAGCTAGACATTCAGGCAAGAAACGTGTATGGCAAAGAAGATACTATGATCACTATACAGCTTGACATGTTCCTTGCTGAGAGATATGACATGTACTATATCGATAAGAACGGTGAGAAAAACGCCCATATATTATCCACCGTACATCGCTCGGCTGCTACGAGAGAACTCTCGCTTGGCTGATTGAAAAGTATTCAGGGAACTTCCCTACTTGGCTATGCGCAGAGCAGGTTAGAATCCTTCCTATCTCCGATAAATATCAGGATTATGCCGAGGAAATCTTTGCTGAACTAAGAAAAAACGGCGTCGATGTTACAATCGACAGCAGCTCCGAGAGAATAGGCTACAAGATTAGAAAAGCCCAGATGGAGAAGCTACCTTACATGCTAGTCGTTGGACAGCAGGAAGCTGAGAATAAAACTGTTTCGGTTCGTTCGAGATTTGAAGGAGATGAAGGCAGCAAGCCTCTGAGCGAGTTTGTTAATTCAATCTGCGAGGAGATACGTACAAAAGCGATTAGAGAAAAGAAAGTCAGCGAAGAAGAAAAGAAAGATAAATAGTCAAATTTGCAAGAGAAGATAACGGAGGATTTATCATGCAGAGAGAGAAGCGCAAAGACAACATAATACAGAAATTAAAGTCTACAGATTCACCTGTAAGCGCTTCCTCTCTGGCAAAAGAGTTCGGAGTAAGTAGACAAATTATCGTTGGAGACATCGCTATTCTCAGGGCTGAAGGTCATGATATTAGTTCAACCCCTCGTGGATACGTGCTCCCTCAGATTGGGACCACTCCAGTCTATAGAATCGCTTGTAAGCACGATTCATCTAAAATCCTAGAAGAACTTAATGCGATTGTCGACTGCGGTGGCATATTACTTGATGTGAGTGTTGAACATCCTATATATGGTGAACTAGTCGGCAACCTGCACATTGCAAATAGACTTGATGCAAAGGAGTTCGCAGATAAGATTATTGAGAGCAATGCCCCTCCACTATCACTTCTCACAGACGGGATTCACCTACATGCTATCACGTGTAGGGATGAGAATGCACTTGAGCGAATAAAGGACAAACTCCGTTCAATAGGGATACTCTTCGAGTAAACGATAAAAATTTTTTAACGGGTTAACAGTTTATTTTTAAGTATCATTTGATGTTTTCTTTATTTTCATATTGATTTTTCACAGAGCCTCTTTTAATGTATATACAGGTGTAATGACACCCGTATATAGTTAGGAGGCTTTTTTAATGGCTAGTTTTACTTCATTTCTAAAACGCAAGGATATAATCATCTCTGGAAAGAGATATGGAATTGATGCACTTGGCGCTATGGCTCAAGGTCTATTCTGTTCTCTACTCATAGGAACAATCATCAATACTATCGGAGTACAGCTTCACATCGCTGCCTTATCGCAGACTGTCGCTACTATAGGTGGTATCAAATACACTGTAGGTGGTCTTGCGATGGCTATGGGAGGGCCTGCAATGGCATGTGCTATTGGATATGCTCTCGCTGCTCCACCGTTAGTTCTGTTCTCGCTTATCACTGTTGGTTTCGCTTCAAATGCGCTTGGAGGAGCTGGAGGACCTCTCGCAGTACTCTTTGTTGCTATAATAGCTGCTGAGTGCGGAAAAGCTGTGTCCAAGGAAACTAAAGTAGATATCCTGGTCACACCGAGTGTAACTATCGGCATAGGAATCGCTTTGTCTTGGTTAATCGCACCTACGCTTGGAAACGCAGCTATGAAGATGGGTGATATTATTATGTGGGCTACTGAACTTCAGCCTCTACTCATGGGAATAATTGTCGCTGTAGTCGTAGGTATAGCACTTACTTTACCAATATCTTCCGCTGCTATCTGCGCAGCTTTAGGTCTAACGGGACTCGCTGGCGGTGCAGCACTTGCTGGCTGCTGTGCACAGATGGTTGGATTCGCAGTTGCATCGTATGAAGATAATGGTGTTGGCGGTCTCGTATCACAGGGAGTTGGAACATCGATGCTTCAGATGGGCAACATAGTTAGAAACCCAAGGATATGGATAGCCCCTACTATTGCATCTGCTATCACAGGTCCTATCGCAACCTGCGTGTTCCATCTCAAGATGAACGGCCCGGCTATAGCAAGTGGCATGGGAACATGTGGTCTAGTCGGACCTCTGGGTGTTTATTCAGGCTGGATTGCTGATATTGCAAAAGGAACTAAAACAGGCATCACTTCAGTGGATTGGCTCGGTCTCATCCTAATATCTGTAGTTCTACCAGCAATATTAACTCTTATATTTCACAAAGCCGTTAAGAGAGCTGGCTGGGTTAAAACAGGAGATCAGAAGCTATAAGAAGCTAATCATTTTCAAAAATCTGTAACCAATTAGATAATCTCAATAAAAAATGTGCCTAGCACAGAGTGTAATCCCCCTTAACTACACACTGCGCTCAGCACATTTTTTAATTAGATTTTACTATATTCTAGTTTGCCTTAATACTCTGAACATCCTCGCTATTCTTACTATCCTTACCACTCTTAAATTCACCATAAGAAAAGAATATAAGACCTATCCAAATCAATCCAAATGCCATAATCAGCACTTTATCGACAGGTTCTTTATACAAGAAAATCCCTAGCATAAGCGCCAAGGTAGGACTGAGGTATTCCGTCAAACCGAGCACGAACATAGATGTTCTCTGAGCTGCATAAGCGAATAGCCCAAGAGGTATGGCTGTTGCAAGCCCACATAGGAGAAGCAAGAAGTATTGGTATGACTCACCAACTCCAAGTGCTCCTGCTCCATGTAGTTCAAGCCAAACTATTACGCATAACATAATTGGAGCCATAAAAATTGTCTCATAAAGGAGCGATATTACAGGAGGTTGATCTACAGTCTTTTTTATCGCTGAATAAATCGCAAATGTCGTCGCTAGGATAAGTGCGATACCTGGAACCTGTCCATAGTGAACTAAGATTACGATTACACTTATAGCAGCAAATATTACTGCTGTAAACTTGTAAACTGTAAGCTTCTCTTTAAAGAAGATAGCTCCAAATATACATACTACGAGCGGTTCTATATAATATCCAATACTCGTCTGGATTATATGACCAGAGTTAACCGCCCAGATGTAAATGCTCCAGTTGCTCGTTACAATAAGTCCTGCTACGAAAAATTTGAGTGAGGTCCGCCAGTCCTTTAGCGGTGAAAAAATCCTGCTCCACGAATACTTAAAACGCGCAGCAATTATACATACTACTGCAATCATCAGAATCCTATATATAATGATAGTAGATGACGGTATTGGAATTAGCGATTTCCAATAAATTGGAAGAATACCCCACAGCCCAGCACAACCAAGTGCAGCAAAGAAACCCTTTTCATAATTTTTCTTCATAAATTAATCCCCTGCAGATAAATTCATAATAAGGTGTGCAGTAAAAAGCAGTGCACCAAAAGCATAAATTCTGTAACTACAAATAAAAATGTAGCAAACATTATATCATCCTTTGCAGATTATCACAATAAATGTTATCCTTATACATCATAAATGACTATAGATATGCAAATTCAAAGGATCGATTGGAGATTTGGTATGAAGATGATTGAAGTAGATGTAGAAGTTAGTGCGAGACATGTTCACCTCTGCCAGAGAGATATCGAAAATCTTTTTGGTATTGGATATGAGCTTACACCAAAAAAGCAACTTATCGCAGGCTATGTTGCGGAAGAAAGACTCGCACTTGTTGGACCTAAATGCACTCTTCGCAATGTCGCTATTCTCGGACCTGCTCGTCCAGAAACGCAGATTGAGCTAGCAGCAACTGATGCTAGAAATTTGGGTATCGAAGCACCACTTAGGCTCTCTGGTAATTTAGTGAATACGCCAGGAATTAAAATCGTAACTGAAAATGACGCAAACACCGAAATAGATCATGGATGCATAGTCGCAAAAAGGCACATTCACCTATCTAAAGAAGATGCAGATCATTTGCAGGTAACCACGGGAGATGAAGTCTCTCTAAAAGTCGATACAGGATGCAACAGAGCACTAACCTTTGAAGATGTGGTCGTACGTGTCGGTAATACCAGGACCGTTGTTCATTTAGATACTGACGAGGGAAATGCGGCAAGTACGGGAAAATCATGTAAAGGAATATGCATTTCTAAATAAATAAGAGGTACTTTTACATCATTGATACGCAGGAGAAGGAAATTGTCATCATTATACAGTCTTGAAAATATAGTCTTCGCACTTGAAATAATCGGCACCATCGCCTTTGCCATCTCGGGAGCCACTCTCGGACTGGAAAAAGGCATGGATCTCATGGGAATCACTATCCTTGGCCTTACTACTGGTGTTGGCGGAGGAATTATCAGAGATTTAATCGTCGGTCAAACTCCCCCTCTCACATTTAGAAACCCGACTTATTTAATTATTTCTGTCGTGATTTCAGTAATCGTATTTACACCGCCAGTTAGAAGATGGATTTTCTCGGATTCCACTCTATACGACTGGCTTATGCTCATCATGGACTCTATTGGACTAGGGCTATTTACAGTTATCGGTATCAAATCAGCGTATAATGCAACTTCTATTCATGGGGTTATACTATTTGCCTTTGTTGGAGTCCTCACTGGAGTTGGCGGTGGAGTTCTCAGAGATATAATGGCTGGCGATAGACCATATATATTTGTAAGCACTTTTATGCTAGCGCCTCTCTCATCGGAGCGCTCACGTGTATAGCACTATGGGATAGAGTCGGCACAGTGCTTGCCATGGGAATTGGGGCTGGACTCATAGTCTTACTAAGACTTCTTGCGGCTCATTACCACTGGAGTTTACCTAAGGCTAAAATGCCTCAAGATAACTAGGTATAAAATAAAAAAATAATCGCATCAAAGCGTGATGCGATTATTTTTTATTTTGCGTCAAAAAGCTCACCTAGAGAGTGTTTTTTCAAATCAGTATTGATGTTTTCTTGAATACGTAATAATTCCTTTCGAAGCGCACATGTGTCTCGGTCTGTGTTCAAAAGGCACGAAATATCTTGCTTTAGGCACTCACATACAAGTGAATGTGGCTCTATAGCCTGGTGCACATCATATAGGGTAATCTCCGTCAGCGGTCTGCTTAGCACATAGCCACCACTGCTCCCCCTTACTCCGTATATGATACCAGCCTTATCAAGCTTTCTTGATACCTTATAAGCAATTGCCTCTGATATGAATTCACCTTCTACGAATGAACTTATGCTCGTGGGTCTATCTGTCGACAGATTCTTAAGGACCCTTACTGCATAGTCTGTCTCTCGATTAAAAAGCATTTCTCCTCACTTTTCTATTTCTGTAGTAACACAACATCCCTACAAACAGCATATTCAATCTAACAATGCATCATGGATGTTTCAATCAATAATAGCGATAGATATGAGTATTTTAACCATATTCATTGCGTTTAGCAATGATAATACACAAGATAGGCAGGTTGTACTAAATTAATACAACGAAAACTACATATCATCAAAGGCTTCAGCTACCGCAACCCTGCGCGTTTTCCTATAGAGGAATACTGCAACTCCTAGGCACATAATCTCTGATATGGCAAGTGAGAGCCATACATTAGATACGCCAAGCATAGTTGCGATTAACGCAAGCGAAAGTAGAAGCGTCAGTGTACATCTCATCAGCGATATGAAAGCTGCAACTCTGGACCTCTCGAGAGCAGTCAGATATCCAGCGATGATGATATTCATACTGAGCATTGGGAATGCCAAAGCTATCAGTCTAAGCGCATACGATACTTCCAGGATAAGTGCATCTCCATCATTAACAAATAGCATCGCTATATAATTTCCAAACACCAGCACGACCGCTATCTCTAATACAGCTAATATGAGTCCCGATCTAATCTCATAACCAAATAGTGTGGAATGTATCCCTCTCGTGTTTACCGTGATAGTAACTAACGAGGGGCTGTGCGCCTTGAGCAATCCCATTTGCCAGAACCGTTGCCAGCAGAATTACATATGATAGTATCGAATAGATAATCAGCTCTCTATCGTGCATAAAAGTAACGATAAACCTGTTAAAGATAAATGTCACTATTCCCGGCGACATCTCCGTAATACCTGAAGGTATACCGCTCATGAATTGACGAAGCATAAGTCCGCGTCTGAACTTAAATCTCGTAAAACGAAGTGTCGCTTTCCTCCCTGCAAAGTGAATCAGGTAGATGATAATTACGACCGTTTGAGAAAAAGAGGTTGCTAGTCCAGCTCCAACTATGCCCCAGTTCAGCTTAAATATCGTGTACCAGTCGAGAAAGACATTGAGAATCACTCCGAGTAGCACATAGATAGTGGCGAGTTCTGGAAATCCGTCAGTAGCAAGGAGTAGCTCGAGATTGTAGGATATCACGAATGAGAATATGAACGGTGCTATCGTGAGAAGATAACTCCTTACATATGGGAGCGTCGATTCCGTCGCTCCGAGCAACCTGCACAGCGGATTTAGGAAAATAAAGACCAGCACGCTAATTACTATCGACAACAAAACAAGTGAAACTAAGCTCTCTGTGAATACGCGTCTCGCCTCAACAGTACGGTTTTGACCGAGAAGACGAGCTACTATTGTTGAAGTACCCACCGCGAAAGTTATTGAAATCGCAAACAGCAGAGTAACGAACGGCGTAGCAATTGAGACGGCAGCTAGAGCCGTCTCGGATACACCTCGAGCTACGAATATCCCATCAACTACTGTGTACAGCGTGAATATGAGCTGTCCAGCCATCGCGGGAATAATGTATCGCAAATATTTATTTATCAGCGAATCATCCTTATTCAATTCTCATCATCCTTCTGCTGCTGTGAAACTTCTTTCACCATCACATGATCTGCGTTGTCAGATTGTCACGATTAATCGCACAAACCCCTTCTTAACCAAGTGCGTTACAACGTGTAGAGTTAGTATACTAGCATTTTGAGAGAACTGCAATCCGTTCATTTCAAAGACTTCTGTACAAAATAAAAGCCGAATCAAATAATTTTGAATTCGGCTCTTGCGTTATAAATTGTTTATAAAAATTGATGAATTATCAGCATATTATGCTCCTACTCGAGGTTAAGTCGGTTCTTCATCAGATAGTTAGATGCGAGGAAGTAAATAGCGAACTCTACAGTCTGCAATAGTATCAGTACACCTAATCCATACACCGCTATTCTCAGTTTGTCCTCAACCATGACAAATTTAGCGCAAATTTGCCACTCATCTTTCCTATTACAGATATCATTACGTATATTTCTAGTGCTGTGATGGCAACGAATAGTACACCCTGAATCAGTGTCTTGAATCTGCTAAACTGTACGCTTATATTTATGCAAGTTAGAAGCTTTACGACAAATCTGCTGATGTAGATTATTCCAAGGATTACTATTTCTATAAGAAAGAATACCAACTTTCTTGCCTCCGCCGGCTGTTCATTAATAAAGATTTTTATCTGTTGGTAAACACCTAAACTATCTTCAGTCAATGTCATAATCATCATAACAACAAATCCAAACAACAGTATAAGTAACATCCAAATAGTAACCGTAATCACCTTGCTCCAGATGTGAGTACTCGTCTTTATCGGCAACGAAAGGGTAAAATAACCTTCAGCACCATAGAAATTTTTGTAGAATCTACGATCTATAATTACAACCATAGTCGTCACGAGTGCAGCGATAAAAGATATGATCCACGATGCAAGAAGCACGGTTTCTATTAATTTTGGTATGCTAAATATTCCCTTATACAGAATGCTAACCAATACAGTTAGTGACATCCATACCAAATATAAAACTCCAAGGTCGTGTAATAGCGATTTAAACTCATATTTTAATAATTTACCTAGCATTTGAATACCTCCCTGAACAGTTTATCTATGCTCTGCCCCTTCTTCTCACGCAAGCTTTCAGCAGTCTCGTGAACCACGATTTCACCGTCTTTGATGAAGATTACATCGTCGAGCACCGATTCGACATCGGCGATTAGGTGAGTGGAAATAATCACTACAGCCTCAGGATTGTAATTGGTAATAATCGTTCTAAATATAGTCTCTAGTCGCTGGATCAACGCCTGCGATAGGTTCATCGAGTAGATATACTTCAGCATTACGTGCCATCGTTAGGATGAGCTGCACCTTTTCCTTGGTACCTTTGGACATCGCTTTTAGCTTAAGCCCTTTCTCAATACCGAGATCATTGAGCATCGATAGAGCTTTGAGTTTATCGAAGTCATCGAAGAAATCCTGATATAGGCGCACGAGGCTGCCAGCAGTCATATATGTAGGGTACGTCATCTTATCAGGTAAGTAAGCGACCTTTGCCTTTGTCTTTTCACTAGGTCTGGCTCCATCTATCAGGACCTCACCGGCATCAGGTCTCAGTAATCCCATGATTATCTTAATTAGTGTTGTCTTGCCTGAGCCATTTGGTCCCATGAGTCCAACGATCTGCCCCTTATCTATATCTAGATCAACACCCGATAGCGCTAGCTTTGAGCCGTATGCTTTGCTCAAATCTTTTATCTCTATTATGCTCATTATTTCTCCTTTCCCACGCAGCTCGTAACCGCTTCTATAATCTCCATGTCACTCATCCCAATATTACGTAGCTTCTCTACGAGTTCATCAATATACGAACTTGATAAACCCTTGTAAATCTCTTTCAAGGCTCTCTCATCCTCCGTCACAAATCTTCCGTTGGTCCTCTCTGTGCGCACTAACCCACTTCGCTCGAGCTCCGTAAGCGCTCTCTGCACCGTGTTCGGATTGACACAGGCATCTGCTGCAATATCTCTTACGGACGGCAGCTTCTCCCCTGGCGAATAGTCGTGTCTGGCAATTCGCACGGTGAGCTCATTTACAATTTGCGAGTATATCGGGATACCGTCGACAAATTTCCATTCCATGCTAGTCTCCTCTCTAAATCTATTGATGCGATTTGTTTCATACCTAATTCGAATCAGACATAAATAAATCGATGTGTTATTGTATTAAGTTACTAATACAATAACACATCCCCTATCAAATGCAAGTAATTTTTTATGAAGATTTTCTTAAGGCGCTACTTAATTTTTTCTACCTCTCACCTTAAATGCTATGAGAACAACCACTGCACTAAGAGCAGACATGAAGATCATCGACTGAATCAGCGGTCCGAAATTATATTCCCTACCTAGCCAGAAATCTATATAATCGTTACCAAGCTGTGCGGTTGGAAGCAAGTCAGATATCCATCTAACTGAATTTGGAAGATCCGTTATCCTAATGCCCATATACCCACTCAAAATCATCATTGCAAAGTAGATTGCCATAACAACGCCATACGTCGGACCAAACTTTCCTATTAGTGTCGCTATGCCATGAGCGAGCGCCATCAAGATAATAGCGAGAATATATATTCCCAAAATCCAAACCACAGCAGCTGCAAACCTCGGCTTAAGTATTTAGGAAAGGGACAGTTCCACCAAGGTAAATAAATATGCAGAGCGTCAATATAATCAAGTTCGCTACCACTTTGTTGAGCAATATGTCCTTCTCCGAAAATCCGAAGAGGAGCAAACGTTCAGGGATTTTCTTATCAAGCTCATTTGAATAAATCGCTGCGTGATTCAGAAATATGCTCGCCAGCGGAATAAGCATAGCCATGCCAATAAATATTGTGGTTACCACTTCATCCTTCATATTCTTAGGAATGTCGCCAAGTGTTCCCCTGACAATCATATGCAGTAGTAGCACTGGAAAAATAGATCCAAAGAAGACCGCATAGACATTGTGCAGCGTATTTTGAAATTCGTATCTTATCGTATATCTATTCATCTTACCTCTCCGCATTAATAGTCATCATTTCGATATCATTATTGCTTCGCCTGTAGTTTATGTGGTTTCTGATAAGCTTTTCAGCGATTTCAACCTCTTCATCATCATTGTCACATGAGAGTGCAATAAACCCTTCGGCGGCCTTTATCTGTTTATGCGCCTTCGCTATTTCACGTCCTTTTTCCGTATCCTCGAAGATTACCACGGCATTTCCACAGTACTTTCTAAAAAGCTCTTCCTTTGACCCGTAGTCCACGGCCCTACCGTCCTTAAGATACAATATCTTGGTCGCCAGATTATCGAGCTCAGTATAGTAATGTGATGTTATAAGCAGTGTCGTGTGCTTTTCCTCGTACCAAGTTACGAGCTTGTCCATGAGCCTCTGACGCGTCTCGAAGTCGAGTCCTGATGTAACTTCATCGAACATCACTATTTTGCTGTCCTTACACATCACGAGTATGAGAGTGAGCCTCTGCTTCTGCCCGCCTGATAGCTGTTTCCACCTCTTATCTAGGCATCCTTCAAACTCGAAGAATTCAATCATTTCTTGGAGTTTCTGATTGTCTATTATCCTGCAGCCCATCACCATCTCGATGATGTTCCTAATTGAAACGGTATCGACATAAGAGTTGTACTGCATGTGAACGGAGATCTCATTTGACGGAACTCCGAGTGCTATGTTTCCTTTATGAGGGACCAGACCGATAATACTCTTAAGAAGCGTAGTCTTTCCAGCACCGTTGCTTCCTATAATTCCGACTCTCTCACCATCCGCAATTTCAATCACTCGCCCGAGGTCCACAGCGACTTTATCCTTAAAACTCACCTTTACATTATCGAGTCTAATCATCTCTACCTCTTTTCTCTAGAACAAACTGAACGCCGTCCTGCATGTTGTCGCCACGCAGTTCAAGCCCTAGCTTCCCAGCAAAATATTTCGCTATATAGAGCCCTAATCCGTGTCCTTTCTTCTGTCCGGCTTCATCCCCCTGAGCTCCCGTTACAAACGGTTCAAAGATATCATCAAGGATTTTCTCATCGATGTGTCCTGGACGACTGAACACCGTAATTCTAGACTCTGTAACATCGAATGTAACACTTCCACTTTCACCCGTGTGGTCTATACCATTTGCGATTAAATTCTCCAGAATCTTCTTGAGCATCATCGCATTGCTATACCAATATACGGCTGTTTCAATCTCTGGACCATTTAGAGTTATGCCCTTAGATTCAGCTCCGATGCGGTTCTTCTCTAAAGTTTCTCGGCATAATGACACAATATCGACCTTCTCAACTTCGAAGCTATCTGCCGCATTGTTAAGATTCGATGTTTCATCAATTATGCTCATCATCTCACGGATCTGCGCTTTTACCTCTGGCAAATACAGGTCCCTATCGCCGAACTTCCCGACCTTACCAATCATTCCGTCCACTAGGAGCATAGATGCTGCAATCGGAGTTTAGCTGGTGCGATGTCGCACGCATATACACCTCTTTACGCTTATTTTCTTCTTCGAGATTTTGAACTGCCTGTGCTTGCTTTTCATAAAGTAGGTTTAGTGCAGCAGTCAAATCAGATATCTCATCATTGCCCACAGCTTCAAGTGGCTCTAGCTTTACTGATGACGAACTCATGCGTCTCTCCGCATCCATAGACAGCTTCCTAATTGGAGATACTATCTTGCGCGAATATATTGCTGATACTCCAAATGCCAAGATTATCATAAGCAGTATGAGCATAGGAGCTGACCCGTAGAGAACTGGTAGAATTTCACTTGCTGAAGGTGTCATCGTGGTGCTACTCAGGATAAGCATGTCATCTCCATGCTTTGCAAATCCGACAAAATAGGTGTAGCTAGTTCCCGAATAACGACTCTCGACGGAAAACTCGCTGATTAACACCCCGCCGCTATAGTAGTGAATTTTTTTATCCTTAACCTTGAACTGAGATAAGCTGCTGTCTCCTTTAAGATTTATCTTAAAACTGCTATTCATCTCAGCCGAATTCTCTTCTGCAAAGGCTTTAAGTGCAGGCTTTAGATTCTTAAATGCCTCCTTTTACTGCCCTTACTGCTCATATCAAGAGATCTGAACTGGTCTATAATCTCTTTAGACGCAGGGCTAACCGCCTCAATTGATCCATTGAAACTGGATCCCGTAACCCTGATAGTGTAGCCATTTCCAGGTACGATGATACCTATCGTATTGGCATCACCAGTCTTGAAGTTTTTCAATGATTCGTGCTTCTTGAAGTGCTTCATCGCTGACCTAGCAGATTCAAGATTCTGTTTTCCTTTGTAATCCATATACATGGAAGGCATCAGGAATACCATATATGAAAAGATCACGATTCCTACGATCAGCGAGATGATGACGCTGTATAAAAATGTCTTACTTCCTAATTTCATCTTCTTTTCTCCATCTGTATCCAACACCTATGACTGTCTCGATATAGTCATGAGGTAGTTTCTTCCTAAGATTCTTGATGTGTGCATCGATTATCCTATCATTCGCCACGTACTCCTCATCGAATATCATGTTGATAAGTTGATTTCTGCTAAATACCCTTCCCGGGTTATCCCTCAGAGTCTTCATGAGTACAAATTCGCTTACGGTCAGTTTGAGGTTCTTCTTGTTATAGTATGCCCGAAGCTCATCTTCATCGACCACGAACCCACTATCCATCTCAGCAGTAGCTCTCTTGTCAGTTCTTCTAAGAACAGCTTCAATTCTCTTGATGAGAATTATCGGAGAAGCTGGCTTTGTAATGTAATCATCCGCAAGGTAGTTAAAAGCCTCGAGCTGCGTATTGATATCGTCGTAAGCTGTGAGCATAATCGTGCCAATATCTTCACCGCGCTCCTTTTTTATGGTCTGAAGTACCTCAAGTCCAGTCACTCCAGGAACTCTGATGTCGAGCACCGCAAGATCAAAATGCTCACCCCCTTCAATCAGCTTTATCGCCTCGTCGCCGCGCTCACACGGAACAACCTCGTGACCTGCGACCACCATGTATTCAGAAAGAACTTCGCGAATCATGTTTTCATCTTCTAGGAAAAGTATCGTTGCCATCGTATGCACCCTTTCTATCTTCTGACTCTACCTTACTATCACGGTGTGAATCTGGTATGAATTTGCTTTGCATATTAGCGTTTACATAAAAATCTTTATATCAATCATTGTAGATTATTCCTATAGCAAAATATAGGCAAATTAATACCTCTTCTGTCAGAGATTCTGACAGAAGAGGTTTATAATCATGCATTTCTATATTTAATAGCTGTTTAAAATGTTGCAACCTCAGGGTTGCATGGCTCGCACGCCTCTACCGACTTACAGTAAAGGACCGGGCCTTTCTCTCCGTATGCATCAACGTACTCGACCCTAACCTTGGCTTTGACCTGAACCCATGCTCCATTCTTAAAGTCATCAATTCTATCATATATGCCCATAAGTGCTGCGAACTGCATATCCTCTACGCAGCATGTCATGAGGTGCCTGCCAAGCCCGAACTCTCCGTGCTTCATATCGCCACCCTTTACGACTCTGCCCTTTAAAATCAATGTCTTGGTGTTGTACTCGTCTTGATTTTCGTTTATATCGCGATACCAGTCAGCGTACATATCGTCGGCGATTTCAATCGTGCTGGCCTTCTTATCAAAAGGCAGCTCGTCCACAATATCGTCTACTTCTATGTCATGCGGTCCGAACTCATAGACAATCTGCGAGCGCCTGTTAGCTACACGCACTTCCTTATGAAACGGCATCTTATCCGCACCCTTCTGGAATCTATTGAATACCACAAGCTCTGCATTCTGCATCTTGTTGAAACAGAGCTGTCTCATATTCTTATTGTACAGTTCGAACATAGTCGCATCGAAGAAAGTCATCTCTTGCGCGATTATCCAGTTGCGAGGCATATTCTCAAACAGGGTCTGCGTCATCCACATGCCGTTATACTCAACTAAAACTCTGTCAAATACATACTTTGATGCGATGCCGTTGAGCCTTGCTTCTGTAAGGTCTGTCTCCCTCTCGATTGTCTCGATATACACTTTGTCGGTAAATTTACTTTCATCATAATGTACTTCACCTGACTCACAAACCAAGAGGAGTGTGCTTGCACCTTCTCCGAACTCTGGTGTTTCGAGTGTATCCTGGATGAAAGTCGACTTACCCGAGCCTAAAAATCCTGTAAATAGATAGACTGGTTTCTCTCTCATATTCCGAACAACTCCTTAATCTTATCCTTCTTGAGATCTACTCCGATTACGCAGATAACACCGGTTGTCTCTGCTTCGCCAGCAGCCCTAACCTCTGGCTCACCTGGTATGTAGTCGAATTCGTACCATTCGCCTTCTGTACCCGCTACGAACCCCTTCGCTCTGAGCACCTGTCCGCACTGCTCGGAATCCATGAGGCCTGCTAGAGCTTGCTCGAGCTGGCCGCGGCTGAAGCGATGTGCGGTCTCCACGCCCATTTCATCAAAGACTTCGTCAGCGTGGTGGCCGTGTCCGTGGTGATGGTGGTGATGATGTCCGTGACCGCAGCAACCATGCTCCTCGTCATCATGGTGATGGTGTTCGTGGTCATGGTCATGGTCGTGATGATGTCCGTGACCGCAGCATTCATGCTCTTCGTCATCATGGTGATGGTGGTCATGGTCATGGTCGTGATGATGTCCGTGACCGCAGCATTCATGCTCTTCGTCATCATGGTGATGGTGGTCATGGTCATGGTCGTGATGATGTCCGTGACCGCAGCAACCATGCTCCTCGTCATCGTGGTGATGGTGTTCGTGGTCATGATGGTGATGCTCTGCCTCATGTTCCGCCTGCTCTCTATACGCCTCTTCTCTCAGGCGGTCAAGTTCAGCGGACAGAGTCTTCTTCTGCTCCATAATTTCTAGAATCTTAGAGCCGTCAATTTCCTTCCAGTCTGTCGTAACTATAGATGCTTCTTTGTTATGCTCACGGAGTAATACGATGCACTTGTCGATGTCCTCCTGAGACATTCCAGCTGTATGGCTTAGAATGATTGAGCTTGCGTGTTCCACCTGATTTTCGTAAAATTCCCCGAAGTTGCTCATGTACATCTCAGCTTTAGTAGCATCAACGACTGTCGTAAATCCATTTAGTTCAATTTTGTCGTTCTTAAGATCCTGTACTGCAATAATTACATCCGAAAGCTTGCCAACGCCTGACGGTTCGATGAGAATTCTCTCAGGATTATACTTCTCAATTACTTCATTAAGAGCCTTTCCGAAATCACCAACGAGAGTGCAGCAGATACAACCTGCGTTCATCTGATTAATCTCGATTCCAGTATTTTGAAGAAACCCCTTATCTACTCCAATCTCACCAAATTCATTTTCGATGAGAACTATTTTGTCCGTGCCATACGCTTCCTCAATAAGCTTCCTAATCAGCGTGGTCTTACCTGCTCCTAGGAATCCTGAGAAAATATCCACTTTAGTCATATATCTCAATCCTTTCTATATATAAATAATTGATTTGCTTGCTCCTTAGTATGAGTTAACTAACTGTATACTATGAGATTATACCACATATAGCCATTTTTATTAATAAAAAGCAAGGATAAGTACTACAAAAGGGAGGCGAAGCTTCGTCTCCCTTTGTATTATTTAAACAACCTTATGCTAAATCTCTATATCGATTATCTTCTTGCAGTTCCTTTTCTCTGCCAGATTAAAGCTACAAGAAGCCCTAGTATAGCTGTTAGAAGTATTGCAAACTGAACTAAAATATCAGATGCGTCACCTGTACGTGGTGAAAGTCTGCGAGTATTCTTCTTTACAACATTAGCCTTTGGCCCTGCTGCCGCAGGTGTGCTTGGTGTCACAGATGTACCAGGTGTTGGGGTTACAGATATTCCTGGGGTTACAGATATTCCTGGTGTTCCAGGTGTTCCTGGTGTTCCTGGTGTTCCTGGTGTTCCTGGCGTTCCTGGTGTTCCTGGTGTTCCTGGTGTTCCTGGTGTGCCTGGTGTGCCTGGTGTTGGTACAACTACATTATCTTTCTTATACTGAGCTGTATAAGTTAGATCTCTATCTATTAGAGTATTGTCATCTAATGCCACATTTGCACCATCTAGCCAGCTTGGTGTCGCTACATGCCATCCTGTATCTGCTGTTATACTTGGCTTTGTAAGCGCATTAACTTTGTAGTTTCCATCCTTTAGCACGTAGTACTTTGTTGTTCCTGCTAGGCTTCCATTTGTACCCTTCTTGAACAGTACTGTTACATAATCAGCTGATGGCTTATCGTCATCTGTAGCTGGTGTTGGATCTTCGATGATACCCTTTCTATATTGAGCTGTATAAATCAGATCTCTATCTATTAGAGTATTGTCATCTAATGCCACATTTGCACCATCTAGCCAGCTTGGTGTCGCTACATGCCATCCTGTATCTGCTGTTATACTTGGCTTTGTAAGCGCATTAACTTTGTAGTTTCCATCCTTTAGCACGTAGTACTTTGTTGTTCCTGCTAAGCTTCCATTTGTACCCTTCTTGAACAGTACTGTTACATAATCAGCTGATGGCTTATCGTCATCTGTAGCTGGCGTTGGATCAGGTATTATTGGATCTGGGTCAGCTATTACTGTGATACGAACAGTTTTACGTGCCGACTTTCCATAAAGCGGATCTGTTACTTTTAGCGTAATATCCGTATAATCTCCTGGTCTTGTTAGAGCTTTTACCTTATCATAATCTGCATCGGTTAGCACAATGCTATTTGTCAGATCTGTGTTAATCTCATTTTTTGCTTTAGCTTTTACTAACTTTAACACATCTGCCTTCTGTAGTGGAGGAACCTTACTTACATGAATTACTGCATCTTCTCCATCTATAATTGGAGTGCCTATATCATCTATATTAATGACATACTCCCTAACGGAACCTGAACTGTGAGTACCCTTAAATATATATGTTCCATTCTGTGTTGCTGGATATGGGTAGCTGCTCAAGTCAGCTGGCCAATTCTTCTCCGCTAAGTTAATAACTGTACCGTTTGGTAATTCGATATTCTGAATTATAGCTGTGCTGTTGTCTGGAATGAATCCCTTTATGTTGATAATTCTCTTAAATTCATTCTCTACTTTATCAACAGTATGAGTGAATTCAACAAATTCACCTTCATAGTATACTTTTGTAGTACCTGGTCCTCCCCATGGCTGCCCTGCACTTGCTGGGAATCTCTGACGAGAGTTTCTTACGTATACAGTATCCAAGTCTGGGCTTTTTAGAACTTCGTTATTTATACTATTATTACCAAACGTGGTAACAGCCTTAGGAATTGTAATTGTTTTTAATCTTGTATTATGGAATGCACGTTCTCCTATTGTTTTAATACCATCTGGAAGTATCACTTCTTTTAGCTTTGTTCCCTCAAATGCATTATCACCTATAGTTTCAAGTTTACTATTGCTACCAATCGTAATTTTTTCAAGGGTTGAATTTAAAAACGCAGATGAATCTATAGCCTTAACAGAATCTGGTATAGCAATCGACGATATCTTTGCATTATCGAACGCCTTAAATTCAATGCTCTCTATCGAATCAGGTAAAACAATTGACTTAATTATACTATTTGCAAATGCATGACTTGGTATTGTTTTCAACTTACTGTTAGTTGCAAAAGTTACATCTATAGATTTTTTAGTACCTTCAAATGCATACTTATCTATATTTTTTACGCTATTTGGAATGTTTACAGAAACAATATCTGAGCCATAGAAAGCATACGAAAGAATACCCTCTACTGGATATTTAACGCCATCCTTTTCTAGTTGATTTGGAATATCTATATCAGCATGGGGAGTAGTACCTATGTACTTTACTATTTTCTTCTGTGCAACATCATAGACATACGGACCAATCTTTATGACATTCTTCCAATATACAAGTCCAACTTTATTCCCCCATGGCTCACCTGTAATTTCACCTCTATATTTTGTTGGAATATTAATCTCTTTTAGATAATGAGTATCTCCAAATGCAGAATTACCTATTGTTGTTACAGCATCTGGAATCGTTACTTTCTTGAGTGGGGTACTTAAAAAAGCCGCCTCATCAATTTTAGTAAGACTTTCTGGAAGTTTTATCTCTTTTAATTTTGTGTTTTTAAAGGCAATATACCCTATAGTTTCAAGTTTACTATTGCTACCAAATGTAATTTCCTCAAGAGTCGAATTTGCAAATGAGGATACGTCTATAACTTTTACAGAGTCTGGTATTTTAATCGACAATATCTTGGTACTTTCAAACGCCCCATAGTCAAGACTTTCTATCGTATCAGGTAAAACAATTGACTTAATATTACTATTTGCGAATGCATGATCTGGTATTGTTTTTAGTTTGCTGTTAGCAGCAAATGTTATATCTATAGGTTTTCTTACTCCATCAAAAGCAAACTTGTCTATATTCTTTACACTGCTTGGAATATTCACTGATGAGATATCTGCACCATGAAAAGCATACGAAAGAATATTCTCTACAGGATACTTAACTCCATCTTTCTCTAGTTCGTTTGGTATATTAACTGCAGCATTTGGAGTAGTACCGATATATTTTACTATTTTCTTGTTTGTAACGTCGTAGATAAATGGCTCTATTTTAATTACGTCTTTCCAGTATACTATTCCAACTTTATTTCCCCATGGCTCACCTGTAATCTCACCCCTCATTTTTGTTGGGATATTAATCTCTTTTAGATAATTGGTATCTCTAAAAGCTTCCCTCTCTATTGTTGTTACAGAATCTGGGATAGTTATATTTTTAAGCAGAGTTCGTGCAAAAGCCTCTTCTCCAATTTTAGTAAGACCTTCAGGAAGTGTTATTTTTTTTAAATTTGTTAAAGCAAATGCATAATATTCTATGCTTTTTAACTTGCTATTGCTTCCAAACGTCACTTCCTCTAATGGAGAATATGCAAATGCACTAATATCAATTTTTTTAACTGAATCTGGTATTGTAATCGTTTTTATTCTAGTATCTTCAAATGCTGAACTGCTTATACTTTCTAATTGACTGTTATTTGCAAATGTAACAGTTGATAATACTCTTGAATGTCTAAAAGCATTGCTACCCATTGTTTTTAAAGATGAAGGTATGTTAATTGAAGTAATAAGCGTTTTCCCAAAAGCGTTATCACCCATACTTACAAGACCTTCATTCAAAGTAATACTTGTAATTGTTGGGTTAGTCGCAAATCCATTATTGGCAATTTCCTTTACGCTAGAAGGAATAACTACGCTTGTAAGTTGGTGTCCTGCAAAGGCATTCTCTCCAATTTTCTCAACTGGTGTGCCATTAATTACACTTGGAATAACTACATTCTTAGGTGCATCAGCTCTATCCGAGTACCCAACAATTGTTTTTGTACTTGCATTAAAATCAAAAAATTCATCTGGTGTATCCGATGCACCAGCATAAGTTGTCATAAGAGGAGTGCAAGAGCCTGCAATCATGACAAAAGTTAGCAGGAAAACAATAATTTTTCTCGCTATGTTCTTTCCTAACTCCATAGTCTTAATTTCCTTTCTTAAACCAAATAACCACTAAAGTAGTAGAAAACGTATATAAAAAACAGCTATAACTACTAATGTTGATATTACAGTAAGCAATTCATGCTTGTCAATTAGGTTCACTATTAAGTATTTAATTAATACTTTTTGATGCTTATCTGTTATTTTTTGAGATATTATATTTTTTATGCGATTTCTTCCACTCCTTAATGCTATTTAGACGCTCCTTAAAACTTACCTTTCTTATCCGACTCTTTAGAGCAATAGCTACCACCATTGCGCCTTGTAAACACCGATTGTAAATATTCTTACTATTTTACTAACAGAAAGTAAGGATAAGTACTACAAAAGGGAGGCGAAGCTTCGTCTCCCCTATGTATTATTTCAATATCCTTGTCTTACATAACCATATCGATTATCTTCTTGCAGTTCCTTTTCTCTGCCAGATTAAAGCTACAAGAAGCCCTAATATAGCTGTTAGAAGTATTGCAAACTGAACCAAAATATCAGATGCGTCACCTGTACGTGGTGAAAGTCTGCGAGTATTCTTCTTTACAATATTAGCCTTTGGCCCTGCTGCCGCAGGTGTGTTTGGTGTCACAGATGTACCAGGTGTTGGGGTTACAGATGTTCCAGGCGTTCCAGGTGTGCCAGGTGTTCCAGGTGTTCCTGGTGTTCCTGGTGTGCCAGGTGTTCCTGGTGTTGGTACAACTACATTATCTTTCTTATACTGAGCTGTATAAGTTAGATCTCTATCTATTAGAGTATTGTCATCTAACGCTACATTTGCACCATCTAGCCAGCTTGGTGTCGCTACATGCCATCCTGTATCTGCTGTTATACTTGGCTTTGTAAGCGCATTAACTTTGTAGTTTCCATCCTTTAGCACGTAGTACTTTGTTGTTCCTGCTAGGCTTCCATTTGTACCCTTCTTGAACAGTACTGTTACGTAATCAGCTGATGGCTTATCGTCATCTGTAGCTGGCGTTGGATCAGGTATTATTGGATCTGGGTCAGCTATTACTGTGATACGAACAGTTTTACGTGCCGACTTTCCATAAAGCGGATCTGTTACTTTTAGCGTAATATCCGTGTAATCTCCTGGTCTTGTTAGAGCTTTTACCTTATCATAATCTGCATCGGTTAGCACAATGCTATTTGTCAGATCTGTGTTAATCTCATTTTTTGCTTTAGCTTTTACTAACTTTAACACATCTGCCTTCTGTAGTGGAGGAACCTTACTTACATGAATTACTGCATCTTCTCCATCTATAATTGGAGTGCCTATATCATCAATATTAATTACATATTCTCTAACTGATCCCGAACTATGCGTTCCCTTAAATATGTATGTTCCATTCTGAGTAGCAGGATATGGGTAGCTGCTCAAGTCAGCTGGCCAATTCTTCTCCGCTAAGTTAATAACTGTACCGTTTGGTAATTCGATATTCTGAATTATCGCCGTACTGTTGTCTGGAATGAAACCCTTTATATTGATAACTCTCTTAAATTCATTTGCTACTTTATCGATAGTGTGAGTGAATTCAACAAATTCACCCTCATAGTATACTTTTGTAGTAGCTGGTCCTCCCCATGGCTGCCCTGCACTTGCTGGGAATCTCTGACGAGAGTTTCTCACGTATACAGTTTCTAAATTAGGGCTTTTTAGTACCTCGTTGCCTGCACCATTGTTGCCAAATTCTGTAATTGATTTTGGAATAGTTATTGTTTTCAGTTTTGTATTTCTAAACGCATAATTTCCTATATGCTTAACTGTATCTGGCAATATTATCGCTTTTAGCGGTGCATTATCGAATGCCCAGCCTCTAATTTCCTCTAATTTACTGTTATCTCCAAATGTTATATTTTCAAGATTAGATCCCTGGAATGCTCCACTACCAATACTCTTTACAGAATCTGGTATAGCGATACGTTTTATATCAGTGTATTCAAAAGCAGTATCATCAATGTTCTCTATTGTTTTAGGCAACTCGATTGACTTTATTTTACTGTTACTGAATGCCCTATTAGTAATAGTCTTTAATTTACTATTAGTTGAAAAGGTTATATCAATTGGATTTTTAACACCTTCAAATGCATTCCTGTCTATATTTTCCACACTGCTTGGAATATTAACTGAAGCAATATCTGCACCATAGAAAGCATATGAAAGAATCCCCTCTACGGGATACTTAACACCATCTTTCTCAAGTTCATTTGGAATATCTACATCCGCATTAGTCGTAGTTCCTACATACTTCACTATCTTCTTATTTGTTGTATCGTAGATAAACGGACCTATTTTTAGGACATCTTTCCAGTATACAAGACCTACCTTGTTCCCCCAAGGTTCACCTGTAATTTCACCTCTATATTTTGTCGGAATTTTGATTTCTTTTAATAAATCTGTTCTTGAAAATGCATCACCGCCTATGGTTGTTACTGCATCTGGAATTGTAATTGTTTTTAATTTTGTTTGGTTAAATGCTTGAGCCCCTATGCTCTTAACTGTTTCTGGTAATTTTATCTCATTAAGAGATGAATGACTAAATGCACTTGCTCCGATTTCCTCTAATTTGCTATTTGAACCAAATGTTATTTTCTCAAGATAAGATACTGCGAAAGCAGAATCACCAATTCTTTTTACAGAATCCGGTATATCAATCTTTTTTATATTTGCGTATTTAAAAGCATTATCGTCGATTGCTGTTATTGTATCTGGTAATTCAATTGACTTGATTCTACTTTCAGCAAAAGATCCATTGGGTATAGTATTTAATTTGCTATTAGGAGAGAAGGTTACATCAATTGGATTTTTAGTGCCTTCAAACGCATTTCTATCGATATTCGTTATACTGTTTGGAATATTCACAGAAGCAACATCTGCACCATGAAAAGCATACGAAAGAATACTCTCCACTGGATACTTAACCCCATCCTTCTCTAATTCATTTGGTATATTAACTGCAGCGTTCGGTGTCGTCCCTATATACTTTACTATCCTCTTATTTGTTGCATCATAAATAAATGGATCTACTTTTATAACATCCTTCCAATATACAACACCAACCCTGTTCTCCCATGGTTCACCTGTGATCTCACCTCTGTTTTTTGTCGGTATTTTAATCTCTTTTAGTAAATCTGTATTTGAAAACGCACCATTATCTATTGTTGTTACTGAATCTGGTATAGTAATTGTTTTCAGTTTTGTTTTAGCAAACGCATTTACTCTTATTTTCTTAACTGTTTCTGGTAATATTATCGCTTTAAGAGGCGTATATTGAAATGCCCATCCTCCAATTTCCTCTAGCTTACTATTTGCACCAAAATTGATAGTTTCAAGGCCCGAGCTTCCAAACGCCTCACTGCCAATTTTTGTTACTGAATCTGGTATAGTAACATTTTTTACAGCTGTCCCTTTAAATGCTGCCGATGGAATATCTTTCAACTGACTATTTGGAGCAAAATTTATAGTTTGCAAACTTGAAGAATCCACAAATGCATATTCTCCCATTGTTGTCAGAGACGCAGGAATATTAATTGAAGTAATAGAAGTTTTTCCAAAAACACGATTCCCCATGCTTGTAAGACCTTCATTGAGTGTAATACTCGAAATGGAAGGATTGTTGGCAAATCCTTGATTTTCTATTTCCTTTACACTAGAAGGAATTACCACGCTCGTAAGTTGGTGACCGGCAAAAGCATTCGGTCCGATTTTCTCAACCGGTGTGCCGTTGATAACACTAGGAATCACAACATTCTTAGGTGCATCAGCTCTATCCGAGTAACCTACAATCGTTTTTGTACTTGCATTAAAATCAAAAAATTCATCTGGTGTATCCGATGCACCAGCATAAGTTGTCATAAGAGGAGTGCAAGATCTGCAATCATGACAAATGTCAGCAAGAAAACAATAATTTTCCTTGCTATGTTCTTTCCTAGCTCCATAGTCTTAATTTCCTTTCTTAAACTAAATAGCCACTAAAAATATTAGAATAGTCACGTATAAAACATGACTATACCTACTAATGCGATAGTACAATAACCAATTCGTCTTTGTCAATTAAATCCAGTATTAAGTATTTATTAAATACTTAATACTGGATGCTTATCTATTTTTTTGCTAAAAGACTTAAAAAAGCGCAAAACTAGATGCCCCTAATCCAGTTTTGCGCAATTTTTATTGAAATTACCACATTTATCCGTCTTTTTATAAGTTTTATTGAGATATTAATTATGCGACTTCTTCCATTCCTTAATGCTATTAAGACGTTCCTTGAACCTTCCTTCGGCACCCTGTTCCGTCGGCTTATAATACTCGCGGCCAATAAGCGAATCTGGTAGGCACTGCATCGAAGTAATCTTATCTTCATAATCATGAGCATATCTATACCCCTTGCCATATCCGAGGTCTTTCATCAGAGATGTCGGAGCATTTCTGATGTTCAGGGGGAACTGGCTCTGCCATGTGCTCCTGTGCGTCATCCCTTGCCGCAAAGTAAGCTACTTCCATCGCGTTAGACTTAGGTGCAAGCGCCATGTAAATCACGGCTTCCGTTAGATGAACCGAGCACTCAGGCATACCTATAAAATGGCACGCCTGATAAGCCGCTATTGCTATCTCCATTGCCCGAGGGTCCGCTAGTCCTACGTCCTCCGAAGCGAATCTAGTAACACGCCTTGCTACATAGAGCGGATCTTCCCCTGCCTCAAGCATCCTAGCTAGCCAGTATACGGCTGCATCGGCATCGGAATTTCTCATCGACTTATGAAGCGCCGATATGATGTTGTAATGCTCTTCGCCATTCTTATCGTAGAGTAGCGATTTCTTGGAGATACACTGCTCGAGCGATTCCATCGTTATATCTATAGTTCCATCAGCCTTGATATCACCATTTAGGATTACCATCTCTAGAGTTGTCAGAGAGCTTCTAGCATCACCGTTGGCAAACTCGGCAATCATGTGAATCATTTCATCTGTGATATTAACTCTCTCGTCGCCAAACCCTCGCGGATCGCTTATCGCACGCTTTATAAGCTGCTCGATATCGCTAGTCTCAAGATTCTTAAGCACGAAAACCTTAGAGCGAGATAAAAGCGCACCATTTACCTCAAATGATGGATTTTCAGTGGTTGCTCCAATCAAAGTGATGCTACCCTTCTCAACAAAAGGCAGAAACGCATCCTGCTGCGCCTTATTGAACCTGTGAATCTCGTCGATAAATACTATCGTCTTCTCACCGAATCTCGTATACCTATCAGCTTGCTGCATAACTGTGCGTATTTCCTTAATGCCGCTAGTTACTGCAGAGAAAGTTATGAAATTCGCCTTTGTTTTGCTGGCGATAATCTGTGCAAGTGTTGTCTTTCCAACTCCTGGAGGTCCCCAGAAAATCATCGACGGAACCCTGTCAGACTCGATAAGCTTGCTGAGTATTTTACCCTCGCCAACTAGGTGCTGCTGACCTACGAATTCGCTGAGATCTCTAGGTCTCATGCGAGCAGCTAAAGGTTCGTCCTTGCTATTCTCATTTTCAAATATCGATATCTGTTCCATTTAATCCCTTTTCTACTTTAGAAATAGCTCACCTTTACGCGCTTCCCCATCTTCTCTAGGGAAGCAGAAAGCTCCTCTATCATATTCATCTTAACGCTAAAATTGAGTGGCATATCCGCCTCCTGATGGGCAGGGTTTACAGCTCTTCCGACAAAGAAGTTGATGTCTGTTGCCTCTTCAAACAGTGTACGGCTAACGAGGGAGGCCGCATCGTGCGAGACACTCCACTCTGCGAAGCCTTCGTCATTTGCAGGTAATCACGAGCATTCTTTACTACGTGATCGATTGTAACAATTCCTTCGGTTACAAGCTCTACTCCCTCGATTTCTGACATAGGAGGTCCTCCAAGGCTTGGATTCACTCTGTTAGTTTTGATTGGCTTACCCAGGTAGTCAGCTGCGATTGAAGCTGTCGTACCTCCGCAGATGATATGCTTTCCCGCCTTTGAGAAGAACAGCGACATCATGCGGTCGCAGTCTTCGCGGTTTGCCGGTGGACCGAACAACAGGTTCACCTGTGCACGCTTTATAACTCTCAGGATACAAGCTGTCGCATCGTCAATCGGCTTTCCTTTATATAGCTTATTGCACTCCTCGACGAGGATAGTAGCCAGTGTCTTGGCCGGATATCCAACAGGCGCAATGGTTTCCATAAATGAAGCTATGTCTGCCTCCGTCCATTCCTTGTTATACGAAAGCTCTGAATTTGCACCTGGACAACCATCGCTCATAGCGATGAACATATCATCTTCTTGAAGTTTTATCTCAGAGCGGTAAATCTTCTTGCCATCGATTACATGCTCGACCATCTCGTAATCAGTCGCAGCAAAATCTCTGATGAGAATTACCCTTGGATTCTCATACTGAATAAGCTCAAGCTCTTCGTTATCCTTGATATGCATAATCGTAAAAGTTGAATAAGCAACGTCATACTCGGAACTTATCGGAAGTGTAGCGGCTATGGTGTGTACACACTCCTCTAGCGGCATGCCTTCGGCCATCATCGTAGAAATAATCTTTGAAGTCAGCGTCGATAAGATACTCGCCTTTACTCCGCTTCGAAGCCCATCGGCGAGAACTACAATCTTATCGCCGTTTGCCTGCTGTGCAACTGCAACAGTATCACCGCATAGCGGTTCACCGAAGTGATTAATACTCTTGTAACCGATATCTATACTGAGATCGTTCATACTAATCCTCCATCGTATCCTTCAGCTTAGTGAGTGCAATCTTAGTCTCGGCTGTAGTCTCACCGAGCAGTGAAGCGATTTCCTGAACTATTCGCATCTGCTTCTCGACCATCTGGTCAGCGATTGCAGTGGTCTGTTGTCTTATCTTAGCCTTCTTGGATCTTTCGTTCGCTTCATCAGTCACATCTTCGATCAAGCAGAACAGCATATGGTAGTTGTTATCATACAAAATGCTCTGTTCCACGTACCTGTCATATTCGGCTAGATATGCGCATTGGAACGAACTTTTTTTACTCTGGAGCACATCCATAAATGGCTTTGGCTCGAGCAGTGTAACAATCTGTGCGCCGAGGACGTCCTGAGCTCTTCTGATATTCATAATCTTACAAGCAGCAGGGTTTATCTCCTGAATCTCTAGTCGCTCGTTAAGTACAAGCAGTCCATTAGGTGTGTTGTCGAAGATGATATCCGAGAAATTCTCTGACTTCTTTGCGAGAAGTGGCTGGCATACCTTAATCTCCGCTTTGTTCTGGTATACGGCAATTGCCTTCTCCCTGCAAGTTTCATATCCGCACATACCACAGTTGAGCTCATCTCCTGGCTTACTCTTACCCATCTGCATCATGATTTCGCGAATCTTATGCTCATTAGGCATAACCTTCATCCCTTGCATTATCTCAAAGTTTCTTGTTATCGCAGTCAGTTCAGGCTGCACCACATCAAAGTGCTCATCACCTGCATAAACGCTGACAGCTTTATAATTTCTAACAGGTGTGTTGTGATACTTCTCGAATGATGGACCACCCACGCAGCCGCCAGCACATGCCCATAGCTCGATGAAACATTTTTCAATTTCACCGTTCTTGATATCTTCGAGTACGTCGATGCATTTATTTGCCCCTGAGGCCGACAGATACGCATAGCCGTGCTCATCGCTCTTCATGCACTTGGAGATTCCACCGCTCGCAGCAAACAGCCTCTCTTTGGACTCTACACACTCGTCCATACCCTCGCTCATTTCAACCTGCTTGTCCCTTAGTAGCTCATCGAACTCCTCGAAAGTAAGTACCGCATCGAATGTTGACCCCTGACGATTGGCTTCATCCTTACGTGCGATGCAAGGTCCGACAAATACCACCTTAGCATCCTCGTCACGAGACTTAATATCTGCACTGTGGATCTGCACGTATGACATCGCATCGGATAGATGTTTGATAAGGTCTGGGTAGTGCTTCTGAATCATGAGATTTACCGATGGACAGCACGAGGAAATTACTACGCTTTCACGTTCATTTTCTATTACTGCCTCATACTCACGTTTTACAACCACACCAAACTTAGCGGCCTCTTCTGCCGTGATGAAGCCGAGCGCTTTAGCTGCCTCATTAAACTTCTCAATACCAGTTCCCGCATAGTAAGCGACGAATGAAGGATCCACGCTTAAGTATACTGGCGCATCTCCATCTAGAAGCATCTCCACTCTCTCGACATCGCTAAGAATCTTCTGAGCATCTTGCGGACAGACAACGTAACACTGGCCGCACAGCATGCATTCATCTGCGATTACGTGTGCAAGATTTCCTGAAATCTAATCGCCTGCACCGGGCAGTGGCGAACACACTTATAGCAATTCTTGCAATCGGATTTCTTCAAATAAATAGGATGAGCCATTTCATTCCCTCTCTTTTCTCCAAAGCATTACCGTCATTAGTCACATTTCCGACTAATCATACGTATCGTTTATATCATACCTATGCATATAATATCCCAATTTGTTCGTTTACAAAAGGCAGTATTTCAGATAAGATTATTTCATCTGGATATAAGCATATACAATATCCAAATTCACCTTGCAGGGAGATTACAAATGGGTTCGACAAGCTCGGTATGGAAGCGATTATGCGTAAGACTTTTTAATCGTAAATCCATAATCAACTACATCATTATATCACTTAGTTCAGCGGCAATATTATTCGGATTGATGAACTACACCCCTTCCGTAGATAAGATGCGTGCCAAGGCGCTTGATACAATCAGCAAGATGAGTACTTCCGAATACTTCAAGGAAGATATTAGCACTGTTAACGACATAAAAGCTGAGTATAAGGATAAGCTAAAGCAGCAGATACTGAAACAGGATTTGAGCAAAACTGTAAGCAAATTTAATAAGTCAGTTTCAAAGGTCAAAACTAAGCCTGAGATGATTAAGTCTCTGGTCAAGAAGCTTGAGAAGTACAGAAAAGATATTTATAGCGACGAGGATAAGGAATCTGCAAAAGAGCTGATCCATAAGTTCAAAATCGGAGCAAAGGAAGATTCCTCCAAGGAGGACCTAAGGCTAGGTATCTCGATATTGAGGAGCAGATTCTAAAGTTCAAGACTGTAAAGCAGCATGAAGAGGAAGAAGCACGTAAGGTTAAAATCGCAGCGCGCTGGACTGTTGCAGGATCAAACGAGTACCCTTTTAAGCTCGGTTCTGACGGTAACTTCATAATGCCTATAGATATGAATGGTTCTCATGGATACCTGACTGGAAAATGGGAGCTTGACAATACAACAGTCACTGTTCATATACTTAAAAATACAATTGACGAAAGCTATAAGCCATACGACTGGGTATTTAACTATGACGAAGAAGCAGATGCTCTCATGGGCACCGGTCAGTTTGCAGGCTGGAAGTATACTAAGTACTAAGCTTACACTTTCATCTTGCAATATTGGAGCAGTATGAGAGATATTTGCTAAATTAAAAATTCACATGAAAAAGGCGGTTGGAGTAATATCCAGCCGCCTTTGTTACTTATTCTATCTCGATATCTAGAGGCTTATCTATCTCTTCACCGACATACTTGCCGTTCTTGCGCCTCTGGCGGACGCACTCCGAGAGCAGATATTCAATCTGTCCATTTACAGAGCGAAAGTCATCCTCCGCCCAAGCCTGTATATCCTGGAACAGCTTATCAGATATTCTAAGTGGAATTTGTTTCTTATTTGCCATTAGCCTTGCGTACGCCTTTTCTTCTTACTAGTCCTTCTACAATTCTAATACATTACCGCATGATATTCTGCAATTTATGCATTTAAATACAATTTACCCCTGTACTTAATTAATACAATGATCCGGAGTTAACGATTGGCTGAGCATCATGGCTTCCGCAAAGCACAACCATGAGGTTAGACACCATTGCCGCCTTTCGCTCTTCGTCGAGATCCACGATTCCATCATCACTTAGCTTCTCAAGAGCGAGTTTCACCATGCCCACAGCTCCATCTACTATCATCGCTCTCGCATCTACTACTGCGCTAGCCTGCTGCCTCTGTAACATCACTGCAGCGATTTCTGGTGCATATGCGAGATATGTGATACGAGCTTCGATTACTTCGATGCCAGCATCCGTAACTCTCTTCTGGATATCTTCTTTGATTCGCTCTGCAACAACATCGCTTGAACCGCGGAGTGACCCTTCGTCAGCCATGCCATCACCAGTTGTGTCAATATTAGGAGCTACATCATATGGGTATAATCTTACCACATTTCTTAGTGCAGAGTCACTTTGAAGCGAGAGATATTCTTTGTAATTATCTACGTTAAATACCGCTTTAGTCGTGTCAGTAACTCTCCACATAACGGCGATTCCAATTTCGATAGGATTACCGATTGCATCATTAATCTTCTGTACCGAGTTGTTCAGTGTCATGATTTTGAGAGAAATCCTCTTACCTGATACAGAATCGGTATCTACACTTGCTGAAGCCGCAGATGCTTTCCCCTTTATATCTCCAGACTGTCCGAGCCTTGTATTTGCAGCAGGATTAACCGCTGTACAAAATGGATTCACATAGTAAAACCCCTCTCCCTTAAGCGTTCCGTAATACTTTCCGAACAAGGTAAGTACTAGAGCCTCCTGAGGCTTTAAAGTCTTTAAGCCTGCAAAAGGGATTCCTCCTAAAGCCAGATATATACCGCTTAATGCCAAGAGCGTTACACTACCAGTAGATACGCTATGAATTATTCCAAATATTGCAGCTCCGTATAGAGCGACAAGTAGAATCATCACTGGAATTCCATGCTTCTTATTGGTTAAAAGTTTCTCTGTCATAGTAGCGACCTCCTTATATTTAATTATTATAATCGCTTGATTTATAATTTGATGATATCATTTTAATATCATATGTCAAGATATTTTAATTATTAAATAAATATAAATTCAATGTGTAAATTATAAATAAAACAAAATGAGATGCACAGGAATTCCTACACATCTCATTTATATATTTTAGAACTAATTATAATTTTAAATGCTTGTCATGTACGCATACCAAACTAAGTAGATGCACACTGCATATACTAGAAACCAAACAGTCCTTTTTTTACATAAGTCTCAGATTCAAGCCAATAACCTTGTATCCCATCTGGCCAAGCTCAAAAGTTAACTCACTTCTCGGAATCTCATCTGGTGATACGATAACACATTCTCCATTCACATGAGATGCCTTAATCTTCTTGACATCAAAATTCTTTCTTATTAAATCTTTTACATGTGTCTCGCACATGTTGCACTGCATGCCATCAATTTTGACAATAGTCTTAATCATGTCACGCGCCCCCTTATTAAACTATATGACTATATATCACTTGAGCGATTTATTCTTCTTCGTGTGTATGAGGCTCAGCCCCACAACCTGAGCAACCACTACAACCGCTTCCACAGCCACAGCTTGTTACTCCAGCCTTACGCTTTTTAATCACATCTCTAATAATAAGGATTGCTATTACAGCAACAACAGCAATGACAACAATATCGATTACGTTCATATCTCTACCTCCCTATAAAACAATTTTAACTCTACTCTGTGACGTTTCTGAGTTTATTTGAAGAAACTAATCAGCACCTTCACAGCCCCTATGAATATTACTGCAACCAGAGAGAGTACGATTCCATCTACTAAATTCATCCTGTACCCTTTCTAGCAATCATAGCTTGAGCAAGCATCAATACTCACTCAAGCTACGCTCACGTTTATCAAATTATTTTACGCCTTCTGAACCGTCGAGCATTCTCTTCTTATTTGGATCTGGTCTGAATAGCAGATACAGTACGAAGATTGCGATTGCTGCTGCTACTACTGTCCATACGCCGAATGCAACCTCACCGATTGCAAGTCCAACTAGCTGATATACAACTAATGCAAACAGATATGCAGAAACGTTCTGGAAGATTATTGTGTACCAGAAGTGGCTCTTGCTATTCATCTCCTTAGCAACTGTTGAAATTGCTGCGAGACAAGGAGAGTCGAATAGGTTGAATAGAAGGAATGAAATCGCTGCGATTGTGCTTGGGAAGAATGCGTCAAATGCAGTCTTCATCGAAGCAGCATAATCCTCAATCTCACCGAGTCCAGAGAGAACTCCCATCGTGGAAACAATACCTTCCTTGGCAACGAATCCTGAAATAGAGCTTGCTACTGCCTGCCATGTTCCGAATCCTAGTGGCTTGAAGATGAACGCTAGTGCTCCACCGATATCTGCCATCAAGCTCTTGTCAGCATCAACAGCTCCAAATGAACCATGATCGAATCCGTAGCTTGAAAGTGCCCACATTACTACTACGCAGAGGAATAGGATTGTTCCAGCCTTCTTAACGAATGCCCATACTCTCTCCCATACGTGGATAAGAACACCCTTTACTGAAGGAAGATGGTAATTAGGAAGCTCCATGATAAATGGTGCTGGATCTCCAGCGAACTGCTTAGTTTCTTAAGGATGATACAAGAGCAGATAACCATACCAATTCCTATGAAGTACATCAGCGGTGCAACCCACCACTTATTACCTAGGATGTAGGCCGAAATAGTGGCGATTACAGGCAGCTTAGCTCCACAAGGAATCGCTGTTGTAGTCATCATCGTCATACGACGATCCTTCTCGTTCTCGATAGTTCTAGTTGCCATGATTCCTGGAACTCCGCATCCTGAAGAGATGAGGAAAGGAATAAAGGACTTACCAGATAGTCCGAATCTTCTAAAGATTCTGTCCATGATGAATGCAACTCTTGCCATATATCCACAATCCTCAAGGATTGATAGGCAGAGGAATACGCATGCCATCTGCGGAGTAAATCCGAGTACAGATCCGACACCGTTTATAATACCGTCTACTACCAGGGATACAACCCATCCTGATGCTCCGAGGCTCTCAAGCCCTGTCTTGGCACCTGGTTTAATCCATCCATCGAACAGTGTGTCGTTAGCCCAGTCAGTTAGAGGCGTACCAACCTTTGCAATAGCTAGCCAGTACACGAGGTACATAATTGCTACGAAGATTGGCAGTGCCAGAATTCTGTTAGTAACGATTCTATCTACCTTATCGGAAGTAGTTAGCTTCTCATGGTTTGCCTTCTTGGTCATGGCCTTAGGCGCTACTTTGTTGATATATGCATATCTCTGGTTGATGATGATACTTTCAGCATCGTCGTCTAGTTCAGTTTCACACTCTACAACATGCTCTTCGATATGCTTGCTGAGCTCTGCATCAAGTGCCAGTTCTTCAACAATCTTCTCATCCCTCTCAAATAGCTTGATTGCATACCATCTGAGATTTTCCTTACTTACAATTTTCTCAATGGATTCTTCAATGTGAGCGATTGCGTGCTCAACCGATCCGTTGAATACGTGTGGAAGTTCTCCAGGCTGATGAGATTCTGCAACCTCCAGTGCTTTCTTGATTAGCTCCTTGGAGCCAGAACCCTTAAGAGCACTGATAGGAAGAACCGCACATCCGAGTTCTTCACTTAGCTTATCTAGATCGATAGTATTTCCACTCTTCTCAACAAGATCCATCATGTTAACTGCAATTATAACAGGGATATTGAGCTCAAGCAGTTGAGTTGTGAGATACAAGTTTCTCTCTAGGTTAGTTCCATCTATGATATTAATAATAGCATCTGGCTTCTCATTGACTAGATAGTTTCTTGTAACAACTTCCTCTAGTGTGTATGGAGAAAGAGAATAAATTCCAGGAAGGTCCTGAACGATTACGTCCTTATGTCCACGTAGTTTCCGTCTTTCTTCTCAACAGTTACACCTGGCCAGTTGCCGACATACTGAGCGGAACCAGTCAAGGCATTAAACAATGTGGTTTTACCACAGTTAGGATTACCCGCGAGGGCGATCTTAAGTGACATGTTAGTACACTCCTTTCACGGTACTTAATATATAGTTAGTTCAATTCAACTAATCGATACTTAAAAAATATAGAAGTGGCAATCACCATAGATTAATCTTCTATCTCAACATCGATCAAAGCCGCATCAGCCTTTCTAACAGAAAGCTCGTAGCCTCTGATAGTTAGCTCGATTGGGTCACCAAGAGGCGCAACTTTTCTCACAAAGACATCAGTTCCCTTAGTGAGTCCCATATCCATGATTCTGCGCTTTACTGCTCCGGCACCGTTGATCTTCTTAATAGTAGCAGTCTTACCAACTCTAACATTATTAAGAGTTCCCATCTGAGTTGCCATGTTGTTCTCCTCCTTAAAAATAAAATCTTTTATTTGCTGAAGAATTATCCATCGATAGCCATGCTATACCATAATTCTTCTTGCCATTGATTCGTTAAGTGCAATCTTCGCTCCGTGAACCTGTAAGATAACGTTTCCGTTGAACGCACTTACAACATTCACCTCAGCATCCACTACAAACCCTAGTTCTGCGAGGTGCTGTCTAATCGCATCGCTACCAGTTATCTTTTTGACTGTAACAAGCTCGCCTTCATTAACAAGTGTGATTGGAATCATCCTGCATCTCCTCCCAATAATAAAATACGCGGTACAAAGCCGCGCTGTCAGTTAAAATTATCCAACATCGTGTTAGGCTATATTAACTTAAATTAGTGTACATTAACTGTATTATTTTGTCAATAAAATTGGTTAGTTAAATATAATTTATAAACTATATAATCCAATAGAAAACCGGTCATGAATATAATTCATAACCGGTTGGTTTTCAATGCATTTGCTATTATTTATTAATCGCACCCCTCTTGGCCTTATCGACTGCTTCTCTTGTGGTTATCCCGCCAAAGCCGTCGATATTTGAACGCGTTTCTTGGTGTATAGTTTGACAAATATCACCATTACAAAAATCACCCATATAGCTATTTTAAGTACCATTTAATCATCTCCTATAACAGTGGATTATCATGCAGATTTTCTCTTGGCTTCTTTGAGATTCTTATACCAAAGAAGCAACTTGACATCAGATATAATCAAGATAATTAACCAGAAGGATACAGCTCCAGCTCCAGCAGTTACCGCATTAGCTACGCTATCTAAAGCCCTACTCGAACCAGCTCCACTTGCACCCTTGCCAGCTTCAGCTTGCAACGAGCTCGCACTTGAACTGTTCGAACGGCCTAAAGTACTTGTGCTATTATCTAGGTTTGAGGCATTTGCATCACTTTCACCATTAGTATTAACCTTGCTTGCTCTAGTAGCCAATACACCCCTACCTCTCGCTTTTGACCTTCCTGCTACCGAAAGCCCCCCTTGCTAGGGCACGTACCTCCATTACGCCAGGTGTCTCCGCATTATTAGGTTTGTCTACATTATCAGTGTTTGTGTTTCCACCATTTCCACCATTACCGCCGTTACCAATCGTCACAGTTGTAGTTGCGGCATTTCTAAATTCACTGTTGTTAGCAACCTCTAGTTTGTAGTTTCCAAGTAGCGTCTCAGGTGTTACATTAGTCGAGCCATTGATTCGTACAAAATAATCTCTACCATATACGATGTCTGGTATAGTTGTGGCATTTCGGTCTGTGAAGAACGTCATGCTCTTGTTAGCGATGTACTCTAGCGCCTGGTCGCTGTTCATACCACTTATCTCTTCTGGTAAAATTTCGCACTTCTCACAACGTATCCTATGGTGTAAGTTATACCGTTCTCTGTTACCTGAATCGTGTATGTACTTCCCGGGGTATTATTGACCGCCCTGGCTCCAGTAGGTTTAAGATATACATCTGGATTTTCGGTCTTTCCCTCTACCTCATAAGTGATGATTCCATTTGCGTTTCCTGCATCGGGCTTATCTTGGTCATTCACAAGCGCAAAAGCACTCATACCACACATCATAACAAACAAAAGTATTACAGCAATTATCACTGTAATACACTTTCCTCTTCGTCGCTTATTTAAGTTTTTGTTCAATTTCCTATTACACATCTTTTTAGTCTTCTTTTATTTTTTTAATATAGTTTCTACCTGCCGGAAGTTCGGTGCCGTCGCGGAGTATCACATCACGCATTGTCTTTTTTGCGATGTAATCTGCATTTACGAGATAAGCTCTGTGAATACGAATGAAATTCTTACCCTCGAGTTCCTCGCTCAGTTTCGCTAAAGGTGAATAAAAGCTGAAAGTAGAATCACCGTAGTATACCGTCGTGAGTCTTTTAAATACTTCAAAATATTTAATCGACGAGAGACTGATAACTCTAGTCTCTCCAGCACAGCGAAGAATAATAACCTCACCACTTCGTTCACCTTTACGGATAAGGAAGTGCCTCAGAACCTCGCTAAACCTCTCGGAGGAAGTCTTCCCTTTGATCAGATACGCAAGTGCTTCATAATCATAGCCGTTGATCGCATAATCTATAGTTCCTGTAAAGAACACAATCTCGCCACCATAGTTCATATCTCTGAGCTTCTTTGCAACCGTTATACCGTCAAGTCTCGGCATCATGATATCTAAGAAAATAATGTCGATATCAATATCTAAATCAGGATACTTAAAAAGCAGTTCGTCGCCCGATTCATACTCAAGCATTTCCAAACCATCCTCAAAATATCCTTCATTTTTGAGTAGTTCCTTGTGGCACCACTCACGTTCTTTGGCGTTGTCGTCACAAATTAATACGTTCATACTAAAGTGTTATTCCGCACTACATCAGATGACGTAGTTATCAGCGGCGTCCCCTTCCATCAAATCAGCAATAGTTATTCCATCTAAATATTCGCTAATCAGCTTATCAAGTTCATTCCACATCGGTCTCGTCCGACATTCATACGATCTGTCGCACTTGCAATCCGTCTCATCGATACATGCCACGGGTGCCAATGTGCCTTCAGTAAGGCGAAGTATATCACCGACACAGTATTCAGCCGGATCTCTGTTCAGCTTGTAACCCCCGCCTTTTCCGTGCTGACCATCGAGCATTCCCGTTTTAGTTAAAACCTGCATGATTTTGGTCATATACTTGAGCGACACATCTTGTCTATCGGCAATTTCCTTCATGGGGATGTACTTACCGTTCATATGTTCAGCAAGGTCGATCATCACCCTTATTGCATATCTACCTCTTGTTGAAACTAACACAGTTTCCTCCTACTTTTTCAAATCCACTATATTTTACATTAACTTTACAAGAAACGCAAAAATGCGGGGCAAGGAACCCTCACCCCTCATATTTATACTAAATCATCTTATAATCTTGCGATATTTTTTCATCTGAACTACTCCTGGAATAGTGGTGTCGATAGGTATCTGTCTCCTGTATCAGGGAGTAAAACTACAATATTTTTACCTTCATTCTCTGGCTTCTTAGCCAGTTCAATAGCTGCCCAAAGTGCCGCTCCAGAAGAAATGCCCACTAGAACACCCTGCTTCTGTCCGATAAGTCTGCCCGTCTCAAAAGAGTCTTCGTTAGTTACAGGAATGATCTCGTCATAAATTTCAGTGTTTAGAGTATCTGGAACAAAACCTGCACCGATTCCCTGAATCTTGTGTGGAGCTGCATCACCCTTAGCGAGAGTCTGCGATGCTTCTGGCTCAACAGCTACAACCTTAATATTTGCGTTCTTTTCCTTTAGATACTCACCGACTCCCGTCACTGTACCGCCAGTTCCCACTCCTGCTACGAAGTAATCAACCTTGCCGTCAGTGTCTTCCCAAATCTCAGGACCAGTAGTATCTCTGTGAGCAGCTGGGTTAGATGGGTTTTCGAACTGTCCCGGAATAAAGCTGTTCTCAATGCCTGCCGCAAGCTCTTCAGCCTTAGCGATAGCACCCTTCATACCCTTTGCGCCTTCGGTGAGAACGAGTTCAGCACCATATGCCTTCATCAGTTGTCTTCTCTCTATGGACATAGTCTCAGGCATTACGATAACAGTCTTATATCCCTTCGCTGCAGCAACAGCTGAAAGTCCAATCCCAGTGTTGCCAGAGGTTGGCTCTATGATAGTTGCACCAGGCTTTAGTTTGCCGCTATCCTCTGCATCCTCAATCATTCTCTTAGCAATTCTATCCTTAACAGATCCAGCTGGATTTAAATACTCGAGCTTTGCGATAACCTTAGCCTTAAGTCCGAATTCTTCTTCGATTCTTGTAAGCTCAAGAAGTGGTGTCTTGCCAATCAGCTGATCAGCAGATGTATAAATGTTAGCCATGATGTAACCTTCCTTTCAATTCCTCGTCACAAGATTAATGACGCCTCCGTTATTAACCTTCCATCATCTCTAGTCTAAATGTATCTCCTATAAAGAGCAAGCAACTCCTCTTTATTTATTAACTACTTAATTGGTAGTTAAGTAGATTATATTCATTCAAATACACTTTGTCAACTACAAATATATTTTTTGTTCTCACACCCCCATAGAGTTCTTTAACTAAAGAAAAAGCAGTAAACTAACCTCAGTCTACTGCTTATCTTAATTTTCACTTTATAAAATTTGCGCGGTTTACTAGACGAACATGATACGCCATCTCCGCACTTTATACGATATATGATTTGAGTATATGATTTAATTTTCTAATGCTTTAAAGGCGCGAGCTTAGCTAGCTCGATGATTATCTCAGCCGATAGCTTAGATGCTTTCTTTTCAAATTCATCATACGACTCGTTGTTAGTTCCATCTGCCATATCAGATATAACTCTGAGCACTGCACAAGGAATATCTGCACAGCTAGCAACATATGCAAGAACTGCGCCTTCCATCTCTGCTGCATCTCCACCAAAATCATCTCTTAGTTCAGCCTTTACCTCAGGACTGTTGATGAACTGATCTCCGCTCACGATTCTACCCACGAGAACCTTACCCGCCTCTTCATGCTCTTTAGCAATCACTTCAGAGACATCTGTCAGCAGTCTAACCATATTGTCGTCTGCTTCTATTATTGTCGGCTTCGAGCGATCACCAGTAGCGAGGCAGCCTTTAACATATCCAATCGGGCTGAGATCAAAATCATGCTGTACGAAGTCTTTTCCGACAACGATGTCCATAGGCCTTAGCGTCTTATTGAGCGCACCAGCAACTCCGCTGTTAATTATATAGTTCGGCTTGTACTTATCTATCATCAGCTGAGTCCCCCTAGCCGCGTTGACCTTACCGATTCCACATCTAACTAAGACTACCTGCGTCTTCTCAAGTACACCTTCATAGAACTTAAATCCGTATATTTCCTCAACGGACACTCCTCTCATCTGATCTAGTAGATCCTGCATCTCAACATCCATCGCACAGACAATTCCAAGCTTTGCGCTGCCACCTATCACTGCTGCCGCATCACAAAATGCCGCTCCTATACTCTTATCCTTCATAGTCATAATCTAGTTTCTCCTCGTTCCAATCCTTGAGAACTTCTACCATATCTACCGCAACTGTTCTCGCTGCTTCAAGGTCATGTTCCTCGCTGTTGCCGCACTCACTCTTTGACGCACCGGGTATATCACCTTCGTACTCAGCTATGAATCTAAATGACTGCTTCGCTAGGTCAATGGCTTCCTGTCCAGTTGCCGTATCTCTCATTAGTAGGTAGAATCCAGTCCTACACCCCATAGGTCCAATGTATATAACCTTATCTGAAATTTCGCTATTTCTAGCATAAGTTGCAAATAGGTGTTCAAACGTATGTAACGCATCGTTTGAAACGTAGTCTCCCATATTAGGTCTCTTCATCCTGATATCGTAAGTTACCACATCACCATCTATTCTCGAAACGTACATCCCCTTCTGAAGGGTATCGTGATTTACGTTAAAACTCGCAATTCTCTCCATCTTTTCCATAGGAGCATCCTCTCTTCATAAAAATAATAAGCATGCGAAGCACCGCCTCGCACGCCTATTTTATCACAATTCTGAAGTTTTCGTCTATATCGCAAGTTTGTTGAAAATCACTGCGCTACGCCTCCATGTGAAGTTTAACCGAAGTACTTCTTTCCTAGCTTAGCAAATGACTCAGCTGATCTATGGATAGTCTCGTTTGCGATGCAGAACGAAAGTCTGATGTATCCAGGGCAAGCAAATGCGCTTCCAGGTACAGCGAGGATTCTCTCCTCCTTTGCTGCTGCTACAAGTTCCTTCTCATCTGCAACTGGAGACTTAACCCATAGGTAGAATGCCCCCTGAGGTACAACTGCTGTGAATCCTGCTTCTGTTACAATCTTGTATAAATCTTCAGCATTCTTCTTGTAGTATGGGATGTCAACCTGTGCATCTAGGCATCTCTCAACTGCTAGCTGAATAATCGATGGAGCGTTAGTGTCTCCAGAGATACGGTTAGCAACCGTTGCAGCTGCCATGAACTCTTCAACGTTGTCAGACTTTGGAGATACAGCAAGGTATCCTAGTCTGTCTCCAGGAATAGAAAGCGACTTCGACCATGAGTAAGCGATGATTGTGTTGTCATACAGGTCAGGAATAAACACGATTTCCTTATCTACGTATACGAGCTCTCTGTATGGCTCATCAGTGATTAGGTAAATTGGGTGTCCAAACTCCTTCTCAGCTTCCTTGAGAACCTCTGCGATCTTCTCGAGAGTCTCACGGGAGTAAATAGCCCCCGTTGGGTTGTTAGGGTTGTTGATGATAACTACCTTGACCTTTGGATCAAGAGCCTTCTTGAGCGCTTCAGGATCTGGCTCGAATCCATTCTCCTCGTTTGGAGGAACAACTACTGTCTCTGCATGGTAGTTGCTAGCCCAGTTTGCATACTCAACGAAGTATGGCGCAAATACAACCTGCTTATCACCAGGGTCAAAGATAGTCTTCATAATTACGTTAATTGATGAACCTGCACCAACTGTCATGATAATATTTTCGGAAGTGAACTCGGATCCAAATCTCTTGTTAAGATTCTCAGCTACCGCTGATCTTGTCGACTCAAATCCTGCGTTAGGCATATAGCCATGAACTAGATGTGGATCCATCTCGTTGTTTACGTAGTTGATAGCTTCTCTATATTCCTTTGGTGGATGAAGTCCAGGGTTTCCAACACTAAAGTCGTAAACGTTTTCAGCTCCATATACCGTTGCCATCTTCTTACCTTCTTCGAACATAGCTCTAATAACTGAGCTGCCCGCTAGAAATGGTTCCATACTTTTTGCGATCATAATTACCTCTCCTCTTACCTTTAATGTTTCGTGCTTAAGCCACGTACAAGCTAATTGTAGCACACCAGGTTACTATGCAATAGATACAACTTTATAATCTTTTTCCTCTACAGCTTTCTGTAACACATCATCCTGCACTTCTTCTGTTAGCTCGACTACAGCTGTTCCTGCCTCGTGGCTAACCTGAGCTGAGCTAACACCTTCAAGCGCTTCTAGTGTCTTCTTAACAGTTGCTTCACAGTGTCCGCACATCATTCCTTCGATTTTCATAGTCTTAGTCATAGCTATGTCTCCCTTCAAATTTTCTTTATCTTCACGTAAATTTATATCTTCGCCTTCTCCCGAGCTCACATCACTTACTACGTTTTCCGTCCTTGTTCCGATAATCGCATCCAGTTTTATACCATCGATTATCTTTTTTCCCTTTCTATCACAGCGAGCATTGTGCACCTTGAGCATGTTTAATCTCAGTGCATTCATACACACGCAGAAGCTAGAGATGCTCATAGCAGCAGCACCCCACATAGGGTTCATCGACCACCCCTTCATAAAGTGCACATAAGCACCCGCAGCTAGCGGAATCAGTAGGATATTATAGAAGAATGCCCAGAATAAGTTTTCATGGATATTTCTTAGTGTCGCTCTGCTGAGTCTAATTGCTGCTGAGACGTCAGAAAGTCTGCTATTCATAAGCACTACATCTGCGGCATCAACTGCGACATCTGCGCCTGCACCGATTGCTATTCCGACATTGGCACGAGTAAGTGCGGGAGCATCGTTGATCCCATCTCCTACCATCGCAACCTTGCCGAGCTCTCCGAGTTCCTTTATCAGTTTCTCTTTACCGTCTGGAAGCACTCCAGATGCTACATATTGGATTCCTGCCTGTTCTCCAATCGCCTGTGCAGTCACCTCGTTGTCACCAGTAATCATAACGACTTTGAGACCTTGTCTCTTCATCTCAGCAATTGCACTTCTGCTATCATCCTTCACTGTATCGGCTACAGCTATCATTCCGATTAGTTTTCCACCGCCTGCAAATAATAACGGCGTCTTACCCTGACTAGCCAGTGACTCAGCATCTACTTTTATAGACTTAGGTACTTCCACCAGATCAGATATGTATTTTACACTTCCTGCAAAGAGCTCACCCTTGGAGCCTGCTCCCGCAAGTTTTGCATGGATTCCTTTGCCAGATATCGCTTCAAATTCCTCTATCTCAATATCAGATAGACGATGCTCATCGCGATTATCGTCAAAGTAACGAGTAATAGCTATCGCAAAAGGATGTTCGCTTCTTGTTTCAAGGGCATTTGCAATATTTAGTAGCTGTGCCAGCGTCACCCCCTCAACAGGGCTTATATCTGTGACAGTTGGCTCTCCTTTAGTTATTGTGCCTGTCTTGTCGAGAGCGATTATCTGAATCCTACCTGTCTCCTCTAGAGAGCTAGCGGTCTTGAACAGTATGCCATTCTTCGCTCCGAGTCCGCTTCCAACCATTATTGCCACAGGTGTTGCCAATCCTAGCGCACAAGGACAGCTCACGACGAGAATAGCAATACCCCTAGCTAAAGCATATCCAAATGGTTGTCCGACGAATACCCAGATCAGTGTCACAATCACAGCGATTATTATGACCACCGGAACGAACACGCCAGATACCTTATCCGCTATCTTGGCAATTGGCGCTTTTGTAGCTGCTGCATCACTCACCATCTTGATTATCTGCGATAGCGTTGTATCTTCTCCGACGCGGGTGGCCTCAGCCCTTATAAATCCCGTTCTATTTATCGTGGCCGCCGACACCTCGTCACCTAGCACTTTATCTACAGGAACGCTTTCACCTGTCAGTGCAGATTCATCTATAGCCGTGCCTCCTTCAATAATTACTCCATCTACAGGGATGCTCTCACCAGGTCTCACTACAAAGATGTCCCCAGTCTTAACCTCAGTGATTGGAACTTCTATTTCCTCTCCGTCACGCTCAATAATCGCAGTCTTCGGAGCGAGCTTCATCAGGCTCTTTAGTGCATCGGTAGTCCTGCCCTTGGAGAGCGCCTCAAGTAGCTTGCCTACAGTGATTAGAGTCACTATCATCGCTGCCGACTCAAAGTATAGATTATGCATACCGTTTATTACCGCTTTGGTGTTGCCGTCAGTTACATCTCTCGTCATCTGCATCAAAATATAGAAGCTCCAGAGGAACGAGGTCATTGACCCCATAGCAACAAGCGTATCCATATTGGGCGCACCAGAGCGGACACTCTTCCATCCACTTACAAAGAACTTCTTATTGATGAACATAACTATCGCTGCAAGCACCATCTGTATAACAGTGATGCCAACGTGATTTCCATCCAGGAATTTTGGTAGTGGAAGGTGTAGCATAGTGTGTCCCATCGAGAAATACATCAGCATCAGCAGGAATACTACCGACGATACGAGTCTTCTCTTAAGTGCGGGACTTTCTGTATCCTCAAGAGCTTTTTCCTGAGACTCAAGTGAATTTGCATTATCATTGCTCTCTCTATCACCGGATCTGGAAGCACCATAACCAGCATCTTCAACCGCTTTTACGATAGCTTCGCTGCTTGCACTACCCTGAACACCCATCGAGTTGGTCAACAAGCTTACGGATACCGATTCCACCCCAGGGACCTTGCTCACTGCCTTCTCAACATGTGCCTGACAAGCGGCACAGCTCATGCCTTCGATGTTATATTTTTCCATCTAAACTCCCCCTTTACCCTTACTTCATAAGTTTCTGCATGACCTTAACAAGTTCATCTATAAACTCATCGTCACTGTTTCTTATGTCATTGGCAACACATCCCCTAATATGACTTGCCATCAGTTCTTTATTGAAGCTGTTAAGAGCACTATTTACAGAAGATACCTGAATCAATATGTCAGGGCAGTAGGCATCCTTCTCTAGCATACCTTCGATTCCCCTAATCTGACCTTCAATCCTCTTCAGCCTATTCATAAGACTTCTATATTCCATATGTGAACGCTTACGGCGGCGTTCAGATAACTCGGCCATATTACCTCCTAGAATGATTTATTCTCGTCTTTAAAATCATCGTGTGTTCTTTCTCAGAATCTCAATCATCCACTATACATGTGTTTTCATGATGATTATTAATATTGTACTATAACTTTAGCATATACCCCCTACCCCTATATGTCAAGGGACTCTAACTAGCATTAAAATGTGTTTACTTCACATTTATCGAATATGCACTCATACAAAAACCCGATAAAACATCGTGCTATCGGGTTTATTGCAACTATCAAAGAATTATTAGCTTTCCCCATAATCGCTTACTTTTTTACTATGTCTCGAAGTGCTCCGCCACCATCTCAAGGTCATTGATTACAGGTAGGTGCTGTGGACATATTGCCTCGCACTGACCACAGGCGATACAGTCACTCGCTTTGCCAAAAGTCATCGCCGTTCTCTCATAGTACTCGAACTGCGGCGTCCATTCACTATCGCTACTCTCGTGCATATCCGTGTTATATAAAGAGAAGTAACGTGGAATAGGAATATTTACAGGACATCCCTCAGTGCAGTAAGAACATGCTGTACATGGAATGCTGATAGAACTGTTGATTATCTCAATAACCTTGTCTATAATCTCGTATTCCTCTGGAGAAAGTGGCTCGAAGCCCTTCATATACGAAGTGTTATCGAGTAGCTGCTCAATGCTGCTCATGCCGCTTAAAACTACTTTTACATTCTCGAGGCTCGCCACGAAACGGATTGCCCAAGAAGCAACGGACATATCGGGACGGTGCGCCTTGAAAAGCGCTTCAGCTTCAGGAGGAACATTTGCAAGGATTCCGCCTTTGACCGGCTCCATTACCACTACATCCATTCCATGCTTAACGGCCGCCTCATAGCACTTTCTGGACTGCACCCCTTCGCTATTCCAGTCGAGATAGTTAATCTGTAGCTGGATGAATTCGAACTCAGGATATTCAGTTAGAAACTTATCCACATGCTCCGCATCCTCATGCGAGGAAAACCCTAGGTGCTTGATGATGCCAGCTTCCTTCTTAGCCTTTAGGTATTCGAAGCAGTGTAGCTCCTTGAACTTATCTATATTCTCGCGTCCAACATCGTGGAGCAGGTAGTAATCGAAATAGCCTGCACCAGTCTTTTCGAGCTGTGCTTCGAAATACGTATCACGTTCCTCTTCTGTATTGAAATACCCTGCGTGCATCTTGGTAGCAAGTGTATACTCGCTCCTATCGTGTCTCTTAACGAGAAATTCTTTTGTCGCTGGTTCGCTCTTTTTATTGTGATACATCCACGCCGTATCAAAGTAAGTAAATCCTTGTTCGATAAATGCATCAGCCATGCGTCCACTTTCTGCTATGTCTATGCTTCCCGCATCATCCGAGTTAGTCACCGGCAGTCTCATAAGACCAAAGCCTAGCTTGTATCTAACGTCCATTTTACCCTCCGTACATATTTATTAGTCTTATTAAATGTCAACTTATAAATCAATACAACTAATAAGTTAATCTAAGTCAATCAATTTGCTTAATGTTATCCAAGTATATCCGAAACCCTTTTCTCAAGTACGGGCACAACCTCTTCCATAAACCACGGATTTTTTGCCTGCCAACGAAAGTTGAGTGGACTCGGATGAACTATTGGGAAGTAATTTGGCAGGTATTCTGCAAAGCACCTTACTGTCTCAGTCAGATTGCGCTTCATATCACCTTTCAGATAATAATCCATCGCATACTTTCCAATCAGAATCGTCATCTGCACATCACCTAGTTCAGCTAAGAGATCACGGTGATACTCCTCAGCGATAAACTTTCTTGGAGGTAAATCTCCCGTTTTGCCCTTTCCTGGATAGTAGAAGTCCATCGGTAAAATCGCAATTTTGTCGGAATAGAAAGTCTCCCTATCTATGCCCATCCACGTGATTAGCTTCTCTCCCGACTTATCGTCAAAAGGAATCTTCGATTCTTCCACCTTGCGACCAGGAGCCTGTCCAATTATAAGAATCTTTGCTCCCTCATTGAGCTGGAAAATAGGCGGAATACCTCGCTCTGTATATTCAGCATTTCTCTCATCTGATTTTATCTTCTCTACAATATTTGAAATACTCATGTCTCCCACCCTCTCTTAACCGAGTGCCACGTCAAGAGTCATCATGATAGAGAATCCCACAGCGAACATCAGTACCCCGCTATGCGAGTGTTCTCCCTCTGACATCTCCGGTATCAGCTCTTCTACTACTACATAGAGCATCGCACCAGCCGCAAAGCTGAGCATATAAGGAAGTATCGGCGTAAGCGCCTGTGCAAAAAGTATCGTAACAATCGCCCCTATCGGTTCAACCACTCCCGATAGTACACCATTTCTAAATGCTCGATGTCTTGATGACCCTGCAGAATAGAGTGGCATCGAAATGATTGCTCCTTCTGGAAAGTTCTGAATTGCAATTCCAATTGCAAGCGCAAGTGCACCACCAAGAGTGATTCCAGAATTACCAGTCATCCAACCTGCAAATACCACACCAACCGCCATGCCCTCAGGTATATTGTGAAGCGTCACTGCTAGTACAAGCATGGTGGTCTTGGAAAGTCTGCTCTTGGGACCTTCAACATCATTAGTTACAGCATGCATATGCGGAATCACGTGATCCATAAGCAGGAGAAATCCTATTCCCACCCAGAACCCTATAACCGCAGGCAGAAAAGCTAATCTGCCGAGACCTTCACTTTCCTCCATCGCTGGAATAAGCAGACTCCATATGGATGCGGCAACCATTACACCTGCGGCAAAACCGCTGAGCATACGCTCAACACTTTTGCTGAGGTCTTTTTTCATAAAGTATACGCAAAATGCGCCAAGAGTCGTTCCCAGAAACGGGATCATAACTCCGTATATAACATTGATATTAATACCCACATTACCTCCTATTTAAATTCACCCCCCGCACTGCTGTGCCAATAACGAGTGAAACTTGTGCTATAATTATGTGATTCTCATTATACACCTAGGAGATTAAATTGAAACACAGTATGATATTAAAAAATATCAGCAGTATCACAGCCAGTACAGTTGATGATGCTGATAATATAGCTGAAAATACGCCAAAGATTTTGGCTAAGGCTCGAGCAGACAGTGCCGATACATTGATTATCGGTGCGGGTGCTGCTGGATTAATGTGCGCTGCAAATATTAAGACTGGTGGCATCATCCTCGAAGGCTCTTCGCGAATCGGGACTAAGCTTCTGATGAGTGGACACGGCCACTGCAACATCACTCACGCTGGTAGCATCAAGGATTTTCCTACCTGCTATGGTGATGCCGGAAGGTCTATTCGTAAGATTCTATACAAATACAGCAATATCGATCTCATAGAATTCCTCGCATCGCACGGTATTAAGACTGTAACAAATGAAGATGATAGAATTTTTCCTGAATCGATGAGAGCACAGGATGTGAGAGATGCATTCTTAGAGGCAGCTGAATCAAATGGGTTCAAGGTAATCACAAACAGAAAGGTGGTTCAAATCCGTGATGCTGATAATAGTTCAGCAAGTGGCAAATACATAGTTGTGGCTGAAGCCCAGACGGACAGCGATTCCATTACGAAGCTAAGACCCTAGTAATCGCAACTGGTGGAAAATCTTACCCCCGCAGCGGTTCAGATGGCTCAATGTTCGATGTCATATCTGCAGGTTTAGGAATTGAGCATACAGAACTAAATCCTTCACTTGTACCACTTGATATAAAGGGGTATCCATATGGGGAACTATCTGGAATCTCTTTTGAAAATGTAGAAGTTAGCATCTACCCTAAGAAAGGAAAGCGCCTTGCGCTTTTAAGCGGCTCTCTGCTCCTTGCCCACGATAACTTCACTGGGCCAGCAATTCTCAATTCATCAAAATATGCTGAGCCAGGCTGCTGGCTTCAAATAAACTATGTAGACATGAGCAGAGAAGATGCGCTAGCTAAGCTCACTTCGAATAGCAGCTCCGGAGCCAGGTCCGCGCAAAGTGGCGAACTCGGCTCTATCATTGCTAAAGAGTTCGCCCTGCCGCGCCGCTTCGCCAAGGAAGTGGCGAAGCGTTCCGCTTGTAGCGCGAAGAAGGCCGCCGCCCTCCTCACGGAGGATCGATTCGAGATCGAATCGCGCGGTGACTTCAGTAAGGCCATCGTCACCGCCGGCGGCCTTTGCCTCGACCAGTTTGACTGCAAATCGATGCAGCTCAAGTCCGCCCGAAAAGTCTACTGCATCGGAGAAATCCTAGACGTAGACGGAATCACTGGTGGCTACAATCTCCAGTTCGCCTGGTCTTCGGCGCGAGCAGCAGCTGCATCAATCGAATCAAATATAGATAATACAGTTCCTAACCATACGGAAGATTAGCCGTATAGATTTGAAGCCAACACCGTATCTCTAGCTAATGCCCAAACTTAAAATAAAGATATAACCGCTGTAGCCATTGAAATTTCAACGACCACAGCGGTTTTTACCAACACGTTTTGTCCTATAACCCTCCTATTACTATGTACTATATGGTTTTAAAAATTTTGTTCTTATCAAAGGCTCCAGCGATTTCTCGCTGGAGCCCTCTGCATCTAATTATTTAAACAGTTCAATATTTCCACATTTTAGACATCTCATTATTAAAATGATTCAATATTCCGCATTTTAGTTCAGCCTCTGGCGCATTTATGTTCGCAGAACTTTGCACTTCACACTTTCCCAAGCTACAGATACGAAACCGTCTCACTAAGCGCTTTACGTTTAAAATGATTTGGAAGCGGAGTTCCTTCCTCTGCAGCGTACCCAAGATCCATCGCCATGAGTATCTCTTCATTTTCAGGAAGTTCAAGAGCCTTGTGTAGCTTGTCAGGGTCAAGGAAGTTAATCCAGCAGCTACCAAGTCCTAGGTCAGTTGCAGCTAGCATCATATGGGTTGCAACAATCGAAGCATCCTCAATTCCGGAATCCCTCTTGTCCCCTGGGTATATGTACACATTGTTCGTATCGAACGCAACCACTAATACAGTCGGTGCACCGTATCTACAAGGAGTTTCAATATCAAATTTATCTAGTGCCTCCTTTGACTCGAGCACATAGACATGCTGTTCCTGGAGGTTCTTGGCAGTCGGCGCAAGCCTTCCAGCTTCAAGCACAGCCTCTAGCTTCTCACGTTCTACTTTCTTATCCGAGTATTTCTTGCAAGAATATCTATTTTTTATTACTTCCTTAAATTCCATAATACCCTCCTCTGACTTCTGTAAGTAATCTTATGTAAATTAATTAAATCTTTTAGATTCCACACCAGTGAGATAGGCTCCACTATCTTTTTTTCTTCATAGATAGTGCAATCTTCTTACGCTTTTCATCTACCGACAGGACGCGGACATTTACGATATCCCCCACCTTTACAATGTCGAGTGGATGTTTTACAAATCTATCCGATAGTTCAGATATATGTACAAGCCCATCCTGATGAACACCAATATCCACAAATGCTCCGAAGTCCACGATGTTGCGAACTGTTCCCTTGAGCTCCATGTCTGGCCTAAGATCACTTATCTCTAACACGTCGCTTCTTAGCATCGGCGCCTCAGCCTCTTCCCTAGGATCTCTTCCTGGCTTTTCAATTTCACTCAAAATATCCTTTAGCGTATATTCGCCGATATTCGCCGCTTCTGCCAGCTGCTTCATCGAAGGTCTATCAGATTTGCTATGTCCATGTTTGCTGCCGAACTTCTCCTCAAGCTTGTTCTTAGAACTTAGACTGTCCGAGATTCCTTTAGCCGCACCTGTAACTATGTCAGCAGGCTTATACCCCATAATTTCCAGTATCTTGCGAGCTGCATCATAGCTCTCTGGGTGAACTGCTGTGCAGTCTAGCGGTTCCTTGCCATCTCTGATGCGGAGGAATCCCGCACACTGCTCAAATGCCTTAGGACCCAGCTTGGCAACCTTAAGTAGCTGCCTTCTGCTGTCAAATCTACCATTTTCTTCACGATACTTCACTATATTAGCGGTAATCGGCTTACTTATTCCAGATACATACTCGAGAAGGGAAGCTGAAGCGGTATTTAAATCTACACCGACGCTGTTTACACAATCTTCCACCACTGCACCTAATGCTTCTGCCAATCTCTTCTGATCCATGTCGTGCTGATACTGTCCTACTCCGATTGAACGTGGATCGATTTTAACGAGCTCTGCTAGTGGATCCTGAAGCCTTCTCGCAATCGATGCGGAGCTACGCTCACCCACATCGAGATCTGGATATTCTTCCGTCGCTAGCTTGCTGGCAGAGTATACGGAAGCTCCCGCTTCATTTACTATTACGTACTGAAGTTTTTTCTTAGGATTTGCGTAGAGCCCCTGCTCATACTCCTTTATGAATTCTGCGATTATCTGCTCCGACTCACGGGAAGCCGTACCATTTCCAACAGATATAATATCTATATCGTGCTTCTTTACGAGCTTCGCCACTACCAGCTTCGCCTCTTTAACCTTATTCTGCGGTGCAGTCGGATATATGACTGTAGTGTCTAGAATTTTCCCTGTCTCATCCACTACGGCCAGCTTGCAACCTGTTCTAAATGCTGGGTCCCAGCCGAGCACAGTCTTTCCGCTGATAGGTGGCTGCATGAGAAGCTGTTCTAGGTTGCTGGCAAATATCTTTATCGCACCTTCCTGCGCTCCGAGTGTCAGCTCATTTTTGATTTCAGTTTCTATAGATGGAGCTATGAGCCTCTTATAAGCGTCTACTGCAGCTTCTTCGATATACTGTTGAGTTACCTTATTAGCTGAGGTATTTAGGTCCTTAAACAGCCTTCCTTCTATCTTCTCTACTGGTGCCTCAAGTTTCACGCTTAGCACCTTTTCGTTTTCTCCCCTGTTGATAGCAAGGATTCTGTGACCTGGAAGTCCCGAGATTTTCTCTGCAAACTCAAAGTAGTTCTCATATACACTGCGTTCTCCGCTAGCCTCGAGTTCTGCCTTAACCGCAGGCACTACCGTTGTGATTAGTACGCCTTCCTTAGATGTAAGCGCTCTGATCCATGTTCTTATATCCGCATCATCCGAGATATCTCCAGCGATAATATCTAGTGCTAGTTTAATTGCAGTATCCACATCATTTACTTCATGCTCTTCGCTCAGATACTTTAGAGCCTCTTCTGGTACAGACGATGTCGCATCGCTTGACATGATGTATGTAGCAAGTCCTTCAAGCCCCTTCTCCCTAGCAATCATCGCACGAGTACGCCTCTTCGGCTTATACGGTCTATATATATCTTCGACAGCAACAACTGTCTCAGCCTGGTCTAGCTTTGCAAGGAGTTCGTCAGTGAGCTTACCCTGCGATTCAATTGACGCTATTACCGTCTGTTTTCTCTCCTCGAGCGAACGTAAGTACTTAAGTCTCTCATCGAAACGTCTCAGAATTTCATCATCAAGTGCCCCAGTCGCTTCCTTTCGGTATCTCGCAATAAACGGGATCGTATTTCCCTCATCGATGAGTGTGATTACTGCCTCGGCCTGCCAGGCTTTAATTTCTAATTCCTGTGTTATCTTCTGTATAATATCCATATTAATTCAGCATGCTGCTATCTAGTATCAGCATTATCTCCCCTTCATTGTCATACGCGCGGAAACATACCTTCTGTCCTGCTTCAAGTCCAAATCCCTGCTTTGGCGGATTATGAAGCGTTCCGTAAAATTCGTTATCGCTAAAGTCTGTAGTTCTTACCCATACAACCTCTGGCAAAAATCCCTTCTTTCCCACCGTTACACTCACGAAGTCCGGAAGCTCCATGTTACGGCCGCCGTCAAGCATCTCGAGTTCCCTGAGCATGTTCATCTTTTTATCCGCAGACTCAAAATTCTCTCGGATATCCTCTGGAACATCTGCAAATCTCGTTATATCTACATCTAGGTTTTCTACAAGCTCAAACTCATAATCTCTGACATCGCTAAATCTAACTCGAGCATACTTCTCTTTACTTCTCGGTCCGACCTCAAGTTTGCCGTCTTCAGATTTCTTTGCAGAGGCAAGCAGATTAAAGCTAGTGCCTACAAGATCTTCGCAGAAGCAGTATGCGAACACGCCTGTCGCTCCATCGATTATCTCGAGCGTATCAGACAGCCCCGTTAGTGCATCTGGGCATTCAATATAGATAAACCTATGAAATATCTCTCTGAAAGTAGCTTCATCAATATACATGTTCATTCTCCAATTTCTAGTTATATCTTTTTACTTCTAATTATGCCGTGTACTCACGGACTGCCAAAAGGCATTTACCAGTCATTAATTATACCACGATATTATTTTTTCTCACAGAATCATCACACAGAGGCTTTCAAAAATGGTAAAGTGGAATCAATAAGAATTGTATGCAATTAATCAGAGCGTTCTGCGTTCAGATTTTAAGTAATATCAGGAGGATAAGAAAATGGCAGCAATTGAATTAACAGCAGAAAATTTTGAACAGGAAGTACTACAGGCAGATAAGCCAGTTCTAGTTGATTTCTGGGCTTCATGGTGCGGACCATGCAAGATGCTTTCTCCAGTAATCGAGGAAATCGCTGAAGAGAGAAGCGACATCAAGGTTGGTAAGGTTAATATCGATGAGCACCCAGAACTAGCTCAGAAGTACGGAGTTATGAGCATCCCAACTGTTCTTGTGCTAAAGGATGGCGAGGAAGTAAACAAATCCGTAGGAGCAGTTCCTAAGAAGGCGCTACTAGATCTTATCGGCTAATTGCATGTATCGCGAGGCGATACAACATTCAAAACCCTAATAAGTAATAGAACCTCACTGGAGTAATCCAGTGAGGTCTTTTCTTTCTCTTGCATTATACTTTAAAAGGATTCTTGCACTGCCTGCTTATCCTCGAGCAACATAGCTACTTCCTCCTCGCTAAGCTCATGCTTTGATAGCTCCATGTATGTCTGAGTGAGCCTGATTGCGAATATGCCCCTGATGATAAATACTATGATATACGCTGCCGTGAGTAGAAAGAAGAAACCTTGCATCCCTCTAAGCGCACTATATAGTGCTATGAAAGCGTCTGCTCCTTCACCAGCTATCTTTAGGATATACCTCTTGAAAACGAATATCACACCGGTGACACCAATTACTTCCATCACCGTTGCTACAATCATTGCAATTCTGTATATACGCTCCGTTATTTTTAATCCACGAGATAAGTCTTGTCCGCCAAGGATATCGACTATTCGCCTTGTTCCAAACATAATATTACGCATGTAGATGATATTTAGTACATTACCAACAACCTGCATCGCTAATATCATAAATACTGCTACCCAAATCAATATAGTCACTGCAGATGTATTGATCGCATCAGTTCTGAAGGCCACGATCGCGAACCCGCTAACAGTCACTATAGCTATTATAAGCACAATTACTGATAGGACTAGGAAAATCAGATATCCAACGTAGAATTTAAACGCTTTACCATAGTATGGATTTAGTTTCTTAAGTCCATTTAATCCAATAATATATAGGACAGTATTCGCTATAAAAACAAACAGTACTATATCTGGTGCGACCTTTGTCGTGAACAGTAGAGCGCCTTGTGATATCTCAGACATCGCCGCAATCTGTAGAAGAGATACTAGACCCGTCATGCCGTTTATCAGTATATATCCGACTTCTAGCCAAATCGCGATACTGATAAATTTAAGCCCGTCAAATTTTATTTCTGGATTACTCATAACGCCCTCCTTTCTTGTTATCTGTAAGATGTTTTCTTTTAAGTATTAAACATTTATAGCGTATTTACTAATGAACCAGCCTTATAAATGCTTAATCCTCGTATTTAAATTCATTATAGGGGTGAACAAGTTGAGGAAACAACAGATATAATGTAAAATAATAAATAATTAAGAATTGAAAGTTAGGATTAGGAGGAGCTATGGACGGTAAGAAATATCAAGAGGCGTTCAATAACAACGTGCCTGATGGCTACGATGCTGATACATATATCATCGCATGTCCTGTATGTAACAAGGAGTTCCAGTCATCACCTGGAGATGCAGTTTGTCCAGAATGCGGAGCTGAACTCAGCTTTACTATTGAAGACAAATAATTAGGCTGGCGGAGCCAGCTTTATGATTATCATCACAGCTAGGTAAAACCTCCCATGTCAGCGAGCTGACGATAGGAGGTTTTTTCGTTGTCTTTTTATTTTATTTTATAGTAACGTAGATACCGCGATCTCCACTCACTTCTACCTTGAGAGATTTGAAGTCGCTTACAAATTCCTTCAGGTACTTGTAACGCTTTCCACCCTTCATGCTGTAATATCTCACGTCGAAGTTCTTGTATATGCGGTTGAGTTCATTGCCGATAAGTCCTAAATCTGTAGGCTTGCCCTTATCGTTGTTCTCCATGATAATCTGCTGAATCTTTGCTTCGATAGCCTTCTTACTAGGCGTATTAGCTGTATTCTCAGCAGCAGCGTCCTTACTTCGCTCCTGTTTCTTCTGCTTCTTATATTCTGCCTCGAGAGCCTCTTCAGCAAGACGTTCCTCTTCTGCCTGCTTAGCGAGAAGGTCGATATATATGAACTTATCGTATGCATTTTCAAGAGCCTCTGTAGCCTTATCTGATTCTCCCATACCTAACACGAGACAGCCCGATTCACTAAGTCTTCTAGCTAGTGACGTAAAATCGCTATCCGAAGACACAATACAGAATCCCTCGACATTACTGCCATAGAGAATATCCATAGCATCTATAATAAGTGCCGAATCAGAAGCGTTCTTACCCCTGGTGTTATTAACCTGCATCATAGGCTTAAGTGAGTGCTTTCTGATTTCCTGCTCCCACCTCGTCTTAACGATACGCTCCCAGTTTCCATAGATTCTTTTATAGGAACAGATTCCGTACTTCTCGATTTCATCGATTATATAGCCGGCATACTGAGCAGAAATATTTTCTGCATCTATGAGTAGCGCAATTCTTACTTCATCTGTCATCTTAGTTTTCCTTATATTTATTTACTTCAGCAACTACAGCTCTTGATATTCTCGCGAGTCTGCTCTCAGCTGCTGATTCTGTACCGTAAAAACCGAAATATATCTTGAATTTCGGTTCAGTTCCAGACGGTCTGAATGCAATCCAGTCTAGTCCATTAAGCTCGTAGAGAATAACGTTTGATTCAGGCATGTAGTCTGTGTAATTCTTGATATCGAGTACACCTAGCTCAGTTACAGGTTCACCTAGCTTGCCTCCGAGCTCCCTAAGGTGTTCCATGAAGCTTTCACCAACGCCTGCACCATCAATACTAATGCTTGATTCAGCAGCGTATCCATATAATTTGTGCAGTGACTCAAGCTGATCGATTAACGTTACGCCATTTGCCTTCGAAAGTGTTGCAATCTCAGCGATAGCTATCGCTGCCATCACTCCATCCTTATCACGAACAGCCTGATTGAGCATATATCCATTACTCTCCTCGAAAGCAAACAGGAATCTCTCTCTGCTCCTTCATCTGAATGCAGTCTTATCTGATCAGATATATTCTTAATACCAGTTAAAGTCTCGTATAGCTTCACTCCATATCTAGCGCAAATCGCTCTTGCGAGGTGGGTCGAGACTATTGATGTTACAGCATATCCGTTTTCATGGAGTTTACCAAGCTTCTTAGACTCGGATAATAGGTACTCTAGAAGTATTGCTCCAATCTGGTTTCCTGATAACCTCTTGTATTCACCCTCATCATAAACCGAAACACCTAATCTATCGGAATCAGGATCAGTTACAATTATGATATCAGCAATCGACATCTCAGCGTACTTCTTTGCCAAATCATACGTGTCATCATACTCAGGGTTAGGCACTCTGAGGCTTGGAAAATCGCCATTTGGTCGATCTTGTTCATTTACAGCATACACCTTTTCATATCCTAGCTCACGAAGAGCTCTTCTTACAGGTTCACGTCCTGACCCATTAAGTGGAGAGTATACGATGCGTAGCGATGCTCTAGCTCTTCTACTCACACTACTACTGTTGAACGAATCCATGATCATCGCATTGTAGCTATCGTCAATCTCTCTACCGAAATAAGTAATCTCGCCAGACTTAACCAGCTCTTCAAAAGACTCTGAAGAAGCAAGAATCTCAATTCCATCAACGGCAGCCCTGATGCGACTCTTAATCGCTTCAGTTTCTTCATCGATCATCTGCGCGCCATCGCCTCTATATGACTTGAACCCATTGTATTCCTTAGGGTTATGTGAAGCTGTGATCATAATACCGCCATCAGCTGCAAAGTTTCTTATCGCGTAAGAAAGCATCGGCACTGGACGGAGTCTATCTGAGAAGAGAACTTTCACGCCAGCTGCACAACTTGCTACTGCCGCTGCTTCTGCAAATTCTCTAGAATTATTCGAGAATCATACGAGATAACGATTTTTACATCTTTACCCTCGTGCTGTTCCACAAGTACCTCACCCATCGCATATGCCGCCGTCGCAACGGTGTATATATTCATGCGCGCAGAACCAGCACCCATGGTTGCTCTCATTCCAGCCGTACCAAAATCGAGCTCCTCACTGAAGCAGCTCTCTATTTCGTCTGGACGAGATATCATATTCATAAGATACTGTCTCATATTGGGGTCGATTCCCTTGGCGTTAATCCATTCCGTATAATTCTTGATTGCCTTGTTCTCTTCCATATCAATTCTCTAATTCTAACTAAAGTACACAGCCTATAACTTTTCAAAATATAGTCTCGAGCATGCACGCAAGCCTGCATTTGTTGGCTGCGCACACGCTCGTACTAATAGATATTAATTTTATTCTACTGTTACGCTCTTTGCGAGATTGCGAGGTCTGTCGATTTCGCAGCCCTTCTCCTTTGCAACATAGTAAGCATATATCTGTAGCGGGATTACACTTAGAAGTGGTGAAACTTCATCCATGCACTCTGGAATGTAGAAAGTCTCATCTGAGTGCTCTTCAATAGCGTTGTTTCCTTCTTTAGCGATAGAGATTACGTGTGCATTACGTGCCTTAACCTCCTGTATATTGGAGACCATTTTGTCAAATAGTTTAGATTGTGTTGCTAGTGCAACAACGATAGTAGTAGGCTCCATAAGCGCAATCGTTCCATGCTTAAGCTCACCTGCTGCAATTGCGAAGGAGTTGATGTATGAAATCTCCTTGAGCTTTAGCGAACCCTCGTAAGCAACGCTAGCATCCATACCTCTACCGATAAAGAACACCTGGTCTCTATCGTAAAGCTTCTTTGCAAGCTTCTCGATATCACCTCTAAGCGTCAGAACCTTCTCCAATTTTTCAGGAACCTCAGATAGCTCACTGACAACCTCTCTGTAGTACTCCTCTGATATGGTTCCGCGTAGGTCGCCTAGATATAGAGCTAATAGGTAAAGTGACAGAAGCTGAGTTGTATAAGCCTTTGTAGAAGCTACTGAAATCTCAGGTCCAGCCCATGTATAGAACACATCGTCAGATTCACGAGCAACTGTGCTTCCTACTACATTGACAATGGATAATACCCTCGCTCCTTTTCTCTTAGCCTCACGGAGTGCTTCAAGGGTATCTGCAGTCTCTCCAGACTGGCTGATTGCAATGAAAAGTGTCTTTTCGTCTACGAAAGGATCTCTATATCTGAATTCAGAAGCTACATCAACCTCTACAGGCATTTTTACAAATTTCTCGAAGATATTTCTACCAACTAGTCCAGCATGGTATGCCGTCCCACATGCTACGATGCAGATTTTGTTGAAATTAGCAAAATCCTCCTTAGTAAGCGTCATATCGTATAGCGAAACTCTTCCATCGTCGCTAAGATTGCGGTCAAGGGTCTCCTCTATAGCCTTAGGCTGATCGAAGATTTCCTTGAGCATAAAGTGCTCGTACTTACCCTTTTCAGCAACACTTTCATCCCAGCTGATGTGCATTGTCTCGCGCTTGATTTCCTTACCAGATTCGTCGTAAATTGTAACGCTGTCTGGCGTTAACACTACTGTGTCACCAGTCTCTAGTAAGTAAACATCCTTCGTATACTTGAGGAGTGCCGAGAAGTCAGATGCTACAAAGTTGCATCCGTCGCCCTTTCCTACGATCAGAGGAGCGTTCTTTCTATATGCAACAAATGTATCCGGTTGGTCTTCTGCGATTGCAGCGAGCGCAAAAGTTCCAGTCATCTTGCGAGTCACCTTGTCCATAGTAGCCTTGAGATCACCTAGCTCGTTGTAGTATTTTCCAAATAGAACTGCCGCAACCTCTGAGTCAGTATCACTCTTGAATGTGAATCCCTCCTTCTCGAGCTCAGTTCTGATTTCTACATAGTTTTCAACTGTTCCATTATGCACGAGAGCAATTCTATTATCGTTGCTCATATGAGGATGTGAATTAACATCCGATGGAGCACCATGAGTAGCCCATCTTGTGTGGCCAATTCCTACGTGACCGCCTAGATTTTCTTTTCCAATCAGTTTCTCCAGATTAACAATAGCACCAACGTGCTTTCTCAGCTGAATCTTGCCATCATTGACAACAGCAATACCTGCTGAGTCATATCCTCTGTACTCTAACTTCTTAAGTCCTTCGATAATGATACCCTGAGGAGCATCGTTACCTACATAACCTACGATTCCGCACATATTATTTCCTCCAAATTTATTATTTCAAATAGCACTCTCACGGCTCACCGCAAGCTGCTATAACGATTCATAATTTATTCCGAGTAGTTGTTCTTAAACTACTTTCCGAATTTCTCCGAGATGAGATTTGCCACCTGTTCAGCGTAGCCCTGAATCTCATCGATATCCTCTCCCTCGAGCATAACTCTGATAAGTGGTTCAGTGCCTGAAGGTCTGATCAGAACTCTGCCTGACCCCTCCATCTTAGCTTCAATTTCTGCGATGAACTTCTTAACCTCTTCATCTTCAAGAGCAGTTTCCTTAAAAGCATTATCCACTCTAGCATTGACTAATGCCTGTGGGTAAATCTGAATCTCATCTCTAAGCTCACTGAGCTTCTTGCCTGAATCAAGATATGCCTTCATGAACTGCAGTGATGATAGAACACCATCTCCGGTGGTTGTATAGTTCAAGAAAATCATATGTCCAGACTGTTCTCCGCCGAGAACCGACCCCGTCTGTCTCATGGACTCTAGTACATATCTGTCACCAACCTTGGTTACATCAACGCCTATACCATGTTCTTCAAGATATTTGTGAAGTCCAATATTGCTCATAACTGTAGCCGTTAGCTTGTTAGTTGCGAGAAGTCCGCTGTCTTTGAGGTACTTTCCACAGATGCAGAGCACTCTATCTCCGTCTATAATGCGTCCCTGCTCGTCTACGACAATCAACCTATCAGCATCTCCATCGTACGCAAATCCAACATTAGCACCGAGCTCTATAACCTTCTGCTGTAGGTTATCTGGATGAGTGGATCCACATCCGTCATTGATATTGATACCATCTGGTTTATCGCTGATTACCGTAACTTCAGCACCTAGGGCTTCATACACGATATGAGCCGTCTCAAACGAAGCGCCATTTGCAGTATCGAGAACCACCTTGATACCATCGAGTCTTTTGTCAATGGTAGTAAGTAGGAAGTCTGTATACTGTTTAATCGCACTAGCATCATCCTCGCGGCAAGTTCCGAGCTTCGCACCTATAAATTCATCTGTGCTGATTTCTTTTTCACCTAGTATTATAGCCTCAATCTCCTGTTCAACACTGTCGTCGAGCTTATAGCCTTCGCCGTTGAACAGCTTAATTCCATTGTATTCAAATGGGTTGTGAGATGCCGAGATAACGACTCCTGCATCAGCCTTGTACTTTCTCACTAGATGAGCAACTGCTGGAGTAGGAACAACCCCGAGCTTGATCACATCTCCACCAACTGAGAGTACACCAGCCGTCAGAGCATTTTCTAGCATATCGCCAGATATTCTCGTATCGCGACCGATTACAATCACCGGCTTCTTATCGTTTTCGCCCAACACGAATGCCGCTGCTCTACCGATATCGAATGCAAGCGAAGCTGTAAGCTCTGTATTAGCAACTCCTCTTACACCGTCTGTTCCGAACAATCTACCCATAACCTCTCCTTAATTCCTTAATATATACTGCAAAATATAAAGTCTATTCTGAAATGCACGGTAAGCTGTTCACCTCTATGCAAATCAACATTTGTATTATCACTTAAAAAAGTACCAGTACCGCGACTACTGAATAGTTATAGTTATCTGTGCACTTTCAAGCGCTGCTGTGATACCTGAGTTATTGGTCAGGTACGCCGTAACAGTATGCTGACCTGCACCGAGGCCGCTTGCATCAGCGCTGATCACAAATGCACCAGATGTGATGCTCGATAGCTTCTCTTGGCTACCCGTTACGATAACATTAACGCCACTATTAGCTGTCGCAGTGTGTCCGCTTGCAACGTTATTTATATTGATTGAACCCGCTGGTACGTTCACCGTCTTTGATGTGCTCGTGCTAGCCTTAACCTTAAGTCTCACATGTCTAGACTCGTTGGCGATGCTTACTCCCTCTGGCAGATCGTAGTCGATTGGAATATCTTTGTCTCAGCAACAGAGCTGATGTCCATCTCCTTAGATGTAATCTCAGTTACATTCTTAATGTCCTTGCTCCTACCCTTGATGACTATAGTACTTGGCGCAGAATATGTGCGAGATATACCTCCATCCTGAGTGTTGGTAACCTTTACTTTGAGCTTGACGGTCTTGGTCTCACCCTTGTAAGCGGTTACCGAAACCTTGCCAGGCTCAGTAGTCAAATAGTCTATCTTATGTCCACTAGCATCTACAGGCGTAGCTATTACACTGAATTCCTTGGCCTTATCAGTTACCTTGTCAGCATCCAGCTCTAGCTTGACCGAGTCGACATTTGATAAGACTTTCAGCCCCTTGAACCTCAACTTCCTTGTTGCTCTGTTTCTTAACTACAGGCTCTCCAGGCTGACCATCCTTATATGTGGTATAGATACTTACTTTCTTGACATCTAAATCCTCAACAGTAACCGATATGCTGCTTTCGCTCTGGGATTTAACCGAAATAGCGCCAGGAACACTTACCTGAACAGCCATAGAGTTTTCGCCTTTTCCGGCGTTCGAAGCGTTAACAGTTGCAGCGATCTCAGATTTCTGTAGCTCGTTTATCGCCGAGCGTCTACCCACAACTGTTACCGATATCCTCTCGGTATCCATCTTACTAACAGCGAGATCATTTTTAGCTAATGCACTGGAATTTGAAACCGTCACCGGAATGTTAGTATATGTCCTGCTGATTGTAGGGTTAATGCTATAGACAACGTACAACCATGCAGCAAATGCAATCGCAATAGAAAGGGCTAAATTAAGCTTGTTGATTTTCTTTTTATTTGCTTCGTTATTTTGCATCGTGCTTTCCCCCCTTTCGGCGTACTAGCTTTGCAACCTTGCCATACATGCCTCTTTCGGATGGAAGGTACATGTTGAGTAGCATCTTTTCTATCGTCTTGAGATCGACGAATCTGCGAATCTTGCCATCTTCAGCGATAGATACCACCCCTGTCTCCTCGGAGACTATTATAACTAATGCATCACAAGCCTCACTGAGTCCGACACCAGCGCGGTGTCTCGTTCCGAGGTTTCTACCGATGTTCTTCTTCTCTGTCAAAGGAAATACGCATGATGCTGCATGAATTCTCGCTCCGCGAATGATTACGCCTCCATCGTGGAGTGGCGAACCCTCGTAGAATAGATTTCCCAGAAGTCTGATAGAGATTTCCGCATCTACAACTACTCCCGTCTCTATGATATCGTTGAGCATAGTATCACGTTCGATAGCGATTAGCGCACCCGTCCTAGTCGACGAGAAATCGTCGATTGCGCTAACCAATGCATCTACGGTCTCAACAGCTTTATTCTTATCGATGTTACGGAACGAGTTTGTGTTCATAATATTCTTACGACCTACCTGCTCTAGCGCTCTACGAAGCTCTGGTTGGAACAGCACAACAACCGCAAAGAGACCCATCGTAAAGAGGCTCTTTAGCAACCAATTTAGCAGATATAGGTTGAATATGTCCGATACGAAAAACGCAACTACAATTATTACCAGCCCTCGAATAAGCTGCATCGCCCTGGTTTCCCTGATAAAACCAATCATCTTATACACAATATAAGACACGATTGCTATGTCCAGCGCATCTTCCGGTCTGAAATTAGATATTATACTTTGAATCGAGCTTATCATATCGGCATCCCGTCCCTCTCACAATCGTCCATTTTTACATGGCATAAGTCATATTATTATACTATTTTGAGAGGTTTTTATCAATAAGAGCGAAAGTGTGGTTTTGGTGTAATTTAAACAAAAAGAGAGCCAATCGCCATGGTGACGATTGACCCCTTATCTGCAAACTGTTTTACATGACTGTTTTTTTACCTTCTTTAAGTAATTTTATTCTAAACCTAACGCTTTTTTCGCACCGTTCTAGCTTGTGATCAATTCGGTAACTGAGAAGGATATTTCTTACTATGTAAAGCCCAAGACCATTGCTATTATCCTTTCCAATGTTGAAATTCACCTCAAATAGCCTGTCACTATCGAGACTCCCCGCGTCATTGTACGTGTTTTCTATGTACAACCAACCGCCATCTGAGCCGATATATATGCTTCCTCCTTCATCCGAATATTTTACGGCATTGCTAATCACATTGGATAGGACCACCTTAAGAGCGCGCTTGCCTATATAAATTTTTTCATCTCCAAGATTGTTATTTATTGAGACATCTCGCTGAGCCGCAATCAGCTCATACTTCTTTATAACTTCCTGCAAAGTCTCATTTACGATTAGTTCTTCCTCATCATCACCAAGGTGCTCGAGAGAAGAAACCGAGAGAATCTGTGATATGTTCTGTGCCAATCCATCGACAATCTCAATGCAGCTAATAATATATTCATCACGATTCTTGTACTTGCCGATGTTATATTTCATGTTCTCGAGTATTATCTTGAGGCTTGCCAGAGGCGTCTTTAGCTCATGCGAGGCACCGCGGAAGAAGTCGTACTTGAGCTTCTCGAGTTTAATTATCTCCTCGTTCTTGATTTCAAGATCATCGATTAATTCTAGTAGTGCAGCATAAAGATCATTAATCTGTGCCTTAAGTTCTCCAATTTCATCAGATGATTCGATAGGCAGAAGTGCATTTCTATCGAGATCCATCATCCTGGTGGTAACATCTTTTATCTCGCGAACATTTCTGGTCAGAAGCCTTGCAAATACTAGCGATATAAGTACAGATATCGCGAGAGAGGCAGCTAGTGAAATCGGCAGCAGCTTCAGAATTAGACCCTTTGCATCCTGTCTCATATCTGCAGATGATACGAAATTCACTGCCAGATCACTACCGTCTGCTAACTTGATTTTCCGAGTCTCGATAATAAGCGAATTATCGCTGCTCGACTTGTCTACGCTTTTGCCAGCTTCTTCTCCGATTTTAAGCTCGCCTTCGCTAATGCTACCGCTATTGATGAACGCTTTTATCTCGCTGCTATCCGAATAAAATTTCAGATACTGCTCCACAGAGTTCTTGTCCTTGCCATAAAGAGATGCGGAAACTTCATTAGCCTTGGCCGTAATCTCGTTCTTTCTATTCTCTAGGTAAACCTTGGGGAACATCATAAACACCATCAGGTGCACCACCACAATCAGCACCCCGAGTATGGCGAAGGTATGGATGAACATTTTAGGGAATATCTTCAAGTTTCTCATCTTCTCTCCAGTTTATATCCTACGTTTCTAATGGTTACGATACAATCTAGCTCTAGTTTTCTCCTAAGCTCCTTAATATACACATCTATCACGCGGTCAAATGGCGGCTCTTCAGTCGCCTTCCAAACGCCATCTATTATCTGTTCTCTCGTCAGCGCTCGTCCTTCGTTTTGAAACATAAACTTCAGTATATCCACCTCTTTGGCATTGATATCAATAGACTTTCCTGCCAACTTTGCCGTGTAGCTTGCAAAGTCCACCTCCGCATCCCTATACATGAACTTATCCGCTACTCCGTAGTATCGTTCAATTAGTGAGTCAACACGCGCACGTAACACCGGTAGAGAAAATGGCTTCTCCAGATAACCATCTGCCATATTTGTGTATGCATCGATTTTATATTCTTCATCACTAAATGCGGTCAGCATGAGAACTGGTAACTTGCTGCCTTTTCGAATTTCTTTTAACACCTCTAGTCCGCTTAAGTAAGGCATCTTAATATCGAGGATTGCAAGACTTATATCATATTCTTTAAATCTATCAAGTGCCTCTCTTCCATCTGCAGCTTCAATTACAGTATAACCAAACTCAGAGAGGAAGCCTGCGACTCCCTCCCTGATATTCTGATCGTCTTCAACTATAAGAATCTTCATTGACCCTCCGTCTCTATCTCACATCTATAAGCAGTTCCTTCGGTCTCTTGCGCAAGATGCGGTATGTAGAAATGAGTAGCGATATAGCCAGTACCACTGTCATGAAGAGCACAACATAAATCACCGCTCTTCCATTAATGATAACATCTAAACTTGTCAGAGTCTTGTTAAATCCGTCAACTTCTGCACCTCCACCGAGACCTGCTGATGCGGACTCCTTGGATATGCCGTTAGCTATGTCTCCCGTAACACTGCTCAGCACCTTGTTTCCAATTACTTTGCCGAGTGCACTTGCAGCAAAGACTGAAATTACATAGGCCGGTATCGTTATAAATGCTAATTCAGCTGCAAACTGGCAGGAGATTTCCTTCTTGGTTCTTCCGATTGATAGCAACACTGCAACTTCTTTCTTTCGAGAATTCATCCAGAGGAAGAGAAGTAGCGAAACTACGAGTCCTGCGAAAATTATTCCGCCCGCAAACAGCTTATTTGCCGACGAGTAAATTCCCGAAATCGACTGCTGCAGTGCTGGGTAGTTGGAAGTACTCTTAACCAGAGTGTAGTTATTCCAATCTATATCAAGCGCCTCTACCTTCTTGATAACCTTATCGACACCCTTATCTCCCTTGACGAAAAATGTCGCATCCTGATACACCGCCGTCTGCTCAGTATTTCCGTAGAGCTTCGCCGCCGTACCTATGTCGCTGATTATATTGTTCTCATAAAGCTCTACCGCTGCACTCACTCCACCTTTATTGTGTCCATCAAAAAGTCCTTTAATCTCAACCTCAATAGTCTCATCCGCATGCTTTTCGTTATCAGCATCATACTGATTAGACCTTATCTTAATCTTATCCCCTACCTTTAGGTTGTTCTTCTCAGCTAAACCTTTGTGAATTAGAACCTTATTCTTGTCACCCTTACCGATGTGTTTTCCTTCTACGAGTTTAAATGTGCCAGCTACGAACTTCGTATCTTGGGACGAATCATTCACACCTGTCACCATCACGGTGCTTTTAAACCTCTCGATGCGCTCTTCATCCTCACTCTGATTAGTCGCCTCCGTTCTTATTATCTCGTATCCATCCAGATCGGCAACCGCACCAATCCTTTTGATGTAACCATTTACATACCCAGACTTTGCGATTTTTTCTATATCCTCGTTACGTATATTTCCACCACCTCTTGCTGTTCCCATGTTAACCTGACGGTTTATCTCCATGGTAAAGCTATTGGTAATATCACCAAACGTCTTTGCTGCTGCCTTGTTAGTCGCATCCTTTATCGCTAATCCAATCACGCTTAACGTAGCCATGGCAGTGATGACGGACAATATTATCAGTGATTTCATTCTTTTCCTTGTGACATATGCAAATGCATTTTTTATCATCGCCATCCTCCTAGTTGCTTCTCTTCGTCTCTTTGAGTTTCTTACCGCTTAGCTCCATCACCACGTCGGCTGCATTCGCAACTTCCTTGCTGTGTGTAACAACGATTACGCACTTATCTCTCTCCCTCGCTAAGGTCTTAAGTACGCTTATTATCTCGCCAGCAGTTGAATCATCAAGGTTACCAGTTGGTTCATCTGCGAGGATTACTGGTGCTTCAGAAGCAAGAGCTCTCGCTATCGCTACTCTCTGCTGCTGTCCGCCAGATAGCTTCATAACATTTCTCTTAATCTCGCTACTACTCAACCCGAGCTTTAGTAACAGTTCATCGGAAGCGTTTCTGTTTACGAGTCTGACGTTTTCAAGAGGTGTAAGATAGTCGATAAGATTATAGTTCTGAAATACTAGAGATATGTTATCTCTACGATGATTGCTGTATCCATGTAGCGCTATGTTCTTGCCATTAAAGCAGATCTCCCCAGCGCTTGGTACATCAAGCCCTGCGAGAAGCGACAGCAGCGTCGACTTGCCGGCACCTGACTTGCCAGTAATAGCATAGAATTTACCAGCCTCAAAGCTGCAATTAATCGATGATAGCACTTTATCTTTCGAGCCGTAGTAGCTGTACGATACATTTTTTATTTCAATAACCTTCATATCTTCTCCTAACTAACCTTTGATAGTATTTCCTTTGGACGGCGTATTAAAATTGCTCCAGAAGTTATGACAACCGAGCCAATTATTATCATTAGTAACAGGATATAGCTCATTCCGAAACTAATAAATGATGTATACATTCCGCCTCTACTGAGCAAACCTGACAGCGCTTCCGATTCACCGCTAGCGACAAATCCATTGACAATAAACGAAAATGAAATCTGTCCGACTATCAGTGCTGATATCATTGCTGGGATTGAAACGAGCACGAGCTCCACGATAAATTGCCCGACTATCGCTAGCTTACTCACTCCTATCGATAGCAGGATCCCGATCTCGTAAATTCTCTCTCTGAGCCACAGTATCAATATAAGCGATAACACTATTGTGCCGCACCCTAGAATTGCCAGCGTCATGATCCTCATGATGCTTTTTAACGCCAGCAAGAGACTTAGAAGCCGCATGAAACGCAGCATTGTTCTTAGAAATCTCAAACTTGGACCAATCTACGTTTAGCTTCCTGATATTTTTTGATACTGACTCGAGCTTCTCCGGGCTGTCCGCTGTAACAGTCACCGTGCTAGCTACGTGTAAGCCTTCTGCATATCCTAGGCTCTTCTGACTCGATTCATAGTCCGTAAAAATAGTGTTCTCACTTAAGTCAGAAGGTAGCCCCGAATGCTGTTCCTGCATCTTGCCAGAGTAAATTCCGACTATCTCAAATGTCTCAGCTCCCCCTGAACGCCCTTTACCTTCCATGACAGACTGCGCTCCAGATTCACCTGATAATTCACCGATTTCACCCATTTCACCTGAATTCAGAAATCTCATCGTAATCTTATCATGTAGCTTTAGTTTGTTTTTCTCTGCAAATTTCCTATGCACGAGCACTTTCCCTCTATCCTTAGAGCCGATGTGTCTTCCTTCATCTAGACTGAAGACCCCGCTGCTAAATAGCACCTCGCGCTCCGTGCTAGTAGTCGATTTTGCTGATACGGCATTTCTTAATTCACTCGGCACATCATCACGTTTAACAGACTGATTTCCGAGGATAACGCTACTTCCCTCAAGAGCAGCAACGCCTTCATATTTCAGAATTACTTCACTGACCTCCTTAACTCTTTAAATCATCAAAGTTCTTAAACTCAAACGCACCTTGGTCCCCCTTCCGTACTATAGATAGCGATGAATTCGAAGCCTTGTAGAGAGACTTCTCCATGCTATCACTAGATATAATTATATTTAAACACACATGTATACATGCGAGGACCAAGGTCAAAATGCTGAAGATTATCAGTGTTCTATACCTGCGCCTAGTCACATAGGCAATTGCATTTCTTATCACTGTAGCCATTCTCCTTCTAATATTTTTCGAAGCTCGTGCTTTACAAATTAGATATTAGCGAAGATTTATGAAACGTTTATGAAATGAACCAATTTTTTATTTTCTCACATGTGGATTTAGGCGTAACTATTTTCCCTACTAGCTACAACTTGGACCATGACACAGATACAGCAAATCAATTAATGCGCACGAAAAAGGCAAAAGCAGAAAATCTACCTTTGCCTTTTCATGATTTTAATTATTTTTTAACTTCCCACGGTCTTATGACTGCACTTTTGCTCTCATCTCAAAGTAACGGTTTATAGATTACAAGTTACGCTTTAGTCTTAGTGTAGCACCCAGAGCGACGATTGTTCCAGCAAACATGCCTACATAGAATGGAATGTTCTCTCCATCGCCTGTCTTAGGTCCTCCTTACTTCAAGATAATAAAAGTAAAATTGTACATAAATTAATACAAGAATTATACTCCTTTATCTGTCAAATTACATTAAAAAAAGACAGATAAATTGTTTTAATTCTGTCTTTTTGTGTATTTTATAAATGCAATTTTCAGCTTAAGAAACTACCTAATCATAGACCGCAGAAACGAGTTCCTCAAGGCTCGGTGCCACGTACACCACTTCGTCAGGATCGTGAATATAGCAAATTATCTGCCCGACTTTCCCATCGTCTCCAGGATTCATATCCAGCATCAGATAGCAGCTGTCACAGTACTCCGCGAATGGGAACCATCTCTTATTAAACAGGTACGGCTTAATTCTGCTGTCACTAAGACGCTCAATATCTTGAGCCGAGAAGAAATCCGGGTAGTCAGTTAGAAGTGCATCCTTGTTCTGAAAATATTCCTTAATACTCGTTATCCGCTCAAGGCTCATTAGGCAAAACGTCATATCGCGCTTACCTACCACACATGGTAATGCACGCATATATCCACTACCATTCTTATATCTATAAAGCTCCTTAAAAGACTCTGGTAGCTCTACCTTGAAAACTTTTTCAAAAGTCTTGATCTCTTCTTCCGTCGCGCCAATCACAGCCTTATAGTCATCGATATATCCTTCTTCAATCGGGTCATCCAAATCCCATTCTTCGAAGTTCTCACATATGTACTTTACGATTTCCTTAGACTTATCAACTATATTCATCCTTATAGTTCTCCTTCCAGAACTCTCTGCAGATGCCCTGCCATATCATCTATAAAATCTTTGAATCCACATAGATCCTTCAGTTCCTCGTGTTCCGCATCGTAAACTGCAATCTTCTTATTTTTAGGATTCCAGACTACGTATAGATCGTCATAATCTCCCGTTGCCCTAGATAGCCTAAGCACTTTGCGCCTGCCGAGCTTCAAAGGAACCGTTTCGGTAAGCTCAAAAAAGTCAATGTAATCGAAATCACAATTTGGAAGTTCGAAGTGCAGATTATCACTTTGCAGCAAATCAATCATCGCCTTAGGAAGCTTGTACGCTTTCAGTTCGTCCAGCTTGTTGTGAAGACTATGAAACTCAATTGGTTCCAGCCCCTTAAAGTACTCTGCCATCTCGTCATCATCCTTCTCAAGCGCGATGCTGTACGGTCTCATGCCATCTTTTTCTGTAATAGTCACATCCGCACCGTGTACCACAAGGTATTTGCACATTTCAAGATCAACATATCTCGCTGCTACACAGAGCGGTGTTGGCTTAAACGGATAAATAGAATCAGCCTCGTTATAGTTTATATCGACGCCTTTTTTTATAAAGAAATCAACAACATCGTAATTTCTCTTATCTAAGCAGTTTCTAAAGGCTGGTCCACCATACTTCTTCACTGTATGACCGAGTTCATCTATCAGAGCTAGGTTATCTAGCCTCTCTCCGAAGATAGCTTGTTCAAAAGCATCTGTTTCCATGGAGTTTACGGCATTGATATCTGCACCTTGAGAAACCAGATATCTAATGGTTTCCTCATCAGAGTATCTAACTGCAGTAAGAAAACTTGGATTATCTTCATCGTTCAGCTCCGCTCCGTGTGCGGCTAGCCACTTAACAATCTTGAATTCGTTCATCATAAGAGCTAGGTTAAGTGGCAAAAGCCTCGTGTACTTACTAAGCACTATCTCCTCATTGATTTCCCACCCCTTAGATAGCTGCTCTTCTAAGGCATTTACATCACCATTTACTATGTCACTTGCGATCTGCGGTATGGATTCGAATTTCCCGATGTCTTTAATCTCTATCATCATATGCTCCTACATCTTGCCTTATAGTATGCGATTTTCTTGCAATTACTACTTATAGTAACCTGGATAAATAAATTATACAGAACAGTGCTCCAAAACAAAACGAGAAAGCCAAGATTTTTCAATTCCTGATCAAATCTCGATTTTCTCGTCTAGCATATTTATAACTAATTACTTTAAGCTTTCTTAAATCTTTATAATTGTATATCGCTATACGGACAGCTTCCTTAACTAGTTAGCCTTGCGCTTTGAAATGACTGCCAATATTGCCGAAGCCACTCCGAGCACTAGCAAATATCCGCCGATATCATTGCTATCACCAGTCTTTGGTCCAGCCCTATGAACCTTATGCTTACTTACGGTATTAGCTGCAGGAGCACTGTTTCTGCTAGAATTTCCTGAGGCAGGTGTAACAGTAGCTGAAGAAGTGCTATCTGCTTTAAATGTCCACTGCCCATATACCGCTGTATTCTGGGTTACATTTACTGTAGTGGCCTTTGTAGTGCTTATATTGTTTCTGTCTGTCGACCAGCCGGAAAATTCCCATGTGCCGTTAACACCATTCTTTTGCCCAGAAATGCTATTTGGTGCCGCCTCAAGTGTAACTGTCTCGCCGTACCCTACACCAGTTACAGTGCTTGGAACTGCATATCCATTTGGTGTGTCTCCAATAACATTGTACTCTACGCTATATGCATTAACATTAATTAACATTGGAATCGTGATATTTAGTTTCGAAACACCTTCTGTAAAATTAATATCGAATAGTTGATCTATTCCCTCTACCGTAGGTGTTCCAGTTATATTGACATCTGTCTTCTCAGCTGTAGCATCATAGTTTGCAGCGCTTGCTGCAAGACCACTTGGAAGTGCACCAACGATACTAACTGTGTCATAATGCATCTTGGCAGTTATTCTTGCACTGTATGAGTTTGGATAATACGTGTATGAAATCAGGGAACGAAAGAAGTTCAGCATACGCCTTTCCCTTTACAGCGTCTGTTAGACGATTGCTCTTAACATTTACACCAACTACGGATGAAGTCTGACCATAGAAACTCGATGAGCTAGCGGTGTGGCCGAAATATGTATCTGCTATATAAGTCTTACCACTACCTCTATTGACAGCCGTGCTATCAGTAAACGAACTGTTCGAAACATTAGATACTCCATAAGTAGTGAGACCATTGTTGAACTTTACGTTATCAAAAGTGATATTTGCTCCAGCTTCTACCTCAACAGGTCCGTTAAATGTCTGATTTGAAACAGTTTCTGTTCCGCTGTATATAGTCTTAGTAAGTTTCTTATCATAGAGCTTTGCGATAATTGCAGGATCCATAACTGCATTTTGACCCGTGTATAGAACTGCTCCATTGGCCTTGAACGTGTATACATATCCACCAGACTGATAAACTCTAGATACCTCTACTGGGTAATAGTTAGAACCATCAGCCGAATACCATATCGGTGTAAGTGTTGTGCCATTAGTTCCTAGAACCTTCTCATACACTGCACTCCACTTATTTCCGTCAGTATACCCATATGCACTGCTTCCAGACTTTACAGACACATCGTAAGACTTGTACACATCCTGTGTTCTGCTTGCCGCTGAAACTATGTTGATACTTCCAAAAACCATGCTGAGCACAAGAATTGCTACAAGCAATATACTTCTCTTCTTGACATATTCCATATATTTTTCCTTCCTACTATACGTAAGCTGCAGCTGAGAAATATTCCCATCTCCCCTTTGCTTACTTAACATAAAAACACACGTTAGTTAGGTCACATTAACTAACTAACGTGTGTCATTTTATCATCATAATATTATCGTTTCAATAGTATTAATGGTATTTATTATCCATTAAATGGTTTTTTATGTATACAAGCTTTATTTCTCTTGCACTTCTTTACCAGTCATATGCTCAATCTCAATCTCGTACATCTGCACAGCATGGCCAGTTGCTTTTATCTCGCGGTGCACGAGTTCCTCGCTTGGATAGTATTTTAGAGCGAAGTTTTTCATCACCTCAAACATCTCTTCTCTATCTTCGATTGGATGGCACTTTCCGAACACAACCACACTCTGTACAAACGGCGCCCACGCCTCTTCCTTGATCTGTTCATTTCCATATACGGTAAAGCATACCCTGTCACATCTCTCCATACACTCTACCTTATACCCTCCACGCAGGCTATGGAAGTAGATACGACCTTTGTGTTCATCGTACAGATAGTTGACAGGAATCGCATACGGATAATCATCGTCGCCATTCACTGCTAACACTCCTCTTGGTGCTTCTTTTAGAAGCTTCTTTGCAGCCTCTTCTGAAATAGCTTTTTTCTCATTTCTAAGGTTTCTGAACATTTTTTACCTCTCTTCTATGCAGAATTCTTATCTAGTTATAGCATCAATATAGTAATGGATTTATCTAGCGAATACAAATATGCTTCCTTAACACTTAGTCCCGTACCTTCCTCGAGAGCACGTCTATATAGGCTGATCTGCTCCTTATACTCTTCCTTTATCCGCTCTATATCCGCATCTCTATCTCTGTAACTAAGCCTGTTACTCTTGTAGTCTAGTAAGACGAGCTCAGCTCCATCTCTAAAGTAGCAGTCGATTATACCTTGAACCAACACAATCTTACCGTGGTGCTCTGTCCGTAAGGTAAACGGCTTCTCTTTGGATAGCAAGCCCTCTTTAGCTGCTGCACAAGCCCGCATTCCTATTTCAGTCTCAAAGAACGCATATATTTTACGAAGATCAAGAGCTTTGAATACAGCCTCAGAAATGGCTCCATTGACACGAAGATTCTCAGCTCTTTCGTTTATATAGGCTTTATCACACTCACGAGCCTCATTAATTGCCTTCTTGAAATCCACAAACTCCATAATTCTATGATATGCAGTTCCTATACTTGCTGCATCAGCGCTAGCTAGCCTCTCAATTCTTGTATTTCTATCTTCGATTTCCTCTGTAAACTGACTCCTCTATTGCTTCCTTGTTAAGCTCACTAACGGAGTACTTCGCCTTGGTATTAAGGTCATCCTTATATGCGTATTCATAATCAAGACGCCTCTTAACCTCTTCATATTCCTCACTTAGCTCGATGTCCATCGGGAGCTTATCAGTGGTCAAGAAATTATTTGCCCCTCGTGGAAGCAACGGCATCTTAACTTCATGCATATCGATTGACATGTAGTCATTAAGCTTGTTGTTATCGTTAAGCTTCCCCATAATTTTGAAATAGCTAGTTCTAGAACGAATATCATCAAGCACAAACTCATCTGTCTTCTCACAGCCGATAAGATATAGCTTTTCCCGAGCACGTGTCATCGCAACGTACAAGACTCTAAGCTGCTCCTGGTACTCATCCTCACGAATCTTGGCTGTTATCTTCTTCTGCATCAGCGTTCTACGCCAGTAATGCTCGTCTGGGTTGACGTACGCCAAGGCGATTCCTAGCTCATTGTCGAACTGGAAGCCTTTAGTACCAGATGAGTAATTGAGCTGATTGCCCATGCCTGCTACGATTACGAACGGGAACTCGAGTCCCTTGCTCTTATGGATGGTCATTATCCTGACTACATCATCTTCCTCGCTGACCATTGACGGCTGCCCCATCTCTACGTTCTTGGTCCTTAGTACCTCAAGATAGCTTATGTAGCTGCTGAGCGAGGCTATACTAGACATCCTAAAAGCTCCAGCCCTCTCGACTAGCGCCCTTAGGTTAGCCTGTCTCTGCCTGCCACCATACATGGCTCCTGCGTACATATAATAATTGGAATCTTCTAGCAGGTACCAAATGTAATCATCGAGCTGCATCATCTTGCTGTGCGCACGCCATTTCTCGATGGTCGTGAGTGCCTCATTTACACGAGACTTTAGACTATCGTCACTGCCATTTAAACCGTATTCAAGTAGCGCATCGCAGTATGATTGCCTTTGGTACTGCACCTTCCCTTCTCTATCCTTAGCTTCCGAAATCTGCTTCTCCCTTGCAAAAGCCCTAACCTCAGCGAGCTGCTCCGGAGTAAATCCAAACACCTCCGACCTGAGCACGGATATGAGCGGAATGTCCTGATGCATGTTATCAACAATTTTAAGTATTGCCATAGCTACAGCTACTTCAACCGTATCAAAATAGCCACCATCATCAGAGACATGGGACGAGATGCTCTTGCTCATCAGCGACTTATAATACATGTCTGATTTATTCTTAGTAGAACGAAGCAATATGGCTATATCTCTAGGAGTTGCTTTTCTAACCTTTCCGCTCTTACCGTCGTAGAATTCCGTACCGATGATGCTGCTGACAATATCCGCGACGTGAACCGCTTCAACCTCAGCTTTGGAGAGGGACTTAATTTCTTCAGCAGACTCGTCTAAAGTGCCAGCTACAGGTCCTTCTATATCAACAAACTGAGAACCTTGAGGTGCAGAGCTTCTATCTGAATTTTCCACTTCACTAGCATCATCCACTTCAGTTAGAAGTAGGTGAACCTCTGGCTTCAAGTTGTATTCAGGATGACCTGTAAGCCCTTGATATAACTTCTCGTCATCGTCATAACCATCCATCAAGTCTTGAAATACATAGTTTATGTAGTCGATTGTAGCCCCGTTACTGCGGAAGTTCTTGTTGAGATTTATCTGAATTGCGTGTTCATTTCGTTCGTCTTTATATGCCCTAGATGTCTCCTCAAATATATGAGGCTCAGCTTGCCTGAACTTGTAGATGCTCTGTTTGACGTCACCTACCTTAAACACATTATCTTCGCGTGCCACGCTGCCGATTAGATACTCCTGCAGAGTATTCACGTCCTGATATTCATCAACAAATATGAATTCAAAGCGTTCACGGAGCACTTTTCTTGCCTCTTCATTCTTTAGAATATCTGCCGTTATATGCTCCATGTCACCGTAGTCGATAACACCCTGGTCTCTCTTCTTGGCACTATAAATGCGCTCAAATTCCTTGAGTAGCGCCAAATAATACATCGTATACTTGTACGTTTCCGACTGCTCCTCGAACAGAGTCTTGAGCTCTGCAAAATTGTATTCCTTAAAGAAGTTCTGGAAGTTGTTCTTATATGTATCTCTGCGAGCCTTACAATCAGCAGATACCGCCTTGTAAGCCTCTCTTTCACCTTTTCCACCGGTAAATGTACCGAATATAGAATTTTGAAATACCTGGGAAACGACATCTTCAGCTCCTCTAGCAAGCTCTCCTCCATCACAAACAGACTTAATAGCATCCGCCAGAGTCTGAAATACACTTATCTCAGAGTCAAGCTTAGCTGCCGTATTGGGTAAATTTAGTCCTGTCAGATACTCCTGCAATCCAAGTGCTTCGTGAAGTGCATCATCCACGACCTTCCTTGCATCTGCCCACAGCTCTCTATATAAATCGCTATCTCGGTAGTCACCGCTATCCGAGTATGCGGAGCTTATCTGCCATGCGCTCAGACCATTCAAAATAATCTGGCATACTCCTTAGATCGCGTATGCTTTGACGAGCTCCTGCATTAACCCTTTATCATCTCGCTCCTTACTGTAGCGGTCTAAAAACTCACGAAATGAGCCCCCTTCTATAAAATTATCCTCTTCAAATCCTTGTTCAAACACCTCTTCGATAGCTTCCATCTTCATGATTTCAGCCTTAAGGCTATCACATATCTTGAAGTTCGGCTCGAGATCAGTCAGATAGAAAAATTCCTTGATAACGCGGTTACAAAAGCTATGTACCGTCGATATGTATGACCTATACATCTTGCCGAGCTGCTGCCTGAGCCTCTCTGCTCTCTCGGGGTCAGAAGTCTTAGCTGCCTTGATTTCCTTGTTAATCGCTTTAGTCAGTTTGAGCCTCATCTCAGATGCTGCAGCATTGGTAAATGTCACGACAAGCATGTGGTCAACATCCGCCCTGCCCTGAACTATGATATTGATGATGCGCTCAACGAGCACTGCCGTCTTGCCGGAACCAGCTGCTGCCGATACAAGAATGCTTTTGTCGATAGTATCGATCGCCATCTGCTGATCAGGCGTAAATCTGACGTCTGCCATCTTCCGTTCTCCTTAAAATAATGATGCTACTATTATATGATGTTTATTATCGCGTGCAAACCCCAAGTAATACTGTAAACACGGATTTTAATCACAATTATAAACTATAAATCAATACTTCAGCTCCTAGAAATAAACACAGCTCTTGTGTATACTTGGATATATCTATAGGAGGATAGCAATGATTAAAAATAGACCAACAATGCTGATGATTCTCGACGGCTACGGAATCCGCGAAGAATCGCACGGCAACGCGATTGCTGCCGCTAGAAAACCTCATCTCGATGCGCTTTTTGCAAAATACCCGTTCATCACCCTGGAGGCGAGCGGTGAATTCGTCGGTCTTCCTGATGGGCAGATCGGCAACTCAGAGGTTGGGCACACTAATATAGGTGCTGGAAATGTTGTGCTGCAGGACCTTCCTCGCATCAACAAGTCTATTAGCACTGGCGAAATTTATAACAACAAGGTGCTGCTTGAGGCCATGGAAAATTCCGCTTCAGGCCACACCCTTCACATAATGGGTCTATGCTCAGACGGCGGTGTACATAGTAAGCTCGAACACCTCTACGCAGTTCTCGAGCTCGCAAAGCGTTCAGGTATCAAGGATATAGTGGTTCACTGCTTCCTCGATGGTCGTGACGTACCGCCTCGCAGCGCTATGACCTACCTGAGTGCTCTCGAGGAGAAGTTCTCTGAGCTTGGACTGGGCAGAATCGGAGTTATCTCTGGCCGTTTCTATGCCATGGATAGGGATATGCGCTGGGAGAGACTAGAGCTAGCATACGACGCACTTACTCTTTCTGAAGGTGTCAAGGCAGCTTCTCCTGCTGAAGCGATTCAGATATCGTATAACAAGGACGAGTCTGACGAATTCGTGCTCCCAACAATCGTCGATGATACACCTATCAAAGACGGTGACTCGGTCATCTTCATCAACTATAGACCTGACCGTGCACGCGAGATAACTCGTGCGATTGTAGACCCTAAATTCGATGGATTTGCAAGGAAGAAGATCCTATCTAATCTCGTATACGTGTGCATGGCTGAGTACGATGCGGCTATGCCTAATGTGAAAGTCGCATTCCCACCAGAAGTTGTTGAACCGACTCTCGGAGGTGTGGTATCTGACGCTGGACTAACTCAGCTCCGCATAGCTGAGACCGAGAAATACGCGCATGTGACATTTCTTTAACGGCGGTGTCGAAGCTCCAGTTAAAGGCGAGGACCGCATCTTGATTCCATCTCCTAAGGTTGCAACTTACAATCTTCAGCCAGAGATGAGTGCTCCACTATTGACTGAAAAGGTGCTCGAAGCGATCGACTCGGATAAGTACGACCTCATCATACTGAACTTCGCAAACCCTGACATGGTAGGCCATACAGGTGTTTTCGATGCAGCGGTTAGTGCTATAGAGACGCTCGATGGACTGGTGCAGCAGATTGTGGACAGAGTTCTGGCAAAGGATGGTCAGATTCTACTCACAGCCGATCACGGAAATGCCGACTACATGCTGGATGACAAGGATAATGTTGTGACTAAGCACTCGCTATCACCAGTTCCACTGTGCCATATCGCAAATGAACCAAGGGCCTTCAAAGTACCCCATGGCAAGCTGGCAGATATATCGCCAACTCTGCTGACACTCATGGGCCTTGAGGTTCCAGAGGGTATGAATGGCGAAGTGCTAGTCTAGATGACCTTGCTAACAGCACTCTCATACCTACTGTCGGAATAATAACTACAGACGAACAAAAGCACACAGCTCCCGAAATAGTCGGGGGCTGTGTGCTTTTTTTATATTTCTATTAGTATAACGCTTTGACTACAGGTTCTTCTTAAGCTTTCTGAACTTCCTCAGGCAGTGTGAAACTAGGCAGATATCGGCAGCTAGAATAGCTATGAGCACGATGTTCACCACTCCTCTCGCAGAGCTGTACCACACATCAGCCTCTTCTAGCATACTTCTTATATTTAGAAAAATAACCGTAATTAGTGCGACAATTACAGGTATCAGTCTGGTATGTACGATTCTATCTATCATGTTCAGTCTTGACTCATCGTCAGAGAATATCTCATTTTCTCCTTCCACAGCGCTTTCAACTACAGGCTTCCTAAAATAGCTCCAGTTCATACATTCACCGATATATTCCCAGCCGTAATCCTCATACATCTGGAGGTAATCATCGGTTACCTTGGTCAGGTTGAACTCCAGACGATATGAAACCTCTTCAGCCCCACACTCTTCGAATGTGAAAAAGCATGGCGCTGTAACCTTTACCAGCTTCCAGCCATTCTTGTGCTGCTCCTCGAGCCAAGTCTGCTCTTCGTTGTAATCTGCTATTGTAAAAAATCTAATCTTTGTCTGTCTCTTACCCATTGTACTCATCTCCAATACTGTTGATATATATGCGTTTGATACGATTCATCTCGATAGCGAGAATCTCACGTCCAAGTTCTGTAATCTCGTAAATCTTACGCTTCTCAGCCTCACTAACGAAGTTAATTAATCCATCTTTCTCCATCTTAGAAAGTGTTCCGTACATCGTCCCAGGGCTTATGCTGACTTCACCTTTCGTCATCTCTTTTACCTCTTGCCCGATGCCGTATCCGTGCTGAGGCTCTTGCAGGCAGAACAGTATATAAAAGGCTGTCTCCGACATTGGGACGTAGACCCTCTTTAGCTTTGAATCCATTTGCTCCTCCTATATCAAGCTTGATATATCGCATCTCGATATATGAAGTATATCGCGGTTCGATATACATGTCAATAGCATTATAAAAAAGAAGATATATGCCCTACACTCATTGATTTTTCAATAAAATTCGGTGTTTTTATCAACTCGTTTTGTCCGTGAAGTTGTATTATTTTGTATAGCCCTAATATGCTTAGGCATTAAAAAAGGAACCGCACGGCGATTCCTTTTGCATTTTATAATTTAGACAACTGTCCCTTTTGATCCATTTTTGTATATATAACAGCTATCACATATACTTCTGATTTTTTATCATTAATCCAATAATAAATATAATAATTATTTATTTTCAGCTTTCGGTAACCTAAGTCTCTCCATGGCGCTTCATCTATCCTTTTTATCCTATACGGCATAAACTCTAGTTTCTTAATCCCACTCCTAAGCAAGCTCAGTGTATTAATCGCCATCTCAGGTGAATTTAATTGTTGTATGTAATAGTTTTTAATAGAAGAAAGATGTCCCTCTGCTTGCTCAGTAATGTAAATTCTGTATTGCCGCATCATATTCCTTTCTCAAGAATATCAAACACCTCATCTACATCCTTTGATTTACCTTCCACAGCCTGCATATATCCAGTTCTCATAATTAAATTAAAATCATTATCATTCATATTTTCTCTAACTGGAACATTATTCGGAATAGTTAAAGAGAACGGAATGCCATTATTTAATATTATTTGCCTATAAAACATATCTATCGCAGTCGCTGTTGGAACTCCAATAGTTTCCAGTATTTGTTCTGCTTGTTTCTTGATATCTTTCTGTATTCTCACATTAACACTTGCATTCTTTGTTGCTGACATATTTATCACCTTCCTTTTAGAAAATTATGAACTATTGTATTGCTTTTTGCAATACAATTTCTGTTATATTCCCTTAATTAACTTCAATCAGCAACACTGTTATATAAGTTCAACTAATTATTACACACTTTCCAGTTCCCTTTAGCACAAAATTTGTAATAAAAAACCGCAGGAAGATTCCCACGGTTCCTTTGCTCATAAATTTTTACGTTAAAATCCACTATTCGTAGAACTTAACTCTTTCCGATATATCCTCTTTATCTTTCTGCGCTGGCTCCATAACGATTCCACCAAATGGCATCTGAGCAACGAGCTTCCAGCTCTCTGGCAGTCCAAACTTCTCATGCACGAAATCATCAATAACAGGATTGTAGTGCTGAATATTCGCACCAACACCGAGCTCACGCAGCGCACTCCAGATATTTATCTGAAGCATACCGTTTGCCTGATTCGCCCATACCGGAAAGTTCTCAGCATATGCAGCAAACTTCTCCTGTAATCCACGCACTACCTCTTCATCGTAGAAATACAGAATCGTCCCTGCCGCAGCCTTGAACCCATCGATTTTCTCTCTCGCAACTTTGCCGCCAAACACATCATAGATGCCGTCCCACAACTCATCCTGCTTCTCACCGAGCGCAACGACCACGCGAGCACTCTTCATGTTAAACGCATCAGGTACTAGCTCCGTGACTTCATTTATAAGCGCATGAATCTCATCTGTGCTCACCGGTAGCTCTTTGTTAAGCTGGTAGTAGCTTCTTCTCTGCTTTAGTCCTTCGTAAATGTTCATGCTTATCCTCCAAATCTCTGTTTTTGTCCTATATCTTATAGCTATATTGTATCTGCAAACCCTCAATGAACTGTGAATGTTGGAGGGATAAGTGTAAAACCTTGCCACTCTGCTTCGACAAGGTCTTTTCATTATTTAATTCTCGTTTTCAATAATATTATCTAAAACTTTACCCATTCTAGTTACCATTGGTACAACAAGCGCATTACCCATGCAGAAATAACGCATTCTATCTGGCATCCCTGTGTTAGTCCAATCATCATCAAATCCCTGTAATCTCTCTGTTTCAATAGGTGTTAAAATTCTTAGTTTTCCAGTTCCAGGATCACTTACAACATGCGTGCTTCTGTTAAGTGTTGACTCGCTAGTCAGCATCGTTCTCCCAGGTCTATCCCATGGGTCTGGAAATGCAATTGGTCCCTCAGAAAACACGTACTCGTGTCCATCCTTGCTTTTTCTTGGGATTTTTTTTGCACCTTTTAGATAAACCCATTTTTTCATGCGTTCATCATCTGTTATAAAATACTTTTCATCTGCATTAGAAACGAGTATTTCTCCTAATAGTGTTGGTTCTTCTTTTTTCTCCTGAACATTCGCTGTATATATTTCCCCATTTGTCATGTATCCTCCACGTTTAAAATCAAATTTAAAGTGGTCTGATACGGATACTACATCTGAATCTAACTTAGAGTGCGCAATACTCTCTACTGCTTTTACGGGAAATGCTTTAGCCATAAGGCCTTCAGATAACATAATATGTTCCGCATTATATTCTGATTGTACTTTTCCATACTTTGTATCATTCTTATATGCGAAAATAAATGTTCGTCTCCTTCTCTGTGACGCTCCATATTCTGCCGCGTTAACTACACGCCATTCTACGGAATAATCCAGTTCATTAAGGCATGCAAGTATTACTCCAAAATCTCGACCTCTTTGCTTTGCTGGGGACTTCAAAAGCCTATCAACATTCTCAAATATACAAAATGGAGGCTCTTTAGCGATTATGCTATCTCTTATTTGCCACCAAAGAACACCTTTTTTCCCTTCTAGTCCTTTAGAAGAGGACAGGGCGTGTGCAACGCTATAATCTTGACACGGGAACCCCCCAACGAGAAGTGTATGATTTGGAATATTCTCTTTTTTCATGTCACTTATGTCTTCACCTGTGTGGTATTCACCCTTGATATCTTGTGAATCTCCAAAGTGTTCAACATAGCAATTATGTGCCCACTGAGTTCTTGCTCCTGGTTCCCACTGAGAAAACCATATAGTTTCCCAGCCTGAATTTAGCCGCTCAAAGCCTAATCTGAAGCCGCCGACTCCAGCAAAAAGCTCACATATTGTTTTATTCATTACGCCCTCCTTTGACTATCTAGTAGTCAGCTCGCTTAATATTTTTTAAAGGCTAAAAATGTTAGCACCGGCAGACACCGGATCATGCCTTTTTTAACTTAATAATGTCTTACTAGCGTATTATCTAGTTGTTTATCAATGTAAGAGCGATTTAGCCAATATGCCTGCCTTGTAATTCTATCCCCACTAGGCAGTAAGTCAGTATCGCTAATGTTTCCATTGCCAATTTCTGTACCATCAGTAAATTTGTAGAATGAATTTTTCGCATGAGGTCTAACATGAAATATGACATTTTCACTGCTCTTAGTCAAATTATTGGTTACTATATTTCCATTTACTTCAAATTCTACACCATTTCTAATTTTGGTTTTTAGTTCTTTCCATGCAACTCTAACTTCTTCTAAATCGTCATCTGGCATCGCCCACAATTGACACCCTTTAAAAGTAGCACCTTCTTCATCTTCCCAAAAGACTGCAAATAGGTACTTCCTATTTCTTAAAATTTCATACAATCTTGAGGCTTCCCAACCTATATCATTTCCTTCTTCATCTTTTATCTCATCATCAAAGGGTTCTTTATCTAGGTTAATAAAATTAATATCTTCAAGCCGCATATTTTCATTTGTTTTTCCATGTTTTTTAAACTTGACCACTTTAACATTTATTCCAGCTTTTTGGAATTCATCTATTTTATCATCTTCCAGGTCATTGACACCAAGCATATGCTTTACGATGATAGCTTCATAGCTTTTGTTTTTCTTATTTATATCAATTCCAAGCTTACTAGCAATTCTATCTTCGTTCCAGTTGATATGCTTGTTTAGTCTATCCTGTATTATTTCGGAAATACTTTTAGCTTTCAACTCCTTTTCCGATGCAAACTCCGCTGCATCGGCACACTCGTCTGTCATCAAGTAGTTGTTTAGTACCGTTGTCATGTATGAGTTTTTTAAACAAAATGCCCTAGACTTTGCTTTAACATTTTCATTGTATCTTTGGGATACTAAGCTTTTCGCTGCAGTTGCGCCTTTAGTGCATGCCCCTAGATACATCGTATCGCCCTCAGAAATTTCATGAGCTTTACCCTGCAAAATTTTATCAATGATAATCTTATAATCATTGATGATAATGTTCATATCTTTTTCAGGTATCTCAAACAGCTTTGCGTAATCAATATGATAATCTAAATTGTTTTTTATCGCCTTATCCCTAAAGTAGTATATTAGCAACATTAATTTACACTTTTCCCAAACATGAGATTTATAGAAATCTTGCTCAACTTCTTTATTGAAATTAATCATGGTAAGTACCAGGCGCTCACCAGCTTTATAACCACCTTTATTCTTTTCTTCGTAAGGAGAAACCTTTAATTCGACACCAGCCTCTTTAAAATCTGGCTCAGAATCGGAATTTACTTCGTATCCAAAGTAATACTTTTCAAGTAGATTGCCTAAGCCACCCTTCCTTTTTTCATCACCATATTTACCAGATTCATCACCAACCTTACTATTACTGTAAATGCTTTCATTCAATACATCTTGAAATGTTTTACCTATAAGTTTTTTAGCATATCTTTCAATGCTCTTAGGGTCTGTTTTATCATAAGGTAATTTTGCAGTCATAACTTTATCACTCCATCTATTAAAGACGTCCTTACATAAACATATACCGAATTATACCACACCACCCTCTCCTTTTTAGCACACTTATTCCATATTTCCCCCACGCAAAAAGCCCGCGCTCACGCGCAGGCTTTATCTATAAATATTCGATTTTAGCCTGTTTTTTCGGCTTTAGTCCATTTTTTTACTGCTATTTTCGGACGATTCATACAATCATCCGCAGACAGACCTAGAACTGCGACTTCTTCACCTTACTAGCATCAAATCCTTGAGGCTTCTTGATTTCCTTTACATCGTTGATGTCACGGTAATATGCCTGATAGTAATCCTCGTTGTCGATTGCTGCTCCAAATTCAGGAACATCCATCTTGGTAATAAGCTTTATCCTTGTCTGATAAGGAGTTGGACCGCCCTTGCCCTTCTTCATCACGAGGTGAATTTCAATCTTACAAGACTTTACATCCTTCTTACCCTGTTTAAGCATTTTGCTTTTAGGAATAATCGCCACCTGAAGCTTGGCCATCTGATCCAGATTTCCGCTCTCGTCGCCCTTGTAATCTAGGTAGTAATGGGTCTCATCCTCAGTCAGCTTAAACTTGTCCGCATATTTCTCGTATATATCTAAGAAAGTCTTGCTATTACCTATCTCTGGAGGATTTATATCCTTTGCCTCTTTCCATACCCATTCATAATTATTAGTTACCGAAGATGAACCGGAATACACCTTTTTAGGCTTTGGGGAGTATATCTTATCACTCTTAAATATGAAGTCCGAACTTCCAAATTTTATCAGTTTCTCATCAACATCCGCAGGCTCCCGAACATTAGAAGTACCGCTTGAGTAATATTCGCTGAAGGCCTGTGGAGAAAGCTGCATCTTGCCTTGTCTAACCTGTGATTCCCCCCTGAACAGTCTATCTGAACCCTTAGATGCTACGTATCTCCTATAGGTATGGATCTCATAATCAAGGTTTTCAACCTTTTGCATCTTCTTTACAAATGTCTTAACATCACCTTTTCCACCACAAGCTGAAAGGGTTAGGACCATCATCACGGCGATGACTACTAAAACTATTTTTCGTTTCTGTCTCATTTTATTGCCCCTCCCTAGTAACCTTTAGCCTTATCAATGCCCTTAGGCTCTTCAACACGTACGCCGGTGTTCTGATCGCTGTATTTTGCCACGCCCTTGAATTTAGCGCTAACTGCACTGCTATCATAATTACAAGTGTACTTGAATGATAGCGGCTTATTATCCTCCTTAGAAACGATTAATTCAGCAACCAGCTTTCCTGTGTCGGTACTAGAGCTAACAATGATTGGCCTGAACATTGCACCAAAGAAGAGGTCACCATTTTCATCTTGAAGCTTCATATCAGTCGACTCAAAGCGAAGTGTATAAGTCTTCTTATCCTCTTTAACTGTGATGTCTTTCTTTTTTGTTTGCAGAAAAGCGATAAAGTCGCGGTTGAATCCAGTTGGCTGATTGCGCCACTTACTGGTATAAATATCCTGCTTCCAAGTCTTATCGCCTTTTTCTTTTTTAAACTCTGATCCGTCGGTTCCGTAGATTTCTCTAGATCCCTTTTTAGAATCATTTGCATAGTTTAGCTTTCCGCGGGCTCTAACTGGCCCCATCTCAAAGGTTCCCTTATACGAGTACTTGTTAAAACCCTCTGCCTTATACCCTTCTGATACTTGATGGCGGATATAGTCAGTTTTAGCTTCTATCTGAACCTTTCCATCATCTAGATTGTAAAAGGCATCTAGCCCCTTATCAATTTTCTGTTCTTTGGTTAGATTCTCGCCACTTCCGTTGCCGCCTCCAGACTGTCCGCATCCAGCAAGCCCAAGTAAAGCGATCAAGCTGATAACCAATATGACTGTTCTTTTTCTGTAACCTGTCATACTCTACCTCCTCTTAGTAAAATATCCCCGTGCATAGGTTGCCTGTAATCATAATATAGTTTTATATATATAACAAGAAAGCGCGAGCCTCACGCGATAGCCGAAAAGGCCTCTCACGCAGTTGACTCACGCTTTTGACGGGTTTTTCAGTATTATGAAATAATCTTACCGCATTAATTATATATTTTTATATGACAGCAATTATTCGCTCCTCAGAGCTTCCACTGGATCGCGTTTTGCCGCCGACCTAGATGGAATCAGACCGGCTATATACGTTAAAAACACTGAAATTCCAATAAGTACAAGCGCCGCCTTGATTGGCAGATTCATTATGTGGTCGACATTAAATGACGAAAGAACTACCGCATTAATCGGAATGCTTACGAGGTAAACGAAAAGTATCGCGAACACACCCGATAGCAGACCTTCGATGAATGTCTCAGCGTTGAAAATATTTGCAATATTTCGCTTTGAAGCCCCCATTGCACGTAGAATTCCAATTTCCTTCCTGCGCTCCAGTACCGATATGTAAGTGATGATTCCTATCATGATTGAGCTTACAATCAGTGACACACTGATAAATGCCACCAGCACATAACTGATCATGTTTATGATGTCCGTAACAGACGACATAAGGGTACCCATAATATCAGTGTAAGTTATGACACGCGACTTGTGACCAGTTCTCTTCATGCGAGAATTATAACTGTCGATACCCTTGATTACCTTATCCTTGCGCTCGAAGCTGCTCGGATATATAGAAATCGATTCAGGGCTCGACTTATCTGCATAACCCATCTTCTTGAGGTTTGAATCGTATGTAACAATACCGTTATTCATGAACTGAGAGAACAGTGCTGCCATCTGAGTTTCGTCCATATTCAGTGAAAATGCTTTTGCAAATGCCGAAGGATTTACGCTAAATACACTCTTCATAGTGTTCGCCATATCACCGCTTATCGCCATGCCATCACCTATCTGTGAGCCGAGCTGCTTCTGCATCTCGGTCATGACCTGATTCATAAACTTACCCATAATTTTGGCCATTCTGCCCTGCATGTAATTGGTGAGAGCCCTCTCAATCGTGCCGCGAAGATCACTTCTATTTAGATTCTGTGCTATGCGAGTTGCCGTGCTTGAGATTGCGGTTCTTGAATTGGTGCTCGAGAGATATGCAGTTATGATTTCGCTCTGTGCTGCACCAGGATGATTCGTCCCATAATCACTTGCAAATGACGGATAACCCGCGAGAAGCGTCGCTACGAGTTGACTCGTTTCTGTTGTAATCATCGACTGCTCGGCTGGAGTCAGCGTGATGTTTTGCTGCTGTAAGTATGCCGGAAACTCAGCCAGTTCCTGCGTGAGGTCACTCATCATGTTCTGCGCCAGGCTCACCGTGTCCACATTAGATAGAGCCTTCGAGTAGTCAAGATTTGCAAGTGGACCCATTCCAAATAACTTCTGCAGCTTGGATGCGTCAAACTTGAAGGCACTAGCCAGCATCCTCTGATCGATGCTAAAAAGCTTGCTCATATCAAACGAAGAACCTTTCTCTTCCTTGAGTGCGGCAAAAGTCTTCCCCGTAAACACATCCACCTCAGGATTAGCAAGCTGCTGTTTAACTATATCTGCATCCTTCATTCTATCGATAACTTGCGATGTTAGGGATGGCAGATAACCTACGCCTGGCTGAAGTGCATTTGACCGAGTCTTACCGTTCGGCTTTATTACACCCACTACCTTGAGCTCAATTCCATTATTTAGCTTACCAGTCATAAACGTCTTGCTCTTGGACTGGTCTAGCCATGTACCAGTTGCCGAATTGTAAGAATATATCTCACTGGGAGAGATTACGTTATAGCTGAGCTTCAATGCATCCTTGTATCTAAACGGTCTTTGCTTATCGGTGCTCATCTCCAGCTTGCCTGTCTCTCTGTATTTAATCATTGCACGGTCATATTCTTTACGATCATAATATCCGAGTTGATAAAGCGTGGCATCCGACACCGAGCCGTCCTTATTGAGAACCAAGACAGCTTCCGTTGATTTCTTTGGCCACTTTCCTGCAACTACTTCGTACTGCTGCTTTAAAAGTTTCTCATCATCGAGCATCTGATAGAATCCTATATTGCTAGAATTCTGGATTCCGAAGCTCTCGTAATTCGCATCCATTCCGTCCGTTGCATTGACCTGAATTGGGTCAGATCCGCTATTAATCTGGTATATTAGCGGTGTGATTCCGTAATTGTATGTGATGACTGAGGCATTTCGGCGGACCTTGTTGCCCTTTGAGTCTAGATATTTCTTGAAGGCAACTAGGTCGTTTTTTCTGGTGCTGCCAAAGACGTTTCCTAGCACGTTCCTCTGCTTGATTTCCGTATTCTCGGCTTTGGCTGCACTGTTTGTATTGCCAGAATCCTCTTGAACTGCAGAGTCTCCATCAGAGTCTGAATCCGTTTCTTTCTTTTTATCATCCTTGGAATTTCCAGACATTCCTGCAAACAGGCTCGAGATATCCGCTGCATTCTTAGAAATAGTGAGCGGATACGATGATAGTGTATCTTCCTCGACTTTAGCGATGTACCCGTTTACCCCGTTTGAGAGTGCTAAAATCGCCGCAATTCCAATAATTCCAATCGATCCTGCAAAAGCCGTTAGGGCCGTACGCCCTTTCTTGCTCATCAAGTTAGAGAATGAAAGTGAAAGCGCTGTGCGGAAGCTCATCGAAGTCCTGGTTCCAGCATCCGATTCTCCTATCTTGGTTCTTGCGCTGTTCTTTAGTTCCTCTGCTGTAACAGGCTTTTTATCTTCGAGAATCGAACCATCTTTAAGAGTGATAATCCTATTTGCGTACTGCTCCGCAAGTGCTGGATTATGAGTGACCATGATTACGAGCCTATCCTTGGCAATCTCTTGTAGCAGGTTCATAACCTGGATGCCCGTTTCAGTATCTAGCGCACCTGTCGGTTCATCCGCCAGTACAATCTCGGGATTATTTACAAGTGCTCTTGCAATCGCCACTCGCTGCATCTGCCCACCAGAAAGCTGGCTCGGCTTCTTGTTCTCATGGCCCTTAAGCCCAACCTTACGAAGCGCCTCTTCAGCTCTCGTGCGCCTCTCTTCGGCACCTACACCAGTCAATGTCATAGCTAGCTCTACATTAGCCCTCACTGTCTGATGCGGTATTAGATTGTAGCTCTGGAATACAAATCCAATTCTATGGTTCCTGTATGTATCCCAATCAGCGGACTTATACTCCCTAGTCGATGTACCGTTTATGACAATCTCTCCCGAATCAGCCGTATCAAGACCACCAAGGATATTCAGTAGAGTCGTCTTGCCTGAACCCGATGGTCCAAGAACCGCTACAAACTCATTGTCCCTAAACGTAACGGATACTCCGTCGAGTGCTCGCTGGACAAATTCACCAGTCCTGTATTCTTTTCGTATCTCTTTTACTTCAATCATCTATATATCCTATATAAAAAGGGCTTCGGCGAACCGAAGCCCAGATAAGCCGTATGGACTATCTCCTTAGTAGTTTTCTGCGTGAACCTCAAAGAATGACTGTGGGTGATTGCAAACTGGGCAAACCTCTGGAGCCTTAGTTCCAACACAGATGTGTCCACAGTTGCGGCACTCCCATACCTTAACATCACTCTTCTCAAATACTTCCTTCATCTCTACATTCTTGAGAAGTGCACGGTATCTCTCCTCGTGGTGCTTCTCAACCTCTCCAACGAGACGGAATCTTGCTGCTAGCTCTGGGAATCCCTCTTCCTCAGCAGTCTTAGCGAAACCTTCGTACATGTCTGTCCACTCATAGTTCTCACCATTAGCAGCATCCTCTAGGTTGTATGCTGTATCGCCAACTCCATCGTTGAGCTCCTTGTACCAAAGCTTAGCATGCTCTCTCTCGTTTGCAGCTGTCTTCAGAAAGATATCTGCAATCTGCTCAAAACCATCCTTCTTAGCTCTTGATGCAAAATATGTATACTTATTAGTTGCCTGTGATTCACCAGCAAAAGCTGCTTCTAGATTCTTCTCTGTCTGTGTACCTGCGTACTTATTCTTAGCCATAATAATTACCCTCCTTAAAAAAATTTCGTTAATCAATCATGCAGTAACCAGCTGCATTTACTTTCGACCTAATTATACATGTATTAGACTAATTGCGCAAAACTATTTTATGAAGTATTCTTCACGCACATGTACGTTTTGATGTGCAAAGCTAACTATTCTACATATATGTTATAATCGCATTGGTGTATGTTATCCTAACGTGCACGAGCTTCTATAATAGAAAGATTAATCAAAGAAGGAGTTTATATTCAGAACATGATTGAAAATAATAACAAAAAGTTCGGCTTGAGAGATAATGCAGTCTGGATTTCCGTCCTAACCTTTATGCTCATAGTACTGAGTGAATTCATGCCAATGGGCACTGTAAACGGCACCCTGTTTAGCAGCGGATATACAGATACATTTAATTTGTATTTCCCGTTTTGGGGGATGTGGACGGTCTTTATAATCGCAATTGTTGTTGTCAAAAAAAACCGCTACATACTAGATAAGATTAAATATAACAGCAGTGGTAACACTTTCAGAACCTTAATCATTGGATTCCTCATTGGCTTCCTTATGAACGGAACTTGTGCATTAACTGCATATCTACATGGCGATATAAAGCTCAGGTTCGATAGGTTTGAATTCTTTCCAATCCTACTGATGTTTATAGTTGTATTTATACAATCATCAGCTGAAGAGCTGGCCTGCCGAGGCTTCATGTACCAGAGAATTGCTAACAAGTACCAGCATCCATGGGCGCCAACTATCATTACTGCAATTTTTTTTATGGCACTCCATCTTGGAAATGATCACATATCGTTAATGCCAATTCTAGATCTATTCGTATCTGGACTTGTATTCGGTGCTATGATTCGCTATTTTGATAGTCTCTGGATGGCTATGGGCTGCCATACGACATGGAATTTCACGCAGAATATTTTGCTTGGCCTTCCTAACAGCGGATCGGTTTCTTCTTATTCAATATTTGTACTAGACAAGAATTCTGCTACCAGTAGCTTTGCTTACGACACCGGTTTCGGCCTTGAAGGAAGTATTATGTCTATCGTGGTTCAGGTAATCAGCTTGGTCCTGATGGTATACGTGTATCACAAATATCTCAGAAAAGAACAGCATTAATTTAATCATTGTAAACCAAAAGCCGGAGGCTCATGCCCCCGGCTTTTGGCGATTAACAAAATGACTTAAATATGTAGGTTGAAAGTATGATTATTATGGTTTGGATTTAGTTGCTTATGGTTATTAAGCTTAATTGTATATTTGCATTATTTGTACGATTACTTGATGTGCCATCTCTGGTCACAAGCATTCACTTTAGGTATGATTAAGCGTTTGCTAGTGCTTCTCCGAGAGCCTTGCACTGTGCTAGTCCTGCATCATCAGGCTCGTTGTTACAAATCACTGGCTCTTCTACAACTACTGCGCCAGCGCCTTCCATACGATCCTTCCAAGAACGCATCCACTCGCCATCGCCCCAATCGTACGATCCGAATAGAACAACCTTCTTGCCTGAGCAGCATCCTTCTAGCTCTTCGATAAATGGCTCAAACTCTTCTTCTTCTAGTACTTCTGCTCCCATAGCAGGGCATCCTAGAGCAAGCTTGTCCTCACCCTTTACATCTGCAACGCTTACCTCAGATACAGACACTACCTTAGCATCGGCACCGATGCCTTCACCAACAGCGTTAGCCATTGCCTCAGTGTTGCCTGTAGCACTCCAATATACAACGTACATGTAAACACCTCCTGGTAATTATATACTACTTTGTTAGTTATCTCTAACTGTTGATTATTATATTAGAGGTATCTAACTTTGTAAAGGGTTTTTTTGCGATTTTTTTAAATTTCATATATTAGCACTAAAAATGCGAAGAACGAGCACTCTTAGCTCGCCCTCCGCAATTTAGGAATATAGAGAAAATGTTACTGATGGTATGCTCCCTAGTGGAACGCTCTACCATATTTGCTTCTATTGTATGCCATCTTGATTAGACCATAAGATAGGGCCATGCAGCCTCCCGAAATTATGAAACCAACTGTTGCACTTACCATATCATTTTCCTCCTTAATCAAGATTTTCGATTTATTTAATCATTTCTTCTGTTGTTAAGTCTATTTTAGTCTATTAAGAAACTTTGTCAAGACTTTATCACGTATTTTTATATATGAGCTACAATTAGTAAATACTTCCAAAGAGTTATTTTGTTATTTTACATAATAAAACGAGCTCATCTGTTGTGAGCTCGCATAAATTTCCTATATTTGCGTTATTTTTTCTAAAAACATCTACATGTAGCGTGCTGTATTCTCTTGTTTTCACACGCCTTAAAGTCCAGCTTTTCAAGGCTTTTATCGCTTTCTGCCTATTAGTTAAATAATCCGCAGGTTTTTATCTTAGAATATTTTATCTTCGTGCTGTTGGCATTAAATGTAAAGCACTGTTTCATCGAACGAATGCACATCCTTCACGTCAGTGTACATCATTAACTCCGAAAGCTGCTGGTTCATTTCTAAAACCTTATTAGTTACGCCGTCTGCACCTTCCTTAAGAAGAGGTCCAAGTATTCCGCGTCCAACTGAAACTGCATCTGCACCAAGTGCTAGCAGCTTATACGCATCATATCCAGTATCAATAGAACAGTCAGCAAATATCTCTACGCTACTGCCTGTGAGTGCTTCTTTAATTCTTGGTAAAATCTGAGCGGGTGCGATGCCGAACGGAATTCTACCATGGTGATGCGATACGACTATCGCTTTGCATCCAGCATCTCTAGCCTTTACTGCATCCTGCATCGAGAGAACGCCTTTTGCTACAAATGGAAGCTTTGTAGATGCCACATATTTTTCGAGATCCTCCTGCATTACAGGCCCGAGCGGAAATCCATCTACAACATCGTATTTCCATCTGTACCTGGTACGTGATCTATATCAATGCCTACAGCAATAGCACCATGCTCCTCGGCAAACTTTATCTCATCTATAATCTTTTCATGATCCATGAAAGGCTTGATAATTCTTACGGTTCTCGCTCCTACCTCTGCTATCTCTGCATACTCATCGTTCGGCTCCATACCGACCCAGTTTAGAACATTGAGCTCAAGTGCCGATTCTGCATACTGAACCATAGGCTTCTTGCCGTTCTTACCAACCTTATTGAGGTGTGAAAAAGCAGGCATCATAATCGGCGAAGAGAACTTCTCTCCAAATATTTGGCAGCCTAAGTCCGGAAGAACTGCATCGATCACCCTCATCTCCACGTGAATGCTGTCTAGATATGCCCTATTATATACGTTTGCATCATCCGCCTTTCCACTCGTAACAGGAATCAATCCCTTAGGGCCAGGCCATGGACTCTTAAACTCACTCATAGTATCCTCCAGAATTACTTTCGTATCATTAAAATTAATATTGTATTTATCATTTATACCACAAGTACTGTGATTAGTGTGTAAGCGATGAGTGCAACTACAAGGAAAAGCGAGATAAACGCCGACATGTAGCTCTCATCGTCCTCACACGTAACGAGCGGCTGTACCTGAAGTGGAACTGGGAATCCAGTTGGACACATGAAGTAAAGCAGAACAGCAATCTCAAAAACCTTCTCGGATACGAGTGCTGGGAACACCACATAAAATAGTGCAATTATTATCGAGCAGAGCACTAGTCTCACTATGGCAAGCCTTAAAAGCGAAGAAAGCATCTCTTTCTCAAATTTCAGCTCGTATCCCAGTGTAAATAAAATGATTCCTGTTATCGGTGTTATAACTAGCTCCATCGTTGAATTAAATGTAGACTCGAGTCCCATGTTCATAATCATTTTATGAAGTCCCGTAAGGTTCATGAACACTCCCCCGATGACCGAAACCATGAACGAGCTTGTAAAAATCTTCTTTAACAGCTCCTTCCACTCGACCTGGCCAACGACTTTCTTAGTCACAAGAATCGGTAGCACTCCAAAGTTAATCAAGATTCCAGCAACGTCAAATGTGACTATATTAACCGCATGTGCCGCTCCGACTATAGATATGTATAGTGGCAAAGCTACATTCCCACCTTCACAAGTTACTAGTAGATAAGGCGAGATATGTGCAAACTTTTTGCCGGTAAACGGCGTTAGCTTAAACCCTATAAACAGCACGATTAGCCAGATTATATCCATATATATAATCTGGATGAGAAATGTACTCTTGAGCTCGGATGTTACAAGCACTTTGTATACTAGTAACGGAAATAAGATTGTAAATACTAATTTCTTTGCACCTTCGTTCTGTGCAAATGTAATCCACTGCCTTTTTCTTGCCAGTAGCCCTAAAAAGAGCATAAAAAACACCGGAAATAATGCCTCTACTGCTTTCATATATACCTACCTAATCATCATTACATGTCGATAGAAACAAAAGATTTCGCACAATTAAATAATGTGCCATTAAGACGATTATACTGGTTATTCTAGTGACGTCAATAGTATTATCCATATAAAGCTGGTTTCTACTCAACCGACTTTAATGCGTCCAGCATATTGAGTTTTTTAATCATGCGATTTACATAAACGCACAACACACAGAGGATTCCTATAACTGCTATGCTCGGAACTATATATCCCCATAAATCTATATTAGGCGTAAACATAACGTGCGGTGGGGCTACATACACGATTATAAAATCATGCAGCATTTTACCCGATATAAGCCCTAGTCCAATTCCGATAATTGATAGCACTATAGTCTCACGATATAGGTACATGGTGGCTTCTTTATTAAGGAATCCAAGGACCTTAACGGTAGATATCTCGCGGATTCGTTCAACCATATTTATGTTAGTTAGATTATAAAGAATCACTATGGCTAGCAGGGTCGACATAATCGTCAAAACAAACATTACCGTCAGCAAAGATTTTGATACACCACGAACCTGCTCGATTATATTGAGATTATGAGCTACTCCTTTAACACCTTCTAGGTTCATGAATTTTGATGCCACATTAGCAATATCACTCTTCTCTTTGACCTTGACCAAATAACTGTTAGCAGCAGGAGTCTCGCCCCATACCTGTGAATAGTAATCGTCACTAACGAACATATAGTGTCCTGCATACATCTCAGCAATTTCACTGATCCTAACGGTATATGTCTTGCCTCCATCGTTAAGATTAAATGTGTCGCCCTTCGATACCCCTAGCAGCTTAGCTAGCTTTTCGGTAATTACAACTCCATTCTTTGGTAAAGTAATGGAATTATGTAGGGTTTTTGTCTTTATATCAATGAGAGGGGCAAAGCTTTTCTTAGATGTCGCTATGATTGTAATATCTTGCTCATCATCCACTCCTTTTATCTGCTGTGATACCTGCTTAATATACACATCTTCATATCTTGTAACACTTGATGATTTTAAGATCTTATCAAGTTTAATTTGCTCATCATTTGTAATCTCATCAGACTTTGTAACAACTACATCATATTTTATAAGATCTCCAAACTGCCTTCCCTCTATATCATTGACCGAAGATGAGATTCCAAGTCCAGCACAGAGTAGCGCAACTGATCCAATGACTCCGAATATTGTCATTAACATGCGCTGTTTATATCTAAATATATTTCTTGCAGTAACTTTCTGAATGAAACTCATCCTCTTCCATATGAATTTTACCCGCTCTAGCAAAATCCTTGAGCTACTGCTTGGTGGCTTAGGCAGTAGCAGCTGTGCCGCATTCGCCTTAAACTCTCGATGTACAATGGCAAGCACTGGCATAATCGTGCACGATAATGAAAGTAAAACTGCAATAACTACAATGGTCCAATTAAATTTAAGTTCTGGAATAGGCATAGTCATATTCGCCATTAGGGATGAACATAGGATATATGGTATCCCATACGTCCCAAGTATCACTCCAAGGAATGACCCGATTCCACCTGAACAGAGACCGAAAGTAACAAACTGCTTAGTCACGTCATGTTCAGTATACCCGAGCGCTTTCATGACCCCAGCATTGGTGCGTTCTTCATAAATAAATCGTGTCATGTTAGCCACAGTTACGAGTGCTGCTACTAAGTATAGAACGATAGGAATACATTTCCCACCTTTCCTATACCAAACGACATATTTCTTAGCATCTTTACCCCGTCGCTACCGGGTATCGTCCTGTATGTATAGACATGATATTCAGGTTCAGGTACGGATATCTTCGAAGGATGAGCAGCTTTTCCATCGAGATGGGTTTTGCCTATATTTGATTGACCTGCGTAAAAATCACTGGTGTTACTCCTTGTAAGCCGCCATTCGTATTCCGCTCTTAGCTTTCTTTCCAGCTCTACCTTTCTAGCGGAAGCATTGTCGCTCACTAATTTTTCCAGCTCCTTGCTGTGCTTTTTTAACTTATCGGTATACGAGTCTCCAAATCTATCCACATCCTTTAGATCTTTGAATCTTATCCTAGCTATCACTGGAACATTCTGCTTAAAAGCAGACTTTACTACAACTGCATATCCTGAAAGCGCACCAGAGCCCGCATTAGCTGGTCCTAGCGTATTATCAGCGATAATTTCAGATGAATTTATAAATCCCGTAATCTTGTAGGCATGACTCTTTAACTGCATTAAATTATCGCTTTTTTCAGAAAATTCAACGATATCACCTATTTTATATTTCCCTCTGTATCTATCCGTGAGCGCGATTTCGTCTTCCCGTGCTGGCATCTTTCCCCTGACTACCTCAAACTTCGATAACTTACGAGGTGCTGAGTATATGCGTATAGCTGATGAAGAATTTGCAATGGTCGTATCTACGAAGTTCCCGAACTCCACTTCACTTACACCGGGCGCTTCCCTAATTTCCTCCTCATCGGCAGCGCCAAGACCTTGGCTTCCAATAACCGCTAAGTCCATAGTGCTTAGCCTCTCAAAGTACTCATTTGCACTCCTATTGATATCCTGACCCGCAGATTTTAATCCAATTAAAGTCATCGACCCAAGCATAGTCAGCAGCACGATAGACAGAAAACGTCCTAGCGATTTTTTTATCAGTCTTCGTGTCACTTTCCCCATAGTTTGCTTCATAATAATATATACACCACCTAATACTCTATACTCTCTATATCTGACGGGTTATCATTAACTTCAACCGACCTAACCTTGGCATCGTGCAAATAAATCACGCGATCAGCAATTGGTGCGATTGCCGAATTATGCGTCACAATTACGACTGTTACACCATTTTTCCTAGACATTTCTTGCAAGATATGAAGCACATGTTTTCCAGTCTTATAATCAAGTGCTCCAGTCGGTTCATCACAGAGTAAGAGCTTGGGATTCTTAGCAATAGCCCTTGCGATAGAAACTCTCTGTTGTTCTCCACCAGAGAGCTGTGCTGGAAAATTGTCCATTCTATCTCCTAGCTCCACCGACCTAAGGGTCTCATCAACATCCTTTGCATCGCTGACAATTTCTAAAGCTAACTCTACATTCTCCCTTGCTGTAAGGTTCGGTATTAGGTTATAGAACTGAAATACGAATCCTATGTCGTTTCTTCTATATAAGGTTCGTTCTCTATCGCTTAGTTTGACGATATCAACTCCATCAACAATTACCTCGCCCTCGCTAACGGTATCCATCCCGCCTAAGATGTTGAGGATTGTGGATTTCCCGGAACCCGAAGCCCCGAGAATAATAATTAATTCACCCTTTTCAATCTCAAAGCTTATATCATTATTTGCTATTATTTCGCTTTCTCCAGAAGCATACCGCTTGAAGCAGTGTCTCATCTCAATATACGCCATTTTTATCCTCTTTTACCACTATACTGACCTTGCGACTTCCACATCGTATTTGCCAGGCGAGATTATCATTTCTATTAATATGCTAATAATATCACTCTCATCCTAAAATAATAAGGTCTAACCAGATAATCTAACATATATCCGGAAAGTTTCATCAACCAAAAAGCTACCCGATGACTCGGGTAGCTTCTAGTATATTATTTACTTATTGCGCCTTTTAATCACAGCGATTAAAAGCCCAAGTACAGCCACTAGGAGAACAACCCCATACAGCATGATATTTGCAGTTCCACTTTGAATGCGCTAAACTATTTATGTCATTCATTCCCATGTGAATGCACCTCCTTCTGTTCCTTTGTTTGCAGCTGACAGACCGCATTCAAAGTGTAGCAGAAGGTTTTTTCATTTTCGGGTTATAGGACAAAACGTGTTGGTCGCTAGTCCCAATAATTCTGAAATTCAGATGACTTATGCAGCTCTCCCCAGACCACCGCATCTCCCCATGTAGGGATAGATGAAGTGCGTTTATCTAACTCTGAAATCTTCTGGTATATCGCTGCAATACTTTGTCCGTTGGCATTACTTTTAATAGCTCAGAAACAGAAAGCGGTCTTGGTGAGTGCACATAGCACCACCAGAAGACCGCTTTTATTCTTCTTTCAACAGATAGTCCACGGTGATTCCTTAGCAAGGCTCTTAGCCTTGCATTTATACCGCCTTCTATCTGGTTATTTGTAGATGGAGCCTTGCCTATCTTAGCTATTAAATCTTCATCCAAATAAGTGAATAGAGTGCCTTCTTTTACCAACCTAGAAAGAGATCTCTGTGCCTTTAAAAGTCTTTCATGCGTTGCTCTCCAATTGCCGTTTTCATCTAGTGACCTTTGGCTCAGAAACTTGTTGTGTTTTCTCATCCAATCTAAGAATTCATCTACCCATTTATCTGCTTCAGATCTAGTTTCTAGGTGTAGTAGTCTTTTAGCAAGAGCATATAATTCAGCCCCTGCAAGGGTTTTAGGTCTTGTTGTAGTATATCTTCTTACTTGAGAAAACACATGAAAAAGGCATCTCTGGTGCTTTGCATGAGGCCATACCTTTCTCAAAGCTTTATTAAATCCTTTTCCTCCATCCGAAACTACAAGTGCAGGTTCAGTAATCCTAGACATTAATGAGATCCATGCATTTGCATGCTCATAGCGGCATAAGTACCAACCTAGCACATGGTTTCTGTCACAGCAAATTAAAACACAAGCATTACGGCACAGGTAAATTCCATCTACGAATACTACTGAATGCTTTTCTTCTACAACTGGTGGTAATGTCCATATATCCCAAAATTTGGATGTTTTTCGCCTAAATGTACGACCACCTCCAGGCATATACTTTTGAATATCTTTGCTAAAAAGCCACTTAAGAAATATATTAAGCTGCTTGGTTAGATTGTCTATTTTAGGGGAAAACGCCATCTTACAATTACAACAAAACCACCTCTGTGTTCCTGCATTTGTCTTACCATATTTCGAGCAACACCTACCACAAACAGGGCAAATAACACGCTTCATTTTACAATCCTCCTAGAATACTATTTCTAAGGAAGATATAACCCTAATACGCCTTGAAATTTCAAGTGTTTTAGACGATTTTACCAACACGTTTTGTCCACCCTGTATCTTCTTTCAAAAAAGATATAACCGCTGTAGCCGTTGAAATTTCAACGACCGCAGCGGTTTTTACCAACACGTTTTGTCCTATAACCCTCATTTTCAATTTCTGCTCATAGGCAAAGCCTTTACGGAACCACGCGTCCAACGCGTGGTTTTACTTATACAAAAAAAGAGCAACTGCATTAAGCAGTCGCTCTTTAGCTTCTTATTTCGTACCGTTCTATAAACGATTCTTCCGTCTGATGGTTATCACCGAAGCTGATACTATTACGAGTATAACTCCTGTAATGTATACCACAGTTCTACCTAATCCGCCAGTCTCTGGTAGAGAGAACTTCGGATTTCAGTATTTCTGATTGTGATTTTACCCGAAGAAACTGCCGCATCTCTTGGTGTCTGAGTTTCTACACCGTTATTATTACTATAGTCAGCAGTGTAATCCGGCATTGCCGTCTCAACTACATAGTAACCGTATGTAATCTCTTCACCATTATCAGCTTTGCCTTTGACAGGTAAATCCGTATAGGTTTTAGTCCAGTTATCAGCGGCCGTGAGCGTTTCACCGGCCTTGTAGACCTTCTCTGTGGTAGTTCCATTAGCAGTTGTCGAAATCTGCATCAGGTTGTAGGTTATTGTACCAGCTGGTCGCTGCACCTCTTGCCCATCAGCATCAAACCACTTCTTGTTGACAGTGATTCTCGTCTTGAGCTTTTCGTTCTTAACCTTGAATGTAAAGCTAGATCCATCAAGCGTTACAAGTGGGTTATTCGATGTCTGCGTGATAGTGAACTTGCTTCCTTGTTCTGCTATCGTAAAATCTATCGATTCCCCGAGCAGCTTATATCCAGTTGGCGCCTTCTCCTCTGTGAGACGATAATCGCCTGCGGACAGACCTTCAAACTTGAACTCTGAAATCTGCTGATTTCTACCTACGAATACTGGCGAGAACGATGCATCGTTGAGCTTCTCGAGCTTAAACACCGCACCATTTAGCGCTGTCCCCGATTCATCAACCTTAATTACATTAATTTTCGTCGTTTTCTTGAGTTCAAACGCTACTAATGCCTGATATGGTTGGCATTCCTAGGCCTATCTTTAGCTATGTAAGTCTTAATTTTTACAGATTTCATCTCCTCTGCAGAAACATTTTTGCTCTCTGAGAGAATGTGGCTTACAGCACTTTTCATTTTATAATACTCATTAGATGAAGAATTGTAATCTTTTAAATCATTAAGGCTGTTTGAATAGTACCACATCGCTTCCTGCATTGCTTTATAGTATCCGAAATCTTTTTCTAGGTTGTTTGCACTATTCCAGAACCCTGGATCACCTAGGTGGTAGTCAGTTAACAGTTCATCTTTATGAGTTTCACAATAGTAGCAAATTTGTCTTATTACATCGTATAACTCTTTCTTATTAACCCTAGGATTCTGTGCCGCTCTGTAGAGAGCATCGACATCGTTGATATATTCAGTATACACAGCCTTATCACCGAATTGAGGAAATGTGTCATTCGATCTGAAGCAGAAAGCTGATGCACCTACAGAATTATCGTATTCTTTTGATACTTTTAGTTCTCCATCAAACCCCATAAATCCATAGTATTCATTAGCAGCTAGAGGTTTGTCCTGTTCTCCAACCTTTTTCAGTTCAGTCGATGTTCCACCTTTTGTGAACCTAACATATAATTTTCCACCTTCATTAGTGAAATGGAATTCAGATATACTGGTTGTTGGCAACTGATATTGATTTGGGACACTTGTGATATACATCTTATACGTCTTCCCAAATTCTATATCTCGTTTATTGATCTCTATAGAGTAATCGTTTCCGCCTTCAGCCTTAGCAGTGATATTAAGTGGTACAAACCCGCCCGGCACCTCCTTTTTCAACTCGAAGGTTACTGGCTTAACAGGCTGTCCACTAGTATTAGTTACGGTAAACCTAAGTATCTCCAACGTGTTCTGAGTTATAACTACGCCACCATTACCTTTGGTGAAGTGAATGCCCGACGCATCAAAGTAAAATTCAGCTACGCTGAGAACTGGTCTGTCGAATCCTGGCGGAACACTAGTGATAAACAGTTTGTAAGTAGTATTAAGCTTCATGCCGGTAAATTCTACTTCTTTATTTGAAGTATTCAGCTTACCATCTTTAAAAACTTTTTCCTGACTACCATTCACCTCTATTAGCTTATATCCAACTTGTCCATTTATTGGAACTCCAGTATTGGTTACAATCTGGAACTTCGCATAGGTTATCGCCGTCCTAAGCGATCTCACATGTCTAGTACGTACTCCGCGTGTCGCGTTTTCCTGTGCATATGTTGAAATCGGGAACATCTGTATCAAGATGGCGAGAATTATCAGCAAGGACGAGAGCTTTTTAACTAAAGTCTTCTTATTCATTAGCTCACTCCTCCCATCTTATTCTTTCTCCTAAGTACAAGGAGAGCCAGCAGTCCACCGTTAATCATAAGCACTCCGCTCCACCAGAACAGTTCGCTATTATCACCAGTCTTTACTTTCTTGGTGACTTTTGGTTTCTGTTTCTTTTGTACCTCTGGCTTTGGTTTGGCATTCACAACCTTGTTCCAAACGCCGTTCTCAAAACTTGGAGCCATCACTAAGAATGGCTGCATAGTTGTGTAGTCTGCAGCTTCCCCAGTTGCCCCTGTTTGTACCACGAGATACATTCCACTTCTCAAACCTGTAAAACGAACCGTACCGTCACGACCAGTCGTGAGTGTCATCACCGCACTTGCATTACGGCTTTGCCTCTCAAGACGACGCGCTAACTTTAGCTGAGCATCTACGGTTTTAAGTTCTTCTAAATTCCCATTCCAACCAAACGGAGCTCTTCCGACATAACCAGTCTTATCGGCCTTTAGGTCTGCAATCTGGTATATGGAGTATTGTGCGCCGCTTATGGCCTTCTGCTCATAAGTTATCGTAAGGTTGAGGCTCACATTGTCGTCTGCGTATGCAGCCTGGGAAGGAAGTATGAAAGATACAAAACTGAAGCATAGAATTAACATTAAAGAAATTCTATTACTTTTCATTTAATCCCTTTCTTTTTCTACGCCTTACTAAATATGCCCTTATCAAAACTATCAGAGCTATAACTCCGGCAGTCGACATAGCAATATACTTTAGTATGACTTTGTTTATAACGTCTTCTACGTTCTGTGTCTTCTTGTACTCGGTACGCTCTCCTCTAACGAGAAGTCTATGCGAGTTGACTCCGTAAGGTGTGCACGTAATTAATGTTACGTAGTCTTTACCTTTTTCAATTTCCAAAGTTTCCACTTCATCAGGTAGTACCGTTTAATCTGGTTGACTTTGTAAGCATATACATCGTCAAACACGTGGATCATAAAGATATCTCCGTCTTTTAACTGATCTACATTGGTAAATAGCTTGGCAGATAGAAGCCCCGTATGTCCCGAGATGAGACTGTGAGTGCTTTCACCACCAACAGGAAGCGAGCTCCCCGGTATATGTCCTGACGCTATCTGTAGCGAACCTGGATCGACACCATGATATATAGGTATATAAGCTTTTATCTTGGGTATATCTACGTACCCCATGATGCCTGTATCCGTCACATCAAGCAGTTTATCGTACTGTTCTTGTTCATCTGGCTTAAGAAAATAGCGATTCTTCTTATCGACCAAAGTCGCATTGTATTCCCTAGCCTCGCTTAGAAGTTGTGATTTCTTCTCTTTGGATATGTCTTTAGTCTTCTTGACATAGCTCCCTATCGCTTTAGTGGAGTGTAATTCATTGACACAATCACTGATTGTGGGATAGGCCAAAAGTCCGATACCCCCAATCAGCATTACTGCAACTATTATATTGGGGATGATTTTCTTCATCTTACCCATTACTACCTAATAGCTGCTCCTTTTCTGCGTCTCATGTATCCGAGTGAACCAATTACAAGAATTGTTCCTAGTACGTAGATTAGAGCTCTACCCATACCTCCAGTTTCTGGAAGAGTGAAGCCCTTGTTATTAACAACGTCAGCGGAAAGAGATCCAGCATTCTTGTCTGCTGTAAATGTTAGAACGCCAAGGCTCTCTAGCTTAGTTAGCTTTGGATCATCTGAATTCTTATCGTACTCAGCCTTGATTGTGAACTCGATAGGCTCAATGCTATTGTATCCAGCTGGAGTCTTTGTCTCCTCGAGTACATACTTACCTGCATCTAGACCGTTGTATGTAAATGTTGTCTTGTTTGCAGCCATAGTATTGTCGATAGTGAATCTTGTAATTGCTTCCTTACCGGTAGCAGTCTTCTTGTAAAGTGTGAACTCAGCACCAACGAGTGGCTGGTCGTTGTCATCCTTCTTGTTAACAATTACCTTGTAAGAGAATACGATATTCTTATCCTTAGGAGTTTTACCGAAGTCTCCTTCCCCACCTCTGTTAGGGTTATTTGAGTACTCTAGGTAAACAGTGTTAGGGTTACCCTGAGCGCCTATTACAGCGTTGCTGTTAAGCTTACAATTGTACTCAACTACGATTGTGCTGTTAGATGTTATAGGTGCACCGAGTGTCTTTAGGTCTTCAAAAGCTACTGTGAAGCTGTTTGAACCAGCATCCTGTGTAACAGTGTACTTGCTGCTTGCAATCTCGGTTCCGTCAATCTTAACCTTGATTGATGCTGGATCTAGAGTTAGACCTGCGGACATCTCATCGTGGAACTTGTAAGCATACTTTTCATACTTATCATAGTTAGTTGGGAGAGTACCAGTTAGCTTGTAAGGGATTGTATCTCCGATGTTGTAATCAGCAGCATCCTGCCAAGCCTTGTCGCTGTTCTCCTGAACTTTCTTAACGACTGTAGGAACGTCAAGCTTCGCGCTTGTCTCAGTGTCAGCTACAATCTTAAGAATGTAAGAAGTATAAGCACCGTTCTCCTTATTCTGAGTGCTAGCTGTATCCTTAACTAGGTAGTAACCAGGTGCAAGTCCTGTTACAGTTTCGTTACCGCCAGCAGCTACCTTCTGTGTCTTTACAGGAGTTCCTAGGTGTGACTGAATGTCATTTGCAAACTCTTCTGCCTTTGTAACGTTAGTAAGAGTCTTTGCCTTTGCACTAGCGCTTCCTAGTCCTGCCTTAGAGGAATCCTTGATTCCGCTACCCCACTGGATATTGGAAAGAACCTTTCCTGATAGATCACCCTTGAAAACCTGATAGATTTCAAAAGTGTGTTCAGTCTTACCACCATTATTGATCTTTAGACTGTGTGATGTAGCCGCAAAAGTCTTGTCTGGAACAATTACAGACATAGCAAGTAGCAATACCATAACCATTGCTACGATGCAGCTAATTTGTCTTTTTACTAATCTCTGCATTTTCTTTTCTCCTTTGTATAACTATGCATTAACGTTATTGTGACACTGGTCACATTATTTATAAATAAAGAGAAGTGTCGAAGTTCAAGCAAAAAGCCAGAAACTAATACACTTCTCTCAATTTATCAATTAAAAACCATGTTCATACCTTTCTTTATACACACTAAAATATACTTGCTATAAAACCTTCGCTTAGTAGAGTATATACGTTTCCACAATCTTATTATCGTGGAACCACACTAAACTTCTAGAATAATTTTATCACGTTTATAAAATTTAATCAAGCTTATAGTTTTTTATATATCTGTGAATTGGCCACTCTAAAACATAGTATCGACATATTGAAATATTCTGTACCCATTGAGTTCACTTAATTGCATAATGCGGCTAACACAACTTTTTTCCTTTTTGCTCGTTTTTTTCGATATAATAGCATAAATGTTTTTTTAAATACAATTTTTTTCACACTATTCGATTGTGTGTTCGATTTTATTGCTTTAGATACCCTTATATGCCGTTAATCCTAAAACTAACTGCTACTCATAGCCGATTTTCACCATTAAATCCTTGATTTTCACAGCAACACGCTATATTTACACATATGCATTAATATCTGTTATGCCGAGTATACTCGCCCTGAGTTCACTTATAAGTCATTTTATGAGTACAATTAATCGAAACACCGTCTAATTGCCCATCCATGCCCCCTGTGATATAATCCCTAGAACATATATAAGGAGAAAATTATGACAAACTCAAAAAGAACAATCAGAAGATTTGCAATGCTATTAACCACACTCATGTTGATTAATATTTTTTCACTGAGTTCCGTTTTTGCTAGCTATCAACCAAATCCAACAGAATTTACCAAGACTCTTGATAACGGCCCGGTACCACCTGAATACATGGGAAAGTTTAAAATAGCGATCAAGGACCCTGAGGGAAATACCCTTAAGATTGCTGATGATTATTCGACACTTTTAAACGAGACTCATGAAAATAATGGTAATGGTGGTAATTCCTTTCTTGGTGATTTCGGTGAGATTGTCTATCGGTATTTAAGACGCGCACAGCCTGAAGCAGGTTTTCATTACGTGACCTTTACGGTAGAGGAGATTCCGACAGATGTTCCAGGCATTAAATTTGACAAAACTGTCTATAATGTAAAATGCTATTATAAAGGTTATGAAGGTACTCAGAATATTAATTATTATGATACTAAATACATAGAAGTTAATGGAAAGTACTTCACATATGACGGCCAAAGGCTAGAACTTAATCCAGATGGCACTGTAACTTACATTGGTGGTCGAGACGGTTTCATATCTTTTAACAACACTACCATTAAATATGTAACTCATACAGTTAAGAAGGTATGGGAAAACGGTTCAGAATCTTCGGCCAAGGCTCAGCTTTATAAGGATGGCACTGCTTACGGCACTCCAGTTGAGTTGAATGCTGCAAATGGTTGGACTCATACTTGGAACAATCTCGACGATAGCTACTCATGGACTGTAAAGGAGCTCGATGTCCCTGCAGGATACACTACAAAGACTGATCTCTCAGCAGACGGCAAGACTACTACTATCACTAATACCAAGGTGAAGCAGTCAGCTAATAGTAAGAGTAAAAATACTCCGGTAAAGTCAAAGAGAACTGTAAAGACTGGAGATAATACAAATGTCGCTGCTTGGCTAGTCGTATTTGCGACAGTACTAATTAGTCTCTGCTTCACACTCTACATCAGAAAGAGAGCTAATTCTGTAAGATAATTATAATCTTAGTTATTGAGATTGGTTTCAAAGATGAGCATAAATAAGATCAAATACATAGCAATAATATCGATGGTTTGTGATCACCTGGCATCCGCGTTTTTTGCGCCGGATGCCAGTATTTATATTGTACTTAGATTGATAGGTAGAATAACGGCGCCTTCAATGTGTCTTGCACTTGCTGAGGGTTTCGTGCATACATCAAACAGGAAGAAGTACATCTCTAGGCTTCTCGCTTTGCGTTGATTGCACAGATACCCTTCTCATACTTCGAGTCAGGCACCTTCACACTTCCGCTTGGCAATGTGCTATTTACATTTGCATGCTCCTTCGCACTACTAGAGGTTGTCAAAAAATGGCAAGAGATTGGCACATTAAAGGGTGTCATCGCTGTAATTGTGCTACTTGTGTTGTCAATGAAGACAGACTGGCTGATATTTGGGCCGCTATTCACACTGTCGATTTATATGAACAAAGAAAATAAGGACCGTCAGGCCATTTGCTATGCAGCCATCAGCGTCCTTAGTTTTTCATTATCAGCATTCATGTGTGTAAGCCACGGTCTACCTTGGTACGGTCAAGTCTGGCAGATTGGCACGCTCTTGGTTATCCCAATAATTTATTCCTATAATGGAGGACGTGGTAGCAAGGCTTCATTCAATAAGTGGTTTTTCTACATCTTCTATCCAGCACACCTAGTGGTGCTTGGTCTCATAAGGTGGTAGCGAAACTTATTTCTGAAACACCACCAGCCCAATCTCTGTCGGGTGGTCCAGGTACAGCGCTTTTTTAGATGCTTTATTGCCCAGTATCATCTTAGCTATTAGGATGTCTCCACCTGCAGCGATAGTCATCAGCACTCCAGCTGCAAGAAAAATTATATCGGCCACCATGCATCCGATTATACATGGCACTATACCTAGTAACAGTCCTGGCATTAAGGCACCCGTTATGTATTCCCACTTTGTTAGCGGCTGACTGCAAGTACAGTACGGTGTTAGGTATTTCCAAATCACACCGAATTCAATATCTTTGAAACCTTTTTTCGTAAATCTGCTCCACGTTACACCGTGAATAAGCTCATGTACCACCGTTAACAATAATAGTAGAGCCAGAACAGTTAGACCTGAACTAGCTGAAATTCGCGATTTACCAAAATCCGCACTATCATATCTAAGAACGTAGATAGCAATAAAGGGCACAGTCATGATTAGTCCATATAAGGCTCCGATATTCGCCTTAACGACTGATATCGTAAGGTCTGTCTTAGTGTAGCCTTCTCGTTCTAGCTCTTCACTCTTTATCTTATATCTCTCTAGCCTTCTTTGCTCGGCTTCGGTGAGCACTCGTTCATTGCTTGCCATATATCTAACCCCCCTATTAATCTTCTATAGCATCTGGGTGCTATTATTTATCTACTTATTATCTTAATTATAATGCATTTTAAACTTTCAAAACATTAAAAAGCGAATAGCCTCAATAAGTTGCTATCCGCTCTTTCTCCTATTTACATTTAAGACTGCTAATTGCTAAAGCACTATCTCATTCTCTTCTTGTATCCAATCGCACCAATTAGCATTAGTACAGATGCTGCGAAGATGCTGAGCATTAAAATTAGGCTTCCAGTGCTATCACCAGTCTTTGGTGACTTGTGCTTCTTAACCACCTTACCCTTAGTAGGCGCCTTTGGCACTTCGTACTTGTTGTTAAATGTTAGATCGTTTACAGTTTCTGCACCCTTCTTAATCTCGTAATTTGCTACGAGCTGGTTATTAGCATCGGCTGTAACATCTACGACAACCGTGTACTCTGTCTTGTCGTAAGTATAATTTGCAAGGCCTGTATCTAGCTCAACTACCTTGTATGTGTACTTACCAACTGCCTTAAACTCGATATCGCCGAAGTCGATTTCACCTGCTCCGTTAACAGAAACAACCTTCTTACCTAGGACAGACCCCGCTGGCATTGGCGACTCGCTTAATCCTAGTGCTGTAGTTCCAGCTGCGGATAACTCGAACTTGAACTCACCTGCTGCTGAAGGTATCTCTCCGCTTAGAGTCTTCTTAACCCTTAGGTTTTTCTTAACGGATGAGAACACGTTTCTAAATCTTGGTTCGCTGTCAGCTGTAGCCTTGAGTGTTCCGCCATCGTTAGCAACAGTTACCTTCACCTCTTTTTCAGCTGTATCATATGCTACACCTGCTACTGGGTTCGACCCGGTTTCCTTAACCTTAAACTTGTATGTTCCAACTTTCGTGAACTTAATCTTATCAAATTCGATGTCTCCATTGTTCTGAACGAAAGTTGTAGTGGTATCAGGCATTGTTACGCCATCATAGTTCTCACCAGCAATCTGGCTAACAGCCACTTCAAATGTGTTCTCTGGAATAGCAAGCGTAGTTCCTTCTGAATCAACATACTCCTTGTGTCCTGTGAGCTTAGCTGTTGCTGTCTGATAGTTAGGAACTATTACCGCAAACCCTGGCTGTGCTGCATTCTGAATTTTGAATGTTCCTTCTGTTGCATCTATAGAACCTGCTGTTGCAATTGCTGTGTTTTTCTTAAACACCTTATTAGTGTATGTATACTTCGCTGGAGTGCTTGTCTGCACGAGGCGGTATTCACCCCTTGATAGTCCAGAGATAGTAGCTTCGCCCCTTGCATTAGTCTTTGCAGTTGCCTTGCGACCTCTGATGTAGTAATCAGCCCAGTTGCCGCCAACCTTAGTCTGAATCTTGAACTCAGCTCCAGCGATTGGAGTAGTTCCGTCGATATCGTCAACCACCTTAATGTTAGCACTTCCTGCTGCTACGTTCACAGTTCCGTTTGCATTATCGATTGTGTATGAAGCCGATGCAGAATCCTCTGCCTGATCAGACTTTGCGTTTCCAGTATTAGTCACATTCTCTAATGATGTGATGTCTGGGTAGTGAGTGTCGAACTCAGCGAAGAATGTAACGACATTTCCGTGAGAAGGACCGTTATTTCCGTAGATATCCTTAATTTTGTTGATACCTGCGAGCGATGGCTCAAGGTCGGTATACTTCAGAGAGTCGTTAGACATATTTGCGATGAAGGTATCTCCTCCTGTCGCAGGATCTTTGAATACACCGTAGCTCAGCTTCTGAGCCTTAACCTTTGCATAGAAGCTGTCGTAAGTATCTGAAGACGACTGGTTTATCTGTGTGAAGTACTGCGTTACTGGAATCCAGTTACTTCCACTCTCATATGGCATAACTGCTCCAGGTGCAGCCTGTGTGTAGAATCTGTTTCCACTTGCAGGCACTTCTGTCCAGTTGTAGCGAACTGCCGAGAACGAAATTGTGCTGAGATCTACAACACCATTTCTTGGAATCTTATCAACGATCATCATATGGGTCTGTTCCTGATAAGTTCCAAATGTGCTATCAATATTATTGTATGTATTGAACAGACGTAGTGAACCTAGCTGGTTAGAAAACAGTTTAATTGTCGCTGTATCATATGCTGAAGTCCAGCCCTGCTTCTCGATCAGTCCGTTGTTGATCGTTCTAAAACTTGGATCTGATGGCACACCACCAGTATTAGTTCCAGGAACTGAATCCCTAACCTTGAAAGTTACATTAGTCGAAGCATCTTCAATTGTAAGCGGCTTTGTAACAGGATTTCCTGCAGTCGCACCATTATCTAGAGCCTTTAATCTAGCTCCTGTGTAAAGACTTCCAGACATGAAGTTTCTGTCAGCTGGAAAATCTGAATCTAATGTAAACTTAATCTCTGTTCCTGTAATTGTCGCTGTCGCAATCTTCTGACCACTCTCTAAGTATAGTGGAACATCGGAGCTTTGAAGATTTCCAAACATCGTTCCAATATTTGTAGATAGCTTAATCGTATCACCTGGCTTCATCGCATTCCCTGACTGTGTATCGATGTTGTAATCAAACTTCAGAGAAGCCAGCGAGCCAACGTTCACTGGGCTCGGTGATACTGTCACATTAGAAATCGCGATGTTGTAACCGTCTTTCTGTGTTGCGGCACTAACATCATATGGTGATGCGAATGGTACAATTGTAATCGCTATTACTGCAACAAATGCAATAAATCGTTTTGCAAAATTCACGTTTTTCCTCCTTCTTAATAACATAGTCATTCTGTTATAAAATTCATATTTATACAATTTTATATAGTATACCTCATAGGTACAATAACAATCAAGCAAAGTATACAAAACCGTACAAAAAGAACAGAAGAATGTAAAATAATTTTATTCTAAATTATTCAGATATTTTGATAATTTTTCTATAATTTTATATTTATACATTTCGAGGTTATATAAAAAAGAAGGCGCGGTATAAGACCCGCTCCTTCTAGTATTCGCTTGCTCATATTTTGTCTATCCCATCTGCAAATACGCAGCATGGCTGAGTCGTAGCTCTAAGCTTGTTCTTCATACTCAGGGAAAACTATGCTGTTCTCCTTGAAAACATGCACGAAGATATCCTCGGTAAACTCCCTAATTAAGTTAAATGTACGCTCATAAGTCACACATGCATCTTGAGGCACTGTATAATCATTAGTTAGCCTCTGCATCTCCTTAATCATATCACCAACCGCATTATGTTCATCCTCTAGCTGCTTTATGAAGTCAAGTGTCTCCTTGTCTGGATGAGGATTAACACGCATGAGCGGGAATACTAAGCGCTCTTCTTTCGCAAAGTGAACTTCTAGTTCTGCTTTCATAGTGGCAAAAAGATTGTGAATCTTCGTTAGCTCTTCGGCATGATGTGTATAGTGAACAACTAGAATCTTGTTGATAAGTTGATCTAGCTGTGCCATCATCTCTCGTTCATCTTTATGATGTGTCAATTCCAGATCTGCAAGCATATCGTTAACGCTCAGGTTCTTGAATGCTTCGATAGATGAAGCACCGCCACTCTTAGACGGAACGGGCTTTGCAGCTAGTTTATTTAGTTCTGTAACGATTTCTGTACATCTACTTCCCCATCAGGAAAAGACTCGTCCATCGGCAGATGACCACCACAGCAGTAGTCGAGATGTAGCTCATTTAGATAAGGTATTGTTTGCGGATAAAGTCTGACAACCTCTGCCAGTGTCATTTTCTCAGTAATCATAAATTCCCCCTTTACATTGCTATCCTTTATTACTTTGCACGTCCTTTTGGCGCTTTTCTCTTTCCTGTCATATGTTCAACCTCTAACGCATACACCAATGTCCTCGGAACAGCGGCAGGGTTAAAATATGCATTTTTATCCTCATGATAGTGATTCATGAGCTGCCTAAAAGCGTGCATCTTCTCATCATCCGAGAGGATTCGAATCTTGCCTCTTCCGATTACACTCTCGTACGCCATCGTGCAGTAGCCTTTGTCCTCGAAGTACTCTAGCTCATGCTTGCAGTCCATCTCGAAGGTAGCACGATTATCTTTATCGAATAGTCCAACCTTGTAGCCCTCGAGTGCACTGTGGAAATACAGCGTCAGCTTGCCGTCATGCACCTCCGTTCCGAAGTTGAGCGGAAGTATATATGGATATCCGCCGTCATTAAGCGCTAGCCTGCATATGTCGCAGCGATTTATTATCTCCATCAGTTCGTCTAATTCTGTTATCTCTCTGTCCTGTCTTCTCATATATATCCCCCTTTTATCTGAAATGTTGAACTCTGAGTTTTGATAAATCGTTAACAGCAGTCCCAGCTATATAGGCACTCGGCGAAGTCCAGGTTACGAAGCTGCTCTTTTGTCGCAAAGAAATTTCCTACGCCACAGTCACCCCACAGGATGTAGTAGTCGTCAGTTCCGAACTCGGAGTCCAGTTGGAACAGCAACTCAGTGTAATCCTCGAAGTCCTCGTACATGCGTGGATCTTCCTGCGTGAAATGGCCGTAGCCACCAATCTGAGTGTGATTCGAAATATCGAGCTCTTCTATGATCTCATCAACCTCTTCATCGTCGATGTCGTATGATTCGTCACCCTCTGCCTGTTGCTCATCGATATGTTCATTGAGCTTATCATTGAAAATCGCATCAAACCTAAAGTCATTCGGCAGAGGCCACTGGCTAGTTTTCTCAAAAGACAGGGCAAATGGCGCCCCATCATTAATTGGCGTGATGAGCTCGCCCTCCTTCTTATCCTCCTCAGGTTTATACATCTTGGCAAGTTCCGCTTCAGTGAAATGCTCTTCCACCTCTGGGTAGTAAATCACTCGTTTCTTGCTATCTGAAGTGGGCTTCGTGTAGTCGTTGCCTAGATTGTAGTCTCCTCCAAATATCCAAAACTGCATGATGCCCTTAGACGGATAGATGCTATTCTCAGGTAACTCATCGCAGTTTATCTGCGCCAAATACATCAGCTGCTCGCCCTTGGAGGTGGTAGGAATTGTGCTAGTCTTAGGCAAGTAGAACCAGCCTGCAACATTGCTGCTCGTCAGGGGAGTCTTGGTTTCGGGGATTAAATTAATCTTTATGGTTTCTCTGTTCTCGATTTTCTTGAAATCTTCGATGAAAGCTTTTATTTTATCGCTCATAGTATTGCCTTTCTTGGTGTGTAGTGGTGTGTAGTAGCATGGAGTCTAGGTATAGATTTCGGCGAAAAGATACCGATTAACCGTGTATATCTAATGCTTCCCGATGCTACTCTCTAATACACTTCGCAGATCACTTCTCTATTAGCCTCAAATTCCTCATTGAAGCTAACTAGAAGATACAGTTCACCCGCTGGCGATTCACCCACATAATATCCTAGCGCAAAGGCATCGTAGCACCCGCTCTTATCGAACATTACGTCGGTAAGCGAGATACCTTCGACATTCTCTTCGGGAAAATTTTCTTTTATAAGGCGTAGTGCCTCTTGATCCAACTCGGTGAGTTCGATACTTAGCCTTTTCATTATTGAGTCTGGGATAGATTTTATATCCTTTTCGCTATATCCGGAGAAGCTAAAGTGCAAATCCTTACCGGACTTGCGGCTTACAAAGTATATTCCTGCTGTTGAGCTGTCCCATAATTTGCCCTGCCAGAGGGCGAGGAGTTGTTGTTTGGTCATGTTGGGTTCCTTATTTATTTCTATAGTTTAATTTTACCACCTTTAACCACAACTAGAGCAATGCTAGCAACAGTTACAGCTCCAGCCCCAATACTTTTAACAGCCTTCTTTGCTTTCTACATGCTTGTTTTTACACGCTTCGCAATACTTATTCTTATAACCAGCTGGTAGCACCTTCTGGCATTTTTTATTATTGCAAACTCTAGTTTCTACATTCTGACTCATTTTCTTTTCCTCCGACTAGTTTTACTATCAATCTGTTTTATTTCTGGCAAATATGAAAGTTCCTGGATTTTCTTATTAATATCTGGCAATGTCTTGGACCAATAATTTTTAGGTGAGGTATCAATCAAATCAAGACGTTCAACTAATCCAGGTGAGGATAAATAGGTGTCTTCTATAAAGCTTGAATAATAGGTTAGGCTTTTTCTTGCAGCCTCATACTCACCAAGCTCCTGATATGCCATAGCCTCTGCAAAAGACACCATATTTACCGCACAAAGGCTTTCACGTATCTCACTCATTCTTCCATTAATCGTATCTGTAGAGGCTCCTGACCAGAGTTTCTCAAAGAATTTTTCCGGCTGACTTGTGATAAACTCAATATTCATTTTCTGGCTCATCATGAGAAGATTTCTACTATCTTCAGCTGCATATGCAAGTTGAATAAGCATCATATCCTTTACTTCCTGATTGTTTATTTCCATCGCCTGAAGCAACTTCTGTTGACAACTATAAGCTGTTGCCAAGCGATCATTCTCCTGCCCCATTCTTACTTCCTCAACTGCTAGTTGAACTGCCTGTATCTGCTCAGCAATATGTATCATTTGAACTTGGAGTGAGAAACTTGTCATTGCCTGAGCCACTTCAGGAGACACATGTACTAATTTCAAGGGGATAGTTGTCACAATCTTTTTAGTTTCAGGATTAATAAGATTCGCCATTAGTGTTCCATCTTTTTTTGTCATCAGCTTTATTGCGCCTTTGGCAATCTGATGTTTCTGCTCGTCTGTCAGCACAGCCTGTAAAGCAACATCCGAAATAGAAGCCTTAACTGCATTAATGAAAGACGGTGTAGTATAAATTGCTTTTTCAATTTTAGAGTAAGCAGTCTTTGCTTTCTTAAGCAGTGGTTTTGCTAATTCGGGCAACTGCTCATAATGTTCACTTAAATCCTCTTTATATTCAGATCTATCAATTACTTCCACAGCTTCATGAGGAATAACAATTATTTTTTCATCCACTATAAATACTCCTTACAAGATATTTCTTTCATATATAATATAATTCTTGCAAATTATACCCACAAATCTAATGTATCAATTTACATGGGTTTATTCATTTTCAAAACAAGCCGCTTTGCAGATTTAGTTAATTGATAAAGCTAAATAGCATTATAAATCCTTTAGTTTGAATGAGTTAGAACCCATCATTCAAACTTACCTATCCATATATAGTTTCTTTAAAAGCAAATATCCTTCTGGCCTGCTGTCAGACACACCAATAATATCGCCAAGCCATTCTCCGGGTTCCGTAACTCTTCCATATCCCATCAGTATTGGTAGCGGGTCTGAAAAGTCATTCTTTGTATTGTTCTGAAAAAGAATGTCCGTTTCATCAAGTGAGTAATATACCTTTTTCGTATGGTTGATAGTGTACTTATATCTTCGTCCAGATTTTAAGAATAGCCCTTCATAAGGATGTTCCAAGTCGATTCCATATTCATTATAGGGCTCCAGTCTTCCGAGCTCCAAATAATCTTCAATATAGTATCCTATTTCTTCACGAACATCTTCCTCGGCTTCCTTGAACAAGCAAGATGCATTTCGATATGTCTCTAAAATCATGTCGTATGCATCGCCTGGATATCCCAAATTCTGCTGATTGTGCATAAAGGATTCGAATAGCCTCATTCGGAAAATGCTCTGTTACCCGCATCTCATCGCCAAACCATAGAACGCGATCACCCATCCACTCATTAGCTAGGAGTACATGAAGAGCATGTAAGGGAGCACTATCCTTATTTATTGACTCATGGAACTTGTTCCCATAGTCAAAATCACGGGGAGTAATATACTCCTTCTTATCTATATTGACCCACTTGTAATATTCGCCCATAATTCACTCCTTTAGAATTTTTAATGCCGTTCAGCAGATTAAACCCAACTCAGCTTCTTAACATCCTTTAATATCATCGTTTCCCCAGTGAAGTCATTTTTTAATTCAACGTAATTTGCTTCTACATTAACATTATTATACCAATCACCGAGGCTGGCACTTTCGCCAGTATGTATGTTGATAAGCCTGCTAGTTATAGGATCCCAAGTGTGCGCCTCCACTGTTTCTGCAAGCAAATAGTACGCATCAAGAAAAATCAGATTCCTCCCATACATCCAAAACGGAAGCTTAATATCTAAGAGGGGCAATTCTGCGGAAAAGATTTCGTCGCCATGTGGAGGAACCGTCTCATAGTGAAACTCTATCTCACTACCATAGTACGCAATAGTCGCTCCTTCGCAGCCGATATTTTGAGGAATGCCTTCATTAGCTATGATAAATTCCATGGTGACTCCTTTACATGGTGCTTAGTACACGCTCACAAGTTCTTTCCAAAACTTAATGCTGCTCTCGGAATACTCACGCTCCATCGATTCTATAAACTCTTTTTCAGCGTTTTTCCAAACAGCATACTGAGCAGTGCCCATCGTTCTAACAAATTCTTCAAAATCGGAAACAATCGGCACTATCTCCTCATAACTCATGTCACTTGTGAATGCATATATCTCACCGGACTTACACTCTAGTAGAATAGTGTATGGGTCGCCGTTTGCAATAATTATTAAGTTCCTTTCACGAAGAACGGGATACTCATCATAATCAAGATTGCGGTTAATCAGCCAGCTTAGGCTCGTTTCATCGCCATATCCAAACTGGTAGCTGAGAACACCGAAATTCCCCCAATTGTAGCCTAAAATATACTCCGAAAATGTCGAATCTAAATACTCTATTCCAAGTTCGGATTTTAATTTCTCGATTTCAGACTGCGGAATTTCTTTTTTGCTAAGGACAATTCCGTCTGTTATTTCAGCATCGAGTCCCTTAGTTTCTTCCATTATTGAAGATATTATTTCATCGATTGTTAATAGTTGCATCTATAGTTCCTTCCTGTGCTTTATGACTTTATATCGCTATTTAGCCATTAACCTTGGCAACAACAATACCGTATTGAAGGTATTCAAATTGCCAAGAAGTTCCTTCAAATGTCTCCAATCTATATGTCTCGTAATTTTATAGTTCTAGTTTTATGCCTTTTTTTCGCAAGTTTTCTATACACTCCGCTAGATATTCATTATCATGCTCTTTGTAAATAGGGGTATCTATATTTCTTTCTTCAAGATCATTATATTGTTCCGACTTTTTTCCCCTGTAATTCTTATCTCTCCATTCTGCTGAAACCTTGTACCCTCTTTTTTCCATTTCATCCATAACTAATGAGTGATAACTAAATAAGTAATATGGAGAATATAAAAATACATAATCCACTATCTTATGCTTTTTACCCCATCCATTGCCCCTAAGTGCACAACATTCTCTGTGTTGACCAAGAAGCTGATTTTTAGGTAATAAATGAATAATTCGTTCATGCCATAGTCTCATCATGTTCTCCTGTTAATAAAGTAGATTTCTGCAAATACTTGTTTGGGTATTTCTTGAGTAAAATTTTGATATATTCAATTACTGATTGCTGATTGCTTTTCCCGTCCATATATTCTTCCAGTATGTTAAATAATCTTTGTTTTTCCATCTCAGTTGCCTGTTTTTTGAAGTATCCCCATAAGTGAAGGATGGCATTACTAAAATCTTTTTTACTCTCTTTCATGCACCTTACTTTTTGTATTCTTTCATTAATACATGCTATATCAACTTCTTTTTCTTTTAAATACTCTCTTATTTCTAAGTATTCTTTATGCGATTTGCTCAGCACATAATATTTGTTTTTGCCCATATCATTTCGCATTCTTTTTTTATATTCTTGTTGCTCACTTTAACTTTTCCTTCAAGACATTCAAATCATCTATCTATGCAGCATGTTATATATTGCTCTTGTGCAGTATCTTGGGTAGTAGACTCGACTGTAGCTGTTGCCACCTCATAAATAGTAATAATCATAGAACCATCTGTCTCTATAAAGACAGGCTCTCATCCGTAGTACATCTTCGTGCATTTATAGTAGTTTCGAATAACGTTTCCAAGCTAGTCAACAAGGCAGATCTCACGTAATACTTTTTCAATCGGCGTGTTTTTTCACATTGGTTCAGAGCGACATATTAAAATTTATTTAAATGAAATCCACTCTGCTTTTGATAGGCAGGTTATGTGCTCTGTGTGAAAAACCCCTTCCAAAGCACATGGAACGTTTTCTTTTGTATGATGATAACGGAAGCCACATTTTTCCTGCACCCTTTTTGACTTTGTATTACCGCCCTTACCATGAACATATATAACAGCATTTTTCATTTAAATTTCCTTTACAACTTCTAATTTCCTATCACTACGAAATCGGGATAGGCTTATTTCAAGCTCTTTACGAATTCCATTATAATATTATTCACCATAGTAGGATTCCAAGTGTCTCCTCCACCGTTTCTGCAAGCAAATAATACGCATCAAGAAAAATCAGATTCCTCCCATACATCCAAAACAGAAGCTTAATATCTAAAAGTGGTAATTTTGTAGAAAACATTTCGTCGCCATGCGGAGGAACCGTCTCATAGTGAAAATCTATCTCACTACCATAGTACGCAACGGTCGCTCCTTCACAGTCGATATTTTAAGGAATGCCCTCCTCAGTTATTATAAACTCCATAGCGTCTCGTTATATTTCGTTTAGTACAGGCTCACCAGTTCTTTCCAAAACTTAAGGCTGCTCTCGGAATACTCACGCTCCATCAATTCTATAAACTCTTTTTCAGTATTTTTCCAAACAGCATACTGAGCAGTTCCCATCGTTCTAACAAATTCTTCAAAACCGGAAGCAATTGGCACTATCTCCTCATAACTCATGTCACTTGTTAATGCATATATCTCACCGGACTTACACTCTAGTAGAATAGTGTATGGGTCGCCGTTTGCAATAATTATTAGGTTCTTTTTGCGAAGAACGGGATACTCATCATAATCAAGATTGCGGTTAATCAGCCAGCTTAGGCTCGTCTCATCGCCATATCCAAACTGGTAGCTGAGAAAACCGAAATTCCCCCAATTGTAGCCTAAAATATAATCCGAAAATGCCGAATCTAAATACTCTATTCCAAGTTCGGATTTTAATTTCTCGATTTCGGACTGCGGAATTTCTTTTTTGCTAAGGACGATTCCGTCTGTTATTTCAGCATCAAGTCCATCTGTTTATTCCATTATCGAATATATTATTTCATCGATTGTTAATAGTTGCATCTGTGGTTCCTTCCTGTGCTTTTATGATCTTTTCCGTGTTCTCGCATTCCTATCGCCACGTTCATTAAAGGTGCAATACTCGTATTTATATCAGCGAATCTAGTATAGCGGATTACATAATTTCATTCATATTGGAGACTAGCGCCCTTTCATCATCATCCCCTCCGTAAAGGAAAAACGTAATTGTATCACCAATATGGTAACCGAAGTGCTGGTCGGGTTCGTTAAGTAGTGTACCAATGAAGTATTTGTGCTACTTTTCATATGTTTCTAGATTATATAATACAGCATTTGACACGGGCTTTTTATCGTTTTGTGTGTTATTGATTGCATTTGGGTTGTATTTTTTCTGTTTAATAAAAGATAATCTTATAGTTTGTTTAATCACTAAAGTATAAATACTAGTAAGTACATGTTGGCTCATTTAATATCTATTACTACGATATGTGTAAAATATTTTTAATACCACTATTCTTTTCAAATTTTAAAACATGATTAAGGCAGTTTAAATAAGCTTAAATCTAGGTTTCATATGCAGTTTTTGTGACTTATAATCCGTTGTCTTATATGACATTTATTTTACCATTATACACAAAGGAGATAAATACGTATGAATAACGACTATTTAAAACGCTTCGGCCAAAGGATCCGTGAGTTGCGCTTGGAAACAGGATTAAGTCAAGAGAAATTTGCGTTAACTATCGGAATGGATAGAACATACTTTTCATCTGTAGAATCTGGTAAAAGGAATATATCAATTTTGAACATAAAAAAGATAGCTGATGGTTTAGAAGTTCCCGTATATATACTGTTTGAAAACTTATAAAAGAAGAATTTTAACTAAAATAATATTCCTTAATAATTGCGCACGACAATCATCCTGGTTTAATTCAAATTTAGTAAGAAGTAAACGTAATAGTAGAGTCTAAAATTAGTTATAAGCTAATCTTCAAGGAATAACTACACGAGCAAGAATTAGAGTCGGAGTCAGGGTGCTGTAATAAATAGTTTCTTGATAAAGAGCCTAAAGATAGAGCCTGATAACCTGCTTTAAAATGAGCGGCTAAATGTAATTTTCCAAGCATAACCATCGCTATACAGCAACTTCCAAAATATGCTCTTTACAGCCTTGGACTGCTTGTAATCAGCCCAACTCTTTTCGAATTCAAGAGTGTATCTAATATATCCACTAAAAGTACGAAAACCTATCTTTATACATATATTACTAACTATCAAGATTGAAATCAGGTTGTGCCTCTCTACAATACGAAAGATGATTCTGCTATCGAATTTACATCTACTGAAATTAATGTGATTACTTTAACTAAATGCCTCGAAAAATGTCGATACGACTTCCTTATAAAGGTATCATATCAAGCTAAGAGCATAAAATGCGAATCAGTACAATATATTACGGAAGATATTAATTGCAAATAATGAATAAAAACGACTTAAGAGAGAATGCAGTAATCAGTGCGGCTTACATTGGCAAACTCGGCAAAGTGTAACATCATAACTTATACTCTTGTTAAAATATGTGAGACTATGGATTGTGGGTTGGAAGAAATAATGGAAACATTAAAGGATCAATATACTAAATTACAAATTATTCATTTAGAAAGGAACAATAAATTTGATAACATTTAGAATTCACGGCGATAATATTGTCGAATGTGAAAGAATTACCAATCTGATTATTAATACATCGAATCCAAGTAAAGTAGTTACATATCTACTTGCGCCATCAACAATAGCTATCGAACTACAAGCAACATATCTAGATATGCTGGTTGAATGGCAGTTCATTTTGCTACCTGGATTCAACAAAAATACTAAACGTAGATGGGAAGCTAATATCTTTGACACTCTTAAAGATGCCGGCAGCTATTTTGATGAAACCCCCGACGCTATTATCTCAAAAATCAATGATGATGGTACTGAATCTATTATTTTAGGAATTGAATTTTGTTCTGCTCTTCAAGCAGGAAATCAAGCATGGCAAAGAAGTGCTCGTGCGTTTTCAACTGGACGAGCTGGCTGTCCATATCTTTACATAGTAGATTTTGTAAAGTATGAATTAAATAATGAAACACGTGAAAGAAAAAATCTTCGTTTTCCTAATGCGGCCGTCCCTTATAGCTACTTAAACTATTCAAAAAACACTGGTAATTTTGTAGCTCAACTTTACACCAAATCAGAAGAATTTGATAAGACCAAAGACCCCTCTTTGACTGGATTTTCTGAAAATAATTTTTGCTCAGAAGACTTAGGTAATTATATTGTGAAACTATTATTAGGTATGAATACAACAAAAGAAGAAGCAAGTATTCTTCAAAAAAATATGAACGTTGTAAAATTCCTGGCAAATAAAGCTGATAGTGGTACTAACTTTACCGATAAAGAGTGGCAAGAAATATATAATCTTAAGGATGAAGATATCGTTGATTATGCTGTCAAGAAAAACCGATTCACTTTCCATAAGACTATTGCCGCAAAAAGTCATCATGGTCAATCTTCAAAAGTCGTAAATTTAGTAGATAGTATGAGTGTTGGATTAGCATCTCGTGATCTTCCTTTTGGTATTATTCCTGCAGCATCCCGTTCTGCTTTTGCAAAACAATTGTCTCGCCTTTATCCATCAACGCCTAGTAAAACTATTCAGGATATCGCTTCCAAGGAAAAGCACTTGGTAATTGCTATTTTCAAAGGATTTAAACCTCGTGGTGATGACAACCGACCTGATAGAGGCTTATTACCTTTAGCATCAATGCTATCTGCGTCAGATGTTGATGTACTAACATTTATATATGGCCCAATTATTGAAGCCAATCTGAAGTTGCTAGATACTAAACCTCAAAAACTAGCAGACAAAAATGGATTGTGGCGTTCTATCTTGGCACTAAGTAATTTCGTTTTGCTCGATGTACCAGTATTAGGTTCAAAAAAATATGATGCCGAGAGAATATATAATACTTCCGCATTAAAAGATTATTATAATAATCTTAGAAATGGTAAAGCAGTTCAAGCGAAATCTGCTTTTTCTAATGTTTCCGTCAACTTTGGAGAAGATGATGTAGATACTAGTATCCACTATTTATTTACACATATCCTTGGCGATTTTTGCTTTGAAGGAATGTGTAACCCGCCAGGAGGTGATTGGAGTGGTTTTTCTGTCTTAGATAACGAATGTGAGAACAGGTGGATATCTCTTCCAAGAGTAAGTGACGTAGTTAATGGAAAACGTCCAGACCACATTTTAGAATTATTTGGCATCTTTGATAAACCACTATTACTATCCGTTGAATCAAAAGAAAAATCCTCTGATTTAGAAACAGATGTCGGAACAAAACTTGTAACATACATTAAAAAAATCATGAGCTATATTCCTAGTGCTAAAAGAAATATTACAGTTTCAAATTCAGAATGGGAATGGGGTGACAAACAAGTTAATTTTAACAACTTTGAAACAATATCTGCAGCAGCATATTTAAAAAAATGTGCTGAAAATTCATCTAAAGTATTTACTAAGAACTGTGAAATTCTCTTTGTTATGGAACCTATCATGACAAGAAAAAAAATAGGATGGGAAATAGAAATCATCCCATCCTCTAATCGAAGTAAACTATTAAAAGAGTTTATTATTGAAAAGCATAAACTTTCTGGTGATAAGCAGTTTGTTTTGAAATAGACTTAATAATTCAGATAAAGAGATTCGAGAACCATCTTGGTCTCTTTATCTATCACCTTCTTAAATGTTGAACTCCCTGATGGAATAAAAACATGTCTTTTATATAACTCTTTTGGAATGTCGACCGTGAAGTCTTCATCTCCCCTTTTGCCATCAAAAGAAAGCATATATTTAATACCTCTTTCATTCAAATTAGATAAGTATTCCAAGAATTTACCAAAATCAATAGTTCCAAAATATCTCCCTTTTGTGTGAAAATATGGAGGATCTAAATATATAAGATCTCCCTGTTTTGCAGTTGCAGTTGTAATAGAATATTCATCCGCAAAAAAGATTGTATTCTTTATACATTTTGACCAATCTAGTATGATTTCTCTCAAACTTTCTGGTTTGATTCCAGGTCTTGAATGATGTAACGAATTGTTGAAATCTCCCTTATCATTAAATCGTATTAATCCATTTACACACGTTCTCGAAAGGAACATTAAATCATAAGGAGATTTATTCTTATTAAACTCATCTCTGATTGCATAATATGCTTTATATCCTTCTTCTTGCAATCTTTTCCATCTTATTTCATATTCATCAGCCAATTTATCTGGGTTGTTTTTTATTTCATTCCACAAATCTATTAATGGAACACAAATATCACCACATACACTTTTATCTGGATTTATTGAGTATAACATTGAACCACCTCCAATAAACGGTTCAAAATATGTGTCGAATGATTCTGGAAGATATTTTTTTACTGCTTCCGATTGTGTTCGTTTACTTCCGCTCCACTTAATTACTGGTTTCATAATCGTTCTTCATTCCTTTATAAGCCGAAAAATATTCATCTGTTCTCCTGATTCAACTTCAGTATGTAGAAGTCTCTCTTCAGCAATTTTGCAATATTCTTCTTCCATTTCAAATCCTATATAATGTCTTCCTGTCATTTTTGCTGCAACACATTCGCTACCAGCACCCGCAAAAGGCGTTAACATAACATCGCCTTTTTTTGAAGCAAGCTTAATCATTCTTTTCAAAATTTTAATTGGCTTTTGAGTAGGATGCTTTCCGTATTTTAGTTCGTCCTTCTGTTTATTGTTCGATAAATCCCATACTGTTCGCATCTGCTTCCCAGGCTTTTTCATTTCATCTCCCGGAAAATCTCCATCTTTTGAATATTGATAATCAAAATAATAATTTCGCTTCCCCCCCCCTGAATGGGTCCATAATAGGGTTTCATGACTTGCAGTCAATCTTCTTCCCGTCAAGTTCGGGAACGCATTTTTCTTATACCATATAACTTCATTAATGATTTCAACGCCTAATAATTGACATGTGACATTAATAATTCCGATGTTATGATATGTTCCGAAAATCCACATAGAACCTGTTGGCTTTAATATTCTTTTTGCTTCTGAAAGCCATAAAAGTGAGAAGTTAAAGTAATCACTAAATGGCATAGCATCCCAATTTTCATTAGTAATATTCCAATTACCACCCATTCCTAACAAAGATACACTGTTATCCCATTTCCAATCACCACTTTTAGAAAGATTGTAAGGGGGATCGGCAATAATTATATCAACACAATTATCTGGCATTGCTTTCATTCCTTCTATACAATCTATATTTGCAATGTAATCAAAATGGATATTGACTTCAATTACATCTTCTTTTTTCTTTTTTGCCATTGTAGGTCCTCCAATTAAATATAATAGTGTGCTCTAATTTTAGTTGGCTTTTAGTTTAATTCTATAAAAATGTTGATTTTAATTTTATACCTTAAATTGTCAAGTCAAGTGCAACAATGTTGAATAATAAATCTCATAAGGACTTAGATAGCTGAGCATTTTTAAATCGTCTGTTTAATTCATCCACTTTGCTTTGTATATATTCATCGTTGTACTTTGAAAGATCAATTCCCCTTGGAAAGTATTCGCGAATTAAGCTGTTAGTATTTTCGTTTGTTCCACGTTGCCAGGGCTGATGTGGCTGTGGAAAGTAAAATCGCACATTGTTTGATGCTACCGAGGTTTCTACATGCTTTGTGAATTCCTTCCCACGATTTGGAGTAATGGAGAATAATGGCTGCTCTTTGATTCATTTAATCATAACCTCACTTTCAAGATACAGTTTTCTTTTCAGCCTTCATACATAGAAGAAATCGACTTTTTCGATCTGCAAGTGTAACGAGACAAGGACCATTTTTCTTTCCGGCAACAGTATCACCTTCCCAATCCCCAATACGTTACCGACTATCTGCCTCGGCAGGTCGCTCTGATAGATTGTTGCTAATAACTATTTTGCCACGTTTTTCAGTGTGTTCCTTAGTATGACGAGTTTTCCCTCTATGTCTGAGTTTCCGTATTGCACCTTGATTACCATTCGATTTGCGTTCGGCTTTTGTGTCAAACATTCTTGCATAGATAGCTCTATAAATTGTCGAATAACTAATGTTGAAACTCGAATGTTCTAGTTTTAGTCTCTCTGAAATCTGTTCCGATGACCATTGATGCTTAAGAAACTTTTCTTGAATATATTTAAAAATCATTGGCTTCGAGAGTTTATGCTTAAGGACGGCAGTTCTTTCTGCGAACTTCGTATCAGCTTGAGCCGAAATGGGAGAATGCTTACTATTCATAGTATTACGAGATAACTCACGAGAGATTGTTGACTTATCTCTTTCAATGCTATTAGTAATATATGTAATTGTACAATTCTGTGAATGGAGAAGTCGTATCTTTTCACGTTTCTCTGGAGAAATCTGTTTGTAATGACTCATTATTCCTCCTGGCATTTGGATGTCTTAGCAAACACCATTTTGCCGGAAGTAATGAGTCATTATTTATTTGTTGCACTTAGATTGCAAATTCAAGACATTTAAATCAAAAACGTCTACCGTCCATCAATTGCACTTTTACCACTTTTTACACATTCATCTATTTCAGAGTGCTTGAATTTTCACTGTTTACCGACTCTATGAGCCGGTAACGATGAATCTTTTTTTATTCACCCTCTTAATGTAACTGTCTTTATTCCCAAATATTCTGCTGCTTCATCTATACTAATCCATTTATCATTGTACATAGGCTCCATATTAATCTCCTTCTATAAGCACATTAAAAACTATTATTTAGTATATATCACTTTAATTACATATATAATGCGTTTCATTATAATTGGTTATATTTAATTAATATTTAATGGATAATTGTAAAATGAACTTGAACAATTGAATGTAGAAAGACCCACGATAGATCTTTTGGTAGAATTGAATCACCACAAAACAAAATCTACCAACGGAGTCCAACATTGGTCATATCAATTCTACTACTATTAATACTAATCGGGAAAGAGGAAAACACTTGAATTTTGAAGATAGATGAAGCATCAAGGTGTTTCGCAAGCTGAAATATTCTATGCGCAGAATCGCCGATGAACTGAACTGTTCACCATCGACTATTATGTATGAGCTCATAAGAGGCACAGGCGAACGTAATAGAGCTCGTGGGCGCTTTCCTGAATACTCTACCATACGTGGTCAGAGCCGATACGAAGCCAATCGCTCATGTTGCCATAAGCATACTCGTGTTACAGCGGATAACCCTTTATTGTTTGGGCTCTCGGTATGATTCGCAACGAATAACGGTCTATTGATGCATGCGTAGGATATGCGCAGACACATAATCTGTTTCCTGACGAAGATATTATCTGTACAAAGACTTTCTACAACGTAGTTTGGAACGGAACCATATCACTTACGCCATTTGACCTTCCTGAAGCATTAAAGCGCAGATTCAAGAAGGCTAGAGTCCGTAAAAATAAGCGTATCTTCGGGCGTAGTATAGATGAACGGACTTATGTTGCTACATCGTGAGAAGAAATTGGTCACTGGGAAATCGACACAGTCGTCGAAAAGAAGTTCGGTAGCGAATCTGTAGTCCTTACCATCGTCGAAAAGGTCACAGACTTCTGTATAGCGATGAAGATTCCCGGTAAAGATCCTTTATCCGTTATGACGGCAATGGAAGTCCTGAGAGATGAATATGGAAAAATATTTTCCTCTGTATTCAAGACCATTACAGCTGATAACAGAACAGAATTCTCCGAGCTCAGCAACCTTGAAAAGTATGGGGTTCTTGTGTATTTTGCACATCATTATTCATCTTGGGAACTTGCTCAAAATGAAAGGCATAACCGCATTTTCAGACGCTTTGTACCTAAGGGAATATCTATTGATAGATATACTGCCAGGCAGATCCTCGAATATGCTGACAGCATGAACTCTCTTCCTCGTAAGATACTTGGGTATATAACACCGGAAGAACAGTTTGAAGCTTTTCTCGATCAATTGTATTCAGTTATCAAGGTTCAAAATGTTAGTTATTGTTCAATTTGCAATTTATGTTTACAGTAACTCTCTATTATTCTTTTATATGTGTCTTCGCTGAAATATAGCCGTGTAATATACAATCTATACCTTTTAAAAATTGGATCGTTTAAAAAAACTTTTTCCATTGCACGATATGGACTTATTTCATAATTATTGTTCTTTCTAAGAAAATCGATAAATGTACTTGCTCTTTTATTTATAAATAATTCAGGAGACACCATACCTATTATGAAATACTTCTCGTTTATAGTATCAAAATAATGAATCACAGGCGGATTAGCAGTAATAAAATTATATAATTTTATATTATTCAAAATGTATATCCCCTCTTTTAACAAATGGATAAGAAATATTTGTTAATAAAATTGGGACTACCTTTATATTCTTTATATTGCAATTTATATCTTTAAGCTTTGAATTGATGCTTTTTCTTACCATTTTCATCTTTGGTAAAAATATTTTTAAATTACGTTTAAATTTATCAATATAATAGTCTAGTTCCTGAATATTGCGACAATATCCTCGCACATTATCATGCTGGAATTGAGTTTTTGCACTCGAAGATAAACAACGTATTATCTATATGTAGTATAATATCTAATTCATAACTCTCGCCATTACTACTCGTTTTTGACATTATGGATAGCACTATGATTGTATTTTTAATAATAAATTATGTATGTAATCTTCAAATTTTTGAACCTTTTTTTCGATATTTCATTATTATTAGTACAAAGAACCATTAGACTTTTTTTAGTGGTTCGATCGTTTTTATTATTGATGGAATTAAAAATTATAAAAATTTTTTTGTATTCAATTAAAAAAATGATGAGAATAAGTCATTTTTGCTTTTTACCAAATACCAGATGATTAAAAAAATAGCATTTATTTCGCATGCACTAAATTTGTTTTTGTAATAAATCATTTTTTTAATTTCTCTATCTCTATTCTTAGTACGTTTTTTTCATTTATAGCTAATTTATAGAAGTAAGTGTAAATAAGAACCCATCTTTCCAGTTTTATGCCTAGGTATTCTTCATTTAAGTCATCACTATAAAAAGAATTCTTTTTAATTTTTTTCTCTAAAAGGAATTTGAATATTTGACTATCTCAGTTTCACTATCAGAATCTTTCAAAGTTTTAGCGCTATTTAAATTATAATATTCTAAAAATGATAATATTCTATCAGTAATTATTCCATAGTTTTTCACTAATATATAATTTATTAAATAATCTAGTATTTACTTTCACATCTCCGAACATCCAATTACCAATTATATCATTTACTATATTGAGCAACTGAATCAAAACTAGTATGTCATTTGCTTCTTTATCATCAACATTTTGATAGTAGTTCAACTTACTAATTATAGATTCATCTCTAAGCAATGTTCCAAGTCCTAAAATTATATTTTCGCTAGAAACTAGGTATTGTTGTTTCTCATCCACAGATGAAGTTTCATTTAATTTGTCTAAATTTATAGATATCTGATCATTACACCTTTCCACTAAATTTAAATATGAGCCCTTCATCAGTTTAAATTTTAATATATCATTTTTTATTTGTTCTCTTTTTTTATTTAGCCTATCACCCTCTTTTATATAGTCGTCTAAATTTTTTTATAACTATTACTTGAAAGATTATCTTTAACCCAACTTTTTTTATTATATGTCTAGTATCATTACTAAATAGTGTTTCATTTCTATCTGTAACAAAAAGCCAGAGTATTTCAAAACTCTTAGTATTTCTTCTTCATTTTTGTTTTTGTTAATATAATTCAAATAGTCTAAAGGATTATTTTTTTATATTCCTTTCAATTGAATTTATTCTCATATCATTGTATTTTTTTACTCATATAAGCCCCAATATTATTTTGACAACTTTTACCAATTCCAATGTCTTAAGTATTTTCAAAGCACAATTATTGATTTTGCAATATAGAAATTTTACATCTATACAATAAACTACACCTGCCCATTTTCATTTTATAAACTCAACCACGCTACAATCTCGACATAAAATTTCTAACAAGAGAAAGGCTGAGTCAATAATTTCTACATCACCACCTAGATTTCTTCTATTTCAAACCTTTTATATGGTTTTAAAGATTTATTTTGTCAATAGTCCTACCGTCTCAACATGTGTTGTCGCCACAAACATATCCACCGGTGTCGCCTCCACGAACTCGTAACCGAGTCCTCCAAGCACCTTGATATCGCGAGCCAGTGTTCCTGGGTCGCAGGACACGTACACTATCTTGTCCACGTCACAGCTTGCGACTGCTCGGAGAAGTGCCTCATCACAGCCTGCGCGCGGAGGGTCGAGGATGGCAATCTTTGGGGCATTTTCATCTATGTAGTCGACGAAAGCTTATCTTCCTTGTCGAGGAGTCTCGGCATCACCTGTTCGGCGCGGCCTGTGTAGTAGCGCGCATTTACAATTCCGTTGATTACGGCGTTGCGGTTTGCGTCGATAACGGCGTTCTTTACAGACTCGATTCCGATAATCATGCCAGCATCGGCCGCCATGCTGAGCCCGATGGTTCCGATGCCGCAGTAGAGGTCGAAGACGGTTTCGCCGCCCTTGAGACAGGCGTATTCCCTGACCTTGGCGTAGAGCCTGCTCATCTGCTTCGTGTTGACCTGGTAGAATGCCGGTGCGGAAATCTCGAATTTCATGCCGTCATCTGTGATGTCGGTGATTGTGTTTGAGCCAGCCACCACCTCGTAAGCGGCTGCGGGTTCGCGGAGGTCTTTTGCCTTGTTCACTTCGATAACCACGCTCTGTAGGAAGTACGGCTCCTCATCGGTCGAAACTGCGTCGATTGCGTCGCTGATGGTGTAGATGACCTTCTCGGCGTGTGACAGCTGCTTGGATGTGCCTGTAAATATGAGCATCATCTCGCCCGTGCCCTCACATACCTTGATAGTAAATCCCCTTAAAAATCCTTTGCCGTGCCTCGCATCGTATACGGTTAGTAGCTTGTCTTTCAGGATTTTGCGGACTGCATTGGCTGCTGCCATAGTTGCACGTTTCTGGAGGAGGCAGTCGGTGCAGTCGACTATTTTGTTGCTACCGCGCTTGTTGAAGCCGACGAGCGGGCCAGCGCTCGTCATCGCTACTGCGAATTCAGCCTTGTTGCGGTATCTGAGCATCGATTCAGATGACTCGATGTCAGCACCGCCAGCACTCTCAATCTGCTCAGGTTTCCCAGTCTCCTCAAACTCCTCAGTTTCCTCGCTCTTCTCAGGTCGCCCGATCTGCCCAGCCTGCCCTCCGTCGGCTCCGATTCTATCTGCGGCGCCCAGAACTTCCCTGACAGTTGGCTCCTCAAGGGCGCCTATACGCTCGAGCTTAGTGATTATGTTTTTGCGTTTGATGCGGAGCTGCTCCTCATAGCTAAGCTCGAGCATCGAGCAGCCGCCGCAGTCCTTATAGTATGGGCACGGCGGCTGTACTCTGGCTGCAGAAGCCTCAAGAAGCGTGATTGTCTCTGCAAATGCGTAGCGCTTCTTGAGCCTCGTGATACGGGCACTAACCTTATCACCTGGAACGGCGCCCGCCACAAAAATAGCAAGGCCAGACAACCTGCCCAGTCCCTTGCCATCATCAGTCATATCTGTAATTTCGAGCTCTACGATCTGCCCTTCATTAACTACAAGAGTAGCAGTCTTATCAATATTATCGCTCATTTTCACCTCGGAATTATTTTATAATTTTATCTTTGCTTGGTATTGATTTTAAAGATTTGGCTTGAAAATTCCAAGCCAAATTTTTATAAAATGATTTGCTTCTAGTCCTTTTATTTGGATAATCCATCCCTAAATTTTTATGAAATGACTTGCTTCCAGACTTCAAACCTACTAGAAGCTTGTCCTAAAAAGACCTTTTATTAAGGGGTTGTATTCAGCTATCACACATGCTAATATCCCACCTTCATTATCTGCAGACCTTGATTTCTCAAATCCCAACTGCTAAAATCCACCAATTATATATGAGTTAGGACTTGATTTATTCTTCCAACCGATAAAATCTTTCAAATTTTCAGATATTACGCTCTCGATTCGCAATCTCCCACCTTCACAGTCCGCAATTATGACATTTGCAACTTCTTAAACCCAACATTAACCACATTCAGCAAACCAAGTCATTTATATTATTAAGTCTTACCTCTCCAGCCCCTCCGCTATCTCCTTCAGCTTAGCGAAGCGCTTGCTCACACCCGGTTTCTTGATTGGCGGGCTCAGAGCCTCGCCTATCTCCGATAGGCTGGCACCTGGGAGCTCAAGCCTGAGCTCTGCAGTATCGCGAAGTACAGGTTCGAGGTTTTCGAGGCCGAGCCTCTCCTTGATGATTTCTATATGGCGGATCTGCTGTTCGGCGGCGGTCAGGGTTCGGTCTACATTTGCGTTGTCACAGTTCGAGATCCTGTTTACTTCGCGCCTGAGCCCTCTGCCGATTCTGATATTCTCGAATTCAAGCATTGCCTCATTAGCACCCATGATTCCAAGCATATCGCTGATGTATTCAGCGCGCTTCATGTATACTATATGCTCCTCTCCGCGCTCGATTAGACCAGCTGACAAGTCGACGAAGCTACCGATCAGCTTCCTTAGGTCATGTGCGACATGCTCGCTATTAAGCACGAATTCCAGATGATAGCTCTTCTTGGGGTCGGACATGGTGCCGACACCGAGAAATAGCCCTCTCAGATATGCCTTCTTGCAGCATTTGCTCCTGACAATTGGCTGATATATGCCGTCACTAAGAAACTCATCACCTTCTCGGATGAGCATCATGCCAGTCTCGCGTAGTATCTGTGAGCTCTTCTCATCTGGCCTGATTACCAGAGAGTATCTGTATCTATAGTTACCTCGTGATTTCCCAGGCATCTGTGAATTTCCGACTTCGATACCAGCGTTGCTGCCGAAGTATTCCTTGATCAAGGTCTTATAGTGCCTTGCAATCGCTGGATTCTCTGTCGATGCTACTATTGTAAATTTTCCGCCGCCAGCAAGTCTGAGGCTGCCTGCAACTCTCAGAAATCCCGTGATTTCCGCAAGCATGCAGCATTTCTTGCTCGGCATGACGCGCGCTAGTTCGCCCTTAGTCTGTGATGAGAAAGACATCTTCTGTATGACTCCCTTCAAGTTATAATTTGTATCGCTTGATTAACGCATAAGGACTAGCGCTTATTTTAGCTGTCTACCGCTTATTTATAGACTTTTATAGATATCTTTTGCTTATTTGTAGCTATCTAATGCTATATGATGCTTGTTTGCTATCTTTCGCTTATCTATAGTCTATCTATTTCTTGCTAATTCCCTTTGCGATGAAATCAAGGTCTCTATGTGTCACCGTCACTCTGTATCCATCCTCGTGGAAGAGCTCAGCCATCTTGTTGGCGATTGCCACTGATCTGTGGTGACCGCCGGTGCATCCAAATGCTATATTGAGATGATATTTGCCCTCGTGGATGTAACCAGGAATCAGATCCTTGAGCAGTGCGTGGTACTTGTCTACGAATTCATTCGCTAGGTCTGACTTGAACACGTAGTTTACAATCTTCTTGTTGTTGCCGGTGAGCTTCTTGAGACTCTTCACGTAGTATGGATTAGGGATGAACCTGACATCCACCATGATGTCTGATTCACTTGGAATTCCATGCTTAAAGCCAAACGAAGTCACGTTTACGCTAAACTGATTTCCTTCCTTACCGAGGAATATTCTCCTCATCGCTAGATTGAAATCAGCAACCTTCATGGTGCTGGTATCGATGATGAAATCTGCTTTCTTGCGCACACTCTCAAGCCTTGCACGCTCCTCTTCGATTACCGCCTGTGTAACCTTTCCACTTGCAAGCGGATGGTGCCTTCTCGTCTCGTTAAATCTCCTGACTAGCGTTGGCGTCGAAGCATCCACGAAGAATACCTCGCTCTCAATCTCCTCACTACTCTTGAGCTGGTCGATTACCTCGACTAAGTCAGAGAAAAACTCACCGCCACGGACATCGGCAACGAACGCAATCTTGTCCATGCCATTCGTCATCGAAAGTTCCACGAAATTCATTACCAGCTTAGGTGGCATATTATCTATACAGTAGTATCCCTGATCCTCCAGCCAATCTGCGGCCTTCGTCTTGCCTGCACCTGACATACCTGTGACTATGACAATCTTCATCTCTTACCTCTTCTCAATATTGATGATTCTCTCTAGGTCAAGCCCCGCTTCCAGTGCTCTCTCTACGCCAGCAATATAATTACCAACTTTATCCGGCACATGCGCATCGCTGCTTATGGCAAATTTCACATCGTAATTCGCCGCTATTTCGATTTCTTCCTTAGTTAGGTGTGTATGGCGTGTGCTGATTTCCATAAGTGTGTTCGTCTCTTCGCACGCCTTGCAGAGCTCCTTCATGTCGAACGGGCCCTTGTCACCAGGGTGAGTTAGGAGAAATATATCGTTCTCATACAGCGCCCTTAGAGCCATCTCTGTGTTCTTGTTTCTGAGCTGCTCTCTGCTTCCAGACGGCAGTCCTGCGTGCCAGCATATGTAATTAGCTGTCATATAGCCATGCGGAAGTCCGTAGTGGTATCCAGCGTTGACGATATCGAATTTACCTAGATTCTCCTTCTTGATATCTAGTCCATTAGGAGTATTGATGATATTAGCTTCTACTCCGAGCAGGACTTTGACATTTGGAAACTCTCTCATAGCCTCTTCGATATCCGCTCTCATAGCTGCCAGCTTACCCATCTTGAGCCCGTAGAACTTGTGTCCCGGTCCGTGATCTGTTATCGCCAGCTCGCTCAGTCCCTTAGCTGAGGCTGCAGCGACATTTTCAAGAACAGTTCCCTTGCCGTGTGCATACCCCCTACCGTGCGAATACCTCGTGTGAGTATGGTGGTCCGCCGTCAATTTATATAGCTTCTTAATGTTATTTTCCATCAGCTTATCGCTTCCTTTTTCCCAATATTTAAGTATTTTTTTGTAATTTAAGTCATTAATAATCGCTATTACCAAAACAAGAATTATTCTAAAACTAATTGCGCGTCATTAAAAAGCTCTATTAAAGACTATTATCTTTTTTTCTATTTTCAGATGATTATATTCAACTGTCCTCCTTAAGTCTAAATCATATAGCAGTTTTAAATCTTTGTGAATATTCTTGTATATATCAGATTTGAAATCTATTTTTGAAGTCTCCAAAGCTCTTATACCCCTGTATGCTTCTTTTCTGATTTTCTTGCATATATTAGAAAATCCTCTTTTTCTCTATTGCTTTATTTAGACCTTTTAGTTTCTTTAATATTTCATAAATTGATTTCTGTAATTGCATTCGCGATTCAAAATCAATTAAGCAAAAAGCATAATTCATCATTTAAGTAATATAATACGCTTATAATCTCCTTATACTCTTCTTCATTATAACTTATATCAAATTCCCCCCTATGTGCGTATCTATGTCTTGCTTCTATTAGGTTGTCAAATGTTTTTACACAATCATCGTATTTAAATTTTTTTATAAATAATTCTAAATTATCCGATCGAGGAGTGTATGATTTCACAGCCTTCTCAATTTCCTTAATCTTTGTACCCGGAACAAAGCTTTTTTGAGGTAGTTTTTTCTCAATAAATTTTTGTATTACATCCGTATTGTCTGCTCCTAAAATAGAGTAAATATACGTCTTAACCAAATTTTCCGCAAAGGTATATATCTCTATTATGCTTGATGGTCTATATAATTTATAAGCATATTCTATTATTTTAAAATCAAGATTAATTTTTGCAGAAAACGCTCTATGTGCTTTACGATTATCTGATAAGCTACCTTCTATTTCAAAAAGCATTTTCTATATGTTTTTGTATATCATCAAGTTCACTATGAAAAAGACTCTACATCAAACTCTGAGAATTTACCTTTCACTTTATTCTCCTCTAATTATATCTTTGCATATTGAAAATCTTTTCTTCATCGATTCAATGGTTCCTGTACTGTAAGAAAACGGATTATTTTTTTTACCAGAAATTGAATCATTATAAATTATTTTCATAATTTCTTTATATCTATGTTCTTCAATTTTATATCCACTATTTTTGTTCTTTTGTTCTACAACGGCTCCAACTAGCGATTCTAAGATACTTGTGTTCATAAGCCCTTCGTATTCATCCTCTGAATTAACACGTCTAAAAATATTGTTATAACCAAACTTAGCAACTAGTTCTTTTACTGCTTCAAAAATATATTCTACTACTTTATCATCAAGTATCTCTTCCTTGTTTTTTTCACAATACTCATTTAGAATGTTCTCCAAACCATTTTGAGATGGTATAAATCTATCATTTGCAACCTCTGAGATTGTCAAAATTCGTAAAAAAGCTTCAACATTGAGATCTTTTTTTAATTGGCTAGTAGAAAACAATTTTATGAATTCTGGATTATTTGCTTCCTTATATAGCCCTCCTATGAATGTTCCATAAGCTAAAGCTTTTCGTATTTGCATACTACTAAGTTTTTCAGACCCTGTATTTATTCTCTCAAATATAAGATACTTAGACGTATAATTATCTGGATTTAGCTGTTTAAACTCAATTAGCGGAATAGTGCTCCTTTTTATAATACGTTTTTGATCATCATTTAAATCATCAAATGCCTTTCCTCTAATTGAAGGTATGACTAGATTTTTTGATAACTTAGACTTTATATGTTTTTTACCAATCTTATCACCTGCCCATGGCTTGCCTTTTACATAGTTAAACAATGTATTTAACCTTTGATACCCATCAATTATTTCGTATACATTGTTATCTACTTCTAATAAAAAAAGTGGGGGGATTGGTAATCCCATTACAATTGATTCGATTAATCTTGAACTTCTATATGAGTCCCACACTAGTGGTCTTTGCATGTCTGGAACTTTAATTTCTTCATTATCGTACATATCTATTAATTCGCCAAAAGATCGATTACTTACCCAATGTTTAATAACAAATTTTGAATTGTCATCTTTTTTTAAGTTTTCATCATAAAAATCATCAGCTGAATCAAATATATTCCTTATTTGTTCTTCAGTCTCATAATTTACTTTTATATTCTTAGAATTCAACTTAGATAAAAGTTCATCCTCATTTACTGCTTCAATTTCAAAATCATTATTAGTGATTGGTACTGTATCTATTTGTATAAGTTCACCATTCTCTTCATAATAATATATTTTCATAGATTTCATATTTACTCCTATTAAACAACCAAAGGTATTTACAAATAATTTATAAAGCAATTAAACCAATACATCTATTTAATCATCACTAGTATCAATCTCAACAGTGTGATTTGGATTTACAGATTTACATGGATTCATAAATTGACATTCTATTCCGCATCGATAATTCTCACCTCAGGCTCGAGCTTAATCCCCGAATTCTGCTCGACTTCCTGAGCCACTATATTGATAAGTTCTCTCACGTCCTTAGAGGTAGCGCCCCCTATATTGATAACGAATCCCGAATGCTTCTCAGATACCTGCGCACCTCCGACTGTCCTGCCCTTTAGTCCAGCCTCCTCGATTAGAGCTGCCGCATATCCGCCTACAGGTCTCTTGAATGTACTGCCTGCACTTGGGAAGTTCACCGGCTGCTTCGTTCTGCGCTTCTCAGCTAGCTCGTTCATTCTCTCTGTGATAGCTTCTTTATCATCCCTCTGCAATCTGACCCTTGCATAAATTGCAATATCATCATTATGCTGCAGTACACTATCCCTATATGAGAACTCCATCTCTTCTCCAGACAGTTCATATACCGAGCTTCCGTCAGATTTCATTAGAGTTACGCTTACGACTACGTCCTTCATCTCTCCGCCGTATGCGCCAGCATTCATGAAAAGTGCTCCGCCAAATGTTCCCGGGATTCCCGATGCGAACTCGAGTCCCGCTAGGCTGTTATCTCTCGCAAAGTTAGCTGTGCTAGATAGCATGCGAGCTGCCCCGACTCTTATTTCATTATCTTCAGCTTCGAGCAACTCTATATTTTCAAAGCTTCCCCCGAGCTTTACTATTACTCCACGGTATCCTTCATCTGCAAAGAGCAGATCGGATCCATTTCCTATTAACATATATCTCACATCTTCACTATGAAGTAAGCTTAGGATGTTGCTGAGCTCCTCTTCATTACAGACGGTCACAACTACATCAGCTGGACCCCCGATGCGAAACGACGTGTGTTTGCTCATAGGCTCAGATACTCTGACCTGAGCTGCAGGAACGATTTCGTTAATTTTATTTATTAGCTTTGTGTTTGGCATATTCATCTCCAAATAATTCTCTCTCTTCTATCCCGAACTTGGCGTAATCCGTGTACGACCTGATATCGACCTCCTTGCTTCGCTTTCTAAGCTTGTTGTTAGTTAGCTTGCCTGCATATCTGTAGAAGACTGCAAATACCGGAACTCCCAGCGCCATGCCAAGGAATCCGAATAGTCCTCCTCCGATAAGTACAGCGATAAGAACCCAGAAGCTGCTTATTCCAATAGCGCTGCCGACAATCTTAGGCCCGATTACATTACCATCAATCTGCTGAATCACCAGAATCATGATTATAAAGTAGCCTGCCTTCACAGGGTCTTCTAGCATGAGTAGACATATCGATGGAATTGCACCTAGGAATGGTCCGAAGAACGGAATTACGTTAGTTACACCGACAATTACCGCAATTAGTAGGGCAAGTGGCATATTGAAAACAAGCATGCAAATATAGGTGAGAATTCCGATTATTATAGCATCAAGAATTCTTCCTACTATGAATCCGATAAATGTCTCGTTTATGATCTTTGAAAACTCATAGAGGTTTCTCGACTTCTGCTCGGAGCATGTCGCTGCAACGATTTTACGAGTATTTGCAAATATTGTCTCTTTATAATTTAGCAGATAGATTGAGATGAGTATTCCGACGAAGAGATTTGCACTGCCGCGCACGACGCTGATGATCTGGGCCGAAACTACATTGGCTAGATTCTGGAAGTTATCCTTAAGGAGGTTGTCTCTTATCCAGTCGATAATTTCGCTAGTTCCTGCGTTTGCAGCTTCGTTTATCCACTTAACAATCTGTGGAAAGTTCTGCAGGTGGTGCTCCGACCATGACGAGAAGTATGCAAGTCTCTGTGGCATAGTATTCATGAGGTTAACTATGCTCATGACAATCTGTGGCACCACAAAATATCCGATAAGTGCAAAGAACGCTACGATTATCAGTATAGAAATTGCACTCGCACTAATCTTGGCAATTGCGAGATTCCTCTTCATGCGAGTAGTAGCATCCTCCTGAGGCATGTTTCGTCCGCCAGCAAACTTCATGCAAACTGGCCCTTTGCAGTCCTCCGAAGAGCGATTGCTGCTATCCCTAAGCTTCGTATAAATAGCCTTAACCAGTTTATTGTATATAGGGCATAGTAGGAACGCTATGAACACACCGATATACACCGGCATAAGTGTCTTATTAATAGTCGCTAGCCGTCGGTAAACTTCGTCTTATTAAGCACATTTGACAGCATAATAAGCACGGAGCCACTGATGATAAAAGCGAGCGACGCTTTGATATATGGACTTTTTACAAATTTTCTTAGCAAAATTACACCTCTCTATCTGCACACACTCATACATAATTATATTACTATAAAATGCGTGTCTTTTGTGGCTATCTTTGTGAAAATACACGGGAATTCACCATATACTTTAGACTGTCGATATTTCAGATTTCTATTTGAAGAACTTCGTCCACACTGCTATGATAATAATGTATATTTTATTTTGATTTTTAGTCTGGAGGTGTCACAAGATGAGACTAGACGCAGCAGGTAAGGCATGCCCTATTCCTGTAATTATGGCAAAAAAAGAATTAGACAATGGTACACAGGGACTCGAAATTATCGTCGATGGTCAGACACAGATCGATAACCTAGAGAGACTCGCTAACGCATACGGCAGACCTATTAGCTCAGCTCCAGAGGGAGATAAGTTCCTCGTAAGCTTCGCTGATGGAGATGGAAAGGTTCCTGAGAGTGCACGCAGCTTCTCAGCTGATAGCTACGCAGTATTTTTCAATAAGGCTTCCGTTGGAACTGGAGATGCAGAGCTCGGACTCAACCTCGCTAAGATGGCTATATTCACTCTATCTGAAGGAGAAAATGTACCTTCTTACATCCTATTCATGAACGAAGGTGTTAAGCTAACCACTGGCATCGAAGAGCAGATTGTCGACAATCTAAATACTCTAATCGAGAAGGGAACTAAGGTTCTCGTATGCGGAACTTGCCTCAACTTCTACGGAGTTAAGGACGACTGCAAGGTTGGAACTGTGAGCAACATGTTCGATATCCTCGGAGCTATGCAGGAAGTATCCAAGGTTATCACTCTATAAGGGTGGAGCAGATATTTTATGACTGAAGAGTATTATCTATACACATTCGAGTCGACTCACGGCGCTATAGCTACTGAAAAGCTTCTAAAGCCTCTCGGCTGCACCATCATGCCCGTTCCTCGTCATATCTCGACGAGCTGCGGTATATCGGTGAGAGTTGATGTAGATAAGTTCGGTAGCTCCAAGGAAATTTTCCTCGGTAGCACCGACCTGTCACCTGATGAATACCACGTGTACCACATCACTAACGATAAAGCGGACAAGGAACACGGCTTCAAATTTGAGCAGGTTGTGCTGTAGGATACGCCGTAGATTGAACTGGGATTAAAGAGAATTAAGAGATTAAGCGAGACATAACGCTAACAAAGTAAAAGCGAGGTAAGGTTAACCCTTACCTCGCTTTTGTCTTTCTAATAATTATGTGGGTATTTTTGAGAAAGGAATTCCTATGCCCTTCTAGACTTTCTTCTGATGATGATCACCATCAGCGCTAGAATCGATGATAGCAGTACGACTCCATACACTAGTGGATACATAGTATCTCCAGTCTTAGGCCCATGCTTCTTAACTACCTTAGGAGCTGGATCATTGACCCTAGTGTTGGTTATCACCATTCCATCATCCATGTTGCCAGAGTACTCTACATTGTACTTCTGAACCTCATCCTCAGTGACAGTGTATTTGATTTCCTTGCCGTTCTTATTGACTGGCAGATTTTCAAAATCAACTGACCACTTTCCATCTGAGTCAGAGCTAACCGTCTTGGCATCTACCTCATTTCCATCCGCCTTTAGACGAACTGTAATCGAGGCTGGACGGTTAGCTACGGTGTCATTTTTCCAATTCTTAGTCACCTTGACTGTTCTGGTGTATGGTACGTGCTTATTAGTGAAATCATAACCGTTTTGATCCGCTGTGTACTTCTCTACTGGCACTTCCTTAACGGTGTAGTTTATCACTGCAGCATCCTCGTCGTATGTGTCGAGTCCGCTGAACTCGTAATGCCAGTGGTTTGCTTTTGTAGCCTTTGTAGTCTTGCCTGTATCAACACCATTCGCAAACAGCTTAAAGGTCACTTCGCTAGGCCTTACTCCGTCCTGATCATCAGCGTCATCCCAGTGCTTGTCACCGGACATTGAACGCTCTACGTTGTTGAACGTATTTATAATCTTATTGCCATCATAGTGCACGGTAAAGTGCCTGTTGTTGATGTCAAGAGTTGCACCTTCCGCAAGCGGGTTCCCGTCAGCATCTAGCTCTTTGAAGGTATAGACATTTTTTGCCCCTGTCACCGTATCCGAATCGAGGAGTCCTGCAAATGTCGCCTTGAAATTGTTGCTGCTCGACAGAGTAGCTGTTCTATTTGTAGCAGTTCCGTTTTTATACAGCTTCACCACTACCGAATGTGTATCCTTGTAATTCTGCGATACACCGCTCCACTGCTTCGTTACCGTAACACTGCGAGTTGCCGGAATCATAGGTGTCCACGGCATGGATTTTTTATTAGTGATGGTGTATCCACGAGTCACATCACTAGTCGTAGTCGCAGTGTACCTATAAGCGCCATAATCAATCTTAGACTGCGCGTTAAGACCATGCTCCTGAACTGTATATGTGTAGTTATGACCTGTTGCGATATCGAACGACACTAGGTTGCTGAACGTATAAGTCCAGTTATCAGCAGCCTTAACATCCTTGGTATCTATGACTACGCCGTCGCGAAGCAAATCAACCTTGACGCTGTTAACAGGTGCTGTATCTGTTGCCCCTGTGTGGTCTGTCCACTTTTTAGTGACTTTAACATTCTTATATGGCACAAATCTCCAGTTTCCATACACAGTCTCGTTCTTGCGAACATTGACCGAGCTAATAGTGGTCGTATCGGAAGCTGATTTCTTCCAGCCTTCGAATTTCCATTCACCCTGTACGCCTGCACTTGTAGCATGCGTGCTCGATGATAGTGGAGCAGCTAATGTCTGGTTGTGGTCATATTCAATGCCTATTACTGTAGCTGGCACTGCATTATCAGTTGGCAGACCGTAAGTAGGATCACCTGTCACTACGTAATTTAAATCGTACTGACGGATAGCCTTGTGATAGGTAGTCTCACTCTTTACATTCATCGATACGCCGTCAGCGCTTGTAATCTTAGCCGTATTTTTGAACACAGTGGTCTTAACTGTCTTATCCGTTAGCTTGGTTGGGATAGTTATCGACATATCACTGTCTTTTGGCAGAGTTACGTTGAACTTCAGCTTCTGTCCATCTGTTGTGAGTCCAACACCAGTCGCATCTCTGAGAAGCACATTATTGAACCCTAACTCAGTTGAGTTGATGCGGATATTGTCTTTATCAACTGTCAGTCCATCAGGTATAACATCCTCAACGTTTATATCTCTGGTTGCTAGTAGATCATTCTTGTTCTTAATCTTGAGAGTATACGTGATAGGCGTATCCTTTTCATTGGTAATCTCAGTTGGCACAGCCTCTGTACCAGTAGCTGGGTTCGACTCCTTATGTAGCTCTAATTCAGGATTATGAAGTGTAATCTCCGAGTGAGCCTTGTACTTTAATAGCCTGTCGCTTGGTCCTGCCGAGTCACCAGCAAAGTTACGCGCATTGGCTACTGTTTCATTTACCGCCTTCTTGCCTGCAAGATTTTTATCCTGTGGCGCGTTCATATATACATAGAAGCTGAGGCTATTACCCTGGTCTAGTATAAAATCATTGCCCTTATTCGTCTTGCGGACATCTACGGCTATCGCCTTTATATCCTTCTTATTGGCAGGCATAGTTGTAGACCAGATGGAGTGATCATCTACGTCAAATGTGCTTGGCACCGTTGTCGCATAGTACACGACTGGCTTTGCATACTCACCTTGGCGGCCGTAAGCAGATCTATTAGACATAGAACGAACATCTACTCTGTCCAGTGTTCCCTTCCATTCTGTAGGAGCATTCTCGCCTCCATTATCGAGCACATCGTAGAACACGAGTTTATCAGTTCTCGTATAGTTGGAAGATGTGTATGCCAATCTGTAGCTGTACTGGTTGCCGATAAATGCATCTGTCTTGCTGCCATACGCATTGTCGATAGTGTTAGCAACTTCCTTGGTCAATCCTGATTGTGTAACCGTTACAGGGTTAAATTGAACTGTGTCACCAATAAAGCGCCAGTATTTATAATCACCATTTACCAGACTGTTGAACTTATCCTTCTCTGTAAGTCTGTTGAATTTATTAGTAATGTCGCTTTCTTTAGGTAACACATAATCGTTGCCGTCAGTATCTACCTTTAAAGCAGATGTGAGTGTGACACTATTACCTCTATCAACTATGTTGCTGTATGGATTATCTAGCGTATAGTTTAAATTTATGAAGTAGTTATGATTGTTAAAATTCCTAACATCTGTAACTCTAGGTGGTAGCTCATAATCCACCTTCATCATGGTTTGACCTGAGCCTTCCCAGTCTTCGATCATCTCAACATTGAAATCACTACCTTGAGAGATAGGGCGCTCCGAGTATCCAGGTCCCGCTGTCATTTGCACGCTTGACTTCTGCACGCTCGTACCTAGTGGCAGCAGCGTGTAAATCGTACCCTTCTTGTACACGTACTTATTTAGATAGTCCCTATCGGGTAGCCCTGAGTCATTAAGGGATGAAATCTGATAATATTGAGCGGTTATCCTATTGGACTGCACGCCCTTTACCGGATCATCTACGATATCCTGTGGATAGTAAAGGAACCTCTCTCCGAAGCTTGGTGTTATAGAGGTCATAGCTACAGACTGTATCTTTAGTGGATTGCCTTCTGTATTGGTGGTCACCTCCGCCTGTCCACTCTCGGAGTAATTCACCTTTGCACTAGAGGATATGTATGAATACCCGTACTGGTCCTTATCCGCCTGCAATATGCTCTTCATGTTCGCCGTCGGATGAACTTCAACGACCGTGTCTGCTTTGAAGTTGTAATTGTAGTACTCACTTGTGTACTTGTACTTCAGCCCGCTCGTATTAGCTGGCAGAGGTATCTCCTTGCCCTTAGCATTATCAACAACGGTATCACCATCATCAGATGTGAACTTGTAATTGCCTGTGCTGTCAAAGGTTATCTTGCCGTATCTGGTGTAAGAGTTCTCACCAGACTTCCTAGTCCATATCTCTATCGGATGTGATCTAGACTGTGTAACATCTTCGTTGTTATCTGTCGTCCAACCTCCAATTTGCGACTTCATTCCATTATGAGAAGTTAGCGTTATCGCCACACTCTTGTAGGTCGCATCTTCATCCTGAAGCTTAGTCATATCCGGTATATTGCTGCTGAAACTACTATTTGGTCTAAGCCTATTTGCCTTAGATGAGCTGTATAGAGAGCCTTCTTCAATCTCGGCAGTATACGGCTTAACGGTATACTCCCCAGTAGTATTGTTATATATCGGTTCGGTTCGAGGACTTCCCTCGACCTCGGTCTCAAAGGTCTTATACTGCTCACGGTTACGAAGTTCTCTAGTTTCCCCATTCAAAACGAAATCTAACGTACCTGTCATATTTGATCCGCCATAAGAGTGGTCATTGTAATCATACTTCCAGATGTTATTAGCACCAGCATAATTTCTTACTTTAACCGTTGCAGTCGCTGTATCTGTCTCAGTCATAACTTTGCCGTTTGCAAGCTTTGTCTTGACCGTAACCTTATTGCTAACTGGTATACCGGTAGCAGAGAGGTCTACCCCCCGGTTCTTAGCATCTTCGAGCATAGTCATAGGATAACGCTTCAGCATTACCATCCTGTCGCTATCCCAGTCTGTGTAAGTCCATCCCTGCAATGTATGCAGCATAAAACCAGGTGTGTATTCTTTAAACATTCCCGGCTGATTAAGCCTGCTCTGCCATCCGCTGGCAGCAATATCTGGATATGATGTAACAGTGTATCGGTCTATATCAAATGCACTCAGAAATCCACGCTTGTCGTAAGGTGGCACATAATAGCTGTTTCGCTTAGTCGCTCCAACCAGCTCTCCATCGCTGTTATCCTGTACGACTTCATAGTCAAAAGGAACGGTATCGGTCCTGCCACGCTTCATGTCTGCGTACCACACTACGTAGAAGTAATCCTTGGCATCGCTAGGAGCTGGACCCCATGTGTTCTGCCAGTTCATGTATACGCCATCAGCCTTTGATAGATTATCCTTCTTTAGATTTAATGATACCGGCTTCGTCTTGTTCTGTATCTCCGCCGTCAGTGAACGATTAGTAGTCACATCAGGAGTACCGTCGCCATCAGTATCTATCTCAAGCTTAAAGTCAAGATTCCTGCGCTGTACGCCGTCACTATCAACTTTGATGTATGAAGGTCTGAACTGAAATGCCTGCTCAAAGTGAAGCTTAGCACCGCCTGCAACCTCTTTGAAGTTGGTCACTGTATATGTGCCGTCGCCGTTATCAACGTAGTTAAAGTCACTCACTGCAGATGTCGCAGGAGCCTTAGGAATCTGCCAAGAGACGGTATTCCTAGGGGTACCGCCGTCTACTCTATTTACCGCATACTTATCAGTCCATGAATCAAACAGGTAGTTCGGCATGGTTATCTTGATAGAGCCTGCCGGAAGTTTAGTATTAGCGTCGCTGTTGATAGCTAAAGAATACCCTACAGTTCCAACCTTAAGGTTGTCGTTAGTAGGTGTCATAATAAGCTTCTTATGACCTGGGTCTGTGGCATCATCGTAGTGATAGTCGACTACCCCAGATGATACGCCGTTCGCCCAGTCTACATTGAAATTGTAGTCAAGAGGCTGAGATGAGCCTGATCTAGTAGCTGTCGTCCCTGACGGAGAGCCACTATCAGCCCATACAAAAAGTGAATTAAATCCTGCACTCACTACCATGAAGATAGAGAGCACAATGCTCCAAATGCGTTTTTTATTCATGTATCTTTGCTCCTTTTACATTACGAATACATCACTGAAAGCATTATCTCTAGTTAATTTCCGATTGTCCTTAATCTTTACCTTTAACTTCTAGATTTTATATGTATTTCATGGTTTAATCAAGACTTTCATGCTTTATACAAATAAAAAAATTTTTTCTGTTATATCGGATACGTCATACCAATTATTCCGAGCACTCACTTTCTCTCTATAAAATCTTCGCATTTAAAGCAACAGAGCGGGGCAGCTGCCCCGCTCTTTGTTTGTGTTTTACTTGATTGAATATCCTTGATGTCTGAGTACACCCTATCTTATCTGTACCTTTAATACATCACTTGCTAAGCAACACTGACACCAATGGTGATGATAGACTCTTTTCCAGAGCTATGCGAAATTACTTTTACCTTTACCAAAGTATATCCGTTTTCCGTCATATCTGGGTGATCGAGCACCTCCAGCGTTACGCTGCCGTCATTTGGGAAGTTTGAGATGAGCGCCTTGTACTCGTCTAGAGTAGGTTCTGCATCTCCAACCTTCTTGTTGATTATCTTAGATGATAGCACTGGTGTGAACTCATCCTCCACTTCTGTTCCCTCTTCAGGGTTCACATCTTCGTGGTTATCGCCAGTACCTGGTTTTTCATCGACCACATCCTCGACGAATGTGATATAGACTGCGAAATTAGCATTTTTGTTAGATTCATAATCTTTATTAACAGAATTGAAACTAAATTTATAACCATACTCATCTATAGGGAATCTGCATTCATATTCATAATGCTTGCCGCTCATAGATGTAGTTCTAGCCTTTGCCTTCTTGCCAAAGTATTCCTTCTTGAGCTTAACAGTCTGTCTTGGCGATATATTGTTGTTATTCTCCTCAGACTTCGCAGGGTCAGCAACCTCTTCCCAAGTCTTGCCGTTATCGAAGCTGTATTCCATCTTGGTGATGTAATCCGTGCTGTATGACTCGAAGAATATCGCAAATTCAGTGCGTCTCTTGGAACCCTTGTGTGTGATTCTAGCAATTAGCGCCTGACTCTTAGTCTCGTCTGAGAGATTCATTTTGTCATATAGCTTCTCGCCAGTGTCTCTATTGGTAACTTCTATTCCGTACTTATCGAATTCAGCATAAGGAACAACTATCTTAGTTCCATCTTCCTTGGTCAGCTCAACCTTAACGCTGGATAGGTCAAGTGGCTTTGCAATGTCTGACTTCAATACTCTCTGTCCTGTGTAGCCGTTTATTGCCGTAGGTTCGAGTACATTGATTTCAGTGATATCGTTTCCTGTCTTCTTATCATTTTCAGAAAGCTCTAAAGCGTTATCTACAGATAGACCGACTCCACCTGTAGTGAGAGTAGCCCCTGAAATCGCATCCATCATCTTACCACACTTATGGTTCTTGCTAAGGTACTCTCTGATTACCGGCGAAACCATCTCGGCCCTTCTCGCATCAGAAATCTTGCTCGCATACTCTTTGCCTAGCAGATTCTCAGCCTCCTTAGCATGGTCCTTTGCATGCGCAATCTGGTCGATATACTTTCTGTACACCTTGAGAATAGCGACATTTCTCTTACCATCCTCACCACATAGGTATGGTATTGCTCTAGCAGAAATAGCCATGTAGTCCAATCCAGAATATCCCTGACCTTCTACAAATACTACGTTTTCGATGATATTATTCTTGATTGTTACTATAGTCTTAACGCCGCCTCTAGCTTCGTCAAATCCATCTCCGAGTCCAACGTATTTTCCGTCCTTGAGATCTGATTTCCTCATGAAATCGCTTATCTCTTTTTCTATCTGTGCATGTCTATCTAGCACAGGTGGAACAGGTTCACCAGGTGTTGTTCCTGGGTTTGCACCAGGTGTTGCTCCTGGGTTTACACTTGGTGTTGTTCCTGGGTTTGCACCAGGTGTTGTTCCTGGGTTTACACTAGGCTGCGAAGGACTTACGGATGGCTTCGATGGATTTACCGAAGGTGCCGTGCTTGCTCCAGGCTTCACTGCCGTCTTAGTCGCCCCTTGATTCTGTCTTCTGTTCTGAGAGATTACTGCTCTAGCTCTCTGGTTATCACCAGAGTTTCTTCTTAACGCACGACTGCTGTTTTCCCTGTTACTATTGGTCTCATAGTCCCCTGCAGTACCCTTATCTGCACTCTCCTGTGGCTCATTTTTTTCACTAGCAATATCAGTGTGCTCCTTCTTGTGTGAAACAGCAGATTTATCCGCCTTTTCACCTTTCCCCGAGAACACACCAAAAGCTATTCCCCCTGCCACTGCTAGGATGAGCGCACCGATCAATATCGGTTTTAAGATCGCGTTCTTGCTCATTAATTCCTCCTATAATGATAGCGAGTAGTATTAATTAAAAGTTAGTCATGACTAACTTTAGTATAGCACAGAAATCACTGCATTTTTTATCAAACTTTTAAATTACATATATTTTATATGTTTATGTACTAAAAAAATACAAAGGAGAGGTGTTGGTATGTGCATCTACACATGTGCCAAAAGCGGCTTGGTTAAGTGTCTAAAGAAATAGAGGATATGCAACCGCACACCCTCTACTACCGAAAGAAAGAACTTAAATGTAATGCTTATGAATATTGTATAAATATGTTTATTGATTATATGGATACATAGTTTCTTGATTATTTATCCTTACCTTCCTTACGCTTTTCTTCTCTCTTATTCTCTATGTGCAGAACCAGCCCTGTTAGAGCGAATAGGGCGATAACGTTAGGGATTACCATCAGCTGGTTAAACATATCTGAAAGCTCCCACACGAGATCGTTCTCAGCGCATGTTCCTAGGAAGATAAATACGAGTGCAATCGCTGTATATACCTTTGCTGCCTTCTCTCCGAATAGGTAAATCATGTTGATTTTACCGAACATGTTCCATCCGAGGATAGTTGAGAATGCGAAGAAGAATAAGCAAACTGCTACAAACACTGGGCCAACCTTGTCACCAAATGCAGATGCGAATGCTGTCTGCGCGAGATTTGTCTTGTCGATTCCTTCAGGAATAACACCCTTGCTAATTGGACCATCTGGTGTGTACATCGTCGAAATAACTACGAGCGCATTAAGTGTCAGGATTACAAACGTATCGATGAACACGCCTATCATAGCAACAGTACCCTGCTCATGAGGATTCTTAACGTTAGCCTGCGCATGAGCATGTGGAGTCGAACCCATACCAGCTTCATTCGAGAATAGCCCTCTCTTGGCTCCCTGCGAGATTGCAGTCTTAAGAGCCATACCGAAGCCTCCGCCGATGATAGCCTGTGGCTGGAACGCATACTTAAAAATCATTCCAAATGTAGCTGGGATGTACTGAATACGCATCGCTAGCAGAATCACTCCGCCAAGAATGAAGATTGCTGCCATGATTGGAACGACCTTCTCAGTTACGGAAGCAAGTCTCTGAGTTCCACCGATGAAAATAAATCCGCAAAGTACAACTAGAACTATACCAACTATCCACCCAGGTACTCCGAACGCTGTGCTGAATGTAGCTCCAATAGAGTTCGACTGTACCATACAGCCGAAGAATCCTAGGGCCAAAGTAATAGCCACTGCAAAGAAACCAGCGAGGAACTTTCCAAAGCTGCCCTTAAATGCAGTTCTAATGTAGTAAACAGGGCCGCCGAGAACTTCTCCCGACGGAGATTTCTGTCTAGTCTCTATAGCCAGTGTGGCCTCTGCGTAGATTGTAGCCATACCGAAGAATGCGATAATCCACATCCAGAAGATAGCTCCAGGGCCTCCAGTCAGGATAGCTCCTGACGCGCCAACGATGTTACCAGTTCCTACCTGTGCTGCAATTGCAGTCGCAAGAGCCTGAAATGAGCTCATACCACTATCCTGTTTATCACCCTTAAGCAAGATACCACCGAAGGTTCTCTTGAATCCCTCTTTAAAATATCTAATCTGCACGAACTTAGTTCTAAAGGTATACCATAGTCCAACGCCTAATAGCATGAATACCAACACATAATCTGATAGAAAAGCGTTAATCGTTTGTACAATTGGTAGCATCTGTTCTCTCCTTTAAATAAACAACTTCTAATCGCTAATCCCTGTGATTCTAGCGCAATGTACTGATATAAGTACATCATAAAGTTATATTAGCAAAGAGAGTTATTTGTGTCAACACATAAATAATTTTTTATTTTATTGGTATTTAATACAATTCTAAGACTCTATTTTGTATCGCACTACAACTGAGTTCGTTCTATTCTCTACACATATAAGCGAGAGGAGCACCTTTCGGCACCCCTCTCGTAGTACAGTATTTTTTAAACATATTTAACACGTATTTCTACTATGGCTAAGTTCACTTAGTTATTTAGATTGTTTTAGGATAACTTGTTAGTTCCAAATGTTGTCTTAACATTATACTTCTTATCAAAGTCTTCCCTTGATAGAACCTTAGTGCTGAGAGATGATTTAGAGCTTGTCTTGATAGTGTTAGAGTATTTTCCTGTTACTGTAACAACTACGTCGCTATCTCCCTTAACCTTGGTCTTTCCATTGACCTTGATTGTAACCGTCTTGCCTTTTGAATCTACAACCTTACCACCCTTTTCTACATTCAGGTTAGAAACTGTAGTACTCTTGGTTACAACCCACTTAGAAGACTTATCTACGTTTACTGTCAGTGGCGACTTTGACGTAGTTCCTGCTGAGTTAGTTTCTATAGTCGCGGAACCCGTCCACTTCGAGTTCTTAGTGAGATATAGATTAACATTACTGATGGTATCTACGGTGATATTTCCCTTTAAAGTCTGCTTAATTCCTGTAAATGTCACCTTTCCCCCGTTGCTACCCTGACTGCCCCAGCTGTTGGAGTTATTTCCACTAGCATTGATAAGGTCTACCTTGGAGCTGTCAAAATCAAGTTTCGTATTCTGAAGAACTACCTTCGCATTAGTATTGGTCACGTAGAACATTGCTCCGCCTGAAATCGTCGACTTAAGTGTAGAATCTACTGCTTCAAAATCTCCTATCTTAGAACTTGCAGTTTCCGCATCTCCAGAGGTTGACTGGTAGATGATAACTCCGTTCTTGATAGGGTCGCTTCCAGAAATCGCATCGTTCGTGCTTGTAAGCGACGAGTTGTATATAAGAATTCTGTTCTGCCCCTCTATACCTGCTATCTGACTTCCTGTCGCAGTGCCCTTTATAGCATCCACTTCAATATCCCCTGTGGAGTAAATTAGAGGCGATCCTGAGCCGGCCGTCTTAAATGTACTATTAGTCACAGAGATGTAACCACCACCACGATCTGTCGCTACAGCTGCACTGTGAGCACCCTCTGTGCTTATATTCATCTTATTTGCATAGATTACACCGCCATATGTTGCATCGAGTCCTCGCGAATTTCCACCCTTCTTGGTAGTGATTTTGACATCGTTTGTATATACCGTAGCATTATCTGTTGAGAATATACCGTTGCTTCCTTCACTAGTTGAAGTAATCGATGATTTCGAGAGAAATAGTTTAGAGCCCTTTCCAATTGCTAGAGCAGATGAGTTAATGCCGTAAAAGTTAACGTTATCTCCGTTAGTATCGTCTCCAGACTTCGTGATCTTAGAGTTCTTAACCGTCAGAGTTCCGCCACTCTTGGCAAGAAGTGTATTTACGTCTGCAGCTGTAGACTTAATGGTCTTATTGCTTGCTTTAACACTCTTCTTGTTTGCAGTTAATTCACCCTTGTTAGTACCGCTGTAGTCATAGTTCTGTGTGTTAGCTCCTCCGCCTTGTCCACCTGATGGTGGCTGCCCTGGTGCGCCATTTTGACCACCTGCCGAAGGTTGTCCGCCGCCTTGTCCACCTGATGGTGGCTGCCCTGGTGTGCCATTTTGACCACCTGCCGAAGGTTGTCCGCCACCTTGCCTATCCGATGGTGGCTGCCCTGGTGCCCCATTTTGACCACCTGCCGAAGGTTGTCCGCCACCTTGCCTATCCGATGGTGGTTGGCTTGGTGCCCCATTTGATGATTTGCTGCTAGACTCTGAATCATTCTTGCTCTTATCTTTTGCTGATTTCTTCGTTTTCGATGATTTATCCGACTTACTCTTAGATTTACTTGAGTTACTGTATATCTTTGACGGACTCACATATGTGAGTTTTACTGAGCTGTCTGCTGCCGAGGCCTCCCCAGATAACGAAGACCATCCTCCTAATGCTGCTACAGCTATCATCACAGCTATGAGAACTGCCGCAAGCTTATTTTTGATTGTAGCCTTACGCATTTCATTCACATCCTTTCATGATTGCTAGTTTCATTTTACACGTTAGATAATTGCTTTCCGCTAACTTAGCTTATACATATTATGCATAGCGAACTTGTAGCAAAGCTGTTCACTATCTGAAGAAAAGATATGGCAAATTGGTGTTTCTATGGACTTAATTGTGAATATATGTGTATAAATCATGTACTAAATATTACTTTTTATGCATAAAAAAACACGACCAGCATATCGCCAGTCGTGCTTTATCTCTATATTCGTTTGTACGAATCTTATTTTACGCCTGCGCTGCAGCCTTTGCTTTTGCTTCAGCTGCCTTTGCAGCCTTCTCAGCTTCAGCCTTCTTCTTGGCATTGATTGCCATCTTAGCGTGTCTCTCATTGTAGCTGTTGATTGATCCTGTAGGACAAACGCCCATACACATTCCGCAGTTTTTACACTTTTCATAATCTACAGCTGCAACATTGTTGTTAACGTGAATTGCATCAAACTTACATGCCTTCTCGCACTTTCCACATCCGATACAACCGTTCGAGCACTGCTTACGAGTAACTCCACCCTTTTCAGTGTTCATACATAGAACGTGAACTTCCTTCTTATAAGGAACCATCTTGATGATGGACTGTGGACAGTTTACAACGCACTTTCCACATGCAACACATGTGTCTCTATTAACCTTGGCAACGCCATCGATAATTCCGATGGAGTCAAATTCGCAGACACCTACGCAGTCTCCAAGACCGATACATCCCTGTGCGCAAGCTGAGTTACCATTAAAGAATGTCTTAGCACCTGCGCATGACTGCATGCCCTGCCACTCAAGAATCTTCTTGGAAGCATCGCAGGTTCCGTTACACATTACCTGTGCGATATTCTTATCTGCTCCGCTTGCAGAACGTCCTAGGATATCGGCAATCTGCTCTGCGCAAGAAGCTCCACCTACGGTACAAGCACTGCAGCTTGTTGATTCATCGTTAACTACTGCGTTTGCGTAGTCATCACATCCAGCGAATCCACATCCACCGCAGTTAGCGCCAGGAAGGATTTCTCTGATTGAAGATACTCTCTCATCTACTGGTACATAGAACGCATGTGAAGCGATTACTAGCAAGAGGGAAGCTACAAATCCTGCACAAACTACAAGTACTACTGCTGTTATAATTGCATTCATCTATACCCCTCCTTACTGGAATAATCCTGAGAATCCCATGAATGAAAGCGAGAGGATTGTTGCACTTACGAGTACCATTGGAACTCCCTTAAATGCAGCAGGTACGCCCTCTTCATTCCATAGCTTCTCTTCACGAACACCTGCAAACAGTACCATCGCAAGACCGAAACCCACTCCAGCTCCAGCTGTGTAAACGATAGCCTGAATGTATGTGTAGTTATAGTTGATAGCGTTGATTGTCGCACCGAGGATAGCGCAGTTTGTTGTGATTAGAGGAAGGTAGATACCGAGCGATTTCTGAAGCGCTGGCATAAACTTCTTCATGAACATCTCAACGAACTGTACTAGAGCCGCGATTACAAGAATGAATACTACAGTCTGTAAGTATGCGATATCTAGCTTGTTAAGTAGCTGCTGGATTGGCCATGTTGTAATTTCCGCAATTACCATTACGAATATTACCGCACCACTCATACCAACCGCCGATTCCATCTTGTTAGAAACTCCGAGGAACGAGCAGACTCCGAGGAACTGCGATAGCAGGAAGTTATTTACAAGAACGATCGACATAAAGATGATAACTAAATTTAACATTATGCCTCAGCTCCTTTCTCCTCTGCTGCAACTTCCTTAGCTTCTGCTAGGTTGCATGAATTGTACATTGGGCATGTGCCACAGCTAAACGATTTCTTCTTGAGAGCCTTGCCCTTAGTGAGTACATTTAGTACTGCGATGAGAACTCCGAATACGAAGAAACCACCAGGTGCGAGGTTGAAAAATCCGATTGGTGTGAACCATGAACCGAATACTGTCATACCGAACCATGTTCCTGCTCCGAGTAGCTCTCTGATTGTACCCATTACTGTAAGTGTGAGCGTGAATCCGAGACCCATTCCGATTCCGTCTAGAGCAGAATCAAATACAGTGTTCTTGTTAGCAAACGCCTCAGCTCTTCCGAGGATGATACAGTTTACTACGATTAGAGGAATGAATAGACCTAGCGACTTATAAAGTGCTGGCACGTATGCCTCTAGCAAGAACTGAACTACTGTTACGAATCCAGCAATTACTACGATGTAGCACGGGATTCTTACTTTGTCAGGAATAACCTTACGAAGTAGTGATATTACTACGTTAGCTGCAATCAGTACCGCTGTGGTTGAAAGTCCCATACCAAGACCGTTCGAAGCGGATGAAGATGTAGCTAGTGTAGGGCAGGTACCGATTAGAAGAACCAATACTGGGTTCTCTTTGATGATACCGTTTGTGATGATAGATAATTTACTCTTATTGCTCATTTATTTAGCCCCTCCCATAGCCTTGTACTGTTTTAGACCTGCGAAAACAGCTTCATGTACAGCCTGTGAGGAAATCGAAGCTCCAGTGATGTACTTAACCTTCGAATTTGCATCCTTAATAGTCTCGCTTCCAAGATCTGTAAGTCCCTTGTACTGTCCAAGGTGCTTTGGATCCTGAGCTTTAGTACCGATACCAGGAGTATCCTGAGCACTCATAATCTTAACGTTAGTGATCTTGCCCTTGTTATCGATACCAACCATAGCGGTTAGAGTACCGCCATAACTGTTTGAGTTTACAGTCACTACTACACCTGAGCCATTTACAGCCTTGGATGCCTCTGTAACGTAAACCTTATTCTTCTGAACTATTACGAGCTTGCCATCATAGTTCTTGAATTCGCCGTTAGCCTCTGGAATCAGTTCAGACTTAGCCTTGTTGGACTCCTTGAGGTTGTTCTTATCGATGATTGGCTTCGTAACACCGTATGCCATAGCAAGTGCAAATGTAACTACGAAACAAATCAGTACGAGCACGAGGATCGGCGAAATGAAACTTGAAAATGTACTTTCTTTTTTCTTCATTATTTCGCACCTCCCTTTACATAGCTCTTATACGACCATCTGTTGATAAGTGGTGTGCAGATGTTCATAAGTAGGATTGAGAACGAAACACCTTCCGGATAGTTACCCCATAGACGGATAGCCATAGTGATAACTCCGCATCCGATACCGAACATAATCTGACCCTTGGTTAGCTTAGGCGATGTTACATAGTCTGTAGCCATGAAGAACGCACCAAGCATTACACCACCAGCACATAGGTGGAAGATAGCCATGTTGAAGTCACCCTTGTAGTATGCAAGAGCGATAACAAATACAGTTCCGAGGAACGCACATGGAATAGCTGGGGAAATTACCTTTCTCCAGATAAGGAAAGTCCTCCAACGAGAAGCGCAAGAGCACTTACTTCACCGAGGGATCCGCCAGTGAATCCTAGGAACATATCCATGTTGGATGGAAGGTCAGCCTTACTAGCGCCACCAGCAACGAGTGCTAGAGGTGTAGGTCCTGTTACCGCATCAGTCTTAGCTGCCATTCTTGGAAGTGGCCATGTTGTCATCTGTGCTGCAAACGAGATGAAAAGGAAGATTCTGGCAGTGATTGCCGGGTTAACGAAGTTTCTTCCGATTCCACCGTAAAGCTGCTTAACAACAACTACAGCTACGAAACATCCTAGTACTGCCATCCAAACTGGGAAGCTGGATGGAACGTTAAATGCGATTAGTAGACCTGTTACTGCTGCACTAAGATCGCTGATTGTCTGCGGCTTCTTAGCAAGCAGGTTGTATATCCATTCGAAACCAACGCTAGCGATTACGCAAGCTGCTGCGAGTAGTAGAACTCTAGCTCCGAAAATATATGCGCTGGCAACTAGTGCTGGAAGCATTGCAAGCAGAACAGTTCCCATTAATTTGGTAGTATCTTCATCTGTAACGATATGTGGAGATGTGGATACTATCAGATTGTTATGAAATTTCTTATTATCCATTCTTCTTCGCTGCCTCCTTTACCAAGCCTTTCGCGAGCTTATTGGTAAAGCTCAAAGGTCTTCTTGCAGGACATACATAAGAGCAGCTTCCGCACTCCATGCACTGCATAACCTTGAACTTATCAAGTGACTCTGCGTCATGTCTCTCGTAGAAATCTGCGTAGAGCATAGGAACGAGCTTGAATGGACATCCGTGGTGACAACGACCACAGTTGATACATCCAGTCTCAGTCTTAACTGTAGCTGACTCCTTGCCGAAGCATAGAAGTGAACCAGTATTCTTAACAGTTGGAGTCTCATCAGAGTGAGTTGCACGTCCCATCATAGGTCCGCCCATTACAACCTTCTTAGGCTCCTGCTTGTATCCACCACAGAACTCAATTACATCAGCGATGCGAGTTCCGATTGGAACGAATACATTCTTAGGCTCAGCAACAGCATCTCCATCAACAGTGATTCTTCTCTGAACAAGAGGCATACCTGTTCTGAAGTACTGTCCGAGAATACCTATAGTAGAAACGTTACATAGAATAACACCAAGCTGTGCAGGAAGAACTCCAGCATTCATAACCTTGCCGGTAGTCTCATATACGAGCACACGCTCAGCTCCCTTTGGGTATCTCGATTGTAGCTTGAACACCTCAATGTTAGTGATTCCATTCTGTTGAATCAGTCTGTTTAAGTTATCGATGGCATCAGGCTTGTTCTCCTCGACACCGATGATTCCCTTCTCGAGATTCAAATACTTCATAGTTAGAAGCATACCATCGAGAACATCCTGTCCATCCTCTACCATGATTCTGTTATCGCCTGTAATGAATGGCTCGCACTCAGCACCGTTGATAACTAGAGTAGTACATTCGTCTAGATTCTTTGGATCCATCTTGATGCTTGTTGGGAACGAAGCACCTCCTAATCCAACCATACCACTAGCTCTTACTGCCTTGACAAAATCAGCATGACTCTCAATGTGAGGCACCTGTACCTCTTCACTGATTTCTTGCTTCTTATCAGTCTCAATAACGATATGTGTCTCCATTCCGCCCATCGAAGAACGCACTGATGTAATGTCAGTTACTGTTCCAGATACGCTGGAATGAATAGGAGCACTAACGAAAGCTTCTGTGTCACCGATCTTCTGACCGACTTTGACATAGTCGCCCTTTGCTACGAGAGGCTGACAAGGAGCACCAATACTCTGCGACATGCAGATTTCAACCACATCTGGAATTGGCATCACTTCGGTCTCACGACCTGCAGTATTCTTGTGATGCTTAACCAAAATGCTTGGTAAATGTTTACCTTGGCTCATCCTTAAGAACCCTTCCTTTCTTAGATTCGTACAAATAATATCCATTGCATGAGAAAAATTATACATCAAAATTCCCTATAAGTCACCTCAAATTTCCTTGAAAAGTACACAATCGGGTTCAACTTTAACTCTTCCTTCTTCATCAACCCCCAGAACCACATGTTGTGCTACTAATTGGTCTCTGATGTACAAGATAACCGATTTGCTTAGCACTTCACCAGGGCATGCAATCGGACTTCCTGGCGGATATGGGATGATAGATTCATAGAGAACTCTACCCTCGGCACTGTAGAGAGGAACTTCTTCATAGGTGTCAGGGATTCTGCGCTGCTCTAGTCTTTCTATCAGCGTAGAATTTGAGGTCGGAGTCACATGCGCCGCGGCCTCGGGGACCGAATCAGTGATATCCGCGACAGTTTCCATGCGGTTCGAGCCTTCTTTTAGTTCGACTTGTGCTGTTTCCGTACGGTTCGAATCGCTCACCGATTCGCTCTGTGCGGTTTCCATGCGGTTCGAGCCGTTTCTGGGGCTGCTCGATGAAGATTTTAGTTCAGTAGCAGATTCGAGATTTTGACTTCGCTCTTCGCGAGCAGCCTTTTCCGCGGCAGAAATTCTGCCGCGATATTGCGCCGAGAGGTCACGCAGGGCGGTCAGGATATCTTCGTAGTCGCCTCTTTCATTTCCTATTCCCGTCATCAGCATCACATAGTCGCCATGCGTGAGTTCCACCCAGATGTTTCGCTTCTCGAGCTCCGCAGCCAGTTCTGGGCCGCCGAGGCCGAGGGCTGACATTGTGATACTGACCTTGGTTTCATCAAGGTCGATGCGATCGATGAGCCCGAGGCCGTCGATCTGGGCAGCCTCCTCATAGAAGTATTTGATATCTGCATCCCAGTTCTTGATGAGATTGTAGCCGTCCATCCTGAGTATTTGCTGATTGATATCTAGGCTGCCCATTAGCAGGTAGCTCGGACTCGTAGTCTGCAGCATGCGAAGGAGCTCACTTATCCTAGGAACATCTGGCCTCTCGGTGCAGATGTTGAGAATTGCGGAGCCCGTAAATGACAGCAGGGTCTTGTGCGTGCTGTCAACCACAATGTCGGCTCCGCAATTCTCTGCCGCACGGTGCGGGAGCCCATCTTCACTTCGCAGGTAATCAAAAAACTTAAGGTGCGCACCGTGCGCCTGATCGACAATCAAAGTCCGACCGTGCAGGTGAACGATATTCGCAATCCTCTCGATATCCGATAGCACACCGTAGTAGTTCGGACTAGTCACCAGCACGGCTTTAATATCAGGATCTTCAATCAGAGCTTCCTCGATCTTATCTGGGTCTAGCCCGAGCTGAAGCCCAGTCTCAGCATCTATCTCTGGCATTATATAGGCTGGATTTATGTCTCCGAGCCTCAACGCCCCATATACGGATCTGTGTGAATTTCTGCCCATGAGTAGCTTCTCGCCTCTCGAAACAGTCCCGAGAATGGCTGCCATTAGACCTGCACTACTACCATTTACAAGAAGCTCAGTGTGTCTCGCACCGTATAAGCCGGCGTAGCTATCCATCATGTCTTTGATTCGCTCACGTGGCTGCTGAAGCGCATCGGCCCCAGAGATTTCAGTTATATCATTTCCTATCACGTTCTTGACGAAATCGCCGAAGCCGTATATTCCATATAGCGTGCTACGCCCCTTGTGACCTGGCATATGGAATGAAATCGGGTGAGTCTCCTTGTGATACATAAGGAAATCGGTCAAGCTGACTCTATCTTTCATATGTCGGTATACCCCTTTCATGCGGCATCTGAAGCACAGATACCTTTCTTAGTAAAAAAGCACAAAGAACAGATTGCGACCTTCCCAGGCCATCTAGTTCCTTGTGCTTATGTCGCATATACATTTATTAAGTTTGGAATCTATACTCAATCCGCTGTTCGAAGCGCTGCTCTAATTACAGTTCAACGCTATATTCAAAATGCTGTTTGAAACAATATTTGAAGCTTTATTCAATTCGCTGATTGAGAGATTTCTTACTTAATTACATCTCTTCCAACGTACGGCCTTAGGGCCTCAGGTACCACTACGCTACCATCTTCCTGCTGGAAGTTCTCGAGTATCGCTGCCACAGTTCTGCCGACTGCAAGACCAGATCCATTTAGAGTGTGTACGAATTCAGGTTTTGCCTTCTTCTCTCTTCTGAAACGGATGTTGGCTCTTCTAGCCTGGTAGTCTTCAAAGTTTGAGCAGCTGGAAATCTCAACGTATCGTCCATAACTTGGCATCCACACCTCGATATCGTAAGTCATCGCTGCTGAGAACCCAAGGTCTCCGGAGCATAGTCTAACCACTCTGTAAGGAATGTCTAGTTTCTGCAATACTTCCTCTGCGTCATGTGTAAGCTTCTCAAGCTCTTCGTAAGAGTTGTCAGGATTTGCTAGCTTAACCATCTCAACCTTGTTGAACTGATGCTGTCTGATGAGTCCTCTAGTGTCGCGACCTGCAGAGCCTGCCTCTTTACGAAAGCATGGCGTATAAGCCGTATAGTACACAGGCATCTCTTCTGGCTCGATAATTTCATTTGAACGAAGATTGGTAACTGGAACCTCCGCAGTTGGAATCAAGAAGAAATCCTTTGCAGGCACGTGGAACATGTCCTCCTCAAACTTAGGAAGCTGTCCAGTTCCAGTCATAGCATCACGGTTAGCCATGAAAGGTGGCAGAATCTCGATATACCCCTGCTCCTCTGTGTGTAGATCGAGCATAAAGTTGATTACCGCTCTCTCAAGCCTTGCACCGATACCTTTGTATACTGTAAAACGGGATCCAGAAATCTTGGAAGCTCTCTCAAAATCCAAGATTCCGAGGTCTTCTCCAATGTCCCAGTGCGCCTTTGGTTCAAAAGTGAATTCAGTTGGTTCTCCGAACTTGCGAAGTTCGAGATTCTCTGTATCATCCTCTCCGAGCGGTACATCTGGGTGTGGCGTATTAGGAACGTAGAGTAGCGCCTGACGGAGCTCCTCTTCCACTTCGCTAACCTGTGCATCCAAGGCCTTTATCTCGGCACTTAATTCTTTCATTTCTGCAAACAGTGCAGAAGTGTCCTTGCCTTCCTTCTTGAGCTTTGGTACCTCGCGCGAAGCTGTATTCTGCTTATTCTTAAGCTGTTCAACCTCCGCAAGAAGCTCTCTTCTCTTGGTATCATACTTTAGCACGTTGTCGATGCCGAAATCGCCTTTGCCACGTCTCTCAACATCCGCTTTAACGCTATCGAAGTTCTCTCTCACTCTTTTGACGTCAAGCATTTCTTAACCCCCATATTTCGTATCTTCCTATATATTCTTAAAATAAGTTCTTGATATATGTGCTATACGCACTTCTAAGCTCCTCAACCTTATCCTGAATCAGCAGCTCATACTTAGAAGCTGCATCGAAATCAGATTCGTCTATCGCTTCTCTCGCAAGCGTTAAGATTGATTTGCTATCGATGGAGTCCTTACCGAGTGCAATACGCAGGCTGTTGACTCTTCTCCAGTTCATTATATCATAATCAGTTGCTTCGAGTTCATTGTGTCTCTTTTTGCAGTTTCTGACAAAATCCATGGCATTAGGGAGAATTCTATCGCGGAATTCCATAACCCACTTCATCGACATCTGTGCACGGTATGACATTACAACGTCCTTTGCAGTCTCGTCTCCGCCTGTGATCTTCGCAATCTCATCCTCGTGTCTGTCAAATGCCTTCAAATTCTCCCACACTGTAGCCGGTGCTTTTCCGAAGAGCTGTTCTCTCTCTTCCTTCGTGAAGCATTCAAATACATTGAGCTCACTTCTATACTCCCTATCTGTAGCTAGATAGAAGTCCTCTTCTCCAGACTTCTTAGATATAGATTCTGCAAGCTCCGCAGGAGTCTTGCCATTAGATAGTACCGCTTCAATTCCGTCGAGCATGAGCATGAATGACGCTCCCACAACTAGATAAGTGTTGCTATGTGGGTTTGGCGATCTTAGCTCAAATCTTGTAGCCATCGGATTGTTCTGGTCCCTAACAAGTCCGATTAGAACGGTTCTATTTCTCGATGGTGTCACACAGTCTTTACCGAGCGAAGTTACTATGCAGACTGGCGCCTCATATCCTGGCTTGAGTCTTCTAAACGCATCGTGTGTCTGTGCCACGAAAGGATTTAGTAGCTCGTAGTTGTTAAGAATTCCCATGAGTGCTCCGAAGCCCACAGGGCTCATGTACTCGTTCAGTCTGTCTTTGGACTCGAATAGGTTCACAGTCTTGCCTGACTTAAGCCTTGCAGACACACCGAGGTGAGTATGTTCACCGCTTCCCGCAACGCCTGGCATAGGCTTTGCGAGGAATGTTACTTCTAGATTGTTGGCTCTAAACACATCTCTTACGATGTGTTTAATCTGGCCTTCGTTATCTCCAGCCTGTACAGGTGCTGCGAACTTCCAATCGATTTCGAGCTGCTCCATAATGTGATCATAGCTTCCCGAGTTACCCATCTTGGCTCTAACACCTCCCACTTCCTTGTGGCCCATCTCTACGCCAAAGCCATAATGGTCTAGTATCTCGAGTGTCTGTTCGAGCGCTGTATTTACAGGTCTATAGTCCTCTTCCAGTACTGCTCCTTGAGTTCCTGCGAAGTAGAGAGCTGGTCTCTATCCGCCTTGTCATCTGGAGTCTTTACCCAGAACTCGAGCTCTGTCGCGCTGGTGAGGTTAATCTCTTCAATATCATCGATAGAATTGATTCCATCAAGGTATCCCACAACATAAGGATATTCTCTCAGCATATTCATGAGTCTAGTCTTAAATCTATTGATCGACTCCTTGCAGAAAATTCTTGATCCGACCATTCTATCATTATTATGCCTCAGGAAAGACGGGATTCTTAGCGTACCTACTGGCAACCCTGTCGCATAGTCGATGTTGCTGAAATTGTACTCTACGTACCAGTTCACATCCCTATCTGGAAGTATGTCCACTCTGGCATTTGCAAGGTTAGCAATCTCTGGCAGTGCTACGCTGGATCCATCTGTCTGAACACCGTTCTCTAGGAGCTTCCCCATATCATCTATGAAGGTCTTAATCGGAATTTTCTCATCCGTAAAATGACCTCCTAGATCAACTCCTGCGAATGACACGAACTTAACTTCAGGATGCGCAAGTAGCACCTCTGTAACTGACTCAATTCCGTGTTCGTCTGCCGGAATTGTAAAGAGCATCTTTTCTAAATCGAAATTTATCATAACCTCTCCTTATCTCGCAAAGTTTAAAGCTATTTAATCCTAGTCCTGTATCATTTTCACTGAAGCTACGTCCCCTAAACGCTCTGTGTTCAGTTTACCCTGCTAACTGGTCAAGATATCCAGATAGCTCACTTAAGTATTCACCGTAAGCCTTCCAGTCTCCGTTCTTCTGAGCTTTTACAGCATTATCATAGGCTTCCTTAGCCTTGCCAATCAGCTCTTTCTGACTACTTGAGCCACTTGAAGCACTTGATGAGCTGCTTACACTGCCAGAATTTCCTGCTCCATCCCCGAACAGCATCTCAAGAGCCTCATCCAAGGTAGATGCGTAAGCTATCTTATCGCCGTATGCGACAATTACTCGCTTAACCTCAGGAATTGCCTGATTTGAAGCCTCGAGATATACCGGCTCTACGTACATTATAGAATTATTTACAGGAATTATAAACATGTCTCCACGCTTATATGTGGTTCCTGACGAATTCCATAGCGAGAACTCCTTGGCAATCTCAGAATTCTGGTCTATCTGTGCTTCGACCTGCATAGGTCCGTAAACAGTCTTGTTCTTAGGCAGCTTATACACCACGAGTTTGCCGTATTCATCTCCATCGTTTCTCGCCATCATAATCGCAGTCATATTCTGTTTTGACTTAGGTGTAAATGGAATCATATTGATAAACTCAGCATTCTTTTCACCTGGTAAATTAAAGATAAAGAAGCTCGAGCTCATCGGCTTTTCCTTAGTTCCGTATATCTGATTTGCGATATCCCAGAGGTCTTCCTTCTGGTAGAAAACCTTAACCTCGTTCATGTGGTACTTCGTATATGCACCTGCCTGAATATTGAGGAGCGTCGACGGATACTTGAAATGTTTCTTGATTTCAGACGGAATCTTATCCTTGCTCTTAAACAGCGTCGGATATATCTTCGCATATGTCTTCGCTATAGGATCAGTATCATCTACAACGTAGTAACTTACCTCTCCGTTGTAAGCATCCACTACGACCTTTATCGAATTTCTTATGTAATTTGTCGATTCAATCTGTCCAGAATAAGGCTCAGAATATGGATAGTTGCTGCTAGTTGTGTACGCATCGATAATCCAGTACAGCTTACCATCAACGATAGTCATGTACGGATCTTTCTCATATTCGAGATACGGCAAAATTTTATTAACTCTTTCAAGGATATTTCTATGGATGATAATCCTCGAGTCGGAGTTTATGTTTCTCGACACGAGCATCTGCATGCTTCCCTCCCTGATAGAGAACAGCAGCCTATTTACAATACCGAGCTTAATACCGGCTTTACCCTTGTACTTAGTATACTTATTGCTGTTTCCATCTGGGTAGTCAAATTCCTGTTCATCTCCGTTTACGATGACGTAATTGTTTGTGAGCTCACCGAAATAAATCTCTGGTCTAGTAATCTTAATTTCTGGAATATTCGACTCTGGCGGAATGTTCTTAATGAGAACATCTGGCTGACCGCTCGCCGTCACCGAATTAACCTTAGACAGTGTAACCCCGTATCCATGGGTATACTTAAGATGCTTGTTGATCCATGTATCACTTATCTTGCTCTCGTTAATCTCACGAGCCGACAGGTAAGCCTGAGTTTCCGCACCATTGATAGTGTATCTATCTACGTCAACATCATTGAAATCATAGTACTGACGAATACTCTGCGTCTGGTTATAGTAGTCCTTTACTGGCTCGTAATCGTTGATTCTGATGTTGCTGATAGTTGGCTTGTTATCCGCTATATCAGCAGCAGTAAGGTTGTTCTGGGCTGCAAAAGAATCCACTTTAACCTTGTCGAGTCCATACGCATGATTTGTGTACTGGATATTATTCTTGATATACTTGCTCTCTTTGTTAATTTCATCTGGAGCAACGATAAGGTTCTGTACCCCAACCCTAAGGATAGTTCCGAGGAAAAGCACCCCCACTATGATCATCGGAACTCTTGCGAGCTTTAGATATTCTTTCTTATGCACATGTTTTACGAGGCTTATAGCTCCAACTGCTGCAAGAACCGTGATCAGCAGGTATACTTTCTGCGTAATTGCAATATCGGTAAATCCTGCACCATACACTGTTCCTGTATGCGCATGCAGCAATGTAAACTGCTTGAGCACGAAATGGATGCCGAGCATAAAGTAGAAAATAACGCCTAGAATCATAGCCTTACCCGATGCCAGGCTGAATAGATGGTCAACATTGAGCTGGTTAACTTCACGCTTCCTTGTACGTTTCTTAGCCTCCTGCTTAGCTTTGTTTCCAACGCCCTTGACGAACTTTGTAATATCATCCATAGGGTCTTTTCTTCCAAACGGAATACTGTTATCAGGTCCGCCCTGCTTAACTCCATCTTCTTCCATCTCTGCCTTCGCTTCTTTTTCTGCATCCTCTGCTTCAAGATTTTCAAAAACATCTTCCTTGTCAAATATATCAGGTGTCCTTACAGATAGAAGAACAGCGTAGTAGATAAGGGTAACAATCACCACGCCTATAATTACGAAGATTGCAATTGAGTTCAGTTTAGATAGAAAGTCGAGTTTAAATACATAGAACGAGATATCTAGCCCGAAAATCGGATCCTTAAGTCCAAACTTTGATGAGTTTGCAAACATGAGGAACGATTGCCACGTGCTGGTTGCCGTTATAACTGCCGCTGCAATTCCAAATACGATTGAAATTACCCACGAGAGCACATTAAGTTTGTGCATATCTGGGATGTCATGTGACTCAATCTTGCTAAAGTATCCTTTTCGTAAGCTATTGAGGTATATGCGCACAAGCAATCCAGCAATGATAAATGTAACCATTCCCAGCTTAATCTCAGTTGTTAGCTGAGTCCAGAAACTCTGGTAAACCCAAGCTCTTTGAACCACATCCAGTCTGTGAGAAAGCCGGTACTTCTACCGAGTATAACTATTACAAAGATTGCTATAGCAAGTGTCTTTCCAAAGATATTCCTTTTCTTACGCTCACCATTGAATGTGTAAGTAACTTTTCCTTTTTTATTATTCTTAGCCATAATTCCTCCAAAAACCACATAATGCAGCGGTAGCCGTCAAGCCTGCCGCTGCATTTACGTTTAAATTACTCTTATAGTAGCAATTCAGAATTATCACCCAGCGATGCAAAGTTTGTAAACTTTCCAATAATTTCGCTGATACGTTGAGCAATGCTGCTATCTGGTGCAAAGTTGAGTATGAGTATAACAACTAAAAGCATCACTAGCAGGATTGCTACGATAACTGCAATTACTGTGAGAACTCCACCCTTGCGAGATTCTTCATCGTCATCGTCGATTACAGATGGTGCGATAGCACCTGCATTGCTTGCTGTATTAATCGCAGCCTGTGCTGGTGAGCTAACTAGAGTTGTAGCAGCAGTAATAGGTTCAGTAACATTAGCGCTGTTGCTTAGCTCTGATCCAGCTTCTTTCTTAGCCGCTTCAAGCTTTGCTGACTCTGCCTTTACTACAGCTTCAACTGTTTCGTGATGAGCCTCTACTGGAGTTTCATCTTCATCTTCTTCCTCATCCTGATATTCAGCTAGCACATCCCCATCAGTGTGTAGTCTGCGCTTCCATCCTGAAGTTTCTTGTATTCTTCATCAAGCAGCTGCTGAAACTCTTCGTTCTTGCGATAGAGAGTGTAGAACTTATCTATCTTACGAGTTGCTTCCATGCCAGCATCTTCAACATCTGTTCCAAAGAGGTCTTTTTGTAGATCATCAATCGTCATAACCTCTTCCTGCTTTAGTTCGTCGCTGCTTTCTTCTACAACTGCAGTGTTAGCATCTGCCACATCATCTGCCGAGAAGAACATGTCTGCTTCTTCATCTGGCTCATCATCGATTGTATCGAATCCTAACGCAGCGAGTTCTGACTCTAGGCTTGTCAGCTCTGAATTAGCTGGAGTTGGAACTGCCTCTGGCTCTGATTTTGTCTGCACAGGTTCCTGTACGAGCTCTTCAGCAGTTATAACATCTCTAGTTGGTAGCTCGACTGTTTCAGATGGATCCTTGCCAAGAAGTTCAGCTAGTCTCTTCTGAAGATTAGCGATCTCACTTTCAATTGCCTTAGCGGCAGCAACCTCTGCATCCTCAGCAGGTGCAGAAACTACCTCTGCTACTGCAGCAGCCTCTGTAGTCACTGGCTCTACAACTGGTTCAGCCACTGGAGCTACAGGCTCAACTGCCGGAGCTGCAGACTCTACTGACTCAGCTACAATCTCTTGAGTCTCAACTGTAGCTGGCTCTTCCTTAGACGTTTCAGCTACACGAACCTCAGATACTTGAGCCACTGTCTGCTCTACCTTTTCAGATTCATCATCCATATATAGCTCGGAGTAGTTAACTGGTTCTTCATAAGGAACATCTATATCTTCGTCGCCAAATGCGAAATCATCTAATTCCTCTTCCTTATGTTCTGCCTTAGGTGCGAGTTCATAATCCGTCTCTGGCTCTTTGTTATCATCTGTAAGTTCATCATATGAGAATGCCTCTGGTTCATCATCGTCATCATCCTCATCGTCAAACTCAAATGCTTCAGCTTCAGCACGCTCTTCAGCGCGTGAAACTCTGCTTGGTTTCACGTAGTCGAGGTACTGGCTTACAGTTTCTTCATCTTCGTCTGTATCTTCAATCTCAATATCAAAATTGAATAGATCGTCATCTGCTCTTTCTACAGCAGCTTCTTCCTTTTCATCCTCTTCGTTATCACGAATAAATGCAGAAAGTTCTGTCTCGAACTCATCCTCAGGAAGCTTAAACTCATCTCTAGTATCTGCTGCAGATACGTGAACCATATCATCAACGAAGTTGTGTGGAGGCTCTGCCTGAAACTTCCTCGTGCGACTTGCGACGAGCATTTAGATACTCATCAAAATCAGCAGAAGCTGCATCCAATCTGTGCGACACTTCCTTCTCGTCCATCTCGCTTGCCTGCTTCTCAAGCTCAGCAACGATATCGTCCTTGAGTTCAGTATATCCCTGAGTGTTTTCTCTCTCTTCCTTAGGGAGAATAGACTCGCTAAAATCGAAGTCTGTCGAAACGGATGCTTCTTCAGCTTCCCTTGCAGCCCTCTCGCGTTCTTCCTTCTCCTGCTTCATAACCTCGATGAAATTCATAGTACGTCCACGACCAGATGCCGGAGCAGCTGCGGAATCGCGCTTAAGCATTTCCTCAATCGAGCTGGACTCTTCAGCCTTATGCTCTGACTGAACAGGCTTTGAGTTCTCCCAATCACTATTAACTGAACTGAACGACTGAGTAACTGCCTCAGCCTCTTCATCATCAATTCCAGTTGTCTCCCAAGGAGATCTGATTTTCTTAGTAGGTTTCTTATGGCTCTCCTCAATTACTGAGCTCCAATCGAAAGAAACCGAGCTTGTTTTCTTCTTAGGCTCCTTAATCTCTAGATCTTCAGACCCGAAATTAAAGTCGAACTTCGTAGAAGATTCTCTCTTGTCCATCATATTTCCTTCTCTATTCGACGAACTAAACGCTGTATGTTCGTGTACTGACGGTTCTGCATCAAGGCTTAATCTTGCACCACATCCACTGCAAAACTTAGCGCCTTCTGCTACTTCGTTGCCACAATTGCTACAGAACATTGTTACCTCCCAAATCCACTTAAAGCACTCAAACGGGAACCCCCGCTTTTGTGCCGGCTGTCAATCTTCTATAAAGATTCATTGGAAATTATACAACAAGGATAAGTTAATAGCAAGATTTCGCTTGCAATTAGTGGAATTCGCGTAGAAAAAACATAATTTTATACAAAATTATTGTCATTTTGCGCTTTCTTTTCCAACTTTTCTATGATAACATTATCCGTCAAGAGGCATGCGCATTGTCAATAGATAGGAATCAGTCCCACCCGTGTTCCTAATTATTGTGGAAATATAATATTTCCTGCACCTGTTTTAAGCCGCGCTGCTTCTTTTTTTATTGTATCATGATTGATTTTGCTAAGGTTTAGTTATTGTGATGAATTGAAATGTTTTTAACGTATTTTATAAATACATTTGTGTATGGACGATAAGATATAAGCACGTGAAATTGCTTATGTACATCACACGCCTTATCTGAATGTATGCGCAACTAAACGCTTAAATTAAATTCTAATTTAATTCGAATTTTTTCAAACTTTAGCTTGACTGTCTTTTAAATCAATGCTAAACTATGTAAGCTGTTAAGCAAACAACTGAATATGTGTGATTAGCTCAGCTGGCAGAGCACCTGACTCTTAATCAGGGTGTCCAGGGTTCGAACCCCTGATCACGCACCAAAAGCGCAACTCGATAGGGTTGCGCTTTTATTTTGCATAGTTACATTTTGATAGCATTTAATTTTCACATAAATTCTATAGTATTTATTGGGGTTATCTGATATAGTCTATTTATTCACCGCGTATTACGGTAAGAATATAATACATTCGTATGTTTCGCTTCCGTGACGGACGGGGCGCAATGTTGCGTAGAATATTCGTCATTCGTAAGGGGCTTGCCTATTTTGGTAAGCCCCTTTTGTTACAGGCGACCCTATGAAACTAGTATCGTTAAATTCAAGAGATTTACAGACTTACACAATTGACTCTGAAATGCTAAAAAAGTCGCATCGTTCCTGCGTTCTAATACTTCGCCTCAAATATAAAGGGGCTAGGATTGATTTTGCTGTTCCATTAAGATCAAACATCCCTCCATCTGCCCCTAAAAACCATTACTTTGCTTTACCCCCAAGACCTACAACAAAAAGTGGGCATCGTCACGGTATACACTATATAAAAATGTTCCCTATAGATAGAACTAAAGCTCAAAAATTCAATACTGATAAGATGTTCTATTCAATAATTAAAGCAATTATTGATAAAAACGAGAAACTAATAGTGTCCAGTTGTCAGAAGTGCCTTAAAGATTATGAATCTGGAATCAAGCCTCAATTCTCAACCGATATCGACTTGCTTCTAAATCAGTTGAACAAATAGCTCATTCTGATCTACAGATTTATTTCACCGCAATTTTAATTTTCACATATTAAAAGCCATTCTTTAGTATTCTCTAAAAAATGGCTTTTGTATGGTTTTAAAGATTCGCCTCGTTTTTCCCTACTTCAAATCCTCCAGCTTATTATCCTGTCGTTTGATCTTGCGCGTAGTCGTCCTCACGAAATCCTCCTTGCGAACATAGACCTCGCGAATTCGCTTGAACGGAGCTAGTCCCATGTTGAGCTCTGTGATAACTCCCTTTATCAGTGTTTCAATTTCATCCTCTGGTGGAACGTTACCAAGTTCATCCTTTATTTCATCCTTATCAGGAAGAATCTGCACCGCAACAACATCTTCAGATTCTCCTGACGCAAATACCATCGAGTCGGATATATATGCATGTCTATTGATGTAGTCTTCGATTTCCTCAGGATAGATATTCTCTCCCGCATTCGTTACGATTACGTTTTTTGCACGTCCAGTTAGGAATAGCCAGCCGTCCGCATCGAAGTATCCGATGTCACCAGTTCTGAGCCATCCACCCTCGAGTACTTCCGCGGTTGCTTCGGGTAGATTGTAATAACCTAGCATGACATTTGGCCCTTTGAACAGAATTTCTCCGATGCCATTTTCATCTGGATTGATTATACGTACCGTTCCACTTTCCACAGGCACTCCGACAGAACCGGATTTGTCATATCTCGTTCTAGCAGCGCTCTGAGGTGTTCCAGTGATAAGTGGAGTGCACTCAGTCATACCATATCCCTGAAGAACTGTGATTCCAAAGTCTTCAAAGTCCTTGCAGATTTCTGGCGAAAGCGCAGCCGCGCCTGTGATTACAACTCTGAGCTTGCCACCGAGTTCATTGATAATCTGCTTGAAGAGAGTTCTGCTCACATTTACGCCAAACTTACGCGCAGTGCGACTAGCCTTAAGAGCCTTCCTAAACGTCTTTTCCTTGCCCGACTTCTTGATAGTCTTCGTGATACGTCCGTGAATCATCTCGAGTACCCTTGGCACTACGATAACTACTGTATTTTCAGCCTCATGCATATTCTTAACTATGTATTTCATGCCCTCGCAAAATGCCGTACTTGCCCCACGATACAAAACGAGAAGCATCCCAAGCGTGCATTCGTAAGTGTGGTGTATCGGAAGAATCGAGAGCGTCTTGTCCCAGGGGTGTATATTTGCAATGCGGCAAACGTCCATGATATTAACCGTAATATTGCGGTGATTGAGCATGACACCCTTTGGAGTACCCGTTGTTCCAGAAGTGAACAGGATAACCGCAAGTTCGTCTGGGTCTATTTCTATCTCGGAAAAAGCCGTATCTCCGTTCGCCAGTTTCTCCTCGCCATTGACAAGCAGTTCTCTCCACAGGTGTACTCTTCTGCCTGCTCTTTCAAATTCTGCAGTATCCTTAAGTAGTGACTTCGGCTTATCTTCAAGAGATATCCTATCGCCGTAAAACTCGGTGATGACAAGATCTGTAATTGTTATGATATTTGACAGCTTAGGAGCACATTCTGCTGAACATATTACGGTATGGCAATTTGATGCGTCGAGAAGATTCTTGATCTCGTCCCCGCCGAGTTCCTTATCGATCGGCACAACAACGAGGCCTGCGTTCATGGTCGCAAGATAGGAGGTAATCCATTCGTAGCTGCCTTCACCGATAATAGCAACGCGGCGCTCATCACCCGCTAGTTCAAGAAGCATCGTTCCAATCGCCTCTACATCATGTCCTAGACTTCGTAAGGAACCGACAGATACTCGCCTCCACGCTTTGCCTTTACCCAAAATGCAGCTCTTTCGCTATATTTTTCAACGCTTCCAGCCAGTAGCTCTCTAAGCGTCGTAATTTCCCTTATGTCTTTGTACCAGAAGCGACCGCAGTCAGAGCCTCTCTTCTCGATAAATGAGTCAGCACCAAATGGGTTAGCTGTAGCCTCGATATTAATAGTGTTGTTCATATCATTCATAGCATGCTCTCCCTACAAAATACTCTAAATTATCCTAATCATATCATACATTTTGTATTAAATTAAGCTCATCGCTATATAGTAGAATTTTCACATAGCCTTTAGATTCAACGCATTCATATTTGGTACAATAAGCAACATAAGTTATTCCGAACGCAAGGAGACAGTATGAATTACGCAAAGATTAGATCGATAGCACACCTCGTGTCTCTCGTATGCCTACTACTCATCTTCGTAGTATCTACGAGCAAATACGTTGCTGCAGCTACTCAGTCCGATTCGACTCGTACCGGCATCCCCGCAAAGATAACTGCTCAGCACAAGCAGGAATCCGACATTCCAGACTGCACTGAGATTGAAGTTGCTGTTGACGCAGCTAGTGTGCCTGTTCCAACTATAACAGATGCAGTGGCTGACAACGTTGCTACTCACGCGACCACCAACACTTATTCAGCTCCTCTAGTTGCAACTGGAACGGATACAGTTAAGAAGGTCGAAGAGGAAAAAGCTAAGAAGAAAGCAGAAGAAGAAGCAAAGAACAGTGAGTCGAGCCGTACAGCTACTTCCATAACCTACACTTATACAGGAAGCATTCTCACAAAGTCCAGGGGAACTAACAATGGTCCTTCCGGCAAGGAGACCTACTACAACCTCAACATGTCTAGAGTTGTAGCAGCTATGGGTAGATATGGATATTCGCAGTCTGACTACTGGGTTAGAGCCGACGGAGTTAAGATGTTAGGCAACTACGTAATGGTTGCAGCGAGCTATAATACACATCCAAAAGGTTCTTTAGTTTCCACATCTCTTGGAACTGGAATCGTATGCGATACTGGTGGTTTTGCGGCAAGTAATCCAACTCAGATAGACATAGCGACAAATTGGTAAGATTTTAAGGTTTTCGCAATCGATATTTGCATCAGCAAAAGGATCCCTATAATCCCTGCGCTAGACGAGATTCGAAGAGAAAATCTCCATCCATTGATATGCGGATGAATACATTTGTTATAAACGAATTAAGAGAAGCAAGCAATAAGCGGGCTTCTCTTTTGTTGTTTGTCTGCCTATATTTCTATAATTGAGATAAATGTAGCTGGCGACTCCTCTTTATTAGGTATAAGATAGGGGTAGTTATTTGTAATTTATGAGGTACTAACATGAAGAGATATACTTTTTCTGCGGCGACGGCTAAGTCAGATGTTTATGTAGGGCTTCTTTTCCCCGCTCTAATAATGCTACCCCTCCTAGCGATACAACTGATTCTGTTCTACCTTAACCTCGGTGATGTGACTAGGTCACATCCAGATCTTTTCATATTGATTATTTTTGCCTGCGTTAATTACAGCTTTTATATAGCTAAAAAATTGCAATCAAGATTTGTCAAAGACTATATCGTCATACTTGACGGAAGCGAAGTTACCATTTTGTGTGACGATATGGAAATTTTCTCGGGTACTATAGTTTCTTGCAAATTCAAGGGCTCAAGTTCTAAATTTTTCGCTAAAGCTGCCTCATTAGATATCTTCACTGACTACGAAGATATAAAACTTCGCGCCAGAGCCAGGGAAGGTGAGAGTTTACTATCCCCTAACTGGAACCCTTTTGCAACAGGCAGTATATCTGATGTGGATGTGCTCCTGTCACTGGGCATAAGGATTGAGAATATGCTGGAAGCTGAATGAATTTGGCGCCGACTAAAGAATAACAGAAAGCTCGAATACGAGCTTTCTGAAAATTGTCTACTGACTTTGCTCTGCTAAACGCTTCTGCTCCGCTAGGCGCTCCTGTAATACCGCTTGCTATAGAAGATGTGGTGTCCTTATTTACTTTTATTGATTTTGTCATTATGAGGTTTTCTGTTCTTTTTTTTCTATTTTATTTAATTATTTTACTATAAATTGTCGAATTATTTTATCTCTAGATTTGCACTATTATTTGAGTCAAATGCACTATTCTTATACTCATTTTAGATTTTATTCACAGTCACCCATTTTTATATTATTTATAAATTTTCATTTACAGTCACCCATTTCATATTCTTTATAAATTTTTATTCACAGTCACCAATTTCATATTCTTTTGTGGTAGAATTCAACCTATGAAAATTTTAGTAATTACGATGTTTATACTCATGTACGTCGTGATGATCTTCTTCCAGAAGTTCCGCGTACATGCCGCACTGACTTCAGCAGCGGTTTTCTTAATAGCTGGTGTTATGTCCGCTAGTACAGCGATTCAGTCTGTGAACTGGAATATCTTGCTGATGATTTCTGGCACGATGATTCTCGTGCACTACTTTATCGACTCCAAGATGCCGAACAAGCTTGCAGACATACTCCTCGATAAGTCCAAGAACATGATGATGGTTATAATCTTCATGTCGCTATTCTCTGGATTTATCTCTGCATTTGTAGATAATGTCGCGACTGTACTCATGGTAGCTCCTGTCGGGCTAGCCATCTGTCGCAAGCTCGATGTATCACCAGTTCCGATGACGCTATCGATTGCCGTCTCCTCGAACCTCCAAGGTGCAGCTACACTCGTTGGTGATACCACTTCGATGATGCTCGCTTCGTACGCAAAGATGGATTTCTCATCCTTCTTCGTATTCCACGGCAAGCCAGGAATCTTCTTTGCCGTAGAACTCGGGGCTCTCGCAACAGTACCTGTTATGATGATTCTATTTAGAAAGTATAGACAGCCTGTTGCAGCTGAGGAATATACAGAAGTAAAAAATCTCGTTCCGACATACATGCTGGTAGGGCTCGTAGCGACGCTGATATTCGTGTCGTTCTTCCCGAACAAGCCAGACATAACTAACGGTGCTATATGTATAACCTTTGCAGTCGTTTCTATCATTTTCGATTACGCAAAAAGGCGCGATGGAGACCGTACGATTGCTGCCTTGAAGGATGCAGACATCGAGACTTTGCTCCTATTGTTCGGACTATTTATAGTCATCGCAGGTCTTACTGAAGTAGGCGTTATCAAAGATTTGTCTGACCTTATCGTGAGGACTGGTGGAAGCAACATGTTCCTCCTCTACACGATTATCGTATGGGGGTCGATCCTGATTTCGGCTTTCGTCGACAACATCCCATATGTTGCAACTATGCTTCCTGTGCTTCAGGGTGTAACTGCAACGCTAGGCGTAGATCCTACGCTACTCTATCTTGGTCTACTCTGCGGAGCAACGCTAGGCGGCAACCTCACTCCGGTCGGGGCATCTGCGAATATAACGGCGGTAGGCATTTTAAGGAAGAACGGAGAGATTGTAACCTTTGCGGAATTCATGAAAATCGGAGTGCCGTTTACGCTGACGGCAGCTACAGTCGGCTATGCATTCATATGGTTCATATACGGCTAGAGAAATTGTAAATCAATATAGACTAAGAGGGATTCATTTATGAACCCCTCTTTTGTTTCCCTATTTCCTCATAACTGTATTCGATTCTGGTGTATTTTTGCTTCTCTAGTTTATATATTTTTTACTGCTCTATTTTCCACTTCTTAGCGAGTTTGTCATAGGTGCCGTTTTCCTTGAGATGCTTTAGTCCCTTGTTAATTTTCTTGAGAAGCTCCTTGTTGTCGGTCTTAACTGCAATCGCAACATCAGCAACGCTGTCAGGTTTTATATCGCCTACTATTTTGTACTTATCTCCCTGCGAAGCAACGATATCGACAGCAACAGGCTTATCAACAAGAACTGCATCAACATCACCATTTCCAAGCTGCTGAAGCGCTGTTGTGTTCTGGTTTAGGATAACTGATTTGGATACTTTACCCTCCTTCTTGAGCTGCTCTGCTATATCAGCCTGAGAAGTACCTGTCTGCGCTGCTACCTTGAGCCCGCTTCCCGATGTGAAGTTATCCCAACCTGTTATGCTTGTGTTGTCTTTCTTTACAAGCAATACGATTCCTGTCTTATAGTAAGGGTCTGAGAAAGCCACCTTCTTAGCACGCTCAGGCGTCACATTCATGCCAGCGATTACGATATCCGTGCTATCAGACTTGAGCGCTGGGATGAGTGCATCAAATTCAAGTGATTCGAATTCAACCTTGAAACCCTGATCCTTTGCAATAGCCTTCATAAGGTCCATATCAAATCCTACAATGTCTCCATCCTTATTTGTCGTATCAAATGGAGGGTAGGTCGGTTCAGTCGAAACCTTGTACACCTTGTCCTTGCCACCACATGCAGAAAGTGCTCCTGCCATAATTAGACACATCATAAGTGCCATAATCTTTCCAATAGTCTTTTTCATTTTACTGCCTCTTTCTTTAAATAATGTTTACTCTAAATATTTGCTCTAAATTCCACTACTTTTAATTTGCCACCCACATATATGTAGCTCTCAATTATCCGAGCTTCTGCTGATGCGTTTCTCGTTATTAATAATTGACGAGAGTTTTATTATCTGTTCGGATGTGTATAAAGTTGTTTATGTGTGTATTTTTAATAGTTCTTATGTATTAATATACTCTTGTTACTTTTCTTTGTCAACACTTTTTTTGAATTTTATTACATATTTTCGTTTTTTTATTCATTCATATACAAAATTAATACATAGGCCAACACGTTATGCGTTGCCTATGTATCTTGATTTTTAGAACATTCCCATATTCTTGAACAGAAACAACCAACCGAATATGGTTAATATAGAAAATCCGGTTGTGAATATTACTGCATTCCCTGCAAGCTCTCCATCACTTCCCATCGACTCTGCCATTGTATATGATGACACCGAACAAGGTGCAGCCATCATAACTATCAGCGACACGAACTCTACGCCTCTGAACCCGAGCAGTATCGCTATAGGTAACCCAATTGCCGGAAGAATTATAAGCTTGGCGATTATCGAGATGATGAGATTACGCTTGCCAGACTTCACACTTTTGATATTGAACGAAGCACCGAGCAGCATCATCGCCATTGGAGTCGTACACTCAGACAGAGAGTAGACAACCCTATCTATTGATTTAGGCACTGGTATACTAAGTGATATCGCAATTCCTGCTGCAACGGCACCGAGAATTATCGGATTGGTGATAATCTTACGGAGTATTTTGGAGATGCTCGCACGACCACCACGGTAATATTCCAAGATTATTACTGCTAATACGTTGTATGTCGGAACGATTATAGTTACGAGTATTGCGGTCTTGGATACATTTCCTGCACCACAGATGTTAATAGCGATTGGAAGTCCCATAAGTACGAAGTTGCTTCTGTACATCGCCTGGATCATCGCGCCACGCGTTTCAGAACGCTTCTCCAGTTTATGGACTACTGGTATGCTCATCGCTATGTAGCACAGCAGAAATGCTAGCGCAAATATGATAAGCCTCGGATTGAAGGTATCGCCGAGCTTCGCTCCATAGAGATTTTCGAACATCATCGGCGGAAAGAGCACAATAAAGACGAGGTGATTGAATCTGTGCACCTCGTCATCATTTATAAGGCCTACTCGCTTCACGAGCATACCGATTATCAGATATATCATCAGCGGTACTACCGCATTTATACAAATCCAGAAATTCTGTATCATTATAACCTCGACATGACTAGTTCTGCGTATTCGCGGCATGTTGCGCCGCCTGCCATTCCTGTCATTCGTGGTCCAAGTTCCTTATCAGCTAATTCTAGCGCTTCTTCAAGCCTCTTTGACTCATCTCTATAACCCACATGTGACAGCATCATAACTGCCGCCTTGAGCAGGCTTGACGGATTGGCATATTCTCCCAGCCCATCTTCAATCATGCGTGGAGCACTGCCGTGTATAGCTTCAAATATCGCATAATTCCTACCGATATTCGCACTTCCAGCTGTTCCGACACCACCCTGAATCTGAGCCGCCTCATCAGTAATTATATCACCATACAGATTAGGAAGTACAAAAACTGGAAGTTGCTTCTGATATCCTTGTTGACTAGATTAGCAGCCATGATATCGATGAACCACGAATCCGTCTCAATCTCTGGGTATTCCTTAGCGACTTCACGGCAGATATTAAGGAAGTTGCCGTCAGTCTTCTTCATGATATTGGCTTTAGTCACTATAGATACTCGCTTCTTGCCGTTAGCTCTCGCATATTCATATGCGGCGCGGGCGATTCGCTCTGTACCCTCGTCTGTTGTCACCTTAAAATCGACTGCCAATTCTCCCATGATGTATTCGCCCTTGCTGCCTAATGCATATTCGCCTTCTGTGTTCTCACGGAAGAATGTCCAGTCGATTCCTTCTTCTGGAATTGCAACTGGTCTGACATTGGCAAATAGGTCAAATGATTTGCGCAAGTAGACATTAGCGCTCTCGATATTGGCTGTATTCATGGCAGCGTTCGGGGTGGTTGTTGGCCCTTTAAGTAAGACATCGCATTCGCTCATCGCTGCCATGACGGAGTCCGGGACTGTCTTGCCTGCGGCGAGGCGGTTTTCGAGGGTGAATCCTTCGATTGGCTTTAGGACTAGGGAGCCGCTGGTAAGTCTGTCCCGGAGGACTGCTTTTAGCACTTTCTCCGCTTCGGTCATGATAATCGGGCCGATGCCGTCACCGGCAGCGGTTCCGATTATTACCTTGTCTCTATTCGAATTAGAGGATGGATTACCAGTTTTCTTAGCTGAATCTTTCTCTTCTCTCTCAGCTCGCATGCGCTGATTCCTCTCCACCTGTTCACGTAGCATGGTTTCAAAATTCTCTACAGCACTCTTGATACCGCACTCTATTTCTGAGCTATATACCTTCTCATCCATTTTCTTGTCTCCAAATTCATAGTCATACATCCTCTAATCAAGAATGCACACCTTAACCCTTCGCATCCCTGGTTCTAGCACCAACTAGCGGCGTCCTTAATGGATGCATCTTTCATAACTTGATTTAGTTTCCAAGTGCCGCATAGTCAAGAAGTCCTCCTGCCAAGAGCACCTCCTTCTGTCTTTCTGCAAGTTCCATGCGAAGCTGTATATCCTTGTTCCCAGCATGCAGAATTATTCTGTCATCTCCTAGAGCCGCTCTCACATTATCTAGTCTAAGTACATCGCCCTGTTCTATCTCATCATAGTCATCTGGATTCTCGAAGATTAGCGGCAGGATTCCCGCATTCACAAGATTTGCCGCATGAATTCTGGCAAAACTCTTCGCTATAACCGCCTTTATTCCGAGGTAGAGCGGTGCAAGCGCAGCATGCTCTCTAGATGACCCCTGTCCGTAATTCGAGCCGCCAATTATGAATCCCTTACCAGCTGCCTTGGCTCTAGCTGCAAAGGTCTCATCTACTACGCTAAAACAAAACTCAGATATCTTAGGTATATTAGATCTATAAGGTAAAACCTTTGAACCTGCTGGCATGATATGATGCTGTGGTGATATTATCACCTACCTTGAGGATGACCGCGGCCTCTATCTGATTATCTAGCGGACTTGTCTCTGGGAAAGGTTTGATGTTAGGGGCCGCGGAGCACCTCTGCCGCCGCAGCTTCTGCTGCTGGCAGTGGTGCGATGATTCCGTCATCATTGATTCGAAATCTATCTGGTTGCTGCGGCTGTGCGATTGGAAAAAAAGTGTCGTTGGATGCTGTGATATAGCCTGTGAGCGCTGACGCTGCAGCTGTCTCAGGGCTTACCAGATACACCTGCCCGTCCTTAGTTCCAGACCGACCGAGGAAGTTCCTGTTAAAAAGTTCTAAGACTCACACCCTTAGAATTCGGAGAGAACCCCATTCCTATGCATGGTCCACATGCGCATTCAAGAATTCTTGCTCCTGCATCAATCATATCTGTAAGCGCCCCACTCTCCGCCATCATGGAGAGCACTTGTCTTGATCCTGGCGATATTCCCAGACTCACACTGTCTGCAATCTTATGACCTTTTAACACTAATGCAGTCTTGGTCATATCTGCAAATGATGAATTTGTACATGAGCCTATCGCAATCTGGTCCACCTTAATTCCTGTCAGTTCTTTTACAGGCTTTACATTGTCAGGACTATTTGGGCAAGCAGCCAGAGGCTCAAGCTCGCTCAGATCGATAGAGTAGCACTCAGCATATTCAGCTTCAGGGTCACTAGCCAGAGGAGACCAGTCAGCCTCTCTATCCTGTGCGGTCAGGAACTGCCTGGTCACCTCATCAGAAGGAAAAATCGAGGTAGTAGCTCCGAGCTCAGCGCCCATATTAGTGATAGTCGCACGCTCAGGAACGCTGAGCGTCGCTACACCCTCGCCGCCGTATTCGACAATAGCGCCAACGCCTCCCTTTACAGACAGCATGCGCAGAACCTCCAAGATGATGTCCTTGGCGCTCACATTAGGGCGGAGCTCTCCGATTAGTTCAACGAAAATCATCCTTGGCATCTGAATGTGGTAAGCTCCGCCGCCCATGGCAACGGCTACATCCATGCCACCAGCCCCCATCGCCAGCATTCCGAGCCCACCACCAGTTGGCGTGTGCGAATCAGACCCAATCAGGGTCTTGCCCGGAATGCCAAATCTCTCATAATGAACCTGGTGGCATATGCCGTTGCCAGGTCTCGAGAAGTACACACCGTGCTTTGCAGCTACGGTCTGAATATATTTATGATCATCTGCATTCTCAAATCCAGACTGCAGAGTATTGTGGTCGATATATGCGACGGAACACTCAGTCTTGACCTGTGGAATTCCCATCGCCTCAAACTCCAGATATGCCATAGTTCCAGTTGCATCCTGGGTCAAAGTCTGGTCAATCCTAAGCCCTATTTCCTCCCCCACTTTCATCTCTCCGCTAACTAGGTGAGATTTAATAATTTTCTCAGCTATTGTATATCCCATTTTGTTCCCTACCAATTTCCTTCTGCTTCGCCAGTTACGAACTTATTTACCAGCGCATCAATTTCATCAGCACCGATAACCGAAACTCTACCATTCTCATACTGTTCATCAATCCAGCTCTTGATGTAGCGTACCACCTCGCTATGTTTATCCACCTTACGAGTACCCTCAAGTTGGTATTTCTCATTGAGCCACAAAGCAACTCCAGCTGCACCACTATTCTGATTAATCGAAACGAGTGGCGGTCTATTCAGAAATTTCTTAGTGTCAAATATATTGTAAATTTCCTCATTCTTGAGCAATCCATCCGCGTGAATTCCAGCCTTCGTAACGTTGAAATTCTCACCGACAAAAGGTGTCTGCTCTGGCAGATGATAACCTATCTTATTCTCATAGTATTCGGCCAGTTCCGTGATAACCGTAGTATCCATTCCATCTAGCGTGCCACGAAGCTGTGCATATTCGAAGACCATCGCCTCAAGCGGTACATTTCCAGTCCTCTCTCCTATGCCAAATAGCGTAGTATTTACCGCCGCTGCTCCGTACAACCAAGCTGTTGCAGCATTAGTAACCGCCTTGTAGAAATCGTTATGTCCGTGCCACTCAATCATCTCGCTTGGAACACCAGCATAGTGCTGCAGTCCATATATAATACCTGATACTGAACGAGGCATCGCAACTCCACCATAAGGAATTCCGTATCCAAGCGTATCGCAGGCACGAATTCTAACAGGCATATCAGCCTGTTCAGCGAGGTCCTGAATCGCCTTTACAAACGGTACTACAAAGCCATAGAAATCAGACCTCGTTATATCCTCAAGGTGACAACGCGGCATAACTCCCGCTTCAAATGCATCGGAAATAACGGAGAGGTAATGCTCCATCGCCTGCCTTCTGTTCATACCAAGCTTCGTAAATATATGATAATCCGAGCAGCTGACCAGAATTCCCGTCTCTTTGACGCCGATATCATGCACTAGCTTAAAATCGTCTTTCTTAGCTCTAATCCAGGTCGTAATTTCTGGAAACTCAAGTCCGAGTTCGCGACACTTATCTATAGCTCGCCTATCTCGCTCGCTGTAAACGAAACTCCGTCTGCCTAATCTTGCCGTTTGGCCCAGAAAGCCTCGACATCATCTTGTAAATATCCACAATCTGCTCAACCGTATATGGCTCGCGGGACTGCTGCCCATCACGGAAGGTCGTATCTGTAATCCATATCTCCTTAGGCATGCCGAGCGGATTTCTTCTAAAGTTAAAGGAAACCTTTGGAATCTCCGTATACTCGAAAAACTCGCGCATCAAATTAGGGTCTTCTACATCCTGAAGCTGATAATTATACGGATCCTGTTCAAGCAAATTCGATTTCTTATTAATCTTGATGTCACCCATCTGTTTCACCTCATAAAATTTGGTTTTCCCTTACCCTTTGATCTACCCTTGCATAACTCGCGCGCTTAAATATACCAATTTTTACTTACACGCTAGATTGTATACGTGTATATTAATATGCAATATTTATTGTGTCAAGTAGTCAAAGCTGCTATGATGAAATCTCCATATAAAAAATCCCCTTGCCAAATCCTGGCAAAAGGGGGTTTTTAAGAATATTCTTTATCTTATATGTTCTCTCTTTGATTTGTCTATATAAACCACTCTGGATCTTTTCTCTTAAAATGCAGCTTCTCTCTCGCAATCCTCGTCGCCTTAGCAAGCGAGCCGTAGAATCCACGTGCATCCTGCGGACAAGCCTTGATACACGATGTGCACGAGATGCATTCCTTTGGGTTAGACTTTCTGAGGTCATCAGTAGAGATTGCTCCAACTGGGCACACTTCTTTGCACTTTCCACAGCTTATGCACAGAGAATTCGCTGTAGGGTGAATCGGTAGCTTCATCGGCTTGCGCTTTGGAATCGAACCAGGAATTATGAGCGGAGCGAGTCTTCCTCGCATTGACGCGATATCCGTACATACGAAGCGTTTAAGCTTCTTAGCGCTAATCCTGCTGAACTCAATCATCTTCTTGATATCGTTCGAATCTGGTCTGCTCTCCGCAATCTTAGAGAACATCGAGTGCTGAGCGATAAATGCAGCTGCGCTTATAACGTTAAAGCCTCTCTCACTTGCATATGTGTATAGCTCGTAAAGCGCATCACCGTAACTGTTGTTTCCATATGATACTAGCGCAACGAGATACGCACCATTACCATTCACCTTGGATAGCATCTCCTTGCATATCTCTGGAATTCGCCCAGACATTACTGGAAGCCCCATAACAACTATGGTCTCATCGGTACAATCAATAGAAGTATTGATTCCGTGGCGCTCACTTAGACAGAGCATATCGTAAAGAATAGCTGAGATCATCTAGACAGCTATCACGCATGTTTTCAGTTAATTCAATTGTAATCTTCTTAGTTATCTTGGCAGTCGCACCCGACGGGCTGAAGTACATGCCTACAACGTTCTTAATCATCTTTGAATCTCACACATTTGCAGTGCCTACAGCACTTTGAGAACATCCCTTCATAATAATACATAGATTTTACCATGCAAAAGAAAATAATTTGTCTCGGTAATGTGCATTTTTGTGAAGATAGAATGAAGAAGTGAAAGAAATAAAAACAGCAGCTCCGAACTATCGAAACTGCCTTTTATCGTTTTATTCCATTATATCTGGAACTTGCTATTTCAAGCTCAAGCACCTCAAACTTCATTTTCAAAACGAAGCTCAACCTCGCTTATATGTTCGCTTCAAGCTTTGAGCAGTGAATCTTCGCCTACTTAATATTGTAATCTTCGTTCCACTGATTGAAGTAGTCGATCTGCATCGCTTTCTTCATCTTATCAAGAGTTGCCTCTGCCTCAGCATTCGCAAGTTCGGTACCCTTTCTGAGCATTTCAACTACCACTTCAGGATTCTCTTCGTAGTATGCACGTCTCTCTCTGATTGGCTCAAGGAACTCATTTAACACCTTAAGAAGGAACTTTTTAACCTTAACATCGCCGAGTCCACCTCTTCTATAATGGTCTTTGAGCTCATCCAAATCCTTGTAATCAGGTAGATACTTCTCGAATGAATCAGGCTGCACAAACGCATCTAGGTATGTAAACACAGTATTGCCTTCAACCTGACCTGGATCCTCAACCTTGATGTGGTTAGGGTCAGTATACATACTCATGACCTTAGTCTTGAGTTCCTGCTCGCTGTCCGATAGATAGATGGTGTTGCCGAGTGATTTGCTCATCTTAGCCTGACCATCAGTGCCTGGAAGTCTTAGGCACGCCTTATTGTCCGGTAGATAAATCTCTGGCTCAACTAGGACTTCACCATAAGTAGCATTGAATTTACGCACTATCTCGCGGCACTGCTCGATCATCGGTTCCTGATCTTCACCAACTGGTACGATAGTGCCCATGAAAGCAGTGATATCGGAAGCCTGGCTTATAGGATATGTAAAGAATCCTACCGGTAGATTTGCCTCAAAACCACGCATCTTAATCTCATTCTTAACTGTAGGATTTCTCTGAACTCTAGCAACTGTAACGAGATTCATGTAGTACATAGTCATCTCATGAAGTGCTGGAATCTGTGACTGAATAAAGATGGTCGTGCGAGCTGGATCAAGTCCAATTGCCAGATAATCCATCGCAACCTGAAGCACACTCTCGCGCACCTTCTCTGGGTTATCAGCATTGTCAGTCAAGGCCTGTGCATCTGCAATCATAACGAACATCTTGTCGATACTCGAATCCTCCTGCAGGATGAGCCTCTGTCTCAATGATCCCACGTAGTGACCGATGTGCAGTCTGCCGGTCGGTCTATCTCCTGTTAATACAACTTTATTTTTACTCATGTTTTTACCTCTTATCTCTATATTTAAAGCTATGGTGCAACTTGCTGTTGGTCTATTTCATCTCGAACTTAGCCGCGCCATCGCGTCCCATAGATGGCATCTTCGGTCGCAACTCCATCCATGTGCACATCCGTCTCCTCTAGCGGAATATCGTCTGTGAGAAGCTTCTCAAAGCAGAGCGCAATCTTGTTAAATCCCGACACACTAAGAAATCTATCATAGTAACCCGCACCGTGACCGATTCTCCGTCCGTCCTTTGAGCATGCCACGCAAGGAACAATTGCTAGGTCAAACTCATCCGCTGCAATTTCAGTTGCTTCAGCAAGCGGCTCTCTAATTCCGAATGAGCCTCTCGCAAGTTCATCACCGTGCCTATATTCCTTGACTATCATCTCATGCGGTCCGACGCAGAGCGGAATCCCAACGCGTTTGCCATCCTCAAGAGCACCTTCAATAATCGCATCTGTCACAGGTTCACCGCCCATCGACATGTAACAAAATATCGTCTTTGCATCCCTATATACATCAGTTTGTACTACGAGATTAGTGATTTTCTTGCTTGCCTCTTCGATATATTCGGGAGAAAGCCCCTTTACGATTTCTCGACATCTTGCGCGAAGTGCCTTTTTATTCTCATGTATGTTCTGTTTTCTATGAGTTTCCACATTAGCTCCTTTACTGCACATCGTAGGTCTTGCGGATACATGCAGCCATTTGCCATATACTAGTCGCATCTACAGCTGGTTAATTATATCCTTCTTTATCTTCCTAGTATATATGATTGACATGCTAAGTCCAAAGAATTCTGCAAATACAAATGAAAGCCACACGTAGTCGATGTTGCCGAGCTTAGATAGGAAGTATGCCGCTGGCAGTAGCACGATTAGCTGTCTTACGATGGAGACGTACATGCTGTATACACTCTTGCCAAGTGCTTGGAATACTCCGCCTAGCATGATTGAGTATCCTGCAAGAGGGAACGCGAGCGAGATAATCCTGAGCTCAACGGTTCCAATTTTCATCAGCTCTGGTGAGGCTGAGAAGAAGCCTAGCAATACATGCGGGATTGTCCAGAATATGAACATTCCAATGGTCATCATGGCTATACCGTAAATTACAGACAGTCTCATTGTCTCATCTAGTCGCTTGCGGTTCTGCGCACCATAGTTATATGCGATAATCGGAACTATTCCGTTGTCCATACCGAACACTGGCATAAAGATGAAGCTCTGGAGCTTGAAATAAGCTCCAAAAGCCGCAACCGCAGTAGTCGTAAATTTACGAGTATCTGATTTAGTCCGAAGACCATGAATGAGCCTACCGACTGCATGATAATCGATGGAATTCCGATTCCGTATATCTCTTTGATAGTCTTCCATCTAGGTCTGAAGCCTTTGTGTGTAAGCTTTATCTCCTTATTCTTCTTGACGTTGAAATACAGCCCTAACAGCGCACCAACCGTCTGTCCAAAAATGGTTGCATATGCAGCACCAGCGATTCCCATCTTGGGCACTCCGAACCACCCAAAGATAAGTATAGGATCCATGATTATATTGATTATCGCACCGATACTCTGTGTGATAAAAATATAAATGGTCTTGCCCGTGCTCTGCAGAAGTCTCTCAATAGTCACCTGTAGAAATACCATAATAGAGAGCCAACACACAATTCTAAGGTACGTAACTCCGTACTCGATTATCTCATGATTACTAGTCTGCATCTCGATAAAAGGTCCAGCGAACACCCCGATGATTACGAATATCGTGTAAGTCACAAAGCACAGGAATATGCCATTTTGCGCCGTAGCAGTTACCTTGTCGAACTCCCTTGCTCCGAGATATCGCGACATAAGAGCACTCATACCGACAGCAGTACCTACTCCAAACGCAATCATCATCGATTGAACTGGGAAGCAAAGCGATATAGCTGTGAGCGCATTCTCGTTAATCTGTGCGACAAATATACTATCTACGATGTTGTATAACGATAGCACAAACATAGAGACCATAAGTGGCACTGATAGTTTATAATCAGTGACGGTATTGGTGCTGTTCCTAATTTATTTTCTTTTATCTCAGCAGCTGTACTCATTGTTTCCCCTTTCTTATATTCCTAATAAATAAAAATGACTGAACGGCTACTCCATTCAATCTTTTATTCATTATAACATTTTGCAATGAATTTTTCCTAGTGTGGTTACACAAATAAACACATAAAACTTGTAATATATGCAAATATTACCTGTATTCATGGCAAAGAAAAAAACGCAGCCTGAGCTACGCCTTTTCCATTGCAGTATATTTATTATTAAGGATGTTACAGCCCGTAGGCTTGGAACAACAATTTTAGATTAGAGAAGATATGCACTTCTCCACTTCATCCATCTTCGCAGTTGGTTCAAATCTAGCAACAACATTGCCACCTCTATCTACTACGAACTTGGTAAAGTTCCACTTGATATCAGGATTATTCTTATAATCCTTGTCCATTTTCTTAACTACGACAGAGAGTCCTGTCGCCTTGAGTCCTTTGCCAAAGCCCTCAAACCCTTTCTCCTCTTTGAGGAACTTATAGAGTTCGAGCTGGTTTTCGCCGTTAACATCAGATTTCTTCATCTGAGGAAACTGTGTTTTGTACTGAAGTGTGCAAAACTCTTGAATCTCTTCATCTGTACCAGGAGTCTGACCTGCAAACTGATTGCACGGAATGTCGAGAACCTCAAATCCTTGTTCGTGATATTTCTCATACATTTCCACAATCGGCTCATACTGCGGTGTAAATCCACATCCTGTCGCTGTGTTAACAACTAGGACAACCTTTCCCTCGTAATTCCTCATGGATACCTGTCTGCCATCTGCAGCTGGAACTGTATAATCGTAAAAGCCCATATCTACTACCTCCTGTTACAGCCTTTATAAAGGCTTCAGCAAATGTTCCGCCACACGCATTTATCGTTAGGCAGATTGCTTACTTACTAAGTCTCTAGTCTAATTTCCTTTTTAGACTCCCCTTGCATATACAATTATATTGTGCTAAATTCATTTGTCAACAACTCGTAATGCACTTATATAAATACTTAATTCACTCCTTGTACTCTTTGCTTGGCGCATATAAAAAGTGTCAGGATGCACATCCTAACACTCTATTCTTCTTGTTATTATCTGCTCTTTCAAGCCTTTCCATTAGTTACCAGCTCACCTGTCCGTCGCCAGTAATGTCTATCTTATCCCCGAGGAATGTTGGCTTCGGCTTAACGATGCACTGCACAAAGGCTTTTTCCCTAGCGAGGAATTCCCTCACTGCACGAGATTCATCTCCGTCGTACCGCTTCTCTACTGCACTTACACCAACAACCTTTAGTCCGAGTCTCTTAGCTGTGTATAGCGACCTACCTTCATGATAGTACTGCGTTACGACTGCCGCAGTCTTAACCCCGAATATATCTCTAGCCCGATACATCGACTCATATGTCGAAAATCCTGCGTGATCTAGGAATATATCTTGCGCCGGAACACCTTGCTTCAGACAGTAATTTTTCATGACCTTTACCTCATCGTAATTGGTCTTGCCATTGTCCCCAGATAACAGCAGCTTCGGTGCCGCTCCAACCTTATACAGTTCGATGCCGCGGTCAAGTCTATCCTTCAGGATCTTAGTCGGCTCGCCATTTCCATACACTCCTGCGCCAAGCACGATAATGCAGTCATACGATTTACCACTAACCTGTTCTACGCTGCGGAGGCTTCTCTCACCTTCTAACTTAACGAACAGGTTGATCCCCACTATGATGACTATCACTGCCAATATTAACTTGAATATCCATTTAATAATCTTGAGCATAGGTATAATAATATCCCTCATAGGTGATATATGCAAGGAAGTAACGTGTATATAAATCAAAAACAAATGAAAACCGGGCCTTCACACGCGTTCATCTGAACAGGGGTGTCTATGACCCGGCAAATTTCAATTATAATGCTTTGGCTTACGCCTCAGTCATCGACGATTAGTCAACGAACTTAACAGCTGTTCCGTATGCCATAACCTCCGCAGCATTCTGCATTACGGACGCGGATGCATAACGAACTGCAACGATTGCGTCAGCACCTACGCTCTCAGCCTCTTCAACCATTCTCTTTGTTGCAAGCGCTCTAGCGTTGTTCATCATCTCGTTGTACTTAACGAGCTCTCCACCAACTAGAGTCTTGAGTCCAGCACCAAAGTCTCTGATAGCGTTAACTGTCTGGATTGTGCTTCCCTTTACTAGTCCGATTGTCTGAACTTTTCTGCCTTCGATTTCGTTAGTAGTTACTAAGATCATCGTCTTCCCCCTTCTGAATCTCGCGGATTCTCTCGATCAAGATGTGCAGTATTCCATATATTATTCCAGCACATATAAGTGCTGCAATGATTCTTATGCCAAGCGGAATTCCGGTACAATAGCAAATCCGACAAAATAAAGCAATACGGATCCGATTATACTTCCGATAATTATAACCGCTACGAGAATACTACCGATTTTATTTTTCTTCATAAAACATCTCTTTTCTAAAATACCCGAGCTCGCAGTATTGTGAACCCCGCATTTATGGATAATTATACCATCTGGGTATGGTTGTCACAATAAGGTTCTGTATCAAGGAAATCAATTTACTTTTTCAAATTAGCGCTATCTATTATAGTTTTTTTAGCTAAAACTGATTATATACGAAATCAGGCGCTGAAGATAAATCTGCATTCAACAAATACACAATTATTATCACCATCATAAAATAGAATGCCACCGTCCAAAATATAATATTCCAGAATGTCGATGTTTTAATCTTATTGATTATAGAAATTAAATACTGCTTCATCAAAGTAAACCCATCCTTTCCATCCCATGTGCATTATATCTTTCAAGAAATATTTCTCATATTCTTTATCGGAAAAGTCTGCTGTTTTCACATTATATTCTTTGCAGATCTCTCTAACTTTAGAATAGTATGCTTCTCTTCCCTCCTTTGGGAAACCTGTGTAATCGTACCACCTACCATTTACTGGCACTATAACTATAAGTGGTTCTATATCAAGTTCTTTACACATATCCAGAAATATTTTAAAGTCGTCATATTCAGGTGATTCAGCATAGCTTTCATTAATATTCGAATTTTTTAAATTATTAACGTTATCTTTAATATAGCTGTTATAGTATTCGTCATATACTCCAAAATCATTATTTGTACATACTTTTTCACCCTCAGACTGTGCCTCTCCCATCAAGCGCTGAAAGTTAATATCCCTTTTATTAATAATTCCTGCATCTGCTGTCGTGCCACTGTCTAGTTGTTTGGCAAGTATGTAGTCCTCTTTAAAATCCATGAACCCTCTAAACACCTTGTTTTTTATGCGCTCTACAGGATTTAAATTGTGATTAAAATATTGTCTCTCGTATAAATTAATTCTCTCTAGTTGCTTTGAATCAGATGCCAGATATATTTTTAACCTTTTTGTAAGGCGTTTTTTTAGCTTCTCTGAGATATTTTTGTTATCCATCATTTCTAGATAAAGTCTTTCAGAGAAGCGACTAGCATACGCATCAGGGTCTAATCCATTTTTTGTAAACCATTGAGGAGATAATATTAATACAACCTTTTTTTTAGGAAGTATATCGCTGTATGCACCAACTGCAGTTGCCTGGTGTATGCATTGCTTGTAACCACTACCCATTAGGACCATTTTTATTTCAGACTTGCTGTTCCCAAATAAATATGACGGGAATCCGATTTGATCCGTTGCTGAAAGTTCTGATGAACCTAGTATGACAGCTGTATCTTTGTCAAATATCTTTTTTAGGGTCTCAACCGAAGCATTTCTTTAATCAGTGTTTGTTTTATATGCTTCATTAATGTTTGTTATTTATCACGGATAGTTTCACCTGTGAATCTACTATTAATATCGTAACTAGAATCAATATTACTGCTATTATTAATGAAATTAATTTCTTCATGTCATATTATTCCATTTCGTTTAAATCACTAGAATCTTAGTTATCATTATTGTTATATTATTTCTATCTGATTGAGATTTTTAATCTTCTATCTTAAGTATCCTAAAAAACCTATAGCCGTAGCTTTTCCTTGCCCTGAAAATATAAGGAACCCAAACATAACTAAATTCAAAGTGATAAACCATGATACAAATTTATAAACATTATCCTTTTTATGCAATTTATAGAACTTGGATTTCTTTTGATATATCTCAGCTATAACTAGCAATATTCCATGATAGACCCCGTAGGCTATATAATGTAGTTCAAGACCATGCCATATCCCCATCAATGTCATATTAATCATCAATCCGGCAGAGGCTGCAGTTAATTTACTATTAAATCTCTTTTTACTTAGTGAATCAAATAAAAATCTTGAGAATATAAAATCTCTGAACCAGTGGGATAATGTTATATGCCATCTATTCCAAAAGTCTTTAATATCAATACTAATAAATGGTTTGTTGAAATTATCAGGTACTTTTATACCAAGAATATAGCCTGTTCCTACTGCCATCAAGCTATATCCTGCAAAATCAAAAAAACATATATAAACCATATGAGTATGCATACCCTATTATATGAATTGGGTCGTATTTATTTATCATGTATGTATTCATAATATACATAGCTGTCCCTGATAATGGTAGTTTATATACAAGACCGCACATAATTTTAATTATTCCGCTTGACAGTAGTTCACTATATTCTTTTCTTGTATAGATTTTATTATAATCCTGCGAATAACGTCGACTTCTGTCTATTGGACCAGAACTAAGTGTTGGAAAGAATAATAGAAACTCAATGAATTCATACCATTTAATTTCTTTTATAACTCCATCGTATATTTCAATAATCGTCTGTATGACTCTAAAAAAGATGTACGACAATCCAAGAAATCCGAAGATTGTATTATCTGCTCCAAAAAAGCTATGACCTACATAGCTTTCCAGCTTACTCAAAATCAGTGGACATAAGGTTATCATGATTGCTGTTATGTAGAGTACCTTATTTCTACCTATCTTCATTCTGGAAAATAAATATAGTTTTACTAGGCACAGTGACATTATCGCGTATCCTATTAAAAATCCCAGTTCCATTAAAGAATTATGATATATAAGATAAATGAATACACACGTAAGAATAGCCCTGTAATACCGTAGTGACTTCCCACTTAATCCCAATATGATAGCTGGAACAACTGCAATAATCAATGTCACAAAGAAATCTAACCCTGAGAAAAAACTCATTAGCACCTACCTTAAATCTTTAAATTAGTAAACTCATATGTATATTTTACCAAACTCCCAATAGTGCGACACTACTTCATACTCCTACTCGCAATCAGATTCACGCCCGTACCCATAAAGTCGCTCTCGATTATGTCGTTAATCTCCACGGGGGCCGTAACTCTGAGTCCTTTAATCTCACTCATAGCCTCGCGCCAAATATCCAGCGGAATCTCGCTCTCGGTAATTACCGGCAGCACGCGATTGACCGCACCATCGATTCTTACCGTCGAAGTCAGGATCCTCATCGGCCGAGTTATCTCCTGCTCTGCATAGCTAAGACCTTCTTTGCAACTGTACCCTTCAATTTCTGTGATTTTATCATCTTCGAGATGTACAGTAACTCTGCAGCCCTTCGGACAGTTTACGCAAATCAATTCTGCATCTCTCATCTTAATTCTCCTTTATCTGAATCGTCAGATCGCCATCGGTTTCTTCAAGGTGTTTGCCTGCTATTACCACCTGCTCCATCTCAGACGGAATTACCGCATCCTTGTGAATTGTGCGCAGCAGCTTATCACCCTTCAGAATTTCAATCTCTATATCACTCATCGGCCTTCGAACTCGGAAGTAGAATGTCACTGCCTTTGGCAGATTCTCCTTATGAAGCTTCGCTGGAACGACATATCCCACAAGGTTTCCAGCGTGTGCCTCGCAGTATAAATTATCTGCTAAAGCAACATCCTCATATTCTGATGTTGCACTGTCCGCTGTAATTTGGTTTCTATTCTTAGTCTCCGTTAATTGCCCCTTTAGAGATTCATAGTATCGTGCAGCCCCTACCGCCGCCTCACCGGCCTGCTTCGTAACGAAGTCTGCTAGGTCATGCACGTGAAGTCCGTTTCCGCATGCGAATATTCCCGGAACCGATGTCATATAGTTCTCGTCGACAATTGGTCCACGGATGCTCGGATCCATTTCAATTCCAGCCTCTTCAGCTAGAGTGTTTCAGGAATCAGTCCAACGCTTAGGAGCAGTGTGTCTACGTCGAAATACATCTCGCTTCCAGCGATCGGCTGTCTCTTATCGTCTACCTTTGTGAGCTCAATACGCTCAAGTCTATCACGTCCATATATGTTAGTTACAGTATGGGATAGATATAGAGGAATCCCAAAGTCATCGAGGCACTGCTTCATGTTACGAGGCAGTCCATTGCTGTACGGCATCAGCTCCGCAACTCCGAGCACTTCAGCCCCCTCGAGACTCATTCTGCGCGCCATTATTAGTCCGATATCTCCAGAGCCGAGTATAAATACCTTCTTTCCAACCATATAGCCATCTATATTGAGGTATCTCTGAGCCTGTCCTGCTGTATACACTCCAGTAGGACGCTCTCCTGGTATTCCAAGGGCGCCACGGCTTCTCTCGTAACAGCCAACAGCAAGGATAATGATATCTGATTGAAGTTTCTGATAACCTTCTTCCTGACTTGCATACTCGATGACGCGGTCTTTACTCATGTGCGTAACCATTGCGCCTAGCTTGATTTCTACACCAGATGCTATCGCTTTTCTCTCTCGAACCTCTCTGCAAATGCAGGTCCACTTAACTGCTCTTTGAATGTAGTTAATCCAAATCCATTATGTATACACTGATTGAGCACTCCGCCAAGTTCGACATCACGCTCGATTAGAACGACATCCGCTAGTCCTTCCTGCTTTAGCTTTGCAGCTGCCGCAAGTCCGCCGCAACCACCACCTATTACCACTGCCTGACAATGTCTCATCTTAGCGATTCTCCTTCTCTAAAATCTGTGAATGCTGTCCATCTTGGACTATATCTATAGGTGAACATTTCAGCTCTCTAGCTAGAATTTCTACGACCTTGGGTTCGCAGAATCCTCCCTGGCACTTGCCCATTCCAGGACGGACACGTTTCTTGATTCCCTTGACGCTTCTTGCACCACACACCTCGTGTATAGCCGCAACTATCTCTCCTTCGGATATGGTCTCGCACCTGCAAACTATATTTGCATACTGCGAATTTGCACGCACGAGTTTATCTCTATCCTCTTCAGATAGCTCTGAAACCATGATTGGCTTCTCCCTTGTCATAACCGCATCTGGGTTCTCCTTAAGGCAGAGTCTATCCGCTACAAAATTCTCTATCACATAGTCCGCAATACCCGGCGCACTAGCTAGTCCAGGCGACTCTATGGATGCGATGTTGATAAAGTTTGGATGATGCTCTCCCAGTGGCTCAATTATGAAGTCCTTGGAGTTCGTGGTCGGTCTCAGTCCTGCAAATGTCCTTATCGACTTATGAAGTGGAACGGTCTTAATTATCTTGGTGATGTGTTCACGCAAGTAGCTTGCCCCATCTACGCTCGTCGCTGTCGAGATGTTATCCACAAGTTGCTCGCTGTTCGGACCGATTAGCGTGTTGCCATAAACCGTCGGAATTGCGAGTACTCCCTTGCCCTTAGCAGTCGGAACAGGGAATATGATGTTATTTACTATATGTTCGTCGTTACTGATAACATAGTATTCGCCCCGTCTTGGGGTAACCTCAAATATAGGTTCGTCTATGAGCATGCGGCAAATTTCTGCTGCACCTATTCCAGAAGCATTTAGAACAACCTTGGCATTGAATGTCTCGCCGCCTGCTTTGATCACGTAGTCATCGTCATTCTTATCTATGGTGCTCACTTCGTGGTTTAGGAATAAATCTACGCCATTGTTTACAGCAACCTGCATACAAGCAATAGCGACCTCCCAAGGGTAGATTACAGATGTCGTCGGAAATGACAGCACCTTGTTTATGTTGTCGCTGAGATTTGGCTCTACAGCACGTGCCTCATCTCCACTAAGAAATTCATGAGGGATATCCCTACAGACTGCCCTTTCAGCCAACACCTCAAGTAGATTCTCCTCTTCGTCATTACATGCGACTACGAATGCACCCGTGTTCTTGATATGGCAGTGCAAGTCCTCGCAAATCTTAGGATACTTACGCGCACCTTTTACGTTAAGCTCCGCCTTGAGCGTGCCATCTACAGGATCGTATCCTGTATGCACTATCGCAGAATTCGCCATGGTTGCGCCATTCGCGATATCATTTTCCTTGTCTAAGACCGCTATTTTGAGTTCGTACCTCGAAAGCTCTCTGGCGAGCATCGAGCCAGTGATTCCAGCTCCTATTATGACTATGTCGTAAAGCATGTTTTCCTCCGAGTTGATTGAAACGTTTATTAACCTTTTAATTATATCACGATATTAATAATCTTGGGATGATTAGGTCTCGTTAACTTCATTTTCGTAAAAAAGAAAGGCACAAATATTACATCTGCACCTTTCTAATATATATAATATTCAATTAAGGAAGTTATATATCCTTCTATTTTATCTATTATACCAATAGTTCATATCAACTCTATTGCTTATACCATCTACAGAACCTGAGTTGGAATACTGCCAGCACTGATACTTGCCATTATATGTTACACGACTGTAATATTGTGCAACCCAAACCTTGTATGCACTGAGTTTTCTCATATCAAGCTGATTATTTAACCAACTTGTACTTGCGTATATCATAGGGGTATAACCTCTTTGAAGAGATCTCTCGCAGAATGCTTTTACTGCAGCTGTTCTTATTTCTTTTGATATTAAATTGCCTCTCGCACGAGAATCTGATACATATTCCGTATCTATAACAACAGGAAGAGTTACTTTGTAATTTCTAATCTGATTAACGATATAATCTGCCTCTTCAGCGCCCTCTTTTTCATTAACAGCTTGCGAGAAGAAATATACACCTACTTTAATCCCAGCAGCAGTTGCTCCCTTAATGTTTCTTTCAAACCATTCATCTTCAACAATGCGTCCTGTGCCATAGCCTCTAAATGCAGCTCTTATAATGGCAAATTTAATTCCTGCCTTCATAACTCTATTCCAGTCAATAGCACCCTGTGCATAAGAAACATCTATACCAAGCACCCTGCTTCCTGGAGGACCATTTAATTCGTTTACAATACCTTCTTGATTAGATGTATAACTTTCACCATTATAGTAAAAAGAGCCAACAACAACTGCCCCATCTGCCCCCATATAATAATATGTATTTCCAAAGCTAATAAATTGATTTTTATATAGCTCTCCACTAGCATTTGAGAAATATTTTTTTCCGTTCTTCACTATCCACTGTGCTCTTTGTATTACTTCACCTGTATAATCATTCGAATTGTATATCCGTCCATCAGGGGTTGAGTATATACTCGTCTTCACCGCACCATCTATTCCCATGTAGAACTTAGGTGTTCCAAATGTTATAAATTGATTTTTGTATAGAGCACCCTCTGCGTTAGAAAAATATCTCTTACCGTTCTTCTCTATCCACTGTGCTCTCTGGATAATCTCACCAGTTCGGTCATCTGCATTATAAAGTTGACCATCACTTGTAGTGAATAACCCTGTTTTTACTGCACCATCTGCTCCCATGTAGAACTTAGGTGTTCCAAATGTTATAAATTGATTTTTATATAGCTCTCCACTAGCATTTGAGAAATATTTTTTCCCGTTCTTCACTATCCACTGTGCTCTTTGTATTACTTCACCTGTATAATCATCCGAATTGTATATCCGTCCATCAGGGGTTGAGTATATACTCGTCTTCACCGCACCATCTATTCCCATGTAGAACTTAGGTGTTCCAAATGTTATGAACCTACTTCTATACGCAATTCCTTCACCATTTGTAAAGTATCTACCATTGCCCCAAGTTCTCCATCCAGCCTCTCTCTTTAAGGCTCCAGTATTTGGATCAAAGAAATATATAACTCCATTTATTTCATGGATTCCTCTTACATAATTACCGTTTCCATCTGCATAGTAACGATTACCATTTTCATCAACCCACGAATTATATCTAGGCGCTCTTTGAACACTAAGTGATACTGGTTTTGCATTAGAATGATAGCTAGAAATAGTGTCTGTTTCAGAAGTTGGCACCTGCACCACATTACCTTGATTCTGTTCACCATTTGCTTCAACGTCATTCTCTGCTACAACATCATTTACAGGCTCTTTTATAGAAGACACACTTTCATCAGCATTAACAAAGGCTACACTGAATATTACCATCACACTTAAAAGTAATAAAATCCTAATCTTTCTTGTCATTTTCCTCCTCCTATTCTCTTTTAACCTGAACTAGCTATATCATATTAATAATTACTACACAATCTACATCTTATCAATGTTATATTCTTGAAATGCATCATACGCTTTTTTACTACCCTTTGCTCTGGCATAGACAACAATTTTTCCTTTAATTCCGCTAATATCAAACCTTTTAACGTCTGAATAATCGTATAGAATTTCCGTGTTACCATCATCCTTTAATAGTGAAACCTTGTATTCTGGCACTATATCAGAGTTTTGCAAGCTGCTTATCGAAATATATTTATGCCCTTTTTTCTTTTGGATTTTCCCTTGCACAGCAACAATGTAATTTATTTGTTTTTTCAGTTCATCTGTATTGTTAAAGAAATACGAGTCTGTGTTTTCACCAGCTTCTTCTTTATTTAGAATCTCTGCAAATACACGACTAGTTACCTCCGCGCCTTTTCCATTGACATGGTTATAGTCGTGCATTAGTTCATCTGGCAATAGCTCTAATCTGTTTTGCAGCAAGTTGAGGTTATAATATTTTAATCCATTATTCTTTGCATAGTTACTATAATATTCTGTAGCTTCTTGGTACCCCTTTGTATTATACATTCTCATTACTGTTGTGGGACCTGAAACGAGAATTAGTTGAATATCGTTTTTTTTGCACATATTAACTATTTTGTCGAGATATGCGATTTTTTTCATATCCACCCTGTTTTTACTGAAGCTATCACTCCCTGTAATTGGTATATTTCCTGCTTTGAACGATTTATTACTAAATACAAATCCTTTATCGGCATAATACTCATCATTTATCACTTCAGGAGCATAGTTGCTTGATAATAACTCGTTCTTTTTTCTCTGGTTCTCTTTAATTGTCTCCTTGTTGAATGTATTTCTATATCTGTATGCTTTTATTCCGTATAGGAGGCTTTTACCCTTAAATGTTGAAAGAAAATAGTTCACTTTATTCTGATATTTAATCAATCTATCATAAACTATTAAGTCGCCTTGCAAAATTTGTTTATACTCAACTATTTCATCAAAGGTGACACCAAGTACAATCGTCTTAGGATGGTATCTCTCTATCAAGTCCTTCGTTTCATAGTAGCTACCTGCTAGCGATTGAGATGATGATCCTGCATTAAGCACATTCTTATACACACTCTTTTCTTCAAATATCTTTGGAACAAATGATCTATAAACCCTAGATGCTCCCACAAATATTAAATCGTAACTTTCATTTTTCCCATCTATTATCTCAGTATCGTGATTGAAGTATGTGGAGTATGAAATTGGCTCTAGAGCAAGTCCTGTTATATGAAGTAAAGTAGATAGCACAACAACTAGTACTATCATGTTAATTATTCTCTTTATTTGTTTAGAATACTGCATACAAAAACCCACTTGTTAAATCATTATTGCCACCAGCATACATAAATAGTGCAAATATCAAACCTGCATATGTGATGCTCCGCACTGCGCCTGGCACTTTCTCTGTAAACTTATCCCATTTATTATATTCCTGCATTAAATCGACAAATACAAAAATTAATGAGAAAGCTAGCGATTATGATATCGATTCTGCTCATAGATGGGAAGAATGATGAAATCCCATCTATATGCATAGTCCCCCAGCCTCTAAATAAATTCCCATAATAGGTGAGGCTTTCCATAAAGTCCTTACAATTTGACATAACTCTAATGAAATTAATTAGCCAGAATGTTCTGAAAACTTGAAAAAACCCCCATATATGCGGATGGCTGTCCGCGCGACAAGCTTTTCTGCACTTTTTATAAACTGTTTCCATCTGCATGCTGAATACAATTATAAAAAGATTTGCTAGTCCCCAAATTATATACTTCCATGCCGCCCCATGCCAAATACCAGTAATTGACCAAACAAAAATCAAAGCTAGGTAGCTTGGTACGAGTTTACCCATTCTTGGTCCAAACTTTTTTCTTGATTTGCGGCCGAGCTTCTGTGCAGATGGTCCCATAGAAATTGGATAAAACACATAGTCTCTGAACCACGTTCCCAGTGTTATATGCCAACGTCTCCAGTACTCTTCAACCGATTTAGCAAGAAATGGTCTTTCGAAGTTTTCAGCTACTTCTATGCCCATTATTTTAGCACCACCGCAGACCATATCCATATATCCAGAGAAATCTGCATAGAGTTGCATTCCGTATAAAACAGATGCTACCCATAAATATGCACCTTTATACCCCTGCACATCTAAGAAGTAGACATTTACGGCTATTCCTAGCTTATCAGCGATAAGTAGCTTCTTTACAAGTCCCCACAAGATGCGTCTTGTGCCTCTGCACAGGTTATCATAGGAGAACTTATTTTCACGAAACATAGTTTTCCCTAATTGGTCAAATCGGCTAAACGGGCCTTGTACAATATGAGGAAAAAAGGTTATAAATGTTGCCACTTTTATGAAGCTATTTTCCGCTTCATATTTGTGTCTATATACATCTGTCAAATACCCCATCGATTGAAATGTGTAGAATGACATACCTAGCGGCATCACAAAATGCTGCAACGGTAGTGATGAGCCTGTTATCATGTTAATAGTTTCAATCGAAAAGTTTGTGTATTTTATTACCGCCCACAAACAGAAATTTGCAAAGAGGGCTATATGTAATACTCTTTTATTATATCTTTCCGCATCATCGCGTGCCGCTCTTCGAGCGTCTCTCAATTCATCGGATATATCTGCTAGTTGAACACTGAGTGCTGCATTCCGGCGCATCATAAGCTTCGCACCAGCATACGTGCTGACGATGGTAAAGAGCATGAATAAAAACAATGCTCCATCTGATGCAATAGAAAAGAATACGCTAAATGCAAACAAAAGCGCTATTTGCATTTTTCTAGGTACTATAAAGTATAGTAATATGAATATAGCAAACAGCGCTCCAAATTCTAAAGAAATTAAGGACAAGTTTCCCTCCAACTATACGGTCTTTAGTTTCTGTACTAGCTCCCAAATTGCTTCAATGGAATTGAAGTTTTCTGGTAACAGATCATTAACGTTGATTCTTAAATCATAGTTCTGATTTAACTCACTCACGATTGCTATGATGTCAAATGAATCTAAGACCTTTCCATCTATCAATTCTTTTTCTACATCAAAGTCAACGTCAGGGCGTATTTCTTCGAGAATTGTTCTTAGTTCTTCCATTGTCGTACCTCCATTTTCTTTTATATATTATAGTAACTCTAGTTTCTTACGATCTATCTTCGCATGAGAATTCATCGGCATACTATCTAGCTTTACGTAGCGATTTGGCCACATATATTTAGGCAAAGCTTTAGCTAGAGGTTTTACGATTTCACGTTGGTTCTCGCAGTCTCCCTGATAGTAGCAAATTATCTTGTTGATATCTTTTTTAAATATGCAGCAGCAAATCTTGATAAATGGCAGGGCATTAATTGCCGCTTCTATTTCTCCGAGTTCAATTCGGTGTCCCATGTGCTTAATCTGAAAATCTTTTCGCGATTTAAACACTAACTCGCCTGCATCATTAAATGCTGCAATATCTCCAGTTTTATATATCCTGCAAGGATACTCACTAATATCCTCCCTAAAAGCAAATGCCTTTGTTGTTTGTTCATGGTTATTCCAATAGCCTAATGCTAAGCTACTTCCTTCGACACACAACTCTCCCTCTTTATTTTTTTCTCGAATTGGAACGTTGTTTTCATCTAGTAGTAAAATTCGCGTATTTTTGAAAGGCTTTCCAATAGGAATTGGTGCATCACTTATAGCGTCCTTATCTACTACGTGATATGTGCAGTTACAGGTTATTTCGGTCGGACCATATAGATTTACATAAGTTGCTTCTGGGACATATTTTGTCCAGTACCGTATTGTCTTAGGTGGCATTACCTCTCCAGAAAACATCACATACTTAATCTGGTGGTCAAATGCCTTGTAATCATCAAATACATTAAAATCAGACAGGATTCTGAGTCCTGATACTGCCCAAATAAATACGTTAATTCCGTTTGAATTTATGTAGTCGAGTAGCTTTGTAGGCATTGTGAATAGCTCTTTAGGGATAACGACCAATTTGCCACCTGATTTTATTGTACAATATATATCTTTCACCGATACATCAAAATCAAAAGGAGCCTGATTACCAAAGATACAGCTTCCATCAAATTTAAATGTATCATAGAACTGACTTACTAAATCAATAAGCGACCTATGGCTAACCAAAACACCTTTTGGAATCCCTGTTGATCCGGATGTAAACATTGAATATACAGGGTCGGTGTCTATAGATTCATCCATAATTATGTCTATAACTTTGCTTTCCTCGTCAGATATAGAACTCTTACTTATAGTTTTATAATCAAGCACTGTAATTCCAAGTCTTTTACATAGCTCTTTTGATATATTTTCGGTTGTATTAATGATTACCTCAGTTCCTAGCGCATCTAAGATCTTCTCTTGACGCTCCTCAGGCATTGAGGAGTCTATTGGAACATAAAAATTACCGCTGTAAAGTGTGCCGAAAAAAGAAACTATTGATTCTATATTCCTATCAATAAGAACCGCAATCGGCTTATTCTTTTGTCTAGTCGTGTTATTTAGGCAAGCTGCGATTGTTCTTGCAGTATCTCGCAACTGACTATATGTTATTATACTATCTCCGCATGCAAGAACTGTGCTATCTCCCATTGTAGCTGACTGATGCTCTAATAACTCTAGAATATTCTTAATCATAGTGTTCCTTTCGTAAAAATCGAGGTATCATCACTGAACAGATGATGCCTCGATTTAACCTTTAGGCTTTAAAGGAGCCCCTGCATCTCCATATTAATCTTCATTGTACTCAGTTTCTTCTTCACTAATATCTGTCGATTTTTTGCCTTTTTTCGATTTCTTTGGTGGATTAATAAAGTTCTTAATTAAGTCATGAGCCTTTTTAATGCTCTCTTTATCTGGTGTCATTACATATACTGGAGTCGAGCCACTTGAATATACTGTTCTAGTTGAATCTCCTGCCCCCTCTACAGCATTATTTTCAATTTTCCATTCTTTGTGATTCTTGAGTTCAAGCTTAACTAATGCCTTAATCTCAGATGGTGACATATCTGTCTCCATATACGGTGCAATTCTATCGAGAATCTTCGTGTATTTAGCTATTATCTCTGGTGACTGAGTAAATCTATGGAAAATACCCTTAAGTACAATCTGCTGATTCATAACACGCTGATTATCCCCATCTTTAAATGCTTGTCTCTCTCTCGCAAAAGCAAGTGCCTGTTCACCTTTTAAGAAGTTAGTTCCCTTATTGATGTGATAATGGTCTATATACGTCTTGAAGTCATAATCTGAATTAATATATATTCCACCTATTGCATCTATAAACTGAACAACGGTATTGTAGTTGACCTTAACATAGTAGTCTATTTTGATATCTAGCAGGTTTTCAATTGCTCCAGTTGTCTCATCTATACCATACAATCCACTATGAGTAAGCTTATCTTCTGCATTATTTTTTTGAAGGAAGCTTAACCAGATAGTCTCGCGGAATCGATGTCAGCAAAATTTTATGCTTCTTCGGATCAACTGTAACAAGCATATTAACATCACTTCTTGCTTCTCCATCAATTTTGCCAGTGGTATCCATTCCACTTATAAGCACTGTAAATGGTTTTTCTGCAATTTTATCATTTCCAGAATCTTCAGCCTTTGAAATTTTATTCAAAAAACTTGCTGTCTTAGCTGCATACACCGAAGTTATTCCAAATGTAACGGAAAGAAGTATGCTGATTATTACTGCTATAATTCTTGATTTTCTTTTTATGTTTCTGAAAAAAAGCTGAACAAAAATTACCGTACTTATAGCAAAGATGCATAGAAGTATAATCAGTAACCATTTTTTTGGTAAAAAATCTGTTACTAGCAAAGTAGCTTCAAATACTAACGCTGAAATTAGATAAATGAGCCCCCATAGTCTTGAAGCGGCCAACATCAATCTTTTTTTCTTTTTTGACTTTACATCCATAATCATTTTCTCCTCGTTACAGAATATAGTTATTATACTCTATGCAAGCAACTTTTTATAAAACTCTATAAGTTTTTGTCCCTCAACACTCCAGTTGTACTTTTCTCTAGCAATTCGACTCCCTCTCTCGCCCGTTTCTTGAGCTTCATCTGGGTTATCTATATAATATTTAATCGCAGTCTGGATTGCTGAAATATCTTCTGGCTCTACTAGTATACCTGAATTTGCTTCACTAATTATTTCTCTCCAAATCGGAAAATCAGATGCTATAATCGGTAATCCTGCTGCCATGTATTCGAAAATTTTTATTGGAAGAGAGTTGATATAATTTGCTGTCGGTAGCAGTATGCAAATTCCTACTCTACTTGAAGCATAGAGGTCATTTACCCCTTCACGGCTTAGCATACCCAAATATTCGACATTTTTGGGTTTTGAGTTTTTTATGGTTTCATCCTCGCAGTTTCCAGCAAGCTTTAAAGTGTATCCATCCATAGAATCCAGTGCTTTCACCATAATGTTTTCGCCCCTGATACGAGAGATTCCACCTGCATAGCAAGCAGTCTTGCTTCTTTTTGAAAATTCAAGTTCACCCTTTTTTATTTCGTCTAGCTTAGGGTAGTTCTTTATCGTCTCTGTATATTTTGCTCTATTCTTAAATTTATCTTGAATATACTCAGTTGCCGCTATTACTCCCGACAGCTGCTTTACGTACTTTGTCTCTAGTCTGCTGTATGATTTAGAAACAAACTTTCTTGAAAATTTAGGAAGCCATGGTTTATCCAAAATCTGTGCCGGTACATCCTCATGACTATCAAATATAACAACCTTGTTCAGCTTTGATAGCTTTACCGCATACTTAAGCATCTCTGGGTCATGAAAGTGATATATATCAGCATCAACATCCACAGCTTTTTGAAATACTGTCTTGCAAAACTGAGAAATCCTTTTGTATCGACTTTCTGGTTGTTCACCACACCCAATAATTTGTATTCCATCTTTCTCGAACGATTCCCCAGGTGCAACCAAGAAAACTTTATATCCTTCTCCTGATAAAGAAAGGCATTCTTTATAGTAAATTCTGTCATCGAGTGCATCGTGTACACTCGTTACATGGCAAACCTTTTGCATTAGATTCTCCTAATTTTTATATCCCAGCAGTTTTTTTATTCTTGGCTTAAGCAGACTCTTAAGTTCCCCTATAAATCCTTTTTTCTCAATTTGATAATATAGCACTCTGTCTGCACCAAATCTCCTAAAGAAATTTTCAATACCTTCTATCATCGAACCTTCAAAATCAAACGATTTTGAGTTTTTCGATGCAAACTCTATGCCATAATCAAGAACTAATGTCGGTGCTCCGCTAGCTCTAAATGCCGGGTCTGCTCCTGCAATTAGATAATAGCAGGTCTTTTCGTCATAAACGAACATTGAAGAAGCGTGTACATTGCCATCCTTGTCCTTAGCTGTAATAACTTTAGCACCATCATGGGCACTACATACTTCAAAAATTGAATTTATAAATTCTTTCTTGTGTGGACAACTTCTGCCTTGATGTTCAAATGTTTTCACAAGCAAAGCATGTAAATTGTCTATGTTATCTTCTTCAATGATTTCCACTTTATTTCTTGCACTTTTTATATTTTTACGAACTGTCTTATCATATTTGGCCCTTATTGCTTCTATATCAGAAACATCCGCAAACCTATAAGTTATTCTCGGGCTAACCTTAAACCCTAGCCACCTAAATGGGAGAAAGTAGTCATTGCCTGGATCGAGCATAAGGTCTATGCTTGAGCTCTTTGGCAATGATTTTACTAGTTCTTCTATGTATTTTTGTTGTTTGCTAGCCTTAGTGCCTGATGCAAACCAAATACCCAGGGTTTGTGTTTCCCCTGGCATAACAATCTTGTTATTATCGTAAGGTACTGCCCATCTAGCGACAACTTCTCCTTTTTCTTCTACTTTTATTTCAGTCCATTTCCCACTTGTAACTGTCTCAAGATACCACGGCTGTTCGAAAATTGAATTAGCATATTTTGTTGTAATATCAACATTCGTTGTCTTCATTAGAATTAATTTCCTCCAGCTCTTTCACCGCATCAAGATATGAAATAAATGTGTACCCCTGCTCTTTTAAATAATCTATAAGCCAGATATACCAATCTCTTTCATACGCATACCCGTTACAAAACTGATAGTCGTGAAACAGTATCGAGAAATACGGCAGCCCTTTATCCTCTGCATCTTTAAGCAAGCGAAGTGACTCTTCTCTTTTTCCTTTTGGTCTTTTTGGCAAATAACCATCCATCAAGCTGAGTGGAAACTCCCACATCTTGCCTATTTTGTATGGTGCTTTAAGGCAAGTACCTTCGCTCTTTATAAATTCAGTTGTGTCGTACACATATCCACATTGATTTAGCTTCTCGAAGGTGTTCTCATCATATCTTACGTAGTGCATGCGTATTCCGCGAGGTGCTACACCAACAGCAGTTCTAAACCTCTCAAATTCATCACGCATTTTCCCTTCGTCTTCAAAAGATACTCCGTGTATCCCCGTATCAAAGCCATGGCTTTGAAGTTTTTTAATATACGGAATTGCCTTGGTGTATTTATACGACATACCAAGCGCATTATCCATACCAAAATAGAATGATGAAGGCACACCATTACCTTCATCATACTTCATCAATTCTTCAATATAATTTCTCTCTCTTGCGAATATCCCAAGTAGTCTTCTCCACCACTGAGAAAAAGTTATATCATGCTTTAAGAACGATAAAGTCTCCCTCACCCACAACTTAGGGTAAATCAAGTCTTTGTAATGGTCGCTTCTGTATAGATGATCCACATCATGTGAAACGATTATTTTCATTGCTCTTACTTTCCTAAAAACTCCTTAATTACTGATACAACTTCCTCCACATCTTCGTCTGAGATGTATGGGTGAATTGGAAGTGACAGAACGGTATCGCACAGCTTGTTAGTAACAGAATAGTCGATTCTATACTTGTTCTCATCTCCAAATGCTTCCTGGTTGTGCATCTGCTTAGGATAGTAAATCATCGATGGGATTGATTTCTCCTTAAGGAATGCCTGAAGAGCATCTCTCCGCTCTCTGCTTTCAAGCTTTATTGTGTATTGAGCCCAGCTGCTTAGGAAACCATCTGGAATCACTGGTGTAGCTACAGCCCCTTCTAGAAGCTCTGTGTACTTAGCCGCTGCGCTATTAACGTCTGTAACTTCGTACTCTGCAAATGCAGCTAGCTTAGGAAGTAGAATTCCTGCCTGAATCGAGTCTAGTCTGGAATTCATACCGATTCGCACGTTGTCGTACTTCATCTTGCCCTTGCCGTGCACGCAGTATGATCTGATAAGCTCTGCTGCTTCATCGTCATCTGTAAATATGGCACCGCCATCTCCATAGCATCCGAGTGGCTTTGCTGGGAAAAATGAAGTTGTCGAGATATCTCCAAAGCTGCATGCCTTCTTGCCATCGATTTCGCCTCCGAAGCCCTGTGCTCCGTCTTCTAGAACCTTTAGACCATACTTGTCTGCGATTTTTCTAATCTCTACAAAGTTAGCTGGCAGTCCAAATAAGTCAACAGGTATAACTACACTTGGCTTAAGTTCACCAGCCGTAGATACTGCATCTATAGCCTTCTCAAGCGAGGCAGGATCCATGTTGAACGTATCTTCATCTACATCTACGAATACCGGTGTCGCACCAAGAATCGAAACTACCTCTCCAGAAGAGAAGAAGGTGAAATCAGGAACGAATACTGCATCTCCCTTTCCAACTCCCCATGCCATAAGTGCAAGCTCAAGAGCATCTGTTCCGTTTGCACAAGTTACGCAGTGCTTTACTCCAACGTAAGCAGCTAGCTTCTCCTCAAGTTCGGAAACCTTACTTCCGCCGATAAATCTGCTACTAGCGATTACTTCATCGATGTTACGATCTATGTCATTTTTGAGTGCAACATACTGCTTCTTTAAGTCTCTAAATTCCATTATCTTCCTCCGCTTCTACTTGAATTCGCCTCGCATGTCAGTGCTTGCAAAATCTGTCAACGGAAGTCTTACTGGCACGCCTTCCTTCTGGCTCTTGTAAATTGCTAGAACCATCTCAAGTGCGTTTCTTCCAGCAACACCGTCTACGTACGGTGCTCTGTCTTCCTTAATAGCTTCGATTACATCTGCAAACAGACTTGTGTGCCCATTTCCGTATACATTGCTTGTCTCTTCTTCGAGGCCCTTGTTCTTCTGATCTTCAGCGGTCTCGTCTTTGAAATCCCATACGTCAATAGTGTTGGTGGACTTACCGCCAACCTTGACTGTTCCATTTTCTCCAAATAGATACAGTGTCTCTTCGAGATTCTGAGGGTATACGTTAGTAGTTCCCTCGATAGTCCCGATTGCACCGTTCTTGAACTTAACTACAGCCACACCAACATCTTCAGCTTCTAGGTAATCGTGGAACTGTTGTCTAGTTGCTCCATAAACTTCCGCTACCTCATCGCCCATCATCCATCTGAGTAGGTCGATTCCGTGAATACACTGATTCATCAAGCAGCCGCCGTCTTCCTCCCAAGTTCCTCTCCAAGGAGCTTGGTCATAATATCCTTTGTTTCTATTCCAGCGAACATTAATAGATGCGTGGGAAAGCTTTCCGAAACGGTCTCCCTCGATAGCCTTTCTCACTTCCTGAATAGCTACGTTAAATCTATTCTGGTGGCAAGCTGAAACCTTTACATTCTTCTCGTCAGCTCTTTTGATAATCTCTTCAGCATCAGCAATATTCATAGCCATAGGCTTCTCGATGATTACGCTAACCCCCGCATCGATTGCATCTAGTGCAATTGCTGCATGCTTTCCACTTTCTGTCGCGATGCTGACAAGCTCAAGTTCGTTTTCTTCAAGCATCTGCTTATAGTCGGTATATCTCTTGATTGATTTATCATCAGCCAAGTTGTGCTTTGCAAGAATCTCTTCCATCTTCTCTGGCACGATATCGCACACCGCCACGATCTCTAGATTATTATTTACTGCAGCAGTCACGTGATTTGTTGCGATTCTACCGCATCCAATCAATGCATATTTCATTTATACGTCCTCCGGAATTCTTAGTGCTTTGTTATATGTATTTTGCCGGGCTTATAGGAGAGAAATATTGTCTCTTTCCTTTACGTCCTTGAATGCATTGCGAGTATCGAATATTGCCACTGCATTCTTTCTGATCATCTCATAGTCGTAAGCATCGTGTGCAGTCGCAACGAGTACGAGATCATATCCCTTAATTACGTCAGCATTAATCTCTTTGATACCATCGTGCCACTCACCATGTCTCTTGTACTTTGGAATCCATGGATCATAGAAATCTGTATCTGCGCCTCTGTCCTTTAGAATGTCAATTACGTTGAGTGCCGGACTCTCTCTGTAGTCGTCAATGTTGTTCTTATAAGCAACTCCGAGCACGAGGACCTTTGATCCGTTTAGGGCCTTCTTGTGGTTGTTAAGAACCGATGCAGCTCTATCCACTGTGTATTCAGGCATCTTGTCGTTGATAATCATTGAGCTCTCAATCATAGATGTGTGGAATCCGAATTCCCTAGCCTTCCATGTTAGATAATATGGGTCTAGAGGGATGCAGTGTCCGCCTAGTCCAGGTCCTGGGTAGAATGCCTGAAATCCGTATGGCTTGGTCTTTGCAGCCTCGATTACTTCCCACAGTGAAATCTCCATCTTGTTGCAGAGCATTGCAAGCTCGTTAACGAGACCGATGTTGATATTTCTGTATGTGTTCTCAAGAATCTTTTCCATCTCTGCAATAGCTGGCGAAGATACCTCGTAAATCTCTCCCTCGAGCACCTCTCTATACATCGCAGAAATGACCTCTGTCGCATCCTTACCAACAGCTCCAACTACCTTTGGAGTATTCTTTGTCTTGTAAATTACGTTACCTGGATCAACACGTTCCGGCGAGAATCCGAGGTAGAAGTCCTCTCCGCACTTTAGTCCAGAACCCTCTTCTAGAATAGGAAGCAGCAGCTCCTCAGTAGTTCCTGGGTAAGTTGTAGACTCGAGAACAACCATTGTGTCACGAGATAGATGCTTTGAAATAGCCTCTGTCGATAGCTTTACATAGCTGATATCCGGCTCCTGATGCTTATCAAGAGGAGTAGGCACACAGATAGCAATAAAGTCAACATCCTTTACGAACGAAAAGTCGGATGTCGCCTTCATCATACCGCTCTCTACGAGCTCTTTGAGGTCTTCGTTTACAACGTCTCCTATGTAGTTGTGTCCCTCGTTAACCATCTTAACTTTCTCTTCCTGTACGTCAAAGCCGATGGTCTTGAAGCCCGCCTTTGCCTTCTCAACAGCAAGTGGAAGCCCTACATATCCTAGGCCTACAACTCCTACAGTAATGTCACGCTTTGTGATTTTTTCGAGTAAACGTTCCTTCATGCCCATTAATGATACCTTTATACCTTTCTTTTATGCTTTTACTAATTTAACGACTAGCAAGAAAACTAACCGATTTTATATATAGAATTGGTTAAACTAATTCGAATTATTATATATAATAATAGCCTACAATGTCAATATTTCCAATGTGTGCATACATTTTAAAGTTCGTGTGAAATTTCATTGAACGCCTTTGATAAAGCTTTTTTTTCGCTTTCCCAGCACAATATTTCTTTAGATTTTTCCACATTGGATTTAACTTCATCATACAGCGATTTATTAATAACAAGTTCTTTTACTGCCGACGCAATACTATCTGAATCATCCGGTTTTGCAATAGTTCCGACCTTATATCCATTAACAATTCTCTTAATTTCTGGTAGATCTGAACCTACAACTGGAATTCCAGATTGAATACATTCAAACAGTTTATTGGGAAGTGCATAGTAATAGCTCTTTGAAACTGGGGAAATCATAACGATCCCAACATCAGCTGCCCCAACAAACTTCCAGAGTTCTTCGTGAGGAACTGCCTCATGAAATTCTACTCGACTGTCAACATTGAGATCTCTGCTCATCTTTCGAAGTTCGTCTAAATATTCAGTTGAGTCAGGATTTCCGACCACTATCAATCCAACATTCTCAAGATGTGGCATAGCTCCTATGGTTGCTTCTACACCTCTGCCTTTGCATACTAAACCGTGATAAATCAATAGTTTTTCAACGCCCAGCTTCTCTAGTATCCGTTTTCTAACTTTCTCGCACTCTGCCTTGTTTATATCGAATCCCATAGGAATATTCCTAACGACTGCAGGTCTTTCTTTTAATTTGTATAGCTTTGCTATTTCATCTGCAATGCTATCATTTACCACAACAGTCAGAGCACTTCTTTTAATCATGAAGTGTTCCCAATGCAGTATCAGCCATTTCGAAAATCCAGATCTGTCCGCATTCCTTCCGATTTCAAATTCATGCGAATCGTAGATTAACTTCGGTTTTTTTCTAGTGAAAAATGTTGATAGCCAACCAATCGTTAACGCTAGTAGGTCATGCCCCGAAATAATGTCAGGGTGTTGCTTTCTTGCAAAGCTTGCCCACTGAAATAAGCTAATCATTTTATTAATTGGCCCTGGAATTTTTTCACCTAGAGGTTTTGTCGTATATCTAAATACATCGAAGCCTTCAACAACATCTTTTGCCGGCTTATCACCAACATCGCCTTTTGCAAGAACTGTGATATCAGCCCCCTCTTCTCGATATACAGACAGTTCTCTGTAGTCTCTGCTCTCATTTACCCATTTGCTGCAGCAAATCTTTAATAATCTCATCAAGTTCCTCTAACGTTTGTAAAATCGCTACTTTAACAGTTTTCGAATAAAAGGTGCGAATCTTTCTGTTTTATATTCTGTATGCTGATGAGTTGGTTTGTTCATAATCTCATCAAACGCTTCATCAGTTAGCCCCAACTTCTCTTTAATAATTCCTATGTATTCATTCATCATAGTCTCATCATAGGCCGGTTTCTGAAGCTCCGCCATCGCCTCATCTCTGGTCATCTGCCCTGAAACAACCATGCTTGAAAGGTGTGATGATCTCTTGTCAACACCAAACTTATTGGGTAGCCAGTAAAGCTGAATAAAAGCTGTTAGGATATTTCGAGATGCTTACTACCGTAGTATTTGAAGTCACAAAACTCTGCTAGTTCTTTAAACGCACGCTCTCTATTATAGTCTATTAAATCAAGTGGTCTGAGTGTAACCACACTTCCATTCTTTATTCTCATGTATTTCTTATAAGAAGTTATGAACTTTAGCTTATCTATTCCTTTTGTACCAAACTTCTTATGGATGTCTTTGATATTTGTAACATCCATTGCACTATATCCATTTCCCTTCTGTAGAACGCATTCAAGTGCAAAGTTGCCACCTGAAAGGAAATATTTTATACCTTCTTTTTCTACTGTATCGTATAGAAATGCGAAGAGGATGTTATCTTGTGGAACGGCAACATCAGGAACTCCGGCTTTCATGTAAGCTAATGTTAGATCATTAAACTGCTCCGCATCAGGCGTGATTGTGCGCATTTCGATTTTCGCAGCTTCACAAAGTTTCTTTATATTCTCCTTAGAAATCTCTGTATCATACCCATCATCGATATGCACTGCTAATATACGAAGCCCCCATTTATAGCCTAAATATGCTAGGTATGCTGAATCAAGACCTCCTGATATACCCATTATACAGTCATATTTTTTTCCGGCATTTTCGGATTTGATTTTGTCGATCATCTCCTTTAATCTCTTCTCACCCTCTTCATTAGGGAAATACACATCTGTATTAATATGCGTCAATGCTTCCGTGCAGTAGTTACATACTCCATCTTCATCAAAGGTGATATGTGGATCAGCCTCGTTATTCATTACACATCTAGTACAATATTTAATCTCTTTCATCTCTCTCTCCTTCATCTAGTGATAAAATATTTTGTCAATAAGTATATAAATTATGTACATTACTGAAATTGACCCCAACATTTCAATAAAGAGAAATCGCATCAATTTCTTATAATCTGCATTTATGACTTTCATACAAAGAAAGATATTAAGCAAGTTAATCACTCCGTCAGATACGGCATAGAAAATAATGGTTTTAAATATGCCATACCCAAGGCGCCCCACAATTACAAACACATTACATTTATTGCAAGCGTTAGGATTGATAGTAACAATGACATCCTAGGTCTATCGACAATAACAAATGTTCCGCTTATGCAGCTTGTACAGTATTTAAGTAGATAGTCAGCACCTAGTATTGTCATGTATATAGCAGATACACGCCATTTGTTACCGAGAGCTATTCCAACGACAGGCTCTCCAAAGACAACCAACACAAAAATTGGTATGAAGGCTAAAAAGTAGTTTTTTCTTAGTAAATCGAGCGCAAAGTCCCCCACACGCTCACCTCTACCATTCCTAATTGCTAGCTCACGCTGATACACTTTACTTATCTGCGTTGAAATCAAAGCAATTGGAATGCTTAGAATTCTATTCGCCATCGTAAAGCCCCCTAGTGTTGCCTTGCTAAAGACATTTCCGAGATACTGAATAGGTATCTGTTGAGATGAAATGGATACGACGTTAGCAGGCATTTGCACTAGCGGAAATTCTTTATAAATAGAAAGTGTTCCCTTGAGTTCTGAAATAGAGAATCTTTCATTATACGGGTTTGCGTTTTTCATCATCAGTAAAATACTGAGCATGAGTGAACAAATGGTTCCGATAAGGTATCCTGGCGAACTCCATCCCATTAATCCCAAAACAAGAGATATTCCTGAATTAGAGGCAGCCATTATTATCGGATTCCAAAACAGTACTCGATATAGCCCTTTTCTGTTTACATATGCGTAGAAAAGCTGCTGCTGGATGAAGAAATATGAGTATATCGCGAGCAGTATGCATGCCAAACTATAGTTGAAATTTAATGAAAATAATTTGAATCTACCTGATATTGCAATCAGCACGATACTACCGATTATCATACTTATTATGCTAAAAACACTAACTATCTGACATAGCATCTTGGCTGTTCTATCATCCTTAGGAATCAGAATTGCCATCACAAGTCCTAGCCCCACTACAGTTGTGATAATTGCTCCATCCGATACTATTAAATCATAGGTGCCAATCTCTGCAGGGGAATATACTCTAATTATGAACAACAGCAAAAACGTATTGATTGCATACCCGATTATGTTTCCAGAAACCAGAGTAGCTATATTTTTTGCTATTGCTGATTCTTTTATCTGTAAAATGTATTTCTTCATCTCTATATTCCAAATACTACTTTAGATGCATGTTACTACATGCTGTTCCATGGTTATTTAGTATTTCACCCTTAATACACTTGTTTTTATAGAATAATGCAATAAAGATTAAAAACATCATTGGCCCAAGTACAATTGAGTTAAGTAGGAATGCATCATTTAATCCTAAAAAAACACAGAGTGAAGTTCCTGTAAGAAGTGCATATCCTATATTATTCTGTGCTACATCTAAAAGCTTTAATATCGCCGCAAATAATACTCCCTCTAGAATATATCCAAAAAATCCAAATCTTGCGTGACATTCTGCAAAATAACCTGTATTTGATACTGATTCTGGAGTCCCATAATATATCCCTGAAATTGCACGTGTGTAATCAATATCCACATATCGGGCATCAAAATGCAAAAACCAAGTGGGGAACAGTCCGCCTAAGCCCATCTTTGGATTCTTGCTAAAATAATCAAAATAAGCAAATTTATTTGCGCAGAAAGCAGCATCACCCTGCGTCCAAATAGTGAAAATACCTCCAATATTACATTGTTTCCAGGAATATTTAACGATGAAATTATTGCAAGTGCAGAAATGCCTAAGCAAAGGCACGACATTATTTCTGTATAAGAATCTTTTCTTTTCAGCCAAAATGCCACAATAACTACAACTATTGAAATAAACAAATTCGTTTTATGTCCATCGTAGAGATATATAATGAAAATCATAGCGACAAATATCGCAGCTTTGGCAAACTTTTTCTCAAGTATACACTTTGTCGCAAAGAACGGAATTATTATATTAGTAACCCATGATAGAACGTATCCTGGATAAGTTCCTAAATTAAATGAACCTGATTCTCTAAGCTCATAAACCTTGTATATATTTAGTGCGGTAAATGTCGGAACTCCATTTTTTTTCACAATGTATGCAAAAATCAAAAAGCACATTGCGACCATCGCAAGCTCTATTATGCGTGAATACTTCGTGCTCGGTTCTAATAGTCGATCTCCTATAGAAAAGTTAATATTGTTTACTATAAAAACGGTCAGGTAGAAGCAAAAGCAAATTCCGTTATAGCAGACCGCTTCCTTGTTTCCCATGGCATAAATAGTAGTTATTGGTACAATTTGCATTACATATACTAAGGTTAGTAAGAATGTAGATACACTTCTACACTTGTGATTTATCGTAATAAAAATAATCACCAACCATGCAATACCATTTATGTATTTGAGCAAGTTGAAGTCCCTCGTGTAAACATTTAGCTGTAATGGCGCTAACCATGTATAGTATTTATAATCCAAGGAAATTTTTAGCAGAATTATGGAAATTACCAGAATTTTCATTTTTTTTCCACTAAATAGATCCGTCATATTTTTTTTACTCAACATTAATGCAACCTAGGATTTTCTTATCCAATCGACTTAGCTTATTGATGGTTATTTTAGCATTCTCATTTATATCTGTTCCATCATCAGATGTGATAAGTACAAAGTTCTTAAAGTTTGCAATTTTATCAATAGCCTCAACATCATCGACTATACAGCCAATATATTCTGATTTTGAAGCAATTTTTTCTATCAGTTCAGCTATATTTTCTAAGTAGCTCTTGTCAGAATTGATTGCTACAAATCCAATCCCTTCATTTTCAGTATCTAACTGCCTAATATCTGCAACCAGAACGTCTGTGGGTACGCTCTTTGAAATTACACCTAGTGCTGATATTCCATAGTCTCTTTCAATATTGTTTGCAAAATTTATCCTTTGCTTTCTTATATAGCTATATACTGCAAACATAGTTGCTACAAATGCTCCAAAAAAACCACCTATGAATCCAGATTTCATACTTCTCTTAATATAACCTGTATTTGTAGCAGTATTTTGGGATGGTACCTGCAGAGCTCGTATGGCCTCATTTATTTTATCGCTTTCATATTTCAAATTTTCAATATTTGTTCGATAAATTTTTTGTTTGTTATATAAAGCCTGTTTAGCCGCCTCCCCAGATGTAACCGATACTACAGAGAAGTCCACTCCCTGTAGGCGGTTACTTCTCTCAGACTCGAGAAACCTGATTACATTGTTTGCCACATCTTTTGCTTTATGTCCCTTGATAGAGTATACATATATATTCCCAACGAAAAGTCCTTCTGATACAGCGCCACTAGCACCGCTTTCATTAATAGTAATTGAATTCATATCTGGAATCTGAACTATATCCCATTTGTATCTTTCAAGTACACTGTTTGACTTTCCAAATATAGTCTCACTATCAGCAGTTAAAAGAACATTCTCAACAGCATTATAGCTAGCCTTATTTGATGCAGTGATTTTAACTCTTGTGCTCTCGGATGAAAATGCATCAACCTTCATAATTGGATTTTCACCGATTATTTTCAAAGCTGACTTTTTCTCTTTATCAAGGTTTTGAATAGTATCTGTCAAAAATTGGTTGTCTTTGTTGTACTCTTCGAGTTCCTTTTTATAGGTCGAGGAGATTTTTGTGTTTATATCCGCAGACTTTCGCTGTTCGCGGTGATCTGAGTAAACTCTAAAACCCCCAACAAAAACGGCTGAGATTATTACAACTATCCCAATCATCTTCTTGTTATCCTTAATAATTGAAAAAAGCTCTTTTATTGATATCTTCTTATCCATTAAGCACCCCACATACATCTTTCATTTGCTACAATTCCCACCCTATATTTAGAACTTTTCTATAATATTTCCATACTCATCTAGCTTTCCAATTGGTTTAGCTGGTACCCCAGCAACTAGCGTAAAGTCTGGTACATCCTTTGTAACAACCGCTCCTGCTGCAACCATTGAGCACTTCCCAACGGTGTGTCCGCACACTATTGTAGCATTAGCACCGATGGATGCGCCTTCTTTGACGAGCGTCTTCCCGTAGTTCTCAGAGCCCTTTGGGTAGCGAGCTCTTGGTGTAAGGTCATTTGTAAATACGCATGACGGTCCGCAAAATACACCATCTTCGAGCGTAACGCCTTCGTAAACCGATACGTTATTCTGAATCTTTACTCTGTCGCCAATTTGTACGTTGTTAGCAATGTTTACATTCTGTCCAAGCGAACAATTCTCGCCTATCTTAGCGCCAGGCTGAACGTGGCAGAAGTGCCAAATCTTTGTTCCTTTTCCTATCTCTACATTATCATCTACGTAGCTACTTTCGTGTACAAAATATTCGCTCATTTTAAGCCTCCTTTGCGATTACCCTTACAAGCTTGTCTGCGGCATCTCCCGCACCATAGTAGTTTTCTTTCCTTAGAAATAACGGTATTGTTAACTTTATCAAGTATGTCCGCCTCATCGATATGAGCGAGCACATTATGGTTTCCGTTCAGTGTCTCAACCCACTCAGTCTGCTCACGCAAAGTTACGCATGGAGTGTCGAGTATGTACGCTTCCTTCTGCAGACCACCGGAGTCAGTCACTACCTTAACCGCATTCTTTGTAAAATACAGCATTTCGAGGTAACCTATAGGCTCCACACAAATTGTATTCTGGAGATTCTCTTCCTCGTTGACCTGTTCGATCATCTTTCTCGTCCTAGGATGAGCCGGCAGGATAACCGGTGCATCAAACTTCTCAAAAGTCTTGAGAATCTTGCGTACCTTTTCTGGTGTATCGGTATTCTCAGCTCTGTGAACTGTGGATAGATACCAATTATCAATCTCACCACGCTCACCGAAGATATAGTTAAGGTCTGCAAAGTACTGACTGCGAGCCTTCTTGTCTATCTCCTGCGAATAGTAAAGAACTGCGTCACACATTACGTCACCGATTCTGTGGATGCCATTTTTGATTCCCTCATTCTCTAGATTTTCAATGGACGCATCTGTCGAGCAGAAAAGCAGGCTCGAGATGTGGTCTGTAAGTATTCTATTTTGCTCCTCAGGCATCGCCATATTGAATGATCTTAGCCCCGCCTCCACGTGAATTACCGGGATATGAATCTTGGATGCTGCAAGCGCTCCAGCAACCGTGGAATTAGTATCTCCGTATACCATCAGATAGTCAGGATTCTCCTCAATCAAGATATCTTCAATTCCGATAAGCATCTCTGCTGTCTGCCTTGCATGGGACCCTGAACCCACGCCCAGGTTATACTTTGGCTTCGGAATGTGTAACTCTTCAAAGAAAAGCTCCGACATATTCGTATCATAATGCTGGCCTGTGTGAACGATTATCTCTTCGCAGAACTGTTCCAGCTTACGAGAAACTGCAGCCGCCTTAATAAATTGTGGTCTTGCACCAATTACGGTTACTATCTTCATCACATGCACTCCTTCTATTCAAATGCTTTCAAATTCGCTTGCAATATTTTCATACGTATACTTGCTCAGTACTGCGTCACGTCCAAGCATTCCCATCTGTTTTCGCTCTTCGTCACTCATCGACTGAATCTTCCTAATCGCAGCCTTTATGGCATCGTTATCACATGATTTAGTGATGATTCCGCATCCAGATTCGCTGACTGGCGTAGATGGTGTTGTAATCGCCATGACTATTGGTTTTGCCGCCATCATGGAGTCGAACATCTTGTTCATACAGATTCCAAACCTGTATAGTGGTGACTCAATTGTTCCAATAAATATAGCGTCAAAATTATCGATTACTGCTGGTATTATTCCCTTTTCGACTGGTGGTAGGAATGTTACATTGCTGATTTCATTCTTATCTGCATAGGCAATGAGCTCGTCTTTGAGCTTACCTTTACCAACCATTACTAGATGAACGTTTTCATCATTAAGCTGCTTCGTCACATCTAGCAAGTTGTGCAACCCGTAGGACAACTCGTGGCTTCCGAAGTATCCGATAATGAACTTCCCATCTGCCTTTAATTTTTTAAAAGCTTCTCTATGCTCAGAAGGAATTTCTCGCGTTGGATCCCATTCATTTATCACAACCCCATTCGGAATATATCTGAAGTGGTCAGGTTTCATACCATGCTCAGTCATATAATCTTTTGCGTGAGGTAGCAAAGAAACTACAACGTCGGATTTCTTATATGCGTGGTCCTCCGCAAACTGCATAGCGATTACGAACGGATTCTTCTTGCTCATTCCACCTGCTTCATAAAGCGTCAGCGGCCACATATCGTGAACCTCGTGGATGTACTTAGCTCCAGCAAGCTTCGCTATACGATATGACGGGTATGAATCCAGAGGATAAGTTGATGACGAGATAACTACATCTGGATTGTAACGCTCCACGATTTTCTTTTTATTAGTATTGAGCGCCTTGCAGAAATGGTACATGCTTAAAGCTCTGGCAACACCGTTACTGTCATACTCATCAGTCTTAATCCATACGTACTTAATTCCGTCAATTTCCTGTTCCGTAAAGTTTTCATTTATATCTGGGTTCGTCTTTCTAAGATGCGAAAAGCTACCCGCGATGATAGTTACATCGTGACCCTTCTTCACAAGTTCTCTCGATATATAGTAAGGTCTGAACTCCATTCCCATCTCGGGAGAACCAGCATAATGATTAATCAGTAATATCTTCAAACTATCCTCCAATGCGCTCACTTAAGTAGTAGCGATTGTAATATATCTCCGTCTAGCTTACTTTAAAATGGCACAAACCGTCTTAAGCATAGTCTTGATTTCTCCAAGGAAGCTGAAATTCCTGAGAGCATCAAGGTTATATTTCATCTTTCTGGCAAAACTTTCTCGACGTATACCTCGTCAGGGTTCTCAGCACTTCCGATAATCTCATTTTCATCCTTGTATGTAATGCTCGCCTCCGATGTCACACCCGCTGGTAACAACAGTGTTGCAAGCATCTCTTCGGAGTAGCAATCCACATATCTCGGAACCTCTGGTCTCGTGCCGACGAAAGACATGTCCCCAGTTATTACATTAAGAACCTGCGGAAGCTCATCAAGCCTGTACTTTCTCAGCTTGTGTCCTATCTTGGTAACCCTAGGATCATTCTCCTGAGTTACCTGAGCGCCTAACTTCTCAGCGTTTACTACCATAGTTCTGAACTTAAAAATTCTGAACTCTTTGCCGTTAGTTGTCACCCTAACCTGTCTGAAAAACGCTGGCCCTGGATCATCTACCTTTATCAGTATGATTAAGATAAGAAGTATCGGCGAGATTACGATAGTCATCAGCAGTGAAATGACGAAATCAAATATTCTCTTTGCTATTAGCGAGCCCTTTCTCGAGTTAAGGATGTCGTAATATTCTTTTACTTCATCGCATCTCATGTGCTCTGGTAAGTCATTCCACTTGCACAAAACCATCTACTTAATAAGCCCTCTCTTCTTAAGTATATCAACGAAATTTTCTATAACGTATTCATTCTGCTCATCAGTCATTGTCGAGAATATAGGTAATGAAATCAGGTTCTCGTACTGGTGATAAGCGTTTGGATAATCTGCGATATCGAATCCAAGATTCTTGTATGCAGTCATCATCGGAAGTGGCTTGTAGTGAACATTGCACGCAATTTCACGCTCTGCCATATCTTGAATCACGGTGTTTCTGTCCTCTACAGAAGCTCCTGGAATTCTTACCAAATATAGATGCCCAGTAGAGGTCATCTCCTCTGTATAATGGTGCATCACTTTAATTCCAAGTATCTCAAGCGCCTCTTGGTATCTCTCATTAAGAGTTCTACGTCTAGCAAGCAATCCATCATATCTCTCGAGCTGAGCGATTCCAATAGCCGCATTTATATTTGTCATGTTGCACTTGTATGCCGGATATACAACGTCATACTCCCATGCGCCAGCCTTGTTCTTGGATAGTGCATCCTTAGACTGTCCGTGCAATGAATATAACTGAAGCTCATGATATAGCTCGTCGTTATCCATCCCCTCAATTGTCTTCCACGAGAGAGCACCGCCCTCAGCAGTAGTAAGATTCTTAACTGCATGGAAGGAGAACGATGTGAAGTCTGCTATGGCACCCGCCTTAACACCCTTCTTTATAGAACCGAACGCATGTGCACCGTCTGAAATTACCGCAACTCTGCCAAGCGCCTCCTGAAGTTTATTTGCAGGTTTAAAGATATCTCTCTTTGCCTCCACTATTTCAAATAATCTGTCGTAGTCGCACACCATGCCGCCCAAGTCGACAGGTACTACGGCCTTTGTATTCTCGTTAATTGCTTCAGCAACCTTGTCGTAGTCCATCTCAAAAGTTTCTGGGGCTGAGTCGATAATAACGAGCTTCGCACCCTTGTGAACCACAGGGCTTGCCGAAGCTGTATATGTGTATGCTGGAACGATGACCTCATCTCCTTCGCCGACTCCGAGCACATGTAGAGCAGCCTCTAGTGATGCAGTAGCAGAAGAAAGCGCAACAGCCTTGTCAACACCGATATACTCTGCAATTCTTCTCTCGAACTCCTTAACCTCTGGGCCAGTTGTGATCCAGCCTGATTTAAGACTTCTATAACTCTATTGATCTCTAATTCCGAAATGTCCGGTGGTGAAAATGGTACTTTCATCTGCGATATGCCTCCTAGCATTTTTTACAACATGTAATTATACACCCTAGTTTTTAGGAGTATATGTAGGGACTATGTTTTTGATATATCTCTTAATATCGTCAGGTTCTGCTTCTACATATCCCTTGAGCTCATTGAGCTCGCTAATGAATTTCTCTTCATCAATGTTGATTGGATGTCCGATGTGAATCATCTTGTTAGCCGTATCCTGAAGGCCCTCTTCATCCATCAGAAGCTCTTCGAACAGCTTTTCTCCCGGTCTTAGCCCAACATACTTAATCTCGATGTCGATTCCTGGTTTTAGACCAGATAGGAGAATGAGGTTTCTAGCTAAATCATCAATCTTGACGGGCTTGCCCATATCAAGTACAAATATCTCGCCACCTTTAGCAAAAGCGCCTGCCTGAAGCACAAGCGAAACAGCCTCTGGAATAGTCATGAAATATCTAATGATATCAGGGTGTGTAACCGTAACAGGTCCACCTTCTGCTATCTGTCGTCTAAATAGAGGAATTACACTTCCATGGCTTCCGAGCACATTTCCAAATCTAACCGCAACAAACTCTGTTTTCGATCTGTTGTTGTAAGTCTGGATAATCATCTCGCATAGACGCTTAGATGCTCCCATGATATTTGTTGGGTTTACAGCCTTATCCGTTGAGATAAGTACGAACTTCTTGACATTCCATTTATCCGAAGCCAGCACCATCTTCCATGTGCCGAGAACGTTGTTCTTAACAGCTTCATTAGGACTGGCCTCCATAAGCGGAACGTGCTTATGTGCCGCCGCATGATACACAATCTCAGGTCTGTACATCTCAAAGATGTGGTCAATTCTCTTTGTATTTCTTACAGATGCTATAAGCACGACAAGATTGAGCTCAGGGAACTCTCTCTTAAGCTCATTCTGGATTTCATATGTAGTATTTTCATAAATATCAAGCATAACCAGCTGCTTCGGATTGTGACTAGCAATCTGCCTACAGAGCTCGCTTCCGATAGAACCACCAGCGCCTGTAACCATAACAACCTTGTCGGATACGTACTCCATGATTCCATCTATATCGACTTCAATAGGATCTCGTCCTAGGAGGTCGTTTACATCTACGTGCTTGAGCTGTGATACACTAACATCTCCACGAATAATCTGGTATATTCCAGGAACGATCATCAGCTCACAGCCAGTCTGTTTGCATATATCAAGTATTCTCTTCTTTCTTCTCCTGATACGGATGGCATCGCAAGAAGTATCTGATTAATGGAATATCTCTGTGCGAGTGCCTCGATATCCCTCGTCGTGCCTGCAATTCGCACACCATTCATTCTCTTGCCAATCTTGGACTCATCATCGTCAACTAGGCAGATGATTTGCTTTCTAAGGCTAGGGTTTGCTTTGATTTCCTTGATGAGGCCCGCACCAGCTGCACCAGCACCTATAATCATTGCTCTCTTGGCCTGTCCACGACTATTTCCAATACCTTTAAGTTCTCTCGCCGCTCTAGCAATGAATCTGACAAAAAAAGTTATCGCAAATAAAAATCCACCGGAAAGCAAATAAAAGCTTCTCGGCATCCCGTAGTTCTGCTGTTCAAAGAAAGCAAATATCGTTGTAACCATTAGCGTATATAGGATAGTAGCGACGAGCACATTAATCATGTCTCTTATGCCTACATACGACCAAAGGCTAGAATACATATGGCAAACTGCAAATATGACAATACCGAGGGCCATTACGACAAATCGATGCCCCTTAAACATCTCCCAGTACGAGCCCATCGGTTCATCTAGCGAGAAATCAAATCTTATAAAGAGCGCCAGAAACGATGCAACCTCAATCGCTACTAAATCACAAATTATAAGTATGCATGTCTTAATAAGAGATGCTTTGTCAAAATTCAGTTTGCTGTTAATATCCATAATCATGCCTGCTTTCCTTGAAGTCATCATGTATATTAGTCATTTTAATTTTGCGCGCAACACGCAAAATTTATCATAATATTATACCTATTATGAGTGAATTAGTCAAAATAGCCCTGAATATACTAGCTGCCCTAAGCCTTACATCAATTATGTTTTGAACATCTATATTTAATACTAGTTTTTATACTTTCAAATAGTATTCTACTTATTCAACAGATTTAACACAAATTAGGCCTATGTATTATCTTACTCTCTTCCATCACCTATACTTCTTCCCCTCTTCCGTGAGCACGTAGCGTGTTGCCCTTCCTACTCCTTGTGCCTCCAGATATCCGCCTTTGACAATTCTGGATAGAAGCTTGCTCGACTGCGAAGGAGTGAGCTTGCAAAGGTCTATCACTTCCTTTCGCCTTATTCCGTCAAACGCCCTAGCATACTGTAGTATAAGTTGCATGCTTCGGTTGTAGTTCTTGCCCCGAGGCTTTGCTGCCCTTAGACCATCTATCTCGAAGCTGCTGAGCCATGGCTTCTCTTCGTATCTAATGCCTATTTTACCAACCTTAACAGTGCTTCGCCTCGGATAATAAACTTTGCCAAGCTCGCTCTCCTCTACACGGTACCCTCTATCGATGTAATAATTTGCATCTTTATCCTTATCAGCAAAACCTACTGACATCTCCATCTTAGGAGGCGCACATCAGCTTGTAAATTTTATCACATCGATGACGATATCTGCGAACCCCATATTCTTGATGTATTTATAGCATTTTCGTTTAAATTAACCATCTCACGTACTTACCCTCATTTCTTATATCATTATTTAATTACAAATATTATAGGAATATATCCCTACTAGTTCAATATTTACCCCTTACCTTAATGTAGCACAAAATTATAGCAGCATTCTTTACTTCAACATATCGCTCCTAGAATCCATTTTTTCTGCAACACAAAAGCAGGACTTCCGCCCTGCTCCTGCGTGTACTTTATTATTATGTCGATCTATTATGTGTTAAGTTAGCTTTTTAAAGTGTGTATATGGAGGTTAATCTTTATACACTTCTAGGGTATATCTCTATATTCGATTTGCATATGCTATTTAAGTTATTTGATTTACTTGATTGCCTCAAAAGCCACATCTAGCGCTGCCTTCAAATCCTGAGCATCCTCAATTCCGATAGATAGTCTTATTGTTGAAGGTGTGATGCCCTGTGCATATAGCTCTTCTTCGCTGAGCTGCGAATGAGTTGTGCTCGCAGGGTGAATTACAAGCGACTTTACGTCAGCAACATTTGCAAGGTCTGAGAAGATCGGTAGGTTGTCGATGAACTTCTTCGCATCATCTCTGCCACCCTTTAGGTCGATTGTGAAAATCGATCCCGCACCCTTAGGGAAATACTTCTTGTAAAGCTCATGTGACGGCTCGCTAGGCAGCGATGGATGGTGAACTCTCTCAACCTGCGGATGCTTGTCGAGGTACTGTACTATTTCAAGAGCATTCTTGACATGGCGCTCAACTCTAAGAGATAGCGTCTCTATACCCTGAAGGAGGAGGAATGCGTCAAAGGCTGAAAGTGACGCACCACCGTCTCTAAGCAGTATAGCTCTGCAGTATACCGCAAATGCAGCAGGACCAACTGCTTCGTAGAAGTTGAGTCCGTGATACGATGGATTTGGCTCCGCAATCCATGGGTATTTACCAGATGCGCTCCAGTCGAATTTTCCACCATCTACAATCAATCCTCCTATTGTAGATCCGTGTCCACCGAAGAATTTAGTCGCCGAGTGGATTACTATGTCTGCGCCGTGCTCAAATGGTCTGATTAAGAATGGCGGTGTAAATGTCGAGTCAACGATTAGTGGCAGTCCGTGTCTGTGAGCGATTTCCGCAATACGCTCGATATCAGTAACGTTGGAGTTTGGATTTCCAACGATTTCTATGTAAAGAGCCTTCGTATTATCTTGAATCGCAGCTTCCCAGCCCTCATAATCGTCCGATTCTACAAAAGTTGTGGTTACTCCCGAAACTAGCGGAAGTGTGTTTGCAAACAGGTTGTATGAACCGCCATAAAGTGTTCTTACAGCTACGATGTGCTCGCCATGCTGTGCGACTGCCTGAATCGCATATACTATTGCAGCTGTTCCTGAAGCAACCGCTAACGCTGCAGAGCCACCTTCTAATGCCGCAACTCTTGCCTCAAGAACGTCGTTAGTTGGGTTTCCAAGTCTCGAATATATGGAGCCTGCTTCTTTTAACGCAAATCTCGCCTCAGCTGAATCTGCGCTATCGAATGCATATGAAGCCGACTGATATATAGGTACGCATCTTGCTCCAGTCGCCGGATCCGCCTGTTCCTGGCCTGCCTGTACCTGTTTAGTGTTAAATCCCCAATTTTTTTGAATCTCTAATATCGCTCATTTATATATCTCCTTCCCATGTTTCAGTTTATTTAATGCTGTTCGTGGCTACCCCTGAATTACCATCCCTATTTACTATGTTTGAATTATAAGATATAGATAACAAGCTGTCTAATTCAAAAAAGCAAGAGGGAGCTATAGCTAATCCCTATATCTCCCTCATTCTGTGTTTTAAATTTTTCCAAGTCTTAACTTAGATACGACTTCATCTCTTTGATGTATAACTCGGCCATCTTGCTGAGAATGGTATTTTTCTTCATTATGTAGCCAATCTGCATTGCTCCTTCAGTGTCCACACGTTCATCCTTGATAGGTATCATCGCACAATCATCGCCATTAAGCTCCTCACAGATGATACCAGAACATACCGTATATCCGAAAAGTCCCTGCATCAAGTTAAGCATAGTCGCTCTATCATTAACCTTAATCATATGATGGTGATTGATATCTGCAAAAAGCTCCTCTGCAAAATACAGTGTCGAACTGTCTCCTTGATCAAATGTCATATTCGGATAATCTGCAAGGTCATCAAAGCTTACGTTCGAGCGATTTGCCAGCGGATGATTTTTCCACACATAAGCGTAAGCATTGCAGTCGATTAGCGGTACGAATTCGAGACCATTTTGCCTCAACACTTTAGTAATCGCTTGGCGATTGAAATCACTGAGATATATGATGCCGAGCTCACTCTTAAGCGATGCAACGTCGTCTATAACTTCCTGAGTCTTGGTCTCACGGATGGCGAAATCGTACTCGCTCATGTCAAACTTCTTGACCATCTCCACAAAAGCTTTTATCGCAAACGAATAGTGCTGAGTAGACACTCCGAACTTCGTCTTTAGTCCACCTTCATCAGAGTATTTGCCCATCAGAGATTCATACTGTCCGTAAAGTTGTCTTGCATATTGAAGGAATTCTGCTCCATCGTTAGTGACAGTTACACCTCTGCCTGTTCTTCTGAAAATAGTCACACCAAGCTCCGCCTCAACATCTCTTAGTGAGCTAGTCAGTGACGGTTGTGTCATATAGAGCTTCTCTGCCGCTTTGTTGAGCGACCCCTCGTCAGCTATTGTAATTATATAAAGTAATTGGTTTAAAGTCATGTGCCGAGCCTCTCTCGATTAACTTCTTTCTGTATTTATCTATTTAACCAAAGAAACGCTTAATCTCTATCTCCGCATTCTCTGGAGAATCAGATCCGTGAATTAAGTTCTGGCGAGTGCTATGGCCGAAATCTCCTCGGATAGTTCCAGCAGTTGCCTCCTCGAACTTAGTTGCTCCCATGATGATTCTCATTCCCTGAACTGCACCTTCCCCTTCAACGATCATGCCAAGAACTGGGCCAGATGTCATAAATGATACGATTTCTAGGAAGAAAGGCTTATCAGCGAGGTGCGCATAGTGCTCCTTTAGAATTGCCTCATCGAGATTCATCATCTTCGCATCGACAATCTTATAGCCTTTTCTCTCAATTCTGGAGATAACCTCACCCATGAGCCCCCTTTTCACACAGTCCGGCTTAAGCATTATGTATGTCTTTTCAATACCCATAGTTCTTCTCCCTTTAAATGCTTCATATAAATTATCTTAAATGCTCTTCTATACTTTATACCATATCCGTATAGTCATTTCACGTAGTTTCCTATACAGCTTTCACAAAGAGTTAAGGACTTTGAACATTTTGATATATACGAAACACCAATGCGATAACAAATCATTACAGAAACGACATAATCGAATGCTAATATAATGGTGCAAAAGGAATTAAGTGCATAAAACATTTTCTTTTGATTGTTCTTTCTTAATTAAATAATTTCGTAGTAGAAATGAACCGCTGACGCCAAGCAGCGGTTCATTTTGTTTTTGTTTTAATTTCATTCAATCCCCTTCACGCTGTTGACATGATTGGTATCTGCATGTAAAGTCTTTGATGATAATTAAAAGGAGAAAGACAATGAAAGACACTAATTCCAGCTTTTCTAGCTACATTTTCAGTAAGCAGTTCTTGAGAAACGCACTAACTGTAGTGTGCGGAAACTTCATATATGCTATCGGTGTAGCATTCTTCATACTCCCGACAGGTCTCATCACCGGGGGAACTACGGGTATTGCGATTATAATGAATCACCATTTTGGAATAACGATTTCGCTATTCGTAGGAATCTTTAACGCAGTCATGTTTGTCATAGGTTTTGGGCTGCTCGGCAAAGAGTTCGCACTCACCACGATGATAAGCACATTCGCATTCCCGACAATTCTCGGCTTCCTACAGAAGATCGTCGGTAACTTTGTTCTCACCAACGATATGTTCCTCTCGGCGCTATTCGGAGGACTTTGCATCGGTACATCACTTGCGATTATTATCAGGATTGGCGCTAGCACTGGAGGCATGGATATACCGCCACTCGTACTTAACAAATATTTTAAGGTTCCTATATCCGTCAGCCTGTATGTGTTTGACTTCATGATTCTTATCGGTCAGATGATGTTCTCACCAAAGCGCACCAGCTTGTACGGAATAGTGCTCGTGCTTGTATATACAATTACTCTCGACAGACTCCTCGCTATCGGAGCAGCTAAGACTAAGCTTGAGATTGTGACTAAGGCTTCAGAAGAGATTACAAATGCTATTCTTCACGACATCGACCGAAGCGCTACACTGCTTCACGGGAAGACCGGTTACCTAGGAAGAGAAACTGACATCGTGATGACCATTATTTCTTCAAGAGAGCTATATAAGGTTGAAAAGCTCGTTCATGACCTGGATCCAGACGCATTCATCATCTTGAGCAAGGTTGGCAGTGTTCACGGCAGAGGCTTCAGCCGTGAGAAGAGGTATCTAGAGCAGAAATAGATAAATTTGAATTTAAAGTATATGGAAAGCGGCTAAGGTCTTTTAACACCTTAGCCGCTTTCCGTTTGGTTAGAACTATTGCCCTATTCTTTTATTTTTTGTGCTTACTAGGATTCTTGTTCTCCTTTGAAGCTTTAACCTCCCCACTCTTGAAGATTAATCTGCTCTCACCAGTCATGCTACTTTCCTTACCACCTACAAACACTTCGTGCTTTGAAGCTGCTATTGTCGCTTCTAGTCTGCTGGTAATTTTTCCTATATCGGCTTTGCTGAGAGTACTTATAAATTTCTGGATACCTTGCTCATTAAGCTGAGTCATTCCTGATGCTAGCTGTGTTGCTCCCGAATCGAGCTTATTTGAGCCCGCATCTAGCTTTGTGATTCCGTTATTCAGTTGCTCAAGACCCGATACTAGCTTGCTACTTCCTGCTGCTGCAGCATCTACACCTGCGGTGTACTGCTTAACACCAGCGATAAACATTTCTAGTGAATCCAGCTGCTCCTTGAGTGACTTTAGCTTTGCTGGAACATCCTTGCCCACGGCAATTGCTGAAAGTTTCTTTACATTGTCGCTTGCACCTTGGCTTGCAATCTCGTACTCCTTAGCTGATGTTAGCAGCTTAGTTGCATTAGTCTGCTGTGCCTGAAGAGTCGCTAGATTTGTACTACCTCCCGTCAGCCCCATCTCTACAGATGTTAGCATGACTGCTTGCTGACCAGCTACTGAAGTGAGCTGCTCATCTGTGTATCCAGCAGCCTTTAGAGCTGCTACTGCAGTGTTCTTATACTGGTTTATATATCCTGCTACCTTCTGCGCTTCCTTAGCAGTTACCCCTGCCTGCTGTATATATTGCACAACCTCTGCTGCAGTGGCTTCGGATTTTCCATCTGCCATCATCTTGTTATATGCTAGGGAAATGATGTTGTTCTGTGTGCTTGCATCAGATACACCTGCTGCAGATAGAGCTGCTCTCATCTTCCCCTCTGCCTTTGCCATAGCTCCATCGGAGATTCCTGCAAGCACCTTCGCATACGTCGAAGGAGACAGAACTATTGTATCGTCACCTAACTGATCTTGTAGCTGTGTTGTGGCATTTGCAAAAATTTGTTTCTCAACCTGCGCAGCACCATTTCTAAGAGATGCGCTATTTGCAGTTAGCTGCTGTAAGCCACTGTTTAGTGAAGTCGCTCCGCTGAGCACCTCGCTGCTTCCAGACTTAAGACTCTTAGTTCCACTAGCTAATTCATCAGCACCTGCCTTAAGCTCCTTGCTTCCCTGCTCTAGCTTGTCAGATGCTTGTCCTAGTTTCTTAAGCGAGCTCTCCAGCTTTGCGGCCTTTCCTTTCACGCTTCCTAGATTTCCATCAAAATCATTTGCAATTCCCGACATCGCAGCTGTATATGTTCCCTCTATTTCGAATTTCTCAGTGTGTGCATTTATAACGACACTATTAGGAATATCCAATTTAGAACGACTTATTCCAAGGTTCTCATTCATCTCTGGAAAAGCAATGCCCATAACAACTGTCTTGTTGCCGTCATCTATCGCTTTACCATTCGATACCGTTATATCACTGAAGTTATCATCATTGAGCACAAGTCCGCTTGCAACTGTATATGGGTGCTTAATAAGCTTTCCATCTACGATATCTGACTGGTTTACGGTATAGTCAAATCTGATGGTCACGTTACCTGCCTTGCCAGCGATATCCTTTGCTGACATCTTCTTGCCATTTAGATAGTAAGTGATCTTGACATTGACCGGCAAGCCCGTGGTTGGAGTGCCCTTATATTTAATCGACTTTCCCTTAGCATTCCACACGATATTATTGCCATTCTTCGAAAACTTCTCATGACCTGAGGTATTCTCGATATTCTTCAAGGTCGAGTAGTCGCTGATAGTGTCGTACTTACTATTATTTGCAAGCTGTTCAGTAACTATAGATTCGAGCACATTGCCGTCTGCATCCATCGAAGTATAGGTTGTCTCGTTCTTATCCTTTTGGGAGATATTTCCCCTGCCAAGGCTAGGATATGATGTCTCCACGGCTTTCTCGGTACTGGTTGACTTAGTCACATCTACAGGTCTCTTGTTAGCTGCTCCTACAGTAACAGGATTTATCATATACATAGTTCCGACTGTCAAGCAAAGAGCAAGTGTTGCTGCTCCGTTCTTAACATTCTTATGATTTTTCATTCTTTTCATCTCAACACCTCCTATATTGCGCTACCCTTAGCGTGTGTACCCTTGTTCTGCCTATGTTCATATACATCTCTTAGTCCGCCTGTAGTGTGGCAAATCAAGTTGTCGAATGCCATCAGGAACGAAGGCAGTATGAGGATTACTGTTAACATACTTATAATCGCTCCGCGTGCCATCATCGTGCAGAGGGTGCTAATAATGCCTATATTTGAGTATATTGCCACTCCGATTGTCGCTGTGAAGAATCCGAGTGCACTTACTATAATCGATGGTATCGAAGCTGCTGCAGCTGTGCTGACTGCATCGCGCTTATCAAGCCCCAGCATTCTCTCAGTCTTATACCTTGTCGACATCAATATCGCATAATCAACCGTCGATCCAAGCTGAATAGTACTTATGCAGACTGGAACTATGAACGGAAGTTCAAGTCCTGTGAAGCCCGAGATCCCCATATTGACGTATATTGCGAACTCTATCGCTATTACGAGTATGAACGGTAGCGACACAGACTTTAGCACGACTAGGATTATCAGGAACACAAGCCCTATAGATATCCAATTTACGACTTTAAAATCCTTATCTGTCAGTTTTATTAAGTCCTTAGTTGCCGGGGCTTCTCCGATTACAGTCGCTGATTTATCGTACTTGTGCGTAATCGCTTTGACCTTGTCTATTTGCCTATTGCAAGCATTCGTCGAAACCTTATACTTCGAATTTATCACTATCATCTGATGCTTGTCTGACATCAGGCCACTTTTAATTGAAGACGGAATCATGCTCCTAGGGATAGAAGTCCCTACAATCGAATCGATGCCTAACACGCTTTCAACGCCATCAACCTTCTTAATCTCGTCACTCATCTCCTTGCCTTTTAATGCAGAAAGCTTCGAGTCAGCCATCACGATATAAGAAGTATTTATCCCAAAATCCTCACTTAGCTTGTCATTAGCCGTCAAGAACTGCATCTTCTCTGCAGGCAAACTGTTTTGTCCACTAGATAGCATCTTGGTGAAGTCATACACGATATTCTGATGATTGTATCCATAGATTGCTGGTCCAATCAGCACACAGAATATCGCGATATAGATTCCATATCTACCGGTTAGTCCGTGTGCCACCTTCGTCATATCTGGGATTAATGATCTGTGTCTTGTCTTCTGTACGAGCTTATTGAACCTTAGTAAAAGCACAGGCAGTATAGTTACACTTGCTATTACTCCAAATACAACACCTTTTGCCATTACTATTCCGAGATCTCGTCCCATCGTGTACGTCATGAAACAAAGTGCTAGGAACCCTGCAATAGTTGTAGCCGAGCTTCCAGTTACAGAAACGAGTGTAGCATCGATGGCCTCCGCCATAGCGTCATCTTCCTTGAGACCTGAATCGAGTTTCTCCATATAGCTATGCCACAGGAATATGGAGTAGTCCATGGTTACACCAAGCTGCAGAACTGCAGCTATTGCCTTGGTTATATAAGAAATCTCACCGAGGAATATATTAGAGCCCATGTTATATAAAATAGCCATGCCAATGCTCACCATGAATAATACCGGTGCTATATATGAATCGAGGAGTAGCATCATTGCGAGTAGCGATAACAAAACAGCTACTGTAACATACTTGACCTCTTCCTGTTCGCAAATATTCTTTAGATCTTCTACCAGAGGTGATAAGCCAGATATATATGCGTGCTTATCACTGACTTTTCTCATCTGTTCAACAGCCTTGAGCGTCTTATCGTCGGACGTCGAGTTGCTGAAGAATACAACCATCATGCTCGCATCTTTATTTGATAAATTCTGCGCCACCTGGTCTGGTAGCATAGACTTCGGAACTGTTGGATCTAGCACATCTTCGAGATTTAAAACCTCTTCGACTCCATCGATTCTGCTGTAGTCTGCTTTTAACTGAGTGACATCATCACTCTTCATGTTTTCAAGCACAACTATCGAGAATCCGCCTTTGCCAAATTCCTTCATTAAAACATTCTGACCTTTCATCGTATCCATAGTAGATGGAAGGTATGTAAGCATGTCATAGTTTATCCTCGTCACCTTATATCCTATAAGTGATGGTATGAGCAGTAGCAAAGATACAATGAAAATTATGTGTCTGTGCTTTACGACTTTAGCCCCTAGATTCATCGGTTTTCCCTCCTTGCGTATTTGACGGAAATCAATATATCATCTTTCTGACTAATAGTCAACTTTTAATTTAATTAAAATTTAGCTGAAGTTTTTAGGCTCAACAAAACAGTCACTTATCAAGGTTTATTAGTATTATATGAGTTGAATTACTGAATAATTTATATATTGACTGTAAGTCATTTATTGCTATATCATTGTAAAAATCTACACTGCATGTTATATATAATTTAGTGAATAAAATTTTGGAGGAGCATCTATGACTAAAAGAGTGCTTAATAAAGAGAAAAAACGCACCGATATTCTTGACGCGGCATATGAACTATTTACGACACTTGGATTTGCAAGGACGACTATACTAGGTATCGCACTAAAGGCGGGCGTCGGAAAAGGCACGTTCTATCTATATTTTGATAGCAAAGAGGATGTTAGAGATGTGTTAATCGCTAGAAAGTCATCTGAACTGCTCCTAAGTGCAGTAGAATCATTAGAAAGGCACATAGAGGAAACCGGAGATGTAATGAATCTTGCTGACAAGGTACTATATGCTACTGATTGCTTGATAACCAAGCTCTCAAAGGATATAGCGCTGCTACAGTTTATATCCAAGCACCTGAGCTGGGGGCTACTGAGCGGGATCGAAGAGCATTAAACATGAGGATGATGAAGTGCTCGACTTCAAGACTTTTTTTATGGATATTATCGAAAAAGAGCAGATTCCAATTGATAATCCTGAACTCATGATATTTACGATTGTTGAGCTAATTAATTCAACATGCCACAATGTTATTCTCATGGGCGAACCTGTAACTTATAGTGACTACAAGCCTTATTTATTTAGAACCATAAGGCTGATAATTGAGGATGCGATTAATGGTTAGATAACAGTTGATGATGGTATGGCAGCTGGAATTTAAGATGTAGACAGAGATACGTTGTAGATAAAAATGAATATCAAAATAAAAAACACCCCTGAAAAATATAAAAGCATGGCAGATGAAATAATACTACCATTAGTTGAACTATTGCAGGAACTCAATTCACTTGAAGAAGAAGTTTTTAAGAGAAATAGTGAGCTAAATGCTGAAAAATTAAGATTGAATATTCCTGCCAACCAAAATCATCCGAAATGGATTGGGCTTATGGCAGAATATGAAAGTCGCTATGAAGAAATTTTGAAAGGAAAGGCTAGTTCGAATCTCATATCAAAAGGATATGCGAATCATTACAGCAATCCCAGCGAGTATTTTTATGCGAATAGCAAAGATTACTCATTGGAATTTACTATGCAACAATCAGATATGGCGATTATTATTATCCACTTTAGCGGAGCTACTGACATGAAGCACAAATTTATCGTTAGGCAGATAAACAAAAGATGGGTGGTAGACGAAAAATATTATGGTTTTGCAGATGAAGCAATCTGGTACTCGGATAGCATATAAAACATATTTATAACCGAAAAGAGCTGGCAGCTAGGGCTGCCAGCTCTTTATATAGTGTGGGTTACAATACTATGTGCTTACTTACATTTTATCGATAATGAAATTAACGCAACTAATGGCAAGATCCCTTGCTTGACTGCAATCATCCAATCAATGATAGCCCTTTATGTACTATGATAAATAAAATAGACAAAAAACAGAAAAAGGACGCTTGTGCATCCCTTTCCTGTAGTGTGTGTGTATTCAATAAAAGAAGGAAAGTTTGTATTAGAATAACAAACCTCATTGAACAATTAGGAGTATAACATCTATTAAAACACCTTGTGTGAAGGTTATGTGAAATGTTTACTATAATTTATGTTTCATTTAGAGCTTATTTTCTAAAAACCAATGATTTTAAGCCTTTTACGCATATTTTCTGCGCAAAATATTATTCTTTGCTGCAAAGTATTTTTGCAGATACAGTATTTGCCTCTTCTGACAGCTTTTCTGACTCTATTTTCCAGCTCTCTGCGAGCTCGCGATCAGGAATATATGGTACGTTCGCCGACACATTGAATTCTGCTGCCTGAACGCCTGCATTTAGATTGAGAGCAGCTACGTACAGATCGCTTACCAGCTGCTTGTTGGATCTGCCAATCAGACTATCTGCGAGTCTGAGCGCGCAGGTGCCCGCTCTCATGACTTTGAGCGGGGCTTCGGCTGCGCCGACCGAGGCGATGGCAATCGCCTCACTGCGCGCTGCCTTCTCCTCATCAGATTCCTTCGGCATTCCATATGCACTAGCAACCTGTCCAAATGCTTTCTTATCTTCATCTACTCCAGCCATCAGTTGGTCCAGATAACCCTTTGCTTCCTCTATCGCTGCTACATTGAGTTCTTCAAACTCAACATACTTCTTTTTTACCAACAGTTAAGTTTGCAACCATCATAATTAGTGCTGCTCCCTGTGCTGCTGTTAGTGCTGCAACCGCTCCGCCACCTGGAGTTGGTGCTCCCGAGCTAAGCGCATCAACGTAATCATTTATTTTTTCATATATCAACTTATTTACCATATTCCCTCCGTATTCCTCACTTAATTTTATAATTCAAAGCTTTAGTAACTATAAAAGCCTTTATTCACTAGCTTTTACATATATACATTATAAAATTGTACGAATAAATACACAATGAGCAAGTAAAATTTTTATATGCTGCGTAACGAATGTTACGAATATTTGCAGGTTAGATGGATATAATCAACTTAGGCGGAGTGATTCGCACCATTGCATAATAGAGATTTACATATAGGAGGTAACGAAATGAAAGAGCCTATGAAAAACATATCCAAGTCTGAAGTTTTAACACTTAAGAACGAAGTTAATTATCAGGATGGTCAGGTAGTAAGCAAGACGCTCGCACAGAACGATGCTGTTAGTGTAACGTTATTCGCTTTTGATAAAGACGAAGAAATCAGTACACACGAATCTGGCGGAGATGCATTTGTAACTTGCCTTGACGGAGTAGGCCGCCTCACTATTGACGGAATCCCTCACGAGCTTCATGAAGGAGAATCGATTGTAATGCCAGCTGGCCACCCTCATGCAGTGTATGGTCAGGAGCGTTTCAAGATGCTACTCGTGGTGGTATTCTAGAGCCCTAATAGGACTTACCAGGAATCCCTTGATTCAGTACGCACTAACTATGGATAGTGGTAATACAAAATTACATATGTTTATAAAATCCTCTTTACTGGATATCAGTACAGAGGATTTTATTTTAATTTAAATCTGCCGTTAAAGAAAACTCTATCTCCAATAAGCAAGATAAAGGATAGAGCTCTTCAACTAAATTCTTTGATATGACTCTTATAAATGAAAAAACTATTAAATCACTAAAATATTTTGCAGGGTCAAACCTTTCTTGCATTTTATTACGGAATATCGAAATTATTTCTTTGCTCGAGTACTTCTCATACTCTATATCGGATAATTTTCGAAATTCTAATATCCAAGAATCCCTTATATCAACAGGGACTTCAAAATCTAAGCATAGCAAACTGAGAGATTTGGGGGATATTTGTGTATCACCAATTTCTGTTGCTAATTCAGTTAATCCATCTTTTAATAATCGTAATTGATCTTCTAGTTCTAATTCACACATGATAATCCTCCTTGCTTAAATATAAGCTATGTTATATATGGGCTTATATCAACCTACTAACAGATTCCTTATTCGATTTAGTCTATCATCATTAAGGTAAAATATCTTCTATATAAAACCCCGCTCATACGAGCGGGGTTTTCTTTCATTATTATTCGATCTCAGAATCGAAAGGCATTAGAGCTACCACACGAGCTCTCTTAATAGCAGATGTAACTGCTCTCTGGTGCATAGCGCATGTACCAGTAACTCTTCTAGGAAGAATCTTACCTCTCTCTGTAGTGTACTTCTTTAAAGTCTCTACATCTTTGTAATCGATCTTCTTTTCCTTATCAGCGCAGAACTGGCATACTTTTCTTCTTCTCATGCCGCCGCGTCTCTTATTGTTCTCCATTAGACTTGTACTCCTTTCTCAAGATGTTTAGAACGGGATATCCTCTTCAGTTGCCTCAAATGAATCAGGCATCGAAGGCTCCATCGGTGAGCTAAAGCTATCGTTAAATGCGCTTGGCTCGCTCTCGGATCTGCGACCAAATCCAGAATCGTTTCCGCCGTTACCACCGCCGAGAAACTCGACGTTGTTAGCGATTACATCTGTTGTGTACACAGTCTGTCCTTCTCTGTTCTTGTAGCTTCCCGTCTGAATTCTACCGTTGATTGCTACCTGACGACCCTTGCTCAGATATCTGTCACAGTTTTCAGCCTGCTTACCGAAAACAGTGATTCTGATGAAATCAGCCTGTCTATCACGACCCTGCGTACCAGGTCTATCAACTGCGATGCTGAAATGCGTAACAGCTGTCTGGTTGTTAGGTGTGTAAGTAAGCTCTGGGTCTCTGGTCAATCTTCCAATCAGTATTACACTGTTCATCGCTTACCTCCCGACTTAGTTCTCGTCCTGGCAAACAATGATGTGTCTCATAACCGCATCAGAAATCTTGAGTCTTCTGTCAAGCTCCTTAGGTAGCTCAGTGCTAGCCTTGAAAGGAACAACTACGTAGAATCCTTCTTTCTTCTTGTTGATCTGATAAGCAAGCTTCTTGTTGCCCCATACATCAGCTTCGCCAGCCTCACCATCTTCGTTGATGATGTTCTTAACGTTCTCGATCATGGAGTTCTTCGCTTCCTCATCTAGAGTTGGGTCAAGAATGAACATTACTTCGTAATCTCTCATGTTTTCACCTCCTATGGCCTACGGCACCTTTCGGTGCAGGATTTGGCTTGCGTATTCAAGCCATACCGTTTAATTATACTGATTTATCGTAGAAATTCAAGGCTTAGAAGCTATTTCCTTGTACCTCTTCAAAAACCAGTTCGCCTCGCTGTGCTATTAAGGCACACGAAGCACCATATATTGTAGCAGCGTTTGTAACTTCGTCTGCATCTATATGCTTATTCCTATCTTCCAGTTGCCGCCAACCTGCCTATCTGCGTCGCGATATATCCTGCCCCATATCCGTTATCTATGTTTACCACAGAGATACCGTTCGCACATGAGTTAATCATCGTGATTAAGGCAGAAAGCCCATGAAAATTCGCACCATAACCAACAGATGTAGGCACTGCGATTACTGGGTTTCTTACGAGTCCACCGAGTACTGTCGGCAGCGCACCTTCCATGCCCGCAACTGCAACAACGGCATCGGCGCTGCGTATGATATCAACTTTTGACAGAAGCCTGTGGATACCACTCACGCCTATATCATATATGCGAAGCACCTCAGCGCCAAAATACTCGGCAGTCTGCGCAGCTTCCTCTGCAACGGTATGTCGGCAGTACCTGCGCTGCAGACGGCAACAACACCGCCAGCACCAGTCCTCTTGTAGCCGCCAGCAGGCTCTACCTTCAGGATCCGCGAGACAGGATCATACACCGCTTCAGGAACAGCCGCCTGAACGAGCGCTGCCTGCTCCTGACTCGCCCGAGTCCCGAAGGCACAGCCGTCATTTGCGACCATCTTCTGATATATCGAAACGAGGTAATCATCTGGCTTGCCAGCACAGAAGATAACCTCCGGAAAGCCAGATCTATGCTCACGCTGAGTATCTAGCTTTGCGAACCCCATCTCATCATAACTATTGTTTTTAATTAGCGTTTCAGCTTCAGCCATATCAAGCTCACCAGCCTTATAGCTATCTAGTATTTCTGTAATCTTCATCTGCTTCATCCCTACTATATTTATTTTCTGCATCACTTTACAGCACTTCGTTCATGCTACCCACTCTATAGCCGAGTAGGTCCATGGTTACATATGTGAATCCTATTTCCTTGAACTTTGCTGCAATCTCCTCTCTGAGAGAAAGGAGTCTCGTTAGCTCATCTGGTGCAACCTCTATACGTGCTAGATTCTCACCGTGCATGCGAACACGCATCTGAATGAAGTCATAATTATTTAGGAAGTACTCAGCCTGCTCTACCATTCCAAGCTTCTCGCGTGTAATCGTCTCCCCGTAAGCAAATCTCGATGCCAAGCATGCCGCAGATGGCTTATTCCACGTCCATAGGCCATGCTCCTGAGAAAGATCTCGAATCTCTTGCTTGGTCATACCAGCTTCTCTAAGTGGACTCTTTACATCTAGCTCCTTGAGTGCCTGTAACCCAGGCCTGTAATCACCTAGATCATCTACGTTTGAGCCATCAGCTACGTACTCTATTCCGAGTTCAGCCGCCTGCTCCTTTAGCTGCGTAAATATGCCTGTCTTGCATATGTAGCATCTATCTGGTGGATTCTCTTTGAACCCTTCAATCTCAAGCTCATTGGTTTGTACTATAATCTGATTAATTCCCTGATCCTTGCAGAAATGAGCAGCTTCACTAGTTTCCCTCTTAGGGAACGAGCCAGACTCTGCAGTGACCGCAATCATCTTATCTCCTAGCACGTCATGTGCTATCTTAGCGAGATAAGTCGAATCAACTCCTCCCGAGAAAGCCACCGCTAGGCTGCCGAGATTTTTTATGTATTCCTTTAGGTATTCTTCCTTCTGTCTCTCAATTGCTGTTAGTCCCATATTTTCCCCTTGTTTAATATTTCCTTATTAATCCATACTTGCGATTCTATCACACACGTGCTCTACCATCGGTATGTCGTGTGAAATCAAGACCATAGTAAGCTTTTTTTCTTCGTGTAGCTCCCTGAGCAAATGCACTATCTCGGCTTGTGTCGGTACATCGAGAGATGACAGTGGTTCATCTGCGATTATGAATTCAGGTTCTGTGATAAGTGCTCTTGCAATTGCCGCTCTCTGGCGTTGCCCTCCAGATACATCGTACGGATGCCTGTGCATCAGATCTTCATCTAAATGAACTTGTCTCATAACTTCTTTTACTTTATTTCGTCTCTCTTTTCTATTCCATTTGCTTGCAATTACAAGCGGCTCTGATATTATCTCCTCGATAGTCATGCGTGGATTAAATGCTGATGCTGAGTCTTGAAATATCATCTGTGTGTGAATCTGACTCCTATCTGCGTGTCCTTCGCTTCCCCACTCTATGACACCGCTAGTCGGTTTAGTAAGTCCCATGATGATTCTCGCCAAGGTGGATTTACCACATCCAGACTGTCCCACGAGTCCGAGTATTTCGCCTTTAAACACTTCTAGCGAGTACCCCTCTAAGACTTTTTTATATCCGTTTTTCTCGGTTCTGTAAGTCATATCTAAGTCTTTGACACTCACTATTTTTTCGACTGAATCTACATGATATGATATTTGCTTTGGTTCTGTTTGTTCTATCCCGTCTATTACTTTACCTAATCCTCCGTGGTAGTGGCTACCCTTTTTACCATACCTAGAGTACCTTACTAGAGCCTTAGTGTATTCGTGCTTCGGGTTTTCAAAAACCTCTTCAGCAGATCCAGTTTCGACGAATTTTCCATCCTTCATAACTGCTATCTTAGTGGCCAACCTGCGTGCCAATCCGAGGTCATGGGTGATAAAAAGGATGCCCTTTCTTCTTTCCTCAGCAAGCCTCTTCAGCACAGCTATTATTTGCTCCTGATTGTCAGGGTCTAGTGCCGTAGTCGGTTCATCTGCGATAATGAGTGCTGGGTCACATGCTAGAGCAACTGCAATAGCCACTCGCTGCCTCTGTCCTCCAGACAGCTGATGTGGATAGCAGGATAGATATTTCTCAGCATCTTCCATACCCATTTCTCTAAGTAAGCTTGCTGCCTTCTCGCAATATTCTCGATCCGTTGATGCCGACTCGACAACTCCGTGAAGCCTCATGGGATTAATAATCTGCTCTCCTACCGTCCTCACAGGATCCAGTGAATTTAAAGGATCTTGAAACACTATCGAAGCCGCCTTACCCCTAATTTGTTCAAGCTCCTTTTCTCCCATCTTAGTGACATCTTTCCCAGATAGGCATATGCTTCCCGATAGATGCCTCGCGTGATGTCTGTGTAGCATTAGAATTGAGAAACAGAGCGCCGTCTTTCCCGATCCTGACTCCCCTACAATAGCCATGATTTCTCCTGACCTAACTGTAAGTGAAACGCCCTGAACGGCGTGAACTGCCCCCTGCTTCCCGTCGAAGCACATCCTGAAATCTTCGATATTAAGAAGTTCTGTGTTGCTTCTGTTTTCTGTCATATTCTATTATTTCTCCAGTTTCCATTCTGCTACATTCCAGAAGATTCCAACTCCATGATGCCCTAGCATTGTGTCCTTTGTTATTCCCTTGATATCCTTTTTAACTGCATAGTCAGCATCTATGTATGCGATGAACGTGTAAGGCATCTGCTTAGTCATAGCTGAGAGGAACTCTGAGTAATATCTCTGTCTCTCAGGCTCTTTAGTCGTCGCCCTAGCCTTTGCCAGCGCTTCATCTACCGCTGGATTTGCATATCCAGTATAATTATCCCCAGCTTCAGATGTGAATATCTTGTACGTATGATCATCTGCATCAAATGGACTACCCCATCCAATTATTGTGGCATCCTGTTTCTCCCAGTCGAGCTCTTTTCTCGCCTCAGCTTTCACAGATACACCGTGAGACTTAAGTTGCTCTGCACACATCTTAGCCATATCCACACGAACCTGATCGTCTGCCATCGCTGTGATAGTGAACTTGAGCTCTACTCCGTTCTTCTCGTAGATTCCCTTCTTGTTCTTACTCCATCCATCCTGCTGTAAGAGCTGCTCCATCTTCTCTGGGTTATAGTCGAACTTCTCGATATTGCTGTTATTGAACTTATTCTTCTGAATTGGTGAATAAGCTACCTGACCTTCTCCAAGCAGTGTGCTCTTGATGATAGGTTCTCTATCAATTCCGTAGCTCAAGATATTTGCGAGCTCTGGGTAAGTTTGAATAGCTTGCTTCCTGCAAAGTTATATGCAATTGCACGGTAATCCGCTGTGTTCATGTGGTAGATGTCGAAGTCCTTGCTGTCCTTTTCGAGGCTCTTTGCCTGCTTAGGCTCAATCTGCGCCATATCTAGGTCACCAGATTTAAGCTGAAGCAATCTAGTATCGCTATCCTCAACAATCTTGAAAATAATCTTCTTGATATGTGGCTTTCCAGCATAATATCCATCGAACTTTTCTAGAGTTATACTCTGTCCTTCATCCCAGCTAGTTAACTTATATGGACCTGCTCCTACTGGCTTCTGGTTGAACTCTGCAGTCGCGAGCTTTTTGCCCTTAAGAAGGTGCTTAGGCAGAATCCCGATAGTCATGTAGTCCGCAAATGCTACATTTTCCTTGCTCAGCTGAATAACAACTGTCTTCTTGTCTGGGCAAGTGATATTTCCAATGTCCTGATAGTTGGAGACAATTTCAGAATTGTTCTTCTTGTCGAGGATTGCCTCTAGAGTAAACTTAACATCCTCCGAAGTAAGCTCTTTTCCGTCATGGAACTTCAGTCCATCCCTTAGATGGAATGTCCATGTATGAGTCGCTGCATCGTACTCCCACTTCTCCGCAAGCGCAGGAACGAGCTTATTGTCCTTATCGTGAGCTGTAAGTCCTGCAAATATCAAAGAGTTGATCTCTCCGTGCTCATATAGAGCTGGATTGATAGCTGTGTAGTCATGACTTCCATATACTAGTGTTTCTGCATCATTTTCAACTTTAGAGCCACAGGCGGAAAGTGAAATTGTCATGATTAGAGTAGCAGCGAAAACCACTACCTTTTTCAAATTATTTTTCATATGTATGTGTCCTTTCAGTTATTTTAATTTCTTAATCTATGGTCCAAACATAGGGCCGACATATGTGAAGTTTCTATATATTACTATGTTTTGATGTATTGCACCCTCTGATATATTCACCGATTTCCGTGATCGATACCAGAACGCTTATCAGTACAAATCCTGGGATTATGATCATCCACCACTGGTCAGATAGCAACGCATCTTGCGAGAGCGACATCAGACTTCCCCAGGATACTTCCGATATAGGGAGTCCAAGCCCCATGAAGCTAAGCGTCGATTCTACTATTATCGCAGAGCCCACGTTGCTTACTGCCATGAACATAATCGATGAAAAGTAGTTAGGGAACAAGTGCCTACGTAAAATGTACCAGAAGCTTCCCCCGTACATCTCTGCGGCTATTACAAATTCACTTTTCCTAAGCCGTATCACCTCGCTCCTGATGACTTTTGACATCTGCATCCAGCTAGTTATCCCGATTACCAGTGATAATGATGTGTAGCTAGCTTCTCCCCAGATAGCCTCCAGAACGATTACAAGCAATAATGCTGGAATACTCATGAACAAATCCGTAGCTTTCATCATCAGTCTATCCACGTGTTTGTTTGCCATCCCGCTCAGTGTTCCGTACACTGCTGCAATCAGCGTTCCTATTAAAGCGCTTGAGATTCCAATCGTCAGGCTTGCCCTTCCGCCATATAGAATCATAGAGAGTAAATCCCTTCCCAAATTATCTGTTCCAAATATATGGCTCATCGACGGGGCTACTCCGATGGCATTTTCGTTCATGTGATTCGGTTCATACGGAGCTATGAATCCGGCAAGTGCGCTTACGATTACAGCCGCCACAAGTATCGTTATAGCGAGCTTCGGTTTTGACTGTCTATTCATAAGAGCCCTCCCCATGACGCATCCTCGGATCTATTCTCTCACCGATTATATGCGCCAGATGATTCGAGATTACTACCACGGATCCTGTGAGCAGTGTCGTCGCCATCAGCATGTTGTAATCCTTATACAGGGCACTCTCGAAGCTGAGCCTGCCTAGACCTGGATAGCCGAATACCATCTCTACGACATACGTCCCACCAAGGAGATGCGGAACTGCTATACCCATGATGGTTATCATCGGCGGCAGAATGTTCTTCATGCAGTACTTCTTGATTATCATAGTACGCGGCATTCCTTCCGCCTTGAGAAGTAGCACATATTCCTTGCGCATTTCCTCAAGAAGCAGATTTCGCACCATATACGAGTAGTACCACAGATGCCCTATAACGATTACAAATACTGGTAGCACTAAGTGCCATGCCCTGTCTAATATATCCCCTTCAGCGCCATAAGAGTAAGCCCCTCCGGTTGGCAATATGCGTAGATTGACCGCAAACAACAATATGCATATTAGAGACAGGAAGAAAACTGGTATATTTCCCGATATCACACCTGACTTACAAATGAACTTATCGAGTCTCGTGCCCTCTCGCTCAGCCGATGCTCTTCCAAGCTTAAAGGCTAGTGCGAAAGTTAATATATATGAAGCTATTCCAAATACTAATGTGTTTACGAGTACTCCTCCGATAACCGCAGTAACCGACCTTTTATACTTATATGACAGACCTAGGTCTCCATGCATCAGGTCCTTAAGCCATATTCCGTACTGTACTGGAAGTGGTTTTTCAAGCCCGAGGCTTTCACGAGCAGCAGCTTTCTGTGAAGCACTCATTCTATCCACGCTATCCCCGTACCAAGAGCGGAGAGGGTCACCAGGACAGAGCCTTGAAAGTGTAAACACCACAATAGAGAGAATCAGCAGTATTAGTATGGTCTCAGCGACTCTACGTAGTCCATATTTAAATGTACTCTTTCTCTCATTAGTCATACGTTTGTGTGTGCTCCTAAAAATTTGCGTATAAAAAGACCGGGTATGATTGCTTCAGCAATCTATCCGGCCTTCTTGGCTTGGTTAATTTTTGTTGGTTATTTAATTTTCTTCGCCGCGATATAGTCTTACGATTCTATCGACTGCATCTTCGATACTGTCTTTTACTGGTAGCGCCTTTGTGCCTGCAATTATGGTATTGCAGTGCGCAGTCGGTATGAGCACCTTCGGGGCAGTGCTCGAGCCTACGCTTTCCGCTACGGCTGGAGAAATCTCTCCCAGCATCGCATTAGCAACAAGAATACCAATTGGTCCTGTGATAATCTCTGCCTGCGAAGCACAATACTAATAGCGTTCTCTCCTGTCGCCGCTTTCTTAGCACCTGCTTTAATCATGGCATTCGTTGCCATACTATTTGTCCCTGTAGCTACTATATCTGCTTCTGGAATTCTCTCCAGTAGCTTAGTCACAAGCTGGCGTCCTATACCGCCACCTTGCGCATCGATTACTAATATATTCATGTTGTCGCCCTTTCTTGGTCTATCGAGCACTTCATGTGCTCTAATGACGATAACGATTATAACATAGTTCGATGCGCTTTTTACTGTGGCCGTTAAAGTTACCATAATTTAGGCATATCTGTATAGAATTATCTTTTTGGTTATGTGTTTTGCTAATATTACTGCGTTATGCAGAAGTTTTTAGTACTTTAGTTCAAGACCATCAGCGATGTTGCAGATGAAGTCCTGTGCATTTGTTATGATGCCCTTCGAAGAGAGAGGGATCCTCTATCAGCTAGCTTGTTTACTACAAATTCAGATGCATCGCAAACGTAGAAATATGTCTGACGAATTGTTCCATCCTCTAGCACGCGGAAGCTTGGTGTCATGTTACCAACAGCGATTGAATGGAGCATTGTAGCCATTGTAATTACAGTAGTAGCTTTACTAACGTGAGCTCTCATAGCATCCTGTGCATCGTAGCAATCTCCGTATACCTCTGGAAGAGGGCCATCATCACGGATTGAACCGCCGAGCACGATAGGAACATCATTCTTGATAGCCGCTGTCATTACGCCATTATCTAGATTCTCCTGCTCAACAAATGCTTTCATAGATCCAGCAGCTCTTACTCTGTTGATCAAGTCTAGGTGGTTATAGTGACCGTTTGGTACGTTCTCCTGCGTATAGATATTCTGTCCTAAAGCTGTCTGCATATACGCACCTTCAAGGTCATGAGAAGCTAGTGCATTTCCTGCTAGAACTGCATGAGCATATCCGTTTTCGATGAGTGCCGAAAGAGCTCTTCTAGCCTTGATATCGAACGAGAAAGCAGGTCCCATAACCCAAACAATCTTCCCGTTATCCTTCTCGTGCTTTAGTAGCTCAACGATTTCGTCGAAATCCTTGGAAAATGCAGTCTCTCTCGAGCGTCCTGTTCTAAATGCAAATGTATCTGCCTTTACACCTGTGTTCTCATTGAATCCATCGGCGTGCATGTAGATTCCTTCCTCGCAGCATTCTGTACGTCCGCAAACTACAAGCTGTCCTTTCTTAACTCTTCTTGCCTCTAGAGCGAGTACCTTTCCGCCATCGTATACTGGAACTGTGTCCATTCTACTCTCTTCACAGAGCAACCATTCTCCGTTGATCTTGAAGTACTCAGGGAAAATACTTAGTGCGTGGAAGTCAAATGGGACTACACCATCCTTAGGTGCTTCCTCAAGTCTGCAATCTGGTGAATCGATAAATTTCTGCTCAGCGAAATCTGGATGTGTATATTTCTTAGTTCGAATGCCATAATCAGTCTCCTTGTATATCTGATTTTTGATAATAACGATTATTTCAATGTATACAGTTCTACGATTTTACTCGATAATGTTCGATATTGCACAATAATATGTATTATTACGTTGCTTTTACGAGTTTACGCAGTCTGTTCCTCTTGCGCTTCTCTTGCCTTATCTGCCTTGCTCTTTAGGAAGTTTGGCTGTAGTTCTGCGATTAGAATAGCGGCAAACATGAGTACGAATCCTATAGCCTTATTCACAGTCATCGTCTCGTTGAAGAATACCATTCCGAACACGATACCGAAGATATTCTCAAAGCTTAGTATGATAGATACACTTGTAGGTGACTCTGTCTTCTGTGAAATAGTCTGGAAGAGGAAGCAAAGCCCTGAACAAACTATACCTAGGTAAAGAACTCCAAAGATTACTTCTCCGTTAATCTGCGCGTTTCCTAGGTGCTCCTGTGTTAAGGTGAATCCCCATGCCAAGATTGCAGATACTATGAACTGTAGCATTGTGATGATTCCTGGATCCTTATCCTTACCCCACTTAGCAATAGCGATAATCTGAGCAGCCCAGAATAGAGAACTAAGGATTGAGATGCTATCGCCGAAGCTGATGCTGAATGATCCTGCAACGGATACGAAGATGATACCAATTGCACACATTGTAGCAGCTACGATGTGGTACATCTTTGGCTTCTCTTTAAGGATTGCCCATCCGATAAATGGTACGAATACGCAGTATGCGGATGATAGGAAGTGGCTCTTTCCAGGCATCTCGAGCATAACTCCTACAGTCTGTGTGAAGTACGCACAGAATAGGCATACACCGATGAAAATACCTGCCTTGATATAATCCTTATCTATAAGCTTAAGCTGCTTGCGATAAATAAGAGCTAGTATGACACTTGCAATTGTAAAACGTAGTGCAAGAAGCATACCTGGTGGGATAAAATCTGTGGAGCCCTTAATGACTACCATTGAACTTCCCCATGCAACTGCGATAAATAGTAGTAAAAGTTTACCTTTAATGCTACCTGACTTCTGCATAAAACAACTCCTTTCATGTCTTTAAGTTTAATAGAAATAATTTCGTTATTATCTTGTCAGTATGACTTCAAAAAAACTCACAGAACCTCGTAAAGATTCAGTGAGTTTATTATAATATATGTTTTTAGGTTATTTCGTTATTTTTTTGAAAACTTAATCCTCAATAAAATCACGATATACGGTAAGTCCGTCCATAAACTTCGGGATGCTAACTCGTCCACCAGCAGATGCAAGACCCTCTTGGAAGTTCACCTCCATCTTAATAGATAGTGGATCAAATACATACTTCGCATATATCTGTGAGTCATCTTCTAGCATATCTATCTTGGTAGCCGCAACATTGGTTAGTGCTTTCTTAAGGGCACGTCTCACACGCTGTTCTACGTTCTTCTCGCTATCTCCTAGAGATTCAGCTACATCACTTAGTATCTGTTTTGAGTAACCCCTGCCGCTTTTCTCCATACGTTCGTAAATTTTTCGTATATCGTTAGTGCCCTTTTCACCAAGTATACCCAGTGAGCCAAGCATAATGTCGAGCCAGTTTTGTTTCCTCTCAGCTGGCACCTCTCTCTTGACCTGAGACTTCGAGTCTTCAGAGTTCACTGCCATAAATGCACTATGAATGTTGTCCACGACTTTCTTGAGTTTCATTCTCTCGATTACATTTTGACATACACGCTCTATTTCAAGTACATTGACTGGCTTGCTCACGAAAAATTCTACTCCTGCATCGTATGCCTGATTTACCAGTGACTTATCTGAGAGCTTAGAAATCATGATAAATGCAGCTTCGCGATTGAACTTCTTAACTTCCCTAATAAAAGTGATCCCGTCCATCTCTTTCATCATGAAATCCACCATTATTATCGATGGACTTTCTTCTTTTATATCATCAATCGCACACTCAACATCTGTGTTATATCCAACAACTGTGCCGATATTCCTGTCAGTAATTATATGTTTCAGTGTTTTTACCACTGCTATATCGTCATCTAGGATGTAAAAATCCATCTGGTTTCCTCCTCAAAATTTCCCGGTGGTATCTCGATTACGAATCTAGTACCACCTTCTTTTCGATTCTTAACTTTGATTCTACCACCGAAGTCATTCTCTACATAGTCTCGTACAAGCGAGAGTCCAAGTCCTCGCTGTACAATTCCTGTGTCCATGTTCATCTTGGTAGAATACCCTGGAAGAAATATTGTTTCGATATCCGCCTCGTCGATTCCAGGGCCATTATCTTCGACTTCAATACGGTGACACGGTCCTAGGCTGCTGTGTCTGCACCAGGCAACCAGAACGCGAATCTCTCCTTCGGACCCTTTAAATGCTTCTAATGCATTAACCGCAAGATTTCTGAGAACTGAGATTGTCTTATAGCTCTCCTTGACTTTGAAATCCATGCGCTGATCTATCTCAAACTTCACGTCCATATGCTTAGCCGCTGCAGTCTTCAAAATATTGCTCTTCATGAACTTTAAAATTTCCGACATCAGTAGGTCAGGTTCACCCTGAGCATTTCTGTTAAGGTTATCTAGTGTATCTAGAATCTCCTGATAACAACCCTTTATCTCGTGCGTACCTCTAGCTATCTCTAGGGCACGTCTGGTGAAGTCCTCGGAAATTCCAGCCTCTTTCATATCTGTATGAAGGGCATACGCTTCCTTGAGAACTCGCTCAACATCTTCCTTGTTATTGAGAATAAATCTCATCTCATCAGAAATCGTTACACTCTGGTCCACCATGAATTGAATCTTGCGATTATGTGAACGCTCCGTCTGAACTTTCGTGTAGTACTCCATGCTGAGAATAATCGACAGTGCGATACCTGTTCTCGCCATCGCTATAATCATAAGTGTATTAAACATATCTGTTGATATGAAATTCCCATTTCTTATCAAAGACAGCACGTACACTTCTGATGCATTTCCCACAAAATCAGCTACGAAAATCGAGATACAAAAGTACATTAGCGGAACTTTCTTGTCTCTATATGCCACAAGACATACCGTCATTATAAGACCATACGTAATAAAGAAAATGGCATCAGGAAAACAATTTAACGCATTTTCCTTGAAAGTCATACCTGCGCTCATCGACGTAATAAAACGGAACGTCGGAGAAAATACTGCAGAGATGAGAGCTATTTGCATAGCAGAATATTTATCTGAAAAGCAAAAAATGAACAGATTAAGAACGATTACATCTATGGCGAACACGAATCCAGGTGCTACCTTGGGTGCATCTATGTTTATCTGCGCCGCGACTGATATAACAAGCGAAATCGCAAGCACGTTCTTGTGTTTATCTAGATAGTGATTCATTTCAGCTCCTTTGATCTTTGTGTATACAATAACAGTATATTATCTTGACCTGCTACTAGCAATAAAAAAATGCCTCGACCCATTAAGGGCCGAAGCAAATATTTGATCACATTATTAAGAAATTTTTAGTCTTTTGCTAACCTAAATAGCATTATAGATCAGTAAGTTTTGTAGTATACTACGCTCTCTTTCTTCTGTAGGAAACAACTCCTGCAAGAGCTGCACCTGCGAGAACTAGAACTAGAGCATATGTAAATGCATTTGAACTGTCGCCAGTCTTAACCACATTTCTGTGCACAGCACCAACTCTAGATATTCCTGGTCTTGATGCTGCACCAGCACCTACTCCAGGTCTTGAGCTTACGCTCGATCCAGCACCTGCTCTAGTTACAGAGAAGCTTGTAGATGCGGATTCACCACCTCTGAACTTCGCTTTGATTGAGTGTCTTCCAGTACCTAGGCTTCTGATGTAGCTCTCTCTTAGTGTTAGGACAACACTTCCAGCCTTTGCTTCGTAGTTTGAAGGATCTACAGTCTGTCCATCAACTTCGATTCCCTGGAATCTGTCAAATACTTTGTCTCCAACAGCATTCTTGTCTACTTCTGTATTCTCAATCTTGAATCCAAGATCTCCAGCACTCCATACGGCGTCCTTACCAACTGTGAAGTTATACCCTGGAGCAACTGGCGCTGGAGTAGCAGTCTTCTCGTAAGTGTATGTAATTGTATTGTAAGGGAATGCCTTTACGAATACAGTTGCACCATTTAGTCTTCCATCCTCCAGTGAATCTGGTGTTGCAAGCATTGCGTCTAGCAGATCATTATCTGGATCTGCTTTAACTAGCTTATAGCCGTCGATTTCCTTTGCAGTTAGTCCAAGTGCGTATAGCTCATGGATTCCGTATGCCTTTACCTGCTTTGGTTCAGCAACCTTATTTCCGTTCTTATCAACGTAATTAACTGTGATGGTTCTCAGCTTAGTGTAGTCATCCATGTTAAATGCAGCATTAGAAGTATCTATTATGCCATCATTTCTTACGATTACAGTTGCCTTGAGGTTCTCGTCAAAGTTCTCCCCATCTGGTGCGAATGTTAGTGTGAATGTATGATCCATACCAAGTGCACGAGGAACGAGAAGCTCGATATGCTGTTCGTTCTTTGAAGGTACATTTGGAAGGTACATGTTGCTCCACTGCCATCTGTAAGTTGCTCCGCACTCGTATACTGGCTTAGCTGGCCACTCTGTTCCGTTTTCGTCAACAACCTTGACCTTCATCTTCTTGGCATCAAGATTAGTTCCACGGAGAACAGCATTTATCTTGAGTGATACGTTGTGACTCTTAACGTCTACTTCGTAGATTTCTGGAGCAGGGTTTTCATCACTTGCTCCGCTGACCATAACTGTAGATAGCGTCTTGTCTGCAGAGTTCTTTCCTGCAGGTAGAACGGAGACTATATCGTATCCCTTTACATATGTCGAATAAATCTGTCTGCCATATATTACAGGGATGATTCTGTATGACTCGGTTCTATCTGTTGCATTTGCTGGTAAATCAGCAGTTACAACTGCCTCAGTGTTGCTCTTCACATCAACGGTGAGGTTGTACGGTGTAACATCACTCAGCGTAACATCATTCTTAGCGACATTTACATTGAACTCAGGAAGTCCTGCTACGTTGTTCTTTAGATTGTGACCCTTAATAGTCGCTACAAGATGTCCTCCGTTCGAATCGAATGTAATCTTATTAAATTCCATCGAATCAACGTGAGCTCCATCTGTAATATAACGGAAGTGCTCTCCTGTACCATCCATCTTGTATTTTAGGTATGCACCCTTATCATTCTTAAGAGCTCCTGCCTTGACCATTAGATATGAAGGCACCTTCTTGTCCTTATCAGCAAGCTGGATAGTTAGAACATTTCCCTCTAATGTTACTGTGTCGTTATCGGTGAGCTCAACCTTCTTGCTTCCTCTATCGGAAAAGTAGATGAATTTCTTGATATCAATCTGGCTGTTTAGAGAAACTGGTTTCTTAAATATAACGTTAAACTGACCATCTCCCATGTTATAAGCCGACCAATCATCGATGTCTAGCGCAAATGTCTTTGCTCCTGCTGGAATAGCAGAGGTATCACCTGTCTGCTCCTGCGCCTTCGCCGCAACAGTTAATAGCTGTTCCTGATTGGACAGATCTTTAATCGCAGAATAATTTACATTTCCTTTAGTTGCTACTCTTAGAGCATAAGAAAGAGTTGATGTACTGCTATTTGCAGGAAGCGTAAACTTTACCTTAGCGTGTGTGTCATCAACAACTTCAACCTGTGTAGGAAGTAGTGCATCATCCACAGTACCCTCTGGATTAACTTTATAAACCTTTGCCTTAAGAGCATCTACCTGAGTAAATCCAACACCGCTTAGCTCTGCAACTACTGCTCCGCCATTTGAGTCTAGTGATGTCTTGTCGTAGCTTACAGAGCTAACCTTTACCTCAGTTGGAGCAACTGGTGTCACACCTGTTCCAGGTGTAGAAGATCCCGACTTTCCTGCCTGTACAAGCGAGAATGATGCGTCAACATCTTCATAGCTTAAAGTATATCCCTTCTGCTTCTTAATCTTATATGTTATCGAGTCTGTACTTGTATTTTCAGGAATCACAAGCTTGATAGTTCCTGTTGTATTGCTTGTCGCAACTAGCTTTGCCTCGATATTTGTCTTTGTTGAACCAGCATATACCGTTAGGTTGATAGGATCCCCAAAGTCGAGGTTCTTACCAGTAACCTGAACGTTCACGGTCGTTTCTGCTGCTGGAACATTCTTATCAGCAACGCTTAGTGATGTTATTCCCTTATCTAAAGAAATAGAATAACCAACTACATCACTAGTTGTAGGGGTTCCATCTGCTGACTTCAAAGCTCCTGCCTTGAATTTTAGACCGCTATAGTACTTATAGCCCCCTGCTAGTTTAATCTTGACATTCTTTCCACTAGCAGTTACCTCATCTGAAGCGTTCAATGAGGTTTCCTGTCCGTAGTTTGTCAAAACAACCTTTTCTTTTGCATCGTCAGCTAATGTAACATTGTCGCTAAATGTAACAGTTATAGTGTCCGATGATGTCCAATTTGATCCTTCGATTATCGGTTTGAAATTAGCAGCTGAAACGCTCGGTAAAACAACTCCGCTCGTCATCAGCATTGCAACCGAAAGGACCATAGTTGAAAACTTTTTAATAAAGTTTTTCATGTTTTCTTTCCTTTCTTTTTCTTAATATGTGACTAATAACATAGACATAGTTATTTTAATACATTCACACAACCATCACTGTTTGATTTATCTATAACAAAAGCCCTAAGTATAGATATAATCTATACTTAGGGCTGCCTTTCTTCAACTCGTTAATATTTCAACGCTTTAAAAATTTAAAAAAATTTAGTTATTTTGTATCAGATTGTATTTATTTACATAATTTCTGAACTATCGAGCACTATCGTGAACGGTCCGTCATTTAAAAGACTAACCTTCATGTCGGCACCGAACTCACCACGCTCAACTACATTTACACGTTCCTTGCATCTCTCGATTATATATTCATATAAAGCATTTGCCTCATCAGGTGCACCCGCATCGATGAACGATGGTCTGTTGCCCTTCTTGCAGTTTGCATAGAGCGTAAACTGGGAGATGAGGAGAAGTTCGCCACCTACGTCATCTAGGGATAGATTGGTCTTTCCATTCTCGTCTTCAAATATCCTGAGCTTAATCATCTTGTCTACCATCTTGTCGGCAATTGTCTCATTATCATCCTTTGACACACCGATGAGCACCATGAAGCCCTTGCCTATCCTGCCCAGCTCATTTCCATCAACGACCACATCTGCATGGGTCACTCTTTGTATTACAAATTTCATATGTCCTAATAGCTCCTTATTTCCTTGATTTTTCGCATATATTCTCATAAAATTATAGCATTATATTGATATCATTACACGATAATTGGAGGATATTATGAACCCATTTAAAAATACAATAGCACTCAACAAGATCAGAGCTGGCTTTCGTAAATACATGAAGCACATGCCGGCAATCAGAGCTGCTCAGGCTCAAGATGACCATGCAAAAGCACAGAGACTCATTCGTAAAGCGGAGGACGAGTTTTGCGATTATACAGGAAAAGCACTCGGCATCAAGGTTGAAGTAATAAATCCCGAGAACATTCCTGCCAAGAGTCCGTTCCTTGTCGTTGCTAATCACCAGGGATATGCAGATATCTACGCGATGATTGAAGCTTTCCGCTCGACACAGATTGGTTTCATTTCAAAATCTGAGACTAAGAAGCTCAAGCCACTTGCAGATGTTATACGTGGCACCCAGTCGGTATTTATCGACCGTGGCAATCCTCGTTCTGCCGTAAAAACTCTCGCTGAGGTTACAGACCTTTTTAAGAAGGGATATTCTTTTGTAATATTCCCAGAGGGTACGAGAAGTCACAGCAATGATATGGGGCATTTCAAGGAAGGCAGCTTTAAATTTGCCCAGAAGGCCGGCGTGCCAATCGTGCCGGTTTCGATTATCGATTCATATAAGATATTTGAGGAGCACAATACATTCACTGGCGGAACCATTAAGGTAGTTATACACCCAACTGTTGATCTCACTGGTATGCCTAGACAGGAGCAGCTTGCTGCGCAGCACGAAGTCGAAGATACTATAAGGGCTGGAATCGAGCAGTATCGCTAGATATTAACTACGCTCTCTGAATATGAACTAAGCTACTAAGTTTTAAATATTGAAATCACGATAAAACCACTGCAGCCGCGCTTGCGACCACAGTGGTTTTTAGTTATATAAATTGATTCGTCAATCAATTTGTTTCGTATTATGCTCTCTTTCTTCTGTAGCAGAAGATACCTGCAAGAGCGAAACTCGCCATAATTAACGCCGTTACGTATATAAAAGCAGTATAGCTGTCACCTGTCTTAACAACGTTTCCATAAATTCTTGCTCTCTTAGCAACTACTAAATTTTTAGCTTTATTCGAAGTACGTCCAATTGAACCAGAGTTTCTCGCTGAATTATTGCCAGTAACTGTAAATTTAGTCTCAACAGCTCCATTCTGGAAATGAATCTTTGCAGTATGACTTCCGTTACTAAGATTCTTGAGATAGCTGGACTTAAATTTGAGTCTCAGGCTTCCCTTTGTCACAGTGTAATTATCAGCAGATACCAGAACTCCATCCACTGTAACGTGTGAGAAATTATCATATGTATCTTCGTCGCTACTCTTGCCTTTACTACTATTTCGAGAGCTTCATCGCCGTTATTCCACATTAGCGAGTTCCCATTAACAATATAGTATTCAACCTGTTCATTGCTACCATACTCGATTACGTTGTTGTACATAGACATGGTATTCATCAGGAATTTAACCTTGTCTCCGTCCTGGCTGAACTTAACCTTAACCGGCTTACCATCCTTATCGATGTAATATACCTGCTTTACATTCTTTCCAGCGGGTACTTTGCGAGTTATTTCAAACGAACCATGTGCAAGTTTCGAGATTTCCACGCGCGCCATGTTAACGGTATCAATGTCGATAACCTCGTAATCTTTCCCCTCAAATCCTTTTATGGAGTTATTTGGAAGAACTCTTTCATTAAGAGCGTACTTACCCTCTGTTCCGAAGTTGAGACCAGTCATCTGCATATTGTCATCGTAAGTAGATATAACGGTGTCCTGCTTATGGTCTTCTGCCTTGTCAAATACGATGAGTGATAGAACATTTCTACAGCTCAAGTGGTCGTAAGGGTGCTTTCCAGAGTTCCACTCCGACTTATCCTTTACAGTAAGTGGGAATGAATCCATCGCATATTTACTTCCCGAAACCTCAATCATGTAGTTATTATCTTCAATCAAGTCGCACTCAATAAATCCATCCTCATCTGATGTCACCGTTACGGTGTCAATTGGACTGGTGAGCTTAAACTTTACGTTTGGTGCCGGAACCTCACTACCCTGCTTATCCTTATAAAATACAGGCAGCTGAACCTTTACTCTTTTATACTTATCCGCACCATTTGCAGGTTTATTGCGCCTTATTAGCACTATTTTATCGACAGTCTTGCCGTCTATCTTGTAGTTCTGTGGTAGAGCTCCATTCTTACTCGAAGTGATATATGCATTATCTATATCATATTCTTTGTCGTCTATGGAAATTATGTAGTTATTATCTTTAACTACAGATAATCCCTTGAGCTTCGAATCTGCAGAGACAGCATTAGCCTCATGCTGCTGCGTTGTGCTGTTATATACGGAGAACTTAATCGCCTTATTGACAGGAACCTCTTTGCCGTTAACCTTTTCATATATAGGAAGATCCGCAAGCTTAACCTTTTCCATCTCATACACCTTCGCATAGTCAGAAGGCTTGTATTTGCCATTCTCATCAGGCTTTACAGTTGGTTCATCCTTCTTAGGGCCAGATTTATTCAGCTTCTTCCATAGGTCTGGATATATGTAAATATCCATTACCGTTGCCTTGGTTAGGTTCGGCTCAAAATCAGTCTCAGGATACGAGATATACACGTCATCTTCCGAGTACTTACTTATGTCTACACCGTTGATAGTAATTGGATTTTTTGCATTGATGTCAAATACGTTTCCATACTTTAGAGACACGTATACATGCACATTCTTCTTTTGGAATTTTACGTCTACTGTATCGGCGTAATCTGGCTTAGACGAAGTTAGCTTTCCATCTGTCTCTGTTATATCAAGGCTTAGAGACACATTATTCTCTTTAGGCTTGGTATTCTCTCCGCTCTGACCGCCCTTCTTGATGAGCTCCCATGCCTCTGGATAGATATAGAGGTCGAGCATAGCAGTCTTCTTGATCGAAGGATCGAAGTCAGTCTCAGGATATGAGAATATGACAAGTGAATCCTTGTACTTATTCAAATCAACACCGTTCATAGAGATATGAGCATCGCTATCTACCTCAACCTCTGAGCCTGGCTTGAAAATCATGTTAACTTTAACAAACTTCTTCTCATGCTTTGCCGTAATCTCTTCGACATTGCTTGGCGCAACGCAAGTTATTTTGCCATCTGCGTCTGTAACCTTAATCTCTGTCCTCGCCTTATCCTCTGCAGCTACTGTCCACATAGTCGCTGGCATCATTGTAAAGACAAGCATTAAGGTCATCAGAGCAAATATGACTCTGGTTAAATTCTTTCTTAAATAAGTCATTTCTTCTCCTTGCTTCCCCTCTTAATTAATAATAGTAACTAAAAAGCTCTTAATCATAACTAATTAACTAGTCATGGTTAAGAGCTTCGGAATTTTAGTTTATCACCTTAATATTTATTTATAAAATAGATAATTTCAATGCGCACCTGTATCAATATAGATTTTACTATCTCCCACTATGATCGAACCCCTTAGATACATAGTTATTATCACCGTTTTCATTATTTGGCACGATTACACGGGAGTTATTCAGAATCTCAATCTGCTTCTTCATGTCCTTAATGCAGAGCATCGCTAGATTCATTCCGAAATCCTGTCTGAGCACTAGTCTCTGTACATCGATATCCTTGATATTCTCTGGCATTGGGTATGCAGGTACCATCCACCCCTGCATACGGAGACGATCTGCCAGATCATAAAGTGTCCATTCCACATCGACATCGTCCTTAAGTTTCCAGCAGATGATTGGAATCTGTTCTGCGCCCTCAAGCACCTCGAAGATTCCCATCTTCTCAATCTCGGAAGCCATGTATCTAGCAACCTCTAGGGTCCGCTCATGGATTTCCTTGTATCCCTTAAATCCATTTCTAAGCAGCATATAATACTGTCCGACAATCTGTGATGCACTGCGAGAGAAGTTAATCGCCATAGTTGCTTCCTTGCCACCAAGGTAGCTTACCCAGAAGATTAGTTCCTCAGGTAGCGCTTCCTTACTGCGCCAGATTACCCAGCCAACTCCTGGATACACAAGCCCGTACTTATGTCCAGATGTACTTATCGACCACACATTCTTAAGTCGGAAATCCCACTCTAGCTCTGGATCGATAAATGGAGCGACCATACCACGGAAGCAGCGTCTACGTGAATACGGATTGGCATATCAGCATGCTCTTTATTGTATTTCTCAACAAGGTTATCGAGAGCCTTTACATCATCGTACTTTCCAGTATAAGTTATGCCAAGTATAGCTACTATTCCGATAGTGTATTCATCAACATAATCCATAACTGTATCCATATTAAGAGATAGATGATCAAGGTCGATTGGCACAGTTCTCATCTCGATATCCCAGTAGCGACAGAACTTCTCCCAGCACACCTGATAAGCCGACGAGATTACGAGATTAGGTCTTCTCTTGGTAAATCTATCTACACCAGCTGCATCTGCCAGCTTTTTCCATCTAAATAGCATTGCTAGTCCGCCGAGCATGCACGCTTCAGATGAGCCAACCGTGGAAGTTCCGAGTGGCTCTTCCTGCTTATCCACATTCCACAGCTTTCCAATAATATCTACACAGCGATTTTCAAGGTCCGCAGTCATAGGATATTCATCCTTATCAATCGCATTCTTTTCGAAATTCTCCGCCATAAGCCTTGTTGCTTCTGGTTCCATATATGTCTGGCAGAATGTCGCAAGGTTCTGGGTCGCATTACCCTCAACACTCAGATACTGTCTGATTATCTCTGCAGCTACTCCTGGTGCAACTGGCTCATCATTTATCTTATCCTTTGGCATTTCAGCACCGCTAGTCTCTGTACCGAAAACAGGTGTGCGGTAACCCGTATCATCATTCAAAGAAGATAGACTATCATTCAGTTTTACTTCGTTATTTTCCGAATTTCTCATTTCCTTACCTCTTTTCATCATTAATTGACAATGGTTTAAAACATTTTACTATCTTTTGTTTGAATACACCATATCTACTGATAAATTGTTACTTTTCATCACCTGTAGCTTTTCCGTTCGATGACCATCTATGCCTATTTGAATAGATAATCAATAGGATAGATTTCCATTTAAAGTCTTAGCTGGAAGAGTAGTTGCAACTGCTAGAAATTTTTCATTCTATTAAAAAAATTATGAATTACCCTAAAATCACTATTTTTTCATTAAAAAATGGCTGAGATTATTTCTCAGCCATTACAAAATTATAACTGTTTTATACCAGCGTCATCTGCTCGCTATCAGCCTTTTCCTTCTTGGTCATAGGCTTAGAAGCATCATCCTCATCGAGGACTTTTGCAAATGATACGATTTCATCACCTGACTCAACCTTCATGATCTTAACACCCTGGGTTGTTCTACCTGACTTCGATATCTCGTTAGCTCTTATTCTGATAATTACACCGTTCGAGTTGATCAGCATAATCTCATCATCCTTGCTTACAAGCGTTGCACCAACTAACTCTCCAGTCTTCGAGAACTTAGTCTTATCATAAGTCGAAACTCCCTTTCCGCCTCTGGTCTGAAGTCTATACTCGTCGAGGCTCGTTCTCTTACCGAAGCCCTTCTTAGTCATTACAAGCAGTTCGCGCTCACCTGTGCTGTCGAGCTCCATCGATACGACTTCATCGTCCTTATCTAGTGTTATAGCTCTTACACCACCGGCACTTCTTCCCATGCTTCTGACATCATCCTCGTGGAATGTTATTGACTTACCTTTCTTGGTCACAACGTATACGCTCTCTTCACCACTCGACTGACTTACAGAGATGAGCTTGTCGTCATCCTTAAGCGTGATAGCGATGAGTCCGGTCTTACGGTTAGTATCGAACTGAGACATTGGAGTCTTCTTGATAGTTCCATTTCTAGTAACCATGATTAAGTAATTGTCATCTGCAAATTCCTTAACTGGTATAACCGCAGTTACTCGTTCGCCCTGATCAAGGTTCAGGAAGTTTATAACTGGAGTTCCCTTTGCAGTTCTAGATGCTTCTGGAATCTCGTAAGCCTTGATTTTATAAACCTTACCGAGGTCAGTAAAGAACATCAGATAGTCGTGAGTCGACGTTATTATGAGATCTTTTACAAAGTCAGAGTCTCTAGTCGTGAGTCCAACTATTCCCTTTCCACCGCGGCGCTGTGCCTTGTAAGTATTCTCAGGAACTCTCTTGATATATCCGAGATGTGTGAGCGTAACTGCAACATCCTCTTCATCTATCAAATATTCTTCATCTATCCCACCATCATCAGCAACGATTTTGGTTCTTCTGCCATCACCGTACTTCTGCTTGATTTCAGTAAGCTCATCCTTGATAACACCCATCAGCTTGTGCTCGTCAGCGAGGATTGATTTATAGTAAGCGATCTTCTGCATGAGTTCGTTATGCTCGTTCTCAATCTTCTCACGTTCCAGACCTTGCAGTCTAGCTAGTCTCATGTCTAAGATTGCCTGAGACTGAATCTCACTGAGACCGAATCTAACCATCAGCTTTTCCTTAGCATCATTGTAGCTAGAACGGATTACCTTGATTACTTCGTCTATATTATCTAGTGCAATCAGAAGACCTTCTAAGATATGTGCTCTTGCCTCAGCCTTAGCGAGGTCGAACTTAGTTCTTCTGGTAATTACAATCTTCTGGTGCTTTAGATACTCGTCGATTATCTCGTGCAGCTTGAGAATCTTAGGCTCTCCATTAACTAGAGCGAGCATAATCATGCTATAAGTGCTCTGAAGCTGAGTGTGCTTATATAGTCTGTTGAGAATTACGTTAGGATTGGTATCCTTCTTGAGTTCGATTACGATTCTCATTCCCTCTCTGTTAGATTCATCTCTAATAGCGGAAATTCCATCGATTTTCTTATTTCTAACGAGGTCAGCCATCGATTCGATGAGTCTCGCCTTGTTAACCTGAAAAGGAATCTCCGTGATTACTATTCTCATCCTACCGCGAGCAGTTTCCTCAATCTCACTCTTAGATCTTACTGTAATCTTTCCAGTTCCTGTCTCATAAGCTTCTCTAGCCGCATCCCTTCCGAGAATGCTTGCACCCGTTGGAAAATCCGGAGCCTTGATAATCTTAATCAAATCGTCAGTGCTACAGTTTGGCTCATCAATTCTCTTTACGCAGGCATCGATTGTGTCGCTTAAGTTATGAGGAGGAATGGAAGTCGCCATACCTACGGCAATACCGTTCGATCCATTTATAAGCAGATTGGGTACTCTCGAAGGAAGAACAACTGGTTCCTTCTCCTCACCGTCGAAGTTATCTGTAAAATCAACAGTGTCTTTCTCTATGTCGCGAACCATCTGTAACGAAAACGGTGACATTCTAGCCTCCGTATAACGCATAGCAGCTGCTCCATCTCCGTCCACAGAACCGAAGTTACCATGTCCGTCTACTAGCGGATATCTCGTCGAGAAATCCTGTGCCATCTTAACCATGGCATCGTAAATTGAGCTGTCACCGTGAGGGTGATATTTACCCATTACTTCTCCGACAATACGCGCCGATTTCTTGTGCGGCTTGTCAGGAGTAATACCTAGAATGCTCATTCCATATAGAATTCTTCTGTGTACTGGCTTGAGTCCGTCACGAACATCTGGGAGTGCACGTCCGACAATAACGCTCATCGCGTAGTCGATATATGAATTCTTCATCTCATCATATATTTCATGAGTGATGATTTTGCTATCTTCTAAAAGCGTAGTCATTATATCTCCTTAATGTCCATTAAATATCTAGTGTTGCGTATCTTGCATTGTCTTCAATAAACTTCTTTCTTGGCGGAACCTTATCCCCCATCAGAGTTGTAAAGATTTCATCTGCAGCTGTTGCATCATCAATCTTAATCTGTACGAGAGTTCTATGATTATAATCCATAGTGGTTTCCCACAACTGGTTAAAGTCCATCTCACCAAGACCCTTGTATCTCTGAATCTCAATCTTCGCATTCTTATTCTTAGCCTTGAGTTCAGCAAGTAGCTTCTCCTGCTCAGCATCTGAATAAGTGTAATGAAGCTCCTTGCCCTGCTTTACTCTGAATAAAGGTGGCTGAGCTGCATATACATATCCTCCTTCTATTAGCGGTGTCATGAATCTATAGAAGAATGTGAGCAGCAGAGTTCTAATATGAGCACCATCGACATCGGCATCAGTCATGATAATAATCTTGTGATATCTGAGCTTCGTGATATCGAAGTTACTTCCTACTCCACATCCAAATGCAGTTATCATATTCTTAATCTCATCTGAATTAAGAATTTTATCTTCTCTTGCCTTCTCAACGTTGAGAATCTTACCTCTTAGCGGAAGTACAGCCTGACGATTACGATCTCTTCCGGACTTAGCGCTACCGCCGGCAGAATCTCCCTCTACTAAGAAAATCTCTGACAGCGCTGGATCCTTCTCCGAACAATCCGCGAGCTTACCAGGTAGAGAAGTTGTCTCGAGTACCGAAGTCTTACGAGTAATCTCTCTAGCCTTTCTAGCAGCCTCTCTCGCACGAGCAGCCTTGAGGCACTTATCTACGATTAGCTTTGCTTCCTTTGGATTCTCGTCGAGGAAGAATGAAAGATTCTCATTCATGTTGCTCTCAACGAATCCTCTAACCTCGCTATTACCTAGCTTAGCCTTAGTCTGTCCTTCAAACTGAGGATTTGTCAGCTTAACACTTACGATTGCTGTCAGACCTTCTCTAACGTCCTCACCCTGAAGCGAATCATCGTTATCCTTGAGAAGCTTAGTTCTTCTAGCATAATCATTGATAGTTCTAGTGAGAGCCGCCCTAAAACCAACTAGGTGGAAACCACCCTCAATAGTGTTGATATTATTTGCATAAGAAAGTGTCAGTTCGCTATACCTATCAGTGTACTGCATAGCAACCTCTACTTCGTATCCTTCTTTTTCATATTCGAAGTAGAAAATCTTATTGTTTATTGCTCCCTTATTTATTAAGGTACTGAACAAATTCAATAATTCCACCTTCGTAGTGGAAGCTCTCTTTTTTATTTTTACCCTCTCTCTTATCCTCGATGGAAATTCTTAGTCCCTTGTTAAGAAAAGCCATCTCACGCATACGTCTCTGAAGTGTATCGTAATCAAAGACAGTTTCATCAAATATTTCTGCATCTGGCCAGAAAGTTGTTTTGGATCCTGTTTCCTTTGAAGTTCCAATAATCTCTAGCTCAGTAACTGTCTTTCCTCTCTTATACTCCTGCTTATAGAGATTACCGTTTCGCTTAACCTCTACAATCATATGAGTGGAAAGTGCATTAACTACAGATGCACCTACTCCGTGAAGACCTCCAGAAACCTTATATCCGCCATCTCCAAATTTGCCACCTGCGTGCAGCTGAGTATGAATAACTTCAACTGCAGGAATTCCAAGCTTAGGGTGAATATCTACAGGCATTCCTCTTCCATCATCAGTAACGGTTATTGAGTTATCTTCATTTATAGTAACAGTGATGTGCTTACAATACCCAGCGAGTGCTTCATCGACAGAGTTATCAACAATCTCATATACGAGATGGTGAAGTCCTGCAGGCCCAGTACTACCTATATACATACCAGGTCTAACCCTAACAGGTTCTAGTCCCTCAAGTACGGTAATTTGGGAGGCATCATATTTATTTTGCTTATTTTCTGCGCTCATATTGACCTTCCTTTTTATATTTCTAACCCATTTATTTTAGCATAGAGGCTTTAAAATATCAATAAAGGTAGTTTCACCCTTTTACAGAATAAAACTACCTTAAATCGCTTATTTTTTGATATTTTTATATTTTATAACTCATTTATTTTAAATTTTGTTCCAATTTTATACAAGTGAGCCACTTTTTACGTTAAATATCTTTCCTTCTTTCATACCATGAAGGAGTTCCGAATTAACCTCAGTCGACGTAAGAAATAACTGAACATCTTCTATCTCATTTAGCAGATAACTCTGTCTCTCTCTGTCGAGTTCAGATAATACATCATCCAGAAGCAAGACTGCATTCTCACCCAAAATCATCTCTGCGAGCTGAATTTCAGCAAGCTTTAGAGATAGAGCAACGGTTCTCTGCTGACCTTGTGAGCCAAACTTCTTGGCATCTATTCCATTGATATAAAAATCAAGGTCATCTCTATGAGGTCCTATGCTGCAGTGACCATTGTAAATATCTCGTTCACGGGAATTTATTATTTCATCTAGTATATTCTCAGCTGCTACCGACTCAACGTATTTTATCTCTAGGTTTTCTCTTCCCTTAGAGATATTATTTTGTATCTTTGAAGCTTTCTCTGATAGCATCTCCACAAATTCACGGCGAATTTTGATAATTTCACTTCCATATTTTGCAAGCTGCATATCATAGATTTCAAGCATATCTCGCATCTTGGATTCGCTACCAGGTGCTCTTAGCTGCTTAATCAGTGAATTCTTTTGCTTAAGCACATCTTTATAGTTACGAAGAGCTTCAAAATAGCTAGGTCTAAGCTGACTTATCTCTTTATCTATGAAATTTCTACGCTTCTCTGGACTGTCTTTTATTATTCTTAGATCGTCCGGTGAGAATACAACGACTACGAGGTTATTTAATAGTTCTGCAGTTCTACTAAGAAATTTATTATCCTTCTTAATCATCTTCTTACCACGATTATTTATGGTAATACTAATTTTCTTGTCTATATCTTCGCTGACTGCTTCTACAGATACATTACAGTTCTCCTCTCCAATCTTGATGAGATCTGTAGAATTGCTCGTGCGAAAAGAACGCGCAAACGCGCAGAGATATATGGCCTCTATGAGGTTAGTCTTACCCTGCGCGTTCTCACCTATTATTATATTTCGTTTACAATCGAACTCTACCTCAAGCTCGCTATAGTTTCTGAAATTTTTTAACTTTAAACTATTTACTCTCATCCACAGTTTCCTATTACTAGCTAATTCTTACAGGAAGCACCAGATATAGATAAGTGTCTCCCTTTAGTGGAGTTATGATGCATGGCTTTACACTATCGCTCATGCTTAGGATGATTTCTTCATCATCGATCACTTTTAGCACATCCATCATGTATCTTGAGTTGAATCCAATCTCGAGGTTATCTCCCTCTTTCATAATTTCAACCATTTCTTTATGCTACTCTTCTCGGAAAGAGAAGTGATTTCAATCTGATCATCCTCTATTTTCATCTTTATGAGATTGTTATTCTGAGCAGAAGCGATGATAGCAGCTCTATCAATGCTCTTCATAAGCTCTATTCTGCTAGTTCTTATCTTGATGCTGCTCTCAGCCTTGATAATTCTATTGTAATCTATATATTTTCCATTGAGTGTGTTTAAGATAACTCTGTTGTTATCGAAGAGCATTACTACCTTGTTATCCACAATCTCCATGAATAGCTGCTCGTCGTTATCATCGTCACTTATAATCTTTGACACTTCCCCTAGAAGTTTTGCAGGAACAACGATGCTGAGTTTTTCATCAGTATCTACCTTTGCATTGTAAATAGCCATTCTAAATGTATCCACTGCTACCATGCGAAGGTTTCCGTCACCAAGCTCGATGAGAATACCCGTAAGTACTCCGTTAAGCTCGTCAGCGCTTGCAGAGAACGAAGTCTTGCGAATTAAGTTTTTTATATCTTTCTTGGAGAGAATAATCTTCTGACCTTCTCCAATATTGAATCTTGGAAATTCATCTGCAGAGAAACAATTAAATGTAGATGAAGATTTGCCACTGTTAATCTTGATCTGATTCTTTTCATGATTGTAGTCCATCAGTACTTCCTCTTCAGGAAGCTTATTAACGATGTTGGCAAAATTCTTTTCTTCTATAACAAATGAAATATCACCTTCACTATCAACAGGAATATTCGACTCTATAGTCATGTTAGTATCTGTTGCTGTCAGATACATTCTATCACCCTTAGTTTCAATAAGTATTCCTTCTAATATAGGAGAAGGAGTTCTTGTTGGAATTGAGTGAGATACATTGTTAATAGCTCTATTAAGTTCATTTCTTGTGCAGTATATTTTCATAGAAATTCCCTTTCTTTATATATTATATATTTAGTAATAATAGTAGGGGCTGTTGATAATGTGGATAACTTTCTTTTTGCTTATATTATCTCGCATTTAGTTCAAAAAGTATATTGATAACTCCTGATGATAACTAGTTAGTAAAACATGGATAATTAAAATTCATGAAAAATTAGTTGTTCACACCTATAAATCATGCTTTTTAAGTTTCTTGTTAATCTCATCTATATCATATTTGATTAGCTCATCTTCTTGATATAGGGTCTGTATTTTATTGCAATTACTCATTACCGTTGAGTGGTCTCTACCACCGAATATCTCACCTATCTTAGAAAACGAGAAATCAGTGCTCTCTCTACATAGATACATAGCAACCTGTCTAGCAAGTGCAATCTCTGCAGTTCTTCGCTTAGAGTCGAGGTCTGAAACCTTGATATCGTAGTAAGAAGCTACTGTTGATCTAATTCTCTCTGGAGCGATTGCCTTATCTGTGTCTCTATAGATATCCTTGAGAACTATCTTAGCAAAATCAAGATCAATCTTATTGTTCATAATCTCGGAAAAGCTTATCATGCGGTTCATAGCACCTTCTAGCTCTCTGATATTATACTTGATTTTCTCAGCGATTAGATTGCAAACCTCTTCAATATCACTATCCAGTTCTATATCAGCAAGTTCTATCTTTTTCTTAAGAATCGCTACTCTTGTTTCAAAATCAGCAGGCTGAACGTCAGCCGTTATTCCAAATCCAAATCTAGTAGTAAGTCTCTCATCGAGCTTCTGTAGGTTGCTCGGTGGTCTGTCACTAGATATTACAATCTGTTTGTTGTTTTCGTATAGGGTGTTAAATGTATGGAAAAACTCCTCTTGAGTCGCTTCCTTACCTTCTAGAAACTGGATATCATCTATGAGTAGTATATCTATATTTCTATATTTTTCTTTGAATTGATTGGTATTCTGAGTATTTATCGCCTCGATAAGTTCATTCGTGAAAGTCTCTGATGATATGTACAGAACATTTGAAGTAGGATCATTCTTTATAACCTGAATTCCAATAGCCTGCATGAGGTGAGTCTTACCTAGTCCGGATCCTCCATATAGGAAAAGAGGATTGTAAGCTTCCGCAGGTGACTCGGCAACCGCAAGTGATGCGGCATATGCGAATCTGTTATTACCTCCAACAACGAAGTTTTCAAAATTAAATTTAGGATTAAAAAGCTTAGAATTATCCTTATAAAGTGACTTTCTTACTTTTTTCTTCTTATCAATTTTGTTGCTTTTATATTCGTCTTTGGATTTTATGACAACTTGAAAATCATCCCCGAGCATTCTCGAGAATATATCTTCGATTTGAACAATGTATTTCTCTCTAAGAAACTTGATAATGCTGATGTCTTCAAGTTGGATATAAATTATCTTATTATCGGCATCGAGCTTATAAAGAGATAAATCAGAAAAGAACATATCGAAGCTTAGCTTGCTTGTAGATTTCTTGATTTCCTCTATGAACGAATCCCATATCTTGTTAGTGTCCAAAATACTCCCTCCTAGGTGAATAAACATATTCTACACAAATAAATCCACAACAGCAATAATGCTGAATCCTATAAAATCACTGTATTAGCACTTAACAAAAATAAAGTTATACACATGTTGTGGATAACTTTGTTAATAAGTTAAAGCTACCACTAAATGTAGTATGTGAGAAAATTTTAATAAAAATTAAATTATTTTTTTCCTAAAGAACACCTTCAAAATGGCGTATACATTGACTTTGTTATGGTTTGAAAGTATAATATCGTGATGTATGTGCCTTTGGAATTTAGAAGACACAACTATATTAGATTATATCAAACGTTGATATGGAAGGAGAAACTAACAATGAAAAGAACTTACCAGCCTAAAAAGAGGCAGAGACTTAAGGAGCACGGCTTCAGAAAGAGAATGGCAACTGCAAGTGGCAGAAAGGTTCTCAAGAGAAGAAGAGCTAGAGGTAGAAAGAGCCTTACAGCTTAATAGCTGACAGAAGGTAAAGTGATCATGCTCAAGGAATCAACGCTAAGAAATCAGCTTGACTTTAAGGTTGTATATAACAAAGGTAAATCTAAAGTCTCAAGATTCATGGTAATTATATACAAAAAGAACGGACTTAAGTATTCACGATTAGCTTATGTTTCTAGTAAAAAGATTGGAAACAGCGTTAAACGTAACAGGTCTAGAAGGCTCATGAGAGAGGCTTATAGATTACTGGGATGCAAAGTTAAAAGTGGTTACGATGTGATTTTTATAGCTAGACATTCTATCAATGATCACAAATGTGAAGAAGTCAGAAGGTCTATGTACGGAGTTCTTCGTTCGGAACATCTTCTAGACAAGTAAGGGCTTTTAAGATGATAAAGCTTTTAAAGAACATTATTAAACGCATATTGATAATTATCATCAGAGGATATCAGAAATTTATTTCTCCCTTATTCCCTTCAACATGTAGATTCTATCCTACATGTAGTACGTATTTTATACAGGCGCTCGAGAAGTACGGACCATTTAAGGGAACGTATTTAGGAATAAAGAGAATACTTAGATGTCATCCGAGCAATCCCGGAGGGTATGATCCTCTAAGATAAGAAAGGACGGAATATGGGATTTATTGCGGTGCCTTTGGGTTATCTTCTAACTTTTATTTACAATTTAGTAGGTAACTACGGTATTTCACTAATAATACTAACGGTGCTCGTTAAGTTGCTCCTTTATCCTCTTTACTTCAAGCAGATTAAATCGACAGCTTCGATGTCGTCGCTCCAGCCTAAGATGAAGGCTATTCAGGAGAAGTATAAGAATGACAAAGAGAAGATGAACGAAGAGATGGGTAAGCTTTACAAGGATGAGAACATCAACCCGATGGGTGGTTGTCTCCCTATGCTTATCCAGGTACCTATCATCATGGGTCTTTTCACACTTCTCAGAAATCCTATGAAGTATATAGCTGATGAAAACATGATTTTCGCAGTTCATCAGTCATTCCTATGGATTAAAGACCTTGGACAGCCTGACCTTTGGATTCTTCCAATCGCTGCAGCTGTATCAACATACATCTCTTTTGCGATGACACAGCAGCTCACAGGCCAAAATGAAATGATGGGTGGTCAGGGAAAGTCAATGAACATGATGATGAAGTACTTTTTCCCACTCAGCATCTTATGGCTTGCTAGAGCTTACCCAGCTGGACTTGCTATATATTGGGCAGGTGGACAGTTCATTCAGATTTTCTTGAACATCAGAATGAACAAGTTCCGTGCTAAGCTCAAAGAAGAGCAGGAGTTTGAGGAAAAGAGAAGACGTGCTGAGAAGCAGCTTGAGAAGATGAAGAAAGCAAGGATGAAAGGATAATGATTAAAGCTTCAGAAAAATGGGGAGTTGATGTCGACACAGCCGTAGAGCTTGCGCTTCAGGAACTCAAACTCACCAGAGATGAAGTCAACGTTGAAATCCTTGAGGAATCAAGCAAAGGTTTCCTCGGTATAGGATCTAAACTTGCTAAAGTGAGAGTTACTCCCAAGAATGACGGTGCTGATAAAGCACATAAGGAAAAGGCAACTTTCGATGATATAGACAGAATCCTCGCTGGTCTTCCTGAGAATAACACTGTTGTTGTTCCTGACGAGATCAGAAAAGACTATGATAAGTACGAAGAGGAAGAGCTTGAGGATGCTCGTGCAAGCGAGCGTGCTAGACAGGGAGATAAGAAGAAATCTTCTAGACCTAAGAAGAACAGAGAGAGAGGCAGAAAGAATCATGGCAATTTTGAAGCAACTCTACTTCTTGATGTCGATAAGCTGACACTGGTACAGGATCATCCAGTCGAAGCATTCCTAAAAGAAATCACAAAAGAGATGGGCATTGACCTCGATTTCGAAGTTAAGGAAGGCAAGGATCTTATCTATGTAAATGTTACTGGTGCAGACACTGGTACAATCATCGGCAAGAGAGGACAGACACTCGATGCTGTTCAGTATCTAGCTAGCCTTGTAGTTAACAAGGAAAATGGCGGATACACAAGAGTGGTTATGGATGCTGAGAATTACAGAGCTAAGAGAGAACAGACTCTTGTAAGTCTTGCAAATAGACTAGCTGGTAAGGTGGAGCGTTCCGAGAGAAAGATTACTCTTGAACCAATGAATCCTTACGAGCGTAAGGTTATTCATTCAACACTTCAGAACCATCCAAGTGTAACGACTAGGAGTGAGGGTAAAGACCCTTATAGAAGAGTTATAATCGAGAAGAAATAACACTGAGAGCCCATCTTTGATGGGCTCTTTTCGTCAATAGGAGAATTTATGGCAGATACTATTGCTGCAATTGCAACACCTCTGGGAGAGGGTGGAGTAGGTATAGTTCGTGTGAGCGGACCTAATTCATTGGCAATTATGAGAAATATATATCGTGAATGTCCTGATGAGGTAATTCCTCGCCACGTCTACTATGGACATGCTGTTGATAATCACGGAACAGTCATAGATGATATGGTAGCTATATACATGAAAGCCCCTCACACCTTTACAGGTGATGATGTGGTTGAATTTCAGGCGCACGGAAGCAATGTGTCTCTAAGACTCATCCTAAGAAGTGCAATTTATGCCGGAGCAAGAATTGCAGACCCAGGTGAGTTTACTAAATGCTTTTCTAAACGGCAGGCTAGACCTGTCTCAAGCAGAAGCTGTTATTGATCTTATAAAATCAAGAAGTGAGAAGCCACTTAGTATAGCATCTGATCAGCTTAACGGTAGCCTTGGTAAGGAAATCATAGATATTCGCAATCATATTAAAGACGTGCTAGCTCAGATGGCTGTGAATATAGATTTTCCTGATGAAGACATAGAGCAAGTTTCGTATGATGAGTTCTTAGCGGAACTTATGAAGCAACAAGGTAGGTTAGGCAAGCTTATTAAATCTGCTGAATTTGGCAAGCTTGCAAGAGAAGGGATAAAATTGGCGCTCGTTGGTCGTACAAACGTTGGAAAATCATCTCTTATGAATGGATTGTTAGGAGAGGATAGAGCGATAGTAACTAATATCCCGGGAACTACGCGCGATACGATCGAGGAGAGTGCAACAATCGGGGGATATCCGATTGTGATTGTTGATACTGCCGGGATTAGAGACACTGATGACGTAATAGAGCAGATTGGTATTGAAAGATCTAAGAATCAGATTGATATTGCTGATCTTGTGATTATGGTTATCGATGGCAGTAGTAGTCTCGAAGATGAGGATTTTGAAATTGCCAAGCATATAGAGGATAAGCAGGTACTTCTGGTTGTAAATAAAGAAGACCTTGGAGTTAATATATCTGAAAGTGAAATTGAAAGGATTAAAAGCATACTTAACTGCACAGGTATAGTTTATACAACTGTAAAGACTATCGAGGGAATCGGAAAAGTGAGAGAGGCGATAGAACATGTTTTTAAAGAAGGAATTGTCGAGAGTGAAGGTGGAAATATAGTCACAAATGAGAGGCACAAAGATGCTCTCGTGAGAGCAAGTGAGTCATTAGCTCAAGGTATAGAACTTTTAGAAATGTATGAACCGCTTGAAATTACTGAAATAGAGGTACATGATACCTTTCAGATTTTAGGAGAGATAATAGGAGAAACCGCGAGTGAAGAGATTCTAGACACGGTTTTCTCTAAGTTTTGTTTGGGAAAATAAGTATGAATTTACAGGAAATTAGAAATTCAAATAAATATAGTATGATGGGTGAATACGATGTAGTTGTCGTAGGAGCTGGACATGCGGGATGTGAGGCTGGACTTGCTGCAGCAAGAATAGGATGTGAGACACTCCTTCTCTCTATGAACCTCGAATCTGTAGCTATGATGCCTTGTAATCCTTCTATTGGAGGAACTGGCAAGGGGCACCTCGTGCGTGAGATAGATGCTCTCGGTGGAGAGATGGGACTTAATATCGATAGGACCTTTATCCAGAGCAAGATGCTTAATACATCTAAAGGCCCAGCTGTTCATTCTCTCCGTGCACAGGCGGATAAGACGAGATATCATCTCGAGATGAAGAAGACTATCGAGAATCAGGAAAGGCTTAGTCTTAAGCAAGCTGAGGTAATTGATCTTATTATCGAGGAGGGTGCTGTGTGCGGAGTGGTTACGAGAACCAATTCTATTTACATGGCTAAGTCTGTCATCATGTGCACAGGAACATTCTTGGCGGGCAAGATATTCATTGGAGAAAGTTCTTATTATAGTGGTCCGAGTGGACTTGCACCTTCGATGGAGCTTGCGGACAAGCTGCACGAATATGGTCTTCCGATGCGTAGATTCAAGACTGGGACCCCCGCTCGTATGCTTGCCTCGACACTCGATTACGACAAAATGAAGCAGCAGGATGGAGATGATGAAATTATTCCTTTTTCATTCATGAATGAAGGAAAAGAACTTGGAAGAAATCAGATATTATGCTGGCTCTCTTATACTAATAGCGAAACTCATAGGATTATCCTTGAAAATATAGAGCGTTCGGCAATGTACTCCGGCAACATTGTAGGTGTCGGTCCAAGATACTGTCCTTCTATTGAAGATAAGGTTTCGAGATTTAAGGATAGGGATAGACATCAGTTATTCGTTGAGCCAGAGGGTCTGGATACTGATGAGATGTATATACAAGGTATGTCTTCTAGTTTACCTGAGGATGTACAGGAGAAATTCTATCGTACAATTCCAGGACTTGAAGAAGCAGAGATCGTTAGACCCGCATATGCTATCGAATATGATTGCGTGGATCCGACAACCCTTAAGCCAAGTCTTGAAAGTAAGCTAATTTCTAATATGTTCTGTGCAGGTCAGTTTAATGGAAGCTCTGGATATGAAGAAGCAGCTGCACAAGGTCTTATAGCTGGAATTAATGCTGCTCGCAAGATTAATGCTGAAAATCCTCTAGTGCTCGGAAGAAACGAGGCTTATATTGGCGTTCTAATCGACGATTTAGTGACTAAAGGTACTATGGAACCTTATAGAATAATGACGTCTAGAGCGGAATTTAGGCTTATTCTGAGACAAGACAACGCAGATCGACGTCTAACAGAGATTGGCTATGAGTATGGGCTAGTTTCTGATGAGAGATATTCTAAGTTTATCACGAAGAAAAAACTTGTAGATGGAGAGATAGAGAGACTTAGAAATAAGTATGCTGAATTTATTAAACTTAATGAGTTTCTAGCATCTCAAGGTAGTCATGAGGCAACGAATAATAATATCACTTTTTATGATCTTCTAAGAAGACCGGAGATTTCCTACGAAGCGTTAAAGGTAATAGATGATGAAACTAGACCAGAGCTTAATAGAGCTGAAAGATACGAAGTTGAAGTTAGAATTAAATATGCAGGATACATAGACAAACAGCTAGCTCAGGTTGAGAAGATGAAAAAACTTGAAAATAAGAATATTCCAGATAATATTAACTATAATGAAATCAACGGGCTTAGGCTTGAAGCAAGACAGAAGTTATCTGAAATTAATCCTATAAACATTGGTCAGGCAAGTAGGATTAGCGGAGTTTCTCCAGCGGATATAAATGTGCTTCTTATTTATTTAGAGAAGGAAAGAAGAAGTAATGAGCGAAGCAAAAGGAATGAGTATGAAGGATAAATTAATCTTAGAACTCAATAATAGATATGGGAAAGACAAGACTGACACAATGGTTAGCTATATGCAGAGAATCTTAGAAATTAATGAGCATATAAACCTTACAGCTGTAAGGGATGAGGGGGAATTCCTTGAGAAGCACATTGTGGATTCCCTAGCTTGCAACGATTATGAGGAGTTCCAAAGAGCTAAGCTTGTTGTTGATATGGGTACTGGCGGTGGATTTCCTGGCATTCCACTTGCGATAACAAACCCAAATAAAAAGTTTATTCTTGCAGATTCTCTTAATAAGAGGCTTAAAGTAATTAATCAAGTTGCTTCTGAGCTTGGAATTAAAAATGTTGAGCTTATTCACACGAGAGCTGAAGATATGGGACATAATATTAAATATAGAGAGAAAGCGGATGTGTGTGTGTCGCGTGCAGTTGCCTCTCTAGATATATTATCTGAATGGTGTCTTCCTCTAGTAAAACAGAGTGGATATTTTATTCCATATAAAGGCGAAGGGGCAGAAGATGAAATTGCTACTGCAGAGACTGCAATTGAGGTTCTTGGTGGTGATGTTGACAAGATGGAGAATCCTTTAGAGGATAAGAACGCTATATCTGGGCATAGGCTTATTTTTATAAAAAAGGTAAAAAGCACGCCTAAAAGGTTTCCACGCAAGCCAGGGGTAGCTAAAAAAACTCCGATTCGTTAGTACTACTGAGATGTATAATTTAATATTTTAAGAACGTGTAGTGGGAAAGTTGAATGTTTCACGTGAAACATTTTGGTTACCCACTACATATTGTTTCACGTGAAACATCGAGAAAAGATTTCACTAAAAACACACGCAAATATAACAAGAAATAAAGCGGATTTGTAGATAGAAATGCAGTAATATTATATAATTACACTAGTGAAATCTCGAAAAGGAGACTTATATGGGAAAGGCAATAGCAATATTTAATCAAAAGGGTGGAGTTGGTAAAACAACTACCAATATAAACCTAAGTGCCTGCCTCGCTGTACAAGGCAAAAGGGTTCTAGTAATCGATATAGATCCACAGGGGAATACCACTAGTGGAATAGGAATTAAGAAAAGAAAATTAACTGATACATTATATGATGTATTGGTTAATAAGGATTATGATGTCCACAAAGCTATCCTTCAAACGAAGACGGCCAATTTGGATATTATTCCTGCGAGTGTAGATTTGGCTGGAGCTGAAATTGAGCTAGTAAATATTGAGGGAAGAGAAAGAAGACTCAAGAAAGCAATCGAGCAGGTTAGGGGAGAATATGATTACATATTCATAGACTGCCCCCCTTCACTTGGACTATTGACAATTAACTCACTGACAGCAGTTGACAGCGTATTAATTCCTATTCAGTGCGAGTTTTATGCACTAGAGGGAGTTAGCCAGCTAATGAGTACTGTAGAATTAGTGAAAAAGAATATGAATCCTGACCTTCAGATAGAAGGAGTAATACTTAGTATGTTTGACGGAAGAACAAACCTTGCAATTCAGGTAGTACAGGAAGTGAAGAAATACTTCGGGAAATATGTGTTTTCGACTGTAATTCCTAGAAACGTTAGACTCGCTGAAGCACCAAGCTATGGAATGCCAATTGTCAAGTATGACCCTTCGTCGGCTGGTGCAAAAGCATATAACAAATTCGCGTTAGAGTTTTTAGATAGAGAAAAGAGGAGAAAGAAGAAAAATGACTAAAAGAAAAGGTGGTCTTGGAAGAGGGCTTGATGCACTCTTTGCAGACGCTGCTCCTCTATTTGAAGAAGACTTGGAACAAAATGAAGGGGAAAACAGCGATGCCAAACTCCTTGACATCATAGATGATGTAACAGGAGATAAGGGAAGAGAAAGGTTTGGTGCTGACAGCAAAACCAAGGCTAAGGCAACAACTAATGATAAATATAAGGCAGTTAAAACATCTACAGATGACAGCTCTAAGAAAATAGAGAAAAAAAGCGAGTCAAAAAAATCTGCAAACAATATTGATAAAGTTAAAAGAAGCAGTGTAGTAGATGATAGAGCATCTGAAAGTCAAGTGCCCACCTCGCATAATTATTCGCCTAAAGCAGATGATGAAGACAGAGTTTTATACATCGATATCAACGATATTAAACCAAACAAAGATCAGCCGAGAAAGACTTTCAACGAAGAGAAGTTAAAAGATCTTGCGAATTCCATTAAGGAAAACGGGGTAATTCAGCCACTAATCATCAGAGAGTCAACAAACGGATATGAACTTGTAGCAGGTGAGAGACGTTGGCGTGCAGCAAGAATTGCAGACCTCAAGAAGGTTCCATGCATAATTAGAAACTTCGATGAGAAACAGAACATGATTGTTGCAATCATCGAGAACATGCAGAGAGAAAATCTCGACCCTATCGAAGAAGCCCTGGGACTACATGAGATGATTAAGAGGTTTGAGTTTACTCAAGAACAAGTTTCTAATGCACTTGGTAAAAGCAGAGCCTATATCGCAAATTCACTTAGACTTTTGAAACTACCGGAGAAAATTCAGAACATGATTGTTGAAGGAAGAATCTCTGCTGCACACGGCAGAACGATAATCACAATCAAGGATGAAAAGAAACAGCTTGAAGTATGCGATAAAATAATTAGAAACGGATTATCTGTAAGAGCAGCAGAGCGACTTACTGATAAAATAAAAGACGATGCGCGACCAGAGCGAAAAAAAAGAAAGCCTACTATTAATGCAGAAATTGCAGCAGTAGAGGATGAATTAAGAAAGATATTCGGTACTAAAGTCAACATAAGCGGAAAGTCGTCAACTGGAAAAATAGAAATCGAATATTACAGCATGGACGAATTAAACAGACTTATAGATATGCTAAGAGGCATAGAGTAGCCGAAGTTAGGAGTAGAAAATTTATGAACAGAAACGCAGGAAAGGTAGCCGGCGCAGAATTCTTAGAGTGCTTGCCGGTACCGGCGTGTATGGTCAATAGAGAAGGAAACGTCGTATATGCAAACTCGCTTATAAAAAACGTATTCGCATACGATGACATAGTGGATGGGAATTTTTTTGCGCTTACAGGAAATAAACTAGAGGATCTCGAAGAAGCAAATGCTGCAGATGAGGAAGTTAGAATAAAGCGTAATGAGCAAGTGTTTGTGTTAAAAACAGGCCGCGAAGAGAGAGAAGACGGTATTATTACAGTCTTTTTTACAAATGTAACAGAGAGAGAAGCTTTAAGAGCGAGTTACAGAGACGAGCATGTGTGTCAGATGTACATCAGTATCGATAACTATGACGAGCTTATTTCGAATTCGCCTTCAGATAGCAAGATGACCGTACCAGCTGAGGTAGATAAAATCCTTAGCAAGTGGGCAGAGTCTAACAATGCTGCGATAGAGAGCATCAGTGAAGACACTTATCTCGCTACTTTGTATAGACGTGATGTAGATAATCTGATTGAGGGAAGATTTTCGATTCTGGATACAATAAGGGCAATTCAGACTAAGGATGATTTTCCAGTCAGCCTCAGCATCGGAGTTGGAATGGGGGTTAGAAATCTTCAAGAAGCTACAGAGCTTGCAGAAGCTGCACTTGACTTAGCTATGGGTCGAGGCGGAGATCAGGCCGTAGTGAAGAACGGTGACAGAACCCATTATTACGGCGGAAAACTTCAGTCGATGGAGAAGAACAACAAGGGTAAATCGAGAATAATTGCTCATGCGTTAAAGCAACTTGTTAGAGAAAGTTCGAATGTAATCGTAATGGGTCATCGTTGGCCAGATATGGACTGCTTTGGCTCAGGAATAGGAGCCTATAAAATTGCGAAGTTCCTAGAAAAGGACGTCGCAATCGTAATTGAGGAGTACAACGAGGCGCTACAGGAGATATATAAGCAGGCAGTAGAAACCGATGACTACGAAATTGTCAATAGGGAGAGAGCGATTGAACTTTGTGAAGAGAAGACGCTCGTAATTGTTGTAGACACTCATAGACCCGGCATGGTTGAATGTCCTGAAATCCTTGAGAAGGCTGATAAAATTGTCGTTATTGACCACCATAGGTTGTCCGATGATGCGATAGATAATGCGACACTGTCGTATGTTGAGTCATATGCTTCTTCAGCGAGCGAGCTCATGACAGAAATTATCCAGTACACTTCAAACAAGAAGATTGTCAATAAATTTGAAGCAGAGGCACTACTTGCAGGAATCACTGTTGATACGAATAGATACTCAATTAAAACTGGTGTTAGAACCTTCGAAGCTTCTGCATGGTTAAGACGTGTAGGAGCTGATACAACAGAGGTTAAGAGATTTTTCCAGTCTGAGGTCACATCGTTCCAGATGAGAGCTGAAGCCGTTGCGAGTGCTGAATACATGGACGAAGGCGTTGCGCTTTCGATATCTCAGGGATATTCAACAGATGCGCAGATAATCAACGCACAGGTTGCGGATGAACTTCTGATGGTTAAGGGTGTAAAAGCATCTTTCGCAACAGGAAAGAATGACAAGGGCAAGACTGTAATCAGTGCAAGATCTCTTGGCGAGGTTAATGTGCAAGTTATTATGGAGAGGTTTAATGGCGGGGGTCATCTAAATTCAGCAGGCGCCCAGACTGAAATGGAGCCAGAAGAAGTAATCGTAGAACTCAAGAAACTAGTTCCAGAATACCTGGGTTCAGAAAACGAAGAACCGGATACTTACGGACAGGAATAAATATCCGAAAACCTAGAAATAGCCGAAGAGCATTTTAAAAAACGCAAAGTGTGTCGGTAAAGTAAAAAAGGATTTACAAGAATAACAAGAATTCCATTAGGGGAAATTAGTAAAATAACAGCAAGAGGATATTACACAGACGAAAAGGAGGGCATTATGCAGATTATTTTAAAGAAAGACGTTAAGGGTACAGGTAAAGCTGGCGACGTTGTTAAGGTAAGTGATGGATACGCAAGAAACCGCTTAATTCCAGGTGGATTTGCAGTTGAGGCTACTCCTTCAAATCTCGCAAAGGTTAAAAGAGATAAGGCCAACCGTGAGGAACAGATTGCACTCGACAAAGCAGAAGCTAATCAGGTTAAGAAGGTTCTCGAGGGAGAGGTAATCAAGCTCAAGACAAAGGTTGGTGAAGGCGGCAAACTATTCGGTTCAATCACTTCGATGGATATTGCTGATGCAATTAAGGAGCAAACTAGACTTGAAATAGACAAGAAAAAAATTGTGCTACTCAAGCCAATCAAGGAGATTGGAGAGCACGATGTTGATGTCAAGCTATATACCGAAATTACAGCTAACATTAAGGTAGCAGTTGCTGGGGAATAAAGATGCCAAATGAAATAAACAGTCAGCTTTCGGAGGCCTTAGAGCCTCCGAAAGACATAGAAGCAGAGAAGGCGGTTCTCGGCTCGATGATGCTCAGCGACGATGCGGTTCAAGACGTCGTGGACATACTGAAACCAGAGGATTTCTACCTTAAGGAACATCAAGAGATTTACAAGATGTTCATGAGCATGTTCAGAAGAAGTATAACTATCGACTTGATGACGACTAGAGCTGAGCTCAATAAAGTGCACCAACTCGAGCTAGTAGGTGGTATGACTTATCTGAGCAGACTGTCAGGAGATGCGATTAACCCGTCTAATGCGAAGTTCTACGCGCTTACGGTTGTGGATAAGTCGAAGATGAGAAAGCTAATCAAATCTGCAGACGCTATGCGCAAGAATGCGTATGATGGAAGCATGGATAGCGAGCAAATTCTCGATGAAGCGGAGAAGGAAATTTTTCAATAGCTCAAGCTTCACAGCGCAAGAACTACTCTCCGATTCAGGAAGTTTTACAGACAAACATACTCCAGATCAACGAACTGGTGAGAAACAAGGGCCAGCTTCCTGGTATCACAACTGGATTTAGAGATATTGATAAAATGCTGGGCGGTCTCAAGAAGACCGACCTTGTTGTGCTTGCAGCCAGGCCAGGTATGGGAAAAACCGCATTTGCACTTAATGTGGCGGAAAATGCTGCAATGGCGGGACACTCGGTACTCGTATTCAGTATGGAGATGTCCAAGGAACAGCTCGGTCAGAGAATGCTCGCCATGTCGGCCAGAGTTGATATGGAACATATCAAGAACGGAACTATTGAGGATGATGAGTGGTTCAGCATCGACACGGCACAGGAGAAATTCGAAAGCGTAAACCTAAATATCGACGACACGGCACAGATATCTATTCTCGAGATGAAGAACAAGTGCCGAAGACTCAAGGAGAAGAGTGGCCTCGATCTCGTAGTTATAGACTACCTTCAGCTGATGTCACTCGGCTACGGTGGCGACAACAGAACAAACGAAATCAGTGCGATTACCAGAAGTATCAAGATTCTGGCAAAGGAACTTGATGTCTGCGTAATTCTATTATCGCAGCTATCTCGTGCCTCCGAGCAGCGTAAGGATCACCGTCCGATATTGTCCGACCTCAGAGAGTCGGGTTCAATCGAGCAGGACGCAGATATCGTAGTGTTCCTGAAGAGAGACGACTACTATCAGAATGAGGATGAAGAGGCAGACACTTCATCTGGCAACACATGTGAAGTAATTATTGCCAAGCATAGAAGCGGTCCGACGGGAACAGTTAACCTGGCTTGGATTGCAAGGTACACTAAGTTTGGAAATCTCGAGTACACAGTATAAATTTAAAAGATTAAGTATTTTCAAGGAGAAGCATGAACAATACGGAGTTTGTTACAGAACAGAATAAGGATGTCTACCTGTTTAGCACAGAAGTAGAGAACCTCATGATCAATGAGTTTTTTACGAGTGCAAACGGTGACTATGTAAAGGTGTATTTGCTTGGCCTTATGCGGGCAAAACACGGAATCGTAGAGGACAGGAATAAGACGGCGAATGTTCTCGGCATCACTCCGGACGAAATCGATGCGGCGTGGGATTATTGGGAGAGCGTTGGAGTTATCAGGCGAGACTATTTGCCCGATGATGATTCTTATAGGGTAGTTTTCCTTAGCCAGATTTCGAGATTCTATGGTAACAAAAAAAGTGGAAGTTCTGGTGAGGAAGATGCTGATCAGGAGTCACGCCTTGTGGATTTAGACCTGAAGCACCTCTATGATACTTATGAGAGCGCTAGTGGAAGAAGTATTCCTTCCAGCGATGCACGTAAAATTGCTGATACGGTCGGTACCTTTGGGGTGTCTCCAGAAGTATATGCTTATGCTATAAAATACAGCAGCGACAACGGTCACAACGATATTCGTTACATAAATAAAGTTGCGATTAACTGGCACAAAGAAGGTTGCAACTCCGAAGCAGACGTTAAGGCTATTCTAGAGAAGGACGCCAAGAAGAGATACCTCTATAGCAGAATTTTTAAAGAAATAGGTTTTAATCGTCAGTGGAATTCTGGTGACTGCGAGATGATGGATCGCTGGTTTGACCAGTTTGGGTTCAATATAGAGCAAGTACTTGAAGCGGTAAAACTTACTGCCGGCAAGCGTGAGCCATCTCTAAGGTATGTAGATACGGTCCTTGAAAATAAATATCGTGAGGTTGGAGGAATCGAGCCGAGCTACAAATCTAATAACCAGAATAATGCTCCAGGTAACAAAGCGAATGTTACAAACGTCACCTCCTGCAAAAAATGAAAATTCGAACGCGGAGGGAAGCGTAAATGTAAGCAAGAGGGTACTCGAAGAATACTATAAGTACCTGAGAGAGAAAGCAGTGCGCGACCAGAAAGAGAAGCAGCACAAGCTTGAAACAGAGATGCCTGTAATGCAGAAGTTTGCAAGCATTGAAGCGGATATCAAGGAGAAGCTACTTGCAGGACTTGGCAGTATAGGCAAGGAAAAGCGAACCGAGCTACTTCAGAGGCAAAAAGAACTCATCGAGCAGAAAAAAGAATTTCTGGCAGTGAACGGTTATCCAGAAGATTATTTAGAAGTTAAATATAAGTGTCCAATATGCAAGGACCACGGAACTACGGACGATGGAAGACGCTGCTCTTGCGTTAAGGAGAGAGCAGATGAGGCTTATAGATGGAACAAAGACAGGCAAACAAAATAGATAAAAAAGAAACGAATTTACAGAATATAGAGAACGCTGAGACCAATGCGAAGACGCCGTCTAAGGCAGATAAAAAAGCAGCACAGAAAGCGACTGTTAAGCAGGCTAAAAAGGCGAAGAAGGATGCAGCGAACGCTGCCAAAAAAGCTAAGAAGCAGGAAAAACAGGATAAGGCGCGAGTAATTGAACAGAAAAAAAGCGAGGCGAGAGCTGCCAAGAAGGCGGCAAAAGCAGCAAAAGGACCTAATGCATTTGACAAGGCTGTGGCTGCAATAGCCACAGTTGCAGCTGCTCCGATCTATCTACACGATAAGATTCAAGATGCTTCTGACAGATTCTTTATCGGATGTGGATACAGCTTGGCAACTGAATATCATGACATGCGTGTTAGATACAAGGGAAGTAGTGCCAAGATAGTAAGCGGATTTTTTGCACTCGTTATTATGGTGTGTGGTGTACTTTTAACGTTGCAACATTACACTGTTTATGAGTATGCATATAACGGTCGTGTGCTGGGATATGTAAAATCAGAGGACAGTGTTGTCGGACTTCTCGACGTTGCGGGAGATCACATGTCGTCGAACAATAGTGGGGCTCGCATAAAGTTTATTGCGGGGAATAACGTGACATTTAGAAAGGTGTCTGCAGCTGAAAAGGATTTAGATGACGCAGATACGGTCATGAACAAGCTCACCTATATGACGGACATCGAGGTGTCGGCGTACGGTATTTACCAGGATGGCAAACTGCTCACAGTTGTAGAGACTAAAGGTACAGCAGATTCGCTGGTTAATGAAACACTGAACTTCTACAAGAAGCCTGCAAAGGGCATGAAGATGGATCAAATTAAGTTCGTGAAACAGGTTGAAGTCAAGCAGATCGATGTAATGCTTACAAGTGTGCAGAGTAAGAAGCAGGCTTCAGAGCAACTCCTGAGCGGTGGAACTATCAACATGAGTCACATCATCAAGACTGGTGAAAATGTAAATGGCGTTGCCAAGGTATACGACGTAAATGTCAAGGATATGACCGCAAAGAATGGTAAGCATGATGTTAACGACCTTAAGCCAGGTGACGTTGTAAATATGGAGAAGAAGGTTGCTCCGCTTGAGGTTAGAACCGTAGAGACAGGTAAGATGTCTGAGGCTATTCCATACGAGACCGAAAAGCAGGAAACAAAGGACCTATATAAGGGCGAATCGCTTGTAGCACAGGAAGGTGTAGACGGAAGACAGATTGTCAGCGGAACCATAACTAAGGTAAATGGCAAAGAAGTAAAGAGAAACATTAAGCATAAGGAAGTCGTAGCTCAGCCAGTTAAGAAGATCGTAAAAGTCGGAATTAACGACAAGCCTAAGACCGCGTCGAGCGGATCATATGCAGTTCCAATTAAGAATGGTTACGTTATCAACAGTAATGGTAAGTTTGGAAGCAGATGGGGAAGAAAGCATGAAGGTCTTGACTTCTCCTGCCCAACAGGAACGCCAATCTATGCTGCTGACGGAGGAACGGTAACTAAGGCTGCTACATTTGGTGGCTACGGAAACTGTGTAATCATCAAGCATGATAACGGTCAAGAGACTCTTTACGGACACTGCAGTAAGCTGAACGTAAGTCAAGGCGAGAAGGTTTACAAGGGCCAGGTAATTGCTGCCGTAGGAAATACCGGACGAAGCACGGGAGCACATCTCCACTTCGAGATTCATATTGGAGGAAGTGCAGTTGACCCATGGAGCTATATATTCTAAAAGCAGGGACGATAGATATTAATGAGCAGAAGCAAGAGTAAGAAAAGAGAGCTGAGGTCATCCGAAAGGGTGACCGAGGCTTCTTCGGAGATTAAACCGAGAGCTAGTAAGAAACAGAATAAGAAAAAATCTAGTAGCAGAGGATTTTTTTCAAAACCAGCAAACAGACGCAATGCGATTATTGCGGCTGTGGTTTTGCTGTTGCTCGCAGCATCAGTTCGAAATATCGTCAAGCTTGAACTTGAGAATAGAAGGCTAAGAAATAAGCAAAAAGAGCTTATCGAACAGCGAAAGGAACTCCAGATAGAACTTAAAAATGTAAATAGCAAAGAATACATAGAAGAGCAGGCGCGAAAGCAGTTAAGGCTCGTAGATCCGGATGAAATATTATTTGTATTCCCTAACGAAAAGGAAAAGGATAATGCGAAAAATAAGTAGTTCGGATAACGGAGAAAAAATCAAGATAAGAGAAGCAATAGTAGTTGAGGGTCGTGATGATATCGCCGCAGTTTCTAAGACATGTGATGCGCTGATTATTGCGACACATGGATTTGGAATAACTAGAGAGACATGGGCGCTAATAGAGAAAGCGTATGAAGAGAAGGGAATCATAATCCTTACAGATCCAGACTTTTCTGGTGAGGAGATTAGGCGGAAGCTATCAGTCAAGTTCCCGAATGCACTACAGGCATACCTGCCGAAAGTAGAAGCTACGAAAGCGGATGATATAGGAGTTGAGAATGCTACGCCAGAAGCAATACGGGATGCGCTGATGAAGGTTCATGGCATCACGAAGAGTGACGGACAGAGACATATAACTATGGAAGACCTAAGTGAACTCGAATTAGTAGGTGGGCAAAAGGCCTCGGCACTTCGCGAGTGCGTTGGTGCGGAGCTCGGAATCGGGTATGGAAATGGCAAAGCTTTTCTAAAGAAGCTCAATGGATTCGGAATATCGAGAGATGAGCTCGAGGCTGCGCTGCTTAAAGCAGAGGCAAAGTAAAAACCGTAATAAATTAGAAAACTAGAAACTAAGAAACAGCGGGACAATAAATTGGGAAACAAAGTTAAAAACAAAGGAAAGCGCAGCGCAGGCAGCAGCCGAGCACCGCATGGGTTTAAACATGCGAAGAGCCTCGGCCAGAATTTCCTAAATGACCAAAACGTAATAGACAAAATAGTAGAGGGCAGCGAGATAGATGAGCAGACTCTCGTCGTAGAGATTGGACCTGGGGAAGGCGCGCTCACGACAGAGCTTGTAGAAGTCGCTGGTCACGTTATTGCGATTGAACTCGATGATCGGCTGATTCCTATCCTGCGTACCAAGTTCGCACTTCATGATAACTTTGAAGTTATCCATGAGGATGTTCTAAGTGTTGATATAAAGTCAATAGTGAGCGAGAACATGGCAAAGCACGGACTGACGAAGACAAGGATAGTCGGGAATCTGCCGTATTATATAACGACACCGATAATCACTAAGTTGATTGAATCGGAGGCGGAATTTGAAAGCCTCACTGTTATGATGCAGAAGGAGGTCGGCGACAGAATTGAAGCTGAGCCAGGAACTAAACTAGCGGGAGCGATTACATATGCAGTTCACTATAGATGTACAGTGGACAAGCTTTGTGATGTTTCACGCGAATCATTCTATCCGGTTCCCAAAGTGGATTCGGTAGTACTAAGGCTCAATATGAGAGATGAGCTAGCTGTAAACGTCAATGATGAAAATAATTTCTTTAAGTGCATAAAAGCGGGATTCTCGATGAGACGTAAGACTCTATTAAATTCCCTACAAGCGCTAGACGATGTTAACAAAGATGACATAAAGCGTGCACTTGAGAATGCTAATATAGACCCATCGCGCAGAGCTGAAACTCTGACGATGGAAGAATTTGCGGAATTATCCAATTCCATTTGGGAGGAGTAACTTAATATGAAGGTTAAGAATTTCTGTAGAGGGGTTCTGGCAAAGATAAAGGGGGGGCGCCCTGAAAGTACACGGTAAGTACCGCGCAAAATTTCCCAAGAAGATGCCAAAATTAAACGACGGAAAGCTGCATGATAGAAAGTTCATTCTGAAGCTCGCGATTGCTTCGCTAGTCATGAACCTGTATATCGAAACTTTCGCACGAATTACAAGTGGAGTGTTTGACGGCGTTCTGTTTTTATTCAAGCACCCGATTATATTCTCATACAATTGTTTGATTATCTTCTCAACGATGTGCTTAGCACTGATGTTCAGAAAGCGTGGATTTGCGTTCCTGATACTATGTACAATCTGGGGAATTCTGGGAACTGTAAACGGCGTAATACTGCTTAAGCGAATGACCCCATTTACACTCTATGATTTGCAAAATACGAAGGACGGATTCTCGCTGCTCACCACGTATTATTCAAAGGCACAGATAACACTAGGTGCTGCAATTATTGGTGTTGCGGTCCTTATTGTTGCGTTATATTACATAAATTGTTACAAGTGGACTAACCTAAATTACAAGAAAGAGCTCGGAATCATCGTTGTCGTAATCGCAACTTGCTTCGGAAGCACAATAGGGCTGATTGAAACTAAGGCGCTTAGCACATTCTTCGGAAACCTAAACTATGCGTATAGAGATTACGGATTTGCATATTGCTTCTTAAATACGTCTGTAAATAAGGGTATCAAGAAACCAAGCAATTACTCGAAGAAAGAGATTCAGTCGATTCTTGAGAATTATACGAAGAGTGGAAATAATACGACACTCGCGCAGAAGAATGATTCTAAGAAATATCCTAATATAATCGTTCTGCAGCTTGAGTCATTCTCTTACGCGCAGGACTACAATAATATTGAGGTTTCAAATGACCCAACTCCAACGTTTACAAAGCTGATGAAGAACTATTCAACAGGCTGGTTCAAAGTTCCAGCATGCGGAGCAGGTACAGCTAATACTGAATTCGAGGTGCTAACGGGTATAAGCTCGAGGTTCTTTGGTCCAGGAGAATACCCATACAAGGGCAAGTTGCGAGAACAGTCACTTGAGAGTCTCGGTTACGTGCTTAAGAGTCACGGGTACAACACACATGCTATGCATAACCATAGGGCTTTGTTCTATAACCGTAACGAGGTATATGCATCGCTCGGATTTGACAACTTCACATCCGTTGAGTACATGAACAATATTATCAAGACCCCTACTGGTTGGGCTAAGGATAAAGTCATGACTGACGACATTATGAACATAATAACTAAGTCAGAAAGCAGGGATCTGCTGCATATAATCTCAGTTCAGGGTCACGGAGCTTATCCTACTGAACAGGTGTTCAAGGATCCATATACAACGGTAAAGGCAAAGGATGAAGCTACCAGGTGGAAGTACGAGTACTATGTAAATGAGCTTCACGAGATGGATGAATTTACGGGAGATCTGCTCCAAAAGATAGAAGATTCTGGAGAGCCAACAATCGTGCTCATCTATGGCGACCACATCCCAGCGCTCGATATCAAGGAAGCAGACTACGGCACTGGCGACCTATATCAGACTAGATATGTAATCTGGGACAACATAGGTCTAAAGAAACAGGATAAAGATATTACTTCATACGAAGTAACTGCCGACATACTCAAGCGAGCAGGGCTAGGACATCAGGGAGTTATCTTTGACTACGAGCAGACTGCGGACAGGAATTCGAAGAACTACAGCAAGAATCTAAAGGCACTTGCTTACGATATGTTGTATGGAAAAAATTATGCATTTGGCGGAAAGAATCCGTATAAACGTACAAATATGAGCATGGGCTACAAAAAGATTAAGATTGATGGCATCATCTCAATCGGCAAGAACTACTACATAAAAGGACAGAACTTCACAGAGCACAGCACCGTCAGTCTCGACGGCAAGGTGCTCAAAACAGTATACCTGAGTCCGACACTACTTGGACTCAGCGAAAAGGTCGACCAAAAGGATGTTAAGAAGCTACGAGTGAGCCAGATTGACTCCAAAGATGAGACAATCCTATCAACTATAGGCGGCAACGAAGAGCTCTAAGTCTGGGAGGAACAATGGAAAAAGAAAAGAAAAGCACAGTAACAAAGACTGCAGGAGCAACTAAGGTAGCTAAAGCAACGAAAACTGCAAAGGCGTCAGAAGCTAAAGTAAAAACAACGAAAACCACAAAGGCGTCAGAAACAAAATCAGGTGCAACTGCAAATAATAAATCAAAAGTAAGCGAAGCAGGAACAAAGGAGGCCCCTGCTAAAGCTACTAGAGCCAAGAAAGTGGCAGTAATATTTAAAAAGTCTGAAATACCTGATGAATTTTCAGATGCTGAAACTACGGAAGCTGTTGAAAACAATCAAACTGCTGAGGTGTATGTCTCTGGAGAGGCACAAGCTGCAGTCGAAGGTTTTGCTACTAACGAAACTGAGGCGCTAAATGACAAAGCAATTAATTCTGAAGAGGTTGAGACTGGAGAGAATGAAGAAACCTCAGAAGAAACCAAAGTAACAGAAATCGAACAAGAGCGCCCAGAGGTCGAGGGAATCCTCGATATCGCAGAAGCAGGATTTGGCTTTCTGAGATTTAACAACTTCCTGACATCCGAGAAGGATATCTACGTATCGCAGACTCAGATTAGGAGGTTTGGACTCAGAACGGGAGACAAGATTCGCTGCATTTCGAGGCATCCTAATCAGGGGGGAGAGATTCGGAGCACTTCTATATGTAAAGGAAGTGAACGGTGAATCGCCGATTAGTGCGAGGAGAAGGCCGTATTTTGATAGGCTGACGCCGATTTTCCCGAATGAGAGAATCGTGCTCGAAGACACTAGCATCAAGCTGGCGATGAGAGCCATGGACTTAGTCGCACCAATCGGAAAGGGGCAGAGAGGTCTTATAGTAGCTCAGCCTAAGGCGGGTAAGACGGTTCTGCTCAAACAAATTGCAGCAAGCATAGAGAAAAAATATCCAGAGATTGAGATGATTGTACTCCTCGTAGACGAGAGACCTGAAGAGGTTACGGATATGAAGAGGGCACTCACTCGCTCTGAGGTAATTTATTCGACATTCGACGAGCTGCCTGCACACCACGTCAAGGTAGCAGAGATGGTAATTCAGAGAGCAAAGCGCCTAGCAGAAGAGGGAAAAGACGTAGTGATTCTACTGGACAGCATTACTAGACTCGCGCGCGCATATAACATGGAGACGCCATCGTCGGGAAGAACGCTATCTGGCGGACTTGATCCTGGGGCTCTTCATGCTCCAAAGAAGTTTTTTTGGTGCGGCAAGAAACCTCGAGGAGGGCGGCAGTATAACGATACTAGCAACTGCTCTCGTAGATACGGGGAGCAGGATGGACGATGTAATATATGAGGAATTCAAAGGCACAGGTAACATGGAGCTTCACCTCGACAGACAGCTAAGCGAGCGCAGAATTTTCCCTGCAATCGACTTGGCAAAGTCTAGCACGAGAAAGGAAGAGCTACTCTTAGATGATAACGAATATCTCGTGATGAACATGATGAGAAGAGAGATGGCTGCGGGAAACCCTGCTGATGTCGCGGAGAAGGTACTCGACAACCTGAGCCATACCAAGTGCAATAAGGACTTCGTAGACGTGATGCTCAAGGAGCTGAATTTCTAACAGTCGGAGGAAAGATGGATTATAGTAAGATTTTCATCAAGGACGCTAAGCCGACCAAGATTGGCGGTCAGGCAGTAATGGAAGGCGTAATGATGCGCGGCGCAGACAAGCAGTCGCTTGCGGTCAGACTTCCTAATGGTGATATAAAGCTAGAAATAGAGGATATCAAGCCACCTTCTAAGGTGACGAAAATTCCGTTTATAAGAGGAATAGTTAGTTTTTCTCTTCACTAATATCGGGCATGAAGACGCTGATGCGTTCATCCGAAATCCTCGAAGAAGCTATGCCTGAAGAGGAAATAGAGGATCCGAGCAAGTTCGATCAGTGGCTGGAGAATAAGTTTAGTCCTAAGACCGTGTGGAATGTCATGATTGGCATCTCGGTGGCGATATCGCTGCTCATCACAATTGTTGTGTTCGTAATCATGCCGACATATAGTGTAAATCTGCTAAAGCACGTTACCAAGAACACAATACTGCTCAACCTCGCGGAAGGTATCTTGAGACTAGCGATTTTCGTAGTGTATGTTCTAGCGATTTCTAAGATGAACGACGTCAAGAGACTTTTTCAGTATCACGGCGCGGAGCATGAGACGATTCACTGCTTTGAGAATGGTCTTGAGTTAACTCCTGCAAATGCCAAGGAGTTCTACACGCTTCATCCTCGCTGCGGAACTAGCTTCCTCATGTTCGTAATGATCATCAGCCTTGTGCTGTTCTCATTTCTCGGATGGCCTAACCTTGCGTGGCGAATCATATCTAGGCTTCTTCTGATGCCAGTAATTGCAGGCCTCAGTTATGAGCTCCTAAGGTGGGCGGGCAGAAGTGACAGCACATTAGTTAAAGTGCTGAGCTGGCCAGGACTCATGATGCAGAAGCTAACCACTAGAGAGCCAGACGAAGAACAACTAGAGGTTGCAATCGCTTCGCTAAAGGCTGTGCTCGGTGAACTCGAACCAGGTGTAATCAGCAAGCAGAATGAAGATGTTAGTGATGACCTAGATGAGGCAGTTGAAGAGGATGAGCTTGATTCGATTTTCGATAATCTCGAAGATAAGAGGTATAGCGAAGATGAAACTATGGTAAAGAACCTAGTTCGAGCGGGGAGAGCGAAACTTCAAGAAGCCGGTATCAGCAATCCGAACGGAGATGCGGACGATATATTCTGCTACGTAACTGGATTTACCCATAACGAGATAATAACGAGAGACACGGAGCTACTCGACAGTTCCGATGTCGAGGCATATATCGAGCGAATCGACCAGCGTGCAGCGGGAGTTCCGCTTCAGTACATCACAAAGGTACAGGAATTCATGGGCCTTCCGTTCTGTGTAAATGAAAATGTCCTTATCCCAAGGCTCGACACGGAGGTGCTCGTAGAACAGGTGCTCGGTATTATCAGTGGCATGGAGCTCGAGAGTCCAGATGTCCTCGATATGTGTACTGGTAGTGGCGCAATCGGAATTTCGATTGCAAGTCTAGCTCCAGGTGCACGCGTCAAGCTGTCGGATATCAGCGAGAAGGCACTCGAGGTCGCGAGAAAGAATGCGGAAATTAACGATGTACTGAATAGGGTAAGCTTTGCACTCGGCAACATGTTTTCGTCACTTGATGGAGATGAAAAGTTCGACCTAATCGTCAGCAACCCACCTTACATCAAGTCAGAGATTATCGAGACGCTCGATCCAGAGGTGAAGGATCATGAGCCAAGGCTTGCGCTAGATGGTGGAGAGGACGGCCTTGATGCATATAAGGTTATCGCAAATAACGCTGCTGCTCACCTCAAGGACGGCGGAGTACTCGCCCTAGAGATAGGCTACGATCAAGGCGAGGCGGTTTCATTCCTGCTAGAGAGAACGCACTACTATAAACCAGCCGCGATTATTAAGGATTTGGCAGGAATGAATAGAGTCGTGATAGCTGAGAAAAAAAAGGCAGAAGAAAAGTAAATATTTTAAGGCAAGCTACCCGTAGTATAGAACGTGTGCGGATAACTTAGCCATTCACCAGATATGGGAGGTTAATGATGAATATTGCAGTTATATTTGGAGGAAGGTCCGATGAGCATGAGGTGTCGCGAAGTTCAGCGGTAAATGTCATCAAGGGACTCGATTCTGACCGCTACGAAATTGCTAAAATTGGAATAACTAAAGATGGCAGGTGGTATCTGACTGAGGCAAGTACAGATGAAATCGCTAGCGGTGCTTGGGAAAATAGACCTGATAACAAGCAGGCGTGCATCCCTGCGGATCCGACGGTACACGGAATCCTCGTTTCGATGAAGAGGATAGAGCAATCGCAAAGCGCATAGACTGCATAATACCAGTGCTACACGGAGATAACGGTGAGGACGGAACAGTTCAAGGACTCTTTGAACTCGCTGAAATTCCTTACGTTGGTCCTGGAGTAAAGGCTTCTGCAAATGGAATGGATAAATCATTTACCAAGATTATCGTGGGTGAGACTGGCATCACTCAGGCGAAGTACTGTGTGATTAAGAAGAAGGATTTTGCCGATGACCGAGAGGGCGAAATTATGAACGCACTCAGCACGAATGACGGTAAGCTACCGCTGTTCGTTAAGCCATCTTCGGCGGGATCCTCGGTTGGAGCATCCAAGGTCGAGAAAAAGTCGGAGCTCGAAGGGGCTATTGAAAATGCATTTAAGTATGATGACAAGGTCCTCGTCGAAGAGATGATTGTCGGCAGAGAGATGGAAGTTGCGGTTCTCGGTAATCACAACCCGAAGGCTTCTTGCGTGGGTGAGATTCTATCCGCTGGGGAATTCTATGATTACGATGCGAAGTACAACAATCCTGAATCACAGACGAGAGTTGTCGATGATATCCCGATGAGCAAGCAGAAGGAGATTAGAAACAATGCTGTCGAGATATTCAAGGCGATGGATTGCCGCGGCCTATCGAGGGTGGATTTCTTCTACACAGAAGACGGCAGAGTTGTGTTTAATGAGATTAATACCCTGCCAGGATTCACGAATATCAGTATGTATCCACAGCTGTGGGAAGCCATGGGCATAGACCAGCCGACACTGCTCGATAGTTTGATTAAGCTGGCGATAGAAGAGCATACGTATGATGAGAAATATTAATAAAGTAGTATGTGATAAATGAAAAGAAGGTCTGAATTGGTGATAGGCCTTCTTTTTTCAGAAGAAATATGAAGGATTAGATTATGCAAAATAAACTACTAAGGAAGGCTCTTGTCATAACCTGCTGCTTACTCGTGGGAGTAGGGATAGTCTTTATAAGATGGTATGTTAAAAGAAACCTTATGCAACACGCGGTTTACTATGCGATGCATATTGAACACGCCAAAGGGACACATCCAGATTTTGCAATAGTGATTGACAATATGGAAAGAATTAAGCAACCAAAGGTAAACAAGGTTGTATACAGGCCAGAAAGTGGAAAAGATGGAGCATTTAGTGGTAGAGTTTTTATTTATAATAAGGCATACTCTATTGACGGTAAAACACCAGAGCTCTATTTAGGGCATGGTGGTGAAGATGCTTATATCTATATTGACAATAGAGGGATAAGATATGAATTTGATGAGTCTTTTAAATTGAGAAGCGCATACGACGATGATAGTTACGATGAAATAGATATACATACGATAGATGAGAAAGCTATCAGTGATGAGCTTTATAAGTATTTCGGATTCCTTATAAAGGCCAATGATAAAAAGCCAAAGATTAATTTGCAGTGGCTTTTTAATAAAAAGTACCATAAGAGATTTAATTAGTGGTTCAGTATAAATTTTGACTAAACATAACAGTACCCTCAGATAAGATATGTACCCAGAATTCTGGACGCATATCTAATCTGGGGGTTTTTAAGTGCCAACACATGCAGAAAGCACACTGCTTAGTAAGAAGGGGAATGTTGAATATCGTATTTAAAAGTTTGTCACATAAGCTAGGGAAAAATTTATGATATTAACCACAAAGGTGCTAATGTCAGTAATTGTGGCAATTTCTTTTGGATTTGTGTTGGTGATACGCTAGGATGCTATATTATAATTTTTTAAAATAGAATTAAGGAAAGGAGGAGCCCCAGTGAAAATTGGAACAATTATTAAAGAGAAGCGTACTAAATCAGGACTAACACAGGAAGACTTAGCTAAAAAATTACACGTTTCAAGATCTACTATTTCAAATTGGGAGATTAATAGAAATTATCCAGATATAAAGCTAATAGTTAATATCTCAAATATTTTGGAGATTCCACTGAAGGAGCTATTGCAGGAGGAAAGTGATATTGTGAATAGACTTTCTGAAGATACAATTATTAGAAAAAAAGATAAGTAAGAGAAATAAAATACTATATTTCTTAATTTTTTTATTTTATTAATAAGTCTTTTTGTCAGTTGTGATTTATTTCAGTAATATAAATGATATCTCAAATAAAAAAAGAAATTGTAGGTGCATATATATCTAATGAGAAGTTATACATAAAAAAACAGATTTGCCTATATATAAAAAGTATTGGTGGATATTATATGGATGTTAATAATAATACTTTAGAAGTTTCTTTATTTACAAAATTTTTCATTCAAGCACAATGAAAAAAATTTCAATTCCAATTACTGAACTTCCAATTACTAAAGAGAAACTTAAAGAAATAAAGGCAATAACATTTATTTATAGTGGTCATATTTATAAAACAATTTCTTTAGAGTAAATAGCAAAGGTAAATATATTTATAAAAAAATAATGGCTCTAAATTAACTTTGGATCCATTGTTTATTGTTGGCATTAATGCGGTTCTATAAAAAGAAAATTAACTCTATGTATTTATTTAGAACATTTTTTAAATCAAAAACATATTGTTTTTCGATATGCTCCGAAGTAAGATATAGATAAATTAAAGGTATAAGGAAATGCATTTCGAAATTAACTGTGTAACATTCGTAAGACGAAAGGAGCACCAATATGAATAAGGATAATATAACTTTTAAGCTAACAAGATCAATATTGGTAGTTTTTACATTAGCAACTATACTAGCAGTTGCACTAGGTAGCATAGACATTTTGACAACACGATTTACAAACTTTACAGCTACAACAGAAGCTTTATATGGAATCGTTATTACAGTGGGGATAGTTACCGTGATAGCTAAACTGTGGATGTTGCCAAGTATAAATGAGGGATTTTCCTTAAAAGAAGCAAAGACTTGCAAATCTATTGCTAACATCTTTCTATTTGAATTCGTATGCGAGTTAATTCATGGGGTACTATCAAACAAAGGCGAGCGTATATTTGAGATATTTAACGTAAAAGTATCAATTTTGATGATAGTATTTCTTCTATGTGCATTTGCATTTATGTCGGTAGGAAAGCTAATACTCAACTACGTTGAACTGCAAGAAGATAACAAGTTAACAGTATAGACAGCGGGAATATAAAATATGTCAATCAAAATAAATTTAGACAGTATCCTCGAGAGCCGAAATATAACTATTCGTGAACTATCTGAGGCAATCGATATCACGCCAGCTAATATTTCAATATTAAAAAATAATCGTGCAAGAGCTATTCGGTTTACAACGCTAGATAAAATGTGTACATACTTGGGTTGTGAGCCTGGAGATATACTCGTGTATGAGAAAGATGCAGTAGATGTGAATGACTGACTATTTAACGAGAACAGCATTATGTGCTGTTCTCGAGATAGTTTTTGGTTACATAGCTTTTAATCTTTACGGTGATTAATTTAGCTCAGCTACCTGTAAAAATGAAACCACTATACACATAAAGATTAACGCGCATAGCAATAAAAAGTCATTTATAAATTCTGCTTCGATGTCCAATATCAATGAGCACTAGTACAAGTCGCTCCTCCTGTATCTCCGCTAAAATTCTGTAGTCACCTACTCGATAACGCCATTGCCCACTTCTATTCGAAGTCAATCCCTTGCCATAAATGCGCGGGTCTGTGCAGTTCATAAGATTTTTATCAAGCCATGCTTTGATTATCTTTTGAGTTTGCCTATCCAATTTCTTAAAGGCTTTGTCGAATTTATCAGTTGTAACTAGCTGATAAATCATAAGTCAATTTCATCCCAAAGCTCACTGATTGGACGAGTTTTTAAAGTTCCAGCTGCTTTTTCTGCTTCATAATCCGCAAAAACTTGAAGGTCGTATTCTTCCTCAATTCGTTCAAGCAGAGTAGTTCTGATAATTTCAGACAGAGTTTTGTTATTGTGCTGAGCATAGGATTTAAAAATCTTTAGTTCATCTTCCGGAACTCGCAAGCTTACAGTAGACATATCTGTCCTCCTTTCTTGTGTAATACAATCGTATTACACAAGAAAGTGTTTGTCAAATTAAAATAGGAATCATGGATTATACAAGATAACTTGCTAAATGAAGACTAGTTCTTATAAGCATATTCAATATAAATACTTGATAGTGTACCGCCATATATGATAGAGTGTCACTGAAATTTATATCTAATAAAAATTGGAGAAGTGTGTATCATGATAAAGAAGATTTCATCTATTGTTATTTTAGTCTGCATTATTTAATATCACACCAATCGTTATGGCAGCCGACTATGCCGAACTTGGTGATTCATCATCAGCAAGCGGAAGATTATCAGAAGAAACAGAACATCAAATTTAAAATGAAGAAGATAATAATAACATGCTTAATTACTTTACTTATAACTGTAGGACTTGTAAATCTATATGATAACTGGTATATCGACTACAACCTCAGAAAATACTCCGTTTACTATGCCCACAACATGGAGCATAAAGAGGGAACACATACTGAGTTAGCTATGGTGCTAGATAATCTTGATTTAATGCGTAAACCGAAAAAAAGCAATATAGACTATAGATATGATGGCAGATGTATTATATATAATTTTAAATATAAGGTGGATAACAATGTACCAAGATTATCTCGCACTAACTGGTCCGATGATACTGTATATTGTTTTGTTGACAATAAAAATTCATCATACTATTTTGATAGAGCTTTTGAAATAAAAGATGGATTTAGCAGAACTGATAGCATGTATAGAGAAATTAATGTTAATACCATAGATAAAGATGTGGTATATCATGATCTTTATAAAAATTTCGGCTTCCTCGTCGAAGCCAACGTCCATCGCAAGCCACTGATTAACATGCAGAAAGAATTCAACAAGAAGTACTATAAGCGATTCAACTAACGTCAAGGTGTGAGATTCGATGAAGAAAAAGCTAAAAATTGCAACAATACTTATAATATTCATATCTTTCGGATGGTTCGCATATACAAATTTATACCCTGCTCAAAATCTCAGAAGATACTCTGTTTATTATGCTCATAACATAGAACACAAGAAGGGCGCACACCCAGAAATGGCAATGGCATTAGAGAACATAAAGGTTATACATACACCAGCGAGTAAAGGCATAAGATATGACTACGATGGACTGGCAAAAGTGTATAACGATATAAATAATCGCAATAGTCCTTCGATTTGCGCAACTTATGTATACGGAGTGGAATATCTGTATTCGAAATCAAAGGATAGAAGTTACATATTTAACTCCGATTTTTCATTAAAAGCAATTTATGATTCTAATACAGCCGAGATGGAGTATGAAAAAAGTGATATCGACGAAGAAGAATTATATAAGGATGTTTATAAAAACTTCGGCTTCCTCGTCGAAGCCAACGTCAATCGCAAGCCTCTAATCAACATGCAGAAAGAGTTCAATAAGAAGTACTATAAGCGATTCAATTAAAAATTACAGGAGTAAAATAAGAAGGTGCAAACCATGCAAAATGCACAACTTAAGAAGATACTAATCATCACTTGCTGCATACTCGTAGGAGTAGGAGTGTTATTTATAAGATGGTACATCAAAAGTAATATAGAGAGGTATTCAGTTTATTATGTTCTGAATGTCTCACACGATAGAGATGCGCATCCAGAGTTTGCGATGTTGCTTGATAATATTGATAGTATGGAGCAACCAGAAAAAAAGAAAGTTAGATATAAACCGGAAAGTGGTGCTTCTGGGGTATTTAGTGATAGATTTTATATTTATAATGGAGCTAATGCGCTTAATGATGAGGAACCTATTTTGTTCAAAGAAGATGATTTTGATGGAGATGCCTATGTCTATTATGACAATAGGGGAAGAAGGTATACATTCGATAAGACATTCAAGGTAAGAAGCGCATATGACTATAATAATCATGCTGATATCGATATAAAAACAATAGACCAGAAGGCTCTTAACGATGAAATATACAAAGATTTTGGCTTCCTTATAAAGGCTAATGACAAGAAGCCAATGATCAATCTACAGTGGCTTTTCAACAAGAAGTACTATAAGCGATTCAACTAATAATTGAATATAGAATTTGAATAAATGCAAAAGAACCCCAGTTTAGTACTGCTAAGCTGGGGTTCTTTAAATATTAACTACTTCTTAAACATATGCAGCCTCTCCGCCCTACGTATATCATTTTCGATAAAATCGGAAGCTGCGAAGGAGCTGTCGTACTCGAGACCTGGTGGCAGCATTGGCGTGCAAGGTCTTGAGATGACTGCTCCGAGCTGGCTCTGTGTCAGCTTGCGGCCGTACTCGGCCTGGTACTCCTGCTCGAGTATGCGAAGGATGTCCCGAGCATTCTCGAGGCAGGTAATCGAATACTTATATACCTTATCCATATCGTTTTCGCCCACGAAGCTAAAAGTCGTATATGGCAGCATCAGGTTAATCGTCCTGTGCTCCTTAGAGTCATCAACTAGCTCGAGGCTGTCACCGCCAAAGAATGGATAGCTGTCATGCTCATTTATCCAAATCGAGATATTTGGTAGGAAATAAGCACCCTCAAGTGGAATTTCTCGTTCTTTCATAGTATCTAACGCTCTGCCAGTAAGTACTCCTACGATTACCTTTCGAAGGTCAATTCCCGCGTCCTTAATCAGGGGTGCGATGTGGTTTAATCGCTGACCATTATGAAGGAAGTCGTCAACTAATATTGCAGGCTTTTCAAAGGACTTGATAGTTTTTATCTGCTCATGTAGCGGTGCGTAGTTAAGGTATTCTCTGATAGTGAATCCAGATAAATCATTCTTAAAGTACTTATCTGTCCTTAGAGCCTTTGTTACTGTATTAGGTATGACCACATCCGAAAGAGCCTTGCCGTATGGAACCGCCATATAGGGACCACGTTTCTTTAGAGGATCGGAAGCTGCAGGCACTCCGTTTTCAGATGCAACCATATTTACGATACGGCTATATACTGCCCTAGGGTTAAAAGTGAGTATCAACTTGCCAGGGAACAGCTCGTTAAAAGTCCGCAGGAGCTTCGCATGAGCATCATCTGCAGCCTTAATAATCCTAGGGTTCTGATTGAACGGAGCCTTGATACACGCTTCGACATCTCTAAAGAGTACGATAGGTGCTTTCATATCCACTGCATAGATTGCCTCTTCCTCACTGCTAGAGATATTGACAAATCCATGGTGGATTAAAAGGTCAATCGTATCCTCGTCCATACCTGCAGGATTTACAGGGCGATAGATTACGTAAGTGTAATCTTCATCGAGGAGTTCCGTCATGATCTCCGTGAGCAGAATCTGCTTAAGGTTGGAAACGCCTACATTTGCATCATCTTTTGCATAAAATACACCGATTGAAGCTATCGAGCCAAGCGCACTCTTTCTAATCGTAGAAGCTACTTCGCTGCTGCCGAATTCCTCAATTAGGTCATTCGCACGAAGCTTTCTAGACGATGCAAAGGCAGAGAGTACAGGCTCTTCACGTTCTCCTGGTCTAGCATTTATCAGGATTGATTTCGTAGCTGGGTCATCAAGGTATTCGCTGAGAACCACGGGGTCGTAGCCGGCCTTCTCCAAATCATCGCTAAGTGGCATGGTGAAACCAGCATCCATGTGTTCAAAGACGCTGAAGCTGATGTCACTAGCTGTAAGCACTTCCTTATATGCAGGCTCATGCTTATAGAGGTTCATATCGTATATGTAGTTCTGCACAACTGGGTCGAGCAGCGTGCCGATATCACGTCCGAGGTCAATATTGTTACGAATCCTAGCGGAGCTGACATCTTCAGAATATTTCTTGAGGTGCAACTTTATAAACTCGCCTGTGATTGGGTAGCTATCCCCGCTATCTCTATAAGAATCATCGCTCGACTCTCTATCGAATACAATGTGACCTAGCGAGTGAATCGAGTATTGGCTTGGGGCAGCCTTGTAGCAAGCGGCATTTGCAATAGCATCTGAGCCTGTAACTATGTATAAATCTTTGTCTGCAAAAAGCTCTCTAAGTCTCCGCATGTCATCCGAACTACCGAGGTTGACCTGCATATCGTCTGGGAATAGATTTAAGCCCTCTTCACTGCTAATGGACATCGCGAGAATGTTCCTGCGCAGTGCATGAGGTAACATCTTCTTGGTCCAAGAAAGCTCATCTAGTGCCAGATACACCTCAAAGCCCATATCCCTTATAGTCGTTGCAAGCGCCTTATGTCCAAGAGTGAACGGATCAAACGAGCCAGGGAAGAATGCGACTTTGTCATACTCCTCAAACTCAAATTGCCCAACTTCATCGACATATGTAGCGATGAATCTGTATATGTAATTTAACACTGCTGCGTTGTTGTAGAACTCTAGTCCGATGTCGTCACCAATTAGCGGAATCACAGCAGCTAGTCTCTTGAAGCAGTGAGATGCAGTCCATCCCTTTGACCCTAGAGTCATGACTTCACTGCCAAATATTCTCATTCCAAGCACCCGCAGTGCTTCCTGCGACAGCGCAGAATTGTAATGACTGATGGCCTTGATAATCATGCCGAGCAGTATCTTCTTGTACTTCTCCGCATTCTTGCTAGTTTCAGGTAGCTTGTCGTAGTTCTCTAGTAGCACTGCCATAGTGCTTAGCGATGCAGCTGCTGACTTGCTATTTCCCGTATATAACATAGTTTCAAGCGCTTCGATTGTCTCGCTCTGTTCGTTGTCAGGCTGATACATCATGAGCTGTCCTAGATATCCAGGAATGTACTTAAGGAACTGGTAGTCGCTTAGCTCGAGACCGTTGAAGAGGTCGATGCAAAGTTCGTTTATCTGATCGCTAGGCATGCTGCTAGCAAGTTCTATCAAGCAGTCGCCAGCATGTTTACGAACTATAATAGCCTCACTGACCTTAATCAGGTTTACAAAATGTGTTGCGATATGCATAACATTGTATCCTTGCTTTGCTACCTTGAACATATAATCTATGTTAGCGAGCTTAGACATCCAGGAGGTACTAGTCTTGAGATTATCCAGAAATAGTGACGAAGGTACCGATTCAGTCACATCTCGTTCTTTTGATACGCCAAGAATGCTCAGGCGTCTTGCGTCTACATCTATGCCTGAATCGGGGAAGAATCGCTCAATCACAGCGAGTGCAAGGAGATCTACATCCTGACTGTAGCTGTTAAGGATATCCTTTGTAAAGAACATTAGGCTCTCAAGGAACGACTCTGGCATCAGTTCCTTATCGATACTTAGTGCAGTGCTGCATAGAACGGTAATTGTCTGCTCATCGAGATCAGCTACGTGGTAGTAGTCCTCGAGGACATCAAAATACTTACTGCGGCACGAAGGTCTGCAGTTCTTAACGACTTCATTTACAAAATCCGGTGTCGCCTCGATGATGCGCTTCCTATGAAAATCCGTATGCTTTCTAGATGGCATGAGAAGCTTCTCGAGGTAACTAGAAAACTGCGTGATATTAGTGATGTCAGAATCTCTTGTAGGCACCGATTTAGGTAGCTCCTTCTTGTATTCCTCGCGAAATCTTGCAACTATCTGACCCATTATCTGAGCGGCCTGCTCTCTGAGGTCACTCTCTCTGTTAAATAGCATGTCGTACATGAAATCGAGAACGTTTACTTTTTGGTCCTCCGTCATGTAGGATTTATACTCGCCGAGAATGTTCAAATAAGTTCTGATATTGCTCCACTGAGACTCGCTCCTAGCACGTTCAAGAAGGCTGGAGAACTCATCTGGACTATTGAATATCTTCATGAGGCGAATGTTGTGCTCGATTGCTCTAAACTTGAGCTGCGAAGTAGCCTCGGCTCCACTTAAGAGGGCTAAATCTCTGACACTAGGATTGCTCCTAAAGTGCGGTGTCTCTGCCCAATCCTCTGGGAGATCAGTAGTTACACCGTTTTCGCGCATGAACTCCTCGAAGTCGAGAAGCCTGTTATATACCTTCTCATATCTGTGGTTCTTGGCTTCATTTATATTGTCAAATTTATTGAGAACTACATCAAATGCTTCTTCTAATGTAAAGAAGTTTATGGTTTCTTGATCATCCTCATCCCTTATGCTCCTCACACGGAAATCGGCGTATATGAGCAGCAGTGACTCTACGGATAGATTCTCTATCTCGAGGTCCCAAGTCGAGTGATTTGCAGCGATGTGCATGATAGTAGGCAGTCCAAATCTAGTCAGGCAGTAGTCGGTATAATAGTAGTGAAGATAGGGAACACGGCGCTCCTCTTCCTTGCGGCAGCCGTATTTACCAATATCGTGAGAGGCTGCAGCGGCAGATAATAGACCGAGATCGACGTTAATTCCAGCATCGTAAAGCTGCCTTGCCGTGTACATAGCAACGTAGTGGACTCCGCTTACATGACCGAGAGTGTTAAAAGGTGAGATATCGGAGCTAAGTCTCATGAATTCGTAGACATAATTGCTTCTAACGAGTTTATTAAATCTGAGATACTCATCAGTAAACCCCTTGCTCATAATCTCTTCATCGCTGAGAAGGTGAATGTCATAGCAAGGATCGAAGGGAAGAACCTTCCTCTCGTACTCATACACGCCGCGCATGAGCTGTAGCAGGATATTTCTACCAGCTTTAAACTTATCTAGGTCTTGCGGTCCATCTAGATGAGGAAATAGCAAGTTTAGTAGATATAGCCTCGTGTGCTCGAGCCAACCTTCTATTGGAGTAACCTCAAGCTCTGGAGTATAACGCGAACAGATGCTTAGAATTGCTTTAGTGTCGAACCGTCCGTGCTTACCCGAATGGTAATACAGCTCGTAGATCATCTCGACAAAATCCTCGCGTGCTGTACGCACCTCCATTACATCGCTATCTAATCCAGCAGCTTCGATGAAGTCGGGGTTCAGTAGAGCTCTCTTGATTGTGTTTATCATTAATGCTTTGTTGTTCATCTCAAATACCGTCTATCAGTCAACAATGACTCTCCTGCTAAAAGTTTATCTCACAAACCGCAAGACCGCGACTAACTGAGGTCTTCGCTAAGCGCTTTGGCCTTGTCGATAATAGCCATCGCAGTATCGAACTTGCTGAGCTTACCTAGTTCTATCTCATCATCCATAGTAATAATTGTAACTACGTTGGTATCACCACCAAATCCAGCACCTGCCTCCTTTAGGCTGTTCGCACATATCATGTCGAGACCTTTGTGCTCAAGTTTATTGCGGGAGTTTTCGAGCAAGTTCTGAGTTTCCATTGAAAAGCCACATATAATTTGACCTGGCTTTCTAATCTTCTTGAGCTCTGTAAGGATATCAGCGGTCCTCTTGAGCTCTATGACCATATCGCCGTCCTGCTTCTTAATCTTCTCATCAGCTGCATTAGCTGGTGTGTAGTCCGCAACAGCCGCAGCTTTGAATATGTAATCCGCCTTAGTTGCATGCTTTAGCACCTCTTCGCACATTTCGGCAGAAGTTGTAATCTCAATCGTGTTTGCATAAGGAATTGGGTATAAACTAGTCTTGCCCGTGATGAGCGTAACCTGCGCACCCCTGTAGGCGGCAGCTTTAGCTATGGCATATCCCATGCGTCCGTCGAATGATTGGTGATATATCTAACTGGGTCAATCGCTTCCTGAGTAGCACCGGCGGTAACGAGCACCTTCTTGCCAGCGAGGTCTTTTGCGTATGCTATATCAAATAAAACTTCTTCAAAAATAGCCTCTGGTTCAGGCATCTTGCCGATACCCACATCTCCGCAGGCCAATGCTCCGCTCGATGGCTGCATGACTCTGATTCCAACCTTGAGAAGCCTCATAATATTGCCCTGAGTGATAGGGTTAAGAAACATCTGCGTATTCATCGCAGGTACAACCAGCTTAGGGCAGTTCGCAGCGAGGAAAGTTGTTGTGAGCATATCGTCAGCCATTCCGTACGATGCCTTGGCAATAAAATTCGCAGTTGACGGAGCAACTACAAAGTAATCTGCCGCCTTCGCGATAGATATGTGCGCTACATCGAATTTAAAGTCCCTATCAAATGTATCAGTCATGCACTTGTTGCCCGTAAGTGTCTCGAATACTAGCGGCGAGATGAATTCGGTCGCATTCTTAGTCATAATCACGTGGACATCCGCACGCTCTTTCTTTAGTGCGCTGACTAGAGATGCCGTCTTATAAGCGGCAATTCCGCCTGTTACACCGACAACAACACATTTATCTTTAAGCATGTGACTCCTCCTATTATCTACATCTTGTGGTTAAATAATATAATATACTTTCATGTGCGATTTCTCAATCATAAACACATCATTAGTGACATCAAAATGGCTAAAATTCAATACTTGCTAGAGTTTGCCCTTGCACAATACGCTCTGCTTTGTTATAATAACAAGGCTATTGAAGTAGTACATGAGTGCACACGATAGACTTTTAAGAAAAGGAGAGCTAGCATGAAGGAAGGAATCCATCCTGGTTATAAGGAATGTAACGTTACTTGCGCATGTGGTAATACCTTTACTACACTTTCAAACACTGACACTATGAGAGTCGAAGTATGCTCAGAGTGCCACCCATTCTTCACAGGTCAGCAGAAGTTTGCTAACCGTGGTGGACGTGTAGAGAAGTTCAAGAACAAATACAACCTTTAGGGAATCAATATTTAGAGGACGCTGTTTGCAGCGTCCTCATTTTAGAGCGTTTGGAACCACAGGCGGTGGTTTTCCTGACGCTTTTTTCATAGGTGATAAGCAAACCTGCTCGGGATATTAAGGCGAATGATAATAGCGAAGTATTTGCAAGAGTGGGTAAATATATAAAAATAAAGATCTAAAACTCATAAGTAAAGGATGTAATTATGTTTGATAAGCTAGATTTTATACTTGATAAATACGAGGAGCTGTCTAAGAAGGTTTCAGATCCTGAAGTCATCGCTAGGCAGAAGGAATGGCAGAAGCTGATGAAGGAGATGAGCGACCTCGAGCCTATCGTCAAGGAGTATACTGCGTACAAGAAGGCGAAGGAAGAGCTTGAGGAGGCTAAGGAAATTCTCGATATGGAGGATGACGAGGAGCTACGCGAGATGGCACGTGAGGAACTTAAGGATAATGAAGCAGCAATCGAGGAGTACACAGAGAACCTCAAGATTCTGCTTCTTCCAAAAGACCCTAACGATGACAAGAACGTAATTCTCGAGGTTAGAGCGGGAACGGGAGGAGATGAAGCGGCGCTATTTGGAAGCGACCTGCTCCGTATGTACCTCAGATATGCCGAGAGAATGCGCTGGAAGACAGAGCTCATAGAGAGCAATGAGACTGAAATCGGTGGCGTTAAAGAAGTTGTTATGCTCGTCAAAGGTAAGGGTGCATATTCCAGACTTAAGTATGAGAGTGGTGTTCACAGAGTACAGAGAGTTCCAGAGACTGAGTCGGGTGGTAGAGTGCATACATCGGCTGCTTCAGTTGCGGTAATGCCAGAAGTTGATGACGTTGAGGTAAATCTCGACCCTAACGATGTACGCGTAGACGTTTATAGAGCATCCGGTAACGGTGGACAGTGTGTAAATACTACGGACTCTGCAGTTAGACTTACTCACATGCCAACTGGACTCGTCGTAACTTGTCAGGACGAGAAGTCACAGATTAAGAATAAGGAAAAAGCTTTCAAGGTTCTTAAGTCGAGACTGTTCGACCTCATGCAGCAGGAACAGAACGACAAGATTGCGGCAGAGAGAAAGTCACAGATCGGATCAGGAGACAGATCTGAGAGAATCAGAACGTATAACTTCCCACAGAGCAGAATCACAGACCACAGAATCAACCTGACTCTATACAAGCTGGATTCATTCCTCGATGGTGACCTCGATGAAGTAATCGATGCACTAATTACTGAGGACCAGGCGGAGAAGATGAAGGATTTCTAAAGCAAGAGAGGCGTCCAATGAAGACAAGAATTATCCCTCCTGATACAGATGGAATCTCTGAAGCTGGAGCGATTCTACGAGCAGGCGGACTCGTAGCCTTTCCTACTGAGACGGTATATGGACTTGGGGCAAATGCCCTAGATGCGACCGCTACAAAGCATATATACGAGGCAAAGGGCAGACCGAGCGATAATCCGATGATTGTCCATGTGGCGAGTATTGATATGCTTAACGGGGTTGCTTCGGCTGTTACAGATGAGCAGAAAGCTATTATGAGCAAGCTGTGGCCAGGTCCGATTACTTTCGTGCTTCGCAAGAATCCAGCAGTTCCTGATGTTACAACAGGAGGACTTGATACAGTTGCTGTGAGATGGCCAGCAAGGCACGAAGCCGCTAAGATTATCGAGGCAGCGGGTGTTCCGATTGCAGCACCGAGTGCTAACCTTTCTGGCAAACCGAGCCCGACGACATTCGAAGATGTTGCCGAGGATATGGACGGTAGAATCGATGCGATAGTCAAGGGCGAGAGGACTGCGATAGGTATAGAATCGACGGTTTTGGACTTAACGTCGGAAGTTCCTACGATACTTAGACCTGGATTCATAACGAAGAGTCAGATTGAAGAAGCTGTAGATGGTGAAGTTCGGTATGACCCATCTCTATTCAAAAAGCCTGGAGCAGACGACTTCCATCCGAAGTCGCCTGGCATGAAGTATAAGCATTATGCACCGAAGGCGGCAGTTAGAATCGTAGAAGGCAGCAAGAGCGCGGTCTCTGCAGCGATCGCTGAACTAGAGTCTGAGTCAATGTCGAACAACTTACGGACAGCAGTACTTGACTACATGGGGAATGGTGACAAGGCGGCAAATAATTTTTTTGCAGATCTCAGGCAGTGCGATAGAGACGGTGTGGATATAATTTACATTGCAGCGTACGACTGGGACGAAGTCGGGTTTTCCGTTATGAACAGAATGGTCAAGTCGGCAGGGTATGACATCGTGAATGTTTAGAGCATTTACACACATAGAGAAGATACAATTTGTATTATTTATATGACATATATCGCTGGTGCACACGCTTTACACACAGCGGAGATGTGTGAGGAGGAATTATATGAATATTGCTATTGGCTGCGATCACGCAGGGTATCCGCTCAAGGTGGCAGTTAAGGATAAGCTGCTCAAGGAAGGGTTCGAAGTAGTTGATTTTGGAACTGATTCGGTAGAGTCTGTTGATTATCCAGGTTATGGAAAAGCTGTTGGAAAAGCAGTCGCTGACGGAGAGGCTGAGAAGGGAATTGTTATCTGTGGATCTGGCATAGGAATTTCTATCGCAGCGAATAAAGTAAAGGGTGTTAGATGTGCTCTCTGCACTTCCGTAGAGATGGCGGAGATGTCGAGAAGGCACAACGATGCGAATGTGCTCGCTATGGGCGCACGAATGATCGAACAGGATTTGGCATTTGAAATTGTCGATAAGTGGCTAACGACAGATTTTGAAGGCGGAAAGCACCTTCGTCGCATAAACATGCTTGATGAATAACGTATTTCGTATATACTTAATGGTAAGTGAATTGAGATAATCAGGAGGATTATAATGGCTAACAGAGAAGGCAAGGTATATGTGTTTGATCATCCGCTGATTCAGCACAAGACAGCTCTCATGAGAGATGTAAACACTAGTGTAAAGGAGTTTCGCGAGCTCGCTACTGAGGTAGCGATGCTGATGGGGTTTGAAGCGACAAGAGATCTGCCACTTGAAGAGGTTGATATCGAAACACCTATGTGCAAGACTACAGTTAAGATGCTTGAGGGAGAGGATATCGCAATTGTTCCGATTCTAAGAGCTGGACTAGGCTTCGTAGATGGAATGCTTGCACTCGTTCCAAATGCAAAGGTTGGACACGTTGGTCTATACCGCGACCCAGACACACATCTTCCTGTTGAATATTATTGCAAGCTGCCTACAGACATCGAGAAGAGAAAGATTTCGCCGTTGACCCAATGCTTGCAACTGGTGGAAGTGCCATTGCAGCAATTGATTCTATCAAGAGCAGAGGCGGACACGATATCGCATTCCTGTGCCTGATAGCTGCACCAGAAGGAATCGACGCCCTACATGAGGCGCATCCTGATATTGACATCTACATTGCAGCAAAGGACGAGAGACTCAACGAAAACGCTTACATTCTTCCAGGACTTGGAGATGCAGGAGACAGACTTTACGGTACAAAGTAATCTCGGCAAGCTAATGATATTAAGCCTGCGGCGAGAGCTGCAGGCTATTTTTATAGGAGGGACACGATGATACAGATTCCAGATAATGTGAGCAAGTACACCAACGTATATGATGTACTTGAAGAAAGAGGCCTGATTGAACAGTGCACAGATCCAAAGGCTATGCGCGACCTACTCGGAAGCGAGAAGATTAAGTTCTACGTAGGATTTGACCCAACTGCAGACTGCCTGCACGTTGGTCACCTAATCCAGATTATTATATTTGCTTATATGCTCAAATACGGACACACACCAGTAGCGCTCGTTGGTGGCGGAACTGTAATGATCGGAGATCCTTCTGGCAGAACTGACCTGCGCCGCATGATGGACGTTGAAGAAATCGATGCAAACGGTAAGAAGTTCAAAGACCTATTTGACCGCTTCCTGCCGTTCGATGACGAGTGGGAGTACACTGGTAACGGTGGTGTAATGAAACCGGGGCACCAGAACAGAGAACCTAGCCGGGCCTTGCGGTAAGCGTTAATAACGCGCAATGGCTAAGAAACCTCAACTACATTGAGTTTGCTCGTGAAATTGGCTCAGTATTTAACGTAAACGAGATGTTAAGAGCAGAGTGCTACAAGAGAAGACTTAAGGAAGGACTTACTTTCCTAGAGTTCAATTACATGCTAATGCAAGGTTACGACTTCTACGTAATGGCGAGAGACTTCGGTCTAAAGGCGCAGTTCGGTGGCAACGACCAGTGGTCCAACATCATCGCCGGTGTCAATATCGCTAAGAAGAAGTCAGACCTAGATGTGTATGGCATGACCTTCTCGCTTCTCACCAAGAGTGACGGAGAGAAGATGGGTAAGACTGCAGGTGGTGCGCTCTGGCTCAATGAAGAAAGAGTTTCAGTGTTCGACTTCTTCCAGTACTGGAGAAATGTCGCAGATGCGGACGTTAACAAGTGCCTACGTATGCTTACATTCCTACCAATGGATGAGGTAAATAGATTATCTTCCCTCGAGGGCGCAGAGATTAATCAAGCAAAAGAGATCCTCGCTTACGAAGTCACTAAGCTAGTACACGGCGAGGAGAAAGCAAAGAACGCACTTGAAGATGCTCGTGCGGTATTTGCAAGTGGTGGCACCAATGCAGCAACTATGCCATCCGTTGAACTAGATAAGGCTTCCTTTGAAGGTGAGGGCTTCGGTCTAGCTAGCCTACTAAAGGAACTTGGACTAGCCCAGTCTAACGGTGATGCATTTAGAACGATAGAGCAGGGTGGTGCTAGAATCAATGGAGAGCAGGTTACCGACAGAAAGAGAAGAGTAACTCTCGCAGATTTCGAAGATGGAAAACTTACAATTCAAAAGGGTAAGAAGAAATTCGTTGCGGTGACGCTGAAGTAGCAAGTTAACAGTGATTAGCTTGCACTGTGGTGATTAAAGCAAATAAACATAAGCGCGCAGCGATGCGCGCTTTGTCTATTGGAGAAATATATCTGTATATGTATAAAATTATAATATTTATATATTTAGGGGGTGCAATATGGTTAAAGAAGTAAATTTTGAAGATGTAAAGCGTGATGTAATACATGCATTCACAAACGGATGCATGTGCTCAGAATCTGTAATTACGATTGCAAACAAACATTGGGATCTCGGGATGGGAGACGACATAATGGCCATCGCAACTGGATTCCCATTCGGTTTTGGTGACGGCGGAAATGTATGCGGAGCTGTAGCGGCAGCGACGATGTCACTTGGAAAAGTATTTGGCAGAGTAATCCCTGGAGACCCAAGCTATGAGAAATGCACATCGCTCGTAAGAGAGCTCAATGACGATGTCATAGCAAAGTTTGGTAGTGCACTATGTCCAGACTTACTAGAGGGTTATGAATTTGCAACACCGGTTCGCAAGGAACACTGCACCGAAATAGTGGTAGCGGTGCTTGAGTCATTCGCTCGCATAATGGAGCGTGAATGTGGGGTTCATGTCTGTTGGTAAATATGATATATTATGAAGACTAATTAATATTAGATTGTACAAGAATTTAATGTTACGAATATATTACTTTGTAATCACAAATATATTGAGTTGAAAAAGCAGATAATTTGTGTAGAAAGAGGCAGTTTGTGGCTAAGAAACAATCAAAATACGAGAGGCCGGGCGGCGCTAAAAAGGGTAGAATTGCAGTGGTCATATTTATCATCGTAGCTGCAATTACAGATGCTATTATGATTCGTGCGTACTTTACAGGTGGCAAAAGTGCTATGGTTGGCGCCATGATTATACTAATGACAGCGATGTATATTTTTATCGCTTATAGCCTAATTAAGCTCGTTAAAATGATGGAAGAACAGATGGTTAAGGATGCTGAGGCAGAAAAGGAAGCGGAAGATAAGGCGAAGCATATAGGGAAAGGTGCTGCGTACAAGACTCTCAAGAAAAAGTCTAAGAACTAAAGGGGTTCTGTCGCTTGGCAAATTTAGGGCCTAGTATTGAGCGTACTTAACATTTTGAGCATGTTAAACCTCAAGAACAATGAAATAAAATTAAGTACAAGTAAGCGAATATAAAAGGCTAGAATATAAGATTTTGGGCGATTCTATAGATAAATATTATCGATTATAAAAATTTGATAACAATAATAAATCAAACAGCTACGTAAAAAAGCGAGGACATACGTCCCCGCTTTCTTTGTATGGATATTCTATGGATGGATTGTATAATAACAGCGAAGGTATTGAAATAACCTATGCTGTACCTTTATAATAAACTTGAGAACAAAGCATGTAAAATTAATTAAAATGAGTTAATTGATAAAAATAAATAATTGCGGTCCTCGATGGAGGTATTATGGAAAATCGTAACGTAGCGACCTTTATAAAGGTTGTAGAGATGAATAATTTTACTAGGGCAGCAGAGAGTCTCGGGTACTCTCAGGCAGCCGTAACTGCCCAGATAAAGCAGCTCGAGCATGAACTCGGAGCACCTTATTTGACAGAATCGGCAAGAGGATAAATCTTACTAGAGCGGGAGAAACATTCCTCCCATATGCTTTTCGTCTGCTTAAGGCGGAAGATGAAGCGGTAGCAAGCATCAGAGAGCAGGAAGGTCTCAGCGGAACGCTGACAATCGGAACATCTTCAAGTCTATCAATCGGAGCACTTCCGCATATCGCTATTGATTTCATCAAGGAGTATCCTGATGTAAATGTAGTTATCAAGGTATCTGACTTTACTCAGGATCTGAGAGAGAAACTTGTTGCTGGAACTATGGACCTCGTGTTCACTATGGCGGAGACTCCAAACCCACAAAATTTTCAACGTATGCTGGAGAAAGACGTACCGATGGTATTCGTAGCTCACCCAGATCATCCGCTCGCTGGCAAGAAGGTTCAACTGCGCAAAATCCTTGCTGAGCAGTTAATCGTTGCAGATAGAGAGGTAGGATATACATTCTATCTGAATAAGTTTGCAAATGATATCGGTATGCAGCTTGAACCGGCTCTAGAGGTCGGCTCAGTAGCAGCAATCGTCAATATACTTGAGGGCGGATACGGAGTATCCTACCTCCCATGGTTTGTTGTTGAGAAGCCCGGTGGCAGATGGCAAGTTGGCTACAATTGATGTTTCATGCCCGGATCCAGAGCTCAAGAGTACCATCATATGTCATAAGAGTAAGTGGATTGATCCTGTGATTAAGAAATTCATAGAGTTTATAAATGAAGGAATATAGGAAGGTTGTATTCAAAACATCACAAAGTCTATTAGACTTGATTTTATATGCTCTGAACAACGAATGCCAGGTGCTATGTATTTTATTAATACATAGCACCATATATATATATATATATATATATATATATATGGTAGAATTTCCGTGCACATTATAGATAATTAACAATTAAGAGAGGACATTAATGTTGATGAATAAGGCAGTTAAAAAAAATATTAGCTTAATATTGAATCTTATGATCATATTATTACTGCTCTCAAATACATCAATTGTATTTGCAGATGAAGATTTAAGCTCACTCCATCCTGTGCATTATTTTATGTATGGTGAGGACTGGCAGGGTCCTTTAGTTGATAAAAGCGCAGAAATCAAAAATGATAATTATTGGGTTGACTTAAAATATTCAAAAGTAGAAAACATTCCGGTAGCTGCAGGAGAACCTATAACATATTTTAAAACTCTTGTTCCTAAATATGCGTTGGAACCTAAAGATACTGCTGTTAATCAGCATGCAAAGGTTAGCACGATAATCAATTTTTGCTGTGCTCCTGAGTTTCTAAATACCGGCATTGTTCCAAAGTGGAGCGGATTAAACATTTTCCTTCACCCTTTGAAACCACAAGATAACCCGTATTTTCAGCAATTCTCCACGATCCCTGAAGATAGAACAAATCCACATAAGTTTAAACAAAGTGACATTTTAACTACTGAAGAAACTAGTAAGCCATTAGAGAAATTACAAGTTTTAGCCGATATAAAGGCTAAAGGCAGCACCGATTCAAAGAAAATAGACGAATATAAGAAAGGTGATCCAATTGACCTTGAGTTTTCTATGAATGCGTCTTGGTTCAAGCGTTATATGAATGGGTTCGCTTTGTTCTTAACTCAAACCGGCGGTATGTCAGATGAGGGAATTCAGAAGATTTACAATCAGTATGCAATGTCAGATGCACAAATCGTTTTTTCATTAGATATCCCAGACGGGGTAACTGTTAGTAACAATCCAACAGCTACAATTAGGGGATTAGATGGATTCACAGCAAATGTTTCGAGGGAAGGAAATACTTTGCTTGTAAAATTACGTAAAAATGAAAAAGCTAAAGTTTGTAAATGGAAAGACTTGATTGAAAAAATTAATTCCATAGATACAAGTAACATTAATGTTAGTATTTCGGGATTAAAGGTTTCTAAAGACGCAAGTCAAGATTCGCAGGTAACTATAAGAGGTACGGTATCAGGAGTTTATGATTTTGCTACTTCTTATACAGAAAAATTTTATTTACCATCTCCCGAACATAATAGTCATGAGGAGTTAGGTCCGGGACATGAGAATTGTGCGACCAGAAATTACTGGTCATTTGCAGCAATTCAAGATCCAAGTGGATTGGATAAGGCGGCAGACTCAAATAAGCCAAACCAAATATCTTATACTTTCAAGGTAAATAAACCGGCTGATAACACCGTAACTTTCAAGGACGGAAATGCTACACACGCTACCGTAAAGGTGGAAAACGGCAAATCAATTGATAACGATGCTTTAGCTAATCAATCGATGCCAAGCGACCCAACAAAGAGTGGTTATATTTTTAAGGAATGGAATACTCAAAATGATGGAAAAGGAACTAAATTTACAGGTTCAACCATTGTTAACGAGGATATGGTAGTATATGCTATTTACAGCAAGAACCCGACACCAAACAAACCTGGCAAGTTACCAAAGACGGGTGATAATATAAATATGCCGTTGTATTTTGCGGTATTAGTTATATCAGGCGTATTATTGTTTGCCTTATATTTCAAAAGAAGAAAAGATAATTAGTGTATTAATGTAAAATATCAGGAGCTGTCGTATGAGTGACAGCTCCTTTTTAACGTGATACTGAGATTTTGCTGGCCTAAACAAACAGGAATTTAACTTAGAGTTATAGGACAAAAAGAGTTGGTAAAAACCGATGTGATCGTTGAAAATTCAACGGCTACAACGGTTATGTCTTTTTAAAAGAAGATACAGGGTGGACAAAAAGAGTTGGTAAAATCGTCCGAACCCCTTGAAATTTCAAGGTGAATTGGGTTATATCTTCCTTGGAAATAGTATTCTAGGAGGATTGTAAAATGAAGCGTGTTATTTACCCTGTCTGTGGAAATATTTGTATCAAAACACAGAAGGAAAGATGAAGTAGTCCTTTAGGAGTTGTAGAAAAATACGTGTAGTTGGCGAATCTTTTCAACGCATCTTAAGATGCAGCAGATAAAAGGCACTAATAGGACCAAAACAAACCACTAGCAAAGCTGATGTTATGATTAGTAGAAATATTCGATAATAACTTGAGCATTAAAAAAAGATTTACTAAAGGATCAATATGACAATTGCCACTCTTGAAACTGGGAAACATCTTACATTCCATTCTCTTTCTTCCGTCGAGAAGAGTATGAGAGCTGTTTATAACTAATTTACCAATATTTACCTGATTCCTATTTACTTTTAGTTATAATATTGACAATCAGTTAGTAAAACTGATAGCATGTACTAAAATTGTTATGGACAAAGTTCTTCCCGATGGACTTGACAAACTAATGCTTTCTAGTTTAATTATATTTTCCGTGGTATCATTTACGAATGAGTGACTGGCAGACAGACTTTCTGACAGATACGATGTGCAAGGAGGACTCCGTCAGAACAAATGCCACTACATTCTAAAAGCTTAAATGACTAGAGGATATCCCCCCAGTTAGATGTTGGGGAGGATATCCATTACACTTTTATATTAGGAGGAGGACATCTAATTATTATCAACTTGTAATTAGATTATTATTCAGATGATTATGAATAGAATTATTATAATAATGGTGCTAATATGTCTTTCTATTTTCAGAGTTTTTCTGTATAAGAATTGGAAAGTGAATATTAAGAAAATTTTTAATATTTCTTATTGTATTGCAATGATTTTAGGGGTTGTCGCGCTATTAATAGATTTGTTATAAGTTATCACTGTTTAAATTTACAAGTTAAAAACTTATAGATAAATTTAATAGTAGCTGTAATTAATATATTTAACTTGTAATAAAAGGAGTTCTAGCTTAACAGCTCCTGCCTTAGATTTTCGCAAATTTCCGCCATCTCGCGCATATCCTCCTCTGGAACGAGTTCAGAAATGTCATACTCAAGTGGATTCCTCGAAAAGTCGGAAAGAGCTTTATTCAAAAGCTCATAATCATCTGGTGTAGCAATAATATTTATCTTGCGAGAATCTGCATCATATGGCTCTAAGTCGTGTAAATCAACACTGCCATTTACCTTGCATTCTAATAATATCGCGGCAAGGTCGGTTAATATATCAATGGCGAAAGTAAAATCAAGATAGATTCCCATAGAATTAGTAAAGCCTAAAGGGGAAGTGCTTCTTCTAAAGTCCCCATCTTGCCTGTTAAGGCCTAAAGCTTGCAGTATGTCGGAAAACTCTATCTCGTCGCTACTTTGATCTTCTAAAAAAGCAATAAGGTTAAGACTGTCGTCACTGTCTCCGATGTAGTTATTCCAATATTTGTTTTCAATATACATTCAGGCATCCTCCGCAAATGTCAATTTGTCGATTAGTTATTGCAATTATATCATCATGCAATATTTTGTCATACATCAAGTTGATAGTAATTAGATATTATTACGCAAAATCTAAAAGGGCTACTCCCATAGGAATAGCCCATTAACCGTATGTTCTTCTACATTTCTGGGTTATAGGACAAAACGTGTTGGTCGCTAGTCCCAATAATTCTGAAATTCAGATGACTTATGCAGCTCTCCCCAGACCACCGCATCTCCCCATGTAGGGATAGATGAAGTGCGTTTATCTAACTCTGAAATCTTCTGGTATATCGCTGCAATACTTTTGTCCGTTGGCATTACTTTTAATAGCTCAGAAACAGAAAGCGGTCTTGGTGAGTGCACATAGCACCACCAGAAGACCGCTTTTATTCTTCTTTCAACAGATAGTCCACGGTGATTCCTTAGCAAGGCTCTTAGCCTTGCATTTATACCGCCTTCTATCTGGTTATTTGTAGATGGAGCCTTGCCTATCTTAGCTATTAAATCTTCATCCAAATAAGTGAATAGAGTGCCTTCTTTTACCAACCTAGAAAGAGATCTCTGTGCCTTTAAAAGTCTTTCATGCGTTGCTCTCCAATTGCCGTTTTCATCTAGTGACCTTTGGCTCAGAAACTTGTTGTGTTTTTCTCATCCAATCTAAGAATTCATCTACCCATTTATCTGCTTCAGATCTAGTTTCTAGGTGTAGTAGTCTTTTAGCAAGAGCATATAATTCAGCCCCTGCAAGGGTTTTTAGAGTCTTGTTGTAGTATATCTTCTTACTTGAGAAAAACACATGAAAAAAAGGCATCTCTGGTGCTTTGCATGAGGCCATACCTTTCTCAAAGCTTTATTAAATCCTTTTCCTCCATCCGAAACTACAAGTGCAGGTTCAGTAATCCTAGACATTAATGAGATCCATGCATTTGCATGCTCATAGCGGCATAAGTACCAACCTAGCACATGGTTTCTGTCACAGCAAATTAAAACACAAGCATTACGGCACAGGTAAATTCCATCTACGAATACTACTGAATGCTTTTCTTCTACAACTGGTGGTAATGTCCATATATCCCAAAATTTGGATGTTTTTCGCCTAAATGTACGACCACCTCCAGGCATATACTTTTGAATATCTTTGCTAAAAAGCCACTTAAGAAATATATTAAGCTGCTTGGTTAGATTGTCTATTTTAGGGGAAAACGCCATCTTACAATTACAACAAAACCACCTCTGTGTTCCTGCATTTGTCTTACCATATTTCGAGCAACACCTACCACAAACAGGGCAAATAACACGCTTCATTTTTACAATCCTCCTAGAATACTATTTCTAAGGAAGATATAACCCTAATACGCCTTGAAATTTCAAGTGTTTTTAGACGATTTTACCAACACGTTTTTGTCCACCCTGTATCTTCTTTCAAAAAAGATATAACCGCTGTAGCCGTTGAAATTTCAACGACCGCAGCGGTTTTTACCAACACGTTTTGTCCTATAACCCACATTTCTTTTATGCCCCAATTGGCTTTTACTTCTCGATTTTTCCTGCCAGAATTGCCGCCCCATACGCACCAGCATATCGGCCATTAGGAAGCGGAGTGACCGTTCGGCCTAGCTTTTTAGATAGAAGCTCTGCAAAATATTCATTTCCGCTTAACCCGCCAGTTATAACGCATTTATCTGCAATAGCCTTCTTCTGACACAGTGTCACGACCTTAGTCGCAACGCTGTCGATTACACCAGCCGCAATTTCTTCCTTTGGGCGTCCTTCACCCATGTAGTTGATAACCTCAGATTCTGCGAAAACCGTGCATATCGAGCTAATCGGTATCGGATTCCCTCGCTGAGCCTCTTCAAACAGCTCTTCGATTGTAAGCCCAAGGCGATTTGCCATAACTTCGATGAACTTGCCCGTTCCAGCGGCACACTTGTCATTCATGAGGAAGTCAACGGCCCTGCCATCTTGAACCAAGATATACTTGGTATCCTGACCCCCGACATCGATTATAGAGCAGTCTTCCTGTCCCGCCATCTCATAGCCGCCACGTCCGTGGCAAGTGATCTCGGTAATCACTTTATCCGCATAGTCTACTGAGATTCGTCCGTACCCAGTTGCTACAATCTTAGCGCTCTCTAAATCTACGCCGAGCTTCTCAAGGTTTTCCTTGATTATGCCAGCAGTAATCTTGCTGTTCCAACCCGTCGGTAGCACCTCGAAGCGAGGTCTATCATCTTCGCCAATCACACAGACCTTAGAAGCGGTAGATCCAATATCAATTCCAATTCTAGTCATTTAAAATCCTTTTCATTTTGCCTAATCACATCTGACTTAGAGCACGCCAAATCGGCAAGCTTTATCTAACATATTAAGTATATCAAGTATACCAAGTATGCAAAGCTACAGCTAGTCGTACGTAGCTCTAGACGTACTTGACTGAATCTAGCGAGACCTACCCATATCTATGCCTGCTACTGTTGAATTCGTTATCTAGCCCGCTTATGGATATGTATCTTAGCTGCTGTTCTTCGGCAAGCTCCTTTATAAAAGGTACATCCTCTTCCTTGACCAGTAGCGACACACCGCAGCAAACGCTTAACTCACGCGGAGTCGGGCTAATCTGGGCGTAATGTGAAGTGGCTTTATAGCACGATACATCTCCATGGCATCCGTGTGATTATCGAACAAAACATAATAGTGGAGCATTTTAGCCTAGCACCTCGATAAATGCTTCGATACGTGTCTTGAGCTGCTGCGCATCGCTGTCAGTGTAGTCTGTCTCGATTCCGAGCACAGGGATTCCTGCTTCTTTGAGCTTGTCCTCAAGCAGATAACCCTCGATGTCGTATGTCTGGCAGAACTTTAGGTTAACGTCGATTACAGCATCTACGTCGTATTCTTTAGCAAGTCTGATTATATCGTCGAAACGACCTGAGTTAGGAGTGAAGCAAGCGCAGTTAATCTTCATGTAACGGTCAGCGATATTTGAAACCATCTCATCGAGGTTCTCGCCTGATTCATCTACAAAGTTCTCAAAGTAACGAGTTCCAGTACATGTCTCTTCACATACAACAGCTGCACCAGAGGTCTCAATTAGATTATGCATCTTCCAGTTTGGAATAGCCATAGGAGTTCCAGAAATCATGATACGCTTAGTTCCAGCAGGGAACACCGAAACGCCGTCAGCAACTCTCTTCTCGAGCTCGTCACATAGCTTGTTAACCATAGTTGTAAATCTCTCAGGGTCATCGTAGTAAGCAATCTGGGAGATGAGAAGGGTGTCAGTTCCGCTGATAGGAACGTTCTTGTTCTTGCGCAGGTCATACAGTCTCTTGAGAGCCGCACGCTTAGCGTTAATCTTCTTGATGTTCTCAGCTAGCTTCTCAGGAGTGATCTTGTTACCAGTTTCCTTTTCAACCATCTCGAGTAGGTCGTGACACTCATCAGCCCACTTTGCGATATCCTTAGGTCTCTTCATCTGAGGTAGATCCATGATGTGCATCTGAACGTCAGTGCCGAGGATTTCGTACGCCTTCTTCTTGCCATCGCAAGTGTTCTCGCCGATATAGATATCTGCGAGTCTATAGAAAGGACATGTCCTGTCAAATCTAGCTCCGAGCATAGCCTTGATAAGCGGACATGTATTTGCTGGCAAATATCTCTCTCCACCTGGAACCCAGAACTGAGAGCCTGCGCAAAGTCCCGTAGCTATGCCGTTACCTGCAAAGATAATTTCGTCAGGAACATATGTACAGAATGTTCCGAATACCTTGCCGTCATTCTTCTTAAACTCAACGAGCTCAGCTGGGCGTAGACCATGAACATCAGCGAGAACCATGTCAAAATAATCCATGGCTTCAGGTCTATTTTCCTGAGATAGGAATACGTCACCAATTGCTCCAGGAAGAACGCTACATAGTAAATCGTGGTTTTCCACATCCATGCCGAGATCTTCCCACATCTTACGATAATCTGCCATTTTCATAACCTCCATAATAATAAGTCAAATATACTGATAAAATTATATCAACTAAGCGAGTAGTGCAAACATTGAATTAAATGATAAATTTTGTACAATCTATAGATTTTTTTTATAATCATTTGACACTTTATAAATATGGTATGAGTGCAGGTGATAATTAGCAGATGTTGTGGAAAGGGCGCTATCAAAAGGAGCGAGCATTCAGGAAATAGACTTATTATGAACATACTATTTTGGAAAAAATATTGACAATTAAAATCGATATGATACAATTGAATTGTTCAAAAGACATTTAATAAAACTAATTAATATATGAGATATTCATAGGAGGATATGAGATGGCACAGATTTATGATTTTAAGCTAGCTAGACCTGATGGAAGTGAGCTAAACCTAGCTGATAACAAGGGCAAGGTAATGATTATCGTTAACACTGCAACTGGATGTGGATTCACACCTCAGTACGAGCCACTAGAGGCACTTTACAAGGAGCTACACGAGTCCGGACTAGAGATTATCGATATTCCTTGCAACCAGTTCGGTGGACAGGCACCTGGATCAGATGATGAGATCCACGAGTTCTGCACACTCAACTACAACACTACATTCCCACAGCTTAAGAAGTCAGATGTAAACGGTGAGAATGAGCTTCCGCTTTACACATTCCTCAAGAGCCAGAAGGGCTTTGAGGGCTTCGGAGACTTCCCTGATAGAGAGAAGTTTGAAGAGTTTGTTGCAATGGGCGATCCTGATTTCAGAAACAACGCTAACATTAAGTGGAACTTCACTAAGTTCGTTGTAGATAGAGAAGGAAACGTAGTTGCAAGATTCGAGCCAACAGCTGATATGGGTGAGGTTGCTGCCTTTGTAAAGAGCCTTATCTAATATATAGATGGTATTTAAACAATAAATAGCAGAAGCGCACATATGGACCCAGCAATGGGTTGATATTAAAGTTAAATGTGTGCAAATGTATAAAGCTAAAAATGGTGTCCGCCGAGTGAATTCGGCGGACGCTTTTTGCTTTATTATTTATCGTGCGGTTAGATAGTTATCTAGACTGGATAATGATTAAATGATGATTATTCGGGTGAAAAATGCGTAATTGATTGAATGTTCGTTTAAAAAATGTAAAATTATCTTATCAGAGGGATATCATGAAATGCGAGATTACGACGGATTAAAGGAAATGATTAAGAAAAATGGAATTAGCCTAATATTTAATTACCTCATACATATTGGCATAGGATTACTTCTTGCGTCTTCGTTTAATGTATGGCTTGTAATTAGTGGGTCAGATATCGGTTTTGTTAAATACCTTATAACTGCAGCTCTTTCATGCCTTGTTGCATTAATATTTGTTAGAGTATTATCTCCCGTCAAATGCATCGTGAATAGTATGATATGGAAATCAAAAGAGAGCAAGCAGTCAGCATATGCCTTCTGGATATTCGTATATCTCAATGGTCGCATTAACCACTCAGCGCAGTTATACATGATAAATGAACTTTTTATTCCAGATAAATATCTGCGAGGCCCAATTAAGAATCTGAACTATGAAGAAATTAGATTAGAGTTACGAAGAGTAGAGATACTGACAGAACTCGTTATGTTCATTCTGTACAGCTGTGTTTCACTTGCAATTTATAGGACTAGTAACATGCCGTTCTACTTGATTCCTTTTGCTGGAATGGCTATAGATATAGCAAATTCGAATATTGAAATGCAAATATTTAGAGGTAAATTCACGAAGCTTCGCGACTCAAAATATTTTGAATATTATGTAATTAGAGAGCGGTTACTCGCGGACTCTAATGATGAAGAAGCGATTAAAAGATTTGTAGAGCTCGAAGCTGAGAACTTTGAAAACAGAGAAAGAATTCACGAGAGGATATCAATATGGAGCAGGATAGTCGTAGGAAAAGCTCTGAACAGAGAAACTATGACAGAAGAGATGAAGTTCTTGCTAGAGAGAAAATACCTCGAAGTTATCTGGGAGTTATTTGTAACACATGAGACATTAAATTTGCTGAATCTATATATTACATATGCCGTAATAATTGGTGAATTGAACACAGAAAAGGTCGCATTAAATATCCTAAACAGATGGAAAACTCAGGATATAGGGTCTAGGTTAAAGGCTAAATTTGAATATTCTGAACAGGCCTTTGCTGGAGATAAAGCAAAGTTAGAGGACCTAAGGCTGCGAGCTGGCGAGTTCTATGAGGAGTTTGCCGAATGCAGAAAAGATGTTGATGAAGTTAAGATGGCGTATCTCAAATTAATAGAATTGGAAAGTTAATATTACAGTTAAAAGATAAATGAATAAAATGATAAAACTCGTTTGCCAAAGTGTAGCAAACGAGTTTTACGTTTAGAAATTATGATAATTGTAATTCGCCTGAACAGCTGATACTATCTAGCTGCTTCTGCAATCGCTTCCACGAATGTTGGGTGTGGATGGATTGTAGAAGCTACATCTTCGAGTGTCAGCTTGTTTGAAATAGCTAGCGCCAATTCGCCTACGAGATCGGTAGCGCGGCCGCACATTAGCTGTGCGCCGAGCAATATATGGCTGTCTGCGTCGGCAATCAGCTTGATGGTACCGCGGCCGAGGTCCTCAAGGACTGTCTTGCCATTTGCTCCCATAGCGTACTTCTTAGTGATGATTTCGATACCCTGCTCCTTGGCCTCGTCCGCGGAAATGCCGACGGACGCAATCTCAGGCACCGTGTAGATGCAAGTTGGGATTGTTGCCATGCGGATTGGTGGTTCCTGTCCGTTCATGTGGGCAACTGCATTTCTACCCTCGGCAGTTGCTGTATGAGCTAGCTCGATGCCGCCGATTGCGTCACCGATACCATAGATGCTCGGGCTCGCCGACTGGTAGTGCTCATTAACGGCGAGACGGCCGCGCTCTCCTGCAAGATGCTGGAGCTGCTCAGATAGCAGACTAGGAACATCAGAGCGTCTACCAACAGCCATAAGAACAGCATCTGCAGGTATAGATTTCTCTTCATCCTTTTCAGTATAGACAACCGCAAGTCTTCCGCCGGCCTGCTCAATCCTTACAACAGGGCACTTGGTCAGAACGTCAATGCCATCCTTCTGCAGGCCCATCTTCAGACTGCGGGCCAATTCCTTATCAACAGTAGGAATGAGGCGGTCTAGAGCCTCAACAACAGTTACGTGTGAGCCAAAACCATTATATACAGTAGCAAACTCAACCCCGATAACGCCGCCGCCGATGATTACGAAATCATCGAAGGGCGTACCGCCCTGCTCGAGGAGTCTAGTCGAGTCCATGACCCCCTCGAGCTCGGCGCCCGGGAATAGGCGGAATAAACGGATTGCCACCAGTTGCAATCAGGATAAACTTACCAGTTACCTCATGCGATTCGCCCTCTCTATCAGTGTACGATACAGTGTGCTCATCTTTGACTAGCGCGAGGCCATATAGTAGGTCGATCTTAGCCTTTGCAAGGCCGGTTTCAATGCCCTCGCGTAGGGTATCAAGCACCTCGTCCTTACGAGCTCTAACAGCGTCGAGGTCAACCTTAACATCAGCAGCATTAACGCCGATTTTAGCACCCTCTCTAGCTTCCTTAGCGAGCTCGGACGAGCGCATGATAGTTTTTGTAGGCACACAGCCTCTGTTGAGGCAGGTGCCACCAACTCTATCCTTCTCAATTACAGCAACCTTCATGCCGTACTTAACAGCGTCAAAAGCAGCCTCGTATCCACCAGGGCCAGCACCAATAACAACTAGATCATAATTAAATTCAGCCATATCTTCCTCTTTTCATAACGATAGTGCAGATGCACCAAGATATACCTATATAATGCTACATAATGCCTTCAGCAATCAGATTAGCGATATCGCTGCATATCTGATATTCCTTGCTGTTTGGCGAATATGGAAGTGTGCCCTCAACAAGTGTAGTCATTGCGGACTTGCTGTATTTGCAGCCTATTAGCTTGTCCTTTAGAACTCCAAAGACTTCAGTCTCGAGAGAATCAGAGAAGATTCCACAGTCCTTAATCATGCCACCTTCAACCTGGAGCTCGATATCAACACCACCCCATTCAAGTCTCTCAGAGATTGAAGTTGTGAATGGAATCTTACGACCGAAACGCCACTCCTCAGATGAGTACTTGTCGATTAGTGCCTTAAGCTCAGGATCAGACTCAGCAGTAGGGATGTCGAAGCGTTCAACATCTCCGCCATAAACCTTTGCAAAAGCATCATATAGAGCCTTCTTAAGCTCTTCGAGTGTTACGTCAGGTTTGTGGTTAATTAGGTTAGTGATTCTGGAACGAACTGACTTAACGCCTTTTGATTTTAGCTTAGAAGCGGAAACGTTTAGATACTCTCCAAGTGGGGTTGGATCTTACGTTGAACATAATCGTCCCGTGGTGGTAGCAGTAGCCATTGCTCTGGTAATATGCGTGTCCTGAGAACTTCATGCCATCGATAGTGAGGTCATTTCTTCCAGTCTTTTCAGCATTGATACCTAGTAGGCGAACAGCTTCGAGGATTACCTCTGTCTGCTTAGGGATATCATATTCATCTTCTCTTGCAATGAATGTAAAGTTGAGGTTTCCGAGGTCGTGGTATACTGCTCCACCGCCAGAGATTCTTCTAGCTAGCTTGCAGTCGCCTTCCTTCATGGACTCAACTCTGCACTCACGCCAAGGGTTCTGGTTCTTGCCGATTACTACAGTGTTAGCATTCTGCCATAGATACATAGTAACTTCGCCCTCTGCAGCGCGGAAAGTCATATATTCCTCAGTAGCGAGGTTAATAAACGGATTAGTGCAATCAGTTTCGGTATATCTTAATTTCATATGTGTATAGCTCCTTGCTATTAGTATTCAGTTAAATCAAGCCCAGACAGACAGTCGCGTACAACGCAGGCTAAATCTGTCTAGGCTTATAATTTGTATTCGGCCGGGAATGTCACGACTTATGCATGAGAAGCGCTGCTAAACGTGTTTAATCGGTACATACCGGCAAGTTTCTTATGAAAACTCGTATTTTAGAACTGGTTCTCTCGCAGCCTTAACTTCATCCAGTCTACGAACTGGAGTAGTGACAGGCGAAGCAGAAACAGATTCAGGTGAGCTGATAATAGAGTCGTAGATCTTTCTAAATGCAGCAATTGCTTCATCGAGAGTCTCACGCGACTCAGTCTCAGTAGGCTCTACCATGAGAGCCTCACTAACGATGAGTGGGAAGTACATCGTAGGTGGGTGAATTCCGAAGTCGAGAAGCGCCTTTGCAACGTCGAGTGCGGATACATTATTCTCCTTGTGGAACTTCTCAAGACTCATTACGAACTCGTGCATACAAGTGCAGTCGTAAGCCATTGGGTAGAGATCCTTTAGCTTCTCCATCATGTAGTTAGCGTTTAGAACAGCGTTGTGAGCGAGTTCAGGAACTCCGTCTCCGCCGATGTATGTGAGGTATACGAGAGCTCTTAAGCTAACGAGGAAGTTACCGTAGAATCCAGTAACGCTACCGATGCTCTTCTCTGCACGAACGTACTCACCATTCTTAACTGTTAGTCCAGGTAAGTACTTGCCGAGGAAGTCTTTGCATCCGCAAGGACCGCTTCCAGGGCCACCACCACCGTGAGGTGTTGAGAATGTTTTGTGTAGGTTGAGGTGGATTACGTCAAATCCAATATCTCCAGGGCGTACTAGTCCGATTACAGCATTTAGGTTAGCTCCATCGTAGTAGCAAAGTCCGCCAGCTTCGTGAACAAGCTCTGTGATTTCAAAGATGTTCTCGTCGAAGATTCCTACCGTGTTAGGGTTTGTAAGCATCAGACCTGCAGTCTTATCGCTAATCTTAGATCTGAAGTCATCCATGTCGATACTTCCGCGCTCGTTTGACTTAACAACTACAACCTTGAAGCCTGCCATTGCAGCACTTGCAGGGTTAGTTCCGTGAGCGGCATCTGGAATTAGGATTTCATCCTTGTGTCCGAGCCCCTTATCGCGTAGGTAAGCCTTGATGAGGAGTAGTCCTGTGAACTCTCCCTGTGAACCGGCAGCTGACTGTAATGTAACGTGATCCATACCTGTGATTTCGCAGAGGTATGACTCTAGTGTATCTATTGCCTCTGTGCAGCCTTCCACTGTTTCAGCTGGCTGAAGAGGGTGGATGTTAGCAAATCCCTTGAGCGAAGCAACAGCATCGTCAATCTTAGGGTTGTGCTTCATTGTGCAAGAACCGAGTGGATAGAATCCGTCGTTAACTCCGTGAGCTTCCTTTGCAAGAGCTGTGTAGTGACGACCCATCTCGTTTTCAGATACTTCTGGAAGATGAGGAGCACTTTCTCTCATCGGAACGTCAGGTAGTGTTACAGCAACGTCGCAAGCAGGGAATAGGTCCTGACCTCTGCCAGGAATACTTCTTTCAAATATAAGTTTCATTATTTGCTCACCCCCCTTAACGATCTCGATTACTTCATCCATCTGTTCCTTAGTATTTAGCTCAGTTGCGCACCAGAGAATCTCTGTGTCGCTGAGCTTTAGTCCGCCGAGTATGCCCTTGTCAGCAAGTGCCTTGAGCACAGCATTAGAATCAGCGCAAACTGTTACGAACTCATGGAAGAATGGCTTATCAAACTTGAGTGAAAGACCTGCACCTACAAGTCCTTCAGCCAGATAGTGTGCCTTGGATGAGCAAAGTGTTGCAACCTGCTTGATTCCTGCAGGACCAACAGCAGTCATATATACGCCAGCCTTTAGTGCACAGAGCGCCTGGTTGGAGCAAACGTTACTGCTAGATTTCTCTCTACGGATGTGCTGTTCTCGAGCTTGTAGAGTTAGTACGAATCCGCGCTCGCCACGGGAATCAACTGTCTCTCCGACAAGTCTTCCCACAATCTTACGAGTATTCTTAGCAGTGGTTGCTAGAATTCCTAGGTAAGGTCCGCCGTATGCAAGACCTAGTCCAAGAGGCTGCCCCTCACCGCAAACGATATCTGCACCAATCTCGCCAGGAGTCTTCAGAACTCCAAGAGCGATTGGGTTAACGCTCATGATTAGCTGCGCACCAGCTTCATGAACGATTTCAGCAATCTGGTCAGCATCTTCTACGATACCGTAGTAGTTAGGATACTGCATTAGGAAACAAGCTGCAGTCTTGTCCTCTGTGAGGACACTCTTGAGAGCCTCAACGTCAGTAACGCCGCCGCACTCGCATGCAGGAACGACCTTTACCTCAGTGTCTCTTCCAAATGAGTATGTCTTGATTACTTCAAGTACTCTAGCATCTACAGTTTCGGAAACGTATATAGTGCTACGCTTACGATCCCTTAGTCATAGCGCAAGCTTCAGCAGCTGCGGAAGCACCGTCATATAACGAAGCGTTTGAAACATCCATACCAGTAAGTTCGCATATCATAGTCTGATATTCGAAAATTGACTGGAGGATTCCCTGGCTGATCTCTGCCTGGTACGGCGTATAAGCCGTGATGAACTCCTCTTTGCTTACTACTGCGTTAACTGCAGCAGGGATATAGTGGTTATAAGCACCGGCACCGCGGAAAATAGAATCATATACGACGTTGCGGTTTGCCATTCTCTCCATAATTTGAGCTGTCTCTAGCTCAGACTTACCTGCGGGAATGTTGAGATCGCCCTTGATTCTAGCGGCGGCAGGGATGTCTTTAAATAGATCCTCCCAATCCTTATAGCCGATATCGCTTAGCATCTGGAGCTGTTCTTCTCTAGTGTTAGGAATAAAGGTACCCAATTTGAACCTCCTTGTACGAAGTGTTAAGTTGAATGCGGTTTATGCTTCTTCCGACTCTACAAATGCGTCGTATTCGTCTGAGGTTAGAAGCTCCTCTGTCTCAGTTACATCCTTAACTTTGATTAGCCAAGAACCATATGGGTCCTCGTTGATTGTCTCAGGTGCATCGAAGAGGCTCTCGTTGATTTCAGCAACGATTCCTGTAACAGGTGATAGCACGTCAGAAACAGCCTTTACAGACTCGATATCACCGAATGCATCACCGATTGTAACTTCATCGTCAACCTCTGGAAGGTTGATGAATACGATGTCACCAAGGCTATGCTGAGCATAGTCAGAAATACCAATAACGTGTAGACCACCTTCTTCTGCAATCCACTCATGTGACTTTGAATACTTTAAATCTGCCATTTTATTTCTCCTTTTGTATGTTTAGTTTAGCTATAAAATATCATTTTTAACAAGTACAGATAGGGTTACTGTTCTCTCTTGTAGAAAGGAAGCTTAACCATTTCTGCATCAATCTTGCGACCACGAACATCTACCTGAACAGCTGCACCGAGTTCACGCTTTGCAGAGTCAACGATAGCCATTCCGTAAGAGCCGTTTAGATATGGTAGGAATGTTCCAGAAGTGATATATCCAATCTTCTCGCCATCTCTGTAAACGTCACACTCTTCTCTGATGATTCCGCGGCCAGTAACCTTGATTCCAACTCTTCTCTCTTTGAGCGGAGTTGCAGCTTCTATTGCAGCCTTGCCGATGAAATCAGGCTTGTCCATCTTGATTGCAAATCCAAGACCTGCGATTTTAGGTGAAATGTCATCGTTCATATCGTGTCCGTATAGTGGCATTGCTGCTTCCATACGAAGTGTATCACGAGCTCCGAGTCCGCAAGGAATCAAGCCTTCTTCCCTGCCAGCTTCGATTAGAATCTCCCAGATCTCTGCGGCCTTATCTGCTGGCATATAGATTTCGAATCCGTCCTCTCCTGTGTATCCAGTTCTAGATAGAACGCAAGGGATACCCTGGATTGAGCCATCGAAGTTTGCTGTGTAGTAACCTGTAGGTATAACTGCTGGATCAGCAACCTTAGCGAGAATAGCATCTGCCTTAGGCCCCTGAAGAGCGAGCTGACCCCAGTCCTCGGAAACGTTTGTGATCTCAACGCCATCGATCTTGTGATCAGTCATCCAAGCGAAGTCCTTTTCTGTATTAGCAGCGTTTACAACTACGAAATAGTCGTCTTCGCCACGCTTATACACGATCAGGTCATCTACAGTTCCGCCGTGCTCGTTGCACATCGGGCTATATCTAGCCTGACCAACTCCGAGGTCGGTGAAATCATTAGTTAGTACGTAGTTAAGATATTCAACAGACTTAGGGCCGCTTACGACGATTTCTCCCATGTGGGATACATCGAATAGACCACACGCTGTACGAACTGCCATGTGTTCTTGTTTGATACCTGACTCATACTGAATCGGGAGTAAAAATCCGCCAAATGGTACGATTTTACCACCGTATTTAACATGGGTATCATATAGTGGTGTTTTCTTATCCATCAAGACTACCTCCTTGAGTGTTTCGATTAGATACATTGAATATACTCAAAATATAGCATAGTAAAACATTGCAATCAATGAACAAAAGCACGACATCAAAAGTTTATTTTGTGTCATGCTTTTTCTTATAGAAATATTAAATATATAGCCTTCGCATAAAGTAAATTAATGGGTTTATATCGTAAAGATATCCCGCAATGTACGAGTTGTTAAGCTGCTCGTTCAGTGTATGAATATGCTGAGGCGCAAACAGCGCTGTGAGTGGGAACATAAGGGCTAGGACCAAGCAGATGATGATAGCTCCTTTAATAGCTCCAAACAAGAGACCGATATTCGAGTCGACTGTGCCCAGCAGATTTTTACTCTTTCTTCCGCGCATAATCCGCCTTCTTATAAATGTAGAAATAATCCACACTAGTCCGACTATAACCGAGAAGGAGATGATTGTAATCGATAAGTTGGTAAATCTATTTACGGTTGTCGTAATTCCATCGAGACCGAAGGCTTCGAACTTAGTGCGCAGAACTTTAGGGATGAACTGTAGTAAGTCTATCTCTTGACCGTTAAATTTTTCGGTCAGCTTACCCTTCATAAAATCATCAACAGGGAGCGCAAAGAACAGCGCCCGGATTCTATCGGTGTTAAGGATGCCGATTATAACTCCACCAGAAATCGCAGCTAGCCTGACGAGAGATTCGAGGAACCCCTGCGACTTGCCTCTGAGCGCACATATTAAGAAAATCACTACTATTATAATATCTAATACCATATGTAAATTATCTAACATCTAGGTCAGATTATCAATAGAACTTATACCACCAAATCGACATAAATTAGTGCTAGAATGGAAATAGTAATATTAAATGACGAAGAACTCGCATGGCTCAAGGAATATACGAGGGCTATTTAGAAGCTTTTGCTCTTGCAAAAGGTTGACTCGAAGCTTGCAAGTGCTCGAAACCACACATTTCGGCAAAGCACGGGTGATTCGCTTGATTATTTAGAAATTTTGATTATTTTTTACCATATGTATATTCAATCACATGGTAGCAATGTATAATGGATGTATATTTGTACATGCATGAATGCACAATAGAAATGGAGGAACATTATGCTTAATAAGTCTAAGCTAGAGAGAGTTGTTGTAAAGATGAAAGAGCAGGATATGCCACAGATGATCATCACTGATCCTGTAAGCATCTTCTATATGCTTGACAAGTGGATTATTCCTGGTGAGAGAATGCTCGCACTATACATCAATGTAAATGGAGATGTACAGCTTGTACTCAACAAGCTCTTCCCACAGACAGAAGATCTTGGTGTGCCACTAACATACTATGATGACATCGAGGAGCCTGTTGAAATCCTAGCTAAGTTCATTGAGAAGGATAAGACTATCGGTATCGATAAGAACTGGCCAGCTAGATTCTTGCTAAAGCTTCAGGATCTTGGTGCTGGAAGCAAGTTTGTAAACGGTTCAGTAATCGTTGACAAGGTTAGACAGATTAAGGACGAGCACGAACGTCAGCTTATGAGAGAGTCCGCACAGAAGATTGACCAGGTTATGGATAAGCTAATCCCATACGTAGTAAAGGGTCTAACTGAGAGGGAACTCAATGCTAAGTGCATCGAGCTCTGCAAGGAAGTTGGATTCGAGGGGCTATCATTCGATCCTATCACAGCATACGGCAAGGGCGGAGCAGATCCACACCACGTAACTGACGACAGCAAGGGTAAGTACGGAGATTCCGTAGTTCTTGATATCGGTGGTATGTGGAAGAACTACGCTTCCGATACTACTAGAACAGTATTTATCGGTGAAATCAGTGATAGACAGAGAGAAGTGTACAACACAGTTCTCGAGGCTAACAAGAGAGGTATCGCTGCTGCTAAGCCTGGCAACAAGATGAGCGATGTCGACAAGGCAGCTAGAGACTACATCACAGAGAAGGGCTTTGGCGAGTACTTCACACACAGAACTGGTCACTCAATCGGACTTGAGGATCACGAGGTTGGTGACGTATCGCTCGTAAATGACGAGATTATCGAGCCAGGACAGTGCTTCTCCGTAGAGCCAGGTATCTATCTATATGATGAGGGAATCGGCGTTCGTATCGAGGACATCCTATACATCACAGAAGATGGATGCGAGGTACTAAATGGATATCCAAAGGAAGAGCCAATCGTTGTTCCTATGGAAAAATAAATAATTCTATTTAAGGGAGATCAATTTAATGGCAAAGGTTACAGAAGGTTACATGCCTTTTCTCGGCTATGAGACTTATTACAGAGTCGTAGGCGAGAGAAAGGACAATGGAAAAGCACCACTCATCTGCCTACACGGTGGACCTGGTTCTACACACAACTATTATGAGGTTCTAGACAATCTCGCAGATGACGATGATCGTCAGATTATCATGTATGACCAGCTTGGTTGCGGAAATTCATATCTAGATGGTCATAAGGAGCTATGGACTCAGGATACTTGGCTAGACGAGCTTGAGGCACTAAGAGAGCATCTCGGACTAGACGAGTGTCATATCATCGGACAGTCATGGGGTGGAATGATGCAGATTGCATATGCTATCGAGAGACAGCCTAAGGGCATCAAGTCTTTCGTTATCTCCAGCGGACATCCTTCTAGCAGCCTCTGGGAGAAAGAAGGTCTAAGACGTATCAAGATGATGCCAGAACACATGCAGGATGCAATCAATAAGGCACTTGAGACTGGAGAGTTCTCAGGTGAGGCATATGACGAAGCTGTTGCTGAGTATATGCACAGATACTGTGATTACTGGATCGGTGACGAAGCTCCAGAGTGCTGCACGCGTCCTAAGAAGGGCGGCGGCGAGGCTTATCTGTATGGATGGGGACCAAACGAGTTCGCACCAACAGGCTCGCTCAAGGATTTCGAGTACGTGGATAGACTAGGCGAGATTAAGATTCCTTCACTCGTATGCAGCGGAATCTCCGATCTATGCTCACCACTAATCGCAAAGACTATCGCAGATGGAATTCCTAACTCAGAGTGGATTCTCTGGGAAAATGCAAGACACACATGCTTCGTAGACAGACACGATGACTACTGTGAAGTACTTATCGAGTGGCTCAACAAGTACGACAAGTAATCGGCAACCCCGAAATTGGCTGATTAAGTCTAGAGTGTGCAAATATTGCACTATAAAAGCGGGGTTATAGGACAAAACGTGTTGGTAAAAACCGCTGCGGTCGTTGAAATTTCAACGGCTACAGCGGTTATATCTTTTTTGAAAGAAGATACAGGGTGGACAAAACGTGTTGGTAAAATCGTCTAAAACACTTGAAATTTCAAGGCGTATTAGGGTTATATCTTCCTTAGAAATAGTATTCTAGGAGGATTGTAAAATGAAGCGTGTTATTTGCCCTGTTTGTGGTAGGTGTTGCTCGAAATATGGTAAGACAAATGCAGGAACACAGAGGTGGTTTTGTTGTAATTGTAAGATGGCGTTTTCCCCTAAAATAGACAATCTAACCAAGCAGCTTAATATATTTCTTAAGTGGCTTTTTAGCAAAGATATTCAAAAGTATATGCCTGGAGGTGGTCGTACATTTAGGCGAAAAACATCCAAATTTTGGGATATATGGACATTACCACCAGTTGTAGAAGAAAAGCATTCAGTAGTATTCGTAGATGGAATTTACCTGTGCCGTAATGCTTGTGTTTTAATTTGCTGTGACAGAAACCATGTGCTAGGTTGGTACTTATGCCGCTATGAGCATGCAAATGCATGGATCTCATTAATGTCTAGGATTACTGAACCTGCACTTGTAGTTTCGGATGGAGGAAAAGGATTTAATAAAGCTTTGAGAAAGGTATGGCCTCATGCAAAGCACCAGAGATGCCTTTTTCATGTGTTTTCTCAAGTAAGAAGATATACTACAACAAGACCTAAAACCCTTGCAGGGGCTGAATTATATGCTCTTGCTAAAAGACTACTACACCTAGAAACTAGATCTGAAGCAGATAAATGGGTAGATGAATTCTTAGATTGGATGAGAAAACACAACAAGTTTCTGAGCCAAAGGTCACTAGATGAAAACGGCAATTGGAGAGCAACGCATGAAAGACTTTTAAAGGCACAGAGATCTCTTTCTAGGTTGGTAAAAGAAGGCACTCTATTCACTTATTTGGATGAAGATTTAATAGCTAAGATAGGCAAGGCTCCATCTACAAATAACCAGATAGAAGGCGGTATAAATGCAAGGCTAAGAGCCTTGCTAAGGAATCACCGTGGACTATCTGTTGAAAGAAGAATAAAAGCGGTCTTCTGGTGGTGCTATGTGCACTCACCAAGACCGCTTTCTGTTTCTGAGCTATTAAAAGTAATGCCAACGGACAAAAGTATTGCAGCGATATACCAGAAGATTTCAGAGTTAGATAAACGCACTTCATCTATCCCTACATGGGGAGATGCGGTGGTCTGGGGAGAGCTGCATAAGTCATCTGAATTTCAGAATTATTGGGACTAGCGACCAACACGTTTTGTCCTATAACCCTAAAAGCGCAGCGGATGCTGCGCTTTTATAGTGGTCAATTATTTATATGTGATGGCTATCTGTATTCGTAGTGTCCTGGCACATCTTCAACGTAAACGTCTTTTAGCACCTTTCCTTTAGGGATGTGTGCTCCGGTGCACTGGAAATTTGGATCATTTCTCCTTTTTCGTTCACTCTCAACATATGCTTTTTGATGAGCTTTCTGTTCATCGGCGGTGTCGAACACCTCGCCACATGCACATTTAACACCAACTACTCTTTTTTCGTAGTGGCCCTGTGCTGGAACCCAGATCTTCTGCTTAGTGTTAGCTGTAGAGGAACTTGACGACGAACTAGATGAAGATGATGAACTAGATGTGCTAGAGCTGTTATTCTTCTTGCTGCTTGATTTTTCTTTGCTCTTGTTCTTGTCGTTATCCTTTTTCTTATCTTTTGATTTTTCCTTATCTTTCTCTTTACTTGTATCGCTGCTTGTAGCAGAAGAGTTATCTGATGATTCTGAGTCATCAGTAGAAGTAGCTTCTACCTGCTTTGCCTTCTTGCTCTTAGATTTAGCCTTCTCTTTGGCAGAATTTGTATCACAGCCTGCGAGAGCTACAGCGATAACTAGGAATATTGATATGATGCAGGCAATTTTGAGGCGCCCGCCCACAGTCGGTTTTGATTTAAATAATCTCTCCATGATGTTTCTCCAATCCTCTTAGCACCCTTCAATTTATCAAATATATCCCAAGACCTGTAATGTGTAGAACAAGCTGGGAAATAAAAATATTAGTAATTATAGCACTTAAAAGCAAGAGTAAAATACTGAAATAGTAGACTATAGAGAATATCTATATATGAAACTATAAGTATACAAAACTTCAATCTAAATAAATATTCAGACGCATATAAATATAAGTAATTACATTGTAGAATATACGGATAAAATTATACCTTATTTACACAAATTTATTAGAAAAGAAGGACGAAAGACATGAAGAAAATTTTGCTTTCGATACTGTTGGTGGTAACACTATCAGTTCCACTACCTGCATTTGCAGGAGTGACAGAAGCAGAATCTCCAGCTGGAATAGAGACGCAAACAGAAGCGTCGGCAAATCCTAGCACAGATTCTGAGAAGTGGACAAGTGAAGACTTCACTTACACTGACATGAGCAAGACTATTTACGGATGTGATTACACTAGAACCGTGAATGTCGAAGGTAAGGCAATCAGCGGCTTTTCAGCAAAGGGTGAAGCCAAGTTTGCCAAGAATAAGAACCTCGTACTGCCATCGAAGGATAACAAGGGCAATACGCTTGTAGGAGTTGCAAGTAACGCATTTCAGAAGAAGGGCGTTGAGTCTGTAACATTTCCATCAGGCATGCTCGTATCTTACGATGACACCGTAACTCACAAGATTACTCGTAGAGGTAATTTCGTGATTGCGGAGGGAGCATTTGAAGGAAACAAGCTGACTAATGTAACGCTTCCAGACGGTGTGCTTGCAGTGCTTCCAAATGCATTCATGAACAACAAGATAAAGATCGTAACTTTGCCTAGAACTATTTGGTGGCTAGAGACGCAGGCGTTTTCAAACAATCAGATTAGCAAGGTTAATTTCCCACTGACCACATATTTTCAGCTAGAAATGCACGGCATGACTTTTGCGAATAACAAGATCAAGTCCGTAAGACTGCCTGATTACACAGCGGTCGTTAACAAGTTTGTCTTCGTTGGAAATCCAGGCATGGAGGAGCTTTCGTCAGAGGGCAAGGCTGCTCTGAAGGGCAATTTTGCAAATAGTGGTGTGGTGTATATGTATTCTGAGAATCTCGATCACAAGAGCATGGACAGAATCCATACGACAGATAAGACAACTGCTAACACAAAGTCTTGGTTTCAGAAACTGGTTACAAATGAAGGTACACCTGAGACTGCTAATACAGACACAGAGTCGTGGAATGTAAATGACTTTACTTTTGACGGACAGAAGATCACCGGTCTAAGTGCAAGTGGTATAGCGAAGCGCAAGGTCAACAAGGCTCTAGTGCTTCCAGACTACAATGCAGAGCTTGATAAGGTTACAGAGATTGCTGATACAGATTCGACAACTGGACTATTTGCTACTGCAGATGAAAAGTTTGATTCTGTAACTCTGCCGATGGATCTAGAGAAAGTTGGCAAGAATGCGTTCCGTGATTCGGGAATCAAGGAAGTTTCATTTTCTCCAGTTCTGAAGAGCATTGGAGATACTGCATTCCAGGGCAACAGTATCAAAACTGTAGTTTTGCCGGATACGGTGACATCCCTAGGTAAGGGTGCATTTGCGACAAACCCAACACTCGAAAAAATCGATTTACCTAATGGACTGACAGAGATTCCTGACAGTGCGTTTGGTAGCAGTGACAACAAGAACTGGATGACAGGACTCACTTCTATCGAAATACCATCTAGTGTCCAGAAGATAGGTGCGAGAGCATTTGCAGGAAATAACTTCACTAATATCACAATTCCTAAGGGAGTTACAGAGATTGGTGACTATGCATTCGCTACCAAGAACTATCTCCTCAAAGACGCAGAGGTATGCAAACTTGACCTCCCAGAGGGACTTACATCTATCGGTAGATATGCATTTAGAAACAAGAAAATCGCTGAAGTTAAGCTTCCAGCGACGGTAGAGTCTCTGCCAAAGAACGTGTTTGCGAAGGAAGTTACTTCTGCAGCAGGCAAGACAGAGGCGTATAGCCTAGTGACAAAGGTGTATGTTGACGATGTTACAAAGTATACAGACACAAGCAAATTCCCAAAATCTGAATTCCATAAGATACTGTCGGACGATGTAAACGTATGGAATGCAGAAGATTTCACGTATGCTGATATTACTCTAGACAGCAATAACTCGCCTGCACCAGCGCAAGATAACATGAATATCATCACTGGAAATATACACGTTGTAAGCGGGCTCACAGATAGTGGCAAAGCAAAGCTCGCGAACAATAAGAACCTGGTAGTACCAGTTGTAGATGAGGATGGACATAAAGTTCAGGGTGTGGGAAATAGTGCGTTTAAGGGACTCGGTCTCGAGAGCGTTGAGCTACCTAAGAATGTTAAGGCACCAAGTGGTGGCCTATGGGACAGCGCCGTGACTACGAGAGGAGACTTCTTTATAGGAGCTAACGCATTCCAGGGCAATAACCTGACAGAGATTACAGTTCCAGAAGGAACAATCTATATCGGAAGCAACGCATTTAGCAAAAATAAGCTGAAGTCGGCACGCTTCCCGTCGACATTGATGATGATTGGTAATGGGGCATTTTCAAATAATGAGATTGCAAACCTCGAGTTCTCGAAGTCTACGGATTACCCGCTCGCTATCGATAACATGGCATTTGCGATTAACAAGATTGAGTCAGTTCAGCTACCTGATAAGACTGAAAAGGTGTCGAAGTGGGCATTCCTCAGAAATACAGGAAAAGAACAAGTCACAGTAGGAAATGCTAACGAGAAAAAGGGTGGCGTTGTATACATGTACATAAACGATCCTGGTGCACTCGTTGAGGATATCGGAAATGGCAAGTCGCACGTTCAGTTGCTCAAGGCAAACCAGAACATTCCAAGTGATGAATCTCCTTGGAACAGCGATGACTTTACATACAACGATGCTGGAACTGTGGTTACAGGACTTACAGAATCCGGTAAAGCTAAGCTCAAGAAGAATGATACACTCGTAATTCCTGAGACTAGCACGAGTGGAGTTAATATAGTTGCGATTGGAAACGGTGTTAACAATGCGCTTGCTAGTAACGGTCAAATCGGAACATTTGGATTCGCTGAGGCTGGCAAGGTATACGTACCTAAAACTGTTAAGCTACCACCTACGATCAAGCAGATTGGTGACTTTGCATTTGCAGGAACTATCGATAACACAGCTAAGAAAGTTTATGGTGTGGCTAATGTAAACCTGCCAGAAGGACTTGAGTCGATTGGTAATTCTGCATTTCTCAATGCTAGACTTACATCCATCATTCTTCCAAATTCAGTTACAAAGCTCGGCACTGGAGCGTTTAACGGAACTGATTTGGCAGAGAAGATAGTTATCTCGAAGTCATTAAAGGAAATCCCTGACGTGGCATTCGGTAGAACTAACGACACGGTGGCGCTTGCTGACAAGGCGGCGGTTACTGATATCGTAATCCCTGAAGGCGTTACAGATATCGGTAGAAGGGCATTTGTTGGTTGCAAAGCTACTACAGTTAGCCTGCCAGAGAGTCTGAAGAAATTGGCGACAATGCATTCCAGAACAATCAATTAATAGAAGTTACTATCCCTAGTGGTGTTACAAACATTGGAAAGTCTGCATTTGAAAAGACAGCAGAAGCAATTCCTTCAACACTTAATGCACTTAAACTCAAGGAAGGCTTCAATGGAGCGATCGGTTCAAATGCTTTCAGAGGACAGCTTTTGACATCAGTTGAGCTGCCTAAGTCATTCACTAATATCAGTGGATTAGATAAGAGAGCGTTTAGGGATAACCCAATAAAACCAACACTGCTGACAGAAAGCAAGTCGGTAGTGGATGCTTATAACAGCCTCCCTAACAAAGCGGATCTCACATACGTTATAAAGTACGACAATCTAGTTGGCAGCGGCTGGACTAGCGAAGACTTCACATATAGCGCTGACGGAGCGACTATCACGGGTCTTACGGCAAGCGGAATTGCGAAGAGAAACGGCGGAAATCACAAACTAGTTCTTCCAAATGAATCACCATCAGGCGTAGATATCACAGCTATAGGTGATGCTGCATTCGCAATCCCTGAAGCAGAGGTAACTGTTGGAAAGTACGATTTCACCTCGGAGAACGGATTCGAATCAGTTAAGTTACCTAATAAGCTGAAGTCTATAGGTGCAAGAGCATTCGAATATAACATGCTTAAGGGTGTAGATCTCGAATCAGCTACAGAGCTAACGAAGATTGGAACTAGTGCATTCCATGGTAATCACATAGTGAAGCTGCATATTCCGGATTCAGTTAATGAGCTGGGAGAGGGAGCATTCACAGCGAACTCAATCATAGACCTTAAGCTTTCTAAGAACGTTACAAAGATTCCGCAGGCTGCATTCTCGATGAATATTCGTCTTCGTGAGATTGAGATTCCGAACACAGTTACAGAGATCGGTCAGATGGCATTTGCAGGAGCTAGACTTGAATCACTCAATATTCCGGCGTCTGTAAGAAAGATTGGCGAGAAGGCGTTCCACCTCCACCACCTAACAGAACTGACGGTGCCTGGAACAGTTAAGGAAATTGGTGATTCCGCATTTGAAGGAACGTATAAGTCTCTAACGCTGACAAGCCTCAAGATTGAGGAAGGTGTTGAGCACATCGGAAAGTTCGCATTTAAGGAAGGACTTCTGACAAGCGTTGACTTACCAAAGTCACTCAAGACTTTAGGTAGTGAACCTTTCATGAACAACACAGGAACTGATGCAAACCACGTCGTAATCCTGAGAACTGTAAATCCGGACCACCTGGCATTCAACACTGGTGCAACAACGCACCATGTGCTGATGTCTAAGGCGATGATCACATTCGATGCAAATGGCGGTACAGTTGAGAAAGGATACGCTGTATTAGATGACAACGGCAGAGTTGACAGCCTGCCAACACCAACAGCTCCGGATGCACTACATGAATTCGAAGGCTGGTTCACAGAGCGTGAAGGTGGCAAAAAGGTAACTGCAGCTCAGAAGTTCGATGATGGCACAAAGCTGTATGCCCACTGGAAAGAGAATACTACATGGAATGAGAAAGACTTCACTACCGACGGAGATACAATCACCGGTCTATCGGAGGTAGGAAAGACGAAGCTTGCTGTAAATCCAGATCTCAAGCTTCCTACAGCAGTAAATGGTACTGCAATCAAGAAGATTGGAACTGGAGCTTTTGCCCCTGCTAAGACGGGCGGAAATGCGATCAATTCGGTAGCAATCCCTGAGGGAGTAACTGAGATTGGACAGGCAGCGTTTTCTGGTACAAATCTGAAGTCGCTAGAACTGCCAAAGTCAGTGAAGACAATTGGCAAAATGGCATTTAGCGGAGCGCCTCTCGAGAGCGTGAAGTTCTCCGAGGGTCTTGAAAGTATCGGCGACAATGCATTTGAAGGACACAAGCTCACAAAGGTTAAGCTGCCAGATAGCCTAAAGGCTATCGGCAAGTCTGCATTCAAGAGCAGATCGCCAGAGCGTGCAAGCATCAAAGAAATTGAACTCGGCAAGTCACTGCAGTCGATAGGAAGGGAAGCATTTGCTAATCAGAATATCAAAGAGATAAAGGTGCCCGAGACACTAAAGGATGTTCCTGCTAACGCGTTCAAAGGTAACGTTTTGGATGGCAAGGATGCTAAGGTTAAGCTAATTTCAGCTAATGAAGATCAGCGCAAGGGAACTGGTGCTTACACCAATTTCAAGGTGAAGGATCCAGCGACAACATTCTATGTACCATATAAGGTGGAGCTTCTATCCAATGACGAAGATGCCAAGACGACAGAGCTAACTACCGATGAAAACGGAAAAGTTATGCTAAACGCGCTACCTGACAAGGATGCGTGCACGACATTTGAAGGCTGGTTTACAGCAAAGACTGGTGGCACGAAGGTAGATGACACTCAGTTATTTACAGAAGATACTAAGCTATACGCACACTGGCTTGTGAGCCATGACCTCGAGGAGATTGCCGCAAAGGCACCAACTACTGAGGCAGATGGAAACATCAAGCACTGGCACTGCAAGAAGTGTGATAAGTACTACCGTGACAGCGATGCAAAGCACGAGATTAAGAAGTCCGAAACAGTGATTCCAAAGATTACTTATAACTTTGAGACTGGAGACAATGCACTCTGGACAAAGGGCGATGGCGACCTATTATTCGTCGTAAAGCGTAGTGTGGATGATGCAAATACGTTTGATAACTACTATGACGACAAGGTTCTCCTAGATGGAAATGAGCTTGTAAAGGATGTTGATTACACTGCTGAAAGGAAGTGTAAGAGTTACTCTTAAGAAAGCTGTTTTAGATAGGCAGAGCACAGGTAGCCATACCTTGACAGTCGCTTTCAAGGATAAGAGAGGTGGAGCTTCGACAAGCTTTACTATCAGAACTAAGAATCAGCCAATTGTAAATGGCAATACTTCAAGCTCAAATGGTAACAGAAATGCGAGAGCTAAGTATCGCGGATACAGAGTATCCAGAGCTGTAAAAACTGGTGATACAACAGCAGTTGTAATGTATCTGGCTATGATAGCTATTGCATCAGGCTCACTCGCAGTATTCTCAAGGAAGAGGAAGAGTGAAATAGTCATTCGGAATAGAAAGCTAAATAAAGGATGATTTATGAGCAAAACAGGCAGGATTTAAAATTTCTGCCTGTTTTTTATTTTTGATTAAAAAAATCTATGAAAAAAGTGACAAAATCACATTATGTCGGTATGGTCACTTCAAAGGCTTACCATATATTGTGTTAAAAAAATTATACCTCCCCAAGATATATGGTGTACAATCTATTAAAAACTTGTTATCAAATGATAAAAAATGAATTTTTTTAAAGCAAAACACCAAATTTCGATAAAAAATTATCAGGATAAACAGATGCTTAATTTCATGTATTTGACATATAAAATTTAATAAATAATAATAAATTCAATGGAAAGCAACTGGTTTCGAGCTTTTGTGAGAATATCGCTTTTTGAAGCACAGAGAGTAAAAGCATCACAAATCGAAAAAATAGTGAATCAATTATCATTTAAAAAAGCGAGAAACGTATGCGGGATTGGTTAGCCGCAGTTTTTGTTGGTTAAAATGATTATTTAAAAGATTGAACCTATATGAAAGGAAGGTATCACCAATGGAAGGTAAGAAGAAGGTAAAAGCCGTCAGTCTTGAAACATTCATATTCTTATTCATATTTATCGGAGGCTTCTCATGGCTAGGTCATAAGATGGGCGTTGGCAATATGTTCAAGACCATGATGGCTACAGCACATGATCTACTCTTATCCACAGTATTTCTAATCATGGCCATGGCAGTACTAGCTGGAGCTATCAGCGGACTCCTCTCTGAGTTTGGAGCAATCGCACTTATCAATAAAATTTTCGCACCGCTAATGAAACCAATCTGGGGACTACCAGGAGCAAGCATCACAGGGGCAGTAGCTACATATCTATCAGATAACCCAGCTATTATCCCGTTTGCAAAGGACAAGACATTTACACAGTACTTCCGCAAGTATCAGGTGCCGGCACTTTGCAACCTTGGAACTTCGTTCGGAATGGGACTCATCGTTACAACCTTTATGATTGCACAGGGTAAGCAGTTTATCGCCCCAGCGCTTCTCGGTAACGTTGGAGCGATAATCGGATCTATCGTCAGCGTAAGAATTATGCTTTGGCAGACAAAGAAGTTCTACGGCGATGAAGCTATGGAACCATATGCAAAACATTTCTCAGAAGAAGATTTAAAGACAGAAGGTGAATACAGACTAATTCGCGAAGGAAACATGTTCCAGAGAGTGCTCGACTCACTGCTCGAAGGTGGTAAGAACGGGGTTGAGATGGGACTTGCTATCATCCCTGGAGTTCTAATCGTGTGCACATTCGTAATGATGTTCACTTTTGGACCTGGGAAGGAAGGATATACAGGTGCTGCATATGAAGGAATTAAGCTGTTCCCTTACTTAGGTCAGAAGATTAGCTTTATCATAGAGCCTCTATTCGGATTCCACTCACCAGAAGCTATTTCATTCCCAATCACATCACTAGGAGCAGTTGGCGCAGCTATTTCGCTAGTACCTGAGTTCATCAAGACTGGCAAAGTGTCACCTAACGATATCGCAGTATTCACAGCTATGGGAATGTGCTGGTCAGGATATCTAAGCACACACATCGGAATGATGGATGCTCTTAAGTCGAGAGCGCTTGCTGGAAAAGCTATTCTATCCCACACAATTGGAGGGCTCTGCGCAGGTATAGCTGCTCACTTGCTATTCACTCTACTAATTCACTAATATATGATGATGCAATTTTCGAAATTGCTCATTAAGATATTTAACACACATGACACAGAAAACCGGTCGGGCGTATGTCCGGCTGGTTTTCTTATTGAAAAATGCACGTCTCTATGATAAAGTAAACTGATATGCGAGATAACAATTTCTACATGAAAGAAGCTTTGAAAGAAGCTTATATAGCTGCAGAGCTCGGAGAAGTACCTGTCGGAGCCATTGTTGTGAAGGACGATGAAATTATCGCCAGAGCTCACAACATGGTGGAGGCATATGCATCTTCATCTGCTCACGCTGAGATGTTGGCGATGGACGCAGCTGAAGCAAAGCTTGGCAGTAAGTGGCTTAGTGGATGCGATCTGTATGTAACGCTCGAACCTTGTTCTATGTGTGCGGGGGCAATGGTCCTCTCGAGACTAGATAAGCTTTACATAGGGACTATGGATCCTAAGAATGGAGCAGCTGGTTCAATATTCGATATTACGAATGAGGCGCAGCTCAACCACAGAATAGATGTAGAACGTGGGATACTTGCCGATGAATGTGCGGAGGCGCTTACTAACTTCTTTAGGGAGCTAAGGATAACTAAGGCCCAGCTTCGCAAGAAGAATATAGATGTAGTCAAAGATAAAGTCGATATATTGGAGGAAAATTAGATGAAAAGAAGAGGACTAATTGCAGTTCTGTCAATGCTTATGGTTGTTCTCAGCACAGCTATGTGTTTTGCATCAGATGATACAGCTTTTGCGCTGAAATCGTCATACCCTAAGAATGGTCAGAAGAACACCTCAATTGAGAACCTGGGAGTTAAGCTTTACTTCAATCACTCTGTATCAAGCAAGGCAGCACAGGCTAACAACGCAAAGAGTGTTAAGATTGTAGACAAAGACGGCAAGAAGATTCCAATCAAGGTTTTGACTGCTAACGATGACTCGGGTCTAGTACTGGTACTTGGAGATAGTACTAACAAGGAATTCAAGGTTAAGAACAATTCTGAGTACAAGCTTGTAATCGGTGCGGACTTCGTAGACGATAACGGGAACACTCTCGGCAAGGAGACTGTGGTAAAGTTTAAGACGTTCAACCAGACACTAAATACAACTATCAACATGATTATGATGGTAATCATGTTCGGTGGAATCATGGTTGTAACAATCAGGCAGCAGCACAACAAGGATGATGATGAAAAGGTTGAAAAAGAGAAATCCGGAGAAACCACATTTAATCCTTACAAGGAAGCGAAGAAGACTGGCAAGTCAGTTGAAGAAGTAATAGCAGAAGAGAAGAAGAGGGTTGCTAAGGCTGAGAAGCGTGCTAAAAAGAAGGGAACACATAAGGTTGAGGAGAAATTAGAAATCAGTGAGCTCCTTCCTAACGTGTACAAGGTGCATAGACCAAGCCCAATTAATGGCCGTAAGCCAGGACGTAAAAAATCTTCGAAGTAATTCGAAAATTCACAAATAAAATATAACATTTTTGTATGATAAATAGTACAATATATGCGGGGGTGCGATGCATCCTCGCATTTTTAAAATCTAGGGTGGGGTATATGAATAGAGCTGATATGAAATCATTTGAAATCGAACTTAATGCATATGCCAAAATCAATCTTGCGCTATATGTACTATCACGAAGAACAGATGGGTATCACGACATTAAGTCATTCATGCAAGGTATTAATATTTTCGATACCCTGAAGATAAAAACTAAAATAATAAATAATTACAATTACAATTGTTTTTTTGCAGAAACTAACATATACTTATTTTCAACTAATAAGAATATTCCTTTAACTGCAGACAACCTTGCTGTAAAGGGTGCTGAATCTGTCATTGAAGCGATTTCTAGTCGATGCAATTTTGCTGATTTGATGAATGAGAGAGGTGCAGATTGCATCTCGATTGAAATCGATAAGAAACTGCCTGTGGCAGCTGGTATTGCTGGTGGCAGCGGAAATGCTGCAACAGTTATGCTAGGAGTAAATCACTTACTCGGTAATCCGCTATCTATGAGGGAACTCATGGAGGTGGGAGTTAAGGTTGGAGCTGATGTACCTTTTTCTATTATGATGAATGCATATCTTAATGCTGACAAACTTGTGGGATTACCAAAGCTTGGAGAGGCTAGCAGTGCTGCGATAGTTTCTGGAATTGGCGAAGTGGTTGAGGCAGCTGAGCCGAGACCATATTTCGTGATTTTATTTAATCCTGGTATTGCCGTATCTACCAAGGAAGTATATGAGGCAATAGATAGGAAACTAGAAGGCGCAGATTATGTGCAGAGAGAAGTGGATATTAACCGCTTCTACAATGATCTTGAGCTGTACACGCTTGCTAACTACGAAGAAGTTCAGAGTCTAGTGTCGCGAGTTCGCGAGAATTTGCAGGCAGATGAAGTTCTGATGAGTGGTAGCGGACCGACTGTGGCAGCTTACTATACTGACTACACTAGATTCGAGGCAGATTATAAGGCTTTAGAATCTGCTAGATGGGTTGAACCGACTTGGCGATACTGGAAGACGAAGAGCGGAGGGCACGACGTATGGAGTTAGATTTTCAGATTCAGAAACCACTTAGAGAGCTAGTATACCTAGAGCTTAAGAGACGAATTCTAACGGGCGAAATAGATGCGCATACAAGACTCATGGAAATTGACCTGGCGGAGAAGATGAATGTAAGTAGAACACCTATCAGAGAGGCCATTCGCAAGCTTGCGAACGAGGGACTTGTAGTTATCGAGCCACGCCACGGTGCATACGTATCTGAGATTTCAATCAAGGATCTCGAAGATGTTTTTGAGGTTAGAGAAACTCTTGGTGGTCTTGCTGCTTCTATTGCTGCGGTTAAAGCTACTGATGAGGATAAAGCAGCTCTGCAGAAGCTGCTCAGACTTGGTGAGCTTGCAATGAAGAATGACGACAAAGATGAGATGGTAGAGTATGACGTTAAACTTCATAACTATATAGTTCAGTGCAGTGGCAACAAAACACTTATGCAGATGGTAAAGCAAGCACAGGAGCTTTCGATGAGATTCCGTTACGTATACTATGAGAGCCAGAGCAAGTATATGGTTCAGCCAATTGAGCATAAGAAGATTGTAGATGCTATTGTAGCTGGCGATTCGGAAGCAGCTAGAAAAGCAGCAGCAGATCATATCAATGCTCTTAGAAAGTTTGTCGTAGAAAAAGACAAAGGAAACGACATGATATAGGCGTTGCAAAAGAAATTAAATAAGAAGTCTCAAATTACATAATTTATTAAAAACAATCAACTGTGAGATTATAAAAATGAGGAATCGATAAGAGACGAAGAATATATCCTTTCATTCCTTCCGTTGTTGCGGGCAGCCCTTAAGTTGCCCGCTTTTTAGTCCTTGATTATTACGTTAAGTGCACCAAAGTCAAGTGCCGAAATTTCACACTCATGCACATCATGATAATCCGAACATATGTGTCTCGATTACATGCTTTTACATACATATAAACCTGCGGAAATATGGAGAAACTGGTGAAAATATCATTGAATTTTTAATGTATCGCAAAATATACATAGAAAACAACGATAAACACTCTGAAACCCTTGAAAATGAGCTTAAGTTAAGGTAATCCAACAAAAGTTAAGGTTGACTAGCGAATTTCAGGAGTGATATATTGGATACAATTAATATTATGTGAATTAATTCAAACTAGGAGGTTTATTATGAAATTTTTAGGAAAACAGAGTTGTATGGGTATTGGTTGCGTTGCAGCAGGATTCCTCGCTGGAACAGTTGGCAAGCTAATCCTTACAAGCAAGGATGCTAAAAAGGTTTACACACACTGCACAGCTGCAGTTCTACGCGGCAAGGACACTCTTATGGAGACCACAACAACTCTAAGAGAGAACTGTGAAGACATCTACGAAGATGCTATGGATATGAATGCTGTTCGTTATGCTGAAGAAGAGATGCTAATGGTTGAGAGCGCTAGAGCAATCGTTGAAGCATACGACGAGGATGAAGAAGCTGCTGAGGAGCAGGTAGAAGAAGCTAAGGACGCAGAATAATGCGATTTGTAATACTTCACGAATCGAGCTCTAGGATACGTGTGCGTGTTCCAAAGTACAATATGACTATGGAACAGGCCGATATACTAGAGTACTACCTGAGAAATAAACCCTTTGTCGTGCAAGCGACAGTTCACGATAGAACGAGCGATGCATCGATTAGATATAGAGGTGGCGCAGAGGGAAGAAAGGCTCTTCTCGAGGCACTGAGAGGATTTTCCTTCAGTGACGAAGAAGCTATCGCATTAGTGCCAGAGCAGACAAGCAGGGCGCTTGATCATAAGTACCAGGAGAAAATGGTGAGCATGGTCATGTTTAGAACCCTGAGAAATATCTTCCTGCCAATCTGGCTTCGTAACGGCATTACAATCGTTAAGAGCGCTGGATTCATCGCTAAGGGTATAAAATCGCTCTCTAAGGGTAAGTTAGAAGTTGCAACGCTTGATGCTACTGCAATTACGGTGTCGATGCTTAGAAATGATTTTGACACTGCTTCATCCGTAATGTTCCTACTTGACATAGGAGATACGCTAGGCGAGTGGACTCGTCGCAAGTCGGTCACAGACCTAGCAAGTGTAATGTCTCTTAACGTAACAAAGGTATGGAAGAAGACGGAAGACGTCGATGTATTGGTCGATGTAAAAGAAGTAAAGCCAGGAGATAAAATCGTAGTTCGCACCTCTAATGTAATTCCACTAGATGGGAAGGTCGTTGAGGGCTCAGCATCTGTAAATCAGGCGACTATGACTGGTGAATCTATTCCCGTTCGTAAGGAAGTTGGCGGATACGTTTATGCAGGAACTGTAGTTGAAGATGGAAGCTGCGTCATAGAGGTTGCTCAGTCTGCAGGTACCGGTAAGTACGACCAGATAGTCAAGATTATCGAGGAATCGGAGAAGCTCAAGTCTGAGACAGAAGAGAGAGCATTCCACCTCGCAGATAGATTAGTTCCATATTCACTAGTGGGGACAGTAATAACATACCTACTGACCAGAAATGCGACGAGAGCACTGTCGTTCCTGATGGTAGACTTCTCGTGTGCGCTAAACCTAGCGATGCCACTTTCAATGCTTTCTGCAATTAAGGAGGCTAGCAAGTACGATATTTCTGTTAAGGGCGGCAAGTTCCTCGAAGCAGCTGCAACAGCTGACACCGTAATATTTGACAAGACGGGAACCCTGACACATGCGACACCATCTGTAGTGGATATCATTACATTTGGCGATGCAAAAGAAGAGGAGAGCTTGCGCATTGCGGCTTGCCTCGAAGAGCACTACCCACATTCCGTTGCAAATGCAGTAGTTGAAGAGGCCAAGAAGCGTCATATCTCGCACGAAGAGATGCATTCGAAGGTTGACTATGTAGTTGCTCATGGAATCTCGAGTAATATAGACGGGAAGAATGCGATTATTGGCAGCTACCACTTCGTAGTTGAGGATAGGAAGAGCGTAGTGCCAGATGGCGAAGAAGGCAAGATCGATACACTGCCAACGGAGTATTCGCATCTGTACCTAGCTATCGACGGAGTGCTACAGGCTGTCATCTGCATATTTGACCCTCTTAGAGAAGAGGCTGCCGATGTAATCAAGGAGCTCTATGAACTCGGGGTGTCAAAGGTATGCATGCTCACGGGAGACAACGAGCGAACAGCTGCAGCAGTGGCTAAGAAGCTCGACCTCACAGAGTATCGTGCAGAGGTGCTTCCGGAAGACAAGCTTGCATTTATAAAGGCAGAGCACGCAGCTGGACGAAAGGTAATCATGGTTGGCGATGGCGTTAACGATGCACCTGCTCTATCTGAATCAGATGTTGGAATTGCTGTAAATGAAGGTGCTGCGATTGCGAGAGAAATCGCCGATATCACGATTTCGTCGGATGATCTCCATAGAATCGCGCTTCTAAGAAAGATAAGCATGCAGCTGATGGAGAGAATCGATAATAACTACAAGTTCATCGTTGCATTCAATGCAGGGCTTATTGGACTAGGAGTTGCAGGAATTCTCACACCTTCCTCATCTGCGTTATTCCACAACGGATCGACTATACTGAGCGGACTATATAGTACAACACCGCTGTTAAGTGAGTCGGAAGAAGACATCAAGGAGTTGGATTATGAAGAAGCATAGATTTTTCGCATGGGCAACAGTTTTCTGCTTTGCTATGACAATGGTAACAGGATACAAGAAGCGCTAATTTTAGGCTGATTCTGTATCTGCCATATCTAAGGTTTTAAAGAGACTTGAAATAAAGCAGAACCCTTCATCCGAAGGGTTCTGCTTTTACGTTTTACAATAAACATTACTTCTTAATCTCTGCCGAACTCTGTAGCTTCACGGAAATTATCATCTCCTTGCCGTCTCGTATTATTCCGAGCTTAACTGTTTCTCCTATGCGATGACTTTGGATAGCTGAGATTAAGCCCTCAGCCGTTGAGACCTTTTCGTTGTCAATGGATACGATTTGATCACCCTTCTTGAGCCCTGCAGCTTTGGCGTTTGAACCATTTACCTCAGCGATAAGAACGGCTGCACTACTCTTGCCAGTCGACTTATCCTTTACGGAGCCATCGTAGATGGAAATTCCGACCATTGGCTTGCCAGTGATAGTACCATGTTCTATTATATCGTCTATGGATGAAGCAACTGAGTCGATTGGAATCGCAAATCCCAGTCCTTCGATACCTGTTCCTGAACCTTTGGCTACCACTATTCCGACGAGCTCCCCTCTGCCATTAAATAGGGCTCCACCCGAATTTCCTTCATTGATAGAAGCATCTGTCTGAATTAGCGTACGAGTTCGATTTTCGAGCTCAATCTTACGGTCCTTTGCACTTATTATACCTGTTGTCACAGTTCCACCGAGTTTGCCAAGAGGATTTCCTATTACAACAGCTAGGTCGCCAACAGATAGTTTGCTACTCCTTCCGATAGTAACAGCATTGAGCTTATTAGCATCTATCTTGAGCACAGCAATATCGGTTTGCTCGTCGTATCCTACCACACTAGCAGAATAGCTCTTGCCGCTATGAAGTCTTACAGCGATAGTCGTCGCACCATCGATTACATGATAATTTGTAACGATGTAACCATTTGATTTTACGATGACGCCGCTGCCAGCACCTTCACTAGTGCCACCAGCAGTAGTCATAATCTCGACTACTGCATCTGCATTTTTGCTAGCAATCTCATCTATAGTGAGTTTGCTACCCGTTGCACTCTGAAGCGATGAGGTCGATAGATTTTTATATGAAGGTGTTCTGTTAGAAAAGAATACCACTAGACCCGAGCTAATCAGCGAAGTGAGCATCATCGCGATTATAAGTGTGATGATGAAAAACTTTTTAGTCACGTAGCTTGAACTCTGCTGGTTTGAACCATCGCAGGAAGTCTTTATACCGTCATTAATATCCGCAGCATGCTTTGCATAATCGGCGTGTTCTCGTCTATCGTATCTGCGCCTTGGAGCAAGTACATTACTATTTTCGTCAATCAACACAAATTCGGTTCCTTGTCATCTCTTGTAAGGAACTCGCTGGCATCTTCGGCGGCATAACTTCCCCATTCCTTCTTGACTGGAGGGTCTTCTGGAAGGTGGACATTCTCAATATCGTATATGGAGTTTTCGTCCTGCCAGTATTCATCAGTAGCCTCTTGAGTGCTTTCATGAATAGCCTCTTGGCTCTCGATTTCAAGCACTTCATCAGCTGGAGTGATCCCGCTATTTTCATTTGGAGTAGTATGATCAAAATCGCTCATATATAGTCTCCTTAAATAATAATTTTCATCTTGTAATCATTATATATTGAAAATATATATTTAATAGCAAAATATATGTTTTTTATGTGAGAAATTCCTCTAACCGTACCAATATAAGTTGATGAACTACATATCGAAGTAGTATAATCTATTGATATGATTCATGCATCATTTGCATTTGATTTTAGCTTATAGGGGGTACGAAATGCATTGCGTTTACAAGGTAACAGATGGAATTTGGTGGATTGGCGGTAACGAGCGTAAACTCTCCGTCTTCGAAGGAGCTATTCCGATGAACGATGGTATGGCGTACAATTCATATTTTATAGATGACGAAAAGACAGTTGTACTAGACACCGTTGATAGATCGGTTGCAGGAGTTTTCTATGAGAATGTTGACTACATGCTTGATGGCAGACCGCTCGACTATGTAATTGTAAACCACGTTGAGCCAGACCACAGCGCTTCGCTAGAAGAGCTTATCATGAGACATCCAGAGGCGAAGGTAATCGGTAGCAAAAAGATTAAGGCTATGGTTAAACAATACGTGACATGGGATGTTGATAAGTATTTCGAGGAGATCAAAGAAGGCGATGAGCTATGTACTGGTTCACATACCTTCACATTTTACATGGCACCGATGGTTCACTGGCCAGAGGTGATGGTAACCTTCGAGAAGTCGACAGGTTCGCTGTTCTCGGCTGACGCGTTCGGAATCTTTGGCGCACACGATGGAAATATCTTTGCAGACGCTTACGATTTTGAGCTGGAGTGGTTACCATCAGCTCGTAAGTATTACACAACAATTGTTGGTAAATACGGAACTTTCACCGAGAAGCTTCTCGGAAAAGTTGGTGGACTCGATATTCAGAGAATTTGCCCACTTCACGGGTTCATCATCCGTAAGGATTTTGAGAAATATATCAATGCGTACCTAACTTGGGCACGCTATGAGTCCGAGGAGAACGGAGTTCTCATTCTATATGCTTCACCTTATGGCAACACTAAAAACGCAGCAGAAATTCTAGCTTGTGAGCTTGCAGAGGATGGAGTTACTCGCATGAAGCTAATGGATGTATCGCACTGGGATCCAATGGATGTGCTTCCACAGGCATTTAGATACAACCACATCGTAATTGCTTGCACAACTTACAACAATGGAATCTTCGTTAAGATGGAAGAGGCTCTTGGAGAGATGAAGTCCATGGGTGTGTGCAATAAGAAAGTCAGCATTATCGAGAACGGTTCCTGGAACCCAGTGAGCGGAAAGCTTATCAAGGAGTTCTTTGAGGGAATGCAGAATATTGAATTTGTAGGAGATATTGTAACAATTAAGTCCTCTGTAAAAGAGGATTCAGCTCAAGCTGTTGCAGAGCTAGCGAAAGTAATTGCTACATCTGTTCAGGCTCAGGCATAAGAGGGAATTAATGGCAGATAAGAAAAGTGTAAACCTGGTAATCTCGAACAACCAGTATACTGAGCAGCTCGTACCGAGTGGTCAAACATACAAGAGAGCGCTCATACTGGAGGACAACATCGAAGTGACCACAGAGGGCTTCTTATATAACAAAGGAAAGTCCACATATATCACATACGATGAAGTTGAAGATGGTGGACTTGAGAACACCAAGACCATATTGAAGCTCGAGGGCGATGATAAGCTTCAGATCAGACGATATGGTAAGGATGAGGGAGCTGGTATGATGGATATGCAGCTCGAAGAGGGTGTGCTCAACATTACGAGATACGTTATTCCAACTGGCAACCTTGAGATGGAGATATATACTAATAAGGTTGAGAGCTCGCTTGATGAAGATGGTTTCGGCAAGATATCTGCTGACTATAAGATCAAGATGGAACCGTATGTTAATCTTAGAAACAAGCTCGAGATAGAAGTAAAACCTTGCTAGCGCTACAAGCGAGATGTGAGGACTTGCGATTGTAGATTAAGGTTTTTTAGAAAGGATCAGAAACAAATGGGAAGTGTCGGTTTTAGTGCGGAGAAGTATATCGAAGAGCAGTCGAAGTACATCCTCCAGAGAATTCAGGAAGGGGATGGTAGACTGTATCTTGAATTTGGAGGAAAGCTTGTTCAGGACAAGCACGCGATGAGAGTGCTGCCCGGCTTTGATGAAAATGCCAAGATAAAATTGCTGAACCGCATGAAGGACCAGACGGAAATCATCATCTGTATCTATGCAGGTGATATTATTTCCAGTAAGACGAGACAGGATTTCGGTATCACCTATGACCTCGAAGTTCTGAGGCTTATCGATGCTTTCCGTAGCTATGATCTGGAGATTAATTCAGTTGTCGTGACTAGATACGAGAACAACCCAGCGGTTAATATGTTTATTAACAAGCTGGAGCGTAGAGGCATTCGTACATACAAGCACAATTACACAAAGGGGTATCCGACTGATGTTGACACTATCGTCAGCGACGAGGGCTACGGTGCTAACCCTTACATAGAGGTTACTAAGCCGCTGATAGTGGTTACTGGTCCTGGTGGTGGTTCTGGTAAACTCGCGACTGCTTTATCGCAGGTATATCACGAGTATAGACGCGGAACGAAGGCAAGATATGCTAAGTTTGAGACTTTCCCGATTTGGAGCATTCCACTTAAGCATCCCGTAAATATCGCATATGAAGCGGCAACAGCAGATCTTAAGGATGTGAACATGATTGATCCGTTTCATCTAGAGGCGTACGGTGTTACAGCGATTAACTATAATCGAGATATCGAGGCATTTCCAGTGCTTAAGAGAATTCTTGACAAGATCACAGGCGATGCGAGCGTATATCAGTCCCCAACTGATATGGGGGTTAACCGTGCGGGCTTCGGCATCATCGATGATGATATCTGCCGCGAGGCGGCTAAGCAGGAGATAATCAGAAGGTATCTGCTTGCTGAGGTTTCGTACAAGAAGGGTAAGATTGATGAGTCCGTACTGGAGCGCACAAAGCTTCTAATGGAAGAGGTTGGTGCTACTCGTTACGATAGAAAAGTCGTTGCACCTGCAGAGGAATACGCAGAGATGAAGCGCGCAGAGAATGAGCGCTATGAGAATGTAATCGTGGCAGCTATTGAGCTACCTGATGGTAGAATCGTTACGGGCAGAAGTTCGCACAGGATGGCAGCTTCAGCAGCTATGATTCTCAATGCGGTAAAGACTTTAGCTGGTCTTGCTGATGACATTCCGTTATCTCAGCGCAGGTACTAGAGAATCTGCAGAAAATGAACGTGGAATTTTTCGGGGATAAATCCGCACTCAACTGCGAAGAGATTATCATGGCTCTCACTATGTCGACTATGACTAACCCTACAGCAGATTATGCGCTCAAAGAGCTGTATAAGCTGCGTGGCTGCAGAGCTCACAGCACAGCAATTTTAAGCGATAGGGACGAGCAGACACTGAAGTCTCTGGGAATAGATGTGACTTCTAACCCTGAGTTCTCGACTAGCGATCTGTATTCGAAGTAATTGATGTATAGAGGGATATATTGGGCAGCAGTTCTATTTAGGGCTGCTGCTTTTCATCCATATATAAGCAGGAAGGATTAGATATGGCTGCAAAGCGCAGTTTGGACAAGAGCTATGTTGTTCGCAACATAAGGCAGAAGCAGAGATTTAAACACAAGCTCATATTAGAGGGCATAGCGGTTGGTTCGATTGTCGGACTGGTTATTGCACTATTCAGAGTTATGATTGTGAAAGCAGATCAGGCTCGTCATATGGCAGTTCACCTAGTTAAGGTGAGACCGATATATGCTTTTGCAGTTTTTATGGCACTGATTTTAATCGCCTGGATTCTGGATAAGTTGCTTAGCTATGAACCAGATATTTCGGGGTCTGGCATCCCGCAAATAGAGGGTGAGCTAAAGGGACTTGAAGATCAGAACTGGCGCAAGGTGTTAGCTGCTAAATTTGCGGGATGCGTTCTGGCTATTGGCGGCGGCTTGGCTCTCGGTAGAGAGGGCCCGAGCATTCAGCTGGGTGGCATGATAGGCAAGGGCTTCGCGCGCCGGAAGAATGCGCTTCTGACTGAGGAGAGAATGCTGATGAGCTGTGGCGCTGGCGCGGGCCTAGCCGCCGCGTTTGGAGCTCCGCTAGCTGGAGTGCTATTTGCGCTTGAAGAGCTTCACAAGAACTTCTCAGCAGAAGTTCTTGTATCGACGATGGCAGCTAGCGCAGTTGCTGACTACATAGCCGTCAATATAATCGGACTTAGACCGGTGTTTGATTTTGATGTTGAACACAGAATTCCATTACGCATCTACTGGGCAGTAGTACTGCTTGGCGTAATACTTGGAATCCTGGGAGTTCTATACAATAAGCTGCTAGATAAGATGCAAGATTTCTTTGATAGATTCGATAGCAAGTTCGTCAGTATCGGAATCATGCTCATGATTTCATTCCTCATGATGTTCATCTATCCGACAGTTCTAGGTAGTGGAAACGACCTCGTAAAGGTCATCAGCGATGGCAAATTCACACTGATAGCACTTGCCATACTATTAGTCGCAAAGCTGTTCTTCTCGACCGGCAGCTTCGGAACGGGAACTCCAGGCGGCATCTTCTTACCACTACTCGTCATCGGAGCAATTACGGGTGGGCTTTACTCTACATTTTTAAGCACGGCATTTGGCGTAGAGGAATACTATATCAAAGGCTTCGTAATAATTGCGATGGCAGGTTTCTTCGCAGCTATCGTAAGGGCTCCAATCACAGGGGTTATCCTCATCACAGAGATGACTGGAAACTTCATGACACTGCTATCACTCGTGTCAGCATCTCTTGTCGCATATGTAGTGGCTGACCTCCTAGGCGGAGAACCAGTATACGATCAGCTTATGCACAGGAGACAGCGAAAGAAGGTGGAGAGCGGATCAGGCACACCTGACCATGATTATTTGGCGGATGTCTATAGCAAGAGTGACAAGAAGTACGTCAAGAAGCGCATCTCGATTAGAGAACGCAAGGTCGTAATTGATTCTAGCATTCATATCGGTTCAATAATGGATGGACACAAGGTCATGGAGCTTGGGCTTCCTGAAGGTAGCCTGATTGTCTCAGTCATGAGGGATGGCAAGGAGATAATTCCGCATGGTTCCACTATTCTAAATGGTGGTGACGACCTAGAGATACTGTGCAGGCTTAAGGACATTGCAGCAACCGAGGCGGTCCTCGATGAGAAGTGCAAGGCGATAGATGCAGATTAGATTACCTAACATAATGGCATAAACCAGACTGCCCTAGAGTCACAAAAAAGGAGACAAAGAGTCATGAATACAGTAAAAATTAGAAATATCGAAATCGGCTCTGGACTACCCAAGATTTGTGCACCAATTATTGGCGCAACTAAAGAAGACATACTGGTAGAGGCAGAGAACATGGGAAGTTTACCTGTAGATATAGCTGAATGGCGTGTCGATTGGTTTGAGCATGCGCTCAATTTTAGTAAGGTAGAAGACGTACTGAAGGATTTAAGAACAGCCCTTGGAGAGACTCCGCTGTTGGTGACATTTCGCACATCGAATGAGGGTGGTGAAAAGTCTATTAAATATGATGATTATGCAGAGCTTGTAATAAGGGCTGCAGAGACCGGATACGTTGACCTGGTCGATGTGGAAGTTTTTATAGGAACAGATATCGTAAAAGAAATTATAGCTGGTGCTCACAATGCCGGTGTCAAGGTTATCGGATCGAATCACGATTTTAATAAGACTCCAGACAAAGACGAGATTGTAGAAAGGCTCCGCAAGATGCAGGAGTTAGGCGTAGATATACCTAAGATTGCAGTTATGTCAAAAGACATGAAGGATGTAATAACACTACTCGCCGCTACAGAGGAGATGCACAGAGAATTTGCGGACCGTCCTATCGTCACGATTTCGATGTCTGAAACAGGAGTGTTATCTAGGATTTGTGGTGAAGCTTTCGGATCAGCGATTACCTTTGGCGCAGCCAAGAATGTATCGGCGCCTGGTCAGATGGGAGTGAATGATCTCAGTACAGCAATAAAATTGCTGCACGAGTATCTATGATAAGCAGGCGATATATAGAGCGTTCTAATTGGAGAAGTTCAATTAGAACTGCGCAATTAATGCAGCTCATTAAGCAATATTAATTATAAAAGCAATGCCTTATAGACCAAGACATTGCTATATATTGCAGTTTATTCTGAACTGTTCAGCTTCCAAGCTGTCATCTACCCTGAACTTGATACTTAGTTCGGGGTACTTTTTTTCAAAATATTTCTTATTTTCACTGTTATTACCAACGACATTTGAAAACCACTTAGGAGAAGAAAAAATATCGACTTTTATCCGCGAGAACCTCCGCTTATTTAAACTTTCATTTGCCAAGCTCCTGCCCTGCAAATGGTTAGCTATGAGCTCGCCTGACTTCTCGTAACGATTTCTGAGCTCATCTACAATACTATCTAGGTGTGGCTCAATCTTGTCCCGCGCTATTCGCCCCTCGACGAGCTGCCTAAAAGCAGGGTGATAAGTTCCGCCGTTTATCGATCCACCTTCGCCGATGATATCAGTGCTCTTGAGCCCAACTCTCATAATCGTAATGCCTGCATCATCGAGTATCTTATACATTGCCGCCGTCCCCGTAACGGCTTCCTCCCTGCTTAGCGGCTTATATTCACCGCGTTCATACATTTCTAGTAGCTCCGTGTCATCAATAACGATGGTCGGGTATAACCTAGTCAGTGAAGGCTTTAGCTTAACGGCCTCTTTTGCCGAATAGATACACGTTTCAAGCGAATCTCCAGGAAGCCCAATCATCAGCTGGATTCCGAATTCAAATCCATACTCTTTAATCAGTGAGACAGCCTCGTATACAGCCGTGCTTGTATGTCCGCGATTCGACTTACGAAGCACCTCATCGTCGAAAGACTGAACTCCGAGCTCAATCGTATCAACCGAGTATGCCTTTAGATTATCCAAATATCTCTATCTATATAGTCAGGTCGTGTTGACAGGTGAATTTTGTCGATGAGCCCTCTATCCTTGTATTCCTTGGCAATGGCGAGGTATGAACTCTGTTCCTCTAGCCCTAGTCCTGTAAAGCTTCCACCGTAAAAAGCAATTTCGACCGTCGGAACTTCTCCGAGTGTCGTGAGCCATGTGTCAATCGTATTTTTTACTTCATCCGCAGTCGGGGCAGTCGTGCGAGCAGTGATTTTTCGCTGGTTGCAGAAGACGCAGTCGTTGGGACAGCCTCGGTGTGGTATGAATATTGGAATAATAGCGTGTTTTTTCATATATATCCTTAGTCAGCGTCAGATTTTGTAACCGTAATTATTGAGCCGATATCTTCAAGCTCGTATGATTCAAACCACTTGCAACCAAGACCTTGGGCCTCGATGAAAGCGGTAATTTCCCCTAAAGTTTGGATGTACCGAGAGGTCGCCGTTAAATACTATTTCACCGTCTACACGGCCACTTGCACCTCCGATAAATCCAGTATTGGCACCACGTAGCTTCACGAAGTCTGGTTCGACTATAAGCACGTTCATGCCTGCTGCTTCACAAGGCTTTGCGATTCCTTTATCGTAAGTGATGATAGAGTTTTCATCTACTATGATAGTACTGCACTTTGTATATCCCTGGCGAACATCTATAAGCTCCAGTTCATTTCCGCAGCTCGCCTTTGCAGCAGCAAGGAGTTCTGAATCAGTTATGTCCAGTCTGTGGATAAAAAACTTTCCAGTACACGCCGCATTGTATCTACAGTCATCTGGATAGATCGGACTTAGTTCATTAGGAATACCTTCATAGATAGGAGATTCAGGCTTTGCTCCTAGCTTGCACAGAAGTACATCTGGATGATTTGCAACTAGGCTAGATACCGCGCGGAGTTCGGGAAAATTGTGTATAACATGACCAGCATTTTCAAGATAAGTGCATAGGGCAGGGTGAGCAAGCGATGATAGATATGCTACCTTCATTAGTCTAGCTCTCCGCGCAGGTCGGTCTCTATGAGCCTGCTGATCTCGCTGTGCTCTAGCCCTAGGCTGAAGAGGTAGTAGAGTTTAGCTACTGTCGCTTCGGTAGTCATATTTGAACCGGATACCGCACCAGCTTTTGCAAGCTCTGAACTCGTTTCATATGCCCCGAGCCTGACTGTTCCCTGCGAGCACTGCGTGCAGACTACCACTGTAGTTCCATTTGTAATAGCACGGGCGATGAGAGGTGGCAGAGCTTCATCATAATTAGGTATGTTGCCTGTGCCAAAGGTCTCAAGTACAAGAGCATCGAGTCCGCGCGTTACGATTGGTGCAAATAACTCGAACTGTATACCTGGGAAAAGCTTGATAACGCCGACCTTCGCTGGCTTGATCGACTGCACGAGAAGATCGCTGCGAGGCTTTTGCATCAGGCGAGGCTCGTTATAGTTGATATCTATGCCCGCTTCAGCAAGCGGTGGATAATTCGGCGAAGAAAAGGCGATAAGCCCATCCGCTGAAGCTTTCATAGCACGGTTTCCGCGTAAGAGCTTGTGCCCAAAGTACAGAGCAACTTCGTTTACCTTACCAGAGGCGGCAATCAATATAGAAGTTATGAGGTTGTCCTTGCCGTCGCTTCTTAGCTCACAAAGTGGAATTTGTGACCCAGTGAAAATTACAGGCTTACCTAGATTCTCGAGCATGAAGGAAAGTGCCGAGGTGCTGTAAGCCATGGTATCTGTGCCGTGTAGCACGACAAATCCGTCGAAGTCATCGTAACGTGATGTAATCGACTCGGCAATCATGTTCCACTGCACGTAAGTTATGTTGGAAGAATCGAGGAGTGGCGAGAACTCAACAAGCTCATACTTAGGCATTCCATCAGCACGAAGGTCGTCGATGCGGTCTAGCTCATGCTGAAAGTGACCCGCTATTGGTGCGTAACCACTGTCTGTTCTGGACATGCCAATCGTTCCACCTGTATATATGAGGCAAATTTTCTTATCTTCTATTCTCTGCATTTGTTCTGCTTCGGTCATATGACACCTCTCAATTCATGCACAACTTTAAATATTCATATACATATGTACATATGCCACGATAATAGTGGCACTCTCTGTGATTGATTATATCACGCAGCAATTTAAATTTGAAAATGCAACATTGATAAGTAAATGATTTTATTATATACTTTATTGGCAACTTCACATGCTGCTGTGGCTCAATGGTAGAGCACTTCACTCGTAATGAAGTGGTTGCGAGTTCGATTCTCGCCAGCAGCTCCAAAAGTAAAAGCCTTGAAAACGCCTTTTGATTGGCGGATTCGAGGCTTTTTCATTTAAATAAATTTTAGTTATAGGACAAAACGAGTTGGTAAAAAACCGCTGCAGTCGTTGAAATTTCAACGACTGCAGCGAATACATCTTTTCATCAAGCCCTCGCAGCATAACTATTAATTAAAAAGGAACCAACAGGGAAGCAGGCAAGACCTCCTACTGTTGCAAAAAGTTCATAATTAAAATTAATTAGGTGCCAATATCCAGGAATTATGAAAAGCCCACACACAGGAAATATAAACATATAAAGAAATGGACCTTGCGAATTAAAAAAACCGACAGTGAGCATAGCAAACACAAGATAGTTAGCCGATAAAACATAATATTCCGGCTTAAATATAGCCAAGAACATAAATGCTGTAGGGAATATGTAATCAAATAACGCCCATTTAATTTTGTCTGATGTACTACACATGTTAATACCACCTTTCTTGCAATCAGCCTAAGATTATTATATTCCGCAATAAAAAATTAATAGCCTAATTTAATTCACAAAATGTGTATGCATCGTCTTCAACTGTCTAAGCTTGATGCTCACCCAGAATCCATAGATTCCAAAAGTTACAATTGTAAGCAGAAGTCACTTTATTCAGTTTCCAAATAGCTGCACAGCGGTACCATCAAATTCGAGGCGCCTACCTTCTATGACAGTGTGCCTGATCTCCCAATTGTAAATCATGCAGTACCCCAAGGGAGACAAATTCTGAGGGTTGTAGTTGTAATAAGGGTGCCAAGAATGCTGTAGCCAATAAGCTGAAATAGTCCGCCATCAAAATAAGATTCTTCGTGATTCATAGTTCAGTTCTTCATTTTATTTTAATAGTAATTTTGAATGAGTTGTAGATTATCACTTATGAGAATCAATGTAAATAGGATTATGAAAAAATTAATAACAAAATGGTGAGAGATATTCGATTAAGGGGGAAATGCAAGACTCTTGCCCTAACTATAATACGCACCTATAATTAATTTAGGAGGTTTAGGAATATGGATCAGATTCAGCTGGCTCAGCAGATATGCCAGGAGGCTCACTACGGACAAGTGGACAAGGCGGGAAAGCCTTACTATCTACATCCATTTACAGTCGCAGATATGTGTGAATCAGAAGAGGAAAAGGTAGTCGCTTACCTTCACGATGTACTCGAGGATAGCGAGTATGACGAAATGTATTTGCGCATGTGCGGATTTAGCGAAAAGGTAGTTGAAGCGGTGAAAACTCTTACAAAGGCGTAGACGAAGACTATATGCAGTACATAGATAGGATCTCGCAAAATAAGCTGGCGACCTCCGTAAAGCTTGCCGACCTAAGCCACAGCATGGACATCAGCCGTATAGAGTATCCCTCTGCAGAGGACTATGCAAGAGTCGAGAAATATAGGGCAGCGATGAAGAGGCTTTTGCAGGGAAATTCTCACTAAATGGGGAGAATTCAGACATAAGTCATTAAATAAAAGCTCAAAATAAATTGCTATTGAAAATATTAATATTTACCGCTAAGTATTAAAATTACTGATTTTAATACAAAATCCTTGTTTGATATACTCGTATTGATAAATCGATATTATTTAAACAAGGAGGATACAATGAAAAAAGAAAAAAGTACCCTTATGATCATTACTGGGCTCGTGGTCGGTGCGGCTGCAGTGCTTCTCGTTAAGTATGGCAACCCTGCTAACATGGGCTTTTGTATTGCCTGCTTTTTGAGAGACACTACTGGTGCTCTTAAGCTCCACACTGCTCCAGTTGTGCAGTACGTTCGCCCCGAGATAATCGGACTTATTCTTGGCGCATTTATTATGTCCGTTTGCGGAAAAGAGTTTAAGGTTCGCGGTGGTTCATCTCCGATGACAAGATTCATACTCTCGTTCTTCGTCATGGTAGGAGCTCTCATGTTCCTCGGGTGCCCACTCAGAATGATTCTCAGAATCGCTGGTGGAGACTGGAATGCAATCATCGGCCTGATTGGATTCTTCTGCGGAATTCTCGGCGGAATCGTATACCTCAAGAAGGGCTTCACACTCAAGAAGTCAGTTCCACTAGGACCAACAGAAGGCGTAGCGATGCCAGCGATTACGGTAGTACTGCTCGTTATCCTATGCGCATTCCCTGCACTTCTCGCATTCAGCAAAGAGGGACCTGGCGCTATGCACGCGCCGCTCGCAATTTCGCTAATTGCAGGGCTTGTTGTCGGCGTACTAGCACAGCGCACCAGATTATGCATGGTTGGTGGACTCCGAGATGCAGTGTTATTCAAAGATTTCTATCTACTATCCGGATTTATCGCAATATTCGTTGCAGCTCTCGTTGGAAATCTAGCGCTTGGCTTCTTCCATGCAGGGTTTGACAAGCAGCCGATTGCATTCAACGACTCTCTATGGAACTTCCTAGGAATGGTTCTCGTAGGACTAGGCTCCTGCCTGCTCGGTGGCTGCCCACTTCGTCAGGTGGTTCTCTCTGGTACAGGAAATGCAGACTCGGGCGTTGCAGTTCTCGGTCTAATCGTAGGTGCAGCTTTCTGCCACAACTTCGCACTAGCATCGACACCAATGGGACCAACTCCAAATGGCAAGATTGCAGTTATTATCGGAATCATCGTTACCGTAGTTATCGGTCTGATGAATATAAGAAAAGCTAAGGAGGCATAAAATGACTAAGGTAGATGCAAGAGGGTACTCGTGCCCTGAACCAGTGATTATGACTCAGAACGCTGTAAAGGCTGGAACACCTGTTAAAGTTCTCGTAGACAGCATGACACCAGTTAAGAATATCTCTAGATATGCAGCTAACAACAAGCTATCTATGGAATACAGTGAAACGCCAGAAGGCGATTACCTGATTACACTCAAGTAATGTTTATCGCAACTTTCCATACGCATTTTGGAGCACAGCAGTTCCACAAGCAGCAGAAAAGCATAGACAAAACCGCAACACTTATGCCGGTGCCTAGAGCTCTTAGCGCAGCCTGCGGGATATGCGTTTCGTTCGAGGTGGATAATGTCTCAGAACTCATTGCAAATCACCCTGAAGATCTAGAGGGAATATACGTGAGCGAGGGATCAGAGTTCAAGGTTCTGTTCGAGGCTCCAGAAGAATAGCGTGATGTACGTGCCATACGTGACATAAAGGAACAATTTAATCAGGAACTGAAATGACCAGCCGCGTGGCTGGTCATTTGCTTATAAGCTTACTAATAAAACGATTAACAGGTTTTAGAACCTACAGTCCTAGATAATCTACAAACCTACATCTTTGCTGCGAACATTCCTACCTTCGACTTCAAGTCGATAGGGCCGTAATATGAAACGTATATGTAGGTACTACCTTTTCTGAGGAATAGTAGCTGATCACGTTTTGCAGTAGTATCATTTGCCTTCTTCTCATCTACGATATATGCAGCGTAGTCGAGGTCCTTGTAATCGAAACGGTACTTGTCAAGAGACTTATTTGATACTTTGATGTCCGACTCTTCAAGTGCATTTTTACTGTTGTATTTCATAAATTCCGTTGCAATCTTAGAAGATTTGCCTTATAGAGATTAACACGGTAATAAAGATCCGTTACAGTATCTTCATCATTCTTAGTATCTCTATCTACCTCAAGCTCCTCAGACACCATTCTAGGCATCATTAGAGTTTTGTCCTGATTGACATCAAAGGTTATCATATCGCCTTTGCCATCGTGGTAGTACTCGATTTTCTTATATACAGTTTTCCATGTATCAGGGTCAAATTCCGAGAAGCGCACAATCTCGTTGCCCTTGTACTTAAGAGCCTCTGTGAAGTCGCCGGATGATGAGACATCTACTGTTCTAGGGATATCAATGATGCTCCATAGGACTAGGACGGTTAAAGTTATAAAAAGTGTCGCATTGGTGTAATATTTCAATTTAAATCCTGAAGTCCCATAGTAATCCTTTTTCCTGTTTTTATTTAGTATGCTAATATATGTAAACATATACTGAAACCAGTACAAAAGTGCCAATGGCAACCCTATAAGACTCATAACAACAGAGGAAAGCGGTTGATCAGCACTGCTATAGAGAAGCTCTGATGGTGATATAGTGAATCCTTGCACACTTCGACTTATGCTAAAAAGTGATTCTGCAAAAATAATTAGCATCCAAATAAAATTAGTAATCAAGCTCTTTCTGTAGTACTTATGCTGACTCTGCACATCCGTAAATGGCTCTGGGGCATCTGAATCATCCGTGTAGAATATCATCACTGAGTCAAAACCGTATATCAGATGCCAACCACAAGAAGCATATAAATCCAGTTCCTCCTGCGTCGTCTTGCTATACTTGTATGGCAAGATGCGATACCGCCTATCTCTTGGCTCGTCAACGGTGAATCTGCAAGTAAATAGATTATCGTTAGCGAGCAGCAGACCTTTTCTTGCCTGATATTCAAGCCAGTTCTGCTTATAGAACATATCAACTATGCCGAAAGGATCGTATTTTAACTTCGTTTTCTTATCCATGACACACCTCGTGTTGAGCATTTTGCGATAACAATTGGATACAATGTAGCTACATCTTTGCTGCGAACAGTCCCACCTTCGACTTCAGGTCGATAGGTCCACTGTATGCAACAACGACATATTTATTTCCCTTTCTGAGGAAAAGCATCTGTTTATAGAATGGAGCCTCATCTTTTCAGAAGCTACGATATATGCCGCATAATCGAGCCCCTTGTATTTAAACTGCATATTCTTGATGCGCTTGTTTGATACGTCGAAGCCTTTATAGTCTAGCTCTTCTTCCATATTAGATGGCATAAAGTGTGCGGCAATTTTTGCTGATTTAGCTTTGTATAGCTGAACCTGATACATGAGCTTTGGCTCAGATACACCATCTTTGTCGATTCTGGAATAAACCTCGAGGTCTTCTGAAGACATCTTTATCATCATGACATTACGGTCGTAACTTGTCTCGTATGTTATGTCAGGATTATCGATATTTTTATTATCTTCTCTGACTATCATATTCGCACGGATCTCATCCCAAGCGGATGGGTCGAATTCGGAGAACCTTACAAGCTCAGCATCCTTGTATGCCAAAGCTTCTTTAAAGCTGCTTGTCATGATTCTCTTATCTGGCACGAATACCACATATATAAAGAGGCCTACAATCAGCACGATAATCGCATTAATTAAAATCATATTTACATAACGTCTAGCCTTAAAGCCAGCAGTCCTCTTAAAAGTTTCTCTTTTCAGTTGCCATATTCTAGTGTATCTGAAGATAAATACCAGCTCAAATAGCACTAGCATTGGGTACATCACAGCGTATATGTAAATAATTGGAGACGGTTTATCAGCCAGCTGATAATAAGCCTCAATTGGATTAAAGACAAAGCCATTCGTATTGAGATCTAAATTCATAAGAATGCAAAAGGTCAACGCTATAGTAGTGATAAATGTATAGAGTAGTCTCTTCACATAATACTTCTTCTCTGTAACGGCATCTGTAAAAGGCTCGGGTACATTCTGATCGTCTGTATAGAACACAGTCGATCCATGCGTTCCTCGCACACATGTCCATCCACATGACTCATATATATCCAGCTCTTCCTGTTCGATCTTCTTTCTTTCTCTGGCAGAATTCGGTACCTTCTCTCAGTTGGCTCGCCATATGAAAAGTCGTATATAAGGTAGCCGGTATATGTGAGAAGGAACCCCTTCCTAGCCATATCCTCGAGCCAATTCTGTTCCTGATATATGTCGGAAAGACCAAAATAACAAATCTTCTGTTTAATCTTATCGCTCATAACTGCACCTCCGTGCATCACTAAGGCATGCTTCTAATCTACAGATTTCATCCTGATATAGCTGTTCGCCACGCTCTGTAATGCTGTAAGAAATTCTCCTGCCGTCTGGTGGTAACTTCTTGATTAAATCCTCCGCTTGAAAAAGTGAGAGGAGTGAGTACAGAGTCCCTGGTCCGAGCTTGACCCTTCCGTCCGTGAGATCATTTACATAACTCGATATCTCCGTCCCGCACATATCAGAGCGGTGGAAACAAAGCAGTATGTAGAACATCGGCTCGGTTAATGGTTCCAATGATTTTTTGGCCATGTATAGCACCACCCATTAATCAAATTTGCTGTAAGATTTCTAATATCGTTAATCGATATTTCTAGCTAAAATATAATATCGTATTACGATATTGTCAATGAGATATGCAAAAAAATAATAGCATGTACTTTTTTAGTACATGCTGGTCATCTATATAAGTGACTTTAACTATCTCTGCTGTACGATATCCGAAGCTAATCGTGTGGAGATACATTTGGCTATATCTTCAGACTGCCTTAGATAGCCGAGATTTTCTTGCTTGAATTTAGAATATGTCCAGCCTGCTGCACGAAATACTTTTCCGTATGCAGTCCAGACAGCAAGGGTTGCAGCTCTCATGAGGAGCTGCCTTTGAAGCTTAAGCCATCTACCTTGCTTAAAATGTCCTAGTGTATATGATTGGAAAATCACGTGAGGTAGCTCATCGTGAAGCATCTGAGCGCAGATCCTCTTTAGTGCAGGTGAGTCAGTAGCATCACTGAGAGCTGAGTAATAAGAGAGTGCGATAATCTCTGCCGTTACGAGGGTTACGACCTCAGGACGGAGATCGCTACGTCTACGGAGGCGGCGAAATGTCCTGTCGAGGAAATTGTTCTTGCGGAGCGGAAGCCCGTGATAGCGCATAAATTCACCAAGGTATGAGGAGTGGAAATTCTCCTCTCTGATAAATAGCTTCATAACCTTGGGATATGTAGGTTCGTCAAACTTGCTAGCAAACGCCTCTGAGACCTTTATCAGGTGAAGTCCATCGCTGTGCTCACCTACTTGAAATGCAGAAACAGAAGGCAGTATCAGCACCTTGATATCGGCAGGTAGAGCGGCCTCCTTCGAGAAATCTATCTGCAGCCTGTGCTTGTCGTTTTCTCGGAAAAACTCCAGCCACTCATCATAGCTATATTTTACAGATGGATCATTTCTTAGTTCGATCATATGGCCTCGCTTGTCTCGATTTACTTAATAATACTTGTGTGAAATATTACAATGTGTGTTCGTTATTATAACAGAAGTACTCAATAATTAAAAATCAGAAACTGTTATACTGAAAAACAAGCCTTTTAGTATTCGTTCATGTGTTATTATAGTGGCAGTAAAGAATCCCTGTGTAACAGAGTAAAATGCAATATACTTTTCGGATATAAATTAATTAGCGAGGTATTTATGGATTATAAGCAAGAAGAATTATTGAGCAAAAGACGAGCTATTGAATTATGGGATAGCGACTACATAAATGAAATCGAAGTGGGTACATTCGAAGGTCTTTCAAATATCCATAGATATCTGTTTCAGGATGTATATAGCTTTGCGGGGACACTGAGAACTGTTAATCTTGCAAAGGGTAACTTCAGATTTGCACCAGTCCTATATCTCGAAGCAAGCATAAAAGAAATTGAGAAAATGTCGCAATCAACATTTGATGAATGTGTTGAAAAATATGTAGAGATGAACGTTGCTCATCCATTTAGAGAGGGTAATGGTAGAAGCGAAAGGATATGGCTAGATTTAATGCTAAGGGCGGCTATTGGCAAATGCGTTGATTGGTCAAAAATAGAAAAAGAAGATTATCTATCCGCGATGGAACGTTCGCCTGTTAACAGTCTTGAAATTAAGTATCTGATCAAAGGTGCTTTAACCGACGATACAAGTAATAGAGAAATCTACATGAAAGGCATTGATAATTCTTATAGATACGAAGAAGCAAACAGTGTGAGCATCTTTGATATAGACAAATCTGATATTTAGTAAGTTAAGTGAGGAATAGGTACTAAAAAAAGACTGGTGATTAACATGCTTACAAAGAAACAGTTTCAAACAAAATATAACTTAACGAAGAGAGAAGTAGACGGTATCTGCGAATACTATGGAATAAAGAAGAATAAAGGGCAGTTTCAAATTCCTGACAATACTGAACCTATTTACATACCCGATAAGAGATTTGTAAATAAGGAGCTGCGTTTATATTTGTTCGTTTCCGACGCAATTCAGAGGAAGGTAAAGCTGGTACCAGAGTTATTTACTCGACGGACGATGAAGTACGAACTGTAGTTAGGGTTATGCGTGATAAAGGTCTTCTCGTCAGAATTGAAGGTAGACCGGAGGATAGTTTAGAGTATCAAGATTATATTCTTGGGCCTGAATTTGCGGAATGGAAGAGAAATGCCACTGAAAATTTCAAGTTGGTTAAGGAAATCCTGGGAATCGCAGTTGAGTCTAGTTCGAAGGGTGTGACTTCTGCGGTGCTTGAGCACTATACTAGTATGTAAAAGAATTTTGACAAACAAAAACACCGCAACTCTACTGAGTTGCGGTGTTTTTAAATGGTGTCCCGAAGAGGATTCGAACCTCCGACACCCGCTTTAGGAGAGCGGTGCTCTGTCCCCTGAGCTATCGAGACATGGGTTGGGCGCTTGCGAATGACGCCTCCTGTGAACGTAATCCCGGATAAATCTCTGATTAACTACAATCATCAGCGTTAAACACAAGCTTAATTATAATATCACCGAATTGCGTGTAGTACAAGACGTAACGAGCTGACAATGAATCGCGCCTATACGAATTATCATTTCGTGGTAGATTCAAACCTGAGAACATGGTGATTATAATGTGAGTGTGAACGATTTACTTTTCAAAATGGGGATATGCCATAAGTCTAGGAAATAAGCTAAATGTAGTGATTTATGTGTGAACAATATGCGAGGAAACAATTTATACGCATACAATTAAATTTTTTTCAATTAATTTACATAAAGCACTTGACCTGAAGACTTTTATAGTGTAATTCATTATGTAACTAAATATAATTGTGCGTTATATAGACGCAACACGAACTCAAGAAGTGTTATATAAGTTCAATATTGAAAGGAGCAAAAGGGTAAAATGAAAGAGACAAAGGGATTTATCGCAGAGTTTAAGGCATTCATCGCTCGAGGCAACGTGCTAGACATGGCAGTAGGTATCATCATCGGTTCTGCATTCACAGCAATCGTTACCTCGCTTGTTAATGATATCATCATGCCAATCGTAGGTGTAATAATCGGAGGAATTGATTTCTCGGGACTAAAGGTTACAGTTGGAAGCGCCGCTATTAACTACGGTGTATTCATCCAGGCGATCATCAACTTCCTACTCATCGCGCTAACCGTTTTCATCATCATCAAAGCTCTAAGCAAAGCTAAGAGAAAGCAGGCAGAAGAGCCAGTAGAGGAAGAGCCAGCACCAGCACCAGAGGTTGAGCTACTTACTGAGATCAGAGACCTTCTATCGAAGCGCGACTAATTCAGACAAATAGTGAAGGTGGCTAGTCGTTTGAGAACACAAGGCTATACAAAGCAAAATTAATCAATCGAAAGTTAAGGACATGGGAATAAAACCCGTGTCCTTTTCTCATGCGTGGGTACACGGCAGTATGGCAGGGTAAGTGGACCAAGATGTTGTTTATACCCGTATACTTCTCGAATTCAACACTTAAATATAAGCAAATATTAAGATTTGAAGTGGCCTTGAAAGCCCTTAAAAGCTTGAAAAAAAGCCACAAATAGGCTAAAATAATTTTGTCCTTTTGCCACAAAAAAGCTGCGGCAAATAGTGACAATTTAGGAAAACGGAGGGACGATTATGTACGATATCAGTCAAGTGCAGAGTGAATACAAAACCAAGCTGATCGACGCAGATTTCGCCGCTAGCCTAGTTAAGAGCAACTATAGGCTGCACTTTGGCGTGGGAACTGGGAGCTCCATTTACATGGACAGGGCCCTTGGAAAGCGCCTCAAGACCGATACACTCCTTCGCGGATTAGAGATTCAGACTGAAGTTGCCGTTAGAAACGATCTTCTGGAGACTTTCAAGGCGACTAGAGACGTAGATACAGTTAGATTTTATTCATCGCATTACACCGGTATGGACAGAATGATGGCGGATGCGGGCAACTGTTGGTACGTGCCGATTCTATTCAACGAAGAGCCACTATATTGGGGACAGGAGGGCAATGGATTCGATATCTGCTGCATTCAGGTTGCACCGATGGATAGATATGGCAACTTTAATTTTGGCCCTACCAATGCTGACCTTCTCGGAATTATCAGAAATTCTAAGATTGTCATAGTTGAGGTTAACGAGAAGATGCCAATTGCACTCGGTTATGAGTCGCACATCAATATATCTGATGTAAACTATATCATCGAGGGAGAAAGCCCTGAACTCGCTGAGTTCAAGGCGGCACCGGCAAGTCCTGAGGATAGAAGGATTGCCGAATCGATAGTAGACCGAATTAGAAATGAAAGTACGCTGCAGCTCGGTATTGGAGCCGTGCCAAATGCAATCGGAGGTCTGCTCGCAGAGTCCGACATCCGTGACCTAGGTGGTCACAGTGAGGTAATCGTAGATTCATTTATGAATCTATATTACGCAGGTAAGCTGACCAACAACAAGAAGGTAGATAAGGGGCTAACAGTGTATACGGCAGCTGTCGGCAGTAAGGCGTTATACGACTTCATCGACGATAACCCAATCTGCTGCGCTGCACCAGTTGACTACGTTAACAGCGTTCATACTATTTCGCAGATAGATAACTTCATCTCGATTAATAGCTGCGTTGGAGTTGACCTGTATGGACAGGTTTGTTCAGAGAGTGCAGGCTTCAGACAGCTTACGGGAACGGGCGGACAGCTCGACTTCGTACTCGGAGCATTCTTATCTAAGAACGGTAAGAGCTTCATGTGTACACATTCGACTAGAACTAAGCCAAATGGAGAGGTTGTATCCCTTATTCATCCGACACTACCAAGGGGATCTATCATAACCACACCGCGAACAGCGACACATTATGTCGTTACTGAGTACGGGGCAGTAAACCTCAAGGGTAAGTCGACTTGGCAGAGAGCCGAGAGCCTCATCAGTGTTGCACATCCTGACTTTAGAGAAGCGCTGATTCAGGAAGCCGAGAAGATGGGAATTTGGCGTAATACAAGTAAGATTGAATATATTTAAGGTATATTTAATTCATATTTAATAATCCCGAAGTAAAATTAGTACAGGGAAGGAAACTTAATAGCTGGGCTTTACAGAAGGTTGGTTCATAAAAGGACCGACGGGGTCATAAAGTCGTGGCAGAGGCGCAGTAGCGCAATGCACAAGGAGGTTTTTATGATCACAGCAGTTGTAGGTGCCAATTGGGGCGATGAAGGTAAGGGTAAGATTACAGATGTGCTCGCACAGGAGTCCGATTATATCGTGAGATTCCAGGGCGGAAGTAACGCTGGACACACCATCAAGAATGAGTTCGGAAAATTCGGACTTCACCTAATGCCGTCTGGCATTTTTAACAAGGATGCTGTAAGTGTTCTGGGAAATGGAGTTGCTGTCAACGCCAAGAAGTTCTTCGAAGAACTCTCATCTATCGAGGGAGCAGGCGTTCCCCACGGCAAGATTATCATTTCTGATAGAGCACAGTTAGTAATGTCATATCACATGGCGCTTGATGCGTATGAAGAGGAGCGACTTGCTGGACATTCGTTTGGCTCGACTAAGGCGGGCATCGCACCGTGCTTCTCAGACAAGTACGCTAAGATTGGTTTTCAGGTTGCTGACCTCTATGCAGACAAGGAAGTCCTAATGGAGAGGATAGACAATGTGTGCAGTATCAAGAACGTGCTGTTTGAGAATCTGTATCACAAGCCGCAGATTAAGCCAGAAGATATCTATGAGGAATTGATGGAGTATGCTGAATTGCTTAGACCATACGTTGATCATACTTCTCAGGTGCTAAACGAAGCATTTCGTGCTGGCAAAAACATTCTCTTGGAAGGTCAGCTCGGAGCACTCAAGGACACTGACCACGGCATTTATCCGATGGTAACATCGTCGTCGACGCTCGCAGGGTTCGGTGCTACTGGTGCCGGACTTCCGCCTTATGCAATCGAGAGAATCGTTACGGTTGTAAAGGCGTACTCATCTGCAGTTGGAGCAGGAGCGTTCGTTAGCGAGCTATTCGGAGATGAGGCAGAAGAGCTTCGTAGACGCGGTGGAGATGGTGGAGAGTTCGGAGTAACTACAGGTAGACCTAGAAGAGTCGGCTGGTTCGATGCAGTTGCAACCAGATATGGATGCATGATGCAGGGAGCTACAGAGGTTGCAGTAACAGTTGTTGACGTTCTGGGGTATCTCGATGAACTCAAAATCTGCGTAGGATACGAGATAGATGGCGAGGTGACAAAGGACTTTCCTAACACACCGCTCCTCGAGAAGGCTAAGCCAGTATATGAAACGCTTCCAGGCTGGAAGACAGATATCAGAGGAATCAAGAACTATGATGACCTGCCAAGTGAATGCAAGGCGTACATCGAGAGAATTGAAGATGAAATCGGCGTCCGCGTATCCATGGTTTCAAACGGACCAGCGCGTGATGAACTGATTATCCGCTAATTTACAAAAGTATAACCTACTGACAGAGACAGTTCCTGACGGCCCAGCTGTCAGGAACTAAATACTTAAAGGGGTACAAAATGTACAAGGAATCAATGCGTCAGACATGGGTAGAAATTGACCTAACGGCGCTAGACCACAACATCAAGGAAATAAAAAGAGTAGCTGGTAGCAGTGAGATAATAGGCGTTGTAAAAGCCGATTCGTATGGACATGGTAGCGTTCGCTGTGCCAAGGTTCTACGTGCAAATGGAGTTACGCGCTTCGCAGTTGCCACTATTGAAGAGGCTCTCGTTCTGCGTGAAGCTGGATTTAATGAAAGTATACTGCTTCTCGGCTTCGTACCAGAGGATTGCACAGATATAATAATCGAGCACAATCTAACAATTGTGGTCGGCGGTCTCGAGAGGGCGAAGAAGAGATCCGAGATTGCAGTTGAGAGAGGGGCGGTAATCGACTGCTTCATCGCCATTGACTCAGGCATGGGTAGAATCGGATATAGGATAGAAACCCCGCTTGAGAAAGAGTTTGCGAGAACTGAGATCGAGGAGATGGACGAGCTCGAAGGGCTACGCATAAATGGAATGGTCTCGCATTTTGCAACTTCCGATGAGGCGGATTCGACATATACTAATAAGCAGCTTTCGCTGTTTAACGACTTCTATGAGGAACTCGCAGGCTGCGGCATCAACATTCCTATGCTGAGTATCGCCAACAGTGCTGCGATTATGGACTATCCAAAGACTCATTTTGATGTGGTAAGACCAGGAATCATCATGTATGGCTGTTATCCATCTGAAGAGGTAGATAAGACGAGACTGGACCTTAAACCAGTAATGTCTGTAAAAGCGTATATTATACACATCAAGAAAGTTCCTGCTGGCACTTCAATTAGCTATGGCCGCAAGTTCGTAACAGAGAGGGAGAGCAAGATTGCCACAATCTCTATTGGCTATGCGGATGGATACTCGAGGGCACTTACGGGCAAGGCGGAAGTTATTGTAAATGGCTACCGCGTGCCAGTCGTAGGAAGCATTTGTATGGACCAGTGTATGATCGACGTTACGGATGTGCCCGGAGTTCTCAAAGGCGATGAAGTCGTGATTATGGGGCGCTCTGGTGAGGAAGAGGTTTCTGCAGAAGAGCTCGCAAGCAAGCTCGGAACTATTAACTACGAGATTCTCTGCGACTTCGGCATGCGACTTCACAAGATATATATTGATAGAGAGAGCGGAGCGTATGACCTCGTCTAACAGAGATCACAGAAGCTGCTTTAGATAGAGTTTAAATGCTAGAGACTATTCAAAATATGGACGGCTCGATGCTCATCAAGTTTCAGAGCCTTTCGATTCACGATTCGCTGACACCAATAGTCAAGATATATACACATCTCGGTGATACGGGACTGCTGTGGATAGTGATAGCGGTGCTACTGCTTATATTTAAACGCACTAGAAAGTATGGACTATTGATGCTTGTATCACTAGCACTGACATATCTTGTGAATAATCTCCTGATCAAGGAGTTAATTGATAGGACGCGTCCGTACGAGGTGTTTGATAAGGTGCAAAGGCTAATCGAGAAGCAACGTGATCCATCATTTCCATCAGGTCATTCGGCAAGCTCGTTCGCCGCAGCAATGTGCATATATCTGAATGGTTACAAGAGATACGGAATTCCTCTGCTATTACTAGCACTTCTGATGACGCTTTCGAGACTGTATGTTGGGGTTCATTACCCAGGTGATGTAGTGACAGGAGCAATCATTGGTTCGCTTATGGCATGGCTCGTATACAAGGTGTACGATGCGAGACAAGAAGCACTACACCCAGCGAAACATCGCAGAAGATAATTGTAGCGACAGGAGAAAACATGAGTACAGAGAGACTTAAGATTGGAAATGATTGGGACGATATCCTCGCTGAAGAGATGGAAACCGTATTACCGAGCGCTAGAGGAGTTCCTCGATGAAGAATATGTATCGCACACGGTGTTTCCGCCGCGTGATGAGATATTTACGGCTTTTAGGTACACTCCTTATGATGATGTAAAGGTGTTGCTCCTAGGCCAAGATCCTTATCACGAAGTAGGGCAAGCTCACGGCATGGCCTTCTCAGTGCAGACAGGCATTAAGCAACCGCCTTCGCTTGTAAATATTTTTAAAGAAATCGATTCCGATCTAGGAATTGCCCCGCCGCCAACGGATAACGGATGCCTGACTCCTTGGGCCGAGTCCGGTGTGCTGCTTCTCAATACGGTCCTTACAGTTAGGGAACACGAGGCTAATTCGCACCGAGGAAAAGGATGGGAACAGCTAACTGATGCGGTCATAAGCAAACTGAATGAACGTGAAAAACCGCTAGTTTTCATATTGTGGGGATCTAATGCTAAATCGAAGCTTCCTCTTATCACGAACAAGAATCATCTCGTGATTGCTGGCGTGCACCCGAGTCCACTTTCTGCGTATAGAGGGTTCTTTGGCGGTAAATACTTCTCTCGTGCAAATGAATTCCTCGAGAGACATGGAACACCTGCAGTTAACTGGGATGTGTGTTAGGTTGGCTTGCATAAGAACCGCATTCACATAACAACCACATGGAATTCATGATATGATACAGATGAGTATGTTAATATTTCAATTAAATTAGTAAGCATTTTATAAATTATATTTGAGGAAAGGTTGAAACATGAACAACAAGAAGCTTAAGACATCAAAGGTTACTATTGGACTTTACGCATGCACAGGTATTGTATCTGTGTACGCGCTATATGCGATTTTTAATTCAATCACATATCTAAGAAATTACTTCAAGACTTACGGATCATCAATTGGCGAGCACTTTGGAGATGCGCTCTCTTACATCCTAAACCAGAGCTTATCGTATATCGTATTCGCTGTTCTTCTATTTGCAGCATCTGTTATCCTGACTGAGGTTAGAAAGCTAAATCCTGAAAACTACATTAGTGAAGGCGAGCTACAGGCACTAGCAGCTGCAAAGGCTGAGAAGGCTGCAAAAGCTGCAGAGGCTAAGGCGATGAAGGAAGCTGAAAAGGCTGCAAAGGAAGCATCAAAGGTTGAAACTGCAACTGTAGAGACACCAAAGCTTGGCGAAGTAGCAGTAAAGGAAGAGGTTGAAGAGATAGCAGAAAAAGTAGCTGAGGAAGTTATCGAATCTAAATAATCAGTCTGCCTAGATTAGTTAAGGTATAAAGCTATCCGATACTTAAAAAATGCAGCAAGTAAGTTCAGCGAAGGTCACATTAAAAGTAACTGGGAATAAAACTATGATTAAAGCAGAAGTTCGCATCAATAGAACGCTCCCTACAGAGCTGATTAATTTAATGAATAAGTGTGGGGAACGCAAGCGTAACCCTAAGACCATCATCAAGGCTCTTAGAGATGGCCTATTTATGGTGGGGCTTTACATAAATGATGAACTTGTTGCGTTTGGTAGAGTGTCGGGGGATGGGGCGATGTATTTCCTTATCACCGATGTAATGGTGGATCCAGCGTATGAAGGTAGTGGTGCAGATATGCAACTTTACAAGGAAATAGATGACTTTCTCCTTGCGGTAGCACCTAACGACAGCAGAATTCTAGTTATGACTAACAAGAAATACGAATCGATATTCAGAACATTTGGATACGAATATATGGATCCCGATTATCGCAAGTAATGATAAGAGAATAGTATAGATAAGCACTGCAATTTTCTAATTTTGAAAGTTGCAGTGTTTTTATGAACTTCAATGAAATGAATGAATTAACAGTACCCAATTGCACAAATAGTGGGGTCATCAAAGTTTTTTAGGGTTTGCCCCTAAAAACTATGATGACCCGTTTTGTTTTGAGGGTTATAGGACAAAACGTGTTGGTAAAAACCGCTGCGGTCGTTGAAATTTCAACGGCTACAGCGGTTATATCTTTTTTGAAAGAAGATACAGGGTGGACAAAACGTGTTGGTAAAATCGTCTAAAACACTTGAAATTTCAAGGCGTATTAGGGTTATATCTTCCTTAGAAATAGTATTCTAGGAGGATTGTAAAATGAAGCGTGTTATTTGCCCTGTTTGTGGTAGGTGTTGCTCGAAATATGGTAAGACAAATGCAGGAACACAGAGGTGGTTTTGTTGTAATTGTAAGATGGCGTTTTCCCCTAAAATAGACAATCTAACCAAGCAGCTTAATATATTTCTTAAGTGGCTTTTTAGCAAAGATATTCAAAAGTATATGCCTGGAGGTGGTCGTACATTTAGGCGAAAAACATCCAAATTTTGGGATATATGGACATTACCACCAGTTGTAGAAGAAAAGCATTCAGTAGTATTCGTAGATGGAATTTACCTGTGCCGTAATGCTTGTGTTTTAATTTGCTGTGACAGAAACCATGTGCTAGGTTGGTACTTATGCCGCTATGAGCATGCAAATGCATGGATCTCATTAATGTCTAGGATTACTGAACCTGCACTTGTAGTTTCGGATGGAGGAAAAGGATTTAATAAAGCTTTGAGAAAGGTATGGCCTCATGCAAAGCACCAGAGATGCCTTTTTCATGTGTTTTCTCAAGTAAGAAGATATACTACAACAAGACCTAAAACCCTTGCAGGGGCTGAATTATATGCTCTTGCTAAAAGACTACTACACCTAGAAACTAGATCTGAAGCAGATAAATGGGTAGATGAATTCTTAGATTGGATGAGAAAACACAACAAGTTTCTGAGCCAAAGGTCACTAGATGAAAACGGCAATTGGAGAGCAACGCATGAAAGACTTTTAAAGGCACAGAGATCTCTTTCTAGGTTGGTAAAAGAAGGCACTCTATTCACTTATTTGGATGAAGATTTAATAGCTAAGATAGGCAAGGCTCCATCTACAAATAACCAGATAGAAGGCGGTATAAATGCAAGGCTAAGAGCCTTGCTAAGGAATCACCGTGGACTATCTGTTGAAAGAAGAATAAAGCGGTCTTCTGGTGGTGCTATGTGCACTCACCAAGACCGCTTTCTGTTTCTGAGCTATTAAAAGTAATGCCAACGGACAAAAGTATTGCAGCGATATACCAGAAGATTTCAGAGTTAGATAAACGCACTTCATCTATCCCTACATGGGGAGATGCGGTGGTCTGGGGAGAGCTGCATAAGTCATCTGAATTTCAGAATTATTGGGACTAGCGACCAACACGTTTTGTCCTATAACCCTGTTTTGATGAAATTTTTAATTATGACAGAACCATCGGTTAAGGAATCTGCAAATCAAAATCTGACCGAGTAGTTTGGTTTATGGCAGAATCTGCGGTGAGCCTGAGGGTAGGAAGCAGGTAAATCAGCACCCTAACCGAAGGTGAACCCCATATAAGGAGGGCACTCGCCCTGTTCAGCGCTGTATACCTCGGCTAGTTCCTCTTCGCTAACGGAAATCATCCCGAGCGCAGCCGCTGACTTGCTGCCCGCTCTACTAGGCATCATGTAATCACATCGCACAGCGCCAAATCTAACAGCGAGTGCCTTGGTAATTGCAATCCCGAGCTCCTTATGACCACCATTTTCACTGAAGGTGAGGAGCTCGGCCGCAGCGAGAGAGCCCGCTTCCGCGGCCTCACACGCTGCGATTGCCAAAGGCTCAGCGCCATCAGAAATTAGCAAGAGTCCAGAACCATTAGGTGCTCCTGATTCAGCTTCCCAGTCAGGCGCAGAGCCCGCCCAATCAGCTGATCCAGTATCCAGAGCAGGCGCAGAGCCCGCCCAATCAGCTGATCCAGCATCCATAGTAGGCGCAGAGCCCGAGGTATCAGGAGCTACCAGCCCAGCTACGAATCTCAGAGCTCCTTCTGACAGCTTGATATGGACGCGATTTGCTAGAATCGTTTCTCTATAATTATTATATTCCTGCGGTGTTAAGAGCTTAGTCTGAAGATGGGAGAATTCAAAATCGACATGCTCAGATGCCAGGACAGAACCCTGCTCGGCATACATGAACTTCTTATATTCTAGAGGTTCATAAAACTTTATTAAGCTCGGTTCAGCTGGTGAGAGCATCGATAGTTTCCTGCTGCTCTCGGCAATCTCTCTGGCGTACACGGTTATGTGTGAGCCGTAACCTTTTCCTCGTGCCGCAGGGTCGGTACATATTGCGTAGCTCATCTCGATTGATTTACCAGCGATTTCAGACTTTTTGCTATCTGGAACAATAAGCCTTCCTATCTCGAACTGAGTGAGGGCAGCCTGGAGCGCATTCTTACCATCCTGATCTTCGATAATTAGAAAATCGAGATAATCATCTCGGAAGCAAGCATCAAAGAATTCGATGAACTCTGCATCATCTCCGAACACCTTGCTACGAAGTTCCACAAAATCACTGAAGTCGGAAGCCTCGCGAGGTCTAATAATGTATTTATTTTTCATAAGCTGTGTATTTCATGAGAAGGACATCCGGATGATAGCTTTCCTTGGCTTTCCTAAGACCTTCAAGCCCCATGTCCTCTTCGCGGTTAATGTATTCTACATCAGGGAATTTCTCGGAAATAGCCCTTACGAATTCACGGTTAATCATAGTATATGCGCCTTCAACACCAGGAAGAGCCTTCTCAAAATGTACATCCATGGTGAGCTGGTCGAGCTGAGTAGCAGCAGTGAAGGCAACAGGTTCACCATTCTGATATAGGAGCCCACCAAAGAAACCGAGCGCCTCATAGTTTTCAAACATCTGGTCGATAGCATCCGCTTCTTTGACAAGGTCAGGATCGCCCTTCTCCTTGTAGAATTCAGCGACGAATGCTCTTGCAGAATCTATATCTTCGCCACTTTCGATGAGCTTAAATTCCCATTCGCCATTTCTCTCAAAATGTTTGATGTGATTGCGCTTCGACGAAAGCTTGCGTCCCCTGAGGTCACGCAGCTTCTCAACTGTGTATATGTAGTCAGCATCTTCACGATTTTCCTCTATGGTGAAACGGTCTCCGTACACAGGTTCAAACTCTTCGAGCGTTTTAGGCGTGAGACCACGCATTATCAGTTTTTGGTCGCGCGAATGTGCGTCTTCTAGCAGTTCATCGATAATTGGCTTAACATCCCCGCTTCCCTTAGGATATGCGAAAATATATCCATACTTAGGCATTCTTATGATCATACGCTCGCCGATGAAAGCGATTTCTGGCTCATATGCATGCCTCCAGATATATAAATTAGCGAAACTGTAGTCAGCACCATGACATCCGCTCGAACAGATTACGGTTTTTGCAAAGTCCTGGTCATCTAATCTGACGGGTCTAAATTCTAGCATTAGTCTCTCCCTTTTTAATTTCTTAATCAAATTATACGATTCTATTTTACAAAATTAACATCTCATTATAGCACTAAAAACCAACATGTAAAGTGAATTCCGAGTGAATAAGTAGGAATTTAAAAAGATACTTTATTAGTATTGATTTTATAGCTTCAAAATGTTACTGTTGCAATAGAAAAATAGAAATGACATTCGGAAAGGGGATGAAAGATAAATGGCTAAGATTACAAAGGATATGATTATCGGTGATGTTATCAACGAGCATCCAGATTTAATTCAGGTATTCTTCCAGAACGGAATGATGTGCATCGGTTGCCCTGCTTCTCAGGGAGAGTCAATCGGACAGGCTGCTCAGGTTCACGGACTTGATGGAGATCACTTGGTGAACTCTCTTAATGCTGCACTTGACGCATAAACTGCTGACATTCCAGATATGGATTAGGATTTCGTATATCGCAGGGCGTGATTGCCCTGCTTTTACTTTTGGGGGATTGGTATAGATTAGGATGAAGAGAGAATTGAATCACCATTATATAGGTGAATCTTATGGTGGCAATCAGGACTGGTTTCGCACGTTCTGGATGCGCATAGGTGGATGTGGTGCGGAGACTGCGTGTGAGAGCAGTTTGTACTTTGCGCGCGAGTTTGGATTCACGAAGCTATATCCATTTGACGCTGATGATGTTAAGCGAGAAGAGTACGTAGACTTTGCGCATATGATGGAGGACTATCTATGGCCTAGATTCATCGGAATTAATAAACTTTCTATTTATATAAATGGATATGTCAAATACCTCAGGGATACCGACGAGTACCGCGTGGATGTGGGCGAATTCTCAGGAGATCATACCTACGAGGAGGCAGCGGAAAAGGTGAAGGAGCAGATAGATGCAGGATTACCGATTCCGTTCCTTACACTCAGGCACAAGGATGCAAGGTACAGCGACTATGTATGGCATTGGTATCTTGTAAATGGGTATAATGATACCGAGGACGGATTCAAGGTTAAGGCCGTAACATACAGCGGTTATAAGTGGCTTGATTTGAGGGATTATGGAATACGGGATGTAAACCGACTGGCGGGATGATTATATATACTGTAAATGAAGATGCAGTGCTTTAATTTGTACTAAAGCACTGCATGCTGAATATGATTATCGCAGTGCTACGAATAGGCAGGACGTAACAGAATAATCGCATGAAAAAACGACTGTGAGGCGAGATCGCATTTCTCACAGTCGTTTTTGATTGTAATTATCTATAGCGATAAGCTCTATTAAAGTGCTGTTAAATAAAGCTTAATCAGCACATCTTAGAATCTCTTGCGCTTATAAACTACAGCACCTAGAGCTGCAAGTGATGCGCAGAGCACTATTAAGCTTGCCGCTGATGTTGAATCGGATGTCTTAGGAGAGAGGTGTCTCTTCTTAACAACCTTAGCTTTTTTTGCTGGTGTGCTGCTAGCGTTACTGCCCGAAGCATCCTTGGCAGAAACCTTTATCTTAGTTGTGATGGAGATTGTCTTTCCGTCAGCTAATCTATAGGTGTATGTGACATGGTATGTGCCAGCAACTGTAGTGTTTACATTCGATGTAACAGTCAGATCTGAATATGGGATTGGACTGTTGTTAACAGGATTTACCGCAGAAATCAGATTCTGCTCAGCATTAAAGCTATCCCCAACCTTTAAATTCACTACGTCAGGTGCATCTAGTACCTTTATAATCTGTGCGTAGAAGTTAAGGCCGTAATCCGATACGCTTACTGGGCTTCCGCTTGCATCCTTAAGAGTCAAACTACCGTTAGTGTAATAAGCGTAGATTGGGAGGAGCGTGTTATCGTTTCTAACTAGCGTTGTGTAACCATCATTGTGGATAGCGTTAAATATATCTAGTGTTGAAATCGAGTATGCTGAGTTGCTCGTTAACACTCCGTCAGCCGGTGAATCCTGATACGTGCTTAGAATCTGCATTAGGAAGTTGTTGAACTTCGTATTGCTAGATGTCGCATTAGGCATAAGGTCCTGAACCTTCTTCTCGGCAACCGTGTATGAACCATCGCTGTTTCTATACGTAGCTAGGATTCTAGTGTTAAGAACAGACGAAACTAGTTCATTCCTGTTGATGCTCTTAAAGATGAGAGAAGCAGTCCTGTATACTCCCCCAGAAGTGTTACCGAAGCGGAATGTATAAGTTGATTTTGCACCAGCCTTCGCAGTCAGCTTAAGTGGAACATTGTACTTAACGCTCTCATTAGGCTGAAGATTTCCAGAGATATTGATTTGTGTTAAATCACTCCAGGTATAACCAGTTGGAAGCCCGCTTGCGAGAACATTAGCGCGAGTAGTCGTAGTTGTTCCGAGAGCGGCGTTCTTGAACTGATACTCGATATTTATATCGGATCTAGTGGAAGCATCGAAAATATCATTTCCACGCACTCTTGCTGCGTCTACTGACCAATCATCAGCATACTTAGTTGCAGAAGGTGTGAATCCGTTGTTATCAAGTCTAAGAGAAACATTTGCCACAGTAGCAGATGAATTTGTATTGGTGATATTCGCATGTAGCGTTATATCTTTTGAATTAACATCTATGAGATCACCAGCGTTTGCAACTGTACTATATACATATGTGGAAGCAGGTGTGCTGCCATATGGATTATCTGCTGCCTTGCTGGAATTACTCGTAACGCCGTTAAGGCTTGCGCTAACATATGCATCTATGTTAATGCCTCTGCTAGTCTGAGAATTTCTGCCAGCCTGGTTGAGCTCGTTTTGATAAATAGGTTTTATAGTCTGTGAAGTCGCGTTAACTGTCATGGTCGAAGCAAACATTGCGATCAACAGACTACATGTCGTTAGACAAGCTAATAGTTTTTTCTTCATAATCCCTCCTTTTTATAACATCATTCATAATATATAAGAAATGAATAACACTTATATATAATCGTAAATTAATGATATACCTTTTCATTATACGCTTTAGAAGCGCAGATTTTTCATGAAAATATATAATTAAAGAATAAAAATTTCTATTGAACTGAAACTATTAATTGTTAAAGCCCCATTTGCTGTAGACTAGCAAATGGGGCTTTAACAGTGTGATTACCTGTATATCCATAACTTTATCAAACGTTTTGATAATTGATGAATAGAAGCCTACCTTATAAACTTAGCTCTTCTAATCACCAATTCTGCAGCTATGCCGATGGCAACTCCGGCTATCGTTCCAGAAATCATCAGCACCGGTAGGTAGTAGAAGATTCTGATGTCATTAATGAGTAATGCCGCAATGGTGAGCTGACCCATATTATGCAGGAAACCACCTGCCATACTGACACCGGTAATGCTGAAGAGGTCGGTCTTCTTGAGCAAAATCATTCCTATCAAGCTGATCGTAGCTCCTGCGAGTGAGTAGAGCATGCCGAACACACCGGTAAAAAGTAATCCTGCTACTACTATTCTAATGACATTTAACATAACTGCGTATTTTGCAGAGAGCTTATACAGCGCAACAACAGCCACTAAGTTAGCTATCCCTAATTTGATCCCCGGAATGCCTGGAGTATATGGTATAATAGCTTCGACATACGATAAAATTAGCGCCAGTGAAGCTAGAAGCGCAACGGTTGCGACGTTACTGCTGCGACCACGAGGAGTCCTCCGTGAAGGCTCGGTTGAGTATTTAACTCGAGACTGAGTCATACTTGTTTGCCTCCTTTCCGCTTATCGAAACGACCACTTTGTTAGGAAGGCAGATTATACTTTCCCCGGTCTTGCTTATAGCTTTGTGCTTTACGCACACTTGATTTTCGCATGATGCTTCGGACATGGTCACGTAGCCGTGCTTAATTCTGATTACATTTAGCTTATTGCCGCGCTTTACAGCGATAGTTTTATCCTCGGACAAGCTGTACACTCCGTACTTCTTGCCATCTACTGTCACGGTGACTTTGTCTCCTGAATGACTCGTCGTGCTGAGCCATACCGAGGAGGCGATACCGAGTGAAATGAGGATTATAAAGAGGACGATATCAGCTTTTTTTATAAATCCTTTTAACATTGTTCGTTATTCCCTGTAACCCCTTAACTGTGAGGTAATAAATTGATTAAACTTAGCAAACAAACCATAAAACTTTCGTTAATATTCGCAATAATCGCAACGGTTATTATAACACAGACAGCCTGCAATAACACCAAGGATGTTGAGCCAGTATCAAAGGAAGGCTTCTATCTCGATACAGTGTGTAAGATTTCGATATATGACATGGATGGAGATCTGGACAAGGAGAAGGCAGAGGCTGCAATCAACAAGGCTTATAAAAGATGCCGCGAGCTCGAGAATACTTTAAGCAACACAATCGAGTCAAGTGAAGTCAGTCAGATTAATAGTGCTGGCGGCAAATGGGTAACTGTAGGAAAAGACACACTCAAAGTCGTTAAGGCTGGTGTGAAGTATGGAGAACTATCGGATGGTGATTTCGACATAACTATCGGATCGGTTTCAGGGCTATGGGACTTTCAGTCTGAGAATCCAGTAGTTCCAGAGCAGTCTAAGATTACTGAAGCGCTGAAGCATGTAAACTATAAGAATATTCAGTTCAACGGAAACAAGATAAGAATCATAGATCCTGAGGCTAAGCTCGACCTAGGAGGAATTGCCAAGGGGTATGTTGCAGACGAACTTACGACACTGCTCGAGAAAGAAGGCGTAACATCTGCTGTAATTAACCTTGGAGGTAACATTTCCACGATAGGTGGCAAACCAGATGGCAGTCCATTTATCATCGGAATAGAGAAGCCATATACTGACAGGACCGAAATCATCGGAACCACGACAGCGGATAACCAGACCGTTGTAACTTCAGGAATATACGAGAGGCAGTTCCAAAAGGATGGTAAGATTTACCACCATGTGCTAAGCAGCAAGACGGGATATCCTGCCGAGACACAGCTTGAGGCTGTCAGCTTGGTGGCTAAGAAAGGTCGCTCGATGGATATAGATGCCATGAGTACAATCTGCCTGATGAAAGGTGTAGATGGCGGAAAGGCGTTTATCAAGAAGCAGAAAGGTGTTGAGGCTGTCTTTAGCGCACAAGGCAAGGAAGTTGCCAAGACTAAGGGCATGAAGTTCACAGCTGAATAAGTTAGCGAACCATTAGCTTGAGCAAATAGTTAGCGAGATATGCGTAGGGAAATCCTGCGTAGACACATATACCGAGATATAGATTTAAACAACTAAGAGCCAATGGAAAGAAGGTGCGTAGAGTGAAGGACAATAGAATATTAGTCGATATGCACCTACATACCACAGCATCAGATGGTTCGTTTAGTCCCTCGGAGGTTGTACAGAAGGTGAAAACGTCTGGTGTCAAAGTGTTTCGCTGACTGATCACGACACGACTAAGGGTGTGCACGAAGTCGAAGATGATATACCGGAGGGAATGGAATTTTTCAAAGGAATTGAATTCTCTTGTAAAGCCGGCGACATCAAGTGCCATATCCTCGGCTACTCGTATGACGACGATCACCCCGATTTTATGAAGGCACTTGCTGCTGCAGAGGCGAAGAGAGAAGATAAGCTGGCGATTAGAATTGAACACCTTAGGGAAGTGGATGGCATAGAGCTAACTGCAGACGAGATTGCAGAGTTAGAGGCGATTCCTTCAGCTGGGAAGCCCCATATAGCTAATATCCTCATGCGGAGAGGAATCCCAGGTACCAGAACTGAGATTATAAACAGATATCTTGAGTTTGGAGTGGAAAGCAGGATTCCTGCAGAGCTAGCTATTAGAGCGATTAAGTCATCTGGTGGAGTTGCTATCTGGGCTCACCCTCTCGGTGGGGAGAATGAAATTCATATGAATAGAGAGGAACTTGAGGAGAAACTAGGTGTCCTGCAAGGCATAGGAATTGAGGGATTAGAGTGTTTTTATTCTAGGTACGATGAGAACGAGATAGCGATGCTCCTAGACGTTGCGGAGAGTCGGGGACTTCTCGTGAGTGGAGGAAGTGATTTTCACGGTAAGAATAAAAACGTGGAGATTGGAGAATTAGGCGTGAGCAAGAAGCCTGTCTATGACACCGATTTAAGTCTCGTTACAGAGCTTAGGAGGAGAATACGATAGTAGTTTGTTCTATACAAAGAGCATTATGATACGAATTTTCAAGAATTTAATCTTGAGTGTCCCTAGATAGTTGTATATAATACCCAAGTTCGTAAAAGTGATATAGAGAAAATAAAGGAGGGTATACCATGAGTGAGAAGAAAGCAACTATGCTGGGATGGGCAGGAACATGCATGTCGATTCTTATGTACGTAGCATACATAGCTCAGATAATGAGCAATCTAAACGGAAACAAAGGCAGCTTCATTCAGCCACTAGCTGCAACCATAAACTGCACGCTGTGGGTTACATACGGTCTCTGTAAACAAAAGAGAGACTACCCTATCATTGTTGCAAATATACCGGGAATTATCTTCGGTCTAGGAGCAGTGATAACATCGTTCTAAGAGGACTTGTAATAAATGAAAAGCCATTTCCGTTTAATGGGAATGGCTTATTTTTTATTTATTCTGACGCTGATGAGCGATTTCCCACTAAGTTTTCGACTCTATAATCTTATCAGCAAATTCAAATATTCTAGTGTAGTAGTCCTCTAGTATCTCGTCGGTTCCATTATATAGCTCGTGCTTAGCACCTTCGTATATGACGAACTCGGTGTTCGGCGTGTTATATGCGAATTTATAGTGGCCTTTTGAATCCACAAGCGCATCATTTCCAGATGTAAGGAGCAAAACAGGGATATCTATCTTGCCAGCGTCCCTTAGAATTTTAGGAGTGGTGCGGAAACTCGCGTAGCCCCAGCCGTTAGACATCATATTTGTATGATAGTGGCTATCTTCAAGGCGCTGATTAAATATATAAGTGTACCTCGCCTCTGACATTGCACTGCTCTTCTCGTAAGTAGGGATGCCATCCCAGCGTTTACCACCGGGAAACGGTTGCTTCTCTTGGCGTAGCAGCTTGATTTTAGCTAGCATGAGGCTGATTAGAAACTTAGGCGTGCCATCAGTTTTTATCCCGAACATCGGTGAGCTTAGAATCGCTGCGTCGAATACTCCTGGATGCTGCTCTAGGTATAGGGCACCGATTGCACCGCCCATGGAGTGGGCGAACATTATGCATGTGAGATTTCCAATGCGTGGCTTAACAACTTCAGTCATAAACTGATGTATGTCCTGGGTGTAGTCGTTGTAGCTATTTACATGGACGATATCATCCTCAGCTATCTGTCTGCCCGAATAGCCGTGGCCACGGTGCTCCATGAAGAAAACCTCGTAGCCAGCAAGCCAGTAATATTCCGCCATCTCGTGAAATTTTCCCCAGAAACCGCAGTAGCCGTGTAGCATGACGATGCATCCCTTTGGAGAATCCTCCTGCGGTGCATGGTAATACCGTATAGATAGACCGTCATATGAGGTAAACTTTCCTTCGGTTACATGGCTTTCTCTCCACTGCTTATTGGTATAGGCCATGTGCTCGCCGTATTCGCTTTCTCTCACGATATTAATGCCTGGTGGAAGGTTCGCATCACTCAAATTATGAGCTTCAGGTGCGTTTACCCGTGTTACTTTTACTTGCGTATGAACCTTCATATCAGCCTCCCGATTACTTCAAATACTTTATCAGGGTAGTTGGTAATAATGGCGTCGACGCCAGCTCTATATGACATCTCGATATACTCATCGGAATCAACCGTCCACACGTTGACGGCAATACCTTTCTTATGGCACTCTTCTATAAATCCAGGAAACTGTATGTTGTATAGAGCTGGGTGTAGAGCTTGAACTCCGTATTTTTGTGCATATGCTGGCATATCGATTGTTCCGTCAGCATAGAGGAATCCTAACTTCGCCTCAGGAGATATTTCTCGCATGTGCTTTATCGTGTAGTGGTTAAATGACGAATAGACGACCCTATCTGAGAATCCGCATTCTCTGGTTAACTTTAGGAGCTTTTCTGCCATGCCTGGGTAAAAAACAATGCCTGTCTTAAGCTCTATATTGATCAGTATGTCGGTATTGCTCAGCAGTTCAAACACCTCGCGCATAGTCGGGATAGTGATTCCAGCGAAATCCTTTTGACCACAAGAGAAATCAAGCTCTTTAAGCTCTGCTAAGGTCATGTCCTTAATCCATCCGCTGCCATTTGAGGTTCTATCTATTGTCTCGTCATGACAAACGACGAGTTCGCCATCTCTGGTCATCTGCACATCTAACTCAATGCCGTCGGCACAGAGTTCGACTGCCTTCTGAAATGCTGCGAGAGTGTTCTCCGGGCAATATCCGCTTGCGCCACGATGCGCCCATATGAGTGGTCGATTCTTTAATGTAGTAATTCGCTTGCCGTTATTAGTGTCAGCCTTAGTCATCTGTGTTCACCTTGTGCTTTCGTTAAGTCATACGATGCAAACTGCAGCTTGTATCGCACGACTCTACCCTATATTACTTAACCTTGTGTTCGTTAGAAACATTCCACAAATCCTCGTATTTGAAACTGTTACACGCTCGAGGATTCGCTTCTCGTCATCAGTTGTGGTGCTGTTATCGGTGCCGCGCCTTCTACCTATTTCCTTCTTTACTATATCGAACTCCTTATTCGTTATAGGGAAGATGTATCCGAATATCAGCAGTAATACTACGAGAATAGCTGGTATTACAATAAAAATCATAGCGATTCCGCGCTGCGTTGTTAAAGCCTGACTGACTCCTGAATGCGCGAGTTTAGTATCGTAACCTACTAGCGACAGTAGAAGCCCGATGAACCACACTGATAGACCCGCCGAGATTTTTCTTGCAAATGTCGCCATACCGGACACGATGCCTGGACGTCTTGTGGAAGTAATAAGTTCGTCTATATCTGCCATATCTGCGAGGATTGCAAATATGCTCGTCAAAGTTGCTGCGTTTCCAATTCCCACTCCTGCGGAGAGTAGAAGGACTGGAACAATTGGGGCTCCAGCATATGAAAATGCAAGTAGTCCGAGAGTCGAAACTATTCGGATAGGTGCACCAATGAGTATAGTGGTACGCTTGGAAGTTCTAGTCATTATCGGTGTGAATATGAGCATACCGATAAGCTGTGATGAGAGAAGAACCCCCATCAGCATAGTCAGGTAGCCCTTATCATAGCCTCGCAGGACATCATCGACATAATAAATTGCCATACCTGATACGAAGTCCATCGCACACTGACCAGATAGGTAGATGCCGATAAATATCTTAAAGGAACGGCTTTTGAACACCGACGATGCCTCGGAGAAGCTGTCTCGAAGCTTCGTCTTAACAGGTGGCTTCACCTTTTCCCAAGTTCCTATAAATGTCACCACAGCTGCAAAGCCAAACAGGATGCCGAAAATGATCGCTACCTTGAGATACAAGCTAGTGTTCAAAGTGTCCTTTATCATTAGTGTTGGAACGAGCCCAGCGAGGATAGCTCCTATAGTAGACCAAATCATCCTGAGACTCGAGAACTTTGAACGAATATCATAGCTATCAACCATGTCCGGCAAGAGACCGTTGTAAGGGACCATTATGATTGTGAAGCATGTCGAAAATAAGCAGTACATCACTATATAATAGATAAATTGTACCGTAGTGCTTCGAGATGGAATCGTTGTCCAAAGCGAGATAAATGCGATAGACGATAGGATTCCGCCTATCAATATATACAGCCTCTTAGGTCCAAATCTCGATGATGTTCTATCGGTGATATTTCCCATCATCGGATCGGTAATGGCATCCCATACTTTTCCGACCATTGGTATAGCGCCAGCGAGTGCAGCGGGCATGCCAAGAGCCTTAGTAAGGAATACTAAAAAGAAGGTGTTGATGATTACGAAAGCACCACCTCCGTAGAACTCAGCCATTCCGTACATAAGACCGGCCTTTACCCCTGTGCCGCGGAATTTTCCTGCGATTTTATCGTTCATAACATCCTCCGATAGTAAGTGTTTTTGTTAATAATCGCCCCTGGTGGTCTAATGCCAGCAAGTGCAGTTGACCGCTCGTAGGCAACAAGTGTCTCTGACATTTTACTATATACTGCCTGAGAAATATCGACAAAAGCAGAAATAGTTAAAAATTTTTAGATAATTCCAGGTATGCTAATTTAATCTGCAGCATTGAAAACTCAATGCAAAACAATAAGCCGGGAACTTGCGCTCCCGACTACATGTCGTTAAAACATATGGCTACATGCCTAGCGGATTAACCGCGAATGGCTGAAATTAGACTCCCTAGGAGCGGCTCGAACTTAACTCCGTACCAGTGCTCCTTGTCATCGATAGTATTCTTGATACAGCTGAGGACGTATTCGCCAGCAATTCTAGCTGCTTCAGCCTTATCTTTGCCTGCGAGGTAGGAACCTACAAATGCAGATGCGAACACATCACCCGTTCCGTGGCAAGAAATAGGCATCTTCTCGTGCCTTATATAATTTATACCATTTTCATCTGATACGAGGATTCCTGTGTTCTCATCATCATAGCTGACACCGGTCATGATGACGGTCTTGGCACCTAACTCGTGCAGACCCCTTACAAGCATCTCCGCATACTCTTCGTCGTAGCTTTCCTTGTACTCATTACCTGTTAGAAGTGAAGCCTCCGTTATATTAGGAAGTGTTACGTCTGCCACAGCAACAAGCGACTTCATGACCTCCACGAAGTCCATGTCAAATGCTGGATAGAGCTTGCCGCCATCCGCCATCGCAGGGTCAACTATCCGTAGACCGGACGGAGATACAAGTCTTGCAAATATATCCTTAACATATGCAATCTGTTCGCTGCTTCCGAGATACCCCGTGTATGCTCCATCGAATGTAATTCCCTCAATCTCCCATTGCTTGATGATATCAGGCATATCGCTAGTTAAGTCGTGGCAAGTAAAACCTTTAAATCCGCCAGTGTGATTCGAAAGTACGGCTGCTGGTAAAATTGCTGTCTCGTGTCCGCATGCCGAAAGTATAGGTAGTGCAACGGTCAGCGAGCACTGTCCGACACACGATATGTCTTGAATTGATAATATTCTCTTATATTCCATTAATTCTGCCCTCGATTTTAGTATCCTAATGTTATTAGAGAGTTGCTCTCTTGTAGTAGAATTTGCTTCCAAGAGTAGTCTTGCCCAGTGCAACAGAAACTACAATTGCAACGACTGCGCCTACAGTAGCTTGCAGGATATTGCCAGGAACATCTGCAATCGGAGCTGCCCAGTTGCCGTAGATAAAGCCTTGAGCCGCATAGTAGCCTGATACAGTCCAGAGAACTGCGAGTACGTATGCGAAGAGCTCCGCAAAAGGTAGTCCTGCAACCTTAGCTACATGACCTCCATTTGTCGCACGCTTAATCAGTAGGTCAAAGAATAGCTGCACAATCAGCACCATAATTATCTTGATTACCAATGTCCAAGGTGCCCAAACGGCATAACCACCATAGATGTCTGCTAGCCCAGCACCAACGCCTCCAGCGAAGCAGGCGTACTTCTTAGGCAAGATGATCGCTGCGAGAAGCACGAAGCCGTCACCAAGGTGAATGTATCCCATTGCATTAGGGATCTTGAAGAATGTAGTTGCAATCATAACCATAGCAGTCATCATCGCAGTGGTTACTAGAATTAAAGTCTTATCGCTTCTGTCGGCACGGCTTGTACCGCCTGTCTGGTTTTTAGTTTCAATCATACTTATTATCCTCCATATAGCAATCTATAATTACTTATAGAAATGCTGTCTTTATTATCGAATTGTCGTTGTGCACTCTTTCGACAAGTATTATAATAACAATACATTGCAATTATAAAAACATACAATTTATGCAAATTTTTAGAATACAGATAGGGGAAAATAGACTATGAGAAGCATTATTTTCGATTTTGCCGACAATAATGATCAAAATCTATATATACAGATTTTTGATTACATAAAGGCTAAAATCCTTTCTGGTGAGTTTGAGCTCGGCATGAAGCTGCCTTCGCTACGTCAGCTTGCTAAAGAGAACGGTATCAGTGTCACTACTGTTGAGACCGCATACAATCAGCTGCTCGTAGAGGGCTATATAGAAAGTAGGCCTAAGTCAGGCTACTATGTCAGCGATGATATATCTGGTGCGGTCGGAAATGGAATTGCAGATGGAGAACTCACACTGGACGAGCTTCTCCCCCCAGAGAGCACCAAGACTGTTAGGGAGCGCTCGCTCATCTACGACGAGGAGAGCTTCGAGTTCTCGAAGTGGAAGAAGTGCATGAGCAAGGTGTTCAATGAGTATGCCTACGCACTGCAGTCTGAAGCTGACGTACAGGGTGAAGCAGCACTTCGATACGAAATTGCAAAATATCTATATGCTGGCAGAGGGGTTAAATGCTCGCCAGACCAGGTTGTGATAGGCGCAGGCTCACAGCAGCTCGCAACACATCTCATACGTATTTTAAGAGAGCTTGGTATCAGCAACGCAGCGATGGAGTCTCCGGGGTATGGACCCGTTAGGGAGATATTCAAGGATGAAGGTGTCAGCCTATCTAATATCCCAGTTCAAGATAATGGAATCGTGATTGAGCGTCTTCCAGTGAATATGCGAAGCCTCGTTTATGTAAATCCGTCAAATCAGTTTCCGTCAGGCGCTGTTATGCCGATTGGCCGTAGATATGAACTGATTAAATGGGCGGAAGCCAACGATAGCTACATCCTTGAGGATGATTACGATAGCGAGCTCAGGTACTTTGGGAAACCTATACCAGCCCTGCAAGGCCTCGATAGATCGGGAAGAGTCGTGTATCTCGGCTCGTTCTCATCGACGCTTTTTGCATCGATTAAGATAAGCTATATGGTGCTACCGAAGGAACTTATGGAGATATTTGACAGGATCAAGAGCAAGTACTCGCAGACGTGTTCCAAGGCAGAGCAGATTTGTCTGGCCCTATACATGGATAATGGTTACTACTATAGGCACATTAAGAAGTGCAGGAAGAGAAATTCTGAGAAACTACACACCACGATGGAGATGTTCAAGGAATATGGTGGGGGACTTATCGAAGCGCTCGATTCAAAGTCCGGTCTTGCGGTAATGCTTCGAATCAAGGCTCCTGTGCCGGCAGAGCAGCTGTGTCAGGTGGGTAAGGATGTCGGGCTTATGATGAACCCTGTTACGGACCTCTGCACTGAGGAAGAACAGGTAGTGTACTTCTACTTCTATAGGGTGTCTGAACCGCTACTGAGACTGCTCATCAAGATGTTTGTCGGCAATATAAAGAAGGGAATGAGGAATATCAATGCTTAGAATATTAGTTAGCAACGATGATGGAATAGATGCATTTGGAATCCGCACGTTGGTACGTTTCCTCTCGCACATGGCGGAGGTTTATGTCGTGGCACCTGACAAGCAGAGAAGTGCTAGCGGACAGGCGATTACTCTCGGCGGTAAAGTTACGGCAAATCAAGTTGAGATGGATGGGGCGGTAAAAGCCATCACTCTATCTGGAACTCCAGCAGATTGTGCGAAGTACGGTATCGACATGATGAGAGAAGCAGGAACACCTCCTGACTTCGTTATCGGCGGAATCAACCACGGCGGAAATGCGGGAATTGACATCAACTACTCGGGCACTTTTGCTATTGCAAACGAAGGTGCGCTGAATGGTTATAGAGCGATTGCCCTCTCCGTGACGAATAGGCAGGCGACTCATTTCGAATTCATTTGCGAGATGATACCGGAGTTGCTCGACGTGGCGAAGAAACTCCAGCCGGGCATAATCTTAAATGTAAATGCTCCAGATTTACCTAAGTGGCAGATTAAAGGCGTAAGATATGCAGATGCTGGTATCTGTGGTTTCAACAACACGTTTGAGAGAGTCATAGAAGAAAATTCTGATAACGCGGATGATGAGAAGGCAAACAAGCCTTTTGCAGATGGAGAATATAAGTATAATGGTGAAATTACTGATGGTAGTGCCCAGCCGCCAAATACGGATCTTAACTGCCTTGCAAAAGGATATGCGACCATCACTCCGTACAAGGTGAACCGCGTGGATAACGGTATGCTTGCGATGCTCCGTGGACTGAGTTCGGATAATACGATGTGCATAATCATGGATGTTCAGAATCATATAATTCCTAAGGTTCGCAAGAGTGAGAAGTTTATGGATAACGTGCTCAAGCTGGCAAGATGCCTCAGCATACTGGAGCTTCCTACACTTCTTACGGAGCAGTATGGATATGATACTGAGCCGATTGTAGGCGAAGTCAAAAGTGAACTACGCAGCTTTGAGAAACTGGACAAGGTCGAATTCGATTGCACATCTTCGCCAGATATGGAGAGTCTACTAGCGTCGCACAAGGGTAGACGTATAGTGATAGCTGGCTTAGAGGCACATATTGGAATCCTGCAGAGTGCAAGAAGTCTAGTGGAGAAGGGCTATGAAGTTCAGGTCCTCAAGGATTGCTGTGCGTCCAAGCAGAAGGATGATCTCGAGGAGGCTATGAAAACGCTGCGGGATATGGGCTGCACGATAACAACGCTAGAGTCATTTATATACGAAGAAGTTGGAGGCACAACTGACTTTGCTTATAGAAAGGTAAAGACAGTCCTCGAAGCATAGATGCTTATAGGCGGCAAACAATAACAAGCAATAAAAAGTTATCTGCAATATATGATAATAATTGCTAGAAAATATATGTGAAAAGTGGTATTATATTTTGCATTGGCGCTCAGCGTAGAGAACGATGGCGTTATAAGATTAGAGTGCTGCAGTGAGGTAATGGCAGCGCAATTAGGTAAGGACAGGTGGTTTAAGAAATGAATAACAACAAAAGATGGTTGTACCTCGGAATGGCGACTATTTCTACGCTATTCCTCGGACTTATTTATGCATGGTCACTGTTTAGAACTCCTTTTGCAGAGGTTTTCAAGACATGGACGGTTGCACAGATGTCGATGACATTTACGATCTCGATGATCATGTTCTGCTTAGGCGGACTCATCGGAGGTCAGCTAGGTAAGAAGTTTGGAGTTAAGGTGAGACTACTCATCTCAGCGGTTCTACTTCTTATCGGATTCTTCATGGTTTCGACATTGAATCCAACAGATGCTTCGGGAAGCCTTATGAAGCTATACATATTCTATGGTATCTTCGGCGGCGGTGGCGTAGGTATCGGATACAATGCCGTTATCACTACTATCACTAGATGGTTCCCAGACAAGGTTGGTCTTGCTTCAGGAATCATGCTCATGGGATTCGGTCTCGGCGGACTAGTCCTTGGAAGCGTTGTAACTAAGTTCATAGCTAAGATTGGAATCTTCCCGACATTCAAGCTACTCGCTATTACAATTTTCGTGGTAATGGTGGTTGCAGCAATCATCATCAAGTCGCCAGAGGCTCCAGCAGCAGGCACAAGCAAGGCGGCAGTAGTAGATGATAAAACTCATCACTACACAACTGGAGAAATGATGAAGACTGGAAGATTCTGGGTGTTCTTCATCTGGGCTGTTGCTCTAAACTCGGCAGGTCTAATGGTTATTAACAGTGCGGCTAATATCTCGCTCGCTTACGGTGGATCTGCGGTACTCGGAATGATCGTTTCGCTGTTTAACGGAGCAGGAAGAATCGTTACAGGTAATAACTTTGATAAGTTTGGCAGAAAGACGACTGCTATTGTAAATAACTTATTCATGTTTATAGCAGGTGTCCTGCTTGTAATCGGTGGCATGAGTCATTCGCTCATCGCAATCGTCGTTGGGCTTATCTTCGTAGGTCTAGCTTATGGAGGAACTCCAACGCTCACATCTGCATATATCAATAAGGCGTTCGGACACAAGTATTTTCCAACTAACTTCAGTATTGCAAACTTCTCTCTAATCCCAGCAGCAATCATCGGACCTAATATCTCTGCTAAGCTGCTCGAGGCTGCGGGTGGAAAGTATGATTCAAACTTCTATGCGCTAATCGTATTTACGCTAGTTGCTTTCGTTCTATGGGTTGCACTTAACGTGACGAGTAAGAAGAGCGATAATGAGGGGTATAAGTAGATATAATTCAGCGGAGAGTGTGTAATAATTGCAAACTCGATAAATCGTAAAACTACGGTAAAACGAAAAATATGGCAGTGGATTTTAATCATTTTTATGGGGTGCAAATTAAGCACTTGCGAAATGATTAAGCCACTGCTATTTTATTTTAAAGAAATCATAATAAATACAATCGAATTTCTTATGCCAAATGATATATACTTCTATATACAGACATGACTTAAGGAGGGTATACCGTGAAAATTCTAGTTTGTGACGATGATAGAGAAATTGCTAGAGCTATAGAGATATATCTAAATAATGAAGGCTTTGAGGTTGTGAAAGCCCACGACGGATTCGAAGCGCTTAACGTGGTGAAAAGTGAAGATGTTAAGCTTGCCATCATGGATGTTATGATGCCTAAACTCGATGGAATTCAGGCAACACAGATGATCAGAAATGAGAAGGATATCCCAATCATCATGCTATCTGCGAAGTCCGAGGACTATGATAAGATTATCGGTCTAAATATCGGTGCGGATGATTACGTTACTAAACCGTTCAACCCTATGGAACTAGTGGCAAGAGTTAAGTCGCAGCTCCGTAGATATACACAGTTTGGAAATGCAAATGAGCCCTCTGAAGAGGGCATCTACAGAGTGGGTGGACTAACGGTAGATGATAATAGCAAAAAAGTTACTGTTGATGGACGAAGTGTTATGCTAACAGCAACTGAGTTTGGCATACTGAGACTGCTGGCGCAAAGCCCAAACCGAGTATTTTCAATGGAGCAGATATATGAATCGGTATGGGACGAGCCTGCGTACAACCCTGAGAACACTGTTGCGGTGCACATCAGGCATATCAGAGAGAAGATTGAAATCAATCCTAAAGACCCTAGATATATCAAAGTTGTGTGGGGCACAGGATACAAGCTTGAAGGAGATAACTAATGAGGGAACAAGTCGCAAGAGACGAGTTTCGTGGGTTTAAATCGAAATTTGCTATCCTGGTGGCAACCATAAGCATGGTGCTACTCGTCGTATCGGCAAATAGAATCATCATCTATGAGGCATATACGAGCGAGCATTTCAACGTCTATGTCGATAAGAACAAACTTGTGGGTATATTGACGACGAACTTCATACTGCTTATCGTGTTCGCTGCATTTACACTTGCTGGCGTCATATTTGCGATTTATTTCGCTGGTAAGTTCGATAGGAAAGGTAGGATTAAGCTGAATCTTATCGACCGTATCTTTCCCGAACTTCGCATTATAGTCATTTATAATGGGAGTTGGTATCGCTGCCTCGGAAGAAATATTCTACGTATATATCTCGTCAGGAAAATCGCTTGACCACATACTCAAGACCATTGTAAAGAAAGGATTTTCAGTCAAGGAACTCACCGAGCAAAGTGATATGCTGCTGGGTAGACAGTATTCGACCTTTAAACCAGAGTGGGTGCAAGGCTTCGGTTCGTTGGCACTGATGGCTGTGTGCGTGCTATTTGCCATGATTCTACTTACATCACTCGTAAAGAATATCAAGAATAGAGATTTCTTTGAACGCTCGATTGTAGGCAAGGTTTCCATGGGAATTTACAACCTATTTGTATCCAAAGATATAACGATGAAGAGGCTGTACTTCCTAATAGTAGTGATTTTTGCACCTACATATATTTGGTCAGGATGGATATTCGTTGTGATGATTTTAACTATCACACTCGCTCCGAGATATTACCACGACTATGCGAGAGTTCGAGAAGGCATTAGGGCAATTAAAGAAGGTGATTTCGATAAGAAGGTCGTCGTTAGACATAGAGGTGAGTTTGAACGGCTTGCAAACGACATAAATGAAATCGCCAAGGCGGAAGAGATTGCCCTCGAAAATGAACTGCGAAGCCAGAGGCTGCGTAACGAACTCATTTCCAATGTATCGCATGATCTCAGGACGCCACTTACATCGATGGTTACTTACATAGATTTACTCAAGATGCAAGGGCTCGACAGTCCGAATGCGATGTCTTACCTCGAGATTATCGATCAGAAGACAAAGAGGCTGCAGAAACTGAGTGGTGACCTATTTGAAGCGACTAAGGCATCAAGCGGGGCCATGCCTATCAATATTGAAGTTATTGACCTAAACGGTATGGCGCAGCAAGTAGTTGGTGAGCTTAACGACATATTTGTCGCTGCAGATGTAGAGGTTCACTGCGAAAAGAACGATGAACACGTATACGTAAATGCCGATGGCAAGATGCTATGGCGTGTAATCGAGAACCTGCTGACCAATGTCAGCAAGTACAGTATGCCTGGAACTAGAGCGTACGTAAAGGTTCGCGAGATGGGCAAATTTGCTGCACTCGAGATCAGCAACGTGTCGAGAGATGCTCTCGATATGGAACCAGATGAGCTGATGGAGAGATTTAAGCGAGGCGACAAGTCCAGAAACACTGAGGGCAGTGGACTAGGTCTTGCTATCGCCAGAGACCTAATGCACATGATGGATGGAGATGTCAGACTGGGAATCGACGGAGACCTGTTTAAAGCGAGGGTTCTGATTCCGCGTGTTGGTCAGAGGTAGCTTTAGCGCATCGGCGACAACTTTCGCTATAATATCAACTCTAATAGCATAGCGGAAAAACATTTAATTAATATCAATTAGGGATTGGCAGCGCCAATCCCTTTTATAACGCAAAAACTTTAAAAATGCACAAAATACGAACGGATACACTCAAAAGCTTAGCTATACTTCGGTAAAACGTCAAAATTCCGCATAAAAAGCGATGGAAGATACTATAAAATACGGGTTTTACAAGCACCTATTGTTGACATTGATGACGCATGTGATAAATTTAAATTACGATATAAATAGAGATTGTATCCGTGCTGAGGAAGCTGAAATTATCGGTTGCTAGAGCGTTAGAAACATGTTGATTAAAGGCGAGTAAAAGACTCTCGTGTTGATAATTAAAGATGGAGGTAAGAGAATTATGAAAAAAGTAGCAGTAATCATGGGTAGCGACAGCGATCTACCAGTAGTTGAGAAATGTATCGATGAGCTAAAGAAATATGAAATACCGACAGAGGTTCACGTGTACTCGGCACACAGAACACCGGATGAAGCGATTGGATTTGCAAAGGCTGCAGAGGAGAACGGATTTGGGGTTATAATTTCTGCAGCAGGCAAGGCAGCACATCTCGGTGGAGTTCTTGCGGCAAATACAGTCCTGCCAGTAGTTGGAATTCCGATTAAGGCTTCCGCGCTTGATGGAATGGACGCACTCTTATCCACTGTCCAGATGCCACCGGGAATCCCTGTTGCATCCATTGCAATCGATGGTGCGAAGAATGCGGCTATATTCGCAGCTGAAATCCTCGCGGTTTCCGATGAACAGCTTAGGATCAAGCTCAGAGAAGAGCGCAAGAAGGCACACGATGCAGTAATTGAGAAGGATGCTGCAGTATGCGCAAAATTCAACTAAAATTTGCTTAGTTGTGGCAGAATCAGGTGCTGATTAAAATCGCTTAGAATAAATGGATTTCAGTAGGCAAATCAAAAGTATTTAACAGATTATATTTAAGGTTAGGAACAGTATGAGTGAGTTAAGAGAAGAATGTGGAGTAGTGGGCGTTTTCTCTCCAAGGGAGACGTATGAGATAGGCAGAACTGTCTATTATGGCCTTTACTCGCTACAGCACCGCGGACAGGAGAGCTGCGGAATAGTGGTTAACGATGATGGTGTATTTGCCAGCCACAAGGATTTGGGCCTGGTAAACGATGTGTTTAACAACAGCACTCTCGATGAGCTAGGGGTTGGAAGCCTCGCTGTCGGTCATGTGCGCTACGGAACTACGGGCAAGAATGAGCGTGCAAATGCTCAGCCTATAGTTGTAAATCACATCAAGGGAAGCATGGCTGTCGCACATAACGGCAATATCGTAAATTCCGGCGATTTGAGAAGAGAGCTTGAGCTTGAGGGTTCTATCTTCCAGACCACAAGTGATACTGAGGTAATCGCATATCTGATCACCAAGGAGAGACTCCGCACAGATTGTATAGAGAATGCGATCAATGCAGCGATGCATAGGTTAAAAGGTGCATATTCGCTGTGTGTGATGTCACCTAATAAGTTAATCGCCGTTCGTGACGATAGGGGCTTTAGACCACTATGTTACGGTCTCACAGAAGACGGCAGATACGTCGTGGCATCCGAGTCATGTGCACTTGATGCTGTAGGAGCAAAATTCGTCAGAGACATAGAGCCTGGTGAAATAGTTATTTTCAACCATGATGGCATTCGTAGTATCAAGGATCACTGCAATAAGAATCCTAAGTCTATATGTATCTTTGAATACATCTACTTCGCAAGACCTGACTCCAAAATCGACGGCATCAGCGTTCACCGCGCTAGAGTTGAAGCTGGTAGGGCACTGGCGATTGACTATCCAGTCGATGCGGACATCGTAATCGGAGTACCTGACTCAGGACTTGATGCAGCTGTAGGATATGCGCGCGAGTCTGGAATTCCTTACGGCATGGGCTTTGTGAAGAACAAGTACATCGGCCGAACATTTATCGCACCTGGGCAGGCACAGCGTGAGAAGCTTGTAAACATCAAGCTCAACGTAATCGAAGAGACTGTAAGAGGTAAGAGGGTTGTCATGATCGACGACTCCATCGTTAGAGGAACGACTTCAAGGAATATCGTCGAGAAGCTCAGACATGCAGGGGCAAAAGAAGTACATCTCATGCTGACAGCACCTCCATTCGTTGACGAGTGCTACTATGGCACCGACGTGTCGGACAAGTCACAGCTTATAGCTGCGAACCATACCGTGGATGAGATTTGCACGCTAATCGGCTGCGATTCAATCGGATTCCTCAAGATGGAGAGACTTCACGAGATGATTGGTACATCGCCTAATGTGGGATACTGTGATGCATGTTTTGGCGGAGAGTACCCTGCAGGTAGAGCTACCACAGGGAAATTCAAATTCGAGACTAAGCTAAGCGAAAGCAAGAAAAAGGAGAACTAAGATGAAGAGCCAGAGCGAGAGCTACAAGGAAGCGGGAGTAGATATCACCAGCGGATATAGAGCGGTAGAGCTCATGAAGGAACACGTGGGGAAGACTATGCAATTCGGAAATACAGCTCCTGTAGGTGGCTTCGGCGGACTGCTGCAGCCAGATCTCACAGGCATGAGCGAGCCAATCCTAGTCAGTGGAACTGATGGCGTGGGAACTAAGCTAAAACTCGCTTTCCTGCAGGACAAGCACGACACGGTGGGTATCGATTGCGTTGCAATGTGCGTTAATGACATCATCTGCGTGGGTGCAAAGCCTCTGTTCTTCCTCGACTATATAGCTTGTGGCAAGAACGTGCCTGAGAAAATAGCATCCATAGTAAAGGGTGTTGCCGATGGCTGCATCCAGTCCGAGTGCTGCCTAATCGGTGGTGAGACTGCTGAGATGCCAGGCTTCTATCCTGAAGACGAGTATGACCTAGCTGGATTTGCGGTTGGAATCGTAGATAAGAGCAAGGTTATCGATATAGAGAAGGTGAGCGAGGGCGATGTCATAATCGGAATCGCATCATCGGGAATTCATTCAAATGGATATTCGCTAGTCAGGAAGGTTTTCGATGTTGAGAACGTAAATCTCGCGGCAAAGAGAGACGACCTCGGTGGGAAGTCCCTAGGCGAGGCACTTATCGAGCCAACCAAGATTTACGTGAAGCCGATGACTGAGCTATTCAAGGAGATGACTCCGCACGCAGTAATGCATATCACAGGCGGAGGTTTTTACGAGAATATTCCTCGCGCACTACCAGAAGGCATGACAGCTAAGATAGACAAGAACAGTCTTGAGATACCAGTGATTTTCAAGGTCCTAGCTGAGACAGGAAACATCCCAGAGCGCGACATGTTCAACACTTATAATATGGGTGTTGGCATGACTGTAGTTGTGCCTCGTGAGGACTCTGAGAGGGCACTCGAGATTATTAACGGTGCTGGCGAGAAGGCGTATGTAATCGGAGAAATCGTTAAAGGAGACGAGGGCGTAATTATCGAAGGATAATTAGCCTTGCATATACACGGCAGGGAGTGAAGATGAGTAGTTTTGCAAAGGTCGCAGTTCTAATATCTGGAGGGGGTACGAATCTGCAGGCTATCATAGATAGGTCGGCAGCAGGTGAGCTTCCGCATGCGGAGCTCGCACTTGTGGTTTCTTCTCGCAAGAATGCAGGAGGCCTCGATAGAGCTGAGAGAGCAGGTATAAAGCATATTTATATCGGCAAGGAGAATTTGAGCAGGAGCTCATAAAACTTCTAGAGGAGCACGAGATAGACATCATCGTGCTGGCGGGATTTCTTAAGATCCTTAGCAGTGATTTTGTCAGCAGATATCCAGATAGGATTATCAATGTGCATCCATCACTCATTCCGTCGTTTTGTGGCGACGGCTTCTACGGACTTCGCGTTCATGAGGCTGCACTCTCATACGGTGTAAAGGTGACAGGTGCAACTGTTCATTTCGTAAATGAAGTTACGGATGGTGGCAAGATTATCGCTCAGCGTGCAGTAGATGTTAAGGATGGCGACACGCCAGAAATTCTCCAGAGACGAGTTATGGAGGAAGCTGAGTGGAAGCTTCTGCCGGCGGCAGTCGAAAAGGTCGCAGCAGAGATAGTGGCAAGGAGAGGATAATGAATATTGCAGTAATTGGTGGCGGCGGTAGAGAGCATGCCATAATCAGGAGTCTAAAGCGTAGCAATGATGTATCGCATATCTATGCACTGCCAGGTAACGGCGGTATAGCTGAAGATGCGGAATGCGTGGCGATCGGCGCAAAAGACCTAGATGCGATTGTCGATTTTGCAGTAGAAAAAAAGCTAGACTATGTTGTCGTAGCTCCCGACGATCCGCTAGTTCTTGGACTCGTGGACATGCTCGAAGAGAAGGGAATTCCTTGCTTCGGTCCAAACAAAGCAGCGGCGATTATTGAGGGAAGCAAAGCATTTTCCAAGCAGCTAATGAAGAAATACGGGATACCGACTGCTGAGTATGAGATTTTCAGCGATATGAAAGCTGCTCTAGAGTACGTAGAAACTTGCCCGATTCCGACGGTGATTAAGGCTGATGGCCTTGCGCTTGGCAAGGGTGTAATAATAGCAGAGACTCGTGATGAGGCCAGAGAGGGACTTCGCCTGATTATGGAGGACCACAAGTTCGGTGCGAGCGGAGATACCGTAGTCATAGAAGAATTCCTAGAAGGTCCTGAGGTAAGCGTGCTATCGTTCACTGACGGCAAGGTAGTTAGACCGATGGTTTCCTCGATGGACCACAAGAGAGCTCTCGATGGAGATAAGGGGCTCAATACTGGAGGTATGGGCACCGTTGCTCCTAACCCTTACTACACAGAGGAAATTAGCGAGCAGTGCATGGAGCAGATATTTAGGCCCACTATCGAAGCTATGGCAGCTGAGGGAAGAGCTTTTAAGGGCTGTCTATACTTCGGACTCATGCTCACCAAGGATGGACCGAAGGTCATCGAATACAACAGTAGGTTTGGAGATCCAGAGACACAGGTAGTGCTTCCGCTCCTAGAGGGAGACCTTCTAGAAATCATGAGAGCGACTACAGACGGCACACTGGCTGATGTGAAGTTCTCATTTAGAGATGAAGCGGCATGCTGCGTAGTAGCTGCCTCAGAGGGATACCCTGCATCATACGAAAAGGGATTTGAGATAAAGCTTCCTGAGGAGCATGAGCACATTTATATCGCAGGCAGTAAGCTCAAAGATGGCAAGCAGGTGACAAGCGGCGGCAGAGTGCTCGGTGTGGTGGAGACAGCTCCGACACTCGATGAAGCGGTGGATAAAGCCTATGCGAAGCTCGGAGAAGTGCATTTCGATAATATGTATTTTAGAAGAGATATCGGAGCGAAGGCGCTCGCAGCACGAAGATAACGGACGCTTAACTAAGCACTTATATTTAAAACTATAACAATAATAAATGACTGATTAGAGACAGGAGTAATGGCATGGTCAAAGCTTTATACGTAGAGAAGAAGCCGGAATTCGCAAATAGGGCAAAGGAGCTTATAAAGGAGTTCAGAGAGAGCCTACAGATTGCGAGCTTGACGAATATCAGAGTGATTAATAGATATTTAATCGAGGACTTATCAGATAGGGCTTTTGAAGAGGCGCGTGGAACGATTTTCTCAGAACCACCAACTGATACTAGCTGCACGGATATGGACTTCCGTAAGCAGGTTGTAATCGCTGTAGAATATCTACCTGGCCAGTTCGACCAGAGAGCGAGCTCGGCAGAGGAGTGCCTTCAGTTTATCGCTCCCGACGAGAAGCCGACAGTAAAGTCTGCGGTTATCTATATTTTAGAGGGCGAGCTATCCAATAAAGAGCTCGAGAAGATTAAAGACTACCTGATTAATCCAGTTGAGTCGCGCGAGGCTTCGCTTGGAGTTCCTGCTACACTAAAGGCAAAGTATCCTGAGCCAGCACCAGTTGCGATGATTAAGAACTTTATAAATTATACAGACGCAGACCTCGAGACTTACCTGGCGGCAAATTCGCTTGCGATGGATATCGAGGACCTCAAGATGTGCCGTGAGTATTTCAAAGAGGAGGGCAGAGATCCGAGCGTTGCCGAGATTAAGGTTATCGATACATACTGGTCAGACCACTGCCGTCACACCACTTTCAACACGACCATCAGAGGTGTTGTGTTTAAGGATGAGACTATCAATAAGACATTTAGCGAATACCAAGAGCTACGTAAGCAGCTAGGAGTACACAAGCCTATCAGCCTGATGAACGTTGCGACTATTGCGGTTAAGGCACTCAAGGAGAACGGCAAGATGGTAGATGTCGTGGAGTCGGAGGAAATCAACGCGTGCACAGTTGATTTCAAGGCTAATATCGACGGAGAAGAGCAGGATTGGGTTCTGCTGTTCAAGAACGAGACGCACAATCACCCTACGGAAATCGAGCCATTTGGTGGAGCTGCGACTTGTATCGGTGGAGCTATCAGAGACCCGCTATCGGGCAGAAGCTACGTATATGCCGCGATGCGTGTGACGGGCGCGGGAAATCCGCTCACACCTGAGTCAGAGACGAGACCGGGAAAGCTCTCGCAAAAGAAGATTACGACAACCGCTGCCTCAGGATACAGCTCATACGGAAACCAGATTGGACTCACGACTGGTCTCGTGGATGAGGTGTATCACGAAGGATATGTGGCAAGAGAATGGAAGTTGGTGCGGTGGTTGCGGCTGCTCCAGCAGAGAATATCAGGGAGAGAGAGGCCAGAAGCAGGCGATGTTATCATACTGCTGGGCGGCAGAACTGGTAGAGACGGAATCGGTGGAGCTACAGGTTCGTCCAAGTCTCACAGTATGGAATCTTTAGAGTCATGCGGGGCGGAGGTTCAGAAGGGCAACGCTCCTGAGGAGAGAAAGATTCAAAGACTGTTCAGAAACCCAGAGGCGACTACGCTCATTAAGCGCTGTAATGACTTCGGTGCAGGTGGAGTTTCAGTTGCCATCGGCGAGCTAGCAGATGGACTAGAAGTGACTCTTGACAACGTGCCTAAGAAGTACGACGGACTGGATGGAACTGAACTCGCAATCAGTGAGTCTCAGGAGAGAATGGCTGTTGTAGTTGCAGCATCCGATGCAGATAAATTCAAGAAGCTCGCGGAGAGCGAGAATCTCGAGGCGACGACAGTAGCGACAGTGACAGAGAAGGCTTATCTCACGATGAACTTCAGAGGTCAGCAGATTGTAAATATTTCCAGAGAATTCCTGGACACTAACGGTGCGGAGAAAGAAGCCGATGTCGTAGTTGAGGGTGCTCGTAGATTCGATAAAGAGATACCAAGAGATTTGAGAAAGGCATGAAGGAGCTCGTATCTGACCTCAATGTCTGCTCGAAGAGAGGACTTTCAGAACGCTTTGACTCGACAATCGGTGGAAATACAGTACTGATGCCTTTTGGCGGAATCAAACAGAGAACACCTATTCAGGCTATGGTTCACAAGATTCCAATGCTCGAGGGCGAGTGCAGTACCGTATCGATGATGTCGTATGGTTTCAATCCATATATCCTAGAGCAGAGCCCTTACCACGGTGCATATCTTGCAATCGTGGAGAGTGTTGCGAAGCTAATCGCAACCGGTGCGAGCTATGAGCGTATCTACCTGAGTCTTCAGGAATACTTCGAGAAGCTCGGTGATAACGACAAGTCTTGGGGCAAGGCATTCAGTGCAGTTCTCGGTGCGTTCAGAGCACAGATGGAGCTTGGCATCGGAGCGATTGGCGGTAAGGATTCTATGAGCGGAACCTTTGAAGATATTCACGTTCCACCAACTCTGATTTCTTTTGCAGTAACTACAGATGAACTAAGCAAAGTGGTTTCGCCAGAGTTCAAGAGCAGAGGTCACGAAGTTGTGTGGCTTAGGCCAGAGCTTGGTGAGGATGGGCTTCCAAAGGCTGAATCGCTTATCAAGAACTTTAAGCTAGTTAGAACACTTGTTGATAACGGACTAGTTGCTGCATGCTACACGCCTGGATTTGGAGGACCTGCTGAGGCTGTCTTCAAAATGGCAATCGGCAACAACGTCGGCTTCGAGTTTGACGAAGGAATTTCCATGAGAGAGATGTTCGGCTATGCGTACGGCAGCTTCATCATCGAGACTAGCAAGAATATAGATTTGACATCGGATATGAAACTTCTGGGCAAAACGGTTTCTCGCGAATCCATCGGAAGTAAGAATGGTCGTGTGAGACTACTCGCTCTTAATGCGCTCTATGAGGGCAAGCTCGAGCCTGTATATAGCTGCAATATCAAGACTTCAGAGGAAAACCTTCCCGAGATGATATACAGAACAAGAAGTGATGCAACGCCAAGTAAGACTGTGGAGAAGCCAAGGTTCCTGATCCCTGTATTCCCAGGTACGAACTGCGAATACGACACGGCTAGAGCCGTTGAGAAGGCTGGTGGTGAGGCAGAGATATTCGTTGTTAACAACCTCACAGCAGCTCACCTAAAACGTTCCGTTAAGGACTTTGCAGCAGCACTCAATAAGGCAAATGTGCTCTTCATCCCTGGTGGATTCTCGGGTGCTGACGAACCAGATGGTTCTGGTAAGTTCATTACTTCGTTCCTGAGAAACGAAGCGATTTCTGTAGAACTCATGAAACTGCTAAAAGAGAGAGACGGACTAGTTGCAGGAATTTGCAATGGATTCCAGGCATTAATCAAGCTAGGCTTGCTCCCATATGGAGAGATTGGTGTACAGGAAGAAGGTAGCCCAACTCTAACATTCAACAATATAGGCAGACATCAATCGAAGCTTGTTAGAACGAAACTCTGCTCGACTAGGTCTCCTTGGCTGAGGAAAGCAAGTGTGGGACAAGTTCTGACTGTGCCAATATCCCACGGGGAAGGAAGGTTTGTTGCTAGCAGCAACGATATCGATACTATGCTCGAGAATGGTCAAATACTGACACAGTACGTTGATTTTGAAGGAAATCCAACCATGGATATCCAGTTCAATCCGAATGGTTCCTCAATGGCCATCGAGGGAATCCTCTCACCAGACGGAAGAATTCTCGGCAAGATGGGACACTCCGAGAGAATTGGAGAGGGTCTTTACAAGAACGTGCCAGGAGAGTTCGAGTTAGGACTATTCGAGTCGGCGGTTTCATACTTTAGAGGCGAAGAATAGAAATTGCAAAAAACGTTCAGCTCAGTGCTGACATTGAGGTCGGCGAGTGTGATATACTACTTTCCGTAAAACAAAGGTAATGTATATATAATTAATTTAGAAAGGGAAACTTGAAAAATGAGTAAGGAAAGAATTCTTGTACTTAATCTAGGATCTACATCAAGTAAGATTGCTGTATACGATGATGCTCAGGAGGTTTTCAAGGAAACCATAAGACACACTCAGGAAGAGATGGCTCAATTCGATGACGTACTAGAGCAGTTCAGCTTCCGTAACGAGAAGGTGCGAGAGGCTCTTGAGAGCAATGGTATCGGCGTGAATACACTCACAGCAGTATGCTCGAGAGGTGGAAATATTATCGCTTGCCCTCACGGCGCTATTGGAATCGACCAGGAGATGATCGATTACCTGACGAGACCAGAGGATACAGCGAAGCATGCTTCACTACTCGGTAGCATGATTGCGTTTGATCTCAAAAAAGAATTTGGAATCCCTGCGTGCATCTACGATGCTATCGGAACAGATGAGATGCAGGCAGTAGCAAGAGTTTCTGGCGTTCCGGAGATTCCTCGTTACACAGTAGGACACACTCTAAACACAAGAGCTATGGCCATCAAGTGCGCTGACGAAGTGCTCAAGAAGCCATTTGACGAGTGCACATTCATAGTTGCTCACATGGGTGGCGGAAGCTCGATTAGACTTTATCACAATGGTGTAAATATAGACTGCGTAAACGATGATGAAGGGAACTTCTCGCCAGAGCGCGGTGGGGCAGTAGGTTGTAAGGACCTCGTAAATTACTGTTTCACATCAGGTAATGATGCGAAGACTGTGATGAAGAAATTCCACGGTGCAGGCGGACTCAAAGCTCATCTCGGCACAACAGATGCTATCGAGGTAGAGAAGATGATAGATGCAGGCAACGAGTATGCGAAGGTCGTATACGAGGCAATGGCATATGGAATCGCTAAGGATATCGCTAAACTATCTGCTCCAGTGGCTGGCAAGGTTGACAGAATCATCCTCACAGGTGGAGTTGCTTATTCAAAGTTCCTCACAGATATAATCGAAAGTATGGTAAGCTGGATTGCGCCAGTTGAGATGATGCCAGGTGAGTTCGAGATGGAAGCTTTGGCAGCTGGAGCTTTAAGAGTTCTGAGAGGCGAGGAGAAGCTTCAGAATTTCGGCGAAATCAAGACTGCGGCAATTGACAGAATACGTATCTGCAAGGGTGTAGAGCCTTATACAACACCTGTGAAGTAAGTCTAAATAATTACTTAAAATGTAAAGCCACCATCCTTATGTGGTGGTGGCTTATCGTTTATTGACAGTCTGTATTATTTCGTGTACTATTCTTGTATACGTGCTGTTGTAGCTCAGTTGGTAGAGCACTTCCTTGGTAAGGAAGAGGTTCGGCAGTTCGAGTCTGCTCAACAGCTCCAATTATTTTAAATTCAATCACAATTCTAAGGAGGATATCATGGCAAAGCAGAAGTATGAGAGAACCAAGCCACATATCAACATCGGTACAATCGGCCACGTTGACCACGGCAAGACAACTCTAACAGCAGCAATCACAAAGACTCTTCACAACAGATATGGACTCGGAGCAGACGTAGCATTCGACCAGATCGACAAGGCACCAGAAGAGAAGGCAAGAGGAATCACGATTTCCTCAGCACACGTAGAGTATGAGACACCAAACAGACACTACGCACACGTAGACTGCCCAGGACACGCTGACTATGTAAAGAACATGATTACAGGAGCAGCTCAGATGGACGGAGCAATCCTCGTAGTAGCAGCAACAGATGGACCAATGCCTCAGACAAGAGAGCACATCCTACTATCTAGACAGGTAGGCGTACCATACATCATCGTATTCCTGAACAAGTGCGATATGGTAGACGATGAGGAGCTACTAGACCTCGTAGAGATGGAAGTAAGAGAGCTACTAGATGAGTATGAGTTCCCAGGAGATGACACACCAATCGTAAGAGGCTCCGCGCTAAAGGCACTAGAAGATCCAAGCGGTGAGTGGGGAGATAAGATTTGTGAGCTAATGGAAGCAGTAGACACATACATTCCAGAGCCAGAGAGAGCAAACGATCAGCCATTCCTAATGCCAATCGAGGACGTATTCTCAATCACAGGACGTGGAACAGTAGCAACAGGAAGAGTTGAGAGAGGAACACTCAAGACAGGAGACGAGGTAGAGCTCGTAGGTCTAAGCGAAGAGAAGAGAAAGGTAATCGTAACTGGAGTAGAGATGTTCAAGAAGACTCTTGATGCAGCTGAAACAGGAGACAACATCGGAGCACTTCTCAGAGGAGTACAGAGAGATGAAATCGAAAGAGGACAGGTACTCTCGAAGCCAGGATCAATTCACCCACACACAAAGTTCAAGGGACAGGTATACGTACTAAAGAAGGAAGAGGGTGGAAGACACACACCATTCTTCAATGGATACAGACCACAGTTCTACCTAAGAACAACAGACGTAACAGGAGACCTACAGCTCCCAGCAGGAACAGAGATGTGCATGCCTGGAGATAACGTAGTAATGGAGATTGAGCTAATTACACCAGTAGCTATCGAAGAGGGACTACGTTTCGCTATCAGAGAAGGTGGAAGAACAGTAGGATCCGGAGTAGTTACAGAGATTGTAGAGTAATCGATACAATACGAGGGACTACCACCAGAATATTAAGTAGCAGGGGCGCATACGCCCCTGTTTTTTATGCTTTAAATTAACGTAATTTGATTTTTTTATATTGAATCACTACAATAAAAATATGACAGAGAGTACAATGAATATATTAGTAAAATAAGTATCCAGGCAAGTTGTCGGGAGTATCACGAGGTGAAATATGTCTATAGAAAAGATTTACGATTATTTTAGAAGCTACGACAAAGAAACTTATCAGGTTTTCGCATGTGGAGATGACACGCCATCAGAACAAGATATAGAAGCTTTCGAGAGCGAGTTCAATATAAAGCTACCGGAGGATTTCAAAGAGTTTACAATGTCTCCGCTTGGTGGTCTATACATGGAAGTAAGAGAAGAAATCTGGCCTATGGCACAGAGTATGAAGTTGCACCATTCTGGGAGTTTTGCCGAGGAATCATGGTTTACGGCATCTCAAGCGATGTGCCCGAGTACCTAGACTTACGTGCAAATACAAGAGCTCTCCGTGAAAGTGGGCTACCGGACTGCATTCCATTCTTCTCGGTAATAGGGGATGGTGAGCAGATATTCTGCTTCGATAGGGAAGGCAAGATAGTTGTTTTCGATGGCTATGAGATACATGATGTTGAAGGCGATTTCGAGAGCTTTTTACTTGGTCAAATCGCTGAGCTAGAGGAACGTAAGAATGAGAAAGTTGAGAAGCTGAAAAATAGAGCTGGCAGATAAGAATTCAGACATTATAGCATCGGCGATAAGATGATACTAAAATTCAGCAGAAATCAGCGTTGAAAACACGGCATATATAAAAGTGGACTAAATTTAAGAGCTCAATCACATATAAAATAAAAGTGGGGGTTGCAAAGGCAAGCCCCCATTCTTACTAATATTAGATTTTTAAATTCTGTCCTATGAGATTCAATGAAGTAGGTTGACGATTAATCCTCGGTATAGTAGTGGTGGTAGTACGTATAAGCTAGCCTATATCCACCGCGTAAGTCGGCTGGTTTGAGGTCCAGTATTTTATCAAAGATTATCATGCAGTAGTCGATTACGTCATCTTCGCTACTACCTTCGGCTAACTCGATAGCTTTTTCAAGATTCCTTACAGCGGCTTTTTTCTTCTCGTGGTGAGCGTTGTCTGCCTTTTTAGACTTAAGAGCATAAGAGTAGCCGTAACGGTAATACCACATCGCATCACGGTTAGCCTCTGGTACTAGGCCTAGAGTCTGAATAGCAAGATCCTCTTGGTCGGTGCTGTTATATGAACTTGCGAGCATGCCGAGAACCTCGTCACTATATGAGCTAGGTTCTGCCTGCTCAAGAAGCTCTATCAGAGCCCTAGAACCCTTCATGTTACGGAGCTTATTCAGAGCAAGAATCTGCTTTTTATCATCGAGCTGATTAAATTCTTCTATACTATTAACAACATTATCGGATTCAATCTTGTATATGAACTCCTCAAAGTTATCTGCTAATATCTCTTGGCTGTAGTCATCTTCTTGATTAACTAATGTAACCATAGGTTCACCTTCTGGTCCGCACTCGCTGTAATCTAGGAATACCATATCGTGTCCACCAGAGATGGTGTCTGCAATTACAAGGCCAATTGCAGGATATCCCCACTCCTCAAGCCAGAACTCAGTTCCATAATCACCACAAACGGAACACTTCTTATCCTTGTCTATACCATAGATTCCAATCAGATGAACACACAGGTTGTCTGTTGTTACGATGCTATTTGCAGTAACACCACCGTTTTGGTGCTTAATAAGTTCAATATATGACTCTGGGAGCTTATATCCAGTCTCTTTCTCTATATCTAATATCTCCTGGTCTGTAGGAGCCTTACCAGCATAATCATCAGTATAGCCATCAGAAATATCCCAAAATGATTTCCAGTCAAAGTTCTCAAAAGGTTTCATAATATCGCCTCCTAATATTTTCACTTGTTAATAATATAGAATCTCATCCCTAGTCATACCCACTAGCTCGTTTACCCATAGTCCGAGAATATCCGAAATAATCCCGTCACATACAAACTCGTCTTCTCCATCTCCGAACTTGCATGTAAATGAAGGCTCTCTGCTGGCAGCTTCGTAAAATTTCTTTGCGTACTCGGGGAGCTTACCAGGATCATACTCGAGCGATAACTTCTTCGCAATCTCGCCTCTAACCTCGTCGAAATCAGTACCTTTCTCATTATATGACTTGCGTGATTTCTCGATGTAACCGCTGCAAAATGCGGATAACAGCTCATCGCTTTTGTAGATGTATTTACAGTTAAAATCCGAAATACATCCCGCATGAATTAGGAATTGAAGTAAATCCTCCATGCTTTCAGCAACTCTTCCGACGCTCCCTTCGCTGCTAATATATCCGATGCTGCCGTCTTCAAGCTTTACATATTCGCCGCCGCTTCCATCGGATGCAAATGTTTCGAACGAGGATGAATATACCTCACCATGCCCCGAATACTCTGTGTTTCTAGGCTTATCGCAGAAAAATATATCGCATTCTCGCATCAGAGCTTCATTTAAGCCTGCTGTTTTCAAAATAGCATCCGCTAAATTAATCGTCATATAGCTCCCTTAATAAATCGTAATAAGTGCATGTCCTCCGACTTCGAGCACCTTCTTATAGAAGTCTCGAAGTCCTTCGATGTAATCCGAGATCTCCTCTATTAGCTCATCGACCAAGTCTTCATCATCTTTATCCCATATGTTTGGATACAGGCCAGCATTTGCACAATCTTCCATATTGAAATCTTCAAGAGCCTTTCATAATCGAAACCCTCGAGCACCGAAATGATTTCAGGGACACGGTCGTTTTTTACACATGCGACGAATTGGCTTAAATCTTCAAATAAGTCCACGCCGATAACTGCCACGCTGAGGGGGTTATTACTAGACCTCTCATCGGTGCTCACTCCTGTTAGAACGAAGTGCATCACATCCCACATCTTATCAGTATCAAGGAAAATTTCAGCTTCTTCGTTTAAATCTTCAATAGTTTCAAAAATTTCTTCTTCATCATCGAGAGTTGCAAGGTGCAGAAGAACGTCGAGGTTCGCGTCATCGATATATTGGTAGTTAGCAATCAATCCCATTGGTCTATCCTCCGTCAAAAGTAAATAACTGGTTTCTAGCTATACCTATTAGCTTTACAATACATTTATTATTTAATTGAATTGTACACCCCGTGAGGAGAGTTTGGAATACAATCTTTTGAAATTATTGCAAGGAGGTGTATATTTAGTATTGAAATAATTTATATAAGAAACTGACTGTGGCGAGAGGCTAAAGAAAAGAGAAAGGTATATACACAATATGGATAATAGAGAGATTAAAAAAGCTAGGATTATACGATGATAGCGTATTCATTGCTGATGGCGTACAGCTTAGCGGACCTGAGAACATTAAAATTGGGAAAGACGTAAATATCTGGTATAATTCTGTGCTTCGCTCTAGTGGCAAAGATATTGTAATCGGGGACAGAACAAATATCCAGGATGGCTCTGTAATTCATATTGCTACAAATGGAGGGACATACATAGGAGCTGATGTGACAATAGGTCATATGTCACTTATTCACGGCTGTACGATAGGCGATTCAACGCTTATCGGTATGGGTTCGATAATCATGGATGATGCCAAAATCGGGTGTGAATGCATCGTCGGAGCGGGCTCACTCGTAACTCAGGGCAAAGAGTTTCCTAATGGAGTACTCATAATGGGTCGACCGGCAAAAGTGATTAGAGAGCTTAGCCCCGAGGAAAGGGAGGGAATCGCTGGTGAAGCAACTTCGTATGTGGAGACGGCTCGAGAAGAGATGAAAAGCATTGGTGACTATGGAATCTGCAAATAGAAGAAAAGTGTTCGTGACTAGAGAAAGTTTTCAAACCCAATTACAAATAAACATGGCTTCAGAAACGTACATCGATGACATGAAAAACACATTTTTGTGTCATTCGGAACATTAAAAGTGCATTTCATTACATCAACGAACTTTATTTGACATACTTATGCTAGTATTTAGACACAATAAGTGTGTTAAATATAAAAACGCCAAAAGGCGCTTAGGACCTCTACCGTGTAGAGGTCCTTTTAATTTTTTGTTTCTAAATTTTAATTCGCATCATAAAATCCGCATTAAAACTAATATTTCTAGGTCGCTTTAAATCGCATTATAAAAACTCTCATAAAAGGGATAATCTTGCTACTTATAGTTCACTTCTTGCATTGTTGTCAGATCCTCCTAAACCATATAATTTACATGAAAGTGAGGTGCGATAGCACCGTGTATAAATGGAAGGAGTTTTAGAATGGCAACTAACAATGAAAGAAGTGTAACTTACAAGATCTTGGATCACATCGGAGTACTAGCTACCTATAAGAACAATTGGAGCAAGGAACTTAACCTAATTCAATGGAATGATAGAACACCGAAGTTCGATATTCGTGACTGGGACTCTGATCACGAGCATATGAGCAGGGGTATTACTTGCATGAGGATGAGGCAAGGGAGCTCTCTAAACTTCTCGCTGACAGGTTCGAGGATATGCCAATCTCAGAAGATGAAGGCAATTAATGCTGGGTTTTGAGGTGAGCAATGAAAAGTAAACGTATTTATAATTGCATCGTCTCGATGCTGTGTATAGTGATGTTGTTCGGAACATCGCATGTGTTTGCTCTGAATTCAGGTAAAGCTCCTGATGGTGGTGTAAATATCATCCCGCCCGAAACGGCTGCAAGACTTCAGCTGAAAGTAACTGGAAATGGTGTGAAGCTTTCAGCTCTGAAATCTGGAACTTCAGACAGTATTAATCTATCAAATGGAGAGATTTTTGCCCGCAGTGCAAGGACAGGAGATGAGTGTCAGATTAGTTATAAATTGTCTACGGGCATGAATCTCGAAGTGATGGCTCTTGATGGTGGAAAGAATGCGAGTGTATATGGTGATGTGGACATGAAAGGAGACTCGGCTACTCACTTTGTAAATAAAAGTAGCGAGGGCAAATTCACCATTAAGCTGTCAGGCGGTAATGCGAATTTCACCATCAAAGCGGTGAATAGCAACAAAGTTGTAAGCGGAGCAGATTCATCTAATAGCGAGTCAGATGGTGATGCGCGTAGTATCGAGTCGAACATCGTAATGGAAGGCGAGTTTGATAACGAAACAGGCAGAAGAGGAAATGTTCATAATACTAATACTTTAGAGAGAATACCAGAGTCTGCATCATATGATAATGTCAGTAGAAGGATGACTATGAGTGTAGGAGCAGCAACTCCTAGAGGTGCCTCCTCGTTTAGGTCTGTGGCAGCAAGTTCAGTGACTGAACCAACGAGAGGTACAGTAACATGGCATAAGCAGTACAAGGATAATAACCGTAATCATGCGAGTATATTCAAGGTAAATGTCGATGGGCTTATCCATGATGCGGCATGTGCAGATGGTAAGAACTTTAGAACTGCAGAAGCAGGGCATGTCGTGACACTTACAAAGCAGGCATCTGATTCTCTGTTTACAAAATTCGCATACCTTGCCAGTACAGATAAGTGGCAGAAGAGTAATTATGATGAGAAAGAGTATTACTTTGCATTAGTATGTGCCGCTAGAAGAGTTAACGGCAGACCTGCATATGAAAGAGTTAACTCAAGACCGCTAATCAATCGAATGATGCAGGATGCGAAGGCCTACAAGGGCGAAATTCCTGAAAACTTTAAATCTTTTCTAGCTTATCCAACGAATGGATCGCAGATGATGCTAGCGTGGGGACTAAGCCGTATGGAAAGATCGAAGTTGTTAAATCCATAGGCAACAATATCAAGATTGCTGGAGAGTGTAGAGGTGCATATTCCCTAGCGGGTGCAGTGTATACGGTCTACGATGAGGCAGGAACTGCAGTCGGAAAACTGACGACAGATGAAAAGGGTAGAACTGAAACTTTGGAAGTAAAGCCAGGGAAATACACTGTTAAGGAGACGATAGCACCTGTTGGCTATGAATTAGACAAGACTGTTTATAAGGTGGAGAGCAAGGCTGAGACTACGAGCACGGTACAGTCGTATGATTCACCTGTATTTGCGCCTGTTAAGATTTTTCTTGAGAAAAAAGCTAGTGGTAATAGTTACATGAATCCTAGTGACATGACTGGGGCTGAATTTGAAGTTAAGTATTATGATACTATTGGACCTGTTGAAAACGCAAAGGTTGTTCGCACATGGAAGCTAAGAACGACTAAGGATGCTTCTGGTAAATACACTGCAGAGCTCAGAGATAAGAACCTCGTAAAGGGCAGTGATCCTCTCTTTGTTACAGAACAGGGAGATGCTGTACTGCCTCGCGGAACAGTGACTATTCGCGAGACTAAGGCGCCAGCGGGATATCTTCTAGATAAGACTGTATACACCAAGAAAATCGATGGTGATGGTGCGGGAGCTGCGGTGTACTTCAACTCAGGAGAGCCATCTTCACATGTCAACAATCCAGCCATTCCTAAAATCGGAACTAGGGCTATGGACGTTGCGACGGAGGATTCAATTGCAATGTACGGTCCGAAGACTAAGGTTAAGGACGTTGTGAGCTTCTCTAACTTGTATGAAGGTGAAACATATACTCTCGAAGGGGTGCTGATGGATAAGAGTACAGGAACGCCTCTTGAACAGAATGGTAGCATGATTACCGCTCAGAAGGAATTCACGGTTACTGCGCAGAATTCGACGATTTCTAACAGTATTGCAAGCGGAGAGGTAGGGCTTGAGTTCACCTTTGATACTACTAGGCTAGCTGGAAAGGATACTGTTGTATTTGAGACATTAAAGTACAAAGGGAAAGAAATTGCGAACCATCGTGACATAAACGATGATAAACAGACACTTCGTCATCCAGAAGTTAGAACGCAGGCACATTCAATTGAGTCAGGAACAAATACAGGTGCCCCGAGTAAGGAAGAGAAAATCATTGATAAGGTTAAGTACAAGAATCTCATCATAGGCAAGAAATACAAGGTGACAGGAGTCCTAATGGATAAGGAGAAGAATAAGCCTATTCTTGATAAGGATGACAAAGAGGTTACTGCTGAAAAAGAATTTACAGCTGAGAAGACAGACGGAGAAACAGAACTCGAATTCAGATACGACTCGAGTCTACGCCAGGATAAAGTGACCGTAGTGTTCGAAACGCTGACTTATAGAAATGTTCCCGTTGCAGTGCATGCTGATATCGATGATTCTGCACAGTCTATATACTACCCAGCTATTGGAACAAAGATGACTGGCAAGGGTGGAGCAAAGGTTGTTTCGAAGGCAAAGAGTGTATCGCTAGTTGATGTAGTCAAGTACGAGAACCTAATCTCTGGACGCAGTTATACTGTAAAAGGTGTTTAATGGATAAGAAGACTGGCAATCCTTACGAAGAAAGCGGAAAAGTTGTTACAGGAAGCACCACTTTTAAAAGTGAAGGAAATGGCACAGCACCAGTATCATTTAAACTTAATACATCCAAGATTGCTGGCAGGGAGCTAGTAGCGTACGAAAAGGTGTATGACGAGAAGGGACACCTTGTTGCAACACATGAAGATATAAATAATCGAGATCAAACGATCAGAGTTGCAGAGCCAACAATTCCTAGAACTGGCGATGGCACATTACTATATATGTATCTTGGACTATTTATAATGTCATTCATCACCTTAGCTTCGTTGACCACTATAAAGAGGTGTGTTAGACTTTAACCCATCATTGTAAAGGACGGGTTAAACATATGAAGATTGCTTTTCATACGCTTGGGTGTAAGGTAAATCAATATGAAACAGAGGCTATGAAAGAAGAGTTCAGATCCCGCGGTGCAGAAATCGTGGGGGAGAATGAAACTGCAGACGCCTATGTCATCAATACTTGCACTGTGACGAGTGTTGCTGATAGCAAGTCGCGAAAATATATAAGACGAATGAAGAAGCTCAGCCCTGATTCCGTGATGGTGGTTACGGGCTGCTATGCCCAGACTGCTAGCGAAGAGCTTGAGTCCATGCCTGATGTTGATATAGTTATTGGAAACAACCTCAAATCCACTATCTGTGATGAGGTTATGAAGGCTATGAAATTTAGGAAAGCTGGCAAAGAGACCGATACTGAGACCAGAGTACTTCCTTTTAGCGAACTTGTTGGTTATGAGGAGACTGGCATAGTAATCTCAAGTGAGTCGCAGATGCAGAGGGCGTATATAAAGATTGAAGAAGGTTGCAACCGATTCTGTTCCTACTGCAAGATCCCTTATGCAAGGGGTGCTGTTAGAAGCAGAGGGATAGATGAGATTATCGCTGAGGCGAAAGCTCTTGTAGAGAGCGGCTACAAGGAAATTGTGCTGACTGGAATAAACACGGCCCTCTATGGTAGCGAAAAAGGATTTACATTTGAGAGACAGGATGATGAAGAAAGTCTTTCAGGAATTGAAGCTGTGCTGAAGAGGCTAGATGAATTAGAAGGAGACTTCCGAGTAAGACTGAGCTCACTTGAACCTAATGTTGTAGACAAGGAGCATGTTGAACGAATCATCAAGTACAAGAGACTTTGTAGACACCTACACCTATCTATACAAAGTGGTAGTAACAATGTTCTAAAGGCATGAAACGCAGATACACTAAGGATGAATACCTCGCGATTATCGAGGCTATACGCAGCGTGGATCCGCTATACGGAATCACAACGGATATAATAGTTGGATTTCCCGGGGAGACGGAAGAAGACTTTGCGGACACGCTCGACGTAGTTGATAAAGCATCGTTTGGCAGGGTTCATGCATTTAAATTCTCGCCAAGGCAGGGAACTGAGGCTGCAAAGTATAAGGAGACAGTAACGCCGGCAGACAAGACGGCTCGTGTAAATGCGCTAATCGACAGAGCGGAATGCGTCGCACAAGAGTTTCAGAAACGTAACTTTGACGTAGTGCACAGAGTTCTCGTGGAAACTTTTGAAGAAGATTACGCTACAGGATATACATCTAACTATATAAAGGTGTATATTAAGGATAAGGAGCGAAAGTTGAACTCAGGTGAATTCACGGAGGTTAGGCTCATCGCTAATTATAAGGAAGGCTGCTTAGCTGAAGTGGTCTAGAAAGGAGGAGTCATATGGAAGATTGCATTTTCTGCAAGCTTGCAAAAGGTGAAATACCTACGGATATGGTTTACGAGGATGACCTGGTTTCTGTTTTTCGTGATGCTGCTCCAGAGGCACCTGTACATGTTCTAATGGTTCCTAAGAAGCACGTTGCATCTCTTAATGATTTAGAAGATGCAGACAGAGAGCTTATGGGACACATGATGCTCAAGATCAAGGATATCGCAGCTCAGGAAGGCTTGGATAATGGGTTCAGAACCGTTATCAATACTGGAGAGGACGGACAGCAGACCGTACACCATCTGCACATCCATATTCTTGGACGCAGAAAGATGACTTGGCCACCGGGCTAAAGACAATAGAAAAGCAAGTATAGAGTGAGATAAAAATAAGCGGAAGGCAGATGCCTTCCGCTTATGCTATTCTTAATATTAGTAATGAAGTCTATTTAATAATGGTAATTTCAGATAAATGAAACTCGCAATTAAATTACGAGTTTATTATCACAATATGTGTTTGGTGGTATTCCCTCCAGATTAAACGATGATTAGTTTAGTTCGTTAACCCAGAAGCCGTGGATATTACAATACTCGTACGCTGCTACAACTTTTTCTCCGTCCTGGATGGCAAATGTTGCAACAGGCTCTCCATTAACCTTTAGAGCTTTTCTTTGGAACCCTAGATTAGTTTCAAGGATTATGAACTGAATATGATGCTCCTCTGTCATAGGGTGAAGTGTGCTACCAACAGTAACCTTAACGAGATTGCCGTCACACTCAACTACAGGAACGTGCTTTTCAGTAGCAGAATCAGCGGTCTTTGGCACAAGCTCTTCCATATCTTCACCACAACATGCGAGAACTCCACCATCATCAAATACCTTGCCTACAATAGTACCGCAACTTTTACTCTTATATAACTTTTTCATTTTGTTAATACTCCTTTCAGAAATACTGAAACTCAATATCTTATAAGAGAATTGTATCATACATGTAGTCGTATAGTATCGATATGAGAATCAAATACATATAGAAACATAAAATGTAAATAGACGATAAAAGACTACTAGGGCGTGTTTGGTAAATACCAACTGCTAAATAATGTATTTTTTATGTATTTTTGAGAAAACATATCAATTATTCATATTCAATCAGCTGAGTCAAATGAACGAAACAAACCCTAAAATAGTGCAATTTATACAAAAAACATAAAAAAACGAATAGTTTTTGATGAAATGACAACATAAAGGAAACGCGCGTAAACGTGTTAGAGTGAATCGACCTGTAACACTTGAAAACACTGTAGTCAGTTTTACAAAAAAGTACAAAAAAGCCTTGCAATGCAAAATTACGCCATGTATAATTTAAAAGCTTGTTTAAGGCGATGAAGCAGGAAGTTGCTGAGCTATCAGGTTATTTCTGCCGAGAATTGTCCTCGCTAGACGAGGGCGAGGGGGTTCGCCATTTTTGATTTGTGTAAACCTTTAGGAAACGCACGAAAGAGTGTAAGAGATGAGGCGTAGCAAGTAAAAAACGGGCGAAGTCCTGTACAAGCATAGCGAAAACAGTACAAAACAAACAGGAGGAACTACTAATGAGCGAACTACAGAAAATCAGAATCAGACTGAAGGCTTATGACCATGCTCTATTGGATAAGTCAGCAGCAAAGATTGTTGAGACTGCTGAGAGAACAGGCGCTACTGTATCTGGCCCTATTCCACTTCCAACAGAGAAGGAAGTCGTAACAATCATCAGAGCTGTTCACAAGTACAAGGACAGCAGAGAGCAGTTTGAGCAGAGAACACACAAGCGTCTTATCGACATTACTAACGCTTCGACTAAGACAACAGATGCTCTTGCTAAGCTCGACATGCCAGCAGGCATTGATATTGAAATCAAGCTCTAAGCTAGATTTTAGAAAGATCGCATGAGAGGGCAATTCGGCCAAACCAGGGCGATCCGCTGTAAGACACTAGGAGGAGAATTATGAAAACACTTTTAGGCAAGAAGATCGGCATGACACAGATCTTCAATGAGAACGGTGCTGTAGTACCAGTTACCGTAATCGAAGCCGGACCTGAGGTAGTAACACAGGTTAAGACAGTAGAGACCGACGGCTACAACGCTGTACAGGTTGGCTACGAGGAGCAGAAGGCACACAGACTTAACAAGCCAGAGACTGGACACTTTGAGAAGTGTGGCGTAACTCCTAAGAAGCACCTCGCTGAGTTCAGAGTTGAAGATGGCGAAACTTACGAGGTAGGACAGGAAATCACAGTTGCTGATTTTGAAGAGGGAATGAAGCTTGACGTTACGGGCGTTTCCAAAGGTAAGGGAACACAGGGTAACATCAAGAGACACGGACACCGCAGAGGACCTATGACTCACGGTTCCAAGCATAAGAGACTTGCAGGTGCTCTTGCTGCTGGTACATACCCATCAAGAGTCTTCAAGGGCAACAAAGCCCCAGGAAGAATGGGTAGAGACACAGTTACAGTACAGAACATCGTTCTCGTAAAGGTTATTGCTGACCGCAATCTACTTCTTGTTAAGGGTGCTGTTCCTGGAAAGAAGGGCGGACTCCTTAAGATTAAGGGAGCGGTAAAAGGACAGGATAAATAAGAGGCAGAAAGGAGGAATCACTAATGGCAAAAGTAAAGATGCTTAATATGGCCGGTGCTGAGGTTGGCGAGATCACATTGAACGACGAAATCTTTGGAATCGAACCAAACGAAATAGCAGTACAGACTGTAATCAAGAATTACTTGGCAAACCAGAGACAGGGAACCCAATCTGCCAAGACAAGAAGTGAAGTAAGAGGAGGCGGACGTAAGCCTTTCAGACAGAAGGGAACAGGTCGTCACAGACAGGGAAGCACAACAGACCCTACACAGGTAGGTGGTGGAATTGTTTTTGCACCAAAGCCAAGAGACTACAGATATGCAGTTCCTAAGAAGGTAAAGAGACTTGCTCTTAAGTCTGCACTTTCGGCTAAGGTTGCTGACAAGGAAATCATCGTACTCGACGAGCTAAAGTTCGCTGAGCCAAAGACTAAGGAGATGGTTAAGGTTCTCGAGAACATCAAGGCTGATAAGAAGGCCCTCATCGTAATGGATGAGAAGGACGAGAACGTTGTTAGATCTGCTTCTAACATTCAGGGTGTGAGAACTGCACTTGTAAGCACAATGAATGTATATGAGATTATCAATCATTACAGCCTCGTGCTCACTAAGGCAGCAGCTGAGAGAATTGAGGAGGTATACGCATAATGAAGAGCGGTTACGACGTAATACTTAAGCCTATCATCACCGAGCAGAGCATGGACATGTCGGCTGACAAGAAGTATGTTTTCAAGGTTGCTGATACAGCTAACAAGACCGAGGTTAGACAGGCTGTCGAAGAAATCTTCGGAGTTGATGTTGCTAAGGTTAATATCATGAACGTTAATGGAAAAGTTAAGAGAATGGGAAGAACAGTAGGAAGAACAGCTTCTTATAAGAAAGCAATCGTTACTCTAGCTGCAGACAGCAAAGAGATCGAAATCTTCCAGGGACTGTAAAATAGGAGGAGTAAATAATGGGAATTAAGAAGTATAATCCAACCACTCCTGGTCTGAGAGGCATGACTGTTTCGACTTTCGAGGAGATCACAGTAAGCAAGCCAGAAATCCCTTACAAAAACTCTGAAGAAGCATTCAGGAAGAAACGTAAGAGGTAAGATCACCGTTAGACATAGAGGTGGCGGATACAGACCTAAGTACAGAATTATCGACTTTAAGAGAACTAAGGACGGTATTCCAGCAACAGTTAAGACTATCGAGTACGACCCAAACAGAACAGCAAACATTGCTCTTCTAGTGTACGCAGACGGAGAGAAGAGATACATCGTTGCTCCTAACAAGCTGCACGTTGGAGACGTAGTTGTATCTGGTCCAGATTCGGATATCAAGGTAGGAAACGCACTGCCAATCGCGAATATCCCAGTAGGTACAATCATTCACAACATCGAGCTAAAGCCTGGAAAGGGTGCTCAGCTAGTTAGATCGGCTGGTAATGGCGCTCAGCTTATGGCTAAGGAAGGCAACTATGCTCAGGTAAGACTACCATCCGGCGAAGTTAGAATGGTAAGAATCAACTGCAGAGCTACAATCGGAGAAGTTGGTAACATTGACCACGCTAACATCCAGATTGGTAAGGCTGGTAGAAAGAGACATATGGGATGGAGACCTACAGTAAGAGGTTCCGTAATGAACCCTAACGATCACCCACACGGCGGTGGTGAAGGTAGAGCACCAGTTGGACGTAAGAGCCCAGTTACACCTGGGGTAAACCAACTCTTGGTTACAAGACACGTAACAAGCACAAGGATTCCAACAAGTACATCGTTAGAAGAAGAAATGCTAAATAAGAAAGGAGCATATAATGGGAAGATCGCTTAAAAAAGGCCCTTTCGTCGAAAAGAAACTCATCAAGAGAATCGAAGCGATGAACGAGTCTAATGAAAAAAGTGTAATCAAGACATGGTCGAGACCATCGACGATTTTTCCTCAGATGGTTGGACATACGATCGCTGTTCACGACGGTCGTAAGCATGTTCCTGTATACATCACAGAAGATATGGTAGGTCACAGACTTGGAGAGTTCGCTCCAACTAGAACTTACAAGGGTCACGCTGGTGACAAGGCGAAATAAAGAAAGGAGAAGCTGATATGGAAGCAAAAGCAATTGCTAAATATGTAAGAATGTCTCCTAGCAAACTAAAGCCTGTTACTGACCTAGTAAGAGGAAAAGATTTGAACGAGGCATTAACAATCCTCAAGTTCACACCTGGAAATGGTGCAGAGCTTGTAGAGAAGGTTGTTCAGTCCGCAGCAGCAAATGCTGAAAACAACTTTGACATGAACCGTGATGAGCTATACATTGCAGAAGTTTATGCAAACCAGGGTCCTACAATGAAGAGATTCAGAGCAGGAGCTCAGGGTAGAGCATCCATGATCCTCAAGAGAACAAGCCACATTGGTGTAACTCTTAAGGAGAGAGAAGCTGCTTCGGCAGTAGAAACAGTAGAAGGAGGTCAGCCAGATGGGTCAGAAGGTTAATCCACATGGATTCAGAGTTGGAGTCAACAAGAATTGGAACTCAAAGTGGTTCGCTGACAAAAGCAACTTCGCTGATTTCCTAGTTGAAGACAACAAGGTTAGAAACTACGTTAAGAAGAAACTTTACGCTGCCGGCGTTGCAAGTGTCGTAATCGAGAGACCTGCAGCTGACAAGGTAAAAGTAATCATCGCAACAGCTAGACCAGGAATGGTAATCGGAAGATCCGGAGATGGAATTGACGAGCTCAAGAAGAACATCGTTAAGCTAACAGGTAAGACTGTAGATATTTCCATCGAAGAGGTTAGAAGAGCTGAGCTTGATGCACAGCTAACCGCTGAGAGCATTGCACAGGCACTCGAGAGAAGAGTTTCTTTCAGAAGAGCTATGAAGTCCGCAATCCAGAGAACAATGAAGTCTGGAGCTAAGGGTATCAAGGTTCTTGTTTCCGGAAGACTTGGTGGTGCCGAGATCGCTAGAAGCGAGAAGTACAGCGAAGGAAACGTTCCTCTACACACTCTCAGAGCTGATATCGACTACGGATTCGCAGAGGCTGACACCACTTACGGAAAGATAGGTGTTAAGGTTTGGCTAAACCACGGTGAGATTCTAGATAAGGGTCTCAAGGAAGCTATTCCAGAGCAGTCCAAGAACGATAGAAGAGATCGTAAGCAGAGAAGAAACGACAAGAGAGACAAGAAGAGAAGCTTCGGAAACAGAAGAAATGATAACCGCGAAAGCAGACCAGAGGTTAAGCCAGCAACTACAAGAGTTAGAAAGGCACCAAAGGTAACTGAGGCGGCTCCTGCTCCTGAAGTAGTTGAAACTGCACAGGGAACAGAAGAATAATCATAGAAAGGAGAGACTTGCCATGTTAATGCCAAAGCGCGTTAAACGCAGAAGAGTCCACAGAGGCAGAATGAAGGGTGTTGCAACAAAGGGTAACACCGTTACATATGGTCAGTTCGGTCTAGTTGCTGAAGAGCCAGCATGGATTGACTCAAGCAGATCGAGGCTGCCAGAATCGCGATGACAAGATCCATCAAGAGAGGCGGAAAGGTTTACATCAAAATCTTCCCACACAAGCCAATCACAAAGAAACCAGCAGAAGTTAGAATGGGTTCCGGAAAGGGTTCACCTGAGTATTGGGTGGCAGTAGTTAAGCCGGGCAGAGTAATGTTCGAGCTTGAGGGCGTAACTGAAGCACAGGCTAAGGAAGCTTTGAGACTTGCTTCTCACAAGCTACCAGTAAGGTGCAAGTTCGTTGTCAAGAACCAGGAAGCAAAGGGTGGTGACGAATAATGGATCTGAATACAATAAGAAAAATGACTGATCAGGAGAGAACCGCCGAGCTCGCAAGAATGAAGCAGGAGCTATTCAATCTGAGATTCCAGCACGTTACCGGACAGCTCGACAATCCTGTGAAGATGAGAGAAATCAGAAGAGATATTGCCAGAGTTAAGACCATAATCAGGGAAATGGAAAAGCCTGAAGCTTAAAGGAAGGAGGATGTACAATGGAAAGAAATAGCAGAAAGACCAGAACTGGAGTAGTTGTAAGCGACAAGATGGACAAGACAATTGTTGTTGCTACAAAGGATTCAGTAAGACATTCTCTTTACGGTAAGGCTGTTAAGAGAACTAAGAAGTTCAAGGTTCACGACGAGAACAACGAGTGTGGCATCGGCGATAGAGTAAGAATTATGGAGACAAAGCCTCTTTCAAAGGATAAGAGATGGAGACTTGTCGAAATCGTTGAGAAAGCTAAATAGGGAGGCGACAAATCATGATACAGACAGAAACAAGATTGAGAGTTGCCGACAATTCCGGAGCGAAGGAGCTCCTTTGCATTCGTATCCTTGGTGGCACAGGCCGCAAGTATGCGAATATTGGAGACATCATTGTTTGCTCCGTTAAGGATGCTGCTCCAGGTGGAGTTGTTAAGAAAGGTGACGTTGTAAAGGCAGTAGTTGTTAGATCGAAGAGCGGTACTAGAAGAGATGACGGTAGCTACGTAAGATTTGACCAAAATGCTGCTGTAATTATCAAAGACAGAAGCGATAAGAACCCTGTAGGAACACGTATCTTCGGACCTGTTGCTAGGGAACTTAGAGATAACGGCTTTATGAAGATTGTGTCTTTGGCACCGGAAGTATTATAGGGGGTGTACAAATGCAGATTAGAAAAGGCGATACAGTAGTAGTTATCTCGGGCAAGGATAAGGGCAAGGTAGGAACAGTTCTAAGAGCTATTCCAAAGGCTAACAAGGTTGTTGTTGAAGGCGTTAACGTGCAGACAAAGCACGCAAAGGCTACAAGAACATCCGCATCCGAGATTAAGCATGTAGAAGGTCCTATCGATGCATCAAATGTTATGTTCTACGAAAAGGAGAGCAAGCAGGGTGTAAGACTTGGAACTAAGATTGAGAACGGCAAGAAGGTTAGATACTCAAAGAAGACCAATGCCGTAGTAGACTAGGAAAGGAGGAGAGACAGTGGCAAATAGACTAAGAACAAAGTATGACGAAAGTGTTTTTGCAGCACTTAAGGAAAAGTTCAACTACTCCAACGCAATGGAAGTACCAAAGCTGGAGAAGATTACAATCAACATGGGTCTTGGCGAAGCTAAGGATAATTCAAAGATCCTCGAGAGCGCTGTAAAGGAACTTTCACTCATCTCCGGACAGAGACCAGTTGTTACAAAGGCTAGAAAGTCCATCGCTAACTTCAAGGTTAGACAGGGCATGCCAGTAGGAGCTAAGGTTACTCTTAGGGGCGACAGAATGTATGCATTTGCAGATAAGTTCTTTAATCTTTCTCTTCCTAGAGTTAGAGACTTTAAGGGTGTAAGCAAGAATTCATTCGATGGAAGAGGCAACTACTCCATGGGAATTAGGGAGCAGCTCATCTTCCCAGAAATCGTTTACGATGACGTAGAGACCATCAAGGGAATGAACATTGTATTCACTACAACAGCTAAGACAGATGAGGAAGCACAGGCACTACTTGAGCTCCTCGGAATGCCTTTTGAGAAGTAATTTAGGAGGGGAACATGGCTAAGACTTCACTGAAAGTTAAGCAGACCAGAAAGCCTAAGTATTCAACAAGGGCTTATACAAGATGCAAGATTTGTGGAAGACCACATTCGGTTCTGAAGAAGTATGGCATCTGCCGTATCTGCTTCAGAGAGCTTGCTTACAAGGGTGAAATCCCAGGCGTAAGAAAAGCAAGCTGGTAAGTTATTTTGCGCAGGCCTGTCACGCATAATGCGTGCAGGAACCACGTGGAGAAAGGAGAAACACTGTAATGGCAATGACAGATCCAATAGCAGATATGCTAACTAGAATTAGAAATGCCAACACAGCCGGACACGCTAAGGTAGAAATCCCAGCGTCCAAGATGAAGAAGTCAATCGCAGAAATCCTTAAGAACGAGGGATTCATCAAGGACTTCTCAGTAGCTCAGGACAATGCACAGGGAACTATCACTGTAGAGCTAAAGTACGGCCCAAATAAGGAAAAGACAATCTACGGGATCAAGAAGATCTCGAAGCCAGGTCTCAGAGTTTATGCAAAGGCTGATCAGGTACCTAAGGTACTGGGCGGTCTAGGAATCGCTATCGTTTCAACATCTAAGGGTGTTATCAGCGATAAGGAAGCTCGTAAGCTAGGAGTTGGCGGCGAAGTTATTTGTTACGTTTGGTAGGAGGTATAAAATATGTCAAGAATAGGCGTTAGACCAATTACAATTCCTACAGGCGTAGAAGTAACGGTTGAGGAAAATAATGTAATTAAGGTAAAAGGACCTAAGGGCGAGCTATGCCAGCCAATCGATGCGAATCTAACAGTTGAGATCGAAGAGAACGTTCTAACAGTTAAGAGACCAACCGATTCGAAGCATGACAAAGCTCAGCACGGACTTGGAAGAACACTAATTAACAACATGGTTGAGGGTGTTTCCAAGGGTTACGAAATAAAGATGACAGTTAACGGTGTTGGATATACTGTTGCAAAACAGGGCGACACACTCGTTATGAAGCTCGGTTTCTCGCACCCAGTAGAAATGAAGGACCCAGCAGGAATCACAACTGAGACTCCTGATGCAACAACGATTATCGTTAAGGGCTGCGATAAGGCAGAGGTAGGAAACTATGCTGCTAACATCAGAGCTTGGAGAAAGCCTGAGCCATATAAGGGCAAGGGAATCATCTACGATGGAGAAGTTGTACAGAAGAAGGAAGGAAAGAGCGGAGCTTCCGCATAGAGAAGGGAGGATTTGAAAAATGGCAAAAGCAAGCAGAAATGACAGAAGACTCAAGAGACATGCCAGAGTCAGAAAAGACGTTTTTGGAACTCCCGAGAAGCCAAGACTGTGCGTATTTAGATCGAACAGCAATATTTCAGCTCAGGTCATCGATGATGTTAACGGAACAACTCTTGTTTCCGCATCGTCTCTCGATAAGGAGCTTAAGGCAAACATTGCAAACGGTGGAAATAAAGACGCAGCTAAGCAGGTAGGCAAAGCGGTAGGCGAAAAAGCTGTAGCTAAGGGCATCAAAGAGGTTTGCTTCGATAGAGGCGGATACCTTTATCATGGCAGAGTTAAGGAACTCGCTGATGGTGCACGTGAAGCAGGATTAGAATTCTAAGGGAGGATACAGAATGCGCACGAGAATAGATGCATCTAAGCTTGAACTTACTGAAACCATCGTTAACATCAGACGTGTTTCGAAGACTGTTAAGGGCGGAAAGAACATGAAGTTCTCCGTTACTCTAGTAGTTGGAGATGGCGCAGGCCACGTAGGTATTGGCCTTGGAAAGGCTCAGGAGATTCCTGAAGCTGTAAGAAAAGCAACTGAAGATGCTAAGAAGAAACTAATATTCGTACCAATGGTAGGAACAACAATTCCTCACCAGACTGTAGGAATTTTCGGAGCAGGTAAAGTTTTAATCATGCCTTCAGCAGAAGGTACTGGAGTTATCGCAGGTTCATCCGTACGTACAGTACTAGAAGCTTGTGGACTCAAGGACGTTAGAGCTAAGTCACTTGGTTCGAGCAACACAGGGAACATGGCACTTGCAACTCTAGAGGGACTAAGAAATCTCACAACTGTAGAAGAAGTTGCTAAGCGTCGTGGTAAGACACCTGAAGAAATTTTAGGATAGGAGGAAGACGCAAATGGCAAAGGCATTAAAGATTACTTTAGTTAAGAGTGTTATTGGCGCAACTCCTAAGCAGAAGAAGACAGTAGAAGCTCTTGGCCTCAAGAAGCTACATCATTCAGTTGAGCTAGCTGATTCGTCCGCAACACGCGGCGCAATTGCTAAGGTTTCTCATCTTCTAGATGTAGAAGAGCTATAGGAGGTGCAGGACAATGAGACTTCACGAATTAAAGGCAGCTGAGGGTGCAACCAAGGCTCGCAAGAGAAGAGGTCGCGGTCAGGGTACTGGTCTCGGAACTACTGGCGGCAGAGGTATGAATGGTCAGAACTCCAGAAGTGGCGGCGGTGTTCGTCTAGGCTTCGAGGGTGGCCAGATGCCACTATACAGAAGAATTCCTAAGAGAGGGTTTAACAATCGTTTCGCTAAGGAATACGCAGAAGTTAATATTGCAGATCTAAACAGATTTGAAGATGGTGCAGTCGTAGATTTTGACCTAATGCTTCAGTCCGGACTTGTTAAGCAGGTTAAGGATGGCGTTAAGGTTCTAGGAAACGGCGAACTAGAGAAGAAGCTAACTGTAAAGGCTGAGAAATTCAGCAAGAGCGCTGCTGAAAAGATTGAAAAGGCAGGCGGAAAGGCAGAGGTTATCTAATCATGGAACTTCTCAAGACACTCTCTAATGCATGGCGCGTAAAGGAAATACGTTCAAAGATTCTATTTACGCTCATGATACTACTTGTTTTCAGAATCGGATCAAATATTCCAGTTCCTGGAATCAACAGAGATTATCTTGCTCAGATGTTTCAGGGTCAGACAGGGCTTCTCGACTTGTTTGATTTATTTTCCGGAGGAGCTTTTAGCAATTTCACAATATTTGCTTTGAGTATTACTCCATATGTAACCGCTTCGATTATCGTCCAGCTTCTTACAATTGCCTTCCCGTACTTTGAGAGACTTTCAAAGGAGGGAAACGAAGGCCGTAAGAAAATGGCGACAATTACGAGATATTTAACCATAGTGTTAGGATTGATTCAGGCAACAGGTTTGACGATTGGTCTTTTCAGAAGAGCAATTGTCAACCAAAATGCCTTTTCAATGATCGTAATCATTACAGTCCTGACAGCAGGAACCGCGTTCCTAATGTGGCTAGGAGAACAGATTAACGAATATGGTGTCGGAAACGGCATCTCGATGATCATTTTCGGCGGCATTATCGCAAGAATTCCAACAGCAGTTAGAGGAATTCACACGCAGGTGAAAGAAGGAGCACTAAGTGTAGTTGCTGTTATTGCATTAGTGGTTGTGGCAGTTCTAATAACTGTCGTAATTATACTTATGCAGCAGGGAACAAGAAAGATTCCAGTACAGTACGCAAAGCGTATGGTTGGAAGAAAGATGTACGGCGGCCAGTCAACCCATATTCCAATTAAGGTTAACCAGGCAGGAGTAATTCCGATTATCTTCTCGCTGTCACTACTTCAGTTCCCACTGACGATAACTTACTTCGTTCCACAGTCTTCATTTGCACAGTGGATGTCGAAGTACCTATCACCATCGGGAGATCCAGGAATTTGGATTTACGCAATATTAAATATCACACTGACACTGTTTCACATACTTTTACACGGCTATTACATTTAAGCCAGAAGAAGTTGCGGATAATATGAGACAGAGCGGCGGTTTCGTTCCGGGAATTAGACCTGGTGCAGCAACTGAGGAGTACTTATCCAGAATTATGTCGAGACTGTGCCTCGTAGGAGGAATATTCTTGGCATGCGTAGCTACTATCCCAACTGTAATCAGTGAATTCACACCGTTACAGCTTTCGTTCGGTGGAACATCACTTCTAATCGCAGTAGGTGTAGCTCTAGATACAGTGCAGCAGATTGAGAATCAAATGATCAATAGAAATTATCAAGGATTTCTTAAATAATCGTTTAGGAAAGGATGGCACACAACATGCTAAGAGCTGTTTTGCTTGGCCCTCCTGGAGCTGGTAAAGGCACACAGGCGGCCAAGGTAATTGGAAGTATAATGTTCCACATATCTCAACTGGAGATATTTTCCGCGCTAACATCAAGGAAGGAACAGAGCTTGGTAAAAAGGCAAAGGGATACATGGACGAGGGTAAGTTGGTACCAGATGAACTAGTAGTTGATCTAGTTACAGACAGACTTCAGAAAGATGACTGCAAGGAGGGGTTCCTTCTAGACGGTTTCCCAAGGACTATCGTCCAGGCCGAACAGCTGGATAAATTCCTATCTGATAATGGTCAAAAGCTAGATATAGTTCTTAACTTCAAAGTTAGAAAGGACGTTCTCGTCGAGCGAATTGCAGGAAGACGCGTATGCAAATCCTGCGGTGCAAGCTTCCATGTAGTGAATGTTCCGCCTAAGAAGGAAGGAATTTGCGATACTTGTGGTGGAGAGTTATTCCAGCGTAAGGATGATAATCGCGAAACTGTAGAAAACAGAATTAACGTGTACGAGAACGAAACTGCTCCACTCATTGGATATTATGAGAAGCAGGGCGTACTCGCCAACTTCGACGGAGAGAAGACACATAATGAGGTCTTTGAAGATGTCGTTAAGGCAATTGAGGCAAAATAGTCATGATAATAATTAAGTCGAAAAGAGAAATTGACATCATGCGTGAAGCTGCCAAGGTTACAGGTGAGATCCTTCGAGATATCGAGGGATTCATCAAACCTGGCATAACAACACATGCAATCGATAATTTTGTAGAGGAGAGAATTCTCCACTATAAGATGAAGCCAACCTTCAAAGGATATGGCGGATTTCCTGGTGCGGCTTGTGTATCTGTTAATGACGAGATAGTACACGGTATCCCTTCGAGAGATAGAGTGCTCAAGGAAGGCGATATTGTAAGCGTTGATACAGGTTCAACATACAAGGGCTATTGTAGCGATGCAGCTAGAACATATGCTGTAGGCGAAATCAGTGACGAGGCTCGTAGACTGATTGACGTAACGAAGCAAAGCTTTTTTGAAGGCGTTAAATATGCGATGGTAGGATATAGACTCCACGACATAGGACACGCTATTCAAGAATATGCTGAGTCCAACGGATTCGGTGTCATTCGAGAGTATTTAGGACACGGGATCGGACGTGATCTTCACGAAGATCCTCAGGTTCCTAATTATGGGGATGCTCACACTGGACCACACCTCAAGGAGGGAATGGTTCTGGCAATTGAGCCGATGATTACACAAGGTTCCTACGGAACCAGAGTTCTCGGCAACGACTGGACGGTCGTTACAGACGATGGACTACTGGCGGCTCACTATGAGAATACCGTAGTAATCACAGACGGAGAGCCTGAGCTACTCACGTTGATATAAGGAGACTGAATTTATGTCGAAAAAGAATTCGATAGAAGTAATGGGCACGGTCATCGACGCACAGCCAAACGCAATGTTCAAGGTTAAGCTAGAGAACGGCTTCGAAGTCCTCGCCCACATTTCCGGTAAGATTAGGATGAACTACATCAGAATTCTGCCGGGTGACAAAGTAAAGGTAGAATTATCACCTTATGATTTAACACGTGGGAGGATCACGTGGCGTGATAAGAACTAATTAAAGGAGGAGCTAATATGAAAGTTAGAGCTTCAGTAAAGCCAATTTGCGAAAAGTGCAAGGTAATCAAGAGACATGGAAAAGTCATGGTAATCTGTGAAAATCCTAAGCATAAGCAGAGACAAGGCTAGTAAAATAGGTTATAATATTATGACGTGCTGTTTTGCCGGGAACTCAGTACAGCTTTATTAAATGTAACCCCTGTCTATATCACCCCCGGGTTGGTGACGGAAGATAGGAAAGGAGGAAGAAATGGCAAGAATTGCCGGAGTTGACCTACCTAGAGATAAGAGAATCGAAATCGGTCTTACTTATATCTATGGAATCGGTCTAGTAACATCCAAGGACATCCTCGCTAAAGCAGGAGTGGATGGTGACATCAGAGTAAGAGATCTTACAGAAGAAGATGCCGGAAAGATTAGAAAGGTCATTGAGACTGAGCATATCGTAGAAGGTGATCTTAGAAGAGAAGTTTCCCTCAACATCAAGAGACTGATGGAGATTGGAAGCTACAGAGGAATCAGACACAGAAGAGGTCTCCCAGTTAGAGGCCAGAAGACCAAGACAAACGCAAGAACTCGTAAGGGTCTAAGCGTCTTGCTGGCAAGAAGAAATAAGGACAAGGAGGTAGAGAAATATGGCAGCTGTTAAGAAAACAGTTAGAAAGAAGAAAAGAGAACGTAAAAACGTTGAAAGAGGCCAGGCTCACATCCAGTCCACATTTAACAACACACTAGTTACTCTAACAGATATGGACGGAAACGCACTATCATGGTCAAGCGCTGGCTCAAATGGCTTCAGAGGTTCGAGAAAATCGACACCTTTTGCTGCACAGAGCGCTGCTGAGGTTGCAGCAAAGGCAGCTATGGAGCATGGTCTAAAGACAGTAGAGGTATACGTAAAGGGTCCTGGTTCCGGTAGAGAAGCTGCTATCAGAGCACTTCAGACTGCTGGACTCAATGTAACAATGATTAAGGATATTACGCCAATTCCTCACAATGGATGCAGGCCACCTAAGAAGAGAAGAGTCTAAGCGGAAGGAGGAGTAACAATACATGGCTAGAAATAGAGAACCAGTACTGAAGAGAGCTAAGGCACTAGGCATCGAGCCACAGTACATGGGTATAAATAAGAAATCTAAGAGACAGGCTCAGCAGAGCAGAAGAAAGAAGAGCGAGTACGGTCTTCAGCTCAACGAGAAGCAGAAGGTTAAGTTCGTATACGGACTTCAGGAGAAGCAGTTCAGAAATCTATATGCTAAGGCTGAAAAGAGACCTGGACAGGTGGGTACAAACCTTCTCGTAATGCTAGAGAGCAGATTCGATAACGTTGTATTCAGAATGGGTTTTGCAGCTACAAGAAGAGAAGCTAGACAGCTCGTTAACCACGGACATTTCCTAGTTAATGGTAAGAAAGCTAACATCCCTTCAATGGAACTCAAGGCTGGAGACGTAATCACTGTAAAGGAAAAGTCTCAGTCATCTCCTAAGTTCAAGGAGCTTAAGGATATGGTTATTACAACTCCACAGTGGATCAGCATCGATCTTAACAAGCTTGAGGGTAAAATCGTTACAGCACCAAGCCGTGAAGACATTGATCTACCGATTGCAGAGCACAGCATCGTTGAGTTCTACTCAAGATAGTCGCTCGATTAATTAATACGTTTGCATATATTGCACTAATTAATAATCGTCAGATCAGTAGATTTATGGGAGGAACAAAATGATTGAGATAGTAAAGCCAACAATTACTAAGGAAATCGATGAAAATGGACAGTACGGAAAGTTCGTTGTAGAACCTCTCGAGAGAGGATACGGTACAACGCTCGGAAACTGCATGAGAAGAATTCTTCTCAGCTCTTTACCAGGAGCAGCTATCACTTCTGTCAAGATTGACGGTGTACTCCATGAGTTCTCAACTATTCCAGGTGTCAAGGAAGATGTTACAGAGATTATCTTGAACCTCAAGAGACTCGCTGTAAGAATAAATGGCGACGAAGAGAAGAGAGCAATTATCAATGCTGTTGGTGCTAGAGAAGTAACAGCAGCGGATATCATCGTTGATTCCGATACGGAGATTTTCAATCCAGATTTACACATTGCAACTCTAGCAGAGAATGCAACTTTGGTAATGGAGATGAACATCGCTTCGGGAAGAGGATATGTACCTGCAGAGCAGAATAAGACAGATTCAACTCCTATAGCAGTTATTCCAGTAGACTCAATATTCACACCTGTTAAGAAGGTTAACTTCACAGTTGAGAATACAAGAGTTGGGCAGGTGACTGATTACGATAAGCTAACGCTTGAGCTTTGGACAGATGGTTCAATCACTCCAGAAGAGGGTGTTTCCATCGGTGCAAAGATTATGCTAGAGCACCTCAACCTATTCATTGGATTAGGATCTGAGGTGAACGAGATGGACTTCATGGTCGAGAAGAGCGAAGCTCGCAAGGAAAAGGCGCTTGAGATGACAATTGAAGAGCTAGAGCTCTCAGTTCGTTCATTTAACTGCCTCAAGAGAGCTTCAATCAACACAGTTCAAGAGCTGACTCAGCGCACTGAAGAAGACATGATGAAGGTTAGAAACCTCGGAATGAAGTCGCTTGTAGAAGTAAAGAATAAGCTTACAGAGCTCGGATTGAGCCTTAAGCCTAATGACGAAAACTAACTGAAAGGAGTAGAGACTGATGAATGGTTACAAGAAGCTGGGCAGAAATTCTGCACACAGAAAATCCATGCTAAGAAACCTCGTAACCGATCTATTCAGAGAAGGTAGAATTACTACAACTCTAGATAGAGCGAAGGAAGCAGGTCGTGAAGCTGAGAAGCTAGTTACTCTAGCTAAGCGTGGAGATCTTCATGCAAGAAGACAGGTTCTCGCATACGTTTTCGACGAAGATGTAGTTACAAAGCTCTTTGATGAGATCGCACCAGAGTACGCTGAGCGTAATGGCGGATACACAAGAGTTCTTAAGCTAGGACCTAGACAGGGAGATAATGCGGAGGTCGTATATCTCGAGCTCGTATAGAGCTGTCGTCTAATCGATATAATTATAATAAAGGGTTCTCCGAGAGGAGGACCCTTTTGTATGTATAGAATGTTGCGGTGATGAACAATTTTATCTTACAAGAGTTAAGAGATAACAAGATGTACAATGATTGACACTAATGGATTTAGATAATATAATATTCAAGTGCTCTTAGACAGCTTGCGGTTTGTAGGGGGTCCTGCGCAATGGGATACTGTGAACCATGTCAGGTCCGAGAGGAAGCAGCATTAAGCGGGACATCTCATGTGCCGCAGATTCGCCTCCTACCGGCCGCAAGGTGTCTAAGAGCTAAATTTCTATTTGGACCCAAACCAGGGGGGACTCAACTGTCGAGAAGGAGGTAACGATATGCATCTGGCACTGTATAGGTCTGAAAGGCCGGAACGCTTTGAAGAGATAATTGGACAGAAGCATATTGTGAAGATACTTCGCAATCAGATTAAGAAGGGAACGGTGAGCCAGTCGTATCTGTTTGCGGGAACTCGAGGCACGGGTAAGACGACGACCGCGAGAATTCTTGCAAAAGCAGTTAACTGCACCTGCAGCGATCCCGGCGTAGGCCTACCATGTGGTGAGTGCGCTAATTGTAGGGCGATTACAGAGGGGAGATTTCTCGACGTAGTAGAGCTGGACGCGGCATCCAACAATGGTGTGGAGAGCCTAAGGCAGATTACTGAGTCTGTACAATATCCGCCAACCGTTGGAAAGTACAAGGTCTACATCATAGACGAGGCACACATGCTCACCGATTCGGCGGAAAATGCTTTTCTCAAGACACTAGAGGAACCACCAGCACACGTAATATTCATACTGGCGACGACCAACCCGGAGAAGATTAAGGCGACGATAAAATCAAGGTGCTTAACGCTTAACTTCAGGCATGTTTCGGAAAATGATCTTCTGGAAGGCATGAAAAGAATTTGCCAGAAGAAGGAGATTTCAATCGAGGAAGATGCCTTAGCAGTAATTGCCCGCAAGGCAGACGGTTCCGTACGAGATGCGCTCAGTCTGCTCGAGCAGTGTATAAACGCTGGTGATGAGCTTATAACCAGAGAGCTGGTGCTGGAGTATACGGGCGGCGCGGGAGATGATTTCTATATAGAGCTAATAGATGCGATTAGAACAGGTGAAGCTGGCACTGCGCTATCTGATATAGATAGCATGGTGAGGATAGGTAAGGATGCCAAGCAGCTGCTTGCAGACTGGCTAATGCACTACAGGAATCTCATGATTTGTAAGTATGTGCAGGATCCTTCGGAGCTTGTAAATGCTTCTAGCGAGAACACTGCGAGAATCGTCACACAGGCAAAGTCGCTGAGTGACGAAGCGATAAATTATGGCATTCGCTTACTTTCAGATACTGTCAATAAGGCGAAATTTTCGACTATGCCGAGGATCTTGCTAGAGACATGTGTTATTAAACTCATCGTAGGTGAGAGTGCGGAAGTCAAGACTGAGCCAGTCTGTATAAATGCGAATATCTCTATGGGTGTTAGGACTCCAAGGACCGAGGCAGGGACTGCACCAGCGACGAGTAGTGCACAGCAGGTGAATACTAAGGCAGAGAACCATAGACTAGAATCAAGAGGCGCAGAAGCTTCGCAATCAGGAACACCAAAGGAGGAGCCGCTAGTTGCTAATTCTTGCGAGCCGCAGGCTCAGTCCCAAGTAAATGCCAGTGCGGAGAGATCGCAAGATGCCGATGGACCGAAGCCTCTATTCGAACAGAAATTCAATCCGCTAGAAGGAGCTCCGCCAGATAGGCATATCGTGGAGTTTGAAGCAAATTATAATCTTGATGAGATGTGGGATAGAATCTGTGACCAGATGGCGAGAACAGATGCGATGTTCATGGCGATGGTTGCAAAGTACACGAGACTGGTCGATTTACACGGTAGCGAACTTACAGTAGAGGTTAAGAAGACCAAGAGCCTGATGGCTGACGATGCACTAGGCGAGCTCAACAGGATAACTAAGGCACTATATGGTGATAAGTTCTACATCACGCTTAGAGTTGTGGAGTATAATCCGGCGGATGCAAGGGAGCTTAGCCAAGCTGAAGAACCTGGGCTTCAGAGGTTCGATGAGGAACTCATTGATGCAGCAGAGGAAAGACGAGATAGCCAAGGAAGTGGCGAAGGATGTAGCTGACTTTTTTGGCGTAGATAAGATAGACATTAAATAGCACATATTGGAGGAGAAAATCATGGGCAAAGGTATGAGAGCAGGTAAGAAAAAGAAGGTTGGCGGCGGTGCAGGAAACATGCAGCAGCAGATGAAGCAGCTTCAGGCTATGCAGCGCGATATGGAGGCTGCGCAGGCTTCTATCGCTGAGCAGGAGACAACTGCAACTGCTGGCGGCGGTGCAGTTGAGGTTACTGTTAACGGCAACAAGGAGATCACAAAGCTCGTAATCGATAGAGACGTTGTTGATCCAGACGATGTAGAAATGCTTCAGGATCTCATCATGGCAGCTGTAAATGAGGGTATGCGCCAGATCGATGCAATCGCTGAGAATGAGATGGGCAAAGTAACAGGCGGGCTCAACATCCCTGGACTAGGACTGTAGAAAGGCGTTCAGATGAGGCAGTATCCAAAGCCACTGAACAAGTTAATAAACGAGCTGTCTAAGCTACCTGGAATTGGTGGCAAGACCGCACAGCGTCTAGCGTTCCACATTCTTGCGCTCGAGGAGAGCGAGGCTACATCTCTTGCAAATTCAATCGTGAATGCCAAGAGAAGCCTTCATTACTGCTCGGTATGCGGCAACTTGACAGATACAGATCCGTGTGAGATTTGCAGTGATGAATCGCGAGATAGAACTAAGGTATGTGTTGTCGAGACACCGCAGGACGTGATTGCGATGGAGCGGATAAGGGAATTTAAAGGGATGTATCATGTGCTTCACGGTGCTATTTCGCCGGTAGAGGGCATCGGGCCTAACGAGATTAATCTCAAGTCACTGATTACTAGGCTCCAGCAGCATGACGAGGTAGGCGAGATAATCGTGGCAACTAACCCTAATATCGAGGGTGAGGCGACTGCTATGTACATAGCTAGGCTGCTAAAACCGTCTGGCATCAAGGTGACGAGAATTGCGCACGGTATTCCAGTAGGTGGAGACCTAGAGTATGCCGATGAAGTTACGCTGCTCAAGGCGATGGAAGGAAGACGAGAGATATAACTGCAGATAAGTTGGTGCATGAGGCAGACTAAAGGCTGTGCACCGACTATTTTATTTGCATTATTTCACTCGGTATGTATTATAATTAGTTTGAAGGGAGTAGCCAAGATGCCTGAACTAGTAGAGGTTGAAACTGCGAGAAGGATTCTCGCGCCACAAGTAAGTGGTTGCACAATTGAAGATATCGAGGTGAGACTGGCAAAGAGTATCAAGAATTACAGTCCCGAAGAGTTCAAGAAGCTGGTGCTCGGTAGTAAGTTTGATACCGTACTGCGCCGTGGTAAATTTCTGATTTTCAACATGCTCACACCGAAGCGTGAAGGTGCGCCAGAGGAGCTTAAACTCGTAGCTCACTACCGCATGACTGGCGTTCTCTTGGTGACGCCGCCTGGGTATGAGGAACTCAAGCACACGCATATTGTGTTTAAGCTGCGAGATGATAATGGCACCGAGAAAGAGCTCCGCTATATCGACCAGAGGCAATTTGGCGGCATATGGGCTATAACGACAGGTACAGAATTTATAGCGACCGGCATCGGTCAGCTTGGAGCAGAAGCGACGGACGACACACTTGAAGGAGAGTATCTGAAGAGTCATCTAGCGAAGAGAAAGTCTGCCATCAAGACGGGGCTCCTTGACCAAAGCGTTATCGCAGGCCTTGGAAATATCTACACCGACGAAGTCCTATACCGCTGCGGAATTGTTCCGACTAGAGCTTGTAATTCGCTTACCGATGATGAGTGTCAGGCTCTCGCAAGGGAGATTCCGAAGATGATGGATTTCATGATAGAAAAGAATCGGATTTCTGAAGAGGACTATCTGGCAGGAAAAGGGACGGACTATAGAAATACTCCGTTTCTGCAGGTATATAACCACGCTGGAGAGGGTTGCCCTAAGTGTGGAAGTGAACTTGAGAGAGCTGTGATTGCAGGCAGGAGCAGTGTGTACTGTCCTGGGTGTCAGGAGTGATTCTTGTGATATGGTTAAGGTTAGGAGCGATGAAATATGGACAAAGTTTACGAGATAACATATATAAATCATAGGGTATCAAATTTATTTATGATTCCGATAGGTGTAGTTATGCTTTTTATTGCTGATAAATTACCTATAATTGATAATTTATTGATTAGAATGATTTACAATTTTATTTTTGTTTTGCTTGCTTGTATAATATTTAGTAGGATTTCAAATTTTTTTCAAAAAAATGGAGTTGTAAAAAGTCACTAATAGTGATTTAAAAGTGACTCTTGACAACAAAGAATATGATTATTATCTAGAAGATATAAAAGAGATAATAATGGCTTATAGACGTCCACTTGGTATAAGTTTACTCGGTAACTGCATTACTCTCATAATAAAACCTAAAGAGGGTAAATCGCTAAGCATTATATCAGTTAGAAATTTTAATAAAGAAAGATTAGAAGACCATAAATATTCGAAAATATTTAATCATATAAAGGAACTTAATCCTACAATGGATTTTGAAGCATCCATAACGGGTAATTTTTTCGTATTAAAGAATCACTCGTGCAAATAAAAATATATGTTCAACGCGTAAATGCTGTCAGGGAGATTAAAGTGTGATATATCAAGATCGTGAAAATACTTTGATTCCCACAACAAAAGGTGGACTTAATGTCCACCTTTTGTTCGTTTTTGTGAATCGAAGCCCGTGAGATCCTTCACGACTTCGCTAGCTATTGCAAGCCCCGCAGCAGCAGGGACGAATGGAGTTGAGCCAGGAGCCACTCTGCCTGCAGTTCCTTTGCCTTCAGCCACTCCGCCCTCTGGTAGAATCGGTACGATAGGCTCTTCGGTGGAGCAGAGAACCTTTACACCTTTAATTCGCCTATCTTTGAGTCCTTTTCGTATAACCTTAGCCAGCGGATCCATCGATGTCTTGGCGATGTCCATAATCGCTAGCTTCGTAGGATCTATGCGGTTTCCGCACCCCATGCAGGAAATTATCGGAACTCCCACGCTTTTGCATCTTTCTATGATGTCGAGCTTTGCTGATACAGTGTCGACAGCATCCACAACGTAGTCGTACTCGGTGAAGTCAAAATGCTCAGCAGTATCAGGCAAGTAGAACATCTGGTGTCCGCGCACCTCGCAGTCTGGGTTCAGTGTCTTAATTCGCGACTCACACACCGCTACCTTGCTTTCGCCGATAGTATCATGGGTAGCGATTATCTGTCTATTTATATTTGTCAGGCTGACATTGTCGTTATCGATGATATCGAGAGCACCGATCCCAGCTCTAGCAAGAGACTCCACTACGTAGCCACCGACACCACCGACGCCAAAAACCGCAACTCGGCAGCCCTTCAAGGTCTCGATTGCGTCTTTTCCATATATTAATTCACTTCTTGAAAATTGATTAATCATATACTCGCAGGGGACTCGAACCCCTGTGCTTTATACCAAAATTTACAAAGTCAAATCGCTAAAATATATTGCAATAAATCACTGAAATATCTTACATTATTATGCAAAAAACGTCCAGTTAGTGATATAATTTCGTTCGTATGCACTGGAGGTTTTAACGATGCTTAAATATATCGCTGCTCCGCTAATCGGAGCACTTATAGGATATTGTACCAATTATATTGCGGTCAAGATGCTGTTCAGGCCGCGCCATGAGAAATACATCTTCGGTCACAAGGTCCCGCTGACCCCTGGAGCTATTCCGAAGGGGAAAACTAGGCTTGCAAAGTCTGTCGGGGATGTTATATCGAATCACCTCGTCACGAGCGAAGATATCGAGAGTAAGGCGCTTAATGAAGAGACAGAAGCAGCTGTTACTGAGCGAATCATGAAGATGCTGAAATCAGATATCGATAGTGGGTTTAGAGCAATTTCATCCTCTGAAGAGGAGTACGAGATGATTACGACGAATCTCGACTATGCGGTAACTCTACGAATGGCGGATGCGGTTAAGAGTATTAATTTCTCAGATATAATCAAGGTGAAGGGCGGTCAGATAATCGGAGAGCAGCTCGGCGGATCTATGCTTGGGATGTTCATAAATCCGGAGATGATAGATAGCATTCTTGGTTCGATTTCGGATAATATCGGAAGGTATGTGGATGACCATTGTTACAACTTCTTAGCACCTGAGGTTAGCCGCAGTATGGAGAAGCTGCGTGGCGATAACATTTACGACATGATAACGAGTAATGGTGTGAGCGATGAGGAACTGAGGGCGAAGGTAAGAGAGCTTTATAGGAAAACTATCAAAGCTGTGATTCCGGAGCTTATCGCTAAAATGGATATAGCTAGCATGGTCAGGTCGAAGATTGAGGACATGGAAGTTGAGCAACTTGAAGAAATGGTCATGGAGGTTATGGCTAAGGAGCTTACTGCTATCGTCAATCTAGGTGCGCTAATTGGTTTCGTACTGGGTCTTATTAATCTTATTTTTTAGCTGAAAAATACCGAAAAGAAGCTAAAGAGTGATTATTTTTAAATAAAGCGTATTGTATCTTGCGGCTAACATTCGCATGATGTAAAATTAATAAAGTTGAACAAATTAGCATTTGATTTTTGTATAAAATGAAGGAGATATAGATGAAGAATTTCGTAATCGAGATGGAAAACGGTGCAACGATGAGCGGTGAGCTCTACGAGGATATCGCACCTAAATCAGTCGAAAATTTCGTAGAACTTTGCGAAAAGGGTTTCTATGACGGCCTTATTTTCCACAGAGTTATTCCAGGCTTCATGATTCAGGGCGGATGCCCAGATGGAACTGGAATGGGTGGTCCTGGATACAGTATCCCAGGCGAGTTCTCATCCAACGGATTCAAGAACGATCTCAAGCACACTAGAGGTGTTCTCTCCATGGCTAGATCGATGAATCCTAATTCGGCTGGTTCACAGTTCTTCATTATGGTTGAAGATGCTCCACATCTGGATGGACAGTATGCTGCATTTGGAAAGGTTACAGAAGGCATGGACGAAGCAGACCGCATCGTTTCTGTTCCGCGTAACATGATGGATAAGCCTAACGAAGATCAGGTAATCAAGACTATTACAATTAAGTAGTAATGGCTATAGGTGCAGGTATCGGAGCATTTCGAACCGCTATATACGAAGATTCGCCGCACTCCTACGAGTGTGGCGTTCCCAATTTTTAAGATATCCGGAGGTGCCCGTGGAATCCGATAAGAAGATAATAATAATTGGACATAAGAATCCTGACACCGATTCTATTTGCTCGGCGATTGGCTATGCTGAGATCAAGAATCGAATTACGAATACCAATAATTACGTAGCTCGCCGCGCTGGTGAAATCAATGGAGAGACGGAATTTGTGCTGCAGAGATTTGGCATTAAAGTTCCTGAATACGTGGATAATGTCGCTACTCAGGTCAGAGATATGGAGATTAGGCACACTCCGGGAGTTCCTAAGGAGATGACTATCAAGGAAGCCTGGAGCATCATGGGCAAAAGCGAGGCTGTAACCCAGCCAATTACTGAGGCTGACAAGGTTATCGGGCTCATTACGAAGGGTGATATCGCACGTACATTTATGGACGCGGAGAGCAGCGCTTTTCTTTCGAGCACATCACCTAGGTTCAGCGATATTGCTGCTACGATTGACGGACACATTGTAGTCGGTGATGGAGAGCATCACTTTGACAAGGGAAAGGTTCTGGTTGGAGCGGCGCTGGTCGAAAGGATGCAGGGCGTCGTTCAGGAGCACGATTTAGTAATCCTTGTTGACCGCAAGGAGAACCAGATTGGGGCGCTTGAGGCAGGCGCAGGATGCATTATCTTGTGCCTAGGTGCGAAGGCCTCTAAGGAAGTCGCAGAACTTGCCAAAGCTAAGGAGGCAGTTATCATTGAAACTGACTAGATACGTTCTCAGTATCGAGGGAAATCAACAAGAGTGTACCGCTAGAAGCATTCATGACATCTGATGGAATCGAAGGCTTTAAGCTAGATGACTATACGGACAGTGTAAAGGCGGAGATGGGAGCTACGAGGCATCGAGCGTTTCCGGTTACAGATAGCAAAGGCCGCTACATCGGAACAGTTTCGAGGCGTAATCTGCTCAATATCAGGAAGAAACAGGTAATTCTCGTAGACCATAATGAGAAGTCACAGGCAGTGGACAATATCGATGATGCGGATATCCTTGAGATTGTGGATCACCACAGACTAGGGACTATCCAGACGCTTCAGCCGATATTTTTCAATCTGCAGCCAGTAGGCTGCACGGCTACAATCCTGTACCAGATGTATATAGAGCGAGGCATCGATGTGCCTAAGCACATTGCAGGACTGCTCTGTGCGGCAATCGTATCTGATACGCTTATGTTCAGATCACCAACATGTACAACGCAGGATAAGATGGCTGCGGGTGCACTCGCATTAATTGCGGGCATCGATATCGAGTCTTTTGCAGCGGAGATGTTCGAGGCAGGATCAGACCTCAAGGACAAATCAGCAGAAGAAATTTTCTATCAGGATTACAAGAAATTCACATTCGGAAGCTCGAGCTTTGGAGTTGGACAGATAAGCTCGATGAACGAAGGTGAGCTGAGCAATATCAAGGAGATGTTACTTCCGCTTATGGAGCATGAGTGTGGCAAGAATAAAGTCTCAATGGTGTTCTTCCTACTAACTGACATCAAACACTCCTCATCAGAGATGCTTTACGCCGGTGAACACGCTCGGGAGATGATAATGAATGCATTTCCAGGGGCCGTTCCGACAGATGGCGGATTTAAGATAGACGGGCTGCTATCTAGAAAGAAACAGCTCATACCAGCGTTTATGGACGCTATTCAAGGCGTTTAAATATTATTTTTTTAGGAAAGGAAAGAAATGGATTACAAGAGGATTCTTAAAGAAATTCTGAACATCGGCAGAGAGATGCTCCGTGCAGGCGCTGATGTGAGCAGAGTTGAGGACAGTATGTACAGAATGTGTAAGAGCTATGGCTTCACGCATGCAGATATCTGGGTTATCTACAGCAACATTCAGGCAACAGTTGAGACGGCGGAGGGTGATATCATAACGCAGATTAGACATATACCTTCTACTTCATCAAACTTTGATAAACTCGATTATCTCAACAATTTATCGAGACGCGTATGTCGTCAGACACCAAGCCCAGATGAGGTTGCAAACATGCTACAAGAGGTTCTGGACAGGACACCTCAGCCTGCATACCTAGAGTATCTGGCAGGAATCCTCGGGGGAACAGGATTCGGCGTGTTCTTCAACTGCGGAGTTAATGATGCAATTATCGCTGCCATATCTTCGATAATCATTGTTTTCCTAGGCAGGAGATTGGCGAAGACAGAGAGTAATCCTCTGATTTCCAACTTCATTCAGTCATTTATCATAGAGGTATTCATCATTCTTTCTGTATATGTTGGATTTGCAGAAAAGTCAGGTAACATCACGGTCGGTGTAGTAATGCTCCTAGTCAGTGCGCTCGGATTTACGAATGGAATCAGCGACCTGCTTCACAAGGATACACTTGCTGGAATACTTAACATTTCAAATGCTATAATCGGAGCAGCGGGAATCGCCTTCGGAATAGCTTCAGCAATTCTATTATTCAAGGGGGTGTTCTAAGATGACCGAATTAAATCCAAGTATAATAATACAATTTATTTCTTGTACCGCTGCCTGTGTGGGCTTCGCTCTATGGTTTAACGTTAAAGGCAAGCAGGTGCTCTTCTGCGGAATCGGGGCATTCTGCACATGGGGAATGTACGTAATTACTGATGAAATTCTCCACAACTACTTCCTGGCAACACTAATCAGTGCTATATTTGTAGCTGGCTATGCGCAGGTTATGGCGAGAGTTAATAAAGCACCTGCAACAATATTCCAGAGCGTGTGTGCATTTCCGTTAGTACCGGGAAATAATCTTTACTTCGTAATGTACGCTATGGTTATGGACATGCCTAAGGAGACCGCGAGTGAGGGCAAGCAGCTTGTACTGAACTGCCTAGGAATTGCGATGGGATTTATGGTAATAGAGATCGTGAATAAGTACGGAACTCTGTTCTATCGCATGCTCAAAAAGGCATAAAAAAATTCATGAATTAGATTAAAAAAAATAGCCACAAAAAGGTTGTATAGATGTTACTATATAGTCTAAGGATTTTACCTGGAAGAGGAAATATGGCTAGAGTTAAGAATAATAATCGTGCTGCAAATGTAGCAAAAGAATATATCAAAGACATGGATAAGAATAAAGTAGCAAGTATCATCTTGCTGCTTTTTCTTGTAGTTTTTTTATTCAACCTACTGAAGTTCAACCGCAAGGTTCCGGTAGGAAAGGGTGAGATTGAGAGGAATAAGAAGAGTGTTGAGGCTATACAGAAGAGCTCTGTAACTAGCGTTGAAGAAGCTGTTTCGGCACTCGGCGGAGAGGTGTCTGCAAATGGGCAGAGCAACAAGGCGAGATACATGAGCAAGTTCAAGGGCAGTATCGTTGTCGGTGACTCGGTTACTGAGGGGCTCAGTGTGTACGGCTGGCTGAGTGATGATCAGGTATTTAGCAAGATTGGTTCAAGCGTAATGACTGGAGATGATTTATTCTCGAGTGCAGCGGGAACTTATCCAAGCACCGCATTCTTTGCATTTGGCATGAACGACATGGGTAATTACAGAGGCGATGAAAAGGCATTTATCAAGAAGTATGAAGCGAGGTTAAAGGCGTTCCACAAGGCTTCACCTAAGACGAAGATTTGCGTTTGTGGTATATCGTCACCTACCGATGCGGCAATGGCAAAGAATAAATCGATTAGCTACTACAAGAAATTCAACAGTGCCATCAAGAAGATGTGCGCTAAGAATAAGTACGTATATATTCCAACTGCGGATATTCTGCAGAAGCATCCAGAGCTATATGCAGGTGACGGTATTCACGCTCAGGCTACATATTATCCGTACTGGCTGGATAGGATGATTGAGGAGGCAGAACTGTAGATGAATAGTAAATCACGCAGAGACGTTATAAGATATGGCAGAATCCTTAAATGCGTGCTTCTCGTTGCCCTGTTTGCATTTCTCGCTATCGTGTATAGCCGTGAAAATGCAAAGGATGTCTCGATGGACAAGATTGAGGAGCAGCTTATCAAGAAGACTAATATAGAGAAACTGCAGAAACAGAAACCTCGTGATCTCGTACAGTTCATAGGACTAGATGCTAATAATTATGAGGCTGTTCTGTATTACAAGAGCAAAGAGGCTCTTTCTGTTGACGAGGTTCTGGTCATCAAGGTCAAGAATAAGTCGGACGTTAAAGCTGTCAAAGATGCTGTAGAAAAGCGCATCACAAGCCAGATAGAGGCATTTGACAACTACGGACCTGAGCAGGTCAAGGAACTTAAGAACGCAATCGTGACTTCGAGGGGCAAGTACGTATTCTATGGAGTTGCCAAGGATCCAGATAAGTATGAGGAGGTGCTATTAAGTGTTATTTAGCAGTATTATCTTCATATTCTATTTCCTTCCGATTACGATGCTAGTGTATTATCTGATTCCGAAGGAGCAGACGGGGAAGCGCAATATTGTGCTGCTCGTTGCCAGCTTGTTCTTTATAGCTGGGGAGAACCGGTATATCTATTCTTGATGCTGTACAGTGCGTTCTTCAACTACTTCATGGCTATTCAGATTCATAATGAGCAGAAGTATGGAGGCACCGGTAGGAGGAATCTTCTGTTTACAGTGGTGGTAGACCTGCTGATACTCGGTTTCTTCAAATATTTCGGATTCCTCATGGATACAATAACATCGGTTACAGGATGGCATATTCATTACACGTCACTCGCACTGCCAATCGGAATTTCGTTCTACACCTTCCAGGCGATGTCATATGTATTTGATGTGTATAAGGGAAAGGTTGCACCGCAGTATAGCTTGCTCAAGTTCTCGTTATATCTGTCGTTCTTCCCTCAGCTCATCGCAGGACCAATCGTTAAGTATAGAGACGTTGAACTTCAGATAGATAATCGCGAGACCACACTCATTAAATTTGGAGAGGGGTCATCGAGGTTTATTCTTGGCCTGGGCAAGAAGGTAATTCTTGCCAACGCACTAGGTTCGCTCTATACAGAAATTTCGAGTCTACCACACGGTCAGGTATCGGTGGTACTGTACTGGATAGGAATTGCGGCGTACACCTTACAAATTTACTTTGACTTTAGCGGATATTCCGACATGGCGATAGGTCTCGGTAAGATGTTCGGATTCGTGTTTGATGAGAACTTCAACTATCCGTATATTGCATCGACTATCACGGATTTCTGGCGCAGATGGCACATGTCGCTATCTACTTGGTTCCGTGAGTACGTGTACATTCCACTCGGAGGAAACAGAGTAAAGGTGCACAGACACATTTTAAACCTGCTAATAGTGTGGTCTCTGACTGGCCTATGGCACGGTGCGAGCTGGAACTTTGTGCTCTGGGGTGCATACTTCGGAGTGCTGCTGATACTCGAGAAGTATGTATATGGCAAATATCTAGAGAAGGCGCCAAATTGGTTTAGGCACGTATACGCAATAGTCATAGTTATGGTGAGCTGGGTTTTCTTCAGCATCACAGATATCAGCAAGGCGCTTTCGTATCTCGCTGTCATGTTTGGACTCGGCAAGGTGTCGTTCATAAATGTTACAGCGATGTATTACATAAGAACGAATTTCATCATCCTAGCTGTTGGTGCTTGCGTGGCAACACCATATCCAATTGAGAAATTCAGAGAGCTATATAGGAAGAAACCGGCGGTAGGAACTGCGCTGGTATTCGCAGTACTCATAGTTTCTGTCGCATACCTGGTATATGGTTCGTATAATCCGTTCCTGTACTTCAGGTTCTAGCGTAGAGGAGTAAGTTTTGAAGAAAATTAACCGTTTTAGAAATGGAATAAAGGCCGAACTTAAGCAAAGTTCGGAGAACAAAATGGCAGCGTATACCGGTGTCATATTTGTGTTTGTTCTTGCGGCTGTATTCCTTATAAATCTCATAGTTCCAGACAAATCATTCTCGGCTTCTGAAAACCGCATGCTACAGGAATTCCCGAGCATATCTGTTTCAAACTATTTTGGCGGTAGGCTAGAATCCAAGATGGAGAGCTACGTGAACGATCAGTTCCTTATGCGTGGGTCTTTTATCAAGGTTAAGTCGGCTGTCGATGTGACTGAAGGAAAGCTCAAAGCTAACGGGGTGTATAGAGCTCGTGATGGATATCTGATCGAGGATATAGTGACTCCAGATCAAAAGACAATTACCTCTGCTGAAACTGCGCTCAAGAATTTCAAGGCTAAGTATCCTAAGCTAAACATGACATTCCTCCTCGCTCCAAATGCAGGGAATATCATGTCCGACAAGCTACCGATAACTGTCAGACTGGCGGATCAGAACAAGACGATGGATGATTTTTACCAGAATATCAAGGCTTCAGGAATTAAAACTATAGATGTAAGGAAGACTTTCAATAAGAAGAAAGAAGATGTACAGCTATACTATAGAACTGACCACCATTGGACGAGCGAAGGAGCGTACATCGCATATAAGGCAATCGTTCCAGCACTGGGCGTAGGTATGCCGATGGAGTTTGAGGGTAAGGTCGTTAAGAATGACTTCGCAGGCACGATGTACTCGAAGAGCGGATTTACAGGCGGAAGATACGATAGCATCAAGATTAATCTGCCTAAGAATAAGAAGGCGGCTAAGCCTTCAGTCATCTACTATGGTGATACTAAGAAGAAGACTACTAAGTTCTATCAGCTTAAGAACCTAGATAAGAAGGATGCGTACACTGTATTCGGAGGCAGCAACCATCCGATGTACACGGTCAAGACTCCGACAGAGTCTAACAGGAGGCTGCTCCTGATTAAGGACTCGTATGCGAACAGTGTGATTCCGATGCTGGCGCAGCATTACCGCGAAATCGTGGTCGTGGATCCTAGATATTACTTCGATAATGTCGATGATTTGATTGCGTCGGAGGGGATAACTGATGTGCTGTTCCTTTATAATGCGAATACGTTCTTTGCGGATGATTCGCTTTCTATGATGTTGCAGGAATAATAACAGAAAGTGCGAGCAGCTGGCAGCAGACTGCGTTTACTTGGCAGATTATACAAAGTCTGCGAGACTTGTAATAATGAAACAATTCTCGACTTTGTTAATCTGCATCGGCGTAAACCGCGGATACTGCCAGAACCTCGCACTTTCTGCTATTTTATTCTAGGCGCTTGGGTTGTGATGACTGGGTAAGCGGAAGCGAGCAGTTGGCAGCAGACTGCGTTTACTTGGCAGATTATACAAAGTCTGCGAGACTTGAGGTAATGATACAATTCTCGACTTTGTTAATCTGCATAGGCGTAAACCGCGGATACTGCCAGATCCTCGCACTTTCTGTTATTTTATTAGAGGCAGCTTGGACTGTGATGACTGCAGCTATAAATCGCAACGTGTTTCATATCCAGTACTTGCTAAAATACAATTATAGATGTAAAATTTATACGAATTTTACATCTATAAAAAAATTGGAGAAGTGTGTATCATGATAAAGAAGATTTCGTCTATTGTTATTTTAGTCTGCATTATTTTATTTAATATCACACCAATCGTTATGGCAGCTGACTATGCCGAACTTGGTGATTCATCAGCGGCAAGCGGAAGCTTATCAGAAGAAACAGAACAAACAGCAGATAACACACCCAGCATAAGTAGTGTGAATGTTTCTGGTGACTTTAATGAGGGTACTCGTGGTCCCGACTATTTTAAGAATATCAAAATTGACTTGATAGGAGAGAATCTTACGGACGATAACTTCCTAACTGAAGAAGGCCTTAGATGGACGGATAAAACAGAAGTTGAGCTCATATCAGGCACAGAGGTTGGACATCTCAATCGTAGCTCTAATTTTGGCTCTGAAAGACCTAGTGTTCCTGTTAAAATGTTCAGCACAGATAACGGATCATCAGGAAGAATAACTTATGTTGGAAAGACAAAATCTGGAATAGATCTGGATTTAATCTGGGAGATTGAAGATTCAGATAAAGATGATTGGGAAGCTAACTCCGGATTAAATAGGCACGGAAGCATTAGAGGAATCGGCTTCTCAGGAGAGCAGTTCTTTCCTAATGCCATCGGAAACTCTATATCAGTCTTATATAACAATGCCAATAATATTTCTATTAACTACAAAATAGTAAAGCACGGTACTATGGATGAGAACCAAGTAGTACTGAGCTTTATATCTTCAGATATAGATACAGCTCAAGGTGTATCTACTGACCTTGCAAATCTAGCTGAACTAATACCAAGCGCATCTAACCTTGTAAAGGATAACGATATTATCTATGATGCTACACCTGGGACAGTAGGACTAAATGGTTCTAGGGATCTGCCGAGAGGAGGATACCTGGGAGCTGGATTCCTGTCTGCATTTAATTATACATTCTATTCTCCTGCGCCACCAAGATATGGTAACTCCTTTAATTATTCAATGGCAGTAAGGTATGCTCTATTTGGTAGCAGCTTGCAGGCAAAATTAGAAACAAAGGTTAACCAGCATATAAGGGTAGAGTATATAGATGAACAAGGAACACCTATAAAGCAGGCTGCAAATCTAAAAGGGATAACTGGATATAGCTATAGGATAGATAAAGCAGATATACTAAACTACAGCTTAATTGGTGTACAAAAGGATATAAGTAATATAAACAAACCGATAATTCGCTTTGTATATAGGAAAAACCCAGTGCAGGAAAGCACCGCAAACAGCATAGCACCACAAAATCGTACAAAAAGAACTAGAAGAAGCATACAGAGCAATTCTGTAAAAGCTAATAGAACATACAAAGCGGTAACTAACAGCAGTGCTAAATCATATACCAAATCTAATTCATCTAAAAAAGATCCATTCCTAGTAAATACGGGAATGAATGCGGATGAAAAGAAGGAATTCATACAATATCTCAAAGAGGTAGAGAAGAATGCGAGAAAGAAGTACGGGAATAATAGGGATAAGATAAATCATGAGGTTGCAAATGCGATAATGTATCCATCTTACAGCATGAGTTTTCTTCAAAATCATGCAAACAGTATAAATACAAGTTTAATTCCGATACGGGAATATAGCAGTATAATCACAACATTGAATAATACAAATAAGAGTGGTAACTATCCTGTTGATTTACCACATATGGCATGCCCTCTTGGTTCATATGAAAAAAGCAGTAGGATTAGAGAAATGATTAAATTTATTTCTGTAACACCTTTTACTGTTGAATCACCAAAGACTAAATTTTTCTATTTAAATTCACTCACAGGGGATATTTGGACAAATATTAACGACAAAGATATGCGTTCAGATAAAGATGCATTTATATTCAAGTTTCATCCTAAATATCGGGGAAGGTTGTATAGTGATACAATTATAGAATATTACAATCAAGATGATTTAAATCGTATAAGAGAGGAGATGTATAGTGAGGCATTAAGATCTCAAGCAGGACCAGGAATCTCAGCAGATGAACAAAACTTCTTAAATCACTTTGGGCAAGTTTATCCTTTGGAGGAATTGCGTTAATGGGTATAGGAGTTTTTGGTTTTCTAAAAAAAGAATTTGAAAAGGGTAGAAAAAACTTTGTTAAAAAAGTAGGGGAGATGGTACTTGCGTGGATTGGTATTGTTAATTCCTTGCCCAGTATTACAGCTAATACCCTGAATAAGGTAGTAAATATATACGTAAAGAAGTTATTCTATCAAAGAATTATTCCTTGTATTAATTACATTAAGAAGCAGTGTAATGATAAGATACTAAAAAATAAGTATTTTACAGCAAGAGTTACTAAAAAAAAGAAAGCTTCTATTTATCAAAATCAAAAAAAGCGAATGAAGTCTGTTAAAAATATTATAAAAAAGCCTCTCATTAAAATGAAAAAAACAATTGTAAAGATATATTCAAAGTCAAGAGTGGCAATTAAAAATACTACAAGATTAATACGAAAAACTTGTAGAAAGGTGACAGCTAAAGCCAAAAAAGTGGCATTTAAAGCGAAGCGTGTAATAAAAAATATATTTAGACAAAGGAGAAGCCGATAAAATGAAAAAGCTAAAAATTGCAACAATATTTATAATAGCTATATCTTTCGGATGGTTTGCATATACAAATTTATATCCTGCTCAAAACCTCAGAAGATATTCTGTTTACTATGCCCACAACATGGAGCATAAGAAGGGGAACACACCCAGAAATGGCAATGGCATTAGAAAACATAAAGGTTATACGCACACCAGCGAGTAGAGGAATAAGCTATGATTATGATGGACTGGCGAAAGTGTATAACGATAGAAATAATGGCAACAGTCCCTCGATTTGCGCAACTTATGTATACGGAGTGGAATATTTGTATTCGAATTCAAAGGATAGAAGTTATATATTTAACTCTGATTTTTCATTAAAAGCAATTTATAATTCTAATACAGCCAAGATGGAGTATGAAAAAAGCGATATCGACGAAGAAGAATTATATAAGGATGTTTATAATAACTTCGGCTTCCTCGTCGAAGCCAATGTCAATCGCAAGCCTCTAATCAACCTGCAGAAACAGTTCAACAAGAAGTACTATAAGCGATTCAACTAATGGTAAGGTGTGAAATTCAATGAAGAAGAAACTAAAAATTGCAACAATACTTATAATATTCATATCTTTCGGATGGTTTGCATATACAAATTTATATCCTGCTCAAAATCTCAGAAAATACTCAGTTTACTATGCTCACAACATGGTACATAAGAAGGGAACACACCCAGAAATGGCAATGGCATTAGAGAACATAAAGGTTATACGTACACCCGCGAGTAGAGGAATAAGTTATGACTATGATGGACTGGCGAAAGTGTATAACGATAGAAATAAAAAAAACGACATTGTGCCGTGGATTTGTGCAACTTATGCTCAGAAAAACACAGAATATCTTTACATAAGCTACGATAATAATAGTTATATTTTTAATGCTGATTTTACTCTGAAAATTGTTTATAATCGTGATTCAGCAAATCTGGATCCAGAGAAAAGTGATATCGACGAAGAAGAATTATATAAGGAAGTTTATAAAAACTTCGGCTTCCTCGTCGAAGCCAACGTCAATCGCAACCACTGATTAACATGCAGAAAGAATTCAACAAGAAGTACTACAAACGATTCAACTAATTGTAAGGTGTGAAGTTCAATGAAGAAAATATTAATAGCCACTATTACAATAATACTAGGCATATATATGTGCATTATTTTCATATGCGCCGACCTATACATCGACTACAATCTTAGTAAATACTCCGTTTACTATATTCACAACATGGAGCATAAGGAGGGTACACGCCCAGAGCTGGCAATGGCATTAGAAAATATGAGCGTTATTTATAAGCCTGACAAGAAAAATATACGGTATAGAGAAGACGGCGGTTTTGCCATTTACAATAATTATACAGATAGTGAACAAGCTATCTTAAGTTGCGATCTAGGAGAAAAAGAACTTCGATTTGGTTATTATGATGTCACGTATAAGAGCTACTATTTCGATGATGCTTTTAATCTAACCCTTGTCTATGACTCATCGGTTGGACATGATAAAATAGATATCAAGACTGTAGATCAGGATGCCCTTTACAAAGACATATACAATAACTTCGGGTTCATTGTCGAAGCCAACGTCAATCGCAAACCACGAATCAACCTGCAGAAGCAGTTCAACAAGAAGTACTACAAGCGATTCAATTAGCTTCGAGGTCGCAACTTCAACGTCACAACCACAGCAATCAAAACCATGACAAAGTAGATTCCGCATATCACGAGTGCCGTATGCTCGAAGAACAATTGTGGCAGCAAGTTGATGAGGTCACTCTCATTCGGGTTAAGCCTCCAGTAATTATTTGCAAATAGAGCCTTATGAAATATCGTAAATGCTTTATCGAAATTCACCGCCGCTATTCCGACTACCAGCAGGAAGGCGGCATTTGTAATTGTGCATGTATTGATGAATGTCTTGCAGATTGATGAACGGTAAGATGGTCTGCCTTTACAGTAAATAAAAATGCAGATGAGAGAGATAAAGAATATTAGAGCGGCTATCAGCCTCGCCAGATAAGCTTTGAGGAAGATGGCACGCACATCCTTAAGATGAGCCTTTTCGCGCGCAGTATAAAACTCCTGCCGAGCACCATCGGCAGTTACCTCGATATTCAGATTAGAGCGATTTCCACGCAGATACTCCATCATCTCGCTAAACGCAGACATCACGTTGTCCATATCTATATTGCGGTTCAAGTCACCGAGCACATCTTTTTCTTCAAATTGGTGGCGGTAATACCCTGGGATATGGTACATAGTTATATCTGCTGCAGTCAGTAGTGCAGCTATCATGAAACTCAGTGCGCATATAATGGCAATGATTTTAATCTTCAATTCGAGGCTCCTTTCTACAGAGTCTAATGTATCATTGCTTTGTGATTCCTGCAAGCTCAGGTAACTATCGCGCCACAGAGGTGAAGCAAATAAACCAGAAAATGTTTTATATATAAAACACAAAATTACTTTACAATTAAATTAAATGTGATACAATCGATTTATAAACAATTGATTACAAAATTAGATTTAATTTTAGAGGAGGATATTGATATGCAGAAGTATGTATGTGACGTTTGTGGATATGTTTATGACCCAGCAGTTGGTGACCCAGATAACGGAATCGAGCCAGGAACTGCATTTGAGGATCTACCAGATGATTGGGCTTGCCCTCTTTGCGACGTTAGCAAGGACATGTTTTCTGAGACTGACGAATAATTAAATATTCAATATAAACATTTAACCACTAATGTGCGGCGAGTTATCTCGTCGCACTTTTTCTGTTCCGAAATTACGCGTCATGTGCTCGCACCGTACAAAATCGTTAATGGACTCTCAATTTCACTGTTTGAATTTAGCGTGCTAAAGTGATAGTATAGATTCATATCTTATATTGAATTAAATCGAGGTATCGAACATGAATAAAGTTGAATCAAGATGGCTACAGAACTTTGTTGATGCGATTCTGTCGCTAGAGACTGAGGAGGAGTGCATAAAGTTCTTCGAGGACATTTGCACGATTAAAGAATTTCAGGACCTAGCGCACAGGCTTGAGGTAGCGAGACTTCTTACAGATGGCAAAGTCTTTAATGAGATCAGCAAGCTTACCGGTGCAAGCTCCGCTACGATTACGAGGGTCAACAAATGCCTTATGTACGGAGAGGGCGGATACAAAACTGTACTGGATAAAAATAATAATTTTGAAGAAAACGGAGATACAGAAGAACAGTAATAGTCATGAGCAGATTTATCAGAGAATTATACAAGGACTTCAAGTCATATACACCGGGCGAGCAGCCCAAGGATAGGAAATATCTCAAGCTCAACACCAACGAGTCGCCGTTCCCACCTGCACCTGCCGTATACCAAGCGATGCGTGATGCGAATATGGAAGATATGCGCCTCTATCCAGACCCGACAGGTAGGAAACTCAAGGTCAAGATGGCAGAGTTGTACGAAGTGCAGCCAGAGAATGTGTTCCTGTCAAATGGCTCAGATGACATTCTGAACTTCGCTTTCATGGCTTGGAACGACACGAACGATAGTATAGTTATCCCCGATGTTACCTATAGCTTCTACGAGGTTGTGGCACGGCTCCATGAGATAAGGTATGAGATTAAGCCACTGCGTGACGACTTGACTCTTGATCTGGAAGGATACATAGGAATAGATAAGAATATAGTTTTACCTAATCCAAATGCTCCGACTGGAATCGCACTCACACGTACCCAGATAGAGGAGCTCGTTAGGTCAAATCCAGACAATGTAGTGATTATAGACGAGGCGTATGCAGGTTTCGGTGCTGAATCGGCGATTCCATTAACTCGCAAATACGACAACCTACTTGTCGTGCAGACTTTCTCGAAGTCGAGGAGCTTTGCAGGAGGAAGGCTTGGTTTTGCGGTAGGAGATACAGCCCTAATCGAAGACCTGACCAAGATGCAGTATTCGACAAATCCTTATGCAGTCAACGCTATGTCACTTATTCTGGCAGAGGCGGCAGTTGATGCGGAGGACTACTATCAGGAGAACCTGCAGAGAATCATTGAGGCGAGGGACTATGCAGCGGATAAGCTTAATGCTCTAGGCTTCGATGTACTACCATCTCAGGCAAATTTCCTTTACATGAAGCTGGACGGCTTCGGAGGCCGAGAGCTATACGAGAAGCTTAAGGAACGTGGAGTCCTTGTGCGCCACTTTGCTAAACCTAGGATAGATGACTATATAAGAGTAACGATAGGAACCAATGAGCAGATGGATGAGCTTGTCGAGGTTATAAAGGCGGTTTTGGGGGATAAGTAGCACGAGGGATTCCGATTAATAACAAGTTATAAGATAAGAAAGAGCTAGGTCTGATGACCTAGCTCCAGTATTTTTGCTCCGGTTATTATAGCTAAATGTGAACTGCCCCCTACCCCTCATATTTAAAACTATCCATATAGCGCAGCTTGAACAGGTTACGCTCGTGAAGCATATCGATTCGCTCCTTAGTTTTAGGATCCTCGATTTCGCCAGCTCTGATATAGCGGTCGAGGACTTCGTAAGTGAAGCCGAGCTTATCCTCATCTGTCATTCCGCTAAGACCATCTGAAGGGACCTTCTCAATCAGGACTTCGGGTACTCCAAGCACTCGGCCCATTGCGCGGATTTCGGCAGTTGTAAAAGATGAAATCGGACTAAAGTCACCTGCCGCATCTCCGTATCTGGTTGAGTAGCCGACCCAGTCCTCGGAAAGGTTGCAGGTGTTGGCAACCCTACCATTTCTCGACTGACCGACGGCGTATAGAGTCGCCATTCTGAGGCGAGGAGCTAGATTGATAAGAGAATCCTTGCTTAACTCTCCAATCGCACTCTCGATGTCCTTAACTGCACCATTGTATGCCGCTTCTATGTTGATGACATGGCTCTCTATACCGAGGTGGTCAATCAGGAGCAGCGCCATATCCATATCACTCTGCTCTCCGTTAGGCATCATGATTCCGATTACTCGTTCCTTGCCGAGTGCTTGAACTAGAAGGGCAGCAGTTATCGAACTGTCCTTACCTCCGCTGATCCCGATTATTGCGTTGCAGCCGGGACCGTTCACCTGAAACCAATCGCTGATCCATTTTACGGTTGCATCAACAGCTTTTTTTGCATCAAAATCCATAATATCCTCCTATATTCCAAACGGGCGAATCGCCCTCTCAAGTATTCCGTTGCAGTATGCGATTACCATTCCGTAGTTCGCGATTGGGATTCCCTGCGTGTCCGCCTCTCCGAGCCTATACTGCATCTCGCGCCTGTTCAGCATGCAAGCACCACAGTGAATTATGAGCTTATAACTGCTGAGGTCGCGTGGATACTCGCCACCTGAAGTCCAGTCGAATTCGACATTTGGCTGAATCTTGCGAACTAGCTTAGGTATCTTGACCGTGCCGATATCGTTGCATTGGCGGTGGTGAGTACAGCCTTCGCTGATGAGAATTCTATCACTGCCTCGAGTGCATCGAGTGCGCGTGCGCCTTGAAGCTGCTGCGCTAGGTCGCCCTTATGTCTTGCAAATATAATCGAAAAAGACGTAAGTGGCATATCAGGCGGGATATCGTTTGCCACTGACTTAAACGCCTGTGAGTCGGTGATTACGATATCAGGAGCCTTGCCGAGAGCAGTGATAGCAGCCTTGACTTCCGTCTCCTTGACAACGAGAGCCATTGCCCCCTTATCCAGGATGTCCCGAATGACTTGCTGCTGAGGTAGAATCAATCTCCCCTTAGGTGCAGCAGAATCAATCGGAGTGACGAGCAGCACGACATCACCCTTATTGACGATTCCATCCGTTAAACCGATAGGAGAGTCATCCTGCTTTGCACATCTTATAATAGCCTGTTTAAGGTCTTCGATGCCTGAACCGCTGAGTGCATCCGTACAGACGATGGGAACGTCGGCAGGGATGTCAAAGCGCTCTCTGTATGAAACTGAATCTTCTATACTCTCGCATTTATTGATCACGACTATAGTAGGCATATTTCTCTTGCGAGATTCTCTAAGAAATTGCTCTGCCATCTTTGAGAATTTACCGCTTTGCCTGCTCGCATCGAGCACAAACAGCGCCAGGTCACACTTTCTGAGGGCTTCATATGACTTATCTACACGCTTTAGACCGAGCTCGCCTTCATCGTCAAGCCCTGCCGTATCTACGAACAAGACTGGCCCTATAGGTAGGAGTTCCATGCTTTAGAGACGGGGTCTGTCGTAGTACCTGCAACGTCCGAGGTAAGTACTAAATCCTGCCCGAGAAGCTTATTTACGAGCGAAGACTTACCGACATTTCGCGGTCCGAATAATCCGATTGTATATCTATTTCCCGAAGGAGTATCATTTAATCCCATTTTCAAGCCCTTTCTTCATGATTTCTATAATTTTACCACATGTCCAAAGTGCCCTCAATGGAGGGCGCGTGGTGTGGCGACACCTAGAAAAGTGTTGTATAATCAAAAGGTAAATTTAGGAGGTATACACATGAAAAATGTGAACGTAATAGATATAAAACCGAACACCAACATCACCGACTTCTTTATGATTAAAGCCACTTCGATTAAGGTTGGTTCGAACGGTAAGGAGTATCAGGATGTGATGCTGACCGATGCGACAGGAGACCTCTCCGCCAAGAAGTGGGACGTGGATGAGAACAACATCGAATTTCTGAAGTCTCTCAAGGTCGGGGACCTCGTTAAGGTGAGGGGCTCTGTGACTGATTGGAAGGGACAGACTCAGCTGCGCATCAATCAGATTAGGCTTGCAACTGAAGAGGATGATCTAGAGATGAGCGATTTTGTGAAGTCGGCGCCTGAAAAGCCGATAGATATGTATGAATACATTATCGGTGAGATCAACGCTATGCAGGATGAGGATTTCAAGAAGCTATGTCTACATCTATATGAGGGAAATAAAGAGAAACTCATGTACTATCCAGCGGCGATGTCCAACCATCACGCTGAGTATGGCGGTCTGCTCTATCACATCAAGCGCATGATGATGAGTGCCAACAAGCTGTGCGAGGTATACACGAATCTATCCAGAGACCTTCTGGTTGCTGGAGTTGCGATTCACGATATCGAGAAGCTTAATGAGATTCTGTCGGACAAGAACGGCATATCGCCAGGCTATTCGTTTAAGGGACAGATGCTAGGACATATCGTGCAGGGAATTACTCTTGTAAATAATCTTTGCAAGGAACTCGGTATCAGCGAAGAAAAGGCGGTACTGCTCGAACATATGATACTCTCTCATCACTACGAACCCGAGTTTGGAAGCCCTAAGAAGCCGCTGTTCCCAGAAGCAGAGATGCTGCACTACTTGGACATTGTCGATGCGAGGATGTTCGATATGGAGGAAGGGCTCAAGGGAGTTTCAGACGGTGAGTTCGGTGATCGTGTGTGGCCACTAGATAATAGAAGGCTGTATAAGCGCACGTTTTAGGCAGTGTAATTAAAACGCGGCATTCGGGATATGTCACCATAATTATTGAGAAGGCTTGATTTAAAAGACCCGATAGCTTGCGAATCAGGATGCGTTAATGGCAGTTACGGAAATAAAGATCGGTAAGATCACGCAAGTAATATACAATAATGAATCCAACGGCTTTGCGATATGCCTCTTCGAGACGGAAGATGAGCAGTTTAAAATCTCTGGGATGTTCCATGCGATAAATCCAGAGATAACGTACAAGCTGGAAGGGAGCTTCAAGATTCACCCGCGTTATGGTGAGCAGTTTAACGTGTCTGCGTATGAGGAACAGCTACCTGATGATGCGGAAGGCATAAGGGTATTTCTTGCATCGGGAGCCATCAGAGGCATAGGTCCTAACATGGCCAAGAGGATTGTCGATAAGTTCGGCAAAGACGCTCTTGATGTAATCGAGGATAATCCAGAGGCACTGCTATCCATAAATGGTCTAGGACCTAAGACAGTAGAGAAAATCGCAAAGTCATATAAGGAGTCGCGCGAATTTACCAAAGTTTCACTTGGTCTCGGAGAGTATGGAATTCAGCCAGCGCAGGCAGTTAAGATATACAAGCTATATGGGGATAAGTCGCTTGAGGTAGTAGCGGAGAATCCCTATACACTAGTCGAAGACATATACGGTATCAGTTTTAATAAGGCGGATGAGATTGCGAGCAGAATCGGAATAGAGGCGGAGAGCGAGTTCCGAATCAAGAGCGGCATCAAGTATGCACTGTCGGTATTTTCAAATAGCGGCAGCACATATGTGCCGAAGGATATTTTGCTTGAAAGCGCAATAAAGCTACTCGAAATCTCGAGTGAGTTAATCGAGGAAAACCTTACGACGCTAGCCTTTAGTGGAGAGATAGAGCTTGATTCACTTGACGGTGTTCCAGTCGTGTATCAGCATTTCTACTTTCAGGCTGAGCAGAGCGTGACGTATCATATCAAGAGGATTATGAATGGCTATATGCCACCTCTCGCCGCCGATCCGGACAACCTTATTAACGCCGCAGAAGCGGAGGAGAGGATTCAGCTATCTGGTGATCAGAGAAAGGCAATTCGTGCTGCTCTAACCAACAAGATTACGATTATAACCGGAGGACCTGGAACAGGTAAGACGACGATTATCAATCTCATAGTAAAGATTTTCAAGCTAATGGGTATTTCGGTGGCACTTGCTGCTCCGACAGGCCGTGCGGCTAAGCGTATAACAGAGACCTCTGGCGTGGAGGCGATGACGATACATAGGCTTCTGGAGTACGTGTACTCGGAGGATGAGAACGAGATGGAATTTGGCAGAAATGCAGAAAATCCACTTGAGGAGGATTCCTTCATAGTGGATGAGGCCTCGATGATTGACCTTATGCTTATGGACGGCTTTCTGAACGCTCTAGAAGATGGTAGCAGACTGATAATAGTTGGCGATGCTGACCAGCTACCGTCTGTTGGGGCGGGCAACGTGCTGCTAGACATGATTAACAGTGATTATGTTCCGACTATTAGACTTGAGGAGATATTTAGACAGGCGAGTGAGAGCCGCATCGTTGTGAATGCGCACTCGATTAACAGTGGCGAATATCCTGAATCGGGCGGTAGAGATAGCGATTTCTTCTTCATGCACAGAAGAGGCGAAGAAGAGATCAGAGAAACGATTGAAGAACTTGTCACTGGAAGGCTTGAAAGTTACTACGACTTCGTGAAGGGTAATGGTGATATTCAGGTGCTTACACCAACCAGAAAGGTGGCCTTGGAACTGCAAGCCTTAACGAAATGCTGCAGAGCATAATCAATCCTGCTTCGGAAGAGCTAAATGAAAGGAAGTTTGGCTCCAAGGTTTTCCGCGAGGGTGACAAGGTGATGCAGATTAGGAATAACTACCAGATGGAGTGGCAGCAGCTCGGACGGCAGAGCGGACGAGGCATATTCAATGGTGACATGGGCGTAATCAATACTATAGATAATGATAATGCTAAGATGGTAGTGGACTTCGACGGCAGATTTGTGACCTACGATAGCGAGGAGCTCGATGAGCTTGAACTAGCATATGCGGTAACTGTTCACAAAAGTCAGGGCTGTGAATTCCCTGTAGTAATTATGCCGATATCAGGATTTCCACCGATGCTTGCGACGAGAAACCTACTATATACAGCGATCACTAGGGGTAAGAAGCTGGTAATACTAGTTGGTTCAGAGGAGCGTATGCATAGGATGATTGATAACAACAGAATAGATGAACGCTATACTGGGCTTGAGGCGAGGCTCAGGGAAGTCGATATGGGCGGGATTTTATAAAAATTTAATATTACATAATATAAATAAGCATAGAAAATGATATTTTATACTGTGCTATACTGTGCATATATGTCATAAGTGCGTGCTTCACTTAAGTCGGTATATTCTTCGAGTTACTTACAAGGAGACAAGAGGATGAATTACGATAGAAGAAATGAAATTAATTTTTACAAAAAACTATCAATTATTTTAGGAACAATATTGGCTATTATAGTAGTTGGTACGGGAGTGATGTTCTATTTTGATCAATGGAACCTGCATGGAGTTAGCAATATGCCGAATTTTGACTGGACAAAGGATAGGTCTTTGGATTTGGTCGGAGAGGTTGAAGGAAAGAAAGTTTATAAGTATGGCATTAGTGAAATGTCCTATCAGACATTTAGTGCTAAAAAAATCACCGCTAAAGAGTATTATGAGCAAAGCTGGGTAACTGTTGATATGCTGACTGCCAGTGGATTAGAGACTTCAAGAGAGGGATATAGAACCTATCAGTATGATTGCTACTATATATTGCTTACAGATAAGGCTGTTGTATTTGTAGCAATGATGTACCGATTGAAGAGGTTGTACAATCCCTTGGAAAGTAAAACTCTGATTGCCATACATATAAATCTGTGCTGAAGGGAATCCCTCCTGCGATATCATAGAATCGACGATGATATCGTAGGAGGTTTTTTAATTGATAAATACTTTATTAAATCTTATATATCCGCAATCGTTATATTGTATCTGCTGTGGCAGATTAATAGATGAATCCGCTTCATACAGCTTATGTAGGTCTTGTTTGGATAACATAAGCTGGGCGAATGTGCGGACATGTGACAAGTGTGGCAAGCTGCTCGGAGAGCATAATCCTCTCTCAATTTGTTACAACTGCAGAGAACATGGACATTCATTTGATAGAGGCTACACGTGTACAGAGTACGGAATGTACGAGAAGGAGATTATATTCAACCTAAAGTATAAGCGCAAGACGTATATCGCACCGATAATAGCAGAGATTATGTATGACAGGCTTGAAGCGACTGGCCTTGAGGAATATCCAGATATCATAATCCCAGTTCCTATGCATGTGATAAAGGAGCGAAAGCGAGGGTTTAATCAAGCGGCACTTATCGCCAAAGAGATGGCGAGACTGATGGGGATAGAGTATAGAACAGATGTTGTGATGCGGTGCAAAAGCACGGGGGTGATGAAGAGACTATCACCCGAGGAGCGACTCAACAATGTGAGGTCGGCATTTGAGGTGTATGACGGGATGAGGCGGAAAATTTTCGGGAAAAATATATTTATAGTCGATGATATTTACACAACTGGAGCGACAGTTGACTCAATCGCGAGGCTGCTCAAGGCGGCAGGGGTGAGTCGTGCTGACATCATGACGTTTGCGGCGGGAGCGGACATGGTCAAGGAGGCAATATAAATGCTGTTTGTAAAGCGGTGTTTAAAATGGTATTCTAGCAAGTAGGATATGGCAAGGTCATGTTCGTGGTTGAAAGTCCAAGCCAGCTACGGGCAAAGGGATCCACGTAAGCTGCTGCGGAGACGGCAGTGATCATGGCGTAGCTTAGAAGTAAGTCCTCCGGGAAACTCGGGTCAAGGCAAGTGTGGGGTCAAAGACCAGGTCGAGTGGCATTGCCTATCCTCTATTTTGCAACTATTAATTCGAAAAGAGGCCTAAATGGAATATAGGATAGAACACGATACGATGGGCGAAGTAAAGGTGCCATCAGATAAACTGTGGGGCGCACAGACACAACGCAGTTCAATGAACTTCAAGGTTGGTAAGCGTATGCCGATTGAGATTATCCGCGCCTTTGCATACCTTAAAAATGCCGCTGCTTGCGCCAATATGGATCTCGGCAGGCTTGCGCCTGAGAAGGCTTCTTACATAATGATAGTATGCGACCAGATTCTGAACGGTGAGCTAGATGAGAACTTTCCGCTCGTCGTGTACCAGACTGGTAGTGGTACTCAGACCAACATGAATGTAAATGAGGTCATTGCAGGACGTGCAAAGGAGATGGCTGGAGTAGCGGTACTTCAGCCAAATGATGATGTCAATATGTCACAGAGTTCCAATGATACATTCCCAACAGCTATGAGCATTGCATCTGTGTTTGTACTCGAAGATAGAGTATTACCAGCACTAAACACTATGATAGTGACGCTCAAATCACTAGAAGCGAAATACATGAAAGTCATAAAGACTGGAAGGACTCATCTACAGGATGCTGTTCCGATGACCTTTGGGCAGGAAATCAGCGGATGGCGTTCGATGCTTGAACATGACTACGATAACATCGAGAAGTCGCTCGATGGATTAAGAGAGATCGCTCTCGGCGGAACGGCAGTGGGCACTGGGCTAAATGCACCAGATGGATTTGCTGAGCGAGCTGCCGAAGCGCTGACGAGCTTAACTAAGAAAGAATTTATCACAGCACCTAATAAGTTTCATTCCTTGAGCTCCAAGGATGCGTACGTATTTGCACACGGAGCGCTGAAGGCCCTTGCTGCTGATGTTATGAAGATGGCCAATGATATCAGATGGCTCTCAAGCGGACCTAGATGTGGACTCGGAGAGATTCTAATTCCCGAGAACGAACCAGGAAGTTCAATCATGCCAGGTAAGGTAAACCCTACTCAGACTGAATCTGCGACAATGGTGGCTGTACGGGTAATGGGAAATGACACTGTAGTTGGACTGGCAGCTTCACAGGGTAACTTCGAGCTCAATGTGTTCATGCCAGTGCTTATAGATGCATTTATAGAATCTGCGAACCTACTAGCCGATTCACTAATTTCGCTCGAAGAGAAGTGCGTAAGAGGCATCACGGTGAATAGTGACAAGATGGATGAAAACGCACACCGCTCGCTTATGGTGGCTGCTGCACTCAATCTGCATATCGGATACGAGAATGCTGCTAAGGTAGCAAAGAAAGCTCATGCAGATAATTCGACTCTTTGTGAAGCAGGGACTTCACTCGGACTATTCACTGCAGAAGAATATGGTGCATGGATAGATCTCATGGCGATGACAGGGGTGGAAAAGCAAGAATTTTAAGTGCTTGAAAGGCAAAAGCCTTAGAAGTCGTTAAGGTCTTATGGCAAAAGCCCTGCGACTTATATGTATAGGAAGGTCAACATGGAAAACAACGAACGAGATATATATTATTGCCAGCTACCAATGGTAAAGATGCTTTGCAATAGATGGGCAGAGGCACATCCTACTCGCAAGAAGCAGAACGGTGTAGTTGGGATGACACTCATAATTGGACTCGGAATAATTCTGGCGATGCTGCATTACACGATTAAGCATGAGAGTGTACCGCAGTGGTATCTGCATGTGTCGATTTGGGTAGCGGCACTTATAATTTTCATGGCAGGAAGACAGCGCAACATAATCAGCAATCCCCCTTTTAAAGGGCTACTTAATGTCAGATATGAGATGAGTGATGAGGGAATTTATTACATCTATCAGGAGAAGCTTACGGTGTACACCTTCTTCATAGCTGATGATGATATCGAGCAAATCATTTATGATGATGAATTTCAAGTACTCCATATAGTGGGAAAAGGCGAAGTATCTGCTGAAACTCGTAAAGGTGTTACTGAACCTACTCGTGTAAATGATTACTACTGCCTACTTCCATACGATGAATTTGATATTGATGATATTCTTAATCCGTATGGAGATATGATAAAGAGAGTGCACGGGGATTTGCGTAGAGATTATCAAAACAAATAAGTTAATAGGAACATAATAAAATACAGACTGTAACACCCTCCCTGCTGAATGGTTCAGTGGGGAGGGTGTTGTAATAACAGAAAGCAGGTGAAGGGAATATCCCACTATCAAGGCCGCCTTCGGCGCCGCGCTGCGGGCTACGCACCTTGACAGCGGTTTTCTGGGTGTTTGCCTGTGATATGGTACACCCAGATTCGCCCCCCTCTCCGATCATATGGCTTGCGTCGAGGGTTCAATTCCCACTTCGTTATATATGCAAAAAAACAGACGGATGAGCCGTCTGCTTTTTTTCATGGAGCAGGTGAAGGGAATTGAACCCTCGACGCAAGCTTGGGAAGCTCGAATTTTACCATTAAACTACACCTGCATATATTCCATAATGACTTAAAATAATTATACTGCGGGGATATTATTTGGTCAAACAGAATGCTCATAATCATCGATAAAATTAAGAATTTAATCCAATTATTAATAATCTATTAGTAATATATTAATGAATGGGAATCTTGTTGAAAACAATTATATACACAATTACAATCTGATTATACGAAAGAGTGTTCTTTATTTAATTCATGAACACAGGAGGAACATATGTCACACATGATTGAGCTGCATAAGGTATCTAAATACTATACCAACAAGGATACCGTCAGCACAGGATTATCCAGAATAGACCTTACTCTAGATATGGGCGAGTTTGTTGCAATTACGGGAGAAAGTGGAAGTGGTAAATCCACTTTGCTCAATGTGATCTCAGGGCTTGATACTTATGAAGAAGGTGAAATGTTCGTTGGAGGTCAGGATACCAGCGCTTTCAAGACCGAAGACTACGAGAGATACAGAAAAACCTTTATAGGCAACATTTTTCAGGACTTCAACCTTGTAAATAGCTATAGCGTATATCAGAATATCGAGCTATCGATGCTGATGTGCGGCATGAAGCACAGCGAGTGCAAGGATCGTGTAAATGAACTTATCGAACTCGTAGATCTCGGTGAATACAGAAGAACTAAGGCTTCGAGACTTTCTGGCGGACAGAAACAGAGAGTAGCAATTGCCCGTGCGCTTGCCAAAGATTCTCCCATCATAGTTGCGGATGAGCCGACAGGTAACCTCGATACAGCTTCGGCAGCAAAGGTCATTGAAACGCTTTACAGAATTTCTAAGGAAAAGCTTGTGGTAATTGTAACCCATAATTACGAACAGGTTGAGAAATTTGTCACCCGCAAGATAACCGTTCATGACGGAAAGATAATAGAAGATAAAGAAGTTAGAGAGCGTCATGTCATTGAGTATCACTCAGAAAGTGAAGATCATCTAGGAAATGAGCAAATAACGAAAGAGAAGCAAGGGCTAGATGCAGATCAATCCTCAGAGACTAATCATGATGTAGGACAGGAGCATAATGCATTTGAGGCAGAACTAATAATTCCTGGGGTTGAGGAGGGTGAGTTTGAAGCTACAGACTCTATCGATTTTAACGTGTTGGAAGATTCGAGATATTCAGATGTCGCAAGCAGAATCAGACAGGAAGAGCTCGAAGGTGAAGAGATAGAACCAGCTCCTATGCGCAGGAGCAGAGCGGCGAGAAATGCAGAGAGAGAAGCTGAAGAGGCAGCTATTTCTAAGAAGCAAATCAAAGCCGAACGATTAGAATCTTCTAAGAAAGCTGAACCACGTAGAGAGAGAGCTAAGCGCAATGAAACTAAATTGGCTCGTCACGATGAGATGGGCATTGGTAATGAACTAAGGCTTGGAATAAGGAACACATTTAATCTGCCGACAAAGTTCATTCTGCTGTTCGTAATCTATGTATTTGTCGCAACATCGGTGCTAGGTCAGTATGCATCCACAAAGGAATCGCTGCACAGACAGGAAATAAATAGCCTGGCTAACCAGTTCTTCAGCAACACTAGTGCGGATCGTATCATCGTCAAGAAGGCGGACAACTCCGCATTTACAGACGAAGACTATGCACAGATTGAGAAATTGAAGCATGTTAAGAGCATTATCAAAGAAGACCCAGTTGTAGATACTAGGCTTTCGATGAATTCAAGTGTCTTCGTAATAGGACTGCTTTATCCAGGACAGAAGCTAAAGGCTAAGGACCTAACATACGGAAAGCTTCCGGAGCAAGAGAATGACATAGTCTTGGTTACGGACAAAACAGCAGCATCATACGATGAGATTAAGTCGAATAAAGATGAACTTCTCGGTAATGAATTTGAATTTATGGACGATAGCGATGGTGAAACACTGCAGGTAGGCAAAGTCAGAGTAACCGGAATCATCGTTTATGAAAATGCTACTGAGTCTGGAATTAATCCAAATTCAGGAACTGTGAATTACTACTGCAGTGATGCACTTGCGAGAAAAGTAGTAACGAATAACCTTAGCCAGAAATCTGCCGCAGTGATTGATTTCAACGGACAGAAGGTCAAGAAGTCAAATGCCAGATCATTTATCGAGGCAAATTCAAATGTTCCTAAGGGTGAAGCGTACATTTACGAAGACCAGAATAAGAATTATAAGGACGAGAAGTGGCAGAACAAACCGCTCAGCATTTCGATTTCAAACATCTATTATTCGGCAGATATCTCGCTTAAGACGACGAAGAGCGTGACGAAGAGTAATTCGCAGAAGCTGCTCGGCATCTCGAAGGATGATTATGATATCAAGAGCGCAAGGGTTTACATTAATCCAGAGGATGCTTCAGCACTATATGATAAAGGAACTTATCAGATAAGTGTGTTCGTAGATAACGATTTGAATGTGAATGCGTTAGCTTCAGTAATCGATAAACTCGGAGCGTACAAGACGTTCGCGATGAAGAAAATGATTTCTAAGGAACCTACACCTATGCTGTTCCTCACGAAAATCGTACAGATTATATTTACAGCAGTCGGATTTGTGGTTCTGTTCTTCATCTCTTATATGATAATTAGACTCATTATGAGATCGAGAAATTCATATTATGCTACACTGAGAATCCTCGGTGGAACGAGAAAGAATACAAGTGCTATTCTGCGCATTGAATTACTTATGATGATGGCGATTGCGCTAGTTGTGGACTTCGCTGGGATATATCTGACATCAAAGGGCATCATTACTTTAAAAGCTCTAAAAGATGCACTATTATATCTAGACTTTAAGGACTACATAATCCTGACAATCACGTTGATGCTGATGTCGCTACTGATTGCAAACAGATACTCGCGCAAGATATTCAAAAATCTGCGATGAATATTTATAGGGAGGAGGACTAGAAATGATTAAATTACATAACGTAAATAAGTATTTTAATAAGCGCAGAGCTAATGAAATACATGTAATCAACAACACTTCTCTAGAACTCCCTGAGAGTGGTATAGTGGCTTTACTAGGACCATCTGGATGCGGTAAGACAACCCTGTTAAATGCTATCGGAGGCCTTGATAAGGTTAACTCAGGAAAGATATTTATTGATGATGCGTGCATCTCCAAGATGAGATCATCAAAAGTGGATTCGATACGTAACGCCAAGATAGGATATATTTTCCAAAACTTCAATTTGTTAGATAGGATGACGGTCTTCGAGAACGTTGCGATTGCACTCAGAATGATCGGAATCAATGATAAGCACGTGATTAAAGAGCGTGTTAATTACTGCCTAAAGTCAGTAGGCATTTACCAGTATAGGAACAAGACGACCGATGCGCTATCCGGAGGACAAAGACAGCGCGTTGCAATCGCGCGTGCCATTGTCAAGAATCCGCGCATCATCATAGCTGATGAGCCGACTGGAAACCTAGATAGTGCGAACACAATCGAGGTCATGAATATCATCAAGACAATTTCCAAAGACAGACTCGTCCTACTCGTAACACATGAGAAGAAGATAGCGGAGTTCTATTCCTCCAGAATTATAGATATGAGGGATGGGAAAGTAGTTGGTGATAGGGAAAACGAAACCGATAACTATCTGGACTATCAGCTTGAGAACAAGATTTATCTCAAGGATATGCCTAAGCATGATGCGTATGGCAATGAGGATGTTCAGGTGGATGTGTATAGCGATGGACTATCAGAGGCGGGAATTAAACTCGTTCTGAGAGCAGGAAATCTATACATAGATACGGGTGGCAGATATAACGTGGTGGATGAGAATTCCAATATCGAGCTAGTGGATGATCACTATTCGGCGATGGATTCCAGCATCTATGAGAATAACCGCTTCGAGTATGATAAGTATCTACCTAATGGATACAAGGCGAAATACACATCACTTTACTCGCCGGTCAAAATGTTTACAAATGGCTTCAAGACAGTTGCAAAGTTCAACAGACTCAAGAAGCTGCTGCTCATCGGATTTATGTTCGCTTCGGTATTCACCTTCGTAGCTATAAGCAATGTGCTCGGAGCACTCGATATCAAGGAGAAGGACTTCCTGACTACGAATGCTAACTACATTACTGTAAATAACAGTAAGAAAGATCCAGCACTCGTCGAAACATTACGGAACACTGAGGGAGCAAGAGCTGCAGTTTCTGGTAACACGCAGGCGATGCTGAGGATGCCTTTCACCGAATACCTGCAGAGCTCTAATTATGAGCTCCAGTTCGGAGCATCAATAACTCCAGCGAGTGTGCTCAAGGAAGCTGATCTGTACAAAGGAACTCTTCCAACTGACGATAAAGGTGTTGTGATTGATAAGCTTCTTGCTGACAAAATGTTCAAATCGAGAACTGTTCAGGAGGTTGGAATAATCAAGACAGCAGACCTTATAGGTCGCAAGATTAAAGTGAAGAACCTAGGTGAATTCACAATCACTGGAATCTCCAATGTAAATTCGCCATCTGCGTTCTTTGCAGATAGTTACTGTCAGGATGTGCTCATGTACAACCAGTCAGCTTCAACTCTAGACGGACCTGTGAGCATGCCTAACGATGAGGCGGGTGAAGGTGAGAGTCAAGAAGGCGATAATCCTATTACAGACTATGCGTATGCACCTTCATCACTCAAGATTAAGAAGGGTAAAGCGCCAGCGAACGATTACGAAGTTGTAGTCCGCGATACACATGAAGAGGATATGCCGCTCAACAAGGAGATTGCTGCAAAAGTCAACAGTCACAAGCTCAAGGTAGTCGGATACTATACGACAGACTCACAAGAGGACGATGCATATTATACGACCAACCATACACTGCTACTTGCATACATGTCTAAGCAGAGAGTTGTTTCGGTATATTCTGACGAACCAGGGGCTCTGGCAGACAAGCTTACAGAGCAGGGGTACTCGGTACAGATTAACTATGACCGTGATAAGGAAAAGTACGAGCTTTCAGAATCACAGAACTTCAGAAGTACAGTCACTGCAGCTGGAATACTAATACTAGTTGCGCTAATAGAGATGTTCCTCATGCTTAGATCTTCATTCTTATCCAGAATCAAGGAGGTTGGCACGATGAGGGCTATCGGTCTCAAGAAGCGAGATGTATATAAAATGTTCATCGGAGAAATTGCTGTAATTACAACGATTACTGCGATTCCAGGCATAGCGGCAACTTATTACGTGCTCAGTCATACAACTGCACTATTCGGAGCAAAGTTCTTCATAGCGCCTTGGGTAGCAGTGCTATCGTTCCTAGTACTACTTACTTTCAACCTGATTGTTGGTTTGATGCCAGTCTTCCAAACTATGCGCAAGACACCAGCAGCAATACTAGCAAGGGTAGATATCTAGCCCATATAATCTACCAGTATTTAAGGTGAGAGGATTGCTCTAACTTTTGAAAACTGCATGATTATGATATAATTTTAAGAAATTCAATGCATTCGCCAAGTTATGGACGCATCGGTTAGCCGACAGTGACTCGCGTTCGTGACTTGGCGAACATGCAGTAAAATAAGCCGAGGAGGGCAGCGATGGCTATCGACAAAGATAATTCACTAGAAACTACGATGAGAAGTAATTTCATTCACAACATGATAGATGAAGACTTAGCAGGAGGGAAGTACCAAGAAGTATATACAAGGTTTCCACCGGAGCCTAACGGATATCTGCATATTGGACACGCTAAGTCTATTTGCCTGAACTTTGGAACGGCTAAGAAATATGGCGGGAAATGCAACCTCAGATATGATGACACCAACCCTGTAAAGGAGGATATGGAGTACGTAAAATCCATCGAGGCAGACGTTCGCTGGCTTGGCTTCGAGTGGGATGAGAAAAGATGGGCATCTGACTACTTCGATACCATGTATGATGCAGCGATTGAGCTGATCAAGAAGGGCAAGGCTTATGTCTGCGAACTCACTGCTGAGCAGATGAAAGAGTATAGAGGAACACTCACTGAACCTGGCAAGGAGAGTCCATATAGAAATAGAACAGCTCAGGAAACCTAGCGCTGTTTGAAGATATGAGACAGGGAAAGTATAAGGATGGAGAGGTAGTGCTCCGTGCCAAGATTGATATGAGCTCGCCTAATATCAATATGAGAGACCCTATTATCTATAGAGTCGCACATGCCACTCATCACAACACAGGTGACAAATGGTGCATCTATCCGATGTATGATTTCGCACATCCGATTGAGGATGCGATTGAGGGAATCTCTCATTCCATCTGTACACTCGAGTTCGAGGATCACAGACCACTGTACGATTGGGTGCTTAATGAAGTTGGCTTCTGGAATCCACAGCCAAGACAGATTGAGTTCGCAAGGCTCAATATCACCAACATGCTGATGAGCAAGAGATACCTCAAGAAACTCGTTGATGAGGGCACTGTTTCAGGATGGGATGATCCACGTATGCCTACAATAGCAGGCATAAGAAGGCGCGGGTATACACCAGAGGCAATTAGAAGCTTCTGTGATGATATAGGTGTAGCTAAGTCCAACTCGACAGTAGATTTTGCACAGCTCGAGACTAGCGTGCGTGATGACCTGCAGTTCAAGGTTGCTGCTCGTAACGTTGTAATGGCTCCGATAAAGGTCGTGATTACAAACTATCCAGAAGGCCAGATTGAAACCTGCGCAGTTGAGAACAATAGAAATGCTCCAGAGCTTGGAGAGAGGGAAATACCGTTTGGTCGCGAACTGTGGATAGACGGAGAGGACTTCATGGAAGAGCCTGTTAAGAAATATTTCAGACTTTTTCCTGGCAATGAAGTTAGGCTCAAGGGCGGTTATTTCATCACTTGCAACGAGGTTGTTAAGAACGAAGATGGATCCATTAAGGAGCTTCTATGCACCTACGATCCAGAGACCAAGAGTGGAACCGAAGGCGGAAATCGCAAGGTAAAGGGTACAATTCATTTCGTAGAAGCTTCGACAGCAGTAAAGATCAAGATTCGTGAATATCAGACACTCATGATTGAAAATGAAGAGGGAAGCCTAGAGCTCAATCCTGATTCGCTACACGAGACTTGGGGCTATGCGGAGCCAGCAGTTTCCGATGTCAGGGCTGGCGAGAGATTCCAGTTCTTCCGCAAAGGATATTATATTGCGGATAGTGAGCTAACGACAGATGACGATAAGGTTTTTAATAGCATCGTAAGCCTCAAGAGCTCCTGGAAGAAATAGAGATTACTGTAAATGGGGTGGTAACCATAGATAGTTTATTTACATCCGTACTTAATTTTGTCGAGAATAATCCTATTTTCGCAAAATACATAACGACGGCATCTAGATGGGTCTTCGTAATTTTGGCAGTTTACATCCTTATGAAGTCGATCATGTCGCTGCTCTCAACAAGGGTGACTCCAGAGGTTTGGGGATACCTCTCGGTTGAGGACGGCGTTGCTCTGCCGATTACACATTGGGAGAATATAATCGGCAGATCATCATCTGTTGACCTACGTATTGAGCTCGATACGATTTCAAATACGCAGGCACTTTTGATTCGCCGCAAAGACGGGAAATGGATGTTCAAGGATTTGAATTCCAAGAATGGAACTGTAATCAATGGTATCCAGCTCATACCACGTAAGAAATACATAATAAATCCTGGTGACGAAATCACGATGGGCGGTGCAAAGTGCACGCTCGCTGCGATAAGTGTTGAAGAGGAAAAGAATAATGATGCTATGCGCTCGATGGATAAGAAACCTGTCTCGCCATGGCCTCTTATGGTTGCAATCACCGCATTTCAGTTTCTGACGATGATACAGCTGATAATTGGCATGGGGACGAATCTTACTCCAGGGGCGCTTCTTTCGATTCCGCTACTTTCTGCTACTATGTGGATTTATGTGATTCTTTTTAGAGCTATGGGCAGCAAAGGCTTTGAGATGGAGATGATAGCATTCTTCATGTCGACTATAGGCTTGGCGGTCACAACGTCTGCAAATCCGGCACTCACCATGAAGCAATATATCGCGACACTCGTAGGTATATTTATTTTCATTTTCATGTGTATTTATATGCGCGACCTCAAGAGGACGGAGAAAATTAAACCGGTGCTCGCAGCACTGGCGATAGGACTACTGCTTTTCAACGTAATATTCGGTACGACTAAATTCGGAGCTGCAAACTGGGTTACAATCGGCGGCGTTTCGATTCAGCCGTCTGAAATCGTTAAGCTTGCATTCATCTGCATTGGAGCAGCTACCATGGAGAATCTCTTCAACAAAAAGAATCTCTATGGCTTCATGCTGTTCTCCTTGTTCTGCCTAGCTTGCCTAGCCAAGATGGGAGACTTTGGAGGAGCATTAATATTCTTCGTGACATATCTGGTGATATCATTTCTGCGAAGTGGCGACTTCTCTAGGCTAATACTTACTATCGGTGCTGCAGGCATTATGGGCATCATGGTACTCAGGTTCAAACCATACATACTTAGTAGGTTCAAAGCATGGGGACATGTCTGGGAGCCAGATTTCATCAATGGTATGGGATATCAGCAGACGAGAACTATGTCATATGCATCTGGTGGCGGAATGCTTGGACTCGGAGCTGGAAATGGCTCACTCAAGACAGTTGCGGCATCCAACACAGACCTTGTATTCGGCTTTGTGACTGAAGAATGGGGCTTAATAATAGCTATCCTACTTGTTTATGCATCATAACGTTGTCTCTCTTTGCGGTGAACTCCATCGTGGCCGGAAGATCTGCATTTTACACGATAGCAGCTTGTGGAGCGGCGACAATGATGATTTTTCAGACTATGCTAAATATATTTGGTGCGGTAGACCTATTCCCTCTGACGGGAGTCACATTTCCGTTCGTCTCAACGGGAGGTACGAGTGCGATGTGCTCGTGGGCGATGCTTGCCTACTTCAAAGCCGCCGACATGCGTAAGGATGCCAGCCTCGCGATTAAGAGGAGGCCCTGATGCGTATTAAGACAGAAGGAGGTAGCACATGCGGAAATTAGAGCGAAGAGCGAATATCTGCCTGCTGCTTGCCGCATCGCTATTCATAGGAATACTGATTTTTACATGGAGATTCGTGACCAAGGGGCAAGATTGGGCGAGCTTCTATGGCAACAGACAGATATATACAAATGGTGAGATTAATCGTGGCACCATCTACGACCGAAATGGCGTAATGCTGCTTAACTGCACAAAGGATGGACTCGTCTATCCGGCCGATGCATCGCTTAGAAGGGCGACAGTTCATGCTGTTGGAGATCCAAAGGGCAACATTGCTACGGGAGCCATCAACGTGTTTAGGCCACAGCTAATCGGATACGATTTACTCAATGGTACTTATGATACTACTAAAGATGGAAGCAAAATTAACCTGACCATAGATTCCAAGGCTAACCTCGCCGCATACAAGGCGCTCGGAAATCGCCAGGGGATGGTGGCAGTTTATAACTACAAGACAGGTGAGATAATGGCTATGGTGTGCACACCAACGGTGGATCCCAAGGGAACGCTACCGACAAATTCAAACTCATCTGAATATTTCAACACCTTCCTCTCTGGAAGGCTTACGCCTGGTTCAACATTTAAGACGGTAACTGCGGCAGCTGCAATCGACAATGTTGATGATATTGACAGCTTCGAATTCAACTGCTCTGGTGTTACGTATGTAAATGGCTCGCCGATAAAGTGCACGCAGGCACACGGACATGTCGACTTCGAGATGGCACTTGCCAAGTCCTGTAACGGAGCATTTGGCGAGATCGCTCGTAAAGTTGGCGCAAGCACCATGAGGGATTACGTCAAGAAGGTCGGGCTGACCAACTCGCTCGATATAAACGGAATCAAGACCGCAAAGGGCACATTTAACTTCCCTAAGGATGATCCTGTTAGCTTAGCTGGGCAGGAATCGGACAGGCGGAGGACCTCGTAAATCCTGCCTCGATGATGGTTTACATGGGAGCTATTGCAAATGACGGCAAGGCCGTCAACCCTTATATCATCGGTTCATCGAACTTCCTCAAGAAGGTGACAGGTGGTGATTCGCTAGGGAAATACCTGAGCAGCGATACCGCAGGTAAAATGAAAAGCATGATGAAAAATGACGTTAAGGTTACATATGGGGAGAGCAACTTCCGAGGACTAGACATCTATGCAAAGTCTGGAACAGCAGAGACTGGGAGCGGAACACCTGATGCGTGGTTCGTTGGATTTATAGATGATGCTAATCATCCATATGCATTCGTAGTATGGGTGAAAAACGGTGGTACCGGCTATAAGGTTGCAGGACCTGTGGCTTATAAAACATTGCTTGCGCTATTGCAGAACAACTAGGATGCTAATGGTGCAGATTAGATAATGTATTTTTAGCTACAATGCATATAATCCCATTTATGCATCTCTGATCAATAAATGCAGAAAGGGAGCTATCACATAGCAGTGATAGCTCCCTCTTTCAGTCTTTTTAGCAAAGTTAAACATAATGTTTTTCAAAGATTAATCGATAGTATGCTTCTTAAACCTGGGCAGTTGCAGTCTCAATAGCCTGAGCTTCGTCAACTACATATGAACCTTCTCTTCTCTTGAAGAAGCGCAGAACCATATATAGAAGTACGAGACCTACCGTAAGTGCAACCCATGGCGATTCCATGATACCAGCAATCACGTAGCAAATCGCTGATACGGAGAGAACTGTTACGGCATAAGGCAGTTGAGTCTCAACGTGGCTAAGGTGTCTAACAGCTGCGCCAGCAGATGACATGATAGTCGTATCTGAGATTGGCGAGCAGTGGTCACCGCAAACTCCGCCAGCCATGCAAGATGAGATTAGGACAATCATCATATCAGGTCTGTTTGCAGTTACCGCTAGAGCAATAGGGATGAGGATTCCGAATGTTCCCCATGATGTACCGGACGCGAAACCTAGTGCACATGATACGAGGAAGAACAGCGCTGGGATTACCATAACGAATCCGCTAGGAACCTTATCCATCATATTTGCAACGAACTGTGCAAGACCGAGTGAGTCAGTCATGGTTTTGAGAGTCCAAGCCATTGTCAGAACGAGAATTGGCGAAACCATTGATTTGAAACCTTCTGGCACGCACTCCATAAGCTCTGAGAAAGGAACGACTCTTCTAATCATGTAATATACAATTGTGATAACTAGTGAAACAACGCTTCCAAGAACGAGGGAAGTTGATGCATCGCAGCCCGCAAATGCAGTTACGAACGATTCACCCTTCCAGTATCCACCAGTGTAAGCATACCCGTGATGCATGAGATGATCAGAACGATTACAGGGAACATAAGGTCCATAACGATGCCCTGGTGAACAGTATCAGCAGCACTATCGTTTTTTAGAGCAGCGTTATCCTGCACTGTGAAAATATCACTATTTTCTACAGCGTTTCTTTCGTAAGTCGCCATTTTTCCGTAATCGAAGTTCATAGTGATAATCATGAACATCATAGCGATGGTGAGTAGAGCATAGAAGTTATAAGGGATAGCCTGTATGAAGATGCTCAGACCATTTTTGCCTTCTACAAATCCGCTGACTGCTGCAGCCCAAGACGAGATTGGGGCTAAAATACATACAGGAGCAGCAGTTGCATCTATCAAGTAAGCGAGCTTTGCTCTTGAGATATTGTATTTGTCAGTCAGTGGTTTCATAACACTACCAACTGTCAAACAGTTGAAGTAGTCGTCGACAAAGATGAGCAAACCGAGAGCAACAGTCGAGTACTGAGCGCCGCGGCGAGTTCTGATTTTCTGAGCAGCCCAGTTTCCGAAAGCGGCGGAACCACCTGACAGGTTCATCATTGCTACTAGCATACCGAGGATAACTAGGAACACGAGTATTCCAACATTTCTGGCTGAAGATAGTGAAGCAACAAATCCATCAATCATCACATGGTTCATGAATTTTGGGAAATTCATTCCTGAGTAAATTAGTCCACCGGCAAGGATTCCGATGAATAGAGAACTATACACTTCTTTTGTGATGAGTGCGAGCCCGATTGCAACAAGCGGTGGAAGAACTGCCCATGCTGTTGCATACATAGCTGGCTTGCTTTCGGCAGCCATAGCCACAAGTGGCATAGTGGCGATAAATAGCGATGCAAGTCCAAACACGTACATAATTCTACTTTTGTTAATGCGTATCATTTGTAAAACCTCCGTATAAATAAAATAGCCATGAATAACGTCTGAAACGTATCCATGGTTCGTACGTAAGTAATGCAAATAAGCATTAGCTATATACCATTGATAGCGCTCCACATTTTACGATGTGACAGTTCGGCACATATTCTGCACCGACCCAGAAAATATCGTTGGGGCGATATTCCCTTCGGCGGATTTCCCTTTCGTTAGTAGCAGCTTCCCATGCTGTAGCTACCAAGTACTATTGAGCTCCGCGACCTCTATCGAGTCAGTCTTATTCAAAAGCTGATTTTATATTAATCCCAATCTTAGTAAGAAGTCAAGTAAAAAGTCTAAAAAATATTAATTTCTTTGTGGATATTCACAATAGCTATATAAATTAAAAATAAGACAAAAGGGAAATCCATCTACAGACAAATCATCAACCCGTTATAATTAGCGGATTAGTGATATAATATAGTTATAAAATATTAAGTTGTATGTGTGTTACAAGCAGTTAATTTATATAAATTTGACTGTTGAATAGAAGTGAACTGTTGGAGGCTAATTAGAGGCAATAAAACGAGTTAAGTGTATGATGTTTAAAGATTTGCTATAAAGATAAGGAGAGGTGATGACTCGTGAATAAGGAATTTACTTCAGAAGAGATTATTCAGCTGATAGAAGGCAGAGATACGTCTGAGAGTCTTGTTATAGAAGAGAGCGCCATCAAAGACGCAGATCTCGAAGGTTACAATCTCACAAATATCACATTCAACCTTTGTAGCTTCGAGAACTGCAACCTTGCTGGCGCCGACTTCAGTGGCTCCAGCATATCGGGCACACTCTTCCGAGAGTGCCCGATGAACGCGTGCCGCTTCGTCAATACCAACATGACCGAAGCCATCTTCCGCGATATCGACCTCTCGGACAGCGACCTAAGCGGAGCAAATCTGTATGCCGCAGTCCTCGAGGACGCCAATCTCGATGGCATCATCGTAGACGAAAATACCAAGTGGTACAAGCAGGTACCACCAGAGGATGGAGCTTTTATAGCTTGGAAGTGTTGTTCAGAGCTCAGGGTAGTTCAGCTTCTAGTTCCAAGAGATGCAAGACGGGTTTCGGCGACAAGGGAAACGTGCAGATGTGACAAGGCCAAGGTATTATCAATCAAGAGTATAGACAAGACAATCAGCTATGACTGGGCGCAGTCGACAGTGGATCCAGATTTCTATTATGAGCGTGGGAAATGGGTAGAGCCAACTAACGGATTTGAGCCAGATAGATGGAAAGATTCGTCTCGAGGGATACACTTTTTTATGGAAAGAGAGCAGTGCATAGAATATCAAACGGTCTAGTCTGTAAACGGATATTATGCGCTAAATTATTTTCAAATAAAATATAAAATTTTTACAATAATAAAGTGAAAGTTGCAAAAATAAAGGCAAAACAAACAAAGATTGTCTTTTGAGCACATGCTATTTTGTAAAAAAGTTACAAAATAGCAAAAAAACAGAGAAAACACATTGTTTGACGAGCATTATGTTCATTTGTATAATTCAAGTATATTTATGACAAGTTTAATACGGTTAAACTTAAGGAGGTAAGTAGATGAAAGTAATTATGTCGGGCAACGAAGCTATTGCTCGCGGCGCATATGAAGGTGGCTGCCAGTTTGCTTCGGCCTATCCCGGTACTCCAAGCACCGAGATTCTCGAGAATATGCCTCAGTACAAGGATGATGTGTACTCAGAGTGGGCTCCTAATGAGAAGGTAGCTGCAGAAGCTGCTATCGGTGCATCCATTGCAGGTGTTAGATCGTTCTGTGCTATGAAGCATGTAGGTGTTAACGTAGCAGCAGACCCTATCTTCACAATTGCATACACTGGAGTTACAGGTGGATTTGTTATCGTATCTGCTGACGACCCAGGTCAGCACAGCTCCCAGAACGAGCAGGACAACAGAAACTATGCAAAGGCAGCAAGACTGCTTATGCTAGAGCCGTCCAACTCTCAGGAGTGTAAGGATTACATGAAGATGGCATTCGGTCTCTCTGAGAGATTTGATGCTCCAGTTCTTTTCCATGTAACAACTAGAGTCTGTCACTCAAAGGGAATCGTAGAACTCGGCGAGAGAGAAGAGCACGAGTACGTTCCTTACAAGAAGCAGATTGAAAAGTACGTTTCCGCACCAGCTAACGCTAAGAAGATGAGAGTTAATCTCGAGACTAAGCTAGCGGATATGGAAGCTTATGCAAATGAAGCTGAAATCAACCAGCCTGAGTGGTACTCGACTAAGATCGGTGTTGTTACATCTGGTATTTCTTACCAGTACGCTAAGGAAACATTTGGTGAGGACGCTTCATACCTCAAGCTAGGAATGACATTCCCACTACCTACAGATCTAATCAAGGATTTCTGCAGTAAGGTAGATAAGGTGTACGTAATCGAAGAGATGGATCCATATCTACAGGAGTTCCTCGAGATTCACGGAATTGAGTGCATTGGAAATCAGCAGATTCCAAAGTTTGATGAGCTCAATACTGATATCGTTAGAGAGGCACTTACAGGAGTTAAGCCAGAGTCTTATGATTCAGAGCTTCAGTCCGTTGTACGTCCTCCAACACTCTGCGCAGGATGTCCTCACAGAGGATTCTTCCAGGCAATCAAGAAGAAGAAGGGTCTCATGATCAACGGAGACATCGGTTGCTACACACTCGGAGCTAATGCTCCTCTCAGCGCACTTGACACAGCTATTTGTATGGGAGCTTCCCTGTCAATGGCTCACGGTGCTGCACAGGCTTACAAGGTTGCAGGTGCAAAGACTAAGGCTGTAGGTGTACTCGGAGACTCCACATTCTTCCACAGCGGTATCACAAGTTTGATGGACGCTGTATATAACCAGAGTGATAGCATCAGCGTTATCCTCGACAACAGAATCACTGGTATGACTGGTCATCAGGAGAACCCTGGAACAGGATTCACTCTCATGGGTAAGCCAGCACCAGAGGTTGACATTCCTTCGCTAGTTAAGGCTGTAGGAATCAGGGAAGAGAACATTCACATTGTAAACCCTCTACACCTTGACGAAGTTGATAAGGCTCTCGATGCTTGTATTGCTAGCGATGAACCAACAGTTATCATTACAAGATGGCCATGCGTACTCAAGAAGTTCAGCCAGCAGGATCTTGATGAGTTTAAGGGACTACACCAGACTCAGTGCCACATCATTCAGGATAAGTGCAGAAACTGTAAGGCTTGCGTAAGAACAGGCTGCCCAGCTCTCATGTCCTCAAAGGATGATGTTGTTATCGATGTTAATAGCTGCGTAGGCTGCACAGTCTGCAAGCAGGTATGCCCATTTGACGCTATTGAGGAGGTGCAGAGATAATGAGTGAAGTAAAAATATTCTCCTCGTAGGAGTAGGTGGACAGGGAACAATCCTTGCAAGTAAGATTCTTACGAGCGGCCTAATGGAAGCTGGTTACGATGTTAAGATGAGTGAGATTCACGGAATGTCACAGCGTGGCGGAAGTGTAAGCACTCAGGTTAGATACGGAGAAGAAGTTCTTTCCCCAATCGTTGGAAAGGGTTCTGCAGACGTAATCGTAGCATTTGAGAGAATGGAAGCTCTAAGATGGCTCGAGTACTAAAGGTTGGCGGCAAGATGGTTGTTAACAACTTCAAGATCAACCCTGCTCCAGTTAACCTAGGCAAGGCAGAGTACCCAGAAGCAATCCTAGAAGATCTCAAGTCGAAGTGCCCTGTAACTGACGTTAAGGCAGGCGAGATTGCTACAGAGCTTGGAAATGCTAAAGCTATGAACGTTGTACTCCTCGGAGCGCTCGTTAAGGCTATCGGTACACTCGACGATGTAGATTGGGATGCTCAGATTGAGAAGAACGTAAAGCCTAAGTTCGTTGAACTCAATAAGAAGGCGTTTAAAGCAGGATACGATCTATAAGTTATTTGTAACTAGACGTATTAGCAAATGCTAAATAAAGCTATTAAGGAGAGGGTGAGCCCTCTCCTTTTTTTATGCAATTTAAATCTATCTAAAAAATATGTGAACTATAGCATTAATAACGCACATATATAATGTATAAAGTGTCCTTTGTGCTATAATAATAGGGCTTAAGGAAACAACCAATCCGAGGCAAACATACAAAGGAATTGTTTTGTTATTTAAGGAGGTAATGTATGTTTAAGAATTTTGCAGAAATGGCAGAAATGGTTAGAAGTAATCCTGTCAAGAAGAGAATTGTGTTAGCTTGCGCTCATGACGAGCACTCTCTTGAGGCTGTAAATGATGCAGTTAAGGAAGGCATTGTTGAGGCAGTTCTCGTTGGTAGAGAAGAGGAGATTAAGTCTCTTATTAAGGAGAATGGATTTGATCTAGAGGATGCAGTAATCTACAACGAAACTGATGATGTTGAGGCAGCAAAGACAGCAGTAAGACTCATCAACGAAGGAAAGGGCGACTTCCTCATGAAGGGCAAGATGCAGACATCCGATCTTCTCAAGCAGGTTGTAAATAAAGAAACTGGTCTCAATATGGGCAAGGTAATGTCACACGTAGGACTATTCGAAGTTCCTAACTACCACAAGCTAGTAGTTCTGACAGACGGAGGAATGCTCCTTCACCCAACACTAGAGCAGAAGGTGCAGATTGTTGAGAATGCAGTTGATTCTCTACGTAATATGGGATATGAGACTCCAAAGGTTGCAGCGCTTTGCGCAGCTGAAAAGGTTAACGAAAAGGCTCCTGAGTCAGTAGATGCAGCAGCTCTCAAAGAGATGAACGAGAAGGGCGAACTAAATGACTGCGTGGTAGAAGGACCAATCTCATACGATATCGCACTAAGCAAGGAAATTGCTGACTTCAAGGGATTCGAGAGTCCGGTAGCTGGAGATGCAGACGTTCTACTCGTTCCCAATATGGCTGCTGGTAACTTTATCGGAAAGTCTTGGGTAATCCAGGGTGGCGGCAGAATGACTGGTCTCGTAGTTGGTGCAAAGGCCCCAATCGTACTAACATCACGTGGCTCTGGTGCAGACGAGAAGTTCTACTCAATTGTATTTGCAGCTGCAGCATCAAAGTAAATCCTTGTTAGATGTTCGAACGGTTTAGAGACAAGTTGATATGTGACTATAGCACGCGAAATGGTGGAGTGAGTACTGGTTACTACAGCTCGATGAACCTGAGTCTTGCGACAGATGATGCTCTTTTGAATGTCCTAGAAAACTACAATCTTTGGTGCGCCTCGCTAGGAATTAATCCGAAGCAGCTTGTCATGCTCCATCAAACGCATGGCAGAGAGGTTATCCGCGTAGATGAGGAGAACTGTGGGGAAGGGCTTTATAAGCCAAGACGATTAGGTATCGATGGTATGGTAACTAATGCGAGAGGCGTTGCGCTCATAACTTCACATGCAGACTGCACACCTATATATATTTATGACCCGGTCAATGAAGCAATAGGTTTAAGTCATGCAGGATGGAGAGGCACTACGCTTGAAATCGCACACGCCACAGTAGAAAAGATGAAGACTGAGTTCAATTCAAACCCCTCAGATCTATATGCTGCCATTGGACCGTGTATATCCATAGAGCATTTTGAGTGCAATGAAGATGTAATAGATGCAATCTCAAATATGAGTGTTAAGGATATCCCTGGTGCATACACATACAGTGCAGAGCGAGGCAAGTTTAACGTATCGCTGCCGGCAGTAAACAAAGCTGTTCTTATGAGTGCGGGTATTCCTGAATCACAAATAGAGATTGACGGTGCCTGCACGTTCGCCGAACAAGACAAGTATTTCTCTCACAGGAGAGATGGTCTTAAGCGAGGAGGTCAGATAGCGGTCTTGATGCTGAAGTAGTGGCTATAGTGCATCTGATTCGCACATATTACAATGCTGTAACCGTCTTGTTGCTAACCTATTAGGTGATTGCAATAAGGGTGATGCAATTTAGATAGCAGCAAGAGTGTAAATTGCCAGCAAGGTTGTTAATAGAATACAAAAACTCGGGGCATACCCCGAGTTTTTGTGTATTTCTATAAAATGTTAGATGAGAGATTTCCCCTCGATTAACATTTCGTATGTTTATCAAAACCATAAGTAGGTTGGTGTATAAACTCAACTACTTAATGTTAAGAACCCTCTTTTCACCTCTTTTTCTGTATTCGTGAAGCTCAGCTGTTGCAGTTAAGAGAACGTCTGTCGAAGAATTTAGTGCAGTCTCGCAAGAGTCCTGAATTACTCCGCAGATAAAACCAACTCCAACAACCTGCATTGAGATGTCCGCTGGTAGTCCGAATAGCGAGCAAGCTAGTGGAATGAGAAGTAGGGATCCGCCTGCTACTCCAGAAGCTCCAGCAGCGCTGACAGCAGTTAGGAATACGAGCAGAATAGCCGAAGGGATATCAACCTTTACGCCCATTGTGTTACAAGCAGCAAGTGACATGATTGCGATAGTAACAGCCGCACCAGCCATGTTGATAGTAGCACCAAGAGGAATTGAAATAGGGTATGTATTTACATCGAGCCCCAGGTCTTCACAGAGCTCAAGGTTAACTGGGATGTTAGCAGCAGAGCTACGTGTAAAGAATGCTGTGATACCGCTGTTGCTCAAGCACTTGAACACAAGTGGGTATGGATTCTGGTGAGAAGCCAAGAACACGATAAGCGGATTAACAACGAGTGCAATAAATACCATCGTTCCTACGAGTAGTAAAATTAGTGATGCATATTTTGCAAGAGCACCTATACCGCTAGTAGAGATGGAGTTAAATACGAGACCCATAACGCCGATAGGTGCAAACTGGATAATCCAGCGAACGCACTTAGTTATAGCGTCGGAAAGGTCAGATAGAAGGCCCTTTGTAGAATCCGATGAAGATCTGAGTGCAACGCCAATGATAACTGCCCATGCTAGTACACCAAGGAAGTTTGTGCTTACAATTGCGTTAATCGGATTGTCGATTACGTTTAGAAGAACAGTCTTCAGTACGGATACGATATTGTCTGGTGCCGCGATTTTCTCAGTTGATTTTACAAGAATAAGAGTCTGTGGGAATAAGAAACTTGCAACAACAGCGCATAAACCTGCGGAGAGTGTGCCGACGATATATAGCACGATAACGGTAGTCATATTAGTCTTAGTTCCAGACTTGTGCTGTGCAATAGCAGCCATTACTAGGATAAATACCATGAGTGGCGCAATTGCTTTAAGTGCTCCAACAAAAAGGTCTCCAAAAAGTGTCAAGAATGCGAGCTGTTTTGGCGCAATAACAGCAAGTGAGATACCGATGATAAGACCAATGATGATCTGAACGATTAAGCTTAGCTTGTTCCAAGCTCTAAAAATGGATTTCATATAGAACCCCCTCAATTAAATAATATATTTCGCAAAACTATTTATACTACAAATAGTCAAAAGTCGCAATTAAAACAATTTTATATCAAATAATTTGTACATTAGCACAGGAACGTGCTCGGCGACTCGTAAAACATGTTGCATATTAAACAAAATAATATAAGCTGACAACGTCTCTGTTTTCAACTAAATATCTTTTTACTATGTAAAGGCTCGTTGCGACAATATACTCAAGTATGATAGTATTAGTAAGTTAAAGAAAGAAGTAGGAGGTGCTAGATGAGAATAGTAGCTATGATTTCTAGTGCGTTAATGGTAATAGTAGGTACATTCTGCGTGGCGAACTCGACAGCAGCGTTCACTTCGGTAGCGTTCGTTGTAGGTAGCGCACTTCTTATCATGGGAGCGCTAGAGCTAATAGTATTCAGAAATGTTGGCTACGAGGATAACATGATAACGAAGACATATGTCGTTCAGGCGGTAATCTCGGCATTTCTAGGAATAATGTTCTTATCCGGTCAGGTTAGTGAGGACGTAGCGGTAACTGCGATATTTGCAATGATGCTGATGACGAGTGGCCTTGCAGCAGACTTCAGTATCAACATAGATATAAGAACAAACTCGTTGAGCGAGAAAAGAACCTTTATACTCGGAACTGCGATGACACTACTCGGTGCATACATGTTTTTCAACAAAAGCGTTTTGAATATGCATGTTATGCTATTAATTGGTGTAGCTGCAATTCTAATTGGAATCGATAGATTTAGAATCGGCATGAGCCTGGACTATAGCAAGCCTGAGTTCTTAAGCAAGAATGAAGAGAAACTCGAGAGAGCAAAGAGGGAAGAGAAGCGAAATACAAGAATCGCTATAGAGGCTACCCGTAGATCAAGAGAACAGCGCAATAAGATAAAGCAGCTTGAAGAGGAAATTGCTAAAGAGAGATCTAGGCGCGAAACTGTTGGGGCAGCAAGGCGAAGTAAAAAGAAAAACTGATAAATGTACGAGGTACAGTAACAAACGAATAAATAGAACTACAAATTAATAGTTATTTATAGAAGAAAACAAGAGCGCGGGTGTTTCCGCGCTCTTTTCTAATAATATATATAATAGCCAACCTTAAATAAACAAAACCAGGTGCAAATCCATACATCTAGTTGTATAAGTGATGATGAATAGGCAGATGTAGGCTAAAAGCAAGTAAATTCAACGATATAGGAGTGAATATAGTTAATAGATGTAGAGAAAAAGTGAATAAGCATACATATATATAGAAGAAAAAGTAAAAGGAGAATAATAATAAGAAATATTGTAATTTAAAGTAGTAAAAGTCCTTGACCACGAGGAATAAATTACCTATAATAACAACACTTGCTACTCTGAAAAGTGGCGAGCAAGCGAGCCAATACAAGTCGAGCAGAAAATCTTTCAAAAAAAGATAAAAAAATGCTTGACGAGTCAAAAATGGTGCGCTATAATGATTAAGCTGTCGCGAGAGAGCTGTTAACTTAAAAACGCTCAAACGCAGTCAGCAGAACCATGACAACTTCATAGTGTAGAAACTGGTCAAGAGATCGACACAGTGCAAACTGGAGATTAGATCTCAAGATCGTATAAGAGACAAACGATGTACAAATATGTCGTATGTCCCTGTACAATTCAACACAAAACAACAATGATTCGGAAATAACGAGTCGAGACGCGATAAGCGTCATCCATTAACAGGATTTGGATGAATCGAAAGATTCTTCAGATAACATTTATTAAGAGTTTGATCCTGGCTCAGGATGAACGCTGGCGGCGTGCCTAATACATGCAAGTCGAGCGAGATGTTAGTGCATGAACCTTCGGGGGATTATGCTAACGGACAGCGGCGGACGGGTGAGTAACGCGTAGGCAACCTGCCCCTGACAGAGGGATAGCCATTGGAAACGATGATTAAAACCTCATAACACCGTAGAAGCACATGCTTCATCGGTCAAAGATTTATCGGTCAGGGATGGGCCTGCGTCTGATTAACTAGTTGGTGAGGTAACGGCTCACCAAGGTGACGATCAGTAGCCGACCTGAGAGGGTGATCGGCCACATTGGAACTGAGACACGGTCCAAACTTCTACGGAAGGCAGCAGTAGGGAATCTTGCACAATGGGCGAAAGCCTGATGCAGCAACGCCGCGTGAAGGATGAAGGCCTTCGGGTTGTAAACTTCTGTTCTAAGGGAAGAAACAAATGACGGTACCTTAGGAGCAAGCCCCGGCTAACTACGTGCCAGCAGCCGCGGTAATACGTAGGGGGCAAGCGTTATCCGGGAATTATTGGGCGTAAAGAGTGCGTAGGTGGTTACCTAAGCGCAAGGTTTAATTTAGAGGCTCAACCTCTACTTGCCTTGCGAACTGGGCTACTTGAGTGCAGGAGGGGAAAGCGGAATTCCTAGTGTAGCGGTGAAATGCGTAGATATTAGGAGGAACACCAGCGGCGAAGGCGGCTTTCTGGACTGTAACTGACACTGAGGCACGAAAGCGTGGGTAGCAAACAGGATTAGATACCCTGGTAGTCCACGCCGTAAACGATGAGCACTAGGTGTTGGGCCCGTTAGGGCTCAGTGCCGCAGTTAACGCAATAAGTGCTCCGCCTGGGGAGTACGCTCGCAAGAGTAAAACTCAAAGGAATTGACGGGGACCCGCACAAGCAGCGGAGCATGTGGTTTAATTCGAAGCAACGCGAAGAACCTTACCAGGGCTTGACATCCTGCTGACAGGACCTTAACCGGTCCCTTCTTCGGACAGCAGAGACAGGTGGTGCATGGTTGTCGTCAGCTCGTGTCGTGAGATGTTGGGTTAAGTCCCGCAACGAGCGCAACCCTTGTCGCTAGTTACTAACATTCAGTTGAGGACTCTAGCGAGACTGCCGAGGTCAACTCGGAGGAAGGTGGGGATGACGTCAAATCATCATGCCCCTTATGTTCTGGGCTACACACGTGCTACAATGGTCGGTACAATGAGAGGCAATACTGCGAAGTGGAGCAAATCACCAAAACCGATCCCAGTTCGGATTGTAGGCTGCAACTCGCCTACATGAAGTTGGAGTTGCTAGTAATCGCAGATCAGAATGCTGCGGTGAATGCGTTCCCGGGTCTTGTACACACCGCCCGTCACACCATGGAAGTTGGGGGTGCCCAAAGTCGGCTAATTAATCTGTCGCCTAAGGCAAAACCAATGACTGGGGTGAAGTCGTAACAAGGTAGCCGTTCGAGAACGAGCGGCTGGATCACCTCCTTTCTAAGGAGACCTAGTCTCTACACTATGAAAGTTTATGGGGAATTAGCTCAGCTGGGAGAGCACCTGCCTTGCACGCAGGGGGTCAAGGGTTCGATCCCCTTATTCTCCACCAGCCGAAAGGCAAATGTCGCTAACGCGACAGGATGTACCTTGAAAATTGAATAACACACCAAGTGTAAAATGAAGACAAATAGACAACGAATCGAGAAACAAGCCGAATCTTCTTGAAGGAGATTCAAATTGGGTAACGATTTCAGACAGACTATTTGTTGAGAGAAACCAGAATTCACTGAGAGAATTACAATAGTGAATAAGACCTAGACAACGCTAGTCTAGCAAGAGAACATTTCGAAAGAAATGATTGGTCAAGTACAAAGAGCATCAGGTGGATGCCTTGGCACTGGGAGCCGATGAAGGACGTGATAAGCTGCGATAAGCTGCGGTAAGGAGCACATATCCGATATACCCGCAGATTTCCGAATGGGGGAACCCACATACGGTAATGCGTATGTATCATTAAGTGAATACATAGCTTAATGAAGGGAACGGGGTGAACTGAAACATCTAAGTAGCCCTAGGAAGAGAAAGAAAAATCGATTTCCTTAGTAGCGGCGAGCGAAAGGGAAAGAGGCCAAACCAGACTGTTTACAGTTTGGGGTTGTGGACCACCAACATTGACGAAGTTATGCAAGCCGAATAGAACTGGAAAGTTCAAGCAGAGAAGGTAATACTCCTGTAGGCGAAAGCAGAAAGCGCATAGGTGGCACCAGAGTAGGACCGGACACGTGTAACCCGGCCTGAAGCAGGAGGGACCACCCTCCAAGCCTAAATACTACCCAGTGACCGATAGCGAATAGTACCGTGAGGGAAAGGTGAAAAGAACCCCGGGAGGGGGAGTGAAATAGAATTTGAAACCTGATGCTTACAAGCATAGGGAGCGCAAGTGACCTAGTACTTTTTGTAGAACGGGCCAACGAGTTATGGTATGTAGCGAGGTTAAGTTGCTGGAGCAACGGAGCCGTAGAGAAATCGAGTCTGAATAGGGCGAGAGTTACATGCTGTAGACCCGAAACCGGGTGACCTATCCATGAGCAGGTTGAAGTAACCGTAAAAGGTTATGGAGGACCGAACCTATATCTGTTGAAAAAGGTTAGGATGACTTGTGGATAGCGGTGAAATTCCAATCGAACTCGGATATAGCTGGTTCTCCTCGAAATAGCTTTAGGGCTAGCCTCAAGGTAAAGATACACGGGGGTAGAGCACTGACTGTTCGCGGGGCCTTCACCTAGTTACCAACAACTATCAAACTCCGAATACCGTGCTATCATACTTGGGAGTCAGACTATGAGAGATAAGTTCCATGGTCGAAAGGGAAACAGCCCAGATCAACAGCTAAGGTCCCAAAGAGTAAGTTAAGTGGAAAAGGATGTGGGATTGCACAAACAGCTAGGATGTTGGCTTAGAAGCAGCCATACATTTAAAGAGTGCGTAATAGCTCACTAGTCGAGTGATCCTGCGCCGAAGATAAACGGGGCTCAAACTTACCACCGAAGCTTTGGAATTAGTATAACTAATTGGTAGAGGAGCATTCTATACAGGCAGAAGGAGGCGCGTAAGCAAATCTGGACAGTATAGAAGAGAGAATGTTGGCATGAGTAGCGTAAGGCGGGTGAGAATCCCGTCCGCCGAAAATCTAAGGTTTCCTGAGGAAGGTTCGTCCTCTCAGGGTAAGTCGGGACCTAAGCCGAGAGCAAACGCTGTAGGCGATGGACAACAGGTTGATATTCCTGTACCACCAAGGATTGTTTGAATGAAGTGGGGACACAGAAGGATAGATTGAGCACGCCGTTGGTTGAGCGTGTCCAAGCAGTGAGGCTTGAAAGTAGGCAAATCCGCTTTCTATAAGGTTGAGCTGTGATGGGGTGGTCGTATGACCGGTAGCAATCGATTTCACGCTGTCAAGAAAAGCCGCTAATGAGATCCAAGGTGCCCGTACCGCAAACCGACACAGGTAGATGAGGAGAGAATCCTAAGGTGAGCGAGCGAACTATTGTTAAGGAACTCGGCAAAATAACCCCGTAACTTCGGGAGAAGGGGTGCCTGCTTCGGCAGGCCGCAGTGAAGAGGTCCAGGCAACTGTTTACCAAAAACACAGGTCTCTGCTAAAGCGAAAGCTGATGTATAGGGGCTGACGCCTGCCCGGTGCTGGAAGGTTAAGGGGAAGTGTTAGGGCAACCGAAGCACAGAACTTAAGCCCCAGTAAACGGCGGCCGTAACTATAACGGTCCTAAGGTAGCGAAATTCCTTGTCGGGTAAGTTCCGACCCGCACGAAAGGCGTAATGATCTGGACGCTGTCTCAACAATAGGCTCGGTGAAATTGTAGTACCGGTAAAGATGCCGGTTACCCGCAGCAGGACGGAAAGACCCCGTGGAGCTTCACTGTAGCTTGATATTGATTTTCGGCATTGCATGTACAGGATAGGTGGGAGACTAAGAGATCAACACGCCAGTGTTGGAGGAGTCACCGTTGGGATACCACCCTTGTAATGTTGGAAATCTAACCTAGTACCGTGATCCGGTACAGGGACAGTGTCAGGTGGGCAGTTTGACTGGGGCGGTCGCCTCCTAAAGAGTAACGGAGGCGCCCAAAGGTTCCCTCAGCGCGGACGGAAATCGCGCGAAGAGTGCAAAGGCAAAAGGGAGCTTGACTGCGAGACATACAGGTCGAGCAGGGACGAAAGTCGGGCTTAGTGATCCGGTGGTTCCGAGTGGAAGGGCCATCGCTCAACGGATAAAAAGCTACCCCTAGGGATAACAGGCTTATACCCCCAAGAGTTCACATCGACGGGGGTGTTTGGCACCTCGATGTCGGCTCGTCTCATCCTGGGGCTGAAGTAGGTCCCAAGGGTTGGGCTGTTCGCCCATTAAAGAGGTACGCGAGCTGGGTTCAGAACGTCGTGAGACAGTTCGGTCCCCTATCCGCTGTGGGCGTTGGAAATTTGAGAGGAGCTATCCTTAGTACGAGAGGACCGGATGGACATACCTCTGGTGTACCGGTTGTTCTGCCAAGGGCATAGCCGGGTAGCTACGTATGGAAGGGATAAGCGCTGAAAGCATCTAAGTGCGAAGCCCACCTCAAGATAAGATTTCCTCCGAAAGGTAAGACCCGTGAGAGACTATCACGTTGATAGGTCAGAGGTGTAAGTACGGTAACGTATTCAGCTGACTGATACTAATAGGTCGAACACTTGACCAAATGGTTTTAAAGCACGAGGTGGTTATTCAATTTTGAGGGTACAACTCTCAAAAGCGTAGAAGATGATGGAAACACATCTTACTACAATATATGAGTAGATTGCGAAAGCGGTTTACAAATCCGGTGACAATAGCAAAGAGGTTACACCTGTTCCCATCCCGAATACAGAAGTTAAGCTCTTTAGCGCTGAAGATACTTGGTGGGAAGCTGCCTGGGAAATTAGGACGTCGCCGGTTTTTTTATGCTTTTATTTAGTCTGCCTATATGGTAGGCTTTTTCTTTTTTATATTTATAAATTTTTGACTTATTTTATTCTAGTTTCTTTATGGTTTGTTTTTTTAACTGTTTTGTTTGTTTATTTTAATCTTTACGTATTATTAATTTATATTAATTAATATCAACCACTATATGCTCGACTTGTAATATTACTTGTGTTAATCTTAATTCATCTAATATTTTACTGTTTTCTGAAAGGAGAACTATTATGTTACATGAGTTTAGTTTCCGTTCTTATAATAAGAGAGATGATGTTCAGGCATGGATTTACGTTCCTGCTTGTGAACCTAAAGGTATTGTTCAGATAATTCATGGGTTTGGTGAGCATTCACGTCGCTATCTTCATATCATTGTTAGTCTTTTGGACGAAGGGTATATTGTTGCAGCTGATGATCATGTAGGACACGGTAAGACTGCAATTGTAAATGATAAATGGGGAGATTGGGGCGATGAAGGCTTTCATACTATGATGGAAGATGAATACACGCTTATGACAATTGCAAAAGAGAAGTATCCTGATCTTCCATATATGCTTTTCGGACATAGCATGGGGTCTTTTATTGCTAGAGACTTTATGTCAAAATATGGCAATGAATTGACTGCAGTCACACTCTGTGGAACCTCTGGTGTTTGGCCAGATCTAGAGTCGAGTATTGACAATCTTAGTGCTATAGTTGCTGAGGGAAAAGGTAAGGATTCAGATCCTTCTATTGCTAGTTCACTTTTAGGTTGGATGTTTGCCCGCTGCGACGAGGAAGTGACTATAGGTAATGAATGGATTTGCAAGGATCCGTATGTGCAGAGAGATCATGCGGAAGATCCGTTAGATGCTTTTACGAAGCCAACAACTAATCAAGCTTTTCTTTACTTCTGCCAGATGATTGATTATATTACTGGTCCAGAATGGGCAGCTAAGGTACCTACCCATATTAAGATATACAATATAGCAGGCGATCAAGATCCTGTAGGTCAGTACGGTAGAGGTGTTTACGAAGTTTCAAATTGGTTGATTGACACAGGTCATGATGTTAAGACTGTGCTTTATTCGGGTTATCGTCATGAAATACATAACTATCCAGATTTAAAGACAGATGTTATGTGGAACCTTACTGAGTTCTATAATAATGTGCTTGGCTGTGGATTTGAAAGCATGATAAAGGAATACAGCTCGTAAATCATTGGCGCTTTTTTACGCATTGCATATCTAATATGAATTAGCCTGAGGGATAAATAGTGCACTTGCTATACCCTTCGGGCTATTTTTTTATTTAACTTAGTTAGTGTAATAAAGTTTAATTTAGTGACTAGCCTATTTATACATTCACATATAGATTTAATCTATAGCTAGGAATAATATATATGAATTAGACGAGCTTTTGTATTCATAGTATCATTAGGACATCAAAGAGAGAGGAGATATCGCAATGACCTGCAGCACAAATTTTAGAGAGATGCGAATGTGCATTTGGACAACAGAATATAAGAATAAGCAGAACGCCATTTGCGATGTTTCGTTAGCGAAGGAGTTATTGATAACCAAGTCAGCTAGTAGTATTAATAGCTGAGTGAGAGGAACAACTTCTGGCAAGACAATCATCAAGACTGTAAACTAATGAGCTGTCTGCATGAGATTGTAGGCAGTATTTTATTGCCTAAAAGCAAAACGAACAGGTTAATTCTAAATGAAAAAAAGTAAGTAAGCGGATAAGAAAGGAAAAAACTAACATGAACATTAAGGGAAAATCAAAGATTAGAATTACAGCAGTTGCACTGCTTGTGGTAATACTTGCATCTATAGGTGTACTAACAGGATGTGGAAACAAGTCAGAAAAGGTAACAATCGCTATACCAAACGATGCAACAAACGAAGCTAGAGCACTTCTTCTACTTGAGAAGAATGGATACATCAAGCTTAAGAAAGGCGCAGGTATCACAGCTACTATAAAGGATGTTGAAGATGCGAATGGAATCGAGTTCAAGGAAGTTGAAGCAGCTCAGGTTTCGAGTACACTAAAGGATGTTGATTATGGAATTATCAACTCCAACTATGCAATAGAAGCTGACCTAAACCCAGTTAAGGATTCGCTCATAAGAGAGGATAGTGCTGCTGACTATGCAAATATCATCGCTGTAAAGGAAGGAAATCAGAACAGTGACAAGGTTAAAGCTCTTAAGGCAGCCCTAGAGAGCAAGGACGTTGCTAAGTTCATCAAGAAGCAGTATAAGGGATCTATCGTAAGTGTAGTTAAGAACCCAACTGATGGATATGATTCAAGTGTTAACTATGATGCTCTAAAGGGAACTACTATAACGGTTGCAGCTTCTCCAACACCACATGCTGAGGTTCTAAAGGAAGCGAAAAAGATCCTTGCTAAAAAGGGAATTAACCTTGAAATCAAGGAGTTTACGGATTACGTACAGCCTAACAAGGTAGTTGATAGTGGCGAAATTGATGCTAACTACTTCCAACACGTGCCATACCTAGATGACTTTAATGCTAAGCAGGGTACTAAGGTTGTATCGGTAGCAGCAATTCACAACGAGCCAATGGGTCTTTATGCTGGAAAGTCAGATTCTCTAGATAAGCTAAAGAAACTCAAATAAACAAAATTAAATATATAATCCGGCGGTCAACGCAGGCTATGAGCAAGCTGCTTTTAGCAACTCGCACTTAGCAGATGCAATGTGGCGCCGGATTGTTGAATTTAGATAGGACGATAAAGCATGATTGAAATTAAGAATTTAAATAAGACATTCCAAACGGCGGCGGGTACTGTCGAAGCCTTAAAGAATATAAATTTTACGGTGGAAGACGGTGAGATTTATGGAATTATAGGAATGAGTGGTGCTGGTAAGAGTACGCTTGTTCGCTGCATAAATATGATCGAAAAGCCGACATCGGGGGAGGTTATTATCGACGATGTCGATTTAACTAAGCTTCAAGATTGGCAGCTTAGGAGAATTCGCCGCGATGTTACGATGATTTTTCAAAGCTTCAACCTGCTTATGCAGAAAAACGTTAGAGAAAATATCGAGCTACCGTTAAAATTTGCGGGTATTAATAAAAAGAAGTCGCGAAAGGCTGTTGATGAGCTGCTGGCACTGGTAGGACTAGAAGATAAGGCATCTGCATTTCCTGCCCAGCTATCTGGTGGACAGCGACAGAGAGTTGCGATTGCAAGAGCGTTAGCAACTAATCCTAAGGTTCTGCTCTGTGATGAGGCGACAAGCGCTCTGGACCCGAAGACGACAGGTCAGATTTTAGAACTTATTCGTGATATCAATAAGAAACTCGGGATTACAGTGGTTATAATCACCCATCAGATGTCAGTTGTGCAGAGTATCTGTGACAAGGTTGCTATTATTGACCATGGAGAAATTGTCGAGCGTGGCAAGGTTGCAGAGATTTTTGCAAATCCTAAATCTGATGCTGCCAAGAGGTTAGTTTTTCCAGAGCGGCAAGAAGCTATCGTGGCATCGGAGAGTGCCGAGACAATCGAAGTTCTTTTCAATGAGTCTGAAACCACGCACGCGCCACTTATCACATCTCTTGCTCAAGACAAGGGAATATGCGCGAGTATCATCTATGCGTCGACTAAGGCAGTTGAAGGAAAAGCATTTGGAAGAATTGTTTTAGAAGTGCCGAACAATCCGAAAGTTGTCAATGCGGCTGTTGAGTACCTCAGTGCTGCACACGGTGTAACAGTAACTGTTGGAAGTTCGAAAAGTGGTCAGGCGATTGAGCCTGCAGGAAATGAAGCGGCTGGAGGTGAGATAAATGTTTAGTCCAGAATCAACAAAACTTGCACTCGATATACTGGTGAATGAGATTCCGTTTGCTATCTGGGAAACGATTTACGTTACTTTAATCTCGACATTCCTCGCACTAGTTGTAGGACTCCCATTAGGCGTGTTACTTGTTGTCGGCGAGCCAGATGGTGTACTTCCACTGCCGAAACCTATACTGGCTGTCTTAAATGGCATCATAAATCTGTTAAGGTCGATACCATTCCTAATATTGATGATTATGGTGTTCCCAGTAACGAGGTTCTTCGCTCACACTGTCGTTGGTACAGCTCCAACGATAGTACCGCTGGTATTTGCTGCATTTCCATTTGTGGCAAGATTAGTTGAGAGTAGTCTTCGTGAAGTTGATGGTAATATCATCGAAACAGCCGTGAGTATGGGAGCAAGCCCTTTTCAGATTATATTCAGAGTAATGCTTCCAGAGAGTGTTCCATCACTGATTTCTAACATCACTATTGCGTTGACAACGGTACTTAGTTACTCGGCTATGTCTGGAATTATCGGTGGTGGCGGTCTCGGTAAAATTGCGATTAACTACGGTTACTACCGATCGGAGGAGCTTGTAATGTTTATTGCTGTATTCTTACTCATTGTGCTAGTACAGATATTCCAGACTGTTGGCACGAAAATTGCAATAAATGAAGATAAGCGGATAAGAAGGTAGTAATCTTGCGCAAATAATACGTAAAGAAGGTAATTGAACATACAAATCGAACTAAAAAGGGGTGTTAATACTGGCAGAAGGGGCTGGTATTACGAAGTTCGTAAAAAGGGATACATAAAATAATGAAAGGAGAACCAGGGTGAAGTTCAGAGTTGGTTCTCCTTTTGCTTGTTAGTATTTGATTCTGAAAAATCTTTGCGCGTAGATTAATCTGTGAGTGATGCTGGATCTGGCGTAGGTGAGTTGAAGAGGTTGAGCATCTTCTGTCTCGATAGGTCGCTTCCGACAAATAGAATTACATCACCTACCTGCACCCTCTCGTAAGGTCCAGGTGATATGTTGGTCTCGTCACCGCGCTTTACCGCTACGATTGTGGCTCCTGTCTGTTGCCAGATATCAAGTTCTCCAATTGACTGTCCTATAAAGTTGCAGTTAGCATCTATTTTCATATCGTGTGGAGTCAGGTAAGATGTGTTGTGATCCCTGTTGTTACGAGCAATTAGGTCATCTAGGAGTTTAGCTAAGTTCTCGAGATCTCGGCGCTGAGTGGCAATGGCTTCAACAATTTGCTCTCTTGTCTGCGCTATAGAGACGGTATCGTGAAATTTTTCAAAATAAAGCTGGGCTTTCTCGCGAGAAGCAACGTAGGTACCACTTCCGTGCTTTACTGTAACTATTCCCATATCAACGAGGACTTGCATGGCCTTTCTTGCAGTCTCGGGAGATACGTGAAATGTAGTTGCGATAGTCGAGCGTGAGGTGATTCGGTCACCTACTTCATACCAACCCTCTGCGATTTTCTCAGCCATTTCAACAGCAATCTGCTGGTATCTCGATTCGTAAACTTTAGTATCTTCAATTGATGACATAGGGTGACCTCCTGTAACCACAAACTATATTATTGATTATATCATAATAGTGATAGGCCTAATATAATTGAAGTTTCTTTTTAAAAGAAAACAATCCCTTAAAGCGATAAAAGGGATTGTTTATAACATTCTTAGTAAAATAATAGATACAAAAAATCTTCACACAATAAACTTTTGACAAAGTGAACATATCAAGATACAATAATGTTGTCAGTAGGTGTTGTCACTTGGAAATATTGCATTATGACTAGCTATTTCATGTTATTTCATTAATATAATACGTCTATCAATTAATACGATTATAGATTCAATTATATATCAAAGCATACGAAAGAAACACAACATCGATTATAAACATTTGAAAGGATGTGTCTTAAATGACGAAACAATCTGAATTCGATAAGGTTTTATCATCGAAAGATATATTAGTGATAGCTTTTGGCGCGATGATTGGTTGGGGATGGGTAATCTCCACTGGTGATTGGATTAATAGAGGTGGCGCTCTAGGAGCAGCAATCGGATTCGCACTTGGAGGCATAATGATTTTCTTTGTTGGATTGACTTATGCAGAGCTTACTGCAGCGATGCCACAGTGTGGAGGAGAGCATGTGTTCAGTTATAAGGCGATGGGAGCAACTGGGTCATTTGTCTGCACATGGGGAATTATACTTGGATACGTTGGGGTTGTTTGCTTTGAGGCATGTGCATTTCCAACGATTATTTCGTACATCTTTCCTGGATTTTTGAAGGGTTACCTATATACTGTTGCAGGCTTTGATATCTATGCATCGTGGCTTGCTTTGGCTTCTGCCACAGCTGCGCTGATGACTTTTGTTAATATCATGGGAGCTAAGACTGCGGCGATAGTTCAGACGATACTTACGGTTATAATCTTTGGAGTAGGCATGCTTCTCATCGGAACATCATCGGTTAGGGGAGATATGGGTAATCTTATGCCACAGCTTTTTGCAGGAAAGGAAAACCAGTCGGCTCTAAGTCATGTGATGCATGTAGCGGTAATGACACCTTTCTTTTTCATCGGTTTTGACGTAATACCGCAGGCTGCTGAGGAGATTCAGGGCTCACTCAAGAAGATTGGTAAAATTCTCATCATGTCAATTGTTATGGCGGTTGCATTTTATTCGCTCGTAATACTCGCAGTTGGCTATCTGATGAGTTCTTCGGAGATTAGCGCATCGATGAGTGGAGCTGGACTAGTAACTGCTGATGCCATGGCAAAAGCTTATGGAACGAAGAAGATGGCAGATGTAGTTATAATCGGTGGTCTGTGCGGAATCATAACTAGCTGGAACTCGTTTATGATCGGCGGAAGCCGTGCGATGTACTCGATGGCTGATTCGAACATGATACCAAAGGTGTTTGCAAAGCTGCATCATAAGTACAAGACACCTGTAAATGCACTGCTATTAATCGGAGTTATATCGATGCTCGCTCCTCTTGCGGGTAGGCAGATGCTCGTGTGGATATGTGATGCAGGTAATCTCGGGTGCTGTCTAGCTTACTGCATGGTGTCAATTTCTTTCCTAATACTAAGACGGAAAGCACCAGATATGCCAAGACCTTACCGAGTAAAGCACTATAAGTTTGTAGGTATTATGGCGACTGTCCTATCTGGAGGAATGGTCTCGATGTACCTGATTCCAGGATCGGGAAGTACGCTTAAGCTACAGGAGTGGCTGATGGCCGGTGGATGGGCTCTAATGGGAGTAATATTCTTTGCACTAAACAAGAGGAAGTACGGAGAGCAGTTTGGTAAACATCTAGATATCGCGGTAGAGTATTCTGTAGAAGATCTCGAAGCGCTGAGAGCTCATAGAGAAGTGCGCTCGGCAAATGATGTAAGAGTTTCGTAAATAGGAACAGAAGAAAGTAGATAAATCAAAAGAGACAGGCTGCTGTCAAGAGAAATACTTGACAGCAGTTTTTCTTGTGTTATATTCTTACGGTATGAAAGAAAATATAAGCAATGTTGAATATGCGAGCTTGCTGTATGACTTCTACGGCGATTTGCTAGATGAGAATAAGCGCGAAATTATGGACCTCTACCACGAAGACAATCTGTCGCTAACGGAGATTGCAGAAGAACTCGGACTCAGTAGGCAAGGAGTTCACTATGCACTCAAGAAAGCAGAAGGAAGTCTTGAGAAGTACGAAGCTGTACTCGGGCTGGTTGCCGAGTGGAAGGCTAATAATTCACTTATTTCTGAAGCTGATAATCTGCTGCAAAGCATGAACTCAGTGGATGATGCAGAGGAGCTTCGCGAAGCACTTTCAAAAACGAATAAGCTTATGCATAAGGCTCTTGATTTATAAGAGCCTTCGTATATGGAGAGATAAGAGAAGACATGGCATTCGAAGGTTTATCGGAAAAATTACAAGAAACATTTCGAAATCTACGAGGCAAAGGTGTTGTAAGCGAGAAGGACATCGATGCGGCGATGCGCGAGGTAAAGCTGGCGCTGCTCGAGGCCGATGTTAACTTCAAGGTTGTAAAGCAGTTTGTTGCTACTATTAAGGAGAAGGCGATGGGTGCAGATGTACTCAAGAGTCTTACCCCAGGACAGCAGGTGCTCAAAATCGTGAAGGAAGAGCTTGTAGACATGATGGGTGGTGCGAACAGTAAGCTCACCTTTTCGCCAAGTGGATTTACGGTTTATATGATGGTTGGTCTCCAGGGTACTGGTAAGACAACGACCTGTGGAAAGCTGGCAGCGTGGCTGAAGCAGAACGGCAAGAAGCCGATGCTCTGCGCCTGCGACGTGTATAGACCAGCAGCTATAGATCAGCTAGAGGTAGTTGGTAAGGCTGTAAATACTCCTGTATTTACCATGAGAGAGTCCAATGAACCACTAGTTATAGCTAAGGCTGCTTTAGAAGAAGCACAACGCAAAGGCTGCAACGTACTGATTGTCGACACGGCAGGACGTTTACAGATAGATGAAGCCCTGATGGAAGAGTTAGTTCAACTGAAGAAGGGCGTGAGACCTCACGAGATTCTACTCGCGGTTGACGCACTCACAGGTCAGGATGCAGTTAATATCGCGGAGGGCTTTAACGAGAAGCTCGGTATTGATGGCATAATCATGACTAAGATGGATGGAGATTCCCGCGGAGGTGCTGCGCTATCAACCAAGATGGTTACGGGTAAGCCTATTAAGTTCATGGGTACTGGTGAGAAGTATAATGCTCTCGAGCCATTCCACCCAGACAGAATAGCTTCGAGAATTCTCGGAATGGGCGATGTCATGAGCCTCATAGAACAGGCTGAAAATGCTTACACCGAAGAAGAGGCTGCAAGAATGGAAGCGAAGTTCAGGAAGAATCAATTTGACCTGAATGATTTCCTAGAGCAAATGGGACAGATCAACAAGATGGGCGGGATTGCGAAGCTTATCGATATGATTCCCGGAATATCGGCAGCAGACAAGAAGCAGATTGATTTCGAAAAGGGTAAAAAAGACCTTGATAGAATGAAGGCGATTATCCAATCGATGACTAATGCGGAGCGTGAAAATCCAAATATTCTCAACGCAAGCAGAAGAAAGCGTATCGCGGCTGGAAGCGGCCAGACGGTGCAGAGCATCAACCAACTTATCAAGCAGTTTGATGAGATGAAAGCGATGATGAAAAAGTTTAATAATCCGGCGGCACTCAAGAAGAACAAGCTTTTTAGAGGACTTATGGGTTAGCTTATGACAAATTTATTTGTTAAGCATAAATTTTATATTTTTTAAGATAATCAGGAGGAACAAATGGTTAAGATCAGATTAAAGAGAATGGGAGCTCACAAGAAGCCTTTCTACAGAGTAGTTGTTGCAGATTCAAGAACTCCAAGAAACGGAAGATTTATCGAGGAGATTGGTACATACAATCCTCTTAAGGATCCAGCAGAGATCAAAATCGATAACGAGGCTGCACAGAAGTGGCTTGCTAACGGAGCACAGCCTACCGACACTGTAAGAGCACTGCTCAAGAAGTCGGGTTGCTGAAGTAGGAAGGAAGAGATAATGGCCGGCTTAGTTGAATCAATTGCCAAAGCGCTAGTATCAAGGCCTGCCGATGTTGTCGTGACTGAAGAAGTACACGACAATGAGATAGTGATTAAACTCAGTGTTGCAAAAGAAGACATGGGTAAGATCATTGGCAAACAGGGACGCATTGCCAAAGCAATTAGAACTGTTGTGAAGGCGGCTGCAATCAAGCAGAACAAAAGAGTCACTGTTGATATCGTTGAAGAATAGCGCGACTCGGACAATTATCATTATCAAGGCATGCGTGAATCACGCATGCTTATTTCTATAATGAGCAAAGTGTATTTTTAGTGTGGACAAAGGGTGTGAGTGCATCCAAGGAGGAGATTATGTCTCTAGCAAAAGACAAGACAATGGTTAACGTAGGGAAGGTTGGAGCTGCAGTTGGTTTAAAGGGGGGAAACCAAGGTTCTCCTATATGCAGAAGAATCAGAGAACCTCTATGAAGGAGCAGTGATGCTGATAGATGGTAATAAATACGCAGAACTAGGAGCAGATAACTCAGTTTACGGAGTTAATGGATCGCTCGAGCTTGAAGTCAAGAGTATACGCTATCAGAAGGGAAGACCTGTGGTGAAGTTCTATAATGTTGTAGATAGAACTGCAGCTGAGAAGTTAACAGGTGCAGAACTTTATATACCTGAGAGTGAACTAGCAGAGCTTGAACCAGGCCATTATTACTATCGTGATTTAATTGGACTTCGTGCTCGTAATTCTGAGAGCGGAGAAATCATCGGAGATGTAAATGACTTGATTGATAATCCGACTCAGAGCTTACTAGAGGTAGTTTTATTACAAGACAGTAGAAAAGTGTTGATTCCATATGTTGATGCATTTGTAAAAGAGGTTTCGCTAGAGGATGGCACTATTGATATTGCTCTAATACCTGGGCTGATTGATTAATAAGTAGAGAATTTATTATATGAAGATTAATATTATGACCCTATTTCCCGAGATGTTTGAACCGATAAGGGCTAGCATGATTGGAAGGGCAGCTGATAATGGAATTATCGAGCTGAATATTGTTAATATAAGAGATTATACTGAGGATAAGCATTGCCGCGTAGACGATACGCCTTTTGGAGGTGGTGCGGGCATGCTTATGCAGGTTCAGCCTATCATTTCCTGTTATAGGCAGAATGATTTTGCAGGCAGAACTATCTACATGTCGCCTCGCGGGCGCAAGCTCTCTCAGGGGATTGCCGAAGAGCTTGCAGGAGAGGGCGAGCTCACAATCCTATGCGGGCACTATGAGGGGGTGGATGAGCGCGCCCTCACCGAGCTCTCCGCCGAGGAGATTTCAATTGGTGACTATGTGCTGACGGGCGGAGAGCTGCCCGCGATGGTGCTAGTCGATGCAGTTGCTAGATTTATTCCGGGTGTACTGGCTTCGGATGAATCCGTATTAGAGGAATCAATCTATTCGGGACTTCTAGAATACCCTCAATACACAAGGCCTAGAACCATGGAAGGGGGAGAAGTTCCAGAGGTACTGCTCAGCGGAGACCACAAGAAAATAGAGCTCTGGAGATTCGAGCAAGCTATGAAATTGACGAAAGAAAGAAGACCGGATATGTGGCAGAATTTCATCGAGAAATTCAGAGCTGATGAAAAAGCTTATCCCAAGAAAGAACGACTCCTAATCGAGTCTATAATTGAAGAATAGCTATTGATAAATCATTGTTATAGCACGCTATTTCGTGTAAAATCATTCTGTAGAGGTGTGAATGATGAAGAAGAAAAAGACTATGTTCTGGGGAGCGATATATGGAATTGCGTTGGTTACCGTACTGGTAATCGTATATGTGCTGCCTTCAGTTGCGGGTCTTTTTGATAGATCGTATGTGGCTAAGTATGGAAACGTTGAAGTTAAGGACGAGACTGAAGGCTACATCGTGAGAAATGAAACCGTTTACACTGCAACTAAATCAGGAACTGTAAAGCGCTATGCCTCTGAAGGAGAGTTAGTCAAAGGCGCCTCAAAGGTAGTTAAGATATCTGGTGAAGGAGCAAGCAATGCTAGTAATAAATATGACTCTCTTCTTAAGAAGATGAAAAAGGATGATGCGGTTATAAACACAGACAACGGAAATACCGAGCATCCTGGATATATCACATATAGATTAGATGGCCTTGAATATCTAAATTCCGAAAACATTTCAATATGTCCGAGAGCCAGTTTGAAAAGCTAGGAAAGTCTAAATTACTTGAGCTGGCAGACGGAAAAGTCGCTAAGGGCGAACCTGTTTTTAAGGTAATCGAGAATGGAAGTTGGTGGTATGTATTCTATGCAGATGCAGATATTGCAAAGCATTATGTCAAGGGGCAAAATGTTAAGATCGCAGTTGGTGATAAGAATATGAATGCCATTGTCGTGGGGATGCACAAGGGTAAAGGCAAGGATACTCGCGTAATCATCCGATGCAGACAGTATTTCGATGGCTTTACTACTGGTAGACTCGAAAAAGCTGATGTTACTGCAGCCAGTTCAGATGGTGTGGTGATTTTGACAAAGAGCATTGTCAAGAAGAACGGCAAGCAGGGTGTAATAACTAAGGATAAGATCGGTAGATTGAGATTCAAAGCGATTAGCATCAAAGCGAATAACGGTGAAAAAGCTGCTGTCTACGAGAATATCTATATGGATAGTAAGGGCAACTACGTCAAGACGATTAACACATACGATGAAGTTGTGAAGTCACCAAGTAAGCGCGATATCAATAATGCAAAGGACGTTAGCAAATAATGAGTATTCGGGACAATTATTTAGAGATATTGAGGCGTAAAGATGAGGCTGTTAAGAAATCTGGTCGCAACCCAGAAGACGTAACGCTTCTCGCCGTAACCAAGAAGCACGAATCAGAAGAGCTTCAGGAAGCTCTCGATGCAGGAGCTACTGACTTTGGTGAGAACAAGGTACAGGAACTTCTGAGTAAGTATGATGACGTTCATCCGATGAGATGGCACCTAATCGGACATCTACAGACTAACAAGGTTAGGCAGATTATCGATAAGGTGACAATGATTCACTCTGTTGACTCGCTGAAACTTGCTAAGGAAATTAATAAGAGGGCGGCAGCTAAGGATATCGTGATGGACATTCTCATAGAAATTAATCTTGCGGAAGAGGATTCCAAGACGGGAGTTTCTAAGGGAGAAGTGTATGAGCTTATAAAGACGATTACGAGGGAATGTGAATCAGTGCGTGTTCGCGGTATAATGTGCATACCGCCTAGAGTGGATGAGCCTGAAGACTCTCGTGTATACTTCAGGGAGACGAAAGCTATCTTTGATAATCTCGTGGAACTAGAGCTTCCGAAGGAGCGTGCCCACATCGACACGCTATCAATGGGCATGTCAGCAGACTTCGAAATTGCGATTGAAGAGGGGGCTACAATTGTTAGAGTAGGAAGTTCAATTTTTGGACAGCGAAATTACCGTTAATGTGGTAAAATAAGATGATATAGGTGAGAAAATCTCACGCAATTTTCATTGAACGATGAAAATAAAGCATATAATGGTATAGATATTAAATTGACATAAATGGAGGAAAGAGTCATGGGTTTTAAGGATGCTCTTAAAGCGGCAATCGGAATGGAGACAGAGGACGAAATCGAAGTTTCGGAAGAAGAAATCGCTGAAGAAATGGACAAGATGAGAGGCGAGGAAAAGCCAGTCGCTCCTATGAGCCAGTCTCGTCCAGAGACAGGTATTCACAAGTCAGATGCGGCATATGACAAGATTGAGCCGCTAATCTCAAAGGGACCTCAAAATAAAGCTTATTCTATGAATGGTTCAGGCCCTTTCAAGATGCTTGTAATTGAACCTAAAAATTTCGACGAATGTACTAAGCTCGTAGATAATCTTAAGTCGAGAAAGCCTGTGATTATTAATCTAGAGCATGTAGAGACTGAACTAGCTCGCAAGATGTTCGACTTCCTGAGCGGGGCAACATATGCACTTAATGGAAATGTTCAGAGAGTAACATCTAACATATTCATCTTTGCTCCTGCTAATGTAGATATAGCGGCAAAGGTTAACCGAGAGAGTGCTGAAGGTGGACAGTTAGGTGAGAAGAGTAGCCCTTGGAGGTAATCGATGGATTTAGTTCTGATAAGAGCCGTTACGTGGTTTTGCTCTATACTACAGATGATGCTTGTTGTAACTGCAGTGCTAAGCTGGTTTGCAGGAACTAGTGAGTTCATGAGGGGCTTATATCAGATGGGAACTCAGCTTACAAGTCCACTTGTCGATCCGATTCGAAAGATCATCTATAAGAATGGTCACGGGCAGATGGGCCTTGACTGGGCGCCGATGATTGCGTTCCTATTAATCCGCGTATTCCAGGTGCTAGTCATTAGACTAATAACGAATGTTTTTAGGCGAAAGCCACAACCATACTTGATTAAGAGAGAAATAGAAGGGAAGGTACCGATACTATGATAATGCCAATAGATATCGATAAGAAAGATTTTACTCGTGACAAAAAAGGATATAACTCCAGAGAGGTTGACGAGTTTCTAGATCTGATCATCGTTGACTACGAGAAGGTTCTTAACGACAACAGAAATATGGCTCACAAGATTAAGTTCCTCGAGAAGCAGCTTGAGGAGTCCCAGAAGTCTGATACAGCTATGCTCGATACTCTTGAAACAGCAAAGAGGCTTATGGCTGACATATCTGCAAGTGCTGAGAGAAGAGCTGAGCTCATGATGAGAGATGCTGAGCTAGAGGCTGAGAGCATGCTTTTAGAAGCAAAGACTACAGTTAAGAAACTCAACGATGAGCACCTCGTACTTAAGCAGAAGGTTGAGAGACTTAGAGGAAACTACAAAGCTATGCTTAAGCTGGAGATGGAAAAGCTAGACAACGACGAGTATGGTCTTCTTCCTGACCTTGATAGAAGCGATATTCCTGATATCGACAAAGAGCTCAAGACTCCATTTGGTGGAGACGCTGCTGCAGTTACTCAGGATACTCTCGTTATCAAGAAGAAAGAAGAAAAGGCTGAAGAGAACACTGAAAAGGCTACAGTTTCAGATCTCAGTGAGAGTCTCAAGAACCTTGCTAAGGAGCAGGGGTCAATCGACGATACTATTATCCTAAAGTAGAATAGAGAAGATTCATGATGCTGGTAATTATAGCGAGTGGGCTGCTGATTATAGATCAGATTACTAAATTCGCTGTGAGAAGCCGCATGGAGATTGGAGAAACGCTCCCCGTTTTCCGTGGCGTATTAGATTTTACATACGTCCAGAATCGGGGAGCTGCTTTTAGCTTATTCCAGAACTCCCAGCTTGTTACAGTAATTTTGCCCATAATAACAATGATAGCGGGGGTGTTATTTATGCTACACCTCAGGAAGAAAAAAGAGAGGCTAGCTGAGTTTGGCGTGCTTCTGATAATGTCTGGAGGAGTTGGAAACCTCATCGATAGAACTGTCCTAGGATTTGTGACAGATATGATTTCGGTGGGGAGTTTTCCTGTGTTTAACGTTGCGGATATGTGCGTTACGGTAGGATGTGCAATTCTGATTTTGTGGGTAATTATTGGAGATAGAAAAGATGCTTAAGCCAAAACAGGATACACAAGTGAATAGACCTAATGATGTGGATGATAAGCTAGAAGTGCGAACTGGTGCTGATTCAGAAGTGCATACTAGAGAGGTCAAGACTCTTTCCCCTTCAGAATCCGACAAGGGTAAGAGACTTGATGCCTATATAGGCGAAGTGACCGACCTCTCGAGGAGCTATGCTCAGAACCTCATCGAGGACGGTCTAGTCAGCGTCTCTGGCAAGAAAGTAGCTAAAAAGTACAAAATTAAGGCAGACGAAACCATCATGATATCCATTCCAGAGGCGAAGCCAATCGACGCTACCCCTGAAGATATCCCAATAGATATAATATATGAAGATGAGGATGTAATAGTGGTTGAAAAGCCACGAGGCATGGTTGTACATCCGGCTATCGGAAATCCTAGTGGCACGCTAGTCAATGCCGTAATGTATCACTGTGGCAATTCACTCTCGTCCATAAATGGAGCAATCAGACCAGGAATCGTCCACAGAATCGATAAGGATACGAGCGGCATTCTTATGATAGCAAAAAATGACTGTGCACATGAGTCTCTCGCCGCGCAGCTTAAGCTACATTCAGTTACTAGAGAATATATAGCTCTGGTCTTTGATAATATCAAGAAGGATAAGCTTACTATTGATGCACCTATCGGCCGTGATGATATCAATAGACTTAGAAAGGCTGTAAATGGAATAGGCTCAAGGGATGCGGTTACACACATCAGGGTCCTGAAACGTTACGGTAAATACACTCTTATAGCTGCACGGCTTGAAACAGGGCGCACACATCAGATCAGAGTTCACATGGCCTCTATCAAGCACCCGCTAGTAGGTGATCCACTATATGGACCGAAGAAGCAGCCGTTTGGACTGACTGGACAGCTCCTTCACGCCAGAATGCTTGGATTCGAACATCCTAGGACTGGAGAGTATATGGAATTCTCGAGCGAGATACCTAAGTATTTCCAAGAAGTGCTAGATAAGCTAGATGATACGGAGAATAAATGAGCAATAACGAGAAAATCAAGATAAAGCCAGGAACTCTGCTTTATCCGTTGCCAGCTGTTATGGTGACTGCTGGTAATGCAGAGAAGAAGAATATCATCACGATTGCTTGGACTGGAATTATTAATTCTGACCCTGCTATTCTGTACATTTCTGTAAGAAAATCAAGGTACAGTCATGCGATGATTTCAGAGAATGGAGAGTTCGTAATAAACCTTACCACTGAGGAACTCGCAAGAGCAACTGATTTTGCTGGGGTGAGATCTGGACGTAATATCGACAAGGCAGGCGAACTCGGTCTTACACTGATCCCTGGAGTGACCAATGATACTCCGATGATTGCAGAATCACCAATTAACCTTGAGTGCAAGGTTCTGGAAATTAGAGAATACCCCACTCACGACATGTTCATAGCTGAAGTCGTGGATGCGCATATCAGTGCTGAATTTGTGGATGAGAACGGTAGCTATGACTTCGGGCGCATGAATCTTATCGCTTTCAACCATGGTGGCTACTATGGACTTGATGATGAGGATATGGGGAGATTCGGCTTTTCTGTCATGAAAGAGAAGACGAAGCGACGCAAGGAGAAGGAAGAAAGAGGCGCTAGAAGGCAGCAATCAAGAAGTCGTAGAGGTTCCAGTAAGAAACGTAACAATGGGATCAAAGCTACTAGTAATATAAATAAAAGAAAAAACTATAAGTGATTAAGCATGGCAGCTTAATCACTTTATAGATATTGCTAAACAGAACACCCTATGATATGATGACATTGAAGAACAGTTAGATATATCTAACTAAAAGGGTTTAAATATAAAGGGGGTTCAAAATGTTAGAAAGAAATTTTAATAATTACATTGCTAATCTAGGTGTTATGATATTTAAACTTCATAATATTCATTGGAATGTGGAAGGACCACAATTTGTAGCAGTACATGAGTTCACTGAAAGCCTCTATGATGAGATATTTGAATACTACGATGCCGTTGCAGAGCATTTAAAAATTTACTCGGCATCTCCAGATGTAAAGATGTCTGATTACCTTAAAAATGCCTCGATTAAGGAAATTGATGCTAAGAAGTTTGAAATAAAGGAAGCTCTCGGAATCGTAAAGGAAGACCTTGAAGAGCTCCGTAAGCAAGCAACAGAGCTTAGGAATGCTTGTGACAATGAAGGCTGGTTCTCTGGGGTAACCATGTTCGAAGACCAGGTGAATTATTACAATAAGCAGATTTGGTTTATAAGAGCACTCCTAGGTTAAAAATCTCATGAGAGAAATTCCGCCATTCAATTGATCTTTCCAAATGCCACGATAATTCGCGGCATTTTTTCATGCTTTTAAAACCCGAAGAGAAAGAGATAAATCCAAGAAAGTATTTAATTCAAAATCTCAGTTCAGTAAAAGATATGAATTAAAACCAATAAAAGCTTAAAGATATTCAAAAAAGATTTTAATATTCTATTTTTCTTGATAAAATAGAAAAGTAGTTTATTAACAGTAATTCTAGGAGGCGACGATGTTAATTATTGGAGTATTTATAGGTCTATGGGTAGTGCTATTTGCTGCATTTATGGCTTTTTACAGCAAGAAAAAGAAGAATAATGCAAGTTTTGTAAGCGAAAATAGCAATAAGGCTATAGTTCATCTGCACTGCAAGAAGATTAAAATCAATGGACAGGATATTTCCACATATAATCCTATAACAGGAGAGTATCTTGAAAAAGTGGTTGCACTTGAGCCAGGAAGGTACACAATCTCCGGTATATATCAGACTACAGATAATAGATTAAACAAAACTATAAATGTTAAGTCAGATGATGTTGAGTTTGAACTTGATTTAGAGGGAGGCTGCACTTATTCAGCAGCTATGTATATGTATTCTCCTGAAGAGAGGGAGCAGTACTATAACGGCGATACAGATGAAGCTGTAGCAAGTGTTCCTCTAAGCATTGTTGAAGGAAGCGACTTCATAAAGGCATATGTTATCTGCTACAAAGAAAAATAATAAACAAAGGGAGCTATCACTGTGATGAAGTGCTTAGCTCCTTTTCGGTTTTATGTTTGTAATACATTATCAGGATGATAATGTATTTTGTATTTTCTGCATTGAAAAAATTTAGATATGAAAAGCTAGTTCTTGGTGACACTACAAGGCAACTTCGGCGTGACATACACTGTAGAATTGTGCGTGAAAATCACCATTCCTGGCTTTGCACCGCTTGGCTTCTTGACATACTTTACTAGCGTGTAGTCGACCGGTACGTTGTCGCTATCCTTACCCTTACTGTGGTAGGCTGTAATGGAAGCAGCCTCGTATATGGTCTCGGCTGTAATATCCTGAAGTGACTCACCTGATTCAGTTACGAGGATGACGTGTGAACCAGGAATGTCCTTGGTATGAAACCATATATCGGTACGACTAGCGGTTTTGGTGGTCAGCTGGTCGTTTTCCTTGTTGTTTCTACCGACGAATACATGGTGTCCATCAGACAGTCTATATTCGAGTGGTGCCTGCTTTTGTTTGTTTCGTTTATGACCCGGCTTACTTCGGTACCTGATGTAACCAGTCTCTACTAATTCTTCTTTAATCTGATCAAGCTCACCTTCAGTGCTCGCTGCCTCAAGGCTCTGCATTACACTGTCAAGATATGTTATGTCAGCCTCAACCTCTTCAAGCTGAACCGCCTTCTCCTTGATGGCTGTTCTAGCCTTCGAATACTTCTTGAAGTATTGCTGTGCATTCTTAGCTCCAGAAAGTTTCTCTGAAAGCGGAATAGTTATATTAGAACCATCGTAGTAATTTACAACCTCTACAGAGCGGGCGCCAGTCTGAATCAGATGGATGTTAGCTGTCAAGAGCTCGCCGTACAGGCGATACTTATCGGAGTTCTCGGCCTTCAGCAGGTCCTCGGATAGTCTCTTTTTCTTAAGTAATGCTTTGTCCAGCGCTGATTTTACAATCTTGTGAAGCGGAACAGACTTCTGCTTGATTATATTAGTGCTAGCGCGGTGCTGATAGTAAAATTCGATACATTTGCTGAGGCTGTCAAACTTCTCTTGTCTAAGTTTGCGGTATTCCGACAAATCCGTTATGTGAAATTCGCGAGGCGTATCATCATCGTCAAAATAGATGATAGGTGTAAATGAACCAGTCTCTGCAGATTCAGCAATCTCAGCTAGACGAGCTGCAGGCTCTTTAGAAGAAAGGAGCTCTCTAGCGATGGCTGGAGAAATTCCCGATATGCGGTTCATGATTAGCTTTTCACTAAGAACCACACCTTCGCTGTTAACAAAGTCTTCTGTTGATGCTGATTTAAATGGCGTCTTGTCTTGCTTAGGCGGATACACGTAGATAACGCCTGGAAGAAGCTGCCTATATCTATTTACATCTATGGAAATCCTCTTGATAGAATCTATGATTTTGCCGGATTCGATATCGATGAGAATTATGTTGCTGTGCTTGCCCATAATCTCAACTATGAGCCTCTTGGATGTGGTGAAACCGAGCTCTGTCTGAGCCTCGATGTCTATCTCTATGATTCGTTCAGAGCCTCGCTGCCTAATTGCTGTTATGCGTCCTCCTTGAATGTGCTTTCGCATTAGCATGCAAAAGTTAGGAGGCTGCATCGGGTTGCTATACTTATCCTCAGTGAGACAGATGCGCGCCGACTGGCTGCCGCAAGATGCGAGGAGCTTTACATTGCCTCCTCTTGTATGAATCTGTATTAATAAATCTTCGCAAGTTGGCTGGTAGATTTTCTCAATCTTACCGAGCGTGATGGTGCTCGATAGCTCGGTGGCTATCGCAGATGTGATGATGCCGTCAAATGCCAATTCGTATTCCTTTCTGGCATCAGAATAATCAGCCCTGATGCCGACACGATGCTAAATAGCATATCACGGAGGTTCGCATTTTTCAAGCTACGTAGACTTTGAGTGCAGAGGAGTTGACGCTGTTTTCATATTAAAGATAGCGCAGTGGTTAAATGTTTTTTTACACAATCTCTGATCTTGTGGCATGAGCGACTGAATTGCTATTGTTTACTTTAAAGTGCGTAAAGGATATAATAAATTGGCTAAACACAAGGAGGTGGACACATGGTCAAGAGCATGACAGGGTATGGCAGAGGTATATATAGCGATGAACAACGTTGCATAACTGTGGAAGTTAAAGCTGTAAACCACAGATACTGTGACATAACCGTCAAGATGCCTAGAAAGTACTCTTTTGCAGAGGAGAAATCAAAGCTGCTACAAAGGATGTGCTTAAGCGCGGAAAAGTTGAAATCGGTGTGTCCATAGATAATTTTGGCAAGAGTGAAACTGATGTAAACCTCAATCTGGAAGTGGCAAAGAGTTATTACGATGCGCTGACAGAACTAGGGCAGAACTTCAAGCTGGCTGGAGACGGACAGGTGCCGCTAAGCCTTCTTGCAGGCATGAATGATGTACTGACGACCGTGCCGGCAACTGAAGATGAAGAGGAATTCATCAAGGAGCTGATGTCAGCGCTCAAGGGCGCGCTCGAAGGCATTAGTGAGATGAGAGCTACTGAAGGTGAGAAGCTAGCATTTGATATACTAAAGAGAGCTGATATCATTGAAAATACCAAGAACCTCATAACCGAGAGAGCTCCGAAGATTGAAAAGGAATATAAGGAGAGGCTACAGGCAAGAATCGCTGAACTTCTGGATGGAAGTGTGGAAATCCCTGAGGAGAGACTTGCGCTCGAGGCAGCTATCTTCGCAGATAAAGCTAATATAACTGAAGAAATCGTTAGACTTGGAAGTCACATAGATCAGCTCAGAACATTTATAAATAGTGATGAGGAGACTGTGGGCAAGAAGATAGACTTCCTCGTTCAGGAGATGAACAGAGAGGCTAATACAATTGGTTCCAAGTCAAATGACATGTATATCACCTCGTGGATGCTCGAGCTTAAGGCAGAAATTGAGAAGATTCGTGAGCAGGTTCAGAATATTGAGTAAAAGAATCGAATTCAGAATCTGGCAGAACAAAATAGGATTCATAGCTTAAAAAGACCTATGATGACCAGGACATAGACGTGGTAGTAGCGGTGTATGGTGTTGAGTTTTCAAGGATTGATACAAATACTGCTAGAGAGAACCGCATTTTTGTGGTATAATATTAGCCAAATATTCAGTACAGGAGACAGTGATGGGAAAGTCTAGTCACAACGATGGCAGGCTCTTTGTTATTTCGGGACCGTCAGGCGCAGGAAAGGGCACAATTTGCAAGAAATTGCTCAAGGCTGTAGACATCTCGCTTTCAACTTCGATGACTACTAGGTCACCGAGACCAGGTGAAGTTGATGGTAAAGATTATTACTTCGTAACGGTTGAAGAGTTCGAGGAGAAAATTAAAAACGACGGAATGCTCGAGTATGCGAGGGTGTTCGATAATATTTACGGCACGCCAAAGGACATGGTCATCAAGCAGCTTGAGAAGGGCAGAGATATCATTCTTGAGATTGATGTTCAGGGCGGTCTGCAGGTTAAAAAGAAGATGCCTGAGCAGACTGTGCTGGTCTTCGTCCTGCCACCAGACCTTGCCACGCTTCGTCAGAGGATTGTAAATAGAGGCACGGAGACTGAAGACGTAATAGATAAAAGGTTTAGTGAAGCACTTAATGAGATTAAACTGATTGGCGAGTACGACTACTATTTGGTCAACGATGAGCTTGACGATGCAGTATATGACCTTCAGGCTATAATTATGGCTGAGAGAAGGCGCGTACCAGATAAGATAATGCCAATCGTTAGAGAATACGAGAAGGGAATATAGGAGGAAAATCATCATGATGCTATACCCAGCAGTTAACGAGCTCAACAAGCTAACAGACAGCAGATACACATTGGTTGTTTTAACAGCGAAGAGAGCTAGAGATATCATTGACGGAAAGCCGGTACTTACAGATGTTCAAGCAGAAAGACCTGTAAGCCTAGCGACTAATGAGATTGCGGAAGGGCTTATCACTTATAAGAGAAGTGAGAAGCACGCTGAAGAGGCTGAAACATTTGAAAACTTTGAACTAGACATAAATTGCGAGGCTGCTGTGACTTCCGAGGCTATTCAGGCAGAAGCTTCCGAAGAAGTTCATGATGAAGTTGAAGCAGCAGAGCTTGCAGAAGAAACTGCAGAGCAGGATGCGTAAGCTTTTGGACGTAATATGGTAATTGGAATGGAAGTCGTTTAGATTTCCATTTTTTATGTAGAGAACACATCAGGCGGTGCGATGGCAAATCACATTACAAGTATTCCATTTAAATTGGCAAGCAGGGAGAATCACCCTGCAAATACCTTAATAAAAGTTGGTGACGTTACAATCGGAGAAGGTTTGACGTTTATCGCAGGACCTTGTGCAGTTGAGTCTGAGGCTGCGCTTATTGAGCTTGCATCTTTAGTTAAGGCATCTGGCGCGAAAATTCTTAGAGGCGGGGCATTTAAACCGAGAACCTCGCCTTATGATTTTCAGGGAATCGGCAAAGAAGGAATTGACATCTTAGTCAAGGTTAAAGAAGTGACAGGGATGCCTGTAGTCAGCGAGATTGTAGATGCTGCAGATATCGATGTGTTTAGAGATATTGATATACTGCAGATAGGTTCACGAAATATGCAGAACTTCAGTCTTCTTAAAGCGGTAGGTCGTTCAGATAAAGCTATTTTGCTTAAACGCGGATATGCATCTACATATGAAGAGTTGTTACTTGCTGCGGAATATATCCTTGCAGAGGGAAATGAAAAGGTAATCCTTTGCGAGCGTGGGGTAAGAAGTTTCGAGAGCTATACGAGAAATACACTAGATATAAATGCTGTTCCTTCGCTTCACGAATTGACACATCTGCCAGTAATCGTCGATCCAAGTCATTCAACAGGTAAATCAACATTAGTAAGACCTGCATCGCTTGCGGCAGCAGCAGTAGGGGCAGATGGACTTATCATCGAAGTTCATCAGAATCCTGAGGCGTCGCTGTCTGATGGTGCTCAGGCTGTGACACCGACTGAATTTGGGGAAATAGCAAGTATCGCAGAGAAGGTGAAAGAGATTGCTTATGGGAAATAGTGCAGAATCTGATCTTATGAAATTACTCGCTGCACTCGGTGAAAGGCAAGCGGAAGGGCTGGGCGTATTCATAGAAGAGAAGAAATATGGTCTGATTGGCGGAAGTGTCAGTCATAGTTTATCAAAGAGGTTACACGGACTAATAGGAGGCTATGCATACAGTCTCATTGAACTACGTGATAGTGCAAGGCTAAGCGAAGTTCTGCGTATGGCAGGGTTTTATGGATTTAATATAACTAATCCATATAAGGAAGCGGTTATGAGCTACATGGATGAGCTGTCTGAAGAGGCTGAAGCGATACAGGCCGTTAACACTGTAAAAGTGCTTCCAGATGGGAAACTCAAGGGTTACAATACAGATTATCTGGGACTTATGAAGCTGTTCAAAGCTGAGGTCGTAAATGGCAAAAAAGTAGCGATTCTAGGAACAGGCGGAGCGTCGCTATCTGCCGTGTATGCCATGAAAAAGCTAGGAGCTCGTGATATCGTAAGAATTTCGAGAGGTTTTGATTTTCATAGTGAAAATAATGGTGAAAGCTCATGTAGTTCGCGAAGAAGTAGCGACATATGCATATACGATGATATCTGCTGGCGAGATGCTGAAATCATCATAAATGCTACTCCGGTAGGGATGTTTCCTGATAATGGCAAATCGCCACTGGACGCATATGATATAAAGTGGGAGGAGCTGGGGTGTGCGGAAATTGCAGTTGACCTAATATATAATCCACATAGAACTAAATTCATGCAGGATGCAGAGGCTGTGGGAATAAAAACAATTGGCGGTCTAGGCATGCTGATATGGCAGGGGATATATGCTAGAGATATCTGGGAAGGCAAAGAGATGGAGCCGGATTATTCGCTGGCTGCATCTGTAATGGAGAGGCTTCTGAGGGAACAACTCAATCTGGTTACTGTTGGCATGCCAGGCAGCGGCAAATCATCAATATCGAGACAAGTGGCTCTCGCTATGAAACGCAATTTCATAGATATAGATAGAGCGGTCGCGCATGATGAAAAGTGTCATATAACAGAGCTCGTTAAACGAGTAGGAATAGATGCATTTAGGGATCTTGAAAGCGTTAAGCTTAGAGATGTATGTGCAAAAAACTATCAGGTGATTGCAACTGGTGGAGGTTCAATTCTAAGGGAAGAGAACAGAGAGATAATCCGTGAAAACAGTGTTGTCATATATATAGATAGACCTACTAATCTCTTGGCTACAAATAATAGACCCCTCAGCCAGAGCAAGGGTGTGCATAACCTCTATAAAGAGCGTGCTAAAATATATCAGGATATAGCTGATGTTAAGATAAACAATAGGTTTAAGTTCGGAAGAGAGAAGCAGATTGTAGATAAGAGCAAGACATTTAGTAAGAAGCAGAACTCAAATCCGAAGCAGTCGCAATATATGCGTGATATAAGAAGATTTGCGAAAAGTGTTGCGAAGAGATATAAGCTTCATATTCGTGATATTGTTGAAAGAGACATATATGGTGTTGGCAGGTAAAATCATAAAGAGATAAGAAAACGACTCTCGGCTGAGAGTCGTTTTCCTTTATATTATTTAATTGCTGAAACTGCTAATCGAAATGTTGATTTGCATTTAAGCTTCATGGTTTAGAACAATTTTAGTCCAAAGAAGGTGTTAAGCTGACCTACAAGGATGAAGAATGTGAATACAGGTGCAATCCACTTCAGACAAAATCTGTAGAACTTTTCAGACTTAAACTCTGAACCAACGTGTACTTCTTCAGGAAGTATATCTGGGTGAATCCATCCGAATATGATTGTCGTGATGAATGCTCCGAGTGGCATCAGCAGACCTTCTGCTAAGAGATCAAATCCGTCTAGCCAGCTGAACTTTCCAAACATTGGTGGAAGGTACTTTCCGAGCCCGTCAAAGGCAACGAGCAGTCCCATGCAGAGACAAACTAGTCCGAATCCCCAAGCAAGCTTCTTACGCTGATTTCCGTAACCCTTCTTGATACCGTAGTCGATGAACGAACCGATGATCGCTTCGAGTACTGACATCGAAGATGTGATAGCTGCTATTACTACGAGTCCATAGAATAGAACTCCGAATATAGGTCCGAGCTTACCCATGCCGTTAAATACTGTCTGTAGAGTCATGTACAGAAGTCCAGCGCCGCCCTGTGGGTTCTGCCCGCTTGCAAATACTGCAGGCATGATTGCTAGACCAGCCATAAGTGCGATGATAGTATCTGCAAAAGGTATAATCAAACTACTCTTCTCGATGTTCTGATCCTTCTTCATGTATGAACCATAAGTTACAAGGATGCCCATACCTAGTGATAATGAGAAGAATACCTGACCACCTGCTGCGGCAAGAACTGTTATCCAGCCTGTGCCTTTGAATACTTCAAAGTTAGGTTTGAATAGGAATGATATTCCAGCGGAAGCACCAGGAAGTGTGACACTTCTGATGATGATAACAAGTAGCATTACGAAAAGTGCAGGCATAGCTACTTTGTTGAATTTCAATTCCTTCAGATAGACCACGTGCAACAACTATTATTGTTAGAACAAGGAATATAGCTGTATAAATTGCTGACTGTGTCTGGTCTGCTGCAAGCTTTGTAAAATACTCAGGACCAGATACACCATTTACACCCCAGCTTGCGCCGAAGATGTCACCGAAGTTAGCAACAGTGTACTTTAGACAATATCCGCCTAGATATGAGTAGAATCCAAGGATGAAGAATGGAGCGAGTGCACCAAACCATCCAACGATTGTGTACTTCTTGCTAATCTCTCTATAGGCGAGAATGATCGAGCTGTGAGTCTTTCTTCCTAGAGAAAGCTCAGTCATTATCAGAACATATCCTGCGAATACTGCAAGTAATAGATAAAGTAGTAAGAAGGCGAAGCCTCCATTCATTCCGAGCTTATATGGGAAACCCCACATATTACCGAGTCCAACGGCAGAACCTATAGCAGCGAGCATAAAGCCCATCGAGCTACCCCAAGATTCTCTTTTTACTTTCTTTAGGCATTTTGTTCCTCCAATTAAATTTCTCTTTTCGAATGTTGGTATTATACAAGAAAATTAAATACCTTGTCAATAAAAACAAAAAATAAACTTAAATTATTGATAAAAATACAAATTCATATTTCTAATACTGTAAAATAATTATTATAAATAAAATATGTATACAAGAAAATAAATAAGAAAATTACCAGTTGACACACTATACGATGAATGCTAATATTACATCATCACATTAGCACTTCACTGTACTAAATTACGAAAGTAAATCGCAAAAGATAAAGGCCAAGGACTGTGATTATTATCTACATATCATATATAGTAGAGAAATGATTTTACTCTGTGGGTCGAGGACGAGCAGAAAGAAGTTAATATTTAAAGGAATTATTCGAAGAGTTATTTAGAATTAAGGATGTAATGGAGAAGAACAATGAAAGACAAAATGATGAAAAAAAGAGTAGCTAAATTTATTGCTTTCACACTATCAGTAATCACTGTGATTGGACTCACAGGATGTGGTTCGAGGCTAAGGCAGATCTCGAATATGTTAAGGAGAAGGGAACTCTTGTGGTGGGACTGGATGACACTTTTGCCCCAATGGGTTTTAGAGATAAGGATGATAACCTCGTTGGATTTGACATCGACCTAGCTAAAGCAGTCGCTAAAAAGATGGGACTCAAGATTAAGTTTCAGCCAATTGATTGGGCGGCTAAAGAGGGTGAACTAAAGGCTAAGAATATTGATTGCGTATGGAATGGTATGTCAGCAACTACTGATAGACAGAAGAGCATGTCTTTATCTAATAAGTATTTGAAAAATAGAATCCTTATCATGTCACTAGACCCTAATGTAAAGGTGAATAGTGCAGCGGATCTAAAAAATATCAAAATTGGTACACAGGCGGACTCAGCAGCACTTGAAGCTATTAAAAAAAGTGATAATTACAAGGAATTTAAGAATAACGTATCTGAGTATAAGACTTACGACGAAGCTATACTAGATATGAAGGCTGGTCGCATTAAGGCTGTTGCTATCGATGAAGTTTATGCAATATACAACAATAAGAATAAGGACACACTTTATGAATCGCCATTCAATTTCGGAGCTGACTACTATGCAGTAGGATTCCGTAAGGGGGATAAGAAGCTAACTAAGGAATTCAACAAAGCATTTAAGGAAGTTATTGACAATGGCGAAGCACAGAAAATCAGTGAAAAGTGGTTCGGTAAAAACTTAGTTGTATTTGAAGGATACGAGAGATAAATACAATTATTTATTACAAAGTTTCGATGGCCAATGTCTACATGACGTTGGCTATCGATTTTAAAGGAGATTACGATGTCTTATATACAAGAGATTATACCAATTATGATGAATGGAGCGATGATTTCGTTAAAGCTATTTGCATTAACGCTTATTCTATCACTACCATTAGGGCTGCTATTTGTCTAGGGGAACAGAGTAAGATTGCGCCAATTAGATGGGCTGCTAAGACTTTCGTATTTGTTTTTAGAGGGACACCACTAATGCTACAGCTATTCTTCTTCTATTTCTTTTTTCCTATTCAGCTCGGAATACGTATGGAAGCATTTCCAACTGCCGTACTGACATTTGCTATCAACTATGCAGCATACTTTGCAGAAATATATAGAGGAGGCTTTAATAGCATTGATAAAGGGCAGTATGAAGCGGCGTATTCGCTTGGCTTCACACACAGCAAGACACTCACTAAGGTCGTGATTCCACAGATGTTTCGCATAGTAATACCTCCTATTTCCAATGAGGTTATCACGCTCATAAAGGATACTGCGCTTGCCTCAACAATTACACTCGCTGAGATGATGAAGGTATCTCAGGGAATGGTTAATAGAGATGGATCATTGATGCCATATGTATTAGCAGCCGGAATATACCTAATGTTTACGTTCATTATGACTCTTGGACTCAGTAGAGCGGAGGCTAAATACTCGCAGTACTAGATAGGTATTTGATTTTTTAATCAGTATGATTAGTAAATTAAAACCATAATTTGCACGGGAATGAGTACAATATCAGTTAATTGTGCTACAATATAAATAATTTAAAAAATAATTATTTATTTTTACAGAAAGAGATGCGAAGTATGAAAATAAGCAGAAATTCACAGGCGATGGAGTTCTCGCCAATCAGAAAGTTCAGCCCTATTGCAACTGAAGTAAAAAAGTCTGGTGTAAAGGTTTACCATCTTAATATCGGGCAGCCTGATGTAAAGACTCCTGATTGTTTTATGGAGGCCATTCGTGCATTTGACGCAGACGTTCTTATGTACCAGCAGTCTCAGGGAGACATCAAGTTCTTAGAGTCCATTTGTGATTACTATAAGAGAGAATATGATGTCGAGTATAAGCCAACTGATATCGTTGTTACAATGGGTGCATCTGAAGCTCTCACTATGACATTTACGACGATACTCGATCCTGGCGATGAGATACTAATTGCTGAGCCATTCTACAGCAATTACCAGACGTTTGTACTTATGAGCGGCGGTGTTATTAAGCCTATCCCAACGAGCTCAAAGGATGGATATCGCTATGCATCTAAGGAGAAGCTTGAGTCAGCTCTAACTGAGAAGACGAAGGCAATTGTCTGTATAAACCCGGGTAATCCAACTGGACTTGCACTAACTGCTGAAGAGATGGATGTCGTTGCAGATTTTGCTATTAAGCATGACCTTTGGCTTATCGCTGATGAGGCATATAGAGAGTACGTGTATGATGGTATGAAGCCGCGCAGCTTTGCAAATATAGATAGACTCAAGGATAACTTAATTGTAATCGATTCGGTGTCTAAGAGATTTTCCGCATGTGGAGCTAGAATTGGATTCGTAGTATCTAAGAACGAAGAGTTTATGACAGGAGTTATAAAACTCGCCCAGTCCAGACTTTGTGTTTCTACGCTAGAGCAGGTCGGCTCAACGGAGCTCTTTAAGCTACCTAGCTCGTATTATGAGGAGATGAACAAGGAATACTGCAGCAGAAGAGATGCTGCTTATGAGGAAATCATGCAGATTTCAGATGTAATCTGTCACAAACCTGGTGGAGCATTCTATATGATGATTGATTTACCAATTGAAGATGCTGAAGACTTCCTTATGTTCCTACTTACTGAATATAGAGATAATAACGAGACAGTCATGTTCGCACCTGCGGGTGGATTCTATGGAACGCCTGGTAAGGGCAAGAGCGAGATTAGAATTGCTTACGTGCTTGAGAGTGATTATATCAAGAGAGCATGCCAACTAATTCGTACAGGTCTCGAGGCATACAAGGCCAAGAAAGCTTAATAACTTAACATATATGCTAGATTGTCATATATGCAATTCAGCCAAAACCGCTCCTGATAGGAGCGGTTTTTCTGTGTTTAAATGAGATAAAATAGGTATAAAAGTGTATAATAGAACAATATATGGTGATAAATAATTTATAAAATCGCTTAAATTGTAAATTGAGACTCAGAGAGCATAGATATGGCAAAAGTGAAGTGTAAAAAGAGAATGAATAAAGATCGGATTGAGCTTCTTGTACCTGCGGGTGGAATGGAACAGTTTCTAGCGGCTGTAGAAAATGGGGCAGATGCGATATATGTTGGGGGGCAGCTTTTTAACGCTCGCGCTGGTGCGCAGAATTTCAAAGACGAAGAGCTCATACTGGCTCTTGATTATGCTCACAAGCGAGGCGTAAAGGTGTATGTGACTATGAATACGCTCCTCAGAAATGATGAACTTGAGCCAGCGCTTAGGTACGCATCTTTTCTCCACGATTCGGGTGTCGATGCCATAATAGTTCAGGATATTGGATTTGGGGAGCTGGTACGTAGAGCGCTGCCAGAGCTTGAAATACATATGTCTACGCAAGCGACTATTACAGATGCAAATAGCGCAATGGTAGCTCACGAGCTCGGTTATAAGCGTGTAGTGGTAGCTCGTGAGCTGGCCCTGCCAGAAATCGAGGACATATGCAGGGCCGGATCAGATGGCGCTTCAGACTTTGAAGTCGAGGTGTTCGTACATGGCGCCATCTGCATATGCTACTCCGGCCAGTGCCAATATAGCAGATATTACGGCGGCCGGAGTGGCAATCGGGGAAGCTGTGCACAGCCCTGCCGCCTCTCCTATGCAAGTTACGACGAGGGCGGCAGGCGGCTCGCGGCGGCGAGCCACCCGATGAGCCCGCGAGACATGTGCCTGCTCGATCAGCTAGGCGGGCTCATCGCTGCTGGCGCAGCTTCCTTCAAGATTGAGGGTAGGCTGAAATCAGCTGAGTACGTAGCGATTGTAACTTCTATATATCGAAAATACATAGATATGTACCTAGAGGAAGGATATATAGAAGTTTCAGATGAAGACCGAGATGCGCTGCTGCAGATATTTAATAGAGGAGAGTTCACTGATGCATATCTGAGAGGTGAAAGTGGAGAGTCTCTCATGTCCGGAGACATAGTCAAGAACCAAGGTATAAAGATAGGGAGAGTTGTTGCTACCAAGAGAGGTTCCACACTGGTGGATATAGAGGCTACTAGCGAACCATCAATCGGAGATGGAGCCGAGATATATGGTAGAGGCGACACACCTCTATCAAGCACAGTGCTGAGCTATGTGAAGGAACTGGGACCTAATAGATATAGAGTTGGAGATTTTAGAGGGAATATATCGGCTGGAGACGCTGTCCGGAGAACTTCCCAAAAGTCACAGCTCGAAGTGGCCAGACAGACTTTCAAAGGTGCAACTTTATTCGAAGCTGAAGACACCAGAAAGGTTAAACGCCGCCGCAAGATCGATATGACATTAAATATAGAAGGGAATATGCTTGTGCTTAAAGCACACACAGTAAGGCTGGCGGACGATGACAGATGGCCTAGCTGCATAGAGAAGAGCGTAAGTGTGGAAGCTGGACCTTTTGATTATGATTACGAAAGCCCAACGCCACTTGACAGATACAAGTCAGCACTCTCTAAGACTGGTAATACCCCATTTGAACTTTGTGAACTCAGGATAATAGGCGATTCTCAGATAAGGGTAAAGACTTCAGAGTTAAATTCGCTTCGCAGATACTGTCTATCTGAACTTAGTAAGGCACTGGAGTTTAGAAGAGATAGCCGTGATATAGGAGGGGTGGTATCTGAACTTCATGAAGTAATAGTCCAATCTTGTGAAGCTAATGGGGAACAGCAAAAAGGCAAGCATCAAGAACCACAAACCTTTGAACTGTATTTTAGCAGCATGGAAGATTGGCGCACCTTCGAGGCGGATGGTGGAGCTACGAGTCTTAGGTCGATAAATGGCGATGCTACAGAATTCTCCTTTAAGGCCCTACTACCGCTGGCAGGAATAGTGACTGAACTGCATATAGATGGTGAGTCTTTGCCACCAGAAATAGTCCCTTATATAGGAAGCGTGACAAGAGGGCGCGAGGAACAGATTTTGCAGGAGAACTATGAATTGGTTGTAAGCTTGCGCTTATGCGAGGGATATTCGTGTCAAATCTCGGTTGGCTTAACAAAATGGTAGAAATAGGGGCTGATGTTACCGCTGATTTTGGGCTTAATGCTTATAATCACATGAGCGTACAAGTGCTTAAGGCACTTGGGGCAAGTGATGTCCGCTGGAGCCTAGAGAAGGCAAGCGCTTCGGAAGGGAACTACCCACTGATGCAGACTGAACACAGATTTCCGATGGCTAGGCTAAAGGGTAAGCGTGAACACGATGTAAGGATAGTTAATAACGAGTTCAGCAGTCAGTCGGTCGTGCTACCTCATGGAGATGATAGTGATATAGGAGAACGAATAATTAAATGCTTGCATGAAGGTCATTTCAGGCTATATGTTTAGAACAATATCATAGTCTCGCTTCGTGCACTTAATTTTATAATTCGTTTGAAGGATACTGGACACAAGCATATAATTACAGTTTGGAGAAAAGATATGTATACAGGAATCAAAGGTTATAAAGAAATTACCGTGACAAAGGAACTCACGGCTATAAGTGTGGGGAGTGGTGATCTCGAGGTATATGCGACACCAGCTATGATTGCACTCATGGAAGGAACGGCTTCTGAATCCGTGAAGCCTGAACTTGAGGTAGGTCAAGGGTCTGTCGGAACGTGCATCGCGATTAAACATCTTGCTGCCACACCGATTGGTATGCGCGTGAGATGCGAATCTGAGTTAGTCGAAGTGGATGGTCGCAGATTGGTGTTTAACATTACAGCGTATGATGAGAAGGATAAATCGGCGAAGGTACTCATGAGAGGTTTATAATATTGAACGATAAGTTCCAGAGTAAGGTTAATAGCAAATTAATATAACACACTAGAAGTCTGATATAATGGCGGTTAACTATGCTGCAAAGGAAGTATGAAATGAACGAAAAGACTAATAGAAATGGAATAATCATCAGGACTAGCATCATCGGCATAATTGCCAATATGATTTTGGCAGGGTTCAAGGCAGTTATAGGAACTGCCACAAACTCCATAGCTATCGTCATGGATGCTCTGAATAATCTGAGTGATGCATTATCATCTATTATTACGATTGTGGGAACTCGGCTTGCTGGCAAGGCTCCAGACAGGCATCATCCACTGGGGCATGGAAGATATGAAGACCTTACAGCTATGGTGATCGCGGTAATCGTCCTGTATGCTGGCATTACAGCTTTTCAAGAGTCGGTGAAGAATATTTTAAGCCCAGAGACACCGTCATATTCGAATATCTCGCTGATAATAGTCGGAGCTGCTGTTGCTGTAAAGCTGCTACTTGGAAGATATGTAAAGTCAGTTGGAACCAAGATTAACTCAGAATCGCTTATAGCATCGGGAAGTGATGCACTATTTGATTCTATTATCTCGATTTCCACACTAGTAGCTGCAGGGATATACATTGTGTCTGGTGTAAGTCTCGAGGCATATCTAGGTGCGCTTATCGCTGTATTTATCATTAAAGCCGGAATAGATATGCTTCGCGAGAATATAAGTAAGATTCTAGGTGAGAGAGCCGATAGCGGACTTACGAAAGAAATCAAAGATACAATCCTAGAGGTAGATGGGATAAATGGGGCATACGATCTGCTCCTTCATAACTATGGACCTAATACCGTGATCGGAGAGGTTCATATTGAGGTGCCAGATACATTTACTGCCGCCACGATTGATGAGCTGACGAGACAGATTCAGGAAAAGGTTTATAATAAATACGGCATTGCCATTGCTACAGTCGGTGTATATTCGATGAATACGACTGATGATAAGGCGCTCAAAATCAAGAGCGATATCACGAGGCTCGTGATGTCGGAGGAGTTTGTGCTGCAGATGCACGGCTTTTATCTTGATGAAGAGAAGATGCTGATGCTATTCGATATAATTGTGGACTTCGATGCCCCAGACAGGATGCAGGTTCGCGATAATATACTAGACAAGATTAAGTCCAAATACCCAGAATACGAAGTGAAAATCACACTTGATCTGGATATAAGTGATTAATCAAAGCGTAAGGGGGTAAGGAATGGAAGTTATTGCTATTATAGTATTCGTTGTTGTCATCGGACTTATAATCAGCGAAAAGGTGAACAGCGCAGCCGCCGCACTAGCAGGCGCTATGGCTCTGGTTGTCACAGGTGTTATGAGTGCACATAGGGCGCTCTCGTACATAGATTTCAATACTATCGGTCTGCTAGTGGGCATGATGGTGCTCGTTGCCATAATAAGGCAGTCAGGGTTATTCGAGTATGTCGCAATTAAGGCGGCCAAGATGGTTCACGGAGATCCGTGGAAGATAATGATTGCATTTATATTGCTTACTGCGGTGCTTTCTGGAATACTCGATAACGTCACGACGGTACTCCTCGTAGGCCCGATGACTATCGCTATTGCCAAGATGCTAGAGATTAATCCAGTGCCATTTCTGATGACACAGATTCTCGCTTCTAATGCCGGAGGTACGGCAACGCTCATTGGTGACCCTCCAAATATTATGATCGGTAGCGCAGCAAATCTATCATTCGTAGACTTCCTCAAAAACACGGGTGTAGCTGTTGTACTTGTAATAGTATTCATGATTGTGATGATGCGTTTCGTTTACAAAAAGGAAATTGAAGTCGAAGGACTCGATACCTCTAAAATTATGAACCTTGATCCGGATAAATCGATTACTGATAAACCGCTGCTTATCAAGGGTGTAGTTGTTATCGTACTGGTAATCCTAGGCTTTATATTCCATGATCAGATTGGTATGGAGACATCCGTTATCGCACTCACAGCCGCTGCAGTTATGCTGATCATAGGTGGGGTAAATGTGGATAATGCTATTCAGGATGTAGAGTGGACAACGATTGCGTTCTTCATGGCTCTGTTCGTAGTCGTTGGAGGACTTACAGAAACTGGAGTTATCAAGCAGGTAGCAGCTGTAATAATCGAGAGGACTGCGGGTCATCCGGTTATGATGATGCTAATACTGTTATGGGCATCAGCACTGCTGTCATCATTCCTAAACAATATACCGTTCATAGCGACCCTGATTCCGTTAGTCTTAGCTCTCAAAGCAGACGGTATGGACGCAGAGCCTCTATGGTGGGCTATCTCGCTAGGGCTTGTCTAGGTGGAAACGGAACGATGATAGGAGCTTCGGCAAATGTCGTTCTATCAGACATAAGTACTAAGCACGGATATCCGATTACATTTAAGAGCTATCTGCGCGTTGGAATGCCATTTATGCTGGGATCGGTGTTTATCTCGATGGTATTCCTGCTAGTTAAATATGCAATTTAGCGCTGATTGGGGGTAAAAATATGATAAATACACTTACTGCTGATAAAGTCGCAAGCGACATGATCGATATGATGATGAAACAGCTTGGAGCGACAAGCATCAAGAACATGCCGGCCCATATCAATGTATATGAGTTTGAGATAAATGGCGAACTGACTATAAAATACATGCTTGATTTAAGGCGTGACCACGCTATGTATCTGCGCAGGGTAACACCTTATCCGATGCTTCTCGGAGTTTTCTATGGGGAAACCGATGTAGTAGATTTTATAAAGCGCGATATAGCTAAATTTAGAAATGCTAGCAAAACTGACAAGTTCAACAAGTTCTTAGAGCTTGCAGATGGGCTCACTCAATTCAACAGAGAGATAGAACAGCTATTCCTAAATAGAAAGGTTCCAACCGCAGCGTTCGAAGAATTTTCAGAAGAGATGGAGCATATTAGAGCTACTATAGAGCAAATAGCTCGTGACTGCCCAATGCTCTACGATGACGAAAGATTGATAGAAGACGGTATAAGAAAGTAATTAAACACGTGACAGTGAGCTGATTGTGTGGAAGAAGTTCCTCGCATGAAGAGAAAGTCGAGGTTAAAATGCCTGAATTTAAAGTTCATTCTGAATTTGAGATGATGGGTGATCAGCCCCAGGCTGTTGAGAAAATCGCTGAAAGCATAGAGTCTGGAAATCGTTTCCAGACTCTACTTGGCGTTACTGGATCTGGCAAGACTTATACGATGGCAAAGATTATCGAGAAGGTGCAAAAACCGACACTGATAATTTCGCACAATAAGACCTTGGCAGCACAGCTCCACGGTGAGATGAAGGAATTCTTTCCTGATAATGCCGTAGAATACTTCGTATCATACTACGACTTCTATCAGCCAGAGGCTTATGTTGCTTCGACTGACACCTACATCGAAAAAGATGCTGACATAAACGACGAAATAGATAAGCTGAGGCATTCGCAACGGCTGCAGTACTCGAGAGAAGGGACGTTATTATAGTTGCAAGTGTTTCCTGCATATATGGTCTCGGTAGCCCTGATTCTTATAGAAATCAGCTTTTATCGCTTAGACCAGGAATGGAAATGGATAGAACGATGATGATGCGAAAGCTCATAGATATGCAATATGAGAGAAATGATATCGACTTTCATCGTGGTGCTTTCCGTGTTCGTGGTGACATTATCGACATATATCCTGCAGGAGGGGAAGAGGCTGTCAGGGTTGAGATGTTCGGAGATGAGATAGAGGAAATCAAGGAAATGAACGCCTTGACCGGTGAAATTACAGGTGTGAGAAACCACATTTCTATATTCCCAGCATCACACTACGTAACGAGCAAGGAGGATATGCAGCTCGCGGTCGGTACGATTAAGGAAGAGCTTGATGAACGAGTAAAGTGGTTTAAGGAAAATGGGAAGCTGCTGGAGGCTGAACGAATCAGCCAACGCACCAATTACGACATGGAGATGATGCTTGAGGTTGGCACCTGTAAGGGTGTCGAAAACTATTCGAGACATCTTAACTTCCTAAATCCTGGAGAGAGACCATATGTGCTCCTTGACTACTTCCCAGATGACTTCCTGACCATAATTGATGAGTCACATGTAATGCTGCCACAGCTACGTGCCATGTACAACGGAGATAGAGCAAGAAAGAGCTCTCTTGTTGAATTTGGCTTCAGACTGCCTTCGGCATTAGATAACAGACCGCTAAAGTTCGAAGAATTCAATGAAGTAACAAATGATATTCTCTTTGTAAGTGCGACGCCAGGCAAGTACGAGCTAGAAAATTCACACGGGGTAACGGCAGAGCAGGTTATCAGACCGACTGGATTACTTGACCCGATAATAGAGGTCAGACCGATTGAGGGTCAGATTGATGATATAATCAGCGAGATATATAAAACTGTAGATAAGGGAGAGCGAGTGCTCATCACGACACTCACTAAACGAATGGCAGAAGATTTAACTGGCTTCCTCAGAAATGAAGGAATCAAAGTCAGGTATCTGCATTCTGAGATAGATAATTTCGAGAGGCTTGAGATAATCAGGGATCTCAGATTAGGAAAGTTCAATGTGCTGGTAGGAATTAACCTATTGAGAGAGGGACTTGACTTGCCTGAGGTATCGCTCGTTGCCATTCTCGATGCTGACAAAGAAGGTTTCCTTCGTACAGAGACCTCACTTGTTCAGACTGTCGGTAGAGCTGCACGTAACCAGAACGGCAGGGTTATCATGTATGCTGATCGCATCAGCAAGGCGATGAGATATACCATAGATGAGACGGCGAGAAGACGTGAACTGCAGGAAGCATACAACAAAGAGCACGGAATTACACCGCAGACTATCATCAAGCCTATCCGAGATGTAATAGAGGCGACAAAGGCTTACACTGGAGATACGGAGCTAAAGAATCCGAAGGAGATGACTACGAAGGAGCTGCAGCGGACGATCAAGAATCTCGAGAAGGAGATGAAGCAAGCAGCCAAGGACCTTCAGTTCGAAAGAGCGGCAGAACTCAGAGACTTGCTATTTGACCTAAGGAGTAGCAAGAGAGCATAAATAATTTGAGAGGGTATTTCTATGGAGAAACATAGTTATTAAAGGTGCAAAGGAGAACAATCTCAAGAACGTAGATCTTACGATTCCTCGTGACAAGATGATTGTTTTTACCGGACTTTCGGGTTCTGGTAAGTCTTCGCTTGCCATTCGACACGATATATGCTGAGGGACAGAAGAAGTACGTGGAGTCACTTTCCTCGTATGCGAGACAGTTTCTCGGCCTAATGAAGAAACCTGATGTACAGCTCATAGAGGGGCTTTCGCCAGCGATTTCGATTGACCAGAAAACCACTAACAAGAACCCGAGATCCACTGTCGGAACTGTTACAGAGATATATGATTATCTGAGGCTCTTGTATGCAAGAGTCGGCATTCCTCACTGTCCAGTGTGCGGTAGGGAGATTTCCAGCCAGTCCGTAGACACTATTGTGGATCATATAATGGCTCATGATGAAGGTACCAGACTAACCATCATGGCACCGATTATTAAGGGGCGCAAAGGAGAGCATAAGAATGTGATCTCCCGTATAAAGAGGGATGGATTTATAAGAATCAGACTCGATGGCGAGATGGTTAGGGTGGATGAGCAGGAGGAGTTTGATCTTAACAAGAACGTTAAGCACAATATCGATATAGTGATCGATAGAATAGTACTGAGACATGAGAATAGGAGCCGTATAGCAGAGGCGGTAGAGCTGGCTGTAAGAGAAGGTGAAGGTGCGACAAATGTGTTGTTCCAACACAAGAGCGAGGACGGCACGACGCAAGATGTAGAGGAAACCTTCAGTACTCAGCTTGCTTGCCCAGAGCATGGCGTCGGAATCGACGAGATGGAGCCTAGGATGTTCTCGTTTAATGCTCCGTATGGCTCTTGTGAAACTTGTACAGGACTTGGATTTACGCTTAAGATTGATGACGACAACGTTGTGACTGAACCAGATAAGAGCATTCTGGATGGTGCTATGGGACAGGTGTTCTCGACGATGGATGCGATGGGCTTCTATAGACAGATGCTTAATCAGCTAGCGGTAGATCATAAGACGGACCTCAGTGTTCCTTACAAAGATCTGCCGATTGATTTAGAAATGAACTGCTGCACGGAACTGGAAGCCGCAAACTCAAGTACACATACACCAGTAAATCTGGACGTGTTTCGCACATGAATCACACTTTTGAGGGTGTAATTCCTAGTCTTGAGAGAAGATACGGAGAGACTAATTCAGACTACATAAAGGAAAAAATTGCTGGCATGATGACGGAGGCACTCTGCCCAACTTGTCATGGTAAGAAGCTGAAGGACACTGTACTAGCTGTTACGGTTGGTGGTAAGAATATCATCGAATTGACTGACCTATCAGTAGAACAAGCAATCACGTTCTTTGAGAAACTAGAGCTTACTCCAAGGGAGCAGCAGATATCGAGGCTTATCACTAAGGAAATCAGAGAGAGACTTAGATTCTTAAAGCAGGTTGGACTCGGATACCTGACTCTGTCGCGCGCCGCTGGCACGCTTTCCGGCGGAGAGTCTCAGCGTATTAGGCTCGCTACTCAGATAGGATCGGGGCTCGTCGGTGTGCTGTATATCCTGGATGAGCCTTCCATTGGGCTCCACCAGCGAGACAACGATAAGCTGCTTGGCGCACTCAGGAATCTGACCGACATGGGCAACACGCTTGTTATCGTTGAGCATGATGAGGACACTATGAATGCCGCCGACCATGTTGTTGATATTGGACCTGGAGCTGGCATCTACGGTGGTGAGCTGGTGGCTCAGGGAACTGTCGATGATATCAAGGCCTGCAAGGACTCTATAACTGGACAGTTCCTGTCAGGTGTGCGCAAGATTGAAGTTCCTAAGACCAGAAGACCTGGAACAGGCACTTATCTTGAGATTATAGGCGCTAAGCAGAATAACCTTCGAGATATAGATGTTAAGATTCCAGTCGGCAAGCTTGTATGTGTAACTGGAGTATCTGGTTCTGGCAAGTCATCGCTTGTAAATGAAATCCTTTACAAAGGTGTTGCAAGCATCACGAACAAAGTGCAGGAAACCTGGTGAGCATAAAGAGATTCGCGGTATAGAAAACTTCGACAAGGTTATCGATATCGATCAGTCGCCAATTGGGCGTACTCCTAGGTCAAATCCTGCAACATATACAGGTATGTTCGATCCTATAAGAGATTTATTTGCACAGATGCCAGAGGCGAAGATGCGTGGATATCAGAAGGGACGCTTCAGCTTCAATGTGAAGGGTGGAAGATGTGAGGCTTGCCGAGGAGATGGAATCACCAAGGTGGAGATGCACTTCCTTCCCGGACGTATATGTTCCATGCGAAGTGTGCGGTGGTGCGAGATATAACCATGAAACTCTTGAGGTTAAATACAAGGGCAAGAATATCTCAGAAGTCCTCGAGATGAGTGTGACAGAGGCACTGCCATTCTTTGGGAATCACAAGTCTATAGAGAAGTATTTACGCACGCTAGATGATGTGGGGCTCGGATACATTAAACTCGGACAGCCATCAACTCAGCTATCTGGCGGTGAGGCACAGAGGATCAAGCTAGCGACAGAGCTATCCAAGAAGAGTACAGGTAAGACCCTCTATATCCTAGATGAGCCAACTACTGGACTTCATTTTGCAGATGTTGAGAAGCTTATGTATGTGTTAAATAGACTTGCTGATGAAGGCAACACTGTGGTGGTAATTGAGCATAATCTGGACGTAATCAAATGTGCCGATCACATCATCGATCTGGGACCAGAAGGAGGTAGCGGCGGCGGAACTATCGTAGCAACTGGAACACCTGAAGAGGTTGCAAAATGCGAAAAGTCATTTACAGGACAGTATCTACGTAAGATGCTCAAGTAGAATAAGAAAAGGACGGAGGTTAAACTCCGTCCTTTAGAATTTGTTTAAATTATATCAGCAGTAGATTCATAGAGATGTTCAAATATGCTAGATAACATCTTCTCTTCTATTCTCTAGGTCAACCTCTATGCTCGCATTAGTCCCTGCAACTTCCTTAGTAACCTTTGAAGACGTGTCTTTCAAGCAGTTATCGTTGTAGTTACCCTTAGCAGGAACAGGAGACTTATCGATTTCAGTATGCTCGCCGATTCCGAGCGACTCAGCAGCAACACCTAAAGTAGATACGATGCTTGACAGGTCTGTAGGCATGAATATCTTGGTTGCACGACCATCTGCGATATCTCTTAGAGCTTCTAGACCTTTTAGCTTAAGAACACCTTCATTGATGTTAGCTTCCTTGAGCTTTTCGAGACCCTGCGCCTGAGCTTCGTATACGAGTCTAATAGATTCAGCCTCACCGACAGCGAGGGCGATTCGAGCTTCTTTCTCAGCTTGTGCAGCTAGAACCTTGGCTTCCTTATCTCCTTCTGCACGAGATACTACAGATTCCTTGTGAGCCTGAGCTTCGAGCACAGTCTGACGTCTCTCACGCTCCGCTCTCATCTGCTTGGTCATAACTTCTTCAATTTCTTCTGGTGGAATGATATTCTTGAGCTCTACGCGGTTAACCTTTAATCCCCAAGCATCTGTTGCCTTGTCAAGAATAACCTCCATGTCCTCATTGATCTGTTCTCTTGAGGATAGTGTGGTATCTAGCTCCATGCCGCCTATGATACTTCTAAGTGAAGTTGCAGATAGGTTCTGCAGACCGGCAATTGGGTTTTCTACACCGTATGTGTATAGCTTAGGGTCAAATACTTTTGCAAATACAACCGAGTCTACGCGCACAGATACGTTATCCTTAGTGATTACAGGCTGAGGAGGGAAGTCGAGAACTTGCTCCTTGAGTGAGATTTTATTTATTACATTATCAATGATTGGAAACTTAAAATGAAGACCTGCATGCCAAGTGCAGAGATACTTACCAAGTCTCTCGATAACGTATGCATGCTCCTGCGGAACGATTTTAATGCAGGAAAACAGCAGTATTATTAAAACTATTAAAAAAGGAACTGCAAAAAACATAATTAACCTCCTTGCCAGAAATAAAACTGGTTTCATTGCTATCATCATAATAGGAGTGATATGAACAAAAGTCAATGTATAGGAGTTTAAAATAATGGCAACAGTTCAACTATTAATTATTTAAAATAAATAGACCATTGTAGGTGATGAAAACTTAGGGGTTATACAAGTAGCTGTGCATAAAATGAACCAATTTTTAATGTATTTTAATTATCGCACAGGGATAATCGATTAAAAATACTGATATTATTCATTAAATTGTTTAATTTCACAACAAAATATTAATTAATTTATTAACTTTACTAAATGCTATTGCAGAATTGACCATAATGTTTTAGAATCAGAACATAGATTTCAGTTTATTACGAAGGAGTAATATATGCTTAAAACGATTGTTTTTTACAACGACTGGTTAAATGCCTTCATCTGGGGCGTTCCCTCAATGATTTGCATTATGGGAGTCGGAATTTGGCTGACACTTAACTCGCGCTTCATTCAGTTTAGAAAATTTGGATACACGCTGAAGCATACCTTCGGTGCGATGTTCGATAAAGGAAGCGGGAGATGGTGCGCTCACTTCGTTCCAATCTGTATGTACCGCGCTTGCGGGAACAGTGGGAACGGGAAATATCGCGGGTGTCGCCGGCGCTATCGCTTTAGGTGGACCTGGAGCAGTTTTCTGGATGTGGGTTTCTGCACTTCTCGGTATGTGCACGAAGTTTGCTGAGGTTACACTAGCGGTAAACTTCAGAGAACGAAACGATCACGGAGACTGGGTAGGCGGTCCTATGTACTATATCAAGAATGGTCTTAGTAAAAAATGGGGCTGGCTCGCAGCAATGTATTCTATATTTGGGGTACTGACTGTATTCGGCACAGGAAATGCTACACAGGTTAATACTATTACTACGGCTATCGATTCGGCGCTCGTATCTACAGGCATGTTCAAAAATGGTCTACCGTCGGGTATAAATCTCGGTATCGGAATAGTGATCACGTTACTCGTACTAGTAATCCTCATTGGTGGAATTAAGCGTATTGGAAGCGTAACGGAAAAGCTTGTTCCGTTCATGGCGCTATACTACATCATCTTTGGACTTCTCGTAGTCATCTTGAACTACAAGAACGTTCCTGGAGTATTTAGAGATATCTTTGAAGGAGCGTTTGCACCAAGAGCCATAACAGGCGGTGTTGTAGGTTCGATGTTCATCGCTATGAGAAGAGGTGTATCAAGAGGTATATTCTCTAATGAAGCGGGCCTAGGTACTGGCTCAATTGCACACTCATCAGCAGATGTAAGTCACCCAGTTCAGCAGGGGCTATGGGGCATATTCGAGGTATTTGCAGATACGATTGTAATCTGTACGATTACAGCTCTCGTTATTCTCTGCAGTGGAGTTAAGATTAAATTCGGGGAGACTGCAGGTGCAGAGCTCACAATCTCGGGTTTCACTTCTACATTCGGAAGCTGGGTTTCGGTAATGCTGGCTGTAGCTCTTTGCTGCTTCGCCTTCTCGACTATCCTAGGATGGGGACTATACGGATCAAGATGTATCGAATACTTATTCGGCAAGATAGCGATAAAGCCATTCATCGTCGTATATTCATTTGTGGCTATTCTAGGAGCTACCGTGGATCTCAAAATTATCTGGAATATTGCGGATACATTTAACGGCCTCATGGTAATACCTAACTTGATTGCAGTTCTATTGCTATCACGCACAGTTATTAGACTAACGAAGGATTATTTCGATAAATAAAAGTCTGCAAAATAGTATTTATTAGCTTGAAATAAATAGCATAATTGAGACTCTCGTCCGAAAGGGCGAGAGTCTTTGTCGTAACTACGAAATCTTTCGAAAAGAGAAGCTTTTAGTGTATAATACCTAAAAGCAACTATTGGTTGCAACTGTGAGTTGACAAATTTCCAAGCCTAGTTGGTGGTGAAGATGATTTCGCTACCATAAAATAAAACCATAGAACGCAGCTGCTCTATGAAATGAAAATTAAAAATGAGAAAGAAACTCGAAAGAAATTCTAATGGATTTGGAAATTTAAAAGCTTCATATCCACAATATAGTATGGAGCTCAATAGGAGGGTGTTATGATAATTTCTGAAAAGATAATGAGCCTACGCAAGCAGTATGGTTGGAGTCAGGAAGAGTTGGCTGATCTAGTAGGTGTATCGAGGCAGTCTGTATCTAAATGGGAATCTGCAGCCTCGATGCCAGATATACAGAAGATAATTAAACTGAGCGAAGTGTTCGGAGTGTCGGTAGACTATCTTCTTAAGGATGAGATAGATTTGCCAGAAAGTTCAAAAGTCGCAAGCACTACAGACATAGGAGCGGATAATGACAGTCATATTAGGACTGTATCACTTGAAGAAGCCAATGATTATATTGCTGATACAGAAAAGCACGCGGCAAGAATTGCCGGGGCTGTGTCACTGTTTATTCTATCTCCGGTACCAAACCTCATAGTCGAAGCGATGGGAAGAGCAAATGATGGCGATATGCTTGAGCGTCTATCAATAGCTGTGTTATGCTTGCTAATCGGTGCAGGCGTTGCGTTATGTGTGATATCGGGCTTCGGTATGTCGAAATATGAATATCTGTCAAAAGAACATATAAAGCTTGGATATGGCGTTGAGGCAGCTTTTAAGCGTAAATATGAGCCGTTTAGACAGTTTATGGGACAGCGAATAGCAGGAGGCGTATTTCTTTGTATAGTCGGAGCTCTGCCAGGCATTCTCTTTGATGATAGCGATAAATATGCTTCTGGTCTAGCGAAAATTTCGGCACCGATTATGCTGGTTATGGTTGCGGCTGCAGTATATATGTTCGTAAAAGTGGGAATAATAAGCAGTGGCTATAGTAAGCTTTTCCAAGAAGGTGATTATACACCGGAGCACAAGCGTGTTGAGCAGAAGATGGAGCCATTTGCCGGTATTTACTGGATTGCTGTAGCATTCATATACCTAATACCAGGATTTTTACTAGGTTATTGGAATAAGACATGGATTATATGGCCAGTTGCAGGAGTGATTTACGGAATTATCTACAAATTATATGAGATGCATCTAAAGAAAAAGTTCGATAAGTAAGCCTCTGGCAAGAAAACAATTAGTTAAGTGAATGAGATATAAAAACTCCCTTTGAAGGATAACCTCAAAGGGAGTTTTGTTTTGCTGTTAAGTTAATATGAATTAGATTAAGCTGCTGCTTGACCCTTATCAGACTTTGCTGCGTATAGCACAAGTCCTACTACGAATCCAACTACTGCAGGTACAACCCAGTCCATTCCGATATCAGATAGTGGTAGGAAACCACCAACTGTCTTGATGAATCCTTTTAGGTGTAGTGCAGAGATAGTCTCAGCTGGAAGACTCTTTAGACCGTCAAATAGTGCAGGCACCATAGTGAATCCGATAGCCCATCTGTAAACTGTTGTGTGGTAGTTGAACAGTCCACCGATGAGGCTGACTAGTATGATAACGATAGTTAGCGGATATAAGAACATCAGTACTGGTATTGAGTAAGCTATGATCTTAACTAGTCCGAAGTTTGCAAATGTGAACGAGATGAGTGTGAACACTACCGCCCAAGCCTTGTACGAAAGCTTGTTAGGGAACATCTCGCCAAATGTCTCTGCGCATGCAGTTACAAGTCCGATAGCGGTCTTGAGACACGCAAGTGTGATCATCAGAGCTAGGAATACACCGCCTACACCGCCAAAGTAGTGGCTAGCGAGCTTGTTGAGAAGTGTTCCGCCGTCAGGCTGTACTTCAAAGATTCCTCTTGACTGAGCACCTGCAACTACTAGAGCTAGGTAGATAACCGCCATAAGTAGTGCACATCCCACACCAGCAAGAGCTGTGGACTTAGCGATGTTCCTAGGTTCTTTTACTCCTAGGTTCCTAACTGCATTGATAATGATGATTCCAAATGCAAGTGATGCGAGAGCATCCATTGTGTTGTATCCCTCGAGGAAGCCTCTAAAGAATGGGTGAGCTACATACTCTCCTGTTGGAGCAGCACTTGAAACAGAACCCATTGGCTTAACGAAGCACATAACAACTAGAACTGCAAGGAATGCAAGGAATAGCGGATTGAGATACTTACCAACATTAGTAAGGATGTTGGAAGGTCTTAGCGCGAAGAACAGAACTGCTGCGAAGAAGCACAGGGAGAAAACCCCGAGTACAACTGGAGAGTCCTTGCCAACTACAGGAACTACTCCGACAGAGTAAGGCACAGTTGCGGTTCTAGGAAGTGCGAAGAACGGTCCTATAGTAAGGTATAGTAGACACGTAAAGAACAAGCTGTACGGTCTCGACACCTTGCATCCTAGGTCATAGAGACCCTCACTACGTGATAAGGAAATCGCAATAATACCGAGCAATGGCAATCCTACTCCTGTAATGATAAAACCAAAAGTTGCCGCTGCTGTGTGACTGCCTGCCATCTGACCCATAAGTGCTGGGAATATCAGATTACCTGCTCCGAAGAATAATCCGAAGAGGAGGGAGGCTAGAACTACGTATTCCTTCATAGTGAATTTCTTATCCATTTTTTTGTCCCCTTTTCAAATAATTTGTATAAATTTAATAAAGAGCATAGCATGTTTTATTAAAAATCACAACATATTTTTCAAATTTTTAAAATTTGAACAAAGCAAATACATTGAAATATAAATATAAATATTCGCCATTGTCTTGATAATATTGCATTTTTATCCGGACAAGAATATACTAATACTGCGGTTAGCCATACCTAACTTATTGCAAATCAAAACCTGTGCATGGTACTTTTTGTTTTAACATCCACATGCATTTGAGTTAGATGATACTAACTAAATTTTTACAGTATTCTTTCCCATATTATATATAGCATGAAAGATAACATTAATATTTCAGGAGATAATGATGGCTGAACTTACTTTAGCAGAACAGGTGAACAATGAGGATGTGAAACATCTTAACCGAAGAAAGATTAACCCACTTACGTTAATTATCATCAATGCAGTTCTTCCAGTTGTAACGATGTTCTTCCCCACTGATAAAAGCATAATCATCGGACTATGTCTAGGGTATACGGCGTTACTCATCGCTCGCAGATATAAGACTGCCCTTAAGACTCTTATATGGGTAGCGGTAGGGGTTATGCTTATCCTTTTAAATAGCTTCTATATTAAGAGTAGCATTTTGGGAATGATGATCAACATGACTGTCTACTTTACACCGTGCATACTAATCGCGGTATTGATAGTCACCGATTATAATTCATCGGAAATACTCTCTGCTCTACAGAGGCTACATCTGCCAAAGATATTTATAATTGGGCTCACTATCACTATCAGGTATATTCCGACTTTAGAAGAGAATTTCGCATAATCAAGCAAGCTATGAATATCAGAGGGGTTGAATTCTCGGTGAAATATCCATTAAGGACATTTGAGTACTTGCTCGTACCACAGCTTTTTAGATGCGTGAGCCTCAGTGCAGAGCTTACGGCGGCAGGACTCACAAAAGGGATTGCTACAGAGGAGAAGCGGACGAGCTATTTTGATAATCGATTTCATGGAGTGGATTACATGATGTTTGCAATCGGAGGAGTAGGAATGGTCTTAATCATCGGAGGTTTAATATGAAGGATGTCATGGAGGCGAGAAATCTGACATTCGCTTATGAAGGTGAGCATACAGCCGTACTTGAAGATGTTAACTTTTCAATTGCAGAAGGTAGCATAGTATTTATCTCCGGACTTAGTGGCTCTGGAAAATCCACATTAATCAATGTAATAAACGGCCTTATTCCAGAGATTATAGACGGGAAACTACGCGGAGAACTGCTTATAGGCGGGAAAAGTAGCGTGACGATGACTGAGCGAAGCATGCTTATCGGAAATGTATTTCAAAATCCGAGGAGTCAATTCTTTACAACTAATACGACTGCGGAGCTCGTATTTGCGATGGAGAATTTCGGCACATTGAGACCGGAGATGGAGCGACGGCTTAAGGCTTTAATTAAGAAATATAAACTAGAATACCTTCTCGACAGAGACATCTATGAACTTTCTTCTGGAGAAAGGCAGATGCTAGCACTGATGTCAGCCCTGATTATGAATCCTCGTATAGTGATATTCGACGAACCATCTGCAAATCTCGACTACGGAAACGCTATGAGGTTAAGAAGGCAGATTGAAGAACTGAAGAGTGAGGGGATTACCGTGCTAGTAGCAGACCATCGATGTTTCTATCTGCGTGGACTTATCGACAAGGTGCTGCTTCTTAACGATAATACGGTAACGGAGTATGAAAGTGAAGAGGCTTACTTCAGTAGTGATTACGCGGCGAGAGCTGTAAATCTCTTTGATGAGAAATATGAAAGCAGACTAATCGCAAGGGCAGGTCCTGTAGATGTAAGAATTGAGAACGTTTCTTACAAGGGAATCCTGCAAGGGGTGAGTGCTGAGTTTAGGCGCGGTGAAATCTCAACCATCGTAGGGGTAAATGGTGCAGGTAAGACCACACTTGCTAGACTCATCTCTCTCGTCGTTAAACCAGATGATGGCATCGTTGAGACTGAAGGTCAGGCTCTGTATATAATGCAGGATGCAGATTATCAGCTGTTTGGAGCATCTTGCATAAAGGAGCTTGAGATCAGCAGTAGGGATGAAGAACTCAATACTGAAGCACTGAAAGCTCTAAATCTATATGAATTTAGAGATGCTCATCCGTACAGCCTTAGCGGTGGTCAGAAGCAGCGATTACAGATGGCGATAAGCAGGGTGAGTCAAAACAAGGTAATAATCCTAGATGAGCCGACTAGTGGTCTCGACAAAAGGTCGATGCATCGTGTTGTAGATCAACTTGAATCGATGAAGCGAAACCACACTATCATAATTATCTCTCATGATTATGAGTTTATAAGAAACATTACAGATAGAATTTTCTATCTCGAGGATGGGCGTATAAGGGGAAATTTTTATTTGGACGAGGATAATGTGAGTCAGTTAAATAAAACTTTTGAAGAAATGGAGGCTTTTTATGAATAACAAGCTTAAGACTAAGGATTTTATACTCATTGCGCTGCTGACAGCCGTGTACATGATCATCTACATGGTGTCTATGCTCGTAATCACTCCGCTTGGAGCACTCGGACACTCGGTAAGCCCGGGGATATGCGCTATTTTCTCTGGAACCGTCATATATTTTATGGCAAAGAAGCTCGGTAAGATGTGGCAGTACACGATTATGACGGTGCTCGTTATGGCGTGCTTTACACTTATGGGTGGCGGTTATATACCATGGTATATAACATCAATTGGTATGGCTATAATTGCCGATTTCATCGCTTCAAGGAAAGGCAAAGAGGTTAGTACTTGTAGGGTTGCTATTGCATCTGGAGTTCTGCACGTAGGACAGGCTTGGGGTGCAATTATTCCTGCAAGCTTCTTGTCAGCCGATACAAAAGCTATTGGATGCAGAAAGGGCAAACTGAAGCTGAGATGAACAACTACATCAAGTATACCGCAGGCACGTGGGGCGTGATATCGACAGTTATTGTATTCGTAATGGCGGTGATCGGTGCTTACCTTGGATATCTAATACTCAGAAAGCACTTCAAGGAGGCATAGAATGGGTGTATTTAAAAAACTATTTAGCTATGCGGAAGACCGTAAGCGATACATGGTAGCGGCTTTGCTACTATCTGCCGTAGCGACGATTCTGTCGTTCGTTCCGTATTATTTTCTATGGAAAATGCTTCATGAGATAACAGGAGATGCAGACTATTCGAGGATTAGCAAACTGTCGTATCTGATATTTGGAACGACAATTGTATACATGTTCACGTATATTGCAGCACTCATGTGTAGCCATCTATTTGCTTTCAGACTTGAAACGAACATGAAGAAGAAGGGGGCTAAATGCTCTTCTCGATGGATCTTTTTCGTTCTTCGACATGAATTCATCTGGAAAGACTAGAAAGATAATAGATGATAATTCAGGAAATACGCATACAATCGTAGCGCATATCCTGCCAGATTCTGTAAATGCAGTCCTATTTCCAATATGCCTACTTGTGCTATCGTTCATGGTTAGCAGGTACGTAGGAGGGCTGATTATTGTGGCGATAATTGCAGCGAGTATCTGCTTCAAATTCATGTATTCTGAACCAGATATGATGAAAGAGTACATGGGTGCATTAGACGACATTAACTCGGAAACGGTAGAGTATGTGCGTGGCATTCAGGTAATCAAGATATTTAATCTAGTCGTTGAATCATTTGAACGTCTATACAAGTCGATTATCAGATACTCTGAGGTTGTTAACAAGGAATGCCAGATGTGTAGAAGACCATACGTAATATTTCAGGTGTGCATGCTTTCTCTCTCAGCACTAATTGTACCGGTATCATATGTCGCGATGCCGAAATCACCACATGCTAGTGAGACTATCAGCCTTGTTGTGTTCTTCGCATCTTTTTCAGGTCTTTTGATGAGCGCCTTTATGAAGGTCATGTTTTTCAGTAAGAATTTTGAGATGGCTAACGATGCAATCAGCAAGCTGGAATCGCTGTTTGACGAGATGGATAAGAACAAGCTAGCACATGGAGATGTCTCAGAAATGGCAAATCATGATATAGAGTTTGCAGGAGTTACATTTAGATATGAAGAGGGTGTAGATGTTCTAACAGACTTCAGTCTTAAACTTGAGAGCGGTAAGAAATATGCTCTTGTGGGATCGTCGGGTAGTGGCAAATCCACTATAGCCAAGCTGATTTCTGGCTTCTACCCGGTATCTAGTGGGGAACTAAAAATCGGTGGAGTGGACATCTCAAAGTATAAAAGGGGAGACATTGGAACACGAAATTGCTTTCGTATTCCAAAACGCTAAGTTATTTAAAACCAGTATCTATGAAAATGTAAAAATTGGAAGACCTGATGCATCACGCGAAGAAGTTATAAAAGCGCTTGACCTTGCGATGTGCGGAAGTATTCTTGATAAGTTTGAAACGCGTGAGGATACGATAATAGGAGCAAAAGGGGTTCATCTATCTGGTGGTGAGACGCAGAGGATTGCAATAGCTAGGGCAATTCTCAAGAATGCTCCGATAATAATCCTCGATGAGGCGAGTGCTGCCAGCGATCCGGAAAATGAGTATGAGATGCAGCAGGCCTTTTCGAAGTTAATGGAAGGTAAGACTGTAATCATGATAGCGCACAGACTTTCAAGTATCAGAAATGTAGATGAGATATTGGTTGTAGAGGATGGAAAAGTCACTGAACGTGGTTCCCATGATGAACTTATCGCAAAGGATAGCAAGTACAAGAAGCTGCAGAATCTATACAACCAGGCTAACGAATGGAGGCTATCATAATGAAACGAAAATTACAGAGACATTTTTCGCTTACAGACAAAGGGATTGACAACATGATGAGAGCGTCGGTTTCATCGTTTTTCAAGTATGTGACCTTTATGCTTCCACCTATGATCGTATTCATTTTTTTGAATGATATGATAAATAGCAACCTAAAACCAATAGCGCACTATATCGGAATTATAGCTATAATTGCCATTCTCATGTATCTAGCGGCAGCTAGGGAATACAAGCTCACTTACGATGTCACTTATGAAGAAAGCGTAAATCTCCGCATCGAGCTCGCAAAGAAATCAAGGAGCTACCGCTTTCGTACTTCTCGACACATAACTTGTCAGATCTCTCGCAGACAATCATGATGGATGTAAGCAATATAGAGATGGCTATATCTCATGCTGTGCCAGAATTTATAGGATTCGTGGTATTCTTTGCGATTATAAGCATCATAATGTGTATTGGAAACATCTTTCTAGGGCTTGCAGTGGTTATGCCTATCTGGATGGGGATAGCACTTATGTTTGTATTCAAGAATTTTCAGACCAGGAAAGTCAAGGTGTATTACAAGCAGCTTCTCGACAATGCCAATGCGTTCCAAGATGCATTCGAAATGCAGCAGGAAATTAAGAGCTATTCCATGCAGGATGAAGTGAGACGCGATGTAACTTCTAAGATAGAAAGCACTGAGAAAATACATACTGTCGCAGAATTTACAATGGCGATAAGTGCTACAGTTTTGCGTGTAGTTCCACTGCTTGGACCAGTGCTAGTAGCTGTAATCGGAGCAACTCTTTACGCAAAAGATTCTATAAGCCTTCTATATTACGTGGGATATCTCATGGCAGTAACTACCATATCTCATCAATATGCTTCGCTCTCCGAGTTTATCGCAGCGATTTTTTTCTTCGAAGATAGCTATGACAGAATTCGGGATCTTATGGATGAGGAAGTGCAGCCTGGTATAGATAAGGAAGTACAGAAGTACGATATCTGCTTTAATGATGTGGAGTTTCAATATGGAGATAATAAGGTTATAAATGGGGTTAGCTTTACAGCAAATCAGAATGCTGTTACGGCTATAGTAGGTCCTTCAGGGTGCGGTAAGACTACCGTGCTTAGGTTGCTCTCGCGTCTATATGATTACGATAAAGGTGAAGTCACTGTCGGCGGAGAGGATATAAAGTCTATCAGCACAGTATCGCTGTTCAGCAAGATATCTATCGTATTTCAGAACGTTGAGCTCTTTAATACGAGTGTAATGGAGAATATCAGGCTAGACGTAAGGATGCTACAGATGAAGAGGTTTTGGCAGCTGCGAAGCTTGCTAATGTCGATGAGATAGTAGCTAAAATGCCAGATGGTTACGAAACACTAATCGGCGAAAATGGATCCAAGCTTTCGGGTGGGGAGAGACAGCGTATATCTATAGCGAGGGCATTTCTAAAGGATGCACCTATAATACTGCTGGATGAGATATCAGCATCGCTCGATGTCGAAAATGAGATGGACATTCAAAAAAAGCATCAACAAGCTCATTGAAAACAAGACCGTAATCATAATATCCCACAGGATGAAATCGATTGAGAATGCTGACAAGATTGTGGTAATGGATGACGGTAAAGTAGTTAGTGCTGGTAAGCACGACGAACTAATGAAGAGTTCGAAGCTTTATGGCGATATGGTTAGAAAATCACAGTTAACAGAAGAGTATATCTATTAGCTGATAGTGTATCTAAGATAGTGATAGATTTTATAAGTGGCGTGCGATGCGTTACCAAATCTATTTAGAGATGAAAAAGAGGCTGAACCAGTTAATTTAACTTAGGTTCAGCCTCTTCATTGATTCAAATCATAAAGTTTTAAATCCTACTTATCCGTAGGTATCTCGTTGTACTTGTTTAGTAGCTCGTGCTTCATAGTCCATAGTTTGTTGGATAAGTCAACGTAGTATGTCTGAGGATTTTCAAATCTCAGCATCTCGCTCCAAAGTGTTTCAATTTGCTCTAGACAGTATGTACGGATAGTCTCAAGATCAGGTGACTCATATACGCACTCGCCCTTGTCGAATACCTTTACCATCAGTTCCTTGACCGTGAAGTTCGTCAGCCTCTTGCGCTTCCAGATAGCATTCGGGTCGAAAATCTCAACACCGTCTCTAGTTGGGGCTTCCTCTTCATGAAGTGCAATTAAGTCTCCCATGACTTTGCCAGTATCCTTATCAAAGAATCTGTAAACCTTCTTAAATCCTGGATTAGTAATCTTCTCAACGTTCTCTGAGATCTTCATCTTAGGAACCATCACGCCGTTATGCTCAATGGCAGCGAGCTTGTACACTCCGCCAAATACAGGTTCAGACTTAGCAGTGATGAGACGCTCCCCAACTCCGAACGAATTAACCTTCGCACCCTCGAGGATGATATCTCTTATCAGCCACTCGTCAAGAGAATTGGAAACTACAATTGCACAATCTTCGAGACCGTTAGCATCGAGTATTTCTCTCGTCTTCTTAGTGAGGTATGAGATATCACCGCTGTCGATTCTAACACCCATCTTGGCAGGCTTCATCTCTTTAAACACCTTGATGGCATTAGGAAGACCTGATTTTAGAACGTTGTATGTATCTATCAGCAGAACTGCATTGTCAGGATAAATCCTCGCATATTCCTTAAATGCTTCGTACTCGCTGTCAAATGTCTGCACCCAGCTATGAGCCATAGTTCCGAGCGCCAAAACTCCGTAGTCTCTATCTGCAATTGCGCAAGCGGTACCAGCGCAGCCTCCGATATAGGCAGCTCTCGCACCGTATATCGCACCAGACGCACCCTGAGCTCTTCTGGAACCGAACTCCATAACAGGTCTACCCTGAGCCGCTCTTACGACTCTGCTTGCCTTGGTGGCAACTAGACTCTGGTGGTTGATAGTTAGAAGTATAAATGTCTCAACGAACTGCGCCTGAATCAGCGGACCAGTCACCGTGATAATCGGTTCGTGAGGGAATATCGGAGTACCCTCGGGAACAGCCCAAACATCACAAGTGAATTTGAAGTCGCGCAGGTAGTCTAGAAACTCTTCGCTGAAAATCCTCTTTGAACGCAGATACTCAATATCTTCCTCTGTAAAATGCAGATTCTTGAGATACTCGATGACCTGCTCAAGCCCCGCCATAATCGCATATCCGCCTTGGTCAGGAACTCTGCGGAAGAACATGTCGAAGCAAGCTTCGTAATCGCGAACATCAGAATGGAAATAACCGTTGGCCATAGTGATTTCGTAGAAATCAGTTAGCATCGTTAGGTTGTATTTATCAAGCATTGGTTCTCTCCTATATTATTAGCCTACCAAGTCTGAAATTACCGACTCGACAGACGCCCCTTTCTTAAATGAATAAGTACCCGCATCGATTTCTGACACATCGTGTCCCTGAGCCTTCACATCCGCAGTAAACTGCTTATAATCCGTGAAAAGGTTCTTGTCGATAAGATCGGATACATCAGCCTCACCGCCGCCGTTTACCGTGACACTCACGTCATTTTGAGAGCACCATTCTTAAACGCACTTCCATACTTGAGAGTAGAAGCGGAGTTCAAGGTTTCCTCGGACTGCTTGCGGTTTGACTGGCTTGCAAGAACCTGTGGGTATTTCATAATTACATTGAAGCGCCACACTATAACTCCTGCTGCCATCATGACAATTATAAGTGCAATTACAATGTCATTAGTGTTATGAAATAAATCCTTGAAATTTTTCATTCTAAATTCTCCTTCATGCTGCGCCACCAGACGCAACTTTACAGAAAATTATACATTTTTTTGCTAACGATTGCAAACAATAGAAGAGGTGCGACACCTTGTTAATAAGCCGTTTGCATGGTACAATATACGGTACGATTTAGATAGAAAGCAGATATAAATGAAGCAAATTGAGATAAATTCCAACGACGCGGGTAGACGCCTCGACAAATTCATGCGCAGATACCTTCCGAAGGCGACTCTCAGCACCATTTACAAATCATTCGCAAGGATGTAAAGGTTAATGGTAAGCGCGAGGGCAATAATTATATGCTTGCCGAGGGGGATGTTCTGAATATCTATGTCAGCGATGGTCTAATTGCGGAATGGATTGCACCGACAAGGAATGATAAGAGGCCAAGGGTTAGACGAAATTTCAAGATCGTCTACGAGGATGATGATATTCTGATTGCCGACAAGCCGTTTGGACTACTGACTCACGGTGACAGCAACGAAAAGAAAAACCATCTGGCTAACCAGGTTAAGGACTACCTGATAGAAACGGGTGCTTATAATCCGAGGGAACGGGTGTTTACACCAGCCCCTGCAAATCGCCTCGATCGAAACACGACAGGTGCGGTGCTGTTCGGCAAGAATAGTGCTTCGCTGAAGGCTCTCGGGGAGATGATTCGCGAGGATAAGGTGGACAAATACTACATGACCATAGTGTATGGACACCTAGACAAAGAGATTGACCTTAAGGGTAGACTCATCAAGGATCAGAATATAAATACTGTTAAGATCTTAGATAGTAGCGATTCGAGAGGCCGCGAAATTGAGACTATAGCAAGACCTGTGCGCAAGATTGGTGACTTTACGCTAGTTGAGATTAGACTTGTGACTGGTAGAACACATCAGATTAGAGCTCACATGGCATCAGTTGGACACCCTGTAATAGGAGATGTCAAGTATGCTAGAGGTAGGGCTGCAGATGTAAACCGTAGACTGAAGCAGAGGTTTGGACTCAATACCCAGCTTCTACACAGCTGCCGTATAACTTTCAGGGAAGGCATAGGACCGTTGGAGAGGCTTACGGGGCAGTCAATCAATGTGGATTTGCCAGAGGAATTTGAGAGGATAATAAACGGACTGGAGCTAGTGGCGAGAAGGAAGGGTGGTAACAATGAGTGATTTTACAAAGAGTTTAATCAAGGATATTCTTTAGCTGCTATACTTGCGGCAGTAGTTATATCGTTCGTCAGACCGACAATAGTGAAGCAGACCTCGATGCAGGATACGCTTAATCCAAATGATTACATCATCATGTATAGGAGGGCCTACTCAGGGGACAAGGAACCAAAGCGTGGCGACATCATTATCTTCAAGTCTGAACTTCAGGATGAAAATGGCAAGGATAAGCTCCTAATCAAGCGTGTAATTGGACTCCCAGGTGATAAGATAACTATCAACGATGGTAAGGTCTATATAAATGACAAGGAATACGATGAAAATTACCTCAAGGACGGCTATACAACGGGTTCTGTGAACAACTTCAAGGTGCCAAAAGGCGAGTATTTCGTGATGGGTGACAACAGGGTAGTCAGTATAGATAGCAGATATAGCGAGGTTGGCTGCGTCAAGAAGGATGCGATTAAGGGAAGGGCAGTTTTGAGGCTGTTCCCATTTACCAAGATAAAGAAACTATAATAAAAAAACTATAAGAGGAAGGCATGGCAAGAAGCAGGAAGGTAGTAGCTAATAATAAAAAGGCGAGACACGATTACTTTGTCGAGGAGACCTACGAGGCGGGGATTGCGCTCACGGGAACCGAGATTAAGTCTGTTCGTGCTGGCCGCGTTAGCATCAAGGAGAGCTATGCGCACATCTATAACGGCGAAATCACCATCCTAGGCATGCATATCTCACCGTATGAGCAGGGCAACCGCTTCAATGTAGAGCCACTTCGCGAACGCAAGCTGCTGATGCATAAGCGTGAGATTTTCAAGCTGGCAGGCCAGATTAAGACTGACGGTCTGACACTCATTCCTCTCAATGTATATATAAATGAAGCAGGTTACTGCAAAGTAGAGATCGGTCTCTGCCGAGGCAAGAAGAATTACGACAAGCGTGAGTCTATCGCCAAGAAGGAGGCTAATCGCAAGATGGATAGGGCTATCAAGGATAGCCTTCGCAAGTAGTAGGATTATGGTTAGCTGATGAGGGTAGCAAAGCGCTGGCCAATCAGCGATAATACTGCTTGGGAATTTAGGCGTTAGGCGGATAGCTAGACGATAGCTAGCTGTCGAGATGCGAACTGTTAGCGGTAGTCAGTTAATAACTGCGTAGATCCTCCTCTTATAACCTAAATTCAGATAAATACAATACAAATGCCATACTTGGAATCTGTATAAGCCATGGGGGCGTCAGGTTTCGACAGGAGTGTGGAACAAGGATAAGCGAGCCGTGGAGCCGAGCCACGTAAAAAGCGGCGGTTAAATTCAAACGCTAAACAGAATAACAATTTCGCACTAGCTGCTTAGTTCAGCACCGCGCGTCAACCGGTATTCACCTGCAGGTAACGGATCTGGCGTCGATTATGCAGGAAAACCTTGCGTGAGCTCTCGGTAGCGTAAGGGAACAACGGGATAGTGATTGTGTAGTCTGCTGACGTGACGCCACATGAGCGAATTCTAAAGTATCAGCTGCGCTCGGAGAAAGTCTTTCGGAAATGCTCTTGGACGTGGGTTCAAATCCCACCGCCTCCACCAATGTGAAAAGAACCGTTGAAAAATCAACGGTTCTTTCTTTTGCAAATATTTAATTAATAGTGTATTACAAGTTGAATAGATCAAATGGTTTAAAATGAGGTAAATTGAATCTGAAGGTGCAACTATACATCATACCTTATAGATATAGTTATGGTTTGCTATTTATAATCTAAATGTTATACCGGATTTTAATTTGAAATTAAAAGTTGATAAATCAAATACCTAATGATACAATTATCCTTAGTATTAAGGAGGGTATAAATGCGCGGAGGAAATAGAGAAGGAGCAGGTAGAAAAGCTGTTCCAGATTCTAAAAAAAAGAAGAATAGGAATATTTATATAACAGATGATTTTTATTCAGAGATAATGGATGAAAGTCTGTTTTTAGATGGTGAAACAACATTTAGCCAAAGGTGCATTAAACTAATTGAAATGGGCATTAACTCTTTATCTTATAAAAATGCCTACCGTGTATCAGACTGTAATCATCTATCGTACAATGGAGCATATAAAAAAAGCAAAGAACTAACTTTTATCGATCTCTTCGCTGGTATAGGTGGTATAAGAAAAGGGTTTGAAGATAGTGATACAAAATGCGTATTTAGCTCAGAATGGGATAAATATGCTGCTAAGACATATGAAGCAAATTATGGAGAAGTTCCAGAGGGAGATATTACAAAAATCGACGAAGCTGACATTCCTGAGCATGATGTTTTATTGGCGGGTTTTCCTTGCCAACCATTTAGTAACATTGGCAGACGAGAAGGATTTGCGCATGAAACACAAGGAACACTTTTCTTTGATGTATTAAGGATACTGAAGAAAAAACGACCAAAAATGTTTTTACTTGAAAACGTAAAAGGCTTGTTAACAAATGATAAAGGCAATACCTTTAGGATTATTATGAAGAATCTAAATGAATTGGATTATACGATTTTTTACAAAGTCCTGGACGCTCAAAATTTTGGCTTACCTCAAAGACGAGAAAGAGTAGTCATTGTAGGATTCAGAGATGATTTAGGAGTAAATGAATTTGAATTTCCGAATGGTAATCCGTCTAAGAAAGTTCCGATAAACTCAATATTGGAACACAATCCTTCAGGATATTCTGTGTCAGAACATCTTCAGAAAAGCTACCTATTTAAAAAAGATGATGGAAGACCACAACTTGTTGATTTTAATTCAACGTGTCAAGTTAATACACTATGTGCAAGTTATCATAAAATTCAACGCTTAACAGGAACTTTTGTAAAAGATGGTGAGACAGGTATTAGAATGTTCAGCGAACTTGAATTAAAAAGGCTGATGGGATTTCCTGATAATTTCATAGTACCAGTCTCTAGAACACAGATGTACAGGCAGTTTGGTAATTCCGTGGCAGTTCCAATGATGAAAGAAGTCGCTAGTGCAATGAAGAAAAAGTATTATGATTCTCTAAATATTGTAAAGTAGTTATGATAGTTTTGAACTATTTAAGTAGAGCGCATTTTAATTGAATACTTTTGCCTCGCTTCTTTGAAGGATAAGTCCAAGAAAAAATTGTCCCGAAGTTGCCGTGGATTTTCGAACAATTTAGCTTATCAAGATATTCATTTATTGAATAGAATGAAATTGAGTTATCGTTGTTGTCATATGTAAGAATATGAGATGCCCACTGTGAATTTTCATCTCCATATCCAAAGGTTCCAGCTAAAGCCCACTTTGCTAGTTTGTCATTATAAGGCTTTAGAGCTTCCGTTAAGGCAGTGGTATTTGTAGCGCCAAAAGATTCTAGTGTTGGGTTATTCTGAAATTCATGCAGTAATGATGCTAAAGCAGTATTATTTATGTCTAAAACTTCAGAAAAAGAATCTGCAGAATATTCATGCACACTAACCCTGTTCGCACTAGAACGTTTGCAACTGATAGATATTGATTTGGTAATACCGCTATAAAAACATATATCCACCAGTATATCAGTTTTCGGATTTCCGCCAGAAGGAAGTTTTCCAATTTTATTTTTGTCAGTCGTTGCAAATATTGAATACACTTCGCCAGGAGCAATATCTAAATTTGATATGATTGTTTCAAAAAAATTGTAATAAAGCCCGATTAATGTTTTCCCATTATTATTAAAAATGGATAAATTGTCTTTATTAGACAGACAAAGTGCAATTCTATCCTCAAAATTTCTTCCTTGAATATCCTTTAGTCTACCCAATGATACTGATTCATGGGCCTTAACCTCAATTAAGTTATAAAGAGTGTCTTGGCTTATGATTGCATCAATTGCAGAGTATTCCTCGTTGGTAGTATATTTTATGTTCTGCTTTTCAAAATTAGAAGTTTCAACTAAATTCTTGCAATCAGAATATACAAGAAATGCGCTTGTTATATTTGGGTTAATTTCCTTTAAATTGTAGGTGTCCCATTGTTGCCCTTTAACTCTGTCTGTACGCATAGACGTAGTAGAGTATAAGAGCCATGATTCACCATTAGGGAAATCAATCATAAAAGGTGCATAAAACTGTTCAGTATTAGAATACCCTGTTCTGCCCGCCCTATATGGTGATATGATACGAGATATATAATTTTTTTCAAGGCATGAAGACAAAAGCTCATATATACTTAATTGAGCATTTTTCCCATGTTGCGATTTTTCTCCATTAGAATAGGTCATATTTTATTCCTTCTACTCTATATACTATTGTCATACTATTTCATAATATCACTATATTATTTTTTTTTGCAATATTTTTAATATTTATAATGAATGCTTGAATATCTGTTAAGTGCAGTACTATCTTGATAAGAGCTAATATGAGGTGTAATCTAGGATTAGGTATGTGTTTATATACCTAGCTATAGCGTACACTAATTTATCAAAAGATATGAGGTCGATAATGGAGCAGGAACTTAATAAAAGCATAGTTATTGCATATTATCTTTCTAGAAGAGATAAAGAAGGTTTAAATGTTTTGGGATATAAAACATTCTCTAAAGCTTTTAAAGAAATAGGGGAAATAATTGGGGAAACCCCGAATAATTTGAAAAACATGAGGGATGAATTTGACCCACTTTTTCCTAACGAAAGAAAAGGATGGCGTCAAAGAGATCTTATTGCTTCACGCCAGGAAGTATTTGATAAATTCTCAAAGATGAGTGATCTTGACCTAGATGAATACGTAAAAGGGTTATTGAATGGAAATACAACCAACAATGATATATATATACAACATAATTTGGGGTTTGATACAGAGAATGCTGAAAGTTTAGAAGAGTATAGAAAAGCAGCAGAAGTTGTTAAAAATCATATTTCGACAAATAGGGTTAATTTTAGATATAGCAATGAGGAAGTTGAAGCAGTGCGCAATGAATTTCTGGATAAGTTTGCCCCAGAAAAGCTAGCAGCTATTCCTGATGAGAAGCTCTTAAAATCATTATTTTACTCAAAAGATGGAAACGGGAGCAGCTTAAGCTACGTCCTTGAAAATCAAGAAAAAATAAAAAACATGTTTGGAGGGATAGCTGGAGGCAGTACATATAAATTTGGCTTATTTCAGCGTAATGAGGATGGTATGTGGGTTACAGGAAGTGGTAATAAACCCACAGTACTGACAGAGAATGAGGCTCTTGAACTAGGCAAGGGAATACGAGATGAGATAATTGAAGGAGCTACACTTATAGCGAAGGCAAAACTGAACACTAAAGAAGACTATGAATCTTTAGACACGCTGCTTAATCGAAAAATCAAGGACACGGCAAAAAAAGTATGGGTGCAAAAATATTATCAAATACTATATCCAGAAAAGTTTGTAAGTTTCTATACAGAGGAATGGTTAAATCATTATCTATATGCCTTAGACATAGAACCAAGTGAAAAGTTTTATGGTAAAAAAGGACAGCTCGCTATTGTAAAAAGATTGTCAGGACTTGAAGATAATGAGTTTTCTGATGCGCTATTTGATTGTTTTAAGCAACCCAAAAAATTTATAAGGCTAGGCAGCTCGATTGATAATGGGCGCAGCATCGCTGGTGAATGGCGTGAAAATGGGATTGTTGCGATTGGGTGGCCTAAAATTGGTTCACTTAAGCATTTTGCAAAAGGCAATTCTCTAAATAGAGAAAAACTAGTACACATGCTTAAGGAGGAATACTACTCAGATGATTCTTCAACATCTTCGAGGAAGGCTGGGGAAATAATAAAATTCTTTAATACTAATAAAGATACAGTTTTTACTATCATGAATGGAGAAGAATTAATAGCGCTTGTTGATGAGCTTGGAGAGTACTACTTTGATTTAAACAATACTCCATGGGTGCATTGTAAAAAAGGAGCTTGGCACATGAGCTTTCTTGAGGACGAGTTTCTACCAAAGAAGTCAGAGGGAAAACTAACAACATGCTATGAATTAAAAGAACCTGAAAATCTTCAGTTCTTATATAGAAAATATTACTATGACCTAGATGGAAAAGGGATGACTAAAATAGGCAACGAACTAAAATATAATACGGGACTTAAGACAAGTTTTCCTACAAATAGAATCATATTTGGAGCACCTGGAACAGGAAAAAGTTATACCCTCGAGCAGGAACGAAAAAAAACGCTACAAAATGAGACAATTGGTGGATATGAACGTGTTACTTTTCATCCAGATTATACATACTCTCAGTTTGTTGGTACATATAAGCCCGTGACAGATAGATCAGGTACGATTAGTTATCAATTTGTTCCAGGCCCTTTTATGAGAGTGTATGTTGAGGCGCTTAAAAATGGAAGAAGTGGAAATCCTGAGCCATATATTCTTATCATAGAAGAAATTAACCGAGCAAATGTGGCAGCTGTATTTGGAGATGTTTTTCAGCTTCTTGACCGTGATAGCTTCAATGTAAGTGAATATCCGATACACGCAACAGAGGATGTTAGAACTTATCTTGCAGTCCAGCTTGGCGGCAATCCAGAAGACTATACAGAAATAAAGATTCCAGATAATATGCTGATTTGGGCAACTATGAACAGCGCAGATCAAGGAGTGTTTCCAATGGATACTGCTTTTAAACGCAGGTGGGACTTTAACTATCTTGGCATAAATAATGGAGAGGGCGAAATTTCAGGAAAATTCGTTATACTTGGAGAAGGAGAGCATAGAAAAAAAGTCGAATGGAATATATTAAGAAAAGAAATAAATAATGTTCTTCTTAATGACTGTAAAGTTAACGAAGATAAGCTGATGGGACCTTTTTTCCTTTCTATAAAGAATCTTCCAGAAGGTGAAGATATGGACGAAGAAAATTTTAGCAGAATGTTTAAGAACAAAGTTATTATGTACTTGTTTGATGATGCCGCAAAGCAGAAGCGTCATACACTTTTCAGTGGTTGTGACATAAAGAATATATATTCAGCAATTTGTGATGCGTTTGATGAAAAAGGTGTAGACATATTTAACGAGTCTATAAGGAATGATTTCTTGAATTCAGTAGATGGAGTAGAAGAATAATGAGTTTGAAATCAGCCTATATCCGAGAGCAGAAAAGATACACTCAAGGAGAACTCGTTAAACTCTTTGTGGGCGATGAAAGCGAGATAATCAGAATACTTAAGCGCCTTAAGGAATATGGGGTGTTAAAAGTTGTAAAGGCATCTGATGAACAAAAAACACTCACAGATTTGATTGAAGAGGACATTGAGGTTGCGGATGTTGAAGCTGGTGAGAATGAGTATCTATATATATTTACATTTGTTGGAGTGATTACAGTTGCAGGACGAATTATAAAATGCTATCCCAAATATTTACTGCATACAGAAGAACCAGTTTCAGAAATGAAACAGATTATTAAAGTAATAGAAAAGTATAACGGAAAAAGAACAAATTATTAGGATGGTTAATGACACAACTGATAGTGCCGCTTTTTAATATGTTAGCTGTAATGCTTTGGATGCTTCAGGATTACTTTGAAAATGGTAGTTATTCTAGCTTACAGGATATAATTGAGATTAATGGTACAGGGGAAATACTGTGGGATAAAACGATAAATGAAACATTTGCTATTATAAACGATAATCGTCCATACTACCAAGACATGTATACCCGAAAAAGAGTAAATGATGACCAAGACTATTTTAAAAGACTTCATGAGTGTGTGCTTACAAAGTGCTCAAAAGAATTAGCTAGTGCGGATTTGCTCAATCTTTTTGATATTCTTGGAGTCGATTTATCTGATGAAGAAATCTGTGACTTTGGAGAGAATGATTATATTCTTGATCGAATTTACAAAGAGCTGAATATACAGTTTGGAACTAGAAAGCAGATGGTTCTTAAAACAATATACTCGTATATTGCTAATAGTAGCACACATATTGATGATATGGATTGTTTTAGCATGTTTGGCACAAATAGCTTCAACTTAATTTGGGAAAAAGCATGTTCTGAAATCTTAGACAATCAACTAGATAGGCCTATTGGATTGATTGCATTACCAGTTCCACTTGGAAATGAGTTTAATCCGAGGACAAAGCTTATAGATGTTATTGAGCATCCTATATGGTTTGGCAAATCAGAAAGAGAATACTTTGAACAAAAAGCACAAGATACTCTGATTCCAGATATAATCAGTATCTATAAAGAAAATGACAAACATAAGTGCATCATATTTGATGCAAAGTACTACAATTTGCAATTAGAAAAAAATAAACCATTGAGAGGCCAACCGGGGATAGAATCGGTTACAAAACAATACCTATATCAACTAGCATATAAAGATTTTCTCGATTATCATGGCATGAAACAAGAAAATATAAATAATTGCTTTCTTATGCCAACTGAAGGGGATGAGATAATTGAAACTGGATATGTAATGGTTGGATTTTTGAAACGGATGGGCTTAGGGGATATTAGTATACGATTGCTGCCGGCGAGTACAGTATATCAGATGTATTTAGAAAATAAGAAAATGGAAATTGCCAAATTGAATTTATAGAATTTGTTAGTTGCGTAAAGCTGTAAGACTAGGTATATACCTAGTCATTTTTTATAAAGAAATATACAAAAAAACTATATTAAGATGCGACATATTGGCCATAACAATTTCTGTTTAATTATTATCATTGATAGAATTGACTTAACATAATTATTTCTAGGTGTCTCAAAATATGTAAATTCCGCGGAACGTAAGGGTAAGTAATGAAGCGTACAAGAAGGATTGTGATAATTGCACACTGTTTATTAAATGTAAATGCAAAGGTAGAGCCTCTTGCAAAAGAGATGGGAGGATCATCTATCATCTGTAAACTTGTTGAATTAGGATATGGGATTATCCAGCTACCCTGCATAGAAATGGCTATGTTTGGATCTAAAAGATGGGGGATTGTTTATGAACAATGTAACTTTCCAGCATTTCGCGAACAGTGTCAAAAATTACTTCATCCCATTGTACAGCAGTTAAAGGATTACAAAGAGCATGGATATTCAATAGAGATGGTCATTGGTGTAGATGGTAGTCCTACTTGCGGCATTAATTTCGTATCTAAAGGAAACTGGTTTGGTGAATTCAATTCTGAAAATAATTATCAAGCTAAAATTGACACACTTCATATTGCTAAAGGAAAAGGTGTAATGATGGAGGTGCTTGAGAATATGTTTAAAGAGAATGGAATTTCCACATTGTTTTATGGAATTGATGAAAGAGAACCTATGTATGAAGAACTAATACAGATATTAAATCAGAAACAAGAAAATAATTAATGAAAGGAATAGCTATGAAAAAGAAAACGTTTATAACTGTCGCAGTAATTATGGTCATAATGCTTTTTATGACGTCGTGTGGAGATAAAAAAACCACAGAAGATTCATCTCTAAAGAACATAAAAAAGGCAGGGGTATTAAAAGTTGGAATGTGTCCGGAATACCCTCCGTTTGAGAGCATTAATAACTCAGGTGCAATTGAGGGGTTTGACGCCGATCTGGCTGAAGCAATTGGTAAAGAGATGGGGGTAAAAGTTGAATTAGTGAACACTCCTTGGGAGGGACTGATTTCTGGCCTATCAAGCGGAGATTTTGACATTATTATGTCAGGAATGTCTCCTGAAGAAGCAAAGGAGTCCGGAGGCAAGGTTAATGTATCAAATTCATATTTTAATCTTGATGAAGTTATTCTCACAACTAACAAAGATATTAAGTCCAAAAAAGATTTAGCTGGAAAAATTGTTGGAAGCCATGCGGGTAGTGCTTCTGAAAATGCGGTAAAAAGCCTAGAAGAGCAGAAAATAAAAATAAAAAAATCTGCTACATATAATAGACATTCTGAAGCTCTAGCGGATATGTTAAATGGAAATATAGATGCAATGGTTGTTGAAAAATCATGGGCAAAAGAAAAAGCAAAGGCTAATGCAAAGTTAATTATTGTTGATGATCCAGTTCAAACTATTAAAATTGCTGCAGTATTTCCAAAAGGAAATGATTCCCTAACAAAAGAGTTTAACAAAGCATTAAAGACAGTAAAGGAAAACGGTACATACGATAAAATCTATAACAAGTGGTTTGCTGCTGAATAGATAATAAAGAAAGGCGAAAATAGTGACGAAGTTAGATTTTTCGGTACTATGGCCATTTAGAAAACTACTGCCAGCCGCTCTCGGACTTACTATCGGGATTGGCCTGGCAGGTTTTATTTTAGCTCTGGCTATAGCAATAATAGTTGGTAGTTTAAGAAGTAGAAAGCTACCAAAAATAATTTCTGTAATACTCTCTACTTACGTAGAAGTTTTTCGTGGGACTCCATTGCTAGTTCAATTATTTTTTGTATACTATGGTCTGCCTGGATTAGGATTTCACATTGGACCTATTAAAGCAGCAATCATAACAATGGGACTTAATAGTGGTTCGTATTTATCGGAGAATATTCGAGCATCTATACTAGCTGTAGATAGAGGTCAATATGAGGCAGCATACATACTAGGATATACCCCAATACAAAGAACCTTTCATATAATCCTACCACAAGCAATAAGAGTTGCAGTACCCTCTCTTATGAATGGATTTTCAGCAATAATAAAGGAAACCTCATTAGTATCAGTTTTACCTGTCGTAGAAATTACGAAATTAGGCAACCAGGTTTATGCTAGAACATATCATCCATTCGAAATATATATAATGCTTGGTATCATATATTTTGTTTTAACCTATACTGTTACCTTCTTTGCAAAATGGCTTGAGAGGAGGTCATCAAGATGGGAACTTTAATTGATATAAACGGATTAAGAAAATCGTACGGTGAAAATACTGTTTTAAAAGGAGTCAATCTAACTGTAAACAGGGGTGAAATAATTGCAATTATCGGTGCTAGTGGTTCTGGGAAAAGCACTTTAGTAAGATGCATTGCAAACCTTGAACAATATCAAAATGGTTCAATAACTATAAATGGAAAAAAGAATAGTGATTATAAATCTCTAAATGGGATATTGGGAATGGTTTTTCAAAATTACAATCTGTTTCCACACTACACTGTTTTAGATAATATAACTAAACCTCTTCAGGCTGTTATGAAGCAATCAATTGCTGATGCAGAAAAAAAGGCAAAAATACTTTTAGAAAGGGTAAGGTTAATAGATTATAAAAATCAGTATCCATCTACACTTTCTGGTGGACAAAAGCAAAGACTTGCTATTGCAAGAACCCTTGCAATGGATCCCAAGATCGTTATTTTTGATGAACCAACATCGTCATTGGATCCTGAATTGGCACATGAAGTGTTTAGTACGATTAATGAGCTTGCTTTAGAAGGACAAACAATGCTAATTGTTACACATCAAATAAATGCAATTAGTCACTTTGCTACAAGGGTGCTTTTTTTGAATAACGGTATTATTGAAGAAGACGGAACTTGTGATGAAATATTTTGTAATACAGCAAATGAAAATCTATCTAGTTTTTTAAAAATGGTTGAATTTGACGATTTGTATTGACATTTGCAGGGGACTAATGTAATGACTATAATGCACTTGCGGTATAATGAAAAAAGCAAGTGTAATTAAAGCGACGGTAATCGATAAACCCTCAAATCTATAGATGAGAGAAAAAGCGCCAAATGGCGCTTTTTAACTGTCTATTTTCCGACCGAAACCGCAGTATATGTCACGTACTTTTTACTACCTATTGCATACTTGATTTCAAATATGCAGAACCAGATGTCATCTTCCTCACTAGCTGAATCATCACTACTTTCACTAGCAGTATCATCTGCACTGTTGCTATCTGAATCGCGGAATGTCAGCTTATCTGCAGGGATAAATTCTGACAGATACATGCTCAGTTCATCAGTCTTATGGTCGTAATTGTAGAGCACCCCAATATCTTGTCTCTTTTTTGGATTTACTGGCATACCTGCTGCTGTGTAGAGATTAATGCTGTCAATCTCAGGTGTTTTCGCCTTAGACTTCTTATCTTGAAAATGGATCTTGATATGTGAAGTGTCTTTACTCTTGAGGGAAACATTAGGAGCATCACCTTCGACTTTGCCGCAGGTTGAACTTATAATCTTCATCTGCTTTGATTTTGATAGCTTCGAGAATTTATCCAATTCATAAGTCTTGACGATAGCTGATCTAGAATCGTCAGCTGTTTTCACCATAACTTTGATGTCGGTCGCATTTGTTACTCGATCCTTATCTGCTGTTGGTCTAGATGCAATATGCAAGATAGCAAATATAAGAAGCAACATACCAACAAAGATGAAGGAAAAGATGAGTGGCTTACGATAACGACGGTTATTTTTTGACGACATAGAGACACCTCCGTTTCAATAATTGATGTAAATACTTCTTAAGCTCATACTATCATTTAAAGAATTAAAAAAAAGCGATTTAATAGGAAAATACAAGGTAGTACAAAGAATCGTCTATCAATATTGATATTTGGATAACTCCATGTTCTAGTCCCCACACATTGACGGCACGGAGGAATACCCGTATAGTTAAGAAACAGGCTATACGGCGTTTATTTAAAATAATTGTATTTGGAATGACCGTTTTGCAAAAGTAAAAAATACAGATGATATTATAAAAAGGTGGTAGGACATTTGAAATTTTCTAATTCGTTGATAAAAGACAGCCATTATGATATTGAGGAACTAACTCCGAAAACTAAAAAATCAGATGGAGTTATTTGTAGAAATTGTGGAAAGGGGATTTGGATACCAGCAAATCCTGATTTTGAAATAAATCACGGTTTTACATGTAGTAATTGTGGTACTCATGCAAATTTTGATTTTAGTGATGTTGTTATTGAATAGTCCAAATCACCTAATTTGGAGATAACTTTGCACGCAAGCACTATAAAATACACCAAAATTTATTACCCAAAAGAACACAATAATTATCCTGCTTAAAAATTAGATATAGATATTCTGAAAGAAAAGTTATAACGAAATATTCAGTTCTGAGATATTGTTAATTTAGCTGGGGTTACGTAGCGGTATTTCGTAGTGAGATAGACTTTGAATAGGCTGTTATGATTACAATACAAAACTTGTGAGTAAAGCCAAGAGATTTTTATGAGAAAAAAAGGAAAAATCAATTACAATGATCCAGATTACACCAATTATTTGGATGAATACAATAAACTGAGTAAGGAGTATCTTGCAAAGGAGAGTGAAATCTTTTCGCAGTTAACTGAAGACACTCGTCGCGAGGTGTCAAAGAGCCTGGGGAGATTGAGGAGATGCTTTGCGCACGAGCTTAAGGATTTACAAAATAAGTATTCACATATTTCACTGTTATAGACACAAAAAGTTGTCATCAAGAGAGGCGTTAGAGTACGTGCGTAGAAATGACTTAATGCCGACGAATACCTATTTGGAGAGGTATTCGTAGATTGAGTAAAGAATAGAGGATTGATTATGAGCGGCAGAGGAAGAGTTAACCAAAAACACCCCGACTATCCAAAGTATGTTGATGAATATAAAAAACTGCAGGGTGAGTTGATTCGCAAAGAGGATGAACTTTTAGATCCATTCTTTTCTACAAAAACTCCTCCGAGTAATATTGTGTCAAAACAGATAGGGATGTTGCATAAGCAGTATGGGAAGGATATAAGAGCTTTGCAAGATAGGTACTCATATCTTTTCGAAAAATAATGAACGGACTCGTGCGAATTTCGTGCTGCGGAACTTTACGAAACAAATTCTGAGATAGCAGGGTGTCTTTTGAATGGAAGCATATCATTCAACGAATATGAGTCTTTTGTATAGACTGGTTAAGAGAAGGGTCAGAAAAAATAAAGTAATATGAATGAGCGTCTAGCAACATTGATATTTTGGATAACACTAATGTTCTAGTCCCCGCACATTGACGGCACGGAGGAATACCCGTATAGTTAAGAAAAAGGCTATACGGTTTTTGTTTTATAAGGAGTAATATGCTTAAATCCACTATCAAGCACAAAAATGTCGAATTTACAGAGCTATTTTATGACCTAGTGTTCGTATATGCTATTTCGAAGACGACTGAGCTGATTCATCATCTGCATGATGGCGTTGTGGGCGGTGAGGCGTTCTTTGCCTTTATTATCACGACCTTCGTGCTGGTTGACGCATGGATGCTTCAGACTGTGTTCACTAATCAGTATGGTAAAAATTCATTCCTTAACCTGTCGATAATGTTCATTAAGATGATGATTTTGCTGGTGTTTGCAGGCATGATTGTCGAGGATTGGCACGATCACTTTAACTACCTGTGCTGGACTATCGCATTGCTATCTTTCATACTTTTCGTGCAGTATTTGTACAGTATTACAGCGAGGGGCAGTCAAGAGCAGAGCGCATTTCAATCCGTGGCTTCCTCGGGGTGACGGGGGTAAGAGTGTTCGGTATGCTTGCGGCAAGCCACTTTCCAATAGCGACAGGAATATACATATATCTCGCGACGATTATCGTAACATTCCTTATGCCGATTTATTTCAGAAGGAGGTTTGAGCGTGCCGATATTAATTTCGTGCACCTCGTTGAGAGAATCTCCCTACTTACAATTATAAATCTTGGAGAGATGATTATGGGAATCGCTCCATTTTTCGCACCCAAGACTTTTACGCTCAGTTCAAGCCTGTATTTCACAATAGTCGCATGTCTATTCATGTATTATTTCAGCGTGCTCAACCACAGCATCGACGAGCACACGGATACGAGCGGAATGTTCCTCATGTACAGTCATTATCCGATTTATATCGGACTAATCATGATCACTGTATCGATGAGTTTTATCAGTCACAACAACGCAAACGTGCATTTTGTCACACTTTTCATGTACGCGGGAATTTTCATGTTCCAGTGGGCGGTTATTGCAAATAACATGTACAGTAAGCCTCACCTTAGCTTTGATGCAAAGTATTACGTTGTTCAGCTGTGGATAATCCTCGTCGGTGGTGTTGCTAGTTATAATCTTGCACATAATGACGCGGCAGTTCTCCATATAACGACGGCGGCAATCGTAGCAATCACAGTTCACTCGATAGGGTTCTTTTATATGAGGAATTTGAAAGAGAGAAGGCGTTTAAAGAAGAAAACTATAAAGAGATAGAACGAGCAGGATAAAGATAATGTACCTGAAAAGCATAAAGCGGAGAAATCCGCATAAAAAATGATATAATAAAGCTCAGATGAATGGTTGATATCAAGAGCAGAATGATTATAAGGAGTCTACTATGAGAAAGCTTGTAAAGGGTAACGTAAGTTGGGTTGGATACATGGACTGGGAACTCGAGATGTTCCATGGTGATGAGTATTCTATTTTGAATGGGTCTAGCCAAAATGCATTTTTGATTGAAGAAGAGAAAACGATTCTGATAGATACCGTGTGGCTTCCGCACAGAGATGAGTTCATAGAGAACTTGAAGGCTGAAGGCGTACTCGATAAGATTGATGCGATTATCGTTAATCACGGCGAGCAGGATCACTCAGGTTCGCTGCCAGCGCTGCTCAAAGAGATTCCAGACACACCGCTATACTGCACTGCGGCATGTGTGAAGAGCCTTGAGGGTCAGTACGGACAGCAGGGATGGAACTTCAATGTGGTAAAGACTGGTGACAGTCTCGATATTGGAAACGGCAAACAGCTTATCTTCGTGGAGATGAAGATGCTTCACTGGCCAGACTCCATGGCTACATATATGACTGGTGATAACATCCTGTTCTCGATGGATGCATTCGGACAACACTTTGCAGTTGAGGAGATGTTCAATGACCTTGCGGATCAGGCTCTGCTTGATAAGGAAGCGATGAAGTATTTTGCAAATATCCTTAATCCTTTCGCTCCGTTCGTAACCAAGAAGATTGAGGAAATCGCTAAGCTGAACTTGCCGATTGACATAATCGCTCCGTCGCACGGTGTGGTATGGCGTGACAATCCTGGTCAGATAGTTGAGAAATACGCAGTTTGGGCAGACGCATATCAGGAGAATCAGATTACTGTTGCCTATGATACTATGTGGGAGGGCACGACTAAGCTGGCACACGCAATCGCTGATGAGATTCACAAGCAGTCACCGGATACTGTTGTGAAGGTCTATAACATCGCCAAGGCGGATAAGAACGAAATCATGACTGAGGTATTCAAATCCAAGGCTATTGTCGTGGGTTCTCCGACCTGTGTGAATGATGTTTTGACAAGCGTTGCAGGATGGTTATCGTTCCTCAAGACACTCAAGTTCAAGAACAAGAAGGCTGCTGCATTCGGATGCTACGGCTGGAGCGGTGAGTCGGTTAAGATCCTGCAGGCGAAACTCGCTGAGGCTGGTTTTGAGGTTGTGGAAGGAAATATTCGTTCCTGCTGGAACCCAGATGAAGAGGACTTCGCAAAGATTCCGGCTATGGTTTCAGAGCTTATTAAATAGGTTTGCCTATATGGTAAAACGTGTGTTATAAGACAAATAGAGTTTGGAAAACCGATGCAGTCGTTGAAAATTCAATGACTGCATCGGTTATTTTTGCAATATATGTGGTTGTTTGTAACTTTGATAAGGTTGTGTGTCAATATTATAAATAAATTAATAATAATTTAGCTAATATTACACAGCCTATTACAAAAAAGATTTTATTCGCAAGTTTGCTAGAATAGAAGAGATTCAAGCAAAATCCAGCCTTCATTGGAAATAATAACTTAATTTTTCCTTTGTTAAGAAAATCAAGTAATAGGTGAGAGAAAAAAGCAATTGCAAAAGCTAGTGCCAAAAGTTGGTCGATTAATACAAGTGACAATGTTGATAGTCCTAATGCAAGAAATGAATGTGAGAAACCTCTGTGACTAGAAAATATACATCCAAGTATAACAAGTGCAAAACCAAACAGGCCTATATAAAGCATCGGACCTTTTAAATTCATATAATAATTATAAATTTCTAATCTTTGCTTCATATCAACAAGAGCAACTGCAGCTAAAATAGCCATTACCATAAATCTTCCATAAAGGGCATCAATGGAGTACGTATTAATCCTTACATCAAGATCAGAAGCAATACTGCCAACTGAAGCTGCACCTATAACAACAAGACTCTGAGCTTTGTTGTTAGGATCTACTAGTGCTAAAGAAGCACTCACTCCTATTACAATATGTGTATATGATAACATAACGATTGCCTTTCAAAAGTAAACAAATATAGTTTTGCAGAATTATTTGTGTATTGTTCTTTTTAAATCATCATATAAATCTTTGGAGATTTCCTTATTATCAATTTTTTTCTCAATACATATTTGCAACTCTTCCGTTGCTTGTGAGAGCTCTTCTAAAGTATCTTGAATTTTTATAAATATAGGAAGTTCATCATCTGAAATAATACCATCGGCTGTAATATTAAGAAGTACTCGATGAATATCACTGGAGCGGTATACGGAATCTAAAAGTTTAATTATTATATTTGGCAGATTGCTTTCAGTTATTTCAGGAACATACTCCCTACCTATCTCGCATTCATAATGACAATAATAGTTACACAGCTCTGGTGCACAATATACATCCGACATTGTCAGAACATCTAAAGGATTTGGTGCCTGTTTATTATTTTCTATTCTTTCAAGCTTATCATTGGACATGATTAACTTCTCAGCAGCAAGTTCTCGAGACCAGCCGAGAGCATCTCTTTCCTTGCGATAAATATTGCCATTTTGAGCCGCCATTATGAGATCCTTTCTAACTAAAAGAGTTTTATATCATCCTTTTTAATGTATTATACGCCATACAATAATTACAATGGAAGGATTTACTGATTTTAAGGTAAATATATGCGAAAAATGCGGTAAATAAGGTAAGTTTTACGCGAATGTATCCATGTTAAGCGATGAGTAAAAACCGTATCATAATTACACAAAGAGATATCTCGAGGGGAAAAGGTGAGGGAGAAAAAAGATAATTTTGAAGGAGGAAAAAATGAAAAAAGTAAAAGAAACTAACAATATGGTAAAACAAGTAAAATTTGATATTCCTGTAGATATGTATCAGGGAATCTTAAGTAAACCTGAAGGCATATTAAATAGTAATACTATCACTGAATTAAAAAGTAAAGTTCCCAATCTTGATCCTAAAGGAACTATTGGTGCAATTCCAACAGCAGCCAGTCTAGGTAAAACTCTTAAGAAGCATAAAAAGGAAGCTGCATGCGTAGCTGTTGCAACAACAATTGTAGTTTTAGCAGTGGATAGAATGAAAAAAAGCGGTATCCTGCCAAAATTCTCTAAAGAATTAAAGAAGTATATTGGTGCCATTAGAGGTGGTTGCATGGATCATAAAACTATAAATAGCTTGTATAGACTTGTAAAAAAACTTAGAGAAGATGAAAATTACGGAGATTATTTTCTGACTCTTCAATTATGGGAATTAGATGATTTAATTAATAAATTTCATGAGTATACAAAAAAATTAGCAGATGTTAATTCAGTTATTATCTCTAATGAATTGGTAGAGGGAGATGGGGATTGTATATATCAATTGGAAGAACTTCTACTTATGCAGAAAAGAATTATGCAAGAAGTAAATGATAGATTTTATTTTAATAATAAAAGATAGGAGAAATATAACATGAGTAACTATATTGTATTAGACCTCGAATTTAATCGTTCAAATAACGGATTTGTAAGTGAGAGAAACGGAGTAAAACTTTATAATGAAATAATCCAAATAGGGGCTGTTAAATTGAATGCGGAAAGAGAAGAAATAGATTCATTTTCACGTATAGTAAAGCCATCTGCCTACTTCAAAATAAATAATGAAGTTAAGCAATTAACCGGAATTTCCAAAGAAGATATATTTAATGGAATAGAATTCAAGCGAGCATTATATGAATTCCTAGAATGGTGTGGGGACGATTTCGAACTCATAACTTGGAGTAGTACAGATGCACGTGTTCTAAAAGAGAATATAGCATATCACGGAATCGAACATGTTCAGCTGCCTCCATGTTATGACATACAAGTCATGTTCGATGATCAAGTCAGTATGGATGATAGACCAATGCCATTAAATTATGCTATCTGGAAATTAGGTGTAAAATCCAAGCCTGCGCATAATGCACTAAATGATGCGATTAATACAGCAAAGGTGTTTTGTAAACTTGATTTATCCGATGGATTGAATGAATATGCAGTTTAGTAAGGAGGTAATTATGAGTAATAACATGATAATGATGCTAGCATTTTTATACTGTATAGCACCGATAGATGGAATGCCAGGACCATTTGATGATTGGATAGTTATACTGATAGCATTCATCATTACTAGAAATAATAGTGCGAAAGAAGAATAATATAGAAAGGAGAAAAAATGAGAAAGACAAGGAGTGACTGTACTGTAGGAACGTTTGAAAAAACTCGTGGACTACCAGCAGGTACAATAAGAAATCAAGATGGTCGTGATACACGAAGTGATAAGCTTATTGGAACCATCCGAAAAGAATCAAAATAAGTTCGGGCAGGCATTGCCTGCCCGAACTTATTTGTTTGTTTACATTATCTTGATTTAGTGCTACACTCAAGATAGCACCTAAGTTAACATTCAAGATAATTAAGTCAAAGTGAGCACCAAGATGTACAAACCACCATATAACATAACGGAACCAATGCTCAAGTTAATAAGTGATATCTCTGAGAAAGTCGGTAAGATACAAGGCTACCACACCTTGAGCACCCACCCGAATCTACGGAAAAGCAACAGGATAAGGTCTATTCATTCGTCACTTGCAATCGAAGCAAACTCACTATCTCTTGCTGAGGTCAGAGACGTAATTGATGGCAGAACTGTCATCGGGAACCGTGACGAGATTAAGGAAGTTCAAAATGCATATCGCACTTACGAAGCCATTCAAGAAATCAATCCATTTAATATGGAGGATTTAAAGCGTATGCATGGAGTAATGACCGACGGACTTGTGCCGGAATGTGGCAAATTCAGAAGTGGTGAAGAAGGTGTTTTTGACGGAGATAGATGCATATTCATGGCTCCGCCAGCGAAGCTCGTAACTGGACAGATGAGCGATTTATTTGAATGGATGAACCGAGAGAAAGAAAACGTTCACCCTCTGATTATGTCATCTGTATTTCATTATGAGTTTGTATTCATTCATCCTTTTGCAGATGGAAATGGTAGGATGGCCAGGCTATGGCAGACTGCACTTCTATATGGTTGGCGTGAACTTTTTCAGTATGTGCCACTCGAGAGCCAGATTAAAAATTTTCAGAATGAGTACTATGATGTGATTGCGAGATGTCACAAGAATGGCGGTTCTGATGAGCTCATAATGTTCATGCTGAAGCGACTAGATGCGGTGCTCGGGGAAGTGCTGAGTAAACCAGCTGTACTGTATGAAAATACCACTGCTCAGGTAGAGAGACTAATGGAGACTATGGAATTTGACATGCCGTATACAGCCGTGCAGCTCATGGGCGCACTCGGGCTAAAGTCGAGAAAGTCTTTTAGAGAAAATTACTTGCAGCCTGCGATAGAGGACAAGATTATAGAGATGACGATTCCAGATAAAGCGACTAGCAGGAATCAGCGGTATGTAATGAAGAAGAAATAGTGATGCTGTGATATACTGCTTGTAATTAAATTAAGTTATAGATAAATCGCGCTAGTAGTAAGGCGAAGGATACGTAGCGCTAACTGTTAGAGAGAAACATGGATACACAAAGGGAGAATTCGATGACAGATTATAATAAAGAGCTCATATCGTTTCTAGATAAGTCGCCTACAGCTTTTCATGCGGTAGCTAATATTAAGGCGAGGCTTGAAGCGGAAGGTTATACTGAGCTTGTAGAGTCTGCAAAATGGGAGCTTTTAGAAGGCAGGAAGTACTTCGTGGTCAGAAATGATTCGAGCATAATTGCGTTTAGGACTCCGATTTTTGATTTTACAGGCTTTATGATCAGCGCTGCTCATTCAGATTCACCTGCATTCAAGGTTAAGGAAAATTCTGAAATCGTTGAAAACGGATATGTAAAGCTCAATGTCGAAGGCTACGGTGGCATGCTCATGGCTCCGTGGCTCGATAGACCGCTGAGCGTTGCTGGCAGGATAATCGTAAAAAATGATAACAAGTACGAGGTTAGACTAGTCAACGTGGATAGGGAGTTGCTGCTCATTCCAAATGTTGCAATTCACATGAACCGCGATGCTAACAAAGGCCAGACGTGGAACACACAGGTTGACATGCTCCCAGTTCTCGGCTCGGCAGATGAGGCAAAGGGTTCATTTATGAGAATTTTAGCGGAGTCTGCTAGCGTATCAGATTCCGATATAATCTCGCATGACCTATTCCTATACGTTCGAGATAAGGGTAAGGTATGGGGAGGTAGCGAGGAGTACATCTCGGCGCCACATCTCGACGATTTGCAGTGCGCGTACGGATGCCTTGAGGGCTTCATAGCAGCGAAGAATTCACACAGCGTCCCAGTTCTAGCGGTTTTTGACAATGAAGAGACTGGTTCTCTCACCAAGCAGGGAGCTGATTCTACTTTCCTATATGAGGTGCTGAAGCGCATTTCACTAGCTTCAGGCAAGGATGAAGAGGGACACTATAGGGCAGTTTCTTCAAGCTTCATGGTGAGTGCAGATAACGCGCATGCAGTGCATCCAAATCATCCCGAGAAGGCAGATCCTATAAATAGACCTATGATAAATAAAGGCATAGTAATCAAGTTCAACGCGGCACAGTACTACACGACAGATGCCGTGAGCTGTGCGGTTTTCCGTGACCTCTGCGAGTCGAATGATATACCAGTTCAGGTATTTACAAATAGATCAGACACAAGAGGCGGCAGCACATTGGGAAACGTATCGAATGCTCACGTGTCGCTTAACACTGTAGATATTGGGCTGGCACAGCTGGCGATGCACTCGTGCTACGAGACGGTCGGTGCAAGGGATACGAAGTACCTTGTAGAGGCGATGACTATATTCTACTCGAAGACTTTTAGAGTAGATGCTGGTGGTTCATTTGAGCTATTGGACTAATAGGAGGGACACATGGCTAAGAAAAAGAGAAAGACGTTACCTAGTGACTTTTACGAGATACTGCGTAGAGGCGATATCGAGGAGATAAAGGCGGTATTCGACAAATGCGAGATTACAGCTTATGCAGGCCGCTGTGACCTCAATACTGCTTTGCATCACTACGGAATCCCAGCCGAAATCATACCTTGGCTTGTAGAGCAAGGACTTGATGTCAATACATTGAACTCTTACGGACGCACTCCGCTTAATTTCCATGCTAGAAATAATGCGAAGGTGGTTAAGGTGCTATTTGAACTAGGGGGTGACGTTGCTAAGCCAGACAATTATGGAAACACACCTCTTCACAGCGCTGCATCTGGATACGTACCAGATAATGTAAAGCTGCTCGTCGAGCAAGGAGTTGACCTAAATGCTAGGGATAATATATGGAAACGAACACCACTCGAGGAGGCGCTTATATCATGCCGAGGAATAGATATAGGAAAATGCGCGAAAGTTGCTGAAATTCTAGTAGATGCAGGAGCTGAGGTGATGCCTGCGGTCAAGGAATATGTGAGAAAAATTGGTGAGGATGTAGAATTCCATAGAGGAAGCTTCCACCCAGATTACGTAGATGAGATAGATACGGGGCTTGCCAAGCTTTACAAGCTATTTGATGTAGAGCCAGTAAAGGCTCGCAAGATCCACGACGGTGTATCCCCAATTGTAGTAGAAGGGCACACTTGGAAGGAACAGTTTGCAGAGCTCTGGGAATTATTGATACCATCACATGGTGCAGCAGAGACTCTTCAAGGCGAGGTTGTGAGGATTGCTGGCCGCGTTCAGGATGAGATGAATAGAAATGGAGGATGTAACTGGAACCGAGATTATCGCATGATGCTAGACGATTTCGTTAAGCATGTGGCTACTGGTGCATCACTGCCTGAGGCGGAACTCGAAGAGGCTAAAAACCTGGCTTCAAGCATAAGTCCTAGAGGGGACTTTAATGAGACTTCATTAGATAGACTGTGTGAACTGGCGACTAAGTGGGTGCTGCAGAATCCAGAGCCTGTTAAGTTAGAGGAGCCGAAGTATAAGAGGTAGTGTTGCTCTACAAACATGCAAATTGAAAATATTGAAAAGTGCCGCACTTCCCACTCGGGCAGCGCGGCATTCTCTTATCTAATTTTAATTTACCTACTGTTCATTCTTCGACTTGAAGAAGATTATCGTACCAGCCGTTATGATAATCGCATAGCCGATGAAACTGTAGATATCTGGAATCTCTCCAAACACTATGAAGCCAAGCGAAGTCGTGAAGATAATCTGCGAATAATCATAGATTGAGATTTCCTTAGCTGGTGCATATCGGTATGCCCCAGTGATTGTGAACTGACCGCCAGCAGCGGCAAATCCAGCGCCAAGAAGCATCATAAGCTGGTACATGTTGATTGGCTCGTGGTATTTTACGATAATTAGCGGAACCATGGCGAGGCAGCTGAATGCCGAGAAGCAGAATACAATGACAGCCTTTTGCACTCCATTGGAACCGAGCTTTCGCACCATAGTGTATGCAAGCCCTGCACCAACTCCGCCGATGAGTCCAGCAGCCATTCCTAGCGGATTGCCGGAGAAACCCGGCTTGATTACGAACAGCGCACCAGTCATGGCGAGCATTAGGCAGAAAACCTGGTATCGCTTGGGAACCTCTTTGAGTAGGATGATCGAAAATATAATCGTTGCAAATGGCGATAGTTTATTAAGCATACTGGCATCGGCAACCATGATGTGGCTCACAGCGTAGAAATTTCCGAGAATACCGATGGTTCCCGCAGTTACTCGCACGAGCATCGGTATGTAGTTTTTTCGTCCTATTATAATATGCTGCTTATCCTTGATGAGTACGATTGCGGCGATTATTGCGGCGATTAGGTTTCTAAAAAAAGCTTTCTCAACAGCGGGTAGGTTACCAGCAAGCTTGACAAAAATCCCCATAAGGGCGAAGCAAAATGCCGAGGTGACTATCAGCAGTATGCCTTTGTTTTTATTATGTATTGTTTTTTCCATTCTGTTTATTCCATTCCGTTCAAATATATTTACACGCGTGCACTCGTAAGTACACGGTAAGTGATTGTGCAATTTGCATATCTACTATTCTATTGTATGTCATTAAATCAGTCAAATGCGATATATAGCCAGCGAAGAAGCTTTGTGTTAAAATTTAGATTAGTACATGTATAAAGGAGAAACAAAATGGTCGAGCATATTACGAGAGAGCAGGCTAATGAGCTGCTACACAAATATGTAAAGGGTGAGAACTACATCACGCATTCTTATGCGGTTGAAGCGATAATGAGAGGGCTGGCAAAGAAGCTTGCTCCCGATGAGATAGAGTTCTGGGGAATCTGCGGATTGCTGCATGACCTAGATGAGGAGACCGCTGATTGGCGTACAGATATGTCTACGCATGGACCTGTTTCGACACAGATTCTAAAGGACGAAGGCTATGATGAACCAGTTATGGCACAGGCTATTTGTGCACATAATCCGGAGTCGGGCGTGATTGCGAAGTCGACTCTTGAGATTGCACTCCTTGCAGCAGATCCGATGAGCGGTTTCTGCAAGGCGGTTGCACAGATTTACCCAGATAAGAAGATTGCGAGCGTTAAGCACAAGTCGGTAAATAAGAGATTTAAAGAGACGAGATTTGCAGCAGGCGCGAACAGACAGTACATGGCGGCTATCGAGGAAATCGGTATTAGCTTTGATGAGTTTATCGATATTTCGCTAGAAGCAATGTGTGAGATTGCTGACGAGATAGGACTATAAATGCAAAAGCACTTAGCACCCAGAAATGGGCGTTAAGTGCTTTGTTTCAAGTAAAGTCAAATTATTTGCGAGGAGCCTTCGGCAGCTCTATTTTTACATTCTTAGGATTTCTAGCCCTTCTGTAGAGTACGAAGCGGCGACCGATTGCAGCTACGAATTCAGCGTGGAGCATCTCTGCGAGTTCACTGCACACCTCTGTAGGGTCGAGTAGTGAGCCCTCCTGAATCTGTCCTTTTACAAGCTCATTTGCTGTAAGGTTCTCGTCGATAGAGCGGATGATATTTTCCGTGAGGTCCGCCTTGCCAATATATACTGTAGGCTCAATCTTCTGTGCGAGCCCTTTTAGATAACTTCTTTGCTTGCCTGTGAGCATGTGTTCTCCTTGATATTTCTGAAATGTAATATAGAATTAATATGTGCACTATATTAACACAACACGGCACATTAATCCATAGAGAGGCGGGAGAAACATGGCAGACGGAAGATGGGTCATGACGGAAAATGAGCTAAATAACGTAGTTTCCGGTTTTAAAGAAACGGATATAGAGGCTCTGCCAAATGCAGGTAAGAACATTGCGATAGACGTCCGAGGGGGCTCTGGCGATGCGTGTAGCCGCGAGATAGAGTATAATGAGATATGTGCATTTTGCGGATCGGATAAGATGCGTGTTGGATTTGGTAAATACGGTCAGGGCTTTGGCTGCCGCTCGTCCAAGTGCGAGACCTGCGGAGGCGTGACTGACTTCGTGTATAAGGATGAAGTTGGGAAGTTTTTTAAATAGACTGTAATAGTTTGCGTATAGGAGACAAGATGAATCGCAAGGAAATTAGAGAAATTAAGAAGAGATTTAGTCCAGATATGAATAATTTTGGGCATATTTATGGTTGCTACGTCAATGCTGCGCGAGAGGTTATTACGTACATGGATTCGCCGACGATGCTCATGGAAAATGAAGAGCGTGAGATGTACATGAAGACTCTAAAGAAGGTGCTGTCTGGTGCGCTAGGCAGAAATCTACTAGATGTTGAGTTCTCAACGGCTCAGGTCGAGGATAGCGATGAGCATAGGCTGATTCAGACGCTGAGGACTTCGCATCTCAGTAACGAGACTATGCGCAAGATTCTGTTCCAGAGAATTATTGATAGCGTGGACATGGGTGATACCGGATATGTTATTTTGCTTGCTGCTGATGCTTACGATGTGCCGTACAAGGATAGTGGTAGCGACGAGTGGTCAGAAGAGTCGACGGATCAGTTTGAGTATTTCGTTTGCTGCCTGTGTCCTGTAAAAGACCCGAAGGGTGCACTCAGATACCTTGCCGAGGAGAAGAATTTCCGTGGCGCGTCGACTGGTAGCATCCTCGGTGCACCAGACATGGGCTTCATGTTCCCGACCTTCGATGATAGGATGACTAACATATATCAGGCACTCTATTACACGAGAAGTTCGGCTGACGTTCATAGCGATTTTCTCAAGGCGGTGTTCAACCTAGACAAGCTACCTATGGCTGCAAATACTCAAAAGAACGCATTTGACAGCGCACTGGCCGATTCGCTCAAAGATGAGTGTGATATCGATGTTGTGAAGGCACTTCATAGCCAGATAGGGGAGAAAATCGATATCCTTAAGGAAGCTAAGTCTGATGAGGCGCCGGAGATTCACATCAATGAGCTCGATGAAATTCTCATGAAGAGCGGAACCTCTGACGAGGCAATCGAGAAGTTCCATGATACGTGTAAACAGTATTTTGAAGGGGAAGAGTTCTTCAACCCAGAGAACCTAATTAATCGCAAGCAGTTCAAGATTGAAACACCTGAGGCGAATATCAGTGTGGATCCAGAGCATGCCTTTGGAATCAAGACGGAGGTTATAGATGGACGCAGCTATCTGATGATTCCAATTAGCGAGGGGATCACTGTGAATGGTGTGGATGTGAGTCTGCCCGATGCTGGAGAAGGCGAAATTTCGGAAGGCGAAGAGGCGTAACTGCCGATGTTATGAATTAGCATTGAGATAGCTACAATAAAGGAAATGAAAACAGAGAGCTTAGACCGTGGGGGCTGGCTCTCTGTTGTGTTGTATCTTAGTATATTAGAACTAGAATATCTATTCTAACCTTTAAATTTAAAATTTCCAATCCAAAACCTAGGATAGATATCTTCATTTATGTTAGGAAGTTGGACGATATTTTTTGCTTCGAAATTGTATTTAGCTAATAAATTCAAATAATTTTCTAGTGGTCTATGAATATGAGTTGTTTTAAAAGTAGTGTTTTCATTAGTTATTTTAAAATTCGATTCAATTATTATCTCTCTAGAGTAATCAAACCACCGCATATCTTCATACCCCCAGTACTTGGGCCAAAATTGAGGATGTGTTATAGAAAAAATAAAGGTTGAGTTTTTTTGTAATAAATTGCTAATAGATTTAACACATATTTCGAGGTTTATAACATCCATTAAAACCATATTTGATACGGCAATCTCATAATCACAACCTTTAAAATGTTCTATTGCAGATTTATAGAAATGTAAGTTCGGTTTTGAGAAGTTTTTATTTGCTAGTTCGATATTTTTGCTACTAATATCTACTCCGATAGCTTCTTTTACATATGATGAAAGGATATTGGTTAAATATCCAGAACCACATCCTAAATCAATTAGTTTTTTTTCTGATATATTATCAACGAAATTTAGTTGATCTATTATATTTGGGACTAATATCTTGTGGAAACTAATATCAACTTTGTTTTTTATCTGGGTATTTCGCAATAAAAGCAATATTATCCCACTCTTTTTCTATATCAAGATTATTCTTTTTTTATACTTCTTTCATTTATACCAACTTCCTTTAATAGATTAAATAAATCTTCAGCAAGTGCATATTCTATTGCTCCACATTTTTCAAATTCTTTGATTTTATGGAATTCATGATCTTTAAATCCAATTGCAAGTCGAGGATTACCTAAGCCATAGTGTATAAATGTAAATCTTACACTAGGGGTAAAATCTATATTGTTATATTCATATACTTCAGCCCCATGATTCTTTAAGTCTCTTATAATATCTTTAGAATTTGACTATAATAGTCAGTTCATCGTCTTTAGCTTTTTTAAGTAAAATATTGTACACCTCATCATTTTGAGAAACCCATGACATATCGCGACTAACAATAACCGTCCTACTGTTACTATTCAGCCAGTTTTTCATATAGTTTTTTATTCCTTCGCTATCATTGTTATGGAACACATTTTTTGTTTCTATACGTACTAATTTTATTATACGAACGATGCTAAATAAAAATAGAAAAAATAGAATAAAAAAAACGACTGATTTACGAAAAATGCTATAATCCCAATTATAGTTAAGTATAAGAAGAATAAAATCCAAGATAATGATAAGAATTTTTTCAATAAAATCAAAGTTTTTGCAACAGCAAATAATCTTTTTTAAATACATTAGAGTCTCCTTTTTATTTAGGATATAGTGCTTTGTTAAAGAGATGTATTAAATAAGTAGATGATAGCGAACTGATTATATCATAAAAAAATCAAAGCACAGTAATATTTACACTACAGTACTTTGATTAAAGTTGCGATTTAACTATACTATCTATTTTTCACCCTTATAGATCTTGGCATTCTCGAGCTCTACGTACGTGGCGTTCTTATCTTCAGGTAGCGTCTTGAGTGTGAATTTGCCAGATATGACAAATCTTTTTTCTTCGGCAGGGAGCTTCGATGCTTCACCTTTCTTTAGTTTGAAGAGTAGCCCTTGCTGGCAACATTCGGTTGCATCTGGAATCAGGCAGTACGTATAGCGCTCGCCAGTACTTGGATCGATGCTTACGGTGTAGTATCCCTTTACCTTGATAGTTTTTCCTACGTATTTCTTAGGATCTGTCATCATGTTAGACACTTCAGAGTAGATTGCTGTTGCACTCATGGTACTGAGGTCGAGGTCTACGCTTTTATCTGCCTTGGAATTATTGCCCGACACGATATGAAGCGTAATACCTATACATACTGCTACAAAAGCTAGCAGCGTGATTATTATTACGATTAGTTTAGTCTTTTTCTTGTTAGTCATTTTATCATCTTAGCATTCAGTAAAAAATTATCCTCTAGCAGTTGCTTTGCCGATTAGTATAAATATTAGATACATAACTGCATCTACTGTTACAATCGTTGCGCCTACTGGAGTTCCGCCGAGGATTGATATAAACATTCCGGTAAGAGCGGCAACTATCGATAGAATTATCGAGCAGATAGTTACTGCTCTGAAGCTTCCAAATACGCACATTGCCGACAGGGCAGGGAAGATGATGAGAGCTGATATCAAAAGTGAGCCTACCAAGTTCATTCCCAGCACTATTATAACAGCAATGATGATTGCAATGATTAAATTATAAGTTTCCGTCTTGGTGCCTGTCGCCTTAGCGTATTCCTCGTCAAATGTGACAGCAAAAAGTCTGTTGTACAGAAACACGAAGGAAACTATAACTATTGCCGAGATGACTAGGCATAGGATTACGTCTTCGGTCGTCAGTGTCAATATCGATGTGGATCCGAATAGCGTAGTGCATACGTCGCCAGATACGTTTGCTGATGATGAGAATACATTCATCATAAGGTATCCGAAGGCGAGCGATACCACTGATAAAATAGCAAGCTTGGCATCGCCCATAACTTTGCTGTTCTGGCTGCTGCGAAGCAGCAGTATAGCGGCAATTATAGTAATGGGCATAGTCACATAGAGGTTGCTGGAAACGTGCAAAATTGTGCCGACTGTCATCGCACCGAAGGCAACGTGGGATAATCCATCTCCTATAAATGAAAACCTTTTCAGCACTAGTGTTACTCCGACCATAGCTGCGCAGAGGGCGATTGAAACGCCTACGATCAGCGCATATAGGACGAAGGAGTGAGAAAGGTACATGTGTAGTTGTTCTGAAATATTAGACATCTAGAACCTCCTTTCTCTCCGCTTCTGAAGCAAGGTGAGGTTTATCGTTCATAATCAGAAGCTTGTTGGCTGCTGATAGGGCTTTGCTGATGTCGTGCGAGATTGTTATGATTGTTGTTCCGTCCTGATTCAGTCTGTTCAGCAGCTGGTACAGATGGGCAGCGGCCATCGGATCAAGCCCGGTGATCGGCTCGTCCAGAACCAGCACTTTCTTGGAGCCGGCGATGGCGCGTGCCAGGAGCACGCGCTGCCGCTGCCCGCCAGACAGCTCGCGAAAGCTCTCGTTTTTAATATCCTCGAGGTCAAGCTCTCGGATAGCATCAGCGGCAAGCTTTCGCTCCTTATGACCATAAAAAGGTTTGAATCCAAGCATATCAAGACATCCGGATAGCACAACTTCCCATACGGAAGCCGGGAAATCCTTCTGCATCTCACGCTGCTGCGGCAAATAGCCGATATCGCGCCTCACGATATCACCGCGCAGCAAGACCTTGCCATTAATCGCTGGAATCAGACCTACCAAGGTCTTAATCAAGGTCGATTTCCCGGCACCATTTTCCCCTATAATACAAATATAATCCCCGTTATTAATCTCCAGATCGAATTCATCACAGAGGGGCTTGCCTGAATACCCGACAGCAAGCCCCTCGCAAATGATACTAAATGAAGAGTCCTTAGTCTCTCTTACCATTTTGTTCAATTTATACTCCTAGTAATACCTAATTGTTAAGAATCTCCTGCAGAACCTTGAGATTGCTCTCCATAGTCTTGAGGTAAGTCTTATTCTTGAGATCGCCTTTCTGCATAGACTGAAGCGAATCCAGAGTCTTGATATCTCTCTTAGTTCCATCAGCGTTCTTGATTATCGACTTAGCAATCTTCTGGTCAGAGTTCTCAATAGTTACGACATGCTTTATCTTTAGCTGGTTGAGCTTGTTAGATAGGAAGCTTATAGTCTCGAAGCTAGCTTCCGACTCAGCGGAGCATCCTACAAATGCAGCATAGTAGTCAAGTCCATAATCATCTACCATGTAACGGAATGGGAAACGATCTCCGAAGATGAGAGTCTTAACCTTAGCATTTGAAACAGCTTCAGCATACTGACTATCTAGTTTCTCAAGCTTCTTAGTATAAGCATCTAGATTCTTCTTATAAGTATCTGCGTGCTTCTTATCCTTCTCAGCAATGGCCTGCTCAATAGGCTGGCAGAGCTTGATCGCATTCTTGAGAGATAGCCACACATGCTCATCATACTCTACTTCCTCAGCGTTCTCATGATGATGTCCGTCGCCTTCCTCTTCTTCTTCCTCAGCCTGCATGCCTTCCTTAACTTCCTCGGCCTTTTTGCTATCCTTCATCTCGTCCATGAGATTGATTGCAACGAGATCCTTGTTCTTTTTCTTCTTGAGAACATCCTCGACCCATTCATCGGATTCACCGCCAACATAGATGAAAATATCAGCATTTGAAATATCCTTGATATCCTTAGCTGAAGGTTGGAAGCTGTGCAAATCAGTACCATTCTTCTGAAGCAGTTTCAGGTCAACATCTTTGATTCTATCACCAAGAATCTCTCTCTAACCCAGTCATATTCAGCGAATGTAGTAACGACAATCTTAAGCTTCTTGGAGTCTGCTTCCTTCTTACCGCAGCTCGCAAGTGTACCAAGAGAAAGAATTGCAATCATCATAATTGCAAATACCTTAATAAGTTTATTACGTTTCATATAGACCTCCGTGCTATGTAACGTGAAAAATACAGATTTTGTAAAAAATAATATCGGTTACCGCACTTGTTCGAGTAACGCCATTCTCCCATATGCCTGGGTGTGGTGATACAGATGTTGGGGAATAACCGAAATTAAAAATCATTTTCAGTTTACCACTAGCGATTTATCATGTCAATGTAGAAAGCAAGTTTCACAAAACTATCAAAAAATTTTAAAGCCTTGCTGTCAGTGGATTACAACAAAAATTGTGAGGAATTAGCGGGAAAATAAAAGAACATATGTTTGATTTTTGTTTGCACCTCCACTATAATTGGGACAAGCAAAACAGTCAAGCGAAATATTTGTCACCGGTAGGAAGTGGAGATGGATGAGAGGGTATCGATCAACGTATTTAATAATGATGAGGAACTTGAGGGAAGTAGAGCCTATCTATGCATAGACTTGAAGTCCTACTACGCATCTGTTGAATGCGTTGCCAGAGGTCTTAATCCGCTTGAGGCTAGACTTCTAGTTGCAGATTCTAGCAAGATCGGATAACACGATTTGTCTTGCCGTTTCACCTGCACTCAAGGCTCTTGGTGTTCCAGGTAGACCGAGGCTGTTTGAAGCTAAACAGGCTATAAGGCGGGCTGAGATAGAGTGTGGTCATGAGATTAACTATATCTTAGCACCACCGCGAATGGCCGAGTACGTGCGCATATCATCTAATATTTATTCCATATATATGAAGTATATTTCGCCGGAGGATATTCATGTATACAGCATAGATGAGTGCTTTATGGATATCACACATTACCTTCATATGTATAGGGAGGCTGCCATGCGCCACAAGGTTTCAGCTGCCCGAGAGATGGCGATGACTATAATCAAAGCTGTGCTAGCAGAGACAGGAATAGTATCAACTGCGGGAATTGGAACTAATATGTATCTGGCTAAGGTTGGTATGGACATAGTCGCCAAGAAGAGCAAAGCTGATGAGGATGGTGTAAGAGTTGCTGAGCTCAATGAGACTTCGTACAAATATCTTCTTTGGAACCACAGACCAATTACTGATTTCTGGCAAATCGGGCGCGGGAAAGCGAAGAGACTCGCCAAGGTTGGGGCATATACGATGGGCGATATCGCGCGTATATCGCTTCATGAAGAGGAATTACTTTATAGGACGTTTGGCGTAGATGCTGAGATACTGATAGATCATGCATGGGGGAAGGAACCATGTACTATGGAGGATATCAAGTCGTATAGACCAGAGGCACACTCTCTTTCTACAGGGCAGGTGTTACCACGTGCATATGGATATGAAGAAGGACTCAATATATTTATCGAGATGGCGGATAAGCTGTCTATGGATATGGTGAAGAAGAGACTCAAGGCATCACACTTTTCATTTGCAATCAACTTCGATGGACTAAGTCTCGATAGCGGTGAATATACTGGCCCTGTTGTTATTGATTTTTATGGTAGACCAATGCCGAAGGGCGTCTCTGGAAATGTCAGACTTCGTGTGGCAACGAACAGCACTGCCGAAATTATAAGTGGTCTAAAGGGGGCTTTTAATCGCTTGATAGATCCAAAGCTATACATAAGGCGAATCACTATAGCTGCTAATGATATTAAGGGTATGGATGATGAAGCGCAAATCGATATTTTTTCACTATCTGCCTATGATGCAGAAACCTCAATGGAAGGCGAACTTCAGGATGTGATGATAGCAATAAGAGAAAAATACGGTAACAATGCTCTGATAAAGGGTATGAACCTCGAAGAGGGTAGTACATATATAGAAAGAAACAACCAGATAGGAGGTCATAGGGCGTAGATGGGTGTATATGATGAAAGAGTTATAAGGGCAACTAAATTCGAGTATGCCGATATTATCAATAGAGTGCGGCCAGTTCACAAGGCTGATAAATTTTCATATAAGCATCCACGCATGAGTAGTGAGAAGCGCGCCAAGATATTTGCACCTTTTGCAGCACTGTCTGGTTACGAAGATGCTTTAGCGGATAAGGAAGTAATATACGATATTAGAAGGGTGCTTACTGATGATGAATGCTTTGATTTAGACTGTAAGATTGCAGCTATATACGAAAAGTGCAGAAATAGCATCTTAGCTCGGGAGAATAGTGTCAAAGTCAGAATTCTTTATTTTGAACCACTTGCGGGGGAGGAACTACGTGGCAGGTATAAGGAAGTCAGCGGAATGGTTACGAAGGCTAGTCCAGACACTGAAATCATCTCCGTGCTGGATCAGGAAATTGCTCTTAAATCGATATATAAACTAGATATTATAAGTACTAGAAGCTCTGGGCTGTAAAGCAAATAAAAATTCCCTGCTGGCTATAGCAGGGAGTGTGTATTCGATTATGTCTATTTATAAAGCCTATAAAACATATAGAACATATAGGGCAAGATATGCGAAATATCTAAATCCTAAACTCGCGCAATCTGCTCGATTCCTTCAACTGTTCCGAGAAGTTCCATGCCGACAGGTCTCCAGTAATCATAGATGAGGATAGGACCGCTATATTCATACAGAAGTCTTATGACGGTGTTGAAGAATATTGGGTTGTTGATGAACATCTTGACGTTGAAGTTACAATCATACTGCTTGTACTCGGTATACGGATATTTGAAGTTGATAATCTGTGATTCAGGCTCACAGTCGTAGTAGCGCAGCTCAAGCAGCTTATAGCCAGTGAACTTGGACTGATTATCATCAGCATTATCGCGGCAAGCGATTATCTGATTAATATTCGCATCGGTCATAATCTGTACATCACCAGGGTTGTTCTTACATAGTTCATATAGCTCTCTAACAGTATTGAGCTCATGCGGCCTCTTAGCTTCGCTCTCATCTACAGGGACGATTCCTTTGCCGATTAGGTGCTGCAGGAATTCCCCACATGAGAAAGTTTCAAGAGTATAGTCCTCGAGCTTACTGCTGGAAGTACATTCGATGTGCACATTCGAATTGTCGATTTCTTTAAAGTTGATATATGCCATTTTGGTCACCTCTAATCTATATTAGCATTGGTATTATATCACTAGAGCTTGGCGAGGTCATTAACAAATAAATAGAGAAGCAGCACTCCGTTAGAAATGCCGCCTCTTATGTGTGCTTGTATGAACGTATATGCTGTATGGCTTGCTATGTAATATCAGCATTGAACATTAAGAGTACTAAGACTACTTATACTTGTAGAAGCCCTCTCCAGCATTAACCCCAGTCTTACCTTCATCGATGTACTTCTTGAGCATGGCTGCAATCTTGCCAGCGTTTGACTCAGGGTTCTGTGCCTCTGGGTTGCTGGATACGATGTTGTAAGCTGTTGTGAGTCCGACGATATCGAGGATTTGGAAAGGTCCTAGTGGAGATCCAGTTCCAAGCTTCCAAGCACGATCAATATTCTCGTGATCACCGATTTCGTTAGCGAGTAGATACTGCGCGGAGTTTAGGAACGGTACGAGCATCGAGTTAAGTAAATATCCTGGCTGCTCCTTCAGAACCTTAATAGGAACCATGTTTATTGCCTTTGCAAACTCAACGGTCTCGTCGTATACAGCCTGTGAAGTTTCGTTGTGCCCCATGACCTCGCCTATATTGCTTCTCCATATGTTGTTGGCAAAGTGTAGTGCAAGATACCTTTCAGGTCTAGATAAGTCTACCTTGAAAGTACTAGGCAAGAAAGTCGAGGAGTTGGTCAGTACAATCGTATTGTCATCGAGCACCTTGTCAAGATTCTTGTAGAATTCATGCTTTTCATCTGGAATCTCTGCCATGCTCTCGATGTAGTAGTCGCAACCCTTTGCGGAATCTTCGAGAGAGAGTGAAAGCTTAAGATTCTTGTAAGCTGATTCAACTCTTGCTGTCAGTTCATCGAGTTTCACTCGTGAGTTCTTCAGCCTTTACACCGAAGCCACCAGGCACTGGAACACCAGGTTTTCCTAGATTCTGTCTTAGTGTATCAATTTCAGATAGATAAATCTTATAAAGTCTATCTATCTTGGGCTGAGCTCTACCAATAGAACCTTCGCTCCTTAGCCATATCGTTGTATCGAATCCGGAGAAAGCGCTTTGAAAAGCAATCTGGCTGCCGAGTACGCCACCGCCTGCTACTGTAACTTTTTTATTAATCATGGAATTACCTCCTGTATATAAATAACAATTTGTGTTAGTTTTGTATAACTAGATTATACACCTAAAATTTAATAAAGCCATATAATGTTTAATAGCGCACAATTATTTCGCCAAAACAACACAATTAGGAATGATTGCTACTATTGACAGAGCTTAAGATTAGTTCTATTATACTTATTAGTTCTTGGTTTATTACATTTAACTATTAGAGCCAAGAACTGGTAAATATGGTAATTGACTTCAGGGCAGGGTGTAATTCCCTACCGGCGGTATAGCCCGCGAGCCGAGAGGCATGATTCGGTTAGATTCCGAAGCCGACAGTTAAAGTCTGGATGGGAGAAGCTTTTATTCTGAAGGGTACATTAGGTTGTACAGGGATGAATTGCAGGAGCTCTGAGGGGGCTTCTTTTTTAGTGCATATCCATTCTAATTGAACGGGTCAATTGTATATTTATTCGAATGAGGAGAGAGAAATGTCGTTAGAGAGAGCTGATGAACTGATGCTACAAGACAAGGAGTATATGAGCCGAGCTATTGAACTGGCCAAGAAAGGCACGGGATGGGTTAATCCTAACCCAAAGGTCGGTGCTGTAATTGTCAAAGATGGACAGATCATAGGCGAAGGATACCATGTAAAGTGCGGTCAGATGCACGCTGAAAGGAATGCTATAGCATCACTTCGCGATTCTGCAGAGGGTGCTACGATGTACGTAACTATGGAGCCTTGTTGTCATTACGGCAAGACACCGCCGTGTACGGAAGCGATTATTGAAAATGGAATATCTAGAGTTGTGATTGGATCCAAGGACCCTAATCCAAAGGTAGCTGGAAAGGGCGTTCAAGCGCTGAGAGATGCGGGCATTGAAGTAGTAGAAGACTTCATGATGGATAAGTGTGATGCTCTAAATCCGATTTTCTTCCACTATATAACGACTAAGCATCCCTACGTCATGATGAAGTATGCTATGACTGCTGATGGCAAGATTGCGACGAAGACTGGTGCGTCCAGATGGGTGACTGGTCCAGAAGCTATTCATAAGGTACATGAAATGCGCCACGAGTGTATGAGCATCATGGTAGGAGTTGATACGGTTATCGCTGATGATCCGATGCTAAACTGTAGAATTGAAAATGGCAGAAATCCCATAAGAATTATATGTGATAGCAAGTTAAGGATTCCAGGTGAGTGTCAGCTAGTTAGAACGGCAGATGAGTACGACAGTGAAACTATTGTGGTTTGTGCAGTTTCTGGTATGCCTTTAGGTGAAGTGAGGTTTAGCGAGAAAGCTCCATTCTACATGGATGATTATAATGAAAATCCGCTAGCAAAAGCTTTAGGCAAAAAGTTCGGAGGTGGAGACTTCACCAAGAAGGCGATTAAGCTAAATGAAAGAGGTGTTAGGATATTTAACTTCCCTGGTCACGATGGGAAGGTGGATCTCTCTCTTTTGATGGAATACCTAGGAAAGCTAGATATTGACAGCTTACTACTCGAAGGAGGAGGGAATCTCAACGAAAGTGCGCTGAGAGCGGGCATTATCAACGAGATAAGGATATTTATCGCACCTAAGGTATTTGGCGGAAAAGCTAAGAGTCCTATCGAGGGAATCGGAGTAGACCATCCGAATATGGCATATAAATTCTCGTTCGACGATGTTGAGAGAATCGGTTCAGACCTCATGATCACATGCAAGAGAATCGATAATCTCGGAACATATATTCCAGAAGATGGAGAAAACTAATGTTTACAGGAATCATTGAAGAGGTAGGAAAGCTAAAATCACTTGATATATCTGGGGCGACAGGACGCATAGAGCTTGAGGCCTCCAAGGTGCTTGAGGGCACCCACATTGGAGACAGTATCGCTGTAAATGGAGTTTGCCTCACGGTAGTCGAGCTTCATGCTGACGGCTTCACCGCAGATGTCATGCCAGAGACTATATCGAGAACGGGATTCTCACAGCTTAGAGTGGGCAACAAGGTTAATTTGGAGCGCGCGATGGCTGCAAATGGTAGATTTGGCGGGCACATAGTTTCCGGTCATATCGACGGTGTTGGAACTATTGAATCGCTTGAAAATGACGGAATTGCTGTATGGGTAAGCATAAAGGCATCTCTGGAAATCCTGAAGCTCATAGTCGAGAAGGGCTCCATAGCAATCGATGGGATCAGTTTGACTGTTGCATACGTTGATAGTGAACGTTTTAAGGTTTCAATTATACCTCACACTGGTGAGGAAACCACACTGCTGAAGAGACATGCAGGAGATAAGGTTAACCTTGAAAATGATGTAGTGGGCAAATACGTTGAGAAACTACTGGGGCTTGGTAAGCAAACTCTATACGGTAGCGCTAGACAAGATAGCGAGACAGGAAGTGGGCTTACACTTGAGTTTCTGGCGGAAAATGGGTTCTGAAAGGAGATACGATGAGTAATAGAAAACGCGAATATGATTCAATTGAAAGAGCGATTGAGGATCTAAGAGCGGGGAAAATAATTCTTTGCACGGATGATCCAGATAGAGAAAATGAAGGTGATATGATCTGTGCTGCGGAGTTCGCAACACAGGAGAATATCAATATGATGGCAAGCATTGCCAAGGGTCTTATCTGTACTCCGATGAGTATAGAGCTTGCAAGGAAGCTCAACTTCCCAGCGATGGTGTCTGAGAATACTGATAATCACGAAACTGCTTTACAGTTTCAATTGACCATATCGATACAACTACAGGCATTTCTGCGGCAGAACGTGGATTCACGATGAGAAAGTGCGTGGATCCGGATTCGAAGCCTGGTGATTTTAGAAGACCAGGGCACGTATTCCCTCTTGTTGCGAAGAGGGGTGGAGTGCTAGTCAGAAACGGACATACTGAAGCGACGGTGGATTTGCTTAGACTTGCAGGACTCAAGGAGTGTGGTGTATGCTGCGAAATCATGGACGATGATGGCACTATGATGAGGACGCCTAAGCTGTGGGAAATTGCAGAAAAATACGATCTAGCATTTATAACTATTAAACAGCTACAGGATTACCTACGCATCAACGAGTGTCACGTAATCCGTGAGGCGGTAGCGAAGATGCCTACCATGTATGGTGAATTTACCATGTATGGCTATATCAACGATATCACTGGCGAGCATCACGTAGCTCTTGTAAAGGGCGAGATTGGGGATGGAAATGATGTTCTGTGCAGAGTTCATTCTGAGTGCCTTACAGGAGATACGTTCGGTTCTCTGAGATGCGACTGCGGGCTACAGCTAGAGAAGTCACTCGAGATGATAGAGAAGGAAGGTCGCGGAATCCTGCTTTATATGAGGCAGGAAGGGCGTGGAATCGGGCTAATCAACAAGATTAAAGCATATGCTCTTCAGGAAGAGGGTTACGATACAGTAGAAGCTAATGTAAAGCTTGGATTTGCACCAGACCTCAGAGAGTACTGGGTTGGTGCTCAAATTCTGAGAGACCTCGGATGCAAGTCGCTTAGACTTATGACTAACAACCCAGATAAGGTATATGGACTCGGTGATTTTGCTCTCGACATAACGGAGAGAGTTCCGATTGAAATTAAGCCGCAGAAGTTCGACTATATGTATCTCAAGACTAAGAAGAGCAAGATGGGACACATTTTCAACGAAATTGATTTAGATAAGTAGAAAGGAAAAGTCATGAACAACATCAATCTAGTAGAAGGCAAAGTCGTTGCCAAAGAAGGCATGAAGGTAGGAATTGTTGCTGCTCGTTTCAATGAAATCGTTGTAAGCAAGCTGCTCGGTGGTGCAATCGATGGACTTGTACGTCATAATGTTAAGGAAGAAAATATCACAGCTGCTTGGGTTCCTGGCGCATTTGAGCTACCGACAGTTGCGAAGAAGATGGCTGAGTCCGGAAAGTATGATGCAGTTATCGTACTCGGAGCTGTAATCAGAGGGCAGACATCTCATTATGAACTAGTGTGTAATGAGGCTGCAAAGGGCGTGGCTCAGATTTCTATGCAGACAGGTGTACCAACTATGTTTGGAGTAATCACTACTGAGAATATTGAGCAGGCAATCGCTCGTGCGGGAAGCAAGGTTGGAAATAAGGGGTATGACTGTGCACTATCTGCAATCGAGATGGTTAACCTAGTAGACCAGCTATAATCACAGGCCTGTCGCTGAGTTACCGAATTGCGCAAGCAGATAATGAGCAAAGGGAAATCTTGGATTAAAGATATAAGTCGTTCTGATACCTCACTCAGCTAGTGGGTGTTTATAGCAGGACTGCAGAATTTCTAAACTAAATAATCGTAAGGCAGGCTGATTCAGTCTGCCTTGTTTTCAAACGGCGAAAAGGAATTGGTCACATAAATGGACAAGAGTATAGAGAATAAGAGTGGTGAAGTTATAAAATCAGAGGAATTAGATAAGAGTAAGGTGATGCTCGTATTTGACTATGATGGAACTATTCAGGAAACTATGAAAATCTATGCGCCAGCGATTTAGATATCGCAAAAAGGCTGAGAACAATATACGGGGTTCAGGTCGAAAATCCTAGCTATGAGCGCATGGAGAGCTGGCTGGGGCTTCGTAACGATGAGATGTGGGCAGCCTTCGCCCCAGAGCTCCCTGCGGACGCCAGGGCGGCCGCAGCGGCGCGCGTCGGCGCCTACATGCGCATGCTCGTACGTGATGGTGCTGATCCCTGGTATGCTGGCGCCAGAGAAACACTTGATAAATTAAAAGAGCAGGGATATAGAATGATTATTCTAAGCAACTCGGATCGTGAGTATGCAGAATTTAATAGAAGGAGATTTGACACAGACAAGTGGTTTGAGAAATATATAGATTGTGGTTCCTGGGATTGGCAGCCAAAGGCTGATGTGTTAAGCTCTATAATAAGTGATGAACCTGAAATGACATACGTGATGATTGGTGATAGGTTCAACGACCAAGAGGCGGCAGTTAAGAATGATATATTATTTATCGCATGTGACTATGGTTACGCTAAGTCTGGCGAGCTCGATGAGGCAGATGCTAGAGCCAACTCGTTTGTAGAGCTGTCGGATATTATTGCTAGATTAACAGATTATTAGGGGGTTAAGATGAACATTGTATGCTTAGATATGGAAGGCGTATTAGTACCTGAGATTTGGATTGCTTTTGCAGAAGAGACAGGAATCGAAGAACTCAAGAGGACGACAAGAGAAGAACCAGACTACGACAAACTCATGAATTATAGACTCGATATCTTGAGAGAACACGGACTCGGACTTAAGGAAATTCAGGATGTAATAGCTAGAATCGATCCACTGCCAGGAGCAAAGGGATTTCTGGATGAACTTCGAGCTACAACTCAGGTTATAATTCTCAGCGATACATTCTCTCAGTTTGCTCAGCCGCTTATGGCTAAGCTAGGATGGCCTGCGCTATTTTGCAACGAGCTAATCATTGGCGAAGATGGAATGATAGAGGGCTTCAAGATGCGCTGTGAGAAATCAAAGCTCACAACCGTAAGAGCCCTACAGTCATGCGGCTTTGAGACAATTGCAGCAGGAGACAGCTTTAACGACCTAGCTATGATTGAGGCTAGCAAGGCTGGATTCTTATTCAGAAGCACAGAGTCAATTAAGGCCGATTATCCGCAGTTCCCAGCTTTTGACGAGTTCGATGATCTGCTAGATGCGATTAAGAAAGCGCTATAAGGCTATAGAGTTAAAGACTAGATAACTTAAGTTAGCTAGTCAATTACATATTGGATATAAGAAAGCATCGCTATAAATGGCGATGCTTTTTTCATGTCATAAAACTAGTTTTAAAGCAATAGCAAAACTCCGCAATAAAAACAGGTGCGGTTATAGGAATGATTACTCAAACATTCTTACCCAAAAGCCTTGACTTGCCCTTAGGGCAAAAAAGTATCCTACAGATTATAGAAGGGAGTTTTGCATGACTTTGATTAAGATGAAAAATGCAATGATAGAAACAGGTCTAACAAGAAAAGCTCTTCGGTATTACGATGAGAAGAACTTGGTAGTTGCTACGAAAATTACTGTTGGTAAAAATAATGCGTGGTACTACACAGAAAATGACGTGAAGGTGTTAAAAAAGATTAAACTCTATCGAGATTTGGATATTCCAATTGAACAAATAAAGGAAATTCTTACTAGTGAAAATGGGGAGGCTATTTTTAAAGAAAACATTGCTAATCTACTTGCTAGAAGGAAGGATAATCTAAAAAAGCAGACAGAAATTGCAAGAAATATTAGCAATAATAATATTAGCGATATTACGTAAAAAAGCTTACAAATTGGGTACTGAATGACTGGTTGATTATTTCAGAGGTATTTTTTATAGGCGCTCCACAAAGGGCGTAGAGCGTCATTATCAGTGATTGGAGGTCACAAATGGAGAACACAAACAAAAACTCGAATGAGAATTGTACGGGTAATGAAGTTAATGCTGTAAACAATCAAGTGTCTGATATGACACTCGATATAAAAAATTCAACTAAAAAAGCAACTAAAAAGGGTATAGCCGCTTTTTGGGAAAGAAGCATAGCAAACAAAATATTTTTGATATGCGGGAGCATTATGATATTCGTTATTCTATTCTCAGCGATATTGGCGATTTCTTTAGCAAATGAAGAGGAAGAAGCAGAGGTGTGGCCTGATACAGAGATGTCAAGATTGATTCCAGAGCCAAATGGGGAAATAACCTATGTAACCGCAGATGATAAGAGACTGAATGCAACAGTAAAGATGAGTGCTAAAAAAGCCTATACATATCGAACAAAGTGTAAGGAAATGGGGTTTACAAACATCTCAGAAGATGAAAAAGATGAAAGCGATTATACCTTTAAGGCAAAAGATGTAAATAATAATGAGCTAAGTCTTACATACTATGAAGACGATAGAGAGCTTGAAATAGAACTGGAAAAAACTGATGACGCTGAAACTAGTGATAGTACTACCAGTTCAAATACATCAACTACAAGTTCAGATTTTAAATCTATGATGGATAGCTATGAAGCATTTATGAATGAGTACATCTCATTTATGAAGAAATATCAAAATAGTTCTGATACATCAGCTATGCTCAATGACTACTCGAAATACGTGCAGAAGTTCACAGACTTTACAAGCAAGATTGATGCAGTAGATGAAAGCAACCTATCGGCTGCAGATTATAACTATTATATTGAAGTAACTACAAGAGTAAATAAAAAGCTTGCGACAATAGACGAGTAGTAACAAAAAAATAATATTGCACAAATTTTAATACAATGGTAAATTAGAAACATAGTTTACCATTGTTTTTTGATTAATGAAAGGTTATGTGTATGAATGATTTTAAAAGAGGTGCAGTAAGAGTCTTAATAAGGGGAATAATTACAGCAGGTGCACCTAGATATGAGGTAGTGTTCATATAAAGTGCTCTCAGAGGTTATATAAGTTTTTATTTCATTAATAATTATCAATGGTCAAGTAGGCTGTTTTGATTTTAAATTGGATTTACTAAAGCTAACAACAAAAGACGAGAGCCCTAGCTCTCGTCTTTTTAATTATCAATACATATCACAATATTCAGCGAATTACGCTTCTAATAATCTCAATTTATTTCTCTTAGTAGTATCATATATGTAGCCGATTAGAGCACCAACTATAGCAGGTACAACCCAACCAAGTTCTAGCTTAGTGAATGGTAGAAGCTTGATGAAATCGAATGGAAGACCAAACCCGTGTAAAACTGAAAGTAAGCTTGTGAAGAACACAGTGTAAGCAGCTATACCACCAACATATTTACTTGTGATCCACTTATCGAGCAGTGCAAATATTACTAGAACGATCAGTGGTGGATAAAATGCACTGAGGATAGGTGCTGCAAGTGCGATAATTTTATCGAGACCGAGGTTGCTCATGAAGAAGCTAAATCCGATAGTAACGAGCACTACTGTGCGGTAGCTAACTTTTCCGTTTGATAAACCGGCAAAGTAGTCGCCGATTACAGATGATAGTCCAATCGATGTTGTTAAACATGCTAGTAGTATTATAATCGCTAGAGCGATAACCCCCCATCCACCAAGTAGCTTGTTAGTAATAGCAATTAGTAGTGGTGCCTGTGCAAGGCCGTCAAAATGACTATCGCTTGCAGTCGATGCCCCGAGGTAAGATAGCCCTCCGTATACTAGTCCAAGTAGCGTTGCTGAAATAATATCTGCACCAGCTACTAGCTTCTTTACCTCGTTTCTTTCGGTATAGCCATATTTCTTTGCAGCAACTATTAGAATTATGGTTACAGTTACTCCACCAATACCATCAAGTGTCTGATAACCATTAGTAATTCCTGTCTGGAATGGAACAAGATCTTTTGTTGCAATAGGTGCACCAATTGGATTTACAATTCCAAGTACAATTAAAACTATCATTACTAAAGTAAAAGTGGTGTTAGGAACTTACCTATAATATCTACTACTCCAGAAGGATTTAGTGCAAGTACAGCAGTTACTATAAAGAATAAAAGACTGAATGCCCATAGCGGAACACCTGGAAGAAGTCCTTTGATACCCATTTCATAAGTAGTAGCAGATGTTCTTGGAATACAGATGATTGGACCTAGTAGTAATAGAATAATAGATACAAATACCTTACCAGGTATAGCACCGAGCTTATTCGTTACACCGTCCACAGTTCCTTCTCTGTTAGCAACAACAGAGTAAATAGCTAAGGCAGCCAAGCCTACATCCATGATGAAAAATCCCGCAAATCCTATTAGCCAATTGCTCCCTGTTTCACGGCCAAGGAATGGCGGAAATATAAGGTTACCCGCTCCGAACTGAGTTGCGAAAAGAGCGAGTCCCATAGTTATGATAATCGGTCCCTTTGCTTTTGGTTTTGAATTATATTTCATAGTCCCCTCCTAATAATCAAAACAACCATAAAATGTTCATTTATAACTGAAAATATAGGCTTAATATATATTAACTATTAAGGAATCAGTACCGAAATATAATCATATGTCTAGTACATTTTGGAATAACAAGGTTTAATCTACCGAAACGGTGTGTTATAATCGTTGTAATTTCAAGCATATTATAAATTGTGATTAATTTTAGGAAATAGACAAATGGATTTAATTAAACTAAAATATTTTATTTCTGCTGCAGAAGTGTTGAATTTTTCTAAAGCGGCTGAGAATTGCAATATTACACAGACTGCAATAGGTAAGTATATCAATAAACTGGAAAATGAAATTGGATGCACTTTATTTTACCGAACCAATAAAGGTGTCAGTTTGACGGAAGCTGGAGAAAAATTTTATATTGGTGTGAAAGAGATAAGTGAGCAATATGAAAACCTATTAAAACAAATTGTATCGGGGAAAAATGAGTTTCTTAGAATTGGTATTGCAGGCGATTATTTGCCAGTCAATTTTTTAAGTAAATACATCTCGATGAATCAAGATATCTCGCTAGAAGTAGAGTTTGAAGACAAAGCTCAATTAATCGGAATGCTGGATAGGGGAGTAATAGATGCGATGGTTATTCCTGATATTGTCTTGCGTAATGAAAACATAACGGGGATAGAGACGCTTGAAGTCGGAGTTGCGCATGATATATTATGCTGCTCTCAAGAAGTATTGAATAAATATGGAAGTGTGGGAAAAGTCGTTGAAAATTTGCCGCTGATTACTAAATCAGGTGAAGACGAGTATCACGAATACTGCAGAGAAAATCTTAAGAGCATATATAATAGTACCTTTTCTGATGTAAGGGTAGTTGATACAATAGCAAACCAATCTACTTTAATCGCGTTGGGGCAAGGATTTTCGATTGTTCCAAAGGAAGAGTTGACGGTTAGCAATGGTATATATGTTGAGAATTTAGGTGAGCGGTTTACAGAAACTTTACTCCTAGTCTACATGTCCAAAAACAAAAACCGATTGCTCCATAATTTGCTGCAATTTGTAGATATGAGCAATCGTGATGGTGAATCATTATTTGGATAACTTGGAGTTAGTTGAATTACAAAGGGAATATGGGTACTTTCAATATATTAGAAAAATAAGGTGACCTTGGTGGTGCACGATGCATAACCAAGGCCCCTTTATGCTTGCATTAAAAACTCCGAACCCAATCGGATTCGGAGTTTCATAAGCCTTATGAAATTAACGCTTCGAGAACTGACTAGCTCTTCTAGCTTTCTTGAGACCGTATTTCTTTCTTTCCTTCATACGAGGGTCTCTCGTTAGGAATCCAGCGGCCTTAAGTGCCGGTCTATTAGCCTCAGCATCTACTTCGCAAAGTGCTCTTGAGATACCGTGTCTAAGTGCTCCAGCCTGTCCTGTTGTACCACCACCGTTAACTAGTGCGATTACATCGTACTTTCCAACTGTTCCAGTGATTTCGAAAGGTCTCTTAACTTCATTCTTAAGAACTTCAAGTCCGAAGTAATCTTCGAGGTCTTTCTTATTTACAACGATTCTTCCTGTTCCAGGGAGTAATCTGACTCTAGCAATTGAAGATTTTCTTCTTCCTGTTGCCTGATACATTTCTTTAGCCATCTTCTAATCCTCCCTTCCTAGAATGTCCACTCTTCAGGATTCTGTGCAGCATGTGGATGCTCAGGTCCTGCGTATACCTTTAGCTTCTTGAACATCTGTCTGCCGAGCTTGCCATTAGGCATCATGCCCTTAACAGCGTGACGGATGATCTCCTCTGGCTTCTTAGCACGAAGTTCTGCAAGAGTTGTCTCCTTGAGACCACCTGGATATCCACTGTGGCTCTTGTAAATCTTCTGCTTTCCTTCTTGCCCGTAACTGCAACCTTCTCAGCGTTTACAACAACTACGTAGTCTCCGCAGTCAACGTGAGGTGTGTAGATAGGCTTCTTCTTTCCTCTTAGGATCATTGCAATTTCAGCTGCAATCTTACCTAGAGTCTTGTCTTCTGCATCGATAACGTACCACTTGTGGTCGATATCTGCAGGCTTAGCGATGTAAGACTTCATTTCTCTTCCTTTCTACCTACTCAGATCCGAAGATCGATTTCGGCACTGTCTACTGGGATCCGAGGATCTTGTTCGACATACTAAAAATAACTTAGTGTCGGAGCTGCCGGGCGAACCCTGCTCCATTTGCACAATATGCCTAACGATTATATTACTCAAAGCGTTTAAAGTCAAGCTTTTAAAGCTTTTATTTCGTTCTGTTCTTCCCATTCTTCCACGAGAATTGCTCTGAGCTCCATATCGAAATACTCCTTGCTACGCTTACCTGCTAACTTAAGCAGCCCTTCAGTTCTAAATCCGAGCTTCGTGTACAGGTGCGAAGCGACTGTGTCGTCTGGGAAATGAGAAACGGTAACTCTATGTGTTCCAAGCTCCTCGAAAGCGTGGTGTAATAGTGCCTCAATCGATTCTGTACCATATCCTTTTCCGCGAGCTGACTCGTCAGCAAGGTAGATGATAGCGATATTTAGCGAATCGTTGATAGAGTCGATGTTGGTGATGTCGATTTTGCCAAGAGGCTTTTTGCTTGATTTCTCAACTATTGTTAGCCACTCACGAGTTGGGTCGTGTATGACGGTATGAAATTCGTCTGTAATCGTATCGAGGTCTCGTTTGCCGGTCGTGCAGAAGTGCTCGATGACATTTTCTCGTGACTCCCATTCTGCAAAAAGGTCACAGTCTGCGAAGGATGACTTACGAAGTATAATGTGGTTGGTTTCTATCACGTTGATTCCTCCTCTAGTATCCAATTAATTGACATCTTATTATAACAAAAAATTGTATATCTTATCATACCTAATTGCATATTGTTCACATGCATAAATATGCATGTTATAATCTTTCGAATAAACTGCTTGCATAATGTCGATTCGCAATATGAATTACAAGCATGTTTCAGAAAAAAGTCTATAAATAAGGAAATTATTTAGATAAAGGACAGATATTAAATGAGTAATCAGAACAAGGGGAATGTTGCACTACTGCTTGCTGCAGTAATATGGGGAAGTGGGTTCATCGCACAGAAGATGGGTATGGATACAATTGGTCCGTACTTCTTCAATGGATCAAGGATGCTTATTGCTGGGCTTGCGCTTATGCCACTAGTAGTAAGGATGTCTAAACCAAAAGAGTTTTTTAGTGCAAAAATCAATGGCGAGAATGTTGCAAAGACACGCAGAATGAGTCTGCTTATTGGCAGTATTGTATGTGGAACACTATTATCTGTCGCATCTAGCTTACAGCAGGTTGGACTTACTACTGTGCCAGTTGGAAGAGCAGGCTTTATACTTGTAATTTATATTGTATTAGTACCATTGCTAGGTATATTTACCGGCCATAAGGTGGAGCTTAAGATATGGATTGCAGTACTCCTGGCGATAATTGGATTTGCAATGTTAAGTCTGCACGGAGGTCTTTCAAACCTTGGAACGGGAGATGTGATTACCCTGCTAAGCTCATTATTCTTTGCTATGCAGATAATTGCAGTCTCTAAGCATGTAACTAAAAATAATGCGATTATGCTTTCTGCTGCACAGATGCTTGTGTGTGGAGTGCTTACGCTAATCGTGGCATTTATAGTTGAGCAAACTACTATAGAAATGATAAAAAATTCTCTTGTCGTAACACTGTACTCTGCTCTAATTCCGACGGCCCTTGCTTACACTATGCAGATGATCGGTCAAAAATATACGAACCCAACAGTAGCATCTCTACTGATGAGTCTCGAGTCGGTATTCGCTGCAATCCTAGGAGTGTTTGTCCTAAATGAGCATATGACACTTATGGAGTGGGGTGGCTGTGCAGTGATTTTCGCATCCACAGTAATTGCGCAGGTGCAGTGGAAATCGCCTGAAAAATCAAGACAAGAGGATTAACTGTATACGCTTCATAGGTATATACACAGATATCACCTTTCTTTACAATAGTTAATGTCAATAATAAAAAGTATCAATAGTTGCACACAACGGTATAAACAACAATTATTGTTAACATTTTTACGATTACGATATAATGTGATTAGATTGTGAAGTTATGCTGTTATTCGCTAGATGGGAGCGAATAGTGGTGCAACTTTTGCTATTTTTGCACATAACACTTATTGACTAAAAATGAGGAAAGGACAGTAATGGTTACGAAAAAGAAAGAATTGAAAGCGAAGGTTTCAGGAATTATGCTAACTGCAATCCTGATTCTCACCATGATGCCTTGGTATGTCATGGCTGATGATACTTCCGCTGCAGAGGGCACGGCCGCTGCAAACACCGTAACTGCTGAGAGCGAAGGAGTTTCAAATGAAGCTGCTAGTGCCGCTACAGCGCCGACCGCCCAGGAAACCCCAGCTGCTAACCAGCTACGGCAAGTGAAAAGCCTGCGGCAGCACCTGCAGCTAAGAAGTTAGTTAAAACATCCGTAAAGGTTGTTTACAAGAATGGATCACCTGTTGAAGACGGAACAACTTTTACACTCGAGGATCCAGATAACAACGATCAGAAGGACTACGAAGTTAAGAACGGAAAGCTCGAACTTCAGCTAATCTCTGATAAGCAGTATAGATTAGGTCTCTCATGGGATGATGAGAAGATGGACACTCATAAAGTCGTTGAAGCTGATGCTAATCTTGACACAATTCCCGTTGCGATCTCTGCAACTGGCAAGACTCTAGTATGGTATGACAGACATAACAATAAACTTCTCGAAGATAAGCCAGTAACAACAGTTACTCTTAAGGAAATCGAAGATGATGACGCTACCCCATCAGAGCCAAAGCCTGCCGAGAAGAAGAGAGTAGAAAAAGGTGAGCTAGCTAATGTAAGCGATATCGAAGTAGTTCTAGACGACGGAACCCCAATGCCTGATGGCGTACAGCTAGAGCTTATCGATGTGAGCAGACTCGCTGACTGGTCGTATGAGTTTGAGAAATTCACCGTAAAGGGTGGGAAGATTCACGGCGTTAAGATGAAGGCAGAAACTCAGTATAAGATTGGAATGGATACTGCTAACCCTTCATATTCAGACTATACAATCGTTGGAGCTTACAACAGCAAGCACTTAATGCGTATATATGCAAGATATGAAAACGAATATCCTCTGTACTACGATTATGATGAGGGTATAGATGGAACTGAAAAGCCAATTGCAAAACTTGTATTCCACAAGGTAAAGGAGCAGAGTGAACTAGAGAATCCTAAAGCAACTTCTTCAATCACAGTTCTTAAGGTTTCTGATGGTGGTTATGCTGCAAAGGCAGGTCTACCTTTCAGACTAGTTCGCAAGGATAACGGAAAATCAAAGGTTATCTATAGTGAGCAGGGTGAACTTACAATCAACACCGAAGCAAATGTTCCTTATGAGTTGAAGCTAGATGAGAACGATACCTATGTTATGAAGAACAAGGTGGAGTTCACAATGAAGCAAAACAAGCAGGGCAAGTACAACCCAATTATCGAAGGCTATGATCCTGACGACATCAATGGGTACCTGCAGTGTGGACTCATCGAGCTATCTAGAAAAGATGGCAAAAAGCCTGGAAGCGATGTTGTTAAGCCAGGAGATAACACTGGAGACAATAGTGGTGACGATTGCAACCCTTGCGGTGAATGTGAGGATTGCGCAAAGTATAAGCCTGAGCAGTATGCGAAGATTTATGAGAAGGAAAAGGTAGTTCTCAAGAACATGCCAGTTCTCAAAAAGTCGGGTAACGAATATAAGCCAATCAAGAAGAAGATTACATTCATCTTCTACAATGCTACAACACAGACTGTAGAAACTAAAGTTCAGTCAAGTGATGGAGTTCTACCTGATGTTGAGATGATAAAGGGACACAACTACATCGTATTTGCTGAAGATGGCGATTTTGAAATGCCTAATGCTTACCTCGTTCTAAACAAGACAGGTGAGAAGCCTGTTCCATCGAAGCAGAACGGAAGAAAAGTAGACGCATTTTACCTAACTTTAAGATCAATGTACGTTAGTAACCCTGAAGTTGCTAAGCGTGTAGCTTATACACTTCCAGTTTTCGACAAGGATCACAATCCTATCGACAATGTAAAGATTAAGTTCGTAAGTGAATATGAAGAGGTGACTGCACAGGTTAACGATGGTGTAGTTGAATACTCGTTGATCGAGGATCAGAACTATATGGTATATGTAGACGATCCAAGATATACAATCGATTCATTCCCGATGACTATGAAAGACAAGTCGGAGTGGGGCGCTGCGAAGTATGCATTCAACCACTTCAGTTGCGGTAGCGTTAATGAACTTATACTCAAGCCTAAGAGCGAAGAGGGTAAGAACAACACTCAGCTGATTGATATCGACAATACTACAGCCGTAACTGGTTTGCGCTTCGGAAGTGGAGACTACCTAGTGAGCGTTAGAAAGCTTCCTAAGGAGAGTGTAAAGGGGCTCGAGGGCAAGGACTACGAAGTTCTAGATATCGATATGATCAACATGTATCGTACTGAGCTTTCGAAGCTTGTAAGAGGAAACTTCAAGGTTAGCAGATTAGTTCCAGATGGCAAGGATGTAAAGCAGGTTTACTACGTTGATAAGGATGGAAAGCTTGTAAAGGTTCCATTCAAGCAGATTCTCGCATCTGATGGTGGATACATCGTGGCATTCGATATGTCTTCGATGTCAATGTATAACAATGTTATTGAGTACACTGACCACAAGCCAGCAGAGCCAGAAAAGCCAGTAACACCAGCTGAACCAGAGAAACCTGTTACACCTGTAGAGCCAGAAAAACCGGTTAACCCAGGAAACGACCAGGGAGATAACAATAACAACAACACACAGCCAAACGTACCAACTCCAGGTAACAGCGGAGATGTTACAAATAGTGCATCGGATTACTATGTAGCTAATGGAAATCTCGTTTGGAACAATGACGACAATGGTCTGCTCATAGTTGTAAAGTCCAAGACTGACGACGAAAAGACATTTGAGAGATTTAGAGGCGTTGAGGTTGATGGCATCGTTATAGATTCAAGCAATTACGACGTCGTAAAGGGAAGTGCTAGAATTACACTTCACGCATCGTATCTCAAGTCACTAAAGCCAGGAAAGCACTCTGTAACAGTTCGTTTCAACAACGGTTCTCTAAATTCAGAGTTCACAGTTGCTTCCCACGCTGCTAAGAAGGCTCCAAATGGAAAGATCGTTAAGACTGGTGATTCCATGGGATTTGAGTTTATGTTCGCATTTGTAATTGCAAACCTACTTCTAGGTGTTGTGATCGCTATGAGGAAGAAGTCTGCATAGTGCGCAAGGTGTACTAGGGAACAAAACGTTATCAAATGAGATGGGGTTCTATGCTCCATCTCATTTTTTAAAACTACTTGAAAGAGAGAATATGGGGAATGCAGAAACGCTTATTTAATAATAAGCTGCTAAATATTATTGCGGTTATGATTCTCATTCTTGCTTTAGCTTTAGGTCTTACGAGCTGTGGTTCTAGCAAAGACAAGAAGGGAAAAGAAAAGAAAAAGACGGAAGTTACAAAAGAAAAGACATCTTCTGAAGAATCGGTAGATGAGTCTAGCGCTAATGATGAGAGTACTAGCGAGACTAACGATACTAGCGAATCAGAGAAGAAGGCACGAGATAAAGAAAGAGAAAAGACAAAGGAAAAAGAGCGATCAAAAGCTAAGGAACAGAATGAGAAAAAAAGCAAAAGTGATTCTAGTTCAAACGGCTCAGCTCATTCAAAGAAAAAATGGGTGCCTGCAGTATACAAGACGGTTACACATCCAGCAGTAACGCGTCAGCAGAAATACATTGACTACTATACTTGCCAATGTGGTGCTACTTTCACCACGAATGCTGAATGGCAGGCTCATAGACCCAAGCCTTGAAATAACTTACATACATATGCGGCTCCGCATGTGACGATAAAAACAGTTACCATCAAAGAGGCATACACCGAGCAGGTGCTTGTCAGCGAAGGTCACTGGGAATAAGTTAATACTTTATATTAAAATTCGTGTATACTATAGGGTGATGTATGAAAAGGCAGGTCTATAGTATGAAAGATATTCAAAATATAAAAATTCGTGAGGCGAAGCGTTCCGACATACCTGAAGTTGGACGCATCCTATCTGAAAACTATCACGATACCTACGCAAATATACTAGATAAGAGATATCTAAGCTCTGTGAATCCTGAGAGTGCGGCTGCTAGGTTGGATGCATATTTCCTGACACCAGGAAATGAAATGTTTGTAGCCGAAGCGATAGATGATGAAGCTCACTGCAAGGTTGTCGGTTTCGTAGCTGGAACCCCATCTCCAGATGTACTAGGTGCATTTTGGCTTGAAATGCTTCATATCGAAGCGGCTTACAGAGATTTTGGAATAGGCAAAAGGCTACTATTTACTATGGGCGGAAGAGTTGCTAATAGTGGATATTCGCAGATGGTTATAGATGTATTCGCAGGAAATTCCAAGGCAGAAGAGATATATAAGCACTATGGAGCTAAGCAGATTGATGAGTATTATCAAGATGTTGAGGGCTTTGGCGTGTTCTCGGCACTGCTTAGCTGGGATGACTTATCGATATTCAAAGGATAGGAGGCGCACGTGGATATTTTTATCAAAATGATCACATCGACGCAGTTCATAAGCAGTGCCGTAATAATCGCGATTGCGATTATCATGACATTTGTCATCGAACACGCCCACAAGCTGTATGTCAAGAAGACCAACAACACGATGCAGATGAATGCCATCGTGAAATCGACATTCAGAATGATTAAGACTGTGACATGGATAATTGCGGTTCTAGCAGTTCTTGAGTTCAACAATATCCGAGTTACATCTATTATCGCTGGTGTCGGTGTTGCCGGTGCAATCTTCGGTATGGCTATGCAGGACGTATTTAAAGACGTGCTGATGGGTATGCATATTATCAATGACAAGGCGTTTAAGGTTGGTGATGTAATTAAGCTCGACGATGATGAAGGTATAGTGACGCTTTTCACACTCCAGACCACGCAGTACACGAGTATCAATACTGGAGATCACGTTACAGTTTGTAACCGTAACATCTCTAAGGTGGGTGTATCAACTGGTATCTATGATATCGATATCGGCCTAAGATATGACGAAGATCCTGACCATATTAGGGAAATCCTTACTGATTGTGCCAAGAAAATCAAGGCGATTAAGGGAATCAAGAATGCCGAGTATCTGGCTATTCAGAATTTGAGGCATCATCTGTAACCTATAGGATTAGATATTGGTGCAAGCCAAAGGATAAATGGGTTATGAGAAGGGCTGCGATGGGAGTTTTGCAGAAGTGCATAATTGAATCTGATATAGCACTTCCTTACAGTCAGCTTGATGTTCATGTAATAGATTCTCATGGCAACTAAGAAAGTTAAATCACTGCAGCTAAATAGCTGCAGTGATTTTTTCTTGCGTAATTTCAATAGCAAGGCAAAATTCAATTGTATGTATAGGATAAAGTGCAAATTTTTTGCGGCAATTTTTCGTTGGAATTTCAAGGGGTTAAACAATTGTTAGTGAAATATCACAAAAAATATCAAAAAAATTGTTTAAAATACAAAATATGGTGTTATAATACAACATATTATTCTTTATAGAGTGTTGTAACTATTGCGATTAAAGGTTTATAGAGCTGCTGAGCAGCTTTGTAATATAGGCAATGCAGTAAGGGGTTAGGGTGCTTTGCCAACAGATATTTATAGGATGTTATTTTTTTTAGACAAACAGAAAGGACTAGAGAAACATGGTATTTTACAATGCGCTACTAGCGTTCGTATTGATGGCTATCTGTTATGTCGTTGGTGAGTGGGATCTCCACAGTTACCAAGGCTTGGATACCATCCGTATTCGCATCAGCTATCCTTTATCTATTCGGATATTGGACATTCTTCCCTAAGACAATAGGAACAGATTCGGGACTTGTTCCATTTGCAGCAACAGTTGCTATGATGCTGCTCATCGTACATATCGGTACTATCATCAGTGTTAAGCAGCTACTCGAGCAGTGGAAGACTATCGTTGTATGTCTAGCTGGCCTCGCAGGCATGGTGCTATTCAGCTGGTACCTTGCACCGATGTTCATGGACAAGACTTTGATGATAGCAGGTCTACCTCCTCTAACTGGCGGAATTGTTGCTGCTACAACTATGCAGATGGCGGCTCATGCAAAAGGCCTCGAGGTCGCGGCTACATTTGCAGTAACTATCTATTGCGTGCAGGGATTTGCAGGTTATCCACTTACAGCAGTAATGCTCCACAAGTATGGAAATAAGGAACTTGCTAAGCTAAGAAGTGGAGAAATTGTTCTAACAGAGGAGCAGAAGGAAGCTAACAGACAGATTGGAATGACGGTTGTTAATGATGATTCTAAGGTTAAGAAGCTTCTACCAAAAGTTCCAGACAAGTACAACACACCAGTATTTATGCTTTGCAAACTAGGTCTAATCGCATGGTTTGCATCTCTTGCAGGTCAGCTTAAATTTGGTAGTGTAGCTATTTCACCAGCTATCTGGGCGCTTGTATTCGGTGTAATCTTCTGTGCAGTGGGATTCCTAGATACAAATATCTTGAACAGAGCAAATTCATACTGGATCAGTATGTTTGCACTTATGATGATTGTGTTCGATGGGCTTAAGAATCTAACCCCAGCAATGCTTAAGTCAATCATAGGACCGATGGTTATACTCATCGTTATAGGTGTTGTAGGTATGGCTGTATTCTCGTTCATCATCGCAAAAGTATTCAAGATGTCGTTCTACCTAGCTTTTGCAAATGGTTTAACAGCACTTTATGGATTCCCAGCAGATGCAATCATCTCCGAGTCTACATGTGAGGCTCTATCTGATAATCCAGATGAGGTTAACTACTTGATGAGTAAAATCTTTCCTTCGATGATTGTTGGTGGATTTACTACAGTAACTATCACTTCCGTATTCCTAGCTGGAATCTTCGCTACACTTCTGTAAGCGAGATTGCAAATTACGGAAATTAATATTCAGGTCGCTATAGCGGCCTGATGTTATCTCAGGTTGTGAGAACTTTAAAAGGCTAGAAAAGGCCTGCCAGAGCAGAAAAGTATATAATATATTTAATCATATAGGGGGTAATATCATGGATATGAAAGAAGTAGCAGAAAAATATTCTGATTATCAGGTTGAGATGAGAAGATGGTTCCATCACAATGCTGAAGTAAGTGAAAAAGAATATGAGACAGCGAAGAGAATCAGAGAAGAACTCGATAAAATGGGCATTGAGTGGGAACATTGCGGACTTGAGACTTCGACTTTAGCAACGATTAAAGGCGCAAAGCCAGGTAAGACTGTTCTGCTCAGAGGAGATATTGATGCCCTTTCAGTAACTGAAGAGACAGGCGTTTCTTTTGCATCCAAAAACACAGGTGTCATGCACGCGTGTGGCCACGATTGTCATATTTCGATGCTTCTTACTGCTGCGCGCATTATAAACGATCTGAAAGATGAACTATGTGGAACTGTAAAGCTTGCATGGCAGTCCTCTGAAGAGGTCGCAACTGGTGCGAAGGCTATGGTGGCAGATGGTGCTCTTGATGGAGTAGACGCATGCTTCGCTATGCATGTCTGGGGTGCTATTCCGACTGGTCATGTAAGCTGTGATGCTGGTCCAAGGATGGGTGCGGCAAGAATGTTTGAAATTGACGTTCAGGGGAATTCCGGTCACGGTGCCCAGCCAGATCAGGCTGTTGATGCAGTTGTCGCTGGAGCTGCGATCGTAGGAAGTTTACAGACCATTGTGTCCAGAAAATTAGCTCCTTCCGAGCCGGCGGTTGTAACTGTTGGAACATTTAATGCTGGAGAACGTTGGAATGTAATCTCGGGCTCAGCAAAACTCACGGGTACAACCAGATGCTTCAGCTATGATGTATTTGACAAGCTACCCGAGTATGTGGAACAGGTGGCCAAGGATACAGCTAAAGTATATGGATGCACAGCAGAAGTAAGGGATACTCTTCTTGTACCCCCTACAGTAAATGATGAGGATATGGCGGCACTGGCTAGAGCGGTATCTAAAGAAGTAATTGGAGAAGATGCACCGCTACATGTACCAGCGACTGCTGGCGGAGAAGACTTCGCCTACTTTATGGAAAGGTTCCTGGCTGCGTGCTGCTACTCGGTATTGCAGATGAGGGTTCTGGAGATTGCTATATTCAGCATCATAGCAAATTCATGGTACATGAACCTGCTCTCGTAAAAGGTGCACAGATCTACACTAAGGTTGCTATGGATTTCAATGCAGGTAGAGAAGTTTAGAGAGTGAGAAATAGGTTTAAAGCAAGTACGAACTGAGATTAGATATAAATACATAGAATATGAATATAAAAGTGGTTACGAAACAGATATAAACCGACCACAAGACAGCAAACGAGAAAAAGCACTGCAGCACAAGAGTCGCAGTGCTTTTGCCATTGTATCAAGTGGTGCGCCCGAGCGGATTCGAACCGCTGACCATTTCATTCGGAGTGAACTACTCTATCCCCTGAGCTACGGGCGCGCATAATCCGCAAGCAAGTCCATACATAATCCACTAATTTACACGGTTTTCCTCCGTGCAAATATGTAGAATATTATAACAGAAAATGATATAATATGCGACAATTATAGCGTGTGATAACGCACACAATAATTCTGCAAAATCACTGAAAATTAAACATGCCAGACGATATGTACAAGGTGCATGAGCGATGAGTATGCCTAACTATATGATGAGAAAATAGGGGACTAAGATGGGAAATACGTTATATCTGATTAGACACGGAGATACAGAAGGTACGCTAAAGGATATGTTCTACGGCAGTACTGACTTACCGTTAGTTGAGCAAGGTGTGCAGCAGATTAAGGCGCTGCGTGATAAGGGGGCATACCCTAATCCAGATAGTGCTAAACTCTATACATCTGGAATGCTCAGAACCGAACAGACATTTAAACTCATATTTGGAAATAGAGATCACGAGATTATCCACGACCTCAGGGAGGTTGGAGTAGGTATCTTTGAGATGAAGACTATGGAGGAAGTGCTCCAACATGATGAAGCTCGTGCATGGCTTGAGGGAAAGAAGGAGTATATGGATTTTCCAGAGGGTGAGACCAACGATGGGTTTATCGAAAGAGTGGCTCGTGGACTCGACGTGCTCAAAGACGGTGTTATCGAGTCGGATGTCGTAGGAGTACTACATGGTGCCGTTATTTTTACGTGTATGGAGATGATGTTTCCAGCGGTAAAAGAAAAGGCTTGGCATTGGACTCCGAACCCAGCAAGTGGCTATGCTATTACTTTTGAGAATGAAAAACCTATAGAGTATAGGGAAATAGGATAGAAAAGCAGTTCTCTCGTGCTTCGAGAGAGCTTTTTTCGTTGTTTCATCACTTATTTACTATTTAATGTAGTATAATTAATCGGATATACACAGATATAGGAGGGTTTAGTCAGTTAAATGACGCCGTATATTATAAGCATCGTGTTTTTGCTCGTTTTATCGGGCATTTTCTCCGCTACGGAGACAGCGTTCACCTCGGTGAATAAAATTAAGATGAAGAGTTTGGCGAGCGATGATAATGTGAGTGCAGAACTCGTCCTAGAGATAACTGAGAACTTCGATAAGTTCCTCACCACAATTTTGATTGGTAACAACATTGCAAATATCGCAACGACATCGATTGCGACTGTTATGTTCATCAAGCTGTATGGCCACTACGGTGCGACGATTTCAACGATTGTGGTAACTGTGCTGGTTCTAGTATTTGGAGAGATTTCTCCTAAGAACATAGCTAAGGACAAGGCGGAAGGTATTTCGCTATTTATGGCCCCAGCTGTAAAGGTCCTGATGATTCTATTTACTCCGCTTAATTGGATATTCGGGATGTGGAAACGTATCGTGGATAAGATATTCAAAATTTCAACAGAGCATGGCTACACAGAGGACGAACTCAAGACGATTGTCGAAGAGGCTAAGACCGGAGGTAATATTGGAGAATATCAAAGTGAGCTGATTACCAATGCTATCGAGTTTGAAGACCTCGAGGCAATCGATATAATCACACCGCGAATCGACATAATCGCGATTGAGCTCGGAACACCTAACGAAGAGATAGCAAAACTTTTTAAGAGCACAGGACTTTCTAGACTTCCAGTGTTCGAGGATGACCTCGACAATATAATCGGAATTCTCAACCAGAAGGATTTTCATAACTATGTAGTCGGCGAAGGTAAGATTGTGAACCTCTACATCAAGCCAGTTGCTTATGTAGCCGAATCGATTAAAGCATCGATATTGCTCAAGAAGATGCAGGCAAAGGCGACACATATGGCGATTATCGTCGATGAATATGGTGGAACGACAGGTCTCGTAACGATGGAGGATATTATCGAGGAGCTAGTCGGAAAGATTTACGATGAGCACGATACTGTTGAGATGAGGGAAGTTACCGACCTCATAGATGGCTCTTACTCAGTTGCTGGCGGAGCTAATGTAGAGAAGTTCTTCGAACTACAGGGCGAAGACATCGATATAGATGCGACTACAGTGAACGGATGGGCGATGATTGAGCTTGACCACATTCCTAAAGTGGGAGATGTGTTCGAATATGAATCGAAACGCAAGCTATTCAAGGTGAGAGTTACGAGAGCAGATGCCAAGAGGGCGCTCAGACTACATATTCGCGTTGAAGATAAGCCTGATGAGGACGAGGATGATAACTAAGAGTGCTGATTCAGAAGATAAATAATTATTAAAAAATATATATACGTATTAGCAAGAAGGAAGGGAGCCATTTAAATGGGTTTAGTAGAAAAGATTTTTGGAGATCTCAACAAGAGAGAGGTCAAGAAGATAGAGAAAATTGTAGATGTTATTGAGTCTTACGACGAGCAGATGCAGAAACTCACTGACGAGGAGCTGAGGGCTAAGACAGAAGAATTCAAGAAGCGTCTAGGAACTATCAGAGAAGAGGGTGAGGAAGGACCGTTTGAGACTGTTGATGATATCTTGCCAGAGGCATTTGCCGTATGCCGTGAGGGTGCAGTTAGAAGCCTTGGTATGAAGCATTTCCGAGTTCAGCTCATCGGTGGTGTGGTGCTACACCAGGGAAGAATTGCCGAGATGAAGACTGGTGAAGGTAAGACTCTAGTGGCTACACTTGCAGCGTATCTAAATGCGCTTACAGGCGAGGGAGTTCACGTAGTTACAGTCAATGATTACCTCGCAAAGCGAGATGCTGACTGGATGGGTAAGCTGTATACGTTCCTAGGACTAACAGTTGGATGCGTAATCAATTCGCTTCAGGGAGACGAGCGTAGGGCTGCTTACATGGCAGACATCACATACGGAACTAACAACGAGTTTGGTTTCGACTATCTGCGTGATAACATGGTTACTTATCAGGAAGAGTTGACCCAGCGCGAGCTTAACTTTGCTATAGTTGACGAGGTTGACTCGATTCTTGTCGATGAAGCACGTACACCGCTTATCATTTCTGGTAAAGGTGTTGACTCAAGTGATATGTACCGCACAGCAAACGTTTTCGTTAAGACCCTCATTCGGGACACTACTCGTGATGAAGAGGAGGGTGAGAACGGTGTGCACGGCGATTACACTGTAGATGAGAAGGATAAGCAGGTTGCTCTCAATGAGTCTGGTATCAAGGCTGCTGAAGCATACTTTGGCATCGAGAACTTCTCTGATCCAGATAACATGGAATTAAATCATTATGTAAATCAGGCACTGCATGCTAACTATCTGATGAAGTGTGATGTTGATTATATAGTTCAGGATGGTGAAATCCTCATAGTTGATGAGTTCACTGGCCGTCTCATGTATGGAAGACGCTTTTCAAATGGTCTACACCAGGCTATCGAGGCTAAGGAAGGTGTTTCGGTAAAATCAGAGTCAAAGACTCTCGCAACTATTACCCTTCAGAATTACTTCCGTATGTACAAAAAGCTTTCAGGTATGACGGGTACTGCCAAGACAGAGGAAGATGAATTTAGAGACATCTATAACATGGATGTAGTTGTCATTCCAACCAATAAGCCTATTTCTAGAATTGACCTAGAGGATTCGGTATATGCTCGTCAGTCTGGAAAATACAAGGCTATCGTCGAGAGAGTTGCCGAGGCAAATGCGTCAGGGCAGCCTGTACTAGTAGGTACTATATCTATCGAAATTTCGGAGCTCATCAGTGAGATGCTCAAGAAGAAAGGGGTTAAACACAACGTGCTTAATGCGAAGCACCATGAGAAGGAAGCTGAAATCGTAGCTGAAGCAGGCCGCAAGGGTGCCGTTACAATCGCTACCAACATGGCTGGTCGTGGTACCGACATCATACTCGGTGGTAACCCTGACTTTGAAGCTAGACGTGAGATGAAGAAACTCGAGTACACTCCAGAACAGATTGCTTTTGCAACAGGTTTCGAGAAGTCAAACGATGAGGAACTTAATGCTGCTAGAAGCAAATATCAGGAACTACTAAAGCATTTTACGGCTGAGAGAAAGGACGAGCAGGAAGAAGTTAGAGAGCTCGGTGGACTCTGCATCATCGGTACAGAGAGACACGAATCGAGACGTATAGATAACCAGCTGCGTGGACGTTCCGGACGTCAGGGAGACCCTGGTGTTACACAGTTCTTTATATCCCTTGAAGATGATTTGATGAGACTCTTCGGTGGAGAGAAGATGCAGAGAATCGTTGAGGGTGTTGGTCTTGGCGATGACGATGCTCTTGAGGCTAAGGTGCTTTCAAGAAGGATTGAGAATGCTCAGAAGAAAATCGAAGGTAAGAACTTCGGCATTCGTAAGTACGTTCTTCAGTATGATGATGTAATGAACAGACAAAGAGCTCAGATTTACGAGCAGCGCAAAATGGTTCTCGATGGTGAGAATCTGCGCGACTACATCATGGGTATGGTGGAAGAGCTTGTAAATGGCATCGTTGCACCTATTACCATGGAAAGCCGCTTCTCGGAAGACTGGGATATGGATGAGATTTTCTACGGTTGTGAGCAGATTACACCTGCATTTAAGGGTAGATTGAGCTACACGGAGGAAGAGCTTAGAAATCTAGACGAGGACAAGCTACGCGAAGATATCGTAAATGTCTTTGAGCAGATTTATAGAGAGAAGGAAGAGGAAGTTGGTATCGAGCATATGCGTGAAGTAGAGCGCATGATTATGCTTAGAGTCGTTGATAACCGCTGGATGGATCATATTGACGCGATGGAGCAACTCAAGAACGGAATCGGACTTCGTGGATATGGACAGCAGGACCCTGCAGTCGCGTATGCAAAGGAAGGGTTCGGTATGTTCGAAGAGATGATTGCAGATATTCGTGAGGAGACTGTAAAATACTGCTTCAATGTAACCATTGAAACTCGTACGGAGCGCCGTGCTGTTTCTAAAGATGAGGTTGAGCGTAAGGAAGAATATTATGACGAAGATATCGCGGCTGCACACGGAGATGGACAGAAGTATCACGATAACGGAGACCATGTTCAGGAGCCAGTTCACCGCGATAGCCCTAAGGTTGGCAGAAATGATCCATGCCCATGCGGATCTGGAAAAAAGTATAAGAATTGCTGCGGTAAGTTCCAGTAGAAGATTCTGTAATAAAAAAATATTATTGGAATTCTGCGGTGTTTGCAGGGTTAAGGAGTTTTGCTCAATAGATGCGCGATGCTGCAAGATGCGGCTACGCGCATCTTGCATAGATGAGAGGAATTAAGATGATTGAATTGGATGAGATAAAGCAGGCTTTACCAGGGGAGCTTGAGAAGCTCCGTGAAGTTGGAGACTATCTTTGACCCGAGTGGCTTAAGAGATAAGATTTCAGATATGGAGCAGGAGATGGTAAAACCAGGCTTCTGGGATTCGCCTGACGATGCACAAAAGCTGATGAAGCAGAAGAAACATCTTGAAAATGAGCTCGAGCAGTACAAGAGTCTCTGTAAGGGATTCGAAGACATATCCGATATGATTGAGATTGCTGAAGAGTACGATGATTATTCGGAAGCCAAGAATATCATCAAAGAATATAGAAGGCTCAGTGAAGAGATGGAAGCCCTTGAACTCAGTAGACTTTTGACTGGGAAATACGATGACAGAGATGCAATTTTAAGTATTCATGCTGGAACTGGTGGTGTAGATGCCATGGACTGGGCAGAGATGCTGATGAGAATGTACCTTAGATATGCAGACCAACATGGATTCAAGACTGATGTCGTGGACCTACAGAATGATACGCTTGCTGGTATCAAGAGCTGTACTATCGTTATCAGCGGAATCAATGCATATGGATATCTGCGAAGTGAAACTGGCGTTCATAGACTTGTGCGCATATCACCATTTAACTCTGCAGGCAAGAGACAGACTTCTTTTGCAGCTGTCGAAGTCGTTCCTGATATAGGAGATAGCATCGAGATTAATATAGATCCAAAAGACCTTAAGATTGACACTTATCGGAGCTCGGGAGCTGGTGGTCAGCATGTTAATACGACTGATTCAGCTATACGCATAACCCATCTTCCAACTAACATAGTTGTAACGTGTCAGAATGAACGTTCACAGCTCTATAACAAGGAGATGGCGATGAAGATTCTGGCATCGAGACTTCAGCAGCTCGCTGAGGCAGAGCACAAGGAGAGTCTAGATGAGATTAAGGGAGATATGAGCCAAGTGACTTGGGGTGCACAGATTAGGTCATATGTATTCCAGCCGTATACGATGGTCAAAGATCATAGGACGAGTGCAGAAATTGGAAACATTAGCGCTGTTATGGATGGGGCTCTTGATGAGTTCATCAAGGCGAAGCTTACGCAAGAAGCGAAAGAGAGGAGCGTATAATGAAGAAGTACATAGTGTTTGATTTCGATGGAACTCTTCTCGATACCGATCAGCTTATCATCGATTCATGGCAGGCAGTTTTCCGCAGATTTCGGGGCAAAGAAGCTGATGAGGACCTGATACTGTCTACGTTTGGCGAGACGGTTGCGAACACCGTTAAGGAATTATTTGCAGATAAAAATCTAGAAGATGTTCTGGCGGTATATCGCAGTTATCAGATGGAACATAGCGAAGGTGCCTACAAATTGTATCCAGGCATAATTGAGATCCTCGACGAATTGATAGAGCGCGGCTATTCGTTATCTATAGTGACTTCCAGGCTTGGAAATACAGCAATGCAGTATCTTGATGAGATGGGCATCAATGATAAATTCGATGTCATCATCACAGCAAACGATGTGACAGAGCACAAACCTGAACCTGGTCCGCTTCTGGCGGCGCTCGAGAAACTCGGGGCAAAGAGGGACGAAGCCATAATGCTTGGTGACACAAGATTTGACATAGGCTGCTGTCAGAATGCGGGTGTTGATAGCATCCTGGTCGGATGGGGACGCAGGTGTGGAAAAGCACCGCTCGGCGGGCTTGAGCCGACATACAGAATATATAAACCTGAGGAGTTATTTGAGATAATCGAGGGATAAAATGCTGAACCTATTTATGGCACGTGAGTGCATGAACAAGGAGAAGTTCATATATGAGAATATAAAGGGCAAGACATATGTGCTGGTACCGAACCAGTATACTCTTGTCGCGGAGGAACAGGCGCTTAAATATACGGGCAGTGCCTGTCTTCTTGATATTGAGATTCTCTCTCTAAATAGGCTAGGTCAGAGGTTTATGGCGGAGCAGGGTAAGGAGAATATCGAGATTCTCGACCAGTATGGACGCCATATGCTTCTCTATAAGATTATAAAGTCACATAAAGATGAACTAGAGGTGTTCAAATCAGCAGCTGATCAGAGCGGATTTATCGATATGGTCAATGATTTCATCGCTGATTTTAAGCAACAGAATTGCTCTCTTGATGAACTGATATCGGAGATTGACGTAGATAGTCACAGCGAACTGCTGGCACATAAATTGCGCGAGCTAAAGCTTATAATCGATGAGTATGAGTCTGAGTTAGAAGGTAAATACATAGATTCTGAGGATTACATCTCAATGTATGTCTCGTTAATAGGAGATTCAGAGCTTCTGGATAACCATTCGGTGTGGGTATATGGATTTGACACGCTTGCGCCAAAGTCTATGGATGCTCTTATAGAGATGGCAAAGCGTATTGATGTTAGTCTCATGGTTAATAGCAGCGATTTTAATCTCGATATCAATCTAGTGTCAGCATTGTCCGCTAGGGCGGATTCGGCAGGGGTTAAGATTTTAAAGGAATATGTGCCTGATGAATACAGAGCTTACGGACGAGAGACGCTTGATTATCTAGAGGAAAATCTATTTAGAACAGTCTCTAGCTCTAGTGAAACTACACTTAAGATACCAGATGATAGCACGGTTAACGATGAAGTTAAGCTAGTTGAGTGTGCAAATCCGTTCTACGAAGCGGAAAGTGCGGCTTCATATATATATGAGCTTATTCGTGACAAAGGGTACAAGATGAATGACATCGCAGTAATATGCAATGATGATTCATCTAGGCAGCCGATAATTCGCAGGACTTTTGAAGAGTATGGAATTCCGCTCTTTGTCGACTCGAGAAGGACTATCACCGATTCGATGGCAGCGAGATTTATAGTAAGTCTTCTCGAGTTTGTACTGCACAAATACAGGACTTCAGCTCTGTTCGTAATGCTCAAGACTGAACTTACAAGTATTAGTAGAGAAGACATCGAGAGGCTCGAGAACTACGCACGCAATTATAAGATTCGCGGTAGTATGTGGACTCGTGAGTTTAAATATGGTCATTTTGATTATGCTGATGAAGAGTTTGAAAAGCTTGAGAACACAAGAAGCTATATAATGGAGCAGGTTTCAAAGTTAGTTGATATAAAAGAGCGCTCTGGAACAGTCGCAGAGTTTATCTTTGACCTTATCAAGATTTTGGAAGAGGAATGGGATCTACCAGGTAGGCTACAGGCTGTATCTGAAGCCCAATCTGAAAAGGGGTATAACGAGGAGGCGCAGAATACTGCGCAGAGCTACGAAGCTTGCGTTAAGATTCTTGAGCAGTTAGCCAGCATCCTTGGTGGAGAGACATTCGATAGAGGAGGGGGTATAGAACTGCTGCAGCTGTATAGAAAAGGGCTTGAGTCAGTGGATATCGGAATTATCCCACCTGCGCTTGATGGTATAATCATGGGTTATATGATTAGAACGAGACCAGGACCGCTCAAGGCGATGATTGTACTTGCGGCGAATGAGGGTGTGCTACCTATGGAGCCAGCTTCAGAGGGCATATTCTCTGTAGATGAAAGGAATTCTTTAAGGAACATCATTTCCCGATTGGTCACCTCGATGAACTTAAGATGACGGAAGAGAATGTAGCTATGTATAGGCTGATTTCAAAGCCTTACGAGAGATTATATATCAGCTGGTCTCTGTCTGATTCCGAAGGACAGGACTCTAAGCCGTCTTCGTTAGTAGATGCATTTAGGGCAGCTCTACCGAGTTTGAAACTACACAAGGATATAATCTCAAGCGGCCTAGGAATGAGTGTCATAAACAATCCAAAGACAGCATTGCGACATCTGCTCAACTATCTAAAGGGCAGAAGGTCTCTAGAACATAATGTTGATGAGAAGAAAGCAAAAATCATAACCGACTCGATAATTTCGTGGTATCAGCATAATGAGTCGCAAATTTTCGAGACGGCTATGAAGGCGGCAAGAGATGATAACTCTGCAGCTCCTATCTCGAGTGAGATGGCAGAAAGACTTTTCGCTAGATCAAATGGTGAGTTTTCGTTCTCTCCGACAAGGATTGAGAGCTTCAATCATTGTCCGTTCAAGCATTTTGTATCATATGGACTAAGACCTAGAGAAGACCGAGAATTCAGTGGAGCATCGCGAGAGATAGGAGATATATATCACGAATGCATCATGAAGGTATCCAAGAAGCTTGAAAATGAAGGACTATGGGGCAACATATCCGATGAAGAGATTGATAGTCTAGTGAAATCTACACTGACAGAAATCGCAGGAGACTATCGAGATGGTCTCTTTTCCTCTGATGGCCGTGAGCAGTATAGGCTGGAGAGGGTGGAAAGAGTTTGTTCACGTGTAGCCGAAAACCTTGCAGAACAGATGAGACTAGGCAAGGTCGAAAAGTCCTACTTTGAAGAGGAATTTAAAAGGGGGAAACTATTTTCTCCGATTGAGCTCGAGATAGATGGTAAGAAAATTTTTATCGAGGGTAAGATTGACAGAGTTGATGTGTTTGAAGGTGGAGATATCAGAATTATCGACTACAAGACTGGCTCAGATAAGGTGAACATAGAGCAGATGAGGTGCGGTTATAAGATGCAGCTCATGGTATATATGCAGGGTGCCAAGTCAGAGGATAGGAAACCTGCGGGTGTGTTCTACTACAACATAAAAGATGTTTCTGTAAGTGTGGAAGGCGCGAAGGACGCGGCTGAAGTGGTGGATAGTGAACTCAAGAAAGGCTTGACACTAAATGGTATATGCATAGATGAAAAAGATGTCATAGATGAGATGCCAAGCACGCTTATTGCTAGCAAGAAGATGATCATTGATCGTGATTTATTCGAAAGCATCGAGCAAGATGTGTGTCAGTCGATTCATGATATGAGTGAGCAGATTATCTCGGGTGATGTGAGCATATCACCTACCAAGAAGCGCACCGCTAGTGACAACAAGGGAGAGTGCACATATTGCAGTTATAATTCAATCTGCAGATTTGACGTAACGTATAAAGGAAACAAGTATAGGGAAGTAGATGGGTAAATTAAGGATTGCATCTATCGGTAGCAGCAGCTCCGGTAATGCGTATATTGTTTCAGATGGTAATACGAGACTTCTACTTGATGTTGGGCTGACTGCAAAGCGGATCAAGGAAGGGCTTGCGGAGTGTAGGCTCAGCCCTGAGGATATTCAAGGAATATTTGTCACACATGAACATTTAGATCACGTAAAGAGTATAAGGGCTGTTGCAAAGGCTTGCGGCGATGCGCATGTATACACATCACGCGGAACAGTGAATAACTGTGAGAAGTTTGAATATGTGAAGCCAGAGAAGCTCAAATTCATGGCTGCACAAGATATGGTGAGAGTGGGGGATATCTCTGTAAAGGCATTTTCGCTTTCGCACGATGCCGTTGAGCCACTAGGATTCAGCTTTATAGCTGATGGAGAACAGCTAACGCTAGCGACAGATACTGGAGTGGTGACAGATGAGATTGCTGAGGAAATCTCCAGTGCTGATGCGCTAGTGTTTGAGGCTAATCATGAGGAAAGTATTTTACAAATGGGCGATTACCCATACTCGGTAAAACGCCGAATCCTCGGGGACTGCGGACACTTGTCCAACGTGACGAGCGGAATTGCTCTCGCAAGGGCACTTCTAGCTCGCAAGGAATCGGGGCTACTAGCTGTGAGCAGCGAATCATGCTCGCACATCTTAGTTCACAGAACAATACACCTGATACGGCACTGTTGACGGTAAAGAATATTTTAGATGAAAATGAGCTCTGTCAAGGAAGTGATTTCATACTCAAGGTAGCGGCAAAGGACAAGCTGACAACCCTTTAAGCATAGTGAGGTAAGCAAAATAATTTAGGGAGCTATATGAAGGTAAGGATTATTTGCATAGGAAAACTCAAAGAAAAATATTGGACGGAAGCTGTAGCTGAGTATACTAAGCGAATCTCAGGATATGCTAATATAGAGATTGTGGAGCTCAAAGAAAGCAAGCTTAGAGCAAACCCATCGCCGGCCGATGAGGCTGCCGTACTAGTTCGTGAAGGAGAGACAATTCTTGGGAAAATCAAGGATACCGATTACGTTATAGCGATGGAAGTCGAGGGCAAGCAACTTGATTCTGTAGAGCTATCTAAGAAGCTACAGTCGACTTTCGATACAAATTCATCTACTATAGACTTCATTATCGGTGGCAGTCTCGGACTATCGGATGAAGTGAAGAGGAGAGCGGACTACGGACTGTCATTTTCAAAGCTGACTTTTCCTCATCAAATGGCGAGAGTCATGTTGGTCGAACAGATATATCGTGCCTTCAAGATAAGTAACGGCGAGACTTATCATAAGTGATTTCACGCGGCTATACGCTGGTTTATATCACAGATAACATACAAGAAGACCTCCACGTTTGTGGAGGTCTTCTTGTACTTTTTACTTTATACTTTGCGAACATTATGAGGGTTAGGGATGTCTCGTAATGTCGTAAACGAATTTAATTGCCTGTACTAGGCTTCTTTATTATAGGTGCAATCATAGGAGCAATTGCTGGTATGATTATGCTTATGAGTATGAGTGCTCCTCCGATTAGACCAGTGGTCCCAAGTCTTTCGTTCAAGAATATGTATCCGAGTATAGCAGTAATTAGCGGGTTAAACGCGCAAAACAGTCCTGATATAGCCGCTGATAACTTGCTTTGTGCAACTGGCTGAAGCGTGAAGCCGAAGCAGGTACACACGATTGCGAGGAATATTATTACTCCCCATGCCTTAGGGGCGGTAGGGAAGCTTGCTCCCTCTGCAATCATAGCTACTACAAACGATGAAATGCCTATAAATGCAACCTGTATTATACCGAGCATAAACGGGTCATCTTGCTTTGAAATCTATCAGTCGCTACTACCGCACAAGTATATGCCAGTGCGCTTAGTAAGCATATGAATTCTCCTAAGGAGAGGCCTATATGACCATCCTTGAGAGTTAAAAAACCAACTCCGGCCAGAGCTACAAGTGCACTGATAATTACAGGTGGTTTTGGAATTTTCCTAATCAGTATTGCATCCATTAGCGGCACGAAGATAATCGCAGTATTCTCGAGGAACGAAGTCGTCGAAGAGTTTGTCATCTTTAGTCCAATTAACTCAGTGGTCATCGTCAGTAAGAAGAAAAAACCGATTATCGAACCGTGGATTACAACCTGCCTGTTCACATTTTTAAAATCCTTTCGGAAGATGAAAAGCAGGATTATAGAGGCAAGTGGGAAGCGGTAGCCGTTCAAAGTGAGCGGCCCCATATATGATAAACCTGTAGTCGCGAAAAGGAGCGAGGTTGCACGCAGCGAAATTACTGTAAATAGCAGTATCATCGCGCGATTTCTTCTCTTCGTATCCACCTCGGGTCCCCACTTTCTAATGTAAACTGATGTAAGTAGATTATAGTAAAAAATGTATTTTGATAAAATCGCTAAATAATCAACTTTGTTGTGATAAAATGACAAAGAAGAAAATATGTAAAACTAACTTCAATTACAAGGAGCAAAGTCATGGAAGTAGAGAAGGTTAAAGCGCTGCTCAAGGCGCTTGAACTAGGGAATATGTCTTCGGCAGCCACAGAGCTTGGATATACGCCATCTGGCATAAGTCGTATGATGGTATCGCTAGAAGAAGAAACGGGTGTGAGACTCGTGAATAGAAATAGAAATGGCATATCGCCAACTCATGAGTGCAAACAGCTCCTGCCCAGCTTCACAGCATTGGTAAATTCTGCAAATCATCTAGAGCAGAATATCGCAGAAATCTGTGGCGTCATCACTGGTGAGGTTCGAGTTGCAACTGCATATTCGACTTATTACAAGTTTCTAACGGATTTAATAAAGGATTTCTGTGCAAAATATCCAGGTATAGCCGTTGATCTTACAGCTGGACGAAGCTCAGCACTCATGACAGAGCTTGAACATGATGAACTGGACTTTTGCCTTATCAGCCACCGAAAGGGTTCATGCGAATGGATTCATCTTCTCGATGACCCATTTTATATATGGGTGCCAAATGATCATTCAGCAGTAGCTGACGGTGTTTATGACATACACAGAATCTATGATGATAGTTACATCGACCTTTATCCGGGTAGGGAGAGCGACGGGTCTATGATGTTTAAGTCGTATGACATCAACCCTCCAATAAGGTACAAAACTTCGGATGCTTTTGCCGCATATTCGATGGTTGAGGCAGGGCTAGGTGTAACCACAGTGAATGGAGTCTCTATAAATCAGTGGAATGGTGACGTGACGGCACTACCGATTTCTCCAAGCTATAATGTACCTATAGGTATTGCGGTTCCTAAAACAGGACGTATTTCGCCCGCTGCGAAGAAATTTAGAGATTTTGCGCTTGTATTTTTTTCAGAACACAACCATCAAATGATGGAAATTATTAATGATAGTGATAAAAAATAGTTAAACTTTTATGAGTGTTACCTAGTGTTGCCTAATATGATATATGGCATAATGATTATAGATAATGGAGGAAATATATGGATAAAAAGCGGAATAAGGCTAGAAATACAGAAGATAAGAAGATTTTAAATCACGTATTTAAAGCGGATATACCACATAGAAACCGAAGAGATAAAATGGCGAGAATAATGGCGATTTTAATGATTATCCTCATGGTGGGGTTCTCGTTCATAACGGCAGGTATATTTCTTTTAGATTAGAATATAATTAAATAGATAAAAATTTGTGTAAAAATTGGTTGGATTATATTCCCTGACAAGGCTTTGACAAGTCAAAGCCTTGTTTTTTTGCCCTTTGCTGGTTTGTAAAGGATTTTAATGAGTGATATAATTCATATTAAATCACGTCCTATATGATTTTGGGCCTTTTGGCTGATTTTACAGGACAGAAAGGATATGCTTATGTCGATAGCAGGTATTGAAAAGGTTAGAGAAGCTGAGACGAAAGCAGCGCAGATTAAAAAATCATCTGAAGAAGCTGCAGCTCAGATTATAGCTGACGGCAAGAAAGAATCTAAGATTCTGCTCGAAGACGCTGACAGAAGAGGTAACGAAGTTTATAAAGCTACGATTACATCTGCTGAAGTGAAGGCAGAGGCGCTCTATCAGGAGAAGATAGATGCTGAAACCGCTGCGTGTGAGCAACTTAAGACTGCAGCTAGAGAGAATCTCTCGCAAGCAGCTTCAGCAATCGTCGGAAAGGTAGTGGGTACTTATGGCAACGATTAAAATGAAAAAGTTGTCCGTCATAGGTATGAACGATGAGAAGCAGGCGCTGATTAAAGAGCTCATGGATCTCGGTGTTGTCGAAGTTACTAAGCCGGAAGACAAGCTTCAAAGCGAAGAGTGGACAAAGCTTGTAGTGAAGGATGGTGACGAAACTGCGTTAGCAGAGTTCGACAAGAAAATCTCCGCTGCAGACTCGGCCCTGTCCCTATTAGATAGGTATGACAGCAGCAAGAAACCAATGTTCCCAGCTCGTAGAGTTGTTACAGAGGCAGAGTATGACGAGATTTTAAGTAAAGAGAAAGAGTTTGAGGAGGACGTTAATCGTTTAAACGAGTACGGCAGTGCAATTGCTGATGCTTATAGCAAGGCGAACTCCGCTGAGGCTCTCAAGTTATCACTTGAGCCTTGGAAATCATATGAACTCCCTATTGAGCTCACAGAGACAGGATGTCTAAGCATACGCATAGGACTTATGCCACTGACTACGGACGTTCAGGAGGTTGAGAAGGAACTGGAAGCTGAAGGTTTATCCTCAGTTGTACAGTGCGTTCACAAGGATAAGGAACAGATGTACGTTAGTGCATGGTATTTCAGAGATGATGAAGATGCGGTGCTCGAAATAATCAAGCGCTATGGCTTTACACTCGCTCCGATTGCTGAACTTGAAGGTACGGCAGAGGAGAACATCGCTAGAGCAGAGCAGGCAATTGCAGATGCTAACAGCGAAAGAGAAGCTCTTGAGCTTAAGGTCAAAGATATGGAGGGCTCTAGAGTAAACGTCGAGTGTTACCACGATATCATGGTAATTAACCGCGATAGAGCATTCGTTCGTAGCAGACTTCTCACGACAGAAGAGACGTTCACCTTTGATGGATGGACACCAAAATTCGCTTCCAGTAAGGTTGAGAAATTGCTGGAAAAATACACATGTTGGTACGAACTTACAGAACCCGATGAAGAAGACGACGTGCCGGTGCGCCTACAGAACAAGAAGTTCTTTGCACCAATCGAATTCATCACGGAGATGTACTCGTTACCTAACTGGAAAGAAATTGATCCGACATCGATATTCTCAATTTTCTATATCATATTCTTCGGGATCATGTTCGGAGATGTGGGATATGGAATCATATTATGCGCAATGTCGGTATATGCACTTAAGAAGAACAAGCTGTACGAAGGAGGCGCATATAAGCTTCTGAACGTGCTGTTCTACAGCGGACTCTCCAGTATATTTTGGGGCGTTATGTTCGGAAGTTTCTTCGGAGACCTCATCCCTGTAGTTGCTAAGACGTTCTTCGGCAAGACAGTCATCATTAATCCGCTATGGCTGGATCCAGCCAAATCTCCGATGATATTCCTCGTGTTCTCGTGCGGGCTAGGTGTTATACACCTGTTCGTTGGAATGGGAATCAAGGCGTACCAGCAGATAAAGGATGGAAAGTTCCTTGAAGCATGTAAAGATGTATTTGCATGGTACCTCATCGTTGCGGGAATCATACTGCTGCTATTTGGAACTAAGATTGGTCCTGGAGTACCAGGTATTGGTAAGATAATGGCAATAGTAGGTGTTGTAGCAGCGATAGTCCTTCCGCTCATCACAAATGAGGGCATTACGAAGGGGCTTGGTATCTGGGATATCTACAGTGGGTTAACAGGAAATCTGTCCGATATACTCTCGTATTCGAGACTTCTCGGACTTGGTCTAGCCTCTACATCAATTGCACAGGTATTTAACTTCCTGGCTTCGATGGGAGGCAAAAGTGTAGTCGGAGTGGTTATGTTCCTAGTAATTGGAATTCTAGGACACACACTCAACTTCGGAATCAACGCTCTGGGAGCATTTGTTCACTCCTGCAGACTTCAGTACGTAGAGTTTTTTGGTAGATTCTACGAAGGTGAAGGCAGGGCATTTGAACCGCTAAGCAGGGATACGAAGTATATTAATGTAACTAAGGAGGCAAAATAATGAGTTTAGGTCTAACTTTAGCTGTACTAGGTGCAGCAATTGCGACAATCGCAGGTGTAGGAAGTGCTATTGGTGTTGGTATTGCTGGTGAGGCTGCTGACGGAGTAATGTCTGGTGACAAGGTGAGCTTCGGTTCAACACTTGTACTACAGGCTCTTCCTGGAACACAGGGAATTTACGGAATGGTAATCGCTATCCTGATTCTAACTAAGGTTGGAATCCTAGGTGGTAACCTACTAAACGTTTCAACTACACAGGGACTCGCATTCCTATTTGCAGGAGTTCCAATCGGAGTTGTAGGTATCGTATCTGGATACACACAGGGCAGAGCAGCTGCTGCTGGTATGCAGCTAATCTCCAAGAAGGACGGAGCTCTAGGTAACGCTATTATCTACGCTGTAATGGTAGAGACATATGCTATCCTAGCATTCATCATCTCGTTCCTAATGTACAACGGCGTTCAGATTGGTTAATCGCACACAAATCGTTGTAACTAACTTATAGAAAGGGACGGTAAGAATGAGTATAGAGTCTATAACTGAGCGAATCCTAAAAGAGGCTCAGGCTTATTCCGACAGTCAGAGAAGCGAGGCGGAAGCAGTTAAGGCAGAGACCCTCAAAGAAGCTCAGGCAGAAGCTGATAAGCTGCTGCAGAGATTTGAGGCAGAAGCACAGAATGATGCTGAAGTCCTAGTTAACAGAAGGCAGTCGGTTGCAGATCTCGATGCACGTAAGATGAAGCTCGCTGCTAAGCAGTCTGTTATTGACGAGTGCTACAAAGAAGCAGTTGATATGATTCTTAACCTAGAAACCGGAGAGTATGTTAAGTTTATCTGTAGACAGCTCGGTGCATATCAGCAAGAAGGTGGAGAGGTTCTGCTTAATAAAACAGATAGAGACAGAATAGGTGCTGAACTTGTAAATCTATTCAAAGGTACAGCGCTTACACTAAGTGATGAAACCGTTGATATTGAAGGTGGATGTATACTTAGAAGAGGTAATATCTCATACAATGCTTCTCTAGAGAAGCTGTTATCAAATGCAAGAGAAGAGTTGACTGCAGAGGTTGCTGGAATTCTGTTCAAGTAACCGCTTTAACCAGAAAGGAGGCGTATTTTGGGAACTGATTTCGTATATGCGAGCTCATATGTGAGAAGCCAAGAAAGCAAACTACTCTCAAGTGAGCAGCTCCGCAATATGACAGAGTCTAAAAATATCGACGATATATGCAAAGTTCTGCAAGACGCTGGTTATGGTTCTGAAGGCAACATTTTAACTGCGGCAAATTATCAGGATGTGCTGAAACAAGCAGAGGCGTCTTTCTTCGCTGAGGTAAAGGAACTCAGCAAGAACAGCGCTGCACTCAATATATTCTGCTATCCTGCTGACTACCACAATCTAAAGGTTCTGATAAAAGCAGAATCGCTAGGTGTAGATAGGGACGAGCTCCTCATGGAAAGCGGAACTATCAGCGCTAACGAGATGGCTAAGAGCGTCAAAGAGCGTGCGACTATCGGACTCACAGAGAACATGGCTAGTGCACTCGTTGAAGCTGTAGATGTTCATGCACGTACTAATGATTCACAGATGATTGACTTTGTCTGTGACAAGTACTGTTTTGCAGATATCATCGAAGCAGCTGAAGAATCAAAAACAGCTATGTAAAGGGATATGTAGCCCTTTGGATTGATACCATCAATCTCAAGACCTTTGCGAGAGTTAAGAAGATGGGACAGCCTTGGAAATACTTTGAAAATGTATTTATCCCAGGAGGAACGGTAGATGTACAGGTATTCCTAGGCAGCTATGAAGAGGACTTCAAGCAGGCCACAGAAAAATTCCAGGCTTACAACATCGCAAAAGCAGTAAGCGAGGGAGGAGAGGCAATCGACAGCAGCGGTGACTTTACACTTCTGGAGAAGATTTGCGATAACCTTCTTATGGAATACAGCAGGGAAGCTAAGACCGTGACATTTGGCCTTGAGCCCCTTGTTGCTTACCTTATCGCTAGACAGAATGAGGTTAAGGCTATCCGCATCGTGCTTGCTGGTAAGCTAGCCAAGATGAGCCCAGAATTAATTAGAGAAAGACTGAGGGAGACTTATGAGTAAGATTGGTATTATTGGTGATGCCGATAGTGTGCTAGGCTTCAAGGTCTTTGGGCTTGATGCATTCGCTTGCAGAAACAAGGAAGAAGCTGCAGATAAATTGCATAATATCGTTAAAGATGATTATGGAATCATCTATATCACTGAAAAATATTACAAAGAAATAGGTAATGAAATCGCCAAATATGAAACCCTTCGTATTCCAGCAATCGTTCCAATTCCTGGAAGCGACGGGAGCTATGGCGCAGGCCTTAACAACGTCAAGAGGGCTGTTGAGAAGGCTGTTGGTGCTGACATACTATTCGGCGATAAATAATGGAGGTAATCATGGAACAAGGTAAAATCGTTAAGATATCCGGACCTCTAGTAGTTGCTTCGGGCATGAGCGACGCAGACATGTATGACGTAGTTAAGGTTGGAAATCAGGGCCTTACTGGAGAAATCATCGAGATGCGTGGTGGAAATGCTTCGATTCAGGTATATGAGGAAACCGCTGGTCTACAGCCTGGTGAGCCAGTTTATTCAACTGGAGCTCCACTATCTGTAGAACTCGGACCGGGACTTATTGAGACCATTTACGATGGAATTCAGAGACCGCTGTCTGTGCTTCTTGAGAAGACAGGTACCAATATAGCTAGAGGTGTATCGGAGCCAGCGCTTGACCGTGACAAGAAATGGGATTTCGTTCCAGTTGCAAAGGTTGGAGACGAGGTTTCAGCAGGAGAAGTTCTCGGTACAGTTAAGGAGACTATCGCTGTAACACAGAGAATTATGGTTCCTTACAAGGTTAGCGGCAAGGTTAAGAGTATCGAAAGCGGAAGCTTTACAGTTGATGAGACTGTAGCAGTTATCGAGGATGCTTCTGGAAAAGACATCGAAGTTAAGATGATGCAGAGATGGCCAGTAAGAGTTGAGCGTCCTTACAAGGAAAAGCTTTCACCAGAAGAGCCACTGATCACAGGACAGAGAGTAATCGACACAATGTTCCCAATCGCTAAGGGTGGTGTGGCTGCTGTTCCGGGACCTTTCGGTTCAGGAAAGACTGTAGTACAGCACCAGCTAGCTAAGTGGGCAGATGCTGATATCGTAGTTTATATCGGATGCGGAGAGCGTGGAAACGAAATGACAGATGTACTCAATGAGTTCCCAGAGCTCGTTGACCCTAAGACAGGTGAATCTCTAATGAGAAGAACTGTCCTCATCGCTAACACTTCCGACATGCCGGTAGCTGCGAGAGAGGCATCTGTATATACAGGAATTACAATTGCTGAGTACTTTAGAGATATGGGATACTCAGTAGCTCTAATGGCTGACTCAACATCGAGATGGGCTGAGGCTCTTCGTGAGATGTCTGGTCGTCTGGAGGAAATGCCTGGCGAAGAAGGTTACCCAGCTTACCTAGCATCCAGACTTGCACAGTTCTACGAGAGAGCTGGAAAAGTTGTATGCCTTGGTAACGAAGGAAGAGTTGGAGCTCTATCCGCTATCGGAGCTGTATCACCTCCAGGAGGAGATATATCCGAGCCAGTATCACAGGCTACACTTCGTATCGTAAAGGTATTCTGGGGACTAGATGCCAACTTAGCACACGCTAGACACTTCCCTGCAATCAACTGGCTGAACAGCTATTCGCTATACGCTGATAGACTTAATGTATGGTTTGCAGAGAATGTTAACAAGGAGTTCCCGACTCATAGAGCAAGAGCTCTTAAGCTACTTCAGGAAGAAGATGAGCTGAATGAGATCGTACAGCTAGTCGGAGTAGACGGTCTATCAAAGGAAGACCAGCTCAAGCTTGAAGTCTGCAAGATGATTCGTGAGGACTACCTTCACCAGAATGCGTTCCACGAAGTTGACACATTTACATCTACAAACAAGCAGTTTAAGCTTCTAGACCTAATCCTACGTTTCTATGACGAAGGACTTAAGGGACTTCATGAGCACGCTGACTTTAAGGCAATCGCTTCTCTACCTCTAAGAGAGGATATCGGAAGATTTAAGTATTTTGAAGAGAAGGACGTTGACGCAGAGTACGCTGCACTTGTTAGCAAGCTAGAGGCTTCTATAGAAGAGCTTATTAAGAAGGCAGGTGAACTGAATGATTAGAGAATATAAGACTATTTCTGAAGTAGCCGGCCCTTTGATGGTTGTTAAGGGTGTAGAAGACGTAGGCTACGATGAACTAGGTGAGATTGAGCTTGCAAATGGCGAAATCAGACACTGTAAGGTTCTCGAGCTTAACGGCACTGACGCTGTTGTACAGCTATTTGAAAACTCTGCAGGAATGAACCTCAAAGAGAGTAAAGTAAGATTCCTCGGTCACGGAAATCAGCTAGGTGTATCACTCGATATGCTTGGAAGAGTATTTGACGGAATGGGCAGACCTATAGACGGCGGTGCTGAAATTATTCCTGATGAATACCTCGATATTAACGGACTAGCCATGAATCCGGCTGCAAGAGAGTACCCATCTGAGTTCATTCAGACTGGTGTATCTGCAATCGACGGACTCAACACCCTAGTTAGAGGACAGAAGCTTCCTATCTTCTCTGGATCAGGACTTCCACACGCTAACCTTGCAGCTCAGATTGCAAGACAGGCTAAGGTTCGCGGTACAGACAGCAAGTTCGCTGTAGTGTTCGCAGCTGTAGGTATCACGTACGAAGAAGCTGAGTTCTTTATGACAGACTTCCGAAAGAGTGGAGCTATCGACCGTTCGGTAATGTTCTTAAACCTTGCTAACGACCCTGCTGTAGAGCGCATTGCGACACCTCGTATGGCTTTAACAGCTGCTGAATACTTAGCATTTGAGCAGAACATGCACGTTCTCGTTATCATCACTGATATTACAAACTACGCTGAATCTCTGCGTGAGGTTTCAGCTGCTCGTAAGGAAGTTCCAGGACGTCGTGGTTACCCAGGATATTTATATACTGACCTCGCTACTATGTACGAGAGAGCTGGTAAGAAGAAAGGAATCGACGGTTCTATCACTATGATTCCAATCGTATCGATGCCTGAGGATGACATCACTCACCCAATTCCTGACCTTACAGGATATATCACAGAGGGACAGATTATCCTATCCAGAGATCTCTATAGAAAGGGTGTTACACCGCCAATCGATGTACTTCCTTCGCTATCCCGTCTAAAGGACAAGGGTATCGGTGAAGGTAAGACTCGTAAGGATCACGCAGACGTACTCAACCAGCTTTTTGCTATCTATGCGAGAGGTAAGGAGTGCAAGGAACTCATGGCTATTCTCGGAGAAGCTGCGCTTAGCGATGTTGATAAACTTTACGCACAGTTCGCTGATGAATTTGAGAACAAGTATGTATCACAGGGATACGAGAAGGATAGATCCATTGAGGAAACACTAGATGTTGGCTGGGAGCTTCTCAGAACTATGCCTAGATCAGAGCTCAAGCGTGTAAAGAAAGAGTACCTCGATGAATTTTATGAGCAGAAGTAGCTCAGTAAGAAAGGGATGATCTTATGGCAAGACTAAATGTTAACCCAACTAGAATGGTCATGTCTAAGCTTAAAGGGCAACTCAAGGTGGCTATTAAAGGCCACAAGCTCATGAAGGACAAGAGAGATGAGCTTATGCGAATCTTTCTCGATCTCGCTAGAGAAATCAAGGCACTTCGTGAAGAGGTGGAGCCAATGCTCGAAGAGGTATACGGAAGCTTTTCTGTAGCACGTGCCGTAATGACACCAGAGATGCTAGAAGAAGCACTGATGTATCCTAAGCAGAGCGTAAAGCTCGTTGCATCTGAGAAGAACGTAATGAGTATAGATGTTCCATCCTTTGATTTTGAGCAGGAGAATACACAGACTGGAAGCGTGTATCCATATGGATTTGCGACCACATCTGGTGAACTCGATAAGTCTATTGAGAAACTATCTGTTCTCTTTCCTAAGCTACTTCAGCTTGCGGGTATGGAGAAGGAAGCTATGCTCATAGCTGACGAAATCGAGAAGACCAGAAGACGTGTTAACGCTCTTGAGTACGTAAAGATACCGAACTACAGGGAAACCATCAAGTATATTAAGATGAAGCTTGATGAGAATGAGAGAGGTAACCAGACAAGGCTCATGAAGGTTAAGGACATGATGTTGCAAGAGAGTATCGAGCAGCAGCGTGCCAAGGATGCTGAGATACTCGCCCAGATGGCAGAGTAAGAGACTAGGCATGACAATCTAATAAGAAATCAGTGAGATACAGGTTATCTGTATCTCACTTTTTTATTGTATAAACCAGACCTCATGAAAAATTAATATATGGAAATATTGACAACTGATATTAAAGTGATATCATAATCATATAAATAACGCTGCGATGTATGGGGTAGACCAATTGCTGAATGTAATCGCTTAGGAGGGGCGAATTACAAAATGTAAACATTCTTTGATAAGTAAAGGAGAACACTAATAAGGGTGTTTTGAAAGGAGAATGATATGAAAAAGCTAGTATATAATCTTAAAAATGTTATTCCTCTAAGACAAGTTATCCCATTTATACTGCTCACAATTATGTTCCGTGCAGCGGTGGGTGTCATTTACTCAGATGGGATATATCACTATATGAATACATATATAAATGATAATCTTGAAGTGTATTCATCGGGGCTTAATAAAGTGCTTATAGGTTTTGGTCTATTCATGTATATTTACGCAATAGTTGTATACGCCATCGAAAGAAGGTGCAATTTGCCATTTTGGTATGGAAGGTGCCAGAGCGGTGGATCTAATGCAAATGCTACCTATGAGGCTGCTATTGGTATTTCACTTGTACGTCTATCACCAGTAATGACTGCGTTGGTTATATTTTTTACAGTGCTTATATTTACACTACTAAGTAGTATAGAAGCAAAGCGAAGAGAAGAGTTAAAGAAGAACTATATCGAACATGTTGGCATAGTATTAAATGACTTGAAACTTGTGGGCAAAGTGAATTTTGAAGGACATGTAATACAGGTAATCGCAAGAGAGGTAATCCCTAAAGGTACTCAGGTTAAAGCAATAGGTATAGATGGCTCTAGGCTCGTGGTTGAACCATTTCATGGCTTAAACTAAAAGAGCTCCGAAACGATTCGGAGCTCTTATTGTGTATGTTGTGGAGTTAATCTGAATAAACTATTTTATAATTTTTTAGCCGAGTACGGAAATATCAATACCTTCTCTACCAGTAAGGAAGTCTTTGATTAGAGCAAGTGCGAGTTTCACACCACCTTCGCTAGATGACTCAACATTGAGAGGCATCACAGGGTCGTGAAGGGACTTTCTGAGAAGGAACCATCCTTCGTGGGCATCAAGAATAAAGTTGATGCGGACTCCTTCATAATTAGGAAGTTCGAGTGATAGACCATCAGTTTGTTCAGCCCATGCCTGCATGTTTTCAAGGATTTTATCTCCAACTTCACCAAAGTTATCTGCAGTCAGGTTGAACCTAATCTCTACAGACTCGGCTGGCTCATCAAGATCTGCAATCATGTGCTCGATTCCTTTACCTTCCTTCTTGAGGTTAGCTGCATTGATAATAGTCTGAACAGCTAGGAATGCACCGTCATCCAGATAGTAGTTATCCGAGTAAGCGGCATGCCCCGAAGTTTCAATAGCTAGGAACGCATTTTCTCCTTCCTTTGATAACTCAATGGCCTTGTTTATCACGTTCTTATAGCCTCTCTTGTATCTGAGATGCTTTAAACCAAGCTTATCTTCAAGGAATGTATGTAGTTCATTAGAAGTGATGCTATCTGTAACGACCGTGCCATCAGGATAATCATCTGCACCGATAGCTGATGCAAGCGCAACGATGGCATTTCTGCTGATTGGCTTACCTTCAGATGTTACCGCGGCACTCCTGTCCACGTCAGTGTCAAATATAATTCCGAGGTCAGCTCCTGTCTCGCGTACCTGTTTGCAAATCGACTCCATGGCATCCTTGTTCTCAGGGTTTGGCTGGTGATTCGGGAAAGTGCCGTCTGGATCGAGGAATTGGCTACCGCTGATATCCGCACCGAGAGGGGCTAGAACGTTATTGGCGAAGAAGCCTCCAGCACCATTTCCAGCATCGACAACGATTTTCATATTGCTTAAATCGCCACCAACACCCGTACTAATCATAGAACGAAGGTGAGCTGCGTACATCTGCATGAGGTTCACGCTTTCGGCCTTGTATTCAAATGGAAGTATGTGAGCGCTTGCGGCATATTCCAGTACTTCCTTGATGTCATCTTTGTTGAGTCCGCCTTCAGAAGTGAAGAACTTAAAGCCATTTCTGTTAAAAGGTAGATGGCTCGCTGTAACCATTATAGCTCCGTCAAACTCGTAGTAAGGCATAACTGTCGACATGTACATCGCTGGTGTGGAAGCTAGTCCTGCGTCGCTTACCTGTACTCCTAAGTATGCCATGCCAGACATGAGTGCATCAGCGAGGTCAGGTCCTGTTATGCGAGGGTCTCTACCTACGCAAATCTTGAGGTCGAATGAATTCTTGCCTGTTTTAAAACCTAGCCAATGTGCAAATGCTGCGCCGATTGCAAGAGCGTTATACCGTGTCAGGTTTACGTCTTCTCCTTCAACCCCATTCATGGCAATTCCGCGAATGTCGCTGCCATTTTGAAGCTTTAAAATTTCCTTACCCATTTTCCTACTCTCCATATATAAATGAAAATTAATGTACTACGATATAAATCACAGAACTGACAAAACCAGTGTCTGCAAATTGCTATAATAAAACTTACACTAATATTATTATACAGAATAATGTGATGGATATGTTATGATACTTGCTAATAATTCAGTTCGATTCATGATATTGAGTTCGATATTTCGCAATGATATAATTTAATTTCATGAAGTGTGTTTGTGAGATTAAGAAGAAGGGGAGATACATATGAGAAGTGACAAATATAAAGACATTGAAGCAAGCGGTCAAGTGCATGAGGTGGATACATCACAAGTAGAATCTGCTGAAGATATAAAAACGGCTAATAAAACTAAGAAGGATAAGAATAAAAAGATGAGTAAAAAGACCAAGAAGGTCAAGAAAAATAGCGCTATGGACTGGGCGTTTAGAGTAATTATTTTCTGCCTAGTTTGCGTAATAGGTATAAGTGGATACAAAGTCGGAACTGCACTTTATAAATACCACCACTCAAGAAGCGGATTTAAGCAGGTTGCTAAGGAAGCTAAGGTGGACCCAAATCAGTTTACGGGTGTGGTTGATTTTGAAGCACTTCAGAAGGTGAATCCAGATGTAGTTGGATGGATTTACCAGAAGGATACAATCATTAACTATCCGATTATGCGTGGAAGCGACAACGATCAGTATCTGCACTCCGATATTAATAAGAAATACAGTGTTTCGGGCTCGATTTTTATGGACTATAGAAACAGTGGCGACTTCTCTGATTTCAATACTATTGTCTATGGTCATCACATGCATGACGGCAGCATGTTTAAGTCACTGAGAGGCTACACAAAGGAGACTGATTACTATAAGGATCATAAGACATTTGAGCTTATTACTCCAGATAAGAAATACCATCTTCAGATCGTATCGGCTTTCATCACTCCGGCAACAAGTGAGGCTTATACGTACTCGTTTAATAATATTGCTGACAAGCAGGCATTCCTTAACTATGCTGTAAAGAATTCTAAGATTTCCACAGGAGTTACGGCTACGACTGATGATAAGATTATCACGCTAAGCACATGTGCTTATGATTACGATGAAGCTAGATATGTGGTAATCTGCAAGGCAGTACCGTGGACGAAGAAAGAAATCAAGGCAGGAGAGAAACTGCAGGCGAAGATTGATAAGCAGAAATAATATTAATTTTCGAGTGGAACAAGACAATACATATCCATTTACAATAAGCATAAACCAAAAGACGCTTAACAGAACTGAAATCAATGGCATTAGAGTTTTCAAATGGCACAATTCACTGTTAGGCGTCTCTTTTGTTTATATAATAGTGACTATGCTGAAATTTCAATTAAGACTAGTCTGCATCTATATATGCAGTAATTATTTTGAATTTACATCTTATTCAATATAATATAAGTGTATATGAGATTTATATCTGATATCACTCCGTAATAACTAACATCAATGACACGAGAGGTGACACTATGAGTATCGATAAAACAAAGATTCGTGATGAACTTCTACCCGAGATGCGGAGTTACGCAGATAACACACCGCTTGCAGACGAGAATACTTTAGATTGTAGTCTAGGCATAAATCCCTACGGATTTCCTGATGTAGTTGTGGACATTGTCCATAGCTTTGATGTGAACAGGCTTTATCAATACCCTCATAGTGAAGAAGCGCAGGAAGCTGTCGTCAAGTACTGGCAAGACTATGCTTTCATTGAGCCGGAAAATGTTATCATGACCGACGGAAGTGTTTCGGCATTAAACCTTCTAGTAAATGTTTTTGCAAAACCCGATGCTGAAGCAGTTATGTTTATGCCGACATTTACCGACATGGTCGAGTACTCGCGGATAATGGGCGTGAAAGTGCACGGGATAGCTATGAGCGATGAGAATAATTTTAAAGAAGACGTGGATAGATTGGTTGCTGCGATAGATAGCAATACTTCGTTCGTGTACATTGATAATCCCAACAATCCGACAGGGCAGTTTCTGTCCAATGCTGAACTCGAGCGCATAGTTAGCAAGTGCGAGGAGCTCAAGGTCTATGCGATAATAGATGAAGCCTATGCAGATTTTATCCCGCGTGAAGAATCGGCGGTAATGCTCGGACCAAAATATAATCACATGATCAGTGTTCGTACGTTCTCAAAAGGGTTCGGGCTCGCAGGGGCAAGAGCTGGCTATATTATCACCAACAAAGAGCTTGTCAAATACATCAAGAAGATAAGTAATCCCTATATGATGAATGAGATGAGTCGCGCGATAACAGCTGCAATCCTCAATTACGATGTCCAGCCTGTTGAGCACGGAACGGACTTTGCCATTATCAAGGGTGCACTTCGTGACGCGTGCGGAAGTAAAATAATAATGGCTGAAACAGATGACAGAGTGCCTATTTGTCTATTAAGACATATAGATGAAGGGATGGATCTACAGAAGCTTCTAATGAAAGAGAATATCTTGACGTGCAGTGGCAGCGAGTTCGAGCCGCTCGGTAAGAACTGTGTCAGGTTGCGTGTTCCAACATTAAAGGATGCAGGTAGGCTAATCAAAGCAATTAGGAATATAGTTAGTGCGTGAAATGCGTTCTGTGAGCGATGATTAAGAACCGAATGAAACTATGTGCATGGAGAGGGGGCGAAAATAATGATTAAAGACTTAATTAAGAAAAACAGAAGTGTTAGAGGGTACGATGCTTCAAGAGAAGTAACTAACGAAGAACTCCATGAGATGGTTGACTGTGCCAAGATAAGGTGGAATTGACTGGTAACAAGTTGTGATCGGTTTAAAGAGAAGATGGAGGTACTTATGGCAGAAGATAAAAATCTTGTCATTGCTCAAAACAGAGAAATACAGAGCATGATTTATACATTTAGAGGTAAGCAGGTAATGGTAGATAGTGACCTTGCAGAACTATATAAAGTTACTACCCGGTAATTTAAATAAAGCGATGAAAAGAAATTCATCAAGGTTTCCGGAACATTTTTGTTTTCAATTAACGGAACCTGAATATGAAAACTTGAGATTCCAAAATGGAACCTCAAGTTTAAATAATAATTATGGTGGCAGAAGATATATGCCATATAAAGCCGTAATTAAAGCTGAAGTGTGTCACATTATCACGAATAATACAATCGGAGTACCCTTATGAAAAGGAAAAGTTTGGCTTTCGTTTTTAATTATGGCTTATGTTTATTTCTCTGTTTTTCTGTATTTGTTTCAGGTTGTGCAGTAAAATCATCAAGAGAATACGGAGTTTTTCTAGGTATCAATAGCGAACAGAAAGAACGACTGCGTGACTATCGGATTGTAGTAATCGAACCATCTGAATTTAATGCCGATCAGATAAGTAAGCTTCGTAAATCGGGGAAAAAGGTATATGGATACCTCAATATTGGTGCCATTGAGAAATATCGTCCCTATTATAATCGTTTCAAAGATAAAACGCTCGATTCCTATAAGGAATGGCCTAATGAACGATGGGTGGATGTATCTGATGCGGAGTGGCAGAGATTTGTTGTCGATGAACTCGGTAAAAAGTATTCTGAAATGGGGCTGGACGGTCTTTTTGTAGATAATGCTGATGTTTATCATCACTATCATACTGACAGCACATTTCAAGGGCTTTGTTCAATTCTGAAAGGGCTTAAGTCATATAAACTTTCAATCCTTATAAATGGTGGGGATGTTTTTGTCTCGCAATGTATAGATGAAAAATTATCCCACGCTCTGTTTAATGGCGTTAATCAAGAGACTGTATTCACAGATATAGATTTTGAAAGAAGGAGGTACGGTAGGCAATCGAAGAAAGAAACTCACTATTTTAAAGAATATCTTTCGAGAGTTAAGAAAAACGGGTTATCTGTATATCTGTTAGAATACGGAGCGGATGCTTCGCTTGCAAAAGAAATTGACAATTATTGCAAGAGAAACGGCTTCTGTTGGTACAACGCAAAAAATCTAGAACTTAAATAGTTTATATGTAAATAACAAAATTAATGGATATTAAGCGGGTGTATAGTTTTTCTATACACCCGTTTTCTAAAAAATACTACAAAATGTTTAGCAAACAAGCTTATATAGCACGTCCCCTAGAGTCAAATAGAGGAAGTTTTTCAAGAAAAATTATATCGTCTCTATCTGCAGCCTCGCCCTCTGCTAGGACTGACATCTGGCCGACGATATTTCCTCCAACTGCATTTACCAGCTTGTCGAGCGCAGCAAGCGATTCCCCAGTGCTGATTACATCGTCAACAACAAGGATTCTTTTACCTTCTATAACCTCACGTTCCTCACGTCCTATACAGAGCTTCTGTCGGTGATCTGTGGTTATAGAATCAACACTTACAGTGACAAGATCGTCCATGTAAATCTTAGGACCCTTACGTGCTACGATATAGGGCTTGTTTCCAGCCTGCTTTGCCATCTCATAAGCTAGAGGGATTCCTTTAGATTCAGCAGTGATGATGACATCGAACTCAGGAGCTTTCTTTAAGTAGTTCTCTGGCGCAAGCGACAGTAACTTCAACGTCATTAAACATGATGAAAGCCGCAATATATAAGTCGTCTGAAACCTTGCATAGAGGAAGGTGCCTCTCTAATCCTGCAACATTCAGTAAATAATCCATTTGTTATCCTCCGTGTATTGATATCTATCCTGCATTAGAAGCGGCATAGAAGTCTTTGATTGGATTATTATAGCACCGTCTATGATAGGCTTGCAAACATTGCAATATAACGCAAAAAATGATAAAATCTCATGATACACATTGATAGTATAATTGATAAGTGTGTGCACTTTTCAAAGTATAGATAAAGGGGCATGGGCTAGTAGATATGAATAAAAAGAAATATGAAAATCAGCTATACGAAGTTAACTATGTTGAAACTCTCAAGGAGCTTGTAGACACTTCTGTACAGAAGTTTCCAGATAGATTGGCATACATGTACAAGGACGACCACAAAGAGCCTTTCAAGTCGATGACGTATGCAGAGTTCAAGGAGGAACAGAACGCAATTGGAACAGCTCTCGTAGCTAGAGGTTTCAAAGGTAGTAAAGTTGCGGTAATCGGAGATAACTCGCACAGATGGGCTCTATCATACTATTCGGTGGTATGCGGAGTTGGTGTTATTGTGCCTATTGATAGGAATCTTGAGAAAGGCGAAATTACTAACCTTCTGGAACGTGCCGACGTAGAGGCGGTGTTTGCATCGACTAAGCTAACTGCGACTGTTGCTCCGCTTCTAGAAGAGCTTCCGTTAATAAAAAAGGTTATCATCATGGCGGCTCCTGGAGATGAGGTAGATGAATACCTCGCCGACGATAGATTCATGACCATGGATCAGCTCGTGGCGGAGGGACGAGAAATCGTCACAGAGGGTAACCGCGACTACATAGATGCAGAGATTCATGCAGAGGATCTGTCGACAATACTGTTCACTTCAGGAACAACAGGTCTAGCAAAGGGAGTAATGCTCTCGCATAGGAATCTCTCTCAGAATGTATTTAACATGTCAAAATACGTGCAAATTCCAGACGGAGGCCGCGTACTCGATGTGCTTCCGATGCACCATGTGTATGAGATGACTTGTACGGTTATGACGAGCTTCTATCAGGGTGCGACAGTAGTAATTTGTGAGGGACTCAAATATATACAGCAGAATTTCGTAGAGGCTAAGTGCAACATCATGCTCGGCGTACCACTGATATATGAGAATATATATAGAAAAATCTGGTCGAAAGCAGAGAAGAGCGGCAATGCAGACAAGCTCAAGAGAGCGCTCGGTATGTCGATGAAACTCGACCTTAGAAACAACAGAATGGTTACAAAGAGGCTGTTCAAGGCGGTACACGATATATTTGGTGAAAGCCTATATATTCTCATCGCTGGTGGAGCGGCAATTGATCCAAATGTAATATCGGAGTTTGAAGCTATGGGACTCCCGATGATGCAGGGATACGGTATGACCGAGAATTCACCTATTATCGCAGTTAATCAGGACAGATACGGAAAAGCTGCTTCTGTTGGTAAGCCGATGCCTGGAACAGAGGTTCGCATAGTCGACAAAGACGAGAGCGGAATCGGAGAGGTTATCTGTAAGGGGCCATCAGTGATGATGGGATACTATAAGGATGCTGAGAACACAGCTAAGACTATAAAGGATGGCTGGTTGTATACTGGTGATTATGGATACCTAGATGAGGACGGATTTCTGTATATTACAGGTCGTAAGAAGAACGTAATAGTAACTAAGGGTGGTAAGAACATTTTCCCAGAGGAAGTTGAGTATTACCTATTACTGAGTGAATTCATTAGCGAAGTCATCGTATACGGAAAGCATGAAGAGGTTAAGGATGACTTGATATGTACAGCGATCATGTATCCTGACTATAAAGCCCTTGAAAATGCAGGCTGCATGACTGACGAAGAGAAGTATCGTAAGCTAAAGGAGGCCGTTGATGAAGCGAACTCCAAGATGCCGCCTTTCAAACGAGTTAAGAGAATCGAGATTCGTGAAGACGACTTTATCAAGACGACAACACTTAAGATCAAGAGATTCGAGGAAGAAAACTATGAGTACAAATTCGATGACAGAGACTTCGAGAAAGGACGCAGATTTTAAGGTGGCAGTTAACAGAGATGCTAGAGCGGAGTACCGAGAGATTAAAGCCAGAGAGATGGAAGAAATGCAGGCGATGATGGATTCAATCAATGAGTCCACTGATCCTGCGATCAGATATACATGGCGCCGCGCGGTAACAGACATCAAGAATATATTAGAGACCAGTGCAGAGCTTTATGGTGATAAGCCACTATTCCTCCAGAAGTTTGATAAAAACAAACCGTTTCAAGAGATATCATATAGCAAGGTGCTTGCAGATGTGAATGCACTTGGAACTGCTCTTATTGAACTCGGGCTAAAAGGTAAACATATCGGTGTAATTGGTAAGAATTGCTACGAATGGGCAGAGAGCTATCTCGCTGTAGTAGGTGGGACTGGCGTAGTAGTACCTCTTGACAAGGAGCTTAATGAGGACGAACTATCTCAGCTGACAGCGAGTGGAGAACTATCGGCAGTCATCACAATGGACAAGCACTATGATATCTTCAAGCGAATCAAGGAAAGGGATGACAACAACCTCGAATTTGTAATTAATGCTGGCATGCATAACCATGAGAAGGCTGACAAGGGGCTGCTGTCATGGCATAAACTTAGAGAGCATGGATACGAGCTCGTTGAAGCAGGTGACAGAAACTTCATAGATGCCGAAATCATAAATACGGATATGGCGATAATCCTGTTCACATCGGGAACAACTGGCACATCCAAAGGCGTAATGCTTAATAATAAATATTTGCTCTAACGTAATGGTTGCGCAGACCTTCCTAAATATTGAGGTTGGAGACGTATTCTTCTCTGTGCTCCCGATACATCATACGTACGAGTGTACATGCACATTCATCGAGTCAATGTACTGCGGAGCTACGATGGCATTTTGCCAGGGACTCAAGCATATAGTTAAAGACCTGCAGGAGGTGAAACCGCACCTTATGCTAGCAGTTCCGTTAATCTATGAGAACTTCTACAGCAAAATTACTAGGCAGATTAAGAAGAGTGGCAAGGAGAAGCAGCTTAATACTCTTATCAAGCTCAGCAAGGTTACAAAGCGTGTTGGAATAGATGTGAGTAAGCCTGCAACTAAGAAGATTACGGAGACTTTCGGTGGCCGCATAAAGACAATGATTGTTGGAGGCGCGGCAATCGATGGAGATATCATGGGCTTCTTTAGAGACCTAGGTATCACAGCGATTCAGGGATATGGACTAACAGAGACATCTCCTATGGTGTCACTTAATCCAGAGGATCCAAAGCTAATTGACAATACTTCGGCTGGACACTTACTTCCTTTTGTTGAGTGTATGATTGCGGATAAGGGTGATGACGGAGTTGGTGAGATTTGTTTCCGTGGACCTAATATCATGATGGGTTACTACAAGAATCAAGAGAGCACTGATGAGGTGATCATCGACGGATGGTTCCATACTGGTGACCTCGGATATCTGAGTGATAAGGACTACGTATACATAACAGGACGTAAGAAGAACGTAATAATTGCAGCAAATGGCAAGAACGTTTTCCCTGAGGAACTCGAGTTCTATCTCATGAAAAATGAGTGCATTGAAGAGTGTATGGTTTGGGGAGATGAGGACAACGAGGATTCGCTAAAGCGAGGTATCTATGCGACTATTAGACCTAGCAAGGAGATAATTGCAGAGGAGCTTGGTGAAGATGCGACTGATGAGCAAGTACGTGAGTACATAGAGCGCATCGTGGATAAGCAGAACGAGACGATGCCTCTTTTCAAGAGAATCAATCATGTAATTATACGTGAAAGGGAATTTGACAAGACAACGGGACTAAAGATCAGAAGATTTGTTGAAGACAATAAGTGGTCATAGAAAGTGAGATGATTGAGATGGCAGAATACAAGTATCCAGCGCTGTTTCATGACAGGGCAAAGCTGGTTAATAACATGAAGAAACTCTCGTCCAAATGCGGTGAGCAAGGAATTGAGATTGCTGGTATCATCAAGGCTACGAATGGAACCGTTGCGGCTGCAGAGGATTTTGTAGCAGGTGGAGCTAAACTAATCGGTTCATCGAGGCTTGATCAGCTAAAGCGAGCTAAGGAGAGTGGCATCAAAGTGCCGCTACTTCTAATCAGAATTCCTATGCTATCAGAGATTTCTGAGATGGTCGATGTTGTAGACATAAGTCTTAATAGTGAAATGGTTGTGCTCGAAGCTATCAACAAGGTAGCGCTTGAGAAAGGAACTACGCATAAGGTAATCTTGATGGCCGACCTCGGAGACCTTAGAGAAGGGTTCTTTGACCTCGATGAGCTAGTCGAAACGGCTGTCAAAATAGAGAATGAAATGCTGGGACTCGTGCTAGCGGGTATCGGAACTAACCTGGGCTGCTACGGATCAGTTATTCCGACAGAGGATAAGATGGTAGCTCTTGCCGAGTTAGCTGATAGGGTAGAAGCGAAAATTGGCAGAGGACTAGAATACGTATCTGGAGGAGCCACAACGAGTCTGCTCGGAGTGTACCATGGGTATATGCCAGAGAAGATCAATATGCTTAGACTTGGAGCTGGTCCTTTAATTGGTCCACTCGAAGACGTAAGATTATGTTATAATCTTGAAGCTATGGGTGAATTAGACACACCATTCGTACTAAAGGCAGAAGTTATAGAGCTTAAGGTGAAGGCAAGTTACCCACAAGGAGAACTCGGAGTAGATGCTGCTGGCAAGAAGCGTGAGTACGTAGATAAGGGTATGCGCAAGAGGGCGCTGCTAGCAATCGGTAGAGCTGACTATGGGGATATTGATGATCTAGTTCCTGAGATGAAAGGAACGTCGGTGATAGGCGCATCAGGCGATCACACTATTATTGATGTCGAAGACGCCTCGGAAGATGTAAATCGGCGATATTATGACATTTAAACTGAAGTATTCCGCACTGCTTAACTTGGCAGAAAGCGAAGATGTAAAAAAATACGAGATTTAATAACAGAAGGTTGAAAGGAGTAAGAGACCAATGGCACCACATGATAATGAAATGACTAGAGAGGGTTATGACGCACTTCAGACAGAGCTCGAGCATCTAATTACTGTAACAAGAAAGGAAAATGCCGAAAGACTTAAAGAGGCAATCTCATACGGAGATATTTCCGAGAACTCAGAGTATGATGCAGCAAAGGATGCACAGGCTGAAACTGAAGAGAGAATCACTAACATCGAGGCTATGCTTCGCACAGCAAAGATCGCTGACGATGATGAGATGACTGATGAGGGTGTAATCGCTACTGGTCGCACAGTAACACTTCACGATTTAGTGTACGATGAAGAGGTTACTTACAAAATTGTAGGAAACACAGAGGCAGACCCATTTAATGGCAAGCTTTCAAATGCATCTGCGGTTGGACAGCATCTGCTAGGTGCAAGAGCTGGAGATGTACTAGAGTTCCCAATCATCGATGGAACTGCTAAGTATAAGGTTCTTGACGTAAGAAAATAAAAGCTTTGCGATATGCACCGAATAGAGAAACTGCGGTGTATAACAGTATATTTATATAATTCGTGAGAAAGGATTACGGAATTACAATGAGCAACGATAATGTAAAGACTCCTGAGCAGGAACAGCCGGAGCTTACAGCAGAAGAGATTAGTGAACAGCGACAGATCAGAAGAGACAAGCTTCAGGAACTTCGCGCTATGGGCAGAGACCCATTTGTACAGGAGACATACGATGTAACTGCTCACAGTAAGGATATCAAGGATAACTACGACGCTATGGAAGATCAGGAAGTAGCTGTTGCAGGACGTATCATGAGCAAGAGGATCATGGGTAAGGCTGCATTCTTTGATATTCAGGATAAGCAGGGAAGAATCCAGTGTTACGTGAAGCGCGACGATATTGGAACTGAAGAATATACAGTATTCAAGACTTATGATATCGGTGACCTCGTAGGACTCAAGGGTATCGTATTCAAGACTAAAACGGATGAGATTTCGATTCACGTGCAGGAGCTAACGCTTCAGGCAAAGTCCCTGCAGGTACTTCCTGACAAGTGGAGTGGCCTTGTAGATACTGATCTTAGATATAGACAGCGTTACGTTGACCTTATCGTAAATTCAGACGTTAGGGATACATTCTTAAAGCGTGCAAAGGTAGTTAGCACTATCCGTAGAGTACTCGAGGATGACTATGGCTTCCTTGAGGTTGAAACTCCAGTTCTACAGACAATCGCTGGTGGTGCTAACGCTAGACCGTTTAACACACACCATAACGCACTAGACTTCGATCTTCACCTCAGAATTTCGCTCGAGCTTCCGCTCAAGAGACTGATTGTCGGCGGACTTGATAGAGTGTATGAACTAGGCAAAGTTTTCCGTAACGAGGGTATGGATAAAAATCACAGCCCTGAGTTCACTTCTATGGAGTGCTACATGGCTTACGGAAATCAGGAGAGCATGATGGATCTCATGGAGCAGATTGTCTATAAGTGCGCTATGGAGGTAAATGGTTCACCTATTATCTCCTATGAAGGTAAGACTTTTGACGTTACGCCTCCATGGAATAAGATAGACATGACGGAATCTGTAATTAAGGTTACAGGTATTCCGTTCGATAAGATTGAAGATGATGTAGAAGCTCGTGAGAGAGCAATAGCATACGGAATGGATGCTAAAGAGGTTAGCAATTGGACTCGTGGCAAAATTATAGCTGAGATGTTTGACGAGTACTGCGAAGATATCCCAGGGCTTCTTGATGGACCTGTGTTCCTAACTGGACACCCAGTAGAGGTGTCGCCGCTTGCAAAGAAGGATCCAAAGGACCCTCGCATCACTCGTAGATTTGAAGCCTACATCAATGGATGGGAGCTATCTAATGCGTTTTCAGAGCTTAACGACCCGATAGATCAGTATGAGAGATTCGCTGAGCAGCAGCGTGAGCTAGACCTAGGCCTTGATGACGAAGCTCATCCGATGGACATGGATTTCGTAAATGCGCTCGAGGTTGGAATGCCTCCAACGGGTGGTCTTGGAATCGGAGTTGATAGACTTGTAATGCTTCTTACAGATTCTTCGACTATCAGGGACGTACAGCTATTCCCTGTTATGAAGCCTCTCGGCAAGGGTGGCAGCTCAGAAGAAAAGGCTGAGAGAAAACTCGACCTATCAAAGGTTAAAGTTGAGCCACTGTTTGAGGATGTAGTTGATTTCGATACATTTAGCAAGTCAGACTTCAGAGTAGTTAAGGTTCTGGAGTGTGAGGAAGTTCCAAAGAGCAAGAAACTTCTTAAATTCACTCTTAATGATGGATCAGGTCAGACTAGAACTATTTTGTCTGGTATCAAGGAGACATACTCTGCAGAGGAGTTAGTTGGAAAGACACTGGTTGCTATTACAAATCTACCACCTCGTAAGATGATGGGACTAGAATCATGCGGTATGCTGCTATCTGCCATATGTGATTACGATGGAGAGGAAATCCTCAATCTCGTGATGCTAGATGATTCAATACCAGCAGGATCAAAGCTTTACTAATGTAATAAGAACTATACATAAAATAGGACTCCAGATGGAGTCCTATTTTTTATCTCCTTATAAGTACTACAAAAGATAAATAATACACTGAGATATAAATTGAGCCTATATTTCGCTATGGGTTATAAGTATTTCCATAAATTTTTACTTGATGTTAATCTATGTTTAGCAAACACGAGGGGGTACGTAGAGATGAGCAATGAATTAAAGACACCATTTAGATATGACTATGTAGGAAGTTTTCTTAGACCACAGGCACTAAAGGATGCTAAAGCGCAGCTAAGAAAGAATGAGATTAGTCAGGGCGAGTACGACAAGGTCGTTGAGGAAGAGATTACAAAGCTAGTTGCAAAACAGAAGGAACTCGGATTTCGGGTAATTACAGATGGAGAATTCAGAAGGTCTTTCTGGCATCTCGACTTCATGTGGGGATTTGAGGGCGTTGAACATGAGAATACTGGTGGTGGAATTCAGTTCCATGGCGAGCTCGCATTGCTAGACGATACATACCTTGTAGGCAAGCTAAAAGCTAAGCCTCACCCATTTGTGGAGTATTTTAAATTCTTAAAGCAGTTTGAAGATGAGAATACTGTTGCTAAGTACACGATTCCTGCACCTGCACAGACATTCCAGCAGTTCATTATCCCGGATAACCTCGAGAGCACTAGAAAGTTCTACGAGACAAATGAAGAACTGATTCATGATATTGCCAATGCTTATCGTGAGGTAATTAAACAGTTCTACGAAGCAGGATGTCGTAACCTTCAGCTAGATGACTGCACATGGGGAGCAGTTGTAGGAGATGCTGCAAAATTAAGATATAAGGCACTTGGCATTGATTTAGAAACTGTCAAGGCTCAGCTGCTTGAGGTAAATAACCTAGCGCTTGAAGGAAAACCTAAAGATCTAGTTATCACTTCACACATCTGCAGAGGAAATTATAATTCGACATACTTCTCAAGTGGAGCATACGATTCAGTTGCCGATTACGTATTCGCAAAGGAGAACGTAAATGCGCTACTACTCGAGTATGATGATGAGCGTTCAGGTAGCTTTGAGGCACTTGCAAAAGTTTCTCCTGACAAGAAGGTGGTTCTCGGTCTTATCACTACGAAGTCGCCTAAGTTAGAAGATAAAGAAGCAGTTATTGCAAGAATTAAGGAAGCAAGTAAATACGTACCTCTTGAGAGACTGTGTCTCAGTCCTCAGTGCGGATTCGCATCTTGCGAGATAGGAAACAAGCTAACTGAAGAAGAGCAGTGGGCTAAGCTAAGATTAGTTAAAGAGATTGCAGAAGAAGTTTGGGGATAGACTCTGCTAAGAAAGACTAGAGGTAAGAGATGAGCAATTTAAAGACACCATTTAGATATGATTTTGTAGGAAGTTTTTTAAGACCAGAGAGACTTAAGGAAGCGAGAAAAGCTTTTGATAACGGTGATATCGGCTACGATGAGCTGAAGAAGGTTGAAGACGAGACAATTACTGAGCTCGTATCCAAACTCAAGGAGCTAGGATATCACGTGATCACAGACGGTGAGTTCAGAAGAGCGACTTGGTATCTTGACTTCATGTGGGCACTTGACGGTGTAGGACATAAGCCAACCAAGACTGGACTGCCATTTCATGGAGAGGATGCAATTGTAGATGATACATACCTAGTTGGTAAATTAAAGCTATCGGGAGAGCATCCATTCGTAGAACACTTTAGATTCGTAAAGCAGTTTGAGGATGAGAATACAGTTGCGAAGCAGACAATACCTTCACCAGCGCAGTTCCTCGCACAGTTCCTATTCCCGTTCAATCTGGAGTCAACCTTTGTTCAGTATGAGAGCGAAGAAGCATTTATCGATGATGTAGTAGAAGTATACAATGAGTTCATCAGGCAGCTATATGATGCAGGCTGTAGAAACCTTCAGCTAGATGACTGCACATGGGGAATGTTCACAAACAAGTCCGGCTCCATTCTGTTCGGAACAACTAAGGAAGGTACAGTTGAAGTTCAGAATAAGTACAAGGACGTTAACAATAGAGTAATCGATGCAGCACCTGATGACCTAGTGGTTACTACACACGTGTGCCGTGGAAACTACCACTCAACATATATCAGCAGCGGCCCATACGATGCAGTTGCAGATGTTCTGCTCGGAGAAGAGAATGTCTCTGCGTTCTTCTTAGAATTTGATGACGAGAGATCTGGAGGATTTGAGCCACTTGCAAAGGTACCTGAGGACAAGAAGGTAGTTCTCGGACTAGTTACTACCAAGAGACCGGAGCTCGAAGATAAGGCGGTTCTTCATGCGAGAATCAAAGAGGCAAGTAAGTATGTGCCTCTTGAGAGGCTTTATCTCAGCCCTCAGTGCGGATTCGCATCTTGCGAGATAGGAAACAAGCTAACTGAAGAAGAGCAGTGGGCTAAGTTAAGACTCGTCAAGGAAGTAGCGGAAGAAGTTTGGGGACAGAACTAAAACTCTGTTAGATAGACTAAAGCATGTGATTGATAATAATTCATTAAAGGGCAGCCCGAGGGCTGCCTTTTTCTTTAAATAAAGCATTGAAAAAATTGCTACAGTGTATATAATTAAATTGCACACAAGCTATATGGCGGATTCAGATATATGGAATAGATTATGCGCTTTCGCCGATAAGGAGAAAAACAATGAGTAAGAATATATATTTTGCCGGTGGTTGCTTTTGGGGCACTGAGAGGGTGTTCAAGGAGATCCCAGGAGTTATAGAGACGACTGTGGGGTATGCGAATGGAAGAGTTGAGAACCCTTCGTATGAGCAGGTTTGCAGAGGTGATACTGGCCATAGGGAGACTGTTAAAGTCACATATAATCCTGAGAGACTATCACTCGAGAAGTTAACGTATGTTTTCTTTATGGTCATCGATCCAACTGTTCAGAATAGACAAGGACCTGATATTGGGACGCAGTATCAGACGGGTGTGTATTACGAAGATGAGCAAGATTTGCCGATATTAGAGAAGGTATTCGGACAGCAGAGAGATATTAATGAAGAGTTCTACGTAGAACTAGAGCCACTTGGTTCATTCTATGCTGCTGAGGATTACCATCAGGACTATCTCGATAAGAACCCAGGTGGATACTGTCACATTACAAACTATGAGATTGAAGAAGTTAGAGCGCTGTTCGCTGCAGAAGCTGCCGCGGCTGGTCAGGGGATAAAGGATGATCTCTATCCGTCGGATGAGACCGAGGAGGAGCTATTTACCGCATTGGACCACAGGCGTATAACGTCGTTAGAAAGTCGGGGACAGAGAGAGCTTTTTCTGGTGAATACGATGACTTCTTTGAAAAGGGCATCTATGTAGACGTCGTGAGCGGTGAACCGCTGTTCGTATCGACGGATAAATTCAACTCTGGCTGCGGATGGCCTGCATTTACAAGGCCTATAAGTGAGGAACATGTGGTCTATCTGCGAGACAATACGTTCGGCATGGAGCGTGTTGAGGTTAGAAGCAAGGGTGCAAATTCTCATCTGGGACACGTATTTCAGGATGGACCAGCAGAAGATGGGGGAATGAGATACTGCATCAATTCGGTAGCTCTAAAATTTATACCAGTTGAAGACATGCTAGAGGCAGGTTATGGCGACCTGATTGAACTTGTAAAGTAAGAGGGAGGATGAATATGAAAGTTCTATTTAATGAGTATCCAAAATGCAGCACATGCAAGAAGGCTAAGAAGTGGCTCGATGACAATGGTGTCGCTTACGATGACAGACATATAGTTGAAAATAATCCGACTAAAGAAGAGCTAAGGGACTGGTTATCTAGAAGTGACAAGCCGGTGAGAAAGTTCTTTAACACAAGCGGAATGCTCTATAGAGAAATGGAACTCAAGGATAAGCTAGACGCGATGAGCGAAGATGAGCAGCTCGAGGTTCTAGCATCTAATGGAATGCTTGTAAAGAGACCGCTAGTCGTTGGTGATGACTTCGTGATCGGTGGCTTCAGGGAGAAGGAGTGGGAAGAGAAACTATTAGGCTAATAATAAAAACTTTTAGAAAGTTATATATGCTTTTAAAAAAGAGCCCGGGGGGCTCTTTTTTAATATGCGCGGAATGTAATGTTTGGTTGACTGTGATTTTAGTAATTGAGTTCAATATGGTTTCATAAAAGTATGTTACAATAGGGTAATTTATATTGGTGCATGTAAAGGGGTACTAAAATGTCCGAAAGCTATACAGGTAAAATCAATCGAAAATTGCAGAGCAAGCAGAAGGTTATAAGAGCTGCTGCGGGGAAGTGCAAAGCAGATTTGGTTCTTAAGAACGCAACATATGTGAGTGTATTCTCAGGTGAACTACGGAATGCTGATATTGCGGTTACGAATGGATTGATAGCTGGAATTGGTGAGTATGATGGTGAAAAGGAAGTGGATGTGACGGGGAAAATCGTGTGTCCGGGATTTCTAGATGCACACATCCATCTCGAAAGCGCTCTGGTTACACCTACTGAATTTGTGAGAGCAGTACTTCCTCACGGCACGACCACCGTGGTTACTGACCCTCATGAGATTGCAAATGTCATGGGTACAGATGGAATTGAATACATGCTCCAGGCTACCGAAGGGCTTCCGATAGATGTGCGCTTTATGTTACCTTCATGCGTTCCTGCAACTCCGCTTGACGAGTCTGGTGCAATGCTCGATTACAGAGCGATTGATAGTTTCTACGAACATCCTAGAGTGCAAGGCCTCGCAGAGATGATGAATTACGTCGGTACAGTCGCTGCAGATGAGCAGGTTGTAGAAAAGATAGTCGCTGCACAGGCACACCACAAGAAGATAGATGGCCATGCACCAGGGGTGAAGGGTAAAGCGCTTAATGCATACATCGCTGCTGGCGTGTACTCCGATCATGAATGCGCTACGGCTAGTGAGGCTATAGAGAAACTCGAGCTCGGGCAGGTGATTATGATTAGAGAGGGTACAGCAGCCCACAACCTGGAGGCTCTGATGCCGCTTCTAACGGATAAATACGCAGATAGGTGTATGTTCTGCACGGATGATAAGCATCCGTCAGACCTACTGGAGAAAGGGCATATAGATTATATAATTAAGAAAGCTATCTCTATGGGAGCAGATCCGATATTGGCTATTAAGGTTGCGAGCACCAACGCAGCTAGATACTTCAGATTGAATAACCGCGGCGCAATTGCACTCGGGTATCTTGCTGATTTCGTAATCATTGATAGTTTTGAGGAATTTACAGTTGAACAAGTTTATAAAGGGCAAGCTGATGTACAGCGGCGGAAATCTCAAGGACTTCAACGCTCCGCCTGTAGATGAGTTCCTGACAGAGAGGGCACATAGTACATTTAAGGTCGATAGGTTAAAACCTGAAGCATTTAAGATAGATAGACCTAGAGGTGTGCTTGGCATGGTTCCTGGTGAGCTGATGACCACAGATGAGGGGTACGCAACTGGTGTGGATGTTGCCGAAGATATCCTCAAAATCGCTGTAGTGGAGAGACATAACTATACGGGTCATATTGGAATCGGATACATCAAGGGTTACGGTCTCAGAAGTGGAGCAGTTGCTACCAGTATCTCGCACGATTCTCACAATATAATAGTTGTTGGCACTAATGACGAAGATATGGCAGCTGCTGTAAATCATATTGCGGAAAATGGCGGGGGAATAACGGTATTTGACGGCGGTAGATGCATCGGAGATGTGAAGCTGGGGATTGCCGGCCTAATGAGTGATGCTCCGCTTATTGACGTGAATAGAAATCTTGAAGATGCAAAGGCGAGAGCTTTTGAACTCGGTGTTAGTAATCTGATAGATCCGTTTATGACACTATCCTTCATGAGCCTACCTGTTATTCCTAAGCTTAGGCTCACGACGCGCGGAGTGTTCGACGTTGAGAGCCAGAGCTATGTGTAAGAAGTTGATAGATGAATAAGCTAGATAAAGAGATAATTGAAAAGTTAGCCGACAGGGTAGCAGAGCTTGGAGGGCGTGCGTACATGGTAGGCGGAGCCGTTCGTGACGAGATTATGAAACGGCCCATAAAGGACGTTGATATTGAAGTACATGGAATCTCAGAGGCAGTTCTAGAAGCGGTGCTAAAGGAGCTTGGAAAGCCGCTGCGATTCGGCTCTGCTTTTGGCGTATACTCGCTTGCTGGTCATCAGATAGACATTGCTTTACCGCGTTCAGAGCGGAAGGCGGGGAATGGGCATCGTGATTTTGAAATTGAAATCGATCCGTTTATCGGAATCAAAGAGGCAGCACGTAGGCGCGATTTCACTATGAATGCGCTTCTCAAGGATATTCTGAGCGGTGAAATCGCGGATCCGTATGGAGGCACGGAGGATATCAAAAACCGAATAATCCGTCACATAGACGATAAGAAATTCGGTGAGGATCCACTCCGTGCCCTCCGTGCTGCCCAGTTCAGATCTAGGTTCGGATTCCAGATCGCGCCTTCCACGATTTCAATCTGTAGGGCGCTTGACCTCAGGAATCTTTCGGCCGAGCGCATCGAGATAGAGATGAAGAAGGCGCTCCTGGAATCCCACCGGCCATCCGAATTCTTTGAATGCCTGCGGGAAATGGGCCAGCTTGGATACTGGTTCAAGGAACTCGAACAGCTGATCGGGCTAGAGCAGAACCCGGAATTCCATCCTGAAGGCGATGTCTGGACTCACACTATGATGGTTCTGGATAGGGCGGCACAGTTCCGATCTTATGCGAGTGACCCATACGCGTTTATGCTTCTGGCTCTCACTCATGATTTCGGCAAGATTACGACGACTGAATTCGTAAATGGCGCAATTCACGCGTACGGTCACGAGATACAAGGAGCAGAAATCGCGGAGCGATTTCTGGACCGCGTATGTCATGGTAGCGATATAAAAAAGTATATCGCTAATATGATTCCTAATCACATGCGCCCAAATAAAATTGCAGAATCAAGATCTGCAGTCAAAAAGACGAATCACCTATTTGATAATGTCTTGGCTCCGTCGGATTTAATCTACTTTGCGATCTGTGACAAACCTAAGCTTCCCTATGTTTTGCAATCTCAAGATAAGGATAGTATTAAAGTAGAGATGGACAAGGGTATTGAAAAAGAGTTATTTACAACGACTGAAAATGAAAGAGAACAGGAACGTATAGACTTTTTATTTGATAGACTTGAGGTGTATAGAGAGACGATGGCGAAACCTTATGTTACCGGAAAGGATTTAATTATTAATGGAGTTATGCCAGGTGAGGATTTCGGAATGATTCTAGAATATGCGCATAAGTTAAGACTTGCAGGTATTCCTAAAGATAATGCGCTTAGGCAGACGATATCATACGCAATTAAGTTGAGAAAAAAATAATAAATTATAAAAGCGGGACGTAAGTCCCGCTTTTTAGCTCAATATTGTTACCAAAGTTCTTTTGGATATTTCCCCTCATCCTTCATCTCGGAAAACTTCGCGGCAACCTCGTCTTTGTCTTCTTTGTAGGTAACACCGAACCATTTATCGCTCGACTGAAGAACAGCAACAGTTCCTCTACCAGCTTTTACCTCGGTGTCAATGCAGTATGGCAGAAAGTATTCTCCCTTTAGCGGATTCTCTTCCATTATACTATCGAGAGCGGCAGGGAAGCCATCTTTCATGATGCCTAGGAATTCAGTACCAAAGCCCCATAGGTTCATAGAAACTGAATGACCATCTGGTACATCGTGTCTAATTCCCTTAGAGTTAGTAGCACGAATTATGCCATCCTCCTCACGAATTACATCCGAGTGTTCTTCAATATCTGACAAAAATCCGTCCGTAACTTCGCAAAGCCCACGAGCAACGGAACCATTTAAAGAGAGTGTGTTCTCAATTTTGAAACCTACCATGCAGTGGTGTGTGGCATCAGCCGATGAGCTTAGGAATTTATAAATCTTCTCAAATGCTTCCTGACCATAGTAGTCATCAGCGTTTATAACTGCAAAAGGTGCATCGATGTAATCCCTTGCGGATAGGACAGCGTGACCAGTTCCCCAAGGCTTCGTTCTTCCTTCTGGAACGGAGTAGCCTGCAGGTAGGTCGTGAATGTCCTGAATTGCGTAGTGCGTTTCAAAAAGTTTTCCAGCTCGGCCTTCGATGTGGGCCTTGAAGTCCTTTTCAAAATCTTCCTTGATTATAAAAGCGACTCTTCTGAAACCAGCCTGGTAAGCATCGTAGAGGGAGAAATCCATGATTATATCACCCTCGGAAGTAATCGGGTCAATCTGCTTTGGACCGCCGTAGCGACTTCCCATTCCTGCAGCCATGATAACTAGAATTGGTTCCATTTTATTTCTCCTCTTCTATCATTCGGTTAATCCTGTCTCTAACCATATCTTCGCCCATAATCTGCTGAATTGCCCATACGTCAGGTGATTGTGCACGACCAACGAGAGATAGCCTAATAACAGTGCTTACGTGTCCTACATGTCCCTTGTAGTCATCAGGATTCTTTTTATAGTCCTTAGGCTTTGCAGCATAACCTAGGTTAGTTGCAATTTCTCTTATCTTATTGAACCATTCTTCCTGTGTATCGGCATGATTATAAGATGATAGGTATTCCTCGAGAATCTTTACCTTATCGGCTTCAGCTTCGGCAGGGACTTCATCAATGACTTTAAAACTCTGATCATAGAAGTAGCTTATGAATTCCATTATCTGTCTAGCGTATACTAGGTCCTTGCGTGGCTTCTTTTCATCTCTTCCAAGGTCTAGAATCTCAACGAGTAAATCCATATCCTCAAATACATATCCGTACTCAGGTGCGAACTCGAGAGACCAAGCCTTTAGAAATTCAGCGATTTCAGTTGCAGGAATATGTAGCATGGCTTCCTTACTCACGTCGTTAAGCTTGTCGAGATCGAAAAGTGCACCAGAGTTACTCATTTTCTCCGTAGTGAATTTGAATTCATCAATATCTGCCTCTGGATTCTCCATACGCCATTCCTCGTAGTTTGAGTTGAGAATGGTAAGCAGATATTCTCTAACTGCAGCAGGATGATAACCCTGATCTCTATAATAATCCAGTGAAAGTTCTGGGTCCTTACGCTTCGATAGCTTCCTCTTGTTGCCATCTTCTCCTATTTTCATCAGTTGAGCGGTGTGGCAATATACTGGAAGTTCAAATCCAAGCTTTCCAAAAAGCTCGACGTGAATTGGAAGTGAAGGTAGCCATTCTTCTCCGCGAATGACGTGAGTCGTTCTCATCAGGTGGTCGTCAACGGCATGTGCAAAATGATAAGTCGGAATTCCTGTAGTCTTAATTATTACGACGTCCTGAAAGTTTTCCGGCATATCAAGTGCGCCCCTTATTCCATCAACGACTTTGTTTCTCTTGATATCCTCACCGGTAGCGTTAGGGGTACCGTCTGACTTTAATCTTATTACAAATGGGTCACCGGCTTTGATGTGATCAGCAACGAGTTTTTCGGTCTCTGGATCTTTGTCCCAATCCCTATACTTTGACCATCCTGCATAGATTCCAGGAGCAATCTTTTCCTTTTCTTGCTTCTCTCTAATCTCGCTGATCTCTTCTTCTGTTAGGAAACAAGGGTATGCCTTGCCTTCAGCGAGCAATTTCTTGGCATAAAATCTGTATATTTCACCGCGGTGGCTCTGTGTATAGTCACCATAGTTTCCAATATCGCCATTCTCAGTAACGCCTTCATCAAACTTGATTCCGAAGAACGCGAGAGATGAGATGATTGTTTCTACAGCATTTTCGACAAATCTCTTATCGTCAGTATCCTCGATTCTGAGGTAAAAAACACCGTTGCTCTGGTGAGCGAGCCTCTCGTCTACAAAAGCTCCGTAAAGGTTGCCGAGATGGATAAAACCAGTAGGGCTTGGGCCGAGTCTTGTGACCTTAGCACCTTCCGGGAGATTACGCTTAGGGTACTTGGCCTCGTAGTCAGTATCGCATGCAATCTCAGGATAGATGAGTTCGCTGAGTTCGATTGAATTCATATTGATCCTCCTGCGTTTAAATCTAATTAACTAATTAAGTTTACCATATTAACGACTTCAGTTGTAGAGTAGCAGACGCACATAGCCATAACTTATTTTGATAAGAATAGAAGTATAAGCAATGCTGTCACGGTTTATTCATGTTTTTGCCAAAAAGACGCTTTATGAAAACTGTATCTTCCCTCATCTTATGGTATAATACACTCTGTATAAATGTGAAATTATGATGCACAAAGTGTGGGAAGGAAGGCCGTATGATATTGTTCAAATACATATTGGCTCTGCTACTAACTATACCGATGGCAGTTCTTGGAAGGTATCTGCTCGCAGATTACTTTTCGACAGTGAGCGGTAAGAAGCAGGCAAAGCAGGCTGCTGAGAAGCGAGATGCAGCCGAGCGCAAAAAAACTAGAGAAAAGGGATTTACAATTCACATACCAGATCCGATAGAACAATCTGATAGAAGTACACATAGATAGGTGGTGGCATGGTGCCAAAGGGAATATTTATTACGCTTGAAGGGCCAGATGGCGCAGGTAAAAGCACACAAGTTGAAAATATAAAGTCGTATTTTGAAAATGCAGGCAGGGAAGTCGTAGTGTCCCGAGAGCCCGGTGGAACACCGATTAGCGAAAAGCTCCGCAATATCGTTTTGGATAATGGCAACGCTGAGATGGACGACATCACTGAGATGTTCGTGTACGCGGCAGCGAGAGCCCAGCACGTCTCAGAGAAGATAAGACCGGCACTTGACAAGGGGTCGGTTGTAGTATGCGATAGATTTGTGGATTCCAGCATCGCATATCAGGGATATGGTAGAAATCTTGGAGATCAAGTGGGTGAGGTAAACAGATATGCGACTGGCGGACTTGAACCAGATGTTACTTTCTTCATGGATCTTGACCCTGAAATTGGTAGATCGAGAATCGGTAAGGATGCAAGGGATAGGTTAGAACAGCAGAAACTAGATTTTCACTACCGTGTGTATGAGGGATATAAGGCGATATGCGAAAAGTATCCAGAGCGAGTAGTTAGAATCGATGCGACTAGAACTATAGACGAGATCAAAGAAGATATATATTCAAAGCTAGAGGATCTATAGATATAAAAGAATCTAACGGTAGATAGCTGCAGGAATTGCAACTGTCAGAGGATATGGGAGAGATATGGCACGGGAATACGCACATGCATATATATTAGAAGGGCGAAGCGGTGAAGCGCGGGATGAATATATTAGAAGTTTTGCAAAAGATATAATTTGCCCTAACACCGATATCTCTGGACATGCATGTGGTAGATGCCCAGCGTGTATCAGGGTTAATGGAGGTACTCACGAAGACTTGTTCTTCATGAATCAGAGCGGCAAAGAGACATATAAGACTATTGATGCAGCAGCCATGATAGAGCGACTGGGGATGAGGCCGTATGGAGAGCGTAATGTCGGGGTTATCGACAATGCTGAGAGACTAAGTGAGATAGTTCAGAATAAGCTTCTTAAGACCTTGGAAGAACCTTATCCTGGGACAGTTATAATTCTAGCAACTGATAACAAAGAGTCGCTGCTTCCGACGGTTAGTCCAGATGCGTTGAGCTTAGGGTCAATGAGGAAGCACAAGATAACATGAATTCTGATAACGTTGAAGCGCTGATGAAGGAGTGGCTTGGGAAGACGTATTTCTTCAAGGTGCGCGGTATTGTTAAAAAGAATTTTAGAAGCAATGAAGAGGCGTTTAAGTTTCTCGATGCGCTAGAAGAGAATTTGCACGAGAGACTGATAGGAGGTGGCAACTTGCCACCGAACGCTGGGGCGATACTTCAGATGATAGATCAAGTTGAAGATACGAGGATTAACATCAAGCGAGGGATGGCTCCAGATTATGCGCTAAATGCATTATTTCTTAGCAGAAACAAACGATAAAAGTAACTAATTCGGATACGCTGTATTCGGTTTTAAATAGATAAGAAGGGAAATTGATAGATGGTAGAAATTATAGGCGTAGGTTTTATGAAAGCCAGCAAGACATATTACTTCGACCCAGCGGGTGTGAGTTACGAACTCGGTGATCTTGTAATCGTGGAGACGGCAAGAGGTATGGAGCTTGGACATATTTCGATAGCTAACTGCGAGATTGATGAGAGTGAACTTGTAGCTCCTCTCAAGGGCGTAGAACGCAAGGCTTCTAAGGAAGACATTCAGAGATACAAGGATAATCTAGCCAAGAGAGATGAGGCTATGAAGGTCTGCGATGAGAAAATCTTGCAGCACAAGCTGGACATGAAGCTTGTAGATGCTGAGTTTACAATCGATGGGACTAAGGTGATATTCTACTTCTCGGCAGATGGCAGAATTGACTTTAGAGGGCTTGTAAAAGACTTAGCATCTGAGTTTAAGATGAGAATAGAGCTCCGTCAAATCGGTGTTAGAGATGAGGCAAAGATGCTTGGCGGTATCGGTATATGTGGTAGACCACTTTGCTGTAGCAAGTGGCTTAATGACTTCCAGCCGGTATCTATCAAGATGGCAAAGCAGCAGAATCTATCGCTCAACCCATCAAAGATATCTGGTACTTGCGGCAGACTTATGTGCTGCTTAAACTTCGAGAACAAGACGTATCAGGAACTTCGCAAGGGAATGCCTAACGAGGGAGAGCGTATTGAAACACCGGATGGAGTAGCGAAGGTTATAAACGTAGACCTATTTAACGGCAAGGTTACAGCTAGATTGATTGTTGAGGACAAGGAAACTGGTGAAGATACACTTGGACCTGATTACAATATCTACTTCAAGAAAGAAATCAAACGTTTAGATAAGAAACATCGCCATAAGAAGAACGACGACTTAGGCGATCTCGATGAAGAGACTTTGAAGGAAATCAAGGAGCTGACACGCGACTAGTTCGGTAATTTAATTTGGCATAAAGCAAAGGCTAGAGATATATGGAGAAAAATCAGAGCGAATCGATGAGATAGGTATGGGCGGGTTAAAGGTCGTGCAGGGAGATGGCTTTAGCTATGGTGTCGATGCTGTGCTACTAGCGGCTTTTGCTAGCGGAGAGACTGGTGCGAAACCTATCAAGAGTCGTCATAAAATGTGCATAGCTGACCTCGGAACTGGTAATGGTATAATTCCATTTATACTAGCGCACAAACTTCCACTATCCGAAGTCGTTGGCTTTGAAAAGAATCCAGTGTCGTTAGGTAGAGCTGAAAGGGGCTGTGCGATGAATGGGCTAAATGATCGCATAAGCTTCGTTCTGACTGATATATCTGAGTTCGAAGAGTATGAAAATGAATTTGATGCAGTAGTCTCAAACCCGCCATACTTTAGGCGTGGTTCTGGGATTCCAAATGAAGATAATGCGAAATTTGTAGCTCGTCACGAGACGACGGCAAGTATCGATGAATTTGCTAAGTGTGCCAACCGACTTCTGAAGTCCGGCGGCGACTTCTACATGATCCATAGACCGTCGCGCCTGCCGGACATCAGCGAAGCGCTACGAGCAGCAGCACTAGAACCTAAGGAGCTGCAGCTCGTCGTACCGATTAGCGGAGAACCAGCTAATCTGGTTCTAATCCATGCAGTAGCAGGGGCGAAGCCTGACCTCAAGATGCTACCTGAGATAGCAGTATACAACCCTGATGGGGATGACTACACCGAACTGATTAAACGAATATACCAGTAGGCCTATATGTATAGACCGAATGACCACATATATTTATAAGATTGAACATACAATATGCCTAAGGTATAATTTAGGTACTACCAATTGAGTAGGAGGAGGGAATGATGAGAGTCTCATTAGACATCAAGCAGGCTGCAATACTGCTAGTGCTGATTGCACTATTTATACTCATAGTTTTCTTGATTAGATTAGCTATCAAGTTAGCTGACACGCTTAGAAACGTGGATGAGTTGCTAGCTGATACCAAGAGAATGACGACGATTGCTGCAGCTAGAACAGAGCAGGTGGACGAGCAGATTGATAATGCAATCGATATGTTTGCGAGCGTAAGTAGTAAGATCAACGAGAACCGTTCCATTATCAAGACTGCAGGCAATGTTGGAACCGCTGCTGGTGCGCTCAAGTCATTTAGTAAGAAGTCAAAGAAGCGTGCTAATAGATACGAGATGGACGATGTTAGCTACGAACGTCCTAATAAAATTCGTAAGAAAAGACGCAGATAACGAATATAAGGCAATTACTAAGAGATGCTTTACAGCATCTCTATCACTATTTATCAAGGAGAAATTTTAGTGGCAAAGATACTAGTTAACAATAGCGGTCCTTTAGAGGGAGAGGTTAAAATTAGCGGTGCGAAGAACGCAGTTCTTCCACTGATGGCAGCGACTCTGCTGACACCAGATACATGTGTTATTGATGATGTTCCAGAATTATCAGATGTAAAGGTTATGCGCAAGATGCTCGAGAGCTTTGGTGCTGTCGTATCTATGCCTAATCCAGGCAGGCTCTCGGTTAGTGCAGCTGAGATTACTACTGTAGAAGGAGATGCAGAGCTGGTATCTCAGATGAGAGCTTCTACAATGGCTATGGGACCATTGCTAGCTAGATGCGGCAAGGTAGTTATGCCTCTCCCTGGTGGATGCACAATCGGAAAGAGACCAATTGACCTTCATCTAAAGGGGTTCAAAGCTCTTGGTGCGACAGTTACAGAGGATCTTGAAAATTCATGTATCGTAATTGAGGCTCCAGAAGGAGGTCTGATTGGTGATGCTATATACCTTGACTTCCCAAGCGTTGGAGCAACTGAGAATATCCTCATGGCAGCAGCACTTGCTAAAGGGCCAACAATTCTTGAGAATGCGGCTAAAGAGCCAGAGATAGTCGATTTAGCTAATATGCTCAATAAGATGGGTGCTAAGATCAAGGGTGCTGGCACAGATACTATTCGTATAACAGGCGTTGATGGACTTTCTGGTGCGATTCATACAGTAATTCCAGATAGAATTGAGTGTGGAACATTCATGCTTGCCGCGGCTATCACCAGAGGAAAGGTTTTGATCAAGAACGGAATCCCTGGCCACGTTAGACCAATAATCGCTAAGCTCAAGGAGTGTGGCGTGACAGTCAACGTTGAGGATGATGGCATGGTCATAGATGCAACTGCTGGAAACCTCGTTTCGACAGATATCAAGACGCTTCCATACCCAGGTTTCCCAACCGATATTCAGTCACCGTTTATGGCTTTCCTTACTACCGTTGAGGGAACAAGCGTGGTAAGAGAAACAGTTTTTGAAAATAGATTTATGCATGTAGTTGAGCTCAATCGTATGGGTGCAGATATTTCTGCAGATAACAGCAGAGAGGCGACAATACCTGGGGGTAAGCAGCTACATGGGGCAAAGGTTAGATCGACAGACCTACGTGCAGGTGCAGCGATGGTTCTTGCGGGACTCGTAGCAACTGGAACAACTGAGGTCAGCGAGATTTATCATATCGAAAGAGGGTATGAAGACTTTGTAGGCAAATTCAAGAGTCTAGGTGCAGACCTCATGAGAGTGGAGGAACACGATGTCTAACAACAAGTATCTCGAGATGCTAGCTCAGAAATATCCGAATCATCGCTCTGTAAATGCTGAGATTGTTAATCTAAGAGCGATTCTTGCTCTGCCGAAAGGTACGGAATACTTCCTGAGCGATCTTCACGGTGAATACGATGCGTTTCAGTATTTGTGCGCAGTGCATCCGGAACTATCAAAATGAAAATCGATGAGAATTTCGGAACTATACTGAGTGCAACTGATAGAGAGCAGCTGGCTGCCCTTATCTACGATCCTATAAATGAACTTAAGAGACGCGAGGCAAATGAAGATGATTTCAATGCTTGGTGCTCTGCGGCTATTTATAGACTTATCATCATCTGTAGAGCGGTTTCTAACAAATACACTAGATCAAAGGTTAGAAGAATCCTACCTGATAACACCGGCTACATCATGGATGAGCTGATGTTCGCGGATGATGATGATAATAGACAGAAATATTATCAAGAGATTATCGATTCTGTAATTGAGTTCAGAATTGCTAAGACGCTTATTACAGAAATTGCTAATACGATAAGTGAACTGGCAGTCGATCACCTGCATATCATCGGAGATATTTTTGACAGAGGTCCTAAGCCTCACAAGATTATGGATTTCCTGATGTCACGTCGCAGTGTTGATATCCAGTGGGGAAACCATGATATCGTATGGATGGGTGCAGCTTGTGGAAATAGACCGTGCATTGCAAATATAATCCGTATGAATGTCAGCTATAATAACTTCGATATGCTTGAGTACGGATATGGCATTAACCTTCGTCCGCTAGCGACTCGTGCTCAGCAGATTTATGGAGACGACCCGTGCACAGGCTTCATGCCTCATGTGCTTGAGAAGAATAGATTTGACCCTATTCCAGAGGATCTAGCTGCTAAGATGCACAAGATGATTGCAATTATCCAGTTCAAGGTTGAGGGTCAGACGATTATGAACCATCCAGAGTTCAATATGAATCATAGACTGCTGCTCGACAAAATTGATCTTGAGAAGGGAACTGTTGAGTGCTATGGCGAGACTTATCCTATTAAGGATACGAACCTACCGACTATTGATCCGGCTGATCCATACAAGCTTAGCCCTGAAGAGGAAGAGGTTATGGTAGCTCTCGAAGCATCCATCGTAAACTCCAGAAAGCTTCAGGAGCATATTAACTTCCTGTACACTCACGGAGCTCTATTTACCACTTATAACGGAAACCTGCTGTTCCACGGATGCATTCCCTTTACAGAGGAAGGCGATTTCATGGAAGTTACAATTGCTGGCAAGACTAACCATGGAGCAGCTCTCATGAGACAGCTGGACCAGGAACTCAGAGAGGTATACTTTAATCCTAGATGTGAACTTGACAAGGCTGATGCAGCTAATCTCATGTGGTATCTATGGCTCGGCCCAGACTCGCCACTATTCGGTAAGGATAAGATGACGACCTTCGAGAGATTGTTTATAGATGATAAAGCTACACACAAGGAGCGCACTGTTCCGTACTATAAATTGATTAAAGAGAAGGATATCTGTATCAAGATTATTCGCGACTTTGACCTAGATCCATCGAGAGCTATCATTCTGAATGGCCACGTGCCAGTTAAAATCAAAGACGGAGAAAGCCCGATTAAAGGTGAGGGCAAGCTTATAGTGATAGATGGCGGTATTTCTAAGGCGTACCAGAAGACGACAGGAATTGCAGGATATACATTCATCTTTAACTCTTGGTTTATGGCGCTATCGGAACATGAACCATATCATCCGCTGCAGCCAGATGGAACACAGGAATTCAACAATCCTAATATCGTGACGACTCACACGCTACCAGAACGCATGCTGATAATTGACACAGATATAGGCAAAGTTCTGCAGTCTCAGATCGATGACCTACAGCAGCTAAATGCTGAATTCCGCAAGGGAACCATCAAGGAAGTTTATCCTAAGAGGGGTAAGTATTACTCAAAGAACTAGGAGCTTTATAGTACGTATTATTAATATAAATTGAAAAATACTATATTACATATACTATATGGTAAGTTTTAATGATAAATTTAACCGAAAGAAGGTGCTATTATGATTCGTATAGCAAGCGTTGTGCTCGGCGGAGTTTTATTCGCACTCTGCATCTACTATTTCATGTTGTTATACAAGAACAATAGGAGAAATAGACTATAATGAACACGCAGATAATTAGTATTCCAAATAAGAAGTCCGCTAGCCCAGCTAGTGGACTTGCGTGTATAACCGGTGCTAGCTCAGGTATCGGAGCTGAATTTGCACGCCAGCTCGCAGCAGAGGGGTATTCAGTTATCCTAGTTGCTAGGCGACAGGATAGGCTCATTGATTTAGGTCAAGAGCTTGCGAGTGACTATCATGTCGAATGCGAGTGCATCACGGCTGATTTATCAGATTTAAATGAGTGCGAGAATCTAGTTTCGCATCTCAAATCAAAGCGCGAGATGCCACTAGACATACTTATCAATAATGCTGGCTTCGGAGCAGTGGGCAGGTTTGACCAAAACGATATTTCAAACGATTTAAATATGATTGATGTAAATATCAAGGCGCTTCACTATATCGCCCATCAGATGATGCCTTATTTTATCGAGCGTAATCATGGACACATCATCAATGTCGGTTCTGTCGCTGGACTCATGCCTGGGGGACCTTATATGGCTACGTACTATGCAACTAAGTCGTATGTAGTTTCTCTTACAAATGCTTTAGCTGAAGAATTGAAGCGCTTGGGCAGCCATGCTCAGGTTCATGCGCTGTGCCCTGGACCTGTAAACACTGAGTTCAACGACGTTGCAAATGTAAAATTTTCGCTCAAAGGCATCTCTGCGAGAGAATGCGTGTCATATTGCATTGATGAAGCTGATAGGGGTAAGATAATTATAATTCCAAATATGATGGTCAAGGTAGCTGCAGTTGCCTCGAAACTTGTTCCAAAGGAAATCGTGCTTGGAATCGTAGCGCGTAGCCAGAAAAGTAAAATCGAAAGATAAAACGATTGAACCATTGGATTCACTTGACAAGAACGCTATATCATGATAAATTATTATAGCGTTTTGAGCGCCTATAGCGCAATTGGATAGAGCGTCACACTACGAATGTGAAGGTTCGGGGTTCGAGTCCCTGTGGGCGCACCATACAAAATACCGCAACTTAATCGAGTTGCGGTATTTTGCTTTTTGCTTAGAATTAACATAAACACCCAATCAAAGTGAAGATTTTAAAGTATTAAACAGAAAAATAAATCTACTGTCATATAGATTATTTCTATGATGAATCTCCAATAATAGAACATACTAAAATAGATTTTACCAATAGGCAAATCTATTGAGATTATTGCGCTTAGATGATAATCTCATTACCGTAATAAAAATGAAAATTTATGGAGGTGTATTGTAATGTCGATTACAGCTGAAACAGCGCAAGCGCATAAGAATGACCCTGCGGTTCTATGCTGCAGAGCAGAGGAGGGAACTGAACTAACTCCGGCTAACTTTGAGGATCCGGCAATTTTCCCAGACCTAATTGATACTGGGCTACTCAGCATAGATGGAGCACTTAAGATTGGACAGGTGCTTAACGGATCAAAACTGACCAAAACAGTTGATTCGCTAACTCCTATCACTCCCGATATTGTTGATAAATATGACGATGACGTTGATGAGGTAGCTGAGGAACCTGAAGAAGTAGCTGAATCAGGTTCGCTAGCTGAACCGTCAATCGGTGGACAAGTACAGAATGTTAACATGTCAGTTGTTGGCGGCGTTGTTAAGCTCTATATCGGGGAGGGCAAAGACATCGCAATTGAATTCCCAGTTTAGAACTATTAGTTTTTTTACCGCATATATAGATTGATCGACTCCTTTTGAGCCAGGCTTTGCCTGGCTCGTTCCTTTGATAATAAAAAACTACGGGACTGACATCTGTCAGTCCCGTAGTCGTTATGAAAAAAGATTGTATTATGTAGCTTATTTAGGAACTACGAATCCCTTTCCTAGAGCATCGTCCGGATCGATGAACCAAGTAGCTTCTCCGCAGAGGTAGCCACCACCTCTAACCTGAGGAACGATTGCATCAAACTCGCCAACCTTTGTCTCGCTCTGAATCATACCGTAGAACTTAGTTCCGATAAATGACTCGTAAACGAATTCCTTACCAACTGGAAGCTCTCCAAGTGCGTGGAGTAGGGACATCTTAGCTGATGTACCAGTCCCGCATGGGGATCTATCAAGCTGAGGATCTGCAGGATCTCCGAATACTACGAGGTTACGTAGGTCAGCATCTGGAGTATCTGTTGTTGAGTAGTTCTCAACCAAGTCAACAGATGTGATGTCTAGCTCTGGGTGCTGTACAGAAACAGTCTCATTAACCTTCTGAAGCATGAAGCTAGAGAATCTAGTTAAGAAACCAGCTGTATCAGGACCAACCTTGATGCCAAAGTTCTTCTCTGTATCAACTAGAGCGAAGAAAGAACCACCGAAGCAGATGTCGTATACAACATCTTTGCCTTCGAATTCAACGTGAAGGTCCTTCTTATATCTGAATGAAGGAACGTTAGTTAGAGTTACACCAGTAACCTTTCCGTCCTTAACGTCAGCAACTGTCTTAATGATTCCAGCAGGAGCTTCTAGAATAACCTCTGTCTGAGGCTCCTTCATCTCCATTAGACCACCCTCAAGGATTGCAGTTACAACACCGATTGTGCAGTGTCCACACATGTTGAGGTATCCGCCTCCATCCATGAAGAATACTCCGAAATCAGCTTCCTTGTTGCAAGGCTCTACAACGAAAGCACCGAACATGTCATGGTGTCCACGAGGTTCGAACATAAGAGCAGTTCTTAAATAATCATAATGCTCTTCGAGATAGTGCTTTCTCTCGATCATTGTGTTACCTTTTGTCTCTGGGCAATCGAGAGCTACTCTGCAGTATTCACCTTCAGTGTGAGCTTCGATAGTTCTGATAGCGTCAGTATACTTCTTGTAATCAATCTTAGTAGTTAGTGCCATTGTCATGTACCTCCTTAGGTTACATAAGTATGAAATAAATAATTGCCACCTAAGTAAACTATAGAGCAGTAAATATTAAAAGTCAATAATATAACAAATGCGTATTATTAAAATTAATACATTATTTTAGTGGGTAGTTTAATATAAGCGCTGTAATCAATACACTTTAGCTAAAATGTTGTGAATCAGTTATCAAGAAAATACAATTATGTTTTCATATTGATAGAAATTACTGATTAAAATACATGACAAAATTGGGTGTGTAGTGTATAAATAAAAACGTCGCTTGACAGAAAATTATCTATTGAAAAACTCTATAGATAATCTAGCAATTATCGTTGAAATAAATAAATCGTTATGTTATCATCAATCTAGAAAAGAGTGCGCATTACCTTTATTTGCGTGGCTTTTCGAACGATATACATTAATGATTTGTAGATTCAAAATATTTAAGGAGAGACTGTGTCATGGAAAATTTGCAGATTTTGTTGAGACAGCATGTAGGTAAGCCTTGTGCTCCAATTGTTAAAGTTGGTGACAAAGTTAAGAAGGGTACCCTCATCGCAGAACCAACAGGTCTCGGCGCAAATATCTTCTCCAGCGCTTACGGCGTTGTTGAAGAAATAACAGACGAGATGATTGTTATTAAGCCTGATGAAGAGCAGAAGGACGAGTTCGTTCCTATCGAAGAAGGAACTCCTCTTGAGATGGTTAGGGCTGCTGGAGTTGTAGGAATGGGCGGAGCTGGATTCCCTACTGCAGTTAAGCTAGATGCTCATTTTGAGGATGGTGGTTACATCCTTGTAAATGCTTCTGAGTGCGAGCCTGGACTAAAGCACAACATTCAGCAGATTGAAGAAGAGCCAGAGAAGGTTATCCGTGGAGTAAAGCTCTGCATGGAAATCTCTGGAGCAGATAAGGCAATTATTGCTATTAAGAAGAAGAATCGCAAGGCTGTTGAAATCCTTGACGAATGTCTCAAGGATGAGCCAAATATCACGAGACACCTTCTACCAGACATCTACCCAATGGGTGAAGAAAGAGCTGTAGTAAGAGAATGTCTAGGTATTGAGCTAGAGCCAAGCCAGCTTCCATCAGCTGCAAAGTCCGTTGTTATCAACAGTGAGACTTGCGCTAGAGTAGCTGAGGCTGTAGATGAGAGAAAACCATCATTCCTAAAGCACCTCACAGTAAGAGGTAAGCTCAACGGAGGACACGACGCTCACGTATTCATGGATGTTCCAGTTGGAACAAGCGTTGGCGCTCTGATTGAGAGAGCTGGTGGAATTGATGGTGAGTATGGTGAAATCGTAATGGGTGGTGCCTTCACTGGTAAGTCAACAACATTAGATGCACCTATCACTAAGACAACGGGAGCTATCCTAGTTTCTATGCCATTCATGGATTTACACGGAGCAAACATGGGAATCCTCGTTTGCGCATGTGGTGGTAACTATGAGAGAATGCAGGAACTTTGCAAGAAGTACAACGCAAAGGAAGTTTCTCTCTGCTACTGCAAGCAGGCACAGGAGATGCCTAACGGCACAAGAAAGTGCGAGAGACCAGGAAACTGCCCAGGTCAGGTATCAAACAACCTACAGTTTAAGAAGGATAAGTGCGAGTACGTAATCATCGGAAACTGTTCAGATTGTTCGAACACTGTAATGGCTTCTGGACCTAAGATGGGACTTAAGGTTCTACACCAGACAGACCACATCATGAGAGCGGTTGATCACCCACTATACAGAACTCTAAGAGTTTCTAAGCAGGTTGATCAGGATCTTAACGTAGTAGACAACGTTGAGAATAACTAGTTGATATTTAATCCGAGTGCTTCATGTGCCCGATCACATGAAGCATAGTCGGAGTAAATATATAAAATTTTGCATTTGCAAAGGCAATATTTTTCAAGGAGGAAGATCGATATGTCAATCACAGCTGAAACAGCTAAACAACATGCGAACGACCCAGCGGTACTATGCTGCAGAGCAGAAGAAGGAACTGTTCTTGAGCCAGCTAACTTCGAAGATCCAGCAATTTTCCCAGATCTAATTGATTCTGGTCTGCTGAATACTGACGGAGCGCTCAAGATTGGTCAGGTACTAAACGGATCGAAACTAACTAAAACTGTTGATTCTTTAACTCCAATCACAGCAGACATCGTTGATAAGTACGATGCTGATGAGGTTGCAGAGGAAGAGGCTCCAGTTGCTGAGGTAGAGGAAGCTCCAGTTGCAGTAGCAGCTCCAGTAGCTCCAGTAGCAGCAGCAACAGGAACAATTAAGCTACACATCGGAGAGGGAAAGAACATCGACATCGAGCTCCCAGCAGGACTTGGTGGCGGCGTTGTAGCTCCAGCTCAGACAGTGGCAACTACAGCAGCTCCAGCAGCAGTAGCAGCAGCTCCAGTTGAAGAGCACACTGAGACTGTTATAAGAGAGATGACAAGAAAGCACTACAAGATCAACAAGGTTGTTCTTGGAGACGAGACTAAGATTGAGGGAGATACTCTCTACGTTCGTAAGAGCGCGGCTACAGAGGGTGCAGCAGAGCAGAAACTTGTTCAGTCCCTAGAACTTAGCATAATTACACCAGACAATTACCACGTTTATACAGAGACTGTAATGGATATCCAGCCAATCGCTACAAAGGCAGATACAGATATGGATCTCGGTGAGGGAGTTACTCAGGTTCTCGATGGCGTTGTAATGGTAGTAACTGGTGTTACAGAAGAAGGTGTTCAGGTTGGTGAGTTCGGTTCATCCGAAGGTTACATCGACGAGAACATGATGTGGGGTCGTCCAGGTGCTGTTGATAAGGGTGAGATCATGATCGTTGCTCACGCTGTTATCGATAACCTAAAGAACATGGAGAGACCAGGACCTATCGCAGTTCACACTGCAGTAGACCACGTAGTTTCTGAAATCAGAGAAGCTATGAAGAGAGACCTTAAGGACGTTGCTCCAACAGAAGAGCAGGTTCTAAAGCAGACAAGACACCCTGGAAAGAAGAAGGTTGTTATTGTTAAGGAAATCATGGGACAGGGTGCTATGCACGACAACTTCCTATTCCCTAACGATCCTGTAGGCGTACTAGGAGCTAAGCCAAACGTTGACCTTGGTAACGTTCCAGTAATGGCTAACCCACTCGAGGTACTCGATGGTTGTATCCACGCTCTAACTTGTATCGGACCTGCTTCAAAGGAAATGTCTAGACACTACTGGAGAGAGCCACTAGTTGTAGAGGCTGTTCACGATGAAGACATCGACGTAGTAGGTGTTATCTTCGTTGGATCCCCACAGGCTAACTCCGACAAGTTCTACGTATCAAGAAGACTTGGTCAGATGGTTGAGTCAATGGGCGTAGATGGTGCATTCGTAACAACAGAAGGATTCGGAAATAACCACGTTGACTTCACTTCCCACATCGAGCAGATTGGTAAGAGAGGTATTCCAGTTGTTGGATTCTCATTCTGTGCTGTACAGGGTGCTCTCGTAACAGGAAACAAGTACTGTGACGCAATGATCGACAACAACAAGTCCATGTCCGGAATCGAGAACGAAGTTCTTGCTTGCAACACACTCTGCACAGAGGATGCTATCCGTGGACTTGCTATGCTGAAGGCTAAGATGGCTGGCGAAGAGGTTAAGGCTCCAGAAAGAGCATACAACGTAAACGTAAAGAACAACAACGTTGAGCTCATCGAGAAGGCTACTGGCGCTAAGATTGAACTCGTTGAGAACGAGCAGTCACTTCCAATCAGTGAAAAGAGAAAGGAAAAGTACGACTAATCTTAACTTAGAAAGGTAGATATTACAGATGAATTACGGGGATAAGATAATCAAAGTAGAGGGAGTCATTACAGAGGTTCATGATGGGGGCATCTGCGTAGACATTAAAGGTCGTTTAGGTGAACTCAAGGTACCTATGAGAATGGTAATCTCAGATTATCCACTACAGGTTGGACAGACGGTCGCATGGAATATGAGCTTCATAGAACAAGAGGGACCAGAAGTTAACGAAAAGTACGTAAGTAATATCGATATTCTAAACAGACGTCGTGCTGAATACGCTGAAAAGCACAAATAACTAAGGAGGAAAAGACAAATGAGTATGACAGTTGTAAAAGGCTTACAATCTGAAATATTTGTTCCTATTACACCTAAGTCAGTATACACACCAGTAACTAAGCCTCTCAATGAGATGACAGTTGCTCTTGCTACTGCTGCAGGTGTACACGTAAAGACAGATAAGAGATTTAACCTCGCTGGAGACTTCACTTGGAGAAAGGTTCCAGATGATATTCCATCAAGCGAGCTAATGGTAACACACGGTGGATACGACAACTCTGACGTAAACAAGGACATCAACTGCATGTTCCCTATCGACAGACTTCACGAGCTAAGAGACGCTGGTTTCATTAAGGCTTGTGCACCTACACATGCTGGATTCATGGGTGGTGGTGGAAACATCGAAAAGTTCACTAACGAGACAGGTCCAGAAATTGCTCAGATGCTTAAGGATGAAGGCGCTGATGCTGCAATCCTAACAGCTGGATGAGGAACTTGCCACCGCTCTGCAACAATCGTGCAGAGAGCAATCGAGGAAGCAGGAATTCCTACAGTAATTATCGCGGCACTTCCACCAGTTGTAAGACAGGCTGGATCTCCACGTGCAGCAGCTCCTATCGTACCTATGGGCGCTAACGCAGGTGCTCCTAACGACGTAGAGATGCAGACAGCTATCGTTAAGGCTACACTAGAGCTTCTCGAGACAATCGAAACTCCAGGAAAGATCGTTCCACTGCCTTACGAGTATCACGCTGTAATCTAGTTCTAAATTTAATAGGACATCGGAAACGAAGACGGGGCAGATTTATATCTGCCCCTTTTTTCTAAAGTATATTCGAGAAATTCTTAACACATTATGCCACCTACCTATAAGAATAATCGAATTACTAGGAATTATTACGTAATTTTACAAAAGCTAAAGTATTGAGGTATGCATATGAGTGTACAGGAAATTGATTTGAGAAGACTTGTCATTAAGGCTTTTCATATAAATGAGGTTGAAATGGGCGACCAGAGTAACGTTGGATATAACGGTGTTATGACTGTGTCCAAAGAACTTATCCCATCACTTCTAAAAAAGTATGAAACAATTGACAGTATTGATATTCAGATAATTAAACCAGGAGAGCATGATAGATGGACTAACACTATTATGGACATCATCCCTATCTCTGCAAAGGTTCTTGGAAAGTGCGGAGAGGGTATCACTCATACATTAACAGGTGTATATGTGATGCTTACTGGTGTTGATACTGAAGGAAAGCAGACTCACGAGTTTGGTTCTTCAGAGGGACAGCTTAACGAGCAGCTAGTGCTTGGCAGAGCAGGAACACCTGGTGAAGATGACTATATTATCTCTTTTGATATTACATTCAAAAAAGATATGGGTCAGGAGAGACACGGCTGTCTAGAGGCTCATCAGGCTTGCGATGATTTTATTCAGGTATACAGAGAGCTGATGAAGAAATTCGATGGCAACAAAGCTACAGAGCGTCATGAGTATCATGACATCGCTAGACCAGGACAGAAGAAAGTACTGATTATCAGACAGGTTGCTGGTCAGGGCGCTATGTACGACACATATCTGTTCCCAGATGAGCCATCAGGTGCTCATGGTGGGCGTTCTATAATAGAGATGAACAATATGCCTGTCTTCTTAACTCCTAATGAGTATAGAGACGGTGCAATCCGTTCAATGCAGTAAGGAGGTGCTGATATGGGAATTGGTCCTTCAACAAAAGAAACAAGCTTGCATCATTTTAGAGATCCACTAGTTGATATTGTTGGTGCAGATTCAGGTATCGACCTGATGGGAGTTCTTCTATTTGGAACATCCGATGATAATAAGGAAAAACTCAGAAACAGTAAGCGTGCTGCTATTATGGCTGAAGGCATGAGAGCAGATGGAGTAATCCTTACATCTGACGGATGGGGAAATAGTGACGTAGATTATACGAACTGCGTTGAGGAGCTTGGAGAAATGGGCATTCCAATGTCCGGACTAAACTTCAGCGGAACAATGGCTACATTCGTAGTAGAGAATGAGTATTTGCAGAATAACATCGTAGATATTAACAAGAACCCAGATGGGCTCGAATCTAATATCGTAGGCGAGAATAACATGACTGCTGAAGATGTTAAGAGAGCTCTGATGATTCTGAAAATCCGCATGAAGGAAAAAGAACTCAAGAATAGATAATGTAAGCGGTATTGTCAATGATTATGATATAATACCAGTAAGGGATGACGGGTAATTCCGACATCCCTTATTTTATGAATGAGAATGGCTGCAGGATACTAAATTTCCTCCAGCACTGAATTATTTAAATGATAAGGAGGATTTGTGCGGTAGCGTGGTAACGAGGTTGTATCGCACGATATGAGGCATATGAGGAATCCTAATAGACAAGCAGCAAAGAGACGTGCAGTTGAATCAGAAGGTTCAGATACTATACTGATATATAATTCTAGCAATGGTACTACTGAGAAGTATGCGCAGTGGATAGCTGAAGCGCTGGACTGCGATGTTATGAAGTACTCGCGTGCAAAGCTCGGGTATGCATCGATGTATAAGAATATAATATTTGGCAGCTGGCTGAGAGGTGGAGAGATTACGAGGTTTAACATGCTTCGCGCTAACCTTTCTCACTTTGGTATAGATAACAATAATTTGATCGTATTTGCGACTGGTATAATTGAGCCGACTGATGAGTACAGAGCTTTCGTAAAAGGTCTTAACGGCTGCAAACAGTTACCCGATGACTGCTTCTATATGCTGCCTGGAAAGTATGATTCTAGAGAGTGTAAGAGTGCAGATAAGCTTGCTCTTAAGGCTATGGGAGAAAAGATATTTGCTCCCATAGCAGAGAGTCAAGTAGATGAAGCTAAAGCCAGATTTGAAAATGGATACGATGGAGTAGATGTGAAGTCTATCCAGCCTATTATCAAGAAAATTTTGGATTTCAGACAGTAAGAAGAGTGTAGAATTATTTACCCTTTGTTAGTACAACCTTTGTTATGGTCATGCGTGCCCATTAAATGTTACAAATAAAATGCAAAAGAAAAAGGTCTCCGATTGGAGACCTTTTGTAATATCGTATTATACTTACTGATTAAGCTTTCTTCTTATCAGCGAGAGCATCCTTACCAAACATAAATGCTGTGAAGTATACTACTACGATAACGATCTTCATTAGAACGTCAAGTGGTAGGCTCTTTACTAGGAAGTAAGCGATGCAAACTCCGATAACTCCACCAATCATCTGGCAAAGTGTGCAAACCATGTCGAATCTGTTTTCCTTGATGAACTTAGGACCATTTCCGAATGCCATCAGGTATGCGCAAGATCCCATCATGATAGGGAATGCAGCACCGATGTTTAGTCCAAGAACAGCTACTAGAGCCATACAAGGTGCGTATAGTCCTACACCGATGTTCATAAGAGCACCGAGGAAGAAGTTAACAACTACAGCGATGATTAGCTTAATGCCCTTTAGACCAAGAGCAGTTCCTGCTAGACCGAAAGGTCCAATTCCTGCAGCCTTGCAAGCCATTACAGTACCTAGGATAAGAAGACCAACGCACATTCCAACACGAACCATGTGCTGATCCCACTTTGTAACGATTCCAGCTCCTACGAACGCACCGAGTACAGCAGCGATGAGCATGGATATAAGTGTTAGAGTGTCGATTTCAACAAAACCGAAGAATAGGAATGCCTCTAGAAGTACAGGGAGAGTATCTCCAACATTTAGAGTACCAGGGATGTAGATGTCCTTGATGGATCCTCTAATCTTAAAGAGTGCACAAGATGTAGCGTACGAACCGATACCTAGAGTATCGAAGAAGTTAGCAACAACACCGACCATAGCGTTCCAAGGTGCAAATTTCTTCTGCTCAGCCCATTCAGCTCTGCCTTCTTCAGTTGCTAGGTTAGACTTTACCTTTAGTAGTGTTAGCGAAATACAGAGGACCATTCCGATTACGCAAAGACCTTTTAATGCAATTAACATAATAACCTCCATACGTTTAAAAAACGATGTAAAAAAGATAATTCCTACAGACTCCCGATCGTCTGTTCTTGAGTTCATTATATGGGTTTGATATATGTTTGTCAATAAATATAAAGAGAATATGATATTATTGTGAATATATTGATATTTAGCTATTTTAGGGTACTTTATGATACAATTTACTAACTGAATGAAAAATATTTTTAATTTTTTATTTATTAATTACTATATTTATTAGTAAAGAGGTATAGATGGCATTTACACATTTACATGTTCACTCCGAATATAGTTTGCTGGATGGCATGTCTAAAATCAGCAAAGCACCTGAATATGTGAAGAGCCAGGGAATGGATTCGCTGGCGATTACAGATCACGGTGTTATGTTTGGCATTATTGATTTTTATAAATCATGCAAAAAACATGGCATTAAACCTATTATCGGATGTGAAGTTTACGTTGCACCGAGAACGCGCTTCGATAAGGATCCAGACCGTGATAGGAGCATGAATCACCTCATATTACTAGCGGAAAATATGACGGGGTATAAGAATCTGACGAAGCTCGTATCAGCTGCATTTACAGAGGGATTTTACTTTAAGCCGCGAGTAGACAAGGATTTGCTACGTGAACATAGCGAGGGAATCATCTGTCTATCTGCATGTCTAGCTGGTGCTATTCCAAGAAAGATACTAAACGGTGATTATTCTGGAGCGAAGGCGGAGGCTATTGAGCTATGTGAAATATTTGGAAAAGATAATTTCTTCCTTGAGATACAGAATCACTTCCTCGATGATGATAAACCTGCCATTGAGGGATTAACTAAGCTTTCCGAAGATATAGGAGCACCACTTGTTGCTACCAATGATGCTCACTACATCAAGAGAAGCGATGCCAAAGCTCATGACGTACTTCTTGCAATCCAGACGGGTGCAACGGTAGATGACGAAAACCGCATGAGATTTGCCAATGATGAGTTCTATCTTAAGAGTGAAGCCGAGATGCTCGAGTTGTTCCCAGAACATCCTGAGGCTATTGAGAACTCACACAAGATTGCAGAACGTTGCGACGTGGAGTTCGAGTTTGGCGAATATCACTTGCCCGGAATTTATACCTCCTGAGGGTATGAATAACAACGAGTACCTAAGAGAATTATGCTATAAGGGACTAGAGAGAAGGTATGGAAATGAAGCTCTTAATGAAGGCTCTGTATATAGGGAAAGACTAGAGAGTGAGCTCGAAGTAATCGAGAAAATTGGCTACGTCGAGTATTTTCTCATAGTATGGGACTTTATTCATTATGCAAAGAGTAATGATATACCTGTAGGTCCTGGAAGAGGGTCAGCAGCAGGGAGTATCGTAGCGTATAGCCTTGCTATCACTGAGATAGAACCGATCAAGTACAGCTTGATTTTTGAGAGATTTCTTAATCCTGAGCGTGTCAGCATGCCGGATATAGACGTTGATTTCTGTATAGATAGAAGGCAGGAAGTAATTGACTATGTAGTTGGAAAGTACGGCAAGGAAAAAGTATCTCAGATTATAACTTTCGGAACACTCAAGGCGAAAGCAGCTGTGCGTGATGTAGGTAGAGCCCTTAATGCGAGCTATGCTGAGGCTGATTCCATTGCAAAGGCAATACCTGCAGAGCTGGGTATGACTATCGGCAAGGCTCTAGATATCAATCGTGATTTGAGAGCGAGATATGAAACTGAGCCTCTTGTAAAAAATATCCTCGACATGTCGATGGCAGTTGAGGGCATGCCGCGCCATTCGTCAACACACGCTGCTGGAATCGTAATTAGTAAGATGCCACTCGATGAGTACGTTCCATTATATATGTCGGATAAAGGTCTAGCGACTCAGTTTAACATGACGACCATCGAGGAGCTGGGGCTTCTTAAGATGGATTTCTTAGGGCTTAGAAACCTAACTATGATTAACGAGGCAATTCAGCTGATTAAGGAAAATCATGGTGTAGAGATTGACTTCAGCAAGATGGATTACGATGATTCAGCTGTATATGAGATGATTTCCAAGGGCAATACACAGGGCATCTTTCAGCTTGAAAGTGCAGGCATGACCGAGTTTATGAAGAATTTAAATCCATCATGCTTTGAAGATATCGTAGCCGGGAATCTCGCTTTATAGGCCTGGTCCGATGGATTCGATTCCTAAGTATATAGATAATAAGAAGAATCCTGAAAATGTTAAGTATGTAGATCCACATTTGGAACCAATACTTAATGTCACATACGGGTGCATGGTATATCAGGAACAGGTAATGCAGATTGTGCGTGAGCTTGGCGGATATTCATTTGGTAGATCCGACCTCGTGCGTCGTGCGATGTCCAAAAAGAAGATGAGTGTCATGTTGGAGGAGAAGAAATACTTTATCCACGGCAAGGATGATTCTGACGGAACACCAGCAATTGCAGGTTGCGTGGCAAACGGTATACCTGAGAGGGCAGCTGAGGCTATATTTGACGATATGGTCAGCTTTGCTGAGTATGCATTTAACAAATCGCATGCTGCAGCATATGCAGTTATATCGTATGAGACTGCATACCTTAAGGCGCACTATCCAGTTGAATTTATGGCGGCTTTGATGTCCAGCGTAATGGGTGAAGCGAGACACATCGCCGCTTACATAAGGAACTGCAAAGAACTCGGAATTGAAGTGTTACCACCATCAGTTCTACATAGCAGAAGGAAGTTTATCGCCAAGGATGGCAAGATTCGCTTTGGTCTCCTCGCTATCAAGAATGTTGGAAGCGGCATAGTTGATGCGATAGTAGAAGGCAGGAAAGGACGCGATATAGATAATCTATATGATTTCATAAAGTCAATCGATTCTGCGGAGCTTAACAAAAAGGCGATTGAGTGCCTTATCAAAGCAGGTGCAATGGATGAATTTACGCCAAATAGAGCTGCGCTTCTCGCTATAAGTGACGATGCCGTCGGAGCAGCACAGAGCAGTGCTCGTAAGATATCTAAGGACCAGATTTCACTGTTCCAGCTTGATTCTAATCTTATGGAAGATGTTAAGACTGCACCAGAGCTACCTAATATACAGAATTTCGACATGGCGCATCTATTAGCTATGGAAAAGGAAATGATGGGAGTGTACCTATCAGGTCATCCGCTCGATAAGTACCGCGAATTGATAGATGAGAATATCACTGCAAATACTGCTGAAATCTTCGATTCTGATTCAAATGGTGATGAAAATGGTTCGGAGTTCATTGGTGAAAACTCAAAGGGAAGCTTCCAGGATGGTGACAGTGTCATCATGGCAGGTATGGTCGGTGACCTACGCCGCATGATTACTAAGTCTAATCAGGAAATGGCAAGGCTTACTATTGAAGATTACTATGGTGTGATTACTGCCATTGTATTTCCAAGAGATTATGCAAAGGCTAAGTACACACTTGAGAATGATGCTATTGTAGCTATCAAGGGCACACTGAGCTTTAAAGAGGATTCAGATCCTGAGATACTTGTCAATAAAGTAACTGAAATAGAACGTATCAGTGAATTTAAAGGTCAGAACGGAAATGACTATCAGCAGGATAGCATGAGAGGTTATTCTAGAATCAATGCGAAATCTGAAATGCAACGGGACAAGAAATACCTCAAGCTTAGGGTTACTCAGGAGCTATTAGAGCAGCTTGGAAATGAAGAGATTCAGCAGAGGATACTCGGAACAGCCTCGGCACACAGAGGGTATACTGAGATGCTCATATATTTGCCAGGTCAAAAGCCTCTTAAATCCGCAAATGGTGTAAGCATCGATGAGAATTTGATGATTGAGCTAGAGCAGCTACTCGGGAAAGAGAACGTGAAGTATTAAATAGAATTGTGAGGAGGAGTTTTGGTTAAAAAAGCGATAGTTATATACAATTCAAAACGCGGCTCTACGAAGCAGTATGCAGAGTGGATTGCTGATGACCTTGAATGCACCGCGGTACCTCTACAGAATTTTGACTACGGCTCGCTTAGCCAGTTTGATGTAGTGATCTTTGGTGGCTGGCTCAGAGGGAGTGGCATAGTTGGTTTCGATAAATTTAGAAAGCATATCGCAGCACATACTGATAAGCTAATAATATTTGTGACTGGAATTTCTGAGTATAATCCGCAGAACTATCAGCAGATTTGTGAAATCAATTTCACCGAGGAAATAAATATGCAGAATACACTACTCTATTTCTGCCCAGGTAAATATGTGCCGAGTGAAGTTACGGGACTTGATAAATTCCTTATGGCTGTATCTAAGAAGGTTCTTATATCAGGGGCTACAGATAAGGAGTCGTCTTCTGCAGCAAACACGATGGTTGATGCAATCGTAAACGGAGTGGATAACGTAGATAGGAGATATACAGAGCAGGTGCTTCGTGCAGCACGAAAGAAACTAAAGGATGAGTCGTAAGGCTCATCCTTTAGTTTCTTATAAATACTTTTACTAAATCCGATATCTTAACGATGAAAGTTCCTCGTGAGGTTACTTCATAATATCGGTCTGACGCTTACAGCTCGCAGATATTATCGCTTTGTATATATCTTCGTTTAGATCAGCAAGTTCGCTGCTAGAAAGGGATCGTATCCTCTTCAGAAGTGATGCTTCTCTATTTGAATCTACAACCTCGATGTTGTGTTCCTTCTTGTATACCGCAACTGATTCAGCAATTCTTAGTCGCTGCTCAATCAAGGCGAGTAGCCGTATGTCTATCTCATCAATCGATGATCTGAGTGAAGATAAGTCTGATGTATCTGATTGATTTTTCGAAATTTCCTCTGTCAAAACCATATCGGCAATCACTACCGCTGCTGCTGCCTCCACGCAAGGAACCGCTCTAGGTACTATGCACGGATCATGCCTACCGTGAATCTCAATTTCTGTTTCTTCACATTTATCATAGAATATTGTTCTCTGAGATCTTGCAATTGAAGGTGTTGGCTTAATTGCAATGCGGAACACTATGTCCATGCCATCGCTGATTCCACCTAGAATACCACCGCAGTTGTTCGTACGTGTTCGCACATTTCCACAATCGTCGTAGTAAAACTCATCGTTATTTTCACTGCCATACGTGAGGGTCGATTCAAAGCCAGCACCAAACTCTATGCCTTTGACAGCAGGTATAGCATATATAGCTTCTGCAATTCGCCCCTCGATTCCGTCAAATAATGGTCCACCATATCCCGCAGCTAATCCGCTGATAGTGCAGGAAATCGTTCCGCCGACGGAGTCTCGGAGCACCTGCGCTTTTTTAATCTCAGATAGGGGGTCGATCTTATTTCCATGAATATCATAGATTAAAGCATTTATATAAATGCCTCTCTCTTCAAGTAGCTGCTTGCAAATTCCACCCGCTATGCATAGCGGTGCAGTCATGCGTCCAGAGAATGCACCACCGCCTCGTGAGTCTTCCATTCCACCATACTTTACGTGAGCAGTATAATCGGCATGACCAGGTCTAGGGGTATTAGATAGCCTTGAATAATCCGAGGATTTAACATCCTTGTTGTGGATAATAGCTTTTATCTTAGAACCATCAGTTATCATTTCCTCTGAGTCGCTGCTTCCAGAAGCGATACCGCTTATGAATTCAGGTAAGTCGGGCTCTTTGCGGCTAGTTGAAAGTGGACTGTTTCCAGGTGCTCTTCTCGCCATAAATTCTGCGAGTACAGAGTAATTAATTTTTTGACCCGCAGGAAAACCATTAAGCATCATACCAATTGATGGTCCGTGTGAGGTTCCGAATATTGATAATGTAAGTGTATGACCTTTATAAATAGTCATTTGTCCTCCTCTCACATATTGTGTTTATACGAGTATAACGTTGCCTGCAAGTCCGAGTTTGTTTAGAACTTTGAAGAAGTTCGGGTAAGATTTTGCGACTGCCGCAGAATCATGGATTATAATTATTCCATCTGATATTAGGGATGAAACTGCGAGCATCATTATTATTCGATGATCACCGTAGGCATTACCTTCATATGAGCCATGGAGTCTATCTGTTCCTTCTATGATTAGCCCATCTTTAGTTTCGGTTATATTTGCGCCTAGTCTCCTAAGAACACCGCATGTGCTGGCGATTCTATCGCTTTCCTTATATCTAAGACGTTCTGCATTTTTTATAATTGTAGTACCATTAGCGAGGCTTGCAATCAGTGCGATGATAGGCACAAGATCAGGGCAGCCAGAAGCATCGATGCTTGGGATCGCAATTAGCTTTTTACAAGGAAATACATCTACGGTGCCAGCATTCATATCCATTATATTTGTATAACGGTTTACCGTTACACCAAAATCCTCAAGTAAATCGAGTATCTTCATATCGCCCTGTATAGACGAAAGTGGTAAGCTGCGCACCCTTATCGGGCTTTTTCCAAGTGCTCCGAGTGCTAGCAAAAATGCGGCATTTGACCAGTCGCCCTCTGGATCTGGAGCATGAGCTGAATGAGAATATTTCTGATTACCAGGTATGTTAAATATCCACTCTCTATCATTCCGCATATAATTTACCTTGATACCGTATTTATCAAGCACAGCGAGCGTCATAACGACGTATGCCGATGACTCAAGGTTATTGTGTACATGGATTGCGCTGTCTCCGTTTAGCAGAGGTAGGGCAAATAAAAGTCCGCTTATATACTGCGATGATTCGGGGTTCGCAAAGTTAAACGCTCCAGGAGTTATGTGACTATCGCTGGTTGAGATTGTGATGTTTCCGGACTCGCCTATATCTATATTTGCGCCATGGTTCTCCAATTGACTGATTAGCTGCTGCATAGGGCGTTCTCTTAACCTGCCAGCAAGCTTGAATTCAGTCTCTATTCCTAGTGCTGCTACTATTGGGAGCAGAAATCTAAGTGTTGATCCGCTCTCTTTGCAGTCAAGTGAGAGTTTTTCACTAACAGAGCTTGCATTATAATCATGGCTCCCGAATGTCGTGCTATTAATATATTTTGAAATCGTCTTTGTCGCTTCATATGTAGCAATTATGTCTTCAGAAGCCTCTCCTGCATCCAGCACGAACTTCTGTCCCGACAGCATCGCTACGATAATCTCTCTGTGAAGATATGACTTTGACGGTGGGGCAGAAACCACTAACTGTGGCGCAAAAAGAGGTGCACCACGGTGCGATACTGCTGAACTATTAGGGCATATTTCGTTATATGTAGCTAGTATCTTTCCGAGCTGTGCCAAAGGAATGAGCTTAATGTCAGCCTGACCGATAGCACTACTAGTAATAAATTTAATACCGTCACCTGATCTCTTCTTATCACTTGCCATTGCTTCTGCGACATCACGAGGCGAGAATCCGATAGATAAATCATACCCGAAACTCCTGAGCAGAGCGTGTATGCGGTCTCGGCAATCTACGCCACACCACCCTAGATCGTATGAAAGGCTTGCTGTAAAGGCTATACCCTTTGCAACAGCATGGCCATGACCAATCTCGTAGCTACTTAGTTTCTCTAGTGCGTGTGCTAGTGTGTGACCGTAGTTAAGGAGGTGTCTAATTCCAGAGTCGTTTTCATCGTTTTCGACATAATAGGTCTTCACTGCAACGCATTCATCTATTATTTCTTGAATGTCATACCTACCAGATTCAAGCTTCTTGAATAATTTATCGTTTCGAGAAATGCAAGCGGTCTTGATAATCTCCGCATAACCATCTAGTCGGACGTAGTCACTCTCTGAGCCGAGTAGTGACGCATCCTGAAGTGCAAATTTTGCCTTGTGAAAAGCACCTACTAGGTTTTTGCCTGCACTTGTATTTATTGCGGATTTGCCACCGACCGACGAGTCTACTGCAGCTAGCAGGGTGGTTGGAACCTGATAAAAGTTAATCCCCCTCATATATGTTGCTGCTACAAAACCAGCGATATCTCCGACCATGCCGCCACCGAGTGCAACGATTCCGTCAGTTCTAGTAAGAGGTATCTGAGAGCTGTAGTCGATTATTTTGCCATAAGTATCAAATGATTTTGAATCCTCGCCAGCAGGAATAACGTAACTTTCGCAGGCGAGTCCGCATGTTTCGATGCTGGAAATTGCTATATTCAGATAGAGCGGAGCAACGTTAGTATCCGTTATTACGAGTACAGTTCCTTGCTTCTGATATTCATATATAAGTTCTCCAAGTTGGGATAATTTCATCGCTTACCTCAAAAATAGAATAATATTACAATATAATATATTATTTTATGGTGAACCCGATTGCACAAATATTGCCTCGGAATCAATCACTTAATGCTATGCAGTAATTGTAACAGTTACAGGCTTAAGGGGCAAATATTAGAATAATTAAAATATACATTTATTTTTAATTATATCCCTTGATACTATCATGTAGAATTGCATGTGATATAATACAATTACAAATGAGATGTTAATCGCATATGGCTATTCAATTGGAAAGGAGTTAATTTATGATTAACGAAAAATATCACGGACTAGGAACTGCTCCATCCGTAATCAGAGAGCTTTTTGCATATGGTCTACAGCAGGCTAAGGTAGTAGGTAAGGAGAATGTATTCGATTACTCACTAGGTAATCCAAGCATTCCAGCACCTGCTAAGGTTAATGAAACAATCAAGAACCTCATTGATAACACAGATTCTATTCAGCTTCACGGTTACTCGATGGCCCCTGGATTTGAGAACGTTCGTCAGGCAATAGCTGACAATCTCAACGCTAGATTTAACTGCAACGCTAAGGCTAGCGAGCTCTTCATGACTTGTGGATGCGCTCCAGCTCTAGTATCTGTTGCTCACGCACTAACAACATCCCCAGAGGACGAGTTTATCGCAATCGCACCATACTTCCCAGAATACGACGTATTCTTTACTTGTGCAGGTGCTAAGCTAGCAGTAGTTCCAGCTGATACTGTTCACTTCCAGATTGACATGGAAGCACTTGAGAAGACAATCAATGAGCACTCCGTTGCTGTAGTAATAAACTCACCTAACAACCCATCAGGTGTTGTTTATACAGAGGAGACTCTTAAGAAGATTGCTGAGCTTCTTGAAAGAAAGAGCAAGGAGTATGGACACCCAATTTACATCGTTGCTGATGAGCCATACAGAGAGCTTGTATACGATGGAGTTAAGGTTACATTCATCCCTAACGTATATGACAACACAATCGTATGCTACTCATGGTCAAAGTCTCTATCATTACCAGGAGAGAGAATCGGATACGTATACGTACCTGAGAAGTGTGAAGATGCTAAGGCTGTATATGACACAGTATCTGGTGCTGCTCGTGAGATTGGTTCAGTTTGCCCTCCAACACTAACTCAGAAGGTTATCGGAGAGTGCGTTGGCGAGATGCCTGACCTTGCAGCTTATGAAGAGAATAGAAACCTTCTCTACAACACTCTAACAGAGTACGGATATGAGTGCGCTAAGCCAGATGGTGCGTTCTACCTCTTCGTAAAGGCTCCAAACGGCGATGCTGTTGCATACTCCGAGAAGGCTAAGCTAGATCACAACCTACTAGTAGTTCCTGGAGATGGATTTGCTTGCCCTGGATACTTCAGACTATCGTACTGCGTAAGCAACGATATGATTAAGAGATCGCTGCCTGCATTCAAGGCTATGATCGAAGCTTACAAGTAAGTCTGACTAGCTTCATACATAAGCGAATATTTAGATTTAACGGTGATGGGTGGGACTTTACGTCTCGCCTACACCTTTTTGTAGAGGAAATAATCTTATGGAAGCCAAGACTATTATAACTTTCATTAAAGCGGCAGAGCTCGGCAGTTTCTCACGCACTGCAAGTGCACTAGGATACTCACAGGCCGCTGTAACGGTTCAAATCAAGCAACTTGAGGATGAACTTGGCACAAAATTATTCGACAGAATGGGAAAAGGAATTCAGCTCACCTCAAGTGGAGAGCGGTTTCTTCCTTATGCACAGCAAATTCTTAAAGCCAATGAGCAGGCACGCAAGTTTATGCAGCAGGATGATGAGCTTCGTGGTACTATCAGAATAGGCACTACATCCTCTATGGCGAATGCATATTTTCCTACACTTTTACGTGAGTTTAGCGAGACTTATCCACATATAAAGCTCATGCTTAAGACTTCAGATTACTTCGATAATCTGTACGAAAAGCTGAAACAAAACGAGATAGACTTTGCGTTATTCATCGATAGAAAGATGGTCTACAAGGACTGCAATACGGTAGTTGACCATCCGGAAGATATGATTTTTATCGCTTCTCCAGACAACCCTCTTGCAGGTCGCAAGGAAATTCCAATTAGAGAGGTTGTAAAAAATGGATTTATCACGTCTGATCAAGAGGTAAGCTACCCTAGATTCCTAGATGATTACTGCAAAGATAACGGTATAGAATATGACCCAATCATGGAAGTCAGCTCAATTATTGCAATAAGTGAGATTGTTGCGAATAGTAATTCAGTTTCATTTATCCCTAAGTCGTCGATAGTACGAGCGCTCGAGCAGGGAAGAGTAGTTATCCTTGATGTTGAGAAAGATTTCAAGTGCCGCATGTACTCACAGATTGTGTATAGGAGAGAAAAGTGGATTGAACCTCATCTCGAGCTATTCATGGATTTGTAAGAAACAGGATTAAACGAATCTATGAGACAGAAGTTGACGAGTAGATTTATTATTTTGTATTAGCTAGAAAGTAAGTGAGATGAAGATAAGCAAAAATGGTATTATCGATTTTATTTTAATCACAGTCGGCACGATTATTTGTGGTGCAGCTACGTATTTCTTCATGGTTCCTAGTAACCTTGCGATTGCTAGTGTTTCAGGAGTCGCGATTTTGATAGGTAAATTCATCCCTATGTCAAAAGCGATGCTAATCCTTATCCTTAACTTGGTACTGCTCGTAATTTCGTGGTTCTTTGTCGGGCGCGAGTTTACTATCAAGTCCATATATCCATCAGTCGGACTGCCGGTAGTTATGATGATACTCGGACATTTCACTCCGAACTATCACGGCGTGATGAATGACCAGTTTCTAGATATGATTTGCTACTTGTTCCTCTGCGACCTTGGAATTGCACTCATGTTCGTGAGAAATGCATCGTCTGGTGGACTAGATGTGCTGTATAAGATGGCAAATAAATATCTGCAAATAGATTTTGGTGTAGCGACATCTGTAATCGGACTATTTATATCCGCACCTGCGATATTTATTTACAATCCCAAAACGGGAGTTCTCAGTATTCTCGGTACTTATGTTACTGGAATTATTATAGACCATTATGTATTCGGCATGACGACCAAGCTAAAGGTATGTATCCTATCTAAGAAGAATGATGAGATATGCGAGTACATCATCGAAGAGCTTCATAGCGGAGTTACTAGGTATGAGGCTTCAGGTGGATTTACAGGTGATAAGTTTGACGAGATCAACGTAATCGTAAATAGAAACGAGTACTCAAAGCTGATGAAACATCTGCGTGAAGTGGATCCAGATGCATTTGCGACAGTGACCAATATTCACGATGTAATGTACAGGCCAAAGCGAATTGCTAAGGAGCACACTTCAAAGTAGAAACTGAAAAATAGGGTTATAGGACAAAACGTGTTGGTAAAAACCGCTGCGGTCGTTGAAATTTCAACGGCTACAGCGGTTATATCTTTTTTTGAAAGAAGATACAGGGTGGACAAAACGTGTTGGTAAAATCGTCTAAAACACTTGAAATTTCAAGGCGTATTAGGGTTATATCTTCCTTAGAAATAGTATTCTAGGAGGATTGTAAAATGAAGCGTGTTATTTGCCCTGTTTGTGGTAGGTGTTGCTCGAAATATGGTAAGACAAATGCAGGAACACAGAGGTGGTTTTGTTGTAATTGTAAGATGGCGTTTTCCCCTAAAATAGACAATCTAACCAAGCAGCTTAATATATTTCTTAAGTGGCTTTTTAGCAAAGATATTCAAAAGTATATGCCTGGAGGTGGTCGTACATTTAGGCGAAAAACATCCAAATTTTGGGATATATGGACATTACCACCAGTTGTAGAAGAAAAGCATTCAGTAGTATTCGTAGATGGAATTTACCTGTGCCGTAATGCTTGTGTTTTAATTTGCTGTGACAGAAACCATGTGCTAGGTTGGTACTTATGCCGCTATGAGCATGCAAATGCATGGATCTCATTAATGTCTAGGATTACTGAACCTGCACTTGTAGTTTCGGATGGAGGAAAAGGATTTAATAAAGCTTTGAGAAAGGTATGGCCTCATGCAAAGCACCAGAGATGCCTTTTTCATGTGTTTTCTCAAGTAAGAAGATATACTACAACAAGACCTAAAACCCTTGCAGGGGCTGAATTATATGCTCTTGCTAAAAGACTACTACACCTAGAAACTAGATCTGAAGCAGATAAATGGGTAGATGAATTCTTAGATTGGATGAGAAAACACAACAAGTTTCTGAGCCAAAGGTCACTAGATGAAAACGGCAATTGGAGAGCAACGCATGAAAGACTTTTAAAGGCACAGAGATCTCTTTCTAGGTTGGTAAAAGAAGGCACTCTATTCACTTATTTGGATGAAGATTTAATAGCTAAGATAGGCAAGGCTCCATCTACAAATAACCAGATAGAAGGCGGTATAAATGCAAGGCTAAGAGCCTTGCTAAGGAATCACCGTGGACTATCTGTTGAAAGAAGAATAAAAGCGGTCTTCTGGTGGTGCTATGTGCACTCACCAAGACCGCTTTCTGTTTCTGAGCTATTAAAAGTAATGCCAACGGACAAAAGTATTGCAGCGATATACCAGAAGATTTCAGAGTTAGATAAACGCACTTCATCTATCCCTACATGGGGAGATGCGGTGGTCTGGGGAGAGCTGCATAAGTCATCTGAATTTCAGAATTATTGGGACTAGCGACCAACACGTTTTGTCCTATAACCCGAAAAATAAAAGCTCGCCATGTGGCGAGCTTTTGTATTTCATAGAATAGCTCGTAAGTATAACGAGAAAAAAAGAACGAAGGGAGACACTCCTTCGTTCTGGCGTATTTTTAACTTATACGCTGCACGTTTATGTGCTGTGGGGACGGGTGAGATTTACTTACTCTCCTTGAGATCGTTAAGTCTCTTTGCGAGTCTCGAAACTGTTCTCGAAACGGTATTCTTGTGGAAAGTACCCTTAGCAGCAGCCTGCATAAACTTCTTTTCAGCGTGCTTAAATGCCTTCTCTGCCTCTGCAACGTCACCAGCCTTAACAGCAGCTAGGAAAGCCTTCTCAGCTTCACTAACGTGATTCTTAACTCTGATGTTACGAGCAGTCTTCTTCTCGATAGTTCTGATTCTCTTCTTTGCGGATTTAATGTTTGCCATTTAATTTACCCACTTTTCTTTTAAATAGTTATAATTCGCCTAGCCATTATAACTCAACGGCTTTGAAATTTCAAGATGTGAGTGTGGTTTATTAATACGTACATGCCAAGTTACTCGAGAGCTGCCAGCTCTTCTCGAAGATACTTTGCGATAAGCTTATGCCCCTCAGCATTAGGATGCATACCGTCAGTACATATATAGTCGCCATAGTCATTGAGCTCAAGGAACGGCTTTCGGATGTCGAAGATCTGGATACCATACTCATCAGCTAATTCGAGAATCATCTCGTTATATGAGCTATGCCAATTCTCTATGAAAATAGTGCTTCCGCCCATGTACTTCATGATATTATCCTTATTAAGATCTCGCGATACCCACTCGAAGAATCTGTTCCTCTCAAGCGGTGGTAATGTGAGCAGAATAGGACGACTACCAGCGTACATCGTCTTCTCGATTATATCCTCGTAGGTAGCTTTAAACTCGTATAGCGGAGTCTTGGCGAGATGCTCCGCATTAGGCGTAACTGAGATCTGCTCCCAGTTGAAGTTGCAATCGTTTCCGCCAAATTCAATCAAAGTGTATTTATGTGACTTAATACTCGAGTAGCGCTCTTCAAATATTCTAAGCCCTTCGTAATAGTCGCTCCAAATGAAGCGAAGTTCTTTATCTTAGTGCCGAACTCCCTCTGTAGCAAAGAGATAAAGTTGTCGTTAAGCACAGCATATCTCTCTTTTAAATCGTCAAAAACTATTCCCTTAGAGATGGAATCTCCCAATACGCATATATCTGTCACTTTGGTCACCTCCATGTGATTACATACCAATAGCTATATCATTGTCTAGATATACTTGAGTGATATAATAAGCATTATGTCTTAATATAGTATTCAATATTATATTAAATAATTATAAAAATTGCAATATATCAATATGAAGATTTTCTGAATGAAAGCTGTTATTTGTGTATGTGATTAAGTATAATAGAATGTATAAATTTGAGAGAGGTGTACACATGTCGGAACGAATTAACGAACTCGTCTCAAGACTTGAGAATTCCAGGCCGGAGAGCTGGGATAAGATTCCGGATATCGACCTATATATGGACCAAGTCATCGGATACATGAAGAGGCAGCACATAGGGCTTGAGTGTGAAGGTGAGGAAACTTCTCACGCCAGCCATGATTAACAACTACATGAAGAGTTCGCTCCTACCGAGAGCGCATGGCAAGAAGTACGACCGTGAGCATATAGGGTATCTAACAGCCATTTGCTTGTTCAAGCAGGTCATGAGTGTCAAGGAAGCTGGTCTTTTGCTCGGTTCGGAAATGGAGCACATGGATGTAGAGCATTTCTATGATGAGTACTGCAGGACTATAGATGTTGAATACTTGCGAGTAGCGGATAAAATTAAAGGCTGCAAAGACAAAGAAACTGCTACGAAGCTGGCGCTTGAACTGGCTGTGGCAGGGTATGCGAATATGCTCGCTTGTAAGGAGCTCATAGCCTCTATTGCAGAGACGGATGAAGGTAAATAAGAATTAATATAAATTGAGATAAGGACGAATATGGATTACTTAAAGAAAATTAGAAATTTCAGCATCATCGCTCACATCGACCACGGTAAGTCGACTCTTGCTGACAGGCTGATTGAGAAAACTGGACTCGTCGCATCGAGGGATATGAAAGAGCAGTTCCTCGACAATATGGATATCGAGAGAGAGCGAGGCATTACCATAAAACTGCAGACGACGAGGCTCTCATACAAGGCGAAGGATGGAGAGGAGTACGTACTAAACCTGATCGACACTCCTGGACACGTGGACTTCAACTATGAGGTATCGCGTTCTTTGGCTGCCTGTGATGGTGCCGTACTGGTAGTGGATGCCACTCAGGGCGTAGAGGCGCAGACGCTCGGCAACGTATATCTAGCTCTAGATGAAGACCTCGAGATACTTCCAGTTCTCAACAAGATGGATTTGGATAGTGCAAGACCTGAAGAGGCAAAGGCTGAAATCGAAGAAATTATTGGAATTGATGCTGAAGAGGCACCGCAGATTTCTGCCAAACAGGTCTCGGCATAGACGATATGCTCGAGAAGCTCGTTGAGGTTATTCCGCCGCCAGAGGGGAATCCTGATGAGCGACTCAAGGGGCTAATTTTCGACTCATACTACGATAGCTATAAGGGTGTAGTTATATATACGAGAATTTTTGACGGTAGAGTCAAGAAGGGCGATTTCATCCGCATGATGAACACCGGCAAGGACTACGAAGTAACCGAGGTAGGCTACTGTATACCGAGCATGGTTCCCTCTAAGGAACTAAAGGCAGGAGAGGTGGGCTACATCTGTGCCAGCATCAAGCAGGTTGCCGATGCCAGAGTAGGAGATACAATTACTCTGACTAAATCGCCGACAGAACATCCGCTCAAGGGATATAAGAAAGCACAGTCAATGGTGTACTGCGGAGTATATCCGGCAGAGGGTGAGAAGTATGAGAATGTAAAGGACGCACTCGAGAAGCTACAGGTAAACGATGCGGCGTTCAATTTTGAGTCTGAAAATTCAGCTGCACTCGGATTCGGTTATCGCTGCGGATTCCTCGGGCTACTCCACATGGACGTAATCATCGAAAGACTCGAGAGAGAATTCGACCTTAATGTTATTACGACTTTGCCAAGCGTTATCTATAAGGTAGTGATGAAGGATGGTTCAGAAATTATGGTCCAGAATCCTTCGAATCTACCAGATCCGACTGATATTCAGCATATTGAGGAGCCAATCGTTTCGGCTGAAATCATGACACCTAAGGATTACGTCGGAACTATCATGACACTGTGCCAGAGCAGACGTGGCAACATGGTGAATATGGAGTATCTCACGGAGACGAGAGTGCAGCTGCATTATGAGATTCCGCTCAACGAGGTAATCTATGATTTCTTTGATGCGCTCAAGTCCAAGACGAAGGGCTATGCATCACTCGACTATGAATTTAAGGAGTATAGAGCTGCTAAGCTAGTGAAACTCGATATACTGCTCAACAAGGAACTAATAGACGCCTTCAGCACTATCGTTCCTGAAGAGGCTGCATATGCAAAGGGCCGTACGATCTGTGCAAAGCTCAAGAAGTTAATTCCTATGCACCAGTTTGAAGTCCCAATTCAGGCTGCAATCGGGCAGAAAGTAATTGCGCGTGAGACCGTAAGAGCTTACCGTAAGGACGTAATTGCGAAGTGCTACGGAGGAGACATCTCGCGTAAGAAGAAGCTGCTCGAGAAGCAGAAGGAAGGTAAGAAGCGCATGAGACAGTTCGGAAGAGTTGAGGTGCCTCAGGAGGCATTCACAGAGGTTCTGAAGTTCGATGACGACAAATAAGAACCCTGGTATATACGTTCATATTCCGTTCTGCGTAAGGAAATGCAACTACTGTGCGTTCCTATCTGGAGCTTCGGATGAAGCCCTGAGAGAACGCTACGTGAAGGCGCTGTGCGAAGAAATCCGTATTAGAGCAAGGCTTATGAGTGACCATGCACATGGAGTCTTCGATACCATCTTCTTTGGCGGTGGAACTCCATCGCTACTAAGTAGCGACCAGGTTGCAAGGATAATTAGTGAGCTAAAGGCGAATTTCAACATAGATGATGAAGCGGAGATCACCCTTGAATCTAATCCTGCTACACTGTCCATGGAAAGCCTGAGAGGTTACAAGCAGTCTGGCGTTAACCGCTTATCTATGGGCGTTCAGAGTATGAACGATGAGATACTGAAGAGGCTTGGTAGGATTCATACAGCTCGTGATGTGATAAGAGATGTGCAGAATGCTAGAGAAGCAGGATTTGATAATATCAATCTCGATCTCATGTTTGCAGTGCCAGGTAGCTCGCTAGACACTACTATCTCCGACATAGAGGCAGTAACGAGTCTAGGACCAGAGCACATATCTTTTTACAGTTTGCAGCTTGAGGAAGGTACAGCCTTCTTCAAGGAGTTTGAAATGGGAAAGCTTACTGAAATTACTGATGAAATCGATAGAGCTATGTATCACGCTGGAACTAAGCTCCTCAAAGAGAAGGGATATGAGCACTATGAGATTTCTAACTTCGCTAAGCGTGGCTATGAATCTAGACATAATCTCAAGTACTGGGAGATGGCTCCTTATCTGGGGCTTGGTCTCGGAGCATCATCGTTCATCGATAACAGCAGGGTTATGAATGTCTGCTCGCTCGATGAATATTTTAACCTCACTGGTAAAGGTCTTGCGCCTTCCGCTGAAGTACACGAGAACTCGGAGCATGACAACGTGGCGGAGGCTGTTTTTACAGGGCTTAGGAAGGTAGAAGGAATTAGATACGAGGATGTGCTGGGTAGTTACGAGAAATTCTGGGAATATTACAGTGATGTCTTTGAAGAAGCTCGCGAGTATGAGGGAGAAGGAAACTCGTAATTGGTGAAGATGGCATGAGGCTTACGGACGAAGGCATAGATATAAGCAACATTATTATGGCGCTATTTGTATAGCATAGATAGGAGGCTGTGATGGGCGAATACATCATGACACTCGACGAAGGAACGACGAGTGCGAGGTGCATAATCTACGATAGAGTGGGAAATGCGGTAAGTGTTGGACAGAGGGAGTTTAAGCAGATTTTTCCTAATGATGGATGGGTTGAGCACGATGCGATGGAGATATATTCCACACAGATGGCGGTTGCTCAGGAGGCGCTGCTCAAGGCTAGTCTTACCTATAGGGATATCGACTCTATCGGCATAACCAATCAGCGTGAGACTACTATTGTCTGGGACAAAGAGACCGGAAGGCCGATTTACAATGCGATTGTGTGGCAATGCAGAAGGACTGCAGACACCGCTGAATGGCTTAGAGATCAGGGATATTCCGACATGATCAGGGAGAAGACTGGTCTTATCATAGATGCGTATTTCAGTGCTACTAAGCTAAAGTGGATTCTCGACCACGTAGATGGGGCGAGGGAAAAAGCAGGGCGTGGTGAGCTGCTGTTCGGAACGGTTGAGACCTGGCTTATCTGGAAGATGACTGGTGGCGCTAAGCATCTCACTGACTATTCAAATGCAGCCAGAACAATGATGTTCAATATCAATACGCTTGACTGGGATGATGAGATCCTATCTATCCTAGATATACCGCGTGCGATGCTCCCGAAGCCAGTGCCATGTGCTGGTGACTTTGGAGAGACTATTTTCGAATTATTTGGCGGTAAGCTACCTATCACTGGAGCTGCAGGAGATCAGCAGGCTGCACTCTTTGGTGAGGCTTGCTTTAACGAAGGTGAGATTAAGAGCACGTATGGAACGGGAAATTTCCTACTTCTGAACACTGGTAATAAGCCCGTATATAGCAGCAGCGGTCTACTCACGACTATCGCTTGGGGGCTAAATGGTGAGGTTAAGTACGCGCTCGAAGGCTCCGTGTTCGTGTGTGGTGCTGCTATTCAGTGGCTACGCGATAACCTTCAGATAATTAAGAAATCGAGTATCTCGGAAAACTTCGCGAGCAAGGTGCCAGATAGTGATGGAGTTGTCGTCGTGCCTGCATTTACAGGGCTTGGAGCACCTTACTGGGAGCCAGATGCGAGGGGAGCGATTCTCGGTATAAAGAGGTCTACCAAGAAGGAGCACATAGTTAGAGCGACACTTGAGTCAATTGCTTTTCAGAGTGATGATCTGATTAAGGCTATGGAGAAGGATCTTGGAAGAAAAATCACTGATCTCAAAGTAGACGGAGGTGCTTCGCTTAATAACTTCCTGATGCAGAATCAGGCAGATATCTCGGATATCCATATAGTTCGTCATAAGTCGATTGAATCGACTTCACTTGGAGCTGCATATCTAGCAGGACTTGCTTCAGGGTATTACAAGTCAATTGAAGACATCATTGAGATCAAGGATGTAGATAAGGAATTCTATCCAGCGATTGAAGATGAGGAGAGACAGCGTGCTAAGACTAAGTGGCATAGGGCTGTTGAGGCTGTGCTTGCGCTGGCAGAGGATGAGGAATTCTAGTGAATGTGCACTTATGATTCAAGATAATAGGTCTGTGTTACAAGTTTTTAATAGAAACTTCTTTTAAAATACGATAAAAAGTGAATTTTTTATTGAAATGGGAAATCAAAAATATGATCTTGATAAAATTAATAAATATGATTTTGAACAGTAATTATTTTCCAACAGTCATCGGCGTTATCATTGGTAGTTTATTAACCTTTGTAAACGGCCAATATAGTTTTAAGAAGGCTGAGGAAAAAGAACAAATTCGTAATACAAGCACTTTTTACTACTTGATGCTTTTAAAATTACAACTGATAAAATCATTTGTTGAAGCGCAAAACAATAAACACTCTGTAATTTTTCATGAACCATTCATAACTACGGAAGAATATATTATGTTTATGAGTAAAATTAATAGTGTGTATTGTATTATAGGAGATTCTGATGTAAGAGAATTAGTATCTTTCATATCTAATATTAGTCAGCTAGAAGCAGTGCGCAAAAACTGTTTTACAGATTTGCAAGAATCAAATCAGCTTAGAAAAGATAATGCGGATTCTATCGATAAGATAATAAAATTATTATCCAAAGATAATGAAAATGAAAAATCTCAAATAAACAGGGTTATTGAAATTTTAGATAAGTTGGAAAGCAAACTTATAATTAAAAAGTAAATAACATAAAAATAACATTTGACTGTAAGAAAAGATTAAACTCGCTACATTCATTGAATTTGAGTGAATGTAGCGAGTTGCTATTTATATGGTTCATTTATCTTCATGATATCGTTAATGCCAACTGATTCATTATCAGAATTCATTTTTTTATATAGCCAGCCTGTGAAGCCTGCTCCGATGAAGGTCGGGATATGACTCCTATACATCCTGCCCGAATAAGCCTCGTGGGGAATATTTATGAAGTGCGGTAAATTACCATTTTCATCTCTCGTCAGAATTCGTCTATAGATAGGATCTGCGATTACGCATTTTGCATCCTTTAGCACCTTCTCTATGTCAGCTTCGTCGCGCACCATAACATCGCCCTCTCTAAGCATGTGAGCATCTACCTGAGTAGGGCATAGTATGTGAACTTCAGTAATTCCAAGGTCGTGTTCCAGCGTATAGCGTATGCCTGCTGCATTAATCGCTTCTCCGATAATCCAGGTACCACCCTTGGCTCTATCTCTAAGTGTGAAGCTAGACTTTGCGTGTTCAAGTGGGGGGATGCAGGTTATCTCATCGGCTGAGCCGAGCAGACGTGATTTACCGTCAGATGCCGACTGCTTAATAAGCTGTTCGAGCTCACAGCAAGCAGTCTTTCCCATAGGTAGTCCCAGAACTGCAGGTGTTCCGTACTTATCATTGAGTATTCTCGCACCGTCAAGTGCCAGAGATGAGCAGACGACATTGACATCAGCTTTATAAGCCTCTGCCATTTCAGAAAGAGTGCAGCCCATAGTCATGCAGCAATTAACCTCGATACCGCAATCTTTAAAATACTCCTTTAGAGCCTCAACGTTTCCGACTATCGAGAAGTCGAGCGGAGTTACGCCGAGGAGATTTACGGATATGGAAGGTGAATCAGATGTAGCTTGGCTACCATCAGGGGTAGGGCAGAATCTGTCTAGGAATTCACGGTATACCATGTTACCGCCTAGCACATAAGTATCCATCGCATTAGTCGTAAATCCAAATGTCGGTATCCCCGTGCGCTTTTCGATGATGCGGGCGATTCCCTTCATATCCGTGCTCATAAAGAGTGGAATCAGCGCAGCGGAGATAGCGATGAATTTAGGATTAGTTTCCTGTGCAGCCTCAATTACATCGCCTATGAGCTTCTCGTCGTTTCCGAGAATTACGTCATTTTCAATGAGCCCAGATATGTAAATCATGCTCTCTATATCATACCAACGCGGCTCATCGTGCGTGTTGTATGTTGAATTACAGCCGGATGCATCGTGCATTACAACGAGACCGCCCAGCTCATAGAGGACGGAGCAGATGCCGAATAGGTCAGCTGAATAGGTGGATAAAACTCTTGCTACTTGTTTCATGCCGAGCACCCCCAAGCTTTAACCTGAATTATGGACTTAGTGTCTTTCGTTGTTAAACGCATCGATCATTTCTGATGCGAGCTTTTTAATGGCATCATATCCATACCAGCCGTTATTGGCGATTAGATTTACAAAGTGGTTAGTGCCAGTAAAATACGCAGCTTTCTGGCCTATTGCAAGCAGCTTGCCACCCTCAGCTTCGTCTCTTGGATAGAAGCGTGCACGAAAATCTTGAGTTGCAATCAGCGGAATGTCTGGATAATTCTGCTGAAACCACTCGAGATCAGTTTTGCTATCTGGCGTTAGAACATCTCCATAAATCTCAGTTACGTTGAAGCCGCGTGAGAGCAGGAGCTTTGCAAGGCTCAAAAAGCGCGGCGTGCTCATGAAGTCTATAGCAATCTGTGCATCTCCGATAACAGAAAGTGCATCTCTTAGAGCTTCATCAGCTTCTGCCCTTAGTGATGCAAAATCAGGAGTAGGAGCTCCGATAATCTTAGAAAGCGCACTCATATCACGGTCAATCTCATCGTAGTCGTAAGTGTACGGCATGTACAGGCTCTTCTGACCGAGCCTCTCCTCAAGGCATTCAGTGGACCACTTCGCGATAGGGAGGGAGTAGATATTGAGAAAACTCTCGCCCATAGCCTTGTACTCATCGTAATCATCGATTGAAGCGAGATCATGAGTACGGAAACCGTTATCATGCAGCAGCTTCATATGATCGCCAGACTTATCGATTGGAAAACTATCGCCGATGAAATTAACGACTTTATCATTAAGCGGTTGTTCCTCGATGCACAGATACATCGAGCGGCACATGTCCTCTTCAGGTGTGTGATCGTTTATCTTCATAGTCGGTGTCATCTGCGAAGAGATGAAGTCGATATCTGGAAAGCGAGCCGAAAGTTCGTCATATATATATTCGATATCCGTGGCTAAGAAGTAGTGAATGCAGCCTGTAAAAGGGAGCACGCACGTAGGTTTCTGATCAAAGCTTATTCAGTATGTCAGTAACGCCCTCGATAAAAAGCTCTTCCATGTTGCCACTCAGAATATCCTTTTCCTCAATGAGCACCATCGAAAATCTATCAAGTCCCTCATACTCGGCAGCAGAGAGAACTACGCCACGTAGACAGGCTGACGCTCCGATGTATATCATGTGCGAGCCAGGAATAATCATCGGTGTATGCGCGATAGTCCAGCCACCGCGCGAAGGACATGAGTATTCAAGTTTGCGCGGAAAAGGAGTCAGAGTATCGAGGTCCCCAAGCTTCACCTTCGCTTTATTAATCTCGGGTTTGTGTAAATCAATCAGCATATTAGTCCCTATTTATAATCTCCATCGCTATCTTAGTATATACGTCAACCATCGGGTCATTGGGAAAAGCTTCGGCGACAGTGAGGGCATCGTCAGATGCTCTTTTTACCACCATGCTGTGCTCTATAGTTCCGACTATCGGACACTCGAGGTCTTCGCTGAGTGTCTGAAGCTTCTCGTCTTCACCGTTGACATTGCGCTTGTTGGCAATTATTCCAGAGAGTCCGTTGTGACCTCTGCGTTTAAAATTTTCCATTGCTAGACCGAGGTTCATCGCCGCATATATCGCCATCTGCTCCCCAGAAGAGATGACATATACGTTGTCCGCATAATTCTTGCGAAGTGGCATCGAGAAACCGCCACATACTACGTCTCCAAGCACATCGTAGAAGACGACATCGGGATGGAGCACTTCTTCGAAATTCTTTTGCTTTAGCAGATCTAGCGCCTTAGCAACGCCTCGTCCAGCGCAGCCAATGCCTGGAGTTGGACCACCAGCTTCCACGCAGATAACACCGTTATAGCCGATGGTATACATATCTTCAAGCTGAATGTCTTTGATCTTATCCCTGTAAGTATCGAGAACTGGAGTGAGATTCCTTCCTTGACGAAGACTAATCGTGGAATCAGCCTTCGGATCGCACCCAATCTGCATGACCTTATATCCTTTTCCGGCGAGTGCCGCGGACATATTAGAGACGGTAGTGGATTTTCCAATTCCGCCTTTTCCGTATATTGCAATTCTTTTCATTGAGAAATACTTCCTAAAAAATAAATTTCACCTCATCAATTCACACCTTTTTAATAGGTATAAAGATATAAAATGTATTTAAAATATTTTATCAGCACCTCAAAAAAATGTAAACGATTGTGATTAAAATACCTTTTATTGCGTACAATCTGTTACGATAGTATAATTTTAATTAATTAAATGAAGACCAACCACAAGGTGTCCCGAGTGGTATGAATTTGTTTTCGGAGACTTCTACCTGTGTGGTTTGAAGTCTTTTTGTGTAGGGGGATAAATGATTAAGGTAGCAATATATGGTAAGGGTGGTATCGGAAAGTCGACAGTGACTGCGAATCTCGCAGCAGCCTTTGCAGTTAAGGGATATAAGGTGGTTCAGATTGGATGCGATCCAAAGGCCGACTCGACTATCAATCTTCTCGGCGGCAATCCGCTGATTCCAGTTATGAACTTCATGAGAGATAACGACGATGAACCGACTATCGACGAGATGGTCAAAACTGGATTTGGAGGAGTTGAATGTATCGAGACTGGTGGCCCAACACCTGGCATCGGATGCGCGGGTAGAGGTATTATCTCGACTTTTAATCTAATAGATGATCTAGATGTTTTTGGCAGATTCAATCCCGATGTAGTCCTATATGACGTGCTCGGTGACGTAGTCTGTGGAGGATTTGCTGCGCCTATCAGAGAGGGCTTTGCAGAGGATATACTCATCGTAACTTCGGGTGAAAAGATGGCTCTCTATGCGGCGAATAATATTAAGACGGCTGTAGATAATTTTGCGGACCGAGGCTATGCCAAGGTGAAGGGCGTGGTGCTCAATCACCGTAACGTCGAGAATGAGACGGAGAAGGTGCAGGCATTTGCAGATGAGGCTGGAATACCAATCGTAGGAGAGATCCCTCGCAGTCAGGAGATCATAGACTGGGAGGATCAGGGTAAGACCGTAATCGAGGGTAATCCCGAGTCGGATATCGCAAAGAGGTTCTTTGCACTGGCAGACTACCTGATTAAGGAGAATTCGTAATGGCGAGAGACACTTATTTCACGACAATAGGAGCGCTCGCTGAGGCTGGCAGTATCCCGACCGAACTAGTGAGCAACGAGCATCTCGTGTATAGCTCACCGGCAACCTTGATGTACAATTCACCAGGTGCGCAGGGATTTGGCGTTAAGAGAGCAGGAGTAGTAATACCAGAATCGGTAATGCTCGTGGTTGCACCAGCTTGTTGTGGCCGCAATACCACGATTTTAGCGGATGAAGGCGGATATAGTGAGAGGATGTTTTTCCTTCAGATGAGTGAAAATGACCTCGTCACAGGTAGACATCTATCCGATATACCAGAGGCTATCGAGGAGATTTATGAAGTCTGTGAAGTGAAGCCTAAGGTTGTGGTTATCTGCATCACATGCGTCGATGCGCTTCTCGGAACTGACCTAGAGCGTGTCTGTAGAAAGGCTGAGGAACGCACGGGAATTCATGTCGTTCCTACATATATGTATGCGCTTATGCGCGAGGGCAAGAACCCACCGATGGTAGCTGTAAGAGAAGCGATTTACTCGCTGCTTGAGAAGAGAAAGCCTACAGGTGGGACCGTTAATTTGCTCGGTAATTTTACACATCTCGAGGACGATTCTGACCTTTATGACATCCTCGGTCAGATGGGAATCAAGACCATACATGAGGTAGGGAGAAAAGAAACCCTCGAAGAATACATGGAGATGGGCGGAGCAGATTTCAATATCATACTTCATCCAGAGGCTAGGAAAGCAGCATTCACACTTGAGTCAAAGCTCGGAATCCCTTATGTGGAGCTGACTAGAGTATATGAATTAGATAGAATCAAGCGTCAATATGCGCTGTTCGCCTCGGCGCTCGGAGTAGAAATCGATGATTCGGAATACTTCCGTGAGGCTAGCGATGCATGCTTAAGACTTCAGAAGCTGTGTGAAGGAAAGACATTTGCAATAGGACAGGTTGTAAACGGAAACTCAATAGAGATGGCGCTAGCGCTCGAGAAGCTGAGATTACGCGTTAAGTCGGTGTTTGCGAATATAAGCGAAGATGACTTCCCTTTTATCAGAGAACTCGCTAGCTATAACCCAGGCCTCAAGGTGTACTCGACTATGTCGCCGACAATGATGAACTATGATGGTTCGGAAAAAGTTAATATTTCAATCGGTATAGATGCACAGTTCTACTATCCAGGGTCGATAAATGTGCACTGGAATAACGAGATTCAGCCGTTTGGATACAAGGGACTAGTGCATTTTGTAGAGGCTATAGAGAGGAGGCTCGCTAATGAAAGGGCTTAGAAAATATCTATCGCCGTTTACGCCAGACCAGTCTGGAGCGGTCTCTGTGCTGTTTCACTACGGCGGTATGCTGATAATCATGGATGCTGGCGGATGCGTTGGAAATATCTGCGGATACGATGAGCCACGTTGGGATAAGAAAAAGAGTGCGATATTTAGCGCAGCTCTTCGTGACCTAGATGCGATTCTCGGCCGTGATGAGCTTCTCATCCAGAAGACCAAGGAAGCACTCGGAGATATAGATGCTAAATTCGTCGGGCTAATCGGGACACCTGTGCCAGCAGTTATCGCTACTGACTATAGAGCGTTAAAGCGCCTCATGGAGACCGACTACGAGGTGCCAGTTGTGCCTGTTGAGACTAATGGAATTGACATGTATGACGAAGGTGTTAGTAGAGCGTTTCTGCAGATATTTAAGAACTACTTGTATGACGAAGGTGGATCAGGAGCAAGGTTCATCGCAAATGGCAGTCTTGAGCTAAAATCCATTAGCTTGGAAGAGCTAGGAAAACTGGGCAAGTTAGGTAAGTTAGGTAAGATTGATAAGAGTAACGCTTCCGAGAGAGTTGGAGTAATAGGCTTTACGCCGCTCGACACTCCTGGAAGCGGTGACTACGAAGATATGGTGACTGCACTTAGCAAGCAGGGCGTGGATAACCCAGTTATCTATGGCATGAATGATACGCTAGAAGATGTGGCTGCTGCTGCACATGTGGATAGAAATATCGTCGTATCTCCTGGCGGTGTAAAGCCCGCGAGATGGTTATCGGACAAGTACGGCGTACCATATGAGATATGTTATCCTCTGCCGCAGGATCGTGCGGATGAGTTCGCTCGCAAGGTCATGGGGCACGAGCCTCGGAAGGTGCTGATAGTGCATCAGCAGGTTTTTGCAAATTCGCTTAGAGACGTACTTATAGGTGCTTCCGAGGATAAGCTACTAGAACGCGTAGATGTTGCGAGCTGGTTCATGATGAGCAAAGAGGTTCGTCAGGAGCATGATACTAAGTTAAATGAAGAGGATGAGCTCATGAAGCTCGTAGATGCTGAGGGATACGATATGGTGATCGGTGATCCCCTTATCAAGAGAGCACTTCCAGGGTGGAAGGGTACTTTCCTCAGTCTCCCTCACTTTGCAATCTCGGCTTCTCTGTACTCTTCGAGCTCAGATGAAGAATACTGGCAGAAAGCTGGAGATGTAGTGAAATAGATAGATGTTGGTGATTGCAATTGGTATGTAGATTAATTAGGATTTATGGAATAGTTCAGGGCGTTGGCTTTAGACCTTTGTGAGCAGACTTGCGGATAGATATGGCATATCTGGAAGTGTCTGTAACAAGGGCTCTTACGTTGAGATAATAGCGCGGGCAGATGAGTCCGTAATCAGCAATTTTGTACATGCCATAGAAGTAGAAGCGCCGGAGCGGTCTGCAATCGTCAAGGTTAAGGTAATGGATGATCCTTTGGATATAGAAGCTGAATCTGGCTTCGAGATTGCAGAGAGCAAGCATGAGGATGGGCAGATATTCGTATCGCCTGACATAGCAACTTGCCCTGACTGTGCAAAAGAGCTATTTGATAAAAATGATAGGAGATACCTCCATCCGTTTATAAACTGCACTCAGTGTGGTCCTCGTTTAACTATACTAGATTCTATGCCTTACGATAGGGTGAAAACCAGCATGGCTAGTTTTCCGATGTGCGAGGCCTGCAGTGATGAATATACCGATATGAATTCAAGGCGTTATCATGCTCAGCCTGTATGCTGTAATGACTGCGGGCCGGAGCTCTACACCCTCGTGGGAGGGGCAGATGGTTCTGCTACGCAAGATGTAGGAGCAGAATCGGGACGCCGTGGTGCTAGATGTAGTGAGGCGGATTCAGACAGGTCTTCTGATCCAGGCTGCCATAACTCTAGATATAGCACGGCGAGCTCAGATGAGATTCCTGATACTGAGCGCCCCGAGGGTGCATATGGCGCGGCGGCGCTTCTAGAAACCAGGGCTGTTATCAGGAATGGCGGCATCGCCGCCATCAAGGGAATCGGCGGTTTCCACCTCTGCTGCGACGCCGCGAACGAAGCAGCGGTCCAGCGCCTCAGACAGCTGAAGGCGCGCCCGATGAAGCCGTTTGCTGTGATGATGCGGGACCTCGAGGTGGTCGGGCGCGAGTGCAAGCTGGAGCCAGAGATGGAGCCGCTGCTTACCGGCCCGCAAAAGCCGATAATACTGATTCCTAGACATACTGGCTCAGCAGATTCAAAAAGCGCTGATTCCAGAATCGCAGCATCCGTAGCTCCTGACAATCCTAATTTAGGCGTGATGCTGCCATATACACCGGTTCATATGCTTCTCTTCGATTATCATGATGATGAGCCAATATCAGATGTGCTGGTGATGACTAGCGGAAATCCATCTGGAGCTCCAATATGCATGAACGATGAGGAAGCGCTTAAGTATCTATCGCCGATGTGCGATATCATACTTTCTAACTCTAGGGACATACGGATAAGAGCGGATGATACGGTGATGGCATTTTACAGAAGCAAGCCTTATATGATTAGGAGGTCGAGAGGGTATTCCCCGCTTCCAATAGTAGCGAAGAGTGAAAGCTCCCATGCGGTGCTCGGAATAGGTGGAGAGTTAAAGAATGCATTTTGCCTAGGCGATAAGGGGCTTTTTTATCCATCACCATACATAGGCGATATGGCGGATATGCGAAGTGTGAGAGCGCTTGAAGCGGCTACAACTCGCATGGAAAGGCTACTGGAGATTCATCCAGATATAATAGTGGGAGATATGCACCCAGGCTATAACACGAGTGAGATGGCTAGGGTGATTGCAGAGAGAGAAGGTGTTCCGGTTATGGAAGTGCAGCATCATCATGCACACATGGTATCGTGCATGGCAGAGAATGAATACGAGGGGAACAGCTCTGGGAGTGACTTTTGACGGAAATGGATATGGACCTGATGGAACTATCTGGGGCGGTGAATTCCTGCTTGGAGATGAGAGCGGATACGAGCGTGTTGGCAGTATTGCACCGTTTATACATGCTGGTGGAGATATCGCCTCTAGGGAGGGATGGCGAATCGCATACTCCATGATTAGCACAGCGCTCGGAAGCGAGGCGGCGAACCGCATAGGAGAGACACTCGGACTCGGAGACGAGAAGGGCAGGCAGAGCATCGACTTCATGCTAGGCAATAATATAAATACAGTGAAGTCTACAAGCGCAGGACGCCTCTTCGATGCAGCAAGCGCAGTGCTCGGCATAAAGTCAGCCAGCACCTTCGAAGGCGAGGCCTCGATGGCGCTCCAGTTTGCAGCTGAACGCGCCGAAGCACAAGGAATAAGCCTAGCGCCTTACGAGGGCAGGCTGATGAATATCGACGAAGAGCAGTTCGAACTGTGCACAGACACCTTGCTCATGGAACTAGCTGCAAGGAGTCTGGCAAGATCAAGATACTGACCAGCTGGCATACTTCTTTCATAAAGCGCTGGCAGACATGATCGTTATCGCTTGCTGCTACCAGCGTACGAGGTGCGAAGTGAACGTTGTTGCACTATCGGGAGGAGTGTTTCAAAACCTACTACTTCTAAGACTAGTTGATGACGGGCTTGAACGAGAAGGCTTTAAGGTACTGAAGCACGGAGTTGTGCCGACTAATGATGGTGGCATAGCGCTCGGCCAGGCAGCTACAGGAATAGCGGCGCTTCGGGATGAAGAACAAAATGAAGAATAATAAAACAATAAGAAGAACAATAAATAGTACAGTCACATGACTGAACATGGGTATAGAATATATAGAGATTAGAAAATGACGGAGGTGCACATATGTGCGTGGGATTGAGAGCAAAGGTTGCTAATATAGAGAATAATATGGCTGTCATCGATGCTGGTGGCGTTAAGAGAAAGGTTTCTGCGGAGCTGATTTCAGACTAGCCCCTGGAGATTATGTGATGGTGCACGCAGGTCTTGCCATTGCAAGAGTTGCAGCAGATGAGGCGGCAGAAGCAGATAAGGTCATGGAGGAGCTAAATGACAATTAACGAGAGTACAAAGAAAGCTCGCGACATTGTCACCTCTTACGACGGCCTGAAGCTTAGAATCATGGAAGTCTGTGGAACTCATACGCATGAGATTTTTAGACTTGGAATCAGGAGACTTCTACCCGACAGTATCGAGCTGATTTCAGGACCAGGATGTCCAGTCTGTGTTACGCCAGTTTCATATATCGACGAGGCGGTCATGCTGGCGCTGGATAAGAAAGCGACCATAACGACTTTCGGAGACCTGATTAGAGTTCCCGGAACGGAGATGAGCCTTGCAGGGGCTCGCAGCAAGGGGGGCGAATGTAAGTGTTGTATACTCGCCGCTCGACTCGCTAGAGTATGCCAAGGAGCATCCAGATGAGCAGGTCGTATTTCTTGCGGTTGGATTTGAGACGACAACGCCTGGGAGCGTGATGGCGGTTCGTGAAGCGAAGGCACAGGGCATCGAAAATTTCTCGATACTGACAGCCAACAAGACGATGTATAACGCTTATCTTGCGCTCAAGGGCAGTGCGGATGCATTTCTATATCCAGGTCACGTGAGCACGATGACTGGCATGGAGGAATACTATAAACTCCGTGATGAACACGGAATATCTGGAGTGGTCGCTGGTTTCTCGGGATCCGAGGTGCTGACGGCACTTGCGGTGATCATCAAGAAGATAGAAGAAAACAAACCTTTCGCAGTAAATTGCTATCCAGCAGTGGTAACTGAAGAGGGAAGTCCTGCAGCTAGAAAGCTCGTCGAGACAGTCATGGAGCCTTGCGATTCAGAGTGGAGAGGACTCGGCGTTATAGAGAAATCAGGTGTTGAGCTTAGGCCAGAATATCGCGATTATGATGCCAGGTACAAGTTCAATCTTCCAGAGATAGAAGGTAAGCCAAATCCAGCGTGTAGATGCGGAGAGGTGCTACTCGGCAAATGCAAGCCTTACGACTGCAAGGTATTCGGTAAGGGGTGTACGCCAGAGCATCCGATAGGAGCGTGTATGGTTTCTAGCGAAGGCGCATGTTCGGCGTTTTATAAATACGGAGGCGACATATGGAAAAAACAATAACCCTCGCGCACGGTGCAGGCGGAAAGCAGACGAATGACCTGATAGGTGGGATTTTCAAGAAATATTTCGACAACAAGTACCTAACAGCGGACGATGCGGCAGTGCTGCCACCTCCAAATGGAAGGATGGCGATGTCCACGGACGGATTTATCGTATCTCCTGCAGAATTCCCTGGCGGTAACATCGGAAAGCTCTCGATATGCGGTACGGTAAATGACCTCGCGTGCATGGGCGCAAAGCCACTCTACATATCTTGTGCATTTGTAATAGAAGAAGGCTTCCCCGTTGAGAAACTGGACCGCATAGCTAAGGCGATGGCTGAGACGGCTCATGAGGTAGGTGTTTCAATCGTATCTGGCGATACCAAGGTTGCTGGCAAAGGTCAGGTGGATGGCGTATTTATTACGACTACTGGTGTAGGCGAGATACTGGAAGGCGTTAATCCAGCTGGTGCAAATGCTGAACCTGGCGACAAGATCATCGTGACTGGAGACGTTGGCCGTCACGGCTGTACGATTCTACTCGAGAGGGACAGATTCGGTATGGAGGCAAATGTGACGAGTGATTGTGCGCCACTCTGGAATGCTGTAAATGCTGCATTTGAAGCGGCACCAGACATCCACGTTATAAGGGATGCGACGCGCGGCGGAGTTGGGACTGTACTCTATGAGATTGCTGACCAGAGTGATGTCGGAATCAAGCTCGATACTGAGTCCATTCCTGTAAATCCTGAAGTCGCTGGTGTCACGGGTATGCTCGGGCTAGAACCGCTTTATCTTGCTTGCGAGGGTAGACTGGTTATGTTCGTCCCTGCAAAATCTGCTGACGCTGTACTCGCGGCACTGCACAGCTCCGAACATACAGAGGGTGCGGTGGTAATAGGCGAGGTGACTAAAGAGATGCCTGGTCACGTTGTGATGACAACGGAAATAGGCACTGAAACGCTACTGCCACCTCCAAGCGGAGAGCTGCTGCCGAGGATTTGTTAGTGAAGTCTGGAAAATAGTGAAACTAAAAAATCCTAGTTAAACGAAAAAAGTACTAGACAAGTTCTGAGATATTATGTATACTAATTCGTGTCGCACTCGTGACACGAATATATGCCGCATTGGTCAAGAGGTTAAGACGCAGCCCTCTCACGGCTGAATCTCGGGTTCGATTCCCGGATGCGGTACCAATATAAACAGAGAAAAAACTTGTAACTATTGAAGTTGCAAGTTTTTTCTTTGTAAGCATACGGTGGGGAGAAATATTATGCCAGAAAAGACTAAATCTATAGAGCTTGAAGAACAGCAAATTTTAAATGAATACCTTGCATCTGACTCAAACTTAAGTATAGAGGAGTACTTACTCGTATACGGTTCAGATGAATTAAATCATACTATTTGGCTACAAAAAAATATAAAGAGGCAGAATATGCAAAGGGAGTTATAGTAAATTAATTGACTTATATGACCATTTATCATACAATACAGCCAATAAGAAACGGTTTAGAGGTTGAAAAGTATCCCGCTCCAACGCGCCGTATTTATGACGGGCCGAGAAATGTGGGCGACTGCGGGTCCCACCTAAACCGTTTTTGCTTCACTTAAATTAAGGTTTATAGGACAAAAAGAGCTGCTAAAAACCGCTGTAGTCACTGAAATTTCAACGACTATAGCGGTTATTTTTTTGAAAGAAGATACAAGGTGGACAAACGCACTTATAGGACAAAACGGAGTTATAGGACAAAAAGAGTTGGTAAAAACTATCTGAATGCCTTAAAATTTCAAGCCGTATGATGGTTATATCTTCTTCAGAAATAGCTTCATATGAGGATTATAAAAGCATTATCTGCTCACTGGCGTTTATAGCGATATGAAAATTTTATATGAGCAGCATGATACTTACCTTTAGATTCGGCATTCAATAGATTATCAAATTCATATTGTGGAACATCAAAGTAATCGTAGACACTTTCTTTGAACATTACTCGCAGTATTTGAGTTTCAGAGTCATAGCCGATAGCCTCAAGATTGCTAGATACTACAGGAATCATTTGCATACATAACACCCCCTCTATTAGTGTGAGTATATCATAAGAAATTACCTCTCAAGAGTATAAACTGTAACGAAATATAGGAAATATATTAAATTGTATTTGCCGCACAAATATTTCTGTAGCGCACATATTTACTGGTATTCTTTTTATACCCTTACACATCCAATCCACATGTTGTATCATTAAGTTATTCTATAAGAGTTATATAAAAGAGGAGATAATGATAATGGAACTAAAGGAGATGCGTAAGCTCCTCGGCTTATCGCAAGTGGCATTTGGAGAGAAATATAACATCCCAGTAAGAACTATTGAGCAATGGGAGAGTGGGCGCAGGCAAGCTCCCGTATACGTTCTTGAGCTACTAGAGCGAGCTGTGATTGAAGATTCCAAAGCTGAAGTGAATTAATAGCATACTCGCATTTTATAGGCAGTTTAACCTCATGATTTCATGTTGGTTATTAATCCTTTAAACAATAACAACAGGAATAACTTATGGACAAAAAACGAAACGACCGCATAGCAACTATTGTATCTATCGGCTTACTAGCTACAATATGGCTGATTTCAGGCCTGACAAGATATTTCAGTTCAGGGGGAAGTCGACACGGGTACTGGATATTCTACCCTCAGCTACAATGTGACTGTGGATGTTAGAAATGACTATTCATACGTAGTCGTAGAGAAGATTAAGGTGAATTTCACCGACCCAAAGCACGGTATAGTTAGAAACATTCCTTTCGGCAAGGGTTACAAGATCAAAGATGTATCCGTAGATGGAGATAAATACAAGATTAAGAATCTGTATAAAGCTAACCAAATGCAGATTAAAATCGGTGATAAAAAGAAGACGGTTACTGGCGTTAAAGATTACACCATCATCTATACTCTTGCTAATTACGAGCGCAAGAATAATCCTAACGACATATATGTGGATGTGCTTCCATCGGAATGGGCAACAGATATCAAGTCGGCATCAGTTTCTGTGTGCTTGCCGCAGCATTTTCCGTACAGCGGTATGAAAGGGTATAGTGGCCCTCACAAGAGCAAGTATAATATTTACGGTACATGGACCTACGACAAGAATCAAAATATAATCGAATATAGCGTTCAGAATTTGCCAGCGAATAATGGTGCGACATTGCTCGTAGATACTCCAAAAGGCTACTGGTATAAAGCACCTAGCAAGTACTGGGTTAACTATGCGACCGTAATAGTAGCAATTCTCGGCGTCATTGTACTTATCGTGCTTAGGGTTTTGAACGAAAAAGAGCACCTGATTGTTGCGCCCGTTACTTTCAAGCCACCAAAAGGTGTTCCGCCTGGAGAAATCGGATATCTGGTCGACGAAGAAGTAAATAAGAGGGATATCACGTCGATGTTCTTTTATTTGGCATCGAAAGGCTATATCTCGATTGAGGAATACAAGAAGGGAAAATATCAATTCGAGAGCCTCAGGATTCCCGACGTATATGACGAGCCCCCGATTACCGTTACTTTTTACAAAACTATATTTGGAAGCACGAAGAAGGGCACACTTGGTAAGGTTGTGAGCCTAGAGGAAGCGAGCAAACGCATAGGCAAAGAATGTGAACTTATTAGAAAGGTAATAGTTGAAGAGTACACAGACAACAAATCGATATTCTCTAAGAAATCGCAGAAAAATGAGAAGATTGCAGCTATCACCAGCTGCATTATAGGAGGTATGCTAATCGCACTTTCTATGTATAGAGAGTTCTACATACCCGGCTGGCGAATTTTGATATTCGTATATGGTGGCTCGGTAATCCTTGATGCATTTTGGAGATTGCCTGTTAAGAGGATGTGTAGAGAGTATCATTTTCATAGGACGAGAAGCGGTCTAAGGAGCTTTACTTCCTTTGCATTCTGGGGAATTATCTACCTGGCGATATCATCATTTATGTTATTGTTTTTGCACAAGATTGCAGGCGGTGAGATGACGATTTATTCTCTAGCCGCAATAGCTGTATATGCATTGGCTGTACCGTTAATTCTGCTAGGGTTTCTCAAGAGAACTAAGGATAGCGCCAAGCTTTATGGTGAGATTATCGGCTTCAAAGAATTTATCGCTACAGCAGAGGTGGATAGGATAAATGCCCTTGTTGAAGAAGACCCAGCGTATTTCTACGATGTGCTTCCGTATGCCTATGTATTTGGGCTTACCGATACTTGGGCGAAGAAGTTTGAACCTAAGACTCTAGCTGAACATATTGGATACAGTGCGTTAGGCGGAGACATGTACGACCTTATAAATATGGATATTATGATTCATCATGTTCAATCTAGTGCGTTTTCTAGAGTATCATCGGCATTGTACGCAGATGTCAGCGGCGGTCTAAGCTCTGGTGGCGGCGGATCTGTCGGTGGCGGCTCAGGCGGCGGCGGAGGCGGTGGCTGGTAGATACTGCTTTCCAATATATACGCACTACACCTAAATCGATTATTCCTAAGTTACAGAATGACGATTCGAAACGGCTTGAACTAATAATACTAATATACTAAAGGAGCAGCAATGCAGCAGTACTTTATATACGGCAGCCCTAGCGCTGAAACTATTGAGATAACGGACAAGGATACCATCAAGCACATGTTCCAGGTTATGAGACTTAGGGCTGGCGATGAGGTAGTTCTCGTGTTCCAAGATGGCATCAAGAGACGTGCAGAGGTTGTAAATGCAGAGAGCAGAACTATGCGCATCGTAGAAGAGCTAGACGAAAATGTTGAATTGCCAGTTCAAGTTACTATCGCATGCGGTTTTCCTAAGGGCGATAAGTTTGCGACCATAGCGCAGAAGGCGACGGAGCTCGGGGCAGCTGAGATATGCGGCTTTCCAGCAGATAGATCAGTAGTGAAATGGGACGATAAGAAGCTCACCAAGCTAGCCGAAAGCTTGAAAAGGTAGTGCAGGGAGCTGCCGAGCAGAGCAAGCGCAATATCGTTCCTAGCATAAATCTTGTTGCTAACAAGAAGAGCTTTGTAGATAGCTTTGCTGAGTACGACAAGGTTTTCGTAGCCTACGAGGAAGCGGCAAAGGAAGGCGAGAAATCTGCTCTTACAAAGGCGCTTTTGGAAGTTTCAGCAGGAGAGAAGCTGCTCTTTGTATTCGGGCCAGAGGGCGGAATTACTGACAAGGAAATAGAAGCGTTTACAGAGGCTGGAGCGGTATGCATAGGTCTTGGACCACGCATCATGAGAGCCGAAACGGCACCTATGTACGCGCTGTCTGCTGTGAGCTATGCGCTAGAACTCAGTAAATAGAAGCGATTTGCGATTTGCGTGAAGCTTTCGATAATGCGTTAAAAAAATTTTTTGCAAAAAATTTTAATTTGCCTCTAGACAAACTGGATAAGTGTGCTAGAATACTTAAGGTTTAAAATATTGAAGCACATATAACAGAAAGAGGCAGAGAGATGAAGAAGCGAATGTTTCGCGACTCGTATCTTGAATATAGCAACGTAGATTAGGACTTCGACATTGGAATTGTTATTCCAGTGATCGAAGTCTTTTTTTAAAATTAACGTAGATGTGGAACAGGAAAGGTGGAAAAAAATGGCAAAAAGAAGTGACATCAAGAAGATTCTAGTTATCGGTTCAGGACCTATCGTAATCGGTCAGGCGGCTGAGTTCGACTACGCGGGCACACAGGCATGTATCGCACTTAGAGAAGAAGGGTATGAGGTAGTGCTCTGCAACTCTAATCCAGCAACCATCATGACGGACACATCTATGGCAGACAAGGTGTACATGGAGCCACTTACTCTCGAGTATCTAGCTAGGATAATCAGATATGAGAGACCTGATGCGATTCTGCCAGGCATCGGCGGACAGACTGGTCTTAACCTCGCTATGCAGCTCGAGAAGAAGGGCGTACTCAAGGAGTGCCGCGTAGAACTTCTCGGAACTAGGAGTAGCAGCATCGAGCGTGCTGAGGATAGAGAGCTTTTCAAGGAGCTTTGCGAAGAGCTCGGTGAGCCAGTAATCCAGTCGGACATTGCAAATAGTGAAGAGCACGGACTAGAGATTGCAAAAGAGATAGGCTTTCCAGTAGTTCTCAGGCCAGCGTTCACTCTCGGTGGTACAGGCGGTGGATTTGCATATGATGAAGATGAATTTAAAGAGCTTATAAAGCGTGCGTTATCCATCTCGCCAACTCATCAGGTACTAATCGAGAAGAGTATCAAGGGCTTCAAGGAGATAGAGTACGAGGTAATGAGAGATGGCACTGATAAAGCAATCGCAGTCTGCGATATGGAAAACCTCGACCCAGTTGGAGTACACACAGGCGACTCGATAGTAATCTGCCCAACCCAGACCGTAAGCAAAGAAGATAACGAGATGCTTAAGACTAGTGCGCTTAAGATCATCCGTGCACTTCAGATAGAAGGTGGCTGCAACGTGCAGTTTGCGCTAAATCCAGAATCATCGGAGTACTACCTAATCGAGGTAAACCCACGAGTTTCTCGTTCATCTGCGCTTGCATCTAAGGCGAGTGGATACCCAATCGCTAGAATCACAGCCAAGATTGCAGTTGGCATGACACTAGATGAAATCGAGATTATAGACCAGCCCGCTTCGGTAGAGCCTGCCGTTGACTATGTTGTGAGCAAGGTGTCTAGGTTCCCGTTCGACAAGTTTGCAGATGCAGATAACAAGCTAGGAACGCAGATGAAGGCTACTGGAGAAGTTATGAGTATCGGTATGAATCTCGAAGAGAGCATACTTAAAGCCGTTCGCTCCCTTGAAATAGGTGTTTCCCACATATACATGGAGAAGTTCGATACTTGGGATACTGATGATATGAAGAAGTACATAACTGAGGGTCGTGACGATAGAATATTTGCCATTGCAGAGCTCCTGAGAAGAGGAGTGAGCAAGGAGGAGATATGTGAACTGACAGCAATAAATGAGTATTTCATAGGGATGTTTGAGAATATCATATCTATCGAGAACGAGCTAAAGGATAACAAAAACGATGTCGCAAGACTTAGGATAGCAAAGCAGCATGGGTTTTCAGATGTTGAAATTGCAAGGCTTTGGAACGTAACGGAAGAGCAGGTGTGGAAGCTTCGCGAGGCAGTGTCCCTCTTCCCAGAGTACAAGATGATAGATTCTTGTGCAGGATCTAAGGATGCATATGTGCCATATTTCTATTCGACATTTGACGGAAGTGAGACCAAGAAGACTAAGGATTCAGGCAAGAGAAAAGTCGTAGTTCTTGGTTCAGGACCAATTAGAATCGGACAGGGTGTTGAGTTCGATTACTCGACAGTTCAGGCGGTAAGGACTCTCCGCAGTCAAGGCTGCGAAGCTATAATCATAAATAATAACCCTGAGACAGTTTCTACAGATTATACTACGGCAGATAAGCTATACTTCGAGCCACTCTGCATCGAGGATGTTATGAACATCCTTAGACTAGAGAAACCGGATGGAGTAATTGTTTCACTCGGAGGACAGACCGCTGTAAACCTTGCAAATGCACTCGACGAGAGAGGTGTAAAGATCATCGGAACCGACTGCGCGGCAATTAACGCTGCCGAGGATAGAGACGAGTTCGACAAATTGCTCCAGAAGCTAGGTATCGCTAAGCCAGAAGGAAAAGCGGTAACAGATATAGAGGAGGGCTGTGCTGTTGCTAAGGAGATCGGCTATCCAGTGCTCGTTAGACCAAGTTTCGTGCTCGGCGGTAGAGCGATGAGAATTGTTGCGGATGAGGCTCAGCTCAGGCAGTACCTGAGGACAGCCGTGGAAATCGACGAAGATAAACCAGTTCTAGTTGACCACTATATCCGCGGAAAGGAAATCGAGGTGGATGCAATCTGCGATGGTACAGATGTATTTATCCCAGGCATCATGGAACTAGTTGAGCGTACAGGCGTGCACTCTGGAGACTCGATTAGTATCTATCCTCCATGCTCCATCTCAGACAAGGTTAAGGAGACTATTAGAGAGTATACAGAGAAGCTGGGTCTCGGGATAGGCATTTGCGGACTATTCAATATACAGTTTATCGTCGATGCTTCTGAAAATGTATATATAATCGAGGTAAATCCAAGATCCTCGAGAACCGTTCCGTTCCTATCAAAGGCCGCCGGATACAATCTCGCAGACATCGCATCCAAGGTAATGCTCGGCATCAGCCTAGAGGAGCAGGGATTCAAGGGGGTAAATCCACTCGAGAAGAAGAGGTGGTACGTAAAGGTGCCGGCATTCTCATTTGCAAAGCTATCAGGAATGGATATAAGACTATCGCCTGAGATGAAATCTACTGGCGAAGCCATCGGGTATGACGATGATATGATGCGAGCTTTTTACAAGGCTATGCAGGCAGCAGGTATGAGAATGCAGAATTACGGAACGGTATTTGCATCGATCAATGACGAATCTAAGGAGGATGCACTGCCACTAATCAGAGGTTTCTACGACCTTGGTTTCAACATCGAGGCGACAGAGGGTACGGCGCAGTTCCTTAAGAATAATGGCGTAAAGACCAGAAGCTTCAAGCACACTGATAATAGCCTGGATGCAGTAATGGATGAGTTCAGACAGGGTTATGTGACATACGTGATCAACATCGGAGACATCAGATCCGTAGATGCGAATTCTATGGGTAGCCGCATCAGAAAGTGTGCAGCTGAAAATAACGTGACTACGCTCACCTCACTCGATACTGTGAGAGTCCTTCTAAAAGCGCTCGATGATATAACATTTAAGGTGTCCACAATCGACGCTTAGTGTTATAATTAAATATTATTCAACTAGAGGAGGGGGCTATGAACATCAGAGAGTGTGTGAACATGCGACATTCTGTGCGAGCCTACGAAGATAGGCCTATCGATACGAAGGTGGCGGAAGACCTCAAGGTTATGATTCAGCAGTGTAACCGCGAGGGAGATATGCATTTTCAGCTTATACAAAATGAGCCAAAGGCATTCTCGAGTCTACTTGCAAAATACGGCAAATTCTCAAACGTCAAAAACTACATCGCTGTTGTCGGTAGAAAACGTGACGACCTCGATGACAAGGCGGGATACTATGGTGAGAAGCTAGTAATCCGCTGTGTACAGCATGGGCTCAGCACTTGCTGGGTAGGGGGAACCTATAAGAAGGTTAAGGACGCTATAGATGTTGGTCACGATGAGAAGATCGTTGCCGTAATTGCCCTAGGTTATGGACGCACGACGGGAGCTAGCAGGAAGTCTAAGAAGCCAGAAGATGTCTTCGATGGCAAATCTTCGAGGATTTCAAGCTACGAGGACACTCCTGAGTGGTTCAAGAAGGGCGTTGAGATGGCGCTCCTAGCACCGACAGCTATGAATCAGCAGAAGTTTACCTTTGCGATAAGCGGAGATAGAATCAAAATAAAGCCTGGCTTTGGACCATTTACTAAGCTAGATGCTGGCATCGTCAAGTACCATTTTGAGATAGGTTCTTCGCCAAAGGAGTTCGTATGGGCGTAGTACTACGCTTAATTGATCTAGGTCGACTTAGAAGTGAGCATTTCTAAGCGTAAGCTTCTAATAAGATGATACATCGATCAGGTATAGGACAGGAAGATGAAAGATATACATGAGATTTGCCAGATTGCCGTCATGAGATCAGCCTTCAAGCAGAAGTACGGTATACCGAGGCAGCCGAGGCTCGTACAGGGCCTTAAGTCGGAGATAGTCTTCGGCGACGAATTTAATAATCCTGACGTTGTGAGAGGACTCGAAGAGTTCTCTCACATTTGGCTAATTTGGGGATTTTCGGACACTAAGATAGATATGACCGAGGAGCATCCAGCGTGGAAGCCTACCGTGAGACCACCTCGCCTCGGCGGGGATATACGAAAGGGCGTATTTGCTACGAGGTCGCCATATAGGCCGAACTCACTTGGCATGTCTGCAGTCAAGCTCCTCGAGATACGAGATGATAATGGTCAGCTCAGACTCATCGTCGAAGGGGCAGATCTACTTGATGGCACGCCGATATACGACATCAAGCCGTATATCCCATATAGTGATATCATCACAGAGGCAGATGAAGGATTTGCAAAGAGCATTGATACTTCTATTGATGTAGAATTTCCAGATGACCTACTTGCAAAGTTGATGAAGAGTTTCGCGCGCCACTCATAAGGATTCTTGAGCTTGATCCAAGGGATGCCTATGATAGGGATTCTGTAAAGCCATGCAAGATGGCGTTTGCGAACGTAGATATAGAGTTCGTGCTTAGGGACGGAAGATTGGTTGTCACAGCGGTGAACGAGCTTTAAGGCTGATAACAGAATCAGGTAAGGCTTGATTTAAAAAACAGCATAATATTTGAACAGGAAAGAAATGGATAACGACAAGATTATTACAGCGAGAATAGAGGATAAGCTCGAGCAGGCTGAGCGTGGTAGCTATATTACTGCAACAGGCTTTCTTAACATGCACGAACAGTCGCTAGCCATGCGCATCGTGAGAGGGAGAAGCGACGTCAAATCTTTTTTCTACGGCGGATATGAAGATGCAGAGAGACGGATTATCATGCTCGTTCCAGACGGATACGCAGATACTCTCGAGGAAGCGCTAGAGATTATTTCACCACTTTCGGTGCTTCACATCAAGGTGGCGCCTGGCGGCAGAAAGCTCACGCATAGGGATTATCTCGGTTCTGTGCTCTCGCTTGGACTTGATAGGTCTGTAATAGGGGATATCCTGGTCAATGAAAAGGGAGCCGACATGATTGTGAATTCTGAAATTGTGGATTTCCTTCTAGCCGAATTTCACAGTGCCGGTCATACAAATCTCCAGATTACAGCCTCTGATATAGGCGAACTGGAAGTGCCCGAGCAAAGAGTGAAAGCAGTCAGAGATACGCTCTCTTCACCAAGACTAGACAATGTGGTGTCAGCAGCTTTTCATGTCTCGCGGAGCGAAGCGGTGAGAGCCATCAAAGGAGGCATCGTTTTTGTAAATCACGAGGAAGTTACCAAGATAGACAAGCGTATCAATGAAGGTGATACGATAGTGCTCCGTGGTAAGGGAAAAGCCGTGCTCACAGAGCTTTCGGGGCTCTCCAAGAAGGGAAGAATATGGGCTGAGTTTAAGGTGTTCATTTAACAGTGTTCAAGGTGTTCAGTTCATATAAGATAAGGAAATCATCTCTGCACCATAGCTCTAGCTTCGCTAGCTACACTTCTCAGCGGAAAATCAGCAGAAGTGGTGCCGCAACCTCTTCATAACAGTTTGAACTGGTTGTGCCCTGGTGTTACAATCAAAGTGTAATAAATATTTCTCTATATAATTACATCGGAGGTAGACGAATGTTTGAATATACTGATATTAAGACTGCACCTGCAGCTCTAGGACCATACTCACAGGCAGTGATGGCGGGAAATACACTTTACGCTTCTGGCGCAATAGGAATCGACCCTGAGACAGGGAAGTTCGCAGGCGAGGATGTGCAGAGTCAGTGCGAGCAGGCTTGCAAAAATGTAGGCGAGATCCTCAAGGCTAACGGCATGACTTACGATAACGTAGTTAAGACCACTTGCTACATCTAGATATGGCAGAGTTCAAGGATTTCAACGAAGTGTATGCTAAGTATTTCACTTCAAAGCCAGCTAGATCATGCGTTGCAATCACAGCGCTTCCAGCAGGAGCACTCTGCGAAGTTGAAATTATTGCAGTGAAGTAAAACTCGCAATCAATAAAACTGTGAAGCAAAACTGCATATTAAATCAGTTAATAAAACACTGTGACGAAAACCTGTATTGAAATTTTCAATAGCGAAAAATGCACTAATTTCGGAGTAGTAACTATGATAATCGACTGATTTTGCATAGCTGTAACATAAGTGACCGCCTGTAGAAGCCTTCTGGCGGTCTTTTTATTTTGAACTCCAATAAATCATTACGGAAAATTCATGTATAATAGCCATTATGAAAGGTAGGGGTTATGAACGACATTAAGGTTATTAGATTTGATAATTTACATGATATAGAGCTACCTCACGTGTTCGAGTGTGGTCAGTGCTTTCGCTGGAATGAATGTGAGGATGGCTCATACATAGGTGTTGCAGGAGGTCATGCGGCACACGTTTCGCTCGAGCATGATGGCGATTCGTGCTCGCTTATCATCGAGTGCACGGGCGGTAGTGAGGAGTACTGGCACAGCTACTTCGATTTAGATACCGACTACGGAGCTATGAAGAGGACGCTGCTAGAGGGTGAGCCTAAGCTAGCGAAATCTATAGATGTATGCTACGGCATCAGGATACTCAATCAGGACTACTGGGAGGTGCTCATATCCTTCATAGTCTCGCAGAACAACAACATACCTAGGATTAAGAAGTGCATCGAGTCGCTAGCCAAGAACTATGGCACGGAGATAGGTGAATTCATGGGCGAGGTGAGATATGCATTTCCTATGCCTGAGCAGCTATCTAAGGCCACACTTGAAGAGCTGTCGGACTTAAAGCTAGGATATAGAAACGCATACCTAGTATCAGCTCCTAAGCATTTCGCTGAGCACGGAGTGCCTACAGGAACGACGGAAGAGAAACAAAAGGCTCTATTATCTTATCTTGGTGTTGGACCTAAAGTCGCAAACTGCATACTTCTATTCGGTCTTAGAGACTTTACGGCATTTCCGATTGATATCTGGATGAAGAAGATAATGGTAGATTTATACGGCTTGACATAAAGGATATCAAGGGTATGCAGGAGTTTGCTGATGAGCACTTCGGCGAACTAGGCGGCATAGCACAGCAGTATCTGTTCTATTACTATAGAAGCATGCAGTGAAGATATTTTCACATTTAATTCATAGTGCTGTGTTGACAACATCTGAGGGGCTGAGTAAAATTATGTTATGTAGTTTAGCACTCTAGATATTTGAGTGCTAATAAGAAAAGAGATTTGGAGGTTACAAATGAGTATAGGAATAAAGCCACTAGGCGCAAGAGTCGTGATTAAGCGTAGCGAAGCACTAGAGAAGACTGAAGGAGGACTCATCCTATCAGCAAGTGCTAAGGAGAAGCCACAGGAGGCTGAGGTTCTCGCAGTAGGTCCAGGAACTGAGGACGAGAAGATGGAAGTAAAGGTAGGAGATAAGGTTATATTCTCGAAGTACGGCGGCACAGAGCTCAAGTATGGTGGCGAGGATTATATCATCATGAGCCAGAGGGATATCTTGGCAGTAATCGAGTAATTGATTAGCCTCGATAGAGATATAGCGGCATTACTAAGAGAGGCAGATATACATATAACTGTAAAGTCAGTAGTTTAAATTTAATCACGCACCATGATTGGTGCATATATATAGGAGGAAATTAAAATGGCAAAAGATTTACATTACGGAGAGGAGTCCAGAAGAAAACTCCTCGCAGGCGTAGATAAGCTTGCAGATACAGTTAAGATTACACTTGGACCTAAGGGTAGAAACGTTCTTATTGAGAGAGCGTATGGATCTCCGCTAATTACTAATGACGGAGTTTCAATCGCTAAGGAAATCGAGCTCGAGGACCAGGTAGAGAACATGGGAGCTCAGCTAGTTAAGGAAGTTGCTACGAAGACTAACGACGTAGCAGGTGACGGAACTACTACAGCTACACTTCTAACGCAGGCAATCGTTCGCGAAGGATTCAAGAACGTAACTGCTGGAGCTAATCCAATGGTTCTCAAGAAGGGAATCAGCGGTGCTGTAGAGGTCGCAGTTGAGTACCTCAAGAACAGCGCAGTTAAGGTAGATGATAAGGAGAGCGTAGCTCAGGTTGCATCTGTATCTGCTGGAGATAGAGAGATTGGAGAACTCATCTCCGAGGCTATGGAGAAGGTAGGAACTGACGGCGTAATCACAGTTGAGGAGTCGAGATCACTCGGAACTACACTAGACGTGGTTGAGGGCATGCAGTTCGACAGAGGATATCTATCACCATATATGGCAGCTAATTCTGAGAAGATGGAAGCAGTTCTTGATAACCCATACATCCTTCTTACAGACAAGAAGATTTCCAACATTCAGGACCTAGTACCACTTCTTGAGGACATCATGAAGTCAGGCAAGAAGCTGCTCATCGTTGCAGATGATGTAGATGGTGAGGCTCTCGCAACACTCGTAGTTAACAAGCTAAGGGGAACACTTGACGTAGTAGCTGTAAAGGCACCTGGATTTGGAGACAGAAGAAAGGCTATGATGGAGGATATTGCAATCCTCACAGGCGGTACTGTAATCAGCGAGGAGCTAGGATATGAGCTCAAGGAAGCTACAGTAGATATGCTCGGTAAGGCTGGAACAGTTAAGGTTAACAAGGACCACACAGTAATCGTTAACGGTGCTGGTGAGAAAGCTGAGATTGAGGAGAGAGTAGAAAAGATCAAGGGTGAAATCGAAGAGTCGACCTCTGATTTCGATAGGGAGAAACTACAGGAGAGACTTGCTAAGCTGCTAGGAGGAGTTGCAGTAATTAACGCTGGTGCTGCTACTGAGACAGAGCTCAAGGATAAGAAGCTTAGACTCGAGGACGCTCTAAATGCTACTAGAGCTGCAGTTGAAGAAGGCATCGTTGCTGGTGGTGGTACATCGCTTATCTGTGCAATCGATAAGGTATCTGAGTATGCTGAGAGCCTTGACGGAGATATGAAGACTGGTGCAAGAATCGTAGTTAGAGCACTAGAGGAGCCAGTTAGACAGATTGCTGAGAACGCAGGATATGAAGGCAGCGTAATCGTTGCTAAGGTTAAGGAGTCCAAGAAGGGCGTTGGATTTAACGCAGCAACAGAGGAGTATGTAGACATGATCGAAGCTGGTATCGTTGACCCAGTTAAGGTTACAAGATCTGCACTTCAGAATGCTTCGAGTGTAGCAGGTATGCTTCTCACTACTGAGGCTGGAATTTCAGAGATTAAGGAAGACTTGCCAGCTGCACCTGCTATGCCTGCAGGCGGCGGAATGGGCATGATGTAATAGGCGAGGGATATGGCAGCAAGAGCATCATCAAAGACGGATAGAGTAATAGCTGAACGCCTCATGGTGAGCCCGCTTTTTGAGAATATGACGGTAGATGACGTGCACAACTGCTTTACATGCAGTGGTGCGCTCTGCCTATCATTCAAGAAGGGGGATATGATATTCACTGAAGAGGATGAACCAACTAAGCTCCACATCCTCCTAGAGGGTGGAGTGAGGATCGGTTATGATTCCTTTGACGGCAACAGGAGGATTATCGGAAACTTCACAGATACGGGAGAGGTATTCGGAGATATACTGCTATTTCTCGGCAAAGAGAAGTACGGAGTATTCTCTCAGGCCACTTGCGACACCAAGGTCATTGCGCTACCACGCGAGTTCATGTCTGGGACATGTGCGAACGGATGTGACTATCATAATCATCTGATCAATAACATGCTTATGAGCTTTGCGAGAAATGCCTACGCGCTAAATATGAGGCTCAGGATTCTATCTTGTCCGACTCTCCGCCAGAAGATCGCCAAGATGCTGCTAGTATATAACGACAGGGATATGAGCAAGCCGATAAATATGACGAGAGAAGGGCTAGCTGAATTCCTGGGAGTGACTAGACCATCAGTTTCGAGAGAGCTGATGAAGATGCAGGACGATGGTTTAATCGAGATAAAGGGGCGCAAGATATACGTCCTTGACCCTGCAGAAATCGAGGCACTCAACTGATATTGCAGCAAGCATTGACACATAATTAATACATATAAGGCATAGTTAGTGCAGATAAATGCATTAATTCAAAAACTAAAATAAAAAGATGGAATTGTAACATTAGTTACAGATTCCATCTTTTTTTAATGATATGCTTGTGGCACAAACTTAAAGCAAACATTAATTAAAGCAAAAAACAAAAGGACGTTATATAAAAGTTGAAAGGAGAAAACAGATGGAAAACCGTATGTTTTGTTATCAGTGTCAGGAGACCGCAAAGGGCACAGGATGTACTATGAGAGGAGTTTGCGGTAAGCTTCCAGAGACAGCAGCACTACAGGATCTGCTCGTATACGTAACTAAGGGACTTTCTGCAGTGACTACACAGCTAAGAGCTGAGGGTAAGGAAGTAAGTGAGCAGGTAAACCACCTAGTATCGCTTAACCTATTCACAACTATCACAAATGCTAACTTTGACGACGATGCAATCTCAGCTAAGATCGTTGAGACACTTACATGTAAGGAGCAGCTAATCAAGCAGCTTGACGATGCAAGCAAGCTTCCAGAAGCTGCAAAGTGGAACGGATGCGTAGGTGAGTTTGCTACAAAGGCTGTTAGCCCAGAGGTTGGCGTACTCGCTACAGAGAACGAGGACGTAAGATCTCTAAGAGAGCTTATCACTTACGGACTAAAGGGACTTTCCGCATACAGCAAGCACGCAAACGCTCTACTTAAGGACAACGTAGAGGTTGATACATTTATGCAGAAGGCTCTAGCACTTACACTAGATGATTCTCTATCCGTAGATGACCTAGTTGCACTTACACTAGAGACAGGTAAGTATGGTGTAGATGGAATGGCTCTACTCGACGAGGCAAATACATCTGCTTACGGCCACCCAGAGATTACAAAGGTAGACCTCGGCGTTAGAAAGAACCCAGGAATCCTAATTTCAGGACATGACCTAAGAGACCTCGAGATGCTTCTAGAGCAGACAGAGGGAACAGGCGTAGACGTATACACACACTCCGAGATGCTCGCAGGTCAGTACTACCCAGCATTCAAGAAGTACGAGCACTTCGCTGGTAACTACGGAAATGCATGGTGGAAGCAGAAGGAAGAGTTCGAGAGCTTCAACGGACCAATCCTGATGACAACAAACTGCATCGTGCCACCAGCAGATAGCTACAAGGACAAGATCTTTACAACAGGTGCAGCTGGATTCCCAGGATGCAAGCACATCAAGGGCGGATATGGTGAGACTAAGGACTTCTCCGAAATCATCGAGCTAGCTAAGAAGTGCCCAGCACCAACAGAGATTGAGACAGGTGAAATTATCGGTGGATTTGCACACGAGCAGGTATTTGCGCTAGCAGATACAGTAGTTGAGGCAGTTAAGTCTGGAGCAATCAAGAAGTTCTTCGTAATGGCTGGCTGCGACGGCAGAATGAAGTCAAGAGACTACTACACAGAGTTTGCAAAGGCTCTACCTAAGGATACAGTAATCCTCACAGCAGGATGCGCTAAGTACAAGTACAACAAGCTAGACCTTGGAGATATCGGTGGAATTCCACGTGTACTCGACGCAGGACAGTGTAACGATTCATACTCACTAGCACTTATCGCGCTCAAGCTTAAGGAAGTATTTGGACTAGACGACGTTAACGAGCTACCAATCGCTTACAACATCGCTTGGTATGAGCAGAAGGCTGTAATCGTACTTCTCGCACTTCTATACCTCGGTGTTAAGAACATCCACCTAGGACCAACACTACCAGGATTCCTCTCGCCAAACGTTGCAAACGTACTTGTTGAGAACTTCGGAATTGCAGGAATCGGATCAGTAGACGACGATATCAAGCTATTCCTCGGAAACTAGGAGGTAACTATGAGTTTATTTCTAGGACCTATACATCAGTGGCTATATGACAAAATCATATTTCAGGAAGACCTCACAGATGCTCTGATCGATGCCGGAAGGGCAGAGGGATGGAGCGAGCTGACAGATGAGCTTGCAAATGAGTGTCATAGCTACGATAGACGTCCGCTTGAAGAGGCGGTTGACCCTGACAACATTCACGGCAGCCTTCAGGCAAGAATTGCAGATGCAGAGAGCAGATATGCGAAGCTAGTTCAGACTATCGCAGCAGCAAACCCTGCAAGAGTAGAGGACTTAAAGCAGGCAGCTAGACGCTTCGGCGAGCTAAATGCGGTGCCAACTGGTACTAAGGCAGATGTAGCTTTCGGATACCTCAATAACACACTGCTCGACGGTATGCCATGCGACAATGTAAATGAAATGATTGGTCAGACAGACGACTCCATAACATGGAGACGTAATATGGACATTCACGCTCAGCACTGGGCTAATGAAGAGGATGAACTCTACTACGTGCTCAGAACAGAAATCGTAAAGGGAATGTTCGAGCCTGCAGGTCTATCATACGATGAGCCTCAAGAAGGAACATACGAGATTAGAGCGTAGTTCAAGGGGATACAAAAGGGCACACAAGACTAGAGTGTAGCCACAAATAGGGGATATACTAGATTAGAACTTAGTTTCTAAAAAGGGTATACGAGATTAGATAGTCACAAATAGAAAGTTAATGAACCAAAATCATAACCGAAGCTAGTGATTACATAAAAATTAAATTATATGGTTGTGGCTGGGCGATTCGCTCGGCCACAGCTTTTTTATTATATTTTCCGCTCCAACCACTACCGAAAACCACCCTATTGTGCTATAATTTTCAATTAATATCTTAACTTACAATTTGATTTTCATATATAGAAAGAGAGAGGTGCAAAATGGCAATCGTTCTAACAGAACCATCAAGAACATTTAGCGAGTACCTTCTAGTGCCTGGATATTCTAGCGCAGATGCTAGGCCTGAGAATGTGTCGCTCGCGACTCCGATTACTAAATTCAAGAAAGGCGAGGAGCCTAAGATAAAGGCAAATATTCCACTTGTTTCCGCAGTAATGCAGGCTGTTTCTGATGACGGGATGGCGGTTGCATTAGCGAAGGAGGGTGGAATTTCTTTCATCTTCGGTTCTCAGTCAATCGAGAGCCAAGCGGCAATGGTCAAGAAGGTTAAGTCCTACAAGGCGGGCTTCGTACCAAGTGATACCAATGTAAAGCCTGACAGCACACTTGCTGACGTTCTCGCAATCAAAAAGAACTCTGGACACTCGACAGTAGCGGTTACAGATGACGGTACAGGACACGGCAAGCTAGTCGGCCTCGTTACAAGCAAGGACTACAGAATTAGCAGACTCAGCACAGATACTAAGGTTTCTGAGTTCATGACACCTCTCGAGAACATCGTGTATGGCAATGCTGGAATCACTCTGTCCGAGGCAAACGACATCATCTGGGATAACAAAGTAAACCAGCTGCCAATCGTGGACAAGGACGGATGCCTAGTAGCATTTGTATTTAGAAAAGACTACGACTCTCACAAGCAGAATCCAAACGAGCTTCTCGACGACAACAAGAGCTTCATCGTAGGTGCAGGAATCAACACTCGTGACTACGAGGAGAGAATCCCAGCGCTCGTAGAGGCAGGCGTAGACGTGCTCACAATAGACTCATCAGAGGGATATTCTGAGTGGCAGGCTAGAACTCTCAAGTGGGTTAAGGAAAAGTACGGCGACACAGTTAAAATCGGTGCTGGTAACGTCGTAGATAAGGAAGGCTTCGACTTCCTAGCTAAGAGCGGCGCAGACTTCATCAAGGTCGGAATCGGCGGTGGATCCATCTGCATCACTAGAGAGCAGAAGGGAATCGGACGCGGACAGGCATCTGCAGTGCTCGAGGTTGCAGCAGCAAGAGACGAGTGGTTCGAGAAGACAGGTGAGTACATTCCAATCTGCTCCGACGGCGGAATCGTGTATGACTACCACATGACGCTAGCACTCGCTATGGGCGCGGACTTCATCATGCTAGGCAGATACTTTGCAAGATTTGACGAGTCACCATCCGCTAAGGTTATGGTAAATGGCAACTACATGAAGGAGTACTGGGGCGAAGGTTCTGCGAGAGCTCGTAACTGGCAGAGATACGACCTCGGCGGCGATAGTAAACTCAAGTTTGAGGAAGGTGTTGACTCCTATGTTCCATATGCAGGATCGCTGCACGACAACGTAAACCTCTCTCTAGACAAGGTTAAGTCGACAATGTGCAACTGCGGAGTTCTATCTATTCCAGAGCTACAGCAGAATGCAAAGCTCACACTCGTATCGGCGACAAGTATCATCGAGGGTGGAGCACATGACGTTGTACTCAAGGACAATAGCGTAGCAACAGTAAGACGTTAGGAGCGATAATGGCTAACAAGATATTAATTATTGATTTTGGCGGACAGTACAACCAGCTCATCGCCCGCAGGGTTCGTGAGCTCGGCGTGTACTCGGAAGTTCATAATTTTGAAAGCATAACAGTTGATAAGGTCAAGGAATTCGACCCATGCGGCATCATATTTACAGGTGGACCGCAGTCAGCATACGGTGAGGGCGCCCCATCTATAGATAGAGGCGTGTTCGAGCTAGGGCTACCGATACTAGGCATCTGCTACGGCGCACAGCTGATGGCGCACGTGCTAGGTGGTAAGATCGGAACAGCTCCGACGAGCGAGTACGGCCGCACCGATACTGTGGTTGACTGCAAGGAAGGCCTCTTTGCAGGACTTAGCGACGAGACAGTAACATGGATGAGTCACACTGACTACATCAGCGAGGTTCCAGAAGGCTTCAAGATTACGGCGCATACAGAAAACTGCCCAGTTGCAGGAATGGAAGACAGGGAGAGGGGCTACTACGCAGTGCAGTTCCACCCAGAGGTAAATCATACGGCAGAGGGCACGGAGCTACTTAGCAACTTCATACTAGGTGTGTGTAGGTGCGAGCAGGACTGGAAGATGGATTCCTTCGCAGAGAAGGAAATCGCAGAGATCCGCGAGAAGGTGGGAGACGGCAAGGTGCTACTTGCGCTCTCTGGCGGCGTTGATTCCAGCGTAGTTGCGGCACTTCTGGCAAAGGCAATCGGAAAGCAGCTGACCTGCGTGTTCGTGGACCACGGACTACTCCGTAAGGATGAGGGCGACCAGGTCGAAGAGATATTTGGCAGCAAGGGTGAGTACGACCTCAACTTCGTGCGTGTAAATGCACAGGAGAGATACTACGCAAAGCTCGCTGGCGTGACAGATCCAGAGACGAAGCGTAAGATCATCGGTGAGGAATTCATCAGAGTGTTCGAAGAGGAAGCGAAGAAGATCGGTGCAGTTGATTTCCTCGCTCAGGGAACGATATACGCAGATATCATCGAGAGCGGCCTCGGCAAGTCGGCAGTTATTAAGTCGCACCACAATGTGGGCGGACTGCCAGACCACGTTGATTTTAAGGAAATAATCGAGCCACTCCGCATGCTGTTCAAGGACGAAGTGCGTGCACTAGGAAGAGAGCTCGGTCTCCCAGACTATCTGGTGGACCGTCAGCCATTCCCAGGACCAGGCCTCGGCATCAGAATCATCGGAGAAGTTACAGCTGAAAAGGTTAAGATCGTGCAGGAAGCTGATGCAATCTACCGCGAGGAGATAGCAAAGGCGGGCCTTGAAGGCTCAATCAGTCAGTACTTCGCAGCTCTAACTAATATGAGATCAGTCGGCGTAATGGGCGACTTCCGTACTTACGACTATGCGGTTGCGATCCGTGCGGTCGAGACAGTTGACTTCATGACAGCAGAGGCGGTGGAAATCCCATGGGCAGTGCTGCAGAAGGTGATGAATAGAATAATAAATGAGGTGGATCACGTGAATAGGGTGTTCTACGATCTGACCTCTAAGCCACCGGGGACGGTGGAGTTTGAATGATGGAACTACACGAAAAAGGGGACAATGCACGTAATGTGCATTGTCCCCTTTTTCGGGTTATAGGACAAAACGTGTTGGTAAAAACCGCTGCGGTCGTTGAAATTTCAACGGCTACAGCGGTTATATCTTTTTTTGAAAGAAGATACAGGGTGGACAAAACGTGTTGGTAAAATCGTCTAAAACACTTGAAATTTCAAGGCGTATTAGGGTTATATCTTCCTTAGAAATAGTATTCTAGGAGGATTGTAAAATGAAGCGTGTTATTTGCCCTGTTTGTGGTAGGTGTTGCTCGAAATATGGTAAGACAAATGCAGGAACACAGAGGTGGTTTTGTTGTAATTGTAAGATGGCGTTTTCCCCTAAAATAGACAATCTAACCAAGCAGCTTAATATATTTCTTAAGTGGCTTTTTAGCAAAGATATTCAAAAGTATATGCCTGGAGGTGGTCGTACATTTAGGCGAAAAACATCCAAATTTTGGGATATATGGACATTACCACCAGTTGTAGAAGAAAAGCATTCAGTAGTATTCGTAGATGGAATTTACCTGTGCCGTAATGCTTGTGTTTTAATTTGCTGTGACAGAAACCATGTGCTAGGTTGGTACTTATGCCGCTATGAGCATGCAAATGCATGGATCTCATTAATGTCTAGGATTACTGAACCTGCACTTGTAGTTTCGGATGGAGGAAAAGGATTTAATAAAGCTTTGAGAAAGGTATGGCCTCATGCAAAGCACCAGAGATGCCTTTTTCATGTGTTTTCTCAAGTAAGAAGATATACTACAACAAGACCTAAAACCCTTGCAGGGGCTGAATTATATGCTCTTGCTAAAAGACTACTACACCTAGAAACTAGATCTGAAGCAGATAAATGGGTAGATGAATTCTTAGATTGGATGAGAAAACACAACAAGTTTCTGAGCCAAAGGTCACTAGATGAAAACGGCAATTGGAGAGCAACGCATGAAAGACTTTTAAAGGCACAGAGATCTCTTTCTAGGTTGGTAAAAGAAGGCACTCTATTCACTTATTTGGATGAAGATTTAATAGCTAAGATAGGCAAGGCTCCATCTACAAATAACCAGATAGAAGGCGGTATAAATGCAAGGCTAAGAGCCTTGCTAAGGAATCACCGTGGACTATCTGTTGAAAGAAGAATAAAAGCGGTCTTCTGGTGGTGCTATGTGCACTCACCAAGACCGCTTTCTGTTTCTGAGCTATTAAAAGTAATGCCAACGGACAAAAGTATTGCAGCGATATACCAGAAGATTTCAGAGTTAGATAAACGCACTTCATCTATCCCTACATGGGGAGATGCGGTGGTCTGGGGAGAGCTGCATAAGTCATCTGAATTTCAGAATTATTGGGACTAGCGACCAACACGTTTTGTCCTATAACCCCCTTTTTCGATGTAGTTCCTCCGCCAGGATTTCCCAAGAGGTGAACCAAAGGTGAAGCGATTGGAAGAAATCTACGGCGTGTCAGTGGTTTGATGTAGTTGCTCCGCTAGGACTGTCCAAGAAGCGCGCGATGGCGAAGTTGATTGGGAACAGTCTACGGCGTGTCAGTAGTTTGATGTAGGACTCAACCAGGACTGCTCACGAAAAAAGCACAACGTGCACAGTTGAGTGATTGCAGTCGATGGTGAATCTAGAGGTTGATGCGTATCATCACTGGGAATGTCCAAGAAATAAGCAATAGCGACGCATATGGATGTATTAGGAGATATTGTAATTTTTGAGAAAGGCAAAATCATCTAAAGTAAAGTTATGGAGATTTATAATTAATAAATTTTGTTTATTGTCTAAAAACTCATTTTGTTATAAGGAGAGACTGGTGTTTACTATATTAGTTACAATGATTTTTCTGGTTGAAATATTTTTTTCAAAATGCATCTTGTAGGTTTGTTAAAATATACTACGAGAGAAATTATTATAAATATTAAAAAGCCTATCAACACCTCTATACAGATATTTTTATCAATCCCAGGTATGAACAAATAGTTTCATTTTTTTATTTTTCGAATAAATATATAAAATATAATATTTGTTTTTCCGTAACTTTCATAACCATATACATTACTGTAATTAGAATGTATATGATTACTTTTTGTGCTATAAATTTACCCTTTAGTTCATCACTTGTTAATTTACCCTCTATGTTTTTGGTTCCATATAAATTTATTTCCTATTCCTTTTCTCTCTAAGAATGAAATAAAAGCTGTGTCTATCATCTATTGATACAATAGTGTTTAAGATTATAGATAAAAATACTGATTAATAAAAAGTTCTCGAAGATTAAACCACCCTAATAAAGTTATTATTGAAAAATAAAATTATTGTTGACGAATATGTTATTTTCATTAATTTTTTTATGATTATATGAAGACAGTTTAAAAACTAAAAAGTAATATAATCAGATTCAATATAAAAATCAATTCTTCTGGTATTAAGTTTGGAGCAAATGAAATAAGAAAGCAAATATATATTAAAAATAGATTGATATTATGTTAAATAGATCTAAAAAAATTTCTATGATAGAGTCCATATTATTATTTGGAACTTTAAGTAGTTTGCATTTTAATACAGTTGAGATAAATGTAAATATAATAGGAATTAAGAAAAAAATTGATACTCTAATCCAATAATAATTAATGTGTTTTTAATATAAACTCATCTATAAATAAATACCAAGCAATGGTTAGTGTACTGAAAATAGCGCAAAAATACTTTTTATGATATTTTTTTCGATTCATAGACACTCCTAGTAGTAAAGTATTGTCTCTTATTATATGCCATAAACTCTAATAAAACTTGATTTAAATTAATTCTATAATTTATGATTGTTGTATATCCGATTGCTGTTCTTTTATATGTATGCAAGTCATATTATTTAATTCTATAACTCTAATTTACCTAATTTGTTATCACAATTCAAGCATTAAACAAATAGGAAGATTAACTACGTGTGTAGCTTTACAATATACAAATTGTAGAATTCAAGATTGTACATTAGTCAATGATGCGAGACCTAATCTGTAACAAAGAAAAAAGGTCATATGATATCATAGAATGGATTTTACCAAAGTGAGTGATAACGTTATTCGAAAAAGTTATGATTGCAGTTGAAAGCGTCTTTCAATGGGAGATATCCAACCAAGTACAGCCATGGGAATCCTATTGGAACGACGCATATATCTATACATCTGCACTTTCAAATCCTCGAAGGAATAGAAACTTAGAAAGTTGTAGAAACGCTCTTGATCGTTCCTGTGACTTCGTTCTACTTTGCCATTGTGCCAAGGTGTTCTAGGGCGAATCAACTTGTGCTGTATTTCTAATTGATTACAGAATATATCAAAAGAATGAGTGCGTTTGTAATCCTAGGGATAAGTAAATTCAAAACCGTTATCCGTTTGAATCGTTTCAGGAGAATATCTGAAATAGTTGATTGCACGTTTTACAAAATCAATGGTGCTGTAACCACTTTGTTCGCGATAGGGATAAATGAATCGTTCTCTTGAAGCCTCGTCAATCATGGTATATTGGTAGAATTTATCAGGGATTCACCGACATAGCAGGTAGAGGGAACATACTTGACATCCAATTGCCATTTAACCCCAAGTTGCGTAGGTGTGTCATACTTTTGAGGGTTTCTCTTTTTCTTTGTTGAAGGTGCTTTTGAAGAGAAACCGAGTGTTTTATATATCCTGTAAAGTGAGCCGAGGTGCCTACAGTAGCCCTTTTGGGAACGAAGTTTGCCATACATTTTGCATATGGAGATATGAGGATTAAGACGATGGAGATTAGTGATCCACTTAAGCTCAGTCGGTGTATGTGCATTGGGATGAGGTGAAAGAGGTCTGTGAGAACCGTCAGCAAGAGATTGACGTGTACCGTCGAATTTCTTGTTCCACCGCATTAAGGATGCTTTGGATATATGATATCTGCGGCAGACAAAACGCACGGAACATCCACTACAGTATAGCTTTACAGCATAAAATCTTGTTTCAATAGTATGTGGGAGATATCGTTGAGAATGTGTTATACTGTTCATAGCGATTGAATGTCCTTTCGTTAGTGGAGTTTGTGGTAAAAATCATTCTAACGGACTCAATCGCTTTTTTCCTACCCTTGAGGTCTCACATCTATTGTAAAGCTACAGTTGATAAATATTATAGAAATATTTATACTGCAAATAAGGTCAATTTTAGAATATCTTGAAAAAACTAATAATATAAGGAGCAAAATTTAAATGGTATTTAAAACAACTAAAAATGAGTCATTTAATTATTCTAGTCCGCAGGAAATGTATCAAGATAATAAACTAAAAAAAATTATGGGCACTTTAGATTACCAATCTGAAATGCTTAATTTGTATATTGAAAATGAGAAAAATAATTCGATAGCACTTGAATTACCTACAGGAAGTGGAAAAACCCTAGTAGGGTTACTTATTGGGGAATATAGAAGAAGAAAAAATAAAGAAAAAATTTTATTTTTGTGTCCAACAAATCAGCTAGTAAACCAAGTTGTTGAACAATCTGAAAATAAATATGGGATAAAAGCGATTGCATTTTGTGGCAAACAGAAGGATTATCTTCCTAAAGATAAGACGGCATTTTCGATGGCTAAGTCTATAGGTGTTACAACATATAGCTCCTTTTTTTCAGGTGGATCGCTATTCTCTGATGTAGATATATTAATCATGGATGATGTGCATTCTTGTGAAGAGTATATAATATCAAATTGGACAATTCAGTTAAATAATGACAGTGATACATTTTATGACATAGCTGAAATTTTGAGACAGCATATAGACGAAAATGATTATATAAATTTGACTGAGCGTAGTGATGATAGAAGGGACGCGCATTTTTGTAACATGGTACCAATGCAATTGATGGAAAGTGAAATTTGTAATCTACATAGAAAATTGAAAGATAAACTTGAAGAAGGATCATCTAATTATTATGCTTTTTTAAGACTTACTGACAATTTTAGAGAGTGTAACATATATATAGCGCATAATGAAATTATGATAAGACCGTGGATAGCACCAACAATGAGTTTTAAGCCGTTTGAAAAAGTGAAACAAAGGATTTTGATGTCTGCAACTCTTGGTAAAAGTGGGGAATTAGAAAGAATTACTGGATTAAAAAACATATATAGACTACCTACTGTTAATGACTGGGATAAAAAGGGACTAGGGAGAAAGTTCTTTATTTTTCCGAATTTATCATTTGACAAAAACGATTGCTTCAAGATAGTTCTTAGACTACAGGAAGTATGTAAAAAGAGTGTTTTCTTAGTACCAGATTTAATTACATTGCGTAGAATAAGCGACTTTTTCAAGTCCAATATGAACAATGTTAAAATATTTAATTCAACTGATATCATAAAAACAAAAAGTGATTTCTTGAATGAAAATGAAGCAACATTGCTTTTGGCAAATAGATTCGATGGTATAGATTTTCCAGATGATGAAAGCAGACTATTATTTATCTATAATCTTCCAAGAATGACAAATTTACAGGAAGTTTTTTTAAATAATAAAATGTGCGCTTCAAAACTTTATGAAGAAAGAATTAGAACAAGAATTGTTCAATCCGTTGGACGATGTTCTAGAAATGCTAGTGATTTTTCAATAGTTTGTATTATTGGGGATTTTGTTCATAATGATCTTACAAAAGAAGAAAAACTCAAGAAGTTTTCACCAGAGTTAAGAGCAGAAATAAAATTTGGACAAATCAATTCAGAAGATTATAAAAACGTTGATGAACCTCTAGAGCAAGCAATAGAATTTCTAAATAGGAGTAGCGCATGGGATGACGCAGAGAATGATATTGTTGAGTTAAGAAATGATTATTTTGATGAAGAAAATGTAGATGAAAAACAACTTAACGAAAAATTATTAAACTCAGCAAAAGAAGAGGTGATGTGTCAGTATGCCTTATGGAAAAAAGATTATGAAAATGCATATATTTATGCAAAAAACGCAATTGAATTTTTAGATGCACCCTCACTTAAAGGATATAAGTGTTTCTGGCACTATATGGCTTCTCGAATTGCATATTATTTATATCTAGAAGGACGTAAAGAATATAAAGAATGCTGTAAGCGAGAGTTGCAATATGCTTCTCAAATTACTACAGCTGTAAGATGGATGTCAGGATTGTCTCAAAAGTTATTTTCAAACAAAGGGTTATTTTTACATGAAGATGATTATTTTGACGATTGTATTGAGAGGATAGAAAATAAATTTGCTTCAATTCCAAACATGAAGAAACTAGATAGTAAAATTGATAATATTTTAGAAGCGTTACATTCAAATGATGGGGAAAAATTTGAAAAGGGTCATGAACTACTAGGCGATATGCTAGGGTATATTTCTGTAAATTCCAAAGAAGCTAGCTCACCAGACCCATACTGGATTATAAATACTGAAAGAGTAATCGTATCCGAAGATAAAATATATGAAGAGACTAATGACAAGGAAATAAAAAAAATTCCTGCAAACCATGTAAGGCAAGCAAAAGCTCATAAAGACTGGATTGAAGAAAAAGAAAAAAGAATTTCTAAAAGTGCAAAAATCTATACAGTCATGGTGACTAATTCATATAATATTGAAGAGGATGCTAAAACTTTTGCTGGAGATATTTTTTACATAAATAGAAAGGAATTTGTTAAATGGGCTGAGAAAGCATGTAAAACGATACGTGATATATATATAAATTTTAGTGGAGAAGGTAATATAGAATGGAGGAACAAGCCCATGATAAATTCAAAAAAATAAAATTACTCCTACAGATTATATTAATCTAGTTTCGTCTGTTATGTTAAAAAGAAATATGATATATTCTAAACGAGAGTATTTACAGAATTGAATTAGGTTATTTACATATAATTAAAATATTAAAATTATGAAAATCATGTTTTTGGAATACACATAAAAATTGTGGAATAAATAAATATATAGCAAGTCTTATCATAGATAATTCCGTTGATATTACAGTATTAGCAGAATATGAGGATGAAGAGCAAGAACTCCTTAATTTAGTTACATATAATAAGAAGCTTTATAAAAAGTATATAACTACGGGATGTGATAGAATAAAAATTTATGGTAACTTAAGAGGCGTGGAACCTGCTATACAGGATAAATTTTACTCCATACAAATTATTGATAAAGAATTTATACTATGTGGTATACATCTTCCATCTGATTTCCATGGTGATATGGGTAATGAAAGAAAGCAAATTATTCGAACAATTATGCATGATATTAGAGAACATGAAAAGAATCTATGTTCAGAGAAGACTATTATTGTAGGTGATTTTAATGAAATGCCGTATAGTAGTGGATGTATGAGTGCAGATTGTTTTCATGGAATGCAGTACTTTCAATGCAATCAAAAGCCAACACGTGAGGTACTAGGAGAAGAGTATCGCAAATACTATAATCCGATGTGGAATTATTTTGGGGATTTTAATGGACCGCCAGGAACATATTATTATCATAAGTCTACATTATATTCTCCAATGTGGTATATGTATGATCAATTTATCCTTGGTAGTGGATTAGCTCATAAATTGGATCATGATAAACTTAGAATTATTACATCTTGTAGCATAGGAGATTTATCAACAAATAAGGGTATACCTAATTGCAAAATTAGTGATCATTTTCCTATATTATGTGATATAGAAGTATGAAAGGTGGAGTCTAGAATGGATAAAAATACATTTACTTTTAATATAGCGGATAAATTAGCACCAGACCAGGTGATAAGAAATAAAATAGAATTAATTTCAGAGTATACAAAAAATTACGTTTTAGGGAATATAGCTGAATATGAAGGTCCGATTTGTTCATATACTAAATTCAATCCAATATATACGTTATCATCGTCTTTACAATCGCATGATGTGGATATTCAAGATGAGTTAGGAGAACAAGGTGGAACTGTTCATAAATATGAAGTATTTTTAAGTGCAAAAAATTTAGAAAAATATAAATATAGAATTATGCTTCTAGAATTTGGAGAACTATCATATCCTGTAACAATAGTAATGAATTCTAAGCTTGCACATGAGTGCTTCAATGACCTTAAAGATACGTTTGAAATAAAATCAATGACTGAATTGGATAATTTGCTTGACGTAATTTAACAGTAAGCATTTACTAGAAATTATTCAAAGTATAATTAACGAATCAATAAGAAGAAATAGCTATGATAAATTAGAAGAATGATAAATTTAATAATCATATCATGACAATACTGTTACCAATTAAGAAATCAATTTTTTCTATTAGTAAATATAATATTTCATCAATAGATTTTGGAAAATTTGGAGATGACAAGAAAAGTGCATTCTCTAAAACCTTAAAATTGATTTAAGTCGTCAGAGCTTCGTCGAGCAACATCCTTCTATATTCTTACGGAGGAAGCCGCTCAGATTAGACGTATATATCTGTAAGTAGCTTGGTATATGGCTTAGCTGAGGAGAAGTCCTGCCGGATCAGGTTTTACTTCTCCTGAATCTCGGTTGTAGCTTTGGTCAGACCCTCAGGTCTGCGCTTTCGTTCATGGATTAGTCCAATTTTGAGCATGATCCGTCTGAACTTGCGTATACCGACCTTTTGCCCTCTTAGCGCAAGAGCCATCTGCATGCGGGGAACTCCATAGTTGTCATTGAATACAGACTCATCAATGATGGACTGTATAGCTGCCGAAAGAACAGCATCCTTGTCAGGCTTACCAAGATTCTTAAGATACCTGTAGTAGCCTGACTCACTCACTTACAGTAACTGACACATAGATTTTACAGGCCCTTTGCCTTCTCTGGTGTGAATGAATTCATAGCGATGATGCGCTTTTACTTCTTTCGGCTTTCTGCGAAAAAACCGAGTGCAGCCTTGAGTATCTCATTTGCTCGCTTGGTTTCACGCAGTTCGGCTTCAAGCTCCTGTATCCGACGATCTTTCTCGTCGATAGGTTTACGTTTGTAACCACTGCCTACAAAATATGAAGAACCTTGATGCTTTCGGATATATCTCCAATCAGCAAGTGTGTAATATGGAACGCCATGCTGCTCTGCCGTCTTTCTGACACCTATCTCGTCTGAAAGTTCGAGGGCTTCCTGCTTGAATGAATTGTCGTATTGCACAGTCTCACCAATCCTTTCATTGATATACTAGCATGAGAATTTGGTGGATTTACTGACTCTGATTAAATATTTGAAGTTGTGGAGGAGTTGTAAAATATGAGATTCTGGATATTTATGTTCATCATCACATTATTAATACCTGCTGCGTTATTATTAACTTGGTATTTATGTCTGAAGCTCAAAACGATTAATAATGCAAGTGGGTATAGATCGAAAAGGTCTCTGATAAATCAAGATACATGGGATTTTGCGCAAAAACATTGTGCAAAAATATCGCTATATATGTTTTTTCCTTCGTTAATATTGGCAATTGCAATTATGCCTAGAGTTATTAATATGTCAGTGGATAGGATAGGCTGGATAGGGCTTGGTATTACAATAATTCAAATGATAAGTTTTGTTGTAATTATTATATCTACTGAAAAATCATTAAAGAATACCTTTGATGAAAGTGGAAACAGAGTGTAAAGAACTACCTATTTACAGGGAGAGATCAATCCCAGTTGCGTTTAGATTATCGAACAGTATAAAAGACAAAGCACATGACTTTAAGATAATAAAATAGGACATCAAAGTTTTTAAGGTCTGGTTTTATTGTCTTACGAAAAATGTTCGCAGAAGCCTTCCAGCATTTTGGGTTGTCTTTTGTAGAAAAGTAGAGATATAAAAAAAGCTTTTAGGAGGCACAGCATGCTAACGATAAATGATATTCTGAATGACAACTTTGAATGGGATGAAGTTATAATTGATGAAGATGAGTTTGAGGAATTAAGTACAGAGCTTATTATTGATTATCTTAAGAAAAATACCCCGAAAGAAAGACAGCTAGTAGCAATAAGTTGGAACTTTGATAATTCTAAAAAAGTAATCCAGTGGATTGTTGAACAACCGGATACTGACAAAGGTACAATCCTTTATTTGTACTGGTACATGACACCTAGTTTTTTAAAAGAGAACTGTGCAGATAGAAAAGAGTGCGAAGAAAACTATTCATGGGCTTTAGAAGATTATGACATCATAAGTACAATTGAGAAAAACTATCTTTCGGATTTCTATAATGAACAAATTTACGCATTTAATCCTGCTAACGATTTATATTCTGATGGATATGATTGGACAAAAGAATATGACGAAAGTAAAGCAAAAGTAAAGATACCTGATGCAATGTTTAAGGCATTAGAAGGTGAAATTCTTGAAAATCCAGGTTGGGATGAAGGAATTCCAACTGATCTTTCTGAAATTATGGACAAACTTTACAGCGCTTTGGATGAATAGAATAATTCCAATTTATCTAGCTCATTCGAAATATGCTTACAGAAGCCTTCCATCATTTTGGTGGGAGGCTTTTAGGTAATAGTGGATGATATATAAGTAGCTGTAGAGGAATAAAATGAAACCTTGGAGTAAACTTCAAATACAAATATTATATTAAAGCTCAAGCGAGGGATTATGGAAACATATAAAATTGCACATTTTGGAACTTTTGATGCATCTCAGTTGGACTTGGAAATAATAGCAATTTATAACAACGATTTAGAAGCATTGAAAAAATTGCTCGGGAAAAGAATTAATAAGATTATTAAAATAAATGGAGCATATCCCGAGCCTTTTACTCCGCTTGAAGTAGCACTGTACTTGAACAAAAAAGATATAATCAAATATTTATTTGATAACAATGCATCACACAAAGGGAAATTCCATCCGAAGCCGATTGAAATTGCGGTAAGGTGTTGTGATGCCGAAACAGTGCGGATGTTTCAAAATGATTTGGAAAGTTTGGACGAAGAGAAAAAAGCTGAGCTTTTAAAAACGGCTTTTTGGGGAGATCATACGGCTGAAAATATAGACGCTTTAGAGAGTCTCGGTATCACCATAGCCAAATACGGCGGACTTATGCTAAGATATTCAGCTTTTAATAATGATATTGAAACGGTGAGACTTTTCTTAGAAAAGGGCGCCGATGTAAATTATCACAAAGCGGACTCGGTATTTAACGATACAAGTACATCAATATTGGAAGCTGTGAAATGCAGTAACCTTGAAATTGTTCGTTTGCTTGTCGAGCATGGAGCGGACACAAATATCAAAAATAAGTGCGGAGAAAGACCATATTCTCTTGCCGTTAAAAATGGTAACAGAGAGATAATAGAGTTATTAGCAAAATACGAATCAAAAGATTTACATAATATAGATAGTAAGAATACAGAACTACAAAAGTATAACTTACCGAATAGTCTGGTCGATTTTCTTAAAGACGACAAACTCACGATAAAATTTACCAATGACAAGTATTGCAAGTTTATACGTTTTTACTCATATCTCGATACTGTAGAAAAGAAATGGAAAAGAAAAAAAGTGCTGTCATTGGTTGCGGAAGTAGACAATTACAGCGCTGTGGATATCGTTTGGCAACCTAATAAACAAATGATTTGTGCTATTGACGAGGAACATTGTACCTTTACTCCACTTGCCTCTTGGGAGGATTTTTATATGAATATGGAAAGATATATTTTGGCATACTTGAATGGAGAATATGAATAATGACATCAATTTATTTTAATGCATATAAAAAGTGATAAATATACCATCCTAATAATTTAAAATAGCAAATTTATGGAGACAGCCAATGACCACCACAACCCAAGAAAAATACGAACTAACCATCACGGCCGACAACTTAATTTCAACGGATACAAGGTTTGATGAAGACAACCTAAACCTAGGTGACAAATATGAACCTATAGATGCATATTTCGTTTCCACTGATAATGAGAAGATTTATAGGCAGAGAAACAAAGGAGAGATGCGAATTTCTAACCAAACTCTTCCTCGTCTTGCTTGCCAGATTTTTGAAAGACAGATTTTTGATTTATCAGACTTAGATAAAAAAGAATTTCCTGTATGCAAATATAGTCCTAAACAAACCTTGATTCGTGGTATTTTTCCAGATAAAGAAGCATATAGGGATTATAAGAAATCTATGGAGTTCCTGATATACAGGAGAGATGGTGGTCCGCAGTTTGTTATTTATTCATGGAATATTTTTTCAACACTTGTATTCGTGCAAGAATGTTTAAAACGATTTGGAAAACCTGAAGATAAGTTTGTTCTTATATATAAAGAGAAATCCGAGAATGTTACACCTCCAGTTGTTATCGTTGGTGGGAACTCTGATCTGGATTATAAAATACCATATTCCAAATTACTGCTCGAATCGAAAAACCTCATCTTCAGAGGGGCACCAGGCACTGGCAAATCCTATCTTGCCAAGCAGATTGCCGCCGACATAATAAGCAACGGATACACAGATAAATGGGCTGATCTAACAGAAGAGCAGAGAAGACAAGTCGAGTTTGTACAGTTCCATCCAAGCTATGATTATTCAGATTTCGTTGAAGGTCTAAGACCTAAAATGAATGAAGATGGAAGCATGGGTTTTGAGCTACAAGACGGTATATTTAAAAGCTTTGTAGATAGAGCAAGACGAAACTTCGAGGATTCTCAGAAGCCTAAAGAGGTAAGGGAGAAAGAAATATCTTCAAGCACCGCTCTCGAGGAATTCTTTGCAGATATTGAGTTCGGAGAAGAAGAATTTAAAACTATAAAGGGAAATAAATTTACTATCACCAATATGGATGATAAGCATATTTACCTTGCAATACCAGGAAATGAAACAGTAAATATGCTAAGCCTGAATATCGATGAATTGCGAAAGATGCTTGAGTCTGGACTTAACTTCAATAAAGTAAGCGATATTACGAAGTTTTTCGGTAAGCAATTCGGCACGCAGAATTATTCATACGATTTTGCTCTATTTAAAGCCATTAAAGCAGCAGGAAAAGCCAACCGAAAGGCAAAAGTCGAAGAAGAACCTTTAAAGAAATACATCTTCATCATCGATGAGATAAATCGCGGAGAGATTTCAAAAATCCTCGGTGAGTTATTCTTTGCGATTGATCCAGGATACCGTGGTCAGGCTGGTGAAGTGGCAACCCAATACTCAAATATGCACATTAACCCAGATGAGAAGTTCTATATCCCTGAAAACGTATATATCATAGGCACTATGAACGATATCGACAGGTCCGTAGATAGCTTCGATTTTGCGATGCGTAGAAGGTTCAGGTTCGTTGAGGTGAGAGCTGAATCTACACAGGATATGCTCGACACAATAGCCGATGAAGATATTAAGAATGAAGCAATTGCAAGGATGGATAGGCTAAATGCTGAGATTCTCAAAGCAGAGGGTCTAAACGAGAACTATCAGATTGGTGCTTCGTATTTCCTTAAGCTAAAGTATCTGGATTTCGATGACTTTTGGACTGACTACCTTGAGCCACTACTGCAAGAATATGTGCGTGGTCTCTATGACGAAAAGGGCATCATGAAGAGGTTTGCTAGAGCATATGGATATTCTGCCCTAGATGAAGGTGCTACAGATGAAGCAGCTCAAAATTAAGGATAATCAATACCTGCCAAAAGAGGATTTTTATCAAGTAAAATCCATAGTCTCGCACGTTTCCGACAAGACATTAGAACAGTTAGAGCGAGAGGGCGTATTCGTATTTCCTGAGATAATCAAGGATGCGGAAGACATAACCAAGGATCAGATGATTCTACAAAGCTGTAACGATATGTATTGTTCTGGAAACGTCATGGGATTCCTCGGATCGGGCGATGAACGCCTGGTAATCGAATCTAGATTTAGCCGTGGCGATAATGACTATTTCTTCCAGTACCTATTAGAAAAGGTACTGGATTTTCCTAATTTTATAAATCTTGATACCAATGCTAATCAGGAGGAGCAGATGTTTAATCTGCTTCTATTTCTATTTCCACATTATCTCAAAGCCGCTGCTAGAAAAGGTGCGTTCAAGACATATATCAATAATAAATATAACGATGGCAACGTAAGAGGAACGATAGATATTGCAAGGCATATCAAGAGGAATATTCCATTTGTAGGTGATATCGCATATAACCAGAGGGAATACTCATTTGATAATTATCTCATGGAGCTAACAAGGCACACTATCGAGTACATCAAGAGTAAATCATACGGCTACAATCTTCTTAACAAAGTAAAGGATGAGGTAAAGCTCGTTATAGACTCCACTCCTAAATACAAGGCGACAGATAGGAGGCGAGTTCTCGAAGCAAACAGGAAGAACACAATTCGCCATGTGTACTATCACGAATATAGGGAGCTGCAGAGGCTTTGTATATTGATCCTTCAAAATCAGAAGCACAAGTTCGGTGACGGACAACGAAAAGTATACGGCATACTGTTCGATGGTGCGTGGCTATGGGAGGAATATATTAATTCCCTTATCGGCGATATGTTCTATCATCCAATGAATAAATCGGGTACCGGCGCAGAGAGGCTATTTGGCGGCGGTACTGGCTCGATATATCCAGACTTCATAGGGAAGAATCCAGCTGATAGAGTCATTGCCGATGCTAAATATAAGCCAATTGATAATATAGGGAACAAAGACTACCTGCAGGTACTCGCCTATATGTTCAGGTTCGATTCTAAACGCGGATATTATATCTATCCAAATTCAATTGAGTCGGGCAGTAAATGCCTAATGATGAATGAAGGTTCAACGTACGAAGGAAATGTGTCAGCTAGAACAGATATCTGCATAACCAAGCTGGGACTGAGGGTTCCGAGTGAATCAAGAAGTTATAAAGAGTTTAAGGAGCAGATAGAGGTTAGTGAGATAACCTTAAGGAAATCAATCGAGGAGACCATTTAACATTCACTAGCTGATTTTTGGCAATAATTGTAATGAGATTCAACCGAGTTAATCTATTGCTTGGGAACAGCGTAAGTTTGACTACGTATTTGATTTTGCTATACCTAACAATGCTTTATCTCGTGCAGAACTTAATTAAGAATATGGATCTGTAAAAAGTATTCACTATGGAGATTTCCCTATAAAGTATGGTGCTATTATTGACGTAAAAATAGATTATGTTCCGTTTGTTACAGGTAAAAGCAGTAAAAAATTAAAGAAAATATTGTAATTGCTGGTACTACAGAGGATGAAACAACTGAGAAGGCTGATGTAGATATTCGTACCGTATTGTAGTAAGTGAGTACATATTTGAAGATCCAGGACTTTACTTCTGACATCTTCATTCTGTATGTCGGGATACGATACAGGAGTTTTTTCTTCAAAGTAGCGAAGAAGCTCTCCATTCTGGCATTGTCATAACAGTGATCAATACCGCTCAGACTTTGTTGTATGTTATTTGCTGCCAGTATAGCTCTGAAATCTTCGCTTGTATATTGGCTTCCTCTGTCTGAATGCAGGGTCGCACCACTGATTGGTTATCTAATCCGTGCAGCTTTTAGAGTATCTATACATAATTCTTTCTTCATGTTATCACGCATGATGAGCGATAGGATTTCCCCATTAAAGCAGTCGATGATCGGAGAAATGTACAGTTTCCCATCGATGCATTGGATCTGAGATATATTTGTAAGTAGCTTGGTATATGGCCTATCTGCGGAGAAGTCCTGCCGAATCTGGTTTCTTTCTCCTGAATCTCGGTTGTAGCTTTGGTCAGACCCTTAGGTCTGTGCTTTCGTTCATGGATTAGTCCCATTTTGAGCATAATCCATCTGAGCTTGCGCATACCGACCTTTTGTCCTCTTAGCGCAAGAACCATCTTCATACGGAAAACTCCATAGTTGCCATTGAATACAGACTCATCAATGATAGATTGTATAGCTGCCGAAAGAACCGCATCCTTGTCAGGCTTACCAAGATTCTTAAGATACATGTAGTAGCCTGAATCATTCACTTCCAGTAAATGGCACATAGATTTTGCAGGCCATATGCCTTCTCTGGAGTGTATGAATTCATACCGATGATGCGCTTTTACTTCTTTCGGCTTTCTGCGAAAAAGCCGAGGGCATCATTGAGTCTTTCATTGGCTCGATTGGTTTCACGCAGTTCGGCTTGAAGCTCCTGTATCCGACAATCTTTCTCGTCGATAGGTTTACGTTTGTAACAACTGCCTACAAAATATGAAGAAACTTGATGCTTTCGGATATATCGTCAATCAGCAAGTGTGTAATATGGAATACGAAGCTACTATGCAGTCTTTCTGACACCGATCTCGTCTGAAAGTTCGAGGGCTTCTTGCTTGAATGAATTGTCGTATTATATAGTCGCACCAATCCTTTCATTGATATACTACCATGAGAATTTGGTGGATTTACAGACTCTACTTAAATGTTACAACTCCAATTAACAAAAAGAAAATAATTTATATTAAATTATTATTTAAATGATAGACAATATTGAAGTGCGTTGTACATATAAAATACAACTAACTTAATTGGATTATGAATATTCATATGATAAATTTACAATATAAGTTAATGATTTACAGGGTCTGTTGGATCGAAATAATGAAGCATTGATTAGTATTAAATACTACTATAAGCATGTTATTAATAAGCAACTAAATTTTGACATTTAAGAAGTAGATTTAAGAAGAAATTACAAAAGAAAAGAAAATTCAATGCAATTTGAATGTTTAATTAAACTTGATTGAAGATTATCGGTCATTAAGTTTGAATAAATGGAGTAAAAAATGAAGTATATAGCTCATATAAATAGTGAGAATAGAGTACAATCTTGCGAGCAACATTCAAGAAATGTTGCTAATTATGCGAAGGAATGCTTAAAGGTCGTTAATCTAGAGAAGACCGGATACCTTGCAGGATTGCTTCATGATTGTGGAAAATTTACGGATGCATTTTCTAGGTATATAAAAAAAAGTGCAAAAGGAGAATCAGTACGAAAAGGGGAAGTTATACATTCTTTTGCTGGCGTATACTACATACTAAAGAAATATCATTCAAACGAGAAACCGACGACATGTAATAATCTGAGTGCAGAGCTGATAGCTTATGCTATCGGCAGTCACCATAACATGTTTGATATTGTGGATATAGATGATAAGAAAAATGGATTTGACCATAGGATGGAGCATCAGCCTCAGTATGAAGAGGTAGGCTGAGTTATAGAATTAAGTTGCAAAAAGAATTGCGGCTTAATTCTTTTTTATTGGAATTCCAATGTGTTCAGCGCTTGCCAAATGTGCATGCTGATAGGTTGAGATTCAAAAGTACAAGTATAACGGACATTGTCCGACCATATACTATTACTATAACTATTACTATAAAGAAAGAAATATATATAAAGTAACTATATATATTAATAGAGCCGCAAACATCACAAGAAAAAATAAAAATAGAGAGGTGCGGCAAGATGGATAAGACAAAACGAGGAAGAAAAATTGTATGGACTATGGATTCTAAGATTTATCTTCTTTTTTTATTAAAAGAGAAGGGTTTAACAATTCAGGAAATTGCTAATGAGCTTGGAGTGTCAAAGCCAACTATTAGTGCTGAAATTGAAAATGGTGTAGATAAGACAAATTTCTCTAGAATTACGAGAGGTGCAGCAAATACATATAGTCCACTTAGATCTACCGTCAATTCAGCGATTAAAGCGATTGACGAAGATGGGCTTAAAGCATTGCTTGAAAGCCCTGATGAAGTTATTGGACTTATAGAGACACTTAAAGAGGGTGAAGTTAATGAGTAGATCTAATATCGTCAATTGGTACGTCAAATTGGTCTGTGACTTCTTTGATGATATACAGATTAAAAATGTTAGAGACAGCTCATCTGGCGAGCATGGATACGTAAGAGTTGTTATTCTTTTAGAGCTTATTGCTAAAGCTGGGATAACTGGTGGAGTGATTAGACTGGATGACTGCGAGCCATATAGTGTTCCCACTAGATTAGGGAGAATACTTGGCGAAGATGATAAGAATATGTCGGATGCTCTAAATTATTTTAAGGATAGTGAGTTCCTTGAAATTGTTTACGGAAATTCTTACGGAGATTCCTGGGCAGAAATTCATGTTCCTTATGCGAAGGAAAATACTAGATCTATTAAAGAAGATTCAATAAAGAAACAGGAAAGAAGGTTAAAGGCTAGAGCTGAAGTTGCTGGACTTTTTAGAAAGCCAACCATCTGAAACAAAAACAATATGGTTATTACAAGAACATTTCGTTATCTACAGAAGAATATGAATATATTAAACAGTATGAAAAAGTGGGATGTTGCAATCGACCGTGCTGGTTTAAAAGAAACATTTAGATATTAATGCTTTTTAACGATAAATTCAATTCGGATTTTTGAAGCTTGTAAGCATTATCTAGCTGTAAACAGAGAAGATAGTGGTGCGTATTTAGTATAAAGATATAAAAAGTGAGGTGACTTCAGTGGATAGCAAGAGAGAAAAAGGCATATTACCGAAAAATGCTATAAACAGCCAAAAAGGCTACTATACACTTAGTCCAACTATCTATAAAGAGGTTGTTTCAATTATAGAAAGATACCCTGAAGAAGTAAGGACTATAACTTTAATAGAAAAATAAGAATGAACTGGATATTACAGAAAAGGATATTGCTGACAAGGTTGTTTGTGAACGCAATATAAAGACATTAAAAGATACCTTAAAAAGAATGGGTTGCTGAAGAACATAGAGCAAACGATCTGGGGAAAAACATTGAAAAAATTGTACATGGGATTACTTAGCCTATAAACATCATGTACATCCGTCAACAGCTAAAACTAATTTGGAAGAAATACCTGTATGGACTATGGATTCTAAGATTTATCTTCTTTTTTTATTAAAAGAGAAGGGTTTAACAATTCAGGAAATTGCTAATGAGCTTGGAGTGTCAAAGCCAACTATTAGTGCTGAAATTGAAAATGGTGTAGATAAGACAAATTTCTCTAGAATTACGAGAGGTGCAGCAAATACATATAGTCCACTTAGATCTACCGTCAATTCAGCGATTAAAGCGATTGGCGAAGATGGGCTTAAAGCATTGCTTGAAAGCCCTGATGAAGTTATTGGACTTATAGAGACACTTAAAGAGGGTGAAGTTAATGAGTAGATCTAATATCGTCAATTGGTACGTCAAATTGGTCTGTGACTTCTTTGATGATATACAGATTAAAAATGTTAGAGACAGCTCATCTGGCGAGCATGGATACGTAAGAGTTGTTATTCTTTTAGAGCTTATTGCTAAAGCTGGGATAACTGGTGGAGTGATTAGACTGGATGACTGCGAGCCATATAGTGTTCCCACTAGATTAGGGAGAATACTTGGCGAAGATGATAAGAATATGTCGGATGCTCTAAATTATTTTAAGGATAGTGAGTTCCTTGAAATTGTTTACGGAAATTCTTACGGAGATTCCTGGGCAGAAATTCATGTTCCTTATGCGAAGGAAAATACTAGATCTATTAAAGAAGATTCAATAAAGAAACAGGAAAGAAGGTTAAAGGCTAGAGCTGAAGTTGCTGGACTTTTAGAAAGCCAACCATCTGAAACAAAACAATATGGTTATTACAAGAACATTTCGTTATCTACAGAAGAATATGAATATATTAAACAGTATGAAAAGTGGGATGTTGCAATCGACCGTGCTGGTTTAAAGAAACATTTAGATATTAATGCTTTTAACGATAAATTCAATTCGGATTTTGAAGCTTGTAAGCATTATCTAGCTGTAAACAGAGAAGATAGTGGTGCGTATTTAGTATAAAGATATAAAAGTGAGGTGACTTCAGTGGATAGCAAGAGAGAAAAGGCATATTACCGAAAATGCTATAAACAGCCAAAAGGCTACTATACACTTAGTCCAACTATCTATAAAGAGGTTGTTTCAATTATAGAAAGATACCCTGAAGAAGTAAGGACTATAACTTTAATAGAAAAATAAGAATGAACTGGATATTACAGAAAAGGATATTGCTGACAAGGTTGTTTTGTGAACGCAATATAAAGACATTAAAAAGATACCTTAAAAAGAATGGGTTGCTGAAGAACATAGAGCAAACGATCTGGGGAAAACATTGAAAAAAATTGTACATGGGATTACTTAGCCTATAAACATCATGTACATCCGTCAACAGCTAAACTAATTTGGAAGAAATACCTGTATGGACTACATATAAATTTAGGACTAGATTATTTACACTAATGAGCATATTAAAAGAAAGGAATACAGTGTTATGAAAGTTATATCGCTAGTGAATCACAAAGGCGGAGTTGGTAAAACTACAATCACATTTAATCTTGCTGTTAATCTAACCAAGCTAGGATATAAAGTTCTGGTTATAGATTTTGATAGCCAAGGGAATTTAAGTAAGACCGTAGGAATTGAGCAGAAATATGATATTGAAAATAAATCATACAAGATTGGTACTGCTCTTGAAGAAATAATGAGAGACTTAGAAACAAAGCTTGAACTAGATAAATATATTCACGCTTCTAGCAAATATAGTGATCTGGATATTATCCCTTGCGATCTGTCTTTTGCTGAAACTAAGCTAAGACTTAATGCAGCTACTGAAAGATGCTTTGTGCTTAATATCTTGATTAACCAGATTAAGGAAGAAAGAGATTATGACTTCATACTTATAGACAATGCTCCGTCTATAGATGTAGATTTTCAGAACTCTTTAGTAGCGAGTGATTACGCACTAATTGTTACTGAAGCTGATGACTACTCAGTAGATGGAATTATCAGGCTCATTACGCAGCTTGGAAAGATAAAGAAGTTCTATAATCCTAATTTACAGATTGCTGGAATAGTAATTAATAAAGCAAATATGAGAACTAAACTTGCTAAAGCTATGACTAATCAGATTTCAAAGATATTCGGTGATGTTCATATCAACGTTTATAACTCTGTTATTCCTCAGAGTGTAAAGATTGGTGAAAGTAAGATGATGGAAAAGAGCATTGGCGAATATGACAGCAAGAATCCTGTAACGAAAGCTTTAGAAAGTTTCACAGAGGAATTTGTAAAGAGCGTAATGTAAAGAGGTGTAAAATGGCATTTAAGATTAAAGACAGAGAGACATTAGAAAAGGATATACTAGCAGCTGAAGGCTCAGAACCTAAAACTGTAAAAGATGATTTTACTGCTAAGCTTATAAATGAAGATGCTGCTAAAGAAGCTGCCCTCAATTTTTCTCTTTATGGAGAAGCAGAGAAAGAATATGAAGAAAAACGGAAGGCTCTTGATGACGGTAAAATGTACGTTGAGATAAAACTAGATAGTCTCACCGCATCCCCTATGAACCATTTTTAGAAAAACTAGATGGTGAAAACTGGGAAGAATTTTTAGCTAGTATTAAGGCTCATGGAATCCTTAACCCTATTACAGTTAGACCTATTGCTAGAGATAAATATGAAATTCTAGCTGGTCATAACCGTGTTAGAGCTGCTAAGGAAGCTGGACTTGAAACCATCCCAGCTAACATCAAAGATGTTGATGATGTTGAAGCAAGTATAATTATTGCAGATACTAACCTTCAGAGAGAAACAGTAACCGACCTTGAAAAAGGTTGGGCTTATAGAAATATCTTTGAAGCAATTAATAGGAAAGGCAAAAACCAGTACACAAGTGCTTCTGGTCAGAATGACCAAAAGCAAAATGGTTCAGAAGAAGGTGCTTCTGGTCAGAGTGACCAAAAGCAAAATAGCAAGTATTCTTCTGAAATAATTGCTGAAAAATATGGTGTTGGTGAAAAAACTGTAAGAAGAAAAATAAGGCTCACCTACCTTCTACCACCTATCTACGGATTATATGAGCAAAAAGAAAAATTACACAGGAAATGGCTGAACAGATTTCATATTTAAGAAGTTCAGAGCAAGCTCTACTTGACGGATTAATTACTATGGCGAAGATGGAATTTACTGTGATCAGTTAAAGGCAATCCGAAAAAGCAAGCGAATCTTCTGAAAAAGGCTCTTTGATGACATCGCTATTATGGATGCTTCTGGAAACGGAAAGCCAGAATATGAAATGCAGAAGAAAGAAGCTAGACCTAAGAAATATAAGATAGATGAAGATCTATTCCCACAGGATTTAAAAAAAGGCATGAGAGAGGATTATCTAATCAAGGTACTGACATACATCAGGGAGAATGGAATTGAGGTGTAAGATGAAAAACAATGATATGCCTATAATCCCAGACGGAGACAAAAAACTTGTTCTTGGGAAAATGGAGAACGCTGGATACAGAAGATGTTTTTTAAAAGAAGAATTTGACATAAGAAAAATGCCAAATGGATTATATGTATTAATAATTACCAATAAAGATGTAATTTATTGGCAAGTGGAATGTATCAAAGCTTGAAAAGGAATTTTTTTCTAAGGAATCCTTTTTCTATAGCTTCAGATATGTATGCATTATACAAATATAAATTACAACACACTTTTAAATACATTTTCTGAACAACTATTCATTGCCACACAGTGTTGATAAGGAGTAAGTATAACGGCTTTCATAAATTTTCTTTTAAGCTTATATGATGTAACAATTCTATGATTTCCGTCCACTGGAATAAACTTTTTATAAAGGAATGGGGCAGCAGCTAAAATAATCGGAGAGTTGTTATACTTAAATAATTCAGAATCTAGAATGTTATCCTTGTCAACAAGTTTATATGCAAAAGAGGTTTCTACAAAACTTTGAGGACAATGTTCAGCAATATTGATTAGCTTTTCTGTATCCCAATAAAGAGTGAAACTTGAATTAAAATATGAAAGTGTACGTTGATATAAATAAGTTGGTTGAAAATTATCGTTTAGACATTGATGCAAAATAGTCTTGTAATAATCTAACATATTATCAGAATTAGGTAATTTATAAAGAATATGACGAGCATTATTAATTAAAGTATTAGCATTTTCTTTAGATATAACTTGCATAGTAAATTCCTCTCTTTCTTTAATATGAATCTTGGTTGCACATTAATTATAACAGAGAGAGAGAAATTGCTATATATAACTAACGTGTGAGATGGCAATGAAAATTAAAGAAAGGTGGTAATATAACTATGAAATATAGATCTCGCAAATTTGAAATTTTGGATATGCTGCTTGTTTCTGTACCTATACCTTTAAGCGGTATATTAGGGGTATATCTAGCATATAAAAATTTGCGAATTGAGATATGCTTAGGGCTGGTGGTACTTGGATTAGGGATATCTGCTATTTGGACTATTTGGACTTGTGCAGAAGATAGAAAAATAGAAGATAGATTTAAAAAAGTATATGAAGAAAAAGAAAAAATTAGAAAAAAAGCAGAAGTTCTACAAGAAGCCAATGTATATCTTAAACTTAGATTAGATGATAAAGAGCGTGAGTTTAAAGAACTTAAAAGACAGAACGACTATTTGTTGAGGTGTATAAAAAATGAATAATAAAACTACAAAAAATGCATTTCCGCTTAAATGCCCTCACTGTGGTAATGAAGAGTTCTTTTATCAAAGAATGGGCTATTCTGGAGAGTGTTGGTTTGAGGTAAATAATCAAGGAGACTGCGATGAAACTTGTTATAACGCAGATATGTATCAAGATGCGACATATAAATTAAAAAGTATTTACTACTTTTGTGAAGATTGTCACTGTAAAGTTGCGAAAATTCCAGAGGATAAAAGATATTAAATAAGGGGATGTTTAATATGCAAATAGTACAAGTGTTGTTACACGTGTTGATGGCAACTATAGTGATTCTAGTGATAATGTTGATTTTGATATATCATTTTAAGCTTTGATATGTAACTGAATGAAGGAACAAAATATTTAAGGTAGTATAACAAAAGTTTCTGATAGAATGAAAGTGCTTAAAGTTAAGCGATATTACTTTCAAGCAAAGATGCGAACTGTTTTCTGCTATCCACTGAGGCAGTCTCGCATCTTTTTTTATAAAACAGAAAATTAAGACTTTGCGGAATTTTACATGTGATATTATGATAATATCGAAGAAGGTATAATTAATTGCACGCAATTAATTGATGTGAGTAAGCGAGGATAAGAACATGAAAAAAAGAAATTTGAGAATAGGAGTTCTAATCACATTATTGCTAGTTCTAGCGGTTGCTTTTACTGGATGCAGTAAGTCAGTTAAAGACGAAGCTCTAGAGAAAGTAAAGGCTGTGGATTTAAAGGCATATATGCAAGAGGATAGGGATGCTGTTAAAGAGTTTAAATCAGCATATGAAAAGGATTTAAAGAAAGCAAAAGATGATAAGGCTGCGGAAAAGATTATGAAGCAGTTTAAGAAAGATCTCAAAACCTTTGCAACAAAGAAAAAAAAAATAGAAACATATACAAAGCTTGTAAAAGAGCAAATTAAAGCTCTTCCTGAAGATAAACAGAAAGAAGCTAATAAAGTCTTAGATAGTTACAAAGACAAGCTTAATAAGCTTGATAGCAACAAAGACTTCGATGCTTTAACAACAGAAATTAATGGAAAGATAACAGAAATATCTGGAACAACTGTTGAGGTTACTGCTTCGCAAGTAGAAACTTCAACACCAGCAGCTAAGCAAGTTATTAAACAGCAAACAGCGGCTTCATCAAGTAGTAATAGTAAAACTGCAAAGTCAAGTTCTAGCAGTTCAGCATCAACAAGCAAGGCAAAACAGCGTGTTTGGGTAGTGGATAAAGCTGCTTGGACTGAAACTAAGTACAGGACTGAAACATATCAATATACCGTGTATATTTGCAACGGCAGAGAATTTGCAGATTATAATTCTGGATATGCTTATTATTGTGAACTTGATGATGCTGGAACACCTTCAAGACTATATCCAAGACAAAAACAGGAACGAGACAAGTGCCATATACTGTAAGTCATCCAGAGCAAGGACATTGGGAATATAGATAGCAATTAAAGGAGCGTTATGCTCCTTTTTTAATTACTGATATAAGTAGCAAGAATGCTATTTATAAATAGATGTATGAAATAAAAGGGGAAAGGGGGAGAAAGAAATATGATATTGATTGAATAACAATGAATTTATAAATTGAGATATTTAAGAGTGCATATACGCACTCTTTTTTATTGCACTAAACAGGTTATAACAAATGGTTTTAAAGAAAGGACGAGAAGTTGAGAAAGTTTAAAAAACTGAAGGTGAGAAAATTTAAAAAAACTGTCAGCTGTTTTGGTAATCTTGATGATAATAGCAATGACGATTCCTAGTACATTTGCGGAAACTGGAGCTACAGATAATGGAGATAGTAGTGGCACAGCAAATATACAAAAACAAGATAATAAGTCAGATGAAGGTGCTTCAAATGAACCATCTACACCAAAGACTACAAATGTTTCAAGTAAGAAGGATGATAAAGGCTCTGTTAATGTAAGGTTTTCAGATAGTGGAAATGGATCTTTCAATTACAGATTAAGTGCCGCTGCTGAAGAAACAAGCAAAGAGGTGTACGCTGGAAAAACATCCATACTTGCAGCCCATATTGATGATGAAATTGAAATTTCTACATATGCTTTAGATGGCAATAAGACCAATATAGGTGTAAAGGATGCAGAAATCACAAAAGAAATTTCATATGGAAATAACTGCAAGCTTGTGTACGTTAAGATTACAGGTAATAATCCTAGCGTAGATATTAACTTTGCTGGTGGTGAATCATTAGGAGTTCCAAGTCAACAAAGATGGCTATGGCTCGTGGAGTGGGCTTTTTCAGAGCACCAGCATCCAGTATGAGCGTATATGTAAATTTGTCCAAATATCAATTTGGATATAAATCAGGTGGGAGTAGGTATTATCCTAATAAATATGGACTATTTACATCTGGTACATCTGGAGTATATGGCGGTGCAGTGTTCTGCTCAGAACATGATAGAACCCCTACAATGGGAAGTATGACTGGATATGTAATGAATGATAGTACGATTCGTAAGATACTTTATTACGGTTATAAAGGTCCAGCTCAGTGGAGTGGTTTTTCTAGTTCGTCATACAATGGTTCATATAAAGTATGGGGCAGTAATACGAACAGAATTGAAATTGCTGGTACTGTTATAACCTCACAGGCACTATCTAATAGATTTAATTCTTTAGGTGGACGAGGAACCGCTACTAATCCAGCTGGATTAAGTGCATTTATGTCTTATGTAAATTCACAACCTGATCCAGGATCAACATATACTGCATATAAGGCTACTGCTTCTGGACAGGATATGATGTGGGGTGTATATAATCCAAAAGGCAAATTGCAGCTTGTGAAGGAAGTTAAGAGTAATAAGACACTAACTGAACAGTGCAAGAATATGTACAGTCTTGCTGGAGCTGAATATTATGTTTCAAAAAATCGTGACGGATCTGGTTATGTTGGAATGTTTGCTACTAAAGAAGATGGTTCTACAGATCCAATAGAGCTAGATGCTGGAAGATACTATGTAAAAGAGGTTAAAGCCCCTAAGGGATATGCACTTGATACAGAGATTTATAGCGTAAATGTATCATCTGGAAATACCTCTTGGGTAACATCTAAAGACGAACCTTTATTTGACCCTGTAGCAATTATGCTATTTAAAACATCTGATGGTGAAAGCTACCTAAATACCGAAAAGGATATGTCAGGTGCAGAGTTTGAAATCTCATATTATGATGAAATGTTTGATAATGCTGATGAAGCAGCTAATAAAACACCTGTAAGAAAATGGGTTCTTCAGACACAGAAGAACGCTAATACAAACAAATATCAAGCATCATTAAGAGATAAACATAAAGTGGCTGGAGATGATTTCTTTAAAAACGAGCAAGGTGCAATTGTCATCCCAAGAGGAACAATTACCATTAGAGAGATTAAAGCTCCAAAAGGATTTAAAGTTGATCCTAGTATATATGTAACCCATGTCGATAATAATCTACATTCAAATGAAAAGCTAGTGTATAACTTTGGAAATGCACCAGAGCAGCCAAATAAACCGCTTGTGCCTAAGATTGGTACAACTGCTTTAGATGCTGCCACGACAGACAATGTAGGTTCACATGGTAAAAAGGTTAAACTTGTAGATAAGGTTTCTTATAAGCAGCTTTCTGAAGGCGAAACATACACAGTAAAAGGTAAGCTGATAGACAAGGCTACAGGGCAGCCACTAATAGTTAATGGCAAGGAAGTAACTGCTGAAAAAACCTTTACTGTAACAAAGAATAACTCTACCATTACCGGAGACGGTGCAAGTGGCAGCGTTGACCTTGAATATGAGGTAGACAGCACTGTCCTTGCTGGTAAGACAACTGTTGTTTTTGAACATTTATATTATGATGGCAAGGAAATTGCTACACATGCAGATATAGATGATGAAGGGCAGTCTGTACATTTCCCAAAGGTTGGAACAACTGCTAAATCGAGAGAAACAAATAGCAATCTAGGTATGCCACGAGCAAATGAAACTATTGTAGATACCGTTAAATATGAGAATCTTGTTATTGGCAAGGTATATACAGTTAAGGGTATGCTTATGGATAAGGCTACAAAGCAGCCAATAAAAGATGAACATGGAAACGAAATCACAGCATCTAAAACATTTACTGCTACATCAAAGAATGGAAGCGTGGATCTTGAATACACATACAACTCACTTAATAGACAGGGTAAGACAACTGTTGTCTTTGAAGATATGTATCACAATGACAAATTAGTTGCTACTCATAGCGATATAACCGACATCAATCAGTCTATTGACTATCCAAACATTCATACAAAAGCAGATGTTAAGCAGATTGGTAAACTTAAAGATGGTAATATCACTATAGTTGATAAAGTATTTTACAGAAACCTAACTATTGGCAAGGTTTACACGGTAAAAGGTAAGCTCATGGATAAGGCTACAGGACAGCCGCTTCTTGTCAATGGTAGAGAGGTTACTGCTGAAAAGACATTTACTGCTACACATAATACTGGAAGCATTGAAGTGGAGTTTACGCTGCCAGCAAAGGTTCTTCAGGGTAAGACAACTGTTGTCTTTGAAGATATGTATAATGAAGGTGTTAAGATTGCTACTCATAGCGATATAACCGACATCAATCAGTCTATTGCAATTGGAAGATTAGATGTAAACTTCCCTTATGGTGGATATGGTTTAGTTAAGACCGGCGATCCACTTGCACTAGGTTTAACACTAATGATACTAGGAATTTCATCTATGCTTCTTGTAGTTGTGATTAGAGCTAAAAAGAGAGCAAACGAAAATGAATAGGTTTTTAAGGGATGCTTACTAGCATCCCTTTTATCTTTTAGAAAGGATAGATAAAGGTATGAAATCAAAAGCGAATAAGATTATTTCTCTTTCTTTTGCAGCTATCATGGTTTTCTCTAGTGCAGCTATAAGTTATGGAACTAGTAAAGATATTACTAAAGCAAACATCTTTTACAGCAAAACTAAGAACTATGAATATGCGGCACAAAAGGAAATCCAGCAAGATGGCAAAACATACAAGCTTAAAGATATTAAGTATAAGCTTGTAGCAGATAAGGGAGCGGAAACTAAAAATGTTAAACTAGAGAATTTAACTGAAGAAAAAGCTCCAGCTACCAAGAGCTTTGAGATTGATGGGAAAAAGGTTACTTTTACTCTAGATAAAGATGCTACAAAGTTTGAAAAGAATAAAAAGGAAGGCACATATGTATATACTGCCAGAGATCCAAAGAGCTTTAGAGCAGATCAGACTAGAGCTGTTAAGGATCAAAATGGTAATACATTTACAGGAAAGCTAGAATCAGTAACCAAGGGTGCTATCTACAGAAAGCCTATAACCATAGATGGAGAGTTTAGGGGTGCTGTTGGAACGCAGTATTTCTATTTTGCAAATACTGGTACGCTTTGGCCTTATAATGCGAACGCACCAGTATGGAATGGTTATCAATCAGATATACTTACTTATCTCAATCTTGATGCAAGTGCATATAGAATTACTGGCGGTAGCTGGACTAGCTCTAGAGTTAGCGGTAACACGCTAATAAGAACAGCGAGATTTACAGGAACATCTAATGTTTGTGACTATACTGCAAAATATGTAGATGGTTCAGATTCTGATGGATATACCGCAAATGCAGTTTATCTAAGTCCTTACAAAGTAAAAGCAATTGCAACATATGAGCAAGCTGGATTAACAACAGTGCAGAAAGTTCTTATTGGAGCTGGTATCTTGATACTTGCAATCGTTATTGCTTTAATCCTATATTTCCTCAAAAGAAAGAAAAGAGAGGAAGAAGAAGGAGCGTAGATATGACACTTTCAGATGATACAAGGCAATTTATAAAAGAGCATGAAGCTGAAGAAAGCATCACAGTTTTTGTTGATGACGAAAACTTATCTCCAGAAGATCTAGAAGGTGACGAGAATGGCAAGTAATCAGACTAAAGAGTTTAGAAAGTCAGTAGCGGATATGTTTGTTAAAGGACTTTCTGAAGAAGGCTTAAATTGGAACAAGGATGGGCTACTACTGGAGAATTAAGAAATGCGGTAAGTAATCGTCATTATAAGGGATTAAATAAATTCTATTTAAAGCTTGTTTCAATGGTACATGATTATAAAGACCCTAGATGGATGACTTTTAATCAGATTAGGGATGAAGGCTATCACCTTGAAAAAGGGTCAAAGGGTGCAAAAGTTGAATACTGGTTTCCTTTTGATTTAATAAGGAAAAAGGGAATTTCATTTGAAGAAAAGGACAGATTAATTAAGGAAGGAGAGAGGAAGAAAGAAGATTTTTCCTTAGTAGCCAAATATTATACCGTCTTTAATGGTGATAATATTTCTGGACTTCCAGAAATTAAGCTACCTAAAAATGAAATAGAGCCAAGTGTTGTTTTAGAACAGATATCCAGAGGAATGAATGTAGAAATCCATAATGATGGTGGAAATGAAGCGTTTTACAGACCTAGTACAGATGATATTCATCTTCCGCTTCCTGAAGTTTTCAGTAGTGATAACGAATACAATGCTGTGGCATTTCATGAATTAGGTCATGCAACAGGTCATGAATCTAGGCTTAACAGGGGATCAGAGTGGAACTTTTGGAACATCAGCCTATGCAAAAGAAGAATTAGTAGCCGAAATTACTTCGGCTTTCATGGCTGAAACTACAGGGATTAGTCCAGAAGATATGAATATGGAGAATCATAAAGCATATGTTAATGGATGGATTGTAGGCATTGAAGATGATCCAGAATATCTTATGAAAGCAATATCGCAAGCCAATGATGCTGCGGATTATATGCAACAGTTTGTGACAGAAAAGGAGCATGAACAAATGATACTATATGCAGTAACAACTACATTCCCAGGAGCGGACGGAGCATCAACATTTTATTTGACACTATGGGAAAAGCACAAGCTTATTTAGATGATCAACTAAATGGCGAAATCACAAAATTTGAGGTTAAGGGCGATGTTAATTATCATGACGAATGCACTTATAACGACTTATCCCTTGGTGGTGAGATAGATATAGAATTTAAGGAGAAAGTAATGGAAGAAAAACATCCAGATATTTATACTTTTGGTACACTACCTAGACAATTTTCTCCGCTATCAGATACATTTCCTGAGACTTCATTAAGTATTAATAAAGCTCTTGCTATGGCATATAATCAAACAAATATAGCTAATGGCTTATGGAAGTTAAATCTTCCTTCAGAAATTAATCCTTGGCTTAAAGACACTTATGAGTGTAAAGGCTTCGTTGAAGCAGATGGTTATCAAGAAAAGAAAGATGGCAAAGTAGAAGATATTTACTCACCATGCGTTTATAAGATGAAATGGGATGAATCAGAAGATACATATAAGATTTCTGAAGAAGTTGGAGCATTTACAAGAATCCCTACTTATAACGAGTTTAAAGAAATGTATAACCTATCTGATGATGACTATATTGCACTTGCAAGAGAAGTCTCTGATATTGAAATATCTAGTAGTCCAGAAGAACTAAATCAGATAGGGTTTAATTAAAAACCAGGTAATAAAGAGTATCTTAATAGCATAAGTAATATATATCTAAAGTGTATAGAGGAAAAGGGCTTTGTTTCTGTTCCAGAAAGAACTTACGAAAGCTTTGACACTATTAATGCTAGTAATGTTCATATAGCATATGGGGATAATGAATTTGATATAGAAGTAGACAAAAATACACCTATTTATGTTACAGATGATACTTCTTTAGAAAGCACTAAAGGATTAGAGTTTATTGGTTCAACGTGCTATGAAGAATCTGCTTCTTGTAGATTAGATAAGTATGAACTGTTTAATTCGGATTTATCAGGTAATCCTATTGGTGCAAATTTCTTTAAAACAGAGAATAATGAGCTTGTCATTGAGCTAATCTCAGATGATTGCTCTATGAAGGGATTTTATCCTAATAATCCGTTTTACAAGGATAATAATATTGAGAAAGGAGAGCTACACAACTTATATAACAAACAAGGTGGAACGCTTAAATTAGCAGAAATGGGAGCAAATAAAACTCACTCAAAAGCTGCTAGTTTAAACAAAGACACTGGTTCGGAAATTTAATTTGGAATATGTAAAGGAGTATTACATGATAACAAAAACAGATTTTATTAATAAGATTGCAGAAGAACATTCGCTATCTAAAGCAGCTGCTGGGCGAATCTTTGATGATATTTTTAATACCATTGAAGATGAGGTTGCAAAGGAAGGTAAGTGCAGCATTTCAGGATTTGGAACTTTTGAAGCTAGAAAGAGAACTAGCAGAACAGGGAGAAATCCTAGGACTGGAGAAACTATCGAAATTGCAGCGAGCGTAGGTATTGGTTTTAAAGCTGGAAAAGCTTTTAAGGAAAGACTGAATAAATAGTCTTTCTTTTTTATTGATTAATTTAAGAAAGAAAAGAGGTTAAAAATGGGAGTATTAGCAGCAAAGATAATAGCTTTTGTAGTAGGGGCTAGACAAATAATTATAGCCCTTGTAGCGGTTGCTCTTTTTATAAACGGAGCAGCGTTAATATATCCGTCAGAACGTGGAAAGGAAAGAGCTAAAGATGCTCTTCCTTGGGTGGTAGGTGGATGTGCTCTCGCTCTTAGTGCGGTAGCTATTGCACAATCTATTGCAAGTGGATTTTAATGTTCATAGGAAGGGCGGTAGTAACCGCCTTTCCTATTTAAAAAATGAAATGGATATTTTATGTTTTGATAATAGATTCAATACCTTGTATAATTAACTAGAATAAATTTGATTTAAGAGAGAGTACATATTATGATGTTTGATCCGTATTTAGACTTTAAACCATCAAGTGGTTTTGATAAAAAATATAATATGACACCTGAAGAAAATACACTTCTTGCCAAAAGAAATGTTGTGGATAGCATATGGAAAAGTGCTAAGCTCGAAGGTGCTAATGTTACATTCCCAGATACATATACCATATATGAGAATGGGGTTATTTCAAACGTATCTGTAGAAGATATTTTAACTGTTATAAATCTTAAACATGGTTGGGAGTATGTACTGTCTGAAATAGGAAAGCCTACTACACTAGAAACCTTATGCAATATACAAGCTCGTGTGGCACGAGATCAAGCACTTACAACAGGAGTTTTAAGAACAGGTAAGGTTGGAATTTCTGGTACTTCATACATTCCTGAAATTCCTAAAAGAGAAGATGTAGAAAATCAACTAGATTTTATTTTAGATAATCCTAATCCGATAGATAAGGCACTAAATATGATGTGTTGGTGTATGAAGTCGCAGCTATTCTTTGATGGAAACAAAAGAACAGCTATGCTTGCAGCCAATAAAATTATGATTGAAAATGGCTGCGGGGTTATATCTATTTCCGTTGATGATATACAGAAATTTAGTATGCTGCTTTCGGATTACTATACAAATGGAAATATAAATGAATTTAAAAGATTCATTTATGATAATTGCATAGACGGAATTATATATGAGAAAGATGCAGCTAAGGCGGCATTTCCTGAAGTTAAAGAAGATAATAATAAAACCAACAATATTAATAAAAGGTTTTATAGACATAAAGATTTTGATGACGAAATATAGAGAGAAAAGGGTAATTCATTATGACTGATAAACTAAAAATCAAGAAATTTTCAAGTAATGATGTTAGTTTAAAAGAAATAGGTGATAGGCTTGAGAGCCTAGGGGATGATGAATTGATTTTAGTAGACTTTTTAGAGGACGAAAATGATATGAACAAGGAAATAGGTGATGAAACAGAAAATTAAGCTTGTTGAAACAAGACTAAAGAAAGACATTGAAAAACCAATACATGAAATTAAAGGTTCTGAGGAATTAATTGAAGCTACAGCTGCACAGGTTTTATCTAGAAAAACCGATAGTGCAGCTTTTGTTTATGTTAATCCTCAATTAAGAGTTGTTACTATGCAGATTTCATCTATTAAAACACTTGAAAGGCATAAAGAAGAAATGCTTGCTATCGCAATTTCTCATAATGTGGGAGCAGTATTCATTACAAGTAATATAAAGTATGAATATGGAAATTTAAAGGCTTTAGAGTTTCTAGATAACTGGCAACAAGCCTTTTTTAATGCTGGAGTACCTGTTTTGGAACATGTCCAAACTTGGATAGATGAAAATGGAGATCTACAATCATATTCATTTAGGAATGAAGGATTAATTGGAGAATTTGATATTGGAGAAGTGGGAGATCTAAAAGGTGCGATTTCGGCTATAGCGGAGGATATTTCTACAAGAGATAAAGAACATGCATATGTTTTATCTGTGGATGAAAATAATAATCCGATAAATGTAAGTATAGTAGCTGTTGGCAGTCTTACTGAGGTAGATTCTGGTAGTCAATTAGTGTTTAGAGTACCAATTCTTTCAGATGCTAAAGGAATATATTTTATTCATAATCATCCATCAGGAGATACTAAACCAAGTTATAATGATGCTATAGTTTTAAGCAGACTTATGGCTAGTGGCGAAGAACTTGGTATAGAGGTTGTTGATGGCTTGATTGTTAGCTGTTATAACGCAGATGTACGTTCTATGAAAGATAACGCCCTTATTGATGATAGTTACTATAACAACGTGATAGCAACATCTTTAAATGAAGAAGTTTTTCAATATCAAGCAAAGGAGAACACTATGAAAAATCAGTTAGAACAGTATGCAAATGAAAATTACTAAGGATTCATAAAAGATCTAATAAGCCTTGAAAAAGGAATTAAAGATGAAGATACACTTAATCAGATATATCAAGAGTATATGAAGCAAGATAATATACCCCTTCTGAGCAAAGAGCTTGATGAGTTAGTCGATAAGACAGCCGAGGTAGAAAAATCTCAAAAGGTTTATCTTAATGTTCATAACTCTTTCGCCAAACTGAATGTGGAAAGTAAGTATGAACAAGGCAAAACATACAATGTGGTTAGACTTCCTGAAGGCAGCGTTATAGGAGATAAAGACTATAGCGGTGCTTCTTTTTATCCGCTGGATAAGTATATTTATCCTAATAAATTTAACGAGAATTTAACCACTGTTCAGTTTAAGTCTGGTCAAGATATTAAACTTTACTTCAAGGATAGAAAGCCTGAAACAGTTGAAGTTGAGGATATTTGTAAGGCTGTAGATAGTGCAAATAAAAAATATCTTGAGCAGAAAACTGAAAAAGAGAGTGGCGATAAAGAAAAGAAACCTAATGAAATTTCAAAGCAAAGAAAGAGACAAAAGGGTTTAGGCGAGGAATTATAAATGGATAGATTAAAAAGGTATATCAGCCTTAATTATAGAGGAGCTTTAAAGTCGGATAACATAAACGATACTATGAAGCTGAATAGATTTTTGGCTAATCCGTTAAATGTGCTGCTATTCATTATAGTGATGGATATACTTGCCATATTTGTTTTTAGCTTCGTAATCAATGCACTATCTCATTTTGGAGATATGATAAAAGATCCAGTTAATATGAAAAGTTATATCAATTGGACTTTAATATTCCCATCAATCACAGGAAGATCGTATTTAACAAAGATGTGTGATGCTTTCTTTCTTTTTTTATTGATTGTCATTGATATAAAACAGGCTTATACCCTTAGAGTTTCATACAGCGGTGAAGATATAAATAAAGGTACAGCTGGTACATCAAGATGGACTACCATTAATGAAGCCATAGATGAATATAAAGAGATTGAAATGAATCCTTCTACATATACCCTTGAAGCTGCTAAAGAGGGTATAGATTATGAAGTAAATAGAAACGGTGATTTTATACCAATCAATAAAGAGCTTCCAGCGGAAGGTGGATCTTATATAGACGAGATTGTTCTGAATCAGGAGACTGTAAAGAAAAAGGTGAAAACACCGAACTGGTATCTTGGGGCTGGTGGAGTACCAGTAATAAGATGGCGAGATAAGTTATACATAGATTCTCAGCTAACAAATAACTTATTTCTTGGTACAACAAGATCTGGTAAAGGTGAAATGTTCGTTTTCCCTTTGATAGATCTCTTATCGAGAGCATACGCTATGGCAAATAGACCTTCTATGATAATTTTTGACTCTAAGCTGGAGCTGTATAAGGGTTCAAAGCATACTCTTGAAGCAAGAGGATATATAGTAAGACTACTTAATCTTGATAATCCTAAAAAAATCTGCCGGATATAATCCGCTATCGATAATTGCGGAGTTTTATGCAGATGGGAAAAGGGATGAAGCTCAGCAACTTGCTAAGTCTTTTGCTTTTTCTATTTTCAATTCAGATAGGAATCAGGAAGCAATCTGGAGAAACACATCTACTGATTTATTTACAGCACTTATTATAGCTGTAGTTAGTGACTGTATTAGGGATGATGACAAGCTTAATTCAGAACGTAGAAAGGTATTAAAGGTACGAAAAGAAATCTTTGAGGATATAGACGATAAAGAAGAAGCTAGAAAGGTATTTTATAATGCTTTGAAAAATTTACCTGAGAATGAGGATATATTGAGTGGTGACGAAATGAATTTTGCTATACCACCAGAATATGAATTTGAACCTGTATATCCAAATAGAAAGAATATCAATTGCTTTTCAGTAATTAACTTCTTTAGGGAACTATGTGATGTAAATTCTGAAAGCATTGGTCAGGATCCTGAAGCTGGAGCAAAGAAAGCGGAGACTGCTTTAGATGACTATTTCAATAATAGACCGCCACTAGATTTTGCAGCTGGACTTTATGCTTCTATAAAGTCTGCTGGAGATAGAACCAAAGGATCTATCTATGTAAATATGCAGTCAGCACTAACTATTTTCAGTATGGATTCGATTGCAAGAATGACTGCTGAAAGCAATATAAACTTTAAAGAGATTGGTTTTGGTGAAAAACCAGTAGCTATCTTCTTAGGACTGCCTACTGAGGACAAGTCTAATCACTTTTTAGCCCTTAATTTTGTAACACAGGTGTTCCAGTATCTATTCAAGGTTGCAAAGGCTGGAAATGGGAAATTAGAGCGTAATGTAAGGTTCATATTAGACGAGTTTGGAAATATGCCAGTTTTAGATAACTTTGGCGGCATGGTTACAAATTGCCTTGGTGTTGGATTCAGCTTTGATATATTCATACAGTCATATAATCAGCTTCACACCAACTATGAAATGGAAATGGACACCATAAAGGACAACTTTGCTAACCAATTCTACATCATGGCACTTGGTAACGAAACAGCAAATGAATTTTCAGAGCAGCTTGGAAACAAGACGGTAATAGAGCTTCAGCGTACAGGAACGAGATTCGGAAGGAACAAAACCTTTATGGAAAGCTCTAAAGAAAGACCGTTGTTATTCCCAAAAGAGCTTAAAGAATTTAGGCAAGGGGAGTATGCAATGATTAGAGGTGCAAAGAGAACAGACTTAGCTGGAGCTGGGATAAAGCACTATCCAATACTTGGTGAGTATATGGATAACATTAGCTTTATAAAGAAGCTGCAAATACGCAGCGTGGTAAAGAAAAGAAGGAAAGCTGGTGGAGCTATGAGGAATAGAGATACAGGCGAACTGTTATCTTACAGGCAGGAGCTTAACTATGAGCTTTCTGAAACTGCTAGAAAGTTAGGAACTGCATTTCTATTTAGGTATCAATATGCTACAGATGATTTTCCTAATCCAAATGAAATATACCTGGATCAGATTTGCACCGAAAGTAGAGAGCGTGTCAATTATACAGAATATGTCTATGATCCTAATATTGCTTTAGGGAAAAAGGAAAATGCTCATTTAGAGCCTAAGAAAAAGATTCTTAGTGAGCTTTCAGACTATTACAGTTTGGAAACTGTACTTTATGCTTGCTTCGGAGATAACTATGAAGATGAGCTTGGGCTTAATTCAAATACAAGTGTAGATCAGGCTATGATGATAATATCCGCAGCTTGTGATAGAGAGGGTATTAAAGAGAAAATGGCGGCACAGATGAAAAGCATCTTAATGAGAGGATAGATAGTATGCCTTGCATTAAAAAAGTCGCTTAAATCGAAGATATGAAGCTCTGTTTTTAAGAAAGGAGAGTAGATTTGAAAAACAAACCACAATTAAATAAAAGAAGTTGGAAGAAGCGTATTTTTGTTTTTTTCAGCTTCTTTTTTGTAGGGCTAATACTTGCTAGTCCTGTTTTTGCGGATGAAGGGGATAAATACCTATCATTCTATAAAAACAACGCAGATATACTAAAAACAAACACACTATTTTTAGATGCACTTAGAGGAATTTTATGGTATGGAGTAATAGCTTTAGTTAAGCTAGGGCAAGAAGTACAGAAGCTTTATGATACAGCATTTGGATTCATTGACTTAACTACAAATAGTGAGGTAACAGCGTTTGTAAATCAGTTTAAGCCTGTATTTATAGCTCTAACAGCAGTTGCTCTTGTATATCTAGGAATTATCCTAATATTACACCATGACAAAAAGCCGAATGTTGTTACAAATATTGTTATTGCTGCTCTTTGTGTATCATGCAGCACCTTTATTTTTAGCTCGTTTAATTCGCTTTTGGTATCATTTAAAGATGGTGTAAACAATACATCTATAAAGAGTGATCAAGAAGTTTATACGATTGTTAATAATAACAGCTTCGATGTCCTGAAGCTTTATAACAAATATGGCACTGGTCTTAATAAAGGCAAATATGCTAATGGCAAAGCTGGAATAAATAAAGAAAACTTTGGATATTTTAATATCAACGAAGTTATTAATTACAAAAGCAAACTTCTAGCTTCAGAGGAAAATCCATTTAAGTATAGGATAGGCTACATAATGGATGGCAAAGCTGGTACGGTAGAAAATTCCAATGGATGGGGAATCAATGAAAATGATGATGCGGATTTTGGTAACGAGTTTTACTATCGTTACTCATTTCAATTCCTTGTTGCATATATCCAGCTAATAGCACTCATAGTTGTATATCTTGCAATGTCATATAAGGTTGTTAGAGTAGCCTTTGAACTTGTAGTAGCAAGGCTACTGGCTTACCTATATTCAGCAGAGTTATCTGGTGGAGAGAAAATAAAGAAGATATTAGCCTTTATAAAAGATAGCTATATATTACTCGCTGTATCGATCGTGTGTATAAAAGTGTATGTAATCTTTACAACCTTTATAACAAAGACTGCTGGAACTGGTTTTACAGCTGCTATTTTTTCTCTTTTTCTAGCTTTTACGGTCATAGATGGACCGAATCTAGTTGAAAGGGTACTAGGTATGGATGCTGGATTAAAATCATCTACAGCGAGAATGATGGCTATTGGCGGTATGGTTATTGCTGGTACTAGAGCAGTAACCAATCTAGGTAAAGGAGTAGGAAGAAAGATTGGTGGAACGCTGAAGAACGCAAGCGATAAAAAGGCTGCGGAAATGGCAAAAGCTGGAATGCTACTGGTGCAGCTCTTGGAGCAGCAGACGATAAAGAGAAAAAAATACTAACTTTGGAAAGGGCAGTGCTGGCGGCACTTCAGAAACATCAGGAATTAGTAAAGGAAGTAATACAGAAACTGGTTCTTCAGGAAGCTCTTTTGATAAAGATGTATCTTCTAGTCTATCTACCGAAGGAGCTGCATCAAGCAGCCTTGCAGATAGAATGGATAGTGCATTAAGTGATAAGCACGAAAAATAGAAATTTAGGATCTGAACTACAGAAGAGAGACCACCATTCAAAAAGCTGGTTCTGAAAGCTTTTAATAGTAGGGTAAATAACCCTAGATAGACAGCAGACTAGAAAGAATACGGTTGTGACAAGTTCTAAGCCCTAGAACTATAACTAGATCAAAGAGTAAGTTCATGGATAAGGGAGATAAGAAGTAATGGCAAGAACAGTAACTACGGATTCAATAGAAAGTAGAACTAGCGTAGCATTTGGATATGATGTATGGGATCTCTTTTTCTCATGTTTTACATTGCTCTTATATACTCGCTAAGAATATTTGTGCATCCTAAACTAAGGATTGTATACATCATATTTTCAGTATTAGTGGCTATATTTTTTTAACCACAAGAAGCACGCTCAATAAAAAGAAGAAAAAAATTATGAGAGTTTATACTTCTTAATTTCAAAAGATATATCCACTTATAGACCGTTCTATAGCAGAAAGGATAAATAGATGTTTTCTAGAAAGAAAGAAAAAGAACCTAAAGAGAAGAAAAAAGGAAATAATAAAAAGAAACACTAAGCGTCTTGCCTATCAGAAACTATGATGAAGGTATAGATGCTTTTTTTCTTTAGAAGATGGCACATACTTAGATTTACTAGAAATCGTTACAAGAGACAGAGAAAACCTACAGGATGATGTTGTAAGGTTTGATATGTTTACGCTAACTAAATTTGAAAGGCTTTACTCTGGAGATCATAAGATTGTTGGGCTTAATTTTCCAATAAATACTTTATCTCAAAGAAAATACCTAGATAGGAAGCTAAAAAGACAGCTGATCCAATCAGAAAAGAATGGCTAATGCGAGAATGGGATGAACTCGACAGGCTGGAGAGCATGATAGACCGTAAAGAGTTCTATTTGTTTTTCTTTGGGAAAAACAAAGGACGAACTTGAAAAGAATCGTGGAAACATCCTTGGATGGATAGGGTATGGAAGTTCTAAATTAGTTAAGTCTATGGGTAAAGAGAAGAAGATACAGATTATAAGAAAGCTCTGCAATATGAACGCATTAATACTTGCAGATGATTTAGTAGAGGATGAAGAATATGAGTAAGTTCGGTAAAAAGAAAAAGGGGAAATTTAAGACTGAAATTCCGTTAGACGAAGAACTTTTTGAGTATATCCAACCAGCTGGTGGAATTACATTTAAAGATCCTAATTATATAACTACAGGGGATGGATATATAAGATGTTTACACCTTTATCAGCTTCCTAAATTGCTTGATGATTTTTGGCTAGATAACTTCTTTAAGCTAGAGGACTGTATATCTGTAATGGATATACATGCTAAAGATAATGCAGAAGTTAAAAAGAATATTAACCGTTCTTTGAAGGAAGAATTTGCCAGGGCTAGAACTGCTAAAGACTACATGGAGCTTTATGATGCAAAGCTTAGACAAGAGCAGCTTCAAGGGATGTATGATGAACTAACATCCCTGGGAGAAGTTGTAAAGGATGTAGATATAAGAACCTTTGTAAGTGGAAGAAATCTAGTAGAGCTAGATGATAGATGTAAAGAGATTATCTCTAGCCTTGAAGCAGATAGCTATATGACTGCAACAATGCTAAATGAGGGCAAGAGGGAATGGCAAGCTATTTTTGAGCCTTACCAGACACAGCACAGCAAGATTTTTTCAATGAAAGCACATCCGCTAATGAGTGAACAGGTTGCTATGGGAAATCCATTCTCATATAGTGAGCTTATAGATGATCATGGAGATCTACTTGGATTTACACCAGTTAGTGGTGCAGTTATATTTAACGAGTTCCATAAAACAGCAACAAGGAAGCACTACAACTCACTTGTATGCGGAGATATGGGAAGTGGGAAATCAACATTCCTGAAGAAAAGGTTTAAGGCTAATGCTGCTAAAGGAAATTTTATAAGAACCTTTGACATTACAGGGGAGTTTGAAAAGCTAACTAGAGAATTTGGTGGCAAGATTATTAAGTGTAATGGTGAAGATGGTATGCTTAATCCTTTAGAAATTCTGAAGGCTGGCGAAGATGATTTTACTTCATATAGTAAACACATCTCAAAAGTAGCAACATTCTTCAGATGTATTTTGCCACAGACTGATGATCAAATAGTAACCAACCTAGAAATCTTGCTAAGAGATTTTTATGAGTTATATAAGCTAGTGCCAGCTGAAGGTAGAAGCATTACAGGGCAGCCAGCTAAGAACTATCCAACCTTCTCAAATTTTCTTTCTTTCTTGGATGATCAAATTGAGATTGAAAAAACTAAGGAATTTACTAGCAGCGTAGATGCTGGACTTTCTCAACACAAAGCTTTAATTGTTAGTCAGATTAGGGATGCCGTATCAACAATTGTTGGTAACTATGGATCTATGTTTGACGGACATACCAGCGTAGATAATCTTGTAGATGAAAAGATTGTTACCTTTGATATTTCAGATATTAAAGATTTAGGCAATGTGTTTGTTGCTCAAATGTTTAACATGGTTTCGCTCTGCTGGGATAACGCTGTTAATAACGGTAGCATCATGAAATCCATGTGGGAAAATAAAGAGATAGAACTTGAAGATGTTACGTGCTTCTTAATCCTTATCGATGAGAGCCATAGATGGGTAAATACAAAGATGGTTCAGATACTGGAGCTTCTCATCCAGTATTTAAGAGAAGCTAGAAAATTCTTTGCTGGAATTACTTTTGCTTCTCAGTCAGTAAGAGACTTCGCTCCGCAAGGTGCATCCGATCCACATATTGATAAAATACGTGTCTTATTTGAGCTAACACAGTATAAGTTTATGTTCAAACAAGACAGCTCTACACTTCCACTTATTAATGATGTTTTTGGAAGTGCGTTGTCATTCTCTCAAGTCGAGAGAATACCATTTCTTGGTATGGGTGACACCATTCTTTCAATCTCAGGAGATAGAAGCCTTGAATTTAAAGTTTACCTAAATAAACAGTACGAAGAAAGCATCTTCTCAGGTGGAAGATAATGAACCTAAAAAAGCATTTAAAGAAGATTCTCATTGGTTCTGTTATATCTGTTTTATCATTCATGATAATTCTATCAGCAATTGTTGTTGTAGTTACTAGCACTATGCAAAGTGCTGGTGGTGCTTGGTATAAGCTTAAACAAACAAATGAGAATACAGAAACTGAAGAAACAGAAAGCGGAGACATTCAGGCTGGTGTAATCAAAGGTAAAAGAACTTCATATCCTTCAGGAGATAACCTCTTTTACTTTGGTGCAAATCTTAATCCTTGGGTTAGCATGGGTGCAAGACCAGGATATCATAATTGTACCTGGTATGCTTTTGGAAGGTTCGGAGAAATCCTGGGAAAAAGACCGGCACTGCCTACAGGAAATGCTAATATGTGGTATAGTCATTGTACAGCATACAAAAAGGGTAAAACACCTAAAGTTGGAGCTGTTATATGCTGGGATTATACTAATCATGACTGCGGTCATGTTGCCATTGTGGAAGAAGTAAAATCTAATGGAGATATAGTCGTTTCTCAATCTGGATGGCGAGGTGGTAAGTTCTGGATGACAAATATTACAAAGGCGAGTGGTTACAGACCGCAAGGACGGTATGTATTTCAAGGCTTTATTTACCAACCGTAGGAGATAATTATGAGGAAACTTAAAGAACTTAATTCAAGACAAGTATTAATACTTGTAGGAATTATAATCATGCTTGGTGTGACAGCTTTTGCTGGAGTGCAGTCCTTTATTGTAAAAAAACAGCAGAAAAGTCTAAGTGAAGTGAGAAAAGAGCTATCTAATACCGTTTGGCTAGAAGAAACGTCAAATGGAACTAATGTTGTTTATTTCAGTCCTTTTGGAGATATTCTACTTGGAACGAAAAACAAGAAAGGAAAGCTGAACTTAAACACTGTATATCTAACTTATGAGGTTACAAAGCCAAATAATTTATATATCTCAAATCAAGCTGGAAATGATAAAGGAAAAAGCTGGTTTGGAGATCATAAGATAGAGGTAAATGATAATACATTGAAGCTTGATAATAAGTATTATAAGAAGGGGAAGGATGCCACAGGGTGGTATGACTACTCACAAGATCCAGCTAATTGGGAAAGCTTCACCGAGGAAGATATATATGAAATGGATCATCCAAACAAGACAGATGAAAATGAATAGAGTTTTAAGTACCAGGATAAACCTGGTACTTTTTCTTTGGTTCTGCTTTAGCAGTGGATTTGCCGAGCGATAGTGAGGTGAATCAACAAACCACCGGCTATGCCGGTGTGATTAGTATAGCTTTAGCTTCAAGAAAAATACCTCCAATGTTATCATGATGTTGGTTCGCCAACCACATCAAATAACAAAGGAGGTTGCCATCATGGATGACAAAAATACTCTAGCACACACAAGCTGGAGATGTAAATATCATATAGTATTTGCGCCTAAATATAGAAGAAAAGAAATATATGGTAAGTACCGAGTGGAAATAGGAAAGATGATAAGAATCCTATGCCAAAGAAAAGGAATCAACATTGTTGAGGCTGAGCTATGCCCTGACCATATACATATGCTTGTAGAAATACCACCAAAGTATTCTGTGTCGCAATAGTAGGATATTTGAAAGGGAAAAGTTCTCTTATGATATTCGATAAATTTGCAAATTTAAAATACAGATACGGAAATAGACACTTTTGGTGCAGAGGTTACTATGTTGATACAGTAGGGAAAAACGAAAAAAAGATAGCTGAATACATACGTACACAACTCCAGAGTGACATAGTTGATGATCAAATGACGCTAAAGGAGTATATTGATCCATTCACAGGAAGGAAGATGAAATAGTCCTTTAGGACTTGTAGGAAAGTACGTGCGGTTGGCGAATCTTTTCAACGCATCTTAAGATGCAGCAGGTAAAAGGCCCTTATAGGGCCAAAACAAACCACCGGCTAAGCCGGTGGTTATGATTTTACTGAAAGTAATGGTGAATCGTTATGAACATGAGGAAAGTATATTTGCTTAGCAAGGCTAAAGAAAAGGAAAAGTATAAGAAAAAGATTCGTGATAAATATAGAGCTATCTTTTTAGAGGATGATGTTGATGCGGATCTAGTTATTCTCCCAATTGAGGAAGAAGGAATAACTATGGAACAGCAAATGTATATAGACGAATTAAAAGAAGAAGCATCCTTAACAATGCTGAGTTCTAAAGATATTCTTGATGATAATTTTGAACGAGTATTAGATAAAGAACTTGAAAGGGAAAAATCTCTAGAAAAGTCAAGGAAACAGATTAATGATGACTTAGATTATGGATTGGAGATATAGATGGAAAATGCAAGAGAGTTAGAATTAATTGAAAAAAGAGAGAAATTAGAGAGGACAGGAAATAGAATTCTGAAAGGCTTTTTAATAATTTTCTTTCTTGGTTATGCTGTATTTTTCACATCCAGATTATGGCTTCCAACACCATATGAAGGAGTTGCAATAACACCAATTGGAAAGTCAGTAACCGTTGAAGATAGGACTTTGACTATTGATAGCTGGAAATACTCGAAAGAGCAGCGAGAAATGGAGATTATAGTCGAAGTGAATAAAACTTCTCTTGATAGTGTAAATACCTACAATTGGAGTGTTGCTACTGCCACAGGAAAACTTGATACAAAAGCAGTTCATGAAAGTAAAGATATAGTGGTTCTTAAAGTAACTAATGTTCCTAGAAGATGGACTGAACTTGCTTTAAATATGAGCTTAAAGCAAGAAGATATGAATAAAGGTTTAGAATTTTCTTCTCTAAAGGTATATACAAATGACAAGCATGTTGATTTTGTAAAGAAAATCAAGCACAAGTCAACAAAAGGATATTTAAGAGAAGCTTATCTATCTAAAATAGAAGGTTATAAAATACAGCTTAAAACTTTAAGGAAAGAAAGAGCTGCTATTAAAACTAAAATTACAAATGCTGATAAGATGATAAAGGATCTAACTGATAAAATGCAGTATCAGACACCTAGCGATCAGCAAAAAACTGGTGATGAAATATCTAATATTTCATCTGAACGAGATAGCCTTAATGATAGATTGAAGGAAAAGGATGCTGAAATTAAGGAAATGCAGCAGAGGATTGATATACAAAAAGAGCTTTTAAAAAAGCTCTAAAATGTACATTACCTTGTAATGATGTGATTGTATTTCTTCATATTCTCTGTGCTGTTATTTTATGCGTTATATAGCTTCTGCAAGTGGCAAGCGGTTGTAAAAAGCTATGCTTTTTCTCCACCGTCTAGTAAGACCACTTGCTTTACGCTTTATATAACGCTTTTTTTACAGCTAACAGAGAACAACAAAGAATTGTTCATCTGAAGAAAGTTAAATGGTTTCTTGAAAGGAGAAAACAATGGATAAATTTAAAGAAATTATTGCAGTAGAACAAAATAGTTTCGCTGATGAGAGGTTTAGCCGTAATGGTGGTGGCTACTTACAGCCTCATATCGTATATGATTATCAAGGTGAAAAAGTTGAGTTATTTGATAATAACATCGGTGAATATGGGAATGAATACACCGTTGTATATGATGGCTGTGAATTTTGGTATAGCACAAAAGGAAAAGACGAAGAAGTTTCAACAAGCTTTGCAGAAAAGCATAATCAGTTTATTAATGATTGGAATGAGGCTTTTGGACGTAATTATCCTATATGGAACAGTCATGAAGAAATTGTACGTCCTATCAGGGAAGAAATTCTATATCAATCTTCAAATTCAACACCAGAACCAGGTGCATTTGCAACATATGCCATAGAGGATGGTGATGGTGGATATGTTTCTACAAGTGTTTCAGAAGAGGATTTTATGGAAGCAATGGGGTATGAAACAATAGAAGATTATCAAGATGATGACTATGATGAGTTTCTATGGACAGACAAGGGTTATGAAATTTTAGATACCCTTGCAAGAAAAAGACATTTACTATAGCTTAATGTTTCTGTGAGGATTATTCCTCACAGAAATTTTTGAAACACTAAGTGAAAAAAGGATAGTAAAATATGGCAGACCTTGAAAAACTTAAAGATATAAGCATAGTAGATTATGCTAGACAAATAGGATTTACACCAATTAAAGTTGGCAGATACTATAGCTTAAAAGAGCATGATTCAGTGCGAATTGACACTAGTCGAAACGTGTTCTTTAGAAATTCAACAGGAGAAAAGGGCAGCATTATAGACTTTGTAATGGCTATGCGAGGGATTAGTCTAGGTGCTGCAATTAAGGAATTGAATGGCAATTTAGGCAGCTTAGAGCCTATAGAGAAAAGAGAAATTAATTATCCTGAAAAGGATAAGCCTACTTCATTACAACTTCCTAATAAGGCTTCAGCTATGAAGAATGTATTTGCATACTTAGTTAAAACAAGATGTATCAGTCAGAAACTTGTACAGGAACTTGTAGATAGAGATATGTTGTACCAGGACGATAGAAATAATTGTGTCTTTGTATCAAGAAATGAAGAAAATATTGCTGTTTTTGCTACAGTTCGAGGAACAAATACATATAAGCGTTGGGTAGGGGATGTATATGGATGTGACTATTCCCATTCTTTCTTTATAGATAATGGAGCTGATAAGCTTGTTGTAGCTGAAAGTGTCATTGATGCGTTATCTTTCATGGATGTAATGAACCAAAGAGGGAATAATCATCTTAACTATAACTACCTTGCTTTATCAGGTACAGGAAAGGCTAAAGAAGCTATAGAGTACCATCTAGAAAAGGGAAAATATGGGGAAGTTTTACTAGCACTAGATAGTGATACTGCTGGTAAAAGAATGACTGCTGAAATGGTTTCACATATTAATGAGATTAGACCAGAAATTAATGTGTCAGATTATAACCCTGAAATATATAAAGATTGGAATGAAGCTCTTGTAGCTATGAAACAGATTAAAAAAGAGAGAATAAAAGAGAGGGATGCTGAAATATGAGGATACTATATATTGGAGATAGGGGGCAGAGGTGTATTTATAGAAGAAGTTTGTAAATCAAATGCTAATGATGGATGGGTATTTGATTTTATAGAAGCTTCAGGACATTTAAAAAAACCTATGAGCCTGAGCTACTTAGTAAGCTTGCTGGATATAACTATGTTGTATATGATACAGAGCCATACATAGATGATGCTGAAGATTTAGCTGCAATAATTGAGAGTATATATAAAGCAAATGCTGTAACTCCTATAGTTATGGTAAATACTATAAATCCAACTAATACTATGGTTAAGGCTTGCCTTAATAGAGGTATAAAGAGCTTTATTAATCTTGGAGTAGGTTCCGTTTCCGACTTAAAGGAGCAACTTGTAAAAAATATAAGCAATTATTATGAAGCTAACGGTAGAGAAGAAGTAAACCAGGTTAAAGAAACGATTGAGGAAGAAAAGGCTAATATCTCTAGGTTTACTTCAATAGCTGTTGTGGGTACTGAACACAGGATAGGCACAACTACGCAAGCTATTCAGATTGTAAAGTTTAAACTCACAAGGTTTTAGAGCTTGCTATGTTGAAATTAATGATAACAAATATACTAATCGCTACTTATCACAGGAAAGTAAAGACCAGCTTTCGTATGTTGAAAAGCTGAAGCTTATGGTTGGTGGAGAGGTAGAAGATAGCGAAAGAGGATATTTAAGGACAGACGGTGTAGATATGTTCTATAAGCAAGATAAGCTTGCAGATCTCTTTAAAGAAGATTATGACTATTTAGTTTATGATTATGGAATGTATCGATCTGCTGGATTCAATAAAACTGCTTTTCTTAAAGATGACATAAAGCTCATATGCACTTGTGCAAATGTTATAGAATTTGATGGAGCAATTGAAATTGCGACAAATCCATCATATAATTCTGCTAAGCTAATATGTTCATTTTCGGCACAGAAGGATAGAGAAGATGTAAAAGAGATATTTGCAGAATATAATGCGGATAACAGGCTGTATTTTACAGACTATACCCCTGATCCATATATTCTAACGAATATTACACTGTACAAGGAGCTTCTAAAAACAGAAGCTGAAGAACCTATTCCTGAAGAACCAGAAAAGAAAAAATGGAAGTTTTTTAAGAGGTGATTGCAATGAATGATGACTTTACAAAGCGCTTGGCTGTGATAAAAACCTTACTATTTTTTAGACCGATAGTTAGGTTTATATGCAAACCACTTCTAATATTATTCGGAATAGGTGTAGCAGCATGGATATTTAATATTGCAAAATTCAGAGCTGGCGAGATAATCCCAATACTGATTGTATTTGTTACACTCGCATCTACGTTATTAGGGTATGACACCTTAATATTCAAATTAGCTAAAGATGATATAGATGTACGTTTATAATAAGCGATTAAGAGAGCCTACAAGCTCTCTTTTTTATTTGGAGAATCAATGAATGAATAAATACGCAAAGATGAAAGAAGTGGCTAACAGAGAAACAGAATTCAGAAATGAACAAGCAGCCCTTCATGAAAAGCACAAAGATATAGATCAAAATAAGGTTATAGTAGAAAAGAGTATGGCAGTTAAGCATACATATTCCTTTATAAAAAGTATATGCAGAACAATAGTAGGAGTTCTATTTATACTACTTGCTGCAATAGGGGTAATTACACTTATTTACCCTGAACTTAGGACGGAGCTTATATCCATACTATCAACAATTTATAATGAAATATCCAGTATGATTTAGAGGGTAGAAATCAATGATTAATGTAGGGAAACCTGAACTGAAGAAGTTTGTACATGAATATATTAAAGAGAACAGCAGCCGATTAGAAAAAGAAGAAATAAAGGAAGCTCTTAATAACAATATATATTCGCCACAAATGGAAGCTGAACTTGATAAGCTAAAGGAAGAATTTAGCTTATATGTAGCTGATAACGATTATGAAATTATCAGTCTTAATGCAGATAGTTTAGATCGCATTAAGAGAGTTGCAAAACGATATGTAGATGTTGACCTCGAAGATGATCTGATTAATGAGTATCTTCAAGGCATTTTGGAAAGGATAAACTGTAATGAGTAGAAGCCTAGTAATTCTTGCTGAAAAGGCAAATGCTGCGGAAGCATATGCTGAAGCTATAGGTGTTAAGAATTTACATAAGAATAGAGATGGTTTTTTTAGAAGGGGAAGTAAGTTTTTTCAATTGGCTCTAGAGAAGAACCAGTACACGTTGAAATTGTACATTCCCAAGGTCATTGTCTAAGACTTTTTAGATCCAGAAGAAATTGATGAAAAATTATAAGAAGTGGGATATTGCAATGCTGCCTATTCCATTTGATGACAAAAAAATCTAAAAAGCTATAGATGAATATAAACAGAGAAAGCTTAATGCTATTAAGAAAGCTCTTGGAGCTGCGGATTATATCATTAATGCTGGTGATTCTGGAAGGGAAGGTGAATTAATACAGCGTTGGATATTGAAAGAAGCTGGAAAAGAAAAAAATATATATCGTCTATGGACTAGCAGCTTAACTGTAGCAGCTATAAAAAAGGCATATGATAATCTGCTAAATGATCCGACTTCTAAAGAAATGCTTGATAACCTATATGCTTCTGGTAAAGCAAGAGCAATTATGGATAAGTATATTGGATTTAATTATTCAAGGCTTATATCTTTAACAAAGACTGCCGGTGTAACTGTTAATTATGGTAGATGCAAATCTCCATTAACTCACGCTATTATTGAGCGAGATTTAGAAATTGAGAATTTTGTTAAAAGACCATTCTCTTATATAAAGCTTAAATTGGGTAATGATATTACATTTAATGGGGTGCTAATTTCTGATAACGGAGAAAAGCTAGAGTTCGATAATCATGTTGCCGCTGCGGAAGTTTTAGAAAAACTGCAACATGAAGCGAAGGTTATATCTGTAAAAAAGGAAAATGGTGTAGATAATCCACCAAAACCATTTGATATACTTACTATTCAAAAGGAAATGAGTAAGAAATATGACTATGATGCAGATGTTACACTTTCTATTTGTCAAGATCTTTATGATAAGCACAAGATACTATCTTATCCAAGGACTGATTCTAGATATTTAACAGCTGATCTAAAAGAGGAACTTAAAGAAACAGTAAAAGCTCTTGCATTTGGAGAATTTAAACAGTATGTATCAAGCTGCTGTATGAGAGAGATTCCAAACAGGTATTTTAATGATAAGAAGGTCATAGATCATCATGGACTAATCCCTGTAGTTCCACAAGGTGGAATTGAAGCAAAGTATGAAAAACTTAATGAAGCTGAAAAGAATGTATATGATGCGATTATTAAGAATTTCATTTCTCTTTTTATGGAAAGTTCCAGGTACGAACAGACGGAAATAATATCTGAAACAGCTGGTTATAAGATAAAATCAAAGCTTAAAAACGTAACTGAGACTGGATATAAGGCACTATATAAGGATGATGCTGTAGAAACAGATGATATTGATATACTATCGATAGGCAGCATCGATGAAGGGGAGCTTATTTCAATTAATGAAAAAGAAGTGGTTGATACTGAAACAAAACCGAAGCAGCATTTTACAACAGCTTCACTTCTTGATTTTATGAAAATTCATAATATTGGAACTGGTGCGACCAGGGATGGGCTTATAAAAGAACTTACAGAGAAAAAAGGACATAATGTTTCTAGCACTGTTAAGAAAGAAGGTAAATACTTTATATCTACAGCATTTGGACGATCAATGGATGCTGTTATACCAGATAGGTTAAAGTCTATTGAATTTTTATCTGAAGTAGATGGGAAACTGGCAGATGTAGAAAATGGCAAATTATCTTTTTCTGATTTTATGGCTGATGTACAAGCAAAATTCAAAGCAGATTTAATTGAAATGGCAAGCAATACAGAAGTCTTGATGGAAAATAAAAGAGAAGAAAAAGCAATATTTGATTGTCCTTGCTGCGGAAATAAGCTTGTAGATAAAGGTTGGGGATATGCTTGTAAAGGATGGAAAAAAGACGGATCAGGCTGCAACTTCAATTTGCCTAAAAAGATTAGCGGTAAAACTCTATCTGATAAAGTTCTTTTGGAGCTTTTGACATATAAGACTACAAAGAAAGAAATCAAAGGTTTTAAAAGTCAGAAGTCAGGAAAAAAATATAATGCTAGACTGAAGCTTGATATTGTAGATGGTAAATCTAAAATATCTTACATCTTTAATAATTAGAGTAATTTATGAAAGAGCATTTTGCTTTTTCTTTTTTTATTGAAGTGAAAGGAGAGAAATATATGAATATTTCGGAAACACAGAAAGTTAAAGTTTTTAAAGTTAATGAACACGAGAAAAGAAAAAACACCATGCAAGTGCATATATCTTCCTATGAAGGAAAAGATAAAAATGGTGAAGCTGTATATAGCTCTTGGTTTGCTAACTTTGTCGGTACTGCATACACAAAAGCAAAAGATGGGCTTAAAGAGGGTGACTACATACAATTAACTAATGGTAAGATTGAAAACATTTACAATAAGGAGAAAGGGAAAGCTTTTCTTGAAGTAATTGTTTTCGATTTTGATATTTTGCCAGAGAAGGATGGGAACAACTAATGTTCTTAACTGAACAAGATTAAAGGAACGTTATAATAATTTTAGGTTTAGGAGAGGAAAGCCCTCTCTTTTTTATGGAAAGGAATGTATGAAAGATTTACCAGTTTTTATAGACTTTCAAGGTGGTTTTTCTGATTGGACGGGTGAAAAGCTTTTAGATCCAGACCCTGGAAGTATTTCATTACGTGAAACCTTGTTTTATTTAAAAGAATATGATTATGGTAAAATCATTGATTTATTAAGGTTTGCGATTGTGCATAGCGAAGAATCACCTCAATGCTTCTTCCGTGATCATGATGATAATAAATATTTAACTTATGAAATTTCTTATTGGGATAAAGGAGGAAAAGAGTTTTTTTATAAAGTTCTTAGGAAGTTAAGCGATATTACTGAAGTATATGTTGAAGATTATTTGGCAGACCGATTGTGTAGTATAGATATTTCATATCCGAAATTATGGGAAGATAACAAACCTGAACTTTGGAAGAAAGTTTATGCGGAATAATATTCTTATATTTACCAAACACCAGCGTTTCAATTTCCTTGGAAACACATGGATTTAGCATTTATAAGATTATCACTTTTTGCAAATAAGTAGATTTGATTTAGAAAAAGGAAGATGAATAATGTTTCTTACAGAAATGGAACTTAAGGAAAAGTTTTGGGAGAACTATAATTATTCTGGACGAGCTATAAGGTATCAATTTGAAAGCAGTATAAGAGAAGGCAATGCTGATCTGGTGACAGTAGAAATGTTCCAGAATAATGTTCAGTTTAATTCTTTTGAATTTAAACTATCGGATATTAAGAAAGCTATAGTGCAAGCTGAACACAATTCAAAGTATGTTCATAAGTCATGGATCGTTATTCCTGAAGAAAAGAAAAAACTAATTCAAGACAAGTACACGAACATACTAAATGAAATTAAATATGTGGGAGTAATCACTGTAGAAGAAGGTGGTAAATGGACGATGATACACCGTCCATTTTATAGAAATAAGGTAGAACTTAATCAGGAAATTTTGAAGCTCATGCTTCTAAAATTTTAGTAAAGGTGGGATGTTAGGGCTTAGCCCTCATCCCTTTTTTATTTTTCGCTCTGCGAATAAATAAAGAGCATAAGGGAAAACTGATAGCACTGAGCGTGCTACGTTGGCAGTGCCAACGGTTTTATATGCTTGCATAAATTATTATAAATACGGTTTAGAACCGTATGAAATTATAACGAATTTATGACAATACGGTTTAGAACCGTATCATTTTATGCGGTAGAAATCTATATAAAGGAGAAGGAAATGGCAAGAAAAGAATACAATTTACCAGAGCAAACAATAGATATTATCCATGAGGTAATGAAAGAAACTGGTTTTAAATATGAGGTGGATGCAGTCATCTTCATGATAAACGAATATAAAAATAGGGAAGCTGTAGCAGATACAGTTGTTCAAAAACTAGACAAGCATTTTACCAGACTTAGACTAGGAGTAAGAACAGCCGAACAGAACTCTATAATTATGAAAGACATAACTAATACTCTTTTGTTTAAACTTTTACCATCTAAAAATGAAATGCTAATGCCAGCTGAAGGCAGGTTTAAACATACCGTGTTAGTAGAAGCTGAAGATAATCTATCTGAAAAGATAGCAAAGGCGAAACAAGAAAAAGACAATCTGAAGGCTCAGAGAGGTATTGAGTAATGAGAAGTGAAGTATTATATGTAAGAGGGGTTCCTGAATATACAAAAATAACTCTTGAAAAGATAGCTAGGACTAAGGGAATAAGCACAAATGAGCTTGTAAATAAAATACTTGCTGATTACGTGAAAGCCCCAGAGCTTAGAAATTTAGATAATAAGTATATAGAGCTAACAGACAAGATGATAGCCTTATATAAGGTACAGGCAGATAGATTAGCCGAAACTTTAGCCGAACAGAGCGAACTTATAAGAGAACTACTGGATAGACAAGATATTTAAACCACTTTAAAAAGAAAGAGGAAAATCCTATGGTTGGAATTGTTGCAGTGACAAGATTTTGTACTTCAGGAAGTAAAGCTTTTTCTGAGTATATTAATTACATAGATAGAGATAATGCGACCAGAAAAGACAAGATGGATCAATACAACCTATTTGAAGAATATCTAGGTTATATGGAAAACGAAGAAAAAACGGTGGTAGATGATTATAAAAATAATACTACTGAAGAAGTCAGTGCTTTATTTACCAGAGATAAAGACTATCTTTCGCTGGATGAAAAACAAAAATTAAAGACTTATTTAAAACTGCACAGAGCAATGAATCCAATATGTGGCAAACCGTTATATCTTTCGATAATCAGTATTTAGAGCAGATTGGTGTATATAAGGACAATATCTTAGACGAAAAGAAGCTAATAACATCTAGTAGAGCTGCCATTGATGCCATGCTACATAAAGAAGGACTAGATAACGCTGTATGGACTGCTTCTTTTCATTACAATACAGACAATATACATATCCATATTGCAACTATTGAACCAACTCCAATGAGAGAAAAGAAAATATATCGTGAGTGGGTTAGAAACCCTGATGGAAGAATTAAAATGCAGCGTAATCAAGATACAGGCAAGCTGGAAAAAGTTCCGTTGCTCGATGAAAATGGTAATCAGGTAGTGAAAGAGCAGTATAAAGGCACTTTTAAACAGTCAAGTATAGAAACACTAAAAAGTACAATGGTTAGTGAACTTGAAACAGACAAGGAGCAGATGATTGAAATATCCAATATGCTCAGAGATATTATAAAAGACAAGAAAGATACTTCTTTGCTAAATAACGACAAGTTTAAAGAGCGATTAATTAATCTGTACAAAGAAATAAAGGCTACAGGAACGGAAAGAAGGTATTGGAACTATAATCAGAAAACACTACACCATTTAAAGGGCGAAATTGACGATTTAAGCGACTTTTTTATATCTTCCTACCACCAAGACGAATTCAAGCAAATAGTGTCTGAAATCGAAGATTTACAGGCAAAATTTGCTAATACATATGGTGGCAACAACTCATATTTAGAAAACAAACTATATAATCCCAAAGATGGACTATATCCAAGACTAGGGAACGCAATACTCAAAGAACTGCAAACATATGATAGGGCAAGATCTAACCAGCTAAAAACGGTCAGCGAAGCGATAGAAATGCTTGATAAGACAAGTTCAAAATACGATCCTAAGACTGCAATATTTAAGCTGGAGAAAGCATCTGAAATGGGAAATTCTTTTGCTCAAAATAGATTAGGGCTTATGTATCTAAAGGGTGAGTTTGTTAAAAAGGATAAGGTGCGTGCTATGAATTACTTTAATCGATCTGCCGCTAACGGAAACAGGTTTGGCTCTATGATGTTAAGCAAGAAAGAGGTTTATAGCACTAAAGACTATGGAAGAAATTATCACGTCAGCAGATACATTGAAAGATCCACCAACAGACTAAGAAGAAACCTAGAGCAGAATTATGAATCGTGGAAAAATAAAGCTGCTTATGAGGAATTACAGCGTGATATAAGCAAGAGAACAGATGACTATGAATTATCTTAAAGGATTGATATGGGAGAAAAATTTAAGCACCTAACTTATAGTGACCGACTAACAATAGAACGGATGCTCTTAAAGAACTTTTCAAAGAAAGACATAGCAGCGGCTATAGGCTGTAGCCTTAGGACAATCTATTATGAAATTAAAAGAGCAACTTATGTGCATACAAATACAGATTTAACTACTGAAATTAGGTATGCTCCAGAAATTGCTCATGCCAATTACAGGAATACATTAAAAGCAAAAGGAAGAACGCCTAAACTCATATCTGATCTTGAATTTAAAAAATATGTTGAAACAATGATAGTACAGTATAAATATAGCCCTGAAGCCGTACTTCTTGGTATTAAGGAAGATGGGCTATATTTTGATGATATGGTTTATTCTCATACAACTCTATATACAGGTATAAAAAGAGGGTACTTCGATAATCTCAGCATGGTTGATTTACCTAGACATGGTAAAAGCAACAAAAGAAAGAAAAAGAAAGTTGTCCAAAAACGGATTGCTCCTGGTACATCCATCGAAAAGAGAGATAGAATTGTACTTGGTAGAGAGACCTTTGGAAACTGGGAAATGGACTCCGTAGTTGGAAAATCCACCAACAAGAAAACAGCACTTGCTCTAACAGAACGAAAAACACGATATGAAATTATTGAAGTTCTGAAATCTCACACTGCGGATGAAGTGGCTAAAGCACTTAACCGAATAGAAAAACGGCTTGGTACTAGTTTTTATTCGGTTTTTCAAACAATTACTGTGGATAACGGATCTGAATTTAAGGACTTTGAAGCTCTTGAAAAAAAGCGATAAATCGTGTTGGAAATAGAACAAAAGGTATATTATTGCCATGCCAGATCACCACAGGAACGTGGCTCTAATGAAAATGCAAATTTATTAATTAGAAGATGGCTACCGAAAGGAGCAGATTTCGACAAGATACTTACCAGAGACAAAGTTAAGAAAGTGGAAGAATGGATAAACTTCTACCCAAGACGATTGTTTAAAGGCAGAGTGTTCGTTCGTATTATTTCAAGAAGAATTAGCATTATTATGATATCTACAAAGTTATCCACAATTACACATTCCTATTCAAATATAAGGAGATATTGCCAATAATATCCCCTTAATTTCTGTTTGTTGATTTATATTTTTTTAATTCTATGACATTAGATATTCTAGTTTCTACTATATATATTAATGTTTAGTATATTTAATATTTACCCTATATTCATATATAATTGACTTAATTTTTAATATTTTTTTAATTTATTTGGAAATTAAC